>Ga0208121_100001_pt1 | contig 1042784 bp, 945 predicted proteins | sample LakWasMet62_LOW9_2_FD_183894 | JGI IMG/M metagenome (GOLD analysis project Ga0208121, IMG submission 183894) | Freshwater sediment methanotrophic microbial communities from Lake Washington under simulated oxygen tension - Sediment Metagenome... | ecosystem: Environmental > Aquatic > Freshwater... | reverse complement strand
AAAATATCCGTCCCTTCCTCAAAAATAACCGTTACCTGAGATAGTCCATAGCGAGAAATGGATCTGGTTTGCTCCAGCTTGGGGATGCCCGCCATGACTGTTTCAATCGGATATGTGATCCGTTGCTCAGTCTCCAGTGGTGCATAGCCTGGCGCTGAGGTGTTGATTTGAACCTGAATATTAGTAATATCTGGCACAGCATCAATTGGGAGTTTTTGATAGCTGAACATGCCTAATAAGGCAATAGCTAGCACCATGGTTAATGTTAACCATCGTTGCTCAATTGCAAATCGAATAATCTTCTCAAACATTTGATAGCTCCTTTGGTTTATCAGCAGATTTCAAAATCAATGCATTAATGCTCATGACTTGCTCCTGCTTTGCCAATGTCAGCCTTAATCAAATAGCTGTTCCCAGCTGCATATTTTTCCCCTGCATTTAGCCCCTCTAACACTTCCACATATTTTTCATCTCTGCGTCCCAGCGTCACAGGTCTAGCCTCAAAATAGTTGCCATAGCGACCGAATACAACCGTTTCTTCATTTAGCGATTGAATACCTTCTACTGATACCGCCAATGGCACATCCGCTTCACTTGAAGTGAGTTCAATATTGACGGGCAAACCAGGCAACCAAGTTTTATCAGGATTATTGAGCACCACTCTCGCCATCGCAGTCCGCGATTGCTCACCAACCAGTGAACTCACGTAAGCTATACTGCCCAATGCATGCGCATCAAAAGCGCTCGCTTTAACAGTGACTTGCTGACCTGATTTCACTGTATTAATATCTTTGGCGTAAATGGTCATCTCCGCCCAAACTGTTGATAAGTCAGATACTTCAAACAAACTGTCGATTTCGCTTATCACTTGACCTTGACTGACTTTTTTTAATGTCACCATGCCATCAATTGGTGAACGGATGTCATAGCGAGCTTGCCCAGATCCACTAGCACCAGCACCTAAGGCGCCCAGCTTTTGTTGAATACGATTTAAGTTAATTTCCGCTTCTTGTAAATCATGCTGCGCCTGCAAGTAATCTTGCTGCGCTGAGATTTTCTCTTCCCAAAGTTGTTTTTCACGTTCGTAAGTGGTGCGCGCAAGGCCAACTCTTTTTTGAGCAGCCAATAAATCACTACGTACGTCTGCAATCGCTTGACTGGATACTGTCGCTAAAACTTGACCTTTACGTACGTTATCGCCAGCATTCACGCTGACCTTTTCTACTATGCCTCCGACTCTAGACACAATCTGCACACTCTTGTCAGCATTCAGCTTGATCTCACCTTGTAGTTTCAATGTACTTTTTATTTTTGCAGGACCTGCGGTCAGCACTTCAACGGCGTTTAATGTTAGCTGCTTATCGGACATTGAAATTCTGCCTTCAACCTGTTTGTAAGCAAACGTATAACTTTTGTTGTTGTAAACGGCATTGAGGTGTACATCAAACGAATGTGGCTCCATCACCGTCGCATTACTTTTTAAATAATCGTTTTCTTTAACAAAATTGAATTTTTCTGGGTTTCTGCCTAGACGCGTCAGTTCCACACTGACTTTTGATAAAGTTGGTTCCAAAGGCTTTTCATTTAAGTAGGTATATATCCTGAATTCCGGCGGTGTATCTTCTTCAAAGATTGCAATCTCTACGCCATAATCATCCTTTACGAAAAGCTTTCCGCCATGTGGCCCTTTTAAAACTTCCGGTACTTGTGCTGTATGCTGCTTTTCGTGCGCTTCTATGGCCTTCTTATCTAACCCTGACGACTCCTCAGGCATGTCTTCATCATGCTCTGCGTGCGCCTCGCCTTCAGAGTGCTCTTCATGCTCTTCGGTCATAGCCTTGGGCTTTTCGGTCTTTAGTATCAACGCACCTAATACAATACTGATAATGATGACCAAGATAATTGCGATCACTTGTCCGTTTTTTTTGCTACTTTTATCGAAATTAAAATTCATGATTAATTATCCTTAAGGCTTTGTTGCTTGGTGCTCTACAACTTCACCAAGAGTACGTTCTATTTCAGCAATCGATTGATGTGCTTCCAAGAGTGCGTTGATATATTGAGATTTGGCTTGATATAGCGTGCGTTGAGCATCCAACACATCCAGAAAGTTAAACTTACCCAAACTAAAGCCTCTGTTGGCAGCATCAAACGCGCTTTGAGCATTGGGTAGAATGTCACTTTGCAGCGACAGAGTTGCCTGTCTGGCCGCATTTAGTCTTTCATATTGTGTAGCCAGATTTGTTTGAATTCTGTTTTTTACAGCAATCAGTTCGTCTTCAGCTTTAAATGTGCGGCTGGCAGCCTCTTGAACATTACCTTGGTTACGATCAAAGACTGGGATTGGAATGGACAATCCAAACAAGGCCTGATTAAGCCCAATCTCTTGGTTATTCACTACCCCTGCACTGATTGTGATATTAGGGATGGCTCTGCTACGCTCAATCCTAGTCATTGCCTTTCGCGCATCAATTTCCAGTTTGGCTAATTTGACGGATGGAGCGCTATCTATTAATGATTGAAGGTTACTCAGTGAGCTTATTTCAGGAATGGTTGCAACTTCACCAGTTGCACGCTCGAAGCTAGGTGCGTTATCACCCCACAGAGCACTTAAACGTTTGCGACTATTGTTTAATTGCGTCATGGCTTGAACCAGCTCAATTTTTGCGGATGCAGCAGCAACAGTTGATTTGGTTTGCTCAACGGGTGAACTTTTGCCAGCTTTGACACGCTTAGAAGCAGCATCAAGTGCCGATTCGGCAACTACCACTGAGGACTTGGCAAGTGTCACTCGTTCTTGTGCCACCAGTAACTCATAAAAAGCCAACACCACATTAGCGTGAATTTCAGCTTTTTTAGTGGCTAGCTCGGCATCTGCTTTGCTATAGAAAGCATCGGCAGCTTCCATCCTGGCTGTACGCTTATCTCCTAGCTCAATCTCTTGGTTAAATTGAAGATAAATCTGCCGTGTAGCACTTCGGGTGTCTTGAATAGAGGTTGATACAAAGGGATTGGGCCTAGTGGCAGCTTGTACTTTTACTCCATCTATAGCCTCTCGCTCGCGTATGGCAACGGCAATATCAGGATTTGCCTTCAATGCCAGATCAAGTGAGTCTGAAAGAGAAAGATCTGTTAAATTTTGGTTTTCGGCATGTTGTAGGGCAGCGTCATTTGCCGCCAGTACCGGGATTGATAATAAAATAAATGATAAAAACAAATAACATAAACGCATAGAATTCTCCTAAAAATAAGGTCAGAATTCAGCGAGATAATGTTAATTGCTACAGAATAACTAGTATTTAAAGATGACAAAATCTCGCTGAATTAAACAGCAAGATTCCAGTTGGGTCGTTCAGGCTTCAGTGGAATAATTTCAGGATAGCTGCGATAAATACCGACTATTACAACAGACTCGATTTCTGCATCAATCACAGGCAAGTTACTAATCATTGATTTGATACTGCTTAAGTGACAGAAAGGGCAATCAGTATCAACTCCTGACTTAGAGCTGTCGCTTGATTTTTGATCGGTCACATGATTACTGTCAGCACTTTGAGAAGTATGCTTATGCGTATGGTGACCAATATGCTCAACCTTCGGACTTTCTTCGTGCTGGCAATATTGAGCAGCAACAGCCCATGTAGACTGCAACACGAATAAGATTAAAAGGATTTTAGATAATATCTTCACAAGTTAAATTTAACATATCAATAATCAATACTCAAGGAAAATGGGTGGTATAAGTAGATAATACCTGTTACAAAGTTATCCATACCAACAGCAGAAGCTCGGTGCTCCAGTTCAATATCAAGGGGGTTCTGAATTTTGTGTAACCATCGATTAATTACTGCTGCGAATTGTCTCGATTTTTGCGCGCGTTAGTTTTGCTCACTACCAAACTTTCATGTCATTGTCAGAAAGTCTGGGTCTCCATCATCACAATCACTTGACTCTATAGCCGCTGCAGGGTAGCTTAAATATTTCTCTACAAATGATAAGACTGATATGAAAGTTTGCGATTCCAATACGTGTGATTGTGCGACTGACTCATCTTCAATGATGGTCGGACCTGATCATGGGGCAGGCAAGACTGTTTTTCGTATTGACGACATGGATTGCCCGACCGAAGAAAATCTCATCAGAGCCAAGCTGACGGGGATGATCGGTGTAGCCGCGCTGGATTTCAATCTGATACAGCGGCGCCTCACCGTTACACACTCACCGGAAGTTTTGGATAACATCGTTACGGCGTTACAAGCCATCGGTTTCGAAGCGAAGATTGAATCGGGCAATGCAACCGCTGTAACCCCACAGATTGAACCAGTTTCCAAGACCAACTGGTGGCCATTGGCATTTTCAGGGGTCGCGGCTACGTTATCTGAAGTCGTGGGCTGGATTGCCGGCGTGCAAGAGTGGGCGATCATTGCGCTCGCTTTGTTGGCGATTTTGTCCGGTGGTCTGCCGACCTACAAGAAAGGCTGGGTCGCGCTCAAAAACGGCAATCTGAACATAAACGCCCTGATGTCGATTGCGGTAACCGGCGCGGTTGCTATCGGACACTGGCCAGAGGCGGCCATGGTGACGTTTCTCTTTGCGCTGGCGGAACTGATTGAAGCCAAGTCCCTCGACCGTGCGCGTAACGCTATACGCGGGTTGATGGAACTTGCTCCGGAAACCGCGACAGTTCGTCAGCAAGATGGCAATTGGTTGGACATGGCTGCCAAGGAAGTGCCGCTTGGAGCGGTGGTACGCCTGCGCCCCGGTGAACGGATAGCGCTTGACGGCATTGTGACCAGCGGCCGGTCGGCGGTAAATCAGGCCCCAATCACCGGTGAAAGCATGCCCGTGGACAAGGCTGAGGGGGATGTCGTCTTCGCAGGTACCATCAACGAAACCGGCTCATTCGAATACCGTGTAACAGCAGAAGCGAGCCATTCCACACTGTCCCGCATCATCCATGCCGTAGAATCGGCTCAGGGTAGCCGTGCCCCCACTCAACGTTTTGTCGACCAGTTTGCCAAAATCTACACGCCATCCATATTTGCCATCGCACTGCTGGTCGCTATCCTGCCGCCTTTGCTCAATGGGGGATCATGGCTCGACTGGATCTACAAGGCCTTGGTGCTGCTCGTCATCGCCTGCCCGTGTGCATTGGTGATTTCAACGCCGGTCACCATTGTCAGCGGGCTGGCTGCGGCTGCGCGCAAAGGCATATTGATCAAAGGCGGTGTCTATCTTGAGGAAGGACATCAATTAACGACTCTCGCACTCGACAAGACCGGCACCATTACCCACGGGAAGCCTGCCCAGACCGACTTTATCGCACTAACTGGTGATGACGTCACTCAGATTCACACCCTGGCGGCAAGTCTGGCGGCACGCTCCGATCATCCGGTTTCATTAGCCATTGCTCGTGCAGCTAATGAGTCGGGGATTGTGTTGCTTGATGTTGCTGACTTTGCCGCCATTCTAGGACGTGGGGTGAAGGGCAGTATTGATGGTCATACTTACCAACTCGGCAACCATCAACTGATTGAAGATCTGGGCTTGTGTTCCGCAGACATCGAGGCCAAGCTCATGCCGTTGGAGCGCCAGGGTAAAACGGCTGTGCTATTGGCGAATCAGACTGGGGTGCTCGGTATTTTCGCGGTTGCCGATACGGTGCGGGATACCAGTCGTCAAGCGATTGCGGAGCTGCATTCTCTCGGGGTAAAAACCCTGATGCTTACTGGCGACAACGTGCATACGGCCGAGGCCATTGCAAGCGAGGTCGGCATTGATGAAGCGAGAGGGAACCAGCTGCCGGAGAACAAGCTCACAACCATTGAGCAACTCCTGAAAGACGGAAACGGCGGCAAGATCGGCATGGTAGGCGATGGCATCAACGATGCGCCTGCCTTGGCACGCGCCGACATAGGCTTTGCCATGGGGGCAGCTGGTACCGATACCGCCATCGAGACCGCCGATGTGGCATTGATGGATGACGATCTGCGCAAGATTCCAGCTTTCGTGCGCTTGTCTAGGGATACAGCTGCGATACTGAAACAGAACATTGCACTAGCCCTCGGGATCAAGCTGGTATTTTTTATGCTTACATTTATAGGAATGGCGACCATGTGGATGGCGGTATTCGCCGACATGGGTGCCAGTTTAATAGTTGTAGCAAATGGACTCCGGTTGTTGCGGAAATAGGGAAGTTACAGCCCTCAAGATAATTAAGGCTGCGACACACAGGGAGGCACACTAAACATGCCCGATCGATTTGCAATTGGGGATATTTAGTGTGCCTGCTGAACCCATTTAACCAAACAGTCTCGGACAATAGGAGTTTTCATGTACTACATCGTTGAAACAGATAAAACCTTCGAACAAGCGTCTGCTGACCTTGAATCTGCCGTGAAGCGTCATGCTTTCGGCGTGCTGCATGTTCACGACTTGGGTAACACTCTGCGTAGCAAGGGGATTGCCTTTGGGGAGGAATGCAAAGTGTTCGAGGTTTGCAAGCCGGTACAGGCATCAAAAGTGTTATCCACCGACATGCGCCTGAATATGGCACTGCCCTGCCGTATCTCGGTGTTTACCGAGAAAGGCAAGACCAAGATCGGTCTGATTAGACCGGCGGATATGCTTTCGGCGCTATCGCAAGATGCAGGGCTGGTTCAAGTCGCCAAGGAAGTTGAAGCGACCACCATTCAAATGGTCGACGAGGCAAAATGAACATTAACGCGCCGGCACATCAGGGGTGGGATCTAACAACTCAGCAGAAGCGGTCAAGGTAGCTTTGAGAAAGAGTTTCTCGGGAATGACCTCGAACGCGGTTCCCTCTACCTCTATCGTTCGACACGCTGATTCACCACAAACAGAACAACAACAACTGCTGCCGACCCTTGCACCAAGCCATTCTTCCATGGGCCTGCCCGCGATCCAAATGCGGTTGGATTCAGAGGGGTTGGCTTTGAATGATTCTTCGTCTATCTCTCTGGTCTCAAGGGTTGGCTCAATACCCAAGGGGCGAAGTGCCTCCTTGAGTTTACTGATGGCTTGCTGCATTTCCAGATTGGTGGCGTTGCAGCGATCACACGTCCTTCATTCCGAGCTCACCAGTCTCTGCCAAATTATCGGTAATGATTTCATAGCAATGATCCTTTCAAATCAGGATAAATATACATTAAGTGAAATGAAGCTTAGTTGCCTGCTTGCCCGATAGTAATTTTCATTTCTTTACCATCAACTTCGCAAGTTCCTCTTTGGGCTGGCACTGTACGTTTGCAGTAAAGACAAGGACTAGTAGCAGTGCGATTTGTCGGACAAAGCGGTTGATGGCTGTCTGTGCGTGTTGATGCTGACAGTCAGCTTTGCGGATTTAGTGGTCCTTAAATTTAATCGGTTCATGACTATTTTGGTCAAAAATTGACTTTGAATAGTAAAGTGCCCAGATTTATCACTTTTGTATTCAAATAAAAAAGGCTGAAACCCTTTAGGATTCAGCCTTTTTATTTTATGGTGCGCCCGAGGTAATGAAGATGGGCACTGGATTGAGTCTATTGCCTTAATATGAAAGATAAGTTTAATCCAATAGAAGCCGTAGCGATGAACGGCAACTAAGCCCAAAGCGGACGTTCAATGTCTGAATTAAGCTGTGCCGCGAAGCGGCGTCACGCATGAAGGAATCGTCATGTGCTACTGAACAACTTCTATACTAACGTTTATCACACCAGAAGATGGGTTGCCAATACTAATAAATGCAGATTTTGAAAGATCAATAACTCGGCCTTTTGCGAATTGGCCACGATCATTTACTTTTACAACGACGCTTTTGCCATTATTCTTGTTCGTTACCTTTACGCTTGAACCGAAAGGGATTTTGTTATGAGCCGCTGTTTTTAAACTATGGTTATACCGCTCTCCGCTAGCAGTTTTTCGATTCTGAAATTTATCAGCGTAGAAAGAAGCTTCTCCCGATTCGGTATGTCCTATCCAATTGTCGCGACCACCACTTGGAATGCTGCTACAACCGGACAAAGCCAGTAAAAATGCGAATATCAATAACGTTTTCAAAATGAGTTCCAATTATCATTTCTATTTTTTATCATACATAGTACGTTCAAGTAATTGCAAAGAGTTTTTTTTAAGCGTAAAATTGATCCGTGAAGTCCAAAATAATTAAATTCATTACGCTATTCATTATGCTGATATGCCTCCCTGTAGAAGGCATGGCAGCAGTAGCTATGCCTAATTGTCAGATGCATGATACCCAGCAAATGCAGGTGAATGCTGACATGAGCAATATGGATGATATGGCTCACTGCGATCACCATGACAGTGCAAAACCAGCTAAAAATGTAACATGTGACAAATGCCTGCCCTGCCATTTAAGCGTAGCACAGGCAATTATTCCATTTAACACCCCTCTGGAATTTAGTGGTGCATTACCTATGTACTCCACCGATATATCTGAAGTTCCGGATACCGTTCCACCCTCACTTTTTCATCCCCCCAGACAAACCTTCGCATAGTGCCGAAGGTCGTCTTGTTTTAAACGGCTCTCGAACTCAGATGCTTATCTGAGTACTTGATCGTACCCAACACACTTCTATTTCTTCGGCACGTATTCCCGGCGGTGGTTTTATATCCGTTCGAGGTCTAGCGTATGGCTGTTTACGCCTATACATAACCGCGCACGACTGCTGAACCACCTCTATGCAATTGCAGTGACTATAAATTGTCTAGGAGTATTTATCATGAAGAATCAAACCATTTACAAAATGATTGCAACACTTGCTGTCTGTAGCATCAGCTTTCTATCTGTGTCCGCGATTGCTGCGCAGGATGAATTTCAAAGGCAGATGACTCAAAAAGTTATGCAAGCCAAGCAGAAGCTTAAAGCAGCTGAGGCCGCCAAAGGCGATGAGCGTAAAAAACTTATGGGCGAACACATGAAAATGATGCATGACAACATGGGCAAAATGCAGGCTATGAAACCGAAGTCAGGCATGACCATGCAGGAACATGAAGAATGGATGAGCGAGCATCAGAAACTCATGGATGAAATGATGAGCCAGATGATGGACGAGCATCACATGATGATGAATATGGGTGGCATGTCTAAAGGGTCAGGTGAAATGGACTGTATGTCCAAAGGAACTGACAATACACACAAGCATTAATTTGTGAATCGGGCGGGCAACGTCCCGCCCAGATTCAATCAAACATTAAAGGATCAAAGAAATGAAAAAGTTATTAATTTGTATGTTCGTTGCGGTATTGAGTATCGCTGCTGCTCCAGTCTACGCCAACGATGCACACCATCAGGCTACAGATAATCAAAAGAGTTATTCAGCAAAAGGTGAAGTCGTTGCCATGGACAGTGCATTAAGCAAGGTTAAATTGAAGCATGACGCTGTTCCGGAGCTTAAATGGCCTGGTATGACCATGTTTTTTAACGTTGCTGGCAAGGCTCTGCTGGACACAGTAAAGATTGGTGATCAGGTTGAATTCGAGTTCGTTAAAGTCGACGGCGGCAGCCCATTGATTACAAAAATAACACCGGTTAAATAAGGCATCTGGGCTGGCCGCATCTAAACGAGCTAGCCATTGCGATGAACACAGGTAAGAAAATGAATACAAATAATATAAAAACAATGTTCGCCCTGACTTTGACAGTACTGATGTTGCCAGGCCTTTCCTGGGCGGAAGACGTCGCTTCCGGCAACCCTATCGGTGCCAATGTACAGGAATTACTAAACTGGGCAGACACACATAACCCTGAGCTTACGGCAATGCGATATGAGACGGATGCAGCAAGCGAGCGAATCGCACCTGCAGGCGCTCTACCTGACCCTTTGCTGCGCGTTGAATTTATGGATTTTGCTGGGCGTGATGCGCCTGATGGTTTTAATCCTTTTCCTGGCAAAGGAAGTGGAACTAAATACACTCTAATGCAGAGCATTCCACTTTGGGGAAAGCGGGACTTGCGTAGGGAAGTGGCTACTGCACAGCTTGAGCAGTTTAAAGGACGCAGGCTCATCGGTGTTGCCGAAACCCACGCCCGAATCAAAAACGCTTATGCCCAGTATTTTCAGACTGTTGGCCTCAAGAAGCTTAACGAGGATATCTTAACCTTGCTAGGCGATCTTGAATCGGTCACTCGCGTTCGCTATGCCAGTGGTTTAGTGCCGCAGCAAGATGCAATTCGCGCTCAAGTTGAGAAGACCACCTTACAGTCCGAGATTATCAGCCTGGAGACCGATCAGCAACAGGCTAAGGCGCGTCTTAACGCGATACTGGGGCGGACACAAGGTGCGCCTCTTTCTGCGTTACCAGAGTTGCGTCGTCTGCCGCTAGAAAAGCTGGATACAGTGGCCTTGCAACAAAAGGTGGTACGAAATAACCCACTACTTGCTACACAATCAGCACAAATATCAGCGGCAGATGCTAACAAGCGATTGATAGAAAAGAATCGTTACCCAGATCTAACGCTAGGCATTGCGCCTACTCAACGTGGTAGCAATATCAGTAGCTGGGAGGCGATGGTAGAGGTCAATATTCCTATCCGCTTTGATACGCGCAGGTCCCAGGAAAGTGAGGCTGCCGCTATGCTAGATGCAGCCAAGGAACGTCGTAGCGGAGTAGAGAATCAGGTGATAGGCGAACTTCAGGAAAACCTGGTCGCTTTCGAGGCAGCAGAAAAACAAGGGCGCCTTATTACTTACACATTACTCCCGCAAGCAGAGTTGACCTTCCGCTCGGCATTGGCAGGTTACGAAAACGGTAAAGTGGACTTTGCAACGCTGCTGGATGCACAAAAGGCAATCAGGCTTGCGCGACAAGGCCAGATAAAGATGCGGGTTGAACAGGAAGTCCGCCTTGCAGAGATTGAAAGAATGATTGGGGAAGATTTATGAAGCGCTTTGGAATATGGATTGCACTGGCGCTAGCTGTTGTTGCTGCGGCTGTAAGTGGCGGCTACTGGTGGGGATTGCAGCAGGTTAGCCACCCGTCAGTAGAAATGCCTGCGGCTATTACAGCACCGGCTGAACGGAAGATACTCTATTACCGAAATCCTATGGGATTGCCGGATACATCTCCAGTGCCTAAGCAGGACTCTATGGGTATGGATTACACCCCAGTGTATGCAGATGAGGAAGTTTCTAATAACCAGGTCAAGATCAGTACCGACAAGGTACAGAAGCTTGGCGTAAAAACTGAGCCAGTGCTATCGCGAAAAATGGTCAATACGGTGCGTGCGGTGGGGCAGTTCCAATTTAACGAACAGCGTTTCTCAACAGTCACCACCAAATTTGAGGGATACATTGAAAAACTCTATGTCAATTCAACCGGGCAGCCGGTAAAACGTGGGCAGCCACTGATGGAAGTTTACAGTCCGGAACTGGTATCTGCGCAGGAAGAATACCTGATCGCCTGGAATGGCCGACAGTCATTGAGTAACGGCACCTCGGAATCATTGCTTGGTGTTGGTCAACTGGCTGACAGCGCGCTTAAACGTTTACGTAACTGGGATATTTCAGATGCTCAATTACAGCGTTTGAAAAAGGACGGTAAAGCGACACGTACGCTTACGATGTACTCGCCGGCAAACGGCGTGGTATTGGAGAAAACTGCTGTGCAGGGTATGCGCTTTATGCCGGGCGAACTCCTGTTCAAGATTGCAGATCTATCGAGAGTCTGGCTGCTGGCCGATGTGTTCGAGCAGGACATCGCTCTGGTGCATGTTGGCCAGACGGTGAACATTACTGTCAATGCCTATCCAGGTAAGGAGCTCAAAGGCAAGATTGATTACATCTATCCAACAGTCACCTCTGAGACCCGCACTGCCAAAGTACGGATAGTGCTGGCTAACCCAGACGGAATTCTAAAACCTGATATGTATGCCAGCATTCAACTGATGTCAGGTCATGATGCCAGCGTATTGGCGGTTCCGGATTCGGCTGTGATCGACAGTGGTATACGTCAGGTTGTGCTGGTTCAACTCACAGAAGGGCTGTATGAGCCACGTGAGGTCAAGCTTGGTATGCGTAGCGATGGTTATGTTGAGGTGGCTGAAGGATTAAGTGAAGGTGAGAACGTGGTAGTTCGCGCCAATTTCCTGATTGATGCTGAAAGCAATCTTAAAGCCGCACTAGGGAGCTTTGGCGAGCACAGTTCACATTCAAGCAGTTTGCCGGAACCTGCGGAAACCACTCCTGCACCGGTAACTGGGCACGAAGGGCACTGACATGTTGGAAAAAATTATTAACTGGTCAGTACGCAACGTATTTCTTGTCTTGTTAGCCACGTTATTTACAGTGGGTGCCGGTGTTTATTCGTTGCTAAAAACGCCTCTGGATGCCATCCCGGATTTGTCCGATGTTCAAGTGATAGTCTATACCGAGTATCCGGGGCAGGCGCCACAGGTTGTAGAGGATCAGGTGACCTATCCACTCACTACCTCGATGTTGTCAGTACCAAAATCAAAAGTCGTGCGTGGCTTTTCGTTCTTTGGTGCCAGCTTTGTTTACGTGATCTTTGAAGATGGTACTGATATTTACTGGGCACGTTCTCGCGTACTGGAATACTTGAACAGTGTGACTGGCCGATTGCCACGCGGCGTTACGCCAACGCTGGGTCCGGATGCTACTGGTGTAGGCTGGGTTTATCAGTATGTGGTATTGGCAAAAAATCGCTCTCTTGAGGAATTGCGCGCAATTCAGGACTGGTATTTACGTTATCAGCTGACCAAGGCGCATGGCGTAGCAGAGGTTGCCAGCGTTGGCGGCTTTGTTAAACAGTATCAAGTCGTTCTTGATCCACGCAAGCTGCAAGCCTATGGTGTATCACCATCGCGTGTTACACAGGTGATTCGCGAGAGCAATCGCGATGTCGGCGGACGCGTAGTCGAGATGACGGAAACCGAATATATGGTGCGTGGCAAAGGATATCTGCGCGGCATCGGTGACTTGGAAACACTCGTAGTCAAGGCCGATAAAGGTACACCGGTATTGCTGCGTGATTTGGCAAGGGTTGAATTGGCACCGGATGAGCGACGCGGCATTGCCGAGCTCAATGGTGAAGGCGAAGTGGTCGCCGGCATTGCCATGTCCCGCTACGGTCAGAATGCACTTGAAGTCATCCACAACATCAAGCAAAAACTCGTTGAGCTTGCGCCTGGCTTACCACCGGGCGTTACGGTGGAAACCGTATATGACCGTTCCGATTTGATTCATCGGGCGATTGATAATCTCAAGACCACGCTGCTGGAAGAAAGCATCGTGGTCGCATTGGTTTGCATGCTATTCCTGATGCATGTGCGAAGTGCGCTAGTCGCGATTGTGATGTTGCCGGTTGGTGTTCTGATTGCATTTTCGCTGATGCATGCGTTAGGTCTCAATTCCAACATCATGAGCTTGGGCGGCATCGCGATTGCCATCGGCGCTATGGTAGATGCTGCCATTGTGATGATAGAGAATGCCCACAAGCATATTGAACGGGCACCGCCTGATGCGCCTCGATTGCAGCTTATTATTGATGCCTGTAAAGAGGTAGGCCCTGCGCTATTTTTTAGCCTGCTGATCATTACCGTTTCCTTCTTGCCTGTATTTACGCTGGAATCGCAGGAAGGCCGCATGTTTCAGCCGCTTGCATTCACCAAGACATTCTCGATGGCTGGAGCAGCACTGCTTTCGGTAACGCTTGTACCAGTACTGATGCTGCTGTTTGTACGAGGCAAAATCATGGCAGAAGGTAAAAATCCGGTAAATCGCTTCCTGATCTGGATTTATCGTCCTGTCATTGCATTAGTGATGCGCTGGAAAAAAACTACCATCCTGCTTGCGCTGCTTGTGCTTGGTATCTCTGTCTATCCTCTGACTAAACTCGGCAGCGAGTTCATGCCCACCCTCAACGAAGGCACCTTGCTCTACATGCCAGCCACCTTGCCCGGACTATCTGTGACGAAGGCCGCAGAGATTATGCAAACCCAGAACAAAATCATTAAGAGCTTCCCGGAAGTAGCCTCGGTTTTTGGCAAGGCAGGTCGCGCTAATACCGCTACGGACCCGGCGCCTATGGAAATGTTTGAGACAGTCATTAATCTTAAACCGGAGAGCGAATGGCGTCCTGGCATGAATATCGACAAGATTATCTCGGAGCTGGATAAAGCCGTGCAATTGCCCGGTGTGAGCAACGCCTGGACGATGCCGATTAAGGCACGTATCGACATGCTGTCAACAGGTATCCGCACACCAATCGGCATCAAGGTATTCGGCAGGGATTTGATTGAAATGGAAAAGCTCGCCAAATCTATCGAGGCTGTAGTTAAAAACGTACCGGGAACCACGAGTGCTTATGCAGAGCGTATCACGGGAGGTTATTACCTGAATATTGAGCCGGATCGGATGGCACTGGCTCGCTATGGTCTAGCCGTGGGCGACTTGCAGGATGTGATCAGCAGCGCGCTTGGCGGGGAAGTAGTTACCACGACGGTTGAAGGACGAGAGCGCTTTGGGGTAATCACGCGTTATCCACGCGAACTGCGTTCAGACCCGGATGCTATCGCGCGTCAGGTATTAGTGCCTGCCATGAACGGAGCATTGATCCCGCTAGGTCAATTGGCGCACATTTCCTTAGAGAAAGGGCCGCCTAGCATCCGTACCGAGAATGCATTGCTATCCGCTTATATTTTTGTCGATATTCGCGATAGAGACATCGGCAGTTATGTAGCCGATGCGCAGAAAGCGGTTCGTGAGCAGGTTAAATTCCAACCTGGATATTACGCAACATGGAGCGGCCAGTTTGAATATATGGAACGCGCTAAAGCCAAGATGAAGATCGTGATTCCACTTACATTGCTCATCATCTTCGTGCTGCTATATCTAAACTTCAAGCGCTTAACAGAAACCTTTATCGTCATGCTGTCAGTGCCGTTTTCTCTGGTTGGCGGAATCTGGCTGATGTATTGGCTAGGCTACAACATGAGCGTTGCCGTTGCGGTTGGGTTCATTGCATTAGCTGGTGTAGCTGCGGAGACCGGTGTGATTATGCTGATCTATCTCGATCATGCATACATTGAGCTCAAAACAAAGCGCGAGTCCGAAGGCAAAGTCTTCACTGTCGCCGATATTTATGAAGCCGTGATGGAAGGTGCGGTAGAACGTGTACGACCAAAGATGATGACTGTAGTGGCCATCATGGCAGGTTTACTTCCTATTATGTGGGGAAGCGGCACTGGGTCTGAAGTGATGCGGCGTATTGCTGCGCCTATGGTAGGCGGTATGGTTTCTTCAACGGTATTGACGCTTATCGTGATCCCGGCAATTTACGCACTTATAAAACAAATATCACTCCAAAGAAAAGGAGCTCCGAATGCCTGAAATAATTCCTAACCTGCATCCGTTGATAGTGCACTTTCCAATTGCACTTACCACGGTGTCAGCTTTTTTTCATATTGCGGCAGCTGCAACGCGAGGGAAGCCAATTTTCAGCAACTTTGCCACTCTTGCTCGCACTCTATTGTGGCTAAGCGCATTATCAGTATTGCCAGCCGTGTTTTTTGGCTGGCAGGCTTATAACAGCGTAACCCATGATGATGCCAGTCACGCTGCCATGTTAATCCACCGCAACTGGGCGTTAGGAACATCGATAGTATTAATCATTCTGGCTAGCTGGGATGGTTGGCGCAATAAGATAGATTCACCTCCTGTTTGGTGGTTTGTAGTTGCGGTGATTGGCGCGTGGAGTATGGTCGCCATCACGGCATGGCATGGTGGAGAGCTAGTCTACCGGCATGGCTTGGGAGTCATGTCACTGCCAGTTCCACAAGATGGTGTTGGACATGGTCACTACAGTGACACTGCGACCGACATGAGTGAACATTCCCATGCGGATACAGTGCCAGATGATCAAGTTCATGAGCATTCGCAGCATGAGCATACACACTAAATTTAAGGAGAATCATCATGAAAACAGAATTTTTAAAAGTAACCGGCATGACATGTGGCGGTTGCGTAAATAGTTTAACGCGAGCACTGAAATCTATTAACGGTGTTGATGGAGTGCAGGTGGAGTTATCAACTGGCGATACTCAGGTTCAATACGACGAGAATTTTACTACCTCGGATCAGCTTAGATCGGCTGTGAAAAACGCTGGGTACGGTTTGGTTGGTTAGTTAAGCTACATTAATAATCGAAGGAGTAGAGCCCGTGGATATGCATAACAATAACTCTGAGCAGTTAAAAGATCCGGTATGTGGAATGAGTGTTACTGAACAGTCTCCACATTCTTTGCAGCATTCAGGCAAAATGTTTTATTTCTGCAGTGCGAGATGTAAGGGTAAATTTACAGAAAATCCTTCTCAATATCATCAATCTAATCCTGTTAATACTGAGCCGGTAACTGCCGAAATTAATGCCACAGGTACAATTTATACCTGCCCAATGCACCCCGAGGTACGTCAGGACAAACCTGGTGCCTGCCCTAAGTGCGGCATGTCTCTGGAGCCGGAAATGCCGACTCTGGAAGAAGGTGATAGTCCCGAATTGGTGGATTTCAAACGACGTTTTATTTGGACGTTGCCACTCACCATCATCGTCACAGTCTTAGCGATGCTGGGTCACAGATTACAGTGGTTCGAAATGACAACACAAAGCTGGATCGAGCTCGTTCTTTCATTACCGATTGTATTATGGGCAGGCTGGCCTTTCTTCCAGCGGGGTGTGCAGTCAGTCATTAATCGCAAACCTAACATGTGGACTCTGATTGGTCTGGGTACTTCAGCAGCATTTGTTTACAGCGTTGTTGCTACGGTAGCTCCTGATGTTTTTCCCGAGTCGTTTATGGCGATGGGGCGTGTGGCAGTCTACTTTGAGGCGGCTGCCGTAATCATTTCCCTGACCTTGCTGGGTCAGGTGCTTGAACTGAAGGCACGCTCACAGACATCTGCTGCAATAAAATCCTTACTGGGATTGGCACCTAAGACTGCCCGCAGGATTAATGCTGATGGCAGTGAAGAGGATGTGCCTTTGACGCACGTTCATGTCGGTGACACGCTTCGCGTTCGTCCAGGTGAGAAAGTGCCGGTAGATGGTGTCGTGATTGAAGGCGGAAGTGCAGTAGATGAATCCATGCTAACGGGTGAACCTGTTCCTGTAACAAAACGTGTCGGTGATAAGCTGATTGGAGCAACGCTAAACATAAATGGTGCATTAATGTTGCGCGCCGAGAAGGTAGGTGCTCAGACTGTGCTCTCTAGTATTGTGCAAATGGTGATGCAGGCTCAACGTTCCAGAGCTCCAATGCAGCGTATGGCTGATCATGTGGCTGGCTACTTTGTTGTCACCGTTGTCGTCATCGCGATACTGACATTTTTTGCATGGGGAATATTTGGCCCAGAGCCTAGTTGGGTCTATGGTCTCATTAATGCTGTTGCGGTGCTTATTATTGCCTGTCCATGTGCATTAGGATTGGCAACGCCGATGTCTATTATGGTTGCTACGGGTAAGGCGGCTTCTCAGGGTGTGTTATTCCGTGATGCTGCAGCTATAGAGAACTTCCGAAAAATTGACACCATTATTGTCGATAAGACAGGGACGTTAACAGAAGGCAAACCTAGATTTGACCGTATTATTGCTAACAAAGGGTTCACCGAGGATGAAGTGCTGCGTCTGGCGGCTAGTTTAGATCAGGGAAGTGAACATCCTCTGGCAGATGCTATTGTGCAAGCCGCGCGAGAAAAGGGGCTTGTACTGGATAAGGTAGAAGCATTTGATTCAATTTCTGGTATCGGTGTTAAAGGGATTGTGACCGGCAAAGCACTTGCGTTAGGCAATACTGCACTGATGACGCAAATTGGTGTATTTGTAGAAGATTTGAAGCCACAGGCAGAAGCATTAAGAGCCGAGGGGGCTAGTGTCATGATATTGGCGGTAGATCGGAAAATGGCCGGATTACTAGCTGTTTCTGACCCAATTAAGGCAAGTTCATTAGAAGCATTGAGCATTCTCAGATCGTTTGATATTCGGGTAATCATGGCAACCGGAGATGGTCTTGCAACAGCAAAATCAGTAGCTGCCAAACTTGGTATTGATGAGGTCTATGGCGAAGTCAGGCCTGCTGACAAATTAGCGCTGGTAGATAAATTACAACGTGAGGGCCGTTTCGTTGCAATGGCGGGCGATGGTATCAACGACGCACCTGCGCTAGCTAAAGCGAATGTAGGTGTCGCAATGGGGACTGGAACAGACGTTGCAATGAATAGTGCCCAAGTGACTCTTGTAAAAGGTGACCTGCGCGGCATCGCTCAAGCGAGAGCAATCTCGGAGCAGACGATTATTAATATGAAGCAAAACCTTACCTTTGCCTTCGTTTACAATTCGCTAGGTGTACCTTTGGCAGCTGGTCTGCTTTACCCACTGACTGGATGGTTACTATCACCGATGATTGCAGCTCTCGCCATGAGTTTGAGTTCTGTATCAGTGATTACCAATGCATTACGTTTGAGGTAATACAATTATTCAATCAATATCTAGTGTATTTTGAACGTCTGCTTTGGATTGTGAGTTCAACCGGTCGATGCAACACACGTTTTGAATCTTTCTGCTGGGGTCTCGTAATTTAATGTTTTACGAGGTCTCTCATTTAGCTGTCTAGCCACTGCACTTAGTTTAGCTTGTGAGTGTACCGATAAGTCAGTGCCTTTTGGAAAGTACTGCCTTAACAAGCGGTTTGTATTTTCATTACTGCCACGCTGCCATGGGCTGTTTGGATCGCAAAAGTACACGTCAATATTCGTCTCCACTTTAAACCGACGATGATCTGCAAACTCCGTACCTCTATCCAGAGTTAATGATTTATATAACTCATTTGGGAGTTTCTTTGCTTGCTTGATTAAAGCAGATACAACGCTTTCCGATTTTCGGTCTTTGATTTTAGCTAACATTACAAATCGTGAGTGACGCTCAACCAATGTCACGATGTAGCTATTTTTAGACCCTGCTATCAAGTCGCCTTCCCAATGCCCTGGTATAGCTCGATCTTCAATGGTGGCTGGACGTTCACTAATCGAAACTGTATCTGTAATTTGTCCAAGTCCATTTCCTTTTAAGCTCGAATGCTTGGACCGACGCATAATACGTTTCGTCCTCAGGTATTGAATTAACTCCTTCTTCAATACACCGCGAGTCTGAACATACAAGCTACGATAGATGGTTTCATGTGACACTTGGTTATGCTCTTCTGTAGGAAACTCTCTTTTCAACCAACCAGCAATCTGCTGCGGTGACCAGTTTAATTGTAGCTTACATGTGATGGCTTTTATTAAACCTTGATTACATGATAGTTTGCAAAGCTTTGGACGTTTCGCACGATCCCAGGCAGCTTGGTCTGCATGTGTTGCGCGATATTGCTGGCAACCTTCATTTCGCTTTATTTCACGGCTAATGGTAGATGGAGAGCGTCCAAGTCGATGGGCAATCGAACGAAACGATTCTTGAATTGCCACACCTCTGGAAATTTCCTCGCGCTCTGAAAGCGATAATGCTAGATGTGATCTTACTCTTTGAGGGGGTCTAATCCCGCCCGTCACAGATAATATACCAGCTATTGAAGAGTGATTTCTGTCAAATAAACGTGCTATATCGTGTAATGAGTCACCTTTTTTCCACCGATCCCACATGATGGCTTTTTGTTCATCACTGTAATAAATTCTTGGTCTCTGTTTCATTTTTCAACACCTCATTCTTTTGTATAAGAATAACGTGTTGCATCGACCGGTTGAACTCACAGCCGATCACAGTCGGTTAGCTTCTATAGTTGACCGTCAGCTTTGCGGATTTTTTTGCCATTCGTAATCATTTAACGAAATTTCACATTGGCACGAAAGCAGTCGTTTAATAATACTTTTTACGGTTATACTATAGACTTATGTAGAAGAACTACTTGCTTATAGGATGTGTGCAGCTATAACGATTCAAGCAAGTTATTAACAAATCTATAGATAACTTATCAATCTTCCCCTGTAATAAGTCACTAACTTGTGGTTGTGATAATTTAAACACTTCGGCAGCTTCAGCTAGCTTCCAACCTTTGTCTTCTACAATGTCTCGCAGCGCAATCATCAGATCGGCACGAACTTGTAGCTCGTTGGCTTCTTCTTTATTGTCTGTAATCACATCAAAAGCATTACCAAAACCAATCGAGTTCATCGCTTTTAACCAATTAAATTAATATCGATTCGATATATTAATCCATAAAAAGCATAGGGGCTAAAGTTAATTATTTAGTCTTGTGGAACAGTCAGCACGATGAAATCGTGACATGAAGTTAATGTCAACTAAGCTTCACTAATAGCTAATTTTTATTAACTCCATAATACCTAAAGTGGCTGAAGCTAATAATTAACGCTTAGAAAGAAGAATGGCCGCATAAGCGGCCATTGCATGCGAGATTCTCTCAGTGCTTTCACACCTAGCCACTCCTGGTGACATCCAGTTTCCCAGACGGCGCTACGTTTTTTCACTCGCTTTAACGTAGCTTTATGCCAACAACAATAACACTTTATCAAAATATGTAAATATTTATTTAGCCCTAAACAGAATGAAGCGACCATTGAAATTAGAATTTAAAGATTTCCTTTGTAGAGCATTTTGGGGACAGCTACTTGAGTCTAAGTATTATACTAGAATTAACTTTCGTCCCATGGCAAGGTAATGCCTTCATTTTCGTCCTATGGCAAAGTAACGCTTTCCGTTGAATAATAATTAATTCGAAAAACTAGTAGGAAATTACATATCTCGGCAAGATATTGGTTCCAAAAGAGTCTATGGAATTTATCTCAATGACACCAACTGGCGGCATAATATTCCATGAGGCCAAATCAGGTGGGATTGGCGTATTCTGATTACATTCTGCTAAAAGGTCGGACAGTTTGTATTTTGGTTTGTCCAATCCAGATGCCACAGGCACCAGTTTGCTTTGACCAGCAATTATTACGCTATCACTTTCCTTGTGTGACTTTGGCTTCATGACATTACCTCAATACTGAATAGCTGATGTAATTTGTACATTAAAACAACTTAAAGTACAGAGCAATATCAACTTAAATTATTCAGGCAAATCTTCGAAATGAGCCAATAACAACACCCCACACCTCAAATTGAGTGTCTTCTGTTATCTCAATAGGTGAATATGCACCAGTTGAGTTAGCCGGTAACAAACGTGCAGTGCCGTGCTTGCTACAACTTAGCGTTTTGATGGTGAACTCCCCATTTACAACAGCTAAAATAATAGAGCCATCTTTGGCGGTTTTAGAACGGTCAACTACAGCTTTATCACCAGGCAGCAACCCAACGTCAATCATTGATTGTCCTTGTATGGTCACAAAAAAGTAGCCTCTTTTTGGTCAACAAGATAGTCGTTCGTATCTAACCTTTTCTCAACATGCTCTTCTGCAGGGGATGGAAAGCCTGCAGAGACTTTAGACGAATATAAACTCAGGGAAACAGCAAGGGTCTCTAGTTGTGGGCGTTCAAACTCAATGACTGGATCTAGATGAATAAGCGGCTTCTTACGCGTAAAGCTAGCAAGAAAGTCTTTAATGTAAGATCTTTCAATGGTTGGTGTTTGCATATTGAATGACTAGCATAATGATTTAGAATTTAATATCAATCAGACTTGACATTAAAACGAACGTTCGTTCTTTTATTGATTATACATACAAACAGGACATCGCATGTACACAACTAACGCATGATCCATTCAAATTGTCATACACTTACACTTTATGAGACCTTACACACTTCCCTTATTTCCACTGAATGTTGTAGTTTGCCCAGGAGGATTGCTACCGCTTAGGATCTTCGAGGCAAGATATCTAGACATGGTACGCACTTGTCTCCGAAATAAATCCTCATTTGCGGTTGTTGCAGTCATGCCTGAAGGTGAAACTGATCCAGAAGGCTACTTCCCATTTGCCAACATAGGGACATTAGTTGATATTGTGGAAGCTGATGTCACGACAGTGGGGCTAATGAACATTCGTTGCGTAGGCAGGCACCGAGTAAAGGTTGACTCATACTTACAGCAGCCAGATGGTCTAGTGGTTGGCCAGCTGACAGATGTTGCAAATGACCTTGAATCGGCAATCCCTGAAGATTTAGAAAGCGTGGTTACCTCACTCCAGAATTTATTGACTTCATTACCGGCCAGTGGCGTCTCGCCAGAAAATATGCCGGTGATTAAGCCTTACCACTTTGAAAATGCCGCATGGGTTGCCAATCGATGGGTAGAGCTACTTGATTTACCATTGCTGCAAAAACAGCGATTGATGCAACTAGACAGCCCTGTTTTAAGGCTGGAACTCATCCATGATATTTTGTATGAAAATCCACGTAACAAGATTTAAGGTTTTGCTACATGGACAAAATTAACATAGAGAATGCATTCCAGTTGGAATTTATTGCTTATTTATCAATGCACTTGGAAAACCTTTATTGCGAGAAAACTAAAAGCACGAACACTAAGCAAAGAGATCGCTATATGCAATTGATCGCCTATGTTCAAGAGGCCTCGTTTGAATCTGCTTTGGAGAAGTATAAGCAGATATCTCTAGCAGATACTGAGATGGAGAATTTCACTGAACCAATGATCAAAACCGCACAGAGATTAGCTAGGATTGATATGGGGTTGCCATTAGTGATGGAGGACTGAAGTAGGCTTTGACTTTAGGTCTTCACTATTCTTACTGCATTTTCATCTTCAACAAAATTTAACGTTAAGTTATCGCCTATAGACCATCCAAGTGATTCTATTAGCTCATCCGGCAAGCAAAGTATTGCATCACCAGATCCATCTCCAGCATCTAGTAACTTTATGGTCCATGTTGTTGGTATATCAGAGTTCATAAATATGCTCTTTTCAATTTAGATGGAATTTAATTCATATTTTCATTCATGTGTATCTTATTTTAATTTATATTTGAATCGTAAAACAACCTAGATTTAGAGTAAAAAATAGCTGAGTTTGACTGCTAAATCAAGATCGTCGACGGAACGTCCATAACGGTCGGTGCTAACAACTTTCACGATAACGCGCTTGCCATAACAGAGATCGGACAACTTTTGTTTTCCGCGTTGACCGAAGGATTGTGCTTTCTCCGGTGCGTCGATAATGGCCAATCCGATTTTATATTGTGTGTTGCCTGAATCAAGGATAGTAAGTGTGCACCATCAGACAAGCCAACTACCCCCTGTAATGCTTTCAGCACAAGCAATAGTCGAAAACGATAAAGCTAAACTTAGTAATATTTGGGGAATAAGACGGGTAGTCATGATAATTATCTTATAGTATGTAATTTACATTTATGCGATGGTTTAGTTTCAAAGCCCTGCACATTCGCACCTAATACTCCAACCATTGTTTCTAGTCCATTTGCTACTAAATCTATCTGCTCCTTATTGTGCGCTTTCAGCGTATACCATTATTACTACTCAAAGGTTTCTGGCAAACTATTAGCGATTCAATACTGTCATTTTGAACTGCATAAATAATCTATTTTTTGGTCGATGTGGCCCTCGACCAAAAACCATAAAATTTTTTTTATGAGGTTCTAGTTTTCCTACTAAAACTTATCAAGCCATGTGCCGGTCTTTCCGTTCTTTGTAGAATTCTCTGTGCAAGCCTTGCAAAGAAAACTCATTGTTCCTCCTTTATGACAATCCGTTTTTGGTTTGCCACAATATGGGCATGTTGAATGAGATCTCCGACGAGTATTTTCAATTGCTCTCCACACAAGCAACTCTTTTGGTTCCTCCATTGCCTCAAAACAGATATCAAGCTGAGAATAGCTGTCGGTCATATCGATAACTGCAATCGAACAATCTTTTATCACATTCACGAAATCCTTAATGATCTCTTTCCAACCAGCCTCAAATTCATAATCAATATAGCTGGGGATAATAATCTTAGTATTTTCACAAAGAGAACGCATGTAATCGCATGGGTCAAAAGTCTCATCAGAGCTTTCTATTGCATTGTTAGATAAAGCCGACACGATTTTTCTCCTTTTTAATCATGGGTAAGTCAGATGAAATAATTGCACTTCGTTGATGACGAATCGCTTTAAATGCACCTTCTTCGATAGCTAACCTTGCAGCTCTGGGTGATAGATTTAATAATTGGCGAATCACTTTGTTATCCAGCTGCCTATCCAACAACCGTCCGTAGGCTTTATTATTGATCACATGCGTATAGATGCTTTCAATCACAGGTAGCATTGTGTCTGGATCTGGCTGTTTGATATTGAAAATTCGCATTCTTGATTGAATTGGTGAGGGAATGTCATCAATATAGTTACCGGTAGCAATCCAAATCACTTTGCTGGCATCTAACTCGACTTCTAACGCTTCATCTCTGAATCGCTTTGCAGAATGTGGCTCTAGTAATCCATAAAAAACATTAAGCGGATTATATGCAGCAGATAATGGAGCTTTGTCTATTTCATCAATCAGAATCATTGGATTGGCGACCTCACTAGAAGCAAGTGTTTCACTGATGAACCCAGTAGATCCCTCTGACCATTGAATATTGCTTCCACTCAATGCAAACGAAGACGAGGCTGTAGCGAGTGAAATTTCAAAAAAAGGTAGGTTAATCAATTTGGCCAGCTCACTAGCATAGAAGGTTTTACCTAATCCAGGATCTCCTTGTAAAAGTACTGGGGGTGCTTCGAGTGGTAAATTTAACTGAGCTAAACTGATGATTGTGTTTTCATAAAAATCAGTTACTTCATTAAATTGTGGAAATCGTAGACGTAGTGAATTAAAATCAACATCAGCTGATACTGAAAGCAGCAATCGCTGACAATTCCATAAGTTCTTAAGCGTGACAGCCAGACGACCCTTAGCATCATCAGAGCGATGCTTTAACTCCTCAACGCGTCTCTTTACGCGTTTAAAATCAGCGATACTATATGTCAGGTTGTCAGGCAAAATAAATCTTCTATATTTTAATCAGTTTGATACGTAGTAATCTGTTTTTAAGCAGAAACTAAACATCTAATCTGCATCTTTAATACTTATTAATTTACCATGTTGTTATCAATGTCATAGATAACAGTAATATTCTTAATACTGTTTAAATCCTTCAACTTAGAGCTTGAGTAGTAGCTATTTCCATCAGCCAAATCATATATTTCAACTTTAGTAACTGATCCTACATCTTCAAAAAATCCACTTTTTAAACTTTTTAACTGATCGAATTTCCAGGAGTTTCTTATATTAGAAATTGGTGGAGAGAAGATATATACAGCAACTATAGAAATATCATGATTTAAATTTAAATCCATAATTTGATCTGATTTTGACAATAAGTACGTAGAGCTAATTGTTCCAATTTCATTCCTTATTTGGCATGTTGCAAAAAACCATGTTTGGTTGACAGGTAGCTCGGCATAGCTCCATAAGTTAAACCCTTCTTCTGACGGAAAATTAATTTTTGCACTGTTATGAGTTTGGAACATGATTTACTGAAAATTAAAATGAACACTATAGATTGTAGCTCTAAAGGATTATATTTGGCTATATAGAAGTTTGCTTATCAGGAATTTCTCATGGAAATAAAGCAGGCTTTTGCAAGCGCTTTAAAGCTTTCAAGAAAATCACGTGGACTAACTCAGGAAGATTTCGCAGATGTATCTAGCCGTACTTATATTAGTACGTTAGAGAGAGGGGTAAAGAGTCCCACGATAGAAAAAGTAGATGTGCTGGCTAAGGCTATGGGTATCCACCCATTAACATTATTATTTTTAACTTATTTGGATGAAAAAAATGATTCAGCATTGAATAAGTTGATGGAAACTTTGAGGGATGAAGTCAAAAATATAGTTTCTTGAGAATAGATAAGGGTGTCTCTTTTGCACCGCCCGAGCTTCCAGATTTTTTCAGTCTTGCCATTCCCCGTCCTACTTAACCCAATATGGGGCTGGCGCTACACACAACCAACTTCATTGATCCGCGAGTCATGGCCACATATAAGTGCTGTGCGCTCATGCCCTCAGTATTCAGCACTACCGACATTTCCGCTTCCAGCCCTTTGAGCAGAAGCGTGCTACCGACTGCACGCTTGGGTAACGGGCGACCCAACAACCGGTTCTCTTCCCGCACGTGCCTAGCAGCCTCTGCAAGCGGGACATTTCCTGCCGAAGCTCCTCGCAGCGCCTTGAGAACGCCGTGAAGAATGGCAGGCCGATGCACGCGCACATTCGGCATTTCCCGTAGCTCAGACAATAGTGTTGCGGCTGCGTTGATGGACGGGGCGCGCTGGAACGCCAAGGCACTGCTCTCCACGGCGGACGGTGGATTCCTAGCGGTTCCTCGGGTCAATGACTCAAGACGCCGTGTCAGCTCTACGACACCCACATTGGTCATGACGCTTTGCGCCAACGCCAGCAACTGTCCCAATGCCCCTGCAGATGCAACATCGAAACTGTTTCCGAAGGCGATTAAGTCTTGCAAGTCGACTGCCTCGACGGTCGATGCCCCCGGCGTCTGGCTTGCGAAATTCTGCTGGCTCGAACGGTTACGGCTGTCCGCGATAAGCAGCACACGCCCGTCGGCGGTGGGCGGAAGCATCCTTGCTGCAGCTAGTCGCTGCAGGTGGTCGTTGGGCGGGACGGTCTGAACCCACGTCACATGTTCTGCTGGTCCGGTGCGAACATCCACCGACTGACCTGCCACCAACAAGCGCCGAGCCTCCAGAAGCCACTGTCCGAGTGCTTCCGCACCGACATTGCGCCACCGCCACGGCGTGCCCAGTTCCGCCACGACCGGGAAATGTGCGCACACTTGCTGCTCCCAGTTGGCCAGGGCGTTACCACCAAAACCGAAGATGCCTTGCATCGGATCGCCAAGCACGCAGGTCGGAAGAATCAGCGAGAGAAAGTAGACGAGATAGTGCTGAGGCACCGAACAGTCCTGATACTCGTCAACGATAAGTTGCGTATAGGACGCTTTCAGTACTTCGCTGACGTGTCCGGCCTGCAACAACTTCCAGGCGGACTCGCGGATCGCCGGATAGTCTCGCGCTGGCGTGGCAAGCCGCAGGATGTCCGGGGCGTGACCGCTGCGCCCAGGAAAGCTCGCAATCAACCGAATGGCCCAGCCGTCGATGGTGCTCAATCGATAGGCAGTGTGCGGCACACCGGCACGGTCCAGCCGGCCACGAAGTGCCGCCACGCCAGCATTCGTGTGCGTGAGTACGAGGATAGGTTTGCGACCTCGGTGAGCAGCCAGAGCGTGGGCGATCAATTGCGTCTTGCCGCACCCGGCCGGTGCTGTAACGGTACCGCGAGCAATCGTGCGAAGGTCTATTTCAGCGAGGGCCATGGGCAGCCCACGCAGATACTTGGTCCACCAGTGCTTTGAAGCCTGGATCGCATAGCGGTAAGTCCGGTGCCACGATGGTCCTTGCTACATCCTCCATCCAAGAGATGGACTTGAACCAACCGGCCTTGCGGATACGTGCTGCTTGCCCGAGCATGGCTCGGCTTGGTACTGACAGCGCTTGTGTGTTCTGGATTTCGTCCCAGACGGCCTGAACGGTCAGCGTGTTGTTCGAGATCGTGCGTAGGTGTTCATAAATCAGGTCGCCATGCAGGTCGTGGGCATATCTGATCAAGTGCTGACACGCCACCGGCGTGAGGCTGCCAAATAGTTCGTCTTCCAATGCGCGGCCTGCGCGGTAGGCGACGACTGCGCCACCGGACTGCAGAAATGCCTGTTCGATGGCATGCGTGGGCTTCTTGTCATCATCACGTACCACCATCACCCTGTAGCCTAACGACTGAAAGGCCGCCGCGCGAGCATAGGGGCGGTCGGGCTCGCCACCACCACAGTCGACCATGGCAACGCCCTGTGCTGCCAGGGACACGCCGCCGTGTTCAACCCGGTGCAAATCCAGGCCACGCAGAAGTCCGATTTCGCTGGCTCCTTCGCACACGATAACGGAGCCAGCCAGAAAGGCCTCGGGGTAAAGGCGAATGGTACTTTGGGTGTCGTTATCGGTGCCCACCATGCGGGCCTCGTGACCGTGGAGACTGCGACGCAGTACGAAGAGCTGGCCGCCCGACAATTCCCTGAGCGCTACCGGCGAATGCGTGGTGAGAAACGCTTGCAGCGGGGCCGCTTCCTTTGCTCCGAGAGAGCCGAGAAACCGAGCAATGCGGTGCGGCTCAAGGCCGTACTCCAGTTCGTCCGAAAGGACAATCGACGCTTGGCTGGCCGCCTTACGCTGCAGACCAGCCACCAACAGGCGCGTGGATCCGACGCCGAGACTACGAAGCGGGATGCCACCCTCGTTGTGCAGGGAGATGGCCCCACCTCCGAACGACACGGAATGCGAGTCGAGCAGTGCTCTCGCCTTCGCGCCTATATGGACGCCGAGTTCCTGAGCGGTCGCAGCGACGATCCCCAGCGCCTCTCTCAATTGATGCTCAGCCTGATCGCCAAAGGTGCCGCGCGCATCTCGCGCAGCCTTCACGAGTGCCGCCGAGGCATCCGCGCGCTCCTCCGAGATACGGTTCAGGACCGAGCCTCGTTGCCAGCCCAAGTTGTAGTCAGCGAGTGCACCGATTCGTGTCGGAGCCAGCGCCAGACGGTCCTTCCACGCGAGTGCCTTCACCAGACCTTGCTGGGAGGCGCGGTCGGAGATGAGAGTCCAAGATGGCTCCAAGTCGCTGGCGACTGTCAGATTCTGGCAGAGAACCACTTCTGCACCAGCGGACGGCTCGTCTTCGACGACGCCCGTGGCGGCATGATAACCGCGCAGAAACGCACCGAAGCTCTCTAGGGCACTCATGCTGTCATCCAACGCACCTAGCGTCAGCGTGATACTGATGGAAGCTGTGATGTCCAAGCCGAAAAAGTCAGCATCGGAAATCTGAACATTGCGCCGAGCGCCCAAGCACAGGTCAATCGCATCTAACACAGTGGATTTTCCACTGTCACCTGTGCCGATCAGACAATTGATGCCAGGCGATGGGCACCACACCAGTTTCTTAATCCCACGGAAGTTGGCGATCTCTATCTTTCTAATTCTTGCCATTTGATGCCCCTAATAGTGTGTGGTCTGTACCTCTCTAGAAATCTCTGGTGTACAAACAAATTGCGAAGTGTTAGATTCTTTGATCCGTCGGCATTCTTTCGCAAGACATGTACTAAGTTCCAGTAGCCCAGTTCGTATCAAGAACTGCAGATGCATCTAGCGCGACTCAGTCATCTTAACAAACTGAGTCCGATTGCGTTTTAGCAGTTACAAAGTGGAAGTTTATAAGCGTCTACTAAAGCGGGTTAAGTCCAATCATCTGAATCTAGATATTGAGTTTTTTTATATCTTCAAATGATAAACGAGTTGTTAGAAATGCACTTAATTGGTCGTATTGTTGTGATCTAACTAGAGATAGTTCAGCTTCAAGCGCTTCTATTTTTGCCTGCATTTCTGCGACTTTTGTTCTTAATGCATCTCTAGGAAGAGTTTTAAAAGGTAAATCTAGTTTTTGTCGCTTCAAGCTTAACTGGTATTCTTTTGCACTTCTAAAGGCTTCAACAATTTTCGAATTACTAGCTAGAGTTTGCCGTGTAATGTTAAGTTTATAGCTTTTTTTGATCTCGTCTTTTAATAAATCCCATGAAATTCTGTTTTCGGTCAGTTCCAATGAATGAATAAGCCGAATAATTTTTTTTTCCAATAAATCATTAATGCTTGGTTTTCTTCCTGGTCCATTCATATGATTAATCCTCATTCTCATCAATATTATCATCAATAAAGTTCTCGCTAGTGTCAGTTAGTTCAGATACACGTGTGTTTTTAAGGAAGGGAAATTCATCTTCGATTTCTTTTTCTTCTTGCCAATGTTTTTCCCACCCACCAAAGTTCAACTCCACTTTATCTGCGCCTTGCCTTCCATTTTTGTAGGGATTGCGATATCTAATAGCCCCTCCAACCATGGTTTTTTCGTCATCAATAAACTGGACTGTTTTTTTTGCGACGAACGCTTGTTCGAGCCTCCGTCTTAGATTCATGTTCATTATTAAATCTTTAATTTCCTCAAACTCATCGATTAGTTGGTTTGAAAGTGTTTCTACGTTTAGTGAGCCTTTCACCAAATTCACAATATGATCGGCAAACGTATCCTGGTTTTCTGCAATCTCGCGATGGTACTCTGTCACTAGTTTTTCCAATTGATTAATAACACTTTTTTGCAGTTTATAAGATTCATTTCTAACTGCATCGTTAGATGGTAAATGACCCTTAATAGTTATGTTGTCATTACATCCCATACATTCGACACCATAATTTTGACATGGAGCTTCATGGTGCTGATGCAAGCAAATCCCAAATTCGGATGGATATAATAAGATGATCTTATTACTGACCCTCGCGACAGGTCTGTCCTCAATAGCCTTGACTACAGCGTCAATTTGCGTCACCAATACGCGTGTTTCATTTACTCTAATTAAGGCTGTTTTAACCCCAAACTCTTCATTAATTATTGTTGTTTGTTCAATTGCATCTGAAATTTCACTAAACTCATTCAAGGATTCAATACTAGGCATTAAGGAATGGTTGGCGTCAAACGTTGGGTCATCTTTAATATAGTGATTTAACTGGCTAATATTGAGACGCCTTGCCCATTTGTTAATTAATACATCTGAAAGATCATCCCCGTATTTTGCAGCGGCATCAGTTAGAAAGTATCGTGCTTCATGAGTAGTGATATAGGCATCAATAATGTTATTTCCAGAAGGAACTTTAAGACCAAGTTTTGTAAAAATACTGCCAGTTACTACTGTTTTCGGGCCTTGTCGTTGAATAAGTCTGCGCGAAAGGGTGCTATATCTAAGAACGTTAGGAAGAAATTCAAGTTGATTTGTTGCTACATCGCATAAAAAGAGCCGATTTGATAAGCGCCCGTAATATATTTGCTTGTCATGTTTTCTGCATTTCTTAATAGCATCTTTAACCATTTCAAGCAGATATTTTTCAACTATCTCTCGTGGAATTAAATAGCTATCATGGCCAGATAGTTTTACTTTTATCATTCCATTTGGTTTTAAATCAAAAATTTTATCAATAATATTTTGTGCTCTAGAAATGTCGGCGTATTTGCTTTCCCAGTCGAGTCTTATTATCCTTGTAATATCTTCAGATCCCCAAAGTTCTTTTTGTCTTAGGTATCCCAGTTCTTTTGGTAAATATAATATATCTGGATTTGCTTCATAGTGTTCAAGTAGCATCCTAGATCTTTTACCAAAATTCTTGATGCGTTCAATGGCCAACAAAAGTAGGTCATGCATGAAACTGAGAGCCGGCTTAGGAGACCAGTCTGCGCCTTTCGAGCCCTTCATTGTAATAAACAGTTGGTTTTGAGCTACATATACAGATGCCATTTCACCTTCAGCGCGTTCCTTGTAAGTTTCAATTGAAATGAGATCATCGAGACTCATCATGAGAGGTTCGTTAATTCGAGACGGCGCAGTAAATAATATAACGAGAGCACAGCAAACTAAGTGATCAAAATCGTTAAGTCGAGGGTCATTATTAAAACTCGCACTTATGGCATCTGACGTAGCTGCAATTCTTGCGTTCCTGTCATCTGAATTCTTCCTTCTTTTTGATTTATCACTTAGGTATTTCTCTCTTAATATTATGAGTTCGTTTTTAATTGCTGGGTCTTGTCGGAAAAATAACTGAGGGATGACTTTTGCTTCTCTTATTTTAGGAACTATAAAAAATTCTAAAAGCCTCAAAAACCTGAGATGTGACTCAGATCTGATAGGATTTAATTTGGTTTTTGACAATAGGTCATTCTCAATTCTCCTAAAATCAAAATCAGTAACTGAAAAAATTGTGTGAATAGGGAGTTTTGAAAGTTCGTTATAAACTAAACTTATTGATAAAAAATCAACTTTGTTCGTTTCAATAAATTCAAATGCTAAACACCTCAAACACAATACGAAGTTTGTATCTTTACCCTGAAATTTTTTTATTGATGAAATAAAGCTAATTTGCAGGCATTTAGGTGCATTGCTAACGGAGGATTTTTGAAGCGGATTTTTTAATGATTGATCGGCAAGTTTCCAAATGTCAGTATAAAAATCTACGCTAGGAAACCGGTCACGCATTTTATTTATGCATTTTTCAACCCATATATCAAGTGCATTTTTTTGTTTTGCCAACTCTAGATTAATAATCATTTAAAGATCTCTTGTACGAGTTGCAAGCTTGAATCGTTAGGTTAATAAATGATTTGGTATTCTTTAGGGTTTGAATAGCATCTTGAAATGCGAGTCCTTGTAATTTAAATTTTGTTATTTTAGATTCAATAATTTTTAAATTTATTTCATGGTCAACGTCATAGAATGGAGTAAATTTTTTACATGAATAACAACTAAATGGGGCTGAGAAACAACGCATGTCTGATCCGCATAGACCTTCTTCCACAGTTTCGCCACTTTCAAGATTGTCACTAAAAATTACTTTATTTTGCTCGTGTACTTCATTAGAAGATAAAAATTCCTTAAATACAGGAAAGTATTTGTCAAAGGCTGGCTCAAGCGCATCGCTAAGTTTCTCTAAATTGCCATTTAAGTGAATTTCCACATATGCTTGACATGTGCGCGCTCCAACGTGCCGGAGAACAGCTTGAATGGTTGTGGAGCTCATCCCGTTACTTGCTAAATGAGTGCCAACGCTGTGTCGAAAAACATTTGTAGATATTTTATTTTCCACTAAAAGATTGTTTATTGGTGTCTGATAGCATATGCGAAATCCTGCTAAAGATTCATAAAAGCCTAATTCATTTTTTTTGCGCAACCATACATTCTGAAATGATGTTGAGGGAAATAATGCAATTTTGTTTTGATTATTTATGGAAATATTTCTCGAATTATTACATTTAAGAACTTCTAGTCTTTGTTTTCTTAAAATACGTCCCACACTTCTCGTTAGTAAAAATGTGCTTTTTTGTGGATTGTCGACATTTTGTTTTTCTGGAAGAATATAAGCGTAATATTTATCTTTTTTTTCATCATGAACTATGTCTGCAACAGTCATCATTCTTATGCTTCCAATGCGCACACGGGTATTTAGCATTAGGTTGAAGAACGCCCACTGACCTAAGGTTATTTCTCCTTCTTCATAGTGGTTTTCAAGAATAACCATTATGGAAGCAAGCGTAGCTGGCGAAAAAGATTGCTTCAAAATGTTTTTGATTCTACTGCCTAAATGCCCAAGAGGATTTGTTTTTCTAGGTAGTGATGACTTGGTGACATCATTACAAAAAATACCAGGAAATTTAGTATTAAATATTAGAGAGAGGTTGCTGAGTTCCCCTTCTAATAGCTTATTGTCAATTAAATGAAGACAGTCCAAATATGTTTGTGAAATTAATTCTAGCTGTGCGTTTTCTTTTAGTAGGTCAGAGCCAATTGTTTTGTTTAGCAAGCTTAGAATTAAGCTTCCCTCAGATATGATGGTTGAAAGTGCTATTCCTTTTTCTGAGCGGAACACTAAATAATCAGCTACATTCGACAAAAACAGATCACTATAGTAGCCCCTAAGTTTTGAAAAGTTAATGCGAATTGATTTATCACCAAATTGACTCTTTTGAGTAATTATTAATTGAAAAGACTGATTATCAAATTCAATACTGCCATTTCCATATAATCTATAATTTTTAGTCACTTGCCGCTCCTTTATTTTTTTTGGCAAAATCTTCCAGTTGATTCATGTGGTCATGTAAAACGGCATTAGAAATGTCAATAAACTGTCGTTGTGCGTATCTTTGTGGTTGATCACTGTTTCTTGACCAGCCAAATCTTGACTTCATGGAATCAAGAGTTGCGTCACTTATACCATTGGCTGCCAAAAAAAATGATGCTGCACTATGCCTTAAAACATAAGCATAAAATTTATAGCTATCTTCTCCATTTCTCTTTTTAGAAAGCATGTGGGGATCATTTTCAATGTCTAATACCCCCAGTTTTCCTAAAGAATTTGCCGCTTGAGTGAATATATTTTTTAGTGTCGTTGAACTGGCAATAGGCTGGCCGCGCTCAGAAATAAATAATCGACCAAGGCTTTTATTTGAGGCTGATTTTCTAAGAATGGCAGCTCGTTCTGTTTTGATATAAAGGTCAATTAGTCTTTGGGTGAATGGATAAACCTTTAACCTAGGTTGAGAATACGCCCTTGAGGTACTACTTGAGCCCTTGGACCTTGGCGACGATGGCAAAATTGAAGATGCTGATTGTGAAGATAAATCAAGGTAGCCCGAGCTTTGTTGGTAATGTTGACCAAGCTCAATTGAAGCAATTGCACCTGGGCGCAACCCTTCACAAGCAAGTAAAAAAATACATTGATCTCTTAAAATGTTTCTTGAAATTTTTCCATTTTCATTTACATAAATTTTTTCTGGATTTTTTAATACATTTTCAATAACAGAAATAAACTTCGATGATGGTAGGCTTACTATTTGTCCAGGGTGGCTAGAATCTGAAACTTTTATGGAGCGAAGCAAATTGTTAATCATTCGCAGGTTGTCTTTAATTTTCAGTCGCGATTCTTCATTAGAGATTAATTGAGGTACAAAGTACATTTCATAATGATTAAGGAAACGTGAAATTGTTTCAGCTCGCTGAGCAGCTGTTCTTCTACTTACTGAATTTGGTTTGTTTTCTGACCTTGCTTTAGAGGAGGCCTTAAATAATCTTACAAGGACTTGCTCTGACATTGAATCAATCGATTCAATCGGAAGCCAGCATAGGTTTCTAATTTCTCTAGCTTGATTGTAAGTTAGTAATTCATTCTTGAAGCACTGATTGGCAAGTTCGATTCTGTGAGCAAGTAAATACTTATTTAAGATTCTCAACGCCTTCAATTCAACTAGGCGTGTCCCTGGGTTGGATTTTTGATTTATAAAATGGCTGTATGGGTATTGGATAGATCCATTTTCATTTATAACGCAAGAATAATAATTTCCAATTTGTAGTAGCTTCATTTAATTAACACTTTATATTTATGTGCCGATAATTTTTATTAAAATAACAAAATTGACTTTTTAATGTTAACTATTATTAATAAAACTTAAAAAAAACAATTATCTATTTTAATTTTTAACAAAACAATTATAAAATGGCCAAAGGATTATGATGCAGATGGCGCCACAGCCACTGCTGTTGCCGTAAAAGGCTTGCGTTTATTTGGCGCTAACGTAGATTTTTTGGTGCCTAATCGTTTTGAGTACGGTTACGGCCTCACCCCGGAAATCGTCAAGCTTGCAGCAACGCAAGCGCCAGATGTGATAGTAACGGTAGATAATGGTATCGCCAGTGTCGATGGCGTAGCCGTCGCCAACGAAATGGGTATACAAGTATTGATTACTGACCACCATTTACCTGGTTCACAAACGCCAGAGGCCGCCTGCATTGTCAACCCTAATCAACACGGCTGTACTTTCCCCAGCAAAAATCTTGCGGGTGTGGGGGTGATGTTCTATTGTTTACTAGGCTTGCGAGCAGAGTTGCGTGATCAAGGCGCTTACCAGTCCAGTACTGAACCAAACTTAACCGAACTCCTGGATTTAGTCGCTTTGGGTACAGTTGCGGATTTGGTGAAGCTGGATGAAAATAACCGTATTTTGGTAGAGCAGGGCTTGCGCAGAATCCGTGCCGGCGCATGTAGTCATGGGGTTGCCGCTTTACTTCAAATTGCGGGGCGCGAGCCAGCAAAAGCCATGGCGCAAGATTTAGGGTTTTATGTGGGACCACGGTTAAATGCAGCTGGTCGATTAGATGATATGACCTTAGGCATTCAATGCTTGTTGGCAGGCACTGAAAAAGATGCAGTCATTCTCGCGCAGCAACTGCATGATTTAAATAAGCAAAGACGCAGTATAGAAGCGGATATGCAAGAGAGCGCTAACATATCGCTCGACGATATTGCGATTGCTGATCAATACTCCATTAGTATTTACGAGTCAGACTGGCATCAAGGCGTGATTGGGATTCTAGCGTCCCGCATTAAAGAGCGCCACCATCGTCCAGTCATTGCATTTGCCGATGGAGGTTCAGGTTTGCTTAAGGGTTCTGGGCGTTCAATTGCAGGCTTGCATCTACGTGATGCTTTGGATTTACTCAGTAAACATCAGCCAGACTTGATATTGAAGTTTGGCGGTCATGCGATGGCGGCCGGCTTGACAATAAAAGCTGAAGATTTCAATGTGTTTAAATTGAGTTTTGAGGCTGTCGTTAAAAGTCTACTGACTGAGGCCGATTTAGAGGCTGTGCTGGAAGTTGACGGTAGCTTAAGCGCGAGTGATATGACCTACGCTATCGCGCAAACGCTAGAAAATCAGGTATGGGGGCAGGGTTTTCCGCCGCCATTGTTCTATGATGAGTTTGAGGTGGTTAATCAGCGTATATTGGCTGAAAAACATTTGAAACTCAGCTTGAAGGCACTATCTAGCCCGTCGGCAACGGTGATTGATGCGATTTATTTTAATCAAACCGAGTTTTTAGATACTCAGATTCAAGCGGCCTATCAATTGCAAACTAATAGCTACAACGGTGCGCAAAAAGTACAATTAAATATCAGGCATGTGAACGTTTAATCACACTATGCAAACAGACCAACACTTAATCACCAAACAAATGCTCCAGCCCTGGCTACCAGTCCGTGCAGTTGATGCGCATAAAGGTACTTCAGGCAGCGTTGCGATTATTGGCGGTGATGATGGCATGGTTGGCGCGGTATTGCTGGCGGCAAGGGCTGCATTGTTGTCTGGAGCTGGCAGGGTTTATGCCGCTATGCTTTGTGATACTGCACCTTCGGTAGATTTTCTGCACCCAGAAATCATGATGCGTAGGCCTGATGCACTTGCATCCTTGGCGCAATTAGATGCAGTAGCGATTGGCCCGGGTCTAGGTCAGTCAGATGCAGCCATAACAGAGCTGACTTTTTGGCTTACGCAAACATGCCCGCTGGTGTTGGATGCAGATGCGCTGAATTTAATTGCTCAACATCAGCAGCTAGCTGAGCTGTTGAAGAGTAGACGTGGCCCGGTAGTGGTAACCCCTCACGTGGGTGAGGCTGCTAGGTTGATGGCTATTAGCTCGGCAGATATTCAAAACCAGCGTGTTGAAACCGCCATTGCCTTGGCACAGTCACTGCAAGTAATTTGTGTGCTTAAAGGTGCAGGCACTGTGATTGCTGAGCAAGATGGTACTTATTTTATTAATAGCACTGGTAATCCAGCGCTAGCTACTGGCGGCACCGGTGATGTATTGACTGGCGTTATCGCAAGTTTAATCGCGCAGGGCTTGGTGCCGACTCATGCAGCTAAGCTTGGAGTTTATGTACATGGCGCGGCGGCGGATTTTCTAGTCGAGCAAGGTATAGGGCCGCTCGGTTTGACTGCGTCAGAGCTGGTAACTGCAGTACGCAGCGCAATTAATCAATTAAGCCAAGATTGATTGGGCAAGGCATTTAAGCCTGTTGAGATATAATTGTACTAGGCTGTTGTTTAATGTCAGCAGCGAGAGGTGCGGAAAATGCACCCGGTGCTATTTGAGTTGCCATTTGAGCCAGGTAAATAAAATGTTGCCATTACCTTGCCCGCCAACAATGTAAGTAGATTGCACCGCGAATTGTTTATATTCAATAGAAGCAACAGGTGCAATCACAGGTATAGGCAGGTAGTGATAGTCTTGACGTAAAGTTGCACCTATCGTGTAGCCAGCCCCTAAGCGAAAATCATTATTTGCATGCCACATTTTTTGAAAGGCGTACCCAGCTACAGGCTCCATCTCGTTGTGTGAGTCCGCAAACACCATTCCGTATATGCCATGCCAATCACCATCGGCATCGTACCTGTATTTACCAATTCCTAGGCCCCATGGTTGCTCATTGTAGCCATCTATTTTTTCTTTATCATAGAACTGGCGGTTGTGCCATGTGCTGACAGGCACGTACAGCTCATACTCATTGCTGTTCCATGTTTCGGATAACGTGTTTTTAACATCATCCCAAAATCCATTAGATGTGGAATCAGCAAATGCATGAAAACAAGGTGAAATGATGAGTAGGGCTATAGCTGCAATTTTTCTTATCATGATTAATCATACTATTATTCTTGCCTAAATCCCATCATCTAAAATTAAGTTACAATGCTGCACGGTCGTTGCGAATTAAATAACGGTGATAAAGTCACCCTTAAACTCGCCGGCCTAAAGTACGTAAGCCATATACTTTTAGTTTAAAACTCAAGAAAAATTAGGGGTAGCATGCCTAGAAAAATAGTAGTTGCCAATTGGAAAATGCATGGCAACTTAGCAACGAATCAACAGCTTCTGCAAGCTTATATTGATCGATTAAATACACTCAAAAATGTTGAAGTGATTGTCTGTGTCCCATATCCGTACCTTGCGCAAACGCAAAGTCTTTTGCAAAAAACCCCCATCGCATGGGGTGCCCAAAATCTAAGTAAAGACGTAGTCGGTGCGTTTACTGGTGAAGTAAGTGCAAGTATGTTGAGAGACTTTGGCGCTACCCACGTCATTATTGGGCACTCAGAGCGCGCAACCGCTTATTGCGAGTCTGATGAAAATATTGCCGCTAAATTTATGCAAGCCAAAGCACACGGTTTAGTGCCAATACTATGTGTAGGTGAAACCTTAATCGAGCGTGAAGCTGGCGTGATGGAAATGGTGGTTGCAAAGCAGATTGATACCATTATTAACTTATACGGCGCGGATGTGTTTGCGAATACGATTGTTTCTTACGAGCCTATTTGGGCAATCGGCACCGGCTTGGCAGCTACGCCAGATCAAGCGCAGAGTATGCACGAGTTTATTCGACATAGGATTGCAAGCCATAACAAAGAGGCGGCGGCTAGCTTGAAAATCCTTTATGGGGGGAGCGTAAATCCACAAAATGCGGTACAATTATTTAATATGCAGGATATAGATGGTGGCTTAATTGGTAGATGCTCATTAAGCGCACAAGAATTTGAAGGGATTTGCCAGGCGGCATCTTAGGTTTTGTACCAGTCAACGCGTTGATTTGGTAAGGTTGGAGTCTAAGTGTTGCGGTGGTGTATAAGGTAAAAAATGGAAAATATAGTATTAGTAATTCATGTGTTAGCGGCTTCCGGTGTAATCGGCTTGGTGTTGTTGCAGCATGGTAAAGGCGCTGATATGGGCGCATCTTTTGGTAGTGGCGCATCTGGTAGTTTGTTCGGTGTGTCTGGCTCGTCTAATTTTATGAGTCGCGCAACGGCGGGCTTTGTATTTGTATTTTTTGTTACCAGCTTAACTTTGGCTTACCTATCTAGCCATAAAGCTAGTAGCGGTAGCGTGGTTAAAGCAATGTCAACTCAAGCGGTTGACGCTGCTAAACCTGTGTCAGCTGCTACAACTGAAGCAACCAGTACAGAGGCTGTGCCAAAATAATCATGTAGTTTAAGCATATGCCGTCGTGGTGGAATTGGTAGACACGCTATCTTGAGGGGGTAGTGACGAAAGTCGTGAGAGTTCGAGTCTCTCCGTCGGCACCATTTAATAGTTTTGATTTTTTTGGTTGAAATGTAGTAAATATCTAGTCTTTAAGTTGGTTGGTTCTGGCGGTAATGGTGCTCTGCTTTTAATTGTTGCAAATTCTTTAGTAATTTAGTCTGGGGTTTGTTAGTGCTAGAAAATTATTTTCCAATATTATTGTTTATTCTTGTAGGTTTGGCAGTTGGTGTTGGTCCGCTAATCCTGTCTAAACTAGTCTCCCCAAGCAGACCTGACTCTGCAAAAAACTCCCCGTATGAATGTGGCTTTGAAGCCTTCGAAGATGCGCGTATGAAATTTGACGTGCGCTACTACCTTGTTGCTATCCTGTTTATTTTGTTCGATTTGGAAATTGCATTTCTATTCCCGTGGGCTGTTGTGTTGCAGGAAATAGGCTTGTTTGGTTTCCTTGCTATGATGGTTTTTTTAGGCGTGCTTGTGATTGGCTTCATCTACGAGTGGATGAAGGGCGCATTGGAATGGGATTAATTGAATCATGAGTCTTGAAGGTGTTTTAGAAAAAGGGTTTGTCACCACTACACTGGATACAGTGATTAACTATACTCGTACCGGTTCGTTATGGCCGATGACTTTTGGTTTGGCTTGCTGTGCGGTTGAGATGATGCATGCAGGCGCCTCACGTTACGACCTTGACCGTTTTGGTATCGTATTCCGTCCTAGTCCACGACAATCTGATGTGATGATTGTGGCTGGGACTTTAGTCAATAAAATGGCACCAGCATTGCGTAAAGTGTATGACCAAATGGCTGAGCCGCGCTGGGTTATCTCCATGGGTTCGTGTGCTAATGGTGGTGGTTATTACCATTACTCTTATGCGGTTGTGCGCGGGTGTGATCGTATTGTTCCTGTTGATGTCTATGTGCCAGGTTGTCCACCTACAGCAGAGGCGTTGTTGTACGGCATTATTCAGTTGCAAAATAAAATTAAACGTACAAACACCATCGCCCGTTAAGTTAATGGGTCTGTTAAATTAAGAACAAAATTATGTCAGCTAAATTAGATCAGCTATTAGCCAGTTTGCAGACGGTACTTGGTGAAAAAATTACCAAGCAAACGGTTGCTCTGGGTGAAGTTACTATCGAGTGCCGTGCCGAAGATTATCTCGCTGTTTGTCAGTTGTTGCGTGATGATGCTTCTTTAAAGTTTGAGCAATTAATTGATCTGTGTGGCGTGGATTATCAAGAGTACGGTGAAGGTAGTTACGATGGCTTGCGTTATTCGGTAGTTTGTCATTTCCTCTCTGTTTCATTGAATCACCGTCTGCGTCTGCGCGTATTTGCTAAAGATGAAGATTTCCCAATTCTACCTACATTAGTAAATACTTGGTCTGTGGCCAACTGGTTTGAGCGTGAAGCGTTTGACCTGTATGGCATTATGTTTGAAAACCACCCAGACTTGCGTCGTTTGTTGACTGACTATGGTTTTGTTGGACACCCGTTCCGTAAAGATTTCCCTATGATAGGTAACGTCGAAATGCGTTATGACCCTGAGCAGCAGCGTGTAATTTACCAGCCAGTTTCTATTGAGTTGCGCAATAACGTGCCGCGCGTGATTCGTAGCGAAGGAGCGCACCGTGGCTGAGATTAGAAATTACACCATGAACTTTGGTCCACAGCACCCGGCAGCGCACGGTGTGTTGCGTTTGGTGTTGGAGTTGGATGGTGAAGTGATTCAACGGGCTGACCCGCATATTGGCTTGTTGCACCGTGGCACTGAAAAGTTAGCTGAAAACCGTACTTATTTACAAAGCGTGCCTTACATGGACAGGTTGGACTATGTGTCCATGATGTCCAACGAGCATGCCTATGTAATGGCGATTGAGAAAATGCTAGGGCTGGAAGTCCCAGTACGTGCACAATACATTCGTGTGATGTTCGATGAAATTACCCGTGTGCTCAATCACTTGCTATGGCTAGGTGCACATGCGCTAGACGTGGGTGCAATGACAGTGTTCCTGTATGCATTCCGTGAGCGTGAAGATTTGTTTGATGTGTATGAGGCAGTTTCTGGCGCGCGTATGCACGCTGCTTACTATCGTCCAGGTGGTGTTTATCGCGACTTGCCGAACTCAATGCCGCAATACCAAGTTTCATCTATGCGCAATGCTAAAACAGTTAAAGCGCAAAACGAGAACCGCCAAGGTTCACTTTTAGATTTTATTGAAGACTTCACAAACCGTTTTCCTACTTATATCGATGAGTATGAAACATTGTTGACGGATAACCGTATCTGGAAGCAACGTACCGTTGGTATTGGTGTGGTAACCCCAGAACGTGCTCTAGCACTTGGTATGACTGGCCCAATGTTACGCGGTTCAGGTATTGAGTGGGACTTGCGTAAGAAGCAGCCTTATGAAGTGTATGCAGATTTGGATTTTGATATTCCAGTGGGCGTTAATGGCGATTGTTACGATCGTTACTTGGTACGTATGGAAGAGTTCAGACAATCTAACCGCATCATCAAGCAGTGTGTGGATTGGTTACGTAAAAATCCAGGCCCTGTGATTACCTCAGATAATAAAGTGGCGCCCCCTAACCGTGAAGGTATGAAAACCAACATGGAAGACTTGATTCACCACTTCAAACTTTTCACAGAAGGTTTTCATGTGCCAGCTGGTGAGGCGTATGCAGCGGTTGAGCATCCTAAAGGTGAGTTTGGTATCTATATGGTGTCAGATGGTGCCAATAAGCCATATCGTTTGAAAATCCGAGCACCGGGGTTCCCGCATTTAGCGGCCTTAGATGAAATGACTAGAGGTCATATGATTGCTGACTTAGTGGCCATTATTGGTACCCAAGATATCGTTTTCGGGGAAATCGACCGATGAACGCAGTCTGTAACATTTCTTCGTTGTTATTAGCATTTTCGTCATTGCCATATGCGCTGTTACGCTGCATGGAGTAGGAATCAATTAGTATGTTAAGCCCAGAAGCAACCACAAAAATAGATTATGAGTTGACCAAATATCCTGCTGATCAACGGCAGGCTGCGGTGATGAGTGCGTTACGTATCGTGCAAACTGAACGTGGCTGGTTGTCAAAAGAAAGTATTACAGAGGTGGCGCAATATTTAGGCATGCCTGAAATTGCAGCAATGGAAGTGGCAACTTTTTACAATATGTATGATTTGTCGCCAGTGGGTAAATATAAGGTAACGATTTGTACCAATATCTCATGCATGTTGCGCGGTTCCGATGAAATCGTCAGTCACTTGCAGGGCAAGCTTGGCGTCGGCTTTAATGAAGTGACAGCTGACGGTAAGTTTTGTTTAAAAGAAGGTGAGTGCATGGGCTGTTGCGGTGGTGCGCCATTAATGCACGTCAATAACACTGAAATGCACGAGTTCTTAACCACAGATAAAGTGGATGCAATTATAGAGGGGCTTAAATAATGGTCGCTTCTAGCAAACCGGTTGTGAAAACAGATTTGGCTGGACAAACTTTAGTTACGCTACGTACGTTGACTGAGGAAAATCCAGCGTCATTAGAAACCTACCTGAAGTTGGGTGGTTATGCCGCACTAAAACGTGTGGTCTCTGAAAAAGTTAAGCCTACCGATATTATTACTGAGGTAAAAACTTCAGGTCTACGTGGTCGCGGCGGTGCTGGCTTTCCTACTGGCCTTAAATGGAGTTTCATGCCGCGCTATTTTGATGGCGTGAAATATCTGGTTTGTAATACCGATGAAGGTGAGCCTGGCACTTTCAAAGACCGAGACATCATTCGTTACAATCCGCATCAATTGATTGAAGGTATGGCAATTGCAGCTTATACATTAGGTGCACGTGTAGGCTATAACTATATCCATGGCGAAATCTGGCAGGATTATGAAATTTTTGAGGCTGCATTGCATGAGGCAAAAGCGGCTGGTTATCTAGGCGAAAATCTATTCGGTACAAATTTCAGTTTTGATTTGTATGCAGTACACGGCTACGGTGCCTATATTTGTGGTGAAGAAACTGCACTGATTGAGTCCATTGAAGGCAAAAAAGGCCAGCCACGCTTTAAACCACCATTTCCAGCAAGTTATGGTGTGTTTGGTAAACCCACCAATGTAAATAATACAGAAAGCTACACCAGCATCCCTTGGATTATGCAAAATGGCGGTCAGGCATTTGCTGATTTAGGCGTTGCAAATTCTGGCGGTACTAAGTTGTTTTCTATCTCTGGCCATGTTGAGAAGCCAGGCAACTACGAAGTTAACATGGGCATGCCATTTACCGAGTTATTAGCTCTGGCTGGCGGTATTTGGAAAGGCCGTCAGTTAAAAGCGGTGATTCCTGGTGGACCATCTACTGCGGTAATGCCTGCATCAGCAATTCTAGGTGCAACCATGGATTACGATGGTTTAAGCAAGGCTAGATCTAGCTTGGGTGCTGGCTCCATGATTGTGATGGATGATACAACTTGCATGGTAAAAACCTTGCATCGATTGTCTTATTTCTTCTATGAGGAAAGCTGTGGTCAATGTACGCCTTGTCGTGAAGGTACGGGTTGGGTTTATCGTGTGATTGACCGTATTGTTAAAGGTCAAGGCAAAATGGAAGATTTAGATTTGCTCTCGGATGTAAGTAACAATATCGCAGGTCGTACGATATGTGCGCTTGGTGAGGCAGCGGCAACGCCAGTATTAAGTTTTATTAAGCATTTCAGGCCTGAGTTTGAATACTATATTCAACACGGCAAGAGCATGGTTGACGGTAAATAACTGTAAAGACGGTAAAAATACATAATGTTGAATATTGAAATAGATGGTAAATCGATAGAAGTCGAGCACGGCAGCACCATTATTGATGCGGCTGATAAGGTCGGTATTGCGATTCCACGTTTTTGCTACCACCCTAAATTATCGGTGGCAGCAAACTGTCGCATGTGTTTGGTACAGGTAGAGAAATTTAACAAGCCATTGCCAGCGTGTGCAACGCCAGTTGCTGACGGTATGAAGATATTCACACGCTCAAAAGCTGCGATTGAAGCACAGCAAAGCGTGATGGAGTTTTTACTGATTAATCACCCGTTAGATTGCCCAATTTGCGACCAAGGCGGTGAGTGCGATTTACAGGACGTTGCTGTGGCTTACGGTGTGAGTGGCTCTCGCTACACTGAAGAAAAACGTGTGGTATTTAACAAAAACATTGGCCCATTAGTCAGCACCGACATGACGCGCTGTATTCAATGTACGCGTTGTGTGCGCTTCTTAAAAGAAGTCGGCGGCATGCAAGAGTTGGGCATGATTGGTCGTGGCGAGCATGCTGAAATTACTGCCTATGTAGATAAGAGTGTTAACTCAGAATTGTCTGGCAATATTATTGACTTGTGCCCAGTTGGCGCATTAACAAGCAAACCGTTCAGATACTCAGCACGTAGCTGGGAGTTAACCCGTAGACCAAGTATTGCTGCGCATGATAGCTTGGGCTCGCATATCGAAGTGCATGTAAAAGACAATAAAGTCATGCGTGTATTACCGCGTGAAAAAGAAAGCATCAACGAGTGCTGGTTGTCCGACCGTGATCGCTTCTCATACGAAGGCCTTAATAGTCCTGACCGCCTTAAAGTGCCAATGATTAAGCACAATGGTGCTTGGGTGGAAACAGATTGGAAAACTGCACTTGAATTCGCTGCAGGTCAGTTGAAAGACATCACTAACGAACACGGCGGTGAGGCTTTAGGTGTGCTTGTCTCTCCAAACAGCACGATGGAAGAGGGTTACCTAGCTAAAAAATTGGCAAATGGTTTAAACAGCGGCAACGTTGATTATCGTTTACGCCAAACTGACTTCAGGTTAGACGGTAAGCGTTTAGGCACGCCATGGATGGGTTGCAATATTCATGAAATTGAAGAGTTAGACCGTATTATTGTGATTGGCTCTAATTTACGTAATGAACATCCGCTTTTGGCACAGCGCTTCCGTAGGGCGGTAGCGAATGGTGCAGAGTTATCTGTGGTGAGTCCATTAGATAATGATCCGTTGATGGATATTGCGCATAAAGTGATTGTGCGACCAAACGACATGGTGAATGTGCTGGGGCAAATATTAAAAGCGATGTCTGGCTTGCAACGTTTGTCACTATGCCTACCGCCATCACTCACTGCGCTATTGGATGATATTAAAGTACGCCCAAACACACAGGCAATTGCAGAGAGTTTGGCTGGTCAAGGTAAAGACTATGATTTAATCGCGCCAAAAGTTGGTATTTTCTTGGGTAACATGGCATTAAGTGACCCACGTTTTACAGAAATGTACAGCTTGGCAGAGGCTATTGGCGGCATTTCTGGCGCTAAAGGCGGCATATTGCCAGCCGCAGCAAATAGCACTGGTATGCATATGATGGGCGTAATGCCATCTAGCACTGGCATGCATGCACGTGCGATGCTTGAAGTGCCACGTAAAGCTTATTTGTTATTGAATATTGAGCCTGAACTTGATTGTCAGCACGCCGCATTAGCAAAAGCCGCGATGGAAAAAGCTGAGTGTGTGGTCGCATTGACTGCTTATAAATCACAAGCATTAGATAATGCTGATATTTTATTACCTATCACGCCGTTCACAGAAACCTCAGGCACTTTCATGAGTATGGAAGGCCGTGTACAGAGTTTTGCCGCAGCGGTGAGGCCTTTAGGTGAAGCCCGTCCAGCTTGGAAAGTGTTGCGTGTATTAGCGAATACGTTAGGTTTAGCTGGGTTTGATTTTGAATCTAGCGAGCAAGTTAAAGATGCGATTTTTGCAGGCGAGAAACCATCCGCTGTAGTTTGGCGTAGCCTGAATAACAACTTGAGAGAGCTGGTTGAGATTCAAGTGAATATCAAGCATGATGGTTTGCAACGTATCGGTGAAGTGCCGCAATACGAGTCTGACCCGATTGTTAGACGTTCGCCGCCATTACAAAAAACCAAATACAACATCAAGCCTATGGCACGTATGTGTAGCCGTCAGCTAGCAGCGTTAGACTTGGTTGAGGGTGATCATGTGCTGGTTAAACAAGATAAAGGTAGTGCTGTATTAACCGTGCGTTTGGATGACCACGTGGCGATGGGTTGTGTACGTGTGGCTGCTGCGCACGAAGCGACGGTCGGTCTAGGTGATTTGATGGGTGATATCACGATTGAAAAGCTATCTCTACAGCAGTTACAAGATATTAATAAAAACATTACGGAAGTGCGTGCCTAATGGAATGGTTATCAAATCTATTCGGTAGTTACTGGCCAGCAGTAGAAATCACTGGCTGGACTTTGATTAAAATTGTTGCAATTGTATTGCCGTTGATGGGCGCTGTGGCCTACCTTACTTTAGCTGAGCGAAAAGTAATCGGTTATATGCAAGTGCGTATTGGGCCTAACCGCGTTGGTTACTTTGGCCTATTGCAGCCGCTAGCAGATGGTATCAAGCTACTATTTAAAGAGGTGATTTTACCTACCGCTTCCAATAAAGCCTTGTTTTTACTAGGGCCAGTATTGGCAATTGCTCCCGCATTTGCAGCTTGGGCTGTTGTGCCGTTTGATTTGAATATGGTACTCGCGGATGTAGATGCAGGCTTGCTGTATATTCTTGCCATGACTTCTGTGGCGGTATATGGCGTTATTATCGCGGGTTGGGCATCTAACTCTAAATATGCATTTTTGGGTAGCTTGCGTTCAGCCGCACAAATCGTTTCATACGAAATTGCGATGGGTTTTGCACTGGTAGGCGTGTTGATGTGTGCTAATAGTTTAAACCTAGGCAAAATTGTTTTAGGACAAGAGGGCGGTTTCTGGCATTGGTACTTTATTCCATTGTTCCCTTTGTTTATTGTTTACTTTATTAGTGCAGTTGCTGAAACTAACCGCGCACCGTTTGACGTAGCCGAGGGTGAGTCTGAAATTGTTGCGGGTTTCCACGTTGAGTACTCAGGTATGGCGTTTGCGGTATTCTTCTTGGCTGAATATGCAAACATGATTCTAGTGTCAATGCTGGCAGCATTGATGTTCTTGGGCGGCTGGTTATCGCCTGTACCGTTTATTCCAGACAGTTTCTTATGGTTGCTGGCTAAAGTTGGCTTCCTTTTATTCTTATTCTTATGGTTTAGGGCAACCTTTCCGCGCTATCGCTATGACCAGATTATGCGTTTAGGCTGGAAAGTGTTTATTCCAATTACTATTGTGTGGATCGTGTTTGTAGGTGGCATGATGCAAACTCCTTGGGCTCATTTGTTTCACTAGTGTTAGTGATTAGGCTTTGAATAAATTAAATTATGATTAAATCGATTAAACAAACATTAGGCAGCTTAATGTTATGGGAGTTGCTAAAGGGTATGGCACTTACAGGCCGTTACTTTTTTGCACCTAAAATTACGGTTCAATACCCAGAGGAAAGCACCCCTCAATCAAATCGATTCCGTGGTTTGCATGCATTGCGTCGTTACCCAAATGGTGAAGAGCGTTGTATCGCATGTAAGTTGTGTGAGGCAGTGTGTCCCGCACTTGCTATCACGATTGAGTCTGAGCAGCGTGAAGATAATACGCGTCGTACCACGCGTTACGATATTGACCTAACTAAATGTATATTCTGCGGTTTGTGTGAAGAATCATGCCCTGTGGACTCTATTGTAGAGACACGCGTGTTTGATTACCACGGTGAGCAGCGTGGTGACTTACTATATACCAAAGAGATGCTATTAGCGGTAGGCGATAAGCACGAAAAACAAATTGCTGCTGATAGAGCGCAAGATAAGCAATATAGATAGTAAGCAGTTTAGATAACAAACTATTTAGTTAAACAATAATAAGTTTAAGCATCTGGTGCTAATTATTAATAGTAAAGCCTTCATACATCGTTTAAGTACTTTTAACAGATAACCATTTAAAAATATGACATTTTTTGGCTTGCATTTTCAAGACATCGTTTTTTATACGCTCGCAACCATCCTGCTGATTGCAGGATTACGTGTGATTACCACGCGTAATCCTGTTTATGCGGCACTGTACCTTGTATTGGCGTTCTTTACGGCGGCAGGCATCTGGCTACTGCTAGAGGCCGAGTTCCTGGCTATCGCGCTGGTGTTGGTGTACGTGGGTGCGGTGATGGTGCTGTTCTTGTTTGTGGTGATGATGCTGGATATCAATCTAGATAAATTGCGTGAAGGTTTCTGGAAAGCCTTGCCGGTGGCCTTGCCTGTTGGTGGCTTGATGGCAGTAGAAATGGTAATGATTGTAGGCGCACGTAATTTTGGTACTGATGTGGTTGCTGCACCCGCTGCTCATCCTGCTGATTACAGCAATACGGCTGAGCTAGGTCGCGTGTTATATACCGATTACCTACTGCCCTTTGAATTGGCGTCAGTTGTTTTGCTAGTGGCGATTGTGGCGGCTATTGCACTGACCTTACGTGATCGTAAAGACAGCAAGTCTATGGATCCTGCTAAACAAGTGCTGGTTAAAAAAGCAGACCGACTAAGAATTGTAAAAATGGATGCTGTCGTGGAAAAAAATGATGTGGTCGATGCGTCAGCGCAGGCTGATGATAAAGGGGCTAAATAATGGTCGGTTTATCTCATTATCTGATTTTAGGCTCATTGCTGTTTGCGATTAGCGTGGTTGGTATTTTTCTAAATCGTAAAAATGTCATTATTTTATTGATGGCGATTGAGTTAATGTTGTTGGCCGTTAACCTTAACTTTATTGCTTTCTCACATTATCTGAATGATATTGCAGGGCAAGTTTTTGTGTTTTTCATTTTAACGGTAGCTGCTGCAGAGTCTGCTATCGGTTTAGCGATATTGGTTGTGCTGTTCAGAAATTTACGCACCATCAACGTTGACGATTTAGACAGTTTGAAAGGCTAAGTGTTTAGCATGAGTATGCAACAAATCTATCTTGCAATCCCTTTGCTTCCTTTATTGGCCGCAATTATTATCGGCCTGTTTGGCAAGTATCTGCCTAGAGCCGCTGCCCATGTGCTGACCATAGCTGGTGTGGCGATTTCTTTTGCCTTGTCAGTGTATGTGCTAAAAGACGCCATGGTTAGCCAGCCATATAATGAGACTGTATATTCTTGGTTGAAGAGCGGAAATTTCTCATTTGAAATCGGCTTCTTAATCGATAGGCTAAGTGCCATGATGATGGTAGTGGTAACCTTTGTTTCATTAATGGTCCATATTTATACCATCGGCTATATGCACGAAGATAAAGGCTACGCACGTTTCTTTAGCTATATCTCGCTGTTCACCTTCTCAATGCTGATGTTGGTGATGAGCAATAACTTCATGCAACTATTCTTTGGCTGGGAAGCCGTAGGTTTGGTTTCTTATTTATTGATTGGTTTCTGGTACACACGCCCAACCGCTATCTATGCCAACTTAAAAGCATTCTTAGTAAACCGTGTGGGCGACTTTGGCTTTCTGTTAGGTATAGGCTTGGTTTTGTACCATTTTGGCAGCCTAGATTATGCTGCAGTGTTCTCAGTAGCACCTGCTATGGCAGACACCAAAATCAATCTGATCGGTAATGCATCTTGGTCGCTGATGACTGTGACTTGCATCTTGCTGTTTATTGGCGCAATGGGTAAATCTGCACAAGTGCCTTTACACGTATGGTTGCCGGACTCAATGGAAGGCCCAACCCCAATTTCAGCGTTGATCCATGCCGCAACGATGGTAACTGCAGGTATCTTTATGGTGGCGCGTATGTCACCATTGTTTGAGCTATCTTCAACTGCATTATCGTTCGTGATTATTATCGGCAGTATCACTGCATTATTTATGGGCTTCTTGGGCATCATTCAGAACGATATTAAGCGTGTGGTGGCTTACTCTACGCTGTCGCAATTAGGCTATATGACAGTGGCATTAGGTGCATCAGCTTACTCAGTAGCTATTTTTCACTTAATGACCCATGCATTCTTTAAGGCACTGCTATTCTTAGGTGCTGGTTCTGTGATTATGGGCATGCATCATGATCAAGATATCCGCAACATGGGCAATCTTAAAAAGTACATGCCGATTACATGGATTACCTCTCTGATTGGCTCATTAGCTTTAATTGGTACACCGTTGTTGTCAGGTTTCTATTCTAAAGACAGTATTATCGAGGCAGCTAAGTTCTCTACAGTAGCTGGTAGTGGGTTTGCATACTTTGCCGTGTTAACCGGTGTATTTGTCACCGCTTTTTATAGCTTCCGTATGTACTTCTTGGTGTTCCACGGTAAAGAGAAATGGCGTGAAGTTAAACATGATGCGCATCACCATGATGACGACCATCACGATGAAGAGCATCATCACGGCTTAAGCCCAAGCGATGACCCGCACGAGCCGGGCTGGGTAGTTAAACTGCCATTAATCTTGTTGGCAGTACCATCGTTAGCGATTGGTTACTTTGCAATAGAACCGATGCTGTTTGGTGACTTCTTTAAAGGCGTTATCTTTGTGGATGCACATGCGCACCCTGCAATGCATGAGCTTGCACACCATTGGCATACCATTTTCCATTCACCCGTAGGCATGGCTGTTCATGGATTGATGACACTGCCGTTTGCATTAGCTACATCTGGTGTGGTGCTTGCATGGTACTTTTACATGAAGCGTCCTGATATTCCTGCGGCGATTCAGGCTAAATTCAGCATGATTAATCAGATTTTAGAAAACAAATACGGATTTGATAGTTTTAACGATCGTTTCTTTGCTGCAGGCTCAAGGTTTATAGGTAATAAACTCTGGCAAATCGGCGATGTTAAAGTGATTGATGGTGCTATGGTGAACGGTACAGCCAATCTGATTGGCAAGTTATCTGGTGTGGTGCGCAAGCTCCAGACAGGTTTGATTTATCACTATGCATTCGCGATGATTATTGGCGTGTTTTTAATGCTATCTCTTGGTCTTTTAAAGATTTAATTCTTTTCTAAAGTATAAAAAATGCTTGAATATTTTTTGCAACATATCCTTAGTTTTTCCATCTGGCTGCCAGTCTTGGCAGGCGTGTTGGTACTCTTTACCGCGAATGACAGCAAGCCTAACCTCACACGCTGGTTAGCTTTGTTTGGCAGCGTTGTGAGCTTTTTGGTCACAATCCCGCTGTATACACACTTTAACTTTGCAGATGGCGGATTTCAGTTCCAGGAACGCTTTTTGTGGATTATGTCTTTCAATATCCATTACCACTTAGGTGCTGATGGTATTGCGATTCCTCTAATTTTACTCACTAGCTTTACTACTGTGATTGTTGTGATTTCAGCATGGGAAGTAATCGAGAAGCGTGTGGCGCAATATATGGCTTCATTCTTGATCATGAGTGGTCTCATGATTGGTGTGTTCAGTACCCTAGATGCAATTCTCTACTATGTGTTCTGGGAGGCGATGCTTATCCCAATGTTCCTAGTGATTGGTATTTGGGGTGGCCCTAACCGTGTATATGCAACGGTTAAGTTCTTCCTGTACACACTGCTTGGCTCACTGTTGATGCTGGTTGCGTTTATCTATATGTTCCATCAAACCGGTAGCTTCGCGATTACTGATTACTATCAATTGCCTCTGCCTTTAAACGTGCAAGTGCTTATTTTCTTGGCGTTCTTTGCAGCATTTGCGGTAAAAATTCCTATGTGGCCAGTGCATACATGGTTGCCGGATGCGCACGTCGAAGCGCCAACTGGCGGTTCAGTCGTATTAGCGGCAATTGCCCTGAAATTAGGTGGTTACAGTTTCTTACGCTTTGCTATGCCTATTGCACCAGATGCTGCGCATTACTTATCAGGCTTCATGATTACTTTGTCACTGATTGCGATTGTGTATATTGCATTAGTAGCACTTGTGCAAAAAGACATGAAAAAGTTGATTGCTTACTCTTCAATTTCACACATGGGCTTTGTGACCTTAGGTTTCTTTATTTTCAATAACTTAGGGTTAGAAGGTGCTGTGGTACAGATGGTTTCTCACGGCTTTATTTCAGCGGCCATGTTCTTGTGTGTAGGCGTACTGTATGACCGTGTACATAGCCGCCAGATCGATGCTTATGGTGGTGTGGCAAACACGATGCCAGCGTTTGCTGCGTTTGCAGTATTGTTTGCAATGGCCAATAGTGGTTTACCTGGTACCTCTGGTTTTGTTGGCGAGTTTATGGTGATTTTAGGCGCAATCCAAGTCAACTTCTGGTACGCATTCTTGGCCTCATTTACCTTAATCTTTGGTGCTGCTTATACTTTGTGGATGGTTAAGCGTGTGTTTTACGGCGAAGTTGCCAATGCCAATGTGCAAGCGCTTAAAGATTTAAACAAACGTGAGTTTTTAATATTAGCGATTTTGGCTGTATTAGTGCTGGCAGTAGGTATCTACCCGCAGCCACTCACAGATATGACCAATGCAACAGTTACTCAACTTCTTTCACATCTAGCAAATAGCAAGCTGCCAGCAGGCTTATAAGTCATGGAAAATATACGTTACGACCTCATTACCGCCTTACCTGAGATCATCCTGCTAGGGATGGCGATGCTAGTATTGATTACAGACCTGTTTTTAAAACAGTCTAATCGAATTGCTATCTACGGATTGTCTCAGCTGGGCTTGTTGTTAGCTGCTTATTTCACAGTGACTACACATGTACCAAGCGTAGGCTATGCATTTACAGGTGCCTTTGTAGATGACGCAATGTCTGATGTGTTGAAGTTAATGATATACATTGGTACTTCATTAATCTTTGTGTACACCAGACAATACATACAATTACGCAATATGTTCCGTGGTGAGTTTTATGCTCTGGTGTTGTTCTCCGTAGTGGGGATGATGATCATGGTATCTGGTCAGAGCATGCTCACACTGTATGTTGGTTTAGAGCTGCTATCTCTTAGCCTATACGCTTTAGTGGCTCTCGATCGTGATAATCATCTCGCGACTGAAGCCGCCATGAAGTATTTCGTGCTGGGCGCATTAGCATCGGGCATGCTGCTGTACGGTATGAGTATGATTTACGGTATGACTGGCAGCTTGAATATCTCTGACATTAACCATGTGTTGATGAATGGCAGTGGCATCCATGCTGTGTTGGTATTAGGTTTGGTATTTATTGTAGCTGGTTTGGCATTTAAATTGGGTGCGGTACCGTTCCAGATGTGGGTGCCAGATGTTTACGAAGGCTCACCAACTGCTGTGACCATGTTGATTAGCTCCGTGCCTAAGTTAGCAGCTTTCGCTTTTGTGATTCGTTTGCTAGCCCAATCGCTACAGACGATGGCTGTAGATTGGCAACAAATGCTGTTAATTATGGCGGTGCTCTCTATCGTAATAGGTAACGTGACGGCAATTGCCCAAACTAACCTTAAACGTATGTTGGCATACTCTACAATCTCTCACGTGGGCTTTGTGTTACTGGGCTTGATGAGTGCAAGTGGTAACGGTTATATCTCTGCTTTGTTCTATATCGCGAGCTATGTGGTAATGACGCTGGCCGGTTTTGGTATTATCTTGCTGCTATCACGCAAGGGCTTTGAAGCACAGAACTTAAGTGATTTAAAAGGCCTGAATCAGCGCAGCCCTTGGGTGGCGTTTTTAATGTTAATCGTGATGTTTAGCATGGCAGGTATTCCACCAACATTGGGGTTTTATGCCAAGTTCGCTGTGTTACAGGCAGCGTTGCAGGCTGGCTTCTTGTGGGTGGTGGTATTTGCTGTATTAATGGCAGTGATAGGTGCGTTTTACTACCTACGCGTTATCAAATTGATGTACTTTGATGAGCCAGAAGATAATAGCCCGATTACTGCGCCGTTCGATATGCGCGTTATTCTAAGCATGAATGCTTTAGCTTTATTAGCGATTGGCATCATGCCGCAAGGGTTAATGACTATTTGTTTCTATGCTATCAGCAGAAGTTTAAGTTAAATGACTATTTGGGTATTGCTGGGCATTATGTTCTTGGCTGCGAACCTGCCTTGGTTTTCAGATAAGCTGTTTTATATTATTCCGCTCAAGGCTGCAACTGGCACCAAAAATATAGCTTGGTGCTTGCTTGAGCTTATCATCCTTTACTTCTTGGTGGGTGTTTTAGCGCAGTATGCAGAGCGTGCAACCTTCGGTCAGGCTGCACCGCAGGACTGGGAGTTCTATGCGGTCACCAGCTTTTTATTCTTGGTTTTTGCATTCCCAGGCTTTGTGTATAAAGTGCTGTGGAAGAGAACAATCTAATCCTTCCATTGAATCGCTGCGCTAGTATCTGCCGATGCTAGTGTTAGCGCTTAAAATCGGTTAATCATCCGCCTTACTTGAAGTTTTAGTCTTTTGCTATTATCTTCTATCAATGATTGCTTTTATCCAACCTGCTACAGGTTTGCAGCACATCACTATTTTGACATCAGCAATTAAAAGGGTTTTTCATGGACTTGACTGAGCATTGCATTAGTACAGAGAATTTAGCTCAAGGCGACTTTCTTTGTGTTAAGCGCGATCAAGTACGTTTGCCGAATGGCAATGTCAGCCAGCGTGAGTATGTAACGCACCCGGGTGCAGTGGTCATTGTTGCCGTATTAGCTAATGGCAATATCGTCTTTGAGCGTCAGTTTAGATACCCATTGCATCAGGTCTTCATTGAACTGCCAGCAGGCAAGATAGATGCAAATGAAGCGACATTACAGACTGGCCAGCGAGAGTTGTTGGAAGAAACGGGATATGTTGCCAATGATTGGGTAAAACTCGGCGAGCAGCATCCATGCATTGGTTACTCTAATGAAGTGATACATATCTATCTGGCACGGAACTTGGTTGCCGGCGTTAGCCAATGTGATGAGGATGAAGCTTTAGAGGTATTTGATCTATCGTTACCAGAGGCGATTCAATTAGTGCTGCAAGGTAAAATTACCGATAGCAAGACTATCGTTGCGCTATTTCTTGCCGAAAGGTATCTGCAGCAACATGCATAATACGCCGCCATCAAAAGTATTAATCGTAGGTTATGGTGATTTAGGCAGCGCCATAGCCAAACGCCTAACTGATTCCAGCGCAGAAGTGTACGCTGTTGCCAGAACGCTAAGGGAAGCAGCGCAGGCGCAAATGATTCAAGCCGATGTGACGATGCCTACTTCGTTAGATGCCTTACGCATGATTCACCCCGATGTTCTAGTGTATTGCGTAGCTGCTAGTGGTCAAACCGATGCGCAATACCAGCAGGCTTATGTGGATGGGCTGCGCAATGTATTGCTAACGCAGTGTGACAATCTGCAATTGAAACATGTGTTTTTTGTTTCAAGTACGCGCGTTTATGGCCAGCAAACAGATGAGCTATTGAATGAGATGGTCGCTGCCGTTCCAGCCGATTTTGGTGGTGAACGCTTACTGGAGGCTGAGTCTTTATTAAATACGCTATCTTGTGGCGCTACGGCACTCAGGCTATCTGGTATTTATGGCCCAGGGCGTTTGCGCATGATTAATCTGGCAAAAGCACCAGAGCGTTGGCCAGCTAACGATGGCTGGACTAATCGCATCCACCGGGATGATGCTGCCAATTTTGTAGTGTATTTAATGCAGCAAGTTTTTGCTGGCAAAGAGATTAAGCCTTGTTATATTGTGACTGACTCTCAACCAGTCAGGCAGTATGAAGTACTTAATTGGATAGCAGCGCAATTAAAATTAACGCCCGTTGCGGCGACCGTAGCCGATGGCGGAAAGCGGCTAAGTAACCAAGCCATGCTGGCAGCAGGCTTTGTGCTGCAATATCCAAACTACCAAGTAGGCTATCAAGCGCTGTTATCGGAGCTGGCGCATGATTAAACGCCCGACTATGCTGCAATATTTACAATTAATGTTGATGAGCTATACGTTGCTGTTTGCTAGTAATGCGTTGGCGAAAGAAGATTTTTATACTTGGCTTGAAAATATTAGATATGAAGCCAAGGCGCTTGGTATGGCGGATGAAACTACACTGAACTTTGTAAGCCATACAGTGTATTTGCCGAACGTGATTAAACTGGATAGGGCGCAGCCTGAGTTTATCAGTCCATTTTTAGATTATTTTGCACAGCGCGTTGACGATAGGAAAATACAAAAAGGACGTGCCTTGTTGCTTAAGCATGAAGCGCTGCTGGCACAGATTGAAGCGCAGTATGGTGTCCCCAAGCAGATACTAATTGCATTCTGGGGTATGGAGACTCAATACGGCAATGTGCAAGGCAATATTGATATTCTGTCTGCATTAGCTACGCTGGCTTATGAAGGGCGCCGCGCTGATTTCTTTAAAGCACAATTGTTAGATGCACTACTGATGATAGACCTTGGCTATATTGACGCTGAGCGCTTTAAAGGTTCTTGGGCTGGTGCTTTTGGCAACATGCAATTTATGCCGACTACCTTTATGCTTTACGCCGTGGATGGTGATGCGGATGGGCTGATAGATGTGACCAATTCGTTGCCAGATGCTTTTGCCTCCGCCGCACATTATCTTGCGAGTATCGGCTGGCAAGCACGTGCGCCTGTGATGCTGGAGGTCAAATTGCCCGCAAGCTTTCATTGGCAAAGTGCGCAGTTGGCGATCAAGAAAACGCCACAAGCATGGGCTAAATTAGGGGTGCAAGCTTACCCGCTTGATAGTAGTGAAGAGTCGGTAGCTGCGTATGTTGATACTGTGGCCGAGAAAGTGAATCCAGTAGCATCACAGGTGGTGGTGAGTAATCTTGCTGTCGATGCGCAAGTCCCTGATATATTGTTGAACGGCACAGCGATGGCTTCTCTCTTGTTGCCACAAGGCTGGCAAGGGCCTGCATTTATGGTGTTTGATAATTTTGATATCATTATGCAGTGGAATCGCTCGGTTAACTACGCACTGTCAGTCGCGCAGCTAGCTAAACTTTTAAACCAAGAGTCTGGTATTTTGGGCGGAGATTTTGCTGAGGGTGGGGCACTTACTTATCAACAAATGCTAGACCTGCAGAGCCAATTAAATGCCCGCGGTTTTGATGCAGGGGTGGCAGATGGCCTGCCTGGTTTGCAGACACAGGCTGCTGTGCGCGCCTATCAAATTCAGCAACAGATGCCGGCAGACGGCTACGCGAGCCCCAGTTTGTATCAAAATTTGCTATTGCACTAAGTAATCCAGAGGTGTATCTATAGTTGCTATTGTTAAACTTGGCATTCCAAGTTTCTCAGCAAATACTACGATTATTGTGATTGTTTTTGCCTAGCTGCTGTTATTTCCGTTTGCGCCTGATGTCACAATCGGCTAAAATCGTGCCCTGTTTAGAATTGCCTAGTAAATAAAAGCAATGAATGCTTTTTGTGTGAAGGGCAATGTCAAATATAGGCGGTTAGCTCAGTTGGTTAGAGCGCTTGGTCGACATCCAAGAGGTCAGCAGTTCGAATCTGCTACTGCCTACCAAATTTAAACCACTTCAATTTGAAGTGGTTTTTTAATGCTCAGGATTTATGCAGTTTGCAGGAATTCATTATTAATTGTTGGTAGGGCGATAATTGCACGCGATAAATTGCAGTCTTTTATCTTGCTGTGCGATAATTCTTGCTTTATCCCTTACGTTATTCAAAAGCCGCTTGCGGCTTTTATGTTTTAGAGAGAAATTGTATGCCAGTCATTCGCCTGCCCGATGGGTCGCAACGTAGTTTTGATCAGCCAGTAACCGTGGCTGAGGTCGCCATGAATATCGGTGCTGGCTTAGCCAAAGCAGCGCTAGCAGGTAAGGTGAATGATAAATTAGTGGATACTAGTTATTTAATTGAGACTGATAGCGACTTAGCCATTATCACTGACAAAAATCCAGAAGGTTTGGAAGTGATTCGTCACTCAGCCGCGCATTTGTTAGCGTATGCTGTGAAAGAGTTGTTCCCAGATGCACAAGTGACCATCGGTCCTGTGATTGACAATGGTTTCTACTATGATTTCTCATATAAACGCCCATTTACGCCAGAAGATTTAATTGCCATAGAGAAAAAAATGGCCGAGCTCGCGAAAAAAGACGAGCCTGTTACGAGAAAAGTATTACCTCGCGATGAAGCTGTGGCGTATTTCAAAAGTATCGGCGAGCAATATAAAGCTGAAATTATCGAATCTATCCCAGCTGGTGAAGACGTTTCTCTGTACACAGAGGGCAACTTTACTGACCTGTGCCGTGGCCCACACGTACCAAGTACCGGTAAGATCAAATCATTCAAGCTGATGAAGCTGGCCGGCGCGTATTGGCGCGGCGACAGCAATAATGAGATGCTGCAGCGCGTATACGGTACTGCATGGCGCAATAAGGAAGAGCTAGAGGCTTATTTGTTCCAGCTTGAAGAAGCAGAAAAGCGTGACCATCGCAAATTGGGCAAGCAGCTGGATTACTTCCATATGCAGGACGATGCGCCCGGCATGGTGTTCTGGCATCCACGTGGCTGGAGCATGTGGCAAGAGGTTGAGCAATACATGCGCCAAATGTTTAAAGACTTTGGCTATCAGGAAGTGCGTACCCCAACCGTGATGGATAAAACCCTATGGGAGAAATCCGGCCACTGGCAAAATTACCGTGACAATATGTTTGTGACTTCATCTGAAAACCGCGAGTATGCGGTGAAGCCGATGAACTGCCCTGGTCATGTGCAGATTTTTAATAACCAACTGCATAGCTATCGTGATTTGCCTTTGCGTTTGGCAGAGTTTGGCTCTTGCCACCGTAACGAGCCATCAGGTTCATTACATGGTTTGATGCGTGTGCGTGGCTTTACGCAAGATGATGCGCATATTTTCTGTACCGAAGACCAGATCGAAGCGGAAGTGGCTGACTTTATCCAGATGCTTTATAAGGCTTATGGTGATTTCGGCTTTAATGATGTGTTGGTTAAGTTATCAACACGCCCGGAAAAGCGTGTGGGTGCGGATGAAACTTGGGACAAAGCAGAAGCTGCATTGGCGAACGCTTTAAATAAAAATAACCTAGCTTTTGATTTGCAGCCGGGTGAAGGGGCTTTTTATGGTCCTAAAATTGAATTTACATTGAAAGATAGTTTGGGTCGCCTCTGGCAGTGTGGCACTATTCAGTTAGATTTCAACTTACCAGAGCGTTTAGGCGCAGAGTATGTGGCGGAAGATAATTCACGCCAGCGCCCAGTGATGTTGCACCGTGCGATTGTAGGTTCAATGGAGCGTTTTATCGGTATCTTGATTGAAAACTATGCAGGTGCAATGCCGTTGTGGTTGGCGCCAGTGCAAGTCATGGTGTTGAATATTTCGGAAAGTCAGGCCGATTATGTACGCCAAGTAGTTGAAACTTTAAGGCAAAATGGCATTCGATGCGAATTTGACTTGAGAAATGAGAAGATTACCTATAAAATACGCGAACATAGCATGCAGAAAATGCCTTATCTGCTCGTTGCAGGTGAGCGCGAAATGCAAGCAGGACATTTGGCCGTGCGTACCAGAAAAGGTGAAGACCTAGGTTCTATGCCGATTGACGCGTTAATTGAGCGCCTAAAAGCAGAGATTGAAGCTAAGGTTTAAACCAACAGGTGCACGGCTTAACTATTTGGAGAATTTGATATAGCACAGGAAAAAGAAACCCGAATCAATGGCGATATTACAGCGCAACAGGTTCGTTTGGTGGGTGTTGAGGGTGAGCCCTTAGGTATTGTGAGTTTAGCTGAAGCTTTTGCAAAAGCGGAAGAAGCTGACATTGATCTTGTAGAGATAGCGCCAAATGCGGCGCCGCCTGTTTGTAGATTGATGGACTACGGCAAGTTTAAATATGCCGAAAGTAAAAGACAGCACGAAGTTAAGCTTAAACAAAAGCAAGTAGTTGTAAAAGAAGTCAAGTTCCGTCCAGGTACTGATGATGGCGATTACAACATTAAAGTGCGCAATATCATTCGATTCATTCAAGATGGTGATAAGGCAAAAATTACTTTGCGCTTTAGAGGCCGTGAAATCACGCACCAAGAGTTTGGTATGGCTTTATTAAAACGTGTTGAAGCAGATTTGAAAGAATACGCAATCGTTGAACAATACCCGAAAATGGAAGGTCGCCAAATGGTGATGGTATTGGGTCCGATTAAGAAAGTTAAGTAATTACTGTTTGATATTGCAGTGATTACGCTAAAGAAGTAGTAAGTAGTAACCCTGAGTGATACGGCTAAACGGCATGCCTAGGCACTCTTAACCACTCTAAGGAGAACAAAATGCCAAAGATGAAAACCAAGAGCGGCGCCAAAAAGCGCTTTAAATTCTTGGGTAATGGTAAAGTGAAGCGTACACACTCTCACTTGCGCCATATCCTAACGAAAAAGACCACCAAGCAAAAGCGTAAATTACGCGGCACGGCGATCATTTCTTCAACTGATGTCAAGCGCGTTCGCGCTATGATGCCAACACAATAGGAGTAGAACATGCCTAGAGTAAAACGTGGTGTCATCGCTCGCGCTAGACACAAAAAAGTATTAAAAGCAGCTAAAGGCTACCGTGGTCGTCGTAAAAACGTTTACCGCGTAGCTAAACAGGCGGTAATGAAAGCGGGTCAATACGCTTATCGTGACCGTCGTCAAAAGAAACGTCAATTCCGCACATTGTGGATTGCACGTATCAATGCCGGCTCACGTGAGTTCGGTTTGACATATAGCCGTTTCATGAATGGCTTGAAAAAAGCTGCGATCGAAGTGGATCGTAAAGTATTAGCTGACTTGGCTGTGTTTGATAAAGCTGCATTTGCAAAATTCGTAGAATTAGCAAAAGCTGGTTTAGCAGCATAAGTAGGTAGGTAAGTACTTTTCAAACTTAATTATAAGTTTGATGAAAAAAAGAGGCTTCGGCCTCTTTTTTTTACTGTAAAATCCAGCTTTGCAATTTTTACATGCAAATCAATGTATTACAAAAATCTATTGGGCGCTATTGTTGGCGCTGCTTTGATTTTAAATTCGATTTTAAATTCTATAGCATTAATCATAATTAAAAGATTGAAACGACATGGCAGACTTAACGCATTTAATTGCTGAAGCAGAAGCAGATTTTATTAATAGTGCTTCAATGAATGATTTGGAAATTGCTAAGGCAAAGTACTTAGGAAAATCAGGTTCACTGACAGATGCGTTAAAAGGTTTGGGCAAGTTAAGCGCGGAAGAGCGTCCTGCTGCCGGCGCAGCAATTAACGTAGTAAAACAAGCCATTGAAGCGGCACTGACTGCGCGTAGAGAGTCACTGCTTAATGCCGAGCAGGCAAAGCAACTGGCACAAGAGTCTATTGATGTGACTTTGCCGGCAAGAGCACAATCGCAAGGCGGTTTGCATCCAGTCACCCTTACCTTGAAGCGTGTAGAGCAATTGTTTCATTCTATTGGTTTTGAGGTGGCGACTGGCCCCGAGATAGAAACGGATTTTTATAACTTCACCGCATTAAATATACCAGAAGACCATCCTGCACGTGCTATGCATGATACGTTTTATATTGATGAGGCTAATGTGTTGAGAACGCATACCTCACCAGTGCAGGCGCGCTACATGGAAAATGCGTTAAAAAACAACCAAACACCGCCATTCAAAATTATTGCACCTGGTCGTGTGTACCGTGTGGATTCTGATGCAACGCACTCACCTATGTTCCATCAGGTGGAAGGTTTGTGGGTAGATGAAGATATTAGTTTTGCCAATCTAAAAGGCGTAGTTCAGGACTTCTTACAGAAGTTCTTCGAGCGTGATGACTTAACTGTGCGCTTTAGACCATCATTCTTCCCGTTTACCGAGCCATCTGCTGAAATGGATATGAGTTGGAATGGCGGTTGGTTAGAGATTGGTGGTTGTGGCATGGTGCACCCTGAGGTGTTCAAACACGTGAATATTGATAGTGAGAAATACCGCGGCTTTGCCTTTGGTCTAGGTATTGAGCGTTTGACCATGCTACGTTATGGCGTTAACGATTTACGTCATTTCTTTAACAACGATTTGCGTTTTTTAAGTCAATTCAAATAACGTAATTGTTTGCAAAACTCACATTCAGTACTTACAAATTTAATCCTTAATTCAAGGTTGTAAAGCATTATGCAATTTTCAGAAAATTGGTTACGCAGTTTAGTCGATACAGATTTAGATAGTCAGTCACTGAGTCACGCCCTAACAATGGCTGGGCTTGAAGTTGAAGAGATGCAGCCGGTTGCTGCAACGTTTAACAAAGTGGTGGTCGCTAAAATTCTTTCTGCCGAGAAACACCCAGACGCAGATCGTCTACAAGTGTGTAAGGTGGATGTAGGTTTGGCCGAGCCTTTGCAGATTGTATGCGGTGCAGCTAATGCACGTGCGGGCCTCATTGCACCGTGTGCTTTGGTAGGTGCTGAGTTACCTGGTATTTCGATTAAACAAGCTAAAGTGCGCGGCGTAGAGTCTTTTGGCATGATGTGTTCATCGAAAGAGCTTGGCATTAGCGCCGAGGCTACCGGTTTGCTGGAATTGGATAGTGATGCAGTAGTGGGGCAGGATATTCGTGAACACTTGGATTTAAATGACCATCTGTTTACCTTAAAACTTACACCAAACCGTAGTGATTGCTTGAGCATTACCGGTATTGCACGTGATGTTGCCGCCATTACTGGCGCGCAAACACGCTTTAACGCAATTACACCTGTGGCGGCTGAATATGCGCAGACTAAAAGTGTTGTGGTGAATGAGTCTGCAGTTTGCCCACGTTACTGCGGACGCTTAATCAGCGGCATTAACACTGCAGTGACAACGCCTGCATGGATGGTGAAGCGTTTGGAGCGTAGCGGCTTACGCAGTATTAGCGTAGTAGTTGATATTACCAACTATGTATTGCTAGAGCTAGGTCAACCTATGCATGCGTTTGATGCAGCTAAATTACATGGCGATATCAGCGTGCGTTTTGCTAATGCAGGTGAGTCTATTGCTTTACTGAATGACCAAACAATAGAGTTGAAGGCAGATGATTTAGTGATTGCCGATGCAAATGGCGCACTTGCACTAGCTGGTGTCATGGGTGGTAAGCCTAGCGCGGTGGGTGATACCACTACTGATATTTTCCTGGAAAGTGCATTCTTCACGCCAGCTGTGATTGCAGGTAAAGCTCGCAGACTGGGCTTTAGTACGGATTCATCTTATCGTTTTGAGCGCGGTGTTGATTTTGGCAATACGCGTAACGCGATTGAGTATGCGACCTCATTAATTAAAACCTTGTGTGGCGGCCAAGTTGGCCCTGTGACCGAGGTGATGGCTACCTTGCCAGCGCGTAACCCGGTGAAGTTAAGAATGTCACGTTTGTTGTCTGTATTAGGCATTAGCCTAACACAGCAAAAAGTTGCCCAACTATTGACGCAGCTGGGTTTTGAATTTGACTGTGCTAACGACGTGTTCACCGTGGTGCCGCCTAGTTATCGTTTTGATATCACAATCGAAGAAGATTTGATTGAAGAAGTCGCACGCTTACATGGCTATGACCACATTCCTGCAATAGCGCCGATTGCCAGTTTAAACATGCTAGCAGCACCTGAGCAGCGCCTACATTTGAACCAGTTGCGTGATAGCCTAGTATCAGCAGGTTATCAAGAGGTAGTGACGTATAGCTTTGTGGATGAAAGCTGGGAACGTGATTTAATGGGCAACCCAGCACCGATTAAACTAAAAAACCCAATTGCCAGTAACTTAAGCGCGATGCGTACCAGTTTGTGGGGTGGTTTACTGGATGTGCTCACTTATAATCTCAACCGAAAACAAGAGCGTGCATACTTGTTTGAGATTGGTGCGATTTATCAGCAACAGGTCGGCGCTTACCAAGAGACTACGCGCGTATCAGGCCTTGCATATGGTAGCGCTAAGCCTGAGCAATGGGCTGCATCCAATACTGACATTGATTTCTTTGACGTTAAAGCACATGTGAATAGCCTGATTGGTGCTGATGGTTCACACAAGCAAGTGACTTATGAAAAAGCAGAGCATTGCGCTTTGCACCCTGGCCAAACTGCAAAAGTATTATTGAATGGCAAAGCGATTGGCTGGTTGGGTAAGTTGCATCCTAAGTGGCAGCAGCATTATGACCTGGCGAAAAGCACTTATCTGTTTGAGCTTGATGTAGATGCAATTGTGGCTCGTCCATTACCGACATATCAGGAAGTTTCAAAACTACTGCCTGTGCGCCGTGATTTGGCTATCGTTTTAGATGAAAATATTGCGGTGCAAACTGTATTAAATGTAATTCATGAAGAGAATATTACCTTGATTGCAGATGTGGGATTGTTCGATTTGTATCAAGGAAAAGGTGTGCCAGAAAACAAAAAAAGCCTTGCATTATCACTACTTATGCACGATACTCAAAAAACATTAACAGATAGTGATGCTGATACAGCAATCGCAAATCTGCTACAATTGTTGCAAATAAAATTTGATGCAGTGTTAAGAAACTAAGTCCTCCATGCTTTGGTAGGGGGATTTATTTTTTTGCATTCAGCATCAACCAATAATATTAAATAGCGATACAAAGCATTAAAAAACGGGAGTGTTTATGACTTTAACAAAAGCTGAGCTTGCTGATTTACTGTATGAGCAAGTTGGGTTGAATAAGCGTGAAGCCAAAGATATGGTGGAAGCATTTTTTGAAGAAGTGCGTACTGCACTAGAGACTGGTGATAGTGTTAAGTTGTCTGGTTTTGGTAATTTTGAATTGCGTCAAAAATCAGAGCGCCCAGGCCGCAATCCTAAAACTGGTGAGGAAATACCAATTACTGCGCGCCGGGTGGTTACTTTTCATGCTAGCCAGAAGTTAAAAAGCAAGGTTGACGCAAATTTTGCATCTTAGTGCGGGTCTATGATTGACCATCGTACGGTATAAGGCACAGCCGATGTTGTATGGTAGTAATAGTTTAGTTTTCTAGTGGTGTGTTAGTTTTCTTAGTGTAGTGGTTATATGAGTGAGAAAGCCGAAAGTATGACTGAACAGGTCGCCAAGGTGCAATTGCCACCGATTCCAGCAAAACGCTACTTTACAATTGGTGAGGTTAGCGAGCTTTGTGGCGTTAAACCGCACGTATTAAGGTACTGGGAGCAGGAGTTCACACAGCTTAAACCAGTTAAACGTCGCGGTAATCGCCGTTATTATCAGCATCATGAAGTATTGCTTATCAGACGCATTCGTGAGTTATTGTATGAGCAAGGATTTACGATTAGTGGCGCGCGTAATCGGCTGGATGATATTGAGTTCAGCGCGAAGACAGGACACAGTGAAAAGCAAGCCAGTGCTAGGGGTACTGCTGTAGGCACCACCCAGTCTGAGATAGAGTCTGCAATTGTGGTTGCTGGTGAAGATAAGAGCAATGCTTTTGATTACCAGGCGGTTAAAGCTGAGCTACGTGAAATTCTAAATTTATTACGTACTGATTTTTCTTTAGCAAAGACTGCGCATTAATTATTTATGGAGCCGCTTTTATGGCGGCATGGCTTTTGCGATATAATGCACACCTTGTTACGAGTAATAGGTAACAACGGTTCGGGGCGTAGCGCAGCCTGGTAGCGTACTTGCATGGGGTGCAAGGGGTCGTGTGTTCGAATCACACCGTCCCGACCAATACAATCAAAGAGTTATAAAATATAGAAGCCGGCATTTAGCTGGCTTTTTTATTTTGTGTTAACTATCCGCATACTTTTCTAGCATACTGTGCATCACTACACTAGGTACCCTCTATTTTTTTCTAGGCAAATCATTAAAGACATTTTTACTGATGCATTCACCTCCGTCTCGCAAACGATGCATGGGCCTGTATTGAATTCATCACTCTGTCTACAAGTTAAGTCATATCATTAAGCCAGCCATATGCTGGCTTTTTTGTGCCTGCTATTCAAGCTTGCCATAGATAGTATTATCATAGTGATAACTCGTTATTTAGCATGCATAGGATGTGCTATCATTTTAGGTTGATTGCAGAGTTTTGTGGTTGGTAGATTAGTTTTGAGCATCACAGTTTAATAAGTACTACAGCTTAATAGGAATGAAATGGAACACGCCGCATTTGTACATAATGAAGAGCAGTATATTGTGCACAACCCCAAAGAGGTTACGCAGATACTAAACGACTTGGTTAAGCATAAGTCGATGATTAAAGTGTCATTTAATCACGGTGCTGATGTTTATTTGACCAGCATTATTAACATTGATGCCAAAACTGGTATGGTTTATTTGGATGTAGGCGTTGATGATGAGTTTAACCGCCGTTTGCTTGCAAGTAACCATGTGGTTTTTATCAAAGAAGATGGCGTCAAAATTAAATGGACCAGCACCCATGTGGCTGGGGTTGATTTGAAAGATGGTAAAGCCATTAAGATTAGTCTACCTAAAGACATGGTTCGGCTGCAGCGACGTGACTTTTATCGCTTTGCTACGCCAGTGGCTAATCCTGTTATATGCCGGATTCCTGTGCCGGATGTGCTTAATCCTGAAGAAGAGGCTATATTAGAGCTTACTTTAGTTGATGTAAGTTTGGGCGGTATTGGTGCGCTGGTCACAGCGCCTCTTAACCCAGCGCTGGTGATTGGTCAGGCGTTGAGTGGCTGTAAGATTGGCTTTCCTGATGTTGGCGAAACTAATCTTGTTTTAATGGTGAAAAATATCACGGAAATACATATTCAGGATGCAGTGACTAAGTATCGTGTAGGGTTTGAATACGTGGAGCCTTCAAGAGGTAATGAAGGGCTGATTAACCGGTATGTTTACATATTGGAGCGCCAGGCTATTGCTCTGGCACACGGCGCAGCTTAATCGCGGTGTAGCTTATCTTAAGTACAGCTTAATCTTAGTCCAGCTTAATTAGGCGCAACTCATGAATTGTTTAATTACAAAGTGCATTAGCGCACTTTGTAATTAAAATTCCTAGGCAATAAATATCTAGATAATTAAATACCTAGTGACTCCGCCCATGCCAGTGCCGCCATGTGGCACTCATTGACCTTATTTGCATCATATTGCAAAAGCTCTGCTAGCTCTAAAATGCGTTTACTATCTGCGCCTTCACATGCCTCAGTGAGCTGCAAGAACGGTCCATAAACTCCCCCGCGACTTAGCAATGCTTCAGAAACATTTTCCGGTAATTGGATTTTTTCCAGCACCTGATCCATCGGCATTTTTAGAATGGCATCTAATAAAGAAAATACGCCAACGATAAATAGATTATCTCGATCATGTTTCTCAAAATAGCTTTCGCCTAGCAGTTCCGTTAAGCGCCCACGCGTGATGGATGTTTTCATTAAAGCAGGCGGTGTGGAGTTTTCTCCTGCGGTAACCATTAGCAGCGTTAACCAGCGGTAAAGCTGTTTTCTGCCCAAGATGGTGAGCGCATGCTGAATAGATTGAATCTCACATGAAAGCCCAAAGCCTACGGAGTTAATGTAACGCAGTAACTTAAATGAAAGCGCTGCATCACGTTTAAAACCGTTTTCAATGTCTTTGTTGTCTGAATCTTGCGTTACTAGGTTGAGTAGGTTTAATACGCTGTCAAATGATGGGTTAATCACTTTTGCCGTAAAGGTTTCAGGTCTTGCAAAGTAAAAACCTTGGAAGCGTCTAAACCCAATTTCTTTGTAAGCTTCAAACTGTTCTAGGGTTTCAATCTTCTCTGCAACCATTTGTATGTTAGGGGCTGCGTATTGCTGAAATAGTTTACGTGCCTCTTGCGTGGTAACGCTCAGTGAGTCGATTTTAATGAAATTGGCAAACTGGGTGAGAGGCTCTAGTTCGGCGCTGAGTTGCGGGTTATCAAGTGCGATTTTGTAGCCAAGTTTGTGTAACTCTCTGCAACGTTCAATGACTGCGTCTCCGGCCACAACTGTGCGCAGAATTTCTAGTGTGGTACGCTGCGGTGGCATGAGCTCTATAAATTCGCTCATGAGCATGGCTTCATTCACATTGATAAATGCTAACTTGTCGCCCAGCAGCCATTGCACATCCATATCGCCCATGGTGTTGACCAACACATTTGAGCAGGCTTTGAGTTCATCTTCAAATACGGCAGTATCTGCATCAGCGCTATGTCTGAACAGCAGTTCATAGCCGATGATGTGTTGTTTCACATCCATGATTGGCTGACGCCCAATAAATACTTGATCTTCCATTTTCTAGCCCTAAAGAGTTCTGATAGCCTGATGCTAAACTTTATGTAATAACGCAAGCATGACGATAATGCTTTGCGTTTTAATTATTGTAATAAAATTCTACCTGACTAAAGCTTACTGCGTGTTGTATTTGTGAAATATTTGGTAAGGTGTGCAGAATCGTTGTTGAGATTAGTAACATACCTTATATTGTGTGATGTGGATCTAAGAAAAGAGTAAAACTCATGAAAATAATCGTAACGCCAACCCAGCCATACAGTGACCAAAAACCAGGAACATCTGGTCTGCGTAAAAAGGTGAAGATATTCCAGCAAGCGCATTATCTAGAAAATTTTGTTCAAAGTTTCTTTGATACCTTAGTTGTGCCAAATGATGCGGTATTAGTGGTAGGCGGTGATGGTCGTTACCATAATAGGCAAGCCATCCAGACCATTATTAGCATGGCCGCAGCGAATGGGTTTGCACGTGTGTTAATCGGGCAGGGCGGTATTTTATCTACACCGGCTGCATCGCATGTGATTCGTAAATATAAGACATTTGGCGGTATGGTGTTATCTGCAAGCCATAATCAAGGCGGTATTCATGGTGATTTTGGCATTAAGTACAACATCGGCAATGGTGGGCCTGCGCCAGAAAAAATAACCGATGAAGTGTTTGCAAAAAGCAAGGTGATTGCCGAGTATAAAATTTCAGACTTGCCGCAGGTTGATATTGATACCATAGGTGAGACGCAGTTTGCGGGGATTACTGTTGACCAAACTTTTACTGTGCAGGTGATTGATGCAGTGCAAGATTATGCAGATTTAATGCAAAGCTTATTTGACTTTAAAGCAATCAAGCAACTGCTGGCGACAGACTTTGCAATGAAGTTTGATGCAATGCATGCGGTAACAGGGCCTTACGCTAAAGAGATTTTTGTGAATCGGTTAGGTGCTTCCTGTGACAGCTTAATGAACTGCGAGCCTTCTGAAGATTTTGGGGGCGGGCATCCTGACCCTAATTTAACTTATGCCGAAGATTTAGTAAAAATCATGTTTGCCGGCGAAAGTGCGCTAGATTTTGGCGCCGCATCCGATGGTGATGGTGACCGCAATATGATTTTAGGAAAAAACTTTTTTGTTACGCCATCCGATAGCTTGGCTGTACTGGCTGCTAATGCAACCTTGGTGCCGGCATATGCAGGCGGCATTGCTGGTGTAGCACGTTCAATGCCTACTAGCGGTGCAGTAGATCGTGTAGCTGCTAAATTAAATGTACCGAGCTTCGAGACACCAACTGGCTGGAAATTCTTTGGTAATTTAATGGATGCCGGTAAAGTGACTTTATGCGGTGAAGAGAGCTTTGGTACCAGTTCTAGCCATGTGCGTGAGAAAGACGGCCTTTGGGCGGTGCTGTTCTGGCTAAATGTGATCGCGGTTAAGCAAATGAGTGTGGAAGCCATTTTAAAGGCGCACTGGCTGGAGTATGGGCGTAATGTTTACTCGCGGCACGATTATGAGTCTATCCCCACTGAGGCGGCAAATTGCGTGATTGCGCATATTAAGTCCCAGTTCGCTAGCTTGCCTGGTCAGGTGTTTGGTAACTATACGGTTAAATTATGCGATGATTTTAGTTACCATGACCCGATTGACGGTTCCGTCAGTAATAATCAAGGGATTCGTATTTTATTCACCGATGGTTCACGTATCGTATTTAGGCTGTCTGGCACCGGTACAGAAGGTGCAACCTTACGTATTTATTTAGAGGCGTACGAGCCGGATAGCAGCAAACATCACTTGGATGCACAGGTGGCATTAGCTGAAATGATACAAATTGCGTTGCAGATATCTCAGTTGGTAGAAAAAACAGGTCGTACTACGCCCACAGTGATTACATAGAGAGTTGTTAGCCATGCGAGTTAGATGCTAAGTCTAGCTTGCATGGTGTGTACAACAGGTGCTATTCCACTTGCGTAATGGTCATTTCGCCTTTGTACAGGCGGATGTCCATACGCCCTAAAAATGACATGCCTAGCAGCACGTCACCATCCAGCCCAGGCGCAATCATGGCAGCAACGTTATGGGCTTGCACGCCGCCTATTTTTACTGAATCTAGCCTGACCATGTAGCCTACACTGTCACCATTGGCGGTGTTGGTCCGTACTGCATCAATGCTTTTTAGATCAAGCAGATCTGCCGTGGCTTGCGAGATGGCAACACCGGTTGCGCCTGTATCTACGAGTACGTTTACTTTTTTACCATTGATCAGTGCCTCGCTGCGGTAGTGACCATCCAAGCCGCGCTTGAGTACCACAGAGCTGGCGTTGCCTAGTCTGTAAATTTTATTAGGATTTTGAATGCTGTCAGCCAGGTAGTAAATGACGCCTGCCAGGGCTAACCAGATGATGATGGAAAACAGCGTGTTTCTAGTCATGTTGATTATGTTAGCTTAAAGGCGATTGCCACGATGGCAAAATAAGTCAGATGATGCAGTAGCTGGTCGAAGCCGAGTAGTATCCAGAACCATTCACTATTGTTGGCTTGTAAGCCGAACTTATTGCTGACATTCATTTTAGCCCAGTCGATATGGTAATGGGTAATCATGTCAGCCAGTGCAAAAATCCATGCGGATGCGCCTAGCCAGAAGGCTAAAATTATAAATGTGCCTATGCCGTGTACCGCTGCATGTGCTATGCCCCCTGCATGGCCATAAATGCTTTTGTTTTTGTACATCCAAGGCGATGCTTGTAGGGGAAAGTCGCAGATAAAGTGCTTGATAAACAAGCAAAGCAGAGCTTCAAACATCAGCTTTAGTCTGCTTCATCAATCCAGGCAAGTTGTATTGCCTCGAGGATTCTTTCGCCGCATTTATCGGCGCTGTCATTAAATCCATCAAGGTTTAGTACCCACTCCATTAAGTCTGTAAAGCGGATAGTTTTTGGGTCAATGTCAGGGTGTTTGTCGTAAAGCGCCTCTGCGATCGCTTGGCTGTCCGTCCATTTCATACGTTTTTCTCCTTATCGTTGATGGATTATAGCTTTGTCCCCTATAAAAATCATGCGTGGTATTTTATATAGGCAAAAAAAACCCGTAGCACTTGATAAGGTGTACGGGTTAAGGGGCGTTTTGGAGATATGCGCTTGTATCTATAAAAGCAAGTAAGATGCCAATAAAAATATTTTTAAGATTCAATGTGTTATGAATTTTGTGGTGCTTGGTTTGTGCGCCAAAATAAACCAAATTGGTTAATATCAACCACTTGTGCTGCATAGCGTGCTTTTGCGGCTAAATTTTATAACTTTATTACTTCATCTTAACGATGATGGCTTGGCATGTTAAAATGCGAACAACTCCCTTTTATTCAAATATTTGGAAAACTAAAATACCATGTCGCAAGCACCATTTAACTACGCCAATACTTTAAATCAAGCTGACCCTGCATTGTGGGGCATGATTGAGCAAGAAGTTGTGCGCCAACATGAACACATCGAGCTTATCGCTTCTGAAAACTACACTAGCCCAGCGGTAATGCAGGCTCAAGGTTCTCAGTTGACCAATAAGTATGCAGAAGGCTACCCAGGCAAACGTTTTTATGGTGGCTGTGAATTTGTTGACCAAGTGGAACAGCTTGCGATTGATCGTTTAAAGGCTTTATACGGCGCAGAGTATGCCAACGTGCAGCCGCATTCAGGTTCGCAAGCTAACCAAGCGGTGTATTTCTCTATCCTGAAACCAGGTGACACTGTCATGGGTATGAACTTAGGTCATGGCGGTCACTTGACGCACGGTTCACCAGCAAACCTGTCAGGTAAGTTGTTTAATATCGTGCCATATGGCTTAAACGATCAAGAAGAAATCGACTACGACGAGATGGAGCGTATTGCTGTTGAGTGCAAACCTAAGCTTTTAATTGGCGGCGCATCAGCTTATGCTTTGCGTTTTGACTGGGCACGTATGGCTGAGATCGCTAAAAAAGTTGGTGCATACTTCATGGTCGATATGGCGCATTACTCTGGTTTGATTGCTGCTGGTGTTTATCCTAACCCAGTGCCACATGCTGATTTTGTAACGTCAACCACGCATAAAACTTTGCGCGGCCCGCGTGGCGGTATCATTATGGCTAAAGCAGAGTTTGAAAAGTCATTGAACTCTAGCGTGTTCCCAAGCTTGCAAGGCGGCCCATTGATGCACGTGATTGCAGCAAAAGCGACTGCATTCTTGGAAGCAGCACAACCAGAATTCAAAACTTATCAAGCACAAGTGATTAAAAATGCACAAGCCATGGCTGAAACATTGACTGCACGTGGTTTACGCATTATTTCAGGCCGTACTGAGTCACATATGTTTATGGTGGATTTACGTCCAAAAGGGTTAACCGGTAAAGCTGCTGATGCAGCATTAGGTTTGGCACATATTACTGTGAACAAAAATGCGATTCCTAACGACCCAGAGAGCCCATTTGTGACTTCTGGTATTCGTATCGGCGCACCGGCCATTACCACACGTGGTTTTAAAGAAGAAGAAGCTAAATTAGTGGCTAATTTAATTGCTGACGTTTTAGATAACCCGACAGATGAAGCTGTGATTGCTGCAACGAAAGTGAAAGTACATGCTTTAACTGCGCGATTCCCAGTGTATCAAGGCTAATTGTGAAGTGTCCTTTTTGTGGAACTGATGATACCCAAGTCATTGACTCTAGAGTTAATGACGAAGGGGATTCAATTCGCCGTCGCCGTAAGTGCGGCGCATGTGATAAGCGCTTTACTACCTATGAAACGGCAGAACTGCATTTACCACAGGTTGTGAAGCAAAATGGGACACGTGAAGAATTTAAGCGTGAAAAGTTAAGGGTGTCATTCACGCGTGCGCTACATAAGCGCCCAGTCCCAACTGAATACGTGGATAAAGCGCTAGACCATGTGACACAAAAGATATTGGCACGCGGCGAACGCGAGGTGCATGCCAGAGACTTAGGCGAAATGGTGATGCACGAGCTTAAGATGATGGATAAAGTGGCTTATATCCGTTTTGCTTCTGTATACCGGAGCTTTTCTGATGTGGACGACTTTAATGATGTCATTCGCGATTTGGACAAGCAAACAGTTTCGGCTAAGCGCCGCGCTAGCGATACTTAAAGTGCTTGCCAAATTTATCGTTAACCCACCGATACTCTTCAACGTTTTTGTCTATATTATCCACATCTGATTACACCTATATGAACCTTGCACTGCGCTTAGCTGCGCAAGGTTTATACACTACGCAACCTAATCCGCGTGTAGGTTGTGTCATTGTTCGAGATCATCAAGTTGTTGGGCAAGGTGCGCATCTCAAAGCGGGGGAGCCGCATGCTGAAGTGTTTGCTTTGCGGCAAGCCGGTGTATTAGCTGAGGGCACTGATGTTTATGTAACATTGGAACCTTGTAGTCACTTTGGTAAAACACCGCCCTGTGTACAAGCAGTGATTGCAGCAAAACCTAAGCGCGTCATTATTGCCATGCAAGACCCTAATCCGCTGGTGGCTGGGCGTGGGGTAGCTGCCCTGCGTGCGCAAGGCATAGAGGTTGTAGTCGGTTTGTTGGAGCAGGAGGCCGCCGCGCTTAATACAGGCTTTATTTCACGCATGACGCGCGGTTTACCCTATGTGCGCAGCAAACTCGCTGCGAGTTTAGATGGCCGTACTGCACTCAGTAATGGTAAAAGCCAGTGGATTACTGGTGAGGCTGCGCGGCAGGATGTGCAGCACTGGCGCGCGCAGTCTTGCGTGATTCTGACAGGGATAGGCACGGTGTTGGCTGATGATCCAAGCATGACGGTACGTTTAGACTCAGCTATGCGCCAACCTATGCGCGTGATTGTTGATAGTCGTTTACAAATACCGTTAGACAGTAAAATCTTAGAACAATCGATGTTGGCACACAGTCCTGTGCTGGTGGCGTATGCGGCGGATACGCAGCAGCGTGCTGCTGCCTTGGGGGCTAAAGGCGCTGAGCTTATTAGCATCGCAAATCAAGCGCAGCAGGTAGATTTGCAGCAGTTATTGCAACTGTTAGCGCAGCGCGGCGTGAATGAGGTGCTGGTTGAGGCGGGGCAGGGGCTGAATGGTGCATTGTTGCATGCAGGCCTGATAGATGAGTTTATTTTTTATTACGCACCCAAGCTGATGGGAGGCGCCGCGCATGGTATGTTTGCTATGCCAGAATTCACGGCCATGCAGCAAGTGCCAGATTTGCAGGTGTTCGATGTGCGCCAGGTTGGCGCTGACATACGCGTGCGTGCCAAGCCTATTCTGCATGCCGTTTAGTACTTAGCGTGCTAGCTCATCAATTTTTAGTGCTACAGAACTAACCCCTATCGATGTATGGTCATAACCATTGTGTGCTTGTATTGTTTATTTGGCATTATGTTAGCGCTTAAATAGAAATGGAATCATCATGCTGATTGATACCCACTGCCATCTTGATGCAGCCGAATTTGACGCTGACCGCGATAATGTCGTGCGTTCTGCGTTTAAGAATGGTGTGTCTGGCATCGTGGTGCCCGCTGTGGCGAGTTTTAACTTTGACGCTGTCATCAGCCTATGTCAGCACTATCAAAACTGCGTGTACGCGCTTGGCGTTCATCCCATGTATGTAGAGCGCTCTTCATTAGATGACCTCGACCTACTGCGTACCTATGTACAAAATTACCAACCTGTTGCCATTGGTGAAATTGGCTTGGATTACTTCTTAACTAATCCAACCAGTCATCCTGAAAATATTAAACTGCAAACGCATTTCTTTGTTGAGCAGCTTAAAATTGCACAAGCCTATGATTTGCCGGTTATTCTGCATGTGCGGCAGGCGATAGATGACATCTTGAAGCAATTACGTAAATATAAAGTTAAAGGCGGGATAGCGCATGCGTTTAACGGTAGTCTGCAGCAGGCTGAGCAGTTTATGGCTTTAGGGTTTAAGTTGGGGTTTGGTGGTGCAATGACTTATAGCCGCGCATTGCGGATTCGCGCATTGGCGACGCAGCTGCCCTTAGAGGCGATTGTGCTGGAAACTGATGCTCCAGATATTCCGCCAGAATGGCTTGGAACAGCTGGTAGAAACAGCCCAGCGGAGTTGCTAAAAATTGCACAGATATTAGCGGATTTAAGGCAGGTTGATGTGGCTCAAGTGCTTGATATTACTGGCGCCAACGCCATAAAAATCATGCCAAAATTAGCTGACTTATGCACACCAGTTAATGCACTACATTAAGAAAGCCAAAAAATCGTTAACAATCAATGGGTGTTTTGTAAGTTATTGATTTATATATGTTTAATAATAGATTAAAAAATAAGCGATTTTAAAAAAACCTTATAAATTGGTATGTTACGTTTTTAAGTCACAATAATTCACAAAGTTATCCACAGATATTGTGGAGAGTATTTTAAGTTCTCGGGAACTTTTTAGAAGTCAATATTTATATTTAATTAGTTTTATAAAAAAGCGTATAAAACGCTGGGATTTTTATGTTAGTCAATCATCAGCAATACCGAACTATTTGGCCTAGTTTTGAGCATGCGCAGCCTTGTGTGGAAATTATTGACCAGACTAAACTGCCTCACGTTTTTGAAGTGGCTAGCGTAACAAGTTTGGCGCAAATGATAGTTGCCATTAAAACCATGCAGGTGCGTGGCGCTCCTTTAATTGGCGCTGCGGCAGCTTATGGTATTGCACTTTCAACTTTAGATAGCTATTCTGATCTGCACTTGCAACAGTCTGCAGAACAGTTGATTGCTAGTCGCCCAACGGCGGTGAATTTAAGGTGGGCGGTACAGCGTATGCTGAGTGCTTTGCTAAGCTTGTCAGACACGCAGCGCCAATCTGCAGCATGGGCTGAGGCAGCGCAGATTTGTGATGAAGATGTGCGGCTAAATCAGGCAATTGGTGTGCATGGTCTGGCTTTAATCCAAGCGCAGCATCAGCAAAAAGCCCGCACCATTAATATACTCACGCATTGCAATGCTGGCTGGCTGGCAACGGTTGATTTTGGTACAGCGCTAGCACCGATTTATGCGGCACATAATGCTGGCATAGATGTACATGTGTGGGTGGGTGAGACGCGTCCGCGTAACCAAGGGGCAAGCCTAACGGCATGGGAACTGGGGCAGCATGGTGTGCCACATACGGTTATTAGCGATAATGCCGGCGGACATTTAATGCAGCAGGGGCGGGTGGATATGGTGATTGTGGGCGCTGACCGCGTTACCGCGACAGGCGATGTCTGTAATAAAATCGGCACCTATTTAAAAGCATTGGCAGCGTTTGATAGTGTGGCACTGGGGCATCATGTGCCTTTTTATGCGGCGGTGCCGTCACCTACCATTGATTGGACGATAGAAGACGGTGTGAAGGCGATTGAGATTGAAGAGCGCGGTGCTGAAGAGCTGTCTTGGATGAGCGGTAAGCTGGTCGACGGTACGATAGCGTCAGTTAATATATTGCCGCATGGTACGCAGGTGGCAAACCCAGCCTTTGATGTAACGCCAGCAAGGTTGGTGACAGGCATCATTACAGAGCGGGGGGTATTTACACCGCAGCAATTACACACCATGCAAAGATAATGCTAAGGATATTGTGATGACTGAACAATTGGAGTGCGCGCGAGAGCAACTGTTGGTGTTGAGTCAGCAGCTTTGTGCTTTGGGTTTGAATCGCGGTACTTCTGGTAACGCAAGTATCCGCGTCGCTAATGCAAAAGGGCAGGCTGGTTTATTAATCACCCCTTCGGGTATAGCGGTGGAGCATATGCGTGCTGCCGATATGGTATGGATGGATTTTTCCGGTCATGCACAAGGTGAGATGGCACCCTCCAGTGAGTGGCGATTTCACGTTGATATTTTGCGTGCAAAACCAGCCGTGAATGTGGTGGTGCATACGCATAGCATGTTTGCAACCACACTCAGTACCTTAAGGCGCGATATCCCGGCCTTTCACTATATGATTGCGGTGGCTGGAGGTGACAGCATCAGGTGTGCAGATTACGCCTTGTTCGGAAGTCAGCAATTATCAGATAACGCCTTGCTTGCATTAACGCACAGAACTGCCTGTTTGCTGGCAAATCACGGCATGATTGCTGTGGGTGCAACAGCGGAAAAAGCGCTGAGCGTTACGTTGGAAGTAGAAACCTTGTGTGAGCAGTATTTAAGAGCGCTGCAAATGGGTGAGCCGTATATATTGACGCAGCAGGAAATGTTAGAGGTGCATGAGAAATTTAATGGTTATGGCGCATGGGCCAATAACCCTTAGTGTGCAATATGCCTAAGCGCTGAGCTTAGGGCTTGCCAGGCTTATTGTTCATTTTGTGGTTTGCCTGAGAAGAACAAGCGGAGGAAAAATGCCGCCATTAATAATACAAACACGATCACCCCTAAGCTTAGTAGGCCTGTAAATGTGCCAAATAAATTTGCGTACATACTCTTATCTCCTTAACAAATATAATCACCTTGATTATTTCGTTGCTAATTCTATGCGTACCAGAATTTACTCGATTGATTTATATCAAGATTACGTGAATTTCCCATTACGCAATCGGCGTAATTCATGATTAGTTTCAAAATGTGGCGCAAAATGCAACCCAGTAAAATAAACACAGAATTAAGAGTTTTTATTTGTAGGTGTTAGGGCTTTAAAGTAAAATAGGCTCCCGTCTGTAATAATAATTTAAGTGCCTTCTCCATGACCAAATATGTATTCGTAACCGGCGGTGTTGTTTCCTCTCTTGGTAAAGGCATCGCTGCCGCCAGCTTAGGCGCAATTTTAGAGTCACGCGGTATCAAAGTGACCATGCTCAAGCTAGATCCCTATATTAACGTTGACCCAGGTACCATGAGTCCATTCCAGCATGGCGAAGTGTTTGTCACTGATGACGGGGCTGAAACCGACTTGGACTTAGGTCACTATGAGCGCTTTATTAGCCAGCGCATGGGCAAACGCAATAACTTCACCACTGGCCAAATTTACGAGACCGTGATTAAAAAAGAGCGTCGCGGTGAGTATTTAGGCAAAACGGTACAGGTGATTCCACACATTACCGACGAAATCAAAGCCCATGTAAAGCGCGGTGCTGAAGGTGCTGACGTCGCGATTGTTGAAGTCGGCGGTACAGTAGGTGATATTGAGTCATTACCATTTCTAGAAGCCATCCGTCAGATGGGCTTTGAAGAAGGCAGAAACAATACCTGCTATATTCATTTAACCCTATTGCCTTGGATTCCAACCGCGGGTGAATTAAAAACCAAACCTACACAGCACTCTGTAAAAGAGTTGCGTGAAATCGGTATTCAACCAGATGTGTTGCTATGCCGTGCAGACCGTAATATTCCTGAAGATGAGCGCAGAAAAATCGCATTATTTACCAATGTGGCTTCTGAGGCTGTAATCAGTGCGATTGATGCAGATTCTATTTATAAAATTCCAGGTTTATTGCATGAGCAAAATTTAGATGGCATCGTTTGTGACAAATTAGAGCTTAAGGTAAAACCAGCAGACCTTTCTGAATGGGAGCGTATTGCCACAGCCTTGGCAAACCCTAAACACTTGGTGAACGTGGCTTTTGTAGGTAAATATGTTGATTTAACCGAGTCTTATAAATCACTGACAGAAGCATTAATCCACGCCGGCATTCACACTGAATCAAAAGTGAAAATTCACTATATGGATTCTGAAGACATCGAGCAAAAAGGTACTGCTGCATTACAGGGCATGGATGCGATTTTAGTACCAGGCGGTTTTGGTGTGCGTGGTACAGAAGGCAAGATTGCTGCAATTCAATATGCACGTGAAAACAAAGTGCCTTACTTAGGTATTTGTTTAGGTATGCAGTTGGCAGTGATTGAGTTTGCACGCCATGTGGCAGGTTTAACTGATGCCAACAGTACAGAATTTAATCCGCAGGCACAGCATAAATTGATTGGCCTGATTGATGAGTGGCAAGATGCATCAGGCAATATTGAAAAGCGTGATGAGAATTCAGACTTAGGCGGCACTATGCGTTTGGGTGCGCAAAGCTGTCCAATCGTGCCGAATACTTTGGCCGCAAGCATTTACGGTACCGCAGTGAATGAGCGCCATCGTCATCGCTATGAGGTAAATAATCACTATGTTGGTCAGCTAAAAGCGGCTGGCCTAGTGGTTTCTGCAAGAACGCCGACTGAAGATTTATGTGAGATGGTTGAGCTGCCACAGGATGTGCATCCATGGTTTGTTGCTTGTCAATTCCACCCAGAGTTTACTTCTAACCCGCGTGCTGGCCATCCATTATTTACGGCCTACGTGCAAGCGGCGTTGAACAATAAAAAATAACCTAGTAATCAATACGAGTATAGATAAACATCAAGATGTATGGTGTTGAAAACTAGGGTTTATCTATATCTGTTTGTCGCTAATATTTAAGGTGTTAATCGTATGAAATTATGTAACTTTGATGTGGGTCTTGAGCATCCACTATTTTTAATTGCTGGTCCATGTGTGATTGAGTCGCAACAAATGGCGATTGATACCGCTGGCCAGTTAAAAGAAATTGCGACTGCGCTCAATATCCCATTTATTTACAAGTCTTCTTACGACAAAGCTAACCGCAGCTCTAACAAAACATTCCGCGGCTTTGGCATGGATGAGGGTTTGAAAATCCTAGATCACGTGCGTAGCCAAATCGGTGTGCCGATTTTGACCGATGTGCATACAGAAGAACAAGTGCCGCACGTTGCCGCTGTGGTAGATGTGCTACAAACGCCGGCATTTTTATGCCGTCAAACAGACTTCATTACCGCCTGTGCACGTTCAGGCAAGCCGGTGAATATCAAAAAAGGCCAATTTATGGCGCCTGGCGATATGCGCAATGTGGTGCAAAAAGCCAAAGAAGCGAATGGCGGTGCAGATAATATTATGGTGTGCGAACGCGGTGCATCATTTGGTTACAACACACTGGTTTCAGATATGCGCGGCCTTGCTATTATGCGTGAAACAGATTGTCCAGTGGTGTTCGATGCAACGCACTCTGTGCAGCAGCCTGGCGGTCAAGGCGATAAGAGCGGTGGTCAGCGTGAGCATGTGCCGGTGTTGGCGCGTGCGGCTGTTGCTAGTGGTATCGCCGGTATCTTTATGGAAACCCACCCTGATCCTGCAAAAGCATTATCTGATGGCCCAAATGCATGGCCACTACACAAAATGAGAGATTTGTTAGAAGTATTAGTAGATTTAGACAGATTAGTTAAAAAAGCAGGTTTTATTGAACGTACGTTGTAAAAAAATAATTAGGCTACTGCACGCATATTAGTAGATGAGTTAAGCGTTTATGCGCTAATTAGGTGTGCGTCTGATTTATTGGTGGCCAAACGATTTAGAACTTAGGAGAAAGTAATGAGCGCAATTGTAGATATTATCGCCCGCGAAATTTTAGACTCACGCGGTAACCCAACTGTTGAAGCAGATGTACTACTTGAAAGTGGTGTGATCGGCCGTGCGGCTGTGCCTTCAGGTGCATCTACTGGTGCTAAAGAAGCGGTTGAGCTACGTGATGGCGATAAAAGCCGTTACTTAGGTAAAGGTGTGTTGCAAGCGGTTGAAAATGTAAACACAGAAATTACTGAAGCGATTATCGGTTTAGACGCTGAAGAGCAAAGTTTTATTGATAAAACTTTGATTGAATTAGATGGCACTGAGAATAAAGACCGCTTAGGCGCAAATGCAATTTTGGCGGTATCAATGGCTTGTGCACGTGCAGCTGCTGAAGAATCAGGTTTGCCGCTTTACCGTTACCTTGGCGGTTCAGGCGCAATGCAATTGCCAACGCCAATGATGAACATCATCAACGGTGGTGCGCACGCTGACAATAGTGTAGATATGCAAGAATTCATGATTATTCCAGCAGGTGTGCCTTCATTCCGTGAAGCGATTCGCTGTGGTGCTGAAGTATTCCATGCGTTGAAAAAGACTTTACATAAAAAAGGCCTAGCGACTACTGTTGGTGACGAAGGTGGTTTCGCGCCGAATTTACCGTCTAACGAATCTGCAATCCAATACATCTTGGAAGCAATTTCAGATGCAGGCTACGAGCCAGGTCGTGATGTTTACTTAGGTTTAGATTGTGCAAGTACTGAGTTCTATAAAGATGGCCGTTACCATTTAGAGTCAGAAGGTTTGGCACTAACTTCAGGCCAATTCACTGATTACTTGGCAACATGGTGCGATAAGTATCCAATCATCAGTATTGAAGATGGTATGGGTGAGTTTGACTGGGAAGGTTGGGACATCCTGACTAAACGTTTAGGTAAAACAACGCAATTGGTAGGTGATGATTTATTTGTAACTAACACCAAAATTTTGCGTGAAGGCATTCAGCGCGGTGTTGCTAACTCTGTATTGATTAAAGTAAACCAAATCGGTACATTGACTGAAACATTCCAAACCATTGAAATGGCTAAGCGCGCTGGTTACACAGCCGTGGTATCACATCGTTCAGGTGAAACAGAAGACAGTACGATTGCTGATATTGCAGTAGCAACCAATGCATTGCAAATCAAAACAGGCTCACTGTGCCGTTCTGAGCGTATTGCTAAGTACAACCAACTATTACGTATTGAAGAAGAGTTGGGCGACGCAACTAGCTACGCTGGTAAGTCAGCTTTTTACCAATTATTTAAATAACGCTAAAGCGTGTTTGAATAGTTAAAATTGAAAGCCCTCACACTAATTTTTGTGATCTTGATTGCCTTGCTACAGTATCCGCTGTGGCTAGGCAAAGGTAGCTGGTTACGTGTGTGGGACTTAAATCGTCAGGTTGCACTGCAACAAGAAAAAAACACCACTTTAAAAGCACGTAATGGCACGCTAGAGGCTGAAGTGCGAGATCTTAAGAGTGGTCAGGCGGCAATTGAAGAGCGCGCGCGTAGCGAGCTTGGTATGATTAAGCAGGATGAAGTTTTTTATCAGGTGATAGATCAGGCGTTACCGCAAGCGTTGCCACCACCTCCAGTTAACCCATCTGCAACTACTACTCCCTAAGTCTTTCTTTTTAGTAGGGGTATTCTATTAAGGTTATTCTAACCTTAGGTTTGCCCTAAGTCTAAGTTTGCATTAAGCGCCAAGCGTTTAAATTCAAACGCTCAGCGTTAACTCCTTGCGATGAAGCTACTTAATCAACGTGCTTACTGAGGCCAAGTTGGTGTGTCACGCAACTGCTATAGTGAGTAAGGCAGTGCTTGCAATGCTAATGCATGTCCATTGGCCGATAGCTGGTTATTTTCTGGATTTTCCAGGTTGATTTCAACACATCTAATTTCGGCCAGTAAGTCATAACCACCCTGAGGTGACGGCGCACTACGCACGACTTTACCAACTGTTTCATTTGCAGCATTTAGAATATTTTCACCTGGCTGTGCACTATGATTTGAGTGCGTTAGGTAGGTACGGCGCTTGATGCTACCAAGGTAGTGCGTGCGAGCAACAATTTCCTGGCCGGTGTAGCAGCCTTTTTTAAAGTTGATACCACCGAGCAAGTCCAGGTTTAACATCTGGGGGACAAACTCTTCCTGAGTCTCCGGCTTAACATCCGGAATACCTGCCTGAATTTCCAGCCATTCCCAATGTGCGGCATCAGCCACTGTGGCCTGTGATGATAGAGCGCTCCAAATCGCTTGTGCTTGTTCTATGGTTGCCAGAATCTCAAAACGTGCGTGTGCGCTGCTAGGCAGTTTCAGTAGTGAGCCATTTTCCAGAGATACTAACTCGTAGTCATGTTGAGGGACTTTTGCAAACTGCGTGCTGAGTAGCGTCTGTGCATTTGGGCCACTAAGGCCAATTTTGATGATGTCATGACTTACATCCTGTACCTCTACCTTGCTGCGCATCACATACATTTTTAGTCGCTTTGCTGTCGCTGCGATTAATTCTATTGGTATTTGCAAATGGATACGCTCATGCTGTGAAAACGCCAGAAACAACGCAAGCATACGACCCTTAGGCGTGCAGTAGCCTGTGTAGTGTGCAGACTCCTTTAACAGCTTAACGTCGTTGGTGACTTGGCCTTGTAAAAAATTAATTGCATCTGCACCGCTAAGCTGCAACAGACCTAAATGCGACAAGTCGCACATCACGGTTGCGCTATCTAACAATGGTTGAGTGCTACCCGCGTCTTTGGTGGGTGTAGAGGTTTGAATAAATTCCTGCCATTGTTGATTGCTCATGTTAACCTTTTGTATTATTGCTAAGTATCAATTAAATCTTGTAAAACAGATTGCTGATTATAACGTGAAGCCGATAGACCTAAATTTCAAGCCCTCATTTATTTTATCTGCACTGTTGCTGTCGATGAGTGTGATGAGTAGCTGGCTGGTATGCATAGTGCCGCTCTCATTCACTATGCAGTGCTTGTCATTACTACTGATTTGGATGGTGGCTATTTATGTGATGGCTGGCGACGCATTGCTTTTATTGCCGTGGTCACCGGTCGCTCTGCATGTTAATACGAAAAACCAACTCAATATCATTACAAAAGATGGGCAGCGCTTAATTGATGTGTCATTAAGTGGTGACAGTATCGTCACTCCCTGGCTAACCATCGTACAATTTAAGCCTAAAGGCGCTACATACTTGCAGCGCCTATTAAGCCGTCCATTGTTAATATTGCCTGACAGTACTGATGCTCAGAACTTAAGACGGCTTAGGGTGTGGATGCGTTGGGGCCAGCGCGACAAAGTGCGTTAATGGTTTTAATGCAGCATTGCCGGCACTGTTGCTATGTTTCTTGTTTAATCTGACGCCGACGGCTCACTAAAGTGCGCCACTGTGTTTTTAATTCATGTAGCGGGTGTTTAGGTAAGTAAGCGAATATAAATAACACGCCAGCTAAGCTCGCTAGAATCCAGCGAATTTCAAAATTTGCGTTATCGCGGCGCGCTGGCTTCTGTTTTTTCATGGCGCTCAGGATAGCGTTTACATTGTCCGCACGCACGTACATGCCATTAATTTCTTTTGCCAGCTCTTTTAAATATGCTTCATCTAGTTTAGATAAGTATCTGTCACCTTCTCCATTTGCCACGCTATCATTTCTAGTGCCTAGATTGGATTCTGAGATCTGCGCAATACCTGGCTGCATGGCAAAGCTCTCATTCGCCCAGTAACCGATGAGTTGGTTAAATTCATCATATTTGGGGATAGGGGTACCCTTGTCTGAACCTACGCCAACCAATAGCCAATCATCACCTCCTTGAAAGGAAGTTAGATCCTGTCTGTTAAAAATATGCAGCTTTGGCGCTTCTTCACCATCTGTAAAAAACACCACTTGGGCGGGCGCAGGAAACGAGCGTATGGTTTTAGCCAATACCGGCATGCTGGCTCTAATTCGGCTATTGCCAGACCAGCCATTACGCCAATCAAAATGGTCGATGGTATCGTTGATGGCGTCAAAATTTTCGCAAACTTCGATTGGTGTGTAGAGTGCAGCAACACTGACGCCTGCAAATAAACCAATGCTGATATTGGTGCCACATGGCAGCTCACTGACAAGTTTATGCAAGGTGTCTTGCGTGTAGACTAGCCGTGAAACCGGCTTGCCATTGATGGATTTATCGATCACATTCATGCTTTGTGAAATATCCACGGCAAATATATAGCTGTAGATGTTGCGCTTGATTGGAATCTTTGGATTGAATAATGCGATGACTAACAGCAAAAAAGCTGCGAGCAATAGGCTTACATCTTTGCGGTGACGTAAATAATTATAAATTGGATGCATAGTGAATCAATCAGTCTCTAAGTTATTCAGTCTTAGCTTTAAGGTAAACCAACTGGGATGTTGCCCATAATTAGGCCTGGAGACTCGCCCTCACCAGCCCCTGGTGTTGGGTTCTCTGGCAGCATAGTTAACAGACGGTCTAAATTATGCCTTGCTCTCCAATTGCTATTATCTTGCCTTAATGAGAGCTGGTAAGCCTTTTTAGCTTGGTTGAGTAGGTATTCTGCTTCATCACGCACCGTCATATTAGTGCCAGCAATGGCAAGCCCGCGCCTGAAAAAGATATTGCCTAAGTTATATTGAATCGCTGCTTTTTGCTCTACTGTTGCGCCATTCAGCGCTTTATTAAATAGCAGGGTTGCCTCTTTGTAGCGTTCATTTTTTGCCAGCCAATAAGCAGTTGAGAATTTAGCTTCAAAGCTTTGCAAGTCAGTTTTTGGTTGTTTGCCAGTGCTAATTGCGGTATTAAATGCATCAATCTGCTGAATGCGATTAAAGTAATAGATGCTAGCAATGCCTGCTAGCAGCGCAGTGGCAATGAATAGCAATGATAAAATTTTTACATTAAAAAAGTGTGTTAATTTTTTTAATGAAATCAAGTTGGCTGTGGTTGTTTTAATGGTTAATGCCATGTCGTTACCTCTATTCTTTTAACGCCCAGTAATAGTGCAATCATGATTGTGGCAATCATAAAGCAAATGTTTGTGTACTCTCGCCCCGGTACTTTTTCAACGTACTTAATGGGTTTCTTTTCACGATTATTAATATCATTCATGGCTAGTTGCAGTGATTTAGGGTCTTCTGCCTCATAAGCCTTAAATGGTGTTTTAAATGTCTGAAAATACTCATGCAGCTCAATTTGGGCAGGCAAGGGCTGGTCTTCCTTCGGAACAAAGTTCGGGTCAAAGATACTCAGGCCGCCAGGCTGACGTAACACTATCCAATATAAGCTGATGTTTAAGCGTTCAAACCAGTCTCGGATTTTTTGTTGGGTGTTGGCATCTACACGCCCGGCACCGTCTGAAAGCAAGATAACAGCACGTGAGCCTGAATCTGTGACTTTATCAAACAGCCCGGCGCTGCTGGTTAATCCGCTACCAATATTGGTCTGAAACAGCGCATTACCCGCGGTTGCCTGCACGGCTGCTATCACGGCTTTTTTATTTTCACTGAGTGGCAGCACATACATGGCAGAATTACTAAAGGTAATCATGCCAAACATATCCTGCTGGCGTGATTTTACAAATTCAGTAATCAGCCTGGCAGCTGCGACAGATTTAGTTTCGCCTACCGTTGTGTTGCCGTTATGGTCGGTGGTGCCTGAAAAGGGGTCATCCATACTGGCGCTGCGATCTAGTACCAGTGCGATTTGTGCGCCAATGCCAATACGTTCCACTTTTTGCTCAGTGGTATGTGGCGCGGCTAAGCCTAAGATAATAAAAATCAGGGTTAATACCGCTAATATTTTTAAAATTAGACTAATGAGATTGGATAGTGGGTCCACAGGTAGCATGTCTACCCAAGAGTAATGCTTAGCGTGCGCGCGCTGCAATAGTAAGGGTAAAAATGCTAGTGGAAGTAACCATAATACCCATGGGTGAGAAAAAGCCATGGTTTAGACTCCAGCCTTGTTAGTTGTTGGAATCAAGCCACGTTCGCAGTCACGGCATTGCTTGGTAAATATTAATAGCCATTTAGTTGGATTGCTGCCTACACTGTGTACTGCACTGGGTTCAAAGTACACTTGGCGAGATAGCCCGAAAAACTGTGAGATTTCAGTTTTGATAGGTAAAAAGTTGGGATTGTTTGCAAGGAACTCATCTACATTGCCATTAAACACACTGATCTGTGCGGTTTGGTTAAAGGCATGATGCACTGCAGAGACAGCTTGTTTTAGCCCTTCATTGTTGTGCGGCAGTTTTTTAATGGCACGGTAAGTTTTGGCAAAATTGCCTCCCATACGTGGCAGCCATGCGTGCTTACCAAAAATGTAGAGTAGTACAAGCAGGCTCAGTGCCAGCACACCAACTGATAGCTTCAGCCAGGTTTTTTCTTGATCATTCTTTAACAATAAGGGTTCAAGAAACGTACTCATATTGTTTTCTACTTTTACTTGGCCAAAGATTGCGATGGGTGAAACCGCAATATCTAAGCTAGGCACGCGATATTTGACCAGTTGCTTGCTGTTTTTAGTGTTAACCAAATACAAATACTCTGGCCCCAGCGCAGCATTTTTAGCCACTACACTGTTGGTAAATACTTGGTAAGCAAGTTTAAGTTGATGCGTTGCATAGTCTTTGTGCTCAACCTTACTGTGCTTAATCTCTTTTAATTCAATACCGATGACCTTTCCTCTGTAGCGCTTTTCATAGCCTACAATTGGTAGCGAGGTTTCAACCAGTTTGTACGGCGCTTTAATGGTGAGTGTTACCTCTCTCTCAATCACATCGCCAACGGTATATCCAACCCGCTTAAATGGGTCGACGGTGCTGATGCTCACCACACCTTCATCTACATCAGGGAGGTTTTGACTATCAATTGCCATGGCCTGATGTGAAGCAATGCTCAGAATAACGGCGAGTAGTAGGTCTCTAAAATATTTTGTCATGATTATTTTTTACGTGGTTAGGCGGCTACAAATTGGTGAAAGTATTCTGTCAGCGAGTCTGCATCAAACTCACCTTCTACATAAAAAGGCGGCATATCGAAACGCATGAACAGCTCATATATTTCATTGCGTCTACTTTCAAAAGACTGCACGATTTTTTCGCGTAATTCTTTGCGCAAAAATAAGGTACGTTTTTCCCCAGTTTCCGCATCATCAACATTCACTAAACCAAACTCTGGCAAGTTTCTATATTCCGCTGAATCCCATAACACCATCGGTACAATATGATGGCGTAACAGGTTAGATAATGCCCCTTCCAGTAAGCTATTCGGCATATGGAAGTCTGAAATCAAAAACACCAAAGAACGTTCGCGTGGTAGATAGCGGTAAACCTCGGTAATGCCGTTGCAATTGACCTGGGCAGGGTGAAAGTCTTTTAATGACTCTGCCATTGTGATTGCATGGTGAGATTTGAAAGAAGTTGTGCTAATCCAGTCTTCACGTACTTTTTCATCAAAACCGATAAAGCCAAACGGGTCATGATGCTCACTGGCAGACTGTGCAATCGACTCTGCTATTTCTGCCGCTAATTTGATTTTTCTTTTTTTAGCACCAAAGTTCATACTGCCCGATAAGTCACAGATGACATAAACCGGAGTGGCGCTTTTCTGGTTAAACAGGCGAACGTACACTTGCTCCAGTGGGTCGCGTATAGTTTGACGAATATCAATACGGCGTGGATCAGGGTAAGACAGTAGGGTGGTATGTCCACGAAACTCCATGCCCATGCCGCGTTGCGTACTGGCGTGCCGTCCCGGATGACGACCGCGCGATCTCCAGCTAATGTGATAGTCAAAAGATTTAATATTTTCAATCATAAAAATCCAACATAGCAATCCAATGGGTGGGTTACTTCCAACATCATTTATTAAAGAAACACAAACTAAGTGCCTACGCTGGTAATCCAGTTGCTGCGCGGTTTTTTGGTTTCGGCGGTCACTTTTAGCGGCTTAACATCGCTTAGCGAGTTAGCCTGCACCGCATCGCAGCCTCGCTGTACAACTTGTACTATTTCGGTTTTTGCGTTGCGTGCGCTCAGTGTTTCCACTGCCCCTATGCCCCTAGACTTAATTTCGTCTTTCTTTTAGTGATTTGATGCTCGGTCTCAAAATCTAGCAGGTTTGTTCTCAATACACTGTCACCTGCTAGCGTAGGCTGTAGTTATGGTGCCGCAACTGCGTTTACAATACCGGATAGCATTTCACGCGCAATTTCAGTGCGGCGCATTTCATACACTGGGCTAAATACCAAGCGATGCGCAATGGTGGAATGAAACACCGCATGAATGTCATCCGGCAATACTGCATTACGGTTGTTTAGCCATGCATTCACACGTGCTGCACGTAGCATCATGCTCATGCCGCGCGGGCTGGCGCCAGAAAGTACTAGGCGGTTCATGTCTACACCAGAAACTTTTACACCGTAATCCAGCGGTGCTTTGGTTGCTTTCCACAGGTTCAGGGCATATCTTTTAAGCGTGTCGCTAGCTTCAATACTATTTTGAATCACACTGGAGAATGCATTAAGCTCATCAAATTGCAGTACATCCGGTTTTACAGTGTCGACCAGTGCATCCACGTTATGGAATTTAGTATCAAATACTAGGGCTTCCATGATGGCATCATCGTTTGGTACCACAATTGGAATTTCCATCATAAAGCGGTCACGTGCCGCGGATGGAATCTCAAAAGTCTCTTCTTTTTCTACTTGGTTACGGTCAGCAAACACAATCATGTGTGGGAAGTAGTGTTCGGTATTAAAGGCAGACAGGCTGCGCTCAGCCATCACGCGTAGCAATAAAGAGTGGACTTGCGGACGTGCGCGGTTGATTTCATTAAAGAAGAATACAGAAAGGTTTTCGCCAGACATGAGCAATGGGCCAGGGCTCACATGCGGTTTGCCGTCTTCACCTAGGTAAGTGTGGTAAACCAAGTCGTTAGGCATTAAATCAATCGTGCCTTCAATCCGTTGGTAGCCGCCGCCAATGCCGCGTGTAAAAGCACGCAATAGCGTGGTCTTACCTACACCTACATCACCTTCAAGCAATACGTGACCACGGGCAAAAATTGAAGTGGTAATTAGTCTAATTGGCGTTTGTTGGCCAACCACAACTTTATTGACTTCAGACTCTAAGGTAAGCGCATGGTTGCGCCAATCAGCTAGTTGAACATCACTCATTGAGAATTCCTGTATTTTTTGAAATGGTTGTAATAGAACTTAAACACATGGTAAACGTTTTTATTGAAGGGGTAAACAGATCTGTATACCCCTTTGTTAAAATATATCCTAAATATGAAATGAAAACGTTAAAAAGTGAATAAAAGTAACAATAAAAAGTGAATATCGCTTTCGTAAAAATGGTTTTCCAGCGAAAATAGCGAAAGTTGGATTAAGTGGCCAAATGAATGGCTCCTTGGTCGGGTGCAAATAGTTGTTTAAAAACTCATTTACAAAGACAAAATTATGCAAAGACAAAATAGTTTCACAAAAGAAGAATTACTCAAATGTGGTCGCGGTGAAATGTTTGGTGAGGGTAATGCGCAATTGCCTTTGCCGCCAATGTTGATGTTTGATCGTATTGTTTCAATTACTGAAGAGGGTGGTAAGTATGGCAATGGTCAAATCATTGCTGAGCTGGATATCACGCCTAATTTATGGTTTTTTGATTGCCACTTTACCGGTGATCCAGTGATGCCAGGCTGTTTAGGTTTGGATGCAATGTGGCAACTGGTTGGCTTTTATTTAGGTTGGATGGGTGGCCCTGGTCGTGGCCGTGCTTTAGGCGCAGGTGAGGTTAAATTCACCGGTCAAGTGCTGCCAACTGCTAAAAAGGCAACTTATACTATTGATTTAAAACGCGTCATTATGCGTAAGCTGGTCATGGGTATTGCCGATGCAACCATGCAGATTGATGGCCGTGAAATTTATGTAGCAACAGATTTACGCGTAGGCTTGTTTACGCGTACAGATAACTTTTAACCTTTTAGTTACAATCAGTTAAAATATATTCACTTAAAAGTTAAGTAACTAATTTCTTATTGATAGGAGTACACGATAATGCGTCGTGTCGTTATTACTGGAATGGGCATTGTTTCCAGTCTAGGGAACAATAAAGCTGAGGTTTTAGACAGTCTGCGTCATGGCAGATCTGGCATTACCCATCAACCTGAATATGCTGAGCGTGGTTTACGTTCGCATGTTGCAGGCTCAATTAAAAATCTTGATATCGAGTCATTGATTGACCGTAAGTTATTGCGCTTTATGGCAAAAGGCCATGCTTATGCATGGTTAGCGCTGCAAGAAGCGATTGCTGATGCTAGCTTGGGCGAAGATCTTGTTTCTAATGTACGTACCGGCATTATTGTCGGTGGCGGTGGCCCATCTACTGATAGTATCGAACAAAGTAATGCGGTTTTAGCTGAAAAAGGCATCCGCCGCGTAGGCCCTTACATGGTGACCAAAGCTATGTGTAGTGGCATTGTGGCAACCTTAGCTACAGGCGCTAAAATCAAAGGCGTAAACTACGGTATCAGTTCAGCCTGTTCTACCAGTGCACATTGTATTGGCGCTGGTGCAGAGCAAATTCAGTTAGGCAAACAAGATATCGTTTTTGCAGGCGGTGGTGAAGAAGAGCATTGGACCTTATCCTATCTGTTTGATGCAATGGGTGCGATGTCTAGCAAATACAATGACACTCCTGAAAAAGCCTCAAGAACTTACGATGCAGACCGTGATGGTTTTGTGATTTCTGGCGGTGGCGGTATCGTGGTGCTGGAAGAGTATGAACACGCTAAAGCACGTGGCGCTAAAATCTATGCTGAAGTCGTAGGTTACGGTGCAACTTCTGATGGCTACGACATGGTTGCCCCATCAGGTGAAGGCGCTGTGCGCTGCATGAAGCTTGCACTCGAAGGTGTAGAGGGTCCTGTTGACTATATCAACACCCACGGTACAAGTACCCCGGTTGGCGATACAAAAGAGCTGGAAGCGATTCGTGAAGTGTTCGGTGATAACGGTTTAAAACAAAACCCTGCCATTGCTTCAACTAAGTCGTTATCTGGCCATGCTTTAGGCGCTGCTGGTGTAAATGAGGCAATTTATACCTTGCTGATGATGGAAAATAACTTTATTGCGGCCTCTGCAAATATTGAAACGCTAGACCCAGTTGCTGAGGGTTTGAATATCGTTCGTACTGCGATAGAAAACGTAAAAATTGAAACTGCATTATCAAATAGTTTTGGTTTTGGCGGAACTAACGCTACATTGACTTTATCTACAAAAAATCTGTAATGCGTTTTTAGTTGTTATTTAGGTGAGGAAGTATGAGTATCAAAGCTAAATTGTTAGGTCTCATGTTTCCCATCCTCTTCCTGTTTGCTTGTGCGGGTTTCTCCAATCACACCGTCTATATCTCCGAGCAACAAATTCAATCCAAGCTGAATGAAAAGCTGTTGATTCCTATCTCTTTACTTAAAGTGTTTGATCTTAGTTTGAGCAACGCCAATGTGAAGTTTGACAATGAGACAGGCCGGATGCATACAAAATTTGATACGCAGTTATTGAATCAATTGAATGGCAAAAAAATGGCAGGGAAGTTGGCGATATCCGGTAATCTGCAATTAGACTCAACCACAAACTCGGTGATACTGAACGATGTGGCAGTGGATGACTTTATGATTGATGGCGTAGAGTCAAAATATAGCGATGCAATGGGCGGTGTAGCAAAAATGCTTGGTAGTCAGCTTTTGAATGGTCTTAATCTCTATACGGTTAAGGCTGATTCACTAAAGGTTGGCACTACACAATATTATCCAAAAGAAATGAAGGTAACGAGTCGTGGCCTAGAAGTTACCTTAAGTCCGTATCAGTAGCAGCATATTGCATCGTGGGTATACACACGTTTTAATCTAACTTAAATAGATGCTTAAGTGGGTGTAAGCGCTGATTACACCCAACTCAATTTACTACATTAGCTTATTCTGCGGTTGGGCTTCTGTATCTTGATAACCAATGCGCATATGGTGGCGGCAGTACCCAAGCTGGTTGCTCTACCCCTAACTCCTTAGCCGCTTGATATGACCAGTTTGGGTTTTCCAAGTGCGCGCGTCCTATCATTACTAAGTCCAACTGTTCATTGCGCACGGCTTGATCGGCAAGCTTAGGTGCACCAAAGCCCCATGCGGATGAAACTGGTAATTGCGTTTCATTTCGCACGCGCTCAGCAATTGGAGCCAGAAATGCAGGCCCCCATGGGATGTTGGTTTCTGGAATGGTGAACCCTACACTGACACTCAGCATATCCAGCCCGATTTGCTTCCACTCATTCACTAATCGAATAGACTCGCTCAGTGTTTCTTCATCTTTATTATCATATTCTAAAACGCCAAATCGAGCGGTTAATGGTAAATTCTCTGGCCAAACTTTTCTCACCGCTGTAAGCATCTCATTGCTGAATCTAGCTCGGTTCTCATAGCTACCGCCATATTCATCTGTTCTTTTATTTGAATGTGGAGAGAAAAAGCTTTGGCCCATATAGCCATGGGCAAGGTGCAGCTCTAACCATTCAAATCCTGCATCACGTGCGCGTTGCGCTGCTAACACAAAGTCATTTTGTACACGTTTGATATCAGCCACCGTCATTTCAGTTGGTACGCGTGCAAGATCGCCGCCGAATGCGATTGCAGATGGGGCGATGGTTGGCCATGCGTTTGGGTTGTCAGCAGGGATATGGTCATCTCCTTCCCATGGAATATTAGCGCTGGCTTTACGTCCTGCATGCGCAATCTGAATACCTGGTACGGCACATGCTGCTTTGATCGCTGTAGCAATCTCACGCAATTGCTCAGCTTGCTCATCATTCCAAATGCCTAGGCAGTTTGGCGTGATGCGTCCCTCTGGTGATACTGCAGTTGCTTCTACTATCACTAGGCCGCTTCCTCCACGCGCTAGGCTAGTGTAGTGCACTTTGTGCCAGTTATTAGCTAAGCCATCTTCTGCCATGTATTGGCACATAGGAGGAATAGCGATTCTGTTTTTTAACGTGACATCTTTCAGTTGGTAAGGCGAAAACAAATCTTTCATGATGATCCTTAGGTTGATATTCAATGTTTAATACTATTGTTCGAATATAATAGAACTATAGAATTTTGTAAAGAGATGTGTTAAATTTAATACATGCGACAGATCAAGCATCCAACAATAGAGCAGGTCGAATTAACGGACATTATGTATGCCCTTGCTGACCCGACTCGCCTGGAAATTGTGGTAATGCTTGCACAAGCGGGTAAGAAATTAACGTGCGGGGAGATTAATTTAAATCGCCCTAAATCCAGCATGTCGCATCACTTCAAAATTCTTCGAAGCGCAGGTCTGGTTGAGACCTTGATTGAGGGGACAGAGCACATGAACTCTTTGCGGCTTGAAGAAGTGGAAAGCAAATACCCAGGGGTATTGAGCGCAGTTTTGAAAGCGGCCACAAAAGGCTAGTTCTTTCGCTAAGATACCTTCTTTGCATAGGTTGCTAGCTAGCAGCTCATCAAGTTTACCGTTTATACTAAGAGACGCAGTTAGCTGCCCAGCTATCAAACAGTACGGTGCATAAGAGTTGTAACAAGAAAGCGGCACCCCCAGTTACTTTACCTCCAATATTTCACTTTCGTGGGCATTTTCTGCTTATGAGGCTGATTGTATTCTTGCCTTATTTCTCATTAAAGTGTGATGTCTACGGTTGCCGCTTAACTCAAGCGTTGGTCGCCTTTAGTTGTTTGTGTGACTATAGGCTGCTACTAACAATCTGTTAAATTGACTTTTGTGTTGCGCATTCTCTTTCGGCCAAAGCGTATCTGCTGAAAGTTATCGTTGATATTAAAAAATTTAACTGGTCGCCTGTTTCACTTAAATATTATTGTGACCTAGTTAAATGTAAACCAATTTATATTTAGCATTGCTTTGTAATAATAATGATTCTCATTTACAATGTGAGAATAAATCTTATTATCATAGGGCTGCTAAATTGAATAAAAAAAATATTTTGCATTTTTCTGTTATCTCTACCTTATTGTCTTATTACCCTTTACAGTCAATTGCCGCTGAGTTGGAAATAAAAAATGAAGACACAGAGACTTTATCTGAGATCAAGGTAAATGCTAAGGTAGATCCTAATTCACTGCCGCCAGCTTATGCTGGCGGTCAGATTGCTAATGGTGGCCGCCTTGGATTGTTGGGAAACACTACATTGTTAAATGCTCCGTTCAGCATATCTAGCTACACAAGCGAAATGATAGAAAACCAGCAAGCTATGACTGCAGCAGAGGTGCTTTCCAAAAATGCAGGAGTTAGGTCTTCTGGACAAACAGGAGGGTTATTCGATTCCTTTTTTATTCGCGGCTTTCCGATTGGAGAAGGTAATGCAGGTGAAATTGCTTTTGATGGCGTATATGGTGTAGCCCCTAATTATCGAATTTTTACTGACTATGCAGAACGTATTGAGGTTATAAAGGGGCCTGCAGCATTGCTATATGGCATGTCACCGAATAGTGCTGTGGGTGGTGTAATTAACATAGTTCCTAAACGTGCAGCGAATAAGGATTTAACTCGGTTAACTACGTCTTATGCTACAAAATCTCAACTGGGAGGTCATGTAGATATAAGTCGTCGTTTAGGTGAAGACCGTCAATTTGGAGTGCGTTTTAATGGGAGCTTTTATGAGGGTGATACTCCGCTCGATAATCAATCTAGAGAGTCTTTCGTTGGTGCTTTAGCGTTAGATTATTCTGGAGATCGTTTCAGAGCATCTCTAGATTTTTTAAATCAAAAAGAAGATATCAACGCACCGTCTCGCCCATTTCTGGTGGCAAATGGCGTGGGTTTACCTTCCGCGCCCGATGGGCAGCGTAATGTTACACAAAAATGGGAGTATGCCAATGTGCATGACCGATCAACATTATTAAAGACTGAGTTTGATTTAACCAACACTACTACAGTTTTTGCAAGTGCTGGCGGAGCTCATACTGATGTTGAGAGAACTTTTGGTACACCAACTATTCTCAATGTAAGAGGCGATACAAGCTCTACACCAGGGAATTTCATATTTAATATTCACAGAACATCTTACGACGCTGGTATCAGAACACAATTCGATTCTGCTGCAATTACCCATGCAGTTACATTACAAACAAGTCTATATGAAGACCGCATAGACCGTGGCTCAAGAAATGGTACCGCAGTTTTATCGAATCTATACTCGCCAATTAATCAACCAGATCAAAATGTTGCATCACCATCAACGCCTAAGTTATCCGAATCTAAACTTCAAGGAGTAGCACTTGCGGATGCAATGTCGCTGTTAAATGAACGTTTGCTAATCACTTTGGGGGTTAGAAAGCAACAAGTGGAGTCCAAGAATTTCAGTACAAATGGTGCTGTTACCAGCGCATATAAAGACGATGCACTAACACCTTTGGCTGGAATAGTAATTAAGCCTTGGCAACACGTGGCTTTTTATGGAAATTATATCGAAGGGCTTAGTCGCGGCGATATCGCGCCATTAACTGCTACAAACGCTGGTCAGAGTTTCGCCCCATATAAAACTAAGCAACGGGAAGTAGGTGTCAAGATTGATCATGGACGCTTTATCAGCACTTTAAGTGTGTTCCAAATCGAGAAACCTAGTGGTCAGTTAACTAACGGTGTGTTTGCTGTTGATGCGGAGCAACGTAACCGAGGTTTGGAGTTCAATATTATCGGTGAGGTTACTCCTGGAGTGAGGCTGTTGAGCGGTGCAACGTTTTTTGATGCTGAACTTACAAAAACCAACAATGTAGCAACACGGGGGAAAACACCTATCGGTGTTCCCTCGTCTCAGGCCAATCTAGGTTTGGAATGGGATACATCTTGGGTGCCAGGATTAACAGTAAATGGGGCGATTACTTTTACTGACAAACAATATGTTAATCAGGCGAATACTCAGGAGCTAGCATCTTGGACTCGATTTGACTTGGGAGCGCGCTATGCAACGGCTATCACAGGGCATGCGACGACTTTACGTGCAAATGTATTAAATGTATTTGACCGAGATTACTGGTCAGGGGTTGCTTCTTATAGCGGAGTTTCAATAGGGGCTCCCCGCACTCTTATGTTATCTGCAACTGTAGATTTCTAATGTACAAATTAAGACCTATTATCTCAACAGATCTGAGTAACTGATGCAAGCTGATATTAAATTAAAAACTCTAAATACAACCACTCACTCAACAAGTTCGCACCGTCCTCTACGTGGGCGTAGTAAGCGTGCTAATTTCTTGATATGGTTGAGGAAAACTCACATTTATCTAGGTTTGTGGGGTGCGTTGCTAGGGGTGCTATTTGGCGTCACTGGCATTATCATGAATCATCGCGTGGTGATGAAATTGCCAGTACAAAAATCTGTACAAAAAATAATTGAAATACAATTACCAAATGAAAGCTTTGAAACTCCAGAGTTATTGGCAGCATGGATTGCGCAAAAGATGAACTTTAAAGTTTCTCAAGCAGCGTTCATTAAAGTCGAACCTAGCAAAGAAGTGATCTGGAATGATGTTAAAGTCAAACAACCAGAACGTTGGGCTATTAGCCTACACCGGCCAGATAGAGCAATTAATGCAGAATATTTTGCAGGGAGTAAAGTAATTAATTTAGAGAATGCTGACTCCACTATAGTAGGCACGCTTACACGGCTTCATATGGCTGTCGGTGTAAATATAATCTGGGTATTGATTGCAGACTCGATAGCGGTTAGTTTTATCCTGCTGTCCATCACAGGGTTGTTGTTATGGTCTCAAATGCATACTGTAAAGTTAATAGCTGTATTATTCAGTGTTACGTCATTGATTACTGCAATATGTGTGGCTTTCTCTATTTAGCTTTTGTGTTGTTGGTAGTGCTAATTTTTTACTCTAGAAGCTCGCATCCACAATTAATGAGATGTAAACTTTACTAGCTAAGGCAATATTCACAATGAATCACAGTATACGAGTGTGGATATTGTTTACAGTATAAGCGCAGCGGCAACAAGCCGGCCTTCACTCATTAAGATGTTATAGGTGCGACAGGCAGCCGCTGTCGTCATGCATTCAAGCGCAATCCCATGCTCGGTAAGAGTTTGATGATTTTTTGGATGTAAGAACACGTGCGTTGCACCTGTGCCTAACAGTACAACTTCTGGCTTTAATTTGATTATTTCTTGGAAATGATCGTTATTCAAAGTGCTTACATTGCCTGCATACCAATCAACCAGAATTGTCTGCGGCATGACAATTAAGTTTTGTGCATAACGTTGTTTGTTGATCTCTATATAGCTTTCGCCATATGCTGTGATCAGGTTGTTATTTTCAGCGGTAGTTAAATGTAACTTCATTGTCGATTTTTGCCTTTATTCTCTGAGGCTTAATTGAATCAAAGCCTCATTCTAATGTAAACTAATGCCTTTCACTAATAAGCTTTTTTAAGCGCGAATTCACGCATCATGCAGCCTTTACATAAATCTAATAAACTTAACAATGTCTGTTATGACATTCGCGGCCCTGTGCTACAGCGCGCCCGCGAGATGGAAGAAGACGGCCATCATATCATCAAGCTTAATATTGGTAATCCTGCCTCATTCGGGTTTGAAGTGCCTGAAGAGATTCAGCAGGATGTGATTCGCAACATGGCCAAAGCGGGTGGCTATACGGATAGTAAAGGCCTGTTCGAGCCGCGTAAATCTATCATGCATTACACACAAAGTAAGCATATCAAAGGCGTAACAGTAGACGATATTTTTATCGGCAACGGTGTGTCTGAGCTGATAGTGATGTCGATGCAAGGCTTGTTAAATAATGGTGACCAAGTTTTGGTACCAATGCCAGATTATCCTTTATGGACGGCTGCGGTTACATTGGCAGGCGGTACTGCACGTCACTATCTGTGTGATGAAGAATCAGGCTGGATGCCGAATCTTAAAGATATCGAGTCAAAAATCACGGCAAATACACGCGGTATTGTGGTGATTAACCCGAACAATCCTACAGGCGCACTGTACCCACGTGAGATTTTAGAAGGCATTGTAGAAATTGCGCGTCATCATGGTTTGGTGATTTTCGCAGACGAAATTTACGATAAAGTTTTATACGACGGTAACGAACATACGTCGATTGCATCACTTGCTGATGACGTGTTATTTGTCACGTTTAATGGCTTGTCAAAAAATTATCGTACTTGCGGCTATCGTGCAGGTTGGATGATTTTGAGTGGTGAGAAAAAGCATGCACAGGACTACATTGAAGGCTTGAATATGTTGGCCTCTATGCGCTTGTGCGCCAATGTGCCTGGTCAGTTGGCGATTCAAACTGCTTTAGGTGGTTACCAAAGTATTGAAGATTTAGTCGCACCAGAAGGGCGTTTGTGTAAACAGCGTGATATTGCGTACGAGATGCTCACTGCAATTCCTGGTGTGACCTGTACTAAGCCGCAGGCTGCGATGTATCTGTTTCCGAAGTTAGACCCAAAAGTCTACCCGATTGAAGATGATCAAAAATTCATCCTCGATTTATTGTTGGAAGAAAAAGTGCTGTTAGTGCAAGGCACTGGTTTTAATTGGAAAACACCAGATCATTTCCGCGTTGTGTTCTTACCGAATGTAGATGATTTGACTGAAGCGATTAAACGTATTGCTAGGTTCTTAGAAAATTACAGAAAAAAGCATGAATCAAAATTAGATGGAGCAAAAGCTTGAAACAGTTAAATGTTGGGATATTGGGCTTAGGCACAGTAGGCGGTGGTACGTATACAGTATTAAAACGCAATGCATCTGAAATTACGCGCCGTACTGGTGTGGCAATTAACGTGGTACAGGTGGCAGATAGAAATTTAGCCAATGCAAAAGCGTTGGCTGGTGATACAGATGTGACTGATGACGCATTTGCCGTAGTGAATAACCCAGCGGTGGATGTAGTTGTTGAACTGATTGGCGGCTACACCTTGAGCCGTGAGCTCGTGTTAAAAGCAATTGCCAATAAAAAACATGTAGTAACAGCTAATAAGGCATTAATTGCCTTGCACGGTAATGAAATTTTTGCAGCGGCAAAAGCAAACAACGTGATTGTGGCTTTTGAAGCGGCGGTTGCTGGCGGTATCCCTATTATTAAAGCCTTGCGTGAAGGCTTAGGCGCTAATCGTGTTGAGTGGGTGGCTGGTATTATTAACGGCACCACTAACTTTATTCTGACAGAAATGCGTGAAAAAGGCCTCAATTTTGCCGACGTATTGGGCGAAGCACAGCGTTTAGGTTATGCCGAAGCTGACCCGACTTTTGACGTAGAGGGTATCGATGCCGCGCACAAATTGACCATTATGTCTGCCATCGCTTTTGGCATGCCAATGAAGTTTGAGCAAGCTTACACTGAAGGCATTACCAAATTAGAGCAGGTAGATATTAAGTACGCTGAAGAATTAGGCTACCGCGTGAAGTTGCTTGGTATTACTAAGCGTAACGATAATGGTGTTGAGCTACGTGTACACCCGACTTTAATTCCTGAGAAGCGCTTAGTAGCTAACGTGAATGGTGCCATGAATGCGGTAGTGGTGAAGGGCGATGCAGTTGGCCCAACGCTATACTACGGTGCTGGTGCGGGTGCAGAGCCAACAGCAAGTGCTGTGGTGGCAGATTTGATGGATGTTGCGCGCTTGATTGATGCAACCAGCGCACAACGTGTGCCTTACCTAGCGTTCCAGCCGGAGCAAGTGCAAGATTTAGCGATTTTACCAATTGATGAAGTGCAAAGCGCTTATTACCTACGTTTGCGCGCGAGTGACAAACCGGGTGTACTTGCAGATGTGACTAAAATCTTAGGTGACCGCAGTATCTCTATTGATGCCATGCTGCAAAAAGAGCCAGATGAAAACGAAACAGAAGCAGATATCGTGATTTTGACGCATATCACTGTTGAGAAAAATATGAATGCAGCAATTGCCGCGATCGAAGCGCTTGAGGCGATTACGACTAAAGTCGTGCGTATTCGTATGGAAGAACTTGCAAAATAATGATTAATCGCCATCTTACTATGCACTGTGGGATGACGGACGTATGAGAGATTAAATGAAATACATATCAACACGCGGGCAATCGCCTGCTTTAAGTTTTAGCCAAATTTTATTGGGCGGTTTAGCGCCAGATGGTGGTTTATATCTGCCAGAAACCTATCCGCAATTCACTGACGCTGATTTAACCGCAATGCGTGGTTTGTCTTATGCTGACTTGGCGTTTGCAATCTTGTCGCGCTTTGTTGACGATATCCCAGCTGCGGATTTAAAAGCGATTATTGATAAAACTTACCGTGCTGATGTGTACGCATTTACCCGTGCTGGCCAGAACGCTGCGGATATTACGCCAACGCTGAAGCTTGAAGATAACCTATATTTGCTTAGCCTTTCTAATGGCCCTACATTAGCGTTTAAAGACATGGCAATGCAGTTGTTGGGTAACTTGTTTGAGTATGTGTTAACCAAGGAAGGCAAAACCACCAATATCTTAGGTGCAACTTCTGGTGATACCGGCTCAGCAGCTGAATACGCGATGCGCGGTAAAAAAGGCATACGTGTATTTATGCTGTCACCGCATAAGAAAATGAGCCGCTTCCAAACTGCGCAAATGTTCAGCTTGCAAGATGACAATATCTACAATATCGCAGTGAACGGTGTGTTTGATGACTGTCAAGATATGGTGAAAGCGGTATCGAATGACGCAGAGTTTAAAGCACAATACAAAATCGGCGCAGTGAACTCCATCAACTGGGGCCGTATCGTGGCGCAAGTGGTTTACTACTTTAAAGGCTACTTTGCGGTTACGCAAAATAACAGTCAAAAAGTTAGCTTCTCTGTGCCGTCAGGCAATTTTGGTAACGTATGTGCCGGCCACATTGCACGTATGATGGGTTTGCCAATTGATAAGCTGGTAGTCGCTACTAATGAGAACGATGTATTAGACGAGTTCTTCAAAACTGGCGTGTATAGCCCACGTGGTTCAGCGAATACTTACCACACCTCAAGTCCTTCTATGGATATCAGCAAAGCCTCTAATTTTGAGCGCTTTGTGTTTGATTTAGTCGGGCGCGATAGCGATAAAACGCGTGCGCTTTGGACTAAAGTTGACAGCGGTAACAGCTTTGATTTGAACGCCGACGGATATTTTGCAAAAATTGCAGACTATGGCTTTGTGTCAGGCAGCAGTAACCATGCGCATCGTATGCAAACCATCCGTGAAACTAAAGCCAAATATGAGGTGGTAATTGATACGCACACTGCAGATGGCCTTAAAGTTGCACTAGCGCATTTAGATGCACAGACACCGATGGTGGTGTTAGAGACTGCATTGCCAGCCAAATTTGAAGACGCTATCGTGGAAGCACTAGGACAAGCACCAGAGCGCCCAGCTGCGTTGAATGGCATTGAGTCTTTACCGCAAAAATTTACTGTAATGGATGCTAGTGCAGCAGACATCAAAAGCTTTATTGCTAACAACACTTAAATAAGCAGCCACATTCACTATATTGAATGTGGCAGTTTGTTAAATGGCTAATGCCTTAAGTCGCCATGTGGCTACAGGCAATAAAAGTAATAAGTTTTTAATTGGGACAAACATGACGATAGCTTGGGTGGTAAGTTAAGAATGAAACAATACATCGACTTAGTGCAGCACGTACTCAATCATGGCAACAAAAAGGAAGACCGCACCGGCACCGGTACAGTTTCTGTATTTGGCTACCAAATGCGCTTTAATTTGGCGGATGGTTTCCCATTACTTACCACCAAAAAAGTACATTTAAAATCCATTATTCATGAACTGCTGTGGTTCCTGCAAGGCAGTACCAATATTGCGTATTTAAAAGAAAATGGCGTACGCATCTGGGATGAATGGGCAGATGAAAATGGCAACCTAGGCCCAGTGTATGGCTACCAATGGCGCAACTGGCCTAAACCAGATGGCACGCACATTGACCAGATTACGCAGGTGGTCAATGCGATTAAAAACAACCCGGATTCACGCCGCTTAATCGTTTCAGCATGGAACGTAGCGGATGTGGATCAGATGAAACTGCCGCCGTGCCATGCCTTCTTCCAGTTCTATGTGGCTCCGGCCGCACCTGATGATGCTGACCAGCGCTCTAAGCTCAGTTGCCAACTTTATCAACGTAGTGCAGACATATTCCTTGGCGTGCCGTTTAATATCGCCTCCTACGCATTGCTGACCATGATGGTGGCACAGGTATGTGATTTAAGGCTAGGTGACTTTGTGCATACCCTAGGCGATGCGCATATTTATTCGAATCATTTTGAGCAAATGCACGAACAGCTAAAGCGTGATCCGCGTCCATTGCCAACGATGCGTATCAACCCTGAAGTGAAGGATATCTTCGGTTTTAAATTCGAAGACTTCACATTGGAAGGCTATGACCCGCACCCTGCAATTAAAGGTCTGGTGGCCGTTTAATGACGCAATTATCAATTATTGTTGCAGTTGCGCATGATGGTGTTATCGGTGTCAACAACACTTTGCCTTGGCACCTGCCTGAGGATTTAAAGCGCTTTAGAGCCCTAACCATGGGGCATCATATTATTATGGGTCGCAAGACCTACGATTCGCTTGGTCGCCTGTTGCCAGGTCGTACTACGGTGATCGTGACGCGTAATGAAAACTACAAAGTAGAAGGTGCGCTGGTTGCTAATTCACTAGAAGCCGCCATCGCCTTATGTGAAAACGATGATGAAGTGTTCTTAATCGGCGGTGCAGAGCTGTATCAAGCTGGCCTCAAACTCGCACACAAACTGTATATCACTGAAATTGAGCTAGACATAGCGGGTGATGCGTTTTTTCCCAAATTAGTCTCTACGAAATGGCAAGAAACTGAACGCGAAGCACATACCTCTGAAAAAGGGTTGAACTTCAGTTATGCTACTTACATACGCAAATAATTAACTGTTGCACCATCGCTAGCGTTGTTACGCTGATTAATCGCCGCTACATGTGCACTGAATCAGACTTTCCTTACTGAATATCTTTCTTTTCGCCATATCGTAAAGTACGTAACCTCATCCTCATGATAGGGGTGCTGGTGTGCGAAGGTATTTGAGTGATGAAGATTGTAGGCGATTGAATCCCAAACATACGGCGAACTGTAAACGAGTCCACCCTACGCGGGCTGAAGCATGAAAAAAGCACGTTTAAACTTGCAAAAGAACTTTGGTTTATTGCAACAAGGAGGCTTACATGAATAAGAAGTATTGGTTGAAGGGCACGATAGTAATCGGCTTATTAGCAGTTGGTCTATTAGCAATTGGTTTGGCAAAATTAAATCATAAAAAAGAGATGATGGAACATTCCGTCACTGCTGCACCAATAGCCAATGCACAGATTAATAAACCCCTAGAGCCAGAAAAACCCTATGTACCTAAAAAAGTAGATTGCCCTGCAACGCTTCCAGATTTAGAGCAGCTATACAAAGATGCTCCGCGAATAAAAGCGCGATGGGATGCAAAGACTATAGGTATTGTAAAAGACTATAAATATTCATTTAATAAGGGGGTGTTGGAGTTAAAACCCGGAATGGATGTGTGGGCTAATACTCCCATCAATGCGCTCAGTACTACATTGTACACAGGGTTCAACTTCCCGAGCCTGCGAGGTGAAGGGGATGAAAACTTGATACATGATCGTATGGAATATTATCGACAACACAAAGTGGATAAACGCGATATGCACTATATTCCAGAAACGATAATCTGGGTCTCAATTAACCGTGTGCCTGATTGGAGTAAGTTGCCGATAACATATGAGATTGATTTCTGGAAGACACAATATAAACCGAATAAAACTGCACAACAAATGGCTCAAGAATATAAAGACTACAGGCGTGATTTTGGTAGGGGTAAAGAAGTCAACCCTAGGTATTTTGCAGATTCGGAACGATATGGGTTGAAGGAAATTTTTATGAATGGAACCAGAGGCCTGTTCTTCTATGAGCCAATCAACAACACCAACTCCAGCCCTTATGGCTTGCCACGATTTATTTGTGATGCCGCTGGCCGTTTAGGCATTAATGGATGTGTTGGGCATATGAAAATAGATGAGCAATACCTAGTGACATACGACATTCCATACGAATGGATGCCTTGTTGGCAGCAAGTGGAAGAAGGCGTGAAGCGCGTGCTACGCTTTAATACACAAGCCGCAAATTAACATTAATCTAATTTTGAATTGAAAGATAGATATGGATATTACATTAACAGCCGCAGAGCTCACCCTAATTCAACAATGGCAACAAGAAGCCCGCGTAGGGCGCACTCGCTTGCAGTGCGCCGCATGAGTAAATAAAAAGAACATATAGATTACGTACACATTAACCCTGTGAAACATGGATTGGTCAAACGGATTAAAGATTGGCCTTACTCCACGTTTCATCAATTGGTTGAGCAAGGCATTTACTCGAAAGATTGGGGTGGTGGTATGGAAAAGGCGTTGTTATATGAAGATTGAAGAATTGGTACATAGGGCGCACTGCAAGCGAGTGCGCCCTATGCGGGCTATGCCACTTATATTCGTAAGTAGCATAGTTTCTAGTCTATGTAACTTATCGCTAGCGTTACCCAGCTATAAGCCTTATTCCTGCGCTACACAATCCACATAGTAAGTTGCTTTACCGTCGACTACTTGTTTCACTAAGCCATGCACGTCAGTTTCAAAGCCAGGGAAGCGTTCGTTAAATTCACGTGCGAATTTCAGGTAATTCACAATGATTTTGTTGAAGCGCTCACCCGGAATCAATAATGGGATGCCAGGTGGGTAAGGTGTTAGCAACACTGCAGTAATGCGGCCTTCAAGTTCATCAATTGCTACGCGGTCAATCTTACGATGTGCCATTTTTGCAAATGCATCAGTTGGCTTCATTGCCGGCACCATGTCTGACAGGTACATTTCTGTCGTTAAGCGTGCCACGTCGTTGGCTTTATATACGCCGTGAATTTGTGCACATAAGTCGCGTAAGCCTAAGCGCTCGTAACGTGGGTTCTTTTGTACGAACTCAGGCAATACTTTCCATAATGGCTGGTTCTTGTCGTAATCGTCTTTGAACTGTTGTAACGCAGCTACCATGGTGTTCCAGCGGCCTTTGGTAATGCCGATGGTGAACATGATAAAGAACGAATATAAACCAGTTTTTTCAACAATCACGCCATGCTCAGCAAGATACTTGGTGACGATTGCAGCTGGAATTCCGAACTCATCTGAGAAATCTCCATGAATATCTAGGCCTGGGGTGATGATGGTGGCTTTGATTGGGTCTAGCATATTAAAGCCTTCTGCTAGGTTACCAAAGCCATGCCAGCCTTCGTTGGCTTTTAGCATCCATGCATCGCGTTCTTCGATACCTTCTTCTGAAAGGTCGTTTGGGCCCCAAACCTTGAACCACCAGTCCGTACCCCATTCTTCATCTACTTTGCGCATGGCACGGCGGAAGTCTAAGGCCTCCATGATGGATTCTTCTACCAACGCGGTGCCGCCTGGCGCCTCCATCATGGCCGCAGCAACGTCAATGCTCGCTACGATAGAGTATTGTGGGCTGGTAGAGGTGTGCATGAGGTATGCTTCGTTGAATACGTCACGGTCCAGTTGGTTGTTTTCTGCATCTTGCACCAGAATCTGCGAGGCTTGTGACAAGCCTGCTAGCAGTTTGTGGGTTGATTGCGTTGAAAATACCATAGACTCTTTACAGCGCGGGCGGTCTGCGCCAATCGCGTGGTAATCACCATAGAAATCATGGAAAGTCGCGTGCGGCAACCAAGCTTCGTCAAAGTGCAGGGTATCAATCTTGCCGTCCAGCATCTCTTTGATTTCTTCTACGTTGTATAGCACGCCGTCATAGGTTGATTGCGTGATAGTCAATACACGAGGTTTCACCGTTTTGTCGGTTGCAAACGGGTTGCGGTCAATTTTCTTCTGAATGTTTTCCCAAGCAAATTCGCTTTTTGGAATCGGGCCGATAATGCCGAAATGGTTACGCGTAGGCATCAGGAATACCGGGATTGCGCCTGTCATAATGATGGAGTGCAATACTGATTTATGGCAGTTACGGTCTACGACCACCACATCACCTGGCGCTACAGTAGAGTTCCACACCATTTTGTTGGATGTTGATGTACCGTTAGTCACAAAGTACAAGTGGTCGCAATTGTAAATACGCGCTGCATTACGCTCAGAAGCCGCTACTGGGCCAGTATGGTCAAGCAGTTGACCAAGCTCATCCACCGCGTTACACACGTCGGCACGTAGCATGTTCTCGCCAAAGAACTGATGGAACATTTGCCCAACCGGTGATTTCAAGAATGCTACACCACCTGAGTGGCCAGGGCAGTGCCATGAATAAGAGCCATCCGCCGCATAATGTGTCAGCGCTTTAAAAAACGGTGGTGGCAGGCTGTCTAAATAGGCTTTAGCTTCGCGGATAATCAAACGTGCCACGAACTCTGGCGTATCTTCATTCATATGAATAAAGCCATGCAGCTCGCGTAGTACATCGTTAGGGATGTGGCGCGAGGTGCGTGTTTCACCGTGTAGGAAAATTGGGATTTCTTCGTTGCGGTGGCGTATTTCCGTTACAAACTTACGTAACTGCTCAATCGCCTCTGGTTTCTCTTCGATAAACTCTTCATCATCAATCGACAAAATGAACGCTGATGCACGGCTTTGCTGCTGTGCAAATGAAGTAAGGTCGCCGTAGCTAGTGACACCCAGCACTTCGGTGCCTTCTTCTTCAATAGCTTTAGCCAGTACGCGAATACCTAAGCCTGATGAGTTCTCTGAGCGGAAGTCTTCGTCGATGATAATGACAGGGAAACGAAATTTCATTCAAATGCCTTTAAATTTTATGGTGAGGGCGACTTTGCACAGGTGCGTAGTCGCTTACTCTTACATCTATCTTTGTAATACGCTTAGCTTCCGTCTGATCGATTAGATTACAACGGCCAAATACGGCTAAGGTCAGATTTTTGGTAAAGTCACGCCAACCTGACCTTGATACTTGCCACCACGGTCTTTGTAGCTGGTTTCGCAAACGTCGTCTGCGTCTGCTTCAAAGAACAGCACTTGCGCACAACCTTCATTTGCGTAAATTTTAGCTGGTAACGGTGTGGTATTGCTGAACTCTAGTGTGACATAGCCTTCCCACTCTGGTTCAAATGGCGTCACGTTCACGATAATGCCGCAGCGTGCGTAGGTTGATTTACCCAAGCACACGGTAAGCACGTTGCGAGGGATACGGAAGTACTCCACTGTACGTGCCAGTGCAAATGAGTTTGGTGGAATAATGCAGTAATCTGCGTTTACTTCAACAAATGAATTTGGATCAAAGTTTTTTGGATCCACAATGGTGCTGTTGAGGTTGGTAAACAACTTAAATTCTCTTGAGCAGCGAATGTCGTAGCCATAGCTAGAGGTGCCGTAAGACACCATGCGCTCGCCCGCCGCATTCATTTTGACTTGATTAGGCTCAAATGGCTCTATCATGCCGTGTTGTTCTGCCATACGGCGAATCCATTTGTCTGATTTAATGCTCATAAGTGTTTAAATTTATAGAGGTTTAAAGTGAATCGAATTATAAGGCCTAACCGCTGAATTACAATGAAAAATTATTAAGATTCAGGCGGAAAAAAACCTCACACTTATTGAATAAGTTGTGAGGCTTCTTAAAACGCTTTTATAGATGAAATTGCGGCTTAGTGCTTGTCGCCACCTAATTCAATGCTATAGCGCCAGAACTGATCTTCAGATTCAAAAATCACGCTAGACTCTTGTGGGTCACGGCTACCAGCTGGGTACTGATGTACTGGTGATTTATCAGCCATCCAAGCTTTTACCACAGGGTCTACCAAGCGCCATTGTGCTTCCACTTCACTGATGTGTAGGTAAAGTGATGGGTCGCCTTCCATCAAGTTAAGCATTAAAGATTCGTAAGAGTCGATGGTTTCATCACCTTGTTGGCGTTGCGGGCCATCAATGCTAAGTGTACGCGTCGCAATGTCTAAACCTGGAATCTTAGATTCGATTTCCATTTTGATGCATTCACGTGGCTGAATATTCAGTGTTAACCAGTTTTGGTGTTGGCCTTCTACCAATTGCATCGGTGCTTTTTTGAAGCGGATAGAAATAGCGGTGTTGCCTTCGTGCATGCGTTTAGCCGTACGCACGTAGAATGGCACGCCTTTCCAGCGTGGATTATCAATGAACAGCTTTAATGCTGCATAAGTCTCGGTCACGCTTTCTGTTACGCCGTCACGTGCCAACTCTTCCAAGTAGCCTGTTACGTTCTCGCCATGACCGTCACCAGCCTGTACGCGGCCAGCTTTGTATTGGGCACGGAAAGCGTGTTTGTTCAGCTCGTTTACTGGAATCGGGCGAATAGACTCTAGCAACTTGATTTTTTCAGCACGAATGCTCTCTGGGCTCAGGTCTGATGGTTTTTCCATCGCCACTAGTGCCAAGGTTTGTAGCAAGTGGCTTTGTACCATATCGCGTAGTGCGCCGGTTGCATCGTAGAATGTAGTACGGTCGCCAACGCCTAGTGTTTCGTTGTTGGTGATTTGTACGTGGTCGATGTGTTCGTTGTTCCATAATGGCTCGAACATTGCGTTAGCAAAGCGTGTCAGCATTACGTTTTGTAGAGCAGATTTACCTAAGTAGTGATCAATACGGTAGATTTGGCTTTCTTTTAGGTATTTGGTCAACTCAGCTTGCAGTGCTTGTGCGCTTGGCAAGTCTGTACCAAATGGTTTCTCAATCAACACACGGCGCCAGTATTTGCTTTCATCAACCAAGCCAAGCTCTGCCAATTGTGCAACAATCGGTGCAAAGTCAGTAGGGCGTACTGATAAGAAGTAAGCTAGGTTTTGTGGATATACAGACTCATCTGCCAATCTTTCGCGCAGTTTGTTCATTGCATCTGGGTCAGTTGGCGGGTTTGAGTGGTAGTGGTTACGTGCGATAAAGCGCTCGAACACTTTTTGGTCGTAACCGTTTTTGAATTTGGCATCCAACATACCTTTAACATCGGCTTGCCAGTCTTCGCGGCTTACTTCACCGCGGCCAACTGAAAGAATCACCATGTGTTCCGGTAGGCGACCAGCTGCATCTAGGCGAAACAAACCAGGCATTAATTTGATGCGAGATAAGTTACCACTCGCGCCAAACAGCACCAAGGTACAAGGATCTATTTTTTTTGCCATTATTTCAAACTTTCTTAAATAGGTTTTTGTAAATACTGCGGCTATTTTACATTCGCTAGATTGATTCATAATTTCGCAACTTTATGAATCACTCAGGTTAAAATAGCGCCTTTAAATGAATTAACGTAATTATACCGAAAAAGGCAGCACTGTTTTATGCAAACCACACAAACACTTGAAGTTAAATCTCTTACTTTGGCTAATAATCAGCATACACGTTGGTACCGATTTAATTCGCAAGATGAAATCAATCAGGCGACATTAAAACGTATTCTGCAGGCTGCAGATGAGGCGATTCAAAAACACGGTAGCTTTTTAATTGTGCTAGCTGGAGGCAGTACGCCAAAAAGCGTGTATCAGTTACTTGCTAAAGAAAATGCAGACTGGGCTAATTGGCATGTTTACCATAATGATGACCGCTGCTTGCCTGTAGACCACGTAGACCGCAATAGCAAAATGGCGCGTGATGCATGGCTAAACCACGTAGCGATCCCAGCAAACCAGATTCATGACATCCCTGCTGAGTTGGGCAATATTGAAGGCGCGAAAGCTTATGCGCAAACCTTGGCTGGTGTACGCACGTTTGACTTAGTAATTCTAGGCTTGGGCGAAGATGGTCATACCGCTAGCTTGTTCCCAAATCAAGCAGTTGATAATAGTGCAGATGCAGTGCCTGTGTTTAACTCGCCAAAACCACCAGCTGAGCGCGTGACCATTAGCCAAAACCGTCTTGATAATACAAATGGCGTGATTTTCTTGGTGACTGGTGCTGGTAAGCAAGATGCAGTGAATAACTGGTTGAATGGCGTTGCGATTCCGGCAACTCTGATTGCACCGGCTTGTGGTGTGGATGTATACAGCTTTGCTGTTGAGTTTTAATTCAATCTATCTACACATACAGCTAAAAAACTAAAGGGTAGCGCACGCTACCCTTTAAGATTTAAAACACTTCAAGTATTCGCTTAAAGTTTGTTGAAATTAACGTTATGTATTTTGGATTACGATATTAGGGAATTTTCCGCTGTGATCCAAGCTTGCGTTGGCAATCTTAATTGCTGCTTTACGTGCAATTTCTTTGTAGATATTGGCCACTTTAGAGTCCGGATTTGCAATCACAGTCGGTTTGCCGCTATCAGCTTGCATGCGGATATTAATATCAAGTGGCAATGCACCTAATAAGTCTACGTTGTAGTCTTTTGCCATCAACTCACCACCACCAGCACCGAAGATATGCTCTTCGTGACCACAGTTAGAGCAGATGTGCGTGCTCATGTTTTCAACAATGCCTAAAATAGGGATGCTGACTTTCTCAAACATTTTGAGGCCTTTGCGTGCGTCTAGCAGCGCAATATCTTGCGGTGTGGTAACGATGATTGCGCCAGTGACAGGAATTTTTTGTGACAATGTCAGTTGAATGTCGCCAGTGCCTGGCGGTAGGTCAATCACTAGGTAATCTAGGTCGCGCCATTTAGTATCACGTAATAGCTGCTCTAACGCGCCTGTCACCATTGGGCCGCGCCATACCATTGGGGTGTCCGTGTCGATTAAAAAGCCGATAGACATTGCCTGTATGCCGTGTGCTTCCATTGGTTCCATGCTTTTGCCGTCCAGACTTTCTGGTCGGCCGCTAATGCCTAACATTTGCGGTTGGCTTGGGCCGTAGATGTCAGCATCTAGCAAGCCTACGCTTGCGCCTTCAGCCGCTAATGCTAACGCCAAGTTAACAGATGTGGTTGATTTACCCACGCCGCCTTTACCTGAAGCTACTGCAATAATGTTTTTAACGTTTGGCAACAAGCTCACGCCTTGTTGCGCTTTATGCGCGACGATTTTACTGCTGACATTCACTGTAACTCGGCCTATGCCTTCAATGCCCAATAAGGCTTGTGCTACGTGGTTTTGTATGTCTGCCATGACAGATTTTGCTGGGTAGCCTAATACGATATCTAAACTGACATCATTGCCATCTACCTTGATGTTTCTTGCTGATTTACCGCTCACAAAGTCTTTGCCCGTGTTAGGGTCTATACATAGTTTTAAGGTACTTTGAATGAGTAGTTCTGAAATTGCCATGTCGTGAATTCCTGATTTAATATTGGCCTGATTTATATTGGATAGTGCTACAAGTGTTTATAACTTGAGTAAATTAATGGGTTATTTTAACTGATTGTGGTGTTGCCTTGTATGTTTTGCATCAAACTTTTGCGTAAACAGCACACCATTATTGGTTAATTTGATATGCATTCCTAAAAACAGTAATCATTGCTGTGTGAACGATGCCGCATTTGTTAGAATGTGGTTTTTAGCTCAATAGATTCATTTATCTCATGGCAACAGCAAATAATCCTCGTAAAATTCTTGTTACTTCAGCACTGCCTTATGCTAACGGCAGTATTCATTTAGGCCACTTAGTAGAGTATATCCAAACTGATATTTGGGTACGTTTTCATAAAATGCAAGGTCATCATGTGCATTATGTATGTGCAGATGACACACACGGTACGCCTATCATGCTACGTGCTGAAAAAGAAGGCATTACCCCTGAAACATTGATTGCCAATGTACACAAAGAACATTCTGCAGACTTTTCAGAGTTCCTAGTGCAGTTTGATAACTACTACTCTACCAATGCGCCTGAGAACAAAGAGCTCTCACAAAGTATTTATAAAAAACTAAAAGCAGCGGGCAAGATTTCAACTAAAACTATCGAACAGTTTTATGACCCAGTCAAAAACATGTTCTTGCCAGATCGCTTTATTAAAGGTGAATGTCCTAAGTGCCATGCTAAAGACCAATATGGTGATAGCTGTGAAGTGTGCGGTGCAACGTATAACCCAACAGAGCTGATTAATGCCTATTCTGCGGTGTCTGGTGCGGCACCAGTGCGTAAAGAGACTGAGCATTATTTCTTTAAACTATCTGAATGTGAGCAGTTTTTAAAAGATTGGACACGTTCTGGCACGTTGCAGGGTGAAGCTGCTAATAAGATGGGTGAGTGGTTTGAAAATGGCCTGAACGATTGGGATATTTCACGCGATGCGCCTTATTTTGGCTTTGAAATTCCTGATGCGCCAGGTAAATATTTTTATGTATGGTTAGACGCGCCAATTGGTTACATGGCTAGCTTTAAAAAGCTGTGTGCAGAAAATCAAAAGTCTGGGTTGGATTTTGATGAGTACTGGGCGAAAGATAGCCAGACTGAGCTTTATCACTTTATCGGTAAAGATATTTTATATTTCCACGCTTTATTTTGGCCAGCTACGTTAGAGTTCTCTGGGCATCGTAAACCTACCCAAATTTTTGCGCATGGTTTCTTAACCGTAAACGGCGAAAAAATGAGTAAGTCACGCGGTACGTTTATTACTGCGCGCAGCTATTTAGACCATATTAAGAATCCAGAGTATTTGCGCTATTACTATGCGGCTAAATTAAACAGCACAATGGAAGACATCGACCTTAATTTAGAAGACTTTGTGGCACGTGTGAATAGTGATTTGGTGGGTAAATACATCAATATCGCCAGCAGAACCGCTGGTTTTATTAATAAGCGTTTTGAAGGGCAATTAAATCCATCTGCTAATAATGCTGTGGTAGCAGAAATCAAAGCATCAGCCGATGCGATTGCCGAGAGTTATGCCGAGCGTGAGTATGGTAAAGCGTTGCGTGAAATCATGCGTTTAGCAGACGTTGCCAATGGCTTTGTGGCTGAAAAAGCGCCATGGGTGCTGGCAAAGCAAGAAGGTCAGGATGCAGTTTTACAAGAGGTATGTTCAGATGCTTTGGAAATGTTCCGTTTATTAACACTGTACTTGAAACCAGTGTTACCAAAACTGGCTGGTGAGATTGAGCAGTTCTTGAATATTGCGCCACTAAGCTGGAATGCTGTGGCTACATCCTTATCGCCGCAACATCATATTAATGCTTATGAGCATTTGATCACTCGTGTTGAAGGCAAGCAAATTGAAGCGATGACCGAGGCGAATAAAGAGAACTTACAAGCAACGCCAACACCAGCGCCGCACTCTCAACAGCGCCATGCTGAGCATCAGCAAGCCACTAGTGCAGATGCAGCAGAAGCTGAGTATATTAGTATAGATGACTTCACTAAGGTAGATTTGCGTATTGCCAAAATCGTGAACGCAGAACATGTAGAGGGCGCCGAGAAGTTGCTTAAGCTTAGTCTCGATATTGGTGAGGATAAACCACGTCAAGTGTTTGCTGGTATTAAATCCGCTTATGACCCTGCTAGTTTGGTGGGGCGTCTGACAGTGATGGTGGCCAATTTGGCGCCACGTAAAATGAAGTTTGGCATGAGTGAGGGCATGGTGCTGGCAGCTAGTGATGAGCGCGGTGGCCCATATATATTAAGTCCGGATAGCGGCGCGCAAGCTGGCATGCGCGTTAAATAAGATTTATTAAACTTATTTTCTTGTAAGTAATCTACAGGAAAGTTGGAATAATCTGATTGTTTTAAATTAAAGTTTAGGCTTGTGTAGTGAGAATCGTACAAGTTTATCTAACTTAAGAAAGGGTCTTAAATGAAATATATTAATGCTACGTTGTTGGCAATGTTACTGCTCTCAGGGCAATCTATGGCTGCAGATAGCAATGCTAAAACGGCCATTGGCGGCGGCTTAGGCGCTGCTGCAGGTACTGCTATTGGCAGCGTGGTTGGTGGTAGTACGGGTGAGATTGTTGGCGGCGCTGTAGGCGGCGGTCTTGGTGGTGCAGTAACCACTAAAGGTAAAGGCCAGGCTGGTGCAGTAATTGGTGGCGCAGCAGGTGGTGCAGGTGGTGCTTATGTCGGCCGCCAAGTGAGTGGTAGCACGGCTGGTGCTGTAGTGGGCGCTGCTGCTGGCGGTGCAGGTGGTGCGGTTGTAGGTAAAGTGATTGATGAGCCATCACCTAGAACCGGTGGTGGTGATTACAAACGTAAGCACAAACATGGCAAGGGTCACTACAAACATAAACATCAAGGCCATGATGACTAATTAATTAGGTCAGATAGCACAATAAAAAAGCCGCGATTAGCGGCTTTTTTATTGTTGATTGAACACTACTCTTTTTTGTCAGCAGTAGCTTTTTTATCGGTTTTTGCGGATTTCTTTGCCTTGCTCTCTGTTTTTGTATCTGTGGTTTTCGTATCTTTTTTCTCAGTTGCTTTTTTATCAGCCTTCGCTGGTTTCTCTTCTTTTGCCGGCGTTGTTTCTTTTGTGTCAGCAGTTTTGCCTGAAGTAGCAGCTTTATCTGTACCTACTGCTCGGGCCTCTTTTGCCGCTTTGGGCTCTTTAGCTGGTTTGTCAGCTTTAGTAGCTTTTTTCTCAGTTGTTGCTTTTACTTCTTTCGTATCGGTAGTTTTGCCTGCGGCAGCTGCCTTCTCTGTACCAACTGCTTTAGGGGCTTTGGCTGGCTTGCTGTCATTTGCTTTAGCGTCTACTACGGCTGCTGATTTTCCGCTGATTGACACATCTTTACGCACGCTTTGCAGGGTGGCTGCGCCAACGCCATCTACTTTTTCGAGATCATCTACTGATTTGAAATTACCATTCTTTTTGCGGTAATCAATAATTGCTTGTGCTTTTACTGGGCCAATACCGTTGAGGGATTCCAATTCAGCTTGGGTTGCGGTGTTGATGTTCACCGCGGCTAGCGCACTGATACTAAAGCTTAAGAAAACAAATAATGCTAGTAACATTTTTTTCATTTTAATTCTCCGTTAGGTTCTCAGACTATTCATTAATATTGTTTTAAAAATTAAACAATGCGATGCCCATCATAGCTTAAACAGTCAATATCAAACAAGCTCGATACAACGATAGGTTAAGACACACACTCAGCATGAATCGCTTCTAATGCTTTTAGCGGACTCGCTGCCTGCGTGATAGGTCGGCCTATCACTAGATAGCTAGATCCCATGTTTAGTGCATCTGCAGGAGTGACAACGCGTGACTGGTCATCTTTGTTGACATTGGCAGGGCGAATTCCTGGCGTGACTAAGCAAAAGTCCTGACCTAATTTAGCACGTAATATTTCAGCTTCTAATGCTGAACAAACCACACCATCCAGACCAGCTTGTTTAGTGAGTGTTGCCAGGTTCAATACATGGCTGGCGATATCTGTTTGGATGCCAATTTGATTTAATGTTTGCTGGTTCATGCTGGTAAGCACAGTGACCGCAATCAGCAGAGGCTTGGTTGTGCTGGCATCAACTGCCTGCTTGGCTGCCTGCATCATCTCTGTGCCGCCGCTGGCGTGCACATTAAGCATCCAAACGCCTAGGTTACTTGCTGCAGAGCAAGCCTTAGCGACTGTGTTGGGGATGTCGTGAAATTTTAAATCTAAAAATATACCGAAATTTGAGCGCGCTAGGGTTTCAACAAATTGCGGGCCTGCACTGGTGAATAGCTCTTTACCTATCTTTAAGCGGCACAGTGTAGGGTCTAATTGCGCTACTAGTTTTAGCGCACTTGCACTGTCAGCATAATCGAGCGCAACGATGATTTTTGGGTCAATTTGTTGAGTAGTATGTAATGAAGTAGTCATAGTATGTATCGTTTAATTAAACAGCAGTAGGTTCTGATGGGAGTGCTTCCCATGCGTTACAAGCTGGGCATTGCCAGTGGTGGTATTTAGCTTTAAAGCCGCATTGCTCACAGTGGTAGGCAGTTTTATTGCCTATCGCGTGGCGAACCGCCTGTTGCATGAGTTGCGTGTCTTGTAAGTTGCTAAGTTCTGGTTGGCTGGTCTCAACAATGGCGCGTGCCTGTAGTAGTAAATCCAATGTGTTTAAGCTAGGCATTTTGATCAGTTCAGTCCGTGCCAGTTTAGCTGCGTTTTCCGCACCTTCTTCGACTAGAGTAGCCTCATACAATACGTTAAGTAATGAGCTGAGTTGGTATGTTTGTAAGTATGTATTTAATAAAGCCAAGCCTTCGGATGTTGCATTCAAAGCACGGTAACTTGTTAGCAATTTCGGTGCGATGAGCCCTAAGTACTCCGGTTGCTGGAACTCTACGCGCTTCCAAGTGGAGATGGCAGCTTTATGCTCACCAGCCTCAGCTTCTAGATCGCCCAGCAAAACATTTGCACGCACGCAGTTCTTATTGGCGCTCAGTGCTAGGTCCAATTCAAATCTTGCGCTATGTGTGTCATTGGCGAGTTTAGACTTTACTGCCATTTCGCAATAGTAGTGTGAAATCTCAACTCTGAAAGGTACGCCAGATAATCGCTCTAGTTCTGTTGCTGCCTTGATTGCACGTTCCCATTCACGTTCACGTACATAGATTTCAAGTAACGCACGTAAAGCAGGTTGGCGGTAACGGTCATCATCCAAGGTCTCAAAAAGCTCTTCAGCACGGTCAAGTAGGCCAGCTTTCAGGTAGTCTTGAGCGAGCTCTGCCGTTACGGCAAGTTTTTGCTGGGGTTCAAGTTCTTTTTTTGAGAGTAAATTCAGGTGTAAGTGAATTGCACGGTCAACTTCACCGCGTCTTCTAAACAGGCTGCCTAGGGCAAAATGTAGCTCTAACGAGTCTGTATTGGCTTGTACCGCCTCTGAAAAAGCCTCAATCGCTTTATCATGCTGGTTGGTGATCAGGAAGTTCAGGCCTTTGAAATAGGCGGCAGGCAGGGCGGTTGACTCTGCCAGCAGCTGTTTAAGGTCTACACGCGCGGCTATCCAGCCCAAGCTAAAGAATAAAGGTAATGCTAATAGCCACCAGAACTCAAATTCCATTTTATTCTACTTTATTAATTGATTAAGGTTGTGCGCTTAGGTGCTGAGTGTGTGCGAGGTTATGGTAAAGCGTTAGTTAACCTGACTAAGGTAGATAACCCAAGCTTGTTATCATTTTACCTTATTTGACTATGGCATTATAAGAAATGACATCATAAAAAAACGGCAACCAAATGGTTGCCGTTTAGACTGGAACTTAAAAGCAAATGCTAGCTTAAATCCACACGTTCACGTAGTTCTTTACCCGCTTTAAAGTGAGGTACATGTTTCTCAGGTACCTCAACCTTGCTGCCGGTTTTTGGGTTGCGACCCAAACGCGGTGGACGGTAATTCAAGCTAAAGCTGCCAAAGCCTCTTATTTCAATGCGTTCGCCTGTCGCCAGGTTATCAGACATCGCGTCCAATATTGCCTTCACTGAAAGCTCTGCATCTTTCATCACTAATTGCGGAAAACGTTCTGCAAGAAGTGTGATTAGCTCAGATTTTGTCATGCTTATATGCCTTTTTTTCTTGATACTAAATAACGGGCTAATTATTTCTTGCTGTCTAACTTGGCTTTTAATAGCGCACCAAGGTTAGTTGTACCAGCAGCCGCGCCATCATCTGGCAATTGAGCAGGTTCTTTTGATTTAGCAGATTTAGCTTTAGGTTTAGCATCTGATTTTTCTTCAGAAGTAGCACCTGAAGGATCAGCAGTTAATTGTTTAACGCCTAAAGAAATACGCTCTTTTTCAACGTCAATAGCTAAGATCACAGCTTGTAGTTCGTCACCTTTTTTGAAGTTACGAATTGCTTCTTCACCTGATTGTGCCCATGACAAATCAGATAAGTGAACTAAACCATCAATGCCGCCTGGCAAGCCAATGAACACACCGAAGTCTGTGATTGATTTGATTTGGCCTGAAACTTTGTCGCCTTTAGCGTGTGTTGCAGAGAAATCATCCCAAGGGTTAGCTTGGCATTGTTTCATACCTAATGATAAACGACGACGTGCTTCGTCGATTTCAAGAATCATTACTTCAACTTCGTCGCCTAATTGAGCGATTTTGCCTGGGTGAATGTTTTTGTTTGTCCAGTCCATTTCTGAAACGTGAACTAAACCTTCGATACCTGGTTCGATTTCAACGAAAGCACCGTAGTCAGTCAAGTTAGACACTTTACCGAACAAGCGTGTGCTTACTGGGTAACGGCGTGTTAATGCAACCCATGGGTCGTCGCCTAATTGTTTGATACCTAGTGAAACACGGTTTTTCTCTTGATCGAATTTCAATACTTTGGCTTCAACTTCTTCACCCACTGTTAATACTTCTGATGGGTGTTTTACACGACGCCATGCTAAGTCAGTAATGTGTAGCAAGCCATCGATGCCACCTAAGTCTACGAACGCGCCGTAGTCAGTAATATTTTTAACGATACCTTTAACAACAGCACCTTCAGCCAATGTACCTAGTAAAGCTTCGCGGTCAGCACCAGCAGAAACTTCCATTACAGCACGGCGTGAAACAACGATGTTGTTACGTTTACGGTCTAGTTTGATCACTTTCAAATCACATTCTTTGTTTTCGAATGGAGTAGTGTCTTTTACTGGACGTACGTCAACCAATGAACCTGGCAAGAATGCCATGATGCCGTTTACAGATACGCGTAAACCGCCTTTAACTTTACCGCTTACGAAACCTTTAATGATGCGGCCTTCGTTCATTGCATCTTCTAGGTCTAACCATGTTTCCATGCGTTTAGCTTTTTCGCGTGAAAGTACAGTTGAACCGAAGCCGTCTTCTAGCTTCTCAATTGCTACTTTAACAAAGTCGCCCACTTGAACTTCAAGTTCGCCTTGAGCGTTACGGAATTCGTCAGCGTTGATTACGCTTTCAGATTTAAGACCTGCGTTAACGATCACATGATCATTATCAACAGAAACAACTTCAGCAGTGATCACTTCGCCAGAACGCATTTCTTGGCGAGCTAAGCTTTCTTCAAAAAGCGCAGCAAAGGATTCCATAGATGAAGCAGTAGAATTAGAAGTAGAAGCCATTAAATAAAATTACCTAAAATATCCCACCTAGCAGTGGGGTAGTTAAAAAGCTACGCATCGGTGATGATGGGTAGGACTAAACAGGGATATTAATCCCGAATCTGGAATTATAACTAAAACATTGAAAAATAAAAGACTATTAATGAATTTTTACTAATATTTTTCATACTTTTTTCGTATAAAAAAAGTTTTTAAGCACTATTTTTGGTGAAATCAATAGCTTGCAATGTAATCTTGATTTTATTTCGAAATGTTCGTCGTTTTAATTTTCAGTGATACAGCCTAAGGCCTTACTTTATAGATGAGTGTTAGCTTAGCTGTTGCAATTTTCAAAAGCATCTAGCACGGTGTTTACTGCGTCTACGATACTTAAGTTGTCAGTTTCGAGCAGGATGGCATGTTCTGCCATCACTAACGGCGCACTCGCACGTCCTTTGTCTCGGGCATCACGTTCTTGCAGGTCTTGCAAGATGTTTTCATAGTTTGCAGCTTGGTTTTTGCCTAATAGCTGCTTGTAGCGGCGTTCTGCTCTAATTTCAGTCGATGCAGTAAGAAAGATTTTGAGTGGGGCGGATGGGAAAATGACCGTGCCCATGTCACGGCCATCGGCAACCAAGCCCGGTGCCTGCAGAAAGCTGTGCTGCAAATCTACCAAAGCCGCCCTCACTGGCGCATGCACAGCAACTTGCGATGCGCCTTTACCCATGAGCTCGGTACGAATCTCATTGGAGATATCTTGCCCATTTAACAGCACTTGATCATGTATGAATCTGATTTGTAATGACTTTGCGCATTCTGCTACTGCGTCAGCGTCATCCCAGGCGATGTTGTTTTGATGTGCTGCGAATGCAACAACGCGATAGAGTGCACCAGAGTCCAGATAGGCAAAGCCTAGTTTGTCGGCAACCAATTGTGCTACGGTACCTTTACCAGAAGCAGAAGGACCATCAATGGCAATGACAGGTATTGGATGTTCTTGCTTATTGTTCATTTATAAAGTTTATCGTATTGTTAGTAACTATCGGTATAGCGGGGTTATGACACCAGTTTTTTAAACTCAGTGAAATAGTTAGGGAAGGTTTTAGCTACACAATTAGGGTCATTAATAATGATAGGCACGCCGCCTAGACTAACCAGTGAAAAACACATAGCCATGCGGTGATCGTCGTAGGTGTCAATGACTGCGTTCGGTATTAAGGTCGCCGGCGGTGTAATGGTGATGTAGTCCGCACCCTCTTCTACAATCGCGCCTACCTTGCGTAGCTCAGTTGCCATAGCCGCAATGCGGTCAGTTTCCTTGACGCGCCAGCTTGCGATGTTGCGCAAAGTGCTGGTGCCTTTTGCAAATAAGGCCACAATTGCGAGTGTCATCGCTGCATCCGGAATGTGGTTGCAATCAATATCTATGGTGTTGATATTGGCTGCTTTAGTTGCGGTGATATGGTTATCGCCATAGCGGATATTGCCGCCCATCAGCGATAGTGCATCTGCGAAACGTACGTCACCTTGAATACTGTCTTTGCCTAGACCCGCAACCGTGATATTGCCTGCAATAGCACCGGCAGCCAAGAAGTATGAGGCACTGGAGGCATCGCCTTCTACAAAAATTTCTCGTGGGGCAATATAGTTGCTGTTGGCTGGAATAGTGAAGCTTTGCCAGCCGTTACGTACTACTTGCACGCCAAATTTTGCCATTAGATTGAGGGTAATTTCAATATATGGCTTGGATATTAATTCACCAACCACTTCAATCGTGGCTTGCTGTTTGGTTAATGGCAGTGCCATCAGCAGTGCGGTAAGGAACTGACTAGAAACATCACCGCGAATTTTAATCGGTTTGGATAAATCTACTTGAGGTGCAGCAATTTTTAGCGGTGGAAAGCCATCGTTACCTAAATATTGAATATCAGCACCGGCCTGCTTTAACGCATCGGCCAAATCGCCAATCGGACGCTCATGCATGCGAGCAACCCCAGACAGTTGGTAGTTGCCGCCAGCCAAGGCTAAGGCAGCGGTAAGCGGTCTGAACGCTGTACCTGCATTACCTAAAAACAAATCAGCTTCCTTATTAGGGAAGTTGCCACCGCAGCCTGTGACACGCCAAGCGTTTTCAGCAAAGTTCTCTAACTGTACGCCTAAGGTTGCTAGCGCCTCCAGCATGCGGGAGGTGTCGTCTGACGCCAATACATCACGTATTTCTGTTGTGCCATTGGCGAGTGCTGCCAGCAGCAGTGTGCGATTGGAAATGCTTTTTGAGCCGGGTAGGATAAGCGTGCCTTGTGCCTGATGGCCTGCGGCCAGTGTGAGTTGTTCCATAATTAATTCTTTATTGTTGGTTATTGCTCTTTAAGCTTTGCCCAGTTGTTACGCGCTGTACTGGCACGCTCGAATAGCGCATGCAAAGCATCGCCGTCACTGAGTTCCAGCATTTGTTTTAATCGCGACAGTTCATCTTGGTATGCCGTAATTTCACTCAATAGTGCAGTTCTATTGGCTAGGCTAATATCGCGCCACATTTCAGGGTGGCTGCCTGCAATACGGGTAAAGTCTCTAAAGCCACTGGCGGCAAAACCAAACAGTTGTTCTGCGTTTTTGCGCGATGCGATGTCATCTACCAGCGCAAAGGCCAGTAAATGAGGCAGATGGCTGACTGCGGCAAAAATACTGTCGTGCGTTGCTGCTGGCATTTCGGTGACGTTTGCGCCGCAATGTTGCCATAACTCACGCACACGTTGAACTGCATCAGCATTGGTTGTATCGGTTGGCGTTAGCACCACATTTTTATTGCGGTACAAGTCTGTAGTGGCCGCAGTCACGCCACTTTTTTCAGCGCCTGCAATTGGGTGGCCGCCCACAAACTGATTAAATTGCTCGCCTAATATTTCTTGTGCACAGGCAAGTACATCACTTTTAGTGCTGCCTGCATCTGTAATTACAGTGTTTGATGTTAAAACTGGTTTGATGGCATTAAGGATGCTGGCTGTTTGCGCTACTGGCGCGGCAATCAGCACAATGTCGGCATTGTGCACTGCTTGGCTGGCGTCGCTACAGGCAACGTCTATCACCCCTAAATCCAATGCGGACTGTAAACTTTCAGTGGAGCGACCCACCCCTATAATTTGTGCCGCACTCCCTGCTTTTTTTAAAGCGAGTGCAACCGAGCCACCAATCAGGCCCACACCAAAGATAACGATTTTTTTCAATTTTTTAAGATAATTTACAACAATCAATAATCGCAATTGTAGCATTGTTGTAATTGCCAAAAATCATGGTGCTATTTTTTGTTTTTGTTACTGCTGAAAAATAAGTTTGAATCACTAAAATTTCCCCATTATTTTTTTGTAGCATTATTTAAATATCTCAGTGATAATTGGTACAAATATTCTGCACAAAGTAAATAATAATGAGAATTTGGCAGCTAATAATATTTATTCAAATTGTAGTACTCTTGCATCCACCAGCGCTTGCTGCGAGCGTTGATGCTAATGCTGGCTCAAGAGTCGCAGTCATTTCTTCCTCATCATTTAACCCCGGTGTCATTAGTGCCAATACGTTGCGCGCTATTTTTGTGATGAACCAAACCAAGTGGAGTGATGGCACTCCCGTAAAAGTCTATGTTTTCTCAGATTCAAATCCCACACATGAAGTTTTTAGCAAAGAAGTGTTGAGATTTTTCCCACGTCAGCTCAGACGTGCTTGGGACAGGCAGGTATTCGCAGGCTTAGGGCAATATCCTGAGCAAGTGTCATCTGCACAAGAGATGCTCGCGAAAGTGAAAGCTACGCCCGGTAGCGTAGGTTATCTATTGTTGCAAGAGGTGAATCAAGATGTACGTATACTTCAAATATCACAATAGACTTAGCTTGAATCAACCTCGGCTCAAGCAATTGTTTGCGAGATGGGTGCTGGCGCTCTCTGTATTTACTTGCAATGCAGCTTACGCGGTTGATATGCTGGATGGCAAGCTACAACTGCATGGGTTTATTACACAAGGGATGGTGAATACCACGGGTAACAACTTCTTGGGTAAAAGCCGCGATGATATTAGTTATGATTTTCGTGAGGTTGGCTTAAATGCTACTTATCGTGCGTTGCCTCAATTACAGTTCTCAACACAATTAATTTCTCGTAAGGCTGGTGAGAATGACAATGGGGAGCTACGAGTTGGGCATGCCTTTGTTGACTGGACTGTCGCTTCCGGTGATTGGGGTAGCTCTGGTGTGCGATTTGGTAGAGTCAGGGTGCCCTATGGTCTTTATGCTGAAACTGGTGATGTTGCATTTACCCGTGATTCAGCTATTTTGCCTCAACCTATTTATTTTGATGTGACGCGTCGGTTACAAAAGTCAGCCGATGGTTTATCGCTTTATCATAACGCGGTTTCTGACTACGGTAATTTTGGCATCAAATATTACTTGGGCTACCCACAGGCAGACGGAAAATCGACAGAGGCTACGTTTTTAGGCAGGGACATGCCCGGTCGGTTAGACTCTAAATTGACGCAGTTGGTGAACTTCTCATTTGATAGTAATAACGGTCAGTGGCGGCTTGGATTTACAGCAGCCAACGTCAAGTTAGAATACGACAGAAAAGCTACTGATTTCTTATCTAGTGGTGATATTAGCTTAGTGCCTTACCTGTTGTCAGCACAATATAATGCTGAGAAATGGAGCCTAACCGCCGAGTACTTACTTGAATTTCTTGAGTTTAAAGGGTTTGGCCCACTCATGGATAGTAAAACAAGCGCAGATGGCTTTTATGTGCAGGCAGCCTACCGTCCGGCATCCAAGTGGGAAGTTTTTACCCGCTATGATGCTTTTTATAGAGACCGTTCAGATCGTCATGGTAAGGAGTGGCAAGCAACGACAGGGCTTCCGGCCTTTATGCTCTATAGTAAAGACTGGTCTGCTGGCGTGCGCTATGACGTGAACGAAAGTTTTAGCTTACGTGCCGAAGCACATCGTATCAATGGTGCTGGCTGGCTATCACCGCTGGAAAACTCAAATCCTGCCGCACTAGAAAAAGACTGGGATATGTTGATATTGCTTGCTTCTTATCGCTTCTAAGTGCTTGGGCTAAATCAAACATGTTATTCCTGAGCAAAATACCAGAAGTTTTTGTGAGCCTGAAATGGAAAATCATGACCTTATTAGGTCTGGTTTTCGTGACGCTGACCTTATTATTAATCAGTTGGGCTTATTTAAGCCAAGCAGAACGTTTGAAGCATGAACGTGATGTTGTGCATGCGCGCTACCTAGTACAGTTTAAGGCGATGCTGGCAGATTTTTCGTTAAAAACTTCACAGGTTTCTTCATTAGTGGCAACCATGGTGAGTGTGGATGCTACGCTGGCAACAAAGGGCACTACTAATTCAAAATGGCTGGGGCCTCGAGTGAGCTCGGCGTTGGCTTCGTTGCAATTAGATTATGGCTTAGAGTCAATCCGCATTTACGATCAACACCAGCACATGCTGGCTGAGTGGGCTGGGTTGCGGCAGCAAAATGCCTTGGAAGCACAGCAGGTTGCCGAGGCGATTCGGCAAGAGTCTAGCCTCACATGGATAGATTGTACTGAAGTTTGTTTGCAGTATGCTACAACGCCTATGCTTGCCAATGGCAAGGTGAGCGGGGCTGTTGTAGTCGCATCCTCCATGGCGGATCTAATCTTATCGTTTAATCGCTTTTCTGGCGCGGATGTTGGCTTTGTACTAAAAAGTGAAGCCAATCATTACCAAAATGCCTTGCCTAAGCTAGGTTTGCGTATTGCCGGCCTATCCAATGCCAATATCAATTTACCTTTGTTACAGCAGTTGGAAAGTATTGCCCTGGAGAAGGGTAAACATATTTGGCAGCGCTTGGCTTTTACTGACAAATATTACGATGTCGTGTTTTTTCCAATTGAGCACAAATTGGTGAACGTGCCAGCCATGGTGGTGGTGATTGAAAATGTAACGACGCAAGTGCTGGAGACGCATGAGTCCACATTACAGCGCTTAAAGTTCGGCTTTATTTTTGCTGTGTTCATGCTGCTGGCGATTTATCTTTTACTGAATAACCCATTAAAACGTATTACTAATGCAGTTAAAGCGATTCCGTTTTTAGGGCAGCGGCAGTTTGAGGCTGTACGTGCCCAAATTAAAATACGTAAAAACCCAGTACTTGTTGATGAGGTGGATCAGCTAGCTGAGGCAGCACTGAAACTGACCGATCGTTTGCAGTCGCTTGAGCGGGATGCGACTCTGCATCAGTCTGAAATTTTGGACATGTTGGGCCGTATCACACAGGCGAACGAGTTTTCAGAGCGTATTCTAGATACTGCGCAAGTGGTGATTGTGACTCAGGATGCGGATGGAAAAGTAACCAGCATCAATCATTATGGTGAACAGTTGCTAGGCTGGGACGAGCGTAGTTTGCAAGGGAAATCCTTAATCAATGCATTTGAAAAGCCGGACGCACGTGGGCAACTGCATCAAGTGTACCAAGGCATTATTTCAAATAACATTGACTATCATTATCACGAGTGTGCCGTGCTGTGTAACCATGATGTGAAGCGTGAGATAGCATGGCATCATTCGCGGATGGATGGAGAGCAGGTGCAGATTTTGTCGGTAGGGGTTGATATTACCCTACGTAAAAGAAGTGAGGAGAAAAGTCTTTATTTGGCCGAGCATGATCAGTTGACCGGTTTGATCAATCGTCAGCGCTTTATGCAGGAAATAGAAGCGGCAATCGTGAGGCTGGACGGAACGGATGCCTGCGATGCTTTGCTTTATCTGGATTTGGATGGCTTTAAGTATATTAATGATATTTCAGGGCATACGGCTGGTGACATGGTGTTGCGTACAGTGGCGGACATCTTGTCCAATATCTGCAGCACACAGGATATTCTCGCGCGGCTGGGCGGTGATGAGATGGGTATCTTGATGCTGGATTGTGATTTGCCAAGGGCAATCAAGCTTGCTGAAGAGATTAACCGCCAGTTGGGTGAGATTAAATATCCGGGGCTGGCAGGTGAGCACCACATCACAGCAAGTATTGGTATTGTGGCGGTGAATGCTAATAATCGTGATGCTAAGCGCTTACTGGCTAATGCCGATATTGCCATGTATCAGGCTAAATTAACCGGTAGCGCACGTATGCACGTGTTTTCTGAAGGTGAACATTTGCAGCAAAAGCTTGAGCAAAAAGTGCTGTGGGAAGACCGTATCAAACAGGCACTGCGTGAGCAAAGCTTTATCATGCAGTACCAGCCAATTCTGGACATTCATCAAAATGTCATTAGTCACTACGAAGCACTGGTGCGCATGGTTGATGAGAATGGTGAAATGGTGCCGCCTGGTGAATTTATCGAGTTTGCCGAGCGTTCAGGATTGATTAAACAAATTGACCATTATGTAGTGCGCACTGTCATCAAACGTTGGGCAGAGCTATTGGCAGAAGGTAAGGATCGCAAAGTTGCCATTAACCTCTCAGGCCACAGCATGAATGATGAAAACATGCTGACCTTATTGCAAAGTTTGTTTTTACAGCACCCGGAATTGCCTTCGCATATTATTTTTGAAATTACAGAAACCGCGGCGGTGGCTGATTTTGCTACGGCACAAGCATTTATTGAAACGATACGAGCGTTAGGCTGCGCTTTTTCGTTGGATGATTTTGGCGTTGGCTTCTCCTCCTTTTATTACGTGAAGCACTTCCCTGTGGACTATGTGAAGATTGATGGCTCTTTTATCCGTAATCTTGCCGATAGTACAGATGACCAAATATTTGTAAGGGCGCTAACAGAGGTGGCGCGTGGTTTTGGTAAGCGTACGGTGGCAGAGTTTGTGGGTGATCAGCGATGCCTGACGCTGCTGCGAAGCTATGGTGTTGATTACGCACAAGGTTACTTCATTGGTAAGCCTGCTAATGAGATAGTGTAACTGTATGATTATATTGGGTAGTTAGCAGATATTTAACGCCATTCACCGTCTATCAGTTTTTCCAGCGGTTTGTAATTTTGCTTATAGGCCATTTTTCTGCTGTCTTTAATCCAGTAGCCTAAATATAGGTAAGGTAAGCCTAAGGTTTGCGCCCATAACGCTTGCCATAGAACGTTGTAGGTGCCATAGCTGGTTGTGCTGTCGCTGGTGTCGTAAAAGGTGTAAACCGCAGATATGCCATCGTGCACAATATCGATAACACTGACCATTTTTAGCTGATCGCCTTCTCTAAACTCAACGAGGACGCTTTCTACGTTAGATTGGCATAAAAAGCTTTGGTACTGCTCAACATCATTTTCTTGCGAGCCTGACTCAGATTCCATTTGATCTGCAGTTTTGTCATCACTATGGCGTGCACGTTGATAGCTGGCATAAAGTGCATAATGTTCTTCATGAAAGCCTACCGGCAGTATTGTGGTAGTGAGGTTCTGATGCTGTTTAAACGCACGCTTCTGGCTACGATTAGGGCTGAATTTTTCTAAAATAACTCTTACCGGTACGCACTCTTGGCAATTCTCGCAATGCGGTCTGTAAGAGAACTTTCCACTACGTCTAAAACCTTGTTGAATTAGGCCACTGTATACATTTGCGTCCACCAGATGTTGTGGTGCTGCGATCAAGCTTTGCGCCATTCTGTTCGGCAGGTAGCCGCAAGTGTAGCCCGTGGTGACGTAAAATTGCAGTTTGTGTAGTGGTGTATCGCTAGGTAAGCTCATGGCAAAAGTATAACCCTATTTTTATTCTCTGTTGCTCGGCCTAGTCTGCGTAAGTGTAGATAATTGCGATGCAAATTCTGTACGGTCAATTTCGCGCGCACCTAAGCTAGCTAAATGCGCTGTTTTCATTTGGCAATCAATGAGGCCAATGCCCTGCGCTGTTAGGTGCTGTACCAAGCTTACAAAAGCCACCTTGGAGGCATCCGTTTTGTGATGAAACATACTTTCACCATAAAACATCTGACCTATGTGCACTCCGTAGCAGCCGCCGACCAATTCACCATCTAAGTAAGATTCGGCTGAAATCGCAAAGCCAGCATCATGCAATCTGCAGTAAGAATCAATAATGTCCTCAGTAATCCAAGTGCCTGCCTGCTGGCTGCGCAAGGTGCTACTGCACGCAGTAATGACTGCACGAAACTGAGTGTTAAACCTTACCTCAAACGTTTTTTTCTTTAGCGTTTTTTGTAGTGAGTTTGATATTTTTAACTCGTCGGGGAACAGTACCATGCGCGGGCTAGGGCTCCACCACAGAATAGGCTCACCCTCGCTAAACCAAGGGAAAATACCTTGGTGATAAGCAAGTAATAAGCGGGGCAGGGATAAGTCGCCGCCAATCGCGATTAAACCATTAGGTTCGCTGAGTGCTTCAGTTAACGGTGGAAAGTCACACTCACCATCTATACTGGCAACCCGACCATTAGAAAGTTGATAATAACCGTGGCTCATAAACTTAGTCTTGATTTGCTGGCTTCTACCATATTGCGCTGAACATGCAGCATGTGGCGCATCATCCCTTAGAAGCGTTATTTAAATGTAAGTTTTAAATATAAAGTAATAACGCAGATTGATGAAACTGTTTAGGCTACATTTTTACGATTCTTGCTCGAGTGATGGCTTAGCCGATGCTTTTTCCAACGACAAAACTTGAATGCCAGTGACTATTGGCTGACCGACATCGGCTGACAACGGATATTCCTCTGCCTGCCCGGTAAGAACATAGCCGCGCCGTTCGTAGAAAGCTAACAGCTCTGGTCGTGAAGATAAAACCGACATTTTCAGTACCGAAGCATTGAAGTGTTCACTGGCATACGCCTCTGCGTGAAATAACATTTGCTTGCCAAGACCTTGTGCTTGCATTGCCGGATTGGTGGCCAGCATGCCAATGTACGCGCAGGAGTGACCACCTTGCACATGTACACAAGCGACGATTTCTTGCCCAAGACGCAAGAGTAAAATCGTAGATTGTTCGTGAAATAGAGAAAGCACTTGCTCGGTGGAGGTTCTCTCACCAGTAATGAGATTTGCTTCATGTGTCCAGCCAGCATTTTGCGGGGAAGGCCGGTAGGCCCTGTTCACGAGGGTTGCAATTTCTTTAGCGTCGGCTTCGCAAGCGAAACATAGTTCAAGTGGTTGGGCTTCCATGTTGAATGATGGGTTAGACTTCATGATTATGACGGTTCCGAACAGCCTTTGTTTTTGATGCGTCAGCACGTAGCGCGGCTTCAAACGAGCGGCGCGCCCAGAGTGCAGCCTCATTGACGTCTTCTAGCACTATTTCTGGTGCCTGATAGTAGGATAGACCAATGATTTTTCCCTGACGAACATACTCGAATTGACTAAGCCCTTGGTTTCGGAAATCCGCAGAGTTTTCGGCATCGGCCTTTAAGTACAATGTTTCTTGCGAAACTAAACCGAACATAATTCCATCGTGAAAGACACCATAGCCAGAGAACATTCGGCGTAAAGAGATTGGTCCGAACAGTCGAAAAACATCGGTCAAATGTTGTGCAAATTCGTCTAGTGCGGCTTGGGTACGCATAGAGATCTAACGTTTGAATTAAGGGGCGACGCGCGTCAGCGCGACGTCCCGCTTGACTGTGGTGTTAGCTGCCCAACTATTCTCCGGTTTTAGTAGCTTAGGTGAACACAATCGTGACGCTCCAATATGTAAAATCTGAGTACCAATTCCTTGAGAGGGTAGTTGCTTGAGGTCACTTGGAATTCCGCACTTGAAGATTTCTTAATTGCCTCATTTCCAGCACTGATCGGCGCTGAGGCTGAAACGAGGCGAATGTTCGAAATGTCTCCGACGAGATAACGCATATTTTCCCAGCCTGCAAGTGGAGACTTAGGCGATGCCGCGTTACAAACAAGTTCTCCCCATTTGGCCGCGTCGCCGGATTGATATGTGAGCATCGCTTTTTGCGCAAGGCTGACTACAGCTTCTGTGCCCTTTACCGTTTTCAAGTTGGAACACGCTGAAAGAATCAATGAGAAAGTAATAGCAGTAATACTAAGTCGCAGCATCAAATCTCCTTTATTGGTATAACTAGAATAAGTGGCTAACGTTTGAATTAAGGGGCTGGCTTTAGCCAGTCTCGCTTGGTTAGGTTAGACATCAACGCACACCTTTGAGTTTATGGCCAGTTGCACTTCGTATGACTGGGCAATTTACCACAATATTGGTGTTTTCTAGCTCCACCTCTTCGCGCTCCTGCGCAGCTAGCAAAGCCTCCTCAGATTTTAGTTCCTGAATGACGGATGGCTTTTTCCAACGCACTTGTATTACTTGCCAAAGAGGGCTGTAGTTTTTGTCATCATTTTTAGCGCCAACAGGATTGGGTGCAGATTGAAAAATGCTTATCTGCTCTTCGTTAGGAAATTTGTAAACACGCTCAACAATAGATTGATTAGATTGTGAGCGTACGGCTCCAGCTAGTCGAGGTACATAATTTATCCCCAACATTCTTGCCATATTGGGATCAGATATATCTGTCGTGACATACTCCACGATTTTGTCATCTACCCAAGCTCGACTCAATGGCAAGACGGCTTCTGTGCGCCTCACGTCAAAAAACGGGCTAGCACATGCAGTTAGTAAAGATGCAAGGGATAGTGCGGCGATTTTGGTAAGCATGATTTTCCTTTAGTATAGATTTATACCCGCTTGAGTTAAGAGGTTTAATTAACTGCCTCGCTTGATACGTGTGTTAGGTTGAATACTCATAGAGCTACCTTTAATTTGCGACCGCCTGTAATAGCAAAACCCTCACGTTCATAAAATGCCAACGTTTTATCGAACTGCGGTATGGGTGGCGTTGTGACTTCGAGTCGCTTCCAGCCTCTCGATGTGCCGAAAGATTTTGCTTGTGATACCAGACGAAGCCCAACATGATTGAAGCGGAACTCTGGACGAACATAAAGCTCTGGCATAGTGCCAAAAGAGCCTTCAGCATAAAGAGCGTAGCTTTCATACAGCGCTACGAATCCAACTAAATTTCCACCATCTACGCGTGCGACAAATACGAAGTATTTTTCGCGGTTGAGAAAGTCTTTGAGCCTATTAGTAGTTTCTTCCAGATCGAAATTAAATGCTTGAATACCTATAGTATTCATAATTTCACTCAGTAACTCACCGACCATTACGGCGACTTCATCGGAGTCACCTACAGTTGCTCTCTCGATGGTTATTTTTACGCTCATCTGAATATGGCTAACAGTAATTATAGAGACCGCTGAGTCTCTATATTAATAAATGGAAAATGGATATACATGCCTGGAATCCGCTGCCTTTTCTTATTTTTCTTGTTCTGAGACTCTATAACTAGATTATTAATATAGAGACAAAGAGTCATTGCAAAATGATTCTAAACGAAGTTGCTTTGTATGGGGGATTTTTGATTTTTCGAATGACTGCTTGGGATAAAAGTAGTCATTTGTAATTTCATTGCTTCAAAAATATTTGCATTCTTGAGAAAGTTTAGAGGTCAGTAAGAAACTATAAATCTTTAATGCATGCCCGGGGCGCAAGTTTTAGCGCATTAGTAACAGGCGCATTCAACTTTTAAAATATTTTAAAAAACGCTAATGCCTTTTCACCAAAGTACCAGAGTGCAAAGAAGAATGCGCTGAAATATATCACTGTAACAATAAGCCAAAAAAATGCGATAAGGTACATTAGCCCATCATCTTCAAGCTCACCAATGCAGTAAAACAAGATGGCCAAGCCAGGTAAAAAGTTATTGAATGGTAATACCCCAAATGGGATTGCCATCAATCCGCCAGCTGCCAATAAGATAAAGCCCCCTATTTTTTGCCCACGTATTCCCTCTGCAATAAAGGGGTAGCGTGGTTTGCTGATTTTTCTGCATAAGCCCAAAATCTCCAGGCAGACTTTAACTAGCATTCTCCATGTGCTCTCGTTAAACTCAATCGCCAATATTTGTTTTGGCAGTACCGGAGATTCATGTCCGCGTAGCAATTGCCAGCCTAGTGTGCCAAAGGCTATTCCACCAAGCACCGTGAATGGACCTAACGGGATGGGCTGCAAAAAGGGTAAAACCAGTATGATGCAGATAAATGCGTAGCCGGCTTCATCTAGAGAGCCCAGTGCTTCGCCCACGGTTAATGGTTTGTCTTTGGCTTTTTCTGCAAATTGATGCAAAGTTTTTACTAAATTTGCGTAGTCACACATAGTTTTTAGTATGTTCTCATGGGCGGATCATGCCTGTATTGTATGCAATATTGCGGGTGACTGTTATCAAAAAAACCGCATTTAATTTGCCCAGTTTTAGTTTTGGTGTAATTGAACTATAAAAAAGCTTCTTAATCATATGATTAGCGCGTAAAATGCGCGCACTTTTATCGATTTATAGTAGATACCTTGGAACAATACTCAACAATGTTAGCAAAGCCTATTCCTAGCTATCGCCCTTATTGGGCGAAGCGGTTTGGGCCTGCGCCAATTTTACCAATGTCACGTGCCGAGATGGACGCTCTTGGCTGGGATAGTTGCGACATTATTTTGATTACTGGGGATGCTTATATTGACCATCCTAGCTTTGGTATGGCTTTGGTGGGCCGTTTATTAGAGGCTCAGGGTTTTAGAGTTGGCATTATTGCGCAACCTGATTGGCAAAATGCCAATGCGTTTAAAGTGTTAGGTAAGCCTAATCTTTATTTTGGTGTGACCGCCGGCAATATGGATAGCATGGTGAACCGCTATACTGCGGATAGAAAAATCCGTAGTGATGATGCTTACACGCCAGATGCTGCACCTAACAAGCGCCCTGACCGCGCTGTGTTGGTTTATAGCCAACGTTGCCGTGAGGCCTATTCTGACGTGCCGTTGGTGGTGGGCAGTATTGAAGCGAGCTTGCGCCGTATTGCGCATTATGACTATTGGTCAGATAAAGTGCGTCGCAGTATTCTTGTGGATTCTAAAGCCGATATTTTACTGTACGGCAATGCAGAGCGTGCGCTGGTTGAGCTTAGCCACAGAATTGCGAAAGGCGAGAAAGTTGCCGATATTCAAGATATCCGCGGTACCGCCTTTTTGCGTAAGAAGATTCCAGAAGGCTGGAGTGAGATAGAAAGCACCAAGCTGGACCGCCCTGGTGCTGTAGATAAGCCAGTTGACCCATATGAAATGAAAATGGGTAAATCTGATGCGAGCTGTGCAACAGATGAAGCAAAGGCCAAAACAGAATTGCCTGATGGTGCAAAAGCCATTGAAATTGTACCTAACCTCAGGTTAAAAGCACCTAAAGCAGATAGAACTAAACAGGTCGTACGTTTGCCTGCGTTTGAAGAGGTGGCGAGTGACCCTGTGTTATATGCCCACGCCTCAAGGGTGCTGCATTTGGAAGCTAACCCAGGCAATGCGCGTGCTTTAGTGCAGAAGCATGGTGACCGTGAAGTGTGGCTCAATCCGCCGCCAATCCCGCTCACCACCAAAGAAATGGATTATGTGTATGACATGCCTTATGCACGTAAGCCACATCCTGCGTACAAAGATGCAAAAATCCCAGCTTGGGAGATGATCCGTTTCAGCGTGAATATCATGCGCGGCTGCTTTGGCGGTTGTACATTCTGCAGTATTACCGAGCATGAAGGCCGCATTATTCAAAGCCGTAGTGAAGCTTCTATCTTGAAAGAGGTTGAAGAAATCCGTGACAAAGTGGACGGCTTTACGGGGGTGATTTCGGACTTAGGCGGCCCTACTGCCAATATGTATCGTATTGCATGTAAATCTGAAACTATAGAAAAAAATTGCCGTAAGCTAAGCTGTGTTTATCCAGGTATTTGTGAAAACTTAAATACTGATCATAGTGCTTTGATACAGTTGTATCGCAAAGCGCGTGCCATTAAAGGGGTGAAGAAAATTCTCATCGGCTCAGGTTTGCGTTACGACTTAGCGGTGAAGTCACCTGAATATGTCAAAGAACTGGTGCAGCATCATGTGGGCGGCTATTTGAAAATTGCGCCAGAGCACTCAGAAGAAAATGTGCTGAGCAAAATGATGAAGCCAGGTATGGGTGCTTACGACGAATTTAAAGCCATGTTTGAGAAGTTCAGTGCTGAGGCAGGCAAAAAGCAGTATTTGATTCCATACTTTATTGCTGCGCACCCTGGCACCACGGATGACGACATGCTTAACTTGGCGTTGTGGCTAAAGAAATATGACTTTAAATTAGACCAAGTACAAACCTTTACGCCTACACCAATGGCGATGGCAACAGCGATGTATCACTCGGGAAAAAATCCGTTGCGTAAAGTGACGGCAGATTCTGATGATGTGCCTATCCCTAAAGCGGGCAATGTACGTAAATTACATAAAGCCTTTATACGTTATCATGACCCTAACAATTGGCCGATGTTACGTGAGGCGTTGAAGAAGATGGGGCGTGACGATTTAATCGGTAGTGGTAAGCATTGTTTGATTCCTGCTTGGCAGCCACTTTCAACTAAACCAGTGACAACTGTGCGCGGTGAGCAATTAGAGCGAACTGTGCGGCCTAGACGAACCACAGAGAAAAAGCGTAAATACTCTTAGGCAATGCTGCGTGAGGGTAATGTGATTTTAAGGTGATAGATGCTTAATTTTTGCAAACCTCTCATTGTTGCATTATTGCTCTGTTTACTCAGTACCGCAGCCTTTGCTGAGCAAGGTCTGTTTTGGAAAGCTGAGTCTAATTCAAGTAAACCCATTTATCTGTTTGGTACGATTCATACTGACGATAATCGGGTCACCGACTTTTCCCCTAAAGTCATCGCGGCATTAAAATCAGTTGATGTTTTTATGATGGAAGTTGAGCCGCCTAAAGACACGACTATTTTGCAGATGCAAGATGCTAATCTCAGCACAATGTTGAGCGCGCAAGAGTTGGAACAGGTATACACATTAGCTGATTTTCATGTGATGCATCGAGAGGCCGCATTACGCACCAAACCTTGGTTGTTAGCAGTGGTGTTTGATTCGCCAAGGCCATTAACGCCTTATGCGCAAGATAATTTACTGATGCGTTTGGCTGAAGATTCAGGTAAAGAAGTCATCGGCTTAGAAACCGCAGTTGAGCATTTTTCTGTGATGGATGGTTTGAGTCGTGATGAGCAAGTCGCTTTTTTGCGTAAGGTGTTAAAGCGAAGTCAACAGACTAAAGAGCGTGATTATGAGCGGCTGCTAAAAGCTTATTTAAAAGGCGATGCAGATAAAATTTACGCAATGAACGATGAGATGACGGGCAGTATGCTTCCAGCAGATTTGTGGGCGCGTATGCGTGTTAAATTGTTAGATGAGCGTAACCTAGTGATGGCTGAGCGTATGCTAGCTAAAGCCCAAGATAAAAGCCTGTTTGTGGCAGTAGGCGCTTCACACCTTGCGGGTGAAACTGGGTTAATTGCGGTGTTGAAACAAGCAGGTTACACGCTGAGCATTGTTAAATAGCAATTTAGTCAGCTTAACACTAATGCGTAACGTGCCGCCCAGCTTCGTAATTGACTACCTCTGGCGATTGATCTACGTAAATCAATTTATCTGTTTCAAATCCAAGTTCTTTGGCTTGTGCAATTAAATGTTGTTTAATTGGGTAGGATAATTGTGGCGTACGTGAAAGTATCCAGAAGTAAGACTTGTCTGGACCGCAAATCATCACATAGTTGTAATAAGGTTTATCCAACTCAATAATGTTATACGCACCATAGAATGGCCCAAAGAATGAGACTTTTAGCTTACCTGTGTTGGTTTTATCTGCGTTAGCGGGATCAATAAAATAGGCTTTGCCAACAGCCTCTTTCCATTCTTTAGTGTTTGGGTTGAATCCACGATTAATCACTTTTATTCCACCATCGTCACGTAGGCTATAGGTGGCGGTTACGTTGTCTAGGCCACGCTCGAAGCTGTGGTCTAGTCTTGCAATTTCGTACCATGTGCCTAGGTACTGGTTTGCATCAAAGCTTTCTATCACTTTTACCTTATCGGGTACGCCCATGCATGAAGAGAGCAGCAAGCAGATGGATATAAGTAAGTAGCGTATGTTGAACTGTGTCATGGTGAGCAAGTTTAATCTTTTTATAGTTAGCCGTCTGACTGTTAAGCGGTTTAAAAATTCTATCGCTAGCTATTTAAATTATTGACTGACATTAGTCTGGCTTAGACATCCACGCAAATAATGATGCACTCATGACTTCTTCGACCGACATATCAATCGGAGTTAACCAGTCACGTGGCACAAAAACAGTATAGCCACCAATCATATAGCCCATAGGTAAATACACGGCAACACGGTCACCCTGAATAAACCCTTCTGGTAGGCCGTCTGTATTTTTTCTGGTGATTAAGCCCACTATTTCAAGCGGGTGTCCCGGAACCTTTAAGGTCACAGCCTGTTGTGAACTACCTTTTTTATGTGGTGCAAAGTAATCTGCAAAACTTTTTAATGACGAATAGATGCTTTTTACAACTGGCAAGTTGGTAAATGGAAACTCGATGAGTGACAGTACTTTGTATATGTATTTGTGGGAGACGAGGTAGCCCAGCAGTACGATGCCGCCTAGCCCCAATACTAGGCCCAAGCCTGGGATGTAGAAGTCACCGATGATAGGGCGCACCCACCACATGGCGATATGTTCTGCCCACGTTAAAAACGCATACAGCAAATATACGGTAAGCCCTAATGGCAAGGCTGTAAGCAGACCGCGAAAGAAATATTGGTAAATGCGTTTCATAAGGCTTCCGTTCTAAATGGCATGTAACATGCTGTTAATTGCGGGTGCTGCGTGACGGCTATCAATATATGGATTACTGGCTCTGATTTTCTGCTTTTAAAGCGTTAAAGTCGTCTTCACTTAACCAACGCCATTCGCCAAGTTTTAGATCTTGCGGTAATTCTAAGCGCCCGATTTTAATGCGCTTTAACGCCTCTACACGGTTGCTAATGGCGGCAACCATGCGTTTAACTTGATGATACTTGCCTTCGGCTAATGTCATGTGAATCACATGGTCGCTGATTTTGGTGCAGGCGAGGGCCGCAATGGGCGCATCTTCATCTATCAGTTGTACGCCTTTTAAAATATGGGCGATTTGCTCATCGCTGACGGCATGTTTGCAAGTGACCTCATATACTTTGGGCACTTTGTGTTTGGGTGAGCTCATGCGGTGAATGAACTGCCCGTCGTCAGAGATTAAAATCAGCCCAGTGGTGTCTTCATCCAGCCTGCCTATGCATTGCACGCCGCGCTCAACTAACGGATGTGGCAGTAGGCTGTAGATGGTTGGGTGATGCTGGGTTTTATGTGAGCATTCGTAATTACTGGGTTTGTGCATCATGAGGTAAGACTTCTCACGATAATCCCACGCTTCACCTTTAATGGTGAAGTGCAGGTTTTCTAGCTCAAAAGTGGCGTCAGGGTCATTGCATAACTCACCATTTACCGTCACTTCTTCGTTAATAACAAGAATGCGGCATAGTTTGCGTGCGCCAAAGCCTTGGTTGTGTAATATGCGTTCGATAGATAGTTTTTTAGCCATAGCCAGTATTATAAGGCACAAATAAAAACGCCCGCATGTTTCAGTGCGGGCATTGTGATGTTGCGCTTAATTACAGCTTAGTCTTGACTGATGGTTTTGTAAGCAAATGCACCGATTACAGCACCAACAATAGGAGCAAGCCAAAATAGCCATAGCTGTTGCAATGCAATGCCACCTTCAATCAAGGCAGGGCCAGTGCTGCGTGCCGGGTTGACTGAGGTGTTGGTGACAGGGATGCTAATCAAGTGAATGAGCACCAATGTAAAGCCGATAGCTAATGGTGCTAACCCTGCAGGTGCACGTTTATCAGTAGCGCCCATGATGATAAATAAGAACATCGCAGTCATGACGATTTCTGTGATTAAACCTGCCACCATGCTGTAACCGTGCGGTGAGTGTTCTGCAAAGCCGTTTGATGCTAAACCGCCTGTATAGCCCTCCATGCCGCTGGCAATGGTACGAATCAGCACGGCGGCTAAAATAGCGCCTAGCACTTGCGCAATAATATAGTGAGGGAGTTCTTTAGCGCTAAAGCGGCCGCCTGCAACTAGGCCAATCGAAACTGCAGGGTTGAGGTGGCAGCCCGAAATGTGGCCAATGGCGTAGGCCATGGTCACCACGGTTAAGCCAAACGCGAAAGAAACACCTAAATAACCTAGGCCTAAATCTGGAATACCGGCAGCGAGTATGGCACTGCCACAGCCGCCTAACACTAACCAGAATGTGCCGATTAGCTCAGCAAGTGCACGTTTTGATAATGACATAATTACTCCAATCTTATAATGATTATTAGAATCTACATGGACTTCATTTATATCAATTGCATCGCTAATTTACTGCAATCATGATGTGACTACAAGCGAGTTTGGGTTAAACTAGGCCTTTAATTTATACATCATCGTTATATGTCTTTTAAGCACATCATCTCCCGCGACAACCCAGTTTTTAAGCAACTTAAAAAATTTGCAGATAATGCGCGCGAGCGTAGGGCCGAGGGCAAAACGTTGTTGGATGGCGTTCATTTGATTGAGTCCTATATAGACACATTTGGTGAGCCGGATTTAATCATTATTCCCGAAGGTAAAAGCAGCGTAGAAGCCACTGGCTTGATACAGGCGTTGGTGGATATTCCAACCATCATGCTACCTACTTTGATGTTCGCAGAGCTTACTCCGGTGACCAATGCTACCGGTATTTTAGCCCTAGTAAAAATACCGCAATTGCCTGTTCCAGAGAAGCCAGTATTTGCATTAATGCTAGAAGATATACAAGACCCGGGTAATATTGGCAGTATGCTGCGTACAGCGGCCGCATCCGGTGTTGATGTGGTTTACCTGAGCACTAGCTGTACCGATGCATGGTCGCCTAAGGCGTTGCGTGGCGGGCAGGGTGCACAGTTTGTATTGCCGATTGTGGAGCGTGTAGATTTAATTAAAGCATTGCAGGAGTTTGACGGTAATAGTTATGCCACAGCCATGCAAGGTGATTCACTGTATACGCAAGACCTATCTACACCTACCGCCTTTGTGATTGGTAATGAAGGGGCAGGGCTGCGCCACCAAACCATGGCAGCAGCAACCAAACGGATTACCATCCCCATGGCTACTACTGCGCTGGGCTCGGTTGAATCTCTCAATGCGGGTGCCGCCGCTGCCGTTTGTTTATTCGAACGCATGCGTCAGGCATCATTGAAATAAACGTTGAAACATAAGGATCTATATTGATGCGCAGATACCAAGCAGCTAAATACCAGACACACAATCAAACCGTTGGGCATGCTGCTCGACCGGCACAGCGTGGCTTTAGTTTGATAGAAATGATGGCAATCGTTGTGATTATGGGTATTTTGGCAATGGTGGCGATTCCATCCAGTATGAGCCGTATTATTAAAGAGCAAATTACCGCGGCATTACCGTTAGCGGATATTGCTAAGGCACCAATTGCTACCGCATGGTCGCTCTCTCAAGAAATGTTGCCTGATAATGCCGCTGCCGATTTACCTAGCAGTAATAAAGTGGTGAGTAACTTTATTACCGATACGAAAATTGAAAATGGTGCCATTCATATGACCTTTGGTAATAAAGCGCACCCGAAAATTAAAGACAAAATACTGAGCCTGAGACCAGCGGTGATTGAAGAATCAAAAGTTGTGCCTGTGGCATGGGTGTGCGGAAACGCAAAAGCTCCAGACAATATGACGGTAAAGGGTGAAAACAAAACGAATATACCGGATGAGTATTTGCCGCGCTTATGTAGGTAGGTATGTCCCAGATGGATGTGAGAGTAAAGCTGCAGTGCAGCTAACAGTTGAGTTTGTGTGTGGCTGGTTGATGCTGCGCTGACTGCTTGGGAAAAAATGGGGTGCGGTAGCTGTAGCTACCGCATAGTCTAGCCCATATACTAGCAAAAGTTTAATGCACCTCTGGATGCGCTTTTGTTGTCACTTCACTCACCATTAATTGTGTTGCGTCTACTTTATCAAAGCTGTAGTGCGCATTACAAAAGTCGCAATTCACTTCAATTTTTCCTTGCTCTTCAATGATGCTGGTAATTTCATCATTGCCTAGCATGCGCAACATGCTGGAAACACTGTCACGTGAACAGCTGCAATAAAATTTAGTATTACTTGCCTCAAACAGCCGTACATCTTCTTCATGAAATAAGCGCGTTAGTATGGTTTCTGTCGGCAAATTAAGTAGTTCGTCGTCTGTAATGGTGCCGGCTAAATGCCCGATACGGTTCCATGCATCTAAATCTTGAGTGCTGAGGTCTTCAGTTTTTGTTACCTGATTCATGGTTTCTGGCAGCTTTTGTAACAGCATACCTGCTGCGGCGTTGCCATCGCAATGCAGCCAGATTCTGGTGTCAATTTGCTCCGAGCGCAGCATGTAGTTCTCTAAAATGGTGCTGATGCTGTCACCCTCAAGCGAGACGATGCCCTGATAAGCCTGACGGCCATCTTTAGGGTCTAGCGTAATCATAAATTGACCGTGAGAAATAAGGTCAAATAAACCTTGCTCGTCGGACACTTCACCTTTCCACTTGGCGGTGGCGCGAATGCCAAATTCTGAGTTGCACTCTACCACTAGTAATTTTAGAGCGCCTTTACTTTGAATCTGCAATACCAGAGAGCCGCTCATTTTAAGGGTGGCGGTTAGTAGTGCGCTGGCTGCCATTAACTCACCAAGTGCGCGCTTTAAGCCAGCAGGTAAGTGCTGCTTATTCAGCGCTAGTTGTAGTGTGCTTGTCAGGTTAACAAGGTTGCCACGTATGGGCGTGTTTTCAAAAACAAAACGTTGTAGGGTGTCTGGTAATTTATTCATCCTAGCATTTTAACATTAGCGTGCAGCATTCAAAATGTTTGCATGGAGTATTTTAAAAGTCGCCATAGTTGGCCGCTTAATATATGTGGAGTAGGCTAGGGTGTTAGTTGGCAATAATAATCTGTTTGGTTTGTGGAATGGCAGACATTGCCCAATGTTCGAGCGCCCACTGCCATATGGTATTTAATGGTGCATTTTTGATGGTAGCAGGTGGCTGCTGGCCTAAAAAGCATAAAGCATCATAGAGTAGTTCGCTGGCAGTGCTTACTTCTATGGGTTTTGCCAGTGTTTGTTTGCTAAGTTTTTCATTGTTGGCATTAGCTGCAACCGGCACGTGTGCATATTTTTGCGTGGAAAAGTCTAACTGTAGCTGCAAATATATCTGGCGCGGTGTGGAATCTAATAAGTCGGCACCACGCACAATGTGTGTGATGCCTTGCGCGGCATCATCTACCACTACTGCCAGCTGATAAGCAAATAAACCGTCCGCGCGCTTTAAGATAAAGTCGCCTACATCAAGGCCAATGTTTTGTTGAATCAATTGCTGAATGCCGTCATCAAAGCTAATTACATTGTTGTGAGTCTGGATGCGCCAGGCCATCGCGGTGTCAGGTTTGATTGGGTGGTGCAGGCAAGTTTTTGGATAGATGCGCCCATCAATGCCGAAAGTGGTGCTGGAGTCGGCAATTTCCTTGCGGGTACAAGTGCATGGGTAAATCAGCTGCTTGCGATTGAGTTGATCAAGTGCATCAGCATACAGTGCGCTTCGTTGGCTTTGGTAAACGACTGTATCGTCCCACTCAAATCCAAACGCTTCCAGTTGATGCAAAATTGTATCTGCCGCACCTTTAATTTCGCGCGGTTTGTCTAAATCTTCCATGCGTACTAACCATCGCCCTTGGTTGGCTTTTGCTTCACAAAAGCTGGCGACGGCAGCCACCAGAGAGCCAAAGTGCAAGGGGCCTGTGGGGGAGGGGGCAAAGCGGCCTACGTACATGCTGGTAAAGCTTAGTTAACAGGTTGCAGGTATGGCGGAATATGCCAATAGCCTAGCTGGTTACCTAATAGCATGAGTTGGCAATGCAGGCGGTCATTGCCGCTGGCGCTGACATCAAACTCGTAAGTGCGTAAAAACTGCACGTGGCCACGGCGATTCCGTCCCAGCCATATTCTGCTGCAGGCGACAGATTCATCCAGTAGCTGCAGGTTGAATCTAGCCGCAAGCTCGCTGCCGAGCAGAATTGCGCGTTCACGTTTGTTTAAACTGTCTATCCAAAACCAGCCGATGGCCAATAGGATAATAATTAAAATCATTTCCATTAATGCATACTCATTTTTATAAAGGGTCTAGTTCGGACTCATCAGGCTCATCTTCATGTAGCGATAGGTTATCAAAGCTGGATGAGCTTTTTGCGTTGCCTGCGTTTTTACCATGCAATTTAAAGCGTAAACGCAACTCATTGATGGAGTCTGCATTACGCAGGGCATCATCTTCAGTAATGCGGCCTTCTTCGCATAAATTAAAGAGGGCTTGATCAAATGTTTGCATGCCTAGCTCGGTAGATTTAGCCATCACCTCTTTAATCATGTTGGTCTCACCCTTTAAAATCAGGTCAGAAATCAGCGGTGAGTTGAGCAAGATTTCAATGGCAGCACAACGGCCACCACCCGTTCTGGAAACGAGGCGCTGTGAGATAAAAGCCTTTAGATTGAGCGATAAATCCATATGCAACTGCGCGTGGCGCTCTTCCGGGAAGAAGTTAATGATGCGGTCAATTGCTTGGTTGGCGCTATTCGCATGCAAGGTTGCCATGCAAAGATGACCGGTTTCTGCAAACGCCAGTGCAAATTCCATGGTTTCTCTATCGCGAATCTCGCCAATTAAAATCACATCAGGTGCTTGGCGCAATGTGTTTTTAAGGGCGTTAAACCACCCGTTGGTATCTCTACCTACTTCTCGATGTGTCACTAGGCAGTTTTTACTTTGATGCACATACTCCACAGGGTCTTCTACCGTGATGATGTGTCCGTAAGTGTTTTCATTGCGGTAATCAATCAGCGCTGCTAACGTGGTTGATTTACCTGAGCCGGTGCCGCCTACTAAAATGACTAAGCCGCGCTTGGTCAGCATCACGTCTTGCAGTGTGTCTGGTAAGCCCAAATCATCAAATTTAGGGATGTCTGTGGTAATGGTACGCAGTACCATCCCCACTTTTTCTTGCTGTACAAATACATTCACGCGAAAGCGGCCAATGCTTTTAGGCCAGATAGCAAAGTTACATTCTTTTTCCGTTGCAAAGTCAGTGCGCTGCTTTTCATTCATCAGCGCCTCAGCAAAGGCTTTGGTGTGTTCTCCGGTCAGCTTCTGTTGAGTGACGGGTGTCATTTTCCCATCAATTTTCATGGCGGGAGGAAAGTCTGCCGAAATGAATAAATCCGAGGCCTTTTTATCAAGCATGCCACGTAATAGATTATGCATGTAATTAAGTGCTTGTTCGTTTGTCATTCAAGAAACCTTATCTATTGGGGTTACAATATGGCACGAGTTAATCCATAATTAACAAGTCGTCACTAGCAAGCTTGTTGCCGCAATTGTACTTAATTTAATTGTAAGCGAACATTCGCATCATCAGCTATTGTTTCATAGGATTATTGATAAGAGTCATTACCGCATGAATGAAATACGTGAAAAAGAAGCCATCGATGCTTATTTAAAGTTGTTGCAGGCTAAAGGCGCAAACAGCGCCGTGCTGCATAGGCGCTCGTTATTTTTAGACCTTTTAGCTCAGAAGCTAGCGGGGCAAGTGTCTAACGGTGAAATCTATCGCGATATTATAGAAACTGTAATGGACTCGGTTCCGGTAGAGGCTTGGCATGACAGCCTTACCACAGCGCGTGAGTTTTACCCGTTCTGGATGCAGGATTTTAAAGCGATTGCCGCGTTAAATATTAATCCTGGCTTTGATGTTAAGCCTATTGATTGGCGGCCAGTGCAAGTAACACTCAAGTTGCTATCCGATAGCTTGGAAACAGAAAAGTTTGAGGCTGCGGAAAATTGGCCTTTAAAAGCATATACCCAAGCCCTGCGTTTTGAAGGTGCAGAGCAAGCCTTAGTTGATACGCGTGTTAAGTTAGCAAAAATTATACTCATTCGTCTGCGCACAGCGCCAGATAAAGATAGTAAGGCGTACCGCGCTGCGGTAGATCTGACCTTGCCATTATTTAGCATTAAGCATAGCCGCCGTTTGTTTTTAGTCGTGGTACGTGAGTTTTATCACTTTTGGTCTGGTAATCCAGATGCTGCCAGCATGGTCCTAAAAGAGGGTGCCGGCAACGCATTAATCTAGGTTGAAAGTAATCCCCTTAAGTCCAATTGCACACATTTAGTGCAATGCACTGTCAACAGCACAATTATAGTGCAATATTTCCATGCTTCATTAGGTAAGGTCTATACAAAACAATAAGTTATGTTTTGGCGTGATATTTGCTTATTTTGCGGGGCTTAAAATGTTAATAGGTGATTGAAATGGAAGCATTAGTCTCAGCAAATGATGTTTTATTTGTATTGCTTGGCGCCATTATGGTGCTTGCAATGCACGCAGGTTTTGCCTTTTTAGAGGTCGGTACAGTTAGACATAAAAATCAGGTTAATGCACTGGTTAAAATCATGGTGGATTTCTCTGTTTCTACCATTGCATACTTTTTTATTGGCTACAGCATTGCGTATGGCGTAGATTTTTTTAGTGGCGCTGAAGTATTAGCGGCTAAAAATGGTTTCGGTTTAGTTAAATTTTTCTTTTTGCTCACATTTGCAGCTGCGATTCCAGCGATTATTTCTGGCGGCATTGCAGAACGTGCGAAATTTAATCCGCAAATGATTGCTACATTCACCTTGGTTGGTTTTGTATATCCGTTTTTTGAGGGTATTGCATGGAATAATCACTACGGATTGCAAGAGTGGCTAAAGACCGCAACTGGTGCGTCATTTCATGATTTTGCAGGCTCGGTAGTTGTGCATGCAATGGGTGGCTGGATCGCGCTAGCGGCTGTCATTTTACTGGGCGCACGCAATGGCCGTTATAGTAAAGATGGCCGTTTGCATGCGTATCCACCGTCAAATATTCCGTTTCTGGCGCTGGGTGCATGGATACTGACAGTAGGCTGGTTTGGCTTTAACGTGATGTCTGCACAGTCGGTTCAGGGTATCAGCGGCTTGGTTGCAGTAAACTCACTGATGGCAATGGTAGGTGGCACTTTAGCTGCCTTGGTCATGGGGAAAAATGACCCGGGTTTTGTACACAATGGCCCTTTAGCTGGTTTAGTTGCGGTATGTGCTGGCTCTGATGTAATGCATCCGCTAGGTGCACTAGCCACTGGTGCGATTGCAGGCGTATTATTTGTGCTGACATTTACCTTGACGCAGCAGCGCTGGAAAATTGACGATGTGCTAGGTGTGTGGCCATTACACGGTCTATGTGGTGCTTGGGGTGGTATTGCTGCTGGTATTTTTGGGCTGAAAGCCTTGGGTGGTATGGGTGGTGTGAGCTTTACATCGCAATTACTTGGCACGGCAGTGGGTGTAACGGTTGCGTTAGTGGGTGGGTTTGTTGTGTATGGCGCACTGAAGCAATTGGTTGGTATTAGGTTAACTGCAGAAGAGGAATATGATGGCGCAGATTTGACCATTCATAAAATCCCGTCTACAACCAATGATTAATCTTTAGTTAACTATTGATAGAAATTAATAAAGTCTGTCAGAAGGTAATAAAGTCAGTCGAGTATTGAAACTAAAAAGGCTCTTACTAAGAGCCTTTTTTGATACTACTAAGAAAATTTTGTCGCAAGCCTATTAATGAATATTGGATATTTCTTGAATGTCAGTATATTTAATATATGCAAACATAAACTTTAAGAGCAGGAATTAAAAAACTAATGTCTCGATTCGGCCCAAAGCAGTCATTCGCAGATAGTCTCAATTACAACTTAAATACTTTAGTATGTGCTTTTGTTAACTCGTTATCGCTCAAAACAAACTCTTTACTATTAGCTAGTCTTTCAATAACAAGATCAATGAAGCAACGTACTCTTGCTGGTTGAGAGGCTCGGCTTCCGTAATAGACATACAAAGCAAGATTATCGACCATATGCTCTATTAGTAATGGTACTAAGCTGCCTTCACGAATGTACTTTGCAGCAGTAGGAACTGCTAAATGACCAATCACTTCACCTGCTAAAACTGCTCTAAGTTCGAATCCTTCATCATTGGTTGAAAAAGCCGGGTTAATATGTTTTTCTACTACATTTTCGCCAATCTTAACGTGCCACGGCACCACTTTTCCATCACTAGGCCGGCGAAATGCACTGCATCGATGAGTGTCAAGTTGGCTTAGTGTTTGTGGGGTTCCATACTTTCTTAAGTAACTAGGTGCCGCACAGACTATAAGTTGCATAGAAAACAACTTTCTTGTCACCAAACCATCTTGCGGTGGGTTACCTAACCTAAATCCCACATCTACTCTATCATCAACCCAATTGCCAATGCGGTCATCCAGCTGAATATCTGGTTGCACTTCTGGATACAATCGTGAGTACTCATCTAAAACCGGACCAAGCACTGAGAGTAAAACCGTGCGCGGCCCCACAATGCGTAATGGACCGGCTAATCCTTCTCGGGTTTGGCGGGCGGCATCCAACGCTTGCTCCAATCCAAATAAGGAGGGCTTGGCAGAATCATACAGGCGCTGCCCTTCTTCAGTGAGAGACATGCTGCGCGTGGTTCTATGAAAAAGCCTTGCCCCTATATGGGCTTCCAGTTGCCCTAAAGCCTTGCTAGCCGCTTGTGGCGTTATTTGCTGCACAGACGCGGCTTTGCTTAAACTTCCTAGCTCTACCGTACGTATAAATGTAGTCATTGAGCGCAAGGTGTCCATATGCTTACCTTTCTATTTACATCATTTGGTTGTAAATAATTCAACCAATAGTGCGCTAGTTTAATTCATATCAGAAGCGTAAAGTTCACCCCATCAAGTTTTAACTGAATTTATTAAGGAAACAACGTGGATAACTTTACATACTTCAACCCAACAAAAGTCGATTTTGGTACTGGCAAAGAGCAACTCATCGGCCAGCATTTAGCTGAGCATGCAGTCAAAAAAGTATTGCTCTGCTATGGCAGCGACCGCATCAAGCGCGATGGATTATTCCAGATTGTAGTTAACAGTCTGGCTGCAAAAAACATTGAATACGTGGAGTGTGGCGGTATTGTCAGCAATCCTGTAATTTCAAAAGTACGTGAAGCGATTACTACAGCTCGTACCCATAACGTAGATGCGATTTTGAGTGTGGGCGGTGGCTCGGTACTAGATAGCGCCAAAGCCATTGCTGCCGGTGTGCCTTATGCAGGTGACGTTTGGGATTTGTTTATTGGCAAAGCCAACATTGATAGCGCATTACCTGTTTTCGATATTTTGACATTAGCAGCCACCGGTAGTGAGATGAACAGTGGTGCAGTCGTGACCAATGAGGAAACCAAAGAGAAGTTTGCGATTCAATCGCCACTAACTTTCCCAAAAGTGTCTATTGTGAACCCAGCCCTAATGAGAACGGTTACACGAGATTATCTGGTCTACTCTGCTGCAGATGTGATTGCGCATTCTATTGAAGGTTACTTTACAGCCACCGATCAGCCTAAATTTCACTCTCGTATGGTTGAAGCAATTATCAATACGGTGATTGAATCAACGGAAACACTGCTCGCCAATCCTGATGATTATGCAGCGCGTGCAGAATTTGCCTGGGCCTCTACGCAAGCTCTTAATGGTTTGATTTATTCCGGCACTGCTGGTTATAGCTATCCTAACCATATGATCGAGCATGCCTTGTCAGCTTTGTTTAACGTCCCGCATGGTGCTGGCCTGTCTGTGGTGATTCCAGCCTGGATGAAGTGGTACCAAAGCCGCAACCCTGCGCAGTTTGATCGCTTTGCACAGAATATATTTGGTTTACAAACTGGCACAGAGGGCATTGCAGCACTAGAAAGTTGGTTTAACAAAATTGGCACACCTACCCGTTTATCTCAATTGAGTATTACCGAAGCAAACCTACCCGCCACTATTGATAACGTACTGGTCAATGCAAAGTGGTTCGGTATTCCAGACACTTATACAAAAGATGTGGTTAGCACCATCTTAAGAAGCGCACTTTGATTTTAATGAATATGGAGATTGAGTCATGCAGAAACGTAAATTAGGCAATAGCGGCCTAGAGGTATCAGCGCTAGGTTTAGGTTGTATGGGCTTGAGTTTTGGATATGGAGCTGCCGTAGAAAAAGCTGATGGCGTAACTCTTATTCGTGAGGCGTTTAGTAAAGGAATAACTTTCTTTGACACCGCCGAAGTATACGGGCCGTTTGCTAATGAAGAAATGCTAGGCGAAGCAATTGCACCATTTAAAAATGAGGTGGTGATTGCTACCAAATTTGGTTTCAGGATTGAGAATGGCAAGCAGGTAGGCTTGGATAGCCGCCCAGAAACCATCAAAAGAGTAGCTGAAGAATCGCTGAAGCGTCTCAACATTGATGCAATTGATCTACTTTATCAACATCGCGTTGATGATGCCGTGCCTATTGAAGAAGTAGCTGGGGCGGTCAAAGACCTTATTCAGCAAGGCAAGGTTAAGCATTTTGGTTTATCAGAAGCTGGTGTTAACACCATACGTCGTGCGCACGCAGTACAACCGGTAACGGCCTTACAAAGTGAATATTCATTATTCTGGCGTGAGCCTGAAAAAGAAATTATCCCTACCTTAGAGGAACTAGGTATTGGATTTGTGCCTTTTAGTCCATTAGGTAAAGGATTTTTAACTGGGAAAATCGATGAACACACTCAGTTTGGTGAAGGTGACTTCCGAAATATTGTTCCTAGATTTTCAGCGGAAAATCGTAAAGCCAATATTTTGATTGTTGAGCTGCTTACTCATCTTGCTGAACTTAAAGGTGTAACACCCGCGCAGATTGCACTTGCATGGTTGTTAGCACAACAACCATGGATAGCCCCAATTCCAGGCACCACTAAAACTCATAGGCTGAATGAGAATGTAGATTCAGTTAATGTTGAATTGAGCGTTGCCGAACTTCAAAGGATTGATGAAGTGATGTCTGTGATGCAGTTCAAAGGCGACCGCTACCCTGAGCATCTTCAAAAAATGGTGGGTAGATAACTCCAAAAAAGTTATTGGTATTACTGCTGTATCCTACAAAAATGAAGAGTCAGTGGATAGGGGATGCTGGCTATGAACCTACAAAGAAAGACATCGATAAATATTTGAGTCGATTCATTTATGAACAGATAAGGATTGAGTTTTAAATGAGTATAACAGCTGTAAATAATGCACCCTACAATCAGAATTGGGGTGGAGTACTTGCGATGTCACTGGGGGCTTTTGCACTTGTTGCATCAGAGTTCATGCCAGTCAGCTTGTTGACACCAATAGCCACCGACCTTCACAGTACTGAAGGTCATGCCGGTCAAGCGATTGCGATATCAGGCGCATTTGCTTTGATGACGAGTTTGTTCATTACCTCACTAGCAGGAAAGCAGGATCGCAGAATTCTGCTTTTACTATTAACAGTATTGGTCATTGTTTCAGGAACAATCGTTGCTTTTGCACCTAATTACGGGGTGTTCATGCTCGGTCGGGCATTGATAGGTATCGCTATCGGTGGCTTCTGGTCGTTGTCAGCTGCAACCGCGATGCGGCTAGTTTCGGAAGATAAAATTCCCAAGGCATTAGCGATTGTGAACGGTGGTAACGCTTTGGCTACTGTCATTGCTGCACCAATGGGAAGCTATCTAGGTAGCCTCATTGGCTGGCGAGGTGCATTCTTCTGTGTCGTTCCGGTGGCAATTATTACTTTTGTTTGGTTATGGAATAGTTTGCCTTCTATGAAGCCAGCGAATGATTCCAGTGCTGGAAATATCTTTAAGCTTATGAAGAGACCTGAGGTAGCGCTAGGGATGATAGCGGTTAGTCTATTTTTTATGGGCCAATTTACCCTGTTCACATATTTGCGTCCATTTCTTGAAACGGTAACGCATGTTGATATCACTAGGCTTTCCTTAATCCTTTTGGTAATGGGGGTCTCAGGCTTTATCGGTACGCTTTTAATTGGTAGGTATTTGAAGAAATATTTATATCGAACTTTAATCATCATTCCATTGTTGATGGCAGTAATAGCTGTCGCACTTACACAATTTGGCTCTACACCTATAGTAACGACATTGCTACTAGGGATTTGGGGCTTGGTTGGCACTGCTGCACCCGTAGCTTGGTGGACGTGGCTTGCTAAAACACTACCTAACGATGCAGAAGCAGGTGGAGGCTTAATCGTCGCAATTGTTCAGCTTGCGATCACAGCAGGAGCAACTTTTGGTGGCATTTTATTCGATCTAAGTGGATATCAAGCGACTTTTTGGATGAGTTCAATAATACTCGTTCTTGCTGCAATGTTAGCCTTATGGGCAGCACGTATCAACGACAATCATACTTCTTAATCAATTTAATAAAAATGGAATTAATAACTTCGATCAATCAATTTTATTAAAGGCTGGACTTCTCAGAGAGTCCTCAAATACAAATTGTAACTCTTAGTGTGAAACTCTCTTAAAAGAGCCAGACAGACTTAATTATCTTAAATCACTATATCGTGCAAGATTAAGTGCAGATGAAATCTGCTGACAGTTAATTGGAAGTTGGATTGTATAAAAGCTCGCTTAGGCGAGCTTTTATATTTTAAGCGTTCATTTGTTGGTCTGCTTGGTTCATTATTAGCTTACTCTTTAGTTAATATGCTTTTGAGTGTGGCCTCTGCGATTGCTGTGTGTCCGTGGCGCACTAGTTCTGATGCTAGGTTGGTTCTGTCTTGCACATGCTTGTTTTGGCTAAGCTTTGATTTACCTAAAATTTTGGTGATGGTAATTTCGATGCCAACAATCGATTTTAACATGGCATCTATATAGTCTGGCGGTGCATCTGTCATGCGCCAAGGTGATGCGGGTTGTATTTTAAGTTCGTGCGTATGCGTGAGTCGTTCAACTATTGTGCGCAGATAGTCCGCATCTTCAGTAAACTTGATTTTTCCATATACATGTACTGCTTGGTAGTTCCAGGTAGGCACTTGCCGGTGAGATTCGTGTTTGCTTGGGTACCAGTTAGGTGACACGTATGCATCTAGGCCACGAAAAATCACCAGTACTTCCTCGCTGTCAGCGGTTTCCTGCCAAATCGGATTAGCCTTTGCTACATGTGCTTGCAGTGTGCCGAACTCTCCAGCGCCTGCATCGAGCTCAAAAGGTAGGTGGTTGGCATCTAGGCCATGAGGACTTTGCGTCACTAATGCGCCAAGCGGGTTGGATGCAATGATATCAAAAAGCGCTTGTGGCTTATTTTCTGCAAAATGTGGTGGAATATACATCACTAAACTTTATGGGTGTTGAAAGTGTTGGTTTGCATACAATGGCTGGTTAATTTTCAGGAATAGCGACCGAGCGTACCAGTACAAAACGCTTTTGTTTGGCGGTGCCAGCTACACATTCAGCTAAGCCGCCGTTGAAATTGGTCAGGCAAGGCTTTTCATTTTTGCTACTTAGTGATTGAGTGTGTGTCGCTGTAATGGTTGCGAATTGGCCGCCTTGTTCTTCCACTTTGGCCTGACAGCCTGTTAGCGCTAACAAAATTAAGCTTGCTAATAGCATGATGCGTTTCATGGTGAGGTTATTCCGTGTGTTGACTAACAGCACTATAACTTTGTATACCATGACACTACATGTACAATTTGTTATTCACTAGATATAACTGTACAGGTCAAAATGCCATGCCAGATACCTTGCCTTTGCTTACATTAAATCCTGAAGACTCCTTGCCCTTAGTTGAACAAATTGTTGCAGGCATCAAGCGCTTAACTGAAGAGCGCGTGCTGCGAACTGGCACTCGCCTGCCTTCTATACGTAACTTTGCCACTCAGCATCATGTCAGCCGCTTCACTGTGGTTGATGCATATGATCGATTAGTCGCATTAGGGTATTTGGCTTCGCGCCGCGGCTCCGGTTTTTATGTTGCAACGCGACAGCAGATTGAAATTTCCACAGCAAGTACTTGCCGCTTAGAGCAGGCCGATGATGTGCTGTGGCTGTTGCATAATACCTTTCAGGATATATCTGGCGCAGTCAGGCCCGGTTGTGGCTGGCTGCCAAGTGATTGGTTAAGCGCGAATGTGATACAGAAAAGCTTGCATGAGCTTTCACGCAAGCCAGGCGAATTTTTAACGGGATATGGTGATGTAAGCGGCTACCTGCCGTTACGCCAGCATCTGTTGCAAAAACATCTGTCTGATATAGGCATTAGTGCCGAAGTGAATCAAGTGATCATGACCAACGGCGCTACGCATGGTCTAGACTTAGCCGCGCGCCTTTTGATTAGGCCCGGAGATGCTGTTTTGATTGATGATCCTGGCTATTACACATTGTTTGGCTATTTGAAAACGCTGGGTGCCAAATTAATTGGTGTTCCGCGCAATATAGACGGGCCAGATGTAGGTCGCATGGAGCAATTAATTCAGGAGTTTCAACCTAAATTATTTTTTACCAATACAGTGCTGCATAACCCAACTGGCACCAGCACTAGCTTAGCAGTGGCGCACCAGATTTTACAGTTAGCAGAAAAGCATCAACTGTACATAGTGGAAGATGATATCTATGGAGATTTACACCCAAGTAACGCACCTAGGCTGGCAACCTTAGATCAACTTAAACGGGTAATCTACATTAGTAGTTTTTCTAAGACTATTTCGGCTAGCCTGCGCGTAGGTTTTATCGCCTGTGCCCCAGAACTTGCTGCTAGGTTGCTGGATTTAAAGCTGCTTTCTGGCCTGACTACCTCTGAGATTAACCAGAGAATTATGTACCAGATTTTAATCGAGGGACGCTATCGCAAACATGTAGAGCGTGTACGCTCGCGCTTGCAAGAGGTGCGCGGGCAGGTAATTGGGCAGTTAGAGCAAAGCGGCCTCACATTACATGCAGACCCTGTTGGTGGCATGTTTGTGTGGGCTGAGCTTCCGGCAGGGAAGAACGCAGCAGAAGTTGCCACATTAGCAACGAGAGAAAGTATCATGTTGGCACCTGGCAACTTGTTCCGTCCCTATCAAGAGCCGTCATCATGGCTGCGTTTTAATGTTGCACATTGCGATGACGATAGAATCTTTGATTTCTTAAAACGGCAGGTAGATGTAAAAACGCCAAGCTAGCCGCTTATAGTGCGGGTGTTATGCTGTCCCAAGCACATGGATGCCACGGCGTTATTTTTAAAATCAGTAGGGTGGCTATGTTAGAATTCAAGCATGATTTTTAATTTATTGATGGCTTAGTATGGCACGTTTTCACATTGTTATCCCCGCAGCTGGCATTGGTAATCGGATGGAAACAGCTATTCCCAAACAGTATTTGCCTTTGTCTGGCAAGCCGATGATTTCTTACAGCATCCAGACGTTTTTTGCTTCCCCACGCATTGCCAGTATTAACCTAGCATTAAGCCCTGAGGATTATTTCTGGCGTAACCTTGATCTGGATGCCAATAGCCGATTGCAGTTGCATTACACCGGCGGTGAAACACGCGCACAGACCGTGTTAAACACTTTGCTGGCTTTGCAGTCGCAGATAGATGAAGACGACTGGATATTGGTGCATGATGCCGCACGGCCAGGGCTAACATTAGCTTTACTCAATAGCTTGTTAGATAGCCTAGAGCATGATGCGGTTGGTGGACTGTTGGCGCTGCCGTTGGCTGATACATTAAAACAATCCAATGCGGATTCTCGCGTTAAAAATACGATTCCACGCGATGGCCTATGGCAAGCGCAAACCCCGCAAATGTTCCGCTATAGCCTATTAAAACGTGCTTTAGAGAGCTTTGACGGTGCACCTACGGATGAAGCGCAAGCCATTGAAGCACTCGGTTTGGAACCAAAACTGGTGGTGGGTTCACTAAGAAACATGAAAATCACCTACCCACAAGATATGACATTGATGGAAGTGTTAATACAAAAGGAAATCGCATAATGAGAATTGGTCATGGCTTTGATGTGCATGCTTTAGTGGTTGGTCGCAAGTGCATTATTGGCGGAGTGGATATTCCGTATGACAAAGGATTGGATGGTCATTCGGATGCGGATGTATTGCTACATGCAATTTGCGATGCATTGCTAGGTGCTGTGGCACTAGGTGATATCGGTAAACATTTTCCTCCAACAGATATGCGCTACAAGGGCATCGACTCTCGCCAATTGCTAAGGCATGTGGTGAGCTTGGTGCGAGAGCATGGCTATGTTGTGGGCAATATTGATGCCACCGTGATGTGCGAGGCGCCTAAATTAGGGCCACATACGGCTGCCATGTGTGTACATATTGCCGCAGATTGTGGCGTTGAAGTGACACAAATCAATGTTAAAGCGACCACGACTGAGAAGCTTGGCTTTACTGGCCGGGGTGAAGGTATTGCCGCAGAAGCTGTCTGCTTGTTGCAATCTATCTAAACGCATCTACCAAAGGCCACTATGCTGCGCTGGTTTGAAAACCTGTTAAACCCTTTTCCTGCAAAAGAAATCGCTCCTCCACCTAATGCGTTATGGCCATTTTTATGGTCTTGCACCAAAGGTTCGCGCTTATTTATTTTGGTGATGACATTCTTTACCGCCATGATCGGCGGCTTTGAGGCTATGCTATTTGCAGTCATGGGCAAGGTGGTCGATTGGTTGAGTAAAAGCTCACCAGCGCTGCTGTGGCAGACAGAAAAGAATCATCTGCTGATGTTGGCTGGACTATTAATTTTTAGTGCAGTCCTGATTGCGGTACAAACTCTGATTAAACATCAAACCTTAGCGGGTAATTTCCCTATGCGTTTGCGCTGGAACTTTCACCGTTTAATGCTTGGGCAAAGCATGAGCTTTTATCAGGATGAGTTTGCTGGGCGCGTTTCTGCAAAGGTGATGCAAACAGCGCTAGCCGTGCGAGATGTATGGTTTATTGTGGCGGATATATTGGTGTTTGTGGTGATTTACTTCGTCACCATGGTGGCTGTGGTTGGGCATTTTAATGCCATGGTGGTCGTGCCTTTTTTGGTGTGGGTCGTATGTTATGTGATTTCACTCAGCTACTTTGTACCTAGGCTGGCTAAGGTTTCACAAAATCAGGCAGATGCCCGCTCGTTAATGACTGGACGCATTACAGACGCCTACACTAATATCAGCACGGTTAAATTGTTTTCACATGCGGGTCGTGAAGCTTATTATGCGAAGTCCGCCATGAGTGAGTTCTTAGGGACTGTGCATAAGCAGATGCGCTATGTGTCAGGCGTGGAATTTACTAACCATATTCTTAACATGCTGCTGGTAATTGGAACCTCTGGTGTGGCGCTATGGTTATGGACTCATAACGAGGTAAGTGTGGGTGGTGTTGCTGCCGCCACCGCCATGGCATTGCGTCTTAATGGTATTTCGCATTGGGTGATGTGGGAGCTTACCTCACTTTATGAGCACATTGGCACCGCGCAAGATGGGGTGAACACCCTCTCTTTAACCCAGCAGATTATCGACAAACCTGACGCACCAGCATTAAAAATCAGCACAGGTGAAATCATATTTGATCAGGTGGATTTTGCGTATGGCATGCAGACCTCAGTATTAAGAGCGCTGAGTTTAAATATACGGCCGGGTGAAAAGGTGGGCTTGGTAGGGCGCTCTGGCGCAGGAAAATCTACCATCGTGAATTTGCTGCTACGTTTTTATGATGTAGAGAGTGGCCGCGTCTTGATTGACGGTCAAGATGTGCGCGATGTGACGCAAAACAGTTTACGCAGCCAAATTGCGATGGTGACGCAAGACACATCGCTACTGCACCGCAGCGTGCGCGACAATATTCTGTACGGGCGGCCAAACGCCACAGAACAAGAGATGATAGATGCTGCAAAGCGTGCAGAGGCCCATGACTTTATTTTAGGCTTGCGCGATGCTAAAGGCCGTACCGGTTATGATGCACATGTTGGTGAGCGTGGTGTGAAATTGTCTGGCGGCCAGCGTCAGCGTATTGCGATTGCGCGTGTTATTTTAAAAGACGCCCCCATTTTACTGCTAGATGAAGCCACCAGTGCGCTGGATTCAGAAGTGGAGCAAGCGATTCAAGCTAGTTTGTATGACTTGATGCAGGGTAAAACGGTGGTGGCCATTGCGCACCGCCTCTCCACTATTGCTGCAATGGATCGTTTAATTGTGCTGGATGATGGCAGAATTGTTGAAGAGGGTGACCATCAGGCATTGATTAAGCAAGGTGGTATATACGCAACGTTATGGGCGCACCAAAGCGGCGGCTTTTTGGGAGAATAGCGCCCTTACATTTTCTCGGTTCATCTGTGTTAAATATGTTTATATTTTAGGAGTGAAGAGATGTCTGCAACTCATGAAGCAAGGCCACCATTACCCCCATTTACACGTGAAACTGCGATGCAGAAAGTACGGTTGGCTGAAGATGGTTGGAATAGCCGAGATCCACAACGGGTATCACTTGTATATACGCCGGATAGCCAGTGGCGTAATCGTGCAGAGTTTTTAACTGGGCGTGAGCAAATTGTTGCGTTCTTAACTCGCAAATGGGCGCATGAGTTAGAGTATCGCTTAATTAAAGAACTGTGGGCGCATGATCATAACCGCATCGCAGTGCGCTTTGCTTATGAGTGGCATGATGATTCTGGGCAGTGGTACCGTTCTTATGGCAATGAGAACTGGCAGTTTGATGCCAATGGTTTAATGGAGTTACGTTATGCCAGTATTAACGACTTACCCATTAAAGAGGCTGAGCGTAAGTTTTTATGGCCGATAGGGCGCAGACCAGATGAATACGCTAGTTTAAGCGAGTTGGGTTTGTAGCGTTTAACTGCTACTAGCTAGAATGCCTGATGCGTTGGTTTTTGATTGGGGTCTGCGGTAAAGCATTTTGGGTGAAGCATTTGCGGCAACATGAAAACCACAAATGCTTATTTCATCAATGATACAGCCAAAGTAGCTTTGGCTGATAGCTGTAGCTTGGTTAAGCGCGCTCTCTTATCACTAAGCCTTGTAGTCTGCTCAGCGTTTTTGAAAAGGCTAGCACCTCCTCATTTGGGATTTGCCTAACGGTTTTTTGCGTTGCCGTGTCGATCACTTTTACAATCATGCGACCAGCTTCTTCATCCATCGAGAACTGTACAGTTTGCAAGGCAGGCGCTACCAACTCATTCAATTTATTCACAGCAGCCGTCAACATGTCTTTGTTGGCTTCAGTTGATGTTCTATTTTCAGACGTATCCACTGATTTTAAAGCAGCGCGATTCGCGTTGTTAGCTTGGGCGGTAGCTCTCGCATCTGTCGTTTGTTGCGTGCTGATTGGCATTTTAATGCCGCCGTAACCATCTATTGAAGAATTAAACATGTTAGCCCTTAAAATCGTGTCTTAAATTGTTATTGGTTAAAAATTAAGTTAAATTTTGCCGTATCTTATGACTCTTTAACGGCAGCAAATTTAGATAATTTAGGGTAAAAGTAGAAAATATTTAAAATAATTTTAATATTTATTTAATTGTTAATATATTCATATGGTTATAGATAAAAATATTTTTTGTTTGGCACATGTTTTTATGTTATTTCCACGATTTCACTGTAAAAAAGCTAATTATTTTGTATGGTTTTGATATTTTTAACGCTTGTAACCAGCATTATTTTTATAAAAATATGCTCAGTAGCTAGGGTTTGTTTATCTTGTTTTATATAGACCAGTCCCGTGGCTTAGGTAGTAATTTCTTGTGTATAAGGTAGCATGCCATTTGTACACATTTGATATCACAGGAAAGCTATGAAGCTTTACGAGCAGCTTGCTAATTCTATTGCCCAATCTATCCAAGAAGGAGTGCTGTGCCGTGGAGACAAGCTGCCCTCTGTACGTCAAGCCAGTGTTAGCCGTGATGTGAGCGCAGCTACTGTATTAGAGGCATATTATCTGCTGGAAGCGAGAGGCCTGATTACTGCGCGTGAGCGCTCCGGTTATTTTGTGACTGGCGGTGCGGTGAATATTCCATCCTCGCCTGCACCGATTATAGAGAGCCAATTAGAGTCCACAGAAGTAGATGTGAGTGAGCTGGTGTTTGAGGTGCTGGAGTCTATCCGGCTCAAGAGCGTGGTGCCTTTGGGCTCGGCATTTCCCAGCCCTTTGCTGTTCCCGCGGGCGAATCTAGCTAAGACCATGGCTTCCAGTGTGCAGATTATGGACCCTTGGGCTAGTGTAGATAACCTAAGCGCAGGGGACATTAACCTTAGGCGTCAGATTGCCTTACGTTACATGATTGATGGTTTACATGTGACGGCGGATGAAATCGTAGTGACAAATGGTGCGTTGGAGGCATTGAACTTATGCTTAATGGCGGTTGCCCGCCCTGGAGATACCGTTCTAATTGAGTCGCCAACCTTTTATGCGGCATTACAATCCATAGAGCGTATTGGTTTGCGAGCAGTTGAGATTCCGAGTCACCCTAAAGACGGGATTGATTTGACGGCAATGGAGCGTGCCATTTTGCAGCACCAACCAAAAGCTTGCTGGCTAATGACTAACTTTCAAAATCCATTGGGCAGTTTGCTTTCCAATGAAAAGAAGCAGGCGTTAGTGGCACTCATCACCAAGTATCAACTGCCGTTGATTGAAGATGATGTATACGGCGAGCTATATTTTGGTGATAAGCGGCCAGTGCCAGCCAAGGCTTTTGATACTGAAGGCTTGGTGATGCATTGTTCGTCATTTTCTAAATGTCTTGCGCCTGGCTATCGGGTGGGCTGGGTGGCACCGGGGCGATTTGCAAAAATGGTGGCGCGGCTTAAGCTAACTACCACTATCTCAGCGTCGGTGCCAGCGCAGGTAGCCATTGCCAAGTATCTGCAAAAAGGTGGCTATGACAAGCATTTGCGCAGTTTGCGCCATGCCTTATTAGTGAATCAAATTAAGTTTGTCGAAGCCATTGAGCGATACTTCCCTGCCGGCACTTGTTTAACGTTACCGCAGGGCGGCTACTTTTTATGGGTTAAGTTACCAGATGGTGTTAATGCACTTGAGCTACACAAGCTTGCGCTCAATAATGGCATTAGCATTGCACCTGGCCCTATATTTTCTGCGCAGCGCCACTTCAGCAGTTATGTTCGTTTGAATTACGGGCATATTTGGGATGCGCGTATTGAGGCTGCACTGGCAACGCTAGGTACGCTAGTGTTGGGATTAATGTCCCAGCCATTGCCGTAAGATTTTTATCATCTGTTATGCTTTTTTTGTAAGCATCTGTCTCTGTTATTCATTAGCACCAAGCCTTAAGCTTTAGTCACTGTAAAAAATAACTTGGCTGTTGTATCAACGCCAATTTTTAAGGTGATTAAATGTATATCTATGATGAAATAGATCAAAACTTGGTGGAACAGCGCGTTGCCCAGTTTAGGGGGCAGACGCAGCGCTTTCTCAATGGGCAGCTCTCTGAAGATGAGTTCCGAGTGTTGCGTTTACAAAATGGATTGTACATTCAGCGGCATGCCCCAATGTTGCGCGTGGCAATTCCTTACGGGATGTTGACCTCTAATCAATTGCGTACTTTAGCTTATGTTGCGCGGCGTTGGGATAAAGGTTACGCCCACCTTACTACCAGGCAGAATATTCAGTTCAATTGGCCGCGCTTGGAAGATACGCCTGATATTTTAGCTAAGCTTGCTACCGTGCAAATGCATGCCATCCAAACCAGTGGTAATTGCATACGTAACACCACCACAGACCATTTTGCTGGGGTGGCGCACGACGAAATTATTAACCCCTTGGTGTGGTGTGAAATTATTAGGCAGTGGTCTATGCTGCACCCTGAGTTTGCATTCTTACCACGTAAATTCAAAATCGCGGTGAGTGGCTCTGTAAAAGATAGAGCGGCGATTGGTGTACATGACATCGGCTTGCAGGCGATTGAGCACAACGGTGAGTTTGGCTTTAGGGTGTTTGTGGGCGGTGGCTTGGGCAGGACACCTCTTGTAGGCAAGCTGATTAATCCTTTTGTGGCTTGGTATGACTTGCTGACTTATTTGCAGGCAACACTGCGTGTTTATAATCTACATGGCAGACGAGATAACAAATATAAGGCACGTATCAAGATTTTGGTCAAAGACCTCACGCCAGAGGTGTTTGCCCAGCAGGTAAATGAACAATGGACGCGCATTAAAGGTGGTGCTGACACCGTAACCGCCGAATTTGTCAGTGCGATTGCTGACAAGTTTACATGGCCCAGCTATCGCGTCCTGCACGAAAATGGCTGTGCTGCCATTGCACATCATTTAGAAGCCAGCCCTGCCTTTGCACGATGGTTCCGTACCAATATTCACCAGCATAAAGTTAGCGGCTATTCATCCGTGACCATATCACTTAAGGCGACGGGCTCTCCCCCAGGCGATATTACTGCAGACCAGATGGATGTACTTGCTGAAATGGCTGACAACTATGGGTTCGGTGAGCTACGTGTTTCGCACGAGCAAAATATCATTTTGCCTGATGTTAAAACCAAGTCGCTATATGCACTATGGCAAGAACTTAATGTGCTTAATCTGGCAACGCCTAATATTGGGTTAATTACTAACATAATTGCTTGCCCAGGCGGAGATTACTGTAGCTTGGCGAATGCAGTTTCCATCCCGGTAGCAGAAGCTATCCAGCAAAAATTTGATGATTTAGATTATGTGCATGAAATTGGTGAGCTTGATCTTAACTTATCTGGTTGCATGAACTCTTGCGGCCATCATCATGTAGGCCATATCGGTATTTTGGGCGTGGATAAAGCAGGTGAAGAGTGGTACCAAATCACATTAGGCGGCAGGCAGTCTGGCGCGCTCAAGGTAGATGCTAAATCAAACGCAGATAGCAACGCCAGCGCAGCGATTGGCCGAGTGATAGGCCCTTCGTTTGCGCGTGAGCAAGTGCCTGATGTCATTGCACGTTTAATTCAAACTTATTTATCTATCCGAGAGAGTGATGTGGAGCGGTTTATTGATGTGGTTGACCGTGTAGGAATTGAGCCATTCAAAAAGGATGTTTATATGGATCCATTACTAGCAAAGACTTCAAACTTAGTGAGGGAATCCAATGTCTGAATCTAAGCAAAACTTAATTCGTGGTGGCCAGCTTACAGTGAATGCGCTGCAATGCTTTGACGTTAATAACGAACAAGCACTGTTGGTTCCCCCAGATGATGCAACTTGGATGGTGACTTTTGATACTTGGGTGGAGCATCAGTTGTTATTAGAGGGCAGGCAGTTTCCAGTGGCAGTATTGATGCCTTCTGATACTGATTTTGACGATGGAATTAGCCATCAAATACGCGGGCTATGCCAAGCAGACATTGCATTGATTGCGATAGATTTTCCAAGTTATACCGATGGGCGAGGTTATTCATTGGCGCAGTTATTAATAAATGTTTACCAGTGGTCTGGAGAGTTAAGGGCCGTGGGAGATGTGATGATAGATACGGTGTACTACTTAGCCAGATGTGGGTTTGATAGCTTTCTGATTAAATCAGGCCACGATGCGCAGTTGGCATTAGACGCTTTGCATACCTTTAGTGATACCTACCAAAAGTCTTATCGACAGCCGATTAAAAGTAATACGCCATAACCATTAATCGCAATTGAAAACCATAGATTTACATCAGTTTAACTTGAGCTATTTTATTGTAAGCAAGGACTGCAAATGAAAGATGTTAAAACTACATCGAAGAAAGTTATTCCAATCGCCCCTGCACCGGGCGGCTTTATGCCGATGTATGAAGCGCAGGCCAAGATATACCCACGCAATACCTTCGGTTTTTTCAAAAACTGGCGCTGGGTCATGATATGGATCACGCAAATTGTGTTTTACGGTGTGCCGTGGCTACAGTGGGGTGAGCGCCAGGCAATGTTGTTAGATATCAGCACCCACCGTTTTTATATCTTTGGCTTGGTGCTATACCCGCAAGACTTAATTTATCTGGTGATTATCCTTATCATCGCAGCGCTAGCTTTGTTCCTGTTTACTGCGGTTGCCGGCAGACTGTGGTGTGGCTTCTCTTGCCCACAATCGGTGTATACCGAAATATTTTTATGGATGGAACGAAAAATAGAAGGGGATAGAGCCGCGCGTATTCGTCTGGATGAGTCTAAATTTGGAGTTAAAAAGCTATACACCAAATCGATGAAACATCTGGCTTGGATTAGCTTTTCAATTTTCACAGGGTTCACCTTCTTAGGTTATTTTTCACCGATACGTGAGCTATTGGATAGCATTATTCAGGTTAGACTCAGCCCTTGGGAAACATTCTGGATTTGTTTTTATGGCCTAGCGACTTATGGTAATGCTGGCTTCCTGCGTGAGCAGGTTTGCAAACACATGTGTCCTTATGCACGATTCCAAAGTGCAATGTTTGATAACGACACACTGATTGTGACTTACGATCAAGAGCGAGGCGAGCCACGTAGTGGCCGCTCAAGAAAAATAGACGCAAAGCAGGAGGGTTTAGGCGACTGTATTGATTGTAATTTCTGTGTGCAAGTGTGCCCGGTTGGTATTGATATCCGCAATGGCTTGCAATATGAATGTATTAGTTGCGGTTTGTGTGTGGACGCATGTAACAGCATTATGGATAAAATGAATTATCCACGCGGCTTAATCCGATTCACAACGCAAAATGGCCTGGCCCAGCACTGGACTAAGCATCAAGTGATTCAAAAAATATTGCGTCCGCGAGTGCTTATTTATAGTGCGCTGTTGTTGTTGCTTTCTCTGGGTTTGGTTGTTTCTTTGGCGATGCGCCCCGCATTTAAAGTGGATGTTAATCGTGACCGAGGTGTAATGTCCAGATTGGTTTCCGGCGGTAAAGTAGAGAATGTCTATCAGTTGCAAATCACCAATGTGACCGAAGCTAAAGAGACGTATCGCGTATCAGTGTCTGGCATTGATGGTTTGTCGATGGCCTCTCAAACTCAGTTCACGGTAGAGCCTGCTAATGAACGATTGGTGGCTGTAAGCCTGCAAATTGCCGATGGTGCAATACGTAGCGGTACACACCCGATTATGTTTGAAGTGGAGGCGTTGGGGACTAAAGAACGTATTACTCAAAAATCTATCTTTTATATGTCCCGCTAGTCTATATCGAGAGAGGTAAGGGTTGAGTCAAGAGGCGCCTAGTGCGCCTCTTAGTTTATACAGGCAGTGTTTATATAATGGGTTAATCTATACTCTTGGCTGCGTTACTTAGGCTTTTAGTAGCACAATCACTGCGCCACTCCCACCGTCTTGCCTGCGTGCTTCTGCATAGGCAATCACTTCATCACGCTGTATTAACCAGCCACGTAATTTGTGTTTAAGTACCGGCTCGCGGTTACGTGAGCCTAATCCTTTGCCATGCACAATGCGTACGCAGCGTATGCCCCGTTTCTTACAGTCGTTTAAAAAGGTTGCCACGTAAAGTCTAGCCTCATCACTGACTAAGCCATGCAGATCAATTGCTGCCTGTATCACCCAGTTACCGCGGCGTAGTTTACTTAAAATATCAGGGGAGTGACCTTCACGAAGGTAAAGCAGTTCTTCGCCAGTTTCTAATTCATGTGCCGGTATATAGTGATCGCTTAAGGAGTCAGCTAGGGCTTGTTGCTCATCACGAATAAACTGTTTGGGGATAGGTTTCGGGCGTAGCGGTGCGTGATGCACACGCTTGGGTTTGAGTGGACGCGCGTCTTTAACTGCTTCTAAAAACAGTTCAGATTCATTGTCTTTTGCGTCTTCCACAATGTTAATGCCTAGGTTTAAGTGGTAAGCGAGGGCAATGCGGACATTGCCCTCATTCTTACTTATTTCAAATGATCTAAATAACGTTCAGCATCTAGTGCGGCCATGCAACCTGTACCGGCACTAGTAACCGCTTGACGGTAAATATGGTCTTGCACATCACCTGCTGCAAACACACCCGGCACGCTAGTGGCAGTAGCATTACCTACGCGGCCCATTTGCGTCACAATGTAGCCGCCTTCCATCTCGAGTTGGCCTTCAAAGATATCTGTGTTTGGTTTGTGGCCAATGGCAATAAACACGCCTTGTAATGCAATGTCTTTAGTCGTGCCATCACTCACATTTTTAATGCGCATGCCAGTCACACCAGTGTTATCACCAAGCACTTCGTCCAAGGTGGCGAATGTTTCCAGTACGATTTTGCCTTCAGCCACGCGCGCCATCAGTTTGTCGACGAGAATTGCTTCTGCTTTAAACTTATCACGGCGGTGTACCAGCGTTACTTTACTTGCGATATTGGCTAGGTATAAAGCCTCTTCAACCGCAGTGTTACCGCCACCAATCACAGCGACTTCTTGGTTTCTGTAGAAGAAGCCATCGCAGGTTGCACAAGCAGACACGCCCTTACCTGAGAATGCCTCTTCACTTGGCAGGCCTAAGTATTTTGCAGAGGCGCCCGTTGCAATAATCAAGGCATCACATGTGTATTCACCACTATCGCCCACTAAACGAATCGGTTTTTCTGTGAGGTGCGTGGTATGAATGTGGTCAAAAATCATTTCAGTGTTAAAACGCTCTGCATGTTTTTGGAAGCGCTCCATCAATTCCGGGCCTTGCACGCCGTCTGCATCTGCTGGCCAGTTATCAACCTCGGTTGTCGTCATCAACTGACCACCTTGTGCAATACCAGTAATTAATACAGGTTTGAGATTTGCGCGTGCAGCGTAAACCGCGGCTGAATAGCCTGCAGGACCTGAGCCTAAAATAAGTAGTTTGGCGTGACGTGTTGCCATAATGTATTACTTTCTTGATTAATATTGAATTTTATACGTTGGGTGTGATGTTTGATTTTTCAAGTAAGTGGTGGCATGGAAGCAGCTTTTTCCTGAGCGCTGTACTGTGCAAGCTACACCCTAATGCGTTTTAGGTATCGCGCTGTGCTGCCAACTTAGCTTGAGAAGTTATCGTATTATTTTTCTAGCAGACTCCGGAGCATCCATGCAGTTTTTTCATGGGTTTGTAAACGTTGCGTGAGTAAATCGGCAGTTGCTTCATCTGAGGCAGCATCCGCACTAGGAAACACCGCACGAGCCGTGCGGCACACTGCTTCATGGCCGGCTACCAGTTCGGCAATCATGTCTTGTGCTTTAGGCACTGACTCTGATTCTTTAATTGAACTTAACTTGGCAAAATCGCGATAAGTGCCTGGTGCATAAACATCTAAAGCACGAATGCGCTCAGCCACCAAATCAACGGCTAATGCCAGTTCGTTGTATTGTGTTTCGAACATCAAGTGCAATGTGTTGAACATCGGACCCGTGACGTTCCAATGAAAGTAATGCGTTTTCAAATATAAAGTGTAGGTATCCGCTAATAGATGTGAAAGACCCTGAGCAATATTTTTTCTATCTTCTTCTTTAATGCCAATATCCATTTGAACTCCTTAGTAAGACTCTGGTTAAGGGATTACAACGTTTTATGATTCGAATTGAGAATGATATTCTAATCGCTACGCAGCGACTTTGATACTGCTATAATTAAATCCGACACTTAAAATACGTTAAAGGTTTATCTTGTTTTTCAAAAAATCTAAACCAGTTAATGCTCGCCGTGAAGCTGAAGTAATTAAATCTAATGCCCTCGCTAATACGCTCATTAAAGAAGCTTGGTGGCTGGGTTTAGTGCTCATCGGGCTTTATATTACCGTCATTCTTTTTACTTATAATCCTAACGACTCTTCTTGGTCACATATTGCACCTGATAGTGCAGTTATTCAGAACGGCGGCGGTAGTGTCGGTGCCTGGATTTCTGATTTATTACTGTATGTATTTGGCTTTTCTGCCTGGTGGTGGGCTGTATTAGCTTTTTATGCCATGTGGTTTGTGTATTTAACGTTAGAAACTGTGAATCAGAGCGAGAAGCCATTCTTACTTTTTAACTTTTTTGGCTTTGCTTTGCTGCTGGTAGCTTCAAGCGCCTTGGAAGCAGGGCACCTGATTAATTTGCCAGCCTTGTTGCCTGATAGCGCAGGCGGTATGTTAGGTAGCGCTGTAGATACAGGCTTGCGTAGCTTGTTTGGTTATACAGGCTCTAGCATGCTGCTGCTGTTAATGTTTGTGGTTGGTTTTAGCTTGTTTACAGGTTGGTCATGGATCATGATCACCGAAAAATTTGGCGCGTTATTGATTTCTAGCTATGCGTTCATTACGCTGAAGTGGCAAGACTGGCAAGACAGAAAAGCCGGTAAAGCTGTGGAGCAGGAGCGTATCGAATACGTTAAAAGCGAACGTAAGCGCGTGGTGGATCGTGAGCCGGTACAAATTGAAACGCCAGTGCTTGAAATCGCGCAAAGTGTGCGCGTACAAAAAGAAAAACAAGTGCCATTGTTTGATACGCACCCTGACACCCCATTGCCGCCTATACACCTGTTAGATGAACCTTCAGGCACGGTGGAATTGCCTTCTGCCGAAACCCTAGACTTCACCTCGCGTTTGATTGAACGTAAGCTGATGGATTTTGGCATTGAGGTCAAAGTGTTAACTGCATTGCCAGGCCCTGTGATTACGCGTTACGAGCTTGAACCAGCGGCCGGCGTTAAAGGCAGTCAGGTCACGAACCTAGTAAAAGACTTAGCGCGCGCTTTATCTGTGGTGAGTGTGCGTGTAGTAGAAACGATTCCTGGAAAAACCTGCATGGGTTTAGAGATTCCTAACCCTAAACGCCAAATCGTTTATTTATCAGAAATCATGGGCAGTCAGGCGTACGCAGATATACATTCACCACTGGCTATTTCTTTAGGTAAAGATATCGGCGGAAAACCTGCGGTGGCTGATTTAGCGAAAATGCCACACGTGCTGGTTGCCGGTACGACCGGCTCTGGTAAGTCTGTGGCTATTAATGCGCTGATTTTAAGCTTGCTGTATAAAGCAGATGCGAGCCAAGTGCGCATGATTTTAATTGACCCCAAAATGTTGGAGCTGTCAGTTTACGAGGGTATTCCACATCTGTTAGCGCCAGTGGTAACAGATATGCGCCATGCCGCAAACGCCTTAAATTGGTGTGTGGCGGAGATGGAGCGTCGCTATAAATTGATGTCTATGTTAGGTGTGCGTAACCTTGCAGGCTATAACCAAAAAATTAAGGATGCAGATAAAGCCGGAGAGAAAATTCCGCATCCATTTAGCTTGACCCCAGACGAGCCCGAGCCGTTGGAAGAAATGCCATTGATCGTTGTAGTGATAGACGAGTTGGCTGATTTGATGATGGTAGTAGGTAAAAAAGTGGAAGAGTTGATTGCACGTTTAGCCCAAAAGGCGCGCGCTTCTGGCATACACTTGGTATTGGCAACGCAGCGACCTTCAGTAGATGTGATTACTGGTTTGATTAAAGCTAACGTGCCGACACGTATTTCTTTTCAGGTTTCCAGCAAAATCGACTCACGTACCATTTTGGACCAAATGGGTGCTGAAGCCTTGCTAGGGCAGGGTGATATGCTTTATATGCCACCAGGTACCGGTTACCCGCTGCGTATTCATGGGGCTTTTGTGTCAGACCAAGAAGTGCACAAAGTGGTCGATTATCTTAAAGCCCAAGGTGAACCGAATTACATCGACGGTATTCTAACCAACGAAACCGAAGAAGCCGGCGGCGCAGATTTCGTGGCTGGTAGCTCAGGCAATGGCGGCTCAGAGGTTGATCCACTTTATGACGAGGCAGTGGGTATCGTGCTTAAATCACGTCGCGCCAGTATTTCATCAGTACAACGCCAGCTGCGCATTGGTTACAACCGCGCCGCTCGTTTGATTGAGGATATGGAACGCGCAGGTTTGGTTTCTGCGATGCAAAGCAACGGTAACCGCGAAGTATTAGCACCGCATCATGAGCCTTAATTTTTAAAGAAGAACATACTAATTTAATGAATATTATTAAAAAACTGCAAAATACTGGTTTGCATTTCATCAATGGTTTATTGGTGTTGCCTGTACTTTTCGTAGCGCAAGTTGCACATGCAGATGGCATGGATAGCGTAAAGGCGTTCTATGAAAAAACGCAGGCAGTGCGCGCCAATTTTCATCAAGTGGTCACCGATAAACAAGGGCGCAAGGTGCAAGAAGTGCAGGGCACTATGCAGCTCAAACGCCCTAATAAGTTTAGGTGGGATTACAACAAGCCATATGAGCAACAAATCATTAGTGATGGCAAACAGGTATGGCTGTATGACACTGAGCTAGCACAGGTGACCGTGCGTGATATCGGCAAAGCGTTGGGTTCTAGCCCTGCTGCATTGCTGGCTGGCGGTAAGGCCATAGAGGAGACTTTTACGCTGGCTAATGCCAGCAATCGCGATGGTTTAAATTGGGTGAGCGCGCAGCCTAAAGATAAAGAGTCTGGTTTTGAAAAAATATTGCTGGGTTTCAAAGATAATCAGATTCAGGAAATGGCATTGTTAGATAGCTTTGGGCACAACACAAAAATTGTATTTAGCAAGGTTGAGGTAAACCCTGCGCTGGATGAAAAGTCATTTTTATTTAAACCACCAAAAGGTGTGGATGTGGTGGGTGAGTAAAAAGTGGCGAAAGATACCTATTTATTTTGAACAGTCTATTTGAACCCAATACCCCACAAGCACCACTCGCTGAGCGATTACGCCCTAAAGCGTTAGACGAGGTCGTCGGTCAGTCACATCTGCTAGGGGTTGGCAAGCCGCTACGCTTGGCTTTTCAGTCTGGCAAGTTACCTTCCATGATTTTATGGGGGCCGCCCGGTGTAGGTAAAACCACCTTGGCACGCCTTATTGCCAATACGGCCGATGCTGAGTTTATCCCTATTTCTGCGGTGTTGTCTGGTATTAAAGATATCCGTGAAGCCGTAGAGCGTGCAGAGCATACTTTGCAGCAGCATGGGCGTAAAACTATCTTGTTTGTGGATGAGGTGCACCGCTTTAATAAAGGCCAGCAAGATGCATTTTTGCCATTTGTAGAAAGTGGCTTAATTACCTTTATTGGCGCCACAACCGAAAACCCCTCGTTTGAGGTGAACAGTGCGCTGTTAAGCCGTGCGCAGGTGTTTGTGCTTAACTCATTGTCAGAGGCTGAACTATCGTTATTGCTTGATCGCGCGCAGCAGTTGGTGGCCGCCGAGTTAACCATTATCCCAGAAGTGCGTGAGCAGGTTTTGGCTTATGCTGATGGCGACGCAAGACGCTTGCTCAACTTTGCTGAAGGCTTGTTTAATGCGGCACAGGGTGCCGCTATCTCTGAAATTGATGAGGCGTTCTTACAGACCACGATGGCGAGTAAGCTACGTCGTTTTGATAAAGGTGGCGAAGCATTTTACGATCAAATATCTGCCTTGCATAAATCAGTGCGTGGCTCTAACCCTGATGCTGCTTTGTACTGGTTTTTACGCATGATAGATGGCGGGGCCGATCCGCTTTACCTAGGGCGTCGTATTGTGCGGATGGCGGTTGAGGATATCGGCATTGCAGACCCGCGTGCGCAGACCATGGCATTAGAGGCCTGCCAGATTTATGAGCGGCTTGGCTCTCCTGAAGGCGAGCTTGCGTTATCCAATGCCGTGATTTATTTGGCGGTAGCAGCTAAAAGTAATGCGGCCTATATGGCTTACAACCAAGCTAAAGCTTTCGTGGCGCAAGATAAGTCACGTACCGTGCCATTACATTTGCGCAACGCGCCAACTAAACTGATGAAGGCGTTGGATTACGGTAAAGAGTATCGCTATGCGCACAATGAGCCAGATGCGTATGCTGCAGGCGAGAGCTACTTCCCTGATGATTTGCCGCCGCAACAATTTTACTCCCCCACGCCACGTGGTCTTGAGGGTAAAATAGCGGAAAAATTAGCGTATTTGCGTGAGCTAGATAAACGTGAAATAGATAAAAAAGCAAAAAAATAAGCAGTCAGCCGCTTTCTCTAAGCCTAACCCTTCTCTAAGCCTAACCCTTGCAGGGCTGGCTGCCAAGTTGAGCAATGATGGTGCTGGCGAGCATGCAACAGAACAAAATTAAGGGATTTAAATGTTAGACATTCAAGCATTAAGAAATGATTTAGATGGCGTAGTGAGCCAATTACAGGCACGTGGTTTTGAGTTTGATGCGGCTAAGTTCAGCGCCCTAGAGCAAGAGCGTAAAACCGTGCAAACTAACACGCAGGATTTACAGGCTAAGCGTAATAATGCATCTAAGCAAATTGGTATTGCAAAGTCTAAAGGTGAAGACGTGAGCGCCATCATGGCAGAAGTGGCCGGCCTAGGTGAGCAGTTAAAAGCGGGTGAAGTGCGTTTGGCTGAGTTGCAGGCTGACTTGCAAAGCCTATTGCTCAACGTGCCAAACTTACCGCACGCTAGCGTGCCTCAGGGTAAGTCTGAAGCAGATAACGTAGAAGTGCGTAAAGTAGGTACACCACGCACGTTTGATTTTGAAGTGAAAGACCATACCGATGTTGGTATGCCACTGGGTTTGGATTTTGATACAGGCACCAAACTATCTGGCACACGTTTTACGCTAATGCGCGGGCAGATTGCAAAAATGCATCGTGCGCTTGCACAGTTTATGTTGGATACACAAACCGAACAGCATGGCTACGAAGAATGCTATACCCCATATTTGGTTAATGCAGAGACATTAACCGGCACAGGCCAGTTGCCTAAGTTTGAAGAGGACCTGTTCTCATTAGCGCACAACGACAGCAAGTTATATTTAATCCCTACGTCTGAGGTGACCCTCACTAATACCGTGCGTGATGAAATTGTCCCCTTAGAGTCTCTGCCGATTAAACTCACCGCACATACGCCATGCTTCCGCTCTGAGGCTGGTTCTTATGGGCGCGATACCAAAGGCATGATTCGCCAGCACCAGTTTGATAAAGTTGAAATGGTGCAGATTGTGCACCCTGAGAAAAGCTACCAAGCATTAGAAGAAATGGTGGGTCACGCTGAGAACATCCTTAAAGCATTAGGTTTGCCTTACCGTGTAGTTTCACTATGCACAGGCGACATGGGCTTTGGCGCAGCTAAAACTTATGATTTAGAGGTTTGGTTGCCAGCGCAAAATACTTATCGTGAGATTTCCTCTGTATCCAACTGTGAGTCATTTCAGGCACGTAGATTACAAGCACGTTTCCGTAACGAGAGTGGCAAGCCTGAACTGGTGCACACCTTAAATGGCTCTGGTTTGGCGGTAGGGCGTACACTAGTTGCAGTGCTGGAAAACTACCAAAATGCAGATGGCAGCGTAACCGTGCCAGAAGTGTTAAGGCCATATATGAACAATCTGGCGGTGATTACTGCTTAGATTTTCAGTTACTCTAGATATTTCAGTCTTTGTAGTTTAGTGGAACTCGTCTATGTATTTGGACGCCTAATGTTTTCTCTGGCGTCCACTGTCTATCAAAAAAAGTTGGCGCAACATGGTTTGCACCCATTTTATATCGTTGCAGCTACCTATCTTGTACTTGGTGTTCTAGCTGCACCTTTACTGTACGCGATTGACTTTGGCAGCCTGAGCCATGATTTTTGGTTAAATGTATGGCTAGCCTCGTTATTTGACGTTGCTGGCTGGATGTTTCTAGTCCTGTCACTTTCTAAAACTGATTTGTCCGTGTTTGGGCCATTAAACGCCTACAAAGTAGTGGCGTCCATGTTGTTAGCCATTTTGTTTCTGAATGAGGTCCCCAGTGCACAGGGCTTGCTAGGTGTGCTGTTTATCATTGTAGGCAGCTTCTTTTTGATGCCACCAGCTGCAACATCTCAAACTAATATAGTAGGTGGCTTGTTGCGCGATAAAGGCGTACAGGCGCGCTTTTTATCGATATTCCTGTTTTCTGTGGGTACGGTTTTCCTTAAAAAATCAGTGGCTGGCGGTGTGCTGGAAACGATGGTGTTTTGGTCGCTAATCGGCCTGCCACTGGTGTTATTGAGCAATTATTTCTTTCTGCCCAATAGCGTTCAAGATCAAATTAAAGCAACTAGGCAGCATCTGTACAGCATTACGCTGATAGGGGCGATGGTTTTCGCTATGCAGTACTTCACCTTGTTATTACTCGCTAATATGCTGGTAGCTTACGCATTGGCACTGTTTCAATTAGGCATGGTGCTGCAGGTGTTGATTGGTTATCGTGTATTTAACGAGAAAGATATCGCCAGAAAGTTGCTGGCAAGTTTAGTGATGATGGCAGGCAGCCTTTTGGTTTTAATGCACTAGCTTTTAAGTGGCTTTGATTATATCTCTGTAAATATAGCCATTGCCTACATAAGGTTTAATAGCCAATTATGTACTGCTTTATTGTAGCTGTTTGCACCACACTTATTCAACGTTAGATTAATTGCGTGCAATCTTAAATGCATCAAACTCTGGGTTATGGCTAGGTTGGTGTTTTTCTAATATGCGTTGATAACTGCGCACTGACTCTACAAAAATAACAGGTGCACCGCCACTGGCATATCCATATTTTAGGGTAGTGTAGTAATCGGGGTTTTTGAGTAACACCAGCGTTTTTTTAATATCCGCCCAGCTATCAGGGTTTAGTTTTAATCTCTTAGCCAGCACGCGGGCATCTTCAACATGTGCGTAGCCAATATTGTAAGAAGCCAGCGCCATATATGTTCTATCCGGCTCAGGAATGCGCTCAGGTACCGTATCAATGAGTTTAAGCAAATACTTAGCGCCTGCCGGTATGCTTTGCTTAGGGTCTAGCCTATCGGTAACGCCCATCAGGTCTGCCGTCCCTTCAGTTAGCATCATCAGTCCACGTACATTGGTAGGCGAGGTGTTGTAGGTATCCCAGTGCGATTCTCTGTAGCTCACTGCGGCTAGCAAACGCCAATCTATGCCCGTAATATCCTGCGCCTGTTTAAATAGGTGCACGTATTTAGGCAGCAAGCTATTGCTGCGCTCAAGAAATGTGGTGATATCTGATGAGTTGAGGCGTTTGTTATGGCCGTAGTAGCGATCTAGCAAATTACGTAATGTGCCGTCATTTTTGATTTTTGCAAAAAATTTATTAATGTTAGCTAGCATTTGCCGGTCAGAATTTTTAGACATAGCCCAAGCAATTTTTTCGGCAGGACCAATTGGCATGGCGATACCCAGATTAGGATGGTAGTTTTGCATTAACGCCGCTAGGTGGTTATCTGCGATGGTGTAATCAAGTAGGCCATCGGCGACCTCTTCTATTAACGATTCAGTATTGGTGCGTTTGATACTTTGCCATTTGAGCGCGTTATTCTTTTTTTGTAAAACGGCTAAGTGCTCTTCGTAGCTGGTGCCTTCTGGTACGGCCAGTGTTTTGCCAATAATGTCCGTGATGTTATCCGGCTCTTTGTTGATTTCATTGTTAAAAATGAGCTGTTGCTGTGTTTCTTGGTAAGGGGTTGAAAATAACACCAGATGCTCGCGTAAATGCGTGACGCTGAGGCTGGCTGCTGCAATGTGCGCTTTACCTTTTAGCAAACTTGGAATCACTTCACTAATGCTGTTGACCAGTACAAAACGGATTTCATAGTCTGGGTAGTAGTCATTCACAAACTGCGTAGCTAAATCATATTCAATCCCTGCGGGCTGGTTGTCATTGTTTAAATAATAGGTGGTGGGCCCGTTGTGCGTAACAAAGACAATTTCTTTTTTCTTGGCATCGATGGCTGGCGTTCGATCAACATCACTCTTAGGTTTACAGCCAACAAAGCACACACATAGCAATGCCAGTGTGAATAAACGTATCCACTGTTTATTTTGGAAGAGGGCTATCAAACTTAGCGCTCACTCACCACGCCATCTTGGGCGATTAAAATAACATCGGCTAACTGGTGGAAAATGCCATGTTCCACAACACCCGGCGTATTGTTAAGCAGGGCATTAAGGGTGCTAGCGTCGATGCTGGCATCAAATTTCATATCAAGCACATAGCTACCGTGTGAGGTGATCCAAAAGCCATCTTTGGCGGCATTAGGGCGCAGGTCACCCACACCGCCGAGCGCTTCTAGGCTCTTTTTTGCCATTTGCCAGGCAAAGGGGATGACTTCAATCGGGATGGTAAAATTTTGTCCAATATGGTTCACCAGCTTGCTTGCATCGGCCACCACAATAAACTGTGTGGCAGCTTTGGCAAGGAGCTTTTCTTTGACTAAATCACTACCGCGGCCTTTTAGCAAGGTTTTGTCGGACGTGATTTCATCTGCTCCATCAACATAGAGGTCTATGCTTGCCACGTGTTCTAGTGCCACGATAGGCAGTTGCAATGACTGCGCTTTTTGTGCACTGATAGTGGAGCTGGCAATGGTTGTACATCGTAAGCCTTGCTCACGTGTTAGTCTGGCGAGTTCTTCAATGAAGTAGTTTGCAGTTGAACCGGTGCCTAAGCCAACCAGCATGCCGTTTTGTACATACTGAGCAGCACGTAGTGCGACTAATTGTTTGTCATTCATTTTGCATCCCCATGACTTTTTTACTTATTGTGCTTACTATATTAACGCTATTTACTTTGCTTAGTCATAAAAAAAGGGAGCGAGTTGCTCCCTTTTCAAATTTTTTTGCTATCAGTGATAGCTGAAAAATTATTTCATTACACGGTTTCTGTATTCACCAGTACGTGTGTCGATCTCAATTTTGTCGCCTTGCGCACAGAATAATGGCACTGGCAATTCAAAACCTGATGCGATTTTAGCTGGTTTCATTACTTTACCTGATGTGTCGCCTTTAACTGCTGGCTCAGTGTAGGTGATTTCACGTACCACTGTTGTTGGTAATTCAACGGTAATTGCTTTGCCATCGTAGAAACGCAAGTCAGCTGGCATGCCGTCTTCGATGTACGGTAATGCATCTTCCATGAACTCTGCGTCTACATCGTACTGGTTGTAATCTGCATCCATGAATACATAAGTTGGATCAGCAAAGTATGAGTAAGTCACTTCTTTTTTCTCAAGTACGATCACATCAAACTTATCGCCAGCGCCGTAGATGCTTTCGCTAGGTGCTTCTGTCAGTAAGTTTTTGAATTTCATTTTTACAACGGCAGTGCTGCGGCCTGATTTGTTGTATTCTGCTTTTACTACGACCAGTGGAACGTTATCCACCATAATCACGTTACCGGCGCGGAGTTCTTGTGCTGTTTTCATAGGGTGCCTTAGATTCTAAATGCGTAAAATCGCGCATTATACCTTATTTTTTATCATCTTTTCACTAAAAATCACCAACTTAGTGGCTAAGTCAGTTTGCTGTGCAAGCGTATTCGTTTGTTGCGTGCTATAGCTTTTGAGTGCAGGGAGCTGGTTTAAATAATCCTGCCAAGTTGCGACTGGTATTTGCTCTGCTAGCCATGCATTGTGCATGTTAAGAACAGCCACTTTGGTAGCGTCTGCACATTCTGCATAAAATAAATCTAAAAATGCATGTAGTTTTTTAATGTGGGTTTGTTCTGTTTGCAGGTATGGTTGCCAGATAAAAGGTTTACCTGCCCAAATAGCACGTACCCAGCTATCTTCGCCGCGCACAAAGTTAATGTCACAGTTACTGAGTAGTTTGTCGTAGTCACGTTGACTTAAAAAGGGAATCACATGCAGCGTAAGGTTTTGCTGAGTGAGCGTATCGCCAATGTGCAGTGTGGGGCATCCAAAAAAATCAGCCACGCTAGGTAAAATGCTGCCAGCCGGCACATAGCAATTAATTGGCTGGTTGGATTGTGCCATTGCCGATAATAAGTCAGAAATTGGCGCATGTGGGTAGCAGAATAAAGATACTTTTAAGTGAGGGCTGGCGACTAGCCCTAAACTTTGCCAAAAGTCCTGTTGCTGGCTTGGAGTTTTATCCAGCTCTTGATGCTGCTTAATAAGGTCATGCTCTCGTAACAAACCGCCGGTGCTGGAGGTAAAGCCGGGGAAGAAGAAGTGGCGGGTTAAAGTGCCGCGTTTTGAGCTGTTTGCATGAAAGTCATCCACCCAGCTTTCAGCCGATAAATATTCTAAGTTAACCCAGACCGTGCTGGGCTGCATGGTGGCCAGGTAGGCTTGCGGTAATTCGCAGGCAAAGCTTTCGATAACCACAGGAGCAGCATGCAGAAACTTGGTATCTGCATACCATGCAATGATGCTGATACCTTCAATAGATTGCTGTGCGAGCGAGGTGTCGATGGCTGGAATCAGTTGTTTCGCAACATGCAGGTCATCAATATAGAGACGGATTATTAACTGGTGCTCGCTTTGTAATTGTTGGGCTAGGCGCCAGCAAACACCGATGTCACCAAAGTTATCGACTATTTTGCAGAATATATCCCAAGTTTTATCTATTGCCATGCGAATCTACAGCAAGTGAATATTGAAGATTTTTAGTACTTGCGCGTAGCCGTAAAACAGCACTGCGGTGATCAATATGTAGGTGAGTAGCGTGGGCCAAAACCCAAACCTTGGTAGCATCCATGCAAATACTGGGAACATAGGCAGGGTAGGGATGACATACCAAAACGTGTAATAGGCATGGTTGGCAATTTTTGCCGTGGGTTGCTGTTCAATATAAAGCCAAATGAGGCTAATAATAGTAATTAAAGGCAATGCAGCAACCAAGCCGCCAAGTTTGTCGCTCAGTTTGGCTGCTTCTGAAATAACAACAATCGCTAATGCCGTCAGTAGATATTTAATGATGAGGTAGCTCATGGCGGCTAGTATTTAATCTCAATGATTTCGAAGGTTGCTTCACCTTTGGGCGTGGTGGCGCGCACGGTGTCACCGATAGATTTACCCAATAAGGATTTTGCTAGGGGTGATACCCAGCTGATATAACCTTTGCTTGGTTCCAGCTCGTCTTTACCTACAATGCGATAAGTATGTTCTGTGTCATCGTCCAAGTTGTATAAGCTGACCCAAGCGCCAAAATATACTTTTTCCAGATGTTGCTGTTGGCTGGCATTTACGATTTCAGCTAAATCCATGCGCCGCATTAAATGACGGCAGCGGCTGTCAATTTGGCGTAGACGCCGTTTGCCGTAAATGTAGTCGCCATTTTCACTGCGGTCGCCATTGCCGGCAGCCCATGAAACGGTGCGTACCACTTCTGGGCGCTCTATTTTATACAGCTGATGAAACTCTGCCTTTAGTGCTTCAAAGCCTTCAGGGGTGATGTAGTTCTTTTCGTCGGTAGCGGCCATGAGGTAACTATCTGCTCGCTTTAGTTTCGTCTAGTAATTGCACATCTTTGACATAAAAGCTGGTTTCACCAAAGCAGGTGGTGGGGACACCTTTGTGCTCTTCATAGATTAGACGCACACGTTCGCCAACAGTTGTGTTGATTTTTTTTGCCACGCTGGCATCTCTGACGGTAAAGAAGAACTTCTCGGCCTGCGTGCCCGGCATGGAAACTAAAATAAGCTCACCTTCGTAAGTTTTGCAAACCCAACCCTTTTGCGAGAGCTTTTGTACATAGCCTGCGCGTTCTCCAGAGGAGTAAACCCAGCTTAATGATGCCCAGGTGTAAAGCGCAAAGAGCGCAAAAGGAACAAGTATCAGCAAGGTGAAATACGTCAATATTTTTTGAAGTCGAGTTAACATGGTCCGTTTAAGGCTTTAGGTTGTGAGTGCACCTATTTTATTTGCCTATTACAAATAATCCAATAGAATTGTGAAATGACTTTAAAGACGCTCATCCTTTGCCCATCCGCCCGTTTGGCGCGCAGTATTCAAACCGACATCGCACAGCAGCACCTGCAGGCAGAGCAAAGCCAGTGGCATAGCCCAGAGGTGCAGACTTTATCGCAATGGCTGGAGCATATCATTGAAGAAAGTTTGCTCACCGGCGGGATTGCAGCCCAGCGCTCGCCTTATGCGTTAAGTGGATTTAATGAGCAACTGTTGTGGGAAGAGGTGATTACGCAGTCACTGAAAAGAAATGCCTTTGGTGAGCTGTTTGATGTTTCAGGGCTAGCTAAAGCAGCGATGGAAGCCAACCGCTACGTGGTGGCTTGGCATTTGCATGTGTCTAATGAGCATCAGGCGGAAGAGTGTCGCCAGTTTTTATTGTGGCAACAGGCGTTTCAGGCGCGTTGCAGCGAGCTAAATGCGCTGGAAAGTGTGCGTTATTTAGATTGGCAATTATCCCAGTTGGCTAATGCGAGCAGTGTGTTGCCATCTAACATCGCGTTTGCTGGTTTTGACCAAACGGCGCCACAGGAAAAGCGCTTGCGTGAGATTTTAATGCAGCGTGGTGTGTTGATTGAAGATTACGTGACCACCGCCAGTGAGGCCGCGCAAGCACAGTATGTGTGCTTAGAGCATGACGACGCGGAGTGCCGTGCCGCGGTGGCATGGGCAGCACAATATTTAGCTGCACAACCTGATGCTGTTATTGCAATTGTGACGCCACGCTTGAGTGAGGTGAGAAACCAGCTGGCAGACTTACTGGATGACGTGCTTTACCCTGAGAGTGTGCGCCCAAGTTTGGCCGCGATACCACGTCGCTATAATTTTTCTTTAGGTACGCCGCTGGCACAGCAGCCTGTGGTGCAGGCCGCATTGCATCTATTGCGATTGGTGACGGCTTATCAGTTAGCCTATGCAGATGTTTCTGCCATGTTACTTTCTCCATTTTGGTCTGCAAGCCAGCAAGAAGCCGATGCGCGCGCACTGCTTGACGCAAGGATGCGTGAGAAACTTCCTGCGCAGTTTACGATGGCTAATTTTATTACGTTTGCACAGAAGCAGCATGACGATGGCCTGAACTTAACGCAGCTATTGCATGACCTTAACGCTGTGATGGCAGCAGTGCCAAGCAAGCTGGCGCACGCTGCGCAATGGGGTGAAGTGTTAGATGCGCTACTTGAGCATTTAGGTTGGCCTGGTGAGCGCACAATTAGCAGTTTGGAATATCAGGCGATTAATGCATGGCAAAAGGCATTGCAGCAACTGGCGCAGTTGGATGTGTTGGGACGGCGTATTTCTGCGAATCAGGCGGTGGCATATTTGCAGCAAATATGTACTAACCAAGTGTTTCAGCCAGAAACTGAGCAAACGCCTGCGATTCAGATATTGGGGATTATGGAGGGGCTGAGTGCACCAGTCGATGCTATTTGGTGCATGCATATGAATGACCATATCTGGCCGCCTCCGGCACGCCCTAATCCATTGTTACCAGCGTTTATTCAGCGCTTAGCAGGTTTACCCAATGCGGATGACAGTATTCAGGCAACGTTTGCGGTCACGATACATCACCGTTTATTGTATTCTGCGCGGCAAATTGTTTTCTCCAGCAGCCGCACGGCAGGGGAGAGCCAGCTCCGTGCGTCACCATTGATGCAAAATATCCCGATGCTGGATGCCGATGTCAGCCTAGCTGAAACACTGGCTGAGCAATTGAGCGTTAAAGCACATGAAACTTTAGTGCATATGGATGACCACATGGCGCCGATTGTGCAAGAGGGTGACCATGTTTCGGGCGGTACTGGCTTGCTGAAAGCACAAGCAATTTGCCCTGCATGGGCGTTTTATCAATATCGCTTAGGCGCGAAGGCGCTCAAAATACCAACTAACGGTTTAGATAGCATCATGCGCGGTTCATTGGTGCATGACGTACTGGAGCGATTTTGGGCTAAGCGCCACTTTGCCGATTTACGCGATATGAGCGCAGATGATTTCACCTTAGCGTTAAAGCAGGCGGTGAGCTTAACTTTAGAAGATTTTGCAGCTAAGACTGACGTTGCCTCTACGGCCATACTTGAGCTAGAGCATGAGCGGCTCTTTAATCTGGTGGGTGACTGGCTGCAGTTTGAAAAAGAGCGTGGTGTAGTGTTTAAGATAGTAGGTTGTGAAGTGCCTAAGTCTGTAAACATTTGCGGGATTGAAATGAATTTAAAAATAGACCGTGTGCACCAGCTGGAAAATGGCGGTTTGGAATTTATTGATTATAAAACCGGGCAAACACCTAAAACCAAAAACTGGGGCGAAGACCGCATTACAGAGCCGCAACTACCCATCTATGCCAGTTTTTACGCTGACAATACCAACCCTGTTACGGGTATCTATTTTGGCATGGTGAAAACTGCCGATCATGCGTTTACCGGAGTAGGCGAGGTTAATTTTGAAACTGAGCAAGCCAAGCGTAAACCGGCTTTTACTCAAAATTTTGTAGATTGGCCACATTTGTTAAATCATTGGAAAGCGTCTATTGAAGACATCGCGCTGGAACTCAAAGCCGGTCAAGCGGCAACGCGTTTTAGTGATGCATCTGATCTCATGTATTGTGAAGTGACAACCCTGCTCAGATTGCCTGAGCGTCAATTGCAATTTGAGCGGTTTCAGGCTGCGGATACACAGGGTGGTGCTTAATGAATGTAGGCCAAGCCAATAATGCCGCGGCAGAAGTGCTGGAACTTGACGCACAAAACCGCTTACGCGCACTGGATTTATCTTCTTTTATTGTAGAAGCGCCAGCCGGTGCAGGGAAAACGGAACTACTCACCCAGCGCTATTTAAAGCTATTGCAAACAGTCAATGCGCCGGAAGAGATTATTGCAATTACCTTTACCAATAAGGCTGCGGCGGAAATGCGCTTGCGTATTCTGGATAGCTTGTTAAAAGCTGATAGCAAAGAAATGCCCACGCAGGCACATAAGCAAATTACTTATGACCTGAGCCTAAAGGCGCTGCAGCAATCTAGCCAAAAAAACTGGCAGTTGATTGAAAACCCATCTCGCTTACGCATTTTTACCATTGATAGCCTATGTGCGCATTTGGCGCGGCAGATGCCACTGATGAGCCGCTTTGGCGCACAGCCTCAGGTGACCACAGATGCCGGCGTGCTGTATGCGCAAGCTGCTGAGCAGGCACTGGCCTTGGTTAACGGCACCGAACATGGCGATTTAGTGAAAACAGCGTTACGTTATGTCGATAATGATATGAATCAGCTTAAAAATCTGCTGATTAAAATGCTGGAAAAACGCGATCAATGGCTACATCATGCCCAACATGAAGTGGATGCCGAGCAATTGCAGCAAACTTTGCGCTACTTGGTAGAGCAGGAGCTGGAAGTGGCGGCACAAGCCGTGCCATTTAGATTGCAGCATTTATTAATGCCCACCGCACGTTTTGCTGCGTCAAACTTGCCTTGTGACCACCCCATCGCCTTACTGGTGGATTGGGAAACACCGCTGGCACAAAAGCAAGAAGCATTGCCCATGTGGTGTGCGTTAGCTGAGCTATTGCTGACCGCGACCGGCGAGCCTCGTAAAGAGGGCGGTTTAAATGTGAAAGTTGGGTTTCCGGCCACTGATGAAGGCCGTGCGCAAAAAAGCGCATTGATGGAAATTATTCATGCGGTTGAGGATGTGCCAGCTTTATATCGTGTTAAATCTTTGCCTGATTTAAGTAACGAGAACGCAAGCTGGCAAATTATTACTACGCTCTCCAAATTACTCACGCTGGCGGTTGCAGAGTTGTGGCTGGTGTTTCAGCGTGCGGGTGAGGTGGATTTTGTAGAGATAGCACAGCGTGCGACCCATGCGTTATCTGATCATCTTGGTGAACCAACTGAGCTGGCGTTAAAGCTGGATTATCAAATTCAGCATTTGTTAGTGGATGAGTTTCAGGACACAAGCCCTAGCCAAGTGGCATTGATAGAGCAGTTAACGCTGGGCTGGCAATTTGACGATGGACGTACTTTGTTTGCAGTGGGTGACCCGATGCAGTCTATCTACCGCTTTCGTAAAGCCAATGTCGGCCTGTTTATTGATGCCGCGGTGAACGGTATTGGCAATATTTACTTAGAGCGTTTGCAGTTATATCGTAACAATCGCTCTTGCCCTGCCATAATTGATTGGATCAACCAGACCTTTGCGCCGATATTCCCCATGCAAGATGAAGTGACGCAGGGTGCGATTCATTACCGGCCATTTATCGCGACCAAACAGGAGATGCCTGAAGCTGGTGTGGTGGTGCACCCACTGATTAAGCAGGCGGACGAAAACTACGAAGCCGCCGCGCAGCGCGAGGCAGAAGCAGTGATTCGTATTATTCAGCAGGAACGCAGCCATCACCCAGAGCAAAAAATTGCAGTGCTGGTCAGGTCCAAAAAACACTTGTCGCATTTAGTAAGCCGATTACGGCGTGATCACCAGGATATTCCGTTTCAGGCAGTAGATATTGAGGCGTTGGAGGGTCGGCAGATTGTGCAGGACTTGCTCTCTCTGATGCATGCATTGCATCATCGCGCAGATCGAGTGCATTGGCTGGCTATTTTGCGTGCGCCTTGGTGTGGTTTAACTTTGCATGATTTATATGAGCTGGCTGGGCGTGACCATCACCGTACGATTTGGTCGCTGATGCAAGATAATGACGTTGTCAGCGGCTTATCTGCAGATGGGCAAGCGCGCCTGCTGCATATACGTGAGGTATTGGCTGAGGCCTATGCAAGCCAAGGCCGCATGACTGTGAGCCGTTGGATTAGAGGCGTGTGGCTGATGCTAAACGGTACGGATTGCTTGTGGGATGCGGCAGATGTAGTGGATGTGCAGGCATTTTTTGCATGTTTAGATGGCCTGGACCGTAGCAATCAATTTTCACCAGAGCGCATGGAAAGTGAAATCACCAAGCTGTTTGCCGCGCCAGATAGCCACGGCGAGCACCTGCAAATGATGACGATACATAAGTCTAAAGGGCTGGAATTTGATACCGTGATTCTTTTAGGATTAGGTGCGCCAACCGGTGGCAATAATACCGACAAACCTTTAGTACTGTGGGAAGAGGTGAAAACAGATGACAGCCATGAGCTACTCGCTGCACCTTATATTCCTAAAGGTGCGCGCGATAAAGGTAAAGTGAGCCCGTATGATTATTTAGAGTCGCGTGAGAAGGCGCGTGACGCTAATGAGTCAGCACGTGTGCTCTACGTGGCAGCAACGCGGGTAGAGCGCAAGCTGCACCTGTTTGGTATCGCCAACCAGAATGCCAAGGGTGAGATTAGCCCTACTAAAAATACGTATTTGGATTTGTTATGGGCTAGCGTTGCCCCGATATTTGACTCTGACCCGCAATTGGCATCTGAGCAGCAGGTGCCAGATGATATTGCAAATTTTACGCCGCAATTGGTAAGGCTAGTACAGCCAGTTGTGCCTTTACTACTGCAAGTAGACAAGGCACAGCCTACCTATGCTAAGCCTAATGTAAAGCCTAGCTACCATAGTAGTTTGGATGCAGACATGGGTACCTTAGCGCATCGTTACATGGAGATGATTGCACAACAAGGCGTATCAAACTGGACGACGGCTCGCCTTGCAACACTTGAACCTGCGATGCAGCATTGGCTACGCCAGCAAGGGCATGCTACACAAGCGGCTACTGATGGGGCAGCAGCGGTGCAACGTATACTGCTGCAAACGCTTAACAGTACAGATGGCCAGTGGGTGCTACAGGCAAGGTCGGGAGCTGCGTCCGAGCTAGCCATTACACGCCGTCAGCAAGATGCAGTGAAAAGCTATGTGATAGACCGTACCTTTGTAGAGGATGGTATCCGCTGGATTATTGATTACAAATCGGTGAGTTTAGCGCCTAATATGACAGAAAGTGAACTTAACGAGATAGCCGCGCAGTATCGTACTCAGTTGGAAAACTACGCCGTGTTATTTGTGCATGAAACTTACCCGATTAAGAAAGCAATTTTGTTTTTAAGTCTAGGTAAGCTGGTTATTATATAAATAATCACCCATAATCGGTTCATTAGCACTTAGCCCGTGCGTTGTGACTGTTGGCCGTATCATCAAAAAATGATTGGGAGTGTAAGCTCATGTTGATTGGCGTACCTAAAGAAATAAAAGCACAAGAGTATCGCGTAGGCCTAGTGCCAGAAAATGTACGCGAGCTGGTTTCTCGTGGTCATGAAGTAGTAGTGGAGGCGGGCGCCGGTATCGGTATCAGTGCCTCAGACGCGCATTATGCGGCGGCTGGCGCAACCATCATACAAGCCGCGCAAGAGGTATTTAAAAGTGCTGAACTGATTGTTAAAGTCAAAGAGCCGCAAACCATAGAGCGGCAATGGCTGCAAGCTGGGCAGATGCTTTTTACTTATTTACATCTCGCGCCAGATCCACAACAGGCGAGTGACCTGATTGATTCTGGTGCAACCTGCATTGCTTATGAAACGGTAACCGGCAAGGGAGGGTTACCATTGTTAGCACCAATGTCTGAGGTGGCAGGCAGGCTTGCGGTGCAGGCGGGTGCTTATTTCCTTGAAAAAACGCATGGCGGCTTAGGCGTATTGTTAGGCGGCATACCCGGGGTGGCGCCAGCGCAAGTCACCGTACTTGGTGGCGGCGTGGTGGGGCTGCATGCAATAGATGTGGCACTTGGTATGGGGGCTAATGTGACAGTGCTAGACCGTAATATTGATGTGCTGCGTAAACTGCAAAAGCAATTCGGCCATCGCTTGCATACCGTATGCTCAACAGCCGCTGCGATTGAACAACACTGCATCATGGCAGACCTAGTGATTGGTGCGGTGTTGATTCCAGGTGCATCAGCACCTAAGTTGATTACGCATGAAATGGTGGCACGGATGAAACCCGGCAGTGTGATTGTGGATGTAGCGATTGATCAGGGCGGTTGCTGTGAAACAGCCCACCCCACCACACATGACGCCCCGACTTATGTTGTGGATGGTGTGATTCATTATTGTGTGGCAAACATGCCAGGCTCAGTGCCGCGTACCTCAGCTTATGCGCTTAACAATGCGACATTGCCTTATGTGATTGCACTGGCAGATAATGGTTTGCAGGCGCTGCGTGATGATGAGGACTTGAGAAATGGATTGAATATCCATCAAGGCAAAGTAACCAATCTACCAGTGGCCAGTGCCTTAGGCTTTGCCTTTCATGAGCCGACAGATGCCTTAGATATGCGCTAACCATGTGAGTGCAACATGCACTTAATGGCTTTGTTTTAATGAAGTTTTTTGGCACTTAACTGTAAACTCCACAAGGTTAGATCGCACTTTTAAGGTACTATCTGTCCTCAATTAATTTATACCCCAATCACCTAATGCAAAAAGAAGTTAAAGAGCGCTCAAATCTCGCGCTGGTCGCCGCTGTTCAATTACCTAATGTAAGTGATGCTGAGTTTGAAGCCTCGTTAACCGAGCTGCGCGAGCTTGCAAAAACCTTAGGCTATGATGTAGTGAAAACCTTTGTGCAAAAGCGTGCCGGGTTTGATATCAAGGCCTATCTTGGTGAAGGCAAACGCGAAGAGGTACGCGCTTTTGTCAACCATGAGTCATATGATGTGGAGTTTGATAAAGCGCCGCCTAATCTCAACGATTGGGAAATCGACACAGTACTGGTTGACCACGAAATCTCGCCATCACAAGCGCGTAATCTTGAAAAAGAAGTGGGCTGTGAGGTGATGGACCGCACTATGGTGATTCTGGAGATTTTTCATCGCAATGCCCGCTCACGCGCAGCGCGTGCGCAAGTTGAAATCGCTCGCTTGGGCTATATGGCCCCACGCTTGCGTGAGGCCGCCAAACTAGCAGGCCCGCAAGGTAGGCAGCGTAGTGGTGAAGGTGGCCGCGGTGCTGGTGAATCACATACTGAATTGGATAGACGTAAAATCCGCGACCGCATTGCTGAGTTGCAGCAAGATATTCTCGCGATGGAAGCCGAGCGTAAAACCCAGCGTGCGCGCAGGCAGGGGCGCCAAGGGATGGCAGGCGTGGCACTGGTTGGCTATACCAACGCTGGTAAGTCTACCATGATGCGAGCGCTGACAGGCAGTGAGGTGCTGGTCGCTAATAAGCTATTTGCCACACTGGATACCACAGTGCGCGCACTTTATCCAGAGAGCATCCCGCGTATTCTGGTGAGCGATACGGTTGGTTTTATTAAAAACTTGCCACATGGCTTGGTGGCTTCGTTTAAATCAACGCTAGATGAAGCACTAGATGCATCGCTATTGCTACATGTAATTGATGCCAGTGACCCCGGGTTTGAGCGTCAACTTGAAGTGACCAATCATGTGCTTACCGAGATTGGCGCAGATGAAGTACCACGTATTAAAGTGTTCAATAAAATTGATTTTGTGGGTGATGATGCGGCACAGGCAGCATTAACGCTTACTTTGCAAAGCCGTTACCCAGATTGCGTAGTGATGAGTGCAAAACGGCCTGATGATGTAGCGCAGTTACATAAAAAGATTGTCGCGTTTTATCAGCAGGGTCAAATCGAGGCTGAATTATTCTTGCCTTGGGAAGCACAGCAGCTACGCAAAGATATTTATGCAACTTGCCAAGTGTTAGCCGAAACTTCCGACCATGAAGGTGCATTTTTTAAAGTGCGCGGAGAGCCTGATGTGATTAATAAGCTGACTGAAAGCGTTAAGTCAGTTTAATGAGAAATTGGATTGCGTAGCGTCCAAAAGACTTTCAAATTGGTCGACCGTCACTGGTTTTGAGTATAAATAGCCTTGGGCAAAATCACAGCCAGCGTTGCGTAGCAAGTCACGTTGCTCATCGGTTTCAACGCCTTCGGCAATGACTTGCATGCCAAGTTTGTGCGACATTTCGATAATTGCCTCGCATAACACCATGTCACTTGAATTCGGGGTGATGTTTGAGGTGAAAGATCGATCAATCTTGACGAAATCAATATCGAACTTTCGTAGATAAGCGAGTGATGAGTAGCCTGTGCCAAAGTCATCAATGGCGATTTTCATACCTGCTTCTCTAAATGCGTTCAACTGGTTAATCACAGAGTCTCTGGCATCTAGTAGCAAGCCCTCTGTAATCTCGACAATAAAACTTTCGCCAGACAATCCCAACAGTTTTAACTGCTCAATCCAGTTGGTGCAATTGTCGTGCACGCTTCTAAATTGCACCGGTGATTTATTGACGCTCACTTGCAGGTTAGGATAACGTTGCTTCCATTTTATAGTTTGAGTGGCAACCTCATTAAACAGCCAATCACCAATATCTACAATTAAGCCAGTATCTTCAGCCACTGGGATAAACTCATCGGGGCTCACTAAACCACGCGTTGGGTGTTGCCAGCGGATCAGCGCTTCTGCTTTATAAACAGCGTCGGTTGCAAGGTCGACGATGGGTTGGTAGTACACTCTGAACTGGTTGTCATTTAAAGCACCCCATAAGTCGCTGATTAAGCGCATACGTTTTAGTGCTTCTTCTTGCATGATAGGTGTGAAGTATTGGTAGCGATTACGTCCTTGCTCTTTTGCCACGTACATGGCTTGGTCTGCATTTTTGAGCAGCAGTTCTACCTCGGTGCCATCTTTTGGATAGTTGCTAATGCCAATACTAGTGCTCACATGAATAACTTCGTCACCCAAGTGAAATGGTGTTGTCAGTTTATTTAAAATGTCTTGTGCGATGCGCTCGATATTCACTTGGCTGCTAATATCGTTAAGAATAATGGTGAACTCATCGCCCCCCATGCGTGCTACGGTGTCAGACTCACGCACGCAGCTTTCCAAACGTAGCGCTACGTCTTTTAGCAGCATATCGCCAATATCGTGCCCAAGAGAGTCGTTTACTTCTTTGAACTTGTCTAAATCTAAAAACATGAGCGTCACAATTTGCCCGGTGCGCTGTGCTTTTTTAATATCTTGTTTAAATCGATCAAGAAACAGCACGCGATTAGGTAAACCGGTTAATTGGTCATAGTGGGCTAAATGGGTAACTTGTGCTTCTGAGTTTTTGCGGTTGGTAATGTCGGAGTGAGTACCAATCATTCTTAGTGGTTTGCCATCTGCAGAACTGCTCACCGTCATGCCGCGGGCCAATGTCCATTTCCAAGAGCCATCTTTGCAGCGTAGGCGGAACTCAGAAATATAGACGTCACTCTTGCCTGAGAAGTAATTTTGAACATCACTAATAAGGATTGCTAAGTCGTCAGGGTGAACTAGCTCTCTACCCGCGGCTGCAGTGGGGGTGATTTCATTCTCGGCATAGCCGTAAATTTGGCTCCAGCGTGCAGAGCGAAACACATGGTCACTTGGTAAGTCCCAATCCCATACGCCATCACCTGAACCTTCCAGTGCAAACTTCCAGCGTTCTTCACTTGCTTGCAGTGATTGCTCTATGGATTGTTGTTGTTTTAAGGTTCTGCGGAAAAGTGAATAAAGAAGCAGCGCGGTGATAAAAATAAAGGCGACACCTTTATAGGTGTTCAGTATCGAAAACTCTTCATAACTTGAAATCAGACTAAACAGCGCAGAGTCTGTTGCAAATATCCACGCCAAGCCGAATGCAAGGTAAATGCCGACAATGCGTAATACAATTAAATCTAATCTGGAGGATTTTTTTCGGAAAAACTGATTCACTACACTAAGCCTTTGCCTACATATGCAAGTATTGTAAAGCGATTTGATATAGATACAAGGTTTAGTTGTATGTTTTTATGGCGATTTTTAGTCGCTATCATAATCAGAATCAAGCCATATTAAATGAAGTTTATATGACAGTTAAGCTGATGGAGGCGTAGTGGCTGAGGCTAGTATGCTTTGTAGTTAAGGCGTTGGCACGCTTAGGTGTTTCTAAATAAGCGCGCCAAGTGTTTTATACAAATTCCTTGAGCAGGCTTTTCACAAAGTCGGCACGTAGGTTAATGGCTTCTAAGGCGATAGAAACTCTCAGTTTATCTGGCCCGTTCATACGGCATCTTTTATCGCGCTGCAGCAAGTTAACCAGTTTTAACGGGTCTATATCGGCTCTAGGATTAAACTGTAATTGAATTGCCGCATCCGATGCATCAATTTTAATAATCCCCAGCGGTTTTGCGGCGATACGTAGGCGGTGGCATGCCATCAAAGCCTCACCTTGCTCAGGCAGTAAGCCAAAGCGGTCAATTAGCTCTTCTTGCAGGTTGTCTAAGCTATCGTCATCGTTACAGTTGGCTAGGCGTTTATAGATGACCAACCGTTCATGCACATCAGGGCAATATTCATTAGTGAGTAGTGCAGGGGTGTGCAGGTTGATTTCTGTGGTGACGCCTAGTGGCGCATTTAAGTCTGGTTCTTTGCCGGCTTTTAGTTGCTTCACCGCATGGTTTAACATATCGGCATATAAATTAAAGCCGATTTCCTGCATTTCACCGCTTTGTGAATCACCTAGCAATTCACCTGCACCGCGAATCTCTAAATCGTGCATCGCTAGGTGGAAACCCGCGCCCAGGTCTTCCATTAGCTGAATTGCATCTAAGCGTTTTTGCGCCTGTACCGTAATTTTACGTCCGGCTTCTGTTAGCAGGTAAGCATAAGCCTGATGGTGTGAGCGCCCAACACGGCCACGTAATTGGTGCATTTGCGCCAAACCAAACATATCAGCTTTATTCATGATAATGGTGTTGGCGGTTGGCACATCAATACCGGTTTCAATAATGGTGGTGCAAAGTAGTAGGTTGTAGCGTTGATGATAGAAATCACGCATGACATGCTCTAGCTCGCGCTCGCGTAGCTGCCCGTGGGCAACGGCAATGCGTGCATCGGGCAGAATACGCTCAAGTTTTTCGCGCATGGAGTGTATCGTATCTACTTCATTATGCAGGAAGTAAACCTGACCGCCGCGTTTAAACTCACGGGTTACCGCTTCACGGATAATGCCTTCTGAGTATTCGGTATGGAATGTTTTAATACTTAAGCGTTTTTGCGGTGGGGTGGCAATCACACTAAACTCACGCAAGCCTTCCATCGCCATGCTTAAGGTACGCGGAATCGGGGTTGCTGTGAGTGTCAGCACGTCTACCTCAGCACGCAATGCTTTGAGTTGCTCTTTTTGGCGTACGCCAAAACGGTGCTCTTCATCAAGAATCGCCAAACCTAAGTTTTTGAACTTCACGTCTTTTTGAATCAAGCGGTGGGTACCGATAATAATATCAATTTCACCAGCTTCTAGCCCACGTAAGGCTTCAGCTTGCTCTTTTGCGGTTCTGAAACGTGAAATTTCTGCAATTTTGATAGGCCACTCGGCAAAGCGGTCACTAAAGTTATTAAAGTGCTGCTCGGCTAGCAGAGTAGTTGGTACCAATACCGCCACCTGACGCCCACCCATCACCGCAACAAATGCTGCGCGTAATGCAACCTCAGTTTTACCAAAGCCAACGTCACCACATACCAGCCTATCCATCGGGCGACCGGATTGCATGTCTTTAATCACATTTTCAATGGCTTCAAGCTGGTCTGCAGTTTCTTCAAACGGAAAGCCTTCGCAGAATGCTTCGTAATCTTGCAGGCTTAAGGTAAATGCATGGCCACGTCTGGCCGCACGTTGTGCGTACAGATTAAGTAACTCTGCCGCCGTATCACGGATTTGTTTAAGCGCTTTTTTCTTGGCTTTTTCCCAGCTGCCGCTGCCTAAGCGGTGTAATGGTGCAGATTCCGGTGGGCCACCAGAGTAACGCGAGATAAGAAATAGCTGCGAGACCGGCACATACAGTTTATCGTCACCGTAATACTCTAGTAGCAAGAACTCAGTTTCACCTTCGCCTAGGTCAAGGTTCATTAAACCTTTATAGCGGCCTACACCGTGCTGTTCGTGCACTACCGGGTCGTTGATGCGCAGCTCGGATAAATCTTTGAGCATGCCTTCTGTGCTGCGGGCTTTTTCTTTTTCACGGCGGCGCTGTTGGCGCACGGTGGCAGCATAGAGCTCGGCTTCGGTGATAACGGCAATTGACTGTGCATGGTTATCACTAAACACCACACCACGATGCAGGGTGCTGACACCTAGCATCACATGTGCATCGCTGGCTTGAAATTCAGCCCAAGTTTCACAGATGGCGATTTTTAAACCATGCTCTGCAAACAATTGCGCCATGGTTTCACGACGCCCCAGGCTTTCAGCCACAATGAGGATGCGGCCCTTAAATTGACTGATGAATTCGGTCAGCTTATGTAAAGGTCGTTCTGCGCGGCGTTCAATATCGAGAGCTGGTAGGGCGCTTGTGGGTTTGCTGGTGTCGGTATTACCTGTAGTGAGCACCACTCTGGCAAATGTATGCGTAGTACTGAAAAAGTCTTCAGTTTTAATCAGCAGATTTTCTGGCGGTAGTAACGGGCGCTCGGCATCGTGTGCCAAAGTGCGGTAGCGCGATTGTGCCTCGCGCCAGAACTGTTGCGCACTTAAATCTAAATCACCATGCAGACATAGCAGGCTGTCTGGCGCTAAATAATCTAGCAAGGTGGCTGTTTGTTCAAAGAACAAAGGTAAATACCACTCAATGCCACCTGAGGCGATACCTTTACTTACGTCTTTATAGATTTTTGCACGTTGCGGGTCACCTTCAAACGTTTCGCGGAACTGACTGCGGAACAAGGCGATGCCTGCTTCATCTAGTGGAAATTCACGTGCAGGCAGTAGCCTGATTTCTGGTACTGGATATAGGCTGCGCTGTGTGTCCACATCAAAAGTGCGGATGGTTTCAATTTCATCGTCAAACAGATCAATACGGTAGGGTAGCGCTGAGCCCATTGGGAATAAATCTACCAAGCCACCACGTACACTAAACTCCCCATGTGAGATCACTTGTGTCACATGATGATAGCCCGCTTCTGCGCATTGTAATCTCAGTGCTTCAATATCCAGTGTCTGCCCTTTTTTGAGCATAAAGGTATTGGCACTTAAATAAGCCTTGGGGCTTAAGCGAATCAGCGCGGTTGCCAGCGGCACAATCACAACATCAAAAGCGTTCTGTGCAATGTGATAAAGCGTAGTGAGGCGGTCTGAAATTAAGTCAGGGTGCGGTGAGAATTGGTCATAAGGCAGTGTTTCCCAATCCGGCAATAAGTGCACGGCTAAATCTGGCGCAAAATACGGAATCTCTTCTAACAGCCTTTGCGCATCAAAGCCGCCAGCCGTGATAATCACTAATGGCTGGTGCGGTTTTTGCGCTTTTGATGCTGTTGCTAACATCGCCAGTGCAAACGCATCCTCGCCACTGTTTGCAAGTGTTAGCCGATTGGCTTGGCCTTTATTGGGAATTGGCAGGGTGTTCTGCGTCATGAGCTTATGATTTTGTTGCGATGAAAAAGGGCAGATTATAACGGCTGTTAGGGCGTAATCGATATAAATTCTGCGTTATTAAATCTGCGTTAATTTAGGCAGTACCGCCGACCGTTAAGCCGTCAATTTTAAGGGTAGGCTGCCCAACGCCAACCGGTACGCTTTGCCCCTCTTTACCACAAGTGCCAACGCCTGAATCCAGTGCCATGTCGTTACCAATCATGGAAACGCGCTTTAGCACCTCGGGGCCATTGCCAATCAGGGTTGCGCCTTTCACTGGGTAAGTGATTTTGCCATCTTCAATCATGTACGCTTCTGCGGCGCTAAATACAAACTTGCCACTGGTGATGTCCACTTGGCCGCCGCCAAAATTAGCTGCGTACAAACCTTTTTTCACTGATTTAATGATTTCTTCAGGCGGCATTGTGCCATTGAGCATATAAGTATTGGTCATGCGTGGCATTGGTACATGTGCATAACTTTCGCGGCGCGCATTGCCTGTTAACGGCATATTCATTAGGCGTGCATTGAGTGTATCTTGAATATAGCCACGCAAGATGCCGTCTTCAATCAATACGGTTTTATTGGTAGGGTTGCCTTCATCATCCACACTTAGTGAGCCGCGGCGGTCTGCAATCGTGCCATCATCCACAATAGTGATGCCTTTTGCCGCCACTTGCTGCCCAATCATATTGCTAAATGCAGAGCTGCCTTTGCGGTTAAAGTCGCCTTCCAAACCGTGACCGATCGCCTCATGTAATAAAATACCTGGCCAGCCTGCACCTAAAACTACGGTCATACTGCCAGCGGGTGCAGGGCGTGCATCTAAGTTAACTATTGCTTGATGCACAGCTTTTTGCGCATACTCTTGCAAAATTTCATCGGTGAAGTAGCTGTAATCAAAGCGGCCACCACCGCCTGCGGAGCCTTGCTCGCGACGGCCATTGCTTTCGGCAATCACGTTAATGCCAACCCGTACTAAAGGGCGAATATCTGCCGCCATTACGCCATCATGGCGTGCCACCATGACCACTTCATATTCACCGGCAATTGATGCCGTCACTTGTGTGATGCGTGGGTCTAACTTTCTTGCGATTGATTCTAAATGTTCTAATAACTTTACCTTTGCATCTGCTGAGAGTGATGCAATCGGGTCGTGCGGTAAATATAACTGTGGCGATTGTGGCTTGATAATCGCGCTGGCAGTTTGTTCATTACCTAGGCTAGAGATGGATTTAGTCGCTTTAGCTGCTTCTAGCAACGCTTTTAAATTAATATCATCTGAGTAAGCAAAAGCGGTTTTCTCACCGCTCACTGCGCGCACGCCTACGCCTTGGTCTATGGAAAAGTTACCCGATTTAACCTGACCTTCTTCCAGCCCCCAGCTTTCGCTACGGCTATATTGAAAGTACAAGTCGGCATAGTCGATTTGATGCGACATCATATCAGCGAGCACGTTTTGCAGTTTCGCTACATCAAGGTTAGCCGGTGCAAGCAACGCCTCTGTTGCAGCATCAAAATGTGAACCTTTAATGAGACTGGCGTTAGTTTGTGGTTCTTGCGTTTTCATGGGTTTCTTTTCAAAAAGAATTCGGTAAATACTTGAGTTTATAAGGCAATAAGCTATTAGGTTGGTTAGCTAATGAATATCTACCATGCAACCACTTACCCCCGATTGGGCAGGGTGCTCATGGTCTAGTTATTTTAATACCTAGCGTTACGTTGCAGAGGTATTCATTTGCAACGTAACGGGTAAGTTTGATGCTTGAAGCTATTGTTGTCCGACAACCTTAATGGTGCGATGTTTCAGCGCAGGCAAACTTTTTCTTAAACTTTCTTGGTAAGTTGGGTTCATGGTGGCCATCACGACCCCTGAACCGCGCGGCAATCTATCCAGCACCACACCCCATGGGTCTACAATCATGCTATTACCATGTGTTTCACGGCCTGATATATGGTAGCCACCTTGTGCCGGCGCAATCACGTAGCTTAGGTTTTCAATCGCACGTGCACGGATTAAGCTTTCCCAGTGGGCTTTACCTGTAGTGTCGGTAAATGCAGAAGGCACCACAATAATGTTTACCTCGCCCATGGCTCTATAGAGCTCAGGGAAGCGTAGGTCGTAGCAGATTGATAGGCCAATTTTGCCAAATGGGCTATCAATCACTTTAACCGTATCGCCGGCTTCAATCGTTTTTTCTTCTGTGTAATGCTCATTGCCCAGTTTTAGGCCAAACAGATGGATTTTATCGTAGCGCGCAACTTGTTTGCCTTTGTCGTCATAAACCAAGCAGCTATTGCGTACTTTATTGGGAACATTGCAGACTAAAGGCACTGAGCCGCCAATTAACCAGATTTTATGTTTTTTTGCAATTTTGCTTAAAAAGTCTTGAATCGGGCCTTTGCCTTCTTCTTCACGGGCTGTGACTTTGTCAGATTCTTTCAAGCCCATGATGGCAAAGTACTCAGGCAGTACAATTAATTTAGCCCCTTGGTTAGCGGCAATTTCAATCAGACGTTCAGCTTCGCTTAAGTTGGCACTGACATGAGGGCCAGACGCCATTTGAATCGCTGCCATTTTGATAATGCCTTTGGCGGAATTTTGGCTGCTGAGTTTTGCTTTGGTTGTGGTAACGCGAGAGGTGATAGCCATGTAATATCCAAATAGTTTTAAATTCTTCTTAAAGCCGATGCACTGGCTTGTTTATTAACTAATTAATGAGCGGGTTGTCCTGGCTCTTTTTCGACTCATCTTCAGGCTTCACTTCCTGTGGGGTATCCCAAGTGCCAATGATTTCGTAATCAGTCGATGCAATTTTATTTAAAGGGTCTTTCAACACCTTTTGGGCTAAAAATGCTACGGCCCCTACTAGTGGCCCACCAGCCAATGCAGCAAGCGAAATGCTATCACTAATCCTCGGCGAAACGTTAACAAAAAGATGTTGTGTCTCCTTCGGGATGCTGATTTCACCTTTAATGCGCACATCTGCCGCCGGGCCAGCCATTTTAAAGTTGTCGCTGCGCATCATGCCTTGGTCAATTTTAACGGTTGCATTGATTTTGTCAAAAGCAAAGCCATTGCTAAATAAGTCTCTAAAATCCAATGTCAGGCGTCTTGGGAGGCTTTGCAGGCTGAGTAAGCCTAGCAGTCTACCCACGCCTGGCTGCACTTGTAAAATCTGGCCTTTACGCACGTCAAACTTCAGTTCGCCGCTGAGGCGCGTAGTATCAAACTGGTGTGGGCTGCCTGGCCAACGCAGTTGCCCAGTGAGCTTGCCTTCGCCGTCCATAATCGTTTCTGCATAACCCAGTCTCGCCAGCGTTTTCCCAAGGTCTTTAATGTCCCAGCGGACATTGAGGGATGTGTTGGCATTTCTGACCCAATTGTTCCATTGCCCCTCTGCGCTTATCGTGCCTTCTGGCGTATTAAATTTGATTTTTTGGATATCCCAGTTGTCATTCTCAGGGTAAGCAATCAGCTCTAAACTACCCAGATTCTTTTTCTGAAACACAAAGTTATCGGCAGTAATGTCTAGCGCAGGGTAGTCCTGTTCTAACTTGGTAAATTGTTTTAAGTTTTTATTGTCCGTCACATTGCTTGCTGCAGATAGTTGGTCTGGCGCAGTTTCTGGGATAGTGAAGTTACTTAATCGCGCAATTAGCTTGCCATTTTTCTGGTCAACCCATTGTAAATTGCCAGTAATTTCTTTGCTTTGCAGCGTAATGCGTAAATTATCTTCGGTATTCAGTTCGGTAATATTGACTTGGTTAAGGCGACGGTTAAAAATATCGAGCGCCTTAATCGAGACTGCTACCTTTTGAATAGGCAACTTCACCGATTGACTAGACGAGTCTGCAAGATTTTTTGCTACATAACGCCATGCATCTGCGTTCAGGTAATCTAAATTACCGCTTAGTGCAATGCCTGCTGGTTTGCCTGATTCATTACTGACGGGAGATTCCACTTTAACGTCGCCGCCAAGCTGGATATTGGCATTGTTAAGCTCAAACTTGCCATCTTTCAAAATGCTGGTGATTTTTGCGCCAGCTTTATTGCCAATATTGACAAAAAGATAACTGCTGTTGGTGTCTATTTTTTTATCGACACGTAAACTGAGTGGCTGATTGGCATTTTTATCAAATGGAGCAGGCAAACCTGAGGCAATGCCGACTAAATCAGAGCGGATGCCAATGCTGACGCGCGGCTTCTGGATCAATATATCGCCTAGCCATTCGGTGCTGCCGCTAATGTAATCATTCGCTTTGGCCAATGAGTGGTCTGTTAGCATCTGTTTGACGCTACTGTCACTTAGTTTGCCTTTTACCTGCACACGTACGGATTTGTCTTTACCTGAGCTTAAATTAAAAGCAAGTGGGGAGCCGAACGCGTAGGCTTTAATGTTTTTAGCGCTTAGGCTAGCTTCTGTGAACTCTAAATTACCGTTGATTTGTGTCAGTGTTGGAATATCTTCACTTTCCATTTTGCCGTTGGTAATTTGGTAAATGCCTTTATATTTAGATGCATCCACGTCAGCAAGCGGGATGCTTAAGCCTAAGCCAAGTTTGCCGTTGCCGCTGGTTTTAAGCGTGTCGGTAAAGCCTTCTGTGAGGGTGTGCACTGGGCTTTTGTTCACAAAAATAATGCCTTCACTCACCGGGCCTTGTAACTCGGATTGCACATTGAGAATAGGGTAGTCAGCATCCAATTGGGCGATGGTGGTTTTGTTCTTAATAATTTGATTACCGAATATGTGCCCAGTGTGTGCATTGAGTTCCATGCGGTTGCCTTCGAACAGCAGGTCTAGGCCTAGTTTTTCAATCACGGGCCAGCCTGTACCGTACTCTAAAAGTGCATCGGTCACCTTGGCGGTAACGCGGAATATACCTAGTTTAGGATCTAGGTGGTTTTTACTATCCACAAAAGGGAAGTCAGCTAACCTGCCTTTAACGGTTACATTAATATCGTTAGCCTTGCCCTCTAAGACTGAGGTATCCAGCCAGTTAATGGTGGCTTCCCCCAGCATGTTAGGGTAATAAAACTTGGCATATTTGGCATTGCCGTTATCGAACTTACCCTTTAAGTCTAGGTAGCCACCTTTTTTACCGTCCATGAGATAGCTTGCATTCAGGGTGCCTGATAAATGCGGGCTACTCATGGTTAATGCATTAACGTCAATTTTGGTGTTATTAGGGTTGATGTTCCATGTGATCTTTCCCTCAAGCGTATCGAATGGGATAGGCCAGCGTAATGTGTCTTTTGCATCTACGAGCGCTTGTTTGCTATCTATTAGTAGTGACCCTGATTGTTGATTAGCCTTAAATTCACCAGACAAATTGCCAAAGCCTGGTATCTGCAGGTAGGCATTTGTTGTTAAATGATTAAACTTGGTAGTTACTTGGTAACTTTTGGTGATGTTGTTTTGTGCCTGCCACACCAGATTCAGGTCTGTAAGCTCACCTTGTGGGTTAATAGCGCTGATCGGCGCAATGAGTTGCTCAGGGAGTGGTAATTGCGACAAGTTTGCTTGAATATTAGCCAACGCTAGGTTAGGCATAGCTAAATTAAAGTCTTGTTTGCCGTCTGCAGTCTGCGTGTAGTTTGCTGTAACGTCTTTCAGATTAAGGCCGTTAACCGCACTGGCGTTGAGTTCACTCACATTTAACGACTGGCCAAATTTAGTCGATGTGCCGAGTAGTGGGCTTTTGCTTAGATTTTTCCAAATGATATTGCCAGATAGTTTGTCTAACACCAGTGGCGCAAGGTGATGCTTAGTTTGTAACTGAATGTTTGCTAATGCAACATGGCTATTGATGGATTGCACCTGATGGTGTGAGAAATCAATCACAACATTGGTGCTGCCGATGCCAGATTTAAGGTCAACAGGGTAGTCTACCCAAGTTTTGTAAGCAGCTAAATCTGCATTTTTGAGTTGTACGTGTAAATTGCCATGCCAGTTTTGCGTTTGGCGAACATCGCTGCCATAAAAACTACCAGTGACTTGCAACGGGTAGCGGCTACCTATGGATGGCAATGCGCTCACTGTGAAGCTATGGTTCCGAATCAAGCTCCTCCAAGGTGGGCTGAGGACTTCTACGTTCAGTTGGTTTAGGCTTAGCTCAGGTGCGTGTCTAAGTTCGTCCAGCCATAGTACTTTGGCATTAGTGATGGCTAATTTATTCTGCCTTAATAGCCAGTTGGTTAAGTCGGGGTTGGATTCTCCAGCCATGCTGATGCCCGCTACAAAGATTTCACCTTCGGTATTGCGGCGTACTGTGAGTGCTGGCTCGCGGATAATAAGCTCGGCTAAATGCGGCTCTAGTAGTGGTACGCTTAGCCAAGACAAACGCACATCAATCGTTTTTAATTGTAAGGCGATGCGATTTTGTGTGTCGAAAATATCAATGTGACTCAGCAGTAAGTGCGGATTGATTCCTTGCCAGTCAGCTTTAATATCGCCAATAGTGATTTTTTGCTTGGCAGATTTACTGGCAAAACCGGCGATTTCATCTTTATGCTGGCCGATATTTGGCATCAGCCAGAAATGAATCGTTAGTGCAATAGCCAGCACGATAACGGCTGAAATGCCAACTAGCCAGAGTAGTGCCCGGTAAACCCAAAGTAGAGATTTTTTAACCATTGATTATGTGGGTTTTATTGTTAAATGTTTAGACCGCACATTTTACTTGAATATTGACAGTATTGATTGATATTCAAGGTGATGCAGTTGTAAAACTAGGTAAATCCCTACAAATATGGCTTAAAAATAAAAGAGTGTTTAAGACTATGCACGTTAATCATTTAGAATAACGGGTTTAGTAGGTTAGCGATTGTGAATAGTCACATTCTCGCTACCTTAAATGCATGCATTAAGCCAAACGCATGTTGACCTGTTTGGCTCAATTTAATTCATATGGTTATCACTTGATTCAATTTAAACAACTTACATTAACACGCGGCCTTAAAGTTTTAATTCAAGGCGCATCCATGCAGCTGCACCCGGGTCATAAAGTTGGTTTAACTGGCGCAAATGGCGCTGGGAAATCCTCTCTATTTGCTATGCTACGCGGTGAGGTGCATCCTGAGCTGGGTGATTTGGAAATGCCAGCAAGCTGGGTGGTAGCGCATGTTGCACAGGAAACTCCCGCGTTAGCTATGCCTGCTATTGAGTTTGTGCTGGATGGCGATGTTGAGTTGCGTGAAATTGAAGTAGCTTTGGTTGCAGCAGAGGCTAACCATCAAGGCGAACTGATTGCTGAGTTACATCAACGCCTAACTGATATTGAAGGCTACAGTGCAAAGGCGCGCGCCTCGGAACTGTTAAATGGCTTGGGCTTTAGTCAGGCAGCACTACAGCAGCCTGTATCTACGTTTTCTGGTGGTTGGCGTGTCCGTTTGAACTTAGCGCGTGCATTGATGTGTCGCTCAGACCTGCTATTGCTAGATGAGCCTACCAATCACTTGGACTTGGATGCGGTGATTTGGCTAGAAGGCTGGTTGCAGAGCTATCGTGGCACGTTGTTATTGATTTCGCATGATAGAGATTTCTTAGATGCAATTGTGAACCATATTGCACATATTGAGCAGCAAACATTGACACTGTACCGTGGTGGTTACTCGGATTTTGAGCGTCAACGTGCTGAAAAACTTGCATTACAGCAAGCCATGTTTGAAAAGCAGCAGCGCAAAGTTGCTCATTTACAAAGCTATATTGACCGTTTCCGCGTGCAGGCCACCAAGGCGCGTCAGGCACAAAGCCGCATTAAAGCACTTGAGCGTATGGAAATGATTTCTGCTGCGCATGTAGACTCACAATTTGGTTTTGAGTTTAGAGCGCCCGTTGCCGCGCCAGACCCTTTGCTCGTGCTGGATGGTATGAGTGTGGGTTATCACGATAAGCCTTTGATTAGCAATATAGAGTTAGCCATTAGACCGGGCGAGCGTATTGGCTTACTTGGTAAAAATGGTGCAGGTAAAACCACGCTGATTAAATTATTGGCGCATGAGTTAGCGCCATTAAACGGTAAGCGTGTAGAAGGCAAAGACCTGAATATTGGCTACTTTGCACAGCATCAACTGGAACAATTGCGTCCGGATGATTCACCGTTACAGCACATGATGAAGCTAGACCCGCTCACGCGCGAGCAGGAGCACCTGAATTATTTAGGTGGTTTTGACTTTAAAGGTGATATGGCAAGGTCGCCCTGTGCTAACTTTTCTGGCGGTGAAAAGTCACGCCTGGCATTGGCTTTGCTAATCTGGACAAGGCCTAATTTGCTATTGCTCGATGAGCCAACTAACCACTTAGATTTAGAAATGCGTCATGCGCTAACGCTTGCCTTGCAAGACTTTGAAGGTGGCGTGATATTGGTATCGCATGATCGCGCCTTGTTACGTGCGACATGTGATGAGTTTGTCTTGGTGGCAGATGGCAAAGCGACAGCATTTGATGGCGATTTAGAAGATTACAGTCAATGGTTAAATGAGCAGCGCTTAAAAGAAAAGCAAGCCACCCAAGCAGTTGCCACAGATAAATCCAATAAAAATGACCGCGCACTGAACAAAGCCGAGCGTCAGGCCAGAATCGCTGAGCGCCGCCCCTTGCTGAAAGAGCTTGAGCAAATTGAGCGCAATATGGCACAGTGGCAAACCGATAAAAAAGTGTGTGACGAGCAGTTGAATGATACTGAGCTCTACACCAGTGCAGATAAATCAGCTTTGCAAGCACTGTTAAAAACGCAAGCAGCTTTAACGCAGCAATTAGAAACCGCAGAAGAACGATGGTTGGTATTGCATGAAATGCTAGAAGCAATACCTGCACTTGATTAACAGCAGTATTAATAGCAGTTTATTTTGTTTAAGATTAATAAGGACCCCAAATGGAAATGACGTATTCACAACGCTTAAAGCTTATGCATGCATTGTGCTTGGCGGCCACGCATCGCGATGACGAAACACCTAATACCAATTTAGATGAATACGATGCATTGAATGCAGCCGATTACTTGAGCTGCTATGTGACGTTTAAGGCGATTCAATCTGCTGACCGCTCACCCCTAGCTGAGCGTAGTGACAATTTTGATATGTTGAGTGTATATCAAGCATTTGCGTTACTAAGCTACGCATTCTTTACCGTGCCATTAGCGCAAGAAAATATAACACCAGATTTTTCAACAGCACAAATTACCATTGCAAAAACCCTGTTTGCAGGTTTGCCAGATGCCGAGTTAATTGAAATTGTAGAGTCAGGTTTAAGTAAATTCCAATTAATCGCGGATGCAGAGGCTGAGCACTGGACGCAATTTAGAGAGAATGTCGATAAATTGGTGATTGCACTGGTGGTGGCTGGCACAGATGATGATAGCCCACATGGTGTAGAAGACGTATTGCCAATTTTTGGTCAGTTGCTAAGCCAGTTGTGTGAGGCATTTGAAAACGCTTAATGATCGCTTAAGTCATAGCGCTTACTGAGTGGATAGCGAACCCTCGCAGATTTAATGCTGGGGTTGTGCGCTACTTGTTGCGTCAATGATATTTCCCTCTAGAGTTTGGTGAATCTGCTCCATTAAAAAGCTGGCAGATTCTCGCCCAAGTTTAGATTCTCGCATTGCCATATGCCAGCTTGAGATACATTGTCTTAAGCTGGTTTCATTCTCGCAATTTTCAATTTTAGTCTTAATCGCTCGCCCCATCATGCCGAGATAATCATCGGTGGCTTCTATCAGTATGCTTTTTACTGCAGTCAGCTTTGCTGGGCAGATTGGCGTGGCTTGGTCTGCTGCTTCAAGTAAAGAAAGTGTAATTGTAGATGCGTGCGAATCGACAGGCATGGCTTGCTGTGCTTGCTGATCCTGCGGACGTTGAATATAACCTTCAGATTCCAGCTTTTTAATCGTGTCTAGCAGTTGCTCTTGCTTAAAAAACTTGTTCAGGTCATCCAGATTACGTACACCATTCACCAGTAATAATACTTGGCGCTCCCGCACACTTAATGTACGTTGGTTGCTGGCAAACTCATTAAAACCACGTGTGGATTTTTCATACACCATGATGATGATCTCATGTGAGCGCCGCCATCGACATACAATGGGATAAGCGCGTAATGAGGTGCATCATAGTATTTGAATGTGAAGTTAAGGTGATGTTTTTATTTCACATTGATGACGATTGTGTGAATTAAGACTGCTGCCTTCTAGACTCCGCAAGGTTTAGGTAAGTGGTAGCTCCTAAACATCGCCGGTGTGTGTTGATTACTGATAATCGCCATCTAGGTAAAACCAACAGTTATTAATCCGTTTGAAACGGCTGGTTTCCTGTAGTCTTTCAGCTTTTTCACCCAAATTGTTGGCATATTTGTAACGCGCAACAAACGAGACAGTTGCATTTTCAGCATCTAAGTTTTGATGGCGCTTCACTTGCAAGCCTAGCCATTTGATTGTCTCGTCACCCTCTAAATTAAGGTCTTGCGGGCGTGAGTCTGGGTGCCAAGTGCGCAGTAGGTAATCTTTTAAATCAGGCTTGCTGCTTGCAAGCGTATAGGCACTATAACGTGAGCGCATCAGTGCTTCTGCAGTGGGGGCAGGGGTGCCAAGATGGTAAACCTCACAGCATAGTTGGTAAGGCTTACCGCTATCGCATGGGCACAGTGTCATGATTTTATGCTTTCCAATAAAGCCTCATGGGCAAGCAGCATCAGCCAGCGATGAGATGATGATAGTCGTGCATCATCGTCATCATTAGGCTGTATTAGCTTGCCATGCGGTTTGTATTAGGCAATTTCACGTGTTTCCAAAAATTGAATATCCGGATAGCGTTCTTGTGCCATTTGCAGGTTAACGCGGTTAGGCGCTAAGTACACATAATCATCGGCGCCATCTAACGCCACGTTAAAGCCATATTTATCCGCAATGGTTTTTAAATCTGCGTCAGAGCCGCGTAACCAGCGTGCGGTGTAGCAATCGTATGGTTCAAACACCATGTCCACACTGTATTCATGCTCTAAACGATGTGCAACCACCTCAAACTGCAACATACCAACCGCACCTAAAATCAAGTCATTTGAAAGCAGAGGGCGGAACAATTGTGCAGCACCTTCTTCAGCTAACTGTTTTAGGCCAATTTGCAGTTGCTTCATTTTCATCGGGTTCTTAATGCGCGCACGGCGGAAAAACTCAGGTGCAAATGATGGAATTCCTGTGAACTTAAGGTTTTCGCCTTCACTGAAGGTGTCGCCTAACTTCACGGTGCCATGGTTAGGAATACCAATAATGTCACCAGAGTACGCCTCATCCATGGTGGTACGGTCTTGCGCCATAAATGTGATGGCATTGTTTACGCTCAATGTTTTGCCTGTGGCAACTTGCTTCACCTTCATGCCACGCTCAAAACGGCCGGAACATACACGCAAGAACGCAATACGGTCACGGTGTTTCGGGTCCATGTTGGCTTGAATCTTAAACACAAAGCCTGAGAACTTACCTTCATTGGCTTCTACAGGGCGGCTTGCCGTGTTGCGAGATTGTGGCGGTGGAGATAAATCTACTACGGCATCCAGCAATGATTGCACGCCAAAGTTGTTAATGGCAGAGCCAAAGAACACTGGTGTTTGTTTGCCGTTTAGATAACGCTCTTTATTAAACTCATGGGATGCACCACGCACAAGCTCAATATCAATACGCAACTCCTCAGCTTGACGACCTAATAACTCATCTACACGTGGGTTATCTAAGCCTTTAATGGTTTCAGAGGTGCCTTTTTCCGCACGTGGGTCAAAGAAAGAGATTTCGTCGTTATACAAATGATAAACGCCACGGAATCCTTTACCCATGCCGATTGGCCATGTCATCGGTGCACATTCCATACCGAGCGTGGTTTCAATTTCGTCTAGCAACTCAATGGGTGGGCGGCTTTCACGGTCTAGTTTGTTGATAAACGTGATAATCGGTGTGTCACGCATGCGACACACATTTAACAGTTTAATGGTTTGCGATTCCACGCCGTTTACAGAGTCAATCACCATCACCGCAGAGTCCACTGCGGTTAATGTACGATAAGTATCTTCAGAAAAGTCATCATGGCCTGGGGTGTCGAGCAGGTTAATCATGTGCTCGCGGTAAGGGAACTGCATCACTGATGAAGTCACAGAAATACCACGTTGCTTCTCAAGTTCCATCCAGTCTGACGTCGCGTGACGGGCTGCCTTGCGGCCGCGCACCTCACCGGCTACCTGAATTGCACCACCGAACCAAAGTAGTTTTTCGGTCAGTGTGGTTTTACCAGCATCGGGGTGAGAAATAATAGCAAAAGTACGGCGGCGGGAGATTTCGTCTTGAAGCGATGACATGTTTTGATAGATTTGATTTAAAAGCGCTATTTTACCTGAAATATGCGTGAACTCGTTAAAACGGATAGTAGCAAGCCAGCTTTAGCGGCTAGTACAGAGGTGTGCCTAGTATTTACTAGATTTAGTCCTGTTTAACGTCTGGTCGCGGCCTCATTTTTAAGTTCGCGAGAGATTAATTTGGTCAGTGTCCCCATTTCTTTTGAGAGCAATACCAATAAATCATCCAGCGTTATTATTCCAGTTAACACGCCTGTATCGTCTACAGTGGGTAGTCTTCGTACGCCTTTTGAAGTCATGGTTTGTATGGTTTCAAATACCCCCGCACTTTCTTCTAAAACGGATAAGTGCCTAACCATAATGTCGCTAACGGTAATCACTTTGCAATCCAATGCGGTGGCGACGACTTCTATTACTAAATCACGATCGGTAACAATGCCTACTGGCGTTAATTTACCCTGATTCTCTTTAACGACAACAACATCGCCTACATGATGATTACGCATTAATTGTGCAGCTTCAAATACCGTTGCATCTTCTTTTACGGTGATTACTTCGTGATTACAAACTGTGCGGATAGTCATGATATTTCCCTTCAATTATCGTTAAATATTTTGTTGAGATGAATAACTATGTGTTTGTTTTAACCAACAGTACTGGTACATGGCTTTGTTTAACAACAGCATCGGCATCGCTGCCCATCATAAAGCGCGCAAATCCACGCAAGCCGTGTGTCCCCATCACAATTAAATCTGCAGGCCATTCTTCTACTTGTTTAATAATCAGCGTTGATACACGTTCACCTATGCTTTCTATGATTTTGCTGTCGGCAGATACGCCAGATTGTAGCGCGCTATCTTCAGCGGCTTTTAGTATCTTTTCACCTTGGCTACGTTGAATATCTGCTAGGTACAACACATTGAGGTCGCCATTGGCATCCAAAATGGGGAAATAAGTATCAACCACATGCAAGAATCTAAGTTTTGCATGATGGACCTTGGCAAGGTTAATCGCTTCTACCATACCGCAGTTTGAAGTGTTGCTTCCGTCTATCGGGCAGAGAATTTGTTTGTACATTTTTATTTACATCCTCTCCATTTGCATTACTTATGGCTTAACTTGCGTTACTCATCAGATTGACTAAATTTTGTGCATTTAATTAGTTTGAATATTTGCCAAAATTCTAGGATGATTACGTGAACTGCGCACTGGCGTATCGCTGGGATAGCCGACAATAATCGGTGCAACTACTTTAAATTCACTAGCAATGCCTAGTTTGGTTTTAACCTCTGATAAATTTAGAATAGGGGTGGCGCAGCCAATAATACATGTACCCAAGCCCATGGCACATGCTGCCAATATCAGGTTTTCAGCTGCTAACCAACAGTCCGCTTCAGACGCAGTTAATATGGTGTTGCAGCAAATTAAGATGAGCGTGCCTGCGTTATAGAAAATATTAAAATCCTGATTAACTAATTGCTCAAAAAACTTAACTGATGGCTGTGGTTGGCCAGAGTCCTTGCTAGTGAGTAACATGGCTTTGGCTTGATCAGATAGTTCTTTCAGTGTTTTTTTATTTTGTATGATGACAAAGCCCCAAGGCTCTCCATGCATGGCTGTAGGCGCACGTATTGCTGCCTCCAGCAGGCTTGGAATCGTTTCTTTTTCTAGCTTTTGTGTTGAGTAGCTACGCACAGAGCGCCTAGCTAATATCGCTTCATAAAGGCTCATTTCCACTTCGAGCATGGCCATTTCTGCAGATCCCCAATTACCACTAGGATATAGTGTGTTTTAGTATTTGTTTTGATCACACTACCAAGAATAAATATATTAGGTAATCCGCGCGAACACGTATAAATCAACTATTTTATGTCTGCGTAATGTTTTAAATATTGATGGTGTGGCAACGGTTGGCTAAATTTGGATATGAAGTATTTTTTGGTATGAGATATTTGAAGTGGCGCTAACTTTAGAATCAATAGATCCAGTCCCCAATTGGCTCTTGATATCCAGCTATAGGTGATACTTAGAACCTGAAATGCGCCTATCGGTAATAGTAGCAGCTCCATAAACCGCACTTTTTTGGTGCTTTAGGTAATGTAGGTGCATATTTGGCATGTATACAAAACTGATTAAATTGCACATATTCCCTACCAATATTGAGGCTTTATTAAGTAAACCCACTGGAATAGCCGGTAAGTTTACGGTTGGCATGGTGATTGCTTATATGTATTTACATTCTGAAAATTATCTTTTCGTTAAGTGAATTAATCCGGATGGTTAGGTGATTGTATATAGAGGGCTAACAAAAGATCTGATTGTTAAGAATGTAGTGAGATAAAGTTTAAGTTTAGAGTCAAAGCTGGCTCGTATTAATAGGTAGCACAAGGCAAAGGTGTCTTGATAAGAAATTAACTCCTGATGAATTGGGCGTTGGTTTGTTATCAGACACCTTTTTTATTTGCCGAAGTTATTTTTAAATAAAACTAATTCATTCATTTTATTGAAATAAATAGTATGTAGCATCTTGGCTGTGCCTATTGTTAAGCAAAGCCTAGTAGAGATGAATGTGGTAGTTGATGGTATTTCTCTTAGTTAGCGTAGGCCGTAATCGCATAGTAGCTGGCTGACTAAGAACGTAACAGTAAAGTTGTAGCGCGTCACGATATAGCTAGAGCAGTATTAAACAATTGGTGATGAAGTTTGAAAGGTTTGAATCAGCGATGCATAAAATAATTAACTTTAAGAACAAAACTTTACTGCCACTAGCGCTAGTGTGTATCTCAATTGTAGCAATGGTGCATAGCATAGATAAAAGTAAATCTGATAGCGCCATGCTAAAACGAACGTACACATTACTAAATCTATCAAAAAATATTCAAACGATACCAATTGTCCAGAATGAAAGTTTTAAGCCCAGTCTGTTGCCTGGCAATGAAAGTGCTACAAAGGGGGTGAGTAATACGCTGGAGCATATCTTAGATAATCTTATCCAGATGCAAAAACTTACTGCTGATAACCCAGCTCAGCAGAGGCAAGTAGTGGTGATACGCACTGCATTAGAAACATTTATTCAGGAGTCAAATAAGTCATTGATCAATAAGGGTGGGTTAAATTTGTTAGGTCCCACTATATCGATAGTGTCAGATGGTGAAATTAATCATTTATATGCCATCATGATTGAACGATTACGTGAGTTTGATAGTAGTCTACAAAAATCTTCACAGCAGCAGCAAAAGTATGCCAGTCTTAGTGGCTTGGCTTCTGAAATTGTCATGTTGGTCAGTTTGCTGCTTGGTGTGTCTATTTTCTTGAAGACGCATAAAGGTTTACGTAAAGAGGTTTCTCTGCGCCAACGGGCTGAGGAGTACTGGAAATCGGCATTAACGGAACTCAAGTATCAGAAATTTGCATTAGATAAGCACGCGCATGTGGTTGTGACCGATATTCAGGGGCGCATTACCTATGCAAATGCTAAATTCTGTGAGATTAGTGGTTATGCTCAGGATGAGTTAATTGGCCAGAATCATTCCATCATGAATTCTGGTCAGCATCCTAAAGGATTTTTTAAGGAAATGTACCGTACAGTCGCTAAAGGTGAGACCTGGCATCATGAAATATGCAATCGCACCAAGGACGGGCAGTTGTATTGGATGGATACGACAATCGTTCCATTTATGAATAGCAACGGTAAACCTGAAAGTTATATTTCCATTCTTACCGATATTACCCAGCGTAAAGCGGTGGATGAGAAAAATCACCTGTTGGCTTTTTATGATCCGCTTACCACATTGCCTAATAGACGCTTTTTTGTGGATAGATTATCCAAGGCTGTTACGGCCAGCAAGAGCTTAGGGCGTAAAAGTGCGCTTTTGTTTCTTGATCTGGATTACTTTAAAACGCTTAATGACACGCAAGGTCATCATATTGGAGATATGCTGTTGCAACAGGTGGCTAGCCGCCTGAAGAGCGCTGTGCGAGAAGGCGACACCGTTGCACGCATCGGTGGGGACGAGTTTGTTGTGCTGTTGGAAGGGCTAAATGAAGACATCATTGAAGCTGCAGGACAAACAGAAGCCGTCGGCGAGAAGTTATTAAATAGACTGAATCAGCCCTATCTGCTGAATGGTAATGAGTATATCAGCACGCTCAGCATCGGTGTGGCTATGTTAGATAGTCAAACACAGACGGAAGAGGACTTGCTGAAACAGGCAGATATTGCAATGTATCAAGCCAAAAAAGCTGGTCGGAATATGATTCGATTTTTTGATCCAGTGATGCAAGACACGATTAATAGCCGGGTAGCACTTGAAAGAGACCTGCGCAAAGCACTTAATGAAAAGCAGTTTCAGCTACATTATCAAGTGCAAGTTGATAGCACAGGGCTACCAGTAGGTGCTGAGGCATTAATTCGCTGGAAACACCCAGAGCGTGGCATGATTTCCCCAGCCCACTTTATTCCATTGGCTGAAGAAACAGGACTTATCGTGCCGATAGGCGCATGGGTGCTAGAGTCGGCTTGTGCTCAACTGGCAATTTGGCAAAGAAACTCAGTCACCAGTAACATGGAACTGGCTGTTAACGTGAGTGCAAAGCAATTCAATCAAGTAAATTTTGTGGAACAAGTGCGCAAATCCATCGCGCGTCATCATATCAACCCATCTATGCTAAAGATTGAGCTTACCGAAAGCATGTTGGTCGATAACATTAATGACATCATTACTAAAATGAATGAGCTGAATGCCATGAAAATTCGCTTTTCATTAGATGATTTTGGTACGGGCTATTCATCATTGCAATATCTAAAAAAACTACCGTTATCACAACTTAAGATTGATCAGTCTTTTGTACGCGAGATTACGAGTGATAGTAGTGATAGAACAATCATACTTACGATTATCGCGATGGCTCGTGCATTGAACCTAGACATTATTGCTGAAGGGGTTGAAACTGACGCGCAGCTTGCTTTCTTGCGGAATTATGGTTGCGATCATTACCAAGGGTATTACTTTAGTAAACCGCTGCCAATAGATGAGTTTGAGATAATGCTTACAGATAGTGCTCCATGTAGCCTAAGTGACCCTCTACTTACGCTAGCGGCTTAAGCTTAAATGATAAAAAATGGTTGTTATTTAGCCCTAGGTTAGTAACAAAGGCCTACTCTTTTAAACCACTTTTATGGGCGATGCGTGCTAAATCAAGCACATGATTTGCGCCGGTTTTATGCATGATATTAGATTTATGGATCTCCACAGTGCGGTGACTAATGCCAAGCTGACGTGCTATGTCTTTGTTGTGGTGCCCTTGAATCGCTAGCAGCATGACATCGTATTCTCGCTCGGTTAAGCTTGCTATGCACTTTACCGCCTCTTTGTAGCTGGCATTTTCTGCGAGTGTTTTTTCTGATTCCATCATGGCAGCGATGACCACGCTGATGAGTTTTTCACGTCTGACTGGCTTGGTTAAAAAATCAATGGCGCCAGCTTTCATCGCTTTAACGCTGGTTGGAATATTGCCATGACCTGTTAAAAAGATAATGGGTAGCGTTATGTCACGTTTAGCTAACTCAGCCTGCAGTTCGAGCCCATCCATTTCTGGCATTCTATAATCAATAATTGCACAGCCGGAACACTCCTGCGGGCAAACCTCTAAAAATGCCTGTGCACTTTCAAATGCCATGACAGGAATATTCTCTTGCGCAATCATGAGGGCTAATGAGTCACGAATCGCATGTTCGTCATCAATAATATAAACGGTAGGAGGAGTAGTTTTCATGGTGAGAATGGAAGTGTGAAGTGAAAGGTTGCGCCTAATTTGAAATCAGGATCTAACCAGAGCTGCCCGCCATTTGCCTCTGCTAAGGATCGGCTAATGGCAAGCCCCATGCCAATGCCTTTGGATTTAGTAGTGAAAAATGGCTCAAAAATATGTTTAGCAACCTCATGATTTAAGCCCGGACCAACATCCTGCACCGTGACGTGTGCCATGTTGATATTTGCATTAGTGCGTACGGTAATGCTGATTTCAGAGGATACTATCTCTGCCTCGCGCATTGCTTCTACAGCGTTTCTTAACAAGTTGACAAGTATCTTGAGCACTTGTGTTTTGTTGCCGAGCACGAGCCTTATGTTGTTTTCTAATTGTAGTACAGGATGAAAATCAGAGTAACCATAACTTTTTGCAACCACGAGTGCCTCTTTGACCACATTGTTAATATCTAACTGCTCCCGAGTCATCTCGCCTTTGTGCAGAAACGAAAGCAGCTCATGTAGGCTGCTACCCGCACGCTGTGCTTGTGCTACACAGCCTTCAAGTGCGCGTTTGAGACTAGCTGAGTCTATGACCTTTTGCTTCAGTGCGTGTAATGCAACTTCACTGTAAGCCGAAATGGCAGTTAACGGCTGGTTGATTTCATGCGCAATGGCTGATGCGGTTTGTGTCGCCACTTCTTTGGCAAACAGTGTTTCAGTTTCGGCATGTTGGTCTTGTAGTTTTTTTTCGAGTACTTTTTGCTCGGTAATGTCTCTTACTACGCCCAATAGCCTAGTAGCGTGCCCATCTCTAAAGTGGGCGCGTCCTGTGGCCGATATCCAACGCAAGTCACTGGTAGCCGGGTTAATGATGCGGTACTCCACCTTAAGTTCACCATTGCCTGCTGGGTCTGTCGCATGGCGGATGGCTGATGCTCTAATCGCACTGTCCTCTGGGTGAATCGTTGGCGTTGCAGTGTTGTCGTTTTTTTCTGATTTTTGCTCGGTGTTACTTGGCTCTGTTCCCCAATATGCGATTAGCTGCTCATTTGCATCACGCATTTTAAGGTCTGCGTCAAAATCAAAAGTAACGAGTCCCGCTGCTTTTTTTGCAAGCCTTAAGCTTTCTTCACTAATACGTAGGGCTTGCTCTACGCTTTTGCGTTTAGCTACCGTATAAAAGGTAACCAATGTATAGGATTTTTCTTGATAGCTGATCGGGCTTAGGCCAATGTCTACCTCTAACTCTTTGCCTTCTTTTGTTAAAACAGCAAGCTCGTTACCACTACCCATCGGCCGTTTTTCTGGGTTTTGTATGAACTTTGTTCGGTGTCTGAGATGCTGGGCTTTATAGCGCTTGGGGACAAGTACTTCAACTTTGAGGCCAATAATCTCTTGTGCTGTGTAGCCCAGTAGCGAGAGTGCAGCTGTGTTGGCCTCTGTCACTTTGCCTGTGTCGCTAATGAGCAGCATAGCATCAGCTACTGCATCAAACAGCGTTTGAAAACTTAAACTTTGTAATGGATCGGCCAAGAAAAGTCCTTTAACAAGACGCATCTAACACGGCTATGTCAATGATTATAGATTAAAAACAAAAGGGTGTGTGCCTGTTAATGCCCACTAATAGACTAAGGGTTTGCTCGTATATGAGTCGCTATTTGATTGCAGTAGATTGAACACTTGGCAGCCAGGATGGCTAAGCAACTAAATAATAAGTACTTAATAATAAAACTGAAGCAGTTGCCAATCGACGCAGCTTTGTTTTTTTGATTGAGAGGAGATTTAAAATGAAAAAGCTATATTTAGGTATGCAGCGATTTATCAACGATGAAGAAGGTGTTACTTCTATCGAGTATTCCTTGATTGCCTTACTGATTGCGCTGGTAATTATCCTGGCAGTTACAGCAGCAGGTACGCGTGTTTGTGAGACTTTCAGAGATGTTGCAACAATGTTAGGCGGTGCACCAGCAGCTTGCCCTTAGTAGAGAGAGCCGCGGGCGAAGCTGTGTTGGCGTGGGTATGTTGGTATAGACGGGTTGATTCTTGTGTGCATGAGTTTTTCATGTTCATCCTGCATTTAAAGGGGAGTTGCGTGATTAAAAATATGAACAAGCTTATGAGTCAGCTAAAGAAATGGAAGGGTTTTTAATTTAAACACCCTCTAAAAGACTAAGGGTTCGCTCGTATATTAGTCGTTAATCAATTGCAGTAGATTACGCATATCGGCAAATGAATCAAGCTGATAAAAGAATAATAAGCACTAGGGAATTTGCCCTTAAAGTGAAAAAGCACAAGAGAGCAGTAAGCGATTGGTAGTTTTGTATGACGTGTTTTTCAATAAAAAGGAGTTTTAAAATGAAAAAGCTATATTTAGGTGTACAGCGTTTTATTAACGATGAAGAAGGCGTTACTGCTATTGAGTATGCATTGATTGCGGCATTGATTGCAGTCGTGATTATCGCGGCAGTAACAACAACAGGTACCCGTGTGTGTGAAACCTTTAGAACTGTTGCAACTAAGCTTGGTGGTGCTCCTGCTGCTTGTCCTTAATGGCTAACAGTATAGGGAGGCAATTGTGGTCTTGAGGTGTTGTCCGGTCTGTACAAGGGTGATATCAGGCATTAATCAAGACCACGGTTGCTAACCATTGTAGTCAGTTTGCAAGGTTTATTGAGTAAGAGAGAGATAAAAATGACACCGAAGCTGATGGGATTGTTAGCCTTAGCACCCATGTTGGTGCTGATGATATTGGCGGCAAAGCAGGATATTGGCAGCCATCGCATCTCAAACAAATTGGTACTCGCAGGCATGCTTCTTGGTGTGATTTTAAACGGAATGTTAGCTGAAGGCTGGGGCTTTAATTCGCAGATTCCAGGTGCTTTGGGTTGGTTGGCGGCATTAAAAGGGGTGGCGGTAGGGATGGGTTTGTTTCTACCACTCTACTGGTTACGTGCGATGGGTGCCGGTGACGTGAAGTTGATGGGGATGGTTGGCGCTTTTTTGGGACCCAATGATGTGTTAGGTGCTGTGTTAGCTACATTGGTTACAGGTGGTGTGATGGCAATATTAGTGGTGATGTGGTCAAAACAGTTAAGCGCTATGTTGCATAACGTTAAGTACATACTTTATGGCAGCGCTATTAATTTAAGTGTTGGGCAGGCGCCATTGATGAATGATTTACCAGTTTCAGTAGGAAAGTTGCCTTATGCACTGGCAATTAGTTTAGGCACCTTTGCTTACTTGATTTGGCAGCGCTTGTACTTGTAGTAATGGTAGCTTAGTGCTTGTGAGGCAGGTTGATGGAGAGTGTAAGCGCTATTTATGTATGTAATTTTACGTATTGGTTAAGTGGGGGCGTAACCCCAAAAGAATAAAGATAATACAAAAATAAACAAATAAAACTAACCGAAAAAGTGAATGAAATCATGACAATAGGCATGACAGAATATAAGAGGGAAGCGCATGGGGAGCGCCGTCAGACACTGGTTCCCATGCAGCCTAGTACTATTGACGAAACGGGGCTAGGCTTTCAGTTCATTGTAGAGCTATTAACAAAAGCACTATTCTTACGTGGCCAGATGCGATTGATGGATCTGGTTTATTACGCAAAACTTCCAGTTGCAGTACTTGAGCCATTGCTCGCCTTTATGCGCACAGAGCGCATGTGTGAGGCCGTGCGTAGCAGTGAGGCTGAAACTGCGATTGCCTATAATCTGACGGAGTTAGGCAGATTACGTGCAGAGGATTATTTACGTAAAAATCAATATGTAGGTGCAGCTCCCGTCAGTTTGTTGGCCTATATCAAGCAAGTGCGTCAACAGTCTATTGTGAATATGCAAGTGACCCGGCCGAATCTATTAAGAATTTTTGATGGCTTAGTCATTAAAGAAGGATTGCTCAAGCAGTTTGGCGCAGCCATGAACTCCGGCCGGGCAATCTTTGTATACGGGCCCGCTGGTAGCGGTAAAACATTTATCGCAGAGCATCTAGCAAAATTGTTATCAGGTGACGTAGCAATACCGCATGCCATTGTCGTGGATAACGAGGTAATACAGGTATTCGATCCGCTCACCCATCGCCCGTCTGTGCCAGCCGATGAAGTTGGTGGGCTGGGGTTAGATCGTCGTGTGATGTCTGATCAGCGTTGGGTGACATGTCACCGTCCAGTGATTAAAACAGGCGGTGAATTGACGCTATCCATGCTGGATTTAGATTTTGATGAGAGCGCTCGCTTTTATCAGGCACCACCACAAGTGAAGGCTAATAATGGGTTGCTGATTATTGACGACTTGGGACGCCAGTTGACACCTGCTGTCGATATTATGAATCGCTGGATTGTGCCGCTAGACCGTCATGTGGATTACTTAGCGTTACATACCGGCAAAAAATTCATGTTGCCATTTGATGTGATTGTGGTGTTCTCCACTAACTTAGCCCCTAGCAAGCTGACCGATGAAGCATTTTTGCGCCGGCTTGGTTACAAAATTTATGTTGGACCATTAAGCGAAGACGAATATCGCATAATTGCTCAACAGGTTTGCGAGGAAACTAATATTCCGTTTAGTGAAGAGGGGTTTAATTATCTGCTGCATGAACATCACTACAAGACAGGCAGGCCACTATTTGCCTGTATTCCTAGAGATATATTGGAGCAGCTAAGAGATATTGCACGATATGAAGGTAAACCAGCAGTGATGAGTAAAGAGTTGCTGGATTGGGCCTGGAACAACTATTTTGCCCACGATTAATGTATGAATGCGTCACGATATGTTGATGAGAACAGAAAATAAAGGGGATGACAGATGAAAAATCCAAGAGCATTTTTGATGATTGTGGTTTCAGTCGGCATAGGGTTAGGCGCTGTAGTGTTAGCCTCACGCTGGATCTCTCAACAAGCTGCTACGGTAGCTTCTAGCAAAGTGGTTGTGGCTGCTATCAATATTGATTTAGGCACACCGCTTACACCGCAAATGCTTAAGTTGGCAGATTGGCCAAGAGGCAGCGTACCCGTTGGTGCGGCTGATGATATTAAAACTTTAGATGCGAGAGTAGTAAAAACCAGCTTATTACAAGGTGAGCCTGTGCTGGAGTCTAAATTGGCTCCACTAGGTGCAACCGGTGGTTTATCTGCGGTGATTGCTGAGGGAAACCGCGCAATGACCGTCAGAGTGAATGATGTGGTGGGTGTGGCAGGCTTTGCATTGCCTGGTAACTATGTAGACATTGTAGTGAATACTGAAGATGAAAGCGTGAGAGCTGAAAACGTGAACAAGAGCATTTCAAAAATTGTACTTGAGCACATTATGGTATTGGCTGTAGCGCAAGAGCAAAACCGAGATGAAACAAAACCAAAAGTGGTGAATGCAGTAACCCTTGAGGTAACGCCAGCACAAGCTGAAAAATTAGATTTGGCACGTAGTGTTGGTACTTTGTCACTGGTTTTGCGTAATCAGACTGATAAGAACGTGGTGACTACAGAGGGATCAACCAAGAAAAACTTGCTTAATCGCGTAGATGAACCTCCAGCTCCAATCATGGCAGCAGCGCAACAACCTGTTGTTAAAACTGAGGTTAAACATGTAGTGAAAAAATCTGCAGTACGTAAACCAGTAATGCAGAAACAAAGTTATGAACAGGTTGAGGTGGTGCGCGGCGCGACCAAAACCGTTGAGGAGTTTAAACCATCGGTTCAGTAAAACTGTGAATGTAGTCAGTGTAAGTAATGAAACATCTATGAATGGAAGCGCTTAGTTTCAAAACACAGTGAGATCGAGGAAGCGGTGATGAGTTAAGTCAATACTTAAGCAAAACCTAGCTCGTATCGAAATTTGAAAGAGAAACGGCATATTGTCAGGGAGAAATGAGATGAACAAGCACAAGATCAAACGTGATCAGTTTTTACACAGCCAATTAAGGTTCTGTGTCAGTAATCTTCTGGCTGCTATGCTAGGCATGACGCTACTTTCAATAGCACCGCTACATGCAGCTGAGCCTCAAGCAACTATGCAGAATATCTTGGTAGCTGCGGTAACGCCTAAAAAGGTAGCCAGACTTACGCCATCCTCTACGGAGATTGTGCCTAGCGTTGAGCTGTCTCTGGGGCAATCGCATCTGGTGAGGTTGCCTGCAGGGGTGAACTTGCAACGTGTGAAGGTGGATGATGACAAAATTGTACAGGTAGACGTCACCAGTCCTCGAGAGGTGGTACTGCACGCCAAAGCCATAGGCTCAACCATGGTGATTATCTTGGATAAGTCTGGTCAGTCTGCAGTAATGGATGTAAGGGTGGTTGCCGTGACCACAGCGATGGATGCCTCATCCTTACAATCAAAATTGCAGCAAATCATGCCTAATGAAAAAGGCATTAAAGTAAGCACTGCGGCTGAGTCTCTGGTACTGAGCGGCACGGTAAGTGATGCGGTGAAAGCAGATAAAGCCATGGCGCTGGCAGAGGCATATGGCGGCAAAGATAAAGAGAAAAAAGTCATTAATATGCTACAGATAGCAGCGCCACAACAGGTGATGCTTGAAGTGAAAATGGCTGAAGTGTCAAAAAGCTTGGTAGATAAATTAGGCGCATCATTTGGAGCTTCTCGTGTGAATGGTGGTGTGGCCTATGCGATTGCATCAGGGTTTTTAAGCCTTACTGGTGCTGATCCATTATCTCCTGGTGGTTTGTTGACAATTACCAAGGGCAATACTGCAATTAAAATTGACGCTGAAAATAAAGATGGTGTCGTCAAGATTTTAGCTGAGCCTAATATTATTGCCATTAGTGGCCAAGAAGGCAGCTTTTTGGCCGGCGGTAAAATCTTTATCCCTGTACCGCAAAACAATACAGGCGGCGGTGCTTCTGTACTTACTTTAGAAGAGCGTGATTTTGGTGTTGGCCTTAAATTTACACCAACCGTGCTTGAGGAAGGGATGATTAACCTAAGGGTAGCACCAGAGGTTTCAGAGCTTACACAAGGTGGTACTACAGTGGGCGGTAGTGTATTCCCGTCATTTACTGTAAGACGTGTATCTACCACGGTGCAACTCCGTGATGGGCAAAGCTTTGCCATTGCCGGTTTAATTAAAAATAACGTGACTGAAAGTGTGAGACGCTTCCCGATTTTGGGTGATATTCCAATTATTGGGGCATTGTTCCGCAGTAGTTCTTTCCAAGAAGATAAAACTGAGCTGTTGTTCGTAGTGACACCGCGCTTGGTTAAACCACTACCACCTAACTTTGCGTTACCTACTGATAACTTTACCCCACCAAGCAAAGCAGAGTTCTTCTTGAACGGTAAGTTAGAAGGTAAACCAGCTGAGCCAGCAGCAGAAGACAGCCCAGCACAAAGTGCCCCTGCACCTCAGCCTAATACGGCAGCGCCAGAGCAAAGTGGTGCTAAAGATGGCTTTGAAATGAAATAAGGAGATAGTCATGCACACCTCAACATTGAAATACATTCTATCTGCCTTGATCGCATCTGCCACGATGGTGGGTTGCGTCACCAGTAAAACGCCAGTACTGGATGAGCATTTTGGTGAGGCGGTAAATGCGGCGAAAGCGCAGCAGACAATTAACCCAGACGCATCAATGACTAATGAAGCTGTCTATGGCATAGATGGTGCGGCCGCAGATGCAGCGGTAGATCAATACCACAAGTCCTTTACGCAGCCACCTGTCAATACCAACGTGTTTAATATAGGGATTGGTTCTAGTAGTGGTACGGGAAGTAGTAGTACAAGTAGTAGTGGGACAAGGTAAGGCTTTGACGCCCACTGGGCAACGAAGGAGAGCCACATGAGCAAGCATATAAAATGTAATCTGCATGGCATGCAACGCCAGCGAGGTGCAGTAGCGTTAATCGTTGCAATCTGCTTAGTGTTGCTCGTAGGGATGCTGGGTTTGGTGTTAGATCTAGGTCACCTTTATGTGACTAGAACCGAACTACAAAACGCAGCAGATTCTTCTTCGCTCAGTGGTGCTAGAGAGCTTAACGGAAGAGTAACCGGCATTAATAACGCGATTACCAGAGCGATTGAAGCGGCAGGCAAGAATAACTTCAATCTTAATAGTACGGCGGTAACTGTTAATGCCAGCAATATGTGGGTAGGTAGCTGCCCAGCCGATGGCTGTATGGTGCCGATTAGTTCGGTCACCACTGATGCCTTAGCTGGTGATAAGACTTTTTTAAAAGTAGATACAGGTTTACGTACCATCAACACTTGGTTTATTCAGGTGTTGCCGGGGGTTGCAAGTACTGCACAGACCTTTGGTATGGCAGTTGCCGGTAAGTTTGCCATTGATATTACGCCCATTGCTATCTGTGAACAGCCCGATCCAGGTACCGTGCATGAGTTGGGGTTTGAGCGTGGCGTTTCTTACAATATTCAATACGCTAACCCGCTTGGCCCAGGTACCTTGTTTTGGATTGATCCTGAGTCAAATGTCCCAGGGGTTTGCCCTGTGATCAGTACCAATGCAACACTGCCGTATGTATGTACAGGTAAAGTTGGATTTACGCCGATTATAGGCGGTACAGTAAACACTAATACTGGCGTATCTGTGCCACAAATAGTAGCACTGAACTCAAGGTTTGGTGACTATACGTCTCAAAATAAATGTGACGTAGCTACCGCACCGCCTGATACCAATGTCAAAGAGTATATTTATAACAATGCAGGGGTTGGGTCACCTAGGGCTTGGATGCAAACAGACCCTGATAAGCAAACTATTCAGTTTGTTGACAGTGCTACTAATGGAACATGTAAATCTAATGCTCCTTGTAAACCCATACCATATGGTTTAAGAACAGCAACAGATTACGGTGTGTTGTGGGCTGGTTTCCGCAGAAGTGGTGCAGTTGTTTCAGATTGGTCAGGTTTGTATAGTGGTAATACTGTTCAAGCCCCATACCCAGAACCATCACCCTATGCGCAAGGGAGTGGCAACTTCTTTACAGCACCGCCTGTGGCTATCCAACCAGGCAAGGCTGGACGTAGGGTGCTTAATATGGTGATTGTTGATTGCACAACGGCAGGCGGTGTTTGTCGGCCTGCTACCGTACGAGGTGTTGGCCGGTTCTTGATGCAGACCAGATCTGTTCCACCTAAAGATGTTTTCGTTGAGTTTGGCGGTTTGTTGCCAACTCCTTTACCAACGAGTGATATTAAGCTTTACCGATAATCATGAAAATCACACAACTAAAATTTAACAGTAGATTCGGGCTAGCAAGGCAGCAAGGCGCTGCAGCTATTGAGTTTGCCCTGCTATTGGTGCTATTACTGATGTTTGTGGCAGGGATTGTGGAGTTTGGCCGAGCTTTTTGGTACTACGATGCCTTAACCAAAGCCACTCGTGATGGCGCTAGATATCTTTCTAACACTAGAGTCAGTGCTTTGGTGGCGCTTGATACCGCAACACAAGATCAGGCAAAAACGATGGTTGTGAATGCAGCTACGCTGGCACAAGTGCCCAGTTTTACATCAGCAGACGTGACAGTGACCTGCGAGCCAAATTGTGACACGCCAGTTTATGTCATTGTTGCGATTGATGCGTACCCCATTACGATTGGTGGGTGGATTCCAATCTTCCTGCCAGTAGGGTCAACGACTTGGGCTACTACGCTATCGCCTTCTACTGCTATGCGGTATATGCATTGAAGGGAATTGATAATGCTTAACATGATAAAAAACTACAGCAGGCGACAACGGCAGCAAGGCGCTGCGGCGGTTGAGTTTGCGATTATTGCCTTACTGTTATTCACTTTACTGTTTGGTATTTTAGAGTTTGGGCGTCTGTTTTATGTTTATAACACTGTGCAGGAAGTGACGCGTCATGCAGCACGTGAGGCTGTGGTTAGGTGGGTTGATAACTCCAACACTAGTCCGGCAAAAATATTGGCCCTCTTTGGCGGGGCCTCTGTACCAGCTGGTGCTGAAATTACAGCAGCTAATATTGATATTCAATACTTGACGGCCAGTGGTGCCGTGCCCAGCCCGTTTCCATTAAGTGCATCAGACAATATTGCAGCCTGTTTAACAGGCCCAGCAGGTTGTATTGCATTAGTGCAGGTTTCTATTATTGGCGCAAATTATACGCCAATGGTTGGGTTGTTTCCGTTCCTGAATTTGCCGATTCCGGCATCTACAGTCACGATGCCAGCGGAAAGTTTAGGTTATACCGGTTCATAAACAGAATGGCGGCAAAAAAATGAAAATAATAGTGATTTCGCCTAACAAGGTGTTGAGAGAAGAAGTTCTACTTAGTATTAAGGGGGTAGATGCGTCTAAACACGCCTTAGTATTTGGGGATGGATTTAGTGGCTTAGGGCAAATGGTAGAGGCCGAACACCCAGATTTGATGATTATTGATAGCGTTTGTGTAGAGAACGGTAACCTAAGTATTTTAGAGGGGATCAGTCTGCGTGCTCACCATATATCAATCATTCTGCTATCGCAAAATTCCTCATCAGAGTTCTTAATGTCGGCAATGCGCAGCGGCGTGAAAGATGTGTTGAGTTTGCCATTACAGGCCAGTGATTTGCAATCGGCAGTGGGTCGTGTTGAGCTTAAGCTGAGACAATCTGCACCTAAAAACAAAAAAGGTAGAGTTGTTGCATTTGTGGGGAGTAAAGGCGGCAGTGGTGCTACGTTTCTGGCATGTAATCTTGCTTATATATTGGCCGAAAGCAGTAATGCTAAGGTGGCGTTGTTAGATTTAAACCTGCAGTTTGGTGATGCTGTTCTGTTTGTGAATGACCATGTTCCATCCAATACACTCGCCGACGTAGCCAAGAATATCAGGCGCTTAGATGCCTCGTTGCTTAAATCTTCTATGGTACATATTTTGCCCAATTTTAGTGTGTTGGCTGCGCCAGAAGATGCTGAATCAGCACAGGATGTTAAGCCAGAGCATATTGATGCGCTACTTAAACTGACAACGTCAGAGTATGACTTTGTGGTGTTGGACATTGGTAGAACGCTCAACTCCACTGGCGTTAAAGCGCTAGATCATGCAGATTTGATATTTATTGTACTGCAAGAAACATTGCCTTTTATACGAGATTCAAAACGGTTAATACATGCTTTTCATTCGCTGGGTTACGCTAAAGAAAAAATTAATATCGTGCTTAATCGGCATGAGAAAGGTGGGGATATCCGATTAATTGATGTAGAAACAGCGCTAGGCATGAAAGTCTATAAAACTATACCAAACAGCTATGTGGCAGTTTCTGCATCCGTTAATCAAGGTGTGCCTATCGTAAAAATTGCTAAGCATGATGCAGTGACCAAAGCCTTACAGGAAGTTGCAGAAAGCTTAGTGGAAGGCTCTAAAGCCAAAAAATCTGGCTGGCTAGATACTTTGCTACACCATGCATCATTGCTTTGAACGAGGTTGCGGCATACACGATTGACGATGTTGATAAGAATAAATGCTGAATTGAGGAAGGAATTTAATTATGTCATTACGTGATCGATTAGAAGATGTAAAAAATGATGCGGTGCTTGAGCCGCAGGGCAACCAAACTGATGGTCTGATGGGTAATAAGGTGTATCAGGAGTTAAGGTCACGTATTCATCGTAAGCTACTAGATCGCGTTGACCTTTCCATGATGGAAAACATGCCACCTGAGCTATTAACGGCTGAGCTCAAAACGCTAGTAGAGCGCTTGCTTACAGAAGAGGCTGTGGCAATTAATGATATAGAACGCATGAATCTCGTGCGCGATATTCAACATGAGGTACTAGGGTTGGGGCCATTGGAAATCCTGATGGCAGACCCAACAGTCTCAGATATTTTGGTCAATACCTATAACCAGATTTACATCGAGCGTAAAGGTAAGTTAGAGCTGAGCGATGTGCGTTTTGAAAGTGAAGCGCATTTGCTGAAGATTATTGATAAGATTGTTTCAGGCGTGGGGCGGCGGGTGGATGAGTCTAGCCCGATGGTGGATGCGCGCTTACCAGACGGTTCTCGTGTGAATGCGATTATTCCGCCTTTAGCTGTTGATGGCGCAATTTTATCCATTCGCCGTTTTGCCATCACACCCTTGATGATGAAAGACCTTTTACACTATAAAAGCTTAACGCCAGAAATGGCGGAGGTGCTGGAAGGTTTAGTCAAAGCCAAAGTGAATATCTTGATATCTGGTGGTACCGGCACTGGTAAAACAACATTGCTTAATGTGCTCTCTGGTTTTATTCCAGAAAGCGAGCGCATTATTACCATTGAGGATGCAGCCGAGCTTCAATTACAACAGCCTCATGTCGTACGTTTAGAGATACGTCCTCCCAATATTGAAGGTAAAGGCGAGGTGACACCACGCATGCTGGTGAGAAACAGTTTGCGGATGCGCCCTGACCGTATCATCGTTGGTGAGGTGCGTGGTCCTGAGGTGGTTGATATGTTGCAGGCCATGAACACCGGCCATGAAGGATCAATGGCGACCGTGCACGCCAACACGCCGCGCGATGCCTTAACGCGCCTAGAAAATATGATGGGTATGGCTGGTTTTAATCTGCCAACCAAGGCAATGCGTGAGCAAATTAGCTCTGCACTGACTGCCATTGTTCATATTACTCGTTTAAGTGATGGTCAGCGTAAAGTGACCAACATCAAAGAAATTACCGGCATGGAAAGTGAAGTGATCACCATGCAGGACATTTTTGTTTACGAGCAAACAGGCGTGTCTGAAAAAGGGGTGGTACAGGGGCACCTCAAGGCAACAGGTATCCGGCCAAAATTTATCGAGCGCCTGCGGGTGCATGGTGTACAAATATCAGATAGCTTGTTTGATCCAACAAAACTGTATGAGTAGGAGAGGAGCTTAATATGGACTATCTCTACTATCTATTTGCGATATTAGCGTTTTTGGCGGTAGTGCTATTTTTAGAAGGCGCGTACATGACTTGGAACGCTTACAAGGGGCCGGAAGCAAAGCGCATTGGAAGACGACTGGAGGCGATGGCACTTGGTAAGGAGCATGAAAGCAGCTTAGTTAAGCAACGCATGCTTGCTGAGTCGCCTGGCATTGCCAGTCTTTTGCAGAAATTTCCTAGGGTTAATCAGATAGACAAAGTGCTTTTACAATCTGGGCTAAATTATAGTGTGGCAAGGTTTTTAGGTATTTGCTTGCTACTAGCGGCAGCAGGGTTTGCAGTAGCGCTGTTTTTTGGAGCAAACTTAACCGCGGCACTCATTATTGCAGCTGTCTTTGCATGCTTGCCGCTTATTTATGTGTTGAGTGCTAAGCAAAAGCGCATTACGACGATTGAACAGCAATTACCAAGCGCACTTGATTTAATGGGGCGGGCGATGGTGGCCGGTCATGCTTTTCCTAGCGCATTGCAGATGGTTGGCACTGAAATGCCTGAGCCGATTGCTTCTGAGTTCCGCATTGTGTTTGATGAAATTAATTACGGCATTCCAACATCAGAGGCCTTGATGAACTTAGTCCGGCGTGTGCCAAGTACCGATGTCAGTTATTTTGTGATTGCGGTGCTGATACAGCGTGAAACTGGCGGTAATTTAGCTGAGCTATTGGGGAATATCAGTGATTTGATTCGAGCTCGTTTGAAATTGCTAGGGTCTGTACGTGTTTTATCTGCGGAGGGGCGTTTATCTGCTTGGATTCTAACATTGCTACCATTTGCGTTGGGTGCTGTACTGCAGTTGGTCAATCCTAAGTTTTTGAGCGTGCTGTGGACAGATCCCAATGGTCTGAAAATGGTGATAATGGCACTGATATTGATGGTTCTTGGTATTTTTGTGATGTGGCGGATTATCAAAATTAGGGTCTGATACATATTAAATAAGTGAGAACATCATGAACACAATTCAAATAATTTATCTGGTTCTTATCTTTATCACAGTTTTTATTGTTGCGATGGTCGTTGTTGGCCAGTTTAGCGCCAGCCCTTTAGATGCTAGGCTAAAAATATTAAAAGATGATAATTCTGATTCAACAGAAGATGATCCTGTTTGGATAAGTCGTATTGTTAAGTTAACCGGGCCAATTGCCAGACTGTCTTTGCCAAAAGAGGGGTGGGAGCAATCACAGCTACGTATTCGTTTTATGAATGCAGGGCTGCGTAGTGCAAGTGTGCCAATCTTGTTCTTTGCGGCTAAAACCATTCTTACTTTTGCGTTGCCAAGTTTGTTTATTTTATACACCGTGATTTCTGGCGCTATCGTTAAGCCTAACAATCTGATGATGATGCTAATTCTACTGGCTGCGATTGGTTATTTTCTGCCAAACGCAGTGTTGTCGCATCGTATTGATAAACGTAAACGTGAAATATTTGAGAGCTTTCCTGACGCACTTGATCTGATTATTGTGTGTGTAGAAGCAGGCTTAGGGTTAGACGCGGCGCTGGCTAGAGTGGGTGAAGAAATGCATGTAAGAAGCCCGATACTTGGCGAGGAGCTGCATTTAATTAATCTGGAGCTGCGTGCTGGTAGCTCACGTGAACGCGCACTGCGTAACTTGGCATTGCGTACAGGTGTGGAAGAAATTGATACGCTCGTTGCCATGCTGGTGCAGTCTGATCGTTTTGGTACCAATATTTCAGATTCACTAAGAGTGCATGCAGATAGCTTACGCACTAAACGCCGTTTAATGGCTGAAGAGGCCGCGGCAAAAATTGCAGTTAAATTGTTATTTCCACTTATCTTCTTTATTTTTCCGTCCATGTTATTGGTATTGTTGGGGCCAGCCTTTATTAGCATACACAACATTTTGTTACCAACACTTGCCGGACAATAAGTTGATAAGCCAAGTTAGTTAAGTTGTAGCTTAAGTGGCAGTATGGAGGTGAATGATGAAAAGCAAACGTAAAGTCTTACCTGTGGCGTGTTGTGTTGCAATACTAAGTGCATGTGCATCTACCCCGCAGGTGAGTGAAGCGCCACCGTGGGTGATTAGTCCCAATATTAAAACAAGCAGCGCACAAGCTAGTGCAAGTGCGATGTACAAGTTGGGCCGATATTACCAAGGGCAGCAACGTGATGGTCTGGCGATTGAAGCTTACCAAAAATCTGTATATGCAGATCCAAGCTTTGTAGAAGCTTACAATGGCTTAGGTGTGGTTTATGCAAGGCAAGGCAAGTATCAAAAAGCCATTGAAGCATTTAAATCTGCACTTAATTATGCGCCGGTTGCAGCGCATTTATATAGCAATATGGGTTATGCCTATTATTTGCAAGGGCAATATACAGAGGCGGTTACCTCACTAAAACAAGCCACTACGCTGGATCCATCTAATCAACGTGCGCTTAATAATCTAGGCATGGCTTATGCTAAAGCTGGTAGTCAGGGGGAGTCCATTCAAGCCTTTACTCAGGCGATTAGTGTGGAGGCTAAAGCCGCTGGTTTGGCAGCGCCTGCACAGGATGCATTACCACAAGAAAGTATAACTGATTCAGCCGCGCCAAAATCTGCCAATGTTTCTGAGATTTTTACTGCTAAGGCAACCGCACCACAAGCGGACGTACAAGAGCTGGCACTCCCTAAAAACGAGGGGGTGATTAGGCCTGCACCTTTACCTGGCGAAGTACCAGTGGTGGATAGCAGTGTTAAGCTAGTGCAATTGTCCCCCAATGTGTTTGAGCTGCAATCGCAGCAGTTGAGTGCAGCGCCAGTGCAGGAAGCGGGGCAGCCTGTGGTGGTGAATTGGGCGCAAGCACACGTAGAGGTTGCGAACGGTAATGGCGTGACCGGTATGGCCGGGCAAGTAGGTAAATTCCTACTAGGGCACGGCTACCCAGTTACAAGGTTGACTAATCAAAAACCATTTATCGTTAAAAAGTCACAAATTCAGTATCGAGACGGGCACCATGAGGAAGCCCAGCTCTTAAAAGATAGCTTACCTGATTCTCCACAGCTTGTTCAGCGTAATGATTTACGTGCAGACGTTGGCGTGAGGTTAGTGCTTGGTAATGATATGCGTACACATATTGCATATTTTGGCACTAAACAAGAGGCAACGCAGATAGCTTCGACATTGAATAAACCTAAAACTTAAAGGGAATTTAGCATCCATTAATCTGTAGTGGTAGTTGGTTTTGTAGTGCAGTGTGGTTGGTATGTTGTTTAACTTGATAACTTAAGGGAGTGAAACATGGCTAATATGGATAACATGATTGAACCAGGCAGACAAGGTATCTGGGTTGCCGCAACCTTTGTGATGGCATTACTGGCACTGGTGGTAGCAATCGTTGGGGTCAGTCGTAATAATGACTTAATGTACATGACACAAACGGAGCTTTTGTTAATAAATCAAAAAATTGAGGCGCTACAAGGAGGCAAAGCACCAGCGGCTGCACCTGCAGCGCCAGCTGCGGCTGCCGCTGAGTAGTTGTGATTGGCAGTGCTGCCCTATTTGGCATGTTCTAAATACTGCCTATTGGTAATTTTAGAACATGCTGAATACCACAGTGCGATGTATCTTATCCCTCTAGAGGGTAATCTTTAAGTGTCTTTGTGATAACCTACGTTGTAGGTATAGTTAGATACTATAGAGAGGTAGGAGATTGATGATGAAAACACGTGTTTTTAAGTTAAGTTATATTCCCAAGGCTTTATTATTAGGTCTTGTTTTTTCTGCTGCTATAGTTCCCCCTCAAACTGCGTTTGCTAAAAAGCCATCTCAGAGTTACGAGGAGCAAGATAGAGATTACAGCGGTGATCGATATGATCGCCGTGACAGTGGCAACAGCCGTGGTGGTGATACCAATGTGAGTGTCAGCCTCCATTTTGGCGATAGGCAGCGTACTGTTGTGCATGAGTACTATGACAGAGATCGCAAATCAGGATTTTGCCCACCAGGCTTAGCTAAAAAGAACAACGGATGCATGCCTCCAGGTCAGGCCAAAAAGTGGAGGGTAGGCCGTCCGCTTCCTAGAGACGTGGTATATCAGGATTTACCGCCACGCTTAGTGGTTGAGTTAGGCGTTCCACCTTCTGGCCATCGCTATGTCAGAGTCGCTGCAGATATCTTATTAATTGCGGTGGGCACTGGTTTGGTGATTGATGCGATTGAAGATTTGGGTAATTAGCCATAGGGTTTTTATTCCAATAGCTGTTGTAGGCTTAATGCTTACGTGTTCACCCGTATGTACCAAATACATCAATCAGGTTAAATTATTACCCGAACAGAGGCAACGCTAAATTAGGTCAACAACTTTAATTTAGTGGTGCCTTTGGTTTTTTAATAGTTTAATCAAGGGGGTCATGGTGCTTACAGCAAAAGCCACTAAAGTAAAAAAATCTCCCCAAGACCCCATTAGCGAACTGTCTAAGCCAGCTAGTCAGTTTGCGTCTCAGCCGCCTATAAATAAGACGTCACCTAGAGATGAAATATCATATAGCACAGATGGGTCGTGTTTATTTCCGCGCATTACTGTGATTGCAAGCGCTACAGCGGAATCCTATGGGTTTGAGTTCGGACGAAAGATAATGACCTGGCTAGCACTACAAACGGAGACGGTACAATGAACGCGTCATCAACTGCACATCAAGTTAAAGGCATACTTGCAACTAATGTCTTAGGTAAGCACGATTATCATGAGGATACAGGGTTGAATCTGCCAGAGTTGACCATTTATGACAACGGTATGATTAGAAGTTGTAGTAAAGCTGCTGTTGAGCTATTGGGGTACTCATTCGATAAACTCAGGTGGCGCCATATCTCCATATTTCTTCCGCAATTGTCAGAGGTGGCCATTACAAAAGGCGGCCAAATTAACCCTAATTTACGATTCTTGTCGCACATCGGCCATCACTTTGATGTGATTAATATACAAGGCGCGCACATTGCATGCGCCTTGTTTTTTAATGAGATAGAGCGCTCTGGTAAGCATTATTTAAGAGTGATATTCCGTCCGGTTGAGCCTCAATATTCTGTGCTTTAGCTGCCTACATACCAATTGATAATGTTGCAGGAGGTTGTTGTTTCAAATGGGATGTTTATTCTTTTCTGTAAACACCCGCATGGTTTAAAGCATGGCTAATAGTTGCGATGCGTTTGTTGTCTGTGGATGATGATTGGTATATGGTGCTTATGCGAACTATAAATGAATTAAACATTAATATATAAATCAAATATCTATGATATAGAATGGTTGTAAGCTTTTACTGCTTTTAATATTAATAAGGAGAATACTAATGAACTATTTAAAGCATACCATCATCGCCGCCATTGCACTTGTAGCTGTATCAATCTCAATTGGTACGTACGCTTACACAGTAGTGCCAGAAGAAATGGTACCTGAAGACGCTGCAGAACCTGACATGAGTGCAGTAACCCCTGTGACTGTAGGTGATGTTACTTATCTCTCAGGCGGTATAGGTAAATCAGAATCAGTTGCCATGCGCGGCAATGCTAAGAATTATGCACTAGAAGCTGTGTTTGTAGAAAAGTCTGGCGCCTTAGAAGAGTACTTATCAGAAGTTAAGCTGCAGATTCAAGATAGCAGTAAAAATACTGTGCTGGATATTGACACAGAAGGGCCGTATTTTTTAGCAAACTTACCACAAGGTAGGTACCAAGTGAGTGCCGAGTATAAAGGCGAGATTAAAACGCAATTAGTCACCATCAGTAAAAAGAAACACGCCAAACTGGTATTTTGGTGGCGTATGACAGAGTGAGTTTTGCATTTGCGGCAGCTTTGATATTACGCAAAATAAGTGACGCTAATCATTATGATAGCCATGGTCTTCAGGCTAGCTTTTAAGGTCATGGCTAGGCACGCTAAATATACCGGCGTGAACTTAGCTGTTATTTACCGTGGCGGCCATCAATTTTGCAGTTTGCATCTTTGTATGGCCCACTAGACAGTACCCAGCCATCACCGGGGCTGGTTTGAGTACACCACACTTCACTGTTTAACTTACTTTTCCATTTATACCAAGGTGCGGGTGCAGCTAGTCCGCTGAGCGATAGCAATAAGCCTGCTGCCAACAATACTATGCTTTTTTTCATGGTTTGGGGTTTCATGGTTCTGGCGTGCCGGTATCTTTATTGCCAAGTATTAGCTCTGAGCGTGCTGTGGCCGCAAGTGCTTGATACTTCATCTTAAATGCATCTAGATTTTCTTCTTCAAGCTCTTCTAAATCAAGCAGGGCGTTATGTGCGCCTTTAGTTGCCCTAATCAACTCATCAAGTTTGAGCTGGATAGCCTCAGTATCGCGGTTTTGGGTATTTTGAATCAAAAATACCATTAAAAAAGTGATGATGGTTGTACCGGTATTAATGACCAACTGCCAAGTATCGCTAAAGTGAAAGAGCGGGCCAGTGAGTACCCAAATCAAAATCACGGCAACCGCCATGGAAAAGACACGAGGGCGGCCGCAGTAATGTGCAGCAATCTTAGCAAAACGGGAGTACCAAACACTGTTACGCATACAATGACTCTCCTTAAAGTTTAACGATGCAATCTGGCGCTAATTTTCATCCAAAATAACAGATTGGGCATGTGCCTAATGTGCTGTAGATTTAGAAAAAAAGTTAAGTATCACAACCCCAGCAATAATGAGGCTGATGCCAATGATGGCTGCTGTATCAAGTGGCTGGCGATAGACAAACCAGCCAATAAGCGAAACTAGAACAATGCCGATACCTGACCATGCTGCATAAGCAATACCAATGGGGAGCGTGCGCAGCGTGAGCGATAGAAAATAAAACGCCGCAGCATAGCCTACCACCACTACTATTGAGGGTACTAACTGCGTAAAACCTTCTGCCGCTTTAAGTGCGGATGTGGCAATAACCTCTGAAACTATTGCGATGGCTAAATAAAACCAGTTCATTGTGACACCTATCTAACGTTTGATATAAAGCGTGACCTAGCGCCACCTAAGCCTAAAGTTATTATCAAGCCTGAAATGATTATAAGGCATTCAAAGCATTGTAGCGTTCACCGCAATTGATAACACTGGTTACGCACCGACCAAGGCGCTAATAAAACGTGCGCCGCTTTGTGAGTACATTAACCATGTGATGACGGCACAGTTTATGATGATAGTGACGCAGAATATTGCTTGAAATTCTTTTTTTACTGACTTATGGCGCAATATGCTTTGGGCAACTGTGGCACCAGGCCAGCCGCCAAGCAAGCTCAATAAGTGCAATTGGCTTTCTGGCGTTCTTTGGCGGCTATTCTTAGCGGCTGACTTATCCAAGGCATAATTAATAAACGTAATCGTACTTAGTGCTAGATATATCATCAATATTGCTAATGGAGTTTTACCTACCAGTACCGTGAGCGCTAAAATCGCCAAAAAAATCACGGAGAACTTAACGCCTAATGTGCTATTTTTATTAAGTGAATTTTGTATTATTCTGCGTCTTACAAATGCAATGTTTTTGGCAAAAGTGCGTTTTTTCTGATCAGTACTCAGCTCGTATGTAATTAAATCACCATTAATCGGCCGTGGTGATGCTTTGGGAAATTGCTTAATATGCACAAACACTATTTGGCCACCGCCATTGGGCGCAACAAAGCCATACCCTAAGTCATCTTTCCAATCTGTAATTTCCCCCTGATGTCGCATTCTGCTGCCTAAATGATAATGAACCTTAAAAGCTCGCACTACAATTCAGTGCTCACCGGTGCTGATAACGTATTAGCCGCTTTTGGCTACAATGTTGGTAGGGGTGCCATCAATACTCAATTGATTTTTATCTTCCCAATACTGTTTGATGCCGTCATCACCTTTCTTGGTGGCCCAAGCCGAGAGCTGCTCTCTATCGCCATCGTAAGACAAATAAGGCACCGCCATACCACAAGAGCTCTGCACAAGATCAAGCGTCACATCGAAAATTTGGCGGGCACCAGGTAACGGCTGGAACAAAGGGAAAACGTCATTCCACTCCGCATCGCCCTTGTGATAAACCTTTGCTGTGCCATACAACCGTAAAATTAAGGGGGCGCCATCAAATGCACAAAACATAATAGTCATTCGAGGATCCTGCTGCACATGCGCAGCAGTTTCATTACCGCTACCAGTCACGTTTAGCCAAGCAACACGCGTATTATTGATTATCCGTAATGAATCCATCCCCTTAGGCGAAACATTCACACGGCTATTGGCGCAAGCTGTGCCCACAAAGAAGATTTTTTGCTCAGCGATAAATTGAATATGTTTTTCAGATAGCTCGTTAAATTGCTGACCCATTACTACTCCGTGCTGTTATTGACTGCAAAATTAGTATTGAATCATTGTAACGTAGCAGATGCGAAGCTGATATAGATCAACCGATTGAGAGTGCAGTAATTAAGGTAATACTTTTGTTTAGGACTCTAACTTATCACATAAAGGGCGCGCTTTCGCAATCAACTTGTTGCTTTAGCGGTTTAGTCGATTGGTGAAGACCTTTCGGACTCAATAGTCCCAACTGCATGGAGGGGTAGGTTTTGATTTGGGAAAAGGGATTAGTCACTATCAGTAAAAATAAACACACCAAACTAGCATTTTGATGGCGAGCGCTGGAGTAAACTTAGCATATCAGCTTCTGATGTTAGGTGCAGCCCTGATGGTGCTCAAGTGCATTGCGCCATATTGTAATCTTCTGTTCTAAGGTTAAAGTGTGTGCTGGGCTAGTGGAGGGAAGGCGGACGAAATTAATACCCTTTATGTTTAGCTGTGGTAATGATAGTTTGTTAAAACTTTCCTCTGCCTTTGCTCCATTAAACCCAACAAGCTCAATATTTGGGTGTTGTTCAAAAAACAACGTAAAGTCATTCGCGATCTGCGAGCTATTATCAATCGCACTATCAAGGCTGCCAGTGCGTACGCAAGTGTGCAAAACATCCCAAAGTGCAATACCTGATGCTGTTAACCTCCGAACTCTATCCTCATAAGGTGAATCAGCATCAAAACCATAGATGCTAGCCATGATGCGCCAAAATGCGTTGCGCGGGTGCGCGTAATACTGATTGGCTTTAAGTGAAAGGACGCCTGGCATACTACCCAAGATAAGAGTGTGTGCAGATGTTTCTGCAACAGGAGGAAAGCTAGTGACGGTATTCATGTTAAATCCTGATTCTGGAGTTAAGCGGATACCAGAGTAGTGCAACTATCTCGGAAATCCAAGTGTGCAAGATCGTTCGTTTATGCGCGTGATTAACTTTTGACATAAGGGGCTGGCGACATCGGTGGCTCAACCCTCGTTATTGAAAATTGTATCATCGAAGCGCGCTTTCGCCAGTCCCGCTTGATGGATGGGTTAGAGTAAAGTTAGAAACCAATTATTAGGCTCACAATCTTCACAAATATACCGTTAAGCTTTTTCTCTAGCGTGAAATGATATTGGTCTGTTAATTTACTTCTTTCATTGCCAAGTTCAGTAGCAGCATTTTTAAGTATTTCATGATCACCTTGTTTGATGAGTTCGATAGTCGCTGAAGATAAACCAACCTGATTGACTACAGCCCAGTATGCTCTTTGTTTTATAAATGCGCTTAGAAATTGCTTGGTTGATGAGTGTATTGAGAAAATATGTTTTTCTCTTGGATCAGGCGAGTAATTATGAACTTCAATACTACTATTGGTAATTACAACATCGGTGTGCATTGATGTTTGTGTCTTAAGTAGTGGCGAATATGAGTCTCGCCGCATAAACTTAACACCACTAGCTGGAGTTATAGGCGCAAGCTTTAGGCTCATTAATATTGAATTTAGTACATAGTGAAGAAGTAGCGGTTTAAACGACATGTCTAATTCTCTAACGTTTGAATTAATGGGTGCCGTTAGGCGTCCCGCTTGAATGATGGGTTGGGCACATGATTAGCGGCGCTCTGCTGATGACAATAAGGAAAGTGCTTCCTTGACGATCGCGTCTTGATCATCGTTGGTGAGTATCGTGAAAGATACTAGGAGATCGCTCACAGCGATCACTCCTTGATTAATGTATTTGAATTCGCCTGGCTGTGGTGCTTGATCGGTTGCCATAAAATAGTAACCAATGTTTGTATATCCTTTGAGATCTTTTACTTCGATCGAGTCTTCCACTGATTGCAGAAGCGCAATATCCGCAGCTTGTCTTACATTGGCGCGCAACTCATCTTGAGTAGGTAACTTTATGTCTGGTTGAGCAGGCCAGATTGGAGTAACTAGGAATGTGAATTGAGCACCCGTTTTCGGCGACAACTTAATAGTAGGAGGCAGTTCACCGGGTGGTTGTGCTACAGAATCCTTCCATGACTCTGGTACTTTTAGCTCTAACGTTCCGTGTTTTTGTAATGTGTAGGATCGAGCTACCGCCTCCTCTGCTAATACCATAAATGACGCGAGAATTAACACCAGACCTACAAATATATAACGCATTTACTTCTCCTTGATTTACGTGCCCAACGTAGAGCTAACCGGCGCTGAGCGCCGGGTTGGCCAACGGCGACTCATTTGAGCGCACGAAACAGCTTCAATGTGGCTTCACCGAGCCTTCCGTCGCGAGGAATGCCGATAGAACCTTGATGAGGGGCGCCAGCGAGTTCTTCAACGAGCGTGGCAGAATCGTAGATGGTGCTTCGAATTTCATTCCAAGTGACCTTGAGCGGACCAAATACGTCCTTTTCGGAGAGGCCAGCATCAACATGAGCGACCAACTTGTGGCGCACCGTAACGAGTGGAGCCGCCCGACGAGCCAACGCGGAGAAACGTGACTCAATATCTTGAAATTTCGTCGGGTCGGTGCTGCCGCGTATAGCCGCCAGATAGGTTGGTAACGACGATGAGTCGGAACGTTTGTCAAACAGGTGAGCCAAGTAAATGAAGCAGGCCGTGTAGTGGGCATCTTGCGATGCACGGAAGAAGTCGTTATGTTCATTCATGACGCCAACGTGTTGCGGCTTGGCGTCACTCATTTGTGCCCACCAAACGTCGTAGTGAGTTTTGGCGCCTGTTGCCGAGCTTATGAGGTCAGCAAGTATCTTCGATGGTTTCATTGAGGTGCTCAACGTTTGAATTAAGGGGCGCTGTTAAGCGTCCCGCTTGAATGATGGGTTAGGGTTCATTGCCAATAACTCCTTTGACGCTTGAGCAGGCCGGGGTAATCAGTACCTTCAAATTTACCACGTAGGCCACTGGAAGTAATTTGGCCTGTAAATGTTGCCATTGGGCAGTGACTTGATAGGTCATTGTGGGGTTCAAGCTTGACCTCATTGTCCTTGATGGATGCGCTTACCACAACAGGTTTACTTGGTGCGCCTTCGGCGCACTGCATTACTGCGTAATAGCCAGAGTTGCTGTAGACGATGAAAATCTCAGTTCCCAGAACATCACCCGCTTCACTGATGTAACGCATGTCAGAGAACAGCCCAGTTACTTTGGTTTTTATGGCACCCCAAGCCAAGCTGGAAACCAGTAATAAAATGAGGATGGTGACAATTCTGGCCATCAGAACCCTAACGTTTGAATTAAGGGGCGCCGTCAGGCGTCCCGCTTGAATGATGGGTTAGCCATTAGATAGCCAAACATAATAAATATCTTCGCTTTCAATGAGCCAACTTTCTCCAGCAATTTCAATTTCATGTAACACCAAACCTTTTTCAGATAGGCGGATTTCGTCACGAAGCCAATCGCCATGAGCTGAAAAGCTTGAACCTAGTTTGTAGTTAGCAACATTTACATACTCTATTTCTATGATACCGTCATGGTATGCACCTAGCAGACTAATTTTAATATGAATTTGTCGGTTCTGTTTTCTGTCGCCAGTAGCTGATTCATAAATTAGTACAGAATTAACCCAGCCATCGTGCGGAGCACGATGGTCGTTAAAGTTGTAATGCCAATCAGCAAGAGCAAATTCCCGTGCAGAATTAGGAAGTTTTTCAGAGATTGAAGCTAAATATTCGCGATAGCGTTGCCAACCTGAAACAAAGGTTTCAGTTGATTTTTCTATACCGTCTTTGAGTAGAACAAATGCCATAAATGAAAAGGGCTAACGTCTGAGTTAAGGGGCTGGCTGTAAGCCAGTCCCGCTTGAACGACGGGTTAGGGCAAAAAGCAACTTAAGAGCACCAAAGTAACAACCCACACTAACCTCACTAAAAAATGGTGGCAAAGACCACCGCAATTACAAACTTAACCAACCTTTACGGCTTACGTCGTGCTGAACTGAGCGTTCAAGTTACAGCAACAAAACACGGCATGACGTAAACGGATTGTGACTTAAAACCACCGACCAAACAAACCACACAAACCTGCGGCGCAACAATAAAAACACAATGATTTAAAACTAAACCCTAACGTTTGAATTAAGGGGCGCCGTTAGGCGTCCCGCTTGAATGATTTGTTAGGATTTTTTTGCTTATTAATTTCCAATAGGTTATGCCAAATAAACTTAAACCATAAAATATGAATAATAGAATATAGCTGAAAGTAGAACCAACCAGAATGAATAATATAAAAGCTAAAAACGGGGTAGTTGAGCCGATAAATATTAGCCAATTAAACCACGAAAATATTCTATTTGATATAAATTGAGATACTAACAATAAAGCGGAAGATAGAATTATAACGAGCACCTCCACAGGTATTGATACGCCGATATATTTTGTTCTCGTAATACCACTGATGCTGAGAGCATAAAGAGACACCAAAAAAATACCTGTCCAAATAATATATTTCAGTCCTTCTTTCACATCGACCTCTCTGAATCCTAACGTTTGAATTAAGGGGCGCCGTTAGGCGTCCCGCTTGAATGATGGGTTAGAGCCTACACATACAAACAAATGTAAATGGTAAGCTAAGATAATAAATACTCCCAATTCACGAAAAAGCTAAGTGTGATTAAGCCACAAATAATAGCTATAGCCCAAACGCGATGGGTTAGCTCCAAATCTGAAGATGTACCCCACAAGTGACTAAGCATGATTATGACAGAGGTCGTGCCAAATAATGCACCATACAAAAGTGACAGAAATGAAACAAAACCAACCCAGACAAAAAATACAATTGAATAGAGATGCCTACTAAAGTTAAATAAAAAATATGGTTGAGAAGAGTGGGTTTTAAAGATAAGTGCTATTGGTAAAAGTGATAGTGTAATTGCGACTAAAACAAAAGCTAACAAAGCTCCAAATACCCTATCCCCAATTCCTGTCGGACCATCGTCTATGATTACCATGTATTTTAGGCTCTAACGTAAAGTAGCCATCCTATTTGACGCAAAACTTTGCGTCAATGAATGATTTTTTCTTATGATATTGGTTTTATTATTTAATGTAATCATGGTGTTAGTATTTTTTAGTATTGCCTAAATTTAATATCAAAATACGGCGGGCTGATATTTAGGTATCCGTCCGCCGAATTTCCATTACTTAACTATTTCTTTTAGCTGATCTAATATCGCAGGGTTATCTAGTGTTGAGATGTCTGAAGTAATCTCTTCACCTTTTGCGAGTGTACGTAATAATCTGCGCATAATTTTGCCTGAACGTGTTTTAGGCAGGTTGTCGCCAAAGCGGATTTCATCTGGTTTTGCAATTGGGCCAATTTCTTTACCTACCCATTCACGTAGTTCTGCAACAATTTTCTTTGCTGCGTCGCCTTCTGGGCGTGGGCCTTTGAGCACTACGTATGCGACAACAGACTCGCCTTTTACATCATGTGGTTTGCCCACTACAGCGGCCTCAGCAACTAGGTGATTAGCAACTAGGGCAGATTCAATTTCCATCGTGCCTAAGCGGTGGCCAGATACGTTTAGTACGTCATCAATGCGGCCCATAATGGTGAAGTTGCCTGTTTTGGCATCGCGGATTGCACCGTCACCAGCTAGGTAAATCTTGCCGCCTAAATCCACAGGGTAGTAGCTGGTTTTATAGCGTTCTGGGTCGTTGTAAATAGTACGTATCATGGATGGCCATGGTTTTTTAATCACCAACAAACCACCGGTACCCCAAGGTACGTCTTTACCTGTTTCATCTACTACATCAATATCAATGCCAGGGAAGGGCAGGGTACATGAGCCCGGCACTAGGGAGGTAGCCCCTGGTAGTGGTGTAATCACATGGCCGCCTGTTTCTGTTTGCCAGAAAGTGTCGGCAATTGGGCAGCGGCTACCGCCGACTTGTTCAAAATACCACATCCATGCTTCTGGGTTGATGGGTTCACCTACTGAGCCAAGCAAACGCAAGCTAGATAAGTTGTAATTTTTTGGGGCTACTTCTGGCGTGGTTTCAGAAGCTTTAATCAGTGAGCGGATTGCCGTTGGTGCTGTGTAAAAAATAGAGACTTTGTGTTTTTCTATCATCTGCCAGAAGCGACCAGCATTTGGGTAAGTCGGGATACCTTCAAAAATAATTTGTGTTGCACCCATGGCAAGCGGGCCATACGCCACGTAGGAGTGGCCGGTAATCCAGCCCACATCGGCCGTACACCAAAATACATCGTTTTCATGAATATCAAAGGTCCAGCGCATGGTGTTCATGGCATGTAGCAAATAGCCAGCAGAGCTGTGTTGCACGCCTTTTGGCTTGCCAGTAGAGCCTGATGTATAGAGTAAGAATAGCGGATGCTCTGCATTCACCATCACAGGTTCGCATGTGTCAGCTACGTTTGTAATCAGGTCATGCCACCAAATGTTGTTGCTGTTCCATGCAATGTCTAGACCGGTTTTTTTCAGTACGACAACTTTTTCAATCACATCACAGCCACCCATGGCAATGCCTTCATCCACAGCAGATTTCAATGGTAGTGTTTTGCCGCCACGGAACTGACCGTCTGAGGTGATGACTGCTTTTGCGCCAGCATCAATAATGCGCTCGTTTAAGCTTTTAGCTGAAAAGCCGCCAAATACCACAGAGTGAATCAGGCCGATACGCGCGCAAGCTTGCATTGCCACCACGGCTTCAATGCCCATTGGTAAATAGATAATGACGCGGTCACCCACGCTAAGGTTTAGCTTTTTTAGGCCATTCGCAAATTGGCAAACTTGATGGTATAAGTCTTTGTAGGTCACTTCTTTAGTGTTGCCATCATCACCTTCAAAAATAATGGCGACTTTGTTCGGGATAGTGTTTAAGTGCTTATCTAAGCAGTTAGCAGAAACGTTAAGTTCGCCATCTTCAAACCATTTGTAGAATGGTGCGTTTTCTTCGTTCAGTGTTTTGGTAAAGGGTTTGCTCCAGACCAGTAGCTCACGCGCTAACTTTGCCCAAAAGCCCTCATAATCAGCAGCGGCTTCTGCACAGAGTTTATTATAAGCGGCCATGCCTGAGACATTGGCTTGTTTAATAAAGTCTGCACTAGGTTCAAAAACGCGGTTTTCGTGAAGAACTGATTCGATTGACATGCTTAAAATCCCCTTAAATCTTTGTGACCCGTTTATAATTTGGTTCAAGGACATCTAACTTATAAAAGATAGATAACCATTAAAAGTAAGTTAGTTACGTATGTGTAACTATGTCATATTACATGAAAAATCTTATGCTAACACTCGATAATTTGTTATCTCTAAACCGCGCCCCTGCTAGTGATGAGGCTTATGTACTGCATGCAGTATCTTGTAGTCCGTTTGTGGAAAGATTGTTTCGAAGAGATGCGCTTTTACTGCAAGATTCGTTACAAAATCATCAGAAATCCTACCTGTTGGGAGAGATGAAAAATTTTTTGGCAACGCAGCATATCGTCGATGAAATTAGCTTAAAAAAATCCCTGCGTTTGCTGCGTAGTCGCGTCATGGCGCGGATGATAGTGAGAGATTTGAACGGTTTAGCTGATTTGCAAGAGGTGATGACCACCACATCTCAGTTAGCTGAGTGTGTGATCAATACTGCAATTAAATATCTACATGAATGGCAAGCAGCCGTTTATGGTCAGCCCGTGGATGCACAGGGTAAATTGCAGCAGCTGATTGTGATTGGCATGGGTAAGCTAGGCGGCGGTGAGCTCAATGTTTCATCTGATATTGATTTGATTTTTGCGTACGAATCTGACGGTGCAACAGTAGGAGCTAAATCAATCAGCAATCAAGATTTCTTTTCGCGCCTAGCCAAAAAACTGATTGCTGCGATTGATGAAATTACTGAAGATGGTTTTGTGTTTCGTGTTGACATGCGCTTACGACCCTTTGGCTCAGAGGGCGCGATTGTGTGTAACCTCGACGCGCTTGAAGATTACTATCAAAACAATGGGCGAGAGTGGGAGCGTTACGCATGGATTAAAGGCCGTGAGGTGACGGGCGGAGATGCAGTGTCTCGCTTATTAAAGCCATTTGTGTTCCGCAAGTATTTGGATTTTGGTGCGTTTGCCAGTATGCGCGATTTGAAAATCCAGATTCAGCGTGATGTGAACAGCAAAGGCATGCACGACAATATCAAGCTGGGGCGTGGCGGTATCCGTGAGATTGAGTTTATTGCGCAGGTGTTTCAGTTAATACGTGGCGGGCAAGATGTGAGTTTGCAAATAAAACCAACGTTATCAGTACTGTGCTTGTTAAGTAACAAAGGGTTGCTCCCTGCACAAACGGTGGCGGAGCTGAGCGAGGCTTATGTGTTTTTAAGAAACCTAGAGCATCGTTTAATGTATGTGGATGATGTGCAAACGCAAGAACTCCCTAAGTCAGACGACGCCAAAGCGCGTATTGCCAAGGCCATGAATTATGAAAGTTGGTCAGCATTTTTGCATCAATTAGACCAGTATCGTGCGCAAGTTCAGCAGCATTTTGATGCTACGTTTAATGATGCAGAAACAGTTGATGATGCACTAGAGGCAGAAAAGTCTGTTTGGAACGCATCGATTAGTGAAGCTGATTCAATCAGCGCGCTAGACAACATAGGCTTTGCTGAAGCCCATGAAACATATCGCCGTTTAAATATTTTGCATCAAAGCAGCAGATACAAACAGTTGCCAGAGCTTAGCCGCCAGCGTTTTGATGCGGTGATGCCGCATGTGATTTCTCAGGCCGGAAAAGTGAACAATGCGGATGTTACCTTAACCCGCGTGACTGATTTATTAGAAAGTATCTGCAGGCGTGCGAGCTATTTGGCGCTTTTGGCTGAGCACCCTCAGGCCATGCAATTGCTAGTCAAGTTGTGCAGCAGCAGCCCGTGGCTTGCTAATTATTTAACCAGCCACCCCATCCTGTTGGATGAGCTTTTAGATGACCGTACATTGCATGCTGCGCCTGATTTTGCCGCGATGCGTACCGAGTTAGTCCAAAGGTTGGCAGAAGTGACAGGCGATGTAGAGCGGCAAATGGATGTAATGCGCCATTTCAAACATGCTTATATCTTTCGCTTTGCAGTACAGGACATTAACGGCGAGTTGCAGTTGGAAACCATTTCAGACTACTTGAGTGCGTTGGCTGATTTGATTTTGAGTGTAGCTTTAGAAATTATATGGCCCAATGTACGCGGCAGACATGTAGACGTGCCTAAGTTTGCAGTGATTGGTTACGGAAAGTTGGGGGGCAAGGAGTTAGGCTACGCGTCAGATTTAGATATTATATTTTTATATGATGATGAAGCCCCCGAAGCTAGTGAGGCTTATGCACGCTTCGCACAGCGCATCAATAACTGGTTTAACAGTTTAACCTCAGCAGGGCTGTTGTATGAAACAGACTTGCAGTTACGTCCGGATGGTAATAGCGGCTTGTTAGTGAGCAGGGTAGATGCCTTTAGGGATTATCAACTGAACAAAGCCTGGATATGGGAGCATCAAGCGCTGACACGCGCCCGTTTTGTTGCCGGCGATGTTGCAATTGGTCAGGCTTTTGATGCAATCCGTGCCGAGGTCATGACGCAAGCACGCGATGCATCGGTGCTTAAAGCAGAGGTTTTGTCTATGCGAGAAAGAATGCGCAAAGCCCAACACGTGAACGAAGGCATGTTTGATTTGAAACAGGGCATTGGCGGCATCATTGATGTGGAGTTCTTAGTACAGTATCTGGTGCTATTGCATGCGCCTAGTTACCTAACTCTGACGGGGAACATTGGAAACATCGGTTTGCTAAAGCAGATGGCAACCCTAAAAATCATAGATGCAGAGTTAGCAGAAAGTGTAGCCACAGCTTACAGAGAGTACCGCCACATACAGCACAGGCTTAAATTGCAGGGCGCTACCCAGTTGAACATTAAAGCAGAAGAGATTGCTACTCAAATAGCTAATGTTACAGAGTTATGGGGTCGGGTTTTTGGGCGTTAGGTTTTGCTTAAATGGGACGGTAAGCAGTTTAGTGTTAGGCTAAAAGCTAGCTACATCGGCTTAGAACAGCTCGATTTCACCCTCTTTTTTATTGTCTTGCAAGCTACCATTGGCAATCAGTAACTCATAAGAATCTACACGGTTGCGGCCATGATTTTTAGCGTAATACAGTGCGGTATCCGCGCGGTCTATAATCTGGCTTGAGGTGTCAAATGGTGAAATTTCAGTAAAACCAGCACTGACAGAAACTTTACCAACTTGCGGAAACTCAAAGCTGGCGACTTTTTGTTTAAATCGCTCAAAAATATTTTGAATATCAAAAGTGCTGCTACATTCAAAGAAGCCAACAAACTCCTCTCCACCAAAGCGGAATAGTGGGTCTGCTTCCCTAAAGCTTTGACGCATGAGCTGAGAAAACATTAACAACACTTCATCGCCAATTAAGTGGCCGAATTGGTCGTTAATTTTCTTGAAGTGATCAATATCAAAAATCGCTAAAAAGTATTTCTGATCAACTTTATCTTCCTTGCGGTTGGCACCACTATGCATTTGAGCAAGAATTTTATTGATTTTAAAGTCAAAGGTTTTACGGTTGAGTAAACCAGTGAGGGTGTCGCATTCATTTTCGTTATTCAACAAAATGAAGTTTTGATAAATCTCCAATATCATACAAACTGAGTTGTATAAATGCTCATTGGTATGATCTGCATCAATCGCAATCACGCTGTCTACATGCCCCATAGTGCCTGTAATGGGGTGAAGTTTGATGGCGTGCTGTGCATCAACTTGATAACTATAAGCTGTGCCTGATTGTAAACAGTTGAGAATTGCTCGCTTAAAGTCAGCCGGCATGTCTACATTGTTTGTGTTGCTATCATCCGTTAGTGCCGTGATTAATTGTTTTTTTACATCATTCACATGATAAATGACAACAATTCTTTTTGACTCGTTATGGTTGAGGTTAATAAAGTCAGAGAGTGTTTTGATGAGCGCAACTTGCAGGGATAGGTCATCGCGCTCTTTTGTGAGTGTTACTAATTTACTCAATAACGAATTGATGCAGTATGTTTGCAAGGTTTCTATTTGATATTAGCGATTAAATGCCTAAAAACTTAATCATAATCAAGTTGCTTTATGACCGATTGATTCTCATACTATCATAACTTTTCACCTTGCTGAGCTTAAGTAAATGGTATCGTGGTGAGTATGGTGAAATAATGTTTTTACATAACCCTTTCGGGTGGTAACTTATTGTCGCAAATGGATGTTTTTGGTTTTTTTCAGCGCTTAGCGCCCCCATCTTAACGCGGCAGTATGCACTGGGCTATCCCAATGTTGTTTGATTTCATCGTCTAACATACATAGCGTAATAGATGCGCCAGCCATATCAAGTGCGGTCGTGTAATTACCCACCAAAGAGTGCGTAATTTTAATGCCGTGCTCGGTAAATAACTTCGCTGCAGTATTGTAAATTAGGTATAGCTCCATTAATGGAGTGGCACCAAAACCGTTAACTAAAAGCAGCGCTTCGCTACTTGGCGCAGGTTTTAACGCATCCAGAATGGCGCTAACTAGATCTTGAATAATTGCATCAGCTTCACGCATAGGTTCGCGTTTACGCCCTGGCTCGCCATGGATGCCTACACCCATTTCAAGCTCGTTATCGTTAATATCAAAAGTAGGGCGGCCAGCAGCCGGAACCGTACAACTGGTGAGGGCAACACCCATGCTTGCGGTACGGTTGTTAACTTTATCTCCCAGTGCTTTGCATGTCTGTAAATCGGCGCCAGTTTCAGCTAAGCTACCTACACATTTTTCTACAATCACAGTGCCAGCCACGCCGCGTCGCCCAGTGGTGTAAGTGCTGTTAATCACAGCGCAATCGTCGCTGGTGAGTACCGTAGCAGATTCAAATGGCAGCATCTCTGCTGCCATTTCAAAATTCATCACATCCCCAGCATAATTCTTAACAATAAATAAAATGCCACGTTCAGTATGCACCGCTTCTGCGGCGGCTAACATTTGATCAGGAGTGGGCGAGGTAAATACATGGCCAGGGCAGGCGGCATCCAACATGCCGTAACCAATATAACCCGCATGTAGTGGTTCATGCCCTGAGCCGCCGCCAGAGATGATGGCTACTTTGTTGCTGGCTTTTTGCTGGCGTGTTAAAAACAGTGGGTCTGTATTTAGCTCAACTAAATCATGATGCGCTGAGGCAAAGCCAGTGAGGCTTTCAATTAATACATCGTCAACTTTGTTAATAAACTTTTTCATCACACGCCCTTTTTTAAGGTTGGCTTAGTAGCACTTGGTTACAAACTGCATTAATCATTAACTGGCAGCTTTTTGCACCAGGGTCTATATGTCCAATCGCACGTTCCCCCAAGCCGGCGGCACGTCCTTTAGTGGCAATCAATGCTTTTGTTGCGAGCATGCCTTCTTCGGCAGTGTGCATCAGCGCATGACATATTACTTTTATATCGGTATTGGTAGATGCAAGTGCAGAAAACTGCTGTGCTACCGGAATCAGTACATCCAACATGGTTTTTTCACCCAAGCCGGCTTTGCCGCGCTGCTGAATCGCCTCAACGCCTGCTACAAAAGCTACGGCATAGGTGGTGGTTGTGTCATCGTTTTTTTCTTTAAGTACTCTGGACATACTCATAAAAAAGCTCGCCAGTAATGGGCCTGAGGCGCCGCCTATAGTGCTGAGTAATTTAAGGCCAATTTTGTTGAGTGCCGCATCTGCTGTGAGCGATGTAAGCTCTGCATGCAATTCAGTAATCGCTGCTGCGCCGCGTTTCATATTGATATAGTGGTCACCATCTCCAATGGCGCGGTCTAGTGACTCTAGTTCTGATTCATGGTCAAGAATGGCGTCACGTATAGAGTCAGCCGCTGATAAGATAAATGATGTTTTCATGAATAACACTATATAGCGAATTGATTAAAGTTGTTAAACTCTACACATGTCATAAAGTGATTTCAACTCATGAGCTTACGTTTTCGTTTAAATTTACTGATTACCTTATTGTCGTTGGCATTCATCTTGGTGGTAGGGTCTATCTTGGTGACAGATACCCGAATTTCAATCCGTGAGCGCGTTGAGGCTGCCAGCCGCGTAACCGTGCAGTTGCTGGATACGGTCATTATCAGCTCGACGTTAAATCCGGAAATGGGGCCTACGCATGTTGTGCTGCAGGGGTTTTTGGCTTCTTTGGGCTATGTGCGCAGCAGCCATATTACCCTTTATGATTATCGGGGGTATGAGCTGTATCGCTCACCTGAGTCTACCTTTAAAAGCGATGTCGTCCCGCCGCAATGGTTTGTAAAGTTAGTACAGCCTAAGGTTGAAACGGTTGAGCGCAGGATTCGTTACGGTACTTTGGTGGTGCAGTCTAGTGCAGCAGGTTCCATTCGTGAAGCGTGGGCTGGCTTTAACCAGTTAATGTGGGTTGGCTTGGCATTTTTTATTATTCTGAACACCTTGGTTTACTTGCTGTTAAGTCACTCATTGAAACCGATTGGCCGAATCTTGGGTGCAATCAACCGTATTGAGCAGGGTGATCTCACAACGCGGTTGCCTACCTTCCCCTTGCCAGAGTTTGATACGATAGGCCACAGCCTTAACCGCATGGCTGAGTCGTTAACTGCTGAGCGCTTGCTAGAGGAGAATAGGCAACTTACCCATTTGATACAAAAGCATATAGAAGAAGAGCGCCGTAGTCTGGCAAGGGAGTTGCATGATGAGCTTGGTCAGTACGTAACAGCGATTAAAACGTTTGCCGTAGGCATTGCTAATAAAGCCAAGGCAAATAGCACCAGTGCGGGGATGGCAGAGATTGCATCCAGTGCGCAAGTAATCGTTTCGGCAGCCAATCAGATTTATGATGGCATGCATAATATAGTGCGCCAATTAAGGCCTGGCGCCTTGGATAATTTAGGATTGGCGGAAACGCTGAAAGACTTGGTGAGTAGCCATCAGGTGCAGTACCCTAAACTCAATATCCAGCTTTATTTGTCTGAAAACCTACAGTCGGGTAACTTGCAGAGCTTAGGTGAAACTATCAGTATTAATCTGTATCGAATAGTGCAGGAGTCGCTGAATAACGCTTTAAAATATGCCAAGGCCAGCACAATAGAAGTGCGGTTGGTTAAAATGTCTGATGGTGAGCTGCAATTAATCATTAAAGACAATGGCATTGGTATGGATATTGATGCGGTTGACCAAAGTAGGCATTTTGGCTTGCTTGGTATGCGTGAGCGTGTACAGGCATTGCATGGCACCTTTGTGATAGCGTCCGCGCCTAGTCAAGGTACCACGATCACAATTAAGGTGCCTGCAAGTGCTACGAATTAATGTAATTTATGTGCCTACGGGCAGAAAGTCAGTCAATGAGTCAGATTAATGTGATGTTAGTAGATGATCACGCAGTTGTTCGTATGGGATTCAAAATGTTGCTTGAGTCTGATGCTGATATTAAGGTGGTGGCAGAAGCTGAGAGCGGCGAGCATGCGATTCAACGTTATGTGGAACATAAACCTGATGTAGTCGTGATGGATATTACGATGCCAGGGATTGGCGGCTTGGAGGCAATAGAGCGTATTTTGGCAAAAGACAGTACGGCAAAAATACTAGTATTGTCTGCACACGAGGATTCAGTCCATCCTAAGCGTGTACTTAATGCAGGGGCAATGGGCTATCTTACTAAGCGTAGCGCGGCAGAAGAGCTGATTAAAGCCATTAGAACTGTTGCGGGCGGTAAAAAGTATTTAGAAGCCAGTGTTGCACAGCAAATGGCGATTCAGCAGCTATCTGGTGATCAAAACCCTGTAGATGTACTCTCACCTCGTGAGTTTGAAGTGTTTATGGCGCTGGCTAAGGGCAAAACCACGAATGAAATTGCCGAGACTTTGTTTTTAAGCCCACGTACCGTCGGTACGCATCTGTACAATATCAAGCAAAAATTAAATGCCAATAATTCGGCAGAAATTGCATTAATCGCAATGCGTAGCGGTTTGCTCGACGCTTAAATTAAATACAAAATGGTAAAAACAGCAGATTGCCGTTAGGCTCCACAATTAGTTTTGAGCGGAACTGCTTTAAACCTTAGCGGGGCCACTACGTATGCTGATAACCCCGCTGAGTATAATCAAGCCGATTGCTAGCCATGCGTCCACGCTCAGGTGCTCATGCCACCAAATAACGCCAAATATACTTGCTAATAAAATAGTCACGTACGCAAGGCTAGCCACGACTAACGTATCTCCTGTGCGGTAGGCGCGAGTCAGTGCAAGCTGGGCAATGGTGGCTGAAACACCTAGACCTGACAAAGTCAGTGCGTCAGACCATGCTAAGGCGTGAAAGTGGTCAAATAGCATCCATGCGCCGGCGCAAACTGAAGAAACCAAGGTAAAGTAAAACACAGTACGCCAATCAGGCTCGTTTGCTTGGCCTAGTTGCTTAACGTGAATATAAGCCAGCGCCGCACCTAGTCCCGACAGTAAGCCAAAGGAGCCGGCTAGCCACTGTGATTGGTTGATGGTAGGTTTTAATAATAAAGCCACCCCGGCAAAACCAATAGCAAGCGCAATGAGTAATATTTTTTTTGGTTTTTCATTGAGCAGCAATGGTGTGAATACCGCTAAAAACAGTGGTGACGTATAGTTGAGTGTAATTGCCGTTGCTAGCGGTAAATGTGAGATAGCGTAGAAAAATAAGATCAGTGCGATGAAACCAACCACTGCACGTGACATTTGTTTGTGCATGACGGGTGTGGCAAGTGGTAGTTTTTTGTAGGCGATGAATAAGCCTATAAATACCAAGCCAAATAAAGAGCGATAGAACACGAGTTCGGCACTGCTGAATTTTTGAGCGCCGAGTTTAACCAGCGCCCCCATGATGGCAAAGCCTAATGCTGCAACTAGCATCCATAAACTACCTAGATTAGGCAAGGTGAAGCTAGGCTTTTTCATGCATTTGCACAGATAGCGTCATGTTTAAGCGGGCGCGAGGTGTTGCTGCATTTGCTGGCGATACCATTGATGAAAATGCTCCATGCCGGTTTCCATCGGGTGTTGGTATGGGCCACGCTCATCGATGCCTTGTGCAAATAAAGCGTGGCGGCCATCGTGCATGCGTTGGCAAATGTCATTATCTTCTACCGCGGTTTCTTCGTAGGCGGCTTGTTGTGCAGCAACGTACTCGCGCTCAAATAAACCAATATCTTCTGGGTAGTAAAACTCCACCACATTGGTACATGCGTTAACGCCACGCGGGATAATATGGGATACGACCAACACGTTTGGGTACCACTCTATCATCAGGAAAGGATAGTACACCATCCAGATCGCACCATATTTAGGTGCTTTGTCTGTGTGGTATTTTGCTACTTGCTCTTGCCACGCTTGGTAAGTTGGCGAGCCAGCTTTGTTAAGTGACTGTTTGAAGCCTACGGTTTGCACGCTGTAATTAGCTGCAAACTCCCAGTTTAGCTGTTCGCAGTTAACGAACTGATTAAGACCAGGGTGAAATGGGCCAACATGATAGTCCTCTAAATATACTTCAATAAAGGTTTTCCAATTGAAGTTGTATTCCTCAACGGCCACACGGTCTAACATATAGCCTGTAAAATCAAAGTCTTGTTTGCAACCTAAGTTTGCAAGGTCTTTTGCAATGTCGCGCTTGGTGTCAAATAACAAACCCTGCCAGTTTTGTAAGGTTTTTTTATCAAGATTTAAGCAAGGGTTTTGCTCAAAATGCGGCGCACCTAGTAATTTGCCTTCCAGATCATAAGTCCAGCGGTGCAGGGGGCATACGATGTTCTTCGCTTGTCCGCGGCCTTTAAGCATCAATGCTTGGCGGTGCCTACACACATTGCTCAGTACATTAATACCGTCTTGTTGGCGCACCAAGCTTTTTGCTTGCCCCATCCAATCTAATACATGGTAATCACCAGCATTGGGTACCATCAGTTCATGGCCAAGATAATGAGGCGCATGGGCGAATAGATGCTGCTGCTCTATGGCATAGGTGTTTTCGTCAACATACCAAGAGACCGGTAGTTGAGATGCTGTGTCTTGTTGGGAAACCAAAGTTAAAGATGCCATAAGAAAAAATGGTTGGCAGTTAAAATTTCAGGGATGGCGATTTTTGCCTAAATTGCTATTTTTATCAAGTCATTATTATATAATTATCTATAAGTTTTGTACTGTAAAACTTGCCAATAGTGAGGTTTTCGGCTACTCTCGTGAGAGTTTCTTTACCCTTCAATTAAAATCTAACTGCCATCTTTTTAAATTAAATAAACCAAAGATGTTGTCGCGATTCTTTATTAATTTATGAATTGCGGGATTTTTATTTTTGTAGGTTTCTTACTGTGTGGTAAGAGTAGGATTTTGTATTGCCTAATAATTTGTACGTCTAAAACAACTTGTATTTGAGTAAATAAAAAAATGTCAGACCATTTAATGAATACCTATATGCGTCAGCCTGTTACCTTTGTAAAGGGTAAGGGCGTTTGGCTATGGGATAACCATAATGAACAATATCTTGATGCACTGTCAGGCGTTGCTGTAAACGGCTTAGGTCATGCACATCCAAAATTGGTGGATACCATCGCCAAGCAAGCAGCTAATTTGATTCATGTTTCTAACATCTACCAAATCGCTGAGCAATCAGCACTGGCTGATAAGCTGTGTGCAGTGTCAGGTATGGACAAAGTGTTTTTCTGTAATTCAGGCTGTGAGGCCAATGAGGCGGCGATTAAAATTGCGCGCTTATATGGACACAATAAAGGGATTCAAAGCCCTGAAATTATTGTGATGGATCAATCTTTCCACGGACGTACCTTAGCAACGCTATCTGCAACGGGTAATCGTAAGGTGCAGGCAGGCTTTGACCCACTGGTGAGTGGCTTTATTCGTGTGCCTTATGATGATGTGGATGCGGTGAAGCAAGTGGCATTGCACCATCCCAACGTAGTTGCTGTACTGGTGGAGCCAGTGCAGGGCGAAGGCGGTGTGAATATTCCTAAAGATGCCGGTGCTTATTTAGAGCAACTGCGCGAAATATGTGATGCCAATGGCTGGCTATTGATGCTAGATGAAGTGCAAACAGGGATTGCACGCACTGGCACTTGGTTTGCATTTCAGCATACCAGCATTAAACCCGATGTGATGAGCCTAGCTAAAGGCTTAGGTTCTGGCGTGCCGATTGGCGCTTGTGTTGCCAGCGGCAAAGCTGCTGAAGTGTTTACCTATGGCAAACACGGCTCTACTTTTGGCGGTAACCCACTAGCCACTGCGGCTGGCTTGGCTACGCTCAATATTATTGAAGAAGAAAAGCTGCGTGAAAATGCCGAGAAGATTGGCAATTTGATTCGCGAAGGTTTTACGGCTGAGCTTAAAGGCACCCCAGGTGTTGTAACCGTGCGTAACGCTGGCTTGCTTATCGGGATTGAATTAGACCGCCCATGTGGTGACTTGGTGAAAATGGCATTAGAAGCCAAACTGCTCATTAACGTTACTGCAGACAAGGTGGTGCGTTTGTTACCTCCGCTCGTGATGAATGAAGCTGAGGCAAAAGAGCTGGTGCAACGTTTGTCTGTTTTAATCAAAACATTCTTATCACAATAAATCATTTACAACATAACTAACTGTAGTCGGTTTTAATAAAACTTGAACTACCAAAGATGATGGCAATAAAACACTTTTTACAATTTAATGATTTAAACCGTGACGAGCTTGAGTACGTGTTCGAGCGTACTCGTTGGATCAAAAGCCAATTCAAGGATTATCAGCAATATTGGCCATTACAAGACCGTACATTGGTCATGATTTTTGAAAAAGCCAGCACACGTACACGCTTGTCATTTGAGGCAGGCATGCAGCAACTGGGCGGCTCTGCTATTTACTTAAATACCAGAGACTCGCAGTTGGGTCGTGGTGAGCCAGTGGAAGACGCAGCACAGGTCATTTCACGCATGAGTGATTTAGTGATGATTCGTACCTTTGAGCAGGAAATCATCGAGCGTTTTGCCGCTAACTCACGTGTGCCGGTAATTAACGGTTTAACCAATGAGTATCATCCGTGCCAGATTCTTGCAGATATTTTTACTTATATTGAGCATCGTGGGTCGATTAAAGGCAAAACGGTAGCTTGGATTGGTGACAGTAATAACATGTGTCATACATGGCTGCAAGCCGCTGAGTTGTTAGATTTTAATGTGCATGTGTCTACGCCACCAGGATACGAAGTTGAACCTGAGCGTGCTAATTTATATGGCACTGACCACTTTGAAGTGTTTGCTGACCCGATGGACGCCGCACGCGGTGCCGATTTGGTGACCACCGATGTGTGGACCAGCATGGGCTTTGAAGCCGAGAACGAAGAGCGCATGCGTGATTTTGCTGATTGGCAAGTAGATAGCGACATGATGCGTGTTGCGGCTAAAGATGCGTTATTTATGCATTGTTTACCTGCACACCGTGGTGAGGAAGTTTCTGCCGAAGTGATTGATGGCGTACAAAGTGTGGTATGGGATGAAGCTGAGAACAGATTACATACCCAAAAAGCACTGATGGAATATTTGTTGTTAGGAAAAGTTTAGTTAACAATTGACATGCTGTTGTGTTGAACGCCATGTATATAAACATAGGCTTTAACCCTCTGTAGTGAGTTGCGAAATATCTATAGATAGAAAGAGATTATGAGTAAAGTAAATAAAGTAGTGTTGGCCTATTCAGGCGGTTTAGATACTTCAGTTATTTTGAAATGGCTGCAAGATGAATATAAATGTGAGGTTGTGACTTACACGGCTGATTTAGGCCAAGGTGAAGAATTAGAACCTGCGCGTGCAAAAGCAAAAGCGGCTGGTGTAAAAGAGATTTTTATTGATGACGTGCGTGAAGAGTTTGTACGTGATTTTGTGTTCCCAATGTTCCGCGCTAATACTGTATACGAGGGTGAGTATCTATTAGGTACGTCTATTGCACGTCCGCTTATTGCTAAGCGTTTAATTGAAGTTGCCCGTGATACTCAAGCCGATGCTATTTCACATGGCGCAACTGGTAAAGGTAACGACCAAGTGCGTTTTGAGCTTGGTGCTTATGCGTTAAACCCTAACATCCAAATTATTGCTCCATGGCGTGAGTGGGATTTACTGAGCCGCGAAAAACTGATGGCATACGCTGAAAAGCACGGTATCCCTGTGGATATGAAGCATAAGCAAGGTGGTAGTCCATATAGCATGGATGCAAACTTGCTACATATTTCTTATGAAGGCCGTCATCTAGAGAACCCAGCCGCTGAGGCTGAAGATTCTATGTGGCGTTGGAGTGTTAGCCCTGAGAAGGCACCAGATGCTGCCGAGTACTTAGATATTGAATACGTGAACGGTGACCCAGTAAGCTTAAATGGCCAGCCGATGAAAGCGCACGACTTGCTTGCGCATTTAAACAAAATTGGTGGTAAACACGGTGTAGGCCGTTTGGATCTGGTTGAAAACCGCTACGTAGGCATGAAGTCACGCGGCTGCTACGAAACACCCGGCGGCACGATTTTGCTTAAAGCACACCGCGCGATTGAGTCTATTACTCTAGACCGCGAAGTGGCACATTTAAAAGATGATTTAATGCCACGTTACGCAAGCATGATTTACAACGGATACTGGTGGAGCCCTGAGCGTCTTGCGTTACAAACGCTGATTGATCATACACAGCAAACGGTCAACGGCTGGGTGCGTGTGAAGCTGTACAAAGGCAACGTGATTGTGACTGGCCGTGATAGTAAAACTAACTCATTATTTGATCCTAATATTGCTACTTTTGAAGATGACAAAGGTGCTTACGATCAAAAAGATGCAGGCGGTTTTATTAAGTTGAATGCCTTAAGAATGCGTATCGCAGCAAATTTAAGAGATAAAAAGTAGGCAATAAATTAAGTGCGGAAATTTAAATAGTGGTTAATCTAGGTTAATCACTATTTAAAATAAAATGTAGGAATGCACTTAATTTTAGTAGTAAATACATAAAACAAAAAAGCACCTAGTATGAGCTAGGTGCTTTTTTGTTTTAAGCTCGTGGCTTATGCTAAATAGCTAAAGTTAGCTTAATCAACAATCAAGCGACCATTTAGCGCCTGTAGCGGGCGGTTGTTTTGTTGCGTTAGCGCTGCTAATGCATCGATTTGCTCTTTACTTGCGGTCATTGGCGTTTTAATCAATATCCAGCGTACACCTTCTGTGCAAGGCGGGGAGGTGAGTGAGCCGCTAAAGCGATAGTAGTCTTGATTACTCGGCATCATTTCACTGGCAAGCAATCTTGATTTTAGCGTAACAGCTTTGTTACTCTCGTTAGGTAGTTGTTTTAATACTTTGTCCAAGGCTGGGTTAGGCCTGCCTTCTCTAAATAGAACAGCAACAATTGCAGTGTTGCCTTTAACGTCTGTATGTAAAAACTGCGCTTCCAACGGGAATGGTTTGCCTTTAATGCTATGTTCGCTAGGCGTATGAAAGTTGGCCTGTTTTAGTTTGAAGGTAATGTTGTCGATGGCGACAAGATTTCCATCTCTAAAATTTAGCTGTATGGAGTGGTTGGTTTGCAATACCTCTTTTGCCGGAAATTTCTGCAGCAGTTTTAATGGCTTTAAGTTTGCATCCAAGCTCTCGTCGATATCGATCGGTGATTGGGTGCTACCAACACTGCACATGGAAAATTCATCGCTCAATTTCCCCCAATGCTCAGGGCCTTCTTTACCCTCGTAACTCCAAGCGACAGGCTTTTTGGCTTCCTCGGCCTTCTTGTTGTTAGGTTTTGCTGGAGCTTTTTCAGCAGGTTTTGCTTCTACTGATTTGGTTTCTGTCGCTTTGCTTTCTGCATCGGCAGGTTTGGCGCTTGTATTGGCTTCAGGTTTTGTTTCTGTAGTAGGCGGCGCTTTGGCAGGTGCTGGTGTCGCAGCTTTAGGTGCCGCGTTTTTATGGCTAGCGCATACATACTGCATTGCACGATCAAAGTCTGATTCGGGGACTGGTTCAATAAATTTAGCGTTTTTTACATTATCAATACCAGCCGAGTGTACAAGCTCCGTATTTAAGTATTGAAACACCTGTGTAGCCGCAGACTTTTGTGACGGGCAGTCAAAATACCATAGTAATTTAGAAAGGTTGTATTGCGTGTCTGGGGACTCTAAGTTTTTCTGGATAGTTTTGTATTCAATTTTTACCCAGGCACGTTTTAGTTTGTCTTTTTCTAAGATAGATTGCTTGTCTATCATTAATTTGGATGTGCTGTTCTCATTAATCTTCACCCAATTGGCGGCCGAGCACGTGTTGATGCTCATGAAGAAACAAACAAGAGATAAGGTGAAATAAGTTACCGCTTTTTGCATATTACGTTCCGACTTTATTATTAATGCCTATCGTTAATTGTTTTTAACTTAAATTGGGCATTTATTTAGTATTGATGAAAGTGGTATTAAATTAATATATATTCAGTTAACGGCTGAATTACGCATTTGTTTAATAAAAAATTACACATCTTTGCTATACAGATTTACGGTGAAAATTTTTAGACCGAAATTTATGTCGACTGTATGAATATTTGAACGCTTTAACCATAGGAGCCGCTCTGATGTTCTATAATCATCATTAATTTAGAGTAGAGTGAAATTTGATTGATGACAACAGAAGTGGCAGCCAAGCGTTCTATCGTGGAAATTTATGCAGATGGTGCATGTAAAGGTAATCCTGGTCCTGGGGGCTGGGGGGCATGGATCAGTTACGATGAGCATGAAAAAGAATTGTTTGGCGGAGAGTTAGTCACCACTAATAATCGCATGGAGCTAACTGCGGTGATTCGGGCTTTAGAAGCCTTAAAGCGCACATGTCATGCAAAAGTATTTACAGACTCTGTCTACGTGCAGAAGGGTATTTCTGAATGGATTATTGGCTGGAAAGCACGGAATTGGCGTACTGCGGATAAAAAACCTGTCAAAAATGATGATTTATGGCGTGTGCTGGATGTATTGGCGCAGCAGCATACGGTTGAGTGGATATGGGTCAAAGGGCATGCTGGTAATGTAGGTAACGAGCGTGCGGACATGCTTGCCAATAAAGGCGTGGAGCAAGTGTTGCAAAAAGGGGCTAGTGCATCATGAGGCAAATCTTTTTAGATACGGAAACCACAGGGCTATACCATGCCCAAGGGCACCGTGTGATTGAAATCGCGGCTGTTGAAGTGGTGAATAGACGATTAACCAAACACCATTTTCATTATTACTTAAATCCAGATCGTGATATTGACCAAGGCGCGCAAGAGGTGCATGGTATTTCTCTGGAGTTCTTGCAAGATAAACCTCGTTTTGCTGATATTGCCAATGAGCTGATAGCGTTTATTGCTGATGCTGAGCTCATTATGCACAACGCGCCATTCGACGTGGGCTTTTTAAATTGCGAACTTGGTTTAATCGGGCAAAGAAAAGTAGAAGCGATTACCGCTAAAATTACAGATACACTCAAAATTGCAAAAGAGATGCGTCCGGGGCAGCGTAATAATCTGGATGCTCTATGTAGGTATTTTGGTATAGATAACTCTAAGCGTACGCTGCACGGTGCACTGCTGGATGCTGAATTGCTTGCCGATGTTTATATGGCGATGACACGAGGCCAAGAGAGCCTAATGATTGCGTTGGATCAGCCTAGCCATGAAGCGGCAGAAACGAGTGCCGTGAGTCATGCGCCCTTGCTGGTGAAGCATGCCAGCGATACTGAACTTGCAGATCATGAGGCATATTTGGCTGGTCTTGCAAAATCAGGTAATTGCGTCTGGAACGGTTAGTGTGTAGTTTATTTAGTGGCGCGAATAGTTAGTAAATTTAAGAAAGTAGCAAATTATGAATAATACAATTCTTGTGACAGGCGGCGCTGGTTTTATCGGTTCTAATTTTGTATTGGCTTGGGTGAAGCAGGGCTTAGGTACTGTGGTTAATTTAGATAAATTGACCTATGCCGGTAATTTAGACAACTTAGTGAGCTTAGAGCATAGCGCGCATCATGTGTTTGTGCATGGCGATATTGGCGATCAGCATTTAGTTGCTAAATTATTAGATGAGCATAAACCACGTGCGGTAATTAACTTTGCGGCAGAAAGCCATGTAGACCGATCAATCCATGGGCCTGAAGATTTTATTCAAACCAATATTGTGGGTACGTTCCATTTGTTGGAAGCGGTGCGCGCTTATTGGGGTGCTTTAAATACTGCTGATAAAGAAAGCTTCCGCTTCTTACATGTATCTACCGATGAAGTGTATGGCTCATTAGGTAAAGATGATCCTGCATTTAAAGAAACTACGCCGTATGCGCCGAATAGCCCTTACTCTGCCTCTAAAGCATCTTCAGATCACTTGGTGCGCTCTTATCACCATACGTATGGCTTACCGACCTTAACCACCAATTGCTCGAACAACTATGGGCCTTATCATTTTCCCGAGAAGTTAATCCCGTTAGTGATTCATAACGCCTTGGCTGCTAAGCCGTTACCGGTTTATGGCAATGGCTTGCAAGTGCGTGACTGGCTTTACGTGGAAGACCATTGTGCGGCAATCAGGCGCGTGCTGGAGGCTGGTAAGGTCGGCGAGGTTTATAATGTGGGCGGCTGGAACGAGAAAACCAATATTGATATTGTAAGAACGCTGTGCCGCATGCTGGATGCTAAACAGCCGCGTGCCAATGGACAATCTTATGCTGATCTTATTACTTATGTGGCTGATCGCCCAGGGCATGATATACGTTATGCGATTGATGCAACAAAAATCGCAACAGAGCTGGGCTGGAAACCAGCAGAGACATTTGAAACTGGCATAGAGAAAACAGTGAACTGGTATTTGGCGCATCAAGATTGGGTAAATAATATTACCAGTGGCGATTATCGCAATTGGATTCAAACACATTATTCAGAACGTGGTGAGGAAATGGCATGAAGGGAATTATTTTAGCAGGCGGCTCTGGTACGCGCTTGCATCCAGTCACACAGGTGGTGTCTAAACAGTTATTACCTGTGTATGACAAACCGATGATTTACTATCCGTTGACTACGCTAATGCTGGCTGGGATTCGTGATATTTTAGTGATTTCAACGCCAGAAGATACACCGCGCTTTCAGCAGTTGCTGGGCGATGGTAGTCAGTGGGGGATTTCTATTCAATTTGCGGTGCAGCCGTCACCCGATGGTTTAGCACAAGCTTTTATTATCGGTAAATCATTTATCGGTAATGATAGCTGTGCGCTGGTGCTGGGCGATAACATTTTTTACGGGCATGAGCTAGCGACTAAAACGCAGGCTGCGACAACCTTGAACAAAGGCGCTACCGTTTTTGCTTATCCGGTAAGCGACCCTGAGCGTTATGGCGTGGTTGAGTTCAATGCGCAAGGGCAAGCCGTGAGCTTGGAGGAAAAACCGGCAGTGCCTAAATCTAGGTACGCAGTTACTGGTTTGTATTTCTATGATAACGATGTGATTCGTATCGCTGAGCAATTAAAACCATCGCCACGAGGTGAGCTGGAGATTACAGATGTGAACCGTGCTTATCTTGAGCGTGGTGATTTACAAGTGGAAGTCATGGGGCGTGGTATTGCATGGCTCGATACTGGAACGCACGAGTCGCTGTTAGAAGCATCATTATTTATTGAAACCATAGAAAAGCGTCAGGGCTTAAAAGTAGCTAGTCCTGAAGAGGTCGCTTATCGTATGCAATACATTGACGCTACAGCGCTGGAACAGCTGGCTAATCGTTACATCAAAAACGCCTATGGCCAATATTTAAAAATGTTGCTGACAGAGCAGGTGTACTAAATGCAGGTGATTAAGACCGCAATTCCTGATGTGCTCATATTGGAGCCTCAAGTTTATGGTGATGAAAGAGGCTTTTTTTTCGAGAGCTTTAATCAGCAAAAGTTTGAGCAGTTAACCGGCGTTAAAACGCAGTTTGTACAGGATAACCATTCTAAATCTGCTGCCAATGTACTACGCGGCTTGCACTATCAAATTGCGCAGCCGCAAGGTAAGTTAGTGCGTGTAGTCGCTGGCGAGGTCTTTGACGTTGCAGTGGATTTACGTAGGCAGTCTAAAACCTTTGGTCAATGGGTTGGCGCGATTTTATCCTCAGATAATAAACGCCAGATGTGGGTGCCTGAGGGATTCGCCCACGGCTTTCTGGTATTGAAAGATAATACGGAGTTTTTATATAAAACAACGGATTACTACGCACCGCAGCATGAGCGTTGCATTCGTTGGGATGATGCTGACATTAGGATTGAATGGCCGACCGCTAGCTTACTAGGCCATGCTGCGCCGGTACTTTCTGCTAAAGATCAGCTCGGTGCTAGTTTGGCCGACGCGGATGTATTTGAATAAGGCCTCTCATTAGTAATGCAATCTCCTCTATATAAAAAAATATTATTAACTGGTGTGAATGGACAGGTTGGGCATGCATTACAGCAAGCCTTGACCAACAACCCCGCCTTATATGGTGAGCTGGTTTGTTTGGATAGAGGTATGCTGGACTTATCTAATCCGCAGGCAATACGAGAAGCGGTGCAAGTGATACAGCCTGATTTGATTATCAACCCGGCTGCTTACACCGCGGTAGATAAAGCGGAGTCAGAGCCAGAATTAGCTTATGCGATTAACGCTGTAGCACCCGGTGTGCTCGCGGAAGAAGCGGCTAAGCTGGGGGCTAAATTAATACATTTTTCTACAGATTATGTATATGCAGGTAATAAAGTGGGTGCCTATGTGGAGGTGGATGCCACAGCGCCATTGAGCGTGTATGGGAAATCTAAATTGACCGGTGAAGAGGCGATTCGTGCGGTGGGACTACCATCCTTGATTTTTAGAACCTCTTGGGTATATGGTGCTTATGGTAAGAATTTTCTGCATACGATTTTGCGTTTAGCTAAAGAGCGCGATCAGTTACGCATTGTGGCTGATCAGGCCGGGGCGCCCACGAGTAGCTTCAGTATTGCGCAGGCAGTGTTACAGGTGCTTGCGCGATGGGATGGCGAGCGTTCTGGCGTATATCATCTGGTTAATACCGGGCATACGACATGGCATGGTTTTGCAACGGCCATCGTGGATGCTTATGGACAATTGCAGTTAACGCGCCACTGGCAGCCACTTAAGGCAGTAGTTGCTAATATTGAACCCATCACAACGGCTGAGTACCCAACTCCCGCGGCGCGTCCAGCTAATTCATACTTAGATTGCAGCAAGTTAAGTACAGACTTCTCAGTACAGTTGCCAGATTGGCGTGATGCATTAATGGCTGAGCTACAAGCGTTGCCGAATGGCTGATTAGCCTAAGGCATCTGCCCAGCTGTTAGGCGTTTCATATAAGCGCACTTTTTCCAGCTTGAGATGGTTGCCGTAAGTGTCTTGGTAACGCGCTTTTAAAATTCTAAAAGCCTCTGCCGCCATGTTTTCTGCCGTAGGCACCGTTGGGAATACAACGGTCTTGTGGTTAGGCAGGGTGTTCAAGAAATTTAATACGTCTGTGTCATGCTGGTACACCAAGAACGCATGATCCCAAACATTGACGACTGCATCTTTTGCAATAGCTTTTACATCAGAAAAATCCATCACCATCCCGTTATCGGACGTATTTTCTGCAGTGATGATGTCACCAGATAGCGTGATTTCGATTGCATAGCGATGACCATGCAAATTTTTGCATTGGCTCTTATGGTTAGGAATCCGGTGGCCTGCGTCAAATTCAAGGCGGGTAGTAATGTGCATATTGATGTCATCAAAGAAGTGATTTTAATAGCACGTTCAAACATGCTGAACGTAACCAACAATCGCCATTATACCCTCACTCCGTATAGTTAGCTTAGAGATGAGGGCTTAGAGGTTCAATCGTGATTACTCATGTTTATGCGTGAGTAGCGCATGTTGATTTTGAAAGTTAGAAAGCCATACATTAAAGTCATTGAGTGACATTGATTTTGAATAGTAATAACCTTGTATCTTGTCGCATTGCATTTCTGTGAGTATGTTGAGGCAGCTTAATTCTTCTACGCCTTCAGCCACTACGGTTTTACCCAAGCTATGCGCCAGCTGGATAATAGAGAGCACAATCTCTCTATCTTGCGGAGATTGCTCAATCTGCTTCACAAAAGACTGGTCAATTTTAACTAGGCTAATTGGCATATTGCGTAGCCTCGTCATGGATGAATAACCGGTGCCAAAGTCATCCAGCGCAAATGAGCAACCTAGCTGCGAAATCCGATTGATCACAGACATGGCTTTTTTCTCATCCAATAGCAAATCACTTTCAGTGATTTCAATTACCAATGATTTAGCAGGGATATCCCACAGGGCAATAGATTGTGCAATTAGCTCTGGCAAGTCTGCATCCAAGAGGTCTGGTGAGGATAGGTTCACTGTCAATGCAAAGCTATTTTGGTGGGTGGCGATAATCTCGGCAATGCGTTGGCATGCAGTGTTGATGAGCCAGCGGATAAATATTTTACCAAAGCCTTTTTTGTAGATGGTGTCGATCAGGCGCATCGGCGAGATGCCAACCCACTCTGCATTGTGCCAACGTAATAACATCTCTGCGCTTACACAAGTGGCGTAGGCTGCATCATGCTTAGGCAGGCTTACAATCGGCTGCAAATAGACTTCCAGCTCATTGTTCTGCAAGGCCTCAATGATTGCCTCCTCTAATGAGTGCGTACTGGAGAAGACGCTGGTGATGTGTTGGTCATACATTTCAATCTGATAATGATTAATCATTGCATGGTGCAACGCCAATTTAGCGCATTCATACAGCGAGTGTGCTTTAGAAGTATGCTTAAACGTGGTAACACCACCAAAGTAAGGTTTCACGATTAGGCTGTTGTTGACCAGTGGCAATGATGACTCAAAAGCGTGAATAAGCTCTGATGCAATCAGGTTAAGCTGTGCAGGAAAGTGCAAGTCTTCAATGATAATCGCGAACTCATTGGGGCCAATATGAAATAGTCTGGTATCTGAACTTAGGTGTTGCTGTATGAGGTCAACCGCAGCCAATGCCAGTGTCGATTGGTCAGTATTTATTTTTCTTTCTTTATCTGCATTGATATTCAGATTAAGTAAAAGCAAACCCAGATTGATGTGTTCAGCCTCAGCTTTTTTAATCAGTTTAAGCATGAGTTGGTGGTTGGGTAAGCCAGTGGCTAAATCAAAACTCTTGGAGTAGTTATACCGATACTGATCAAATTCGTTAGTTGCCAGCGCTAATAAATGCGTCAGCACCAGATGAAACTGATGATTGTATCGAGACAGTGTTGTGTCTGCGCTAGGTTCTGTGTGCAACAGTATGGATTGGCAAAGGATGAGCGCATCCCCCAGCTTTGCACCTGCTTTGTAATCCTGTAACCACTGGTGTAGCATTTCATCGATGGCCTGATTGAGTTGAGACCAGTTTAATTGCGTAGGCCATTGTTGCAATACCTGTAAGAGGCCGCCGGCAGTAGCATTTAAACTGACTACCGCTGTTTGAGGGGTGTAATGGTAGGGGCCAGCAAGGTCATTAGGGCTTAATTGATAAGCCTGCATGATGTTCAATAAATCATTGGGTGATATATTCAGTGTGAACTCATGATCTATTGAGCTATAGATTTCTTCTTGTAATTTCTTCATTAGGCGGTGATCGGTTAGCTAAAATAATTGTTGATATTGAGACCATAGCTATCAGGAGGTAATCCCCTGACTATTTTGTATGGTTCACCGCTAGGTGTTAATGGTGCATTGATTAGATTAAGTGTGGGTGGGTATTCGTTTTTTGTTTTGTCTGGGTTGAGTAAAATCATGACCTTGGGCAACAGGCGGCGCACGCTATTCTGCTGAATAACAACGCCTACTTCTCCAGAGTTGAGTTCGACCAAAGAGCTTACTGGATACATGCCTAAAAACTGCACCAATTGATCAATTAAATGCCCGTCAAACTTGTTGTCGCGCAGTACATGTATTTTTTCTAGTGCAGATTGATTATAAACGCCTTTGGCATAAGCCTTATTGCTAGTGAGTGCGCAGTATGTGTCAATCAGACCGGCCATTTGCCCAGGCAGGCTGATTTGCTTACCTTTAAGCTGAAATGGGTAGCCGCTACCATCAATGCGTTCATGGTGCTGAGATACAGCAATCATGGTGGTGCTGGAAATATTATTCGTAACTTCCAGTAATGCTAAAGCGTAGTCTACGTGTTTTTTAAATATTTCATATTCTTCTGCCGAGATTTTCTCTCTCTTTTGTAGCAGATCTTTAGGAATTTTTACTTTGCCTATATCTTGTAATAGGCCGGCAAGGCCTAGGTCTTTAATCTGCTTTTTAGGCAGCGCCATGAAGTTGGCGAGCGCCATCAGCATGATTGAAACATTGAGTGCGTGGTTGTAAGAGTAGTCATCCGTTTGTTTTAAACGTGCTAGCCACAACAGGGCGTCTGAATTACGCTCTATGCTATCGACCATGTCATTGAGGGTTTCATCTACTTTATTTAAGTCTACCAGCTGGCCCTCTGCCATTGCGTTAAAGAACTCTCGCGTGACTAGCTGTGTTTTCTCATAAGTCGGATAAACGGTGCTAATTTCTTGCTCTACAGGGTATTTTTCTTCAATCAATGTATGGTGCAGATGTGTGACTGTGTCTGCATCGGCAAGCGCTTTATTTTGACCGACTTGGGCAGAGTGGCTATTCATCTTTCTTTTTAAGTTTGGTCGCCAGCCTTTTAGCCCCGATACAAAGCGTGATAAATCCGCCTTGATTTGTTTAGATAAAGTCAGGTCAGTGAGCGTGCTTTCAGCATCAAGTTCTGCTTCTTGGCTTAAATAGCTTAGGTTACCGTTTGTACTATTGTGGCTAGGTGTTTGAGCTGTATTCTGATTGAAACCCTGTTTGTAATCTTGAATCTCTCGAATTACTTTAAAAAAGGAAAGGTGCTCTTTGCTCTGGCTAGATTTACTGTCTTGTGGGCGAGCACTTGCTGAGGGTGGGTTCGACGCAGCTGAATGATATATGCTGCTTGAGGCGTGATGTTGCACTGCAATGGATTTTTTTTGCGGTGCTAAATAGTGCTCACCAAGTGAAACAGTACGGTCTATATAGACAAACTCACACAAAGCAGCAAGCGTGGCAATCTGTTCAGCATCTTCAATTAATAGGCCTTCTAATAAAAAAGGTGTACCAAGCCAAGGCCGGTCAAGCTCACACACAAACATACCAATTGCCAGTGCATGTACAGGAGTCTGTTCTTTGCGAATGTCAGTCAATTGATAAAATCCTGAAAGTTGGTTTATACATTAGCTGTATAGGCTTATCTTAATCTTGGTCTGAGTAGTTTTAAACCATTGCTTGTGGCGGCGCATATTCAAAATTGGATACACAGTAAGCATTATCGTTTCATTCCTCGCATCATTCAACGTCTTATTTTACGCCTGCAACAGGATGCTGACGTGCGTGCTGGCTGCCTGGGCTAATGCCGGCAAATGGTAGCCGCCCTCTAACAAAGAGATGATTCTGCTTTGCGCATGCTGCTTTGCCACTTGTTTAATAAAAGTGGTTATCCACGCATAGTCTTGATCAATTAAATGCATGCCCGCCAGCGGGTCATCAACATGCGCGTCAAATCCTGCTGATACATAAATAATATCAGGCTTGAATTGGTTGAGCGCAGGTAAAAACTCATGGTTAAACGCTTGTTGGTATTGTTTTCCATCTGCATTTGCAGCCAAAGGTACGTTAATCATGGTTGCTGTGCGCGTATCAAACCCACGGTGCGGGTAAAACGGATGCTGGAATGTTGAGCAAAGCATGATTTGAGGATTGTTTTTGAAAATATCCTCTGTGCCATCTCCATGATGCACATCAAAATCGATAATCGCAACACGCTGCACTTTGTATTGGGCTAAGGCGTGTGCAACGCCAACTGCAATATGGTTAAAAATACAGAATCCTGCGCTATTGGCACGGCCGGCATGGTGGCCAGGCGGTCTAACACAGCAGAAAGCATTATCAACTTTACCTTGCATGACTAAGTCGGTCGCTAGTACTGCTGCACCGCTGGCATGTAGCGTGGCGGATAAACTCATCGGCCCCATGGCAGTATCTGCATCCAGCCGCACTAAACCTGCTTTTGGCGACAGCGCACGAATGTGCTTAATGTAATCAGGATGGTGAACTCGCACTAATTGTGCGTCTGTTGCAGCTGGTGCTTCGTATACGGCTAGGTCCTCGTAAATGCCTTGCTTGACCAGTGCGTTCTTAATGGCAGTAATGCGCGCCGGTGATTCTGGATGGTTACCATCCATGATGTGTAATAAAGTGTCAGGGTGAGTAATGAAAGCGGTTGTCATACAATACCTGTGGGTTGCTTGACCTGTGAGTTGCTTGCTATATCTGGTGAGAAATCTCAGTACGTAACATTTTATAAATCGCTAATCTTTCTGCCGATATTTTATCCTGTTGCAGCGCCTCGGTAATCGCACAATCAGGTTCTTGCAAGTGCTTGCAGTTGTTAAACCTGCATTTCCCTAAAAATGGCCTGAACTCAATAAAGGCATGTTCCAGCTCACCTGTACTCAAGTGGTGTAAGCCAAACTCTTGCAGACCAGGTGAGTCAATGAGCTGGCTGCTTGCGTCAAGGTGATATAAATGCGCTGCAGTAGTGGTGTGTTTGCCGCTATCCAGCACTTGGCTGACTTCCTGTGTGCGCACCGCCTCAGATGGTAGTAGTGCATTGATAATGGTAGATTTCCCCATGCCCGATTGCCCGACTAGAATGCTGATTTCATCTTGCAGGTATGGTCTCAGGCTAGAGATATCTTGTTTTGCTGATAACGGCAATACCTGATAGCCCAGTTTGGTATACAGCTCCAGTTTTTGCAGTGCATCATGGTTATCTGTCAGGTCGCACTTGTTGAGTATAATCAGGGCTTTAATGTCAGCCGCTTCTGCCGCAATTAAACAGCGGTTGAGCAGGGCTTCATAAAAGCTAGGCTGCGTTGCTAATACGATAATGATTTGCGTGACGTTTGCAGCAAGCATTTTGCTTTTAAAGGCGTTGCTGCGAAACAGCAGCGTTTTGCGGGGCAGGGTAGACTCAACCACACCTTCGTGTTTATCTGTGAGTTTGATTACAACAAAATCACCGCAAGCAAGGTCGGTTTTTTTACCACGAGTAACACAACTGATACGCTGCTTGGTGTCCGTGAGTTCTACTTGGTAGCGTTTGCCGTAAGCGGCAACTACAGTGCCTTGCAAGCCTGTTTTATCTTGCGTATTAATTGAGATACTCACGTGCCCGCTATTCTGTAAATTTATAGTATTGTTGGTTAAGGTATTTTGCAACATTAAGCTCTTCGTCTTCAAACCACTTCAGGCCTAACATAGTGTTGCAATTACGTACTTGTGCAGCTAATGCGTTCGAATTTTTTACTTTACGAAACTCACGTGTGTAAATACCCGAGCCATCACCACCAAAGCTAGCAGCGTGGCAGCGGATACAATGTTGTTGAACTAACACTTTACCTGCTGCTGCATCTGATTTTTGGAAAGGCTCGGCAAACGCACTGCAACTGATGAACAGCAATACCAAATATGGCAATAATTTCATCTCGCTCACCTTTTAAAGAGGATGTTAGCTAGTATACGCCGCTAATTTTGAAATTCGAATACTTGCTGGTGGATGTGAGTCATAAAAAGCCGAATGTAGCGGATCCGGCGTTAAAGTAGACGCATTGTCACGATACAGCTTCACCAATGCCTCAATCAAATATTTGGCATTTGCATGTTTAGCTGCGTAGCTGTCAGCTTCAAATTCATTTTTGCGTGAATAGCTCGCCATAATTGGCCTTAAGATAAATAAAAACACTGGTGAAACGAGCAAAAATAACACTAGCGCCATATGGTTGCTTACTTCACTTACACCAAGACCCGTATAGAACCAATCCTGGTTCATGAGCCAGCCTAGCAGCGCTAAGCCGAGGAAGCTTACAAAAAACATCATGGCAATGCGTTTAATCACATGGTGGTGCTTAAAGTGGCCAAGCTCATGTGCTAGCACTGCTTCAATCTCATCAGCGTTTAATCTATCTAGTAAGGTATCAAAAAACACGACGCGTTTTGATGCACCAAAACCGGTAAAGTAAGCATTGCCATGGCTGCTGCGTGCTGAGCCATCCATTACAAACAGGCCTTGAGATTTAAAGCCACATTTGGTGAGCAGTGACTCAATTCTTTGTTTTAACGCTTGGTCTTCTAATGGTGTGAATTTGTTGAAGAATGGAGCGATAAACGTTGGGTATACCGCAAGCATAATCAAATTAAACGCGCTCCAGATTATCCAAAGATAAAGCCACCAGTATTGACCAGCACCCTGCATCAACCACAAGGCTGCAAAAAGAATTGGTGCGCCTAAAATGATGCCCACCACACTTTGTTTTACTAGGTCGCTAAAGAACATCGCAGGCGTCATTTTGTTAAAGCCAAATTTTTCATCCACGACAAATGTTTTATAGTATTCAAACGGTAAATCAATCATGCTGCTCACCAGCATTGCACTCACAATCACAAGCGCACCACGCGCAATGTCATGATTAACAATCAGGTTGCGCCATACATCATCTATCCATTGCAAGCCGCCGCCAATGGTTAATGCTGCCAATAAGACAGCTTGCACTGTGGCTTCTAGCAGTGCTAATTTGGTTTTGTCTGTAGAGTAATCCGCGGCTTTTTGATGCGCCTCTAGTGCGATATTTTCGCTAAAAGCTTGAGGAACCTGATTACGGTGAGATTGCACATGCGCAATATGGCGTTTGCCAAGCCATATACGTACAAATGTGGTTGCAATCAGCAAGCTAATGAAAGTGATGGTGAGAGTGTGAGCCATTTTATCGTTCGTTTAAGAATTGAATTAAGTTAATATACGTATTGTGAAGCATTTTATATGTGATGGTTCACCCAGTTTACTTAATAATACTCATTTTAATGGAAATCATGATGGCAGCAGCAGACAATACGACGAATCAGAATAATTTAATTTGGCTTGATATGGAAATGAGCGGTTTACTGCCAGATTCTGACCGTATTTTGGAATTGGCAGCGGTGGTGACCGATGCAGATTTAAATGTCCTAGCAGAGTCACCTGTGTTCGTTGTGCATCAATCTGATGAGGTGTTGGACGGTATGGACGCTTGGAACAAAGGCGCACATGGCCGTTCTGGCTTAATCGACAAAGTAAAAGCATCTACATTAAGCGAAGCTGAAGCTTCAGCGCAAATGATTGAATTCCTTAAAGCGCATGTGCCATCAGGAAAATCACCAATGTGCGGTAACTCAATCTGCCAAGACAGACGCTTCATGGCACGATACATGCCGGAACTTGAGAGCTTTTTCCATTATCGCAATTTAGACGTAAGCGTGTTTAAAGAGCTTGCTCGCAGGTGGAAACCTGAGATTTATTCAGGATTTAAAAAGGCAAGCCGTCATGAGGCATTGGCTGATATTTATGAGTCGATTGATGAGCTTAAATATTACCGCGAACACTTTATTGTGAAGTAATGTCGGTTGGAGTCGTTAATCCTGATTAATGGATTAGCTACTCAACTGAATTAGTTACTGAAAATGCAGATAAAAAAAGGCGCCAACTAAAGGCGCCTGAAGGGGAGAAATCGGCTTAGGAGATATGTAAGCTTGATTTTATATAAGCATCAAGCATGCCAACTTCCACCCCTTCTCCTTTTAAGGGTACTTAAATTAGCGTTTGGTATAAAGCCAAGTACTCTTGAGCGCTTTTATCCCAGCTTAAATCTTGAGACATCCCAGTTGTTTGTAGCTGTTTCCACACTTTTGGTGCAGTTCTGAACATATCTAAAGCGCGTTGGATGCTGGCAATTAAGCCATCACTACTTGCTTCTACCATTACAAAACCATTAGCGGTTTTATTCTGTAGGTGTGTTGCATCTGCATCAATAATGGAGTCTGCAAGGCCGCCAGTGGCGTTAACGATAGGTGGCGTACCGTAAGCTAGGCCATATAGCTGATTGAGGCCACAAGGCTCAAAGCGTGAAGGCATCACAAACATGTCGCAGCCCGCCATGATTTGGTGAGACAGTGGTTCGTTATAGCCAATCGTCACGCTGGCACGGTTAGGGTTTTGTGCTGCAATCTTTAAAAATTCTAATTCCAGCGCAGATTCACCACCACCCAATAATGCAAATTGGCAGCCTTGATTGATTAGGTTTTGCAGGTGAGGTAACAGCATATCCAAGCCTTTTTGATGGGTGAGGCGGCTTACCACGCCCAACAATGGTGCGTCTGCATCGATATCGAGCCCAAGGTGCTGTTGTAGTGCCTTTTTAACTTGCTTCTTGCCTGCTAGCTTGCTAGCACTGTAATGCTTGGTTAAATACTGATCAGTTGCTGGATTCCACTCTTCAGTTTCAATACCATTTAGTATGCCTTTGATTTCATGGCCGCGCTTGCTAAGCAAGCCTTCTAATCCAAAGCCAAAGGCCGTTGTTTGTATCTCTTGCGCGTAACGCGGGCTCACTGTAGAGATGGCATCCGCATAGAATATGCCCGCTTTTAAAAATGAGAGTTGGTTGTGATATTCAAAGCCTTCTATCGTGAAGTTCACACTGGGTAAGCCTAAACTCGTTACCCAGTGTGGCGGGTAGCAACCTTGAAACGCCATGTTATGCAGGCTGATGATTGATTTAGCATGAGCGTGCTCGGTGAGTTGCATGTAGGCAGGTGTTAGACCTGTTTGCCAGTCATTGCAATGGACGATATCGGGTTGCCAATCTTTAAGCGGTGAGTGGTTGCTGGCCAATATCGCAGCAACTTTTGATAACACCCCAAAGCGTATAGGATTATCCTGCCACTCAAGCCCTTGTGGGTCTGCATAAGGCCCGCCATCACGCTCATAAATGCTAGGCGCTTTGATCACCAATACTTTTACTTGAGTGCTCTCTATTGTGCCAAGCTGTAGTTCGGCTTGGTCAATATGCGGTAGATGACTTACCCGTGCAATCGTTTTTAAGTCTTTTAATGCGGCTAATACAGCAGGGTAGCCTGGCACTAGGATGCTGATATCAACACCTAGCCCTTGTAATGCAGTGGGTAGGGAGCCACTCACATCTGCTAATCCACCGGTCTTAATCAGTGGAAAGACCTCAGAGCTCACAAATAATACTTTCATTGCCATGATTTTCTCGCTAAAGTTCTTATGTTTATTTTAGTATTGGCTAAAATTGATAAAAAGATTTTACTATACGGCGCTACTAATCTGGGTTTAAGAATATGAATTCCGCGATAAATTTTACAAATACGCTAGCTGTTGGTATGGGGGCAGCATTAGGCGCCTGGAGCCGATGGGGGTTAGGGATTGCCTTTAACGCAATCATGCCAAACCTGCCGCTAGGTACGCTTATTGCTAATCTAAGTGGTGGCCTGTTGATGGGGGTGGTGATGGGCTTGATTGGCCTAGGTGAGCTAGATAACCCAAGTTTGCGCTTATTCGTCACGACTGGTTTTTTGGGTGGTTTGACTACATTCTCTGCTTTTACTGGAGAGAGTTTGTCTTTATTGCATCGGCATGATTATTATTTGGCTGCGCTCCATGCATTTACTCACATGTTTGGCGCTCTTATAATGGCGGCATTGGGTGTTGCTGCTGTGCAGTATCTTAAGCCTTAAGGAGTTGCGATGGAATTTAATATAAAAAGCCCAGTCACAGTATCATCTATATTATTGATTGTTAAGTGAGTAGAAATGTACTTTTCATCTAGTGCTTTAAAATCCGGCTTATTAGCCTTACTTTCAATAGGAATGTTATCACTGACCAATATGGCGAATGCTGCTTGCTCTGCGTTGTACAACCATCAGTTTTCTACCTTACAAGGTGGAAAAATCAACTTGTGTGATTATCAAGATAAACCTATTCTAGTGGTTAATACTGCAAGCAAGTGTGGATTTACCCCACAGTTTGAAGCGCTCGAAGGTTTGTATAGCAAATACAAAAATCAAGGTTTGTTAGTGATAGGTTTTCCATCCAATGATTTTAAGCAAGAGTTAAACGATGATAAGCAAATCGGTGATTTTTGTAAGTTAACCTATTCAGTTAAGTTCCCGATGATTAGCAAATCTTCAGTGAGTGGTAAAACGGCAAATCCATTTTATCAGCAGTTAATTGCAAAAACAGGGCAGACACCGAGTTGGAATTTCTTTAAGTATGTGATCTTGCCAGGCGGCAATGATGTGTATGCTTTTAGTAGTGATGTAAAGCCAAACGCAGCGGAAATCTTGAGTAAGATTAAACCTAGCTTAAAGTAGCCTCCGCTAGTTAAAAATAAAAAAGGTGCGATAAGCACCTTTTTTATTTTTATCGCATTAACGCTAAGTTGATTACTTACTAATTGCAGGGTGTCGCATTTTTTCTAAAATAATTGCAGAAAGCTCCTCTACCGAGCGGCTTGTAGAGTCTGCCCAGGTGATGCCCGCATTGCGCATGAGTGTCTCTGCGGTTGCAATTTCCTGACGACAATTATCCAATGAAGCATAAAAACTGCCAGCCCTACGTTCATTACGCACCGCATGCAGTCGTTCAGCTTTAATGGTTAATCCAAAAATCTTACCTAAATGTTTATTAAGTACAGCTGGTAGTGTGCCGCGCTCAAAGTCTTCAGGGATAAGTGGATAGTTCGCTGCCTTTACGCCAAACTGCATGGCGAGATAAACGCTAGTTGGCGTTTTGCCACAGCGTGATACACCGACTAGTATCACTTCAGCTTCTTCTAGTCCGTTGTTGGTCATGCCATCGTCATGGTTAAGCGTAAAGTTAATTGCTTCCATACGCTCATTGTAGCTGCTGCCCATGACGCTATGTGCAATACCGGCACCAGTGAGTGGTTTTTGTTCTAGCTCTAAACCTAAAGGGTCAATAAACGTATTGAATAGGTCTATAAAGTAAGCGTTACATTGCTTGAGTGAGTTACGCAACGCAATGTCACCCAGAGTCATAATCACTACCGGGCGACCGCCGTCTTCTTCCGTTGCATGGGCAATTGCCTCTTGCGCTAGCTTAATCTTCTCTAGCGTGTTGGTGAACGGTAAGCGCACTTGGGTAAAGTGAGTACTGGGGAAATGCTCCAGCAATTTACCTAATGCGCCCGCCGTAATGCCTGTGCCGTCCGAAACGAAGAATGCGGTACGCTTGATCATGACAGTTTACCTGTGTTTATTGACTATTTTGTAAGGCGCTGCCAAGTTGCAACCACTGTATCAGGGTTAAGTGATACAGATTGGATGCCTTCTTCCACTAACCACTCCGCAAAGTCTGGGTGGTCTGATGGGCCTTGACCGCAAATACCTACGTATTTACCTAAGCGGTTACAGGTGCTAATTGCCATTTTTAGTAATACTTTCACCGCGTCGTTACGCTCATCAAAGCCATCTGCAAGGATGCCTGAGTCACGGTCCATACCCAATGTTAGTTGGGTGAGGTCGTTTGAGCCAATGGAGAAGCCGTCAAAGTAAGCCAAGAACTGCTCTGCAAGTAATGCGTTGGATGGAATCTCGCACATCATGATCAGGCGTAAGCCATTCTCACCACGTTTAAGACCATTGGCAGCCATAATTTCAGTGACCGCTTTAGCTTCAGCTAAAGTCCGAACGAAAGGAATCATCAACTCAACGTTGGTTAAGCCCATTTCATCACGTACTTTTTTCATCGCAACACATTCCATTGCAAAGCACTCTTTGAAGTCTTCTGCCATGTAACGTGCCGCGCCACGGAAACCAATCATTGGGTTTTCTTCATCTGGCTCGTAAATCTCGCCGCCAACTAATTTTTTGTACTCGTTTGATTTGAAATCAGAGGTACGCACAATCACTGGTTTTGGATAGAACGCTGCTGCAATTGTCGCAACACCTTCTGCTACTTTGTCGATATAGAATTGTTTAGGTGAAGCATAGCCACGTGAGCGATTTTTAATGGTGGTTTGAATCGCACTTGGCATTGCATCCATATTTAAAATTGCTTTTGGATGGATACCTACCATGTTGTTGATCACAAACTCTAAACGCGCCAAGCCTACGCCGTCATTTGGCGTTTTGGCAAAGCTGAATGCCATGTCTGGGTTACCAACGTTCATCATGATTTTGCATGGAGCAGTTTTAAGTGCTGCCGCTGCTTGTGTGCTTACGTCGTACTCGATTTCACCGTGGTAAACAAAACCAGATTCGCCCTCTGCACATGACACAGTAACGATTTCACCTTCACGTAAAACATCGGTAGCGTTTACTGCACCAACAATCGCCGGGATACCTAATTCACGCGCGATAATCGCAGCGTGGCAGGTACGGCCGCCGCGGTTGGTCACTAAAGCGCTAGCGCGTTTCATCACTGGTTCCCAGTTAGGGTCTGTCATGTCAGCAACTAATACATCACCTGGTTGTACTAAGTGCATATCAGCTGGGTCTAGCACGATACGTACTGGGCCTACACCAACTTTTTGTGTTACGGCACGACCTACCACTAATGGTTTTTCGCTGTGTTTGTTGAGCTTAAATGTCTCTGTGACATTGTTTGCTGCTTCTTGTGATTTAACAGTTTCAGGGCGAGCTTGCAGAATGTAGAGTTTATTGTCTACGCCGTTTTTGCCCCACTCAATATCCATTGGACAGCCGTAGTGGGCTTCAATCGTCATTGCGTAACGTGCTAGTTCTAGCACGTCTTCATTTGATAATGAGTAGCGGTCGCTATCAGCAGGATCCACTTCCACCGTGTGCGTACTTTTGCCCGCACGTGTTGCGTCACTAAATACCATTTTAATGAGTTTAGAACCCATGGTGCGGCGTACGATAGAAGGCTTGCCTTGAGCGAGTGTTGGTTTGTGTACGTAGAACTCATCTGGGTTCACCGCGCCTTGCACCACTGTTTCACCTAGGCCGTAAGATGATGTGATAAACACCACATCTTTAAAGCCAGACTCAGTATCAATTGTAAACATTACGCCTGCGCAGCCAATGTCGCTACGTACCATTTGTTGTACGCCTGCTGAAAGGGCAACATCAGCATGGACAAAGCCTTTGTGCACACGGTATGAAATTGCACGGTCGTTGTATAAAGAAGCAAATACCTCTTTAATTGCGTGCAAGATGTTATCTAGGCCGTGAATGTTAAGGAATGACTCTTGTTGACCAGCAAATGATGCGTCCGGTAAATCTTCTGCAGTTGCAGATGAGCGCACAGCAAATGTAGCGCCGTTACCTGATTTGGCAATCAGGATTTCATAGTTTTCAGCAATTGCTTTTTCTAGTGCAGCAGGAAATGGTGCAGCCATAATCCATTCGCGCACTTGTTTACCACAGACAGCAAGGGCTTGTGTGTCATCGACGTTCAGTTTATCAAGCTCAGCATTGATTTTGGCATCCAAGCCATTTTGAGCTAAAAATTCACGATAGGCATCTGCTGTGGTAGCAAAGCCAGTAGGGACCCGTACTCCTTTTGCAGACAGCTGAGAAATCATTTCGCCTAGGGATGCATTTTTCCCGCCGACTGAAGGGACGTCTACGTTGCGTAAATTTTCAAATGGAATAACGTGGGCTGACATGATAGTTCCTTAGTTTCAAACAAATGATTAATTTTCTAACTATATACTCGATACTCGCGCTTCATTTAAGGTTTATTAACCCGTTAGGGTGATGCCTAGTGCGCAGAAGGGGAGGTGAATGCGTTAGATTATTTTAATAATCCCTCATTTTGCCTAATTATGTTGGGGTTGTCACCTGAAAAAACTGCACATTGAATAAAATCTTTGGTTTTTGAAATGCGGTTTAGCACTAAAAATATTGGGACATGAATGTTTGGGCGTATGAAAATTGCTTAGCCTAAGCTAAAATGAAAGCAGAAACTAATTATCATTATTAATACGATCATCACTATGCAATGTTACACAGAACAAAGCGCGCTAACAAAGGGCGTTTTATTAAAAATCAGTTCAGTAGGAATGATCAATGACCGCTAGTGTTGAGGTGTCAACCAGTGGTCGTTTACACATGGGTTTTTTTGATTTGCATGGCGGGCTTGGGCGCAAATTCGGCAGTATAGGCTTGAGCCTTACTGAACCTAATTTGGTGCTAAGTGCCAAGCGATCCAAATCGCTGCAAGTATCAGGGGCCGGTGTAGTACCAGATTCGGTAGTTGCACGTGTTTCTAAAGTGGCGCAACAGATTTTAACTGCAATGAATGTTGCAGAGGCCGTTGAAATAAATATCAGTGAGGCTGTACCTGAGCATTCAGGTTTAGGTTCTGGCACGCAAATGGCACTGGCTACCGGCTCTGCTATTAGTCATTTATATCAGTTGAATTTAACTAGCATGCAACTTGCCACGTTAACTGGGCGAGGACGACGTTCTGGCGTAGGTATATCCGCATTTGATTATGGTGGCTTATTGGTTGATGGCGGGCGTGCAGTGTCCGCTTCGCATACAAGTCCGCCACCGATGCTGGCTAGGTATGATTTTCCTGAAGAGTGGGCTATATTGTTAATCTTTGATGCAAGTGAGCCGGGTATTCATGGAGAGCAAGAAAAAATTGCGTTTAATGAATTGCCGACCTTCCCCGAAAGTCTGGCTGCCCATTTGTGCAGGCACGTGCTGATGCAAGCAATGCCGGCGCTAGTAGAGCGAGATTTGGTCGCCTTTGGGCAAAGCATCCAAGTGCTACAGCAGCATGTGGGGGATTACTTTTTACCTGTGCAAGGCGGTAGATACGCAAGCCGATTGGTAAGTGCTGTGCTTGAGCGCCTTGAGGTCATGGGGGCGCCATGTTTTGGGCAAAGCTCTTGGGGGCCGACCGGTTTTGCTATATTTGCGAATAAAAACCAAGCTGAGCAGCATTTGCAGCAATTAAAAACAAGTTTCACCGATCGCGCACTTTCATGGAAAATTTGCAGTGCGTGCAATCATGGTGCAAAATTCAATAAATTCGACGTAACCGTATAAAATTTACAATGGTTAGGTTATGAAAACTGAAACAGATAAACTAAAATTAAGGAAAGTAACAATGGAAAAAGCTAGCATTTTGCATGTATTCACGGCCGCTAAGAACGCAAGTCCGTTCGATGTCAACATGGCCTTCGACGCTGGCTTTGATAAAATTGTGCCGTATACCAATGTTGAGCTCTCTGAGGTAACTGGTTTAACGCAAGATGCAATTTTCTCACGCGGGCTCTCTGGTGTTAAACGTGAAGGTATTTTTATTGGCGGTCGCGATATTGATTTAGCAATGGATATGCTAAGCGCTGCTAAAAAAGCAATGTTCGCACCTTTCGCTTGTTCAGCATTTGCTGACCCATCAGGCGCGTTTACTACTGCAGCAGCGATGATTGCAAAAGTAGAAGCACACCTTAAAGAAAACTTTGGCGAGAGCTTGACTGGCAAAACATTAAGTGTGTTTGGTTCTACTGGCCCAGTGGGTAGCTGTGCATCAATTATTGCAGCGCAGCAAGGTGCTAACGTGCAAATGGTTGCGCATAGCTCAGTGGCTTCTGTAGAGCCTAAGGCTGCTGCTTGGAATGAAAAATACCAAGTGAGTATGAAAGTGGTTGACGGTACAACTGAGGCCAAAAAAGAAGAGATTCTTGCTCAATCTGATATCGTGATTTGCTCAGCAGCTGCTGGTATCCAAGTGATTAGCAAAGCGCAGTTGGCACTTGCTAAGAACTTAAAAGTGGTTGCTGACGTGAATGCCGTTTCACCACTTGGCGTGGAAGGTGTTAGTGTAAGTGATGATGGTGTGAAGATTGAAGGCACGAACATTTATGGTATTGGCGCAATTGCTGTAGGTCAACTGAAGTACAACACGCAACATCAATTACTTAAACAAATGCTACCAACAGACCAGCCGTTTGAAAAACCAAAATACTTGGAATTTTCAGCAGCATTCAAGTTGGCGCGTGAGTTATTAAAAGTTCACTCTTAATCATTGCCTTATCAGCGCGGCCTTTTGTTGAGGCTGCGGTCAATGCGGGCTACAGGGTTGTAGCGATTGATGCATTTTCCGATGCGCAAACCGTTGCGTTGGCAGAGGCTGCGCTGATAGTGAAATATGATGATTTTGGGTTTGATGCAGAACACCTGCTGCAAACGCTCCATACGCTAGAAAATGAAAATTTAGACAATGGCGCATCGCAGCTAAGCCAGTTTGCAGGTTTTGTATACGGCAGTGGGTTTGAAGCGCAGCCGGATTTATTGCAAAAAGTGACAGCGTTAATTCCAGTGATTGGCAATTCCTCTACCACTTTGGCTGCAGCCAAAAATTTAAGTGTGTTTTTTGCAACTTTGCAAAAATTGAATATCAAGCATCCAGAGACTTTTGAGCAGTTACCTGTTGCTGTTGACTCAAGTTTGTATCTACGTAAGCTTTCTGGCGGTAGTGGTGGCGTACATATCAAGCCAGCAGCATCGGTGCAGAGCCATTGGTTAGAACAGCATTACTTTCAACGCAAGCTTGAAGGCTTGCCCGTTTCGCTATTGTTTATAGCCAATGGCGCAGAGATTGAGGTGGTGGGCTTTAATGAACAGTGGGTAAGTGCCAGTGCGGATATGCCATTTCGTTATGGCGGTGCGGTAAGTCATGCAGCGTTATCTGTTGCTGTACAGCAGCAATTGTTAGATGCTGCTAGGCAGTTAACAATTGCATTTGGCCTGCATGGATTGAATAGTTTAGATGCAATTGTGCATAGAGTAAGCGTAAGTATAGAGCAGATGTATGTGTTGGAAATTAACCCGAGATTAAGCGCAACGGTTGATTTGTACGATAATAATGGCGTTTTGTTTGAGCATCATGTACAGGCGTGTGTGCATAGGCAGTTGGCAGGTCCTAGCCAGGGTCAAGATAAGTATGAAGCTGTATCTAAAGCACATGCTGTTGTGTATGCCGATATTGATGTAATGTTAAACACAGAAATGGTTTGGCCAAGCTGGGCGACGGATACTCCCATCCAGCTGGACGCACCATTAAAGATTGTAGCTGGCGCCCCAGTTTGCAGTGTGCTTGCGTATGCAGATAATGCAGATGCAGCAAAAAAAGAAGTGCTGGCTAGAGTGCAGCAGATTAAAAATTTATTACAATCTACTCATTAAATAAACTTGCCTCAATGGGGCTGGTGAGTAGTGCAAAGGAAAAAAATGCAAAATACCTCTTCAACACAAACATTGGCGACAAAGCCTAGCGTTAACCAGCTGAGTGCACCATTGGTAGCCAGGCTAATAGAGCAAGCGGAAACTTTGCACGTAGGGGTGTCTAAGCATGCTTCTGGCTGTACCATTGTTGATGCAGGTATCCAGTTTCCAGGCTGTGCTGAAGCTGGTCGTTTAGTTGCCGAAATTTGTATGGGTGGTTTGGGTGAGGTGAGTTTACAGGCAGATGACCGTTTTGCTGATTGGCACGACGCAATTGCCGTGACCTCAACGCAGCCAGTGTTTGCCTGCTTGGCTAGCCAGTATGCAGGTTGGGCACTTAGCCATGAGAAGTTCTTTTCATTAGGTTCTGGTCCAGCACGTGCATTGGCACAGCGTGAAGATTTGTTTAAAGAGCTGGCTTATGTAGATAGCGGCACCAGCACATGTATCGTGCTGGAAACAGATAAAGTACCACCGGTTGAAGTGATTGAAAAAATCTTGCGTGACACGAAAATGTCTGCAGAGCAGTTAACCATTATCTTAACGCCAACCACCAGTGTTGCCGGTGTGGTGCAGATTGTAGGCCGTGTATTGGAAGTTGCGTTGCATAAAGCGCATACTTTGCACTTCCCGCTAGAGAACATTGTGAGCGGTACAGGTTTAGCTGTATTGCCGCCTGTAGCCAATGACTTTATGACCGGCATGGGTCGAACCAATGATGCTATCTTGTTTGGCGGTTTTGTGAGCTTGCAGGTGAAGGGTGATGATGCTGCGGCAGCGAAGTTAGCGCAAGATTTACCAAGTAGTGCGTCTAAAGACTACGGCAAAACTTTTGCAGAAGTATTTAAATTCTACGAGATGGACTTTTACAAAATTGACCCAATGTTGTTTAGCCCGGCTAAAGTGGCTGTTACAAACATTGATACCGGCAATGTGTTTGAAGCTGGTCAGTTAAATGCGGATTTGATTAACATCTCATTTCGTTAAGTGTTAGCGTGTGAATTGAGCCCTGAGTCATTTTAACTATTCGTTTTACGCACACTTGAATATACCTATTTTTACCGATGATGCTGGTTGGCAGGGCAATCAGCTCAAGCTTGCGTTTGCAAAGCGTGGGGTTGAAGCCAGCTTTGTGTCACTGCAAGACTGTGCGATCGATCTTTCGCAACCACGTTCACAGATTCATATTCCAGGTTTCGATACCAATCCTCGCGCGGCTTTTGTACGTGGTGTGGCAGGCGGTAGCTTACAGCAGGTGATTACCCGCTTAAATGTTTTGCATCTGCTAACTATGCAAGGCGTGCGCATTTACAACCAAGCGCGTGCAATTGAGCGTACTGTAGATAAAGCTATGACTAGCTTCCTGCTGCGTGAGCATCAGGTGATGACGCCGGCTACTTGGGCATGCGAGTCTAGGCACCAAGCTGAAATGGTACGTCAGCAGGCTGCTAGGAATAATCAACAGTTAGTATTAAAGCCACTGTTTGGCTCACAAGGGCAAGGGGTGCGTAAACTAGAGGCAGAAGAACCTTTGCCCGTGCCGATGCAGCAATACGTAGATGGTGTCTATTACTTCCAGGAATTCATTGAAACAGCAGATGCGCCGCATGATTACCGTGTGTTTGTGGTTGCTGGCAAAGTAATATCTACCATGCGCAGATTAGGCAGTGGCTTTGTTAATAACGTTGCAGCTGGCGGCCGCTGCGAAGCAGTTGAAGCTGATGATGCAATGGTGGAAGTTGCTTTAAAAGCAGCTAAAGCGGTTGATATAGACTACTGCGGCGTTGATGTGATTCAGGCGGCTAGTGGGGAATATTATGTGCTTGAAGTCAACAGCATTCCCGCATGGCGCGGCCTGCAAAGCGTGACGAATTTTAATATTGCAGAAGTGCTAGTGGATGACTTTTTGCAAAAATTGAGCGAGGAGGCTGAGTGATGTCGAGTCAGCTAACACCTGCGCAATTAGCACAAGCCTACAAAAACGCATGTATGGGCGAGTTGCAAGCATTAAAGCCCGGCAATGTGCACGCATTTTCCGATGGTCACGGAATGACGATTCAGGACTTTATTCAAAGTGCTGATGTAACGGCAGAACCTATTGCTAGAATAGGCTTATCCGTAGGCGAGCGTGTTTTTTATTCAGTAGAAGCCACCCAAAGTGCAGTTGGGCAAAACACCAATTTAGGCATGCTGTTGCTCTGTGCACCGCTGTTGCATGCAGCAGAAAATTTGCCAGCTAATCAATCACTGTGGGGTCAGTTGCACCAAACATTAAGTCAGCTGAGCGTAGATGATGCAGTTTGGGTTGCCAAGGCAATTGTGCTTGCTAACCCGGGTGGTTTGGGAGCATCGAATCAGCATGATGTGCATGAGGCTCCTCAGGTTAGCCTGCTTGAGATGATGCATACTGCGCAAGATAAAGACCGCATTGCCTGGCAATATGCAAATGCTTTTCAGAATATAGTGGGTTTTGGTGTTAATTTATATGCTGATGCATTACTGAAGTGGGAAAATGCGGCTTGGGCAACAACCGTCTTATATTTAGGTTTTTTGACTAGATATGCCGACACACATGTGTTGCGCAAGCATGGGGAGCAAGTCGCTAATCTCTTGATGCAAGAAGCTAAAGAGATTGAGTCTAACTATTGGGCTACGCACAATCCCAAACTTATGCAAAAGCAGTTGCTAGCTTGGGATGCCTCACTTAAAGCAAGAAAAATCAACCCGGGTACTAGCGCAGACTTAACCGTGGCTACCTTGCTGGCTAGCGATTTGGCGCTTGCAACATAAAAAGTACGTCATCATAATTATCTCATTTTAGCTTAGCTATTTACTTTCAGGCTTTGTAACAAATGATGCAAATAATTAAGTGAATTTAGGCTGTAAACATCAACAATTCGGAATAAAAAATATAAATGAAAATAGCATTGTTGGAAGATGATCTGGCATTTGCCGAAGTGTTGATTGAATGGTTGCAAGAAGATGGTTTTGAGGTGGACCATTTTAAGTCTGGGATAGATTTCTTACGCCAGTTTCCACATACACAATATGATTTATGTGTGTTTGATTGGGCCTTGCCAGACATGGAGGGGCCTGATGTCATGGTCAGCATTAAGCTTAGAGCCAATAAGTTACCCCCAATTATTTTTTTCACTGGCAGGTCTGAGGAACAGGATATTGTTCGTGTAATAGAAGCAGGCGCTGACGATTATGTAGTTAAGCCAGCCAGCCGCCCTTTGTTAATGGCGCGCATTCATGCACTGCTAAGACGCACATCGAATCAGTTGGTTGATAAAACTAATTATGAGTTTGGCACATTAAATTTTGATGTAAAACTAAGGGTCGCAACACTTGCTGGAGAAGAGGTTAGGCTAACCGATAAAGAGTTTGATTTAGCCTTGTATTTCTTGAAAAATGAAGGCGCTTTGTTATCAAGAGTCCATTTGATGAATGTGGTGTGGGGTGCTACTTCAGAGGTGGAAACACGTAAAGTAGATGTGCATATTAGTCATTTACGCACGAAGCTAAAGCTTACATCAGAGTATGGTTGGAGATTAACGTCAATTTACCAGCAGGGCTATCGCTTAGAGCGCAATCAGTAGGTCGCTGCTCTTATCGGTTGCCGATAATTTACAAAACTTAACAATCAGTATCGCTTGATATTGAAAAAAATGGGATGGTTCGTGGTATTTTGTGCATCAGTTACAGTTTGAAAATTAACTTGCATGATAATCATAAAAATAAAAAAACTTTCCTGCGGTATAGTAGTTTTGCTATTGGCTTTGGCAAATATTGCCTTTGCTGACGCGCTGTTGCAATCTCGCGCAGTAATCCCTTCACATCATCCTTATCAGCCTGTCATTGATTTATGCAAGTAAATGACAAGTTGTTTACAGTCATTGCACTTGCCCTAATCGCTTGTATATTTACTTTAAGTGAAGTTTTAGTTCGGTTTGATCATTTTTATTATGATTTAGGGCAGCGCCTAAGTTTCAAAAATGCACCAAGCAATATCGTGATAGTTGCAGTTGATGAGGCGAGTATAGATGCCATTGGCAGTTGGCCTTGGTCTAAGCGATTCCATACTGAGCTCATCAATCATTTAATTAACCAGAAACCGAAAGCAATAGGCTTTGGCGTTGTCTTTGCTGAGCCAGAACGCGATGCTAAAGAAGTAGACTATGCTTTTGCACAAGCGATTAGACGTGCCGGTAATGTTGTCTTGCCTGTTTTGCTTGAAGCGCCATATGTGGGTGGCGCGATTAAGCAAAGTTTGCCTATTCCGCCGTTGGCTTCAGCGGTGGCTGGTTTGGGTCGCTTGAATGTTTCGCTAGATGCTGATGGCGTTGCACGCAGTCTTTACCTGTGGGAGGGGGTGTCAGCCGCTGACTTATCTACGGTAGGTTTGCCGCACTTTTCACAATCAGTATTGCAAGTCGCTCATCTGCTCCCTGCTTATATCAATACAGTTGCTCCTGCTATTTACCCGTCGAAGTTGAGTGCGCTAGGTTATGGTGGAGACGCTGCGCAGCGTTTGATTTCCTACGCACCGCGTAAAGTTGATTTCTTCGGACCACCAGGGCACTTTAATCAGATATCTTATCTAGATGTGCTGGCAAATAAATATTCATCCGGTTTTTTTAAAGATAAAATTGTATTGATTGGTGTGACAGCATTGGGGGTTGGGGATGTGTTGTCCACGCCTGCCTCAAGCTATTCACAACCGATGCCAAGTATAGAGTTTCATGCTAACGCAATTGCCGCCATGCAGGGCTCTTCATTGGTAGTGGATGCGCCAAGTTGGGTCGTTAGTTTGCTATGTGCATTATTGGCAACACTGCCTCTGTTATGGCTGCCTAAGCTACCTCCTTTGAAATCTGTGGTGCTGATTGCAATATATTTCTCTACGATTATCTTAGCTTCACTTTCTATTATGCACTGGTGGAGTGTGTGGATTCCTACTTCAGGTGCCTTGGCTGCTATATTGTTGGCATATCCAGTCTGGAGTTGGCGCAAGCTTAACTCTGCGCAGTTGTCTTTGGATAAGGAGTTGCAGCGGTTACGTGATGAGTTGGCAGCCCTGGGTATGGTGACAGAAGATAGCTTGGACGAAGCTAATGTAGATCCGTTGCAATCAAGAATTCTAAAGGTGAATCTGACTGCACAGCACTTGAGAAACTTACATAAAAGTAGAAATGATACGTTAGCGTTCATCTCACATGATATTCGGGCGCCGCTTGGTGCAGCAATGATGTTGCTGGATAAGTTCGAAGCCAATAAATACTCCCAGCGTATGAGCAAAATGTTAACCCGCGCACACAGCATGGCTGAAGGTTTTTTGCAGGCATCGCGTGCGGAGATGGCCAATGTGAATAGATTTCATGAGCTGGATATGGTGAGCCTCACGCAGCAGGCGATTGATGATGTGTATGAGATATCGATGGCAAAGCAGCTTAAGCTGCATAAAGACTTCCCTGAGGAGTGCGTGTGGGTAAGGGGGGATTTTGGTTTGCTGCTGAGAGCTGTTTCCAATATGTTGTTGAATGCGGTCAAGTATTCACCAGAGCGGGGCGTGATCAGTGTAATCTTAAAAGGCAACGAGCAATCGATAGTGCTGAAAGTGATTGATCAGGGCCCAGGAATACCGGCAAAAAAGATCGCAAAAATATTTAAACGCTTCAGCCGAGCTGAAGGCGAGCATCAGGCGCAGGAAGGCAGTGGTTTAGGTTTATATTTTGTGAGTGTGACCATCAAAAAGCATCGTGGTAGCGTTTCTGTTCATAGTGAAGAGGGGCGTGGGGCCACTTTTATTGTTTCGCTGCCCTTGGAACGTCGTAAAGTTAATCGACCTGTTGAACATGAACGCAGAAAGCATCATGTATCGCCATTTAATGACACCATATAGTTTTTAACATCATTACTTTTAAGATATAATCTTGCTCTTGATTTTGTATATGAGTTGTATTCAGATAATTTTTTAGGAGGCAGTAATGGCTAATTTGTTAGAGCAATTAAAATCTATGACCACTATCGTGGCAGATACTGGTGATGTTGAAGCGATTAAGGCTGTTAAGCCTGTTGACGCAACAACAAACCCATCATTAGTGCTAAAAGCAAGCCAATTGCCACAATACGCACCTTTAATTGACGCTGCTATTGCATACGCAAAAGCACAAGGCGGTACTAAGGCTGAGCAAATTGACAATGCAGCTGATAAGTTGGCGGTATTGATTGGTACAGAAATCACTAAAGAAGTACCTGGCCGTATTTCAACAGAAGTTGACGCACGTTTATCTTTCAACTTAGATGCAATGGTGGCTAAAGGCCGTAAATTGATCAAACTTTACGAAGATGCAGGCGTAAGTAAAGAGCGCGTGTTGATCAAATTAGCATCGACATGGGAAGGCATTAAAGCTGGCGAGATCCTAGAAAAAGAAGGCATCCAATGTAACCTAACATTGTTGTTCGGTTTCGGCCAAGCACGTGCATGTGCTGAAGCTGGTGTATTCTTGATTTCTCCATTCGTTGGTCGTATCTTAGACTGGTACAAAGCTAAAAACCCAACGACAGAGTACACACAAGAAACAGACCCAGGTGTTGTTTCAGTACGCGCTATCTATCAATACTACAAAGAGCACGGTTACAAAACAGTGGTAATGGGCGCTTCATTCCGTAACACTGGTGAATTGCTAGCATTAGCTGGTTGCGATCGTTTGACTGTTTCACCTAACTTATTGCAAGATCTAGCTGCAACAGAAGGTACATTGACTCAAGTATTGAAAGATACAGGCGCTACTAAACCAGCACCAGCAAAAATGACTGAAGCTGAGTTCCGTTTTGAGTTAAACCAAGATCCAATGGCAACAGAAAAACTTGCTGAAGGTATCCGTGGTTTCGTAGTAGACCAAAACAAACTAGAAGCAGCATTAAGCGAAAAACTTTAATACTTTGGTATTAATTTTGTAATTAAAGCGTAATCATGCCGCTTTAGAATTGACATAATTCAACTGGGCATTTAACATAAGTGTCCAGTTTTTTATGAGGCCGAATTTAGGCACTTAAATTCGAACTAGTGGAAGTCGAAACACATCCAACCTTAGTTGAGTATGTCGTAGTAAATTGCGAATGTTAGTTAAGTTCGATGTGGGACGAGTTTCGCAAAATAGCAATAAAATGTAATTCTTAAAATTATTAAACGGAGAAACACCATGGCATTAACACAAATGGCATTAGATTCATTAGATTTCGACGCAACAGTTGCATTAGCAACAACAGTTGCTCCACACGTGGACATTCTTGAAATCGGTACACCATGCATCAAGCACAACGGTATCAAATTGCTTGAAACATTACGTGCTAAATTCCCAAACAACAAAATCTTAGTTGACTTGAAAACAGCTGACGCTGGTTTCTACGAAGCTGAGCCATTCTACAAAGCTGGTGCTGACATCGTTACTGTATTAGGTATTTCTGATATGGGTACAATCAAAGGTGTAATCGATGCTGCTAACAAATACGGCAAAAAAGCACAGATCGACTTGATCAACGTTGCTGACAAAGCTGCTGTTACTAAAGCTGCTGCTGCTGCTGGCGCACACATCATTGGCGTGCACACTGGTTTAGACCAACAAGCTGCTGGTCAAACTCCATTTGCTGACTTAGCATTGGTTGCTGCTTTGAACCTAGGCGTTGAAATCTCAGTTGCTGGTGGCGTTAAAGCTGCTACAGCTAAACAAGTTAAAGATGCTGGCGCAACAATCATCGTTGCTGGTGCTGCAATCTACGGCGCTGCTGACCCAGCTGCTGCTGCTGCTGAAATCACAGCTATCGTTCACGCTTAATTTAAGCTCTTTTCAATAAGTTTTTATTGAAATGAACGATTAAAAAATCCTGACTCAGTAATGGGTCGGGATTTTTTTTGGCATTTTTAAGTATTCTCTAAAATCATTGATTCGATAAGGAAATATCATGAGTAGTAGTCAAAAATTAATTTTAGACAAATTAACAAGCATCCTAGCTGAAACAGACAACTCTAAATCAGCTGAGCTGTTAAAACTGGTTGAAGGTGCTGGCCGTACATTTATCGGTGGCGCTGGTCGTTCTTTACTTGTATCACGTTTCTTTGCAATGCGCTTAGTACACGCTGGTTACAATGTAAGCATGATAGGTGAAGTAGTAACACCAGCAATTAAAGCAGGTGATTTGTTGATTTTGGTTTCAGGTTCTGGTGGTACAGAAACTTTATTACCATTCGTGAAAAAAGCAAAATCAGTGGGTGCTAAATTAGTGGTGATTTCTATGAAGAAAGCTTCACCAATGGCTGACGCAGCTGATTTAACAATTCAAATTGGTAATGACAGCAGCTTCCCATTAACTAATGGTATGCCAATGGGTTCACAATTTGAGCTTTCAACACTACTTTTCTTAGAAGCTACCATTGCAGATTTGATTTTTGCAAAAGGCTTAACTGAAGAAGGTATGCGCGCTATCCATGCAAACTTGGAGTAGTCGTTAGCTGTAGTTGTTTCAGTTGTATAAAAAGCCCGATTAGTCGGGCTTTTTTATTGTTTAAGTAATGCTAGTTGTTGGGGTGAAAGCTGCTTCCCATGCAGGGCAGTGGCGATTAGTGCACCATGAATTCCTAATGATTTTAGCGTATTTAAATCTGTTATATCTCTAACGCCACCAGCCGCATATAAGTTAAAATCGCCAGCCTTAGTTTTAAGGTGTGAAAGTAGCTGTTGATTAACACCTTGATTGGAACCTACATGTGCAAGCGACATAACAATCACGTCTTGTGGCCAGTAGGTCGTGCTTTGCAATAAGACTTGTGGGCCTTTGTAGCCAGTTGGCATGAAATCAAGCGATAGGATGGTTTGACTGTTGCTAGCATGATAAACGGCAAGATATTGCTCCATACTTGAAAAGTTTTCACTGCCGAGGATGAGCTTTGCATTAAGTTGTGACCATAAATCAAGTTCAGCCAAATTGCTGATGCCGGCATCTACCCATAGTGTTAAGTTAGGGTAGCGCTGTGCGATAGATGCAATCACACTAAAGTTGTTAGTTTGCGTGCAATCTTGTGTATTGCTGAGTTTTTGTATTGCATTTAAATCTGCAATGTAGAGTTGTTCAAAAGGGTGGAGTGCAAGTAGTGCGGCAACGATATCTAAAGGTTGGCTTGAGGATGTAAGTGCAGATGCGATTGCCTGATAGTTGTGACGATCACCTTTTTTTGCATGAACGACAATGCCGTTTAATAGATCAATCACTGGAATTATCTGCATTAATATCTCAAGAAACGTAATAGTTGCTATGTTTTTGTTATGGTTTTAGCGCTAGCCGCTTTGTTAAATATGCATCTTAGCCTACACTTTCAAAGGCGATAGATATCAATTTTAAGGCATATTATCCCAGCTTCTGTGTGCTTTGTATGCCTTCAATCAAGACGATTATGGGTTGCTGCACAATATGCCTAGTAATGTAATTAAAGAGGAATATTCATCATCGAAGCATTAAAAAAAATATTAGTTTGTGAGTATATTACTGGCGGTGGCCTGAGTGCAGAGGTGCTGCCTGACTCTTTGGTGAATGAAGGCTCGCTTATGCGGGATGCTTTGCTGCGTCATCTGGCTGAGATGAATCAATTTGAAATCGTCACATTGCATGATGCCAGACTAACGCCTTCACCATTGGTGAGCCATAGTATGGCAGTGGCAGTTGGGCAATTTAATCATATTTTTGCAGAGGCGCTGTCTGGTGTGGAGCTAGTATGGCTGATTGCACCTGAAACTAATGGCGTTTTGCTGGAGCTAAGTGAGTTATGTTATGCGAGTCATGACAAAGGCGCTTTATTTTTAGGTTGTGGGTTTGATGCTACCTTAATTGGTACCAGTAAGACTTTGTGCTATGAGGCTTTGCGCGAAGCTAAGATTCATACCTTGCCTGTGTATGCAGGGGAGGACCTAGTAGCGGGCAAGTGTGCACAGCTAAGCACAGAAAGTATCAATACTTGGGTTGCTAAACCAGAGGATGGTGCGGGCTGCAATGGTATTCGGTTATTTGATTCTATTGATGACTTAACACATTGGATTAAACAAGATGACCGTTATTTGACCTATTTAGCGCAGCCTTATCAAACTGGTGTGGCTGCTAGTTTTTCTATGTTGTGCCGTAATGGCAAGGCATGGCTATTAAGCTGTAATGAGCAGCATATTACACGCGATGGCGATCATTTTAAGTTGTCAGGAATTACCATTAATGGGATGACAACCTACTGGCAACGCTTTGAAACCATTGCTAGGAAAATTGCTAAGATGTTGCCGGATGCATTGGGCTATGTTGGTGTCGATGTGATTATTGATACCGAGCACGATAATAAGATTTATGTGATTGAAATTAACCCGCGCTTGACGACAAGCTATGTAGGGCTAGCACAGGCGTTAGATTATAATCCGGCTAAATTAATAATGGATTGTGTGTTAAATGATAAGTTTTCAATGCCAAATCTAGGCAAAAAGCAGGTTGTTATTCCATTATGAGCCAGCAAAATATCATCGGTTGGGATGTGGGCGGTGCACACCTGAAAGCCGTCTTAATCAACGCGCAGGGACATGTATTGGATGCCAAACAGGTCTATTGCCCTTTGTGGCTTGGGCTAAATCAGCTGGAATCAGCCATAGATGCTATTCTGCTAGAAATGCAGGCTGAGTCGCATACGGTGACCATGACAGGTGAGTTGGCTGATATATTTCCAGATCGGCACAGCGGTGTGTTGGCGATTGCGCAGACCATGCAGCGCAAACTTAATGCAGTTAACCCTGAAATGCAGCTTAAGTTTTTTGCAGGCAATCAAGGCTTTGTGACTTTGGATGCTGTTGCCGAGGTAACAAGTGATATTGCCTCGATGAACTGGCTCGCCAGCATGCATTATTTGGCACAGAAGTTACCACAAGCTATTTTCATTGATATTGGCAGTACCACCACAGACATTGCATTGTTAAGTGATGGTAAACCGAATGTGTTGGGGCTAACCGATGCAACACGCATGCAGTTTGATGAGTTGGTTTATACTGGGGTTGTGCGCACGCCATTAATGGCTTTGGCGCAAAAAATTCCGTTTGCAGGGCAGTTGGTGAATGTCGCTGCCGAGCATTTTGCAACCACAGCTGATGTTTACACCTTAACCGGTGAGTTAGCACCAGATGATAATATGGCAGACACAGCAGATGGTGCAGATAAAAATATAGCATCCAGTGCGCGGCGTATTGCCAGAATGGTGGGATGGGATGCGCATGATGCGCCCTTGGCTAGGTGGGTAGAGCTTGCTCATGCATTTAAACATGCACAGCTTAACTTGGTGCGGCAGTCCGTGCTAACGAAGTTATCATCTAAACAAAATACCGAGCCTTCTTTACAATTGGTAGGCGCAGGTGCTGGCGAGTTTCTAACGGCATCGCTTGCACAGCAATTAGGGATTCCATATCGCTCAGTCAGCGATTTTATTAGTGCAGAAAGTGGTTTGATCAAGAATATGGCAAAGGTTTGTTTTCCAGCTTTTGCAGTCGCTTCGCTGGGGCTGTCTAGATGAGTTTTTTAAAGCATCAATTGCAATATCACGCAGATAGTGCGCAATATTTTGCGCGTATCGCGCAGATGCCTTGGGCTATGTTTTTAGATAGCGGGCAGTTGCCAGACCCAGTTACGGGAAAGGCTGGTAGCCAATATGGTCATTACGATATTTTAGTGGCTAAGCCATTCATGACATTCACTAGTAATGGTCAGCATACAGAAGTAGTGAGTGGTGACAAAAAACACCTGTCACTTGAAGATCCATTTAAGTTAGTGAATGATGCCTTGTTGCCGCTCCATGCTAAGCAGTCAGCATGGCCGTTTACCGGCGGAGCGGTTGGTTATTTTGGCTATGATTTAGCCAGGCGGCTGGAAAAGCTAGAAAATACAGCGGCAGATGATGGCTTAATCCCACAGATGCAAATCGGTATTTATGACTGGGCGGTGATTGTGGACCACCGTGCTAAAACAGCGCATCTGGTTTCCAATGGTTTTGATCGCCAAACTCACGATGACTGGCAGTCGTTATGTGCATTGTTTGATGGGGTGAGTGAAAGTGAGGCCGCGCAACAGGCTAACTTTGAAATCACGTCTGTGGTACGCTCTAACATGGATAAAGCGGCTTATGCCACTGCTTTTAATGCGATAAAGACTTATATTCATGAAGGCGACTGCTATCAGGTCAATCTGGCTCAGCGTTTTTCCGCCACGGCGCATGGCGATGCTTGGACGTTTTATCAGCAACTAAGAGCAATAAGCCCTGCACCGTTTATGGCTTACATGAATCTGGGGGATATGCAGGTGGTTTCTGGCTCGCCAGAGCGATTTTTGCAGGTGGTAGATGGGTATGTGGAGACTCGGCCAATTAAAGGCACTAGGCCGCGCGCTGCTGATGCCGAGCAAGATGCACTGTATGCGCAAGAGCTACTTGAGAGCCTGAAGGATCGTGCTGAAAATCTAATGATTGTAGACTTGCTGCGCAATGATATTAGCAAGAACTGTAAAACCGGTTCGGTTAAAGCAGATAAATTATTTCAATTACAAAGTTTTGCCAATGTGCATCACTTGGTGAGTATCGTGACAGGAGAGCTGCTGCAAGATAAAACCGCAATCGACTTATTGCGAGGCTGTTTTCCGGGTGGCTCAATTACTGGTGCGCCCAAACTACGCGCTATGCAAATTATTGAAGAGTTAGAACCGCATCGGCGTGGGGTGTATTGCGGCGCGATTGGTTATATCGGGTTTGATGGCAATATGGATACCAATATTGCGATACGTACAGCTGTTTTTGTGGAAAAACAAAATGGCGAAGGTGAGATTAGTTTTTACGCTGGTGGTGGTATTGTTGCAGATTCAGATGTTGAAAAAGAATATGTGGAAACTTGGGATAAAGCCTCCAGTATGCTAAAAGTAGTGGAGTGTTTCAGCCGTAAGGTTGATTAGCTTTAAAACCCTAAGTTTAAATCAAGGGGTCGCCTATGTGGGTAGTAAAATTAGGGGGTAGTTTACTGGGGTCACCAGAGCTGCCGCGTTGGCTAGAAATGCTGGTTAAAATCAGTGATGGCAAAGTAGTGATCGTGCCGGGCGGCAGTGTCTTTGCCGATGCTGTACGCGCGGCGCAGCAACGCTCGGGGGTGAGCGATGCCCTTGCACATCACTTGGCATTGCTAGCCATGGACCAGTTTGGTTTGCTACTGACTGGCATTAACCCCAGCTTGGTCACCGCGAGTAGCGAGTTGGAGCTTGCTGAGCGCGGCTGGCAGCATAGAGCCATCGTCTGGTTGCCGAGTAAAATGGTATTGGCAGATGATGCTATTGCTAAAAACTGGCAAGTGACTTCTGATAGTTTAAGTGCATGGCTGGCCCATAAGATTGGTGCTGAACGTTTATTACTAGTAAAGTCCAAGCCACTCAGTAATTACGCAAACTCAACATCGGTGTTACTGCAAACATTGGTGCAAGATGAGCTAGTGGATGATGCATTTAGTGACTACTGCTTTGAGAAGAATTTTCAAACCTATGTGGTGCATAAAGCCAATTATGCCGCGGTTGAACCAATATTGAGTAAGCGCCGCGTGGACGATTTGAGCGTAGCCACAGATCATGTGCTGCTTGTTAATTGTTAAATTGGCTTGTTAAAAGAGAGTTCTATTATGTCTGCAACCCCTGTATTTTCTGAGCAAGAAGTCGAAGTAAGATTAGCTGCAGAGCTCCCGCACTGGTATTTGGAAAATGGCTGGATACGACGCAAGTATAAAACCAGCGGTTGGAAAGCCACGCTCATGGTGGTGAACACGGTTGGGCATTTGGCAGAGGCGGCATGGCATCACCCTGACTTAACAGTCTCTTATGCATTTGTTATCGTGAAATTATGCACGCATGACGCAAAAGGCATTACCGAAAAAGATTTTGAGCTGGCGAAGAAGATTGAGTCTGTCATCGCTTGGCAGCCTGCTAAGGATGGTGGTGCTTTAACAGGTACGCCAAACGATGATGTACGTTTTAAATATATTAAATACGACGACAAATAACATTTAATCTAATGGTGATGCTCAAGCTTCGTGCGGTTCGAACTTGACGCCACGCTCAAACTTACCAAAGTGCAGCATAATCGTCGGCAGTATCAGTAGGTTAAGTATGGTAGATGTGACCAAACCACCGACGATAATGGTGGCCATCGGCCCTTCAATTTCTCGGCCCGGCTCGCCGCTGCCAACTGCTAGTGGCAATAAGCCTAGGGCAGTCACTAGCGCCGTCATCAAAATGGATGGCAGGCGTTCAGATGCGCCACGGATACACGTTTCTAGACCCCATACGCAATTTTCTTCATCGACTAAATGCTGAAAATGCGACGCCATCATAATCGAGTTGCGCAGGGTAATCCCAAATAGCGTAACAAAGCCTACTAATGAGCCTAATGAAATCCATCCACCTGTTAGCATCACGGCAAGTACGCCGCCAATCAGTGCAAAAGGTAAATTTGCAAAGGTGAGTAGTAGGTTACGTAAACGCCCAAATGCGATATATAGCATTAAGAACACGCTTACGCCGGCCAGTGCCGATTGTAGGATAAGCTTTTCTCTAGATTTTGCATTGGCTTCTGCGGCGCCAGTAAACTCTAAATAACTACCTGGGCTGAGCGTCAGCTCTGACTTTAAGCGGGTTTTTAGCTCGCTGGTGAACGAGTCAATATCGCGCCCAGAGACGTTTGCAGTTACAGTCTGAATACGTTTGGCACCAGCATGCAATATTTTAGAGCGGCCGTTCTCTTGTACGATATCTGCAACGTCGCGTAGTCTAAACAATTTACCTTCGGCATTAAATAGTGGCAGATTACCAGCCTCTTGGACGTCATCCCTCGCTTCTAAATCCAATACAACGCTAACGCCGATCACGCGGTTACCTTCATATACCTGTGTGACAGGCAAGCCTTCATAGGCTGCACGAATGTTGTCCAGCACGTCTGTCGGATACAAGCCCAATTGTGCCATTTTTTCTGGGCGTAGGCGCACCACTAGTTGGGGGGTACCAGGGGGCGATTGCACAGTGACATCTGCTGCACCACTAATATCGTTTAGGATTCTTGCAATGTTGTTTGCATCGCTATCTAACGTATCCAGATTCTGCCCGTAAATGTTAATTACTGTCGTCGCTGCATAACCTGAGATGGTTTCTTCAATACGCTCAGTTAAAAATGTATTAATAGCAAAATTGACCCCGACAAAACCAGTTTCGGCCACACCATCACCATCACGGTCAACATCTTCGCCAGAAAGCTCTTCCCTAATATCCGTTAAAATTCGGCGTTGCTCTTCACCTGAAATTGCGCCAATTTCAATTTCAAACTCACTATAGTGCGTACCAAAAGTATCGGCGGCATTAGGTGCGCGACCTACCCATTGTGTAACTGACTTAACGCCGTCAATCTTACGGATAGCCTCCGAAACCTTTTTACCAATGCGCAGTGACTCTTGTTCTGAGGTGCCTGGCACTGCTGTCATATGCATAATGTAATGGCCTTCATGCAACGCAGGGATAAACTGGCTTTTAAATAGCGGTAAGGTGCCTAAACCAATGGCGATTAAAATGAAACTGGTGGCAATGACCACTTTGTAATGCGCATCAACCTTCACTAGTACTTTTACATAGATGCTTTTGAAAAAATGAATAAGTGGTGGGTCTTTTTCATCAAGCTCAGCATTGCCAAGCATGATGTAGCACAGTGCTGGAGTAAGTGTTAGCGCAACAAATAGTGAGGCCATAATGGCTGCAATGTAAGCCAAACCTAGTGGTGCGAATAACTTCCCGGCAACGCCACCCAAGGTGAGTAATGGTAAAAATACTAAAGCCACAATAAATGTCGCATAGACGACAGAGGTGCGCACCTCCATTGAGGCATTAAACACCACTTGATAAGTGGGCAGGGGCTTTGCCAGTAAGCGGTTTTCACGCAGCCGCCTAAAAATGTTCTCAGTGTCAATAATTGCATCGTCTACCACTTCACCCAGCGCAATAGCGAGGCCACCTAATACCATAATATTTAAACCAATATTAAAGTAGCCCATGATCACAATGGCTGTGAGTAGTGATAATGGAATAGCTGTCGCAGAGATAAATGCGGTACGTACATTAAACAAAAATAAAAATAGAATGGTAATCACTAGCACAGAGCCAATTAAAATATCCGCACGCACACCGCTGATGGCCACTTCAATAAAGTTAGCTGGCCTGAATAGACCTTGGTGCAACTTGATGTGCTCTGCCGTTAGGTTAGGTTCCAGCTCTTTTAATGCTTGTTCTATCGCAAGCGTTACACCGTGGGTATTGGCGCCAAGTTGGCCCTGCACTGAAAGGTAAACACCGCTTTCTTCATTAATGGCTGCCGCGCTAATTGATGGCGCAGCGCCATCAACAACCTTGCCTATGTCTCCCAGCCTGATCGTTTGCCCGTTTCTATGGAGCAAGGTGACGAGTGCCAGTTTTTCCGGGGTAGTGGATTGCCCTTCGGTGTTAATCACGATGCGCTGGTTCTTATTCTCGATATAGCCACCACCACGCACCCCAGTGGCTTTTTTAACGGCTTCTTCCACTTGCAATAGTGATATGCCGTAACGAATCATTTTTTCAGGGTCAACTTGTACTTGCAGTTGCTTGACCTTGCCGCCAAACACATTCACGTCAGCAACCCCTGGAATGGCTAGCAAGTGCGGCACGATGGTCCAATCTACCATGGTGCGAATTTCTGTGAGTGTGCGCGTTTTTGATGTTAAGCCAAAGCCAAGTACGGTACTTGCTGAAGACGTGAGCGGGGTGATGTTGGGCGTGATGCCTTGCGGTAACTTATTGCTAAGCGTTGATAAGCGCTCCGCAATCACTTGGCGATTGCGGTAAACATCGGTTGATTCATTAAAAATAATAGTGACGATAGACAAGCCAGGAATTGACTGCGAACGCATGCTTTTAATGCCAACCGTGCCGGCTGCGCTGGTCTCGATGGGCTGGGTGACCAAACTTTCTACCAGCTCTGCAGATAAGCCAGGCGACTCGGTTTGAATGATAATTTGGGTGGGTGCAAACTCAGGAAATACATCAAGATTGCTACGTGTTAGGCTAAACAAACCATACACGATAATCAGTGAGGCTAAACCAATAATCACGCCACTAAAGCGAATTGAGAAGCGAACTAAAGCCTGCATCATAGTGGGCGAGCCTCAAGTGAGGTTTGGATGCAATCTAAATGATGGATGCGATGAACTAAAGTAATTGTTCGCATGGCTAGTCCCTTGTTTTTTTTAGCGTCATAGCTGGATGCGCTGTATTATTTTTTATCTAAATGCGGTTGAAGCTACTGTCTTAATCATCGTTCTCATTCATGATTTGTGATTTAAACTCTTCAGACAGCAACAACTGCGCGCCGCTGACCACAACTTCATCATTGGCTTTTAAGTTGCCTTGATAGAACCAGCCGTTTTCTACCTCAATATCGGTCTGAATCGGTTTACGTCTAAACGCAGCGTCCCCGGTTTTTTGATAAACCCATGGCTTTCCTGCATACCAAACGATGGCGTTGTTGGGAATGACCACGCCGCTACTTTTCTTACTGGACGTCGCGGTAACGGCATTGATTTGCATGCCGGTACGCAACTCATTGGTCACCGCGTGGTAAAAATAGGTCTTACCTTGTATCGTGCTGTTAGTGATAGGGGCTGGGGATATGTAATCAGCACGCATGGTATGTGATGGCGCCGCCGTTGGTGCAATGGTAATGCTACTGTTTAATTGTGGTTCAGCCGCATCAAACGGCAGTGTGGTTTGAATCAGTACCTTTTTATTTGAGATTAGCGCTTGCAATAAATCACTGATTTTGGGGTTGGTTGCATGTTGTGCAAGCGTATCTCCCCACAGCTGGCGCATGCTGTCTGCAATGTTTCTAGCATTAGACTCTGCCGCCGCGATTCTTGATTCATCCGCTTTGGTATTGGCTGCAGCGTTTGCCACGACCTTGTCTGATACGTTTTTGTTATCTTGATTCAGAGTTTTGAAGCGTTCTAATTCATTTTTATTGTGATTAAACGACGTTTTTAACACATCAATTTCAGATTTAACTGCCAAATAACGATTGCGTAGTTCAATCAGCGTATCAATGCTCACTACGTTACCATAAGTGCTGATGCTGGCCTGATGTGAGCTAGCTTTGAGTGGCGCAGTAAAAATATCGCTTTGCTTCTGTGCAGCAGGGCTAACGCTAACAACAGCGAGCCCATCTTTAGTGGCAACACGATTGATGGTTTCAATCTCTTCTTCAGTTTGTTCCGAAATGGCTTCAAATTCATCTTTGCCATAAAAGACTAGCAGCCAAAACAACATGATAATTAAAAAAGCTTGTAAGCCAATAATAATGGCAAGTTTACGATTCATTCAATTTGTCTCCATCACCCGGCTAAGTTTTACCTAGCAAAGTCCGTCAATCGTTGCGTACAGCATTAAAAGCATTAGGTTGGATACCGTGTTCATTCAAAGGGTGCTGTAATGTGTTTTCCAGATTGTTAATGGATGTATACAGTTGGAAGTTGGCGAGCGTTAAACTTTTTTCAGACATTAAGTCTTCAAGTTTTGCCATGGTGAGTTCTAGCCTATCAATCTCACCGCCAGTAAATAGGCGTTGCATGCGTTGGGTGTTATCTTGCTGTAGTACGTACACACGCTTGTAATCGGCCAGTGAATGCTGGGCTTGCTCCAATTTAGCCTGTGCCGCATGCGTCTCGTTAATAACACGGCTTTGCAAAGACTCAAACTGCGCAGCCTCTACTTCACGCAATTGATTCGCTTCAGCAATGGCGTATTTATTTTTATTAAGTATCGTTACTAAACTAGATAAGCCCAATGACCAAACTTGACTACCAAACTCATAGGTGTAGGACGGGCTGACGGTGATATCTGGGTATTGCTTTGCAATTTCTAGTTTGAGCTTGCCTTCTGCAAGCGCATAACGTTCAAGTGCAATGCGCAAGTCCAGGCGGTTTAATAGCGCGGTCGATTGTGCATTCGCTATTAAGTCTGGACGCGCGCTGGCGATGATGTTTTCGGCGTTGGGTGCATCAGCAAACGTCATTTGCTGTACTAGCGTTAATGGTAAGCCTAAATTACTGGCCAACTTTGTGGTGAGCACCAGTTTGTTTTGTTGCTGCGTGTTTAAATCTGTATTGGTGGTTTGCAGTAAAAGCTTGGCATGACTTAATTCAACTTTAGAAGCTAGGCCTAAGTCTTGCCGCTTTTGGTACATGGCAACAATGTCTTGTCGGTAGGCTAACTCGCGCGCAAGCACACGTAATTGCGCTTGGTTAAATTGAAGCTCGTAATAAGTGGTGGCGACTTGCGCACGTAAGTTCCATGCGGTTTGTGCCACATCTAGCTTGGCAGATTCAGACAAATGCTGTGCATTTTCAATCCGAATATTACGTTTGTTGGCCGTTACAACCGGTATGTCGATACTCAAGCCATAAGTGTAGGGGCTGATGTCGTCATTGGCATTATCGCTTTTGCCGTAATTTCCACTTACCGTGGGCAACGGCCTAGCGCCTGCGGTTGCTTGCGCTGTTTCAGCGGCATGCCATTGTGCACGTGCAAGGTCTAAATTAGGGTGAAAGAACAAGGCACAATAGATGAGTTCATCTAAGTTCCATTGCGTAATAGGAAAGGTATTGGGGGTGTAGTTGTTGTCAGCCAAGAATTGCTTGAACTGCGCACTGTCGGGATGCTTGTTTTCAATCTTATGAATAAGCGCTTGCTGATCAATTGGTTTGGCGATGTATTCTATAAAGCCGCATGCAGATAGTGTCAGTGGCAGGCATACTAGCCATAAACTAGTGTGCAGAAGCTGAAATCTAACTTTGCTAGAGATTAAATGCATGCGCCGATTGGGTTAGTCGTACTTTAAAGCTAACTTACAATTTCTGCATGTACTGCATCTAATGCATCCTGTAGCGTTTCTTCACTTAATTGATTGATGGATGTTGCAAGAATATCAGCTGCTTCAACAGTAGAAATAGGTAGGTTGTGACTATCCATTTCGGCAATTAGCCCAGCAGCAACGCCAGCAATCTTTAATAAAGCTTGTCGCTCGCGCATTAAGAGCTCAAGCTCGGTGCGCAGCATGTTAATTTCGTTTTGATTGATTGTGTTTGGCATAATTGAATAACTTTTATTTATAAATTGAGTATAGTACTAAGTGTATTTTCTCACAATCATTGACCGCACTGTTAGTTATTCAAGATTCAAAGTGACTTAAAATGACAATTCGAAAATAAAATAGCATATTTTTTGCATTATCTCTTTTCGTAATGGGATAACTTGATATACAATGGCGTCCTTGTTTGAACGGCAGCATTTAAACGTTGTTTAAGCACTACCTTGCGAGAGTGGCGGAATTGGTAGACGCACTGGATTTAGGTTCCAGCGCCGTAAGGCGTGAGAGTTCGAGTCTCTCCTTTCGCACCAAATAAAATCAATGAGTTAGGATGTCGTGGTATCCCGCGGCATCCTCATTGATACCAAGAATTTTCAATAAAATTTTCCAGAATTTTCCATACCCCCTAATTGCTTTCTGAAGTATGTACTGGTATATTATTTATACCACTCTATCGGGTTATTTTTTTGATTTAATCCTAGGCCAAGTCAAGGTAATAGAGAGCCTGTTTTTTCAGGTGCTACGTTGGTGTAGTGGATCTCGTCCATATCGGCAAATTTTCCGAGAAGATTTGTGGGGTGGCCGTTATAAATCAATATACGTTGTGGTCTGGAATGAGTAGCGGTAAGTAATTAGTCACGCACCCCTGAAGCGTAGGGACCCCGAGCTAATTGCGGGAACGTGAGGCATTGTCAGTAGAATCAAAAATTCAGCACACGGGCATTCTCGTTTTTCGGTAAGCACCGGAGGACGGCGTCATGTTCACATCAATTGTGATTCGTTTGTTCTCTGGTTGGAGAACAAAATGCAAAAAATCAGTTCAACCATTCAAGTATTATTGGCTCGATTTGATGGCCAAATTTTAATTCCATTCGTATCAGCATCTGAGTCTGTTGGAATCCCAGCTCAAACTGCTCGCAATCGCCTGTCCAACGGTACGTTTCCCATCCCAACAGTGATGATTGAATCGAGGAGATTTATTCATATCTCTGACTTGGCAGACTTCGTTGACTCAAGGCGTGCTTCGCCACAAGCGAAACCTGAACCTGAAGTAATAAAGCGTGGTGCACGTACAAAAGATGAAAGACTCAAAGAGCAGGGGAGAGTGTGATGCGAGTCGCCCCCACTTACTCGAGTACGGAAAAGAGGGTGTCTAAGAAGCAGGCATCGTCCATGCTAGCCGAGGATCTATTTCAGAATTGTCAGCTTAATTTATTTCAGCAATTTCTTTGCAATACTGAAGACGAGAGGCAAAAACTATCTAACACTATTGAGCTTTGGGACAATATTCCTCGGTATTCAATTTCACAGCAAGCTATGAATAAAATGCGTGACGATAAAGGCCGTTTAGATCTACTTGAAATCCCTTTTAATTACCGTCAGACCAGCTTAAAAGCAATCATCCAGCCTGCGCTTATTCAGGAGGAAAAGAACGGTGTTAAATACACCGTATCTTACTACCCTAGCGCAAATGAAGAGCTAATCGAAGAAGCCTTACGCAAGATCGCTACGATTCAAAAAATTGGATTCCATGAACCCATGAAACGTAGCGGCGTAGTTTTTACCCTTTACCAATTGCGTGAAGAACTTAGAGGGCGAGGACATGCGAGAACTTATTTTGACATAGTTAAAAGTCTTAACATCTTGTCTAAAAGTATTATAGAACTGAAGGGCGATAAAAAACAAAACGCCTACACTAAAAGCAATGCTTACCTATCTAATGTAACTTCTGTAACCCGTGTGGATTTAACTGAAGACCCTAATGCTAAGTGGCACGTACAATTTCATCCACTGGTGACGGATTCAATTGATAAGGTCAATTATAGGCAATACAATTATCAGCAGCTTATGCGCCACAGCACCCAACTTGCACGGTGGCTGCATAAGCAATTTGCTACTAAAAATACTATGGCAAGTCGCTCAAGACCATTTGTGATGTACTACAGCACAATTAAACGCGACAGTGCTATGCTTAATGGATATAAAGTTGAGCGCCAAGCTATTGCTGCTTGTGACTTTTCAATGGAAGAACTTAAAACACAACAAATAGCCTGCGAAATAAAACGCGAAGTAAAAACTGGCTCAAGGGGCAAAATTTTAGACGTAATTTACTCCATTTCTCCCACTGGCGCTTTTATTGCAGAAGTGATGGCGGCCAATGCAAGGGCAACCAGAAAAACCAACAAATCGGGTTGAATAGGTGAGGGTCACGATGTAAAGTTATCCACAGACGAAACAAGTCGGGTTAAATAGGTGACGAGTCACGGCCTATTTCGGGTTGAATAGGTGACGGTATTCGGGTTGAATAGGTGACGGTAGCCATTTAACCTGTATAAAACCATCTTACAGTCGGGTTAAATAGGTGACAGTAAGGTCATTTCAAGCAAAAACTTGTTTAATATTTAATCAAATTCAAAAAAACGTTAGGTTAAATAGGTGACGGGTTATGTTTTTTTCGGGTTAAATAGGTGACGGTTCAGGAAAAAATACGCGAAATAGGGTTAAATAGATGACGGGTCATGTTTTTAACCATTTGTTTTTATTGAAAAAATAGGTGTTTTTTTTGCCCCTAGTCTTTTAGTCTTTATTTAATCTTTATTTAATCGTCTTTAAAACTTATCCAAAACGTAATGTGCACTGCGCTTTGATTCACCAGCCTTCAGAAGTACGCCTAGATCAACAAGCTTATTGACGCTCGTAGTGCAGTATCAGTTAGCAATGGGTAATTTGCTTTTCTTCTGAACTATTGTTAAAAGAATCTTTCATATGTTCTATAAATATAGCTTTCTATCTATATAGATAGGAGGCTATAATATAAACATGACATGTGAAGTAGAGTTTACTGATGAATTTGAGGGCTGGTGGAATGGACTCTCTGAAGAGGAGCAAATTTCCATTTCTGCTAGCGTAGATATTCTTGAGACTTACGGCGCTAATCTTCAGTATCCGCATTCTAGTGGCGTAAACGGCTCTGATCATGGACATATGAGAGAACTTAGAATTCAGCATGAAGGACGTCCTTATCGTGTCCTTTATGCTTTTGATCCACTTAGAACAGCAATTCTGCTTATTGGTGGAGATAAAACTGGAAATGATCGATGGTACAAGGAATTCGTCCCAGTTGCAGACAGATTGTATGATGAGCATATTGCTCAATTGAAAAAGGAGGAACTAATTCATGGCAAAAAAATTTAGCGAGCTACGTCAACGGATGACTCCGGAAGCTCAAGAAAAATCAAGTCAATTGGCTTTAAACCTAAAGGCAGAGATGCCACTTAATGAGTTGCGCCAAGCCCATGGACTATCTCAGGCAACAATTGCTCAGATTCTCGATGTGCGTCAGCCGACAATAGCTAAAATGGAAAAGAACGTTGACATGTATGTCTCTACTCTAAGGAAATATATTGAAGCCATGGGTGGAGCTTTACGCATTACAGCAGCATTTCCTGATGGCATTGTTCAAATTGGGAATTTTACGGACATACCACATGATGTAACTGGTGAAATTGAGGCTGTTACAAAAGTGCGGACTGCAAAGCGTAGGATAGCGAATACTGCATACTCTCATACAAGCTGACCATTGATTTTCAATATGACTGACCAGCAAAATTATTCTAACTGACCAGTCATTCTCGTGGGCACTGACCATTAATTAAAAACCATGAATATTTATGAATGGCAGCTTTATGTCAAGATAACTCAGAGGTCAAAGGGCAAAAACCGGCCCAAAGCGGCCATTCATGAGCATAAATATTCGCTAAATACGAACATTTTTCGCTCATAAGATACTATTCGCTTGCAGATAGGTCATGCTGTATCCTAATAGGTTGCTAGCAATTGCTCTGATGCGAAAGCGCTTCCGCCTTCCGAGGCGTCAGGCCGATCCGAGCGGCGGGGAGTCATCGTTGGCACCAAGCACCCAGTCGCAAGGCTAACGATTTATTTCTGCTTGATGAGGTTCTGCAGAATCAACGGACCACTCATTCCCAGCAAGGCGCCGCCTTCATTAATCTTTCCGAGGGCGATGGACGCAAATCCAAGCTCTTCTACCAGCTTGGCGATCGACGCTGAGGCGGCTTCATCGTTGCCTGACACGAACATGACGCGGCGTCCACCGTTCTCGGCAGGGTTCATTGCCAGCAGCTTCGCAGGCAGTTGGTTGAGTGTCTTAACCACTTTTGCGCCAGGAAACGCGGACGCCACCAAGTCACTTGAGGCTAGGCCTTTCAGCTCCTCGGACGTAACGCCATAGGCGTTCATCGCATCGATAACAATTTTGCCGGTCCAGTCAGTTGCCGCGCCTGCGATCGCTTGGTGCGCACGGAACGGCACAGCCAGGATGATGACATCGGCCTTGAGTGCATCTTGCAACGTCATGGCAGTGACTTTGTCGCCGAGTTCAGCGGTCAGCGTCGCGATGGAGTCTGGCCCGCGGGTGTTGGCGATGCCGACAGCGATGCCACTGCGGGCGAATTGACGGGCCAGGGCTGTACCGACGTTGCCGGAGCCAATGATGGAATAGGACATGATGATTTCCTTTGAGTGGTGGATGGGTAAGGATGGGGTGCGGCCGTTAGGCCGTGATTGCCGCAATGTTTTCAAGCGCGCGTGCAACAGCGGCTTCTTTGGCCTCCGGGCCGAATGCGATGCCTTCTGCGCGCACGACCGTCACGTCGGTCACGCCCAGGAAGGCCAGCAGGCCGATGAGGTAGCTTTCCTGGTGCTCCACCGCTGCAGCCGGGCTTCCTACGGTATAGACGCTGCCGCGCGACGAAGCGATGAAGGCCTTCTTGCTTTTCAGCAGGCCTTCTGGACCCGTGGCCGTATAGCGGAAGGTCTTGCCTGCCACCGCAATACGGTCGATCCACGCTTTGAGCGGTGTCGGGATCGAGAAGTTGTACATGGGAGCACCGATGACCAGAATGTCTGCAGCGATGAGCTCATCCATATAAGCGTTACCTTTGACGAGGTCCGCGTTGATGGTTGCGTCCTCGCTGGCCACGCCCTGGAAAGCGGCCAAGTGGGTGCCTGACAGATGCAGGGCCGGATCCGCGGCAAGATCGCGGGAGATCACCCGGATGCCGGGGTGCAAGGCTTGGTGGCGCGCGACGATTTCGGATGACAGGTGGCGACTTACCGATGCGGTGCCGAGGACGCTGGAATCGAGATGAAGGAGTTGCATGTTAGTACCTTTAATGTGTTGTGAGTTGCATTTAATGATGCACCCTTCCTTACAATCTGAAAAGACGGTATATTGTGATGTAACCTATCTGTTTTTGGGATGGAAGGACTCTTTATGCTGGACGGCGTTTCACTAGATCAACTCAGAACTTTCATTGCAGCTGTTGATGAAGGCAGCTTCTCGGCCGCGGCCAGGAAGCTCAACCGTGTGCAGTCGGCCGTGAGCGGCTGGGTGAATAGTCTAGAGGCTCAGATTGGCGTCGTGCTCTTCGACCGCACGGGTCGCTTCCCGAAGCTCACACAGGAAGGCGTGCTGTTACTCGCCGACGCTCGCAACATCGTTTCCGGCGTGGACACGCTGAAAGCCCGTGCAAAGCTCATGTCCTCAGGACTTGAGGCCGAGCTATCGGTTGTCGTCGACGTGTTCTTCCCGACAGCCGCGATCACGGAAGCGGCGAAGGCGTTCGCGATACGGTTTCCATTGACGCCACTGCGGCTTTTTGTGGAGGGATTGGGAGCGGGTTACCAGCCCGTGTTGGACGGACGTTGCAGCTTGGGCATCTTGGGGTCGTTACCAGTCGCATTTCCATCGCTCGTCAGCGAACGTCTTGGAGAGATTCCCTTGGTCATGGTGGCGGCACCGAGTCATCCCCTCGCGAGTTTTGGCCACCGGATACCAAGGCGCGAGTTGGTGAAGCATGTGCAGCTCGTTCTCACGGACCGGTCAGAGCTGATGACTGGCCGGGACTATGGAGTTTTGTCCCCGTCGACCTGGCGGCTGGCGGATCTCTCAACCAAATATGCATTTCTCAAGGATTGCGTTGGGTGGGGCAGCATGCCCCTTCATATGGTGGAGCAGGACATTGTTGCAGGCACACTGGTAGTTCTGGACGTCGATGACATACCACGCACAGGCTTCATGTTGACGATGTCTGCTTTTCATCCGGCGTCTGCGCCGCCTGGGCCTGCGGGCAGATGGTTCGTCGACCACCTAAAGGCTTGGTCTGGGGACGCTTTTCCAGATGGTGAACGCCTCTGATTCCGGGTGGACAAATTCCTCCGGTTTAGGTTTAGAACCCCATATACGAAATTGGATCGCTTAATGGGTTAGACAGCTGGCAGCGTAGCTCCCGCTTGAAATTGCTGTGAGCCTTGGCTGTTTCCGCACTGAGCCGATGTTTACTCATTCGAAATCACAGTTAGCGGCCTAAAGCAGTCATTGAGTTTCAATTCTGGGAAAGTAAAATCCGCTTGCATACATAACTTTCTCTATATAGGTACTTCATCTTCATCAAACTGAACATGGAAATCAGATTTATGAATGCGGCGCTGAGAGGAATCAAATGCAGATAATAGACACTGTGCTTGAAGTGCCGCCGTTTTACCTGTCATGAACTTCATGTCCTCAAGTCTATTCTTTGATTATACTTTTGTTGGATAAATATAAATAAGGGCACCGAAGTAGCGCCCTTATTTATTCCTAAACTGTTAACAGCATATGTTCTGGATTACATAGTTGCCCACTAGATTATTAACGAACTTTGTCTTTCAGTTTTGGCATTTCACCAGAAAAATCTACCCATGCGTTGGTATTAAGCAACTCTGCATGAGGCACGCTCGGTTCTTCATAGCGAATCATGAAGCTTTCAGGGCCGTGTGCGAAAGCAACGATAAGGCCATTTTGAGGTTCCATGTAACCTGCATGCATGCCAAGGCCAGGATAGCTTAAACGTACTGCCTGGTCGTTTGGCCCAACATGCTCAACTGTTAATCTTGCAAGTACGCCATTTGGCAGAACATATACCCAGGTAAATGGACCACCTGAAACTACTGTCATCACTTCATCCAGACCCATACCATTGTCAGATGAATTTACATGCAGCGTTCCGTAACGCTTCAACACGTCCTTATGTACCTCTGGGCTAAGTGCTTTCATATCGTAAACCTTAGGATACGGCGCAGTATTGCCTTCTCTTGTACCAAGATACCCACCACGTGGCGCTACTGGTGTGCGGCCAGCCAGCTCAATTTGCTCAAGCAATTGACCACGATGTAAATAGAATATCTTGATAAGCTTGTTTTGTTCTTCAGCAGTGGTTGGTCTTGTCACTGAGGCGTTGATGATCGGTTTGGCCTCGTCTGGAATTGGTAATGTGCTGGCACGAACTCCAATCGCACGCAGTACAGCATTTACATTTTCCACGCCGGTAACGTTACTGCGGCCATCGCTAAACTGAAGCTTCACGACATCGTGTGCATATACAGCAGTCGCGTTTCCGATGATGAATAAAGTTGAGATGAATCCCATTAATTTTCTTTTGAATTTGAGTGTAGTGCCCATGTTGCTCTCCTTTGATTGATATTAACTATGTTTAAAATTTAGACTTTGCCTCGCTGGCTCATGACGATGCTTGCCAGCACTAAGGTGATACCCAATGCTTGAGTTATGGTCAGTGATTCAGATGCCAGAAACACACCAAGCAGTACTCCTGTAACAGGGTTGAGTAACCCAATCATTGCGACGGTGCTTGCTTTAAGATGTCTAAAACCAGTGAACCAGCAAAAATAACCAATCACAGTGGCAATCAAACTGATATAGGCGAATGCTGCAACTTCACTTCCGTTGAGTACAGGCGGAGTACCCTCAACAAGTACCGCTGCAATTGCCAATTCAATCCCACCTGCGAGTAACTGCCATGATGTCGTGGTGAGAACTGGGGTACCGTCATCCCATAGCTTGGTTAACACGGCACCAATAGACATAAGTACAATAGCGCCGCCAGAAGCTGCTACTCCCCAAGGATTAACTACTCCACTTGCGGCGCCCACGATTAAGGTCACACCAAAGACACCAAGAACTGCCCCACCTAAAAACCATGTGGTAATACGTTCTTTCATCAAGAGCCAAGCTAGTCCAGCAATCACTATTGGACTTAATGAAGCAATGGATGCTGCGATACTTGATGGCAGAAGTTGTGCTGCAACATAGATCAGCAGAAAAAATATGCCCATATTTAATGAGCCAAGAACTGCTGCTTTCAGCCACCAAGCACCCCGTGGTAATTGACGCACGATCAGTAGCATCACTATCCCAGCGGGTAAGGCACGAAATGCAGAGCCCCATAATGGAGAACCCGGCGGCAGAAACGTGTGTGTGACCCAGTAAATGGAGCCAAATAAAATTGGCGCAATTGCCGTGATAAGCGACCAACGTAAACTGTTCATAAGTGACTTCTCAGGTAAATTTGAATAGCCACAATCATCTAGCATCTGTTATATTTATGGAAATCGTTTATTTATATAGTTACTATTCTCTACATGGATGAACTAAGACGAATCGATCTCAATTTATTGTTGACTCTACATGCGCTATTAACCGAGAAGCACGTCACACGTGCTGCTGTACGCCTGCATAGGAGTCAACCAGCCGTTAGTCACTCACTGTCCCAACTACGAGCGCACTTCAATGACCCGTTACTGGTAAAACAGAATGGAAAGCTGGGATTAACAACGCGGGCTTATGCTTTACTGCCACCACTTCAAGATGCACTGAACAGTTTGGATGGCTTGTTGGGCGGGAAGATGCAGTTTGATCCTAATCAGATCAAAAGACGTTTTAGATTGGCTATGTCCGATTACGCAACGCGCCTCGTATTACCTCGTTTGGTAAAGCATTTACGTGAGTTTGCTCCGGGTATAGATTTGGCAGTGAGCCAGGCGAGCCGAGATGCAATGCTAGTTCAATTGATCGCAGGTGAGTTGGACTTGGCACTTGGACTATTCCCTGAGGTACCAGAAAGCATCAAAGTACAGCCACTTTTCTCAGAAGGCTATATCTGCCTAGCGGATAAAAAAACAATACCTGACGAAGGTGGATTATCTTTGGATGATTGGCTGAAAAGACCTCATGTTTTAGTTGCCTTACGCCCAGACTCCAATGACGAAATTGAACGAGCTTTGGCACTGATTGGCAAACAAAGAAGAATCGCAGTTGCATTGCCACATTGGGGTGTGGCAGCGGATTTGATACCAGATACTGATCTTATCCTGACCGTAGCAACAAGAGGTGTAGAGCATCTAGAACAATTCAATAATCTGCGCCAATTCTCACCACCACTAGAGCTAGCTCAATTTACTTACAAACAAGGATGGCACTCAAGACAGGACAATGATCCCGCACATGAATGGTTGCGACAAGCTGTGGTGGATTGCAGCCAACCTATGTAATTAAAATTAAGATTGAATATAGTAACAATACTAATAAAAGTTCTAACCACACGATTACAATTAAAAGTAAAGTGCTAAAGGGTAACCTTAATTCAAAGAATGAATGACCGCTTTGGGCCGAGAGCACCAACCCTGACCGTCGGCTATCAGGAAGTCTAACTTTTTTTGGTCTTGATGAATAGTTTATTTCAAAGTGAATAAGTGGTCAGTTGCCATGAGAATCACTGGTCAATTTGAATGAGAATGATTGGTCAACTGGATGAGAATACTCAAATACTACCAAGCGTGCTAGTAAAGCGAATGAAAGGCTGGTTGTTACTGGCTATGCAAGCAGGTCATTAACAAGTCGATAGGAAATTTATCAATCAGAGGCACACAGAAGTTGGGAGCAAGTTGATGTTGCCGAAGCATTTGAATTAACACAACTGCAGGTTAGTGACTTATTGCAGGAGAAAATTGATAACTTGTTAGTGACTTGTTGCATAGGCCTGAGCTTTTTAATATATGATTGTTCTATGAAAACTAAAGACACAGAATATGTGAAAGATGAGCAATTAGAAGCTGCCAAACGCGAGCATCAAGAACATTCACGCGCAATGGCTTCCTGGTGCTGATTACTGTTAGGAGTATTTGTGTTTCACGCCATGCTGAGAAAAATAAGAGAAGATTGGGAAAACTCAGACAAATTCCTATTAAAACTCATTGTTATTGTTGGAACACTAATCCTTACATATGTTTGGCTAAATGCAGAGCTTTGGGTCTTGGCATTTTCACTAGGTGCTGTTCACCTTGTCATTTGCGCGTTACTCTTCACATCAGTTCTTTTAAATTTTGTATCTGTTTACCACGCTTTTGTTGTTGCCATATTTATCTCTACTCTAGCAATCCTTTTTAGTTGGGGTTGGGTATATAACGTTGATACATATATGTATGCTGAACTTGCCACTAAAACGTCAAGTTCAGCATTTGGAAGCATTATTTTCGGGTTATGTTTACGGCTATGGAAAGATATAAAATACTCCTAGCACATCCATCAAGCAGGACGCCTAACGGCGCCCCCTATGTCAAAAGTTAGGCCTTATTCGAAAGTGTTCAGATGACCTATTTCGCACCCCTGTATAATTTGGAAGCTTTTCACTGTCCAAATTGCGGCGTCTATGCAAAGCAGCAATGGGGGGAACTCCGATATTTGTACTATGGCTCGCACAGAAACACGGCCATGTCGGCTGCGCAGTGTGTCCACTGCAATCAGTACTCCTACTGGTACAAAGAAACGCTTCTGGTACCTTCTGCAAGCACTGTAGAGATGCCTACTGCGGATCTGCCAGAAGTTTGCAGGGGTGACTATCTTGAGGCTCGAGAAATCGTAGATGTATCTCCGCGCGGTGCTGCGGCGTTGCTTCGCTTGTGCATCCAAAAGCTTCTCAAAGAGCTCGGCAAGAGTGGCAAAAACATCAATAGTGATATCGCAGATCTCGTGAAGGATGGATTGCCTGTATTAGTTCAACAGTCTCTTGACATCTGTCGTGTCGTAGGAAACAACGCAGTTCATCCAGGAGAGATAGACCTTGAAGACACGCCTGAGGTTGCAAGATCGCTGTTCAAGCTAATCAATATCATCGTACACGACCGCATATCTCATCCAAAAGAGGTCAAGGCTCTCTATGAGACACTTCCTTCAGGGGCGCTTGATGCTATAGCAAAACGAGATGGGCCCTAACATCAATTCAACCTGACAGCCGAAAGCGCGGCGCTTTTAAAACGGTCTGCTTCGTGCGGTTGCAGGTTATCTTCACTTTAAATGTCGGCTTTGTGCTGATTGCTGAAATCTTAAAACTCAAAATGAATGGACAGCGCTGTCCCGCCAAGGAGACATTAATGAAGGTATTTGATGGTTTTTTTATTTAAATGACGATTACAGTCGATGAAATGGATTACGCTAAACATCGCAGAATTTAGAAAGTAATTATTTTTTAGCATCCATCCAAGCTAACCAGCCTAAACGATTAGCCTTAGCATCATCCAAAGAATGATGGCGGCGTAGTCCACCTGCAAAAGCTACTTCTATTGCAAACTCTAACTCGGGGTTTTGCCCAAGTATTAATGGCTTGGCTGCTAAGTTTATCGGCCATGTGTTAGGCTCGCTAAAAATTCTTTGTACCCAAGGCCAATCCCAATGGAGTGAGTCTGTAGCCAACTGCACTGGTTCCTCAAACTCTTCTAACCAATTGGCAAGTTTAAGGGTCAGTTCTTGTGCTGACATTCGAGTGTTTCCGCCTTGTAGGTGCGGCAGTACAGATTCATGCACAAAATCACTGCAATCATCTGTTTGGTAAGTGTCTTCAAGTTCTGCATAAAACTCATGTTGGCCGTTTTCCGTAACAAGGCCAATCGAAATCAAACGCGCATCTAATCCCAGCTCTGTAAATTCAGTATCAAAAAATATTAACATTCGGCATTCGCTTTAATCACTATCTATCGTGAGATCTCATCTTTTTCTATTGGACGGTCAAGTTTGGCTTGTTTGTTAATGATGGTGACTATTTGCTCAAGTGTAAAGAGCTGAGCATTAGACACGTCATGAATAATTGCTTTATTGCCGCGTCCCAAACTCACAACCATACTAGAGTCCTTGATTGCTAATATCTTGGCATTCGTACATCCTTCGCGCGTAACTGCACCAAGGGCTATATGATCAAACACCTCATTAGATTCTATTGTTTCTTCATGGATAGGTGCATGTGTCTCTAGATTTACTCCATTGGCGTAAAGCTCGCTGCCCGTTTCGATCCCGTGGCCTGGTCGGCTGGTAGACTCAACTCCTCTTCCTCCACTTCCGTTCCGTCGCATGCTGTGATCAGCATGGTTTCCTTGCCGCCCCACGTCATCACGAACATCTTCCGGCAGTAGCACTGTAGATTGCTTTGTGTCGATGTTTTCGAGGTTTTCACTTCCTGCCACATTGAGTTCGGACAATTGACGCAAGCGATCTCTGCGGTGGGCTGGCGGGATGATTCTAATTTCGTTTCTGACAGAACGTGCATTATGTTGCTCCTTATGTTGTTCAATTAAAGATATGCGGTATTTTTCTAAAGCAGGATCAGCAAACTTAACGCCTAAACCTTTGCTCACTGATGTTTGTACGGCTAGTAGTTGAAAGTCACGAGGGCCTGTTAGTGTGAGCGTTCCACCAAACTTTGCAGCAGCAAATCTGAGAGAGGTTTCGATTGACGTTGGATCATTTGCCGCTAAATTGTTGAGCTGGATTTGGTTAGGGGATATTTTGTCGATGATTTGGTGACCATGGCCCAAGTCATATACAACGCTACCTAGCCAAGTCACACGATGCTTGATTGGCAGGCGAGGGGTAGCTCTATACTGGTTACCTGAAACTTTAGCTACGATGAGTAAAGTAGATTCCTCGCGTTCAAACAATGTTTTTGTAGATTTTTCAGCGGCATACTTGCGAGCTAGTATCAGCGCTTCATCACTACCAGCTTCAGCTTGCTTAACAACAAACTCACGAAAGGTTGTGCCTGGTGATTGGATCGATAGCACCCTGAATAACATAGCTCTCTCTTCACGTTGAGCGTCTATTAATTTGGTCGTTTCAACCACATGTGCCATTTTTGCGACCGATACAGCGGCAAATCGGTCAGTACCTTTGGTGCTGGATTTAACTAGTGCCAGCTCTTTTCTTTGCGATTTTTTGAGGCTTAGTCTATCGACTTTTACCTGGTCATTGAAAGCTTTGATTGAGGTGATCTTAACCAATTTGTGATTGGATTTTTCTGCTTTGAATTTTGCATAAAGTGTATTCGCAGGTTTAGACGGTTCTGGCAAATATTGTGTGATTGGTACAATATTATTTGAATCTAATTTTGCTACCTCAAATACACCCAGCTTGGTCGCTAGGTTCTTAACACCTAATTTAGATAGCTGCATCCCACCTTTTTGGCCAATAGGGGAGAGGGTGAAGCCTGCACCTTTGGCTTTTACTTCTAATCCATAAGCAGCTGCGGTGGCGTGTAGCTCTTGCCAAGATTTAGCATGCTTAAGGCGATCACCAATTCTGATTTCATTCGCCCAGGTTTGGAATGACTTCTCTCCTGAGTAGATCTCAATAGTTTTTGCTTTATCACTGATGTTATTTGATAGGTTTTTTTGTTTTTCTAACCGCCGCTCTCTCAGTTCAGAAAAGGGGATTGCAATAATGTTGCCATGCTCATCTACATCGTGCATCCCTGCGTCACGTTCAAGTCCATGACGAAGCTCTACTTCACGACAAACTTTATCTAGCTTTTGGTGTGACATCCATAATGAATTACCACTATGTTTTACCTTATCAATGCGACTTGCGAACAAATGCAAATGCCAGTGGCCATTATCATTATGCAGAAAGCTCGCAAAGTGATTGTTATCCAACTTTAGAGCGGCGAGGGCAGAGTCCTCCGTATCTCTAAGTACTGCTTCAGTAGGTTGGTACTGATCCCAAGAAAAGATACGATGCATTATTTTATGATCAGATCCAACGCGCGTATTCAGGTCACAATTCGCTTGAATCTCTGCTGCTGCCAGATCAATGATTTGCAACATATCCTCACGGGGGAAGTTTTTGTAAACACCATTTTCAACGAGGCCAAAACCACCCAAGCGCGTGCGTAAGGATTTCTCAATGATTTCACCAGTTTCGCGATCCACACCGATACCTTCACCATAGCGTAATGAATCTTTGGCTGAAGACTTTCGGTCTTTCCGAGATTTTGGCTCTTTCTGGATCACTGCTTATCTTTAAGCATTAGCTTCTGTGCAGAATCCACCATGAGGGATTTTGCGGTATTGATTTCATTTAGCAGAGCAATAATGCGCTGCCGATCAGGCGTTGGTGCATTAGGGAAAGCATCGGCAAGCCAACCTTTTAATAAACCACCAAGTCTGCCAAGGTCTGCGCGACAAGCGGCCAAATTTCCAATGGCTTCCTGATCCGTTTTTGATTTAAGTACTAGGTTAAAACTAGCACTACGACAAAGCTCACCAACACTGACTCCAAATGAATCAGCGACAGCTTTAAATTGATTGTATTCAGCAGGCGTAGCACGAACACCAATAAGCTTAGTTTTAACTCTTTTTTCTGATTTTTTTGCTGCAGCCAAACATTCCACCTTAATCAAATAGTAATCATGCCGAAGGGCAAAGCCCCGTGCAGCGGCAGGACAAATATCACGAATAAGGGCGTAGCCCGTTGAGTGTATTTGATGACGGTTATACCGTCATACATCCTGCCCTTGCTGTGACGATATAACAATATATAACTATATGATTACTAACAATTATCAGGACATTATCAAATACATATCAAAGCATTAGCAATGTAATTTCAGGGTGTAGATGTAGCAAAAATACAACAATTTTTTAAATAATTTTCAATGAATTTATGAAAATATTTAAATCCATGTAAATCAATAAGTTACAAGGAGTACGGTTTCAATATAAATGTTCTAAGTGTTAATTATTAACACTTGTATGTGTTAATTAATTGTTAATAATCAATATGTTACAAAATTATCATTGTTGACTGTATATCAAAATATAAGCAGAATGTAATCAACCAAATATTGACTAGATGATGAATTAAAAAAATGGAAAGAGATTACGACTCAAGGAAAGAATTGGTTGAGGGGCTTAAAAAAGCAGCCCAGGGCAATTCTAGAAATAAAACGGCTCGGCTCAGGGAAATATTTGATGAAGTAGAAGCCGCGAAAGAATCTGGTCTTAGCCTTAAAAGTATTGTTGCAGTTTTAGCAGATCGTGGACTTGTTTTTGATTTGCCTACATTTGTGAACACCAGGCACCGGATAAAAAAAGAGCGCCTTAATGAACCAGTTGAAAGTTGCATAACAAAGGAACTAAATAAAAAAATAGAAAAGGAAGTAAATAATGAAGCAAAAATAAATGAGGACGTAGGGCAGTCAGAAAATATTTTTCACAAACTGTCTGGGAAACGAAGGGATGGGGATTTCAACCCTATTCCAAACCACAAGATTGAAATAGATAAAGGTTAAAAAATTAATGAACAAATTACATACTGTCGTGCAGGGTAAGGGTGGCGTAGGTAAGTCTCTAGTTGCCGCACTATTTGCCCAATATCTTAAACAAAATGGAAATGAAGTTTTGTGTGCTGACACCGATCCTGTAAATGCAACTTTCACACAATACAAAGCCCTCGATGTTGCACAAGTTGAAATTTCAGAGAATGGTAATGTAGTACAGCGTAAATTTGACCCGTTGATGGAAGCAATTCTCAGTACTGATAAAGATACTGTTGTAGACAATGGTGCTTCAACCTTCCTTCCTCTAACACGCTATCTTCATGAAAATGAAATTTTTGAAATCATGTCGCAGGCTGGAAAAAAGGTATTTGTGCATACTATATTGACAGGCGGTCAAGCAAAACAGGACACCTTTAACGGCTTTGCTGAGCTAGTTAGTAAAATTAATGGGAATGCAAAAATTGTCGTTTGGGAAAACGAGTTCTGGGGCAAAGTTCAATATGATGAAGGTGCCCCAATAACTGAAACCAGGTTATTCAAAGAAGCATTTAAAGCAGGGAAAATTGCCGGTGTGGTGAAAATTATTGAACGTCAAACCGACACATTTCAAGGCGATATGAAACAAATGACAGAAAGTCACTTGACCCTGTCTGAAGTGCAGGAATCTAAAGACTTTAGTTTCCTATCCAAAAACAGAATCCATAAAATAGTCCATGATGTTTTTTCTCAACTCCAAAAAATTAATTGGGAATAAAAATGGATGCAGAAAAAATAATTTCTGAAATTTTCAATAAAACTGGCGTGAGGATTGATCGAAAAGATCCGATTTTGGTGTTGCTTGCTCAAAATGAGAGCTTCATAGATAACGCATTAAAAAGCATCCCATACTCCATAGAGATGGCTGCTCACAAGGGCTTAGAAAGGGCGCTTGAAAAGGTTAACAAAAAAAATGGATTATCAAACTTTTCGATGACAAGCTCCCAGGTTGTTGAAAAAGAGCGAGTAGTAATAAAAGAAAAAAGTTTATTGGCAAAGCTTGAAGAATTAAAAGAGAACACATTTTTAATTTTGCTTGTTTTTACATCATTCATTTCCTTCTTGCTCGGTTTTATCTTGTGCAAGTTGACCGGCTAGGAAAAAAGCGGTACCAAAAGTTGCGCTAACAAATTTTGGTACCTGATCAAAACATTTTTTTAATAGGAAAAAATATTATGACTTCTCAAATTTTAACACCACAGCCAACAGAATACACGTTGCCAGAGTCGCAAAGGTTGGCACTGCTACCACCTCCCAAAAATGGCGAGAAAATAAGAAGAGTGTCCAAAGGCCAAGGCTTAATAAGTAAAAAAAGAAAGTTGAAAAATAATGTTTAAAAATTTGATAGAAACTATGAGTTCTTTGAGTGGTAAAGGTAGAGGGCAATCATCTTCAATGAGCGAAATTGAAAAGGTTTTTAGTGTTGCATTTATGCTCTCTTATTTTCTAATAAGTAAATTTATAAATAAGATAGTTGGCTTGAATATTGTTTTATCTATGTCGTTGATGGCTGTAGTTTTTATCTGTGTTGCACACCAATTGGATAAGAAACTACCTTTTCCGAATAAACACTTTTGGAAAATGGTAACGATTTTGCTGATGGCTCCAGTGTTTCTTTTGGCGGGAGTTTGAAAATGAAAAACAGAAAACGCCTTGTGCCTTTCTTGATAGTGGGGATGTTGACCGCTAATTCTTCATATGCAGCCACTTGTGGCCATTGCGCCACTGAGAGTACGCAGATCATGAATAAGATCCAGTTGGTTGCTAGTTACGCTAAGCAAGCTGCTGCTCACGCAACGCAATTGCAGCAGTATCAAGCTCAGCTGCAAAACATGATGTTAAACCCATCAGCCATCATGCCGGATGATTTAAACAAGTTAACGCGAGGCATTGGTGAAATTATGTCTGCTGGCAACTCTATTGGAAATACTTATGCTGAGGTTGATTCTAATTTTTCCAAAACATATAACTCGCCATTAGCCGGTGACTTTGCAGATCGATTTAAAAGTTGGACAACTAATAGCCAAGACACTCTTGGTTCAGCAATGCGTGCGGCTGGCTTACAGCGTGACTCTTATACTAGTGATACTGCGGCATTAAATGCGTTGTGGAATAAGTCTCAAAGCTCACAGGGTACGGTGGCAGCTATTCAAACACTGAGTGAGATTAACGTGGAGCAGATCCAGCACACACGTAAGCTAGAGCAGTTGCTTTCAAGCCAGAATCTGGCGACTAGCACTTTTATGGCTAGTCAGAATGCTAAGGCGCAAGATAAAACAGATCAGGAAATAGCTATTGCTAAACCTCCTCCAAAACAGAAGCAAGAAGTCAAAAATGCAAAAATTATCAATTTCAAACTAAATTAATAGGGCATAAGAAGAATGAAAACTACTACATTAATATCAATTTTGTCTCTAATTATCCTGAGTGGCTGTGATAACAAACCATCTAACAAAATGAGTGAAGATGAGGTTGCTGTAATACAACAACAAATCGCTAAAATGCCACCAAAACAGAAACAAGAGGTTAAGAAAGCAAAAATCATCAATTTCAAACCAGTAGGTGGTGGTGAAAATGAAAAAGAATAGCCCTCTAATTATTTTTTTAATCTTATCTTTATTTTGCTTAACAGCAGTAGCAGCTGAGCCGTTTGATCAAAGCTCGGCCGTTGGAGTAATTTTAAGTGCGATGGCACCAGCTGGTGCCACACTGCAAGAAAACGCATGGAAATGGCTGTCCGTTTTTATGCTTTTACAATTCGTTTTAACAAATGTAAAAGTGCTTACCACTGGCGGGGACATTGATAGTATTTGGCCAAAATTCATGGCCAGTATCTTTTGGTTTGGCATCTGTTTCTTTATTATGCAAAACGGACCAAGTTTTATTAGCAATGTAGGCAACCAGTTTTTTGGGTTGGTGGGTAATGGAATGCCTGACCCATCTACCATTATTAAAAATACTACTTATTTATCTACTGCCCTAGCAGCACTTGCAGCTGGAGTTGGTTTTTTTTCTGCCACAACAGGGCAGTTGATTTTATACATTTTAATGATTGTCGCAGGCGTTGGGATATTTTTTGCCATCAAAATTCTGATGATCCAATTGGAACTAGCGCTAGTCGTAATGCTGTCTCCTCTCAGTTTCTCGATGCTAGGTTTGAATGCATTAAAAGACCAAGGGATAGCACCATTAAAATCGTTAATTTCTCTGGCGTATCGAATTATTTTAACTTCAATAATCTTGACTGCGTTTACACAGGTAGAAAGTGTAGTGATGACAACAATAGATCAAATATCTGTTGCAAATATTACTGCAGATGGGGTGAGTAAAGTAGTAGATACCTTACTGGGTGGGCTTGCTGCATACCTATTGCTGGCAGTGCTTCTCTATAAAAGTGACTCGATCGCATCAGGATTGGCAAGTGGTGGCACATCGATGGGGACTGCGGATATAGCATCATCTGTAGCTGCAGGGGTTGCTGGTGGCATGGCTGCACAAGCTTCAGCTGGAGCAGCCGCCTCTAGTGCAGGCAACGGAGCCTCATCAGTAAGTGATATGGTTAAAGGCTTACGTAGTCAGGCTGCTAGTGTTACGAATGCCTCTGGTAGTGGTACTGGTGGCTACGGTTCCGGACCAGGTTCCAATAGTATGTTCTCATTGGGTGACGCTCCGAAAGGTGGGGCTAAATCCCCTAATTATTCAACTAAAGATATACAGCAAATGGCAAAGGACAAAGGCCTTCCTCCAGTGGGAGGGCTGCAACAACCTTCATCCAATTCCACAAGTTCAGCTGGTTCAAAAATGGCCAGCTCAAACTCAGGCGTTAATAGCTCACTTGGTAATAACAGTAATTCACCGTCGTCTAATCAAGCAGGCTCACCAAGTATGTCTAACACTAGCACCAACTCTCCAGCAAATGAGAATATCCAATCTTCACCGCTTGGTAATGCAAATAATGCAAGTATTAGCGGCACAGGTGGTTCTGCGTTAGAGAATCAATTAGGGGCGTTGGTGGAACAATTGAGTAAGCAAGGTCAGTCTAAACCTAGTGCTAAAGAGCGGTTGAGTTCGCTAAATAATCAAATTGAACGTGAGGCAGCGGCGACACATGTAAGTATCAATACTCATGGCAATGACTAAAAATCAATTGTGTACGTTTATGGTGGGAATTGAATGTTTTCCACCTCTTTTAGTAGTTTCTCTAGGTAATGAAGCAGGTTGTTAAGTTTGAATCCTTATTTAACTATTTGATTTTAAATAATTATTTAAACCTCATTTTTTGCGGATAACGATTATAAATACCAATTATGTACACAATCGCCGTCACCAACTTGTTAGAGCTTATTGAAACCTGGCCTTGGCTAAAGGGGGCAATTTGCATAAAGGATTACTCCATAAGTTCTCACCCATATTTTTAATTTGATTAATATTTAACTAGAAAAATTTAGATGCCGAAATAATTGATTTGCAAACGCTGCACTTGTATACGATGAATATTTTTGCCAATCATCATTTTTATTTTTATCAGCAAAATCACAAACCGACTTTATTATTATTGCAGTAGGCTTTGGATTCTTTGCATATTCTACAGCTGACATTACTCCATAAGCCTCCATCTCTATTGCCAATACTTCTCTTTGTTGAATAGTTATTGAGTTGGCTGCATTTAAATCAGCAATTACACTTGCACCTGATGCCATAGGCCCTAAGTGAATTTTTAAACTACCTGGAGGCACATTACCGCTCCAACCAGCAGATATTTCCTGATAGACATTTTTATTCTTAGCCAACCCTGAAACAATTTGATTAATGTCCGTGGATAGTGGCATCTGGTATGGAGCAGCCTGAAATACTGGGGAACCATTCGCATCCGTTCCATGCTTCCCGCTGCCCCAGTCCCATGTCGGATCAGCAACAACAACATCACCAAGGTTGGTTTTTCCGGGTATTCCTGCACAAATACCTAACATTACTAAGTATTTGGGCTGGAACATAAAAGCTAATTTTGAGGCAACAGCAGCTGATGAAGGCATTCCTTTCCTTAAAGGACTTGCTGCAACAACTGATAAAGTTCGATCTGCTAACTCAATCTTCCCAAAATAGTATGAAACTGGATCATTATTTATACGAGTGGATTTCCAGTCATAAGGGAGGTTGAGAACAGCGTCTAATTCAGGGGATCCCAAAGCTGTAATTATTGCTATATCAACCTTACTGTTTCTTGAAAATCTTAAAAGCGCATACTTTATTCTTCCAATGAGCACGTTACTCCACTCTATAGAGTTTAGACTATACTGACATAGAACAGCACCCCTATTGAATGCTTCATTCCGAGTTTCTTCAATAGAGTCATCTTTGCCTGTTATAAACAAAATATCAGCAGGCAATTTAACTTTAGCATCAAGATTAATCAGGTCTAATAAATCAAAGCCACCTCTTTGAGAGGGTTTGTCACCTATAGTGTTCGGCAAATAAAGGTCTATAACCAACATGTCATAATCAGTATCATGTAGGGATTTTCTAGCTGCACTTGCCGTTGAGGCATGTACAATTTCGACTGACTCTAGCTCAGCTTGCCTTATTGCTTCAGATATTTCCTGAACTTTAGAATATTCATCGTCTACAACTAAGATTTTCATTGATTGCCTATTTTTTTATTTATTAATTGTTTAAGTGAGGTTCTCCATCCCTCTTGCTGAGAGTTGTAATATACCAGCCCCATAAAAGGCGGAGAGTAACGCGTATGTAAATCTTGTATTAATTGCTCTAATGATAACTTGTTGGGAGCCTCACCAAAAGCATCATACATAGTTACTACAATTGTAGGTGTGTTTATCGCGCGTAGCCGCATTTGTGCAAGCAGCTCTCTGCCAGCAAAACCTTCTGGAGAGCCTCCTCCAGGTTCACTTGAGGAAACATCAAAGCTAGGCATCGTCATATCTAATAAAACCAGATCTAAATCTTTACCTAAGATAAGTGATTTCAAACCTGATCTAAATGATTTTGCAACATGTATTTCAATAGGCGAGAACTCATCTGTTATAAAGTCTTCTAGCTCTTTGGATTTACCCTCGTCATCCTCAATTATTAATATTTTCTTCATCTGATCTTTCAAGTTTAAATCCGACATCAACGACAAAGCTAGAGTTTCCTGAGTAATAAAAGTCTAAGTCTGGCTCTTTGTATATTGGAGAGTTAATTGTTATCCATATTTTGTGAAGGCCACTTCGTCCTTCTCTTTGTGCTCGCCGAGGTGATTCGTCACTTTTAATTAATGTACGCAAGCTGTCAAGTTTCACTTTTTCTGAATTCAAATCTTCAATTAAAATTAAATTATTAGATACCGTTGCCCTAAAAACCCCATCGTTGAAGAACAACTTAGCTTCAACTACTAACTCAGTCACATCGACTTTAGAGTGAAGAATTGCATTCTCAAGCAAACCATAAAATAGATATACTAGCCCATCTAATGTTCTACCTGGCATTAAACTACCATCAAGAATTGTATTTATAGTCACTCCATTCCATTTGGAAGCGCTAGGTAAAGTATTCTTCACCATATTCACCGCTATATCAAAAGCATATTCCGGTGAAAAGTCCTGTCTATCATATACTTCACTTCGCTTAAACCATGAAACAACTTGATTGAACTTAGTATTAGTTTGTGTTTTAGCTCTACCTACTGCATTCAGTATTTCCTTAACTCCAGAAACATATGTAAGATCGTTTAGAAAAGCTGTAAGCTTATCGAATGGGTGAATTAATTGGTTCCTTATTTCCTTATCCAATGTTCTTCTAACATTTGTTAAATTTTGATCAGTTTTTTCCCATAAGTTCTCTACGCAGTAATTGATTAAATCATCCATAGTTAAAAATGATTTATCAATTTGCTGTACAAACATCCGCTCCAAATTAGAGGATCTATATTCAAACAAAGCGTTACTATTTGAACTGTCCCCCTTTAACTCATGTATCACTTTTATTTGAATAAGTTCTCCAGTGATATATTCAATGACACTATCAAACTCAAGCGCGAACTGATCAAGTGATTTTAAAATTCGCCCCCACTCCGCTTGATGGTTTTTATCGTTCTCTTCAAATTCCTTCCAGAACAGGTTACGAACATAAGTTTTTTTCCCTTCTTCCCTGGAGGTAGCTAACCCTTCATTTATAACTGGCTTACGGAGTATATTCTTTAAAGTCCCATGTCTAACCGTTGTGCTCAAATAAGCATTTAACCCATGATTACCCCTTAAAAACTCATTTGTAACTTCAGAAAAAATGGCCTCAAATTGCATATCAGCCTCCGACACCTCTATGTCTGATGCAACATGATATGAAGATAAAAATAACGGTGTTGAAACGCCAGATTGATCAGCAACACTAGATATTACATCTGTGATATTTTGATAAAAAGAATTATCTAATGTTTGTAATGAGCTTTTATATCTAGAGTAGGAGTCTGTTAGTTTTAGTCTTAATGATTTTTTAATAGCCTCAATATCTACATACACTTTACTTTGTTCTAGAAGTGAAGTGCCTTTGGCGATTTGTAATTGTTTTACACGCTCTTTAATCTCTTCTTTGTAAGCGGCCAAATTATCAGGATCAATACTTGATAGGAGTTGGCAAACTTTGATGCGAGTTTCTTCAATTTCTTTTGTTCCAGAGTAAAGGATAGTTTGCTTCATCACTTCTGGTCGCCAAACTTTATTCAGATAGGCTATAACAAATTTTCTTGGCAACTCTGAGAATTTTTTTATGATATCTGATGGTTCATTAACTTCATGTTCAAGCTGAAATTTTTCAAATGCATATGTAATATTTGCAAATTTATCGCCTACCAAATAAGTATCATACAAGTCAAAAAGTATAGGAGTAGAAATCGAGCTTGGCCATCTGGCGGGGTCAGATAATTCGTTTGTTAATTTCTTGATAGGCAAAATAGAAGGGACGTCCTCATTATCTAAATATGCTAATACTGTTGTATCAATCGCATCACTCACTTTCCCTAGTTTTAGTAATGAAAGTGCTTCACCAGCAGAGTATCGAATCCGATCCGATTTAGAGGAATTATCAACTAGCCATTTAAAATAAATTAAAGCCTCATTAGGGTCACCAAAGGAAAGATGGTGTATAGCTAAATATTTTTTTAAACGAACTTCATCGATTAGATATGAGGAGCTAGCTTTTCCAGTCATTAAGGTGTCATAAACAGACCAAGTATAAGGATAAGCTTCTTTTAACTTCACATCATTGAGAATGTTTTCTTTAGCTCTAGAGTTTGAAGCAAGAGTTGTAAAAGGGCTTACATAAGTGTCTCTCACATAAACTTCTCGCAATTCATGAGGAGGAAACTCAATTCGTTCAGATCGAAGTTCAAATCGAGCAACCGCAACTAAATAGTTAATCCAGGAGTGCCCATAAAAACGCTCCGACAAGGTAAATAGGTGGAATGCCGCTACATAAGAGTCTTCAGATTTATGAATTATTTTCTGAAGTTTTTCTAATGCATCTTTCAAAACTCCCTCTTGAAAGGCTATAGGCTGATTAATATAAGAACTAGCCCTCAAACGGATCACATGCAAAGAGATATCATCGGGCTTTTCTAATAAGTACCTATTTGAAAGTTCTATGACTTCTGAGTAATTACCCTTTGAGTAACTCTCTATAATAGCGGTTCTATCCTCACAATGAGTACTTTGCAAAGTAGGGGGAATTCCTAAACCTCTCAATATTCCGCACAAGCGCTTATCTTTAGTTCTGTTTAAGAGTGTAATAAGTGGTTTTTCTAAGCAAGAAATCATTTCTGGTGGAATTGATTCATGAAGAGATGCTGTTTGAAGGATTTGAACTAAGGTCTCGTAATAATCCAGAATGCACGAGTGCCCTTCAAATAGAAGGGTTGCAGCTACATCTTTCGTATTTATAGTCGACAGCTCGAAAATCTTAGCTCTTAGGTAACTTTCCAGCTCAGGGCTCTTTATGTCCTCTGATAGACGCTTAAGTTCGTCTTCAAGATGGGCCTTAAGTCCAGTGGCTTCGATTCGTCTGCTTATAAATCGCAATATGATAGAAACATACCAATTACTTTGGGTATCCTCTTCTAGATGCCTAGCAAGCTTTCTAGTTTCCTCAATACCATCAAAATGCTGTGCTAAAGCTAACCTGTTTTGTATTAACCAAAATGAGTAACCAAAATTTTCCTCAATCAAATTTAGTGTCGCTTCACAAGCTTCCTTGGAGTTTAGAAGAAATGCTCGCTCATACTGCTCTCGAAGATCCACAAAGGTTCTTATCTCATCACCAAACTGGAGGGATCTACTAATACTCCAAATAACCTCGTTAAGTGGTCCACTTGGCCTAAATTTAATTGGTTTGGAAAATAAATCAGAAAGCTTAGAAGGGAATTGAGGTCCGTAGATGCGTTCAGTAATACTTACCTTATTGAAAATCCTCTGGAATACTTGAAATAACTCAGCATCAATGACGGTTTTTTTTAACCTAATTATTTCAATTGAAACCTGGTCTCCTCCAATTCTAAGTAAGCTAGCTATTTTCCCAACAAGCCTGTCGTGACTTTGATTAACACCACTTTTGTTAGATTTTTTGTTTGATTTTTTCATAGATCACAGTCATGTTGAGTCGTAAGGATTAATTTAACATGACATATATAAATATATAAAATATTCATATAAATAAAAATAGCTTAACCACCTTTAAAATAAGTTTTGGTAAAAGTCAGGATTAGCTACTGAGGTGCATTAAGCGGCTACATTCTTCTGCGAATCAAGTTGTAGTTTAGATAGGGCTTACCCCAGCTTTTTTGCGATATCAGAAGGGTTAAGATGAGTGTAGCGTTTAAGCATGGATAGTGTTTTATGGCCAGTTACGCTTGCAGCCTCCATTACATTTAATCCTTTTTCAAATAAACGACTGGTCGACTCATGTCGGAGATCATGTAGTCGAATGTCTGGGATGTTGGCTGCTATTTTTGCGGCATCCCAATCAGTACGTAGCTTTCTTGCACTTATCTCGAATATTTTTTTCGCACCTATCCCTTGTTTTCGCATCTTCAGCACTGCGAGTGCTTTTTTTGAAAGGGGGACGGCACGGACTTCACCATTTTTGGTGTCATTTAGTTTAGCGGAAGGTACTTTATAATCTATATCTTTCCATTCAAGAGACAGTATCTCACCGCGTCGCATGGCCGTTTCAATAGCAAACTCGAATATATTCTTGGCTTCGCCAGTGAGGTGCTTAAGTAGCTCTTCAGCCTCGTTTCCATTAAGCCGCCTTTCTCTTGGCTTACCATTGGAGGGTAACTCTATTTTACCGCTAACTGGATTTTCAACTGCCTTTGACCAGCGTGTGATAGCAATTTTGTATAGATGAGAAATTAGACTAGCATACTTGCGTTTGTTATTGTCACTGCCACCAATTTCTTCCATAAATGCTAATACGTCCTTAGGTGTAACCATGTAAAAACTTTTGCTTGCAAGTATGGATTTTTTAGCTTTATTTATGCGAGTTAGCTCAACAGCTGATCCTTTTTTAGCCGGTGTAACTTCTTTTTCATATCGCTCTAAAGCTTGCTTGACTGTATACGAGCGAGATTCACGTTTTTTTGCTCGAGCCTCGAAAATTCTTTTCTCATCAATATCAAGAGCGCTGCCTGCTCGTTGAAGGTCGCGCCAAGTTTTCGCTTCATCAAGAAAGTCAAAAACTTGAGAAGCCTGTTGGCCAGCAACCATCATTTTTACTTGAAAACTATATTGACCATATTGATAGATATTTTTATCAACTTTTTTCATCTTTATGTCAGATGGCTTTTTTTTGCTAATTACAGTTTTCATTGGATGGTTTTAACCTTGGTTAATAAGTATTTTCCATAATTTTCCAGATAAATATCTAGTAAATCATTTGAAACCATTATATAGCAGGGGTTTAAGGAATGTAAAATACTGGATTTAGGTTCCAGCGCCGTGAGGCGTGAGAGTTCGAGTCTCTCCTTTCGCACCAGAATTAGCAGTAAAAATTAAAACCCCATTTATTTGTGACTTTTGTCATTGAATAGTGGGGTTTTTCTTATTTCTACGTTTGAAATTAATGGGTTTGAAATTATCATGAACATCGCCCCATGCATGTTGATGATCAATCTGAGTTGTTGCTGCATACTTACTGGCAGCCCTATTAATAGCTAGCAGGGCAGTGTTATATCAACACAAAAGCCTGTGGGGTTGAGGTTGTGTGCGCTCACATGCCCGCCGTGCGCTTCAATCACTTGTTTTGTAATTGCCAACCCAACGCCATGCCCCACGGTTTGGCTACCAGAAGCCCCTCTAACAAACGGTTTGAATATGTCTTCCAGTTCTAGCGCATCAACACCAGCGCCTTCATCTGTAACGACAATGTGCAGGCAAGCGTCTGTAATGTCTTTGTAGCAGCTAATGCTAATGGCGCTATGGTTGGGCCCATATTTAATAGCGTTGCGCACCACGTTCTCAATCGCTCTGTATAACAGGTCTGCTTGTCCCTCTAGGCTGTGCTCATGCGCTAGCTCCATACGTAATTTAATGTCTTTGGATGCAGCCTCAAACTGGGCATCCTCTACAATATTATGCAGCAACTGATTTAACGCCAGCGTTTCTTTTTTGATCTGTACTGCGCCGGACTCCAGTCTGGATAGTGTTAACAACTCCCCAATCAAGCCATCCATGCGGTTGGCTTCCAGCGTGATGCGGTCAATAAACTCAGTAATCTTATGGGGTGTTTGTTTGACTAGCCCCAGTGCCATTTGCATTCTGGCAAGCGGGGAGCGTAACTCGTGTGAAACATGGTGTAGTAATTTGGTTTGGCTTTGCAGTAAACTTTCCAAGCGCGATGCCATTGCATCAAAATCATGGCCTAAATCTGAAAGCTCATCACGCCTTCCACCCATTGCATTGGCGACCCGTACATCTAGCTTGCCATGTGATGCCTGTTCAAATGCGCTGCGTAAAATATTAATCGGTTTTGAAAAATACCAAGCTAACAACGCTGCAAACAAAAAGCTTACAACCACACCGCCCAGCAGCGGCATTAATGGGAAACGCACAGCCGGTTTGCGCGATGCGCTTCTGTATTGCTCTAAGTTATCGGGCGGTGGTGGCATGTGAGCGTCACCAGCAGTGTTTTTATTGCTAATGCTGCTCTTTGATGATGTTGGTGCAAAGCTAGCGCTACGTCCATTATCTGGTACATATAGCAAAAATGAGTGCCCGGTGCTTAGGTTTATCTGCTTTACGTGCCGCTGGTGCTGATCGTCGCGGACTAATGCCAGTGCGGTTTCAAAGCTTGCTTTGCTATAGCTGCGTTCTAGTAGTTCTTTGCCATTATTATCAATCGCCAGTAGCGGTGGCATTGGACGTTTTTGCCAGCTCAGTAGTAGGTGCTTGAGTGCATCTACTCCGCCAAATTGCAAGGTGGATGCGGCAGCTTCAACCAGTGAGCGTGCTGGCGGCGATATCTCCACCCCGGTGCTTTGCAGAGCCTCATGGCGATGTTGTAGCCAGATTGCAACGCTCACACCAGTAACAGCTGTGAGTTGAGCTACAAGGAGAAACAGAAAGAACTTCCAAAACAGCCTATTCATGATGGTTTAATCGGCAGTGTTTTAATGAGTTGGTAGCCCATGCGATAGACGGTTTGAATACAGTCTCTGCCATCTTTCAGCGTACCAATTTTTTGTCTGATACTGCTCATATGCACGTCTATGCTGCGATCGAACCTTGCCAGAGGTTTGCCCATACCTAGCTTGGCTAACTCTTTTTTACTCACAACATGGCCGGCATTTTTAGCCAGTACTTCCAGTAGGTTAAATTCGGTGCTGGTCAGGTTGATTTCGCTTCCATCTAGCTCCACGCGGCGTTGCTCTGGCCATATAGTCAGGTCTCCAACCGTGAGCTGACTGTCAATCTGCAAACTATCTTGTGCTGGTTTTGCTCTCCGCAATATTGCACGAATACGAGCGGTGAGCTCACGCGGGGTGCAAGGTTTTGGTACGTAATCATCTGCACCTAGTTCTAGGCCAAAAAAACGATCTGACTCATCACCTCTGGCGGTGAGCATAATGACGGGAATGTGACTTGTTTTGCGGATTAGGCCTAGTGTTTCAATGCCATTCATTTTCGGCATCATCACATCCAGTACAGCCAGATCAAATTGATTGCTAAGGGCTAGTTGTGCGCCGGTAACGCCGTCGCTAGCTGTTGCCACGTCAAAGCCCTCAGTGCATAAAAACTCTTTAAGCATAGCGGTGAGTTCAACATCATCATCAATCAGTAATATTTTGTGCATGGTGACATGGGGAGTTGATTATAAAGATGCTACATCATAACTATGCTACTAAGCCCGCGACAATAGTATCGCGGGACATTTACCTAACTTTACTATTGCTTAACCTGCATTTACAAGCGACCAAGGCAAAATGCAATTGTCATTTGATTGGTTATTTTCCAACCATGATACTTAATTTATCCATCAGGAGGCTGTAAATGAAAATCACCACCCCAATTTTAGTATTAGCGTTAGCTGCAATGACGGTTCCATTCACGTCGCAGGCAGAACCTGCAAAACGTGACCGCTGCGAGCATGCTGCAAAATCACATGGAGCCGGAAAGTTCTCGCATGACGCTTTTTCTGCAAGAGGGCTGCCACCGCATCTGGCAGCGTTGAACCTATCAGATAGTCAGCAAGATAAAGTATTTGAGTTAATCTACCCGCAAGTGCCACAAATCAGGCAATCAGAGAAGCAGCGTGAGCAGTTAATGGCTGAGCTTAAAACCCTGTCAAACTCAGCGTCGTTTGATAGCGACAAAGCCAAACAGATTGCAGAAAAGTTAGCAGTCATTGAAAAAGACACAATGTTTAAGCGCGCTGCTATAGATAACCAGATCTTTTTGATTTTGAGCCCTGAGCAGCGTAAGCAGTTGGCTGAAATGAAATCGCATCACGCTGATGGTTTTAGCAGAAGCAGATTTAATCATGGTTCGGATCAAGCCAAAAAGCTAGAGCGCTTGTTGTAAGCTATAAAAATGTTAGCTGATCTAGGTGCTTGATGGACTGTTGCATGCCATCAAGCACCTAGATGCAGTATTTGTAAAAACATCACATAATAATGTGTTGTAGCAGGTTTAGGCCGTTGTGTTAATCACATTGCCGGATGAACCTTGTCCTGATAGTTTGCTTGATAATGCTTGTAAAAATGCCTCTAAATCACTGCTGCTAGAGGATTGTTTACCCAATGCATTCATTAGCTCGCTAAAGCTAGTGCTTAATGCGTCACTATCTGTATCAGTACTGTCGTCGGTGGATATGCTGCTGGTGTTATTTAATTGCGAAATCAGGCTTTGTAGTTTGCTTTCTATGTCACCTTTTCCCATCCCCATAGGTGGCGGAGGAGGGGGTGGCATGTCACTGGTTGCTGCCGATGAATCTACGCCTGTGCCATTTTGTGATTGTAACGCAGCCATGAGGTTAGCCATAAACTCACTCAGTGCAGAGCTTGCATCTGTGGTTGATGTTGTATCTGAACTTGACTCTGTATCACTGGATGAAGCGCTAGTGCTGTCGGCATCTTTTAAGATAGATGAAAGTCCACCGCTAATACCTGCAGCCTTAAGAGCGCTATCAATCGCACCTAGTAATCCGCCTCCGTCTTTACCTTGACGTGATTCATCCTCTGGCTTGAATCGTGCAGCTGTGGTGCCGGAGCTAACTTGTGAAGTTTGGTATATGCTGTTTGTAGATGAAACACTATTGATGCTGGTCATAATAATCGCTCCTAAATGAATGAAACTTTAAAAACGCTACTTGTCCTAAATTAAACAGCACACTGTGTTTAATCTTGTGTGTTATGAATAGCATGCTTGTTTAATTAGACATATGTAGCTGTGTCGATAGCTGTCTGTGTGAGGGCTTTGGTTTGCAGTGTCTGTACACGGTTGAACTTGGTCCTTGTTAAGTTTAGGTCAATAGGGGCTAAGTTAAGTGTTCTGGTTGTTTACAGCCAAAGTGTCAGCAAAAGGTATCTTATTGAAATAAATGTAAACTTATGTAAGCTTGTGTAAAGGTTTACATTATTTGTTTTAGTATTATGGTTAGGTGTAGTGGCTAAGTATTTTTGTAGCAGATAAGTGGCGGCGATAGGGTCTAAATCAGCGTTTAAAGTGCTGTTTTACCAAAACTGATTCATGGCATGCATCATTTTTTATAAGTAGGCTCAATTCCTATATTTATATAAGTTTTTAACTTGCTTATTTCATCTAGACTTCATGGGTTTTCTTGTGTAACATCCACAGTCTTTCAACCTTAATTGTTTAGTAAGGTTTTGAATTTTTCAGGTAATCTACCTGAGTCTATTAAAACATTAAGCGACAAATAGGTTGTAGGCGTTAAAGACTAGTTTGATATCCTGATGCCGTATGGCGTGATAGCAAACGATAACTTTTTCGTCCCCACTTACTTTATAAATAGCACGGTTGTAGATAGCGCTTCATAATGGACGCTTATTTATGATGTGCAGTTAAGAATTTAGGAATGACAGCATGGCTCTGAATGTTGAAACCCTCAGCAACCTTGAACGTAGAATTTCTATTAGCGTTCCTTTGCAACCGCTAGAGGCGCAAATTAAACAAAGATTAAATCAAGTTGCACGTACTGCAAAATTTTCTGGTTTTAGGCCAGGTAAAGCTCCTATGGGCTTGGTTAACCAACATTACGGCAATCAAGTGCGTGATGAAGTTTACTCAGCAGCGGTAGAAAAAAGCTTTGGTGAAGCTGTAGATGGCGCAAAATTACGTGTTGCGGGCTTCCCTAACATTCAACACAAACCATTTGATGCTGCATCAGAAGCCCTAGAGTACACAGCAACTTTCGAAGTGTTCCCAGAAGTTGTGTTGGGTGATTTATCAAAAGTTAAAATCGAACGCCCAGTACTTGAAGTTGGCGAAGCTGATGTGAAAAAAACATTGGACGTTTTAGTTAAGCAGCGTGTGAAGTTTGAGCCAGTAAAACGCGCAGCTAAAAAAGGCGATCGCGTTAACGTCACATTAAAAGCCTTTATGGACGGTGAAGAAGTAGAGTCTACTGGTGACAATGGTATCGACTTGGTGCTTGGTGAAGCTGGCCGTATGTCTGCATTTGATGATGAGTTGGTCGGCGGTAAAACTGGCGCAACTAAGAAGTTTGACATTACTTACCCAGAAGACCATAACCCTGCACAATTGGCAGGTAAAACAGTTGGTTACGAAGTGACCTTTGTTTCTGTTTCACAACCAGTATTGCCAGAAATCGATGCGGACTTTGCAAAAAGCCTAGGCGTTGAAGATGGCGATGTTGAAAAAATGAAAGCGGAAGTTGCAGAAAGCCTGAAGCAAGAAGTTGCTAAGCGCGTAAGTGCAAAATTAAAAGAACAAGTATTCCAAGCATTGGTGGAATCAGCTGATTTTGATATTCCACGTATCTTGCTAGAAACTGAAATCAATCGCATGATGCAAACAACTGAGCAAAATCTGAAACAACGTGGTGCAGATTTGGCTAACATCCAGTTAGAGCCTACAATGTTTGAAGATCAAGCAAAACGCAGCACTAAACTTCGCCTACTGCTAGGTGAGTTGATTAATACTAATGGCCTACATGCGAATGCAGACCAAGTGCGCGCAATGGTTGATGTCTTCTCACAAAGCTTTGAGCGCCCAGCTGACGTGGTAACTTGGTACTATGCTGACCACAAACGCTTAGATGAACCTGCTGCATTAGCAACTGAAGAGAACGCAGTGAGCTGGGTGTTGTCTCAAGCTAAAGTGACTGATAAAAAAGTTAAATTTGATGACCTAATGGGAAACGCGTAAATGAATAAGCACCTGCAACCTCAAGCTCAATCTGAATTAATCACCACTGGGTTGGGATATATCCCAATGGTGATTGAGCAAAGTGGTCGCGGTGAGCGTTCATTTGATATCTACTCGCGCTTGTTAAAAGAGCGCGTGATTTTCTTGGTTGGCCCTGTGAACGATATGTCTGCAAACCTAGTTGTGGCGCAGCTATTGTTCCTAGAGGCCGAAAATCCAGATAAAGATATCTCGCTCTACATTAACTCACCAGGCGGCTCAGTAACAGCTGGTATGTCTATCTACGACACAATGCAGTTCATCAAACCAGACGTAAGCACTTTATGTATTGGCCAAGCGGCAAGTATGGGGGCATTTTTATTAGCGGCTGGGGCGAAAGATAAACGTTATAGTTTGCCAAACTCTCGCATTATGATTCATCAGCCTTCTGGTGGATTCCAAGGGCAATCATCAGATATCGAGATTCACGCGAAAGAAATTCTTTACTTACGTGCGAAACTGAATGATATCTTAGCTCATCATACAGGTAGAACAGCTGAAGAAATCGACCGCGATACTGAGCGCGATAACTTTATGAGTGCAGAGCAATCTGTGGCTTATGGGTTAATCGATAAAGTAATCGGTAATCGTAACGAAGCTGTTTAAACTATTAATTAGATTATAGGCGTCTAAATTCATTGAGATAACTCAGTGAGTTAAGAGCCTGTTAATCGGCGCGTAACACTACGTTAGGAAATGCTAAATGGCGACTAAAGCCGACGACGATAAATTACTTTATTGCTCATTTTGTGGCAAAAGCCAACATGAAGTAAAAAAACTGATAGCAGGCCCATCTGTATTCATTTGTAATGAATGCGTGGATCTGTGCAATGACATCATTAAAGAAGAAATTCAAAACTCAGATGGATTAAAATCCACTGATACCAGCCTGCCTACACCACAAGAAATTTGTAAAATATTAGACCAGTACGTGATTGGCCAAACACAAGCGAAGAAAAACTTAGCTGTTGCTGTTTACAACCATTACAAACGTTTAGGTCATAACAATTTAGTTAATGGTGGCCAAAAAGATGAAGTGGAAATTGCAAAAAGCAATATTCTGCTGATTGGGCCTACTGGGTCAGGTAAAACTTTATTGGCACAAACGCTGGCAAGATTGCTGGACGTACCATTTGTGATGGCTGATGCAACCACATTAACCGAAGCTGGTTATGTGGGTGAAGATGTTGAAAATATCATGCAGAAACTGTTGCAGAAGTGTGATTACGACACAGAAAAAGCACAGCGTGGTATCGTGTATATTGATGAAGTAGACAAAATTTCACGTAAATCAGACAACCCATCTATCACACGTGATGTGTCAGGTGAGGGTGTGCAACAAGCATTGCTGAAATTGATTGAAGGCACTGTTGCTTCAATTCCACCACAAGGTGGCCGTAAGCATCCTAATCAAGAGTTTGTGCAGTTAGACACTACAAACATCCTGTTTATTTGTGGCGGTGCGTTTGATGGCTTGGAAAAAGTCATTCGCTTGCGCTCTGAAAAAGGCGGTATTGGTTTTGGTGCAGAAGTAAAAAGCAAAGCTGATGTGCGTGAAGTAGGTGCAGTATTGCGTGATGTGGAGCCAGAAGACCTAATTAAGTTTGGTTTGATTCCTGAATTTATTGGTCGTTTGCCTGTTGTTGCTACATTAGAGTCGCTGGATGAAGCCGCATTGATGACGATTCTGACAGAGCCAAAAAACGCACTGACTAAACAATATATTAAATTGTTTAAAATGGAAGGTGTTGATTTGGAGTTTAGGGAGTCAGCACTGTTGTTGATTGCGAAGAAAGCGTTGGAGCGTAAGACTGGTGCGCGTGGTCTGCGTTCTATCATGGAGCATTCGCTACTAGAAGTGATGTACGAATTACCATCATTAAAGAACTTGAGCAAAGTTGTGATTGATGAAGGTGTGATTCGAGGCGATACGCCACCGCTATTAATTTATGCGGATAAGCCAGCCGACGAGGTCTCAGCTTAAATAAAAAGCCAGCAACTTAAAATTGCTGGCTTTTTAGTTTTTGTGCCGTGCATTTTTTACTAAACGCATATGCCGCGTTGCATCCACTTTGTAGTGACATCAATCTAGCCCTTTAGTAGTTGTGTTTCACTATATTTGGATGTCTAGCCATAAATTTCTTTAATCTTTTTACAATTACTTGTTAAATTTGGTGTTAAATACTAATAAATACTTGAACTGTTAATAGTTATCCCCATCAATCAATATATAAGCTCTCTTGGGCTTAACTCTTAGCTTAATTTTGGAAGTCTACACATGGCACAATCATTACCTTCATACAATCCAGATAGTGGCTTATTACCGCTATTACCTTTGCGTGATGTCGTTGTATATCCGCATTTGGTTATCCCTCTTTTTGTTGGGCGCACTAAGTCTGTCAAAGCCCTTGAGATTGCGTCAGAAGGAAATAAGCAAATTCTATTGGTTGCGCAAAAGTCAGCGAATAAAGACGACCCTGAAGCCAGCGACTTGCATGAAGTTGGCACGGTAGCTACTGTGCTGCAAATGCTTAAGTTGCCTGATGGTACAGTGAAAGTGCTAGTCGAAGGCGTGCAGCGTGCGCGTGTTAGCGAATTTACAGAAACTGACGAGTGCTTTGCCGCACGCGCAGAGTTGATTGCTGAATCTGATAGTGATGTGGAAATACAGGCGTTGATGCGTACCGTGTTTGCGCAGTTTGATCAGTATGTTAAGTTGAATAAAAAAATCCCACCAGAGATTCTAACTTCACTTGCGAGCATTGATGAGGCTAGCCGCCTAGCTGATACTATTGCTGCGCATCTGACTTTGAAGCTGGAAGAGAAACAAAAAATCCTAGAAATGATTGATGTTGCCGAGCGTTTGGAGCACTTGTTGCGCCTAATGGAAGGTGAAATTGACATTCTGCAGGTAGAAAAGCGTATCCGCGGCCGTGTAAAACGCCAGATGGAAAAAACACAGCGCGAATACTATCTGAACGAGCAAGTGAAAGCGATTCAGAAAGAGTTGGGCGAGCAAGATGAAAACGCTGAAATGGATGAGCTTGAGAAGCGTATTGACGAAGCACGTATGCCAAAAGAGGCACTTGCTAAAGTGTCTAGTGAACTTAAAAAGCTGAAACTTATGTCGCCAATGTCGGCTGAGGCTTCTGTGGTACGTAATTACATTGATACCCTAATCAACTTACCTTGGAAGAAAAAAACTAAAATCAGTAAAGATTTAGTTAAAGCCGAAGCGGTGTTGGACGATGATCATTTCGGTTTAGAGAAAGTAAAAGAACGTATTGTTGAGTACCTTGCAGTGCAACAACGCGTGGATAAAATTAAAGCACCAATCTTATGCTTGGTAGGGCCGCCTGGCGTTGGTAAAACATCATTAGGACAAAGTATTGCCAAAGCGGTGAATAGAAAATTTATCCGCATGGCATTGGGCGGTGTGCGTGATGAATCTGAGATTCGTGGCCATAGACGTACTTACATTGGCTCTATGCCAGGTAAAATTCTGCAAAGCATGTCTAAAGTTGGCGTGAAAAATCCATTGTTCCTGCTGGATGAAGTGGATAAATTAGGCCAAGACTTCAGAGGTGACCCATCTTCAGCTTTACTAGAGGTGCTGGATCCGGAGCAAAACCATACCTTTGCCGATCACTACATTGAGGTTGAATACGATTTGTCGGATGTCATGTTTGTGGCGACAGCAAACTCAATGAATATTCCAGCTCCTTTGTTGGATCGTATGGAAATCATTAATCTTTCAGGTTACACGGAAGATGAAAAAGTGAATATTGCAATGCGCTATTTACTGCCTAAGCAGCTTAAATCACATGGCCTGAACGAGCTTGAGGTGCATATCTCTGAGCCGGCGATTCGTGACATTGTGCGTTTCTATACACGTGAAGCTGGCGTACGTCGATTAGAGCAAGAGGTAGCAAAAGTTTGCCGTAAAGTGGTAAAAGAATTGCTCACGACTAAAGCCAAGCAGGGTGCAAAAGCACCTAAAAAGATTAATGTAACGCCGAAGAACCTAGATAAATATTTAGGTGTTCAGCGCTATGACTTTGGCGTTGCCGCTAAAGAAAATCAAGTGGGTCAAGTTACAGGTCTTGCTTGGACATCTGTAGGTGGCGAATTGCTCACCATTGAAGCTGTGTTGCTACCAGGTAAAGGTAAAACTACGACGACAGGTAAGCTCGGTGATGTGATGAAAGAGTCTACGCAGGCCGCGATGAGCGTTGTGCGTAGTAGAGCGGAGCGCTTGGGCATAGAGAGTAATTTCTACGAAGAGCATGATATTCATATTCACTTCCCCGAGGGGGCTACCCCTAAAGATGGACCAAGTGCGGGTATTGCTATTACTACCGCATTAGTTTCAATTTTAACGGGCATTCCTGTGCGTGCAGATGTTGCAATGACGGGTGAAATTACCTTGCGCGGTGAAGTATTGCCAATTGGCGGCTTGAAAGAGAAGCTATTGGCTGCGCATCGAGGTGGCATTAAAACTGTATTGATTCCACAGCAAAACGTGAAAGACTTGGCTGATATACCGGAAAACATTAAAAATCATCTGGATATACACCCAGTGCAATGGATTGATGATGTATTGGCGCTAGCGTTGGCTACAAAACCAGTGCCGCGTTCAGAGGCGGTTGACGTTGAAAAAGATGTTCAACCTACTGATAATACGAAGGAAAATTCTGACGTTGCACTAGAAACAACGAAGCATTAAAAAATAAGTGCGCTTTAACCCGTATTAACGCTTGACATAGCCTTTGTTGGCTTGATATAAAGTTGATACGGGTGGTTTGTTACCCAGACTGTCTGCCGAAGTTATTTTATTTAATAAACCTTGAGAGGGGATTACACGTGAATAAATCAGAACTAATTGACGAGATTGCTAGCGCCGCAGGTATTTCAAAAGCTGCTGCTGGTCGTGCGCTAGATGCAACAACTGCTGCAATAACAAAAGCAATTAAAAAAGGTGATCTAGTAACATTGATTGGCTTTGGTACATTTTATGTAGGTAAACGTGAGGCTCGTAACGGCCGTAATCCACGCACAGGCGAAACAATTAAAATTCAAGCTGCAAATTCTCCTAAATTTAGGGCTGGTAAAGCGCTTAAAGATGCTGTAAACTAGCGTTTTCGTTGGTGATGCAGGGTGCTTAGCTCAGTTGGTAGAGCGTCGCCCTTACAAGGCGAATGTCAGCGGTTCGACCCCGTTAGCACCCACCAAAAACCAACGATAATGTGACTAAGCCGTTTCTAATTTTATAAATTCAGAGTGCTTGTTGTTTAGGCGCTCTTTATTTTGTAAAAAATTTGCAGTATTAAACGACTGCAATTATTAGAAGCGCAAATTTTTAGTTATCTTATTTAATTAAGATACTGAGTTATGGAGTGGTAGTTCAGTTGGTTAGAATACCGGCCTGTCACGCCGGGGGTCGCGGGTTCGAGTCCCGTCCACTCCGCCAAATAAAAAAGCGAGCCTTATGGCTCGCTTTTTTATTTCTATCTTATCTAATGTCTTTTAGCAGGCGTAAATCTTATCGTTCGTTACCTGAACTTGTTGCGTTAATCTTTTGTCATCACTCACTCTAAGCATGTTTCAAGTATAACTTGTGATATATTAATGACCCTTGGCTTGTGGTTAATTTTTGATTGTAAGCTTTTACATTTTTAATGATTTTTCAGCATATTTTTAAGAAGAGAACTTTATGTTAGATGGTATCCGTTCTGTAGCTAAAGGCTGGGTTGGGAAAGCTATATTGGCTTTCATTACAGTTCCTTTTGCTTTATTTGGGATTGACTCTTATTTGAGTCAAGCCGGTAATAATGCTGCAATTGCAAAAGTTGATGGTAGCGAAATCTCTGTGCAAGCATACTCAAATGCAATGCAGAATTTACGTAGTCGGATGCAAAGTGAAGGAAAAGCAGATCAGGCGCAATTAGACAGCCCAGAAGTAAAAGCAATGGTGTTGGATCAGTTGATCAATGAGCAATTGCTAGAAAAAGAAATACAACGCGCAAACTATAAAATCAGTGATGCACAATTAGCAACTTATATTACTGCGATGCCATCTTTCCAAAAAGACGGTAAGTTCTCACAAGAGTTATATGATGAACTGTTACAGCAAAACAGATATACTCCGAAAAAATTTGAAGCTGAGATTCGCGCTACTTTATTAGCACAGCAAGCACAGGATGGCATTGCTAAGCTTGGCTTTATTTCTACTGCACGTGCCGACAAGACGCTAAAGCTTTTAAATCAAAAGCGTTTAGTGACAGTGTCAGAGCTTAAAACTAAAGACTATCTAGACCAAGTTAAAGTATATCCAGAAGAGGTAAAAGCTTACTACGATAAGCATAAAGATAAGTTGCGTGATCCTGAGCAAGTGAAAATTGAATTCTTATTATTATCTGCAAGTAGTTTAGTGCCAGGTATTAAAGTAGATGATGCTGATGTGAAGCGTTATTACGATGAGAATGCAGCTAAATTTAAAGGCGATGAGCAAAGACGCGCTAGCCATATCTTGATTGGCTTTGGTGTGAACGCAACGCCAGAGCAAAAACAAGAAGCTAAAAATAAAGCGCAAGCTTTGTTAGCAACTATCAAAAAGAATCCAAAATCTTTTGAAGAGTTAGCAATTAAAAACTCACAAGACCCTGGTTCTGCAACTAAAGGTGGCGATTTGGGCAGCTTTGGCCGTGGCGCAATGGTAAAGCCATTTGAAGAAACAGCATTCAAAATGAAGGTGGGAGAGGTTAGTGACTTAGTAGAGTCTGAGTTTGGCTATCACATCATTAAAGTGACAGAAATTACTGGCCAAGGCTCTGATTTTGAGTCATTAAAAGCGCAAATTAAAGGTGACTTGATTTTCCAAAAGGCACAAGCTGAGTTTGTTGAAAAAGCCGAAAGCTTTAGCAATGCGGTTTATGAACAATCTGAAAGCTTGGCACCGGTTGCTAAAATGTTTGGTGGTCAGTTACAGCTTTCTGGTTGGACTTCACGTGAAGATGCGACTAAGTTCTTCAAGAACGATAAAATCGTTAGTTTGATTTTCTCACCAGAGGCTATTAAAGAGCACCGTAATACAGAGGCTGTTGAGATTTCACCTAACAATCTAGTGTCAGCACGTGTGCTTGAGTACAAACCTGCAGCAACAAAATCGTTTGATGCTGTAAAAGCTGGTATTGAAGATTTACTTAAACTTGAGGCGGCTTCAAAATTGGCAATTGCTAAAGGTGAAGAGGCTTTGAAAACCTTACGTGCTGGCGGTGCAGTTGCTAATCTGGATTGGATCCCTGAAGTTAAGGTGGATCGTAAAAATGCACAAGGTTTGACGCAGTTGGCGATGACCCAAGTGTTTAAGACTGATGTAAGCAAGTTACCGGCTTACTCTGGTTTGGCTGATAGCAAGCTGGGTTATTTGATTGTAAAAATCATTGAAGTAGATACTGCTAGCGTTGCTGATGCTGAATCAGTAAAAACGGCTAAAGGCGAGCTTAGCCAAGTGTTATCAGATGAATACTTATCAGCGTATAAACAATCTCTACGTGAAAAAGTTAAAGTGACTGTTAACCAACGTTTGTTATTAGAAAACACTAGCCACTAATGATATAGTTTGGCCTCATATTGAGGTCAATCTGTTAGTAATAGGCAATAAAAAAGGCACCTAGGTGCCTTTTTTATTGCGCGCTAATCTCTTAGCTTAATCAATGCTGCCCGCAGCAGTGATATTCATGCCACCGTCTACGTATGTGATTTCACCTGTAATACCAGAAGCTAGGTCACTGCATAAGAAGGCAGAGGCGTTACCGACTTCTTCAATCGTTACGTTTCTGCGTAATGCAGCGTGTTTCTCGTTAAAGCCAATCATCTTGTCAAAGTCTGCGATACCTGACGCTGCAAGCGTTTTAATTGGGCCTGCAGACACTGCGTTAACGCGGATGCCACGTGGGCCTAAGCTTTGTGCTAAATAGCGTACATTCGCTTCTAAACTCGCTTTAGCTAAGCCCATGACGTTGTAGTTCGGCATTGTGCGTTCTGCACCTAGGTAGCTTAGTGTTAACAGGCTGCCTTTACGGCCTTCCATCATAGGGTAAGCGGCTTTAGCTAGTGCTGAAAAGCTATATGAGCTGATGTCGTGTGCAATGCGGAAATACTCACGGTCAACTGCCTCAAGGTAGTCGCCAGCAAGTGCTACTTTAGGTACAAAGGCAACAGAGTGCACTAGTGAATCTAAACCGTCCCAGTGTTTGGCTAGTGCAGGGAATAGTGCATCGATTTGCGCGTCTTCTGCAACATCACATGGTAATACAATTTTTGAATCAAAATCTGCGGCTAAGTCTGCTACGCGCTTTTCATGTTTGTCGACTTGATAAGTGAATGCGAGTTCGGCGCCTTCTCTTTTCATTGCGGCAGCAATGCCGTAAGCGATTGAGCGGTTACTTAATAAGCCCGCGATGAGTACTTTTTTACCAGCTAAGAATCCCATAGTTATTTCCTATTTACTTGTCATTAGAGGAAGGGGTGGTTTAGCGTCTACTAAACTCGATAGCTGCGTGATAGCTTAGATTATATTTTTGTGTGGAACTAACGATTGCTTCCACTTCGTGGGTCTAGTGCATCACGCAAACCCTCACCGAGCAGATTATAACCTAACACGGTAATTAAAATCGCTAATCCTGGAAACAACGATAGCCACCAGGCAAACTGAATATATTCTTTGCCATCGGTTAGAATGTTTCCCCAGGAGGCTTGGGGCGCTTGTACGCCTAAGCCTAAAAAGCTTAAGCCTGACTCCATGAGTACGGCGCCAGCCACCCCTAATACCGCGCTGACGATGATAGGCGTTAGGCTATTGGGTAGCAAATGGGTGAAGATGAGCCTAGCATTTTTGGCGCCTAGCGTGCGCGAAGCCATGACAAACTCGCGATCATTTAAACTTAAGAATTCCGCGCGCACCAGTCTGGTAACGCCCATCCATGAGGTGAGGCCGATCACGATCATGATGTTAATGATAGAAGGTGTTAAAAAGGCAATCACAGCCAATATCAGGAAGAAGCTAGGGATAGATAGCATGACGTCAACGATGCGCATGATGCATGTATCTACCCAGCCGCGATAAAAGCCAGCGAGCGCGCCAAGTAAGATGCCGATGGCAGTCGATATGCCAACTGCTACTAAGCCCACTAATAGTGAAATGCGACCACCATAGAGCATACGGCTAAGCACATCGCGACCTAGTCCGTCGGTGCCCATCCAGTGTTGCATAGAAGGGTCAAGTAATATTGCCTTCACATCAATGTAGTTGGGGTCGTACGGCGCTATGATAGGCGCGAGCATTGATAATAAAAACACACATATGATAATGATGAAGCCGACTAATGAAAGTGGATTAGATAATGCCTTTTTGAAGAGCGTTGTTTGCGTATTCATCTTTATTAAACCTTAAATACGGTTAAGCCTTAGCTACGCCACGACGTACGCGTGGATCTGCCCATGCGTAGGCTACATCTGCTAGCAGGTTGCCGATCAGTGTTAATGCTGAGCCTATTGTGAGTATGCCCATGACCACGGGGAAGTCGCGCATCAGCACGGCATCGTAAAACAGTTTACCCATGCCGGGGATAGCGAAAATGGTTTCTGCAATCACTGAGCCACCGATGAGGCCTGGGATTGATAAGCCTACAATGGTAATGAGCGGCAGTAACGCGTTGCGTAAGGCATGCGTGTACACTACTTTACGTTCACCTAAGCCTTTGGCACGTGCAGTGGTGATGTAGTCTTGCTGCAATACATCCAGCATGCCGTTTTTCACAAATAAGGTGATGCCCGCAAGCCCTGTAATTGATGGAATAATCACAGGCAGCCATAAGTGGCTGAAAGAGTCTTTTATTTTATGCCAGGTGTCCATTGAATCATAATTGAGGCTGTGCAGGCCGGAGATAGGAAACCAGTTGTGTACCACACCCAGCCAGTACATAAGCAGTAAAGATAGCCAGAAGCTAGGGATAGAAAAACCGATGAAGTTAAATAGGGTGATTGATCGGTCTTGCCAGCCTTGATATTTGCGTGCGGCAATAATGCCAAGTGGTATTGCCAGAGCAAGGGTGATGACTAAGCCGATTACGTTAATCATTAAGGTAATTGGTAAGGCTTGTTGAATCATGCCTTCGGTCACGTTGCCATCAGCATCTACGGTTTGCCAAAACACAGGTTTTTGGTGCGATGCAAACGAGTTGCCAAAATCTAATGTAACCATGCGTTTTAACCATAAACCATACTGCTCGATGACAGGTTTATCTAAATGGTACATTTCACGTAGTTTTTGTCTGGATTCTTCGCTCGCTTTAGGGTTGAAGGCGGCTTCATTATTGGTAATATCACCTGGTGCTAGATGCATGATAAAGAATGAGATGAGGCTGATGCCTATCAGCATCGGTATCATCCACAACACACGCTTGACTAGATATTTAATCATAATAGTTATTGAGTGCTAATTTCATTTCTTCTTAAAGATTGTGGAATATACCAATCTTGTGAGTTATGGCCTATGCCGGCGGGCGGTGCTGGGTCATCAATGCCTTTGACACGCTTATGTATCGCGGTCAAACCATAGCCTGCAGAGAGATAGATGATGGGGCTGTCTTCAAGCAGTATTTCCGCGAACTTGTGGTAAATCACCATGCGCTTATCTGGGTTCAGTTCTAGTCGGCCTTGCTCCAGCAGTGCGTCAATTTTAGGGTTGTTGTAACCGATGAAATTAAATTGGCCAGGTGCTTGCTGGCTGGAGTGCCAAATATTGTATTGGTCCGGATCTAAACCTAAGCCCCAGCCCAATACGACTACATCAAAATCACCAGTTTTAATGAAGCGGCTGATAAAGCTTGCCCATTCTATCGCGCGGATTCTGACGTCAATGCCGACTTCTTTCAGTCTGCGTTGAATTAGCACTGCTGATTTTTCACGCTCTTTATTTTGGTTGGTGATGATTTCAAAGCTAAATGGTTTACCGTCACGTTCTAATATGCCGTCGCCATTGCTGTCAGTAAAGCCTGCTTCTTTCAGCAAAGCGCGTGCTTTTGCCGGGTCGTAAGGGTAAGGTTGTAGGGCAGGGTTGCTCCAGCGCGTACCCGGTTTGTATGGAGAAGCAATGTTAATGCCTAGCCCTAGGTAAACACCATCTATGATTTCTTGCTTATCAATAGCGTAATTAATCGCACGCCGTACACGCACGTCATCAAACGGTTTGTGTTTGAGATTAAAGCCCATGTAGGTGTAACTATTGCCGAGTTCTTTATACAGCGCGAGTTTTTTGAGCAATTCAGGGCGGGCAGGGATGATGCGCGAGTATTTAATCGGATCCAGACCCATCAGGTCAATGTTGTCGGCCATCAACTCTAAAAACTGTGCGGAGTTGTCTGGAATGATCCGTGTCACCAAACTATCAATTTGGGCTGGCCCAAGTACAGAATTGGCATTTCTGGAAAGCATCAGGTGTTCGCCATGCTTCCAGTTGTCTAGTTTGTAATAGTTACTGCCTACTGGCTTGCGAGCGAATGCAGTGGTGTGCAGGTCTTTACCCTCAAGCAGGTGTTTGGGCAGTATTTGTAGGCCGGCCCAGCTATCTAGGGCTGGTGCATAGGCTTGGGCGTAGGTAACACGAAACGTCTGCGGGTCTGGTGTTTCTGCCTTTTTTACCAGTAAAAAATCAGAAGCGTATGGACTGGCGTTTTTTTCATCGGTCACTGCTTGCCAAGTAAACATTACATCTGCGCTGCTAAGCGGCTGATTGTCTGCCCATTTTAGGTTGGGCTTCAGCTTGAAAGTAATTGTTTTCTGGTCAGGGGATATTTGCCAGCTTTCAGTCAAATCGCCTTCTAGCTCAAGGTTTTTGTCATATTTGAGTAAGCTGTTAAAGATGTTGCTGCTGATTGCTGAGGATGCTGACTCTCCTGCGATCATAGAAATGAGGCCGCTAGGCTCACCTGTCATTGCGTTAATTAATGTGCCGCCAGAGACTTTAGGTGAGTTAACGTTGTAATCAATCTGATTTTGCTGGTCAGTGGTCGCACCACACCCTGTAATAACTAAGGCGAGTAACAGGCTGGTTGTGGTGTGTAGACTGAATAGTGGCGGCATTGGCAGTATTTATCTATTAAACGTTATGCTGTTATTGGATGATCAGCTTGGCGCCAGGGGTAATATGGCTGGATGATTTTTTGTTCCAACGTTTAAGGTCTGCCACTGCCACATCAAATTTATCAGCAATGCTGTGTAATGTGTCACCACGTTTAACGATATAAGTTTGTTTCTTTTCTACCGATTGACTCTTGCCTGCAGACTTTTTAGGAGTAGCCGTCTCTTTTGCGTCAGAAACATCAATACTCAACACTTGCCCAGTTTTTAGTTTGCCATTACGTAAGGCATTAGCTGCCAATATTTGTTTAACGCTAACGCCGTAGTATTTGGCAATCGATTGCATCACCTCACCTTTTTTCACCTTGTGCGTGATGGTTTGTTTTTGTGGCGCTACGTTCTCTATTTCATGATCCTCAATTACCGTTAGTGGCGCATCGTCATTTGCGTCAGATTTAGGCACCAAGATGGTAGTGCTTTTTTTCATCTTAGCTTGCGAGGACAAATCATTGACGTCTCTTAGCTGTGCTAGATTCATGCCAAACTTGTTGGCGATTTTATCCATGCTTTCACCGCGTTTTGCCTGATAAGTTTGCCAGTTAACTAAAGGCTTTTCGTAGTTAGCCAGGTTAGTTCTAAAGGTCTGTGCTGCCATAATTGGCAGTAATAGTTCCAGATTTTCACGGTCGCTATTAATCAGCGGACGGTCATAGCTTGGGTTGAGCGCAAGAAACTCTTCATGATTAATTTCTGCAAGCTTGGCGACTAAATGGGTGTCGATACGTGCTGGTGCGCTTACTTTGGCAAAGTAAGGTGTATTGGCAATGGTTGGTATCTTTAACCCGTAATTACTTGGGTCTGTCATCAAGTTCTTAACGGCCTGTAGCTTAGGCACATAGTTTTTGGTTTCATCTGATAGGTTCAGGCTTTCGTAGTCTGTAGGCAGGCCGAGTTTACGATTGCGCTCGATGGCTCGACCAACGGTGCCTTCGCCTGCGTTGTACGCGGCGAGTGCTAAGTCCCAAGCACCAAACATGGCGTGCAGCTTTTGCAGATAAGTGAGCGCTGCGTCAGTAGCCATAGTGATGTTGCGTCTGTTATCCACCCACCAGTTTTGCTTTAAGCCAAAATGTTTGCCTGTAGACGGAATAAATTGCCAGATGCCAGACGCGCTACTTTTTGAGTAAGCTTTAGGGTTATATGCGCTCTCAATCATTGGCAAAAGTGCAATTTCGGTTGGCATGCCGCGTTTTTCAACTTCCTCAACGATATGGAATAAATAGCGTTGGCTACGTTCGACCATGCGTTGAACATAGTCTGGGCGCGAGCTATACCATTCCTCGTGTTTAGTAGTGAGTGCAGAGGTCGAATCTGGCATGGCATAGCCATTTTTAATGCGTTGCCATAGATCATCATGCTGTGGTGCAGATTGATCTAATGTCGTAGTGCTGGCGTCGTTGTTGGAGCTGGTTTTATTGTCTTTGATATTGATTTCAAAGCTATCTGCTAGGCGCCCGCCTCGTGAAGGTTTTTGGCCTTGCAGCTCTTTACTGGCTTCCGGTTTGCTACCTAAATCTCGCATGGCTGGTTTAAACGAGTCATCTGAGAAAATAATAATCTCATCACCAGCAACATTAGAAATAGTGTTTGATTCTGCATGCGATGCTGTGCTGAACAACATGGCTGTAGTGGCTAAGCTGATGAACAGGGTGGACTGGATGCGTACTAAACTAACAAGAGTTTGGATGGCAGGAGTTTGAATAGATTGACCAATGCGTAAGAAAAATTGAATACCCATAAAAACGCTCTTGTTCATCATAATGCAACATAGTAACGAACGTGCGTTCGCAAAGTCAAGTTAAAATCACCGTAAAATGCTTTATAAATATTATCTATCTTCATGATTAATATGAGTTTCTAAGCGATCTCATTGCGCTGAATGTTTGTAAGTTAGTTGCTGTTTCAGTATTTAATGATGCTTGAATTTCAGGCATATGGCAGCGTAAAAATGGATTCGTTTCCAGTTCTAAAGCAAGGGTAGAGGGTAGGGTGGGTTGGCCTGATGTTCTCAGTATTTTTGCATCCTGTTGGCGTTTAACTAGCGATGGGTTGCCGGGCTCTAAACTGAGTGCAAAGTTAATGTTGTGCAAGGTGTACTCATGTGTGCAGTACACTTGCGTGCTAGCAGGGAGTGCTGCCAGCTTTTGCAGTGATGCCATCATTTGTGCAGGTGTCCCTTCAAACAGTCTGCCGCAGCCAGCGCCAAATAAGGTGTCGCCGCAAAATAGCCATTGCTGTTCTTGATGTTCAATGTAATAAGCGATATGGCCAAGCGTATGCCCTGGTACATCAATCACTTTTGCGTGGCTTATCCAATCACACAAATACAGTTGCTCGGGCTCGCTCACAGGCTTATGTGCAAATGTGTACTGTTCTAATTTTGGGGCAAAAACTTCTAGATTAGGATATGTTCTTAATAGTAAATCCACCCCGCCGATATGATCTTGATGGTGGTGAGTAATTAAGATGGTTTGTAAATCTAGGCCAAGTTGATTTAGGGTGTTAATGACAGGTGTAGCATCTCCGGGGTCCACCACAATGGCTTTGCGCTGGTTGTGAATAAGCCACAGGTAATTGTCATTAAAAGCCGGGATTGGAATAATTTGTATTGGATGTTGTATATCGTCTATCATCTGTTTAAGTATATTACTTTACTAAAATTTAGTTTGTTTTAATTCAATTAAAGTGACATCAACGCTATGAGTCAGCTACTAAATACATCAGCACCGCTACACCCGGAGTATCAATGGCTAAATTCAGCACTTGGTCGTTACTTGCAACATGAAGAGCAAGTACTATACGATCAGGCAGTGGTTGATTTATTTGGGTTTAATGCATTGCAAATCGGTTGTTTGCAAATGGATTTGCTACGCAGCTCACGTATAGCACACCGATATAGATCTACAGAGTATGCTAATGCAATGGAGTTCCCGCATTTGTATTGCAGCGATGATTTTTTGCCTATTGCAGATGCTAGTTTGGATTTATTAATTTTACCGCACCGGCTTGAGTTTAGTGAGCGCCCCCACCAGACGCTACGCGAAGCAGCGCGTGTGATGATGCCGGAAGGGCATTTGTTGATATCAGGCTTTAATCCACTGAGTTTGTGGGGCATGGCGTTATTCTTGAGAAATTTACTGCACAACAATGATGCCGCTGCGAAAACATTTCCGTGGAATGGTAGTTTTATTGGCTTGGGTCGTTTAAAAGACTGGTTAGCCTTGCTAGGGTTTGAGGTGATTTCGGTACAAATGTGTTGTCATACCCCACCCTGTAAGCAAGAGTCTTGGCATCGCCGTTTTGGCTTTATGGATAAGCTTGGCGCAAAATGGTTATCGGCAATTGGCGGGGTATATTTTATTGTGGCCAAAAAACGTGTAGCAGGCATGACGCCACTGAAACCTAGCTGGAAAACAGTGCCAGTAAAACCGAATTTGGTGGTACGTCCTACACAACGTAAGCCTAGTCAACGTGGGCGTTCTGACTAGCTCTGATATGGCAAAGCATCAGAGCTTTTAATCTATCAATTAGCCGTAAATCAGTTAAATCTGCATCAATGCTTTTCTAATTTCAGCCTCATCAATATCTTTACCAATTATCACAATGCGTGACATTGCTTCTTCTTCGTCCCAACCCTCAAGCAATGTGGGTGGGTAGGGTGTGAAGTGCACGGCATGAATAGCTAGCGGTGCGGGCTGGTCTTCCGCGTGAATAATGCCTTTTAAACGTAATAGTTTTGCGCCATGGGTTTGGCACAGCTTCAAAATCACAGGTTTTAAATCGCGCCAGTTCAGCGGCTTGGGCATGGTGACGGTAAAACTAGTGATACCGTCCTGATGTGGTTTTTGCGGTAACGTGCCTTTAGGCGCACTAATTTTACTTGGGGTGCGTAACCAGCGTTGCGGTGTTGCAGTTTTGCCTGTGGGGTCAAATAAGCCAACATCAATGATGTTATCCGGGTTGATTTCTCCATGCTGAATCAAGTGTTGATTAGCACCTGGGTTAATTTCTGCTAGTTTCTCCTGTAGCGCCTGTATCTGTGACGGTTCTGCGATATCGGTTTTAGTCAGCAGCAGAACATCGGCTACGGCGGCCTGTTTGAGGGCCTCTGCATTATTTTCTAATTGACTTAAACCATAAACGCTATCAATAGTGACTACCACGGCATCTAGCCTGAAAGTGGACTCAATCACCGGTTCATTCATTAAATTACCCAAAATCGGGCCGGGGTCAGCCATGCCGGTGGTTTCTATCACTAAGCGGTTAAATTGCGGAATCGCCTGTAGCGCACGTTTAAAGAATAAATCGCGCATAGTGTCCGCCAGCTCGTTTTTTAAGGTACAGCAGACGCAGCCTGAGTTTAATAATACGGTGTTGTCTGCAATATGCTCACTATCTACCTGCGTAGCCAGAATATGGTCTAGGCCTGTTTCACCAAGTTCATTAATGATGACGGCAGAATCATGCATTTTAGGATCACTTAACAGCTTGTTGAGTAAAGTGGTTTTGCCAGAGCCTAGAAAGCCTGTGAGCAGTGTAACGGGGATGCGTTTATCCATAGGTCGAGATTTATCTTAATGTTGAATTTATTTAGCGTTTAAATTTGTTAGGGGTATTGCTCAAGTTGAATGTCAGCGTGTTTGTGTGTTGCAGTGCTGACACAAGCCTTTGATATTAATATCAATAGATTCAACATGATACAGCTCTAATACTTGTTTTGGAAACTGCGGTTTTACTTCATGTATGCAGGTGACTTCACCACACGAGGTGCAGTGCAGGTGAGCATGCTGGTGTGGGTTCGGTAGTAGCTGCTTTTCGTCCGCATTGGCTTCGCTACGTGTATAAGTATTGTGTGAAAACTGGAACTTCCATGCGCGGTTTTCACCTGAAATCTTATGAATCAGATGGTGTTCTGTTAGCCAATCTAGCACGCGGTAAATGGTGACGCGATCAAACTCTTTTTGGCTGGCCATCTGCTCTAAAATTTCAGAGTGGCTCAATGCGGTGCGTGCGCTGGTAAGTACTGTTAGTACGGCAAGGCGCGCTTTGGTTGACCTTAAGCCGGCATCAGTAAAAATTTGTTGTGTGTTCATGAGTAACTGTGGTGAATTAGGGGCGCATTATGAACTACAGGAGAGCATGGAACAACCCGCTTTATGTCTTGCCCAATCCGGGCGCTTTTGTTCAAATCTTTCCATGCCAGCTTGTTCTGTATAAGGGCTGCGCAGCAATTTAAGCAGCGCTTCAATCATGCTGGTGTCGCCTTGATCGGCTAAATCAATTGCTTCTTGCGCTAGGTAATTACGCAACACATAACGCGGGTTATGGCTAGCCATGCGTGCGTGCCTTACTGTTGCTGATTCAGCACTTTGCAATATGCGTTTTGCATATAGCGCCAGCCAATCGTTAAAGTCTGCCTCAAAGTTTTTATAGCCTTGCTCGGTATAAAACGCGATTTTTAAATCTGCGATATTCGGTGTTGCTAAATCAATATGCGGTAAATGGGTGAAAAATAAGGTCATATCCACTTCAGCACGGGTCATCAGCTCAAAGCAGCGGTTAATCATTTCACCATCAGCCTCTTGCCAAGCATCAAGTCCGAACTTACCCACTAATGCGTCTATCAAGCTTTGAGTATATACAGCTTCATACTGGTCTAGCGCATGATTTAAACCAACGGCATCCGGCAAAATGGTTGATAGTGCATCGGCAAGGCGCTCTAAATTCCAGCGCCCAATATCATGCTGCCGGCCAAAGCAATAACGCTTGCCTTGAGCATCAGTTGTGTTCGGCGTCCAGCCTGGGTCAAAATTATCTATCCAGCCGTAAGGGCCGTAGTCAATAGTGAGACCAGTAATCGACATGTTGTCTGTATTCATCACGCCGTGCACAAAGCCTATGCGCATCCAGTGTGCAATCATGCGCGCTGTGCGTTCGCATATTTCTGTAAACCACGCTTCAATGAGTGCTGCAGAGGGTTCATCTTTGGTTAAGCTGTGTGTTTGTTGCTTTAACCAGTCGCTAAAGTCGCGATCTATCGTAAAGCTAATCATTTGTTTTAAAAGCGCATGGTTGCCACGGCTGGCTAATAGCTCAAAATGCCCAAAGCGCGTAAACGATGGCGCTACGCGGCAAACAATGGCGCCTTGCTCCATTTGAGGATTACCGTCATAAAACATATCACGTACGACTTGGTCGCCTGTCTTTACTAAGCTTAATGCGCGGGTAGTTGGCACGCCTAAGTAGTACATGGCTTCGCTGCATAAAAACTCACGTAATGAAGAACGTAACACGGCACGGCCATCGGCACGGCGTGAGTAGGGTGTTTCGCCAGCACCTTTGAGTTGCAGTTCAAAGCGTTGGTTGTTGTGAATCAGCTCGCCTAAATAAATGGCGCGGCCATCGCCTAATTGCCCAGCCCAATTGCCAAATTGATGACCGCCATAACAAGTGGCATAGGGCTGCATTCCTTCCAGTAGCTGATTGCCGCCTAAAGCACTCACCATGGCTGGGTCGTGCATATCGGCATCAGACAGCCCCAGCATCTCAGCAACATCGCTTGAATAAGCCATTAGGGATGGTGCTTTCACCGGTGTAGGCATGACGCTAGACCAGAGTGCATCTTTTACCTGACGCGTGTAGTTTGCGGTAACTGTGTCGCTAGGGAGTTCTCTGTAAAAGCGATTATCAAAATTAAGTGTTCTCATACCAGCATTTTAGATGGTTTGGCTTACTTAAAGTTACAATTTTTTGCAGTGAATCATAGGCTGGCTAATGTATGATTGCGGTTATATTGGAAATAGAAAAAACGGAATGAACGTATTTTACGAAGAAGACGGTAACTTTAAGGTTGCCAGCATCATGAGCGAGGCTGAAAGCTCGATGCAAGTTGAGTCAATTAGCGGAAAACGTAGCAAAATCAAGGCGGCTAATGTCTTGCTGCGCTTTGAGGCGCCATTGTCTGGCTTTTTAGAAACCGCACAAGCTGAGGCAGATAAACTTGAGCTTGATTTCCTGTGGGAATGTTGCGGCGAGGCCGAGTTTAACTTTGAAGACTTTGCGCAGGAATATTACGGTAAAAAACCAACGCATTTAGAGGCCGCTGCTATTGCGGTTCGCCTGCACAGCGCGCCAGTTTATTTTAATCGCAAGGGTAAGGGGCGCTATAAGGCTGCGCCTGCGGATATTTTAAAGGCAGCATTAGCAGGGCTGGAAAAGAAGCGTTTGTTAGCAGAAAAAATGGCTGGTTATGTGGAGCAGCTAAAAGCGCTGACCATGCCAGAAGAGTTAATGCAAAAGCGCGATATGCTGCTGTACGAGCCAGATAAAAACGCATTTGAATTTAAAGTGTTAGATACGGCTGCCGGTGCCTTGCATTTGAGCCACCTTAAATTGTTGCATGCATGTGGTGCGATTCCTTCCGTGCATGATTATCACTTGGGGGCTTTTTTGCGCGAGTACTTTGCAAAAGGCGAGGCGTTTACCGATGAGCAATTATCGGCCTTGTCTGCGGGTATCAGCTTTGATTTACCGATGGCCGAAGCTGAGGCATTTAGTATCGACGATAGCACCACCACTGAGATTGATGATGCTTTTTCTATGCGCCAGCTTGACGATGGCGTGACGTGCGTAGGTATACATATTGCCGCGCCAGCATTGGGTATTGATGTAGATAGCCCTTTAGACCTTGCTGCGATGCACCGTTTATCTACGGTTTACATGCCTGGTCATAAAATCACCATGCTGCCGGAGTCGGCTATTCGTCCGTTTAGCTTAGATGAAGGGCAGATTAAGCCGGTACTGTCGATGTATCTGCATGTGAATCCTGACCTTACTATCGCACAGCGCCACAGTAAAGTGGAGTTGATTAAGGTGGCAGAAAACCTGCGGCATGACGCGTTGGAGCCATATTTTAACGAAGCCACGCTGGCGGCAGATAGTGGCCACCCGTATTGGTCTAAGTTGTTGTTCTTATTTAATCTAGCAGAATCTTTGGAAAAAGCGCGCGGCAAATATGACCCAACAAAACCGCCGCAAGTAGATTACAACTTTTACGTGAATGATGGCAAAGTGAGTATCGTAGGACGCCATCGTGGTTCGCCTATGGATAAACTAGTGGCCGAGTTGATGATTGAAGCCAATAGCCAATGGGGTGCGTTATTAGCCAGCCACCAAGTGCCGGGTTTATACCGTGCGCAAATGGGCGGTAAAGTTTACATGACCACTAAAGCCGAGCCGCATCAGGGCTTAGGCGTAGCACAATACTCATGGAGCACATCACCTTTACGCCGCGCAGTTGATCTTATCAACCAGCGACAAATTATCAGCGTGGTACAAAATCAGCCACCGATTTATCCGCAAAACAGTGATGCACTTACCACGCATATGCGTAACTTTGAGCTTACCTACAAAGCGTATAGCGAGTTTCAGATTCGTATGGAGCGCTATTGGTGCTTGCAGTATTTGATTCAAGAGGATATTCAAGAAGTGCACGCCACGGTATGGCGCGAAAACTTGGTGCGTTTAGACAACCTACCATACATGACTAAAGTATATGGTCTGCCGGAGTTAAAAGTTGGTACGCGTGTGAGCTTGCAAGTGCAAGAGGTAGATACGCTGATGATGGAACTGCGGACTAAGTTCCTGCAAGTGTTAGAGAATGAAGCAGTCGTTACCGAAATACCTGCCGAGGATGAGGGAACTGAAGTGGAGGCAGCTTAAGTGTTTACTGCGGCAAAAAAAATGCTAAAAGGCTTTGCGCATGCAGCTTTGAGTGAAGCGGTCGATGTTAGTGAGCTGAATGGGGTGCGCGCACTGCATTTAGGTTCTGCTACCGTACAAAGTGCCATGCGGATTAGAGAGCCATTTGAGCTGGAACTCACTTATACGCGTGCCATTATGTGTTTTTTGTTGTTTCACAGTAACGTTAGGCACATGCTGACGATAGGACTGGGTGGCGGCTCAGTTGCTAAGTATGTTTATGCACACTGCCCGGAAATTAAGGGTACTGTCGTTGAAATTAACCCTAGAATCATCCAAGTGGCTAAAAATCAGTTCTTTGTGCCAGATAATGATGAAAAGTTTGAGGTAATCGAGGGTGACGGCTTAGTTTATTTAGCTGAGCACACAGAGGTAGCTGACGTTTTATTTATTGATGCTTTTGATAGCAACGGCATTCCCCCGAACTTTTGTAGCCAAGACTTTTTTGACCAATGCGCGCAAACCTTAAAAGATGATGGCGTATTTGTGATTAACCTCTGGGGTAGTGATAAAAAATTTGATGTGTATCTGACTAGAATCGAGCAGAGCTTTAATCAGCGTGTGCTGATATTGCGCACTGGCAAGCCTGGCAATATTGCCGTATTTGGCTTTAAGCAAGGCATTGCAGATTTAAGGCTAAATGGCCTGCGTGACTGCGCAAAGCTATTAGAAAAGACACACAAAATTGAATTTATGCAGTTTGTAGAAAAACTGGCAGACAATAACAATAGTAGTAATAACCGAATATTTATGAAAAGCGATCGTTAATTTATGGCACTTGATAAAAACACCCCGCGTGACCAACGCAGCCCACGTGAACCGCAGGGTCAGCAAAATAGACCGGCACAGCCAAATAGGCAAGCACCTAATCGCTACTTTGCTACCTGTCCACGCGGTTTAGAGCAACTGCTGGCGGATGAGCTTAAGCAAGTCAGCGCAAAAGTTGTGAATGTGACTGATGGCGGTGTGAGCTTTGATGGTGATTGGTCAGTGTGCTATGCGGCTAACTTGCACTCGCGCATTGCTACCCGCATTTTGTGGCAGGTTGGGCGCGGTAAATACCTCAATGAGGAAGACTTGTTCAATGCCGCCTACAAAATGAACTGGCCGCAATGGTTTGATGTAAAACATGACTTTATGGTTAAAGTAACAGGCGTTAAGTGCCCATTAAAGAGCTTGGAATTTGCAACGCTAAAAATTAAAGACGCAGTTTGCGATAAATTCAGGTTAGCTGTAGGTAGCCGTCCTTACATTGATACTAAAACACCAAGTGTGCGTATCCATGCTTATCTAACTACAGATGAGTATCAATATTATGTTGATACCTCAGGTGCAGCTCTATACCAGCGCGGCAACCGCGGCGCGAGTATTGAAGCGCCATTGCGTGAAAACTTAGCCGCAGGCATTTTAAAACTCACAGGCTGGCAAGCAGGCCAACCATTGTTAGATCCAATGTGTGGCAGCGGTACCTTCCTGTTAGAAGCTGCCATGATGGCACTTGAAATGGCACCAGGTATTAAACGTGAATTTGGTTTTGAAAAACTTAAAACGTTTGAATCAGACACTTGGAAAAAGATTAAAAACCAAGCCCTAAGCAAAGTTAAAAAAGTCAGCTTCCAAAAAATATACGGTTCCGATATGGATTTGCGCGCAGTACGCGTGACCAAGCAAAACCTGGAAGCCGCTGGTTTGTTAGAGGCGGTGCAAGTATCGCATGTTGATATGTTAAACGTGATTCCGCCGGCTGATCATGGCGTGTTAGTGGCTAACCCACCATACGGCGTGCGTATTGGTGAAGATGAAGCGCTCACCTTGCTCTACCCAAAAATGGGCGAAACGCTTAAACACAAATTTGCGGGCTGGAACACTTACTTCCTCACGAATGATTTACGCATGCCCAAGCTGATGCGCCTTTCACCAAGTAAAAAAACGCCGCTGTTTAATGGCCCATTAGAGTGTCGCTTGTTTGAAATTAAAATGGTGGCAGGCTCTAACCGAAAAGATAAACCAGAGGCATAAGGAAACTACATGGCAGACTCATTAGATGCACTAAGAGCCCGCGTCAATGCATTTGTCACCGAGCGTGATTGGGCACAGTTTCACTCACCTAAAAACCTCGCCATGGCCATGATAGTAGAGGCGGGCGAGGTGGTAGAGCATTTTCAGTGGATGACAGAAGATGAAAGCCGTAATTTAGACGCCGCGACTAAAGAGCAAGTTGGGCAAGAGCTTTCTGATACCTTGGTTTATTTGTTACGGATTGCCGAAGTTTGCGGTGTGGATTTAATTGAAGCCGCCAATAAAAAAATAGATTTGAACGCGCAAAAATATCCAGTAGAAAAATGCAAAGGCAGCAACGCTAAATACAGTGCGTATGAATAACCAGCCTATTGATTAGTACTATTGTTTTAGGGGCAAAAGATGAGTAATACAATTCAATCTCCCGTAACTCAGCTGCTTGAACAGCAAGGAGTTGCTTTTGACGTCATCGAAATCCCTTTAAGTGAAGATAAAAAGCCAATACGCAGCTTAGAAGAGCTGCTCAGTAGCAAAGGGTTAAATCCCAATGCTGTAGTGCGCAGTGTTGTGTTCAGAGGCGAGTCTGGCCAGTTTGTATTGTTGGCTGTTGCTGGTGGTGGCCGCGCTGATTGGGGCATACTACGTAAACACCTGAGTGAGCGTAAGTTGCGCATGGCAGAATATGACGAAGTACCAGAAGCAACCGGCTATGTGGTTGGCGCGGTGCCGCCAATTGCGCTGCCAGAAACGGTACGTGTCCTAGTAGATAAAAGCGTGCGCAATTATGAGACTGTGGTCATCGGGAGTGGAGTGTTGGGCTATGCGCTAGCACTTAACACTGAGGCTTTATTGACCTTATTTGCAGGTGCAGATGAAGGCGAGTTTGTTAAGGTTGAAGCTTAGGGCTAGCTGGCGCCATGAGATGTTTCACTAGATGAGCTAGCCTGTAACTTTTGCCTAGCTTCTTCAGCATAGGCCTGCTTTTCAAAGCAGTTGTTCCAGTAACCATTACGCCCATGACACACTTCCCACAGGCTAGACAAAGCATAGGCCGGCAAAAATAATACTCCCCATCGCTCGTATTGCCTAACATGCTCATGCGCTCGCAGTGCGCTAAGCTCGTTGTGGCATGTACCTAAAATAACATGACCAACTGTTATCGCGCCAAAGCAGAATGGACGGGGGCGTGATGCAAAGAAATTGCCCACCCAGCCGCCATGAAATTCAGCTACTCCATCCATAAAGTGCACTCTGCCACCAAAAACAATCATTACCAGCCCAAGCAATATACCCAGCAATGTGTTGGGTGCAGCCCAGGCATATGCAATTAGCTTGGAAAGTGTTCTGAGATATGTGCTCATAAAGGCTAATGTTTGCATTGATGGCGTCATTAGTCGCCCACTTGACGGAGTAAATTAACGAATAATTGCCATGATTAAGGAAAGCGCAAAAAAGCCCCATCCCAAGTATCTAAAAACATTGGCAAATAACTTGTAGTTTGTTTCGTTGTTCCGTCTATCGTAGTGGTCAACGACAACTGACAGCATAACTAAACAGGCGCAAATAAATGCTGCATACATTATCCACGCGGGAACGTCATGGAGATGGACGCCTTTAGATCGCTTACCAGGGATGTATAAGTCATTAACCCAGACACCATATGCACCATAAGCTGCCAGTAAAATCGAAAAAGCAATATTTTGCATTCTTTCATTAGCGGGAATGTGGTTAGGGGTATAGTTGATATCTTTATGCATAACGTCAATTGAGTATTCGTGAAAAGTGCTCAATAAAAAAGCCCAGCAAATTAATCTGCTGGGCTTTTGTTATTCAAACGTACAATTTATAAAACAGCTAAAGCTGCTTCGTAGTTAGGCTCGTCTGCAATTTCAGCTACTAATTCGCTGTGTAATACTTTGTTGTGTTCATCTAGCACTACAACTGCACGCGCTGTTAAGCCAGCTAGGCTGCTGTCTGTAATGAATACACCGTAATCTGTTGCAAATTTAGCTGTATTGCGGAATGTAGATAATGTCACTACATTTTCAATGCCTTCTGCGCCACAAAAGCGGCTTTGTGCGAAAGGTAAGTCTGCAGAAATACATAACACTACGGTGTTAGCAACGCTGCTCGCTTTTTGGTTAAATGTACGTACAGAAGTTGCGCAAGTCGGTGTGTCGATGCTTGGGAAAATGTTTAATACTTTGCGTTTGCCAGAGAATGCATCGAGTGATTGTGTCACGCGTTTTGCATCGGCTAGTTCAAAGTTTGGTGCTGTTTGGCCTACTTGTGGCAGGTTACCGCCTACGTTAACTGGGCCGCCTTTGAGGGTCACTGTTGCCATGCTTAATTCTCCTTTGTTATAAAGTGGCTAACTTTATCGTTTATAGTTAAAGCAATCAACCATAAGTGCATTGTGGGTTAGTAGTATACAGCCCATTTAGACACCTGATTCATTGATTGTATGGGTTTACTTATGCCAGTAGATCTTCGCTCAAGTAACCAATCGTCATGGTTTGGTTATGCAATACGCTATCGTTAGTGTCCGGTCTTGGTGCAAATTCACCGTATGAATAAAAGCCGGTGATAGCTGTTTGATTACCTAAAATTTGCTGCACTAATTTAACTTCGTCAGCTACTAGGTCTGCCATGACACCTTTACGGCCAACACAGCTTACACAGATGGCTAAGCCGGTTTGGTTTACATTGGCATGGCTAGATACTAAATGCGCAGCATCGCCAGCGCCTTCTACTAAGCGGTCATGCGTAGATTGGCATAAACGCACGGTTTCACCTTCATCTACGTTACCGGCAAAGGTCAGGCTGTTGGTTTTAGGGTCAATGGCGAGCAAGGTACGAATCTTCTCAATATCGCGCTTACCTTCTTCAATTACCGCAAATGGGAATTTTAAGCCGCTGCCTGGCAGCTCTTTAGCTGAGTGTGCGCCTATATACATATTGTAAAGCGGCAGCGCCGGTTTACCATCAAGTTCCAGCACCACGTTCTTTTCAGACTTAGTCACTTTGCGCGGTGGGCCGTAAGGTTTCCAACCTCGGCCAACGCCAGTGGCCGCAATTAAACTGTTGCCATATAGGCCCACGGCAATCACTAGGCCATCAGACGCGGTGTCGTTAAATAGCTGTATGGTTTTGGTAAAATTAAAGCCATCGCCCGCCATGCCGCCCATAATTGGCGTTTCACCGAGTTCACTTTTAAAGCCTTCTAGTAACTCTGAGCCATTCACATTTAAACCATCAGAGTACACAAGCACGGCTTTTAAGCTGTCTGATTTTAATTGTTTTGCTAGCGTGACTGCGGTTTCAAATGAGTTTTGCATGCCGGTCATTTTGGTGTGGGTGACGCGCTGTACTGCCTTTTCCCATAAAATCGCGGTGATTTGCAAGCTATCATCATAAACGCCAGTAGCGGTGATTTCGCCAGAGGTAGAGCAGCCAATGATTTGTGCTGTCGGGTAACGTGCTTTTAATGTGCTTTGAAGTTTTGCTTCACTAAAGCGCTTTACTGATCCAAATACCAGTACCAAGTTAGCGGATGGTAGGGGTGAAGTGGCGGCTAAATCTTTGAGCGACATTTTAGCTGTTAATGATTCTTGTCTAATTATCATGCTTATCCCTTGATGACCTGCATTGACCTTTAAAAATATTTATTACTGCGTCAAGTTTTTATTGTATTCTGACAATTGTAATGAATTGTAATAAATTGTAACTTTGTTGATTATAGATTACCCTTTAGAGTGATTGAAATAAATATTATTATTTTTTTGATTAATGTAAATAATGGTATTGCTTATTAAGACAGACTGTATATAAAATGAAATATAACAAGTGCAGAATTGATACTATAGTAGCGATGCATACAAAATAAGGAGCTTACTGGTGAGCCAGGAAAAGCCGTTTCAAGAAAAGTTGACATTAGATCAGCTCTCAACAATCAAAGTCATGGTGATAGATGATAGCAATACGATTCGTCGTAGTGCGGAGATATTTCTCAAGGCATCTGGCTGCGAAGTGATACTCGCAGAAGATGGTTTTGATGCATTGGCAAAAATATCTAACGAGCATCCCGATTTGATTTTTGTTGATATTATGATGCCCAGGCTTGATGGGTATCAGACTTGTTCTCTCATTAAAAGAAACGCCCGTTACAAGGCAACGCCTGTCATTATGCTATCTAGCAAAGATGGCTTGTTTGACCGGGCACGCGGTCGCATGGTCGGATCAGACCAATACCTTACCAAACCCTTTACCCAAGAAACACTGATAGAAGCAGTACAAATCTATGCTGCAAAGGCTAAAAGTAATCAAAAAGAGGTGGATTGAATATGGCAATACAAACTATTTTAGTCGTTGATGATTCTGCAACAGACCGTTTTTTTCTAACCGAAATGTTAGAAACAGCAGGCTACCGTGTCGTAGGGGCTGAAAGCGGCGAAGAGTGCTTAACTAAAGTGGGTGCTAATCCGCCCGATCTTGTGTTGTGTGATGTGGTAATGCCTGGCTTAACCGGTTTTCAGGTGACGCGCACGCTGACAAAAAACCCTGCAACTGCACATATTCCCGTTGTGTTGTGTACGGGTAAATCGCAGGCAACTGATTTGGCTTGGGCATTAAAAATGGGTGCTAAAGCCTGTGTGACTAAGCCTGTGGTAGAGGCTGACTTGCTGGCTATTATTAAAACGATAGAGTAATCAACTTTAAGTGGATGAGTTTAAGTTGTTAGTCATGTGTTTTCTTTATATTTTTAATGGTACTGATTAGGATTAATAATTAATCGTGGCACAAACTTCTAATTTACGTGAGTTTCAAGAGGCGATTCTTTCTAAACTGAAAGATGCTGCTAACCAAGTTGGAGGGGAGTCATCGTCCCGTTTAGGCGTTACTGTTGGCGATAAAAGATTTTTAATCAACTTGCAGGACGTGAAAGAAGTGTTGCCAGTGCCTCCAATGCAGTTGGTGCCATTTACACAGCCATGGTTTTTGGGCGTTGCTAACGTCCGTGGTAATTTATATAGCATTTCAGATTTAGCGCAGTTTATGGGGATGCCACCAACGTCTAAATCTATTAATAATCGCATTTTGTTGCTCAGTACAGAATCCACGGCGCAAGTAGCGTTACTGGTAGATAGTTTGATTGGTCTACGTAGCATTCAAGGTATGCAGCTTCAGCCTGCAGAAGGTGAGGCTGATTTTTTTAGCATGAACGTGTATAAAGATGCTGAGAGTGGAGATTGGTTGGAGCTTGATGTTGAGGCGCTGGTTCAAAATAAAAACTTTGTACAGCCAATATAATTGGTTAAGCATGAGTAAAGTATTAGGTATTGATATCTTAGTGGTTGAATAGTGGTTAAGTAAGCAAATAAATTTAGAAATCGGGGTTAACAATGGCATTAAATCTTGCAGCTATAAAAGGCCTGCCACCACAAATAGGCTCGTTGATGGGTGGGTTCTTGACGAACGTTAAGGAAAAAATTTCTAACTCGACCATCGCCAAAAAAACTAACTCTGATAGTGGTAGCATGAGTGCTGGTTACCGCCAGCTTTTCTTACAGATTGTTGCGTTTATTTTGTTTGCATTACTGAGCTTTTGGGTAATTAATCAGGTGCGTGTGAATGGCCCTATTTATAATATTTTAGATACTTACGACCGACTAACGGCAGATACTAATCCGCCGCCAATGTTCCCGTTAGATGCTTTTGCGTCATACAACGAGGCATATGTTGCTTCTACCAGTTTTAATAACCAGAAACGTGACAATGCCTTAGCAAATGCGGCTAAAAGTGAAGCCATGTTCAAGGAGCGCTCTGAATACTGGCGTAAGAATTTAAGTAATAAAAAATTGGCTGCACCTTTGGAAGAGGTGATTAGTGCTGGTGCTAACTTTTTTGAGGTGGCAAATAAACGCTATGTTCCGGCACTATCATTAGGAACCGTAGCAGCTTCTGCGCCATTGCTAGAGCTAACAGCTGCTTTTGAAGCTTCTAAGCAGGCAGGTAATACGTTTACCCAGATGATTGCTAAAGAAAATAAATCATTGATTGAGTCGCAAACCAGTTTTATTCGATTGGTATTGGTTGGTTTGTTGTTACTAGGTTTAGTGTTGCTTGGCTTGATGTATTTTTACGGTAAGAAACAGGCAGTGCAATCGATTACTTTAACCAGCCAGCTTGCAAAAGAAGGCCAAGAAAACCAAGAAGCGGTGCTGCAACTACTAGACGAGATGGGTGACTTGGCGGATGGCGACTTAACGGTAAAAGCGGAAGTACGCGATAACATTGCAGGGGCGATTGCTGACTCTATTAACTATACGATTGATAGTTTGCGAGACCTTGTAGTTGAGATTAACCGTGCAACTGAGCAGGTGACTTCTGCGACCTCTGTGGCGCAAGGTACTTCTGAGCAGTTGCTAACTGCGGCTGAAACACAAGCGGCACAGATTACACAAACTACACAAGCGGTTAACGACATGACTCGCTCTATTTTGCAAGTGTCTAGCAATGCGGAGCAGGCTTCTCAGGTGGCGCAGCGCTCACTAGAGGCGGCGATTCAAGGTTCACAAGCGGTACAGAACACTATTTCAGGGATGAATGAGATTCGTACCCAGATTCAGGAAACCTCTAAACGTATTAAACGTTTGGGCGAAAGCTCACAAGAGATTAGTGAGATCGTTGAGCTGATTTCTGACATTACCGAACAAACTAACATTCTGGCGTTGAACGCGGCAATTCAAGCGGCTTCTGCTGGTGAGGCAGGGCGAGGCTTTACCGTGGTTGCAGAGGAGGTTCAGCGTCTTGCGGAACGTTCATCTGAGGCGACTAAACAAATTAGTGCGATTGTGAAGACGATTCAGACCGATACCCACGGCGCGGTGGCAGCGATGGAAAAATCAACCGAGGGTGTAGTTGAGGGTGCACGCGTTGCGGATGCTGCAGGACAAGCACTGAATGAGATTGAGTCTGTTACCACTAATCTTGCGCGATTGATTCAATCAATTTCTACCGCGACCAATGCGCAAACAGAGTCAGCTACCACCGTGGCAAATAACATGCAGATGATTCAAGAGATTACAACACAGACTACAGAAGGTACAAAACTGACTGCTGAGTCTGTAGGTCAGCTCACATCGTTGGCGGAAGAGTTACGTGATTCAGTAGCTGGTTTTAAACTTTAAGACATGGAATATTTTGCGTAGAAGTTTAATTTTTAGCATAAGACACATAAAACGCCATGAAAAACTACACACCGAAAATGGAAGTAAATAATGCCTGAAGCATTTGATACTGGCCCATTGTCTTGGGTTAAAGATGAGATTGATCAGTCACTGAAAAAGGTGCTGGAAAGCTTTAGTGAGGTCAATCAAAACCCTAGTGAGTTCGCGAACTTGAGGTTTACCATTGCGCATCTGTATCAGGTGAGCGGTGCGCTTGATATGGTTGGCTTAGAAGGCTGCAAACGTTATTGCCACGAGCTAGAAAAACTAGCCGATAGTTTGGCAAAGCAGCAAACCGCTGTGAGCCCAGAGGTAATGGAGCATTTGATTGGCGCTGTAGAGGCGTTGTCTAAATATCTGCAAGATTTGCTAAATGGCCAGCCAGACCAACCCACTAAGCTCTATAAAACCTTAAAGCCTATCGTTGAAGCGCAAGGCGAGACCTTGGATGAGAGTGAGTTATTCTTTCCTGATGTAGATAATAGCGCACCTAAAGATTTACCTAGCAACCCGATTGAAGAGTCTTCAATCCCGATTTTTGTCTCAGAACAAAGAGCTGCTTTTCAAAAGTCTTTACTAGATTGGTTGCGCACTAAGGATGCGGTGGCACTGGATGGTATGCGCGTTGCGGTTGCTAAAGTTCAGCAGGTGCAATCTAAAAGTGCACCAAGAACACTGTGGTGGACTGCCTCCGCCTTTACTGATGCGCTGGCTCAAGAAAAAGTAGCAGATAACCCTGGTGCAAAAAAACTGTGTAGCAAGCTAGATCGTCAATTACGTAATGTAGCGATGGGGGACGGCAAAGTCCCATCTCGTTTGTTGCGAGATTTACTTTATTACGTTGCGATTAGCGACAGAAGCACAGACACTATTTCAGCAGTTAAAAATACATTTGAGTTAGATGCGGCTTTACCGTCAGAAACACAAGCAGTGGAGGCTACGAGCTCTAATGCGGCAGAGCAGGCGGCATTAGCGCAGTTGATTGCAGATATCCCAACGCTTAAAGATTTATGGTCGAGCATTAGTGTTAATGATGAGCTAGCTAGCGCGCTTGATTTGGCTACATTGGTCAATAAATTTGAACATATTCTGAATACCGTCCAGCAAGGCCTCAATCATGAGGGTGTCGTTAATTTATTTAAGGTTACGTATCAAACTGCAGAAGGCTTGCAGCATGATGATGCTAAATTAAATGATGTTGCATTTATCGAAGTTGCTGCTTCGTTGAATTTGCTGGAGTCTAGTTGCGATTATTACCAGCAGTTAGATGCAGAAGCTAATCAGAAAATTAATACACAAATCTCACGCCTGCATGCTGTCATGCGTGGCGAGACATTGGCGCCAGCTGTGGATGCATTTGCGCAGGCTCAGCATGATGCCACCTTGGTGGAAGCTGTTGCCAAACAAGTGTTGGCAGCTCTGGCGATTGTTGAAAAAGCATTAGATAGTTTCTTCAGAAACCCAGAAAACACTGCTGAGTTAGAAGAGGCCAGCAAGCCATTACAACAAATTGCCGCAGCATTTGATATGTTAGAAATGCCTGTGCCAAAATCAATTGCACAATTGAGCGTCAATTTTGTTGAGCACTTTAGAGAGCACGATAGCACAGGTCACTTATCAGTATTTGAACTGATTGCTGAAAACCTAAGTATGTTAGGTTTGTATGCGGAAGAGTTGCCAAATGTACATAGCGAGGCTGAACGTGCGTTGGCAGATGCATTGTTACGTTTAGAACAGGCAGCGGATACACTGGGGCTTACTTCGACTGGGCTTGTTTCACCAGATCTAGCCCTAACAGAGCTTAGCTCAACTGAGGATGTGTTAGCAGTCGATTTGTCAGCTATCGACTTGAATTTAAGCGATGATGCTGAGGCTGAATCAGCTCAAGCTGAAACGCTGCCAGCTAGCGCGGTGGTAAATGTTGCAGATGAGGTGTTGGATCAGGCATTTGATGCTGAGCTGCTGGATATTTTCTTGGCAGAGGCTGAAGAAGTGCTTGCTGCATTAGCGCAAAACTTACAGGCATTACGCGTTAATGCAACAGATAGCGAGGCCTTTGTTGAGGTGCGCCGTTCTTACCATACGCTCAAAGGTAGCGGGCGCACGGTTGGCCTGTTAGGCATGGGCGAAGTGGCTTGGGCTGTGGAGCATTTGCTTAATGTGGTGCTAGAGCGCAAAACCTTTCCAACGCCGGCTATTTTGGCTTTTGTAGAGAAAGTCAGTGCCGCATTTGCAAATTGGGTAGCGGAATTGCAGCAGGCGCAAAAAGTTGCCCTCAATCCAGTGCCATTTCAACAACAAGCTACGGGTTTGATTAATGAGCTTGAGCAGGATGCTGCAACGGCGAAACCTGCCGTACAAAAAGAAGAAGTGCTGATAGGTGGCACTCGCAAGTTAAGTAAAGCATTCTTCAATATATTCCTAGGTGAGGCGCAGCAGCATTTACAGGCATTGCTTGATGCACAGGCGGCTCTGGTAGAGAACTCTACCGATTTACCTACCCCAGAAAGTTGCCGCGCCGCACATACCTTGGGCAGTAATGCGCTTACCGCCGGATTTAAAGCGATTGGTGACTTGGCTCGTGCTTTAGAGCATTGGTTAGATGAGCATCATAGTATCTGGACTGCGCAGCACATTGCGCTGTATGGCAATGTGGTTAAAGCGCTGAAGGATGGTTTGGAAAAAGCCAAGGCGCTTAAAAATCCAAGATCATCACGTGCATTAATTTTAGCGCTGAGTGAATCTACTGCAGTAATGCAGGCTTCTGCTGCACAAGAGGCTGAAGCTGCCGTACTTGAAATTGAACGTGCAGAGAAGTCTAAGAAAAAATCCAAGTCAAAAGCTAAGACGGCAGAAGTGCCAGTGGAAGCTGTGCAAGAGGATGAGCTTGCCCAAGTTGAGCTTGCAGCAGCTAACCTTGCTCTAGTAGAGCTTCTCCAAGATGATGTTGTGCAGGCTGAGCCTGTGGCTGAGTTGCCAGTGGAACCGAGCGCATTGCTGGCAGCAGAGCAAGCGTTGCAGCGAAAAGATGCCATCGTCAACGATGAACTGTTGGCTTTGTTTGTGGAAGAAGCGCGCGAGCTTATTCCGCAAATTGGTAAGGATTTAAGAGGTTGGCGCATTAATCCTAAAGAGGCTGAGTATCCAGACTCTCTACAGCGTGCATTACACACGCTGAAGGGTAGTGCGCGTATGGCCGGGCAGGCTGCGATTGGCGATAGCGTGCATGGGATGGAAGATCACGTGATTCGCGCGTTAAGGCATCAAGTAACCGTCGATGATTTTGATGCGATGTTTGTCGAGTTTGACCGTATCGGTTACATGTTAGAGGACGTGGTAGGTGATATGAGTAGCGCCGTAGTGAGCGATACTCCAGCACAAGCCAAAGTAAAAGCGGCTACCCCAAAATCAACCAGACAGAGTGAGCGTAAAACGCAGTTCCTGCGTATGCGTGCCGATGTGCTAGATAGATTGATTAATGAGGCAGGTGAAGTTTCTATCATGCGTTCTCGTATGGACAGAGAAATGCAGAACTTCAAACAGTCTTCTACTGATTTGACGGATAGTATTAGCCGGTTGCGTACTTATCTGCGTGAGTTGGAAATTGAGGCAGAAACACAGCTGCAATCTCGTATGAGCTTGCTGCAAGAAGCTAATGAAACGTTTGACCCGCTAGAGTTTGACCGATTTACCCGCTTGCAAGAGCTGACCCGTATGATGGCCGAGAGCGTAAACGACGTGGCCACTATTCAACATGGTTTGTTACTGAACCTTGATCAGACCGATGCGGCATTGCAGCAGCAAAACAGGATGAACCGTGAGTTGCAGCAAGGCTTGATGACGGTGCGTATGTTGCCGTTCTCGACCATATCTGAGCGTTTGCAACGTATCGTACGCCAAACTGCCAGAGAGTTGAATAAGCGCGTAGAAATGACCATTGAAGGCGAAAGCATAGAGCTGGATCGTGGTGTGCTGGACAAAATGGGCGCGCCGTTAGAGCATTTGCTGCGTAATGCAGTTGCACACGGGCTTGAGTCTGCCAGTGAGCGTGTGAGGTTAGGTAAGTCTGAAGTTGGCCATATCAAGCTAAAAGTTAGCTTAGAAAATGACGAAATTACATTGGTGATTACCGATGATGGTGCAGGTGTTAATTTAGCTAAAGTCAAACAGAAAGCTGTTGAGAAAGGTTTGTTTGGCGCAGATCAAGAAGTTTCCGACCAGGCGCTAATGACGATTATTTTTGAACCAGGGTTCTCAACTGCGGATACCGTTTCTCAAATTGCAGGGCGCGGTGTAGGCTTGGATGCAGTGCGTAGCGATATTGCCGCGCTGGGCGGCCGTATTGATGTAAGTAATGCATCTGGTTTAGGCGCAATGTTTAATATTTACTTGCCAGTGACGCTATCTGTTGCGCAAGTGGTGCTTGCACGTGTTGGTACGCAAACTTATGCAATTCCATCTGTGATGGTGGAGCAGGTGCAAAAGCTTAAATCATTAGATTTAAGCGATGCCTATAATGCAAACAAAATCAGCTGGGCCGGCAGGGAGTACCCATTACACTTCTTGTCTAAATTGGTGGGCGATGTTGACCATATGGCGCAGGCGCACACTTATACCCCTGTGGTCTTGCTACGTAGCGGTGCCTACCGTACGGCACTGCATGTAGATGAGTTGATCGGTAACCAAGAGGTGGTGATGAAGCCTATGGGTACCCAGCTGTCGCATGTGCCGGGCATGATTGGCGCAACCGTGATGGGTGATGGTGCAATTATTTTGGTAATTAACCCTGTATTGCTCGCCAATAGAGAAGAGCTATCAAGTGGCGCAATCAAGGTCACCAATGTGGCGCCTGTGGTAGAGAAGCTGAAGAGGGTTGCCTTGGTTGTGGATGACTCCCTCACGATGCGTAAAGTGCTGTCACGCGTATTAGAGCGTGATGGGTTTGAAGTGGTGACAGCCAACGATGGTATGGACGCAATTCAGAAGCTACAGCAAATTTCACCAGCGATTATTCTGACCGATATCGAAATGCCACGCATGGATGGCTTTGAGTTCTCACGTTACGTGCGGGATAACGTACAAACCTCGCATACGCCATTAATTATTATTAGCTCACGTACCGCAGAGAAGCATCGTAATGTGGCCACAGAAATTGGCGTAAATGCTTTCTTGGGTAAACCAGTGCAAGATGAGGTGCTGATCGAGCAAGTGCATGCCTTACTTAATCATTAATAGGATGTGCGCTTAAGCGCAAGTGCTGGCATGGGGCAAGGTTGTTGCGCTATGCTGTCGCCGCGCTTGTGTTGATTGTCCACCATTAAAAAGTATGATTTAGCAAGCTTTAAATCATGGGAAATATGATGCATTAAGTAATATATTTGTAGTGTTTAACATCTACATTGCCTACAACGATACTCGTCAATAAGGTAAAATTACCTTATGCTACAAACGACACCAACCCCCTCAGTTTCTCCTAGTTTTGTCCATTTGCGCTGCCATAGCGAGTATTCCATTGTGGATGGTATCGTGCGCATAGATGACTACGTCAAGCAGGCGGTGAGTGACCAAATGCCAGCACTGGCATTGACTGATTTGAGCAACTTATTCGGTGCAATCAAATTCTACAAGACCGCACGTGGTAAGGGTGTTAAGCCTATTGTCGGCTGTGATATCTGGCTAGAAAATACCGATAACCGAGAGCAACCTTCGCGTTTGCTATTATTGTGCCAGTCTCATGCCGGATACTTAACGTTATGTCATTTATTAAGTCGTGCATATCTAACCAATCAATACCGTGGCCGAGCTGAATTTAAGCGAGCTTGGTTCTCTGAAGTGGGTACTGAAGGTTTATTGCTGCTGTCTGGCGGACTTGCTGGTGATGTAGGACATGCCTGTACGCAGGGCAATTTAGTATTGGCTAAAAAGCTAGCAAATGAATGGCATCAGTTATTTCCTGAACGCTTTTATTTAGAAGTGCAGCGCATCGCTACCGATGCAAGCAAAGCAGGTGAAGAGCAGTATATCCAGCATGCTCGCCGTATTGCGCATGAGTTAAGTCTGCCTATTGTTGCTACGCACCCTATACAGTTCACCACGCCAGATGATTATCGCGCGCATGAAGCAAGAACTTGTATTGCAGAGGGCTATGTCCTTGCAGATAAAAGGCGCCCGCAGAACTTTACCACTGAGCAATATTTTAAAACGCAGGCAGATATTGCCGTGTTATTTGCCGATATGCCAGAAGCGCTTACCAATAGTGTGGAAATCGCGAAGCGTTGCAATTTAAACCTCACGCTGGGTAAAAACTATTTACCGCAGTTTCCTACCCCTAATAATGAAAGCCTGAATGATTATTTAATCTCAGAGGCACGCTTAGGGCTAGCCAAACGTCTGGAAGTGTTGTTCCCTAACGAAGAGTTGCGCGCCAGTAAACAGGATGCCTACGCCGCACGCTTGGACTTTGAAACCAATGTGATTAATCAGATGGGCTTTGCCGGCTACTTCCTGATCGTGGCCGACTTTATTAATTGGGCGAAAAATAACGGCGTGCCGGTAGGCCCTGGGCGAGGCTCTGGTGCGGGTTCTGTCGTTGCTTATAGTTTAGGCATTACGGATTTGGATCCGCTGGAATATAACTTACTGTTTGAGCGTTTCTTAAACCCAGACCGTGTATCCATGCCTGACTTCGACATTGACTTCTGTCAGGAAGGGCGCGATCGAGTCATTGATTATGTGAAGCAAAAGTACGGGATTGATGCTGTTTCACAGATCGCCACTTTCGGTACCATGGCGGCAAAGGCCGTGATTCGAGATGTTGGCCGTGTGCTGGATTTGCCATTTAACTTTGTGGATAGCATTGCAAAACTTATTCCGCTAGAGCTGGGTATTACCTTATCTGATGCACTGGAAAAAGAACCGCAACTGGCCGAGCGTCGTGCAAATGAAGAGGAAGTAAATGAGCTACTAGAGCTTGCACTGCGCTTAGAGGGTTTGGTGCGGAATATCGGTATGCATGCGGGCGGTGTGTTGATTTCTCCTAGCAAGATTGCTGACTTTTCACCCGTATACTGCCAGCCAGACGGTGCGAGCTTGGTAAGTCAGTACGACAAGGATGATGTTGAAGCAGTAGGGTTGGTGAAGTTCGACTTTTTGGGCTTACGTACGCTAACGATTTTAGACATGGCGCTGGAAAACGCGAACAAGCAACGTGCCGAGCGTGAGTTAGCGCCACTATCGTTTGAAACCCTGCCGATTGATGACAAGCCCACCTTTCAGCTATTAAAAACGGCCAATACCACCGCTGTGTTCCAGCTAGAGTCGCGTGGTATGAAGGATATGCTTAAACAGGCGATGCCGGATTGCTTTGAGGATATTATTGCTTTGGTGGCATTGTACCGCCCAGGCCCAATGGATTTGATTCCAGATTATTGCCGCCGTAAGCATGGTAAGCAGCGCGTAGAGTACCCACATCCGCTTACTGAGCCAATTTTAAAAGAAACCTACGGGATTGCGGTTTACCAAGAGCAGGTGATGCAGATTGCGCAGGTGGTAGCTGGCTATAGCCTAGGCGGTGCTGACTTGCTACGTCGCGCGATGGGTAAAAAGAAAAAAGAAGAGATGGATGCCCAGCGTAAAATATTTACCGAGGGTGCGACTAAAAACAACATGACTGAGCAGCAAGCCAGTGATTTGTTTGACTTGCTGGAAAAGTTTGCTGGCTATGGTTTTAATAAGTCTCATGCTGCAGCTTATGCGCTGGTTGCTTATCATACTGCGTATCTTAAAACGCATTACCCAGCGGCGTTCTTGGCGGCCACCATGTCTGCTGATATGAATAACACAGACAGTGTACATATCTTTTATGATGATTGTGCACCGAATCAGGTTGAGGTGTTACCACCTGACGTAAATGAAAGTGAGTTCAAATTTAAACCCGTGAGTAAAAACCAAATCTTGTATGGTTTGGGCGCAATTAAGGGCACGGGCTCAGCCGCGATTGATGTGATTTTGCAAGCACGTGCCAAAGATGGCCCGTTTACTGGCTTATTTGATTTTTGCAGTCGTTTAGATTTGCGTAAGGTGAATAGGCGCGTTATTGAATCGCTGATTCGCGCCGGCGCGTTTGATAAGCTTGAGCCTAATCGACATGCTTTATTGGCAGGGGTTGCCTTGGCGATTAGTGCTGCTGAGCAAACCAATGCTAACAGCAATCAAAATAGTTTGTTTGGTGAGGCGTCTGACCAATCTGTGCATGTGCTGCCTAGTGTTACGCCTTGGCCGGAGCAGCAGCGCCTGCAAGAAGAAAAAATCGCATTGGGCTTTTATTTTAGCGGCCATCCATATTGGTCTTATCAAAAGGATCTAAGTCAGTTTATTAGTACCACGTTGGCTAACTTAGCACCTAAAGAGCAACCGCAGCTACTTGCAGGCATTGTTTCTGGTGTGCGTAACCGGATGACTGCGCGCGGAAAAATGGCGATTGTTGGTTTGGATGATGGCACAACCAGAATTGAAGTAGTGGTTGGCAATGATTTGTTAAATCAATCTCAGCAACTGCTGAAAGATGACCAATTGGTGATTGTAGAAGGGCGCGTGAGTCACGATGAGTTCTCTGGCGGGGTGCGTGTCAATGCACGCAAACTATATGACCTTTCCGCATTAAGAAATAACCGCGCTAGCTTTTTGAAAATCATGTGTAATGGCCAGTCCGACGCGCTTAAATTAAAAACATTATTAAAACCTTATTGCGTCAGTGCATCAGATGAGGCACGTGGATGCCCGATTAAAATTGAGTACCATAATCAAACCAGCAAAGTTGAGCTGATGCTGGGGAATGATTGGCGCGTGGATTTGCATGATGAGCTGATTGCGAGTTTAAGCGAATGGTTGAGTAAGAATAATGTAAAAATCCTATATAATTAGCGCATTGTGGATATAGCTATATAAGTGGTCACGCCGCTAATAATGACGGATTTATGCAAACTGAATGCTTCTTTAATGGGCTTGCGGTTAGCGCAAACCTGCACCTGGTAGCAAATTAGGCATTATAGAATCAGATTATTTGAGACAAAACATAACGATATGAAAATTACTTATTTAGATTTTGAACAGCCAATCGCTCAATTAGAAGCGAAAATTGAGAGCCTGCGTTCATCACATGATGACCACGATAATTTGGATATCTCAAAAGAATTGACAGCATTAGAGAAAAAGAACAAAAAACTGTCTGAAGATATTTATGGCAATTTAACTGCTTGGCAGATTTCTCAAGTGGCACGTCATCCACAGCGCCCATATACATTAGATTATATTCAGGCGTTATTTACAGACTTTGAAGAGCTGCACGGCGACCGTGCATATGCAGACGACCCAGCAATTGTAGGTGGTATCGCTAGGTTTGAAGGCCAGCCAGTGATGGTGATTGGCCATCAAAAAGGCCGTGATATCAAAGAGCGCCAGTATCGTAATTTCGGTATGCCACGCCCTGAAGGCTACCGCAAAGCTTTGCGTTTATTCCGTCTGGCTGAAAAATTTAATATACCAATTATTACGCTGATTGATACCCCGGGTGCATATCCTGGCATTGGCGCAGAAGAGCGTGGTCAATCTGAGGCAATTGCACGTAATTTATATGTGATGGCTGAGCTTAAAACACCTATCATCGGGGTGATTATCGGTGAGGGCGGCTCTGGCGGTGCATTAGCATTAGGCGTTGTAGATCAGTTGTTGATGTTGCAATACGGCACATATTCAGTGATTTCACCAGAAGGCTGCGCTTCTATTTTATATAAGAGTGCAGATAAAGCCTCTGTGGCGGCTGAGGCTTTAGGCATCACGGCAGATAAACTCAAAACACTAGGCTTAATTGATAAGATTGTTCCAGAGCCTATGGGCGGCGCACACCGTGCACCAGAAGAGATGATGGCCTCATTAAAAGTGGCGTTAAAAGAAGAGTTAACTCGCTTTAAAGCTAAATCAATTAAAACATTATTAGTGAGCCGTTATGAGCGCTTAATGAGCTATGGCAAGTTCAAAGAAGTTGCTGAAAAGTAACGCTTCTGTCAAAAGGGCTGGTAAGCAAGCTTTAGCAAACCAGCCTGTTTCTGCTGAACTTCACCCAGTCTTATCTGAACTACGTTCTTTTTTAAGCCGCCACTTATTTTTAAGTAATCGCTTAGACTCTGCTACACAGCCATCAACCCAACGATTGGCTCAAACACCCAAACTTTTGCTCGCATTAAGTGGCGGCTTAGATTCCTCTGTACTGCTACATTTATTAGCTACGCTCAAACCGCTACTCGGCTTTGAGTTGTATGCTTTACACGTGCATCATGGTTTAAGCCCTAATGCCGATGCCTGGGCTACCTTATGTGAGCAACAGTGCCAATCGCTTCATGTACCTGTCACGGTTACCCAAGTCAGTGTAGATACAACCAGCAAATTAGGCATTGAGGCAGCAGCGCGTTTATTGCGTTATCAAGCGTTGTTTGATGCGCGGCGTGTAATCCAAGCGGACTTTGTTGTTACCGCGCATCATCAGGATGATCAGGCGGAAACTTTGCTCTTGCAACTATTAAGAGGCGCTGGAGTAAAGGGTCTTAGCAGTATGGCTGCCGTGGACCAGACACGTAACCTGATGCGGCCGTTGCTAGGTGCGTCTAGGCAGTCACTTTATGATTATGCGATGCAGCATGGGCTTGCATGGTGTGATGACGAGAGTAATGACAATACTAGATATGAGCGTAACTTTATACGTCACGATGTAATGCCTATTTTACAGGAGCGTTATCCTAGCGTGCAGTCTGTCATCGCCAGAACAGCCTCGCACCTTGCGGAGGCGAGTGAGTTATTAGCGCAGTTAGCTGAAATGGATGCACAACACTTAGTCGCTAACGACAGCATTTGTTTGCGTGGTTTAGAGCAGTTGGGTATAGCTCGTGCTAAGAACTTATTGAGATGGTGGTTTGCACAGCATAAGCTTGCGATGCCCACATCAGATCATCTTAGCGAGATGTTGCAGCAATTGCTTAACGCTAAGCCTGATGCAGAGTTAAGCATCAACATACAGCATTACATCCTAAAGCGTTACCAGCAACGGGCTTATCTTTGTATTGACCAAGTAAACGTACCGTTTGACTTAGTGTGGAATGGCGAAGAAACTTTAACGGTGCCTAATGGTGGTTTGCTTACCTTTAAGCAAGTGCTAGGTGCTGGCTTAGCGCTTAAATTTGGCATGGCTAGGCTCAGAATTACTAACCGTAGCGGTGGCGAGCGTTTTAAGCCAGATGCTTCCAGACCAACCCGAACATTGAAGCATCTGTTGCAAGCTGCCGATATCCCGCCTTGGCAACGTGACCATTTGCCGTTGATATACTGGCAGGACAGTTTGGCATGCGTGCCAGGGGTCGGCATTGCACATGAGTTAAAAGCCGCTGAAGATGAGTTAGGGATAGAGGTTACTTGGCAACCTGCCACATTTGAAGTGCATCAATCAATGGCTTAGTGCCAATACCTTTTACTGATTCTGTGCCTATAAGCTAAGATTACTTTTTCAGTAATTGCTTTAGGTACGGCCAGATATTATCTAAAACCAATGGCTGCGCAATGGCGTTGGGGTGTAGTCCATCATCTTGAATCAGGTTAGCTTTTGCCGCGATGTTTTCTAGCATAAATGGTACGAGTGGAATGCTATGCTCCTGACTCAGTTGTACGTAACTTTGACTAAAGCGCTTTGTGTATTGCGGCCCATAATTTGGCGGAATTCTCATTCCTACTAATAATATTTTGGCGCCAGATTTTTTGCTGTGTTCAATGATAGTGTTGAGGTTGGCAGTCATTTCCTGAATAGGTAAACCACGCAGTCCGTCATTTGCCCCAAGCTCAAGAATAATAATCTTGGGTTTGGTTTGTTCAAGCGTGTGTTGAATGCGGCTAACCCCGCCACTGGTGGTTTCACCGCTGATGCTGGTATTAACGACTTTGTATTGATAGCGCTCAGCATCTAACTTTTTTTGTAGTAATGATGTCCAGCCTTGTTGTTGTGGGATGCCATACGCTGCAGATAAACTATCTCCATACACCATAATTTTTGCGTTTTCTGCAGAAACCGGGCTAGACCATGCAACGAAATTCAAAAAGAACAAACTAAGCAATACGGTTTTAAATACTAACAATAAACGGAACAACATGAATGCAACAACCTCCTATGATTCAAGCGCAAGATTTACATTACGAAATTACTAACCATGATAACCAAATTCGCATACTCAGTGGCCTAAATCTCAGCGTGGCAAAGGGCGACCAAGTCGCCATCATCGGTAGCTCCGGCTCAGGTAAATCAACATTACTCAGCATGCTTGCAGGGTTGGATATCCCAACTAGTGGAAGCGTTCAAATTAGAGGTGAGGCATTTAGCACCTTAAATGAAGACGGCCGCGCGGCAGTGCGCGCTGCAGATATGGGGTTCGTGTTTCAGTCATTCCAATTGTTGCCTGCATTGACCGCGCTTGAAAACGTTATGCTACCTCTGCAATTAAAAAGCCATCTAGCGGCAAAAAAATTAAGCTTAGAGGCTTTGGATAAAGTAGGTCTTAGTCACCGCGTAGAGCATTACCCTAAGCAACTATCTGGTGGTGAGCAGCAACGCGTGGCAATCGCGCGTGCTTTTGCAACGCAGCCGAGTATTTTGTTTGCAGATGAACCTACCGGTAATTTAGATAGCGCCACTGGGCAAATGATTATCGATTTGCTGTTTAATATGAACCAAGAGGCTGGTACTACATTGGTGTTGGTGACCCATGACATACAGCTTGCAAACCGCTGTAAGCGTCTGTTTAAGTTGGATGGTGGCGTTCTACGTGAAGTGACGCAATCATGATGCTTGCGACTAAATTAGCTTGGTCGCAGACCATTAGTCTGTGGCGAGCTGGGGCGTTAAGAGTGTTGGTGTTTGCGCTAGTATTAGCGGTTGCAGCCATCACTGCAGTGAGTTTCTTTACGCAGCGTATTGAGTCTGCCCTTAATCAGCAGGGTAGCTTGCTGATAGGTGGCGACTTGGCTGTCATTGCAGACCATCCTATCCCGCAGGCGCTAAGTGAGCCTGCAGTAATACAGAAAATTCCAACAACGCGCACCTATGAGTTTGCTAGTATGGTGATGCACGCAGAATCTAGTCAATTAGTTGAAATTAAGGCAATTGAAGCTAATTTCCCGTTACGTGGCCATTTAACGATTGGTCAACATAGCGGTGAGGTCGGGCAATCTGTGCAATCTGCCCCGCAATCCGGTGAGGTCTGGATAGAGCCACGCTTAGCCACCTTGTTGGATGTTCGGGTGGGTGACCAGCTAGAGGTAGGGGAGCGTAGTTTAGTCGTGGCGGCGATATTGTTACGTGAGCCTTCGCGCGGCGGTAATATGTTTAGCTTTGCACCTCGCCTGATGATGAACGCCTCGGATTTAGCCACTACCAAGCTGATTCAATATGGCAGCCGTGTGAAATACCAGCTGTTGCTAGCATCTACGCCAGAAAAGATTAATGATTATTCTATACAAGCTAAACCTAAATTGAGCCGAGGTGAGCGTATAGATGATGTGCGTAACGCACGACCGGAGATTAAAACAGCGTTAGATAAAGCACAGCAGTTTTTGGGCTTGTCTGCCATGGTGAGCGTGGTGTTGGCGATGGTGGCTATGTTGCTGTCTAGCCTGCCTTATATCAAGCAAAGCCTAAATACGTTTGCGTTGATGCGCTGCTTTGGCGCCCAACAAAATACGGTGTTGCAAATACTGACCATTCAAACCCTAATCATTGCGTTGCTCAGTGCATTGGTTGGCGCGTTGCTAGGCTTTTTTGCGCAGTTGGGCTTAGCGCAATTGGCGGGCAGCTTGTTTGTTGAAACACTGCCGCCCACCTCTTTAGCGCCGGTGTTGATAGGCATTTTTGCGAGTATAGGCATGATGGTTGCCGTGGTATTGCCGCATGCATGGCAAATGAGAAACCTGTCCGCAATGAATATACTGAGGCTAGATACCTTGATGCAACCATTGACTGCGCAGGCTAAGTATCTACCTGCTGCGTTGATGATGACGCTGATGATTTTCTGGCAGGCGCATGACGTGAATATTGCGCTATCTACTATTGCGGCAATGCTGGCACTGAGCCTAGTGGTGTTGGGTTTTGTTTATGTACTGACTTTTTTAGTACAGCGCTCTTTGTTGGTGACGCCCAAAACTCAGGTATTGGCATCAGTGAATCTTGGCATACAAGGCTTAAGGCGGCGACTGGGGTTATCTACTGTGCAAATGATAGGCTTTTGCATGGGTTTGATGGTGATTATGTTGCTCACGCTCATACGTGGTGATCTAATCCGTAATTGGCAGGCTTCTTTGCCTGAAGGTGCGCCGAATCGATTTGTGATTAACATTCAACCAAGCCAGATTGCTCAAGTAGATCAGTTTTTTACTGCACAGCACATTAAAGATGCAGCTATTTTCCCAATGGTACGAGCGCGCTTGGTGAGTAAAAATAAACACCTGATTCAAACAGTGGAGTGGCAAGACGAACGTGCCAAAAGGCTTGCTGAGCGGGAGTTTAATTTATCTTGGGCGGCAGAAATGCAGAGCGATAATAAGCTGATAGCTGGGCGTTGGTGGTCAAGTCAGGATGATGGCAAGTCATTGATATCGTTAGAGGAAGGTTTGGCAAAAAGTCTGAATATTAAACTTGGCGATGAGCTGCAGTTTGATGTGGCTGGTAATCCGCTAACTTTGACTGTAAGTAGCCTCAGAAAAGTAGAGTGGGATACCATGCGCGCTAACTTCTTTGCTGTGACACCACCAGGCGTGCTGGATAAATTTACTGCCAGCCATATCAGTAGTTTTCATTTGCCGATTGGCGCGGAGCAGTCACTCAATCAACTGATTAAGCAGTACCCTAATTTAACGGTGATTGATATTGCTGCCTTGATGCAGCAAGTGCGTGGCATTATGCAAAGAATGAGTCAGGCGGTTGAATACGTATTTGCTTTTAGCCTGCTTGTGGGTGTTGCAGTGTTGTATGCGGCCTTAGTTGCAACCAGAGAAGAGCGCGTGAGGGAAGCAACGCTGATGCGCGTGTTTGGCGCATCACGCCAACAGGTGAGTATCGCTTATATGACTGAGTTTGCCTGTATTGGTTTTATCTCGGCACTGGTGGCATCGATTGCAGCAAACTTTTTAGCTTATTACATTAGCGTGCGTGTGCTTAATATTCCATTTCAGTTTAATTTGAGCGTGATGCTGGTAGGCACACTTGTTGCTGCGGTCATCATTCCAACGGCAGCATGGCTGGGCTTGCGTAGTTTTTTGAATATACCACCAAGGCAATTGCTCAATAGTATTTAGTCGGTTGCTGGTAGGGTGTGTAGTTAATAGCACTTAACGCAAGCAGATATAAAAAAGGGGTTGCAGCATGCTGTAACCCCTTTTTATTAAGCCGTCATTCGTTAAAATGACCTAGCTTATTTTTACTGCTGTTTATTTACTTGCAGATGTTTTTGGGCCGCCAAATTCATAGCGAGCACCAATCCAGGCTGCACGTGGCGCACCTGGTAATAAGCCAAGTTGTTTTGACTCAGTGCCATATGTGCCATCAGCCGCAAACATGGTTTCAGCTAAACGGCCGCTCACATTGTATTCACGGTCAAAAATGTTAGTGGCTTTAGCAAATGCTTTCCAGCCATTACCAATGTTGTACTGTGTATCTAAGTTAACAATGAAATAGCCGCTTACTTTACCGTTACCAGTTGCGCACTCTTGGTTATCTGCTACACAAGTTGCGCTATTAGCTTGGTGTTGGTTATTTTCATTGCCCCAAACATAAGCATTGGAGAAGCCAACCACGCTGCTGCCAATCGTCCATGCTGGTGTTACCGTATATTGACCGCGCAGTTTTAACTGATGCGCAGGAATCGACGGAATACGGTCACCCGGTTTTGCATAAATCATAGAGTTGCTATCTTCTGATGAGTTTGAACCGCTTACAAACGATACGTCAGAGTCGTAAGTGGCACGTACATAGCTGTATGAAGCGCTCCATTTGAATTTATCTGCATCACCAGATAGACCCATATCCAAACCTTGGCGTTTAGTGCGGCCTACGTTTTTGTAGTAGCCTGCACCGTTTGATGAGCCAGCAGCCGTAAATTGAATATCATCGTGGTTAACGGCTTGATATACACCAGCATTCCAACGAACATTTTCAGTGAGTAAGCCACGTGCACCAAACTCATAAGTTTTTGCTACTACTTGGTTTAATGGAGGATCATCCGCCATTGCTGAAGGTAGCAAGCATGGCGCTGCTGGGTTAGAACAGCCAAGCTCAATAGCTGTTGGTGCACGGCTCGATTCGCTGTAAGAGGTATAGAACGTTAAATTGTCATTAGGTGTATGAGTTAGGCCTACACTTGGGTTTAAACGTGTATAGCTATCTCTTGCTGTCAAGCTGTTTGGGTTACTTAAAGAGCGGTCACCTCTTAAGGTGTCTACGTTATCAACACGGGTGAAGTTCCAGCTTGCACCACCAGTTAAATGCCACTTGTCGTTAAGAGATAATGTATCTGTGGCAAATAAACGAGCAGTGTATTGTTTGCCGGTAAGGCCAGTGGTTTGTCTTTGCGGGAGTAAGCCGTCACCAGCCATGATAGGTGCTCTGCTACTATCAAATACAGAGTCACTTAGCCCCGGTAGGCCGCTAGTACCTTCGTCTCCTTCACTAAAGCTAGAGACGTTAACGTGTTCAGATTGCTTGAAGCGCATCAGTGTGTAGTCGTAGCCAGCGCCAACCACAAATTGATTTTTCTTGCCCATCCAGTCTTGGTCAAACGTTACTTGACCTGTCATACCGTAGGTGTCTTGTGTAGTTTTGGATGTGTTCATTACTGAACCTACATATTCCTCATCATCCTCTAAACCATATGCATTAGCACCTTCAAGTTCCCATAGGTCGCCATTTTTGGTATGACGGTTAGATTTTCTGTAATAGACATTGCCTGAGAACATGGTGTCTTCATTAATCCAATGAGAGCCGTTCAGCGCTAGGAAATGAGAGTAGTTGTTAGTAAGATCTGGGCGCGTATGGATTTGATCGCGATCGCCGCTCAACAGGTTTTGAGGGGCAAAACCATTACCAATTAGGCTGTTATCTGTGCCGATGTAGGTGAGGTCTAATTTCGTGGTTTCATTCTGCCAGCCAAATTTACCAAATAACTGATTCAGGTGTGAAGGTGAGCTTTTTCTCCAGCCATCCTCTGTCGTGTGTTGATAGCCTAGCATGTAGTCAACTGAACCATCTTTTGATACGCCACCAGCCTCAATTAAAGCGCGTTGGCGCCCCCAAGAGCCAGCCTCGTACTCTAGTGCCATCCCTTGATTGTCACGCCCGCTTTTTGTGTGAACTACAATCGCACCGCCTAATGTGTTTAGGCCAAATAAAGGGTTTGAACCCGGTACCATTTGCATATTGCCAATAGCAAAACTAGGAATCTTGTCCCAAAGTGTTACGTCGCCAAACGGCTCATTAACGCGTACACCATCTACATAGGTAGATAAACCCTGAGCGTTGCCTAGTAACGATGAAGCAGAGTAGCCGCGGAAGTTGATTTCCGGCTGCCATGGGTTACCTGACATGTCAGATACAGTAACGCCCTGCATGTTGTTTGTCATGTAATCTGCAATCGACACGCCAGATTGATTCTTAACGTCTTTTGGTGATGCCATTTGAATATTAGCGGGCACTCTGTTTAACGGTAATCCAATACCAGGCAGTGGTGTTGTTCCATACACCTCAACTTTTTTAAGGGTCATTGGCGTATCGTCTGCAAATGCTGATGTGTTTGCGAATGCAAGCATCACGGCAACAGCGCTTAGTTTCATTACTGGTTTCTTCATTTTGCTACTTTCAATAAAAAATTACATTTATCGTCATGTGATAGTGGCCCAATATATGCAATTAATATTCCATTTCGTGTCGATTTCTATGTTATTTATTTAACTATTTGAATTTTATAGAGTATGTTTTATAGCCTGCAGTAGTTGATTAGTTTTAATCATACTGATTGGTGGTTGTAAATAGCTTTGATTGGTTGTTTATAACCATAATATGGTTGTAATAAACCATATTATGGTTGAATATGTCGTGATTGAATTAATAAATTATTGAGCAAAAATTACCTGAACACATTTTAACCTTGGCTAGCTTTGTACGCTGTTGGTAATACACAGCGCATAGTTTTTATTGAAATTGGCATAGTGCGGGCTTGGTTAGCGATTAATTGAATTTCATATTAATACTGTTTGGAATGTTTCTTGCTAACGTTGACTGATAGATAACAACTTCACATTCGCATTTCAGGAGTAAGCATTGCAATTAGCGTACCTCGGCACCAACGATAACTTAGTAACAGGAAAGCAGCAGTCAAAAGTACTGATTGTTGAAGACGAAGCACTGTTTGCACGTGCAGTGGTGCGCCGCCTGCAAAAGTCCGGCTATGAGTGTGCACACGTAGAGAGCCTGCAGGATGCGCGTAATATCGTGAGGCAGTTTACGCCGGATGTGGTGTTGCTCGATATGCGCCTGCCAGATGGTAATGGCTTGGATTTGCTACCGGAGTTTGTAGCAAAAGGTGCGGTGGTGATTGTGATGACTGCGCATGGTGAAATTAGCGATGCGGTCAATGCCATGAAGCAGGGGGCGGTTGATTACCTTAAAAAGCCGATTGATCTCGAAGAGTTGCTATTGTCGATTCAAAAAGCCGAAACTGCGGCAAACCAGAGCAAGAGTTTGGATTATTCACGTCAGCGTAATGCGCATGCGTCAGAAGGGGTTGAGTTGTTGGGGGATAGCCCTGCGATGCAGAATGTGAAAATGCAGATTAAGCGCATCGCACAGCTGGTTTCACATGATAGCGTGCCTCCAACGGTACTGATTGGTGGTGAAACTGGTACCGGTAAAGATGTAGCTGCACGTTTATTGCATTTATCCTGCGCCAATAGTGAAAAACCGTTCGTGCAGGTTGATTGCGCTTCACTACCTGCTGAGTTGATGGAAAGTGAACTGTTTGGGCATGAGAAGGGCGCATTTACCGGCGCAGTTGGCGCTAGGCCTGGTTTGATTGAGGCTGCTGAAGACGGTACTCTATTCTTAGACGAGATTGGTGAATTGCCGTTAGCGCTACAAGCCAAATTACTCAATGTGCTGGAGCGTCGCGTAGTTCGGCGCATTGGTTCAACCAAAGAGCGCGCTGTGCCTGCTAGGTTTGTGGCCGCTACCAATCGCAATTTGCATGAAATGTCGCAGAGCGGGCGTTTTCGGCAGGACTTATACTACAGGTTGAATATGATGAGTATCTCTATGCCGCCGTTGCGTGATCGCGGACAGGATGTCATGTTGCTAGCGCAGCATTTCGCTGCTCAAACTGCAAGGCGTTATGGCCTAACCAGCCCGCATTTTACACGTGAGGCGATTAGCACAGTACAAGCTTACAGATGGCCAGGTAATGTGCGAGAGTTAAAGCATCAAGTAACGCGCGCCATGTTGCTTTGTCATAATGGTGAGTTAACGGATATAGATTTGGCATTGCCAAATACTCGTCCGGCAGAGCCAGCGCCGTTGATGTCTTTAGATTCGCATCAATCTGCTTTAGATTCAGCAGAGCGCGCGATATTGTTACAGGTGTTGGCAGAAACTAAATTTAATGTTTCTGAAGCAGCTAGAAAGCTCGGCATTACGCGCATGACGATGCGCTACCGTATGGATAAGCACCAAATCAAACCCTAGCTTATTCTAGGCTTGGCGCGCTTCAAACTTAGCATCAAAATTTTAGTGCATCTAAGGTCTGCATTATAGGTCTGATCATTGATGATGGTCGTGACTTACACAGGTAGCTACTACCCGCTGATTTGCTTCTATTTCTGATTTTCTTGTGAATTAACCCGCATCTGCAATTTTCTTAAAAATAGCTGCGTGGTATGATTCGAGCAATCATCAAACGAAAGAACCCCTATGCGAATCGGAACTCCCTTAAGTCCTAATGCAACCCGTGTCATGCTCTTGGGTAGTGGTGAGCTTGGCAAAGAAGTGATTATTGCTTTGCAGCGCTTAGGTGTTGAAGTGATCGCGGTTGACCGCTACGAAAATGCGCCGGGTCATCAGGTTGCACATCGTGCGCATGTCATCGATATGACAGATGATCAGGCGTTGCGTCAGCTCATTGCACTTGAACAACCGCATTTAATTGTGCCTGAAATTGAAGCTTTAAACACGGCGACCCTTGCAGATATTGAAAAATCAGGAATTGCAACCGTGATTCCTACCGTTAAAGCTGTGCAACTGACCATGAACCGCGAGGGAATTCGCCGACTTGCTGCTGAGGAGCTTAATTTACCGACATCTCCATACGCATTTGCGCGTAGTGAGGCGGAACTTCAGGCCGCTATCGATGCCGGCATCGGCTACCCATGTTTTATTAAACCAACCATGTCATCCTCAGGTAAGGGTCAATCGCGCCTTACACAGGCAAGTGAAGTATCGGCCGCATGGAGCTACGCAGCATCAGCCGGCCGTGTTAATCAAGGCGTGGTGATTGTTGAAGGCCAGATTGATTTTGACTACGAGATTACCTTATTAACCGTGCGTGCCAAAAATGCACAAGGTGAAATTAATACTTATTTCTGTGATCCAATTGGTCATCTGCAAGAAAAGGGTGATTATGTAGAGAGTTGGCAGCCACAAACCATGGCAACTAAAGCGCTGGAAGAGTCTAAGCGTATCGCCAAAGCTGTGACTGATAGCCTAGGCGGATTGGGCTTGTTTGGTGTAGAGCTGTTTGTGAAGGGTGACCACGTGTGGTTTAGTGAAGTGAGCCCACGCCCGCATGATACAGGCATGGTGACCATGGCTACACAACGCTTTAGTGAGTTTGATTTACATGCACGTGCAATTTTAGGGTTGCCGGTCGATGTGAGTTTACGTGAAGCAGGCGCGAGCGCTGTGATTTACGGTGGACATAATACCAAACAACTGGCGTTTGAAGGCGTAGAAAACGCCTTAGCTGTCACTAATGCGGATATTCGTTTGTTCGGTAAACCAGAGTCATTCACCAAAAGACGTATGGGGGTTGCGCTAGCAACAGGGAAAGACGTTGCTGAAGCTAGAGCAAGTGCAAAGTTAGCGGCCAGCTTGGTAACCACGGTAGATAAGTAATACCCGTTAAGTATGTAAATGTTATGTGTAGCGTAGATTGCCTCCATTTTAATGATTGAGACAATTGATACGTTGCAATCAAGGTTTTAAGACAATGTTGAATGAGATAGAAGAAGCGGGCAGTGATAAACGTACATTTTTTGAACTGCTTGGCGGTGCTGAGAATGGAACACAAAATATACGCCTGCTAGTTGAAACGTTTTACGACATCATGGATAGCGACCCTAAGGCCAAGCCTTTGCGTGATATGCACCAGCCAGATTTAACTTCTGCACGCGAGAAGCTCTTTATGTTTCTCACCGGATGGACAGGTGGGCCACAGTTATATATCGAGCGCTATGGCCATCCTATGCTGCGTAAACGGCATATGCCTTTTGAAATTGGTGAATTAGCACGTGATCAATGGATGTATTGCATGATTAAGGCCATGCATCAGTTGGAGTATGACGACGATTTGATGAAAAAGTTAGCAAACCAGCTCTATGGTGTTGCTGACTTTATGCGGAATAAGCAGGGGCAGTAAATAAATAGGGGCACATCAGTGCCCCTATTTATTTTGTAGACTACGCTGTGCTTTAGATTATTTTCTAGATAAGCCACCAAGCAGTGCTGCTACTGGTGCTTTCTTGGCGTTAGTTTGTCGGGTAGCAACAACATTTTTGTCTTGCTGTGTGTTTGGCTCGTATGGCTTATCAAACCACGGATCTGCACTTTTCTTTTTAGCAGGGATGCGTCTAACGGTTGATGCTTCTCGCTCTTTCACTTGGCTAGCGCCGTGGCTGCGTGCGCGTGAACTTGGTTTGTCTAAAGTAACGGTCTCTTTAGTAATTTGACGTTTGATTAATTTTTCAATCTCAACCAAGTATTTTTCTTCATCATCACTGACAAATGAAATTGCAACACCGCTTGCTCCGGCACGTCCGGTACGGCCAATGCGATGCACATAGTCTTCTGGTGCACTAGGGATTTCATAGTTAATCACCATCGGTAATTCACTAATATCTAAACCACGTGCAGCAACGTCGGTAGCGATAAGCGCAGAAACTGTACCAGCTTTAAATGCATCCAAGGCTTTAATACGTTCTTGTTGATTTTTATCGCCATGAATCGCGTCTGCGGCAATGCCTTCGCGTACTAGGCTGCGGCTTAAACGGCTCGCCGTTAATTTTGTTTTGGTGAATACGATGACTTGTTTTGCATCGGCTTCTTTTAATAGTTGAATCAGCAAGGCTTCTTTATCTGATTGCGCAACTTGATATACTTTTTGCGTCACATTGTCATTGGTTGCATTGCTGCGCGCAACCTCAATCAATTGAGGCTTGGTTAAAAAGTCATCTGCTAACTTCTTAATCTCGTTGGAGAATGTTGCTGAGAACATTAAGTTCTGACGCTGTTTTGGCAATAATGCCAAAATGCGTTTCAAATCAGGCATAAAGCCCATGTCCAGCATTCTGTCTGCTTCATCAAGCACTAACATTTGCACTTGATTAAGTTGTAGCGTTTTTTGTTCAATATGATCCAACAAACGGCCAGGCGTCGCTACCAGTACTTCAACCCCAGTTTTAAGGTGAGGTGTCTGTGTTTTGATATCTACGCCGCCATAGACCACCAGTGAGCGTAATTGCGTATGCTTGGCATAGGTTTTCACGCTTTCTTCCACTTGAATCGCAAGCTCTCGTGTGGGCGTTAAAATCAACGCGCGCACGGGGTGCTTAGCTGGTGAAGTGCTGTTATTGGCTAGCGGTAGTAACTTCTGTAGCAGGGGCAGTGAAAAAGCTGCAGTTTTACCTGTGCCGGTTTGTGCACCTGCCATTAAATCCCCGCCAGCTAAGGCAACAGGAATAGCCTGTGCCTGAATTGGGGTTGGGGTAGTGTAACCAGATTCAGTTAATGCACGTAAGAGCTCAGGTGCGAGTCCTAATGTGCTGAAACTTGGGCTGTCAGTCGTTACGATTTCTGTCATTTGTTGGGTACTGTTCAATTAAAGTCTTTACTTAAATTATACAAAACTACGTGAGCGACGTGGTGCGCCATTGCCTGCACCTGCATTTGCACCGCCAAAGCCACTACGTGCTGGGCTACGGCTGTCATTGCGAGCACCATCACGACGTGCAGCAGGTGCTGCGCCACGATCATTACGACCTTCGCTACGTTGACCGTCGCGTGCATATGGTTTTTTACCAAAAGCTACGCTATCGCCAAAGCTGCGGTTAGGTGTGCCAGCGTTGTTGCCACGGCTACGGTCACCAGAGCTTTTATCAAAGGCTGGGCGGTCACCAAAGCTACGTGGGCGGTCGCCTGCTGGTCTTTCTGAGCGGTTAGCATCAGATCTGCCAGCATAACCAGCTGAGTTGCCATTCACTTCACGCGGTGCTGAATCACGGTTGCCGCGGTTTTCAAAACGGTTTTCGCTACGAGGAGCGCTGTCACGGCTAGCGCCATTGCGATCATCACGACCTTTGTAACCACCACGGTCATCACGTGGTTTAAAGCCACCGCGACCACCTGGTTTATGACCATCACGACGGCTGCCGCTTGGGCCATCCATCTTCATGGCACGTTTTGGTTCAAAACCTTCAATCACAGCTGGTGACATCGTGTTACCAGTGAATTGTTCGATTTTGCGCAAAATGTGTCTATCCATGTTTGACGCGAATGAAATCGCGATACCAGTGTTGCCGGCGCGGCCAGTACGACCGATACGGTGTACATAGTCTTCCGCAAACTTAGGTAAGTCGTAATTGATTACGTGTGTAATGCCATGTACGTCAATGCCACGTGCAGCAACGTCAGTCGCTACCAAGATTTTTACATCGCCATGACGTAATTTAGTCAAAGTGCGGTTACGTGCGCCTTGTGTCATGTCACCGTGTAGTGCCGCTGTTTTATGGCCTGCTGCGTACAAATCTTCAGCCAAAACATCAGCATGACGTTTAGTGCTGGTGAAAATGATCGCTTGGTTAACTTCTGGCGCAATCAATAAATGCTCAAGTAGTTTGTTTTTGTGTGTCATGTCATCAACAAAGTGCAAGCGTTGCTCAATGTTGGCATGTTTTTCACGTTGCGCAGCAACTTGAACCGTTTTAGGGTTTTTAAGAATCTTGTTTGCAATGCGTGCGATGTCGCCATCTAATGTTGCTGAGAACAATAGTGTTTGACGCTCAGCAGAAAGTTGCTCACAAATACGCTCAACATCAGGTAAGAAACCCATGTCCAGCATGCGGTCAGCTTCGTCCAAAATCAACATTTGTAAACGTGATAAGTCAATGCGACCACGTTCCATGTGATCTAATAAACGGCCTGGTGTAGCAACTAGAATGTCTAGAGGTTGTGATAGCAATTTGTTTTGTAGTGGGTAAGGCATGCCGCCTACGATACTTACAGTACGTGCGCGTAAGAATTTGCCGTATTTACGTGCAGCTTCGTTCACTTGTGTTGCAAGTTCACGTGTCGGTGTTAACACCAAAATACGTGGGCCACGGCTTTTTGACTCATGTGGCGTTGCAAGTAAGTTAAGTGCTGGCAGCATGAAGCCCGCTGTTTTACCTGTACCTGTTTGAGCTGAGGCCATCAAGTCATGGCCTTCCATTATCACAGGAATAGCCTGTGCTTGGATAGGTGTAGGGGTAGTGTAGCCTGTTTCTTCAATAGCGCGAAGGATAGCAGGGTTCAGATTTAATGATTCAAAAGACAAGGTAGTCCCTTTCAAAAGCAGTTTTATAAAAACAATAAAAAGGGCGCAAGCAAATACATGTATGTTTACAGTGATGTTGTAAAAACAACATAACGCAAAAAGCAAGTTTCAAATATATAGTTTCGAGATGCTTTATTTACCAGCGCACGGGCATAGCCGCTAACCAGTAAAGATAGATTTAATATTAAATCTAAAGATAGTCACTTCAAAAGTTCACGAGTGACTGAGGGTCAGGGCGATGAATCTAAAACTTTTAGAGCTATTTGTTTAGCTATTTAAAGTTCTAAGTTGTGCGCATTATATGCATTAATTACACTTTGTCAAAGAGTTTTTTCTATATTTGCATATTGTTAAATCATTCTTGGGGGTTAATGTGTTAAAATCGCCGCCTTTCAATGAACTGGTAGCAAGACAATGTCTCGTAATTTAAGAAATATCGCAATTATTGCCCACGTTGACCATGGTAAAACAACTATGGTTGATAAACTTCTACATCAAGCAGGTACATTTACATCTCACCAGACAGTGTCTGAGCGTGTGATGGACAGTGGCGATATTGAAAAAGAACGTGGCATTACCATTTTGGCAAAAAACACTGCGCTGAACTATGAAGGTACACATATTAATATCGTGGATACTCCAGGCCATGCCGACTTCGGTGGTGAAGTAGAGCGCGTATTAGGTATGGTGGATGGCGTGGTATTGCTAGTGGATGCTGTAGAAGGTCCAATGCCGCAAACACGTTTCGTAACGAAAAAAGCATTAGCTTTAGGTTTGAAGCCTATTGTAGTAATTAATAAAGTTGACCGTCCAGGTAGCCGTCCAGACTGGGTGATTGACCAAACATTTGATTTGTTCGCTAATTTAGGTGCAACAGATGAGCAGTTAGATTTCCCAGTTGTTTTTGCATCAGCATTGAATGGTTTTGCAACTTTAGATATGAGCGTAGCTAGCGATAATATGCGCCCATTGTTTGAAACGATTTTAAGCCACGTAGAGTGTCCAGCAGGCGACAGCAGTGCACCATTGCAAATGCAAATTTCTGCACTAGATTATTCTACTTACACTGGCCGTCTTGGTGTTGGCCGTGTACGTAACGGTAAAATCAAGCCTGGTCAGGTTGTTGTGGTGATGAACGAAGGCAACCAAGTTGCACAAGGCCGTATCAACCAAGTGTTAGGTTTTAGAGGTCTTGAGCGTGTGCCAGTGGAAGAAGCTGAAGCAGGCGATATCGTGATTATTTCTGGTCTTGATGATATTGGTATCGGTTTCACTATTTGTGACCGTGAAAACCCAGTAGGTTTGCCACACTTAGGCGTGGATGAGCCAACATTGACCATGGACTTTATGGTGAACACTTCACCATTAGCGGGTACAGAAGGTAAGTTTGTGACTTCACGTCAAATCCGTGACCGTTTAACTAAAGAGTTGTTGGTTAACGTGGCGTTGCGTGTTGAAGATACACAAGATGCTGACGTGTTCCGCGTTTCTGGCCGTGGTGAGTTGCACTTGACGATTCTTCTAGAAAATATGCGTCGCGAAGGTTTTGAGATGGCTGTAGGTAAGCCACGAGTGGTGTACCGTGAAATCAATGGTGAAAAGTGTGAGCCATATGAAATCTTGACGGTAGACGTTGAAGATGAAAACCAAGGTGGCGTGATGGAAGAGTTAGGTCGCCGTCGTGGTGAAATGCAAAACATGGAGTCTGATGGTAATGGCCGTACGCGTTTAGAGTACAAAATTCCAGCACGTGGTTTGATCGGTTTCCAAGGTGAGTTCTTAACCTTAACGCGCGGTACTGGCTTAATGGCACATATTTTTGATGAATATGCACCTGTTAAAGCTGATATGCCTGGTCGTCGCAACGGCGTATTGATTTCTGCTGAGCAGGGTGAAGCTGTGGCTTATGCACTGTGGAAGCTACAAGACCGTGGTCGTATGTTCTCAGTACCTGGCGACAAGCTATACGAAGGTATGGTAATTGGTATTCATAGCCGTGATAACGATTTGATCGTTAACCCAGTTAAAGGTAAACAATTAACTAACGTGCGTGCATCTGGTACTGATGAAGCTGTGCGCTTGATTCCACCAGTTGCCTTGTCTTTAGAGTCTGCAGTTGAGTTCATTGATGATGACGAATTGGTAGAAATTACACCGAAGAGCATTCGTATCCGTAAACGTTACTTGCTTGAGCATGAGCGTAAACGTGCATCAAAAGAGTAATTGATGTCATTAAAAAACCCAGCCACGTGCTGGGTTTTTTATTATGCTCGTTTGATTCAGTGATGGTTGGCTGTAATCAGCCTTTATCGTGCTGCCATGGTGCCTAGTGTTGGCTGATTACAACCAAAAATGTAATAATTTTGTAAAACAATCAAGTGGTTAGTGCTAGTTTGGTAAAATTGAAAAATAGTAATAGATTTATCTAACTACTTAATTTTTATACTTCACTAACAATAATAGGAGTTAACAATGTTTCGTTTATCTTTAGGGTCAACTTTAATCGCGGCGGTATTTTTTGCAAACGCTGCAGTTGCAGGCCATGAAACAATCAAACCAAAAGCTTATGACAGCCTAGGTAAGTGCGTAAAAGCCGCATTAGCTAAGCGCGAAGGCACCATTGTAAAGGCTGAATTTAAGTCAGAGAATAAAGCGGGTGTTTATGAGTTTGATATCGAAACTGCAGACGGCAAAGCATGGGATGTTGAGTGCAACGCTAAAACAGGAAAAGTGACTGAAATTGAAGAAGAAGTCAAAGCTGATGATGCTAGATTCAAAGCATTAGCTAAAGTATCAGAGGCTGATGCTAAGGCAACGGCACTAGCTGCGCATCCTGGTACAGTTGTTGAAACAGAATACGAGCTTGAGTCTGATGGTAAAGCATCTTACGAGTTTGATATTTTAGAAGCAGACAAAGAAGAAGTGAAGGTAGAAGTTGACGCGACTACTGGCAAAATTGTTGAAGTAAGCTACGAAGAATACCAAATCGGTAAAGAGTAATTCGTAAAATAATAGATTCTGTATAAAATTAAAGCCAGCATATGCTGGCTTTAATTTTTTCTGGCGGTGGTAAAGCGAATTAACCTACACTTAAGTCATTGATTCAAAAGCTGGGTATTGGCTAATTAAGGACTTTCTGCACTGCTTGCGTTTTAGGCAGTAGGGCAGATGCCTGTGGTGCAATCACGTTAGATGTATCCTCTTGCGTAGGCAGTTCATAGGTAATGATGATAGATACACGTCTATTTTTAGCGCGCCCAGTTTCTGATTCATTTTCGCTAATCGGTTGTGATGCACCTAAACCGGTGGCACTCAAACGCTGCTCACTGATACCCAAGCTGCTTAGTAAACGTACAACGCTGCTGGCGCGTATGGCAGAAAGCTCCCAGTTGGAGAAGAACGTAGCGGTATGAATTGGTGTGTTGTCCGTGTGGCCTTCTACCTGAATTTTCCGTTGATTATCTTTAATGAGTGGCACAATTTCGCTGATGATTGCATTGGCTGTCGGTGATAAGTCAGCAGATCCGGCGCCGAATAGCAGGTTATCTTGTATATCAATACGGATACCACGGCTGGTTTGTATCACTTGAATCTTGCCTTCGGTAATCATCGGCGCTAATTTATTGGATACCTCAGCACCAGTTTTAGCCATAGAGTCACGCTCTCTACGCATTTTTTCTGAATATAAATGACTTAGTGGAAGTGGTTTTACAATCGATGTGTTAGCTTCTGTAACGCCTCGTGCGCCTAGGCCTTTTTCTGTGCTTGTCTGGTTAACACCAGAGCTACCGTTGCCGCTAAAGGCTGTGCCAATAGAATTGGTAAGTTGTTTGTATTTGCCTATTTCTACGGACGAAATAGAGTACATAACGACGAAAAACGCGAATAAAAGCGTGATAAAGTCAGCATAAGAGACTAACCATCGTTCATGGTTCTCCTGATCTTCTTCTACTCTTTTCCGTATGAGTTTCGACATGGTCTATATTTAAATTGTTTTTATTTAGATGGGAGATTAGTGAGGTTTATCTAGATAGCTGTCCAAGCGTTCTTCAACGATTCTAGGATGATCGCCATTGGCAATCGACACCCATGCATTAAGTAACATTTCACGTGTTTTTAATTCTGCTTGAATGTGTGTTTTTAATTTGTTGGCAATCGGTAAAAATATCAAGTTGGCAAAACCCACACCATAAATCGTGGCCACGAATGCAACGGCAATGCCGCTACCTAGCTTGCTGGGGTCTGATAAATTTTCCATCACGTGAATTAGGCCTAGAACTGCACCTAAAATACCCACGGTAGGCGCATAGCCCCCGGCCGCATCCCATATTTTTGCTGCGCCACGCATTTGAACTTCATGGAAATAGATGTCAATGGCGCATATCTCGCGAATTTTTTCTGGCGGTGTGCCATCAATCATTAAGCGCATACCTTTAATGATAAAGGGGTCAGTTTCCCTTTTTAAGAAAGGTTCCAGCATGAAAATGCCTTCTTTACGCGCAAAGTTGCTCCAGTTTAAAATGCGTTTCGTCAGTTCTTTTTTGTCATCAACAGGTTTTTTAAATACTAGTTTTAGCATTTTTAAACCTTGCAAAAAAGTTTTTGCTGGGGTTTGCACAAGTACCGCACCAAAAGTACCAAACATCACGATAAGGAAAGCTGCATATTGCAACAGCGATTCAACGTTTCCACCCTCAAGTTTTTGCCCTAGTATAATCCCTGCAACAGCAAGGATTAAGCCAATTACACTGCCCCAGTCCATGACTTCTCTCTTAAGTTGGCACGCAGCCTAGCAACAGCCTGGCTATGTAGTTGACATACGCGGGATTCTGAAACACTCATAACCGCACCAATTTCTTTTAAATTTAGTTCTTGTTCGTAATATAAACCTAGCAGGATTTTTTCTCGCTCAGGTAGTGAGTCAATCGCGGCAATCAGTGCATCTTTGAAGTCACCAATTAGTAAGCCTTTAATTGGATCACTATCATGATCGGTTTGAAAGCGGTCTAAAAAGTGTTCACCACTGTCGGCTTCATGAAAGTCTTCGTAATAGACCAGTTGGTGTCCGCTACAGTCACCTAGCATCTCATGGTATTCCGCTAGCGATAAATTAAGCTTTTTGGCTACATCATTTTCAGTGGGGGGCTGACCAAGCTGTTGTTCTAGTTGGCTAATGGCGTGTTCAACATCACGCATGTTTTTACGGATGCTACGCGGCAACCAGTCTGAACTACGTAGCTCATCTAGCATTGCCCCGCGGATTCTTTGTGCGGCATAGGTTTCAAACTGGGCACCATGCGTGTCTTCATAGCGATTAACAGCATCGAGCAGGCCCATCATGCCCGCTTGAATTAAATCATCAAGTTCTACGCTAGGCGGTAGCTTTGCTTTTAATTGATAGGCGAGTTTTTTAACTAAGATAGCGTGCTGATCCAGCAAAACGTCTTTTTGATCTTTTTTCCCGTGCGCTGTGTACATAAATCGTCTTTAGCTTAGTTGTGCCTGCTTATTGTTAAAAATATTATCATGCTTGTAATCTAAGCGTTGTGCAATTTGTTTCAATGCGGTTGACGCTATCGCGAGCGGAAACGCATCAATGACGGAGCGCCCCAGCTTGGAAGCTCGGCTGATGTGGCTATCAGCAGGAATTGCACCAAAAAACTCTAATTCAATTTGCATAAAGCGTTTTGCCACCTGTGCGATATTACCAAATACTATTTGTGCCTGCGCATCAGTTGAGTCTTCCACAATGATACCAAAAGAACGCCTGCCAAGCTCACTGCAAACTTGTTTAATCAATGAATACGCCTCTGTAATCGACTCTGGCTTACGTGAGAGCTGGATAATGATTTCACTTTCATTGAGTTTATGTAAGGGCAGCACATTGGCTGAGTTAAGCATGGTGTCCACTAGCACCATGTCATATTGCTGAGCTAATTGTTTAAACATCAGGTTAAGCTGGCTGTTGGTATGGTTTTCACTTGCCTTTGCTACAGAGTTTTTGTGCATTAGTTTCACACTAGAGAATCCATGGCTGGTGGATTTGATTGCTTGCGCCAACGTATGCTTGTTAGAAATCACATCCAGTAGCGTAGGGGACTGGCCCAATTCATAATGATGTTCAGATGCGAGCTCTGAGGCATGCATGACTAGCACTTCATTGCCTTGGGCAACCATAGAGGCGGCAAGGTTGGTGATAAGGCGCGGTTGTGCTTGGGTAGATGACGCAGACAGCACCGACACTATTCTAGGCTTTGGCTTTGCCATAATTCGCCTTAATCCGGCAGCTTGATCGTTAGGCGTAGGACTGCTGTTGAAATTAGACATGATTAAATCTCCGCTAATTGAGAGATAGTGTTCAAGCTGCTAGCTTGCCCCATGACAAATGGCAGTTCTTCTTCTAAAAATTCAAAAGGGCGGTTAGCTGGCGATTTTGAGTTTAATGCTAAATGAATCAGCGCTACTTTATTCGCTAGGTTGATATCTTCAGGCACACGTTGTCCATCGGCTGTGTAATACAGTTTTAATTTTTCACGAATAATCACATCAAGTGTATTACCTATGGTGACGGCTTCATCCAGTTTGGTAATGATGCAACCATCCAGCCCTTTTCCTTTATAAGCACTGATAACATCGGTTAAGGTTTCACCAGTGTTGGTGGCGTTTAAACATAGTAATTTCTTAATAGGCGTATTGCTAGTTGAGAGCAGGGCGATTTGTTCGGTGACCATGCGATCACGTTGGCTTACACCAACAGTGTCAATCAAAATCGTATGCTTGTTCTTCAGTTCATTGAGCGCAAGTGCGAGGTCTGTTTCATCTTTGACGGCATAAACCATCACACCTAGAATCTTACCGTATATTCTGAGCTGCTCATGTCCGCCAACCCGGTATGCGTCGGTTGTAATCAATCCTAGGCTTTGTGTGCCATGTTTCATCACATAGCGCGCAGCCAGCTTTGCTGTGGTTGTGGTTTTGCCAACACCAGTCGGGCCAATTAAGGCAAACACACCACCTTGGTCCAATACTTCGGTTTCGTTTTCTAAGGTGCTCAGGTTTTTACTCAGGATATATTTCACCCATGCTTGGGCTTTTTTACTATCTAAATTTGATGGTAACTTTTCTGCTAAATATCTTGATAATGCCGGGCTAAAGCGGGCGCCTAATAAAGTGCTCAACACTTCAGACTTAATAGGGTCACGTTGCTGTATATTGCCCCAAGCGATCGTAGCCAGTTGTGATTCAATCACGTTGCGCATGCTACGCATTTCTTTTAGCATCCATACCATCTGTTTGCTGGTTGCGACATTGCTTTTATTCGATTGTAGATTGTTGTGTACGTCTGCATCATGGTTGATGGGTGTTGGGCGTAGATTGCTTGCCTTGGCTGTACTGCCCATGCTGTTAGCGTCAACGCCTTGATGTTCTTCACTCGCGTTTTTATTCAGCAATGACAGCCATGGTTTTGCTTCAGAGGGTTCACTTGCCATATGTGCTGGGTTAGCATTGACCATTGCGTTCATTTCTACTTCTGTAAACGCCATAATTTCATTACCGCCAGCAACCGCTCGGTTGGATAGAATCACCGCATCATCGCCTAGTTCTCTACGGACGATTGTCAGTGCTTCACGCGAGTTTTTGCCGAAGAATCGTCTAATGTTCATGCAGAACCTCCAATCAGACTAGTGACTCGTATTGTTTTGGAATCTGGTAGTTCTTCGTGTGAAAGTACACGTAAATTTGGTACAGCCCTGCGCAGAAATTTGGCAAGCGCAGCTCTCAGCGGGGCAGAGACAAGTAGCACAGGCGTTAAGCCCATTTGTTCTTGTTGCCTTGCGGCTTCCTCAGCCTGTCTAGATAATGTTTCTGCCATACCAGGCTCCATTGCGGAGCCACCAGTGTTGTTTTGCATTGCCTGTAACAGCAGACGTTCTAAGTTATTATCCAGTGACATCACCGTGACTTCATTGCCGGTAGGGAATAATTGCTGCACGATGGCGCGGCCTAGTTGCACACGTACCAATGCGGTTAAGTCGTTTGTATCCTGAGTCTGGCTTGCGTGTTCTGAAAGGGTCTCAATAATCGTACGCATATCGCGGATATGCACACCCTCCATCAGCAAGTTTTGCAACACTTTTTGTACCACAGACAGCGGCATGAGTTTGGGTACTAAATCTTCAATGAGTTTTGGAGATTCTTTGCTAATGTGATCTAGTAGTTGCTGTACTTCTTGGCGGCCTAATAACTCAGCAGCATGCATGGAGATAATATGGTTGATGTGGGTGGCAATCACTGTGCCAGCATCAACGACGGTATAACCCATGCTTTGTGCTTCATCACGAAGACCGGCGTCAATCCATACTGCCGGTAACCCAAAAGCTGGGTCTGTTGTGATTTGTCCGGCAAGCGGGCCTGTGACCATACCAGGGTCTATGGCTAGGAATTGACCGTAATTTGACTCACCGGTCGCAATTTCAACCCCTTTTAAAGTGATACGATAACCAGATGGTTTTAGTTCAAGATTGTCACGAATGTGGACAGTAGGGGCGAGAAAGCCAATTTCATTGGCAAATTTTTTACGTAAGCCTTTGATGCGTTTTAGCAAATCGCCACCTTGTAACTTATCTACCAATGGAATCAAACGATAGCCAACCTCCAACCCTACGGTATCCACTGGCGTTACATCGTCCCAGCTAGCTTCTTCTACCTCTATTGGCGCAACAGGAACCTCTTCAACTTGAGGTTCTGCATTTGCGACTTTCTGGCGCTCATCAACAAGGTAAGCAATGCCAGCAAGAAAGGCTGCTAAGGCTAAAAATGCAACATTAGGCATGCCTGGAATAATGCCCATACCACCAACGATGGCGGCTGTGACATAAATCACTCTGGGGTTAGAAAATAGTTGCGTGGTTAACTGGCCGCCAATATCTTCACTATTGGCTACCCTAGATACCACCACACCGGCTGCGACAGAAATCACCAGCGAAGGTATTTGCGCAACCAAACCGTCACCAATCGCAAGCAAGGTATAAATTTTGACAGCATCATCAAATGCTAGGCCATGTTGAATCATCCCAACAAATAAGCCACCGACAATGTTGATGATAGTGACTAAAATACCTGCGACGGCATCGCCACGCACGTACTTACTTGCACCGTCCATTGCGCCGTAAAACTCAGATTCTTGGCTAATTTCTGTACGGCGCTTTCTTGCTTCGTCTTCACCGATTAAGCCGGCATTCAAGTCGGCATCAATCGCCATTTGCTTACCTGGCATTGCGTCCAATGTAAATCTTGCGCCAACCTCAGCAATACGGCCCGCACCTTTTGTCACAACAGTGAAGTTAATAATCGTCAATATCACAAATACTACGATACCCACTGTGTAATTGCCGCCAATCAAAAAGTGCCCAAATGCTTCAATCACTTTACCTGCGGCATCAGGGCCGGTATGTCCTTCGGTGAGCACTACGCGTGTAGATGCCACGTTTAATGATAGTCGCAACATCGTGGTGACTAATAACACCGTTGGGAATGCAATAAAGTCCAATGCCTTTTTGGTTTGCAAACCAATGAGCAATACCATAATAGATAAGGCAATATTAAAGCTGAATAACACATCCAATGCGATAGCCGGTAACGGCAAGATCATCATTGATAAAAGCAAAACAATGATAAGTGGTGCAGCAACGGTACGGCTGCCGAGGTTGTTCATCCAAGCTGGTAAATTAATTGGATTCATTAAACAAGTGCTCCAGATTCATTTTATACATCATCCACACCAGGCAGTGGCAGCAGGCTGTGGGGGTCTAGCTCATCAGGCACCGGTAGTGTGCTTGGGACTTCGGGTTGATAACCACCATCTTTATTGAAAATACGCATTTGAAAGACATAGGCCAGTATTTCAGCAACAGCTGTATATAGCGCTTCAGGAATCTCATGCTCCAGTTCAGTGTGTGTATATATGGCGCGCGCTAATTTTGGTGATTCAACAATGAGCACTTTGTGCTCCTCTGCGGCCTCACGTATTTTTAGTGCTACGGCGTCTGCGCCCTTAGCTACAACAACAGGTGCTAGCATACCACCTTCTTTATATTTAATAGCCACAGCGTAATGTGTTGGGTTGGTAATCACAACATCCGCATTTGGAATTTCCGACATCATTCTACGCCTTGACATCTCACGCTGCTGTTGGCGAATTCTTGATTTTATTTCAGGGTTACCGTCAGACTCTTTAGATTCGCGCTTGACCTCTTCTTTGGTCATTTTAAGCTTCTCTGCGTATTGGTACAGTTGAAACGGCACGTCGATGGCTGCAATCAGCACCAGCGCACTCACAATAGCCAAAAAGCTGGAAAGTAGTAAGTGGTTTACTTCGGAAATGCTTTCATTTAAAGGCAGTAAGGAAAGTGAAAGAATGGAGTCCATGTCATGTGAGATGACGATGTAGGAAATAAGGCCAACTAATATGGCTTTAGCAATAGACTTAACGAGCTCTGCGACAGAGTTTTTGGAAAACATATTGCTAAATCCTGTAATCGGATTTAGTTTTCCAAATTTTGGGATAAGTGCCTTTTCGCTAAATACCCAGCCGCCGATAAGGGCAGGTGATGCGATTGCTACAAAAAATAATATAAGCGCCAGGGGTGAGAATGCCAGCAGTAAATTGTAAATATTATCTGAGATTTTCATCAGAAGTAGCATAGGGTCATAGGCATAGGCACGTTGAAAACTCAGACCAGAACTCATTGATGTTTTTAACGCATCAGCCAGTTGTCCGCCCATCATCAGCATGGCAAACCCTGCGGCTAACAATACAGTTACCGTAGCTAGTTCTCTAGAGCGAGGGACGTCGCCTTCCTCACGAGCCTTTTCTAGGCGCTTGGGGGAGGCGTCCTCCGTCTTCTCTAAGTCACTTTCTTCAGCCATTACGTACCCTGTTATTTGATATTGCCAATCGGTTCATTGCTAAAAAAACTGATTACTTTTTTCAATAACTAAATTATTCATTGAAACCTTACCATTGCATCTTAAGAATAGGGGGCAAAAACCATGCTTTCTTGTAGCTGACGTTATGACTTTAAATGTTTTTTATGTTTTTTTGCCATTATTTTAAATTTTTTTCAAAAAAATTAAAATAAATTAAACAATAAAAACAATAGGTTATAATTTATTTTCAAATTTTATTAAATTTTTTTACAGATTACCCTAAAGTTTTCTTAACTTCTGCCGATAAGTATTTATTGGATGAAAGCGTTAATGTTTTTATTGTTGAATGTCAGTGATATTTTTAACGGTAATTCATCACTTAAACTTTAGGAATTTTATCGACTATAAGCTAGTTAAATAATTCCCCCTGTATTTTAATGCTCATGATGAGTATAACTATATAGGCTACAATTTGTGTTCCTATTAAGCCAGTGTAGGTGCTTGTAAGACAAGCGCCTACACTGGCTTGTCTTGTTTGCTCACAAAAAATACCGACAGCGTATTCTTGCTAATCGCCCTAAAAAGGCTCAAAGTACAACTAACCATATTGTTCTATGGTTTTAACAACAGCAAGATACTTGAGATCGGAATTTAAAATGACTGAAATAGAATTGATGTCGGAAATCAGAGATGCCAACCTCAACTATTTAATGTTGGCGCAACAGCTTATCCGGGCTGATAAGGCGACCGCAATTTTCCGTTTAGGTATTAGTAGTGAAATTGCAGATTTGTTAGAAGGCTTGAGCAATATGCAGTTGGTTAAATTAAGCAGTGCGAATGTTATGTTGGCGAGGTTTCGCTTTGATGATAGCGCGATTCTAGGTATGCTTACCAATTACACAAAAGATCGTTCACAAGCGCATTTGCATGCAGCTATTCTGATGTCGGGCCAAGTGGCAGAGGCGATTGTTTAAGTGTCATCAGGGTTGATTAAGTATACTGCTTAAAATAAGAAGGAAACCATCATGGAAAATAAAAGCCCAGTGACTTCTGCTAAAAGTGTGGTCAATGAATCTGAGCAGATTCAGCTTGCCATCCAGATGATTAATTTAGGTGCAAGGCTGCAATTGCTGGAGTCTCAAACGACGTTGTCTCGTGAGCGCCTGATTAAACTTTATAAAGAGCTTAAAGGTGTTTCACCACCTAAAGGTATGCTACCGTTTTCTACTGACTGGTTTTTAACATGGCAGCCAAATATCCATTCGTCTATTTTCTATAATATATACAAATTCATGCTTGATTACACAGGTGAAACTGGTATACATGCAATTATTAAAGCTTACAGCTTATATTTGCAGCAGGTTGAAACTGAAGAGTCTGCTGAGCCTGTGCTGTCAATGACGCGTGCATGGACAATGGTGCGTTTTGTTGAGAGTAAAATGTTGAAGCTACAAAGCTGTAGCTGTTGCGGCGGCAACTTTATTGTGAATGCTTACGATTTAAATAGCAGTTATGTTTGTAATTTATGCCACGTACCTTCACGTGCGGGAAAAACAAAAAAAAGCAAGTCGCTTACTTTCAAGGTTGTAACAATGACGGCCTAACAAGCGTTTGTAATGTTCTTATATTGTGTTAAAGTTTTGATAGCCTAGCAGTACATAAAAATATAATAAAAACATCAATACATGCTCTACGTTACTGGGGAGGTGAGTGTGTATCGAAAATTAAATTGGCATCAAAATGCTGCAGTTATTTTTCAATAAAATCAATCTAAAGCCAGCAACGCTCGCTGTTCTGATACAGTTTGTTGCATTTTCTTTTGTTTTTTCACTAGATTCCATTCTACAAGCTCAGTTGCTATATGACACTGATATAGCTCGCAGTCATTTTCCATATTATTTAATCTTGTTACAGGCCAGTTTTGCCGTATGTTTAGCCTACATCGCTAACATGGCTAAATGGTGGCGTTGGATACATTTTATATTCCCCATATCTGTTTGGGTGATGTCGCAGTGGCAGATCTCCAATACATTTTACCTGATGGGTTTTCTGCTTAGCCTTAGTTTGTATTGGACAACGTTCCGCACACAAGTACCATTTTATCCCTCTATGCCAATTGTCTGGCAACAGGTCTTAACCTTAATCCCCCAGCATCAAGCCATGCGTATCATCGATATAGGCAGTGGTTTGGGCGATATGTCTATGTATATTGCAGAAAAAAGACCGGATTGTCTTGTTGATGGTACAGAAATTGCTCCATTGCCTTGGTTGGTTAGTAAGTTGCGTTCAAAGTTTAATGGTTCAAAAGTCGATTTTAAGCTTGGTGACTATCATGCGCTCGATTTTGCAAACTATGATCTTGTTTTTGCTTATTTATCACCTGCGGCAATGACGGATTTGTGGCAAAAGGTACAAGCGCAAATGCGTACCGGTGGTTTGCTAGTCAGCTATGAGTTTGAGATTGATGGTGTTGCGCCGACGCAGGTTGTTCAGTTGGGTAGCCATAAAAAGATGTTATATGTATGGAAAGTCTAACAAATTTGAGGAAATCGGTTTTACGATAGGTTTGTAGCTGGTTTTCTTGTATAACCACATGATTTTTAGGTATATATCCATCTGAATGGATATGCGGTCTGTGTTGATTAGGTTTGAATTAGATGCATGGCTAAAAAAAATTACTTTATTCAAGTAATTAAATTACGTTATATTGGCTATTCTATTGGGAATGTTCGAAAATCGTAGTATCAAAACCTGGGGTGCGTAAGTATGTTTGTAATCATTGGCTATGTTGTTGTTTGCGGCACCATTTTTGGTGGTTATGCGCTAGCAGGGGGGCACCTGGGTGGGTTGTGGCAGCCGCTAGAGGTGTTGATGATTTTCGGCGGTGCGGTCGGTGCCTTTATTGTGGGTAATGATAGTAAGGCGCAGAAGGCAACATTAAAAGCGTTGCCGACGCTGTTCAAGGGGTCAAAGTTTAATAAAGCGCTATATATGGATTTATTGGCGTTGCTGTTTGAAATTCTGACCAAAATTCGTAAAGACGGCATGATGTCAATTGAGAATGATGTGGAAAATCCTGAGGCTAGTCCGCTCTTCAGTAAATATCCTGCTTTGCAGCATGACCACCATTTGATTGAGTTTATTACAGATTATTTGCGCCTGATGGTTTCTGGCAATATGGACGCTTTCCAGGTTGAGAACTTAATGGATAACGAAATTGAAACGCATCACATGGAGGGGCACGTTCCTGCGCATTGCGTTGCAAAGCTGGGTGATGGTCTACCTGCGTTTGGTATCGTAGCCGCAGTGATGGGGGTGGTGCACACGATGGAAAACGTTGCTCTGCCGCCAGCTGAGCTGGGGATTCTGATTGCGCATGCCCTGGTCGGTACGTTTTTAGGTATTTTGCTTGCCTATGGTTTCGTTGGGCCGCTTTCAGGCTTGCTAGAACAGAAGTTAGAGGAAAGTACGAAGATGTTTCAAACGGTTAAGGTGACGTTGTTAGCAAGCCTTAATGGTTATGCGCCTGCTATTGCCGTTGAGTTTGGGCGTAAAGTGCTTTATTCAACAGAGCGCCCTAGCTTTGCCGAACTTGAGTCACACGTTAAACAAGCTAAAGGCAAATAAGGGAGCTTGTTATGGCAGAGGAATTACGCAAGCCGATTATCGTTAAAAAAATTAAAAAAAGCGGAGGCGGGCATCATGGCGGTGCCTGGAAGATTGCTTATGCCGACTTTGTAACAGCAATGATGGCCTTCTTCTTACTGATGTGGCTTTTGGGTTCTACTTCTAAGGCACAAAAAGAAGGTATTGCTGAGTATTTTAAAACGCCGCTAAAAGTAGCTTTGATGGGAGGAGATTCTGTCGGAGCTAGCGATACCTTGATTAAAGGTGGTGGCGGTAAAGATATGACGAAAAAGCAAGGGCAGGTGAAGCCGGTTGATGGTCCGCCCGGCAAGCAAAAAGCAGTCGATATTAAGGATGCTAAGGCCGCGTTGGAGAAGGCCGAAGCTGAAAAATTGGAGCAGTTAAAACAGAAACTTGAGAAAAGCATCGAAGATAGCCCGACTTTAAGTAAATTCAAAAAACAGCTATTGATTGATATCACTACTGAAGGTTTGCGTATACAGATTGTTGATGAGCAAAATCGGCCAATGTTTGAGTCTGCAAAAGCGGAAATGCAGCCATATGCTAAGCAGATTTTGAAAGAAATTGGCCAGATGCTCAATGGTGTCACCAATAAAATTAGTTTATCTGGGCATACTGATGCTGCGCCGTACTCAAGTGGCGAAAAGGGTTATAGTAACTGGGAGCTCTCATCTGATCGTGCCAATGCGTCGCGTAGGGAGTTAATCGCTGGCGGCATGGATGAAGCAAAGTTGTTGCGTGTTGTAGGGCTGTCCTCAGTGTCGCTGTTTGATAAAGATGATCCGCTTAATCCAATTAATCGGCGTATCAGTATTATCGTCATGAATAAACAGGCCGAGCTAGATGCATTGAAAGATGATGGTGAAACAAAATTACAATCCGATGCTGACCATGCGGCAATGGATAGCGTATTGAGTAAAAGCAAATGATAAGTGAGTTTTGTCGTAAGCCTTGCTAGCGTTATTTTTACGAAGGGTTGCGAGTTTGATGGTTATTGATGGGTATGTTTAATTAAGCGGGATTAACGCGTTAGGATTGTTGCTGTATGGAAACAAAAACATTACCAATTGCTGAGTTGCGAAAATTGCTTGCTGCGGTTTCTGACCATGGTAAGCAGCATTTAATTGAGGTCGAGGCAGATTTGCTGCAAACAACCTTTTTGTTAAGTGAGGCAATTGAAAAGTTAAGTACCAGTTTTACGGCGGTACATGATGCAGTCTGTGCACAGCAGCAGGTTTTAGATGCCTTGGTTACAAAATATGCAATTGAAGAGCCGGTTTTAGAAAAATTAGATTCGTTCAAATCTAAGATTGGGGATGAAGTGAATGTGGTTATTACTAGCCTTCAGTTTCAAGACCTTACCAGTCAGCTTGTCGCTAGAACAATCAAGAGAGTTAACGGTTTAAAGGATTTGTTACATGAGTTGGAGTCACACAGCAATGAGATGGACCCAGGGCATGAGCATGAAGAAATTGTTAAGTTTTTAGAGGAAATGAGTCGTAGTTTGCAGGTGGGTAGTCGTGCCTTGTCTGGCGGTTTGCGTCAATCAGTTGGTCAGCAAGATATGGCTACAGGTGAAATAGATCTTTTTTAGTAAGTTGCGCTAAATATATTAAATTTAGTGCCGTTAAGCAGTATAGGTTAAGCATGAAAGCGCTCTGACTTTAGTGGTCTGGGTGATTATTTGTTAACAGTAATAAAAGTGAGTAGATAAATGGCAAAAACAATATTAGCAGTAGATGATTCAGGCTCACTGCGCCAAATGGTGGCATTTAGCCTTAAAGCTGCAGGCTATGATGTAATTCAGGCGGTAGATGGGCAAGATGGCTTAAATAAAGCAAAAGAGAAAACTGTAGATCTGGTTTTAACCGACCAAAATATGCCAATTATGGATGGCCTGACCTTAATTAAGAACTTACGCGGATTAGGCTCGTATCAAAAAGTGCCAATTTTAATGTTAACCACTGAGTCTAGCGATGAAATGAAGGCCAAAGGTAAAGCTGCTGGTGCTAACGGCTGGTTGGTAAAGCCATTTGACCCAAAACGTTTGATTGAAGTCGTGCAAAAAGTCATTGGCTCTTAATTGTTGAGAGTTGATGTTTTTCTGGTGTTTATACCGTTATTAACGCCCTAATAGTGGAGAGCTTAAGCTTAGCGCTCTAAAGCCTAAGTATTAAAAGCACGTAAAATTTACTCGGTATTTCTACTAAGGTTTATTTTGCTGTTAAGTATTTTAGCTTGAATGTATTTAATGTTGTTCGGGAACAGTAGTTTTGTCATAAAGATTACTGGATACGTGAGATAAATGTGGTAACTGTATTGGTGTGAATCGTACGTTTTGTACGTGGCGCACGTAAATAAATGGAGTACGGCAATGACAATCGATATGAGTCAGTTTTACGAGGTCTTTTTTGATGAAGCTGAAGAGCTACTAGCAGAGGCCGAGCGTTTACTATTAGGTATTAACATTGACGATCCTGATAATGAAGAGTTAAACGCAATCTTCCGCGCAGCTCACTCAATTAAAGGTGGAGCTGCTACTTTCGGTTTTATGGATATGACTGAAATTACGCATGTCCTCGAGAACTTATTGGATAAGATTCGTAAACACGAAATGGCACTGACTGCTGAGCATGTTGATGCGTTTCTTGCAGCTAAAGATGTGCTTAAAATGGAGTTGGACGGTCATCGATTAGCAACTGATGTAGATCAAGATCAAGTGGCTGATGTGAAGATGATGTTGAAACAGCTTTCTGAAGCTGGTGCAACACCGGCCCCAGCACCAGCTGTTGTTGCACCACCACCTGTGTCTCAGCCTGTTGATGTTGCACCTGTGCAAACTGAAGTAGCTGATGGCATCAGCTGTTTTAATATTGTGATGCCTGATATCACAGAAAAAGATGTAGAGAACCTAAAAGAAGAGCTGGGTTTGCTAGGCGATGTTGCTGTGAGCAAGCAGGCTGATGGGCATTTCGTTATTACATTGACGACAGACTCATCTGAGGCAGACATTGTTTCTATTTGTTCCTTTATTGTTGACCCTGATGATTTAGTTATTTCACTAAAAGCTAACTCAGTTGAATCTTCTGCAACAGCACCAGCTGAAGAAATTAAATCGATAGCTGCAGAAGCGGTTGAAAGCAAGACAGCGTCTAGTACTAAAGTCCTTATTCATGAGGAAGTAGGCTATGGCCTGTTTGAAGAGGATGGCAAAGAAAAACAAGAAGAAGGCTACGGGTTTTTTGCACCATTCCAACCTCACCCAGATGCAGTTAAGTCAGAACTGATAGGTGACGATACCACGCTTACTTTATCTAATAGCGGCGTGACTAATGTGCAACTGAACACTGGGGCAGCTAAAACAGAAGCTGTGGCGAGCGGCGCGCTTGCGCAAGAGTCTGAACGTAAAAATCCAGGACGTCGTGAGTCTGACAAAGCACCTGCAAGTGCCGAAGCATCATCGATTCGTGTTGGCGTTGAAAAGGTTGACCAACTGATTAATCTAGTAGGTGAGCTGGTGATTACGCAAGCGATGATCGAGCAACGCATCAGTATGTTGGATCCGGTACAAAACGAGGCGTTAATTAACAGTGTAGGACAATTGACTCGCAATACTCGTGACTTACAAGAGTCGGTGATGTCAATTCGTATGATGCCGATGGACTTCGTATTCTCTCGCTTTCCTCGTATGGTGCGGGACTTAGCCGCTAAACTAAACAAAAAAGTTGACTTTGCCACGATAGGTGCGACCACTGAGTTAGATAAAGGCTTAATCGAGCGTATTGTTGACCCACTGACACATTTGGTTAGAAACAGTGTAGACCATGGTATTGAAATACCTGAAAACCGTAGGAAAGCCGGTAAGAGTGAGACTGGGACTTTAACTTTGTCTGCAGCGCATAAAGGTGGCAGTATCGTTATTGAGGTGACTGATGACGGTGCAGGCTTAAATCGAGACAGAATTCTAGCCAAAGCCCACTCAAATGGCTTAGCTGTAAGTGAAAGCATGACTGATAGTGAGGTTTTCTCACTCATCTTTGCCCCAGGCTTTTCTACTGCTGAAGTGGTTACTGATGTTTCCGGACGAGGCGTGGGTATGGATGTAGTGAAGAGAAACATTACCTCTATGGGTGGTGCTGTTGAGATTCGATCAGCGCTTGGTTTTGGTACCACTATTTCAATCTCACTCCCTCTGACGCTTGCAATTTTAGATGGCATGTCAGTATCGCTGGGCGACAGTGTTTATGTGATTCCGCTTAATTTGATTGTTGAAACCTTACAACCACGCGCTGAAGATATTAAAACAGTGACAGGCGAGGGGCGTATGGTGCATGTGCGCGGTGAGTATTTGCCAATTATCGCATTACATAGCCTGTTTAATCACGCGACAGATATTACCGACCCAACCCAAGGCGTGTTGGTGCTGTTAGAGTCGGATGGTAAAAAATCAGCTTTATTTGTTGATCGATTAGTGGGGCAGCAACAGGTTGTAATTAAGAGTTTAGAAACAAACTTTAAGAAGGTACTGGGTGTATCCGGTGCGACCATTATGGGGGATGGCTCAGTGGCTTTAATATTGGACGTCGCTGCTTTGATACAAATGGGGCAAAGTACCAACTATATTACCGGCGCAGCCTCATTTTCTAACCAAAATAATCAGCATATGCAACGCAATGCATAAGGAGCTTAAACAATGAGTACCGACAATGTAGTAAATAATGTAAGTTCAAAAGCTAAAAGCGCAGAGGGTGAATATCTAACCTTTGTGTTAGGGGCAGAAGAGTACGGGCTTGAAATTTTAAAAGTACAGGAAATTCGTGGCTATGATGCGGTAACGCAAATTGCGAATACGCCAGAGTTTATTAAGGGCGTGGTGAATTTACGCGGCAAGATTGTGCCGATTGTAGATTTGCGCATCAAATTCAACTTAGGAAAAGTTGAGTATAACGAGTTTACAGTAGTGATTATTTTGAACCTGCACGGTCGTGTGGTTGGTATTGTGGTCGATGGTGTATCAGATGTGATTGCATTGAAAGAAGATCAAATTCGTGATGTGCCTTCGTTGGTGACCAGTATCGACACTAAATACATTGTTGGTTTGGCGACACTAGAGCAAAGAATGTTGATTTTAGTTGATATTGAACAGCTAATGACTAGTCAAGAAATGGCACTAGTAGATGCTGTTGCAGCTTAGAAGTCGGTATTAAGATAAGAGGGTTATAGTTTTTAGCTATGTAAGCTGAGTTTTGAAAGGTGAGATTTATAACAGTTTTAATGTATAGAGTCGTTAACGTTTGATGATTTAAACGAGCAATTTAAGATGCTCAATGTAGAAAAAAAATAAAACACTAGTTTGAATTAAATACTTCGTTACATCACTTTTGGGAGCTAACACATGATTACCGCATTAATTAATGGATTAACAGGTAAGACATCAAAAGAATTAAAAGAGCAAAAAGCGCTGATTGAACAGTCTGTGTTAGAAATCACCCAAAAAAATGCGGAGATTGCTGATTTGAAGAAGCGAGAAGCTACATTGGCAACAATAAAAAGTGCAATGGATAGTTCCTCTTCAGCCATCATGATGGTTGACCGTAACTTTATTGTTACCTACGTCAACGTAGCTAGCACGGCTCTTTTTAATAGCAACAAAGCTGAGTTTTTAAAAGTATTTCCGACGTTTGATCCAGCTAAAATTGTTGGTACTTGCATTGATGTGTTTCATAAAAATCCACAACATCAGCGTCAAATGTTGGCAACACCTGCTCGGTTACCATTTTCAACAGAAATCAAAGTTGGTTCGCTTGTCATTTCGCTTTATGTCACTGCCACCTATGATGCTAAGGGCGGGTACATTGGCAATGTTCTAGAGTGGCGAGATGTTACTGCGGTTAAAGCACGTGAAGTGGCGGATTTCGATAGTCGAACACAAAATGAATCAATAGCAAGGTTTCAAGCAATGATAGAGATGGATCTGGAAGGAAACATCATTTATGCGAATGAAACTTATCTTAATTTGCTGGGCTATCAATTGCCAGAATTGATTGGCAAACACTCGTCAATGCTGCTTGACCCTGCAGATGTTAAAAGCCCTGTGTATGCAGAAAACTGGAAAAAGCTAGTATCAGGTGAGTATGTGTCAGGTAAGGTTAAACGTATAGGCAAGGGTGGTAAAGAGGTTTGGGTTCAGGCGTACTTGAGCCCGATTAAAGGCATAGATGGCAAAATCATTAAAATCGTGAATTATGCGATTGATATCACAGAGCAAAGCTTGCGAGATGCGGGTAACGCAGGCCAGTTAGCTGCCATTGATCGTGCTTATTCCGTGATTGAGTTTAGCATGGACGGCAAAGTGACCAGTATTAATGAAAACTTTGAAAGTGTTGTGGGATATTCAAAAGCAGAAGTAATTGGACAGCATCACAGTAAACTTGTTGATCCAGCCTACGCTAATAGTTTGGAATATAAGCAGTTTTGGGAAAACTTAAACAAAGGTCTATTCGACCATGGAATTTATAAACGTGTAGGTAAAGGTGGTAAGGAGATTTGGCTGCAAGCGAGCTATAACCCAATTTGTGATGTGCAAGGTCGCCCGGTTAAAGTTTTTAAAGTTGCCATCGATGTTACGCAACAACACATTGCTGAAATCGAGTTGGAAGCTGCTGTTGCTGAGACAGATCACATTATTGAATCAGCCAAGGATGGAGACCTCAGCAGTCGTATTCCTTTAGCGGGCAAGACGGGAGCGATTGCGAGCTTATGCGATGGTGTGAATGCGTTGATGGACAAATTAACGGAAGTGATTATCCAAGTACACGAGGCTGGAGAAACGATTAACACAGCTGCAGGTGAAATATCCTCTGGTAACACTGACTTATCTAGCCGCACTGAACAGCAAGCCTCAAGCCTAGAAGAAACTGCCTCTAGCATGGAAGAACTAGCATCTACCGTAAAACAGAATGCAGAAAACGCCAAGCAAGCCAACCAGCTAGCCAGCGCAGCCTCAGGCGTAGCGGTTAAAGGAGGCGAAGTAGTCGGGCAAGTGGTTAACACCATGAGCGACATTAATGCCAGTGCCAAGAAAATTGAAGACATCATTAGCGTGATTGACGGCATCGCCTTCCAAACCAACATCCTAGCCTTGAACGCAGCTGTTGAAGCGGCTAGGGCAGGGGAACAAGGCCGTGGTTTCGCTGTGGTAGCAGGAGAAGTGCGCAATCTAGCACAACGCTCAGCCTCAGCTGCGAAAGAAATTAAAGAACTGATTACTGACTCAGTCAGTAAAACAGCGCAAGGCACCGCACAAGTAGAAACAGCGGGTAAAACCATGCAAGAGATTGTGAACTCAGTGCAGCGCGTGACTGACATCATGGGTGAGATTGCAGCAGCCTCAATCGAGCAAAGTGCAGGTATTGACCAAGTGAACAACGCGATTACCAGCATGGATGAAGTGACCCAGCAGAATGCGGCCTTGGTTGAGCAAGCAGCGGCAGCGGCAGAATCACTCGTTGATCAAGCGGTAGGTTTGATGGATACCGTAAATGCGTTTAAATTAAGTGAAGGCTCTACGTACGGAAGTAAGCAAAGTGTTGCGCGCAATAATTCAAAACCAGCTTCACTGGCTAGGTTTAACAGCGCATTAAAACAACCAGTAAGTAAAGCGTCGCATGCGCCAATGGTTAAGTTAAATGGTGCTGGTCATGATGGTGATTGGGAAGAATTTTAGTTAATAAGCATTCAAAAGAAACGCGTCTCTACATTTAATGTGCGAACTTTAATTTAGAGATAGCGTTAATTTTGTTGTATTAAATATGTAGTAAAAATGGAGATGTTAGGATGAAGCTACTTAGAGCGCTAACTGTTGCGCAGCGATTAATGGTGATTATTGCACTCGCTGTGGTGGTGGTAGTAACACAGGCTGCAATTGGTCTTTTTGAGCTGAGCCAAGTAAAAAATAGTCTGAAATCTGTTTATCAGCACCGAATGGTGCCAGTGGGCTCTTTAAATCAGATTGCGATTAATATGCTCAAGAATCGCGCGCGACTAAATGCAGCCTTAGGCCACTATAAAGCGATAGTAGGTGAAAATGGGCAGGTGACTATTGAGCTGGATGCACAATATTCGAATCAACAAGCTGATTTTATTGAAAGCAGAATGAAAGAAATAAGTCAGATATGGGAGACGTATATCAACAGCGACTTATCGCCAGAGGAAAGGGTGCTTGCAGATAAGTTTGCAAAAAGTCGGGGTCAATTTGTTTCAGTAATTTTAAAGCCGGCAGTTACCCAATTGCGCGCTAATAATTATGAGGCTTTGCAGCCAATTAGTGATCAGGCTGTGGATTTGTATGAGGCCGCTGAAACTGATTTAAAAGCATTGCTTAAATATAATTTGGAAATAGCCGAAAACGAATACATCACAGCATCTGCAAATTATGAAAAAGTACGCCTGTTGACATTCTCTGGGCTGGCTTTTGCGCTATTAATGTTAGTCTGGCTAGGTTTCGCTATTACACGATCAATTACGAAAGCCTTAGGTGGTGAACCTGATACGATGTACGACACTGCTAAGCGTATTTCGTTAGGGGATTTGGATTTTACTATCCCATTAGAAGCAAATGATCGCAGTAGCACCATGGCTGCGATGAGTACTATGCAAGCCAATATCAAGCTATTAATCTCAGATATCGCTGTGCTTTCGCAAGCCTCACAACAAGGTCGCTTAGCAACGCGTGCTGAGGTTAGCCGTCATCAGGGGGATTTCCGTAAGGTACTTAGTGGTGTAAATGATACTTTAGATGCCATTGTTGGGCCGCTTAATGTAGCTGCAAACTATGTAGACAGAATTTCCAAAGGAGATATTCCAGCGAAAATTACAGATCATTACAATGGTGACTTTAATACAATTAAAAATAACTTAAACACTTGTATTGATGCGGTCAATAATTTAGTCAACGAAGCGATGAGCTTAGAAAACGCTGCGATTGCAGGGCAATTGAATAACCGTGGTGACATTGTTAAATATCAAGGTGATTTCCGCAAAGTAGTTGAGAGCTTTAATAATTGTTTGGATGCTGTAGTTGGCCCACTAAGCGTAGCAGCTGGTTATGTTGATAATTTTGCCAAGGGCAATATTCCAGCTAAAATTACAGACCATTACAATGGTGATTTTAATATTATTAAAAACAACTTAAATGCCTGCGTTGATGCTTTAAATCTATTGGTGTCAGATGCTAACTTGTTGGCACAAGCTGCTCAAAATCACCAGTTAAATACACGTGCAGATGTAACAAAACACTGGGGTGATTACAGAAAAATTGTTGAAGGTGTAAATGGTACACTCGATACTGTGATGCAGCAAAATGCTGCAGATGCTGCAGAGAAGGCGCAAGAAGCAAAAATATTATCTGATGCTGTGGCAGAAACTCAAGCTATCATTGAAGGTGCTAAAGGCGGAGATTTAAGCAGCCGAGTATCTTTAGCGGGCAAGACGGGAGCGATTGCGAGCTTATGCGATGGTGTGAATGCGTTGATGGACAAATTAACGGAAGTGATTATCCAAGTACACGAGGCTGGAGAAACGATTAACACAGCTGCAGGTGAAATATCCTCTGGTAACACTGACTTATCTAGCCGCACTGAACAGCAAGCCTCAAGCCTAGAAGAAACTGCCTCTAGCATGGAAGAACTAGCATCTACCGTAAAACAGAATGCAGAAAACGCCAAGCAAGCCAACCAGCTAGCCAGCGCAGCCTCAGGCGTAGCGGTTAAAGGAGGCGAAGTAGTCGGGCAAGTGGTTAACACCATGAGCGACATTAATGCCAGTGCCAAGAAAATTGAAGACATCATTAGCGTGATTGACGGCATCGCCTTCCAAACCAACATCCTAGCCTTGAACGCAGCTGTTGAAGCGGCTAGGGCAGGGGAACAAGGCCGTGGTTTCGCTGTGGTAGCAGGAGAAGTGCGCAATCTAGCACAACGCTCAGCCTCAGCTGCGAAAGAAATTAAAGAACTGATTACTGACTCAGTCAGTAAAACAGCGCAAGGCACCGCACAAGTAGAAACAGCGGGTAAAACCATGCAAGAGATTGTGAACTCAGTGCAGCGCGTGACTGACATCATGGGTGAGATTGCAGCAGCCTCAATCGAGCAAAGTGCAGGTATTGACCAAGTGAACAACGCGATTACCAGCATGGATGAAGTGACCCAGCAGAATGCGGCCTTGGTTGAGCAAGCAGCGGCAGCGGCAGAATCACTCGTTGATCAAGCGGTAGGTTTGATGGATACCGTAAATGCGTTTAAATTAAGTGGTGGACGCGTGCAGAGCAGACCAAATTTAAGGGTGATAGCACAACCTGCACGTATCGCAACACTAGGTCATGACAGCAAAAGAAGTTAGTTATTGAGTAACAGAAATTAATGGTCTCAGACCTTTATATATCAACAATCAATATTAGCAGAAGAGTCATATACCGACATTTACTTACTTAGATTTTGCCTGTCGGTGTTAGTTTGGTTGATATATTAATTGAGATGTTTTAAATAGATTGGAAATGAAATTGCAAAAAACTAGAGATACACACATTGACGCTTGGGCTGCCAGTACTGACAAGCTAATGTCTTGGACTTTGCTGCTATTGTTCGTTATTAGCTTAATCATCGGCTTTTCTTCCGGCACGCAATCAGAGGTTTTTGCAGTTGGCTTGCCCGCGCTATTAATTCCATTGTTAATTATTAACATCCTCCCTGGTTCGATAGTTAGTCGATTGGTTTTGGCCATTGCTTTTATGGTTTTTTCCGCACTGTTTATTCAGCAAACACATGGCTTGAATGAAGCACATTTTTCTGTTTTCATTTTGCTGGCTGTTTTGCTCTCCTACCGTGATTGGAAACCGATTTTTATCGCGGCATTAGTAATTACATTCCATCATTTAACTTTCAATTTATTGCAAACCCCTGATTCTGGTTTTTATTTATTCCAATTGGGTGCAAATAACAATTTAGTAATCTTACATGCATTGGCTGTAGTGGTTGAAGCTGGTTTTTTAATGCTTATCGCCAATAACCTACGTAAAGAGGCTGTCATGGTTGGCGGTGCCCCTGAGGAGGTAGTGGGTATCGCTAGGCAATTGGCTAATGGTAATTTAGGCGTTGCAATTGATGTTGATGCTAATGATAGGTCTAGTGTGAAGTATGCGCTAAAGTTAATGAATAGTAATTTATCTACGATTGTAAATCGTGTTGAGCACATTACACTTGAGCATGCAAAAGGTAATGTAAATTCGGCTATTAATTTAGAAAATATAAATGGTAGCTATCATGTAATGGCAGAGAAAATCAACGTGATGTTAGCTGCGCAATCAAGCTTGGTGCAAAAAATGGCACAGAATGCGATTGATTTCTCAAATGGTAATTTTGATAAACCTTTTGAGGCATTACCTGGAAACCTTAAGTTTATTAATGAAGCAATTGATCAGTTGCGCGCCAATGTTAAAGCCATCACAGAAGGTGTGGCACAGATGAGCAAAGAGCACGAAATCGGTAATATTGATGCTTCTATTGATACCTCTAAATTCGCAGGCACTTACGCTGAGATGGCTGAGTCATTAAATCAGATGGTTAGCGCCCACGTACGAGAGAAAGAAGAAGTCACGCAAGTGATGCGAGCGCTAGGTGACGGAGATTTTGAAGTACAGATACAGCAATATCCTGGTAAAAAAGCAGAGATCAACAAGAACCTAGATCGCCTCAAAGGCAAACTTAAAGGCGCAGTTGACTCAGTGAAATGGGTGACCAACGAACATGCACAAGGCAACATTGACATGAGCCTGCATGCGCATCTATTTAAAGGCGGCTTCTCAGAACTAGCGACAGCCGTTAACGCCATTGTTGCAGGTCAACTAGAACTAACAGAGAAAGCACTCGCCTGTGTTAAAGCCTTTGGTGAAGGCGACTTTGACGCACCATTAGAAACATTCCCAGGCAAAAAAGTATTCGTCAACGAAGCCATTGAACAAGTACGTGCCCACCTCAAAGCACTCAACGAAGATGCCCAGCTACTTGCAGATGCGGCGCGTGAAGGCCGCGTAACCGTACGTGCTGATGCAGACAGACACCAAGGCGACTACCGTAAAATTGTGAACGGCATGAACGAAACTCTAGAAATGATCGTTAGCCCGATTGTTACCGTGCAGCAATCCGTTGAAACCATCAACACTGCAGCAAAAGAAATTGCACAAGGTAACGCAGACCTCTCACGCAGAACAGAAGACCAAGCGGCATCGCTAGAAAAAACAGCAGCCAGCATGGAAGAACTCTCATCTACTGTTAAACAAAATGCAGACAACGCCAAACAAGCCAACCAACTAGCCTCAGCAGCCTCAGGCGTAGCGGTTAAAGGCGGCGTCGCGGTATCTGCGGTAGTGAACACCATGGCAGAAATCAACGAAAGCGCTAAAAAGATTGAAGACATCATTAGCGTCATTGACGGCATCGCCTTCCAAACTAACATCCTAGCCTTGAACGCAGCTGTTGAAGCGGCTAGGGCAGGGGAACAAGGCCGTGGTTTCGCTGTGGTAGCCGGAGAAGTACGTAATCTTGCACAACGCTCAGCCTCAGCTGCCAAAGAAATTAAAGAACTGATTACAAACTCAGTGAACAAAACTGCAGAAGGTACTAAACAAGTAGAAACTGCTGGTGAAACCATGCAAGAAATCGTCAGCTCAGTCAAACGAGTATCTGACATCATTGGAGAAATCTCAGCAGCATCACAAGAGCAAAGCGCCGGTATTGAGCAAGTGAACGAAGCCATTATGAAAATGGACGATGTCACACAGCAAAACACAGCTTTGGTAGAAGAAGCCGCTGCAGCAGCTGAATCGATGATGGAACAAGCGGATGAATTGATGAACGCCATCAGCGTGTTTCAGCTGGGCAGCAACAACGAAAGCCGAGTGACATCACGAGCTGCGTCTAAAGTAGTTGTGAGTAAAGTAGCGCATGTGACAAGAGCTGCGCCTGTCAAATTGAGTGTAAAAACCAATTCTGATGATGGAGATTGGGAAGAGTTTTAACTGGCTATATCTTTAAATAGTATGTTTGAATATATGGATATTTTGGTTTTTTCAGTAAGGAATGGGCTTTAAATGCAAATGACTGTCGCAAAAAAAATGTTATTAATTACATTGGTTTCTGTCTTAGGTTTGGTTGGTGTTCTAACGTTAAACTCATTTCAGTCGGATGCTGTATATAGCGATGCAAATTATGCTAATACCAATATTGTGCCAAGCGTTATAAAACTTGATGAAATACGCTATAAATTCAATACGCTACGTATTCGGGTTGCAAATCACACGCTGATTAAAGACGAAGCGAAAATGGCTGAAGTTGAAGAGGCCATCAGAAAACTACAGGCCGAGTTGAATGAGATTACAGACTCGTATGGTGACCTAGTATCAGATGAGCAAGAAAAAGGTTTGCTGGCAACTGATATAGAAGACTTAAAAGTCTATTTCGCACGTATGGAGCCGATATTAGAGGCCTCGCGCGCTAATCAAAAAGAATTAGCACACGAACTTTATATAGCGATTCGTACGCCAGCAGAAAAAGCAAACGATAGTATCGCTACACATATGCGTTATAAAGTTGAGCTTGGTCAGAAGTTTGCTGCTAATGCGCTAACGGTAAAGCAAAACTCAATGAAGCTTTCTTTAGCAGTAGGCTTACTCTTTGTGATTATTGCTATATTGATTGGTGTGGTGATTGCCCGTAGTTTACGAAAACAGTTGGGTGGTGAGCCAAGTGAGGTTGCTAAAATTGCTAACGATATTGCAAGAGGCGATTTAAATAGCACGATTAACGTTGACTCACGTGATGATTCAAGTTTGATGTCATCCATGTTGACAATGCAGCAAGCACTTAAAACTGTTATCGAAGAGCAGAGCGCTATGTCAGCCCAAAATAAATTGGGTAATATTGGCGCTTCTATCGACACCAGTAAGCTGCGCGGCAGTTATCAGGTGATGGCTGGTAATGTTAACGAAATGGCCTCTAACCAAGCAAATGTGATGCGTAAAGTTACAGCATGTATTGGTGAGTTTGCTAAGGGTAACTTTGATGCACCTTTAGAACGCTTCCCAGGTCAACGAGCCTTTATTAATGAAGGTGTCGAGCAACTACGTGCCAATATCAAAACATTTGTCAGCGAAATGCAAACCATGTCTCAGCAACATGACTTGGGCGAAATTGATGCTTCTATTGATACCTCTAAATTCGCAGGCACTTACGCTGAGATGGCTGAGTCATTAAATCAGATGGTTAGCGCCCACGTACGAGAGAAAGAAGAAGTCACGCAAGTGATGCGAGCGCTAGGTGACGGAGATTTTGAAGTACAGATACAGCAATATCCTGGTAAAAAAGCAGAGATCAACAAGAACCTAGATCGCCTCAAAGGCAAACTTAAAGGCGCAGTTGACTCAGTGAAATGGGTGACCAACGAACATGCACAAGGCAACATTGACATGAGCCTGCATGCGCATCTATTTAAAGGCGGCTTCTCAGAACTAGCGACAGCCGTTAACGCCATTGTTGCAGGTCAACTAGAACTAACAGAGAAAGCACTCGCCTGTGTTAAAGCCTTTGGTGAAGGCGACTTTGACGCACCATTAGAAACATTCCCAGGCAAAAAAGTATTCGTCAACGAAGCCATTGAACAAGTACGTGCCCACCTCAAAGCACTCAACGAAGATGCCCAGCTACTTGCAGATGCGGCGCGTGAAGGCCGCGTAACCGTACGTGCTGATGCAGACAGACACCAAGGCGACTACCGTAAAATTGTGAACGGCATGAACGAAACTCTAGAAATGATCGTTAGCCCGATTGTTACCGTGCAGCAATCCGTTGAAACCATCAACACTGCAGCAAAAGAAATTGCACAAGGTAACGCAGACCTCTCACGCAGAACAGAAGACCAAGCGGCATCGCTAGAAAAAACAGCAGCCAGCATGGAAGAACTCTCATCTACTGTTAAACAAAATGCAGACAACGCCAAACAAGCCAACCAACTAGCCTCAGCAGCCTCAGGCGTAGCGGTTAAAGGCGGCGTCGCGGTATCTGCGGTAGTGAACACCATGGCAGAAATCAACGAAAGCGCTAAAAAGATTGAAGACATCATTAGCGTCATTGACGGCATCGCCTTCCAAACTAACATCCTAGCCTTGAACGCAGCTGTTGAAGCGGCTAGGGCAGGGGAACAAGGCCGTGGTTTCGCTGTGGTAGCCGGAGAAGTACGTAATCTTGCACAACGCTCAGCCTCAGCTGCCAAAGAAATTAAAGAACTGATTACAAACTCAGTGAACAAAACTGCAGAAGGTACTAAACAAGTAGAAACTGCTGGTGAAACCATGCAAGAAATCGTCAGCTCAGTCAAACGAGTATCTGACATCATTGGAGAAATCTCAGCAGCATCACAAGAGCAAAGCGCCGGTATTGAGCAAGTGAACGAAGCCATTATGAAAATGGACGATGTCACACAGCAAAACACAGCTTTGGTAGAAGAAGCCGCTGCAGCAGCTGAATCGATGATGGAACAAGCGGATGAATTGATGAACGCCATCAGCGTGTTTCAGCTGGGCAGCAACAACGAAAGCCGAGTGACATCACGAGCTGCGTCTAAAGTAGTTGTGAGTAAAGTAGCGCATGTGACAAGAGCTGCGCCTGTCAAATTGAGTGTAAAAACCAATTCTGATGATGGAGATTGGGAAGAGTTTTAAAAAGTGATTTTATGCTAAGGCACCTAATGGTTTACAATAGAGGGTAAATCGTTAGCGGACAGCTAACTTTAGCAATTTTAAGATAGGGTAAGGTGGATGAGTGTAGCGTTGTCCACCATATGTAAGTAAAAGTTGGTGGTAACGCTACACTCGACCGCCAAGTGTAACAAAGTAGTTAATTTTGAAATTTATTTAGAAGTTCTAGGAGACTTAAATGGCTGTTATTGATCGTGTATTAATTGGTGAAGCATTGGTGATCGAAGATCGTCCAGATGGTAGTGGTTTGGATCTTAAAAATGTTGCTCACATCGACCTTATCATGGGCCCACGTGGTAGCGCTGCAGAAGATGCATTTTGCCGTACACTAACTGATCAAAAAGAAGGTGTGAATGGCTTGTTAGCTATTGTTGCTCCTAACATGATGGTAAAACCAAACACAGTAATGTTTAACAAAGTGACTTTGAAAAACACTAAACAATCACTACAAATGTTTGGCCCAGCTCAACGCGGTGTTGCGATGGCTGTGATGGACTGTGTTGCTGATGGCACAATCCCAGTAGAAGAAGCTGATGACGTATTCATTTCTGTTGGTGTATTTATTGACCAAACTGCAGACATGGATGACCGTATTCAAGATTGGAACTACCGTGCTACTAAACAAGCAATCAAAAGCGCAATCGCTCGTGAGCCAAAAGCTGCTGATTTGTTGAAAGTTTATAAAGATTCTGCACATCCTTTTGCTGCAAAAGAAGGCAACAGAAGAGCAACAGATAAGGCATAAAGTAGTTTGTAGTTAAGTAATAAGAAGTTAAGTAGTAATAAGTAAGTTGTGATGTGGAGCAATGTTTTAAGATGGAAAATGTCAGATAGCACCAGTTTTAATTAAATGGTTTTGTCGATATTTACATCTTGCATTGCTACCTTGTCATCACGTTGATATTGTCTAGCAATAATCAAAAGTTAAATAATAAGTAGCAGCAAAATATTAATAAATAATAAATAATAAATTAAAAGTGCCAAAAGCATATTGCTAAAGTGCTTTGTACCAGGCTGGTACAGTAAGTAATTTACAATAATTACGTGGTGAAATTAATGTTGAAAAAAGAGCAGCACGACGAGGGGCGAGAGTTTAATTTTACTGCTCAAGATTTTGCTAGAGTACGTCACTTAATTTATCGTCATGCGGGTATTTCTTTATCTGAAGCTAAGTCTGATATGGTCTATAGCCGTATTGGTAGAAGGTTACGTGTTTTAGGCGCAACATCCTTTAAGCAATACCTCGATATTCTCGAAAGTCAAAACGATTCTGCTGAGTGGGAGGCGTTTACTAATGCACTCACAACAAATCTAACCTCGTTTTTTCGTGAAGAGCATCACTTTCCTATCCTTGCAGACCATCTGCTATCGCTCAAAAAACCTATACGTATATGGTGTTCTGCCGCATCTACCGGCGAAGAGCCTTATACAATTGCCATGACTGCTTGTGAAGCCTTTGGTAGCCTAAATCCACCAGTTGAGATTATTGCCACAGATATAGACACTAATGTTCTGTCTACAGCATCAAGTGGAGTTTACCCTTATGAGCGCGTGAGTAAGCTTTCAGAAGAAAGACGTAAGCGTTTTTTTCTAAAAGGCACAGGTCCTAATGAGGGTTTAGTTGCTGTGAAAAAAGAGCTAAAAGCGATGATTAGTTTTAATCAGCTTAATCTACTCGATGAAAATTGGGCATTACATGAGCCTTTCGATGCAATTTTCTGTAGAAATGTCATGATTTATTTTGATAAACCTACACAGTCTAAGATTTTGAGCCGCTTTGTACCGTTAATGAAGTCCCATGCATTATTATTCGCTGGGCATTCAGAGAACTTTCTTTATGTTTCAGATGCCTTTCATTTAAAAGGTAAAACTGTGTACACGTTAAGTGACGGTAGCCATCACAGGCGCTCTGGTTATCAGGAAAAAGAGAAGACGTCATGAGTATGTTAGAAGAAGAAATTTCTACTACGATCTATTTTGACCGGACTTTTGACTGTGATGCGGCAAAAATAGCGCCAGGTGAGTATTACTTTACCGATAAAGATATGTTGATTGTGACGGTATTAGGTTCATGTGTATCTGCATGCATACGTGATAGCAAAACAGGCGTAGGTGGTATGAATCATTTTATGTTGCCAGACAGTGCGGCAGCGGATAAAGATAGTCCGGTTTCTGAATCTATGCGCTATGGTACTTATGCCATGGAAGTTTTGATTAATCAATTGCTACGCAACGGTGCGCGCCGTGAGAATTTAGAAGCCAAGATATTTGGTGGTGGTAATGTGCTTAAAAGTTTTACTACGACCAATGTTGGTGATCGTAATGCTATTTTTGTAAGAAAATATCTGAATGCCGAGGGGATACGCATTACAGGTGAAGATTTATTAGATATCTATCCTAGAAAAGTTTATTTCTTTCCTAAAACTGGCCGGGTTTTAGTGAAGAAGCTGAAACAAATGCATAACGACACCTTGTTTAAACGTGAAGAGGTTTACGCAAGTAAACTTAAAACGGCTGATGTCGGTGGTGCAATTGATTTGTTTTAATTGAATGAGCAATAAGACGTGAGAATAAGCAAATGAAAATAAAAGTACTTGTTATTGATGATTCAGCACTAATTCGTAGCTTACTTACTGAGATTATCAATGACCAAAAAGACATGATGGTCGTAGGTGCTGCACCGGATCCACTGATTGCGCGAGAAATGATCAAGCAATTAAATCCTGATGTATTAACGCTTGATGTGGAAATGCCTAAAATGGACGGCCTGGATTTCTTAGAAAAGCTGATGCGTTTACGTCCGATGCCTGTTGTGATGGTTTCTACACTGACCGAAAAAGGCTCAGAAATTACCATGCGCGCATTAGAGTTAGGTGCAACAGATTTTGTGACTAAACCTAAAATGTCTATCACTGAAGGCATGCGTGAATACACACATGAAATCACGGATAAAATCCGCGCTGCATCACAAGCCAAGGTTTCATCTCCTAGCCGCCATCCTGTAGCACCTAATGCTGAGGGACGCCCGTTGCAGTTGCGTAACCCGCTGATTAGTAGTGAAAAGCTGTTGATTGTGGGGGCTTCTACAGGTGGAACAGAAGCCATTAAGGCGTTTTTATTGCAGATGCCATCAGATTGTCCTGGCATATTAATCACGCAGCATATGCCCGCAGGCTTTACTAAATCTTTTGCAAATAGGCTAAATTCTTTATGCCAAATATCCGTTAAAGAGGCAGAGGGTGGGGAGCGTATTTTACCTGGGCATGCTTATATTGCGCCAGGCGATAAGCATTTGTTATTGGCAAGAAGTGGTGCCAATTATGTAACAGAGTTGAGCGATGCACCTCCGGTGAATCGTCACAAACCCTCAGTGGATGTACTATTTGACTCAGCAGCATTACATGCGGGTAAGAATGCTATTGGTGTAATTTTAACTGGTATGGGTAAAGATGGTGCAGCAGGTATGGCACAAATGAGAAACGCTGGCTCTTACAATTTTGCTCAAAATGAGGAAAGTTGTGTGGTGTATGGTATGCCGAAAGAGGCTGTGGCGCACGGTGGCGTGGATGAAGTCGCACATTTAAATGACTTGCCAAAGTTGGTACTTAATCATTTAATGGCTAATAGCACACGTGCATTACGCGTGTAAGACTTGGTGATACCAAGAATACTGGATTGTTTTTATAGATGCACGATGTCTTGAGTTAATCCTCGAGTTAATCATAGTACCTTGAGTTAATAAAGCAGGCTTTGTCATAAGTCAGTACAATATATAAAAGTTATAGAATTTATTCGTAGTGTTCAAACATGATTGAAAGTTTGCAACACTAAGAGTAGTTAATGTTAATGGAGTAGAGCATGGCGAATACAAATACTAAATTTCTGGTTGTGGATGACTTTTCTACGATGCGTAGAATTGTTCGCAACTTGCTTAAAGAGTTGGGTTACACCAATGTGGATGAAGCTGAAGATGGTGTTGCAGCACTAAGCAAACTGAAAGGTGGTGGGTTTGAGTTTGTAGTATCCGATTGGAATATGCCAAATATGGATGGCTTAACATTACTGCAAAACATTCGTGCTGATGCTGAGTTATCTAAGCTTCCAGTGCTGATGGTGACGGCAGAGGCAAAAAAAGAAAATATTATTGCAGCAGCACAGGCTGGTGCTAATGGTTACGTGGTAAAACCTTTTACTGCCGCTACACTTGATGAAAAACTATCAAAAATATTCGAGAAGCTTGAGAAAGCAGGGGCTTAACTATGACTAGCGAAGCCACACCACAGCAAGCTTCAAATATAGAGTCTCCGCTAGGGTTGTCGTCAAGTGATGAGATTCTGAATCGTGTAGGCCACGTAACAAGAACTTTGCATGATAGTTTAAGTGGTTTAGGTTTAGATAAAATACTAGAGCAGGTTGCACAAGATATTCCGGATGCGCGTGACCGCTTGGCATATGTTGCACGGATGACAGAACAGGCGGCCGAGCGTGTTTTAAACGCAACCGATGTGGCTATCCCTTTGCAAGAAGAGCTTGCGGCAGGCGCAACGGCGCTACAGCTCCGCTGGAAAGATGTGATGCGCGAGCCATCGTTAAAGAGTGAATATAATTTGGCTGCCAATGAAACACTCACTTATTTAACAATGGCAGGTAAAAACACAGCAGAAACTAAAGCCTTATTGATGGATATCATGATGGCTCAGGATTTTCAGGACTTGACCGGGCAAGTGATTAAAAAAATCACTGGTTTGGCTCAGGAGTTAGAGCAGCAGTTAGTGCAGTTGTTGATTGATTTCTCGCCGGCAATTCCTAAAAAAGATGCAGAAGCAAATAAAGCTGATGCTAGTGATAACTCAAGCCTTTTGAATGGGCCACAAATTGATCCCAATGCGGTGGATGTGGTAGCCAGCCAAGAGCAGGTTGATGACTTGCTGGATAGCTTAGGTTTCTAGTCAGTAATCCTCAAATACCATCTAAGGCTCACAAATGGCATCATGGCCATTTTGTGAGCCTTTTAAATATGTAACGGCATATATACGCGAATTGCGTTTCTTTACAGTCGTTTTTCTCGGTTACTTAAAACACATATACCAAGTTGCGTAACATGGTGGCAATTTGAGCACGAGGCCTTGTTATTTAATGTTTAGCGGCCTGCATGTTGGTTAAGTCATCAATAATTTGTTGGGAATGGTTAGAAACATTCACATCGTTATAGATTTTAATCACTTTTGAATCTGGACCGATTAAAAAAGTATAGCGTTTAGCGATTTTAATCAAGATTAGATTGGTGAGCGCATGATATGCATTTGCGACACTACCATCTACATCAGCCAGTAAGGTAAAGGGTAGGTGGTATTTTTCTGCAAACTTTTGATGAGATGCTTCTGAGTCCACACTAATGCCAATTACTTTGGCATTCAATTGTTCTAGTTTAGATAAGTCATCTCTGAAGTTACAAGCCTCTTTCGTACAGCCAGGCGTGTCATTTTTAGGGTAGAAGTAAAGCACGACGTACTTTCCCTTGTAATCAGATAGCGAGCGCTTGACCCCTTTTGTATCAGTTAACGTAAATTCAGGTGCATTTTCACCAATAATTAAACTTGGTTGCTTGAGTGAGTAGTGGCGATAACCGATGAGCGCAAGCAATATAACTGCTACGTAGAATATACCCTTAATTAACATGTGATTACCTTGATTAGATTTTGTACTGAGGTGAAACATTCTATTAGGATGTTAGCACTGTTTTGGCAAATTTCCATGAGGCGTATTGATTCCAGTATTGTATTTATAGTCAAAAAGATTGGCTTATATTGAGGGCGATAATATGATTCATTCTGTCAGGTGCGCTAATTGCTACATATTGGTTTAGGTAGCCGACTTCTAAATTAGTCGCTGTAAGTATTTTTCTGCCTATGCCTAGGAATAATCTATTTTGATCAAAACCAGATAGAACCTGGGCGGTTCTATTAAGATTGAAATAAGCTTCATCAGAGATTATGCCCGTGTAGAGGGGGGATAATTGAACGCTCACTTTGACAAGTTGCCTCAGTCCAGTTGATATCTCACCTTGATGTTCAAACTGTCTGTGCTCAAAACGGGTGCGCTCCTGAACTTTATAGGCGCTATCCTCAAATAGTGTTACACCAATATCCTCCCATAAACGTTGTTCATGCGTGTGTTGATTGCTATTATTAAAGCCGAGGTTGTAAGCATAACCACCGCCAACAAAAACACTGTTTGATACTTGGTAGTACAGACCAGGGCGTATAGTGATTTGGTCCCGATGACTACCTTCGTCACGCCAGTAGGGCTGAATTTGTACCATGGCTTTTAGTCGTGGGGATAAGTTATAGTCTGCTTGATAAGTGAGCCATATACGGTCATCCCGTTCTATTTCCGCGCACACGCTGTTTGATATTGTTAGTAACGCAATGTAAATAATAAACTTCATATAAAATTACAAATGATAATCATTATCAATTGTAACAAAAGTGTACCCGTTATGACAATTAAACTTTTGTATTTTTAGGGCTGGAGCTTGGTTGCTAGTTTTTATGTTTCTCTTAATACTTATCTAGTGATTAGTATAGGTGTAAGGTTAAATAATAACTTTCTTCAGCGAGCTACTATGACCAATGAAATATGGTCAATTTGCGATGTATAATTGCGGCTGTTAAAAATACGTTTTGCGGAACGTAATTTTTTTTAGGTTGTCTCTGTAATCCTTGCAAAATAAGGTTTTCAAAGCATCTGCCCCCGTAGCTCAGTGGATAGAGCATCCCCCTCCTAAGGGGAGGGTCACACGTTCGATTCGTGTCGGGGGCACCATCAATCCAATATTTGTTGAAATTGATATTGTTTGCTGCTTAAGAGTTTTAACAGAGCAACACATTAGTTGGCTGTATTTCATTAACTGTGCTTAGAAGTAGATATGTTTGAAAATAAGCGTACTTGGGAATAACTGCACTTCTTAGCGAGTGATCATTAGAAAACCTATAAAAATGACATCAACTGTATTTCAACGACTATCTCTGGCGCTATTCTCATTGCTTGCTGTTTTTATTGTTTTGACCTTTAAGCAATATGGTATTAGCAATGATGAGCAAGTACAGCATGTTTATGGGCAATTATTACTTAAATTTTATAGTACAGGGTTTGTAGATCACGCAGCTTTTACTTATAAAAATCTCTACTTGTACGGCGGCTTATTTGACTTAATCGCAGCCATCTTAGAAAAGCTTTTACCGCTTTGGGTGTGGGATATTCGCCATTTGCTTTCAGCACTGTTTGGCTTAGCTGGCATTGTGGCAGTACATAAAATTACCAGTGAGCTAGCTGGTGCGCGAGCCGCTTTTATTGCCGCCTTTTTGCTTACTATTACTGGTGCATGGACTGGTGCAATGTTTACGCACACTAAGGACGTGTCTTTTGCTGCGTGTATGGTTTGGGCGCTATATTACACATTGTTAATTTCTAAACAATTGCCTCGCATTCCATTAGCATTGAGTTTGAAACTTGGCGTGACAGTGGGGTTTGCGTTAGGTTTGAGAATAGGTGGCGCCTTTGCCGTTATCTATTTGTTGTTAATGGTGTTAGTCGCTGGGTGCTTAACTGCCGAGGGCTGCAAACTGAAACTGACGTTTTATTGGCATAGTTTTATCGGCCTGTTACCTGCAGGTGCTGTGGCTTTAGGTTTAATGGCTATTTTTTGGCCATGGTCGGTGATGGGTTCTGATAATATTCTAATTGCTGTTAAGTCTTTTTCACATTTCGCTTTTGATATGAATACCATTGTGAATGGTCAGTTTGTTAGCATCGGCGATGTGCCTCGTACTTACCTGTTTCAATATCTAGGTATTCGATTGCCTGAGATTTTTTTACTGGGCTTAATCAGCCTAGTTGTTGTGTTGGCGATGAGGCTAAAGCAGGTGTCGTTTTTGAAGGCAAGCCAGTTGCCTGAAATTACGCTTAGCATCGCTTTACTTACCCCTTTAGTGTTTGTGATTCTAGACCGCCCAGCACTTTATAATGGCGTGCGGCACTTTACTTTTGTGATTCCTACATTGGCGATTGTTGCTGGTATTGGTTTATCCAAAATGTTTGATGTTTTATCAGGATATAAAAAATGGCGCTTAGGTTTTGTTGCTGTATGCGCGCTGTTGAGTGTGAACACGATATGTACGCTTTACGCGCTGCATCCATATGAATATTTGTACTACAACCATTTTGCAGGCGCAGACTTTAAGCATGCGCAGCATAATTGGGAAGGTGATTATTGGTCTAGCAGTTTGATTGACGCAACTAAAATGTTAGAACAGTATGTGGATGCAGAAGCGGTGAGTTTGCCAAAGAAAAGTACCGCTACATATTCTGTTGCTATTTGCGCAGAGGCTTTTCAGGGGCAGGCGTATTTAGATAAGCGCTTTAATATCACTGAGAATTGGGTGACTGCCGATTTCTTTATTTCTAGCACGAATATGAATTGCGATAAAGTGCTACAGGGCGAAGTGATTGGGGTGGTGGAACGTTTGGGCGCGCCGCTTGCCGTAGTGAAAGATCGTAGAACATTAATAGGCGATGCGCGGATACCGCGTGCCGCACCACGGGATTAGGGTCATGAATAAAAACATTTTTCCACGAGTAGGTACCGAAGCGCACATTAGCGTGATTGTCCCGGCCTTTAATGAAGAGGCTGCGATTGTCAGTACTATCCATACCATTGTGGATCGCCTTAAATTGCTGAGCGAAAACTGGGAAATCATTGTGATTGATGATGGAAGTCGTGATCAAACAGCTAATATCGTACGTAACCTACCTGAAAGCTTACGAACAACCTTGGTGCGCTTTTCACGTAATTTTGGTAAGGAGTATGCTATTACTGCCGGTTTGGAATATGCAACGGGCAATGTAGTTATTTGTATGGATGCCGATGGTCAGCATTCATCTGAGTTGTTAGTACAAATGTTAGAAAAATGGCGTGAAGGTTATGACATGGTCTACGCGTATCGACAAGACCGTGATGTAGAGTCAAGATTTAAACGTTGGGGTTCACGTATTTTTTACCGCGCTATTAGCTTAGGTGGTCAGATTCACATTCCTCGCGATGCTGGAGACTTCCGCTTAATGGATAGGCAAGTGGTGAATGCACTGCTTTCTTTGCCTGAGCGTAACCGTTTTATGAAGGGTATTTATGCATGGGTGGGATATCATTCTGTTGGTATTCCATTTATACCATTGCCGCGCTCTCATGGTGAAAGTGCATTTTCAAAATTAAAGCTGATCCAACTGGCTTGGACTGGGGTCACCAGTTTTTCTGTGATGCCATTGCGCTTAGCAAGTGCGGTAGGGGCTTTGCTTGCTTTGCTGTCTTTCACTTATGGGATGTATGTAGTGGTTGATCATATGTTTTTTGATGAATCAGTGCCCGGTTGGCCAACGATTATTGCCAGCATGATGTTTTTTGCTGGGGTGCAATTATTATTTATCGGTATATTAGGTGAGTACCTATCACGCATTTATGATGAGGTTAAAGGGCGCCCACCTTATATCGTGGCTGAAGTGCTCAAGCCCCAAGCCATCACACAGCAATAATGATACAAACGCATCGACACTCAATTTCTTGGTTTGCCGTGATTGGCGCGCTAGCCGCTGGTGTGCATTACGTTGTCGCCGTGGGCTTGGAGTTTAGCCATTTGCTTACTGCAATTCATGCAAACACAGCAGGTTTTCTGTTTGCGTTCCCTGTGAGTTATTTTGGGCATCGTAAGTTAAGCTTTTCTGGACAGTCATCTACACACCTGCATGCCTTTCCACGCTTTTTTGCGGTTGCGGTATCCGGCTTCTTGGCGAATCAATTTTTGGTGATTAATGCAATCCACTTTACGCGTATTCCGTTTTGGCTGGTGCTGGGTGTAGTGATGGTGATTGTTGCTGGTTCAACTTATTTTTTGAGCCGATACTGGGCTTTTAAAGGCAAGTAGTCATGAAGCTTATTATCTGTGCTGACGATTTTGCACAAAGCCCAGGCATTGATGCGGCTATAGTGCGCCTTATAGAAAATGACAGGCTGACCGCGGCGTCTTGTATGGTCAATAGCCCGCATTGGGCATCATCTGCCAAATTGCTTACTTCAGACATTAGGCGCAAAGCGCATATTGGCTTGCATCTTGACTTTACGTTATTTGGATATCGCTATCCACACGGCGTATTGACCTTGCTGAGCCTATTGCGCTGCTTGCCAAAAGCTGCGATTCAAAACAGTATTGAACATCAACTGAATCAGTTTGAAGCGGTGTTAGGCACGCAGCCTGATTATGTTGATGGGCATCAGCATGTGCATCAGCTTCCGCAAATTCGTGAGGTTTTGTTGGCGGTATTAAAACGGCGGTACCACAAGCAATTACCTTGGATACGAATTGCCAAGCCCAGTCATGAAAGTGGCATTAAAGGCCGCATCATTAAAGTGCTTGGAGCAAGTGCGTTGGAGCGAGAGGCTAAGCAACTGGGTTTTAAGTGCAGTAGTGGGCTATTAGGTGTTTATAATTTTAGCGGTGATGTGCACGATTATAAAAAGCGCTTAATTGATTGGGCGACACAAGCTAAGAAAAGTGTTGGTACGTCTGTGTTGATGTGCCATCCAGCCATGGAAACCGCAGATGGGCATGTGAATGACCCTATTTATCCTGCTAGAGTTAATGAATTTAGCGTACTGAACAGTGATGCTTTTGGCACAATATTTAATGAAGTTAACATTGTGCGAGAGCCATAACTTGTATGAGTGCTACCATTGCCTAGTTACTAATGTTTAGTAGCTATTGTTTGGTGCAGCACTCAGGTTAACCTGTCATTTAAGGTTTGTTGATATTGAATGCTAAAGGCTTAAACCGGTTTGATTGGTTTTTTGTTTGATTGTGCGTTTTTTTGCATGACGCAGGTTTCTTTGCCATAAGTGCCAACATTAGAATCTACTTCGTAGTAATGGTTGGTGTAAGTAAGTTTACCAGCCGGGTTTTTGCTGATATTGGCAATGCCGGTGCTGAACTCAGCTGAGCTGACTTCAGACATGCTTAAATTAAATGCAATCTTGTTTGCATTGGCTACGGCTTTGCCTTTGTACGTGAAAGAGTTTTCGGTTTCTAGTGCGAAATCATAAATGCCGATACTTCCTCTGCTTGCTGCGCGATTTAGCGTGAGTTTTGCCAGCACTTGGTAGTCACCAACCTTGCTGTTGTTGCCTTTACATAAATAAGTGCCACTGTAGTTCGTACCAACAAAATTAGGTTTTGCTTCAGCTATCTGAATGGTGCTGATGGTGATTAATAAAGAAGTAAGAATCGCACGTTTCATGATGGGTATTTTAGGATATTTTAAAAGGGTCTATTGTAGCGTGAGGCTGGTATGCTATGAAACTTACTTTTTATATTTTTTATGCCTTAATGTTTTGTTTTGTTTCTGTGCTTGCATTATGATGGGCGCCTAAATCAATTTTTAATCGATTATTTGACTTAATACATCAAAATTTTATGCAAATTCCCCAAGTTAAGGCATTATCTACTACGTTACTTTGGCGTTTCAGTATCTTCAATATTGCTTTGCTATTGGGATTGATGCTCTGGCTTTGGCAAGTAAACCAAGCAGTTAATGTGGTGCAGCCTCAATTACCTAGTGATGGCAAGTTGCAGTGTGTTTCTTACTCACCTTATTACCACCCAGGGCAAACCCCGCTAAATCCCAATAGTTTTATACAGCCTGCACAGATTGATCGTGATCTTACAGTGCTTTCCGAGCAATTTAACTGCGTGCGTATTTACTCTGTTTCTCAGGGGCTTAGTTATGTGCCTGAGGCCGCCTCTAAATTAGGTATGCAGGTTTACTTGGGCGCTTGGATAGGCTGGGTAGCGACAAACAATGATAAAGAGCTTGATCTGGCAATTAGTATTGCGAATAAATATCCGAAGACTGTGAAAGCATTGATTGTCGGTAATGAGGTTTTATTGCGCGGTGAGCAATCAGAGGCTGCAATGCAGGCGTATTTGGAAAAAGCACAACGCTCAACCATGGTCCCTGTGACTTATGCCGATGTGTGGGAGTTCTGGCGCAAACATCCAAAGCTAGAAGCTAATGTGGATTTTGTGACGGTGCATATACTTCCGTATTGGGAAGATGATCCGCAGGCAATTACTGAAGCAAGCCAGCATGTAGTGAATGTGATGAGTCTATTAGCAGACACCTTTAAAAAACCTATTTTAATTGGTGAAACCGGATGGCCATCCGTTGGTAGGCAGCGTCAAGGTTCTGAGCCAAGCTTAATCAATCAAGCGAGTTATTTACGCGGCTTTTTACAACTCGCACATGAGCATGCTTGGCAATACAACTTGATTGAAGCGATTGATCAACCATGGAAACGTGAACTTGAAGGTACCGTAGGTGGTTATTGGGGTATTTTTGACACAGATCTGACACCTAAGTTTGCGTTCACTGGTGATATACAGCCACGTCATGATTTAGGCGCTATTGCACTCTCGGGAGCATTGGGCTTTGCCTTGTTTCTGGGCTTGGCGTTTTTCTTCAAAACGCGTCAATTGACTGTAAAGCTAGGTTTGTGTGCTGCTGGCGTTGTGTTTGGTATATCGACTTGGCTGCAGATGCAATATTTAGCGAGTGCTTGTCGAAACATCTCAGAGTGGTTAGCCTTAGGTGGCTTAGCCTTAGTTGGCTGGTTGCTCGTGATTGGTTTGGTATGGCGCATATGCCAACCAGCTAAACATCATGCACTAGCTTTGAAAACAGGTGTGCTTATACTTTCAGTCGCGGCAATTAGCGCCACTGTTTTATTAATTGTTGACGGTAGATACCGCGACTTCTCCATCAGCTTATTTGCCTTGCCGATTTTGCTGCTATCATTTTCGTCAACTTTTCTAGAAATAGATGTGAGGCCACCACGTTTGCTTGGCTATGTGCTGAGCTCAGTTTTAATGCTTACAGTGGTGTATTGCGTTTATTTAGAAACTGAAAATATATCCGCTTATTATTGGCTTGGTCTGTGTGGCTTATTTGTGACTGCATTATGGCCAAAATCTCAAGCTTCAACTCCTTCATTACTTTGATAGAAACTCTCAGCGTAACCTTATGATTAACAAAACTAAACGCTATTTAATTCCACTTTTGTTTGCAGTGCTAGTGGCTGCGATTCACTTTAGTCTTTGGTATATTTCCAATCGTGCATTACCTTTAATTAATGCGCCAGAAATTGTGAATGGCTTTGCCTTTAGTGGATTTCAGGAGAATCAGAGTCCGTTACGAAAAGAGTACCCAAGTACTGCTGAGTTAGAAAAGGATTTGCGCTTACTTAAGCCTTTGACTCACCGTGTTCGCATTTATGGTGCGCTTGAGAATAGTGAAGTAACCGCGCTTGCTTCTAGTTTAGGCTTTCATGTAACAGCCGGTGCATGGTTGGGCAGTGATGCTTCTGCAAACTATCGTGAAGTTGAGGCACTGAAGGCAAAGATTAAAATTTACCCCAAAATTGAACGTGCCATCGTGGGTAATGAGGTTTTACTCCGTAACGACCTTACACCTGAGCAATTGATTGCTTATATAGAAGACGTTCGCAAAACCACGAAGTTGCCAATCTCTACCGCAGAGCCTTGGCACGTATGGTTAAAAAATCCTGAGCTGGTAAAACACGTTGATTTTATTGCGGTCCACCTGTTGCCTTATCATGAAGGGGTGCCTGTAGAAAGTGCCGTGGATTACTCACTTAAGCGATATCAAGAGTTAATGGATGTATATCCAAGAAAAAAAATCGTGATTACCGAAATTGGTTGGCCTAGCAATGGGCCAACATTAGGTGCTGCGGTAGCGTCTAAAGTGAATCAAGCGCTTTTTGTCCGGGAGTTTTTGGCTAAAACAGCGCATAAAAATTACGATTATTACTTAATGGAAGCATTTGACCAGCCTTGGAAAAAAGAGCTGGAAGGCTGGGCAGGTGCTTATTGGGGTATGTTTGATGCTGAGCGCCATGAGAAATACTCTCTGCACGGCGCGGTACCTAAGGATGACCGCTGGAAGGCAAAGGCATTATGGGCAAGCTTGTTAGGATTACTGCCTATATTCTTCATTGCTTATCGCTTCAGGCATTGGGGCTTACGAGCACGTATCTCGATGGCTGTGTTGCTCCAGGCTTGTATTACCACTTTGGTGGTTGCCTGGAATCTGCCTGGCGATTACTACTATACGATGAAAGATTTTGTCGTGTTGATAGCGTTGCTGATAGGGATGGGCCTAACGTCTGCGGTATTGATGATTTATGCAGTAGAGTTTAGTGAAGTAATGTTTAAAAAAGGCTGGAATCGCGCGTTTAAGCGTGCAAAGCCACTACCTGCTGATGAAGAGCTGTTTGTTTCTGTGCATTTGGCATGTTACAACGAGCCGCCAGAAATGGTCATTACCACCATCGAAAGTTTGGCTAAACTTAATTACACCAATTTTGAGGTGATTGTTGTTGATAACAACACTAAAGATGAAGCTAAATGGAAGCCGCTTGAAGCCTATATGGCAAAAATGCCAGAGAATTTTAAATTCTTCCACTTGCCGCAATGGCCCGGCTTTAAAGCTGGCGCTCTAAACTTTGCACTAGAGCAAACCAACCCTAACGCGCAGGTAGTGGGGGTAGTGGATGCTGATTATGAGGTAACGCCAGATTGGCTGTCTGATTTAGTGCCGCATTTCCTTGAGCAAAAAGTTGCCGTGGTACAAGCACCGCAAGCACATAGAGACTGGGAGCATAGTTTCTTCCGTAGCATGGGTAACTGGGAGTTTGAAGGTTTCTTCCGTATTGGTATGCACCATCGCCATGAACGTAATGCGTTAATTCAGCACGGTACAATGACGTTGGTGAGGTATCAGGCGCTGATGGCTAGCGGAAAGTGGTCTGAGTGGTGCATCTGTGAAGACACCGAGTTGGGCTTACGTTTGCTTGAAGATGGCTATGAGTTACGTTACATCGATGACACCTTTGGGCGTGGCTTAACACCGGCGGACTTTAAAGCACTGAAGTCACAACGATTCCGTTGGGCATTTGGTGCCATGCAAATTTTAAAACGCCATATACCTAAGCTATTAGGGGACTCAACCCTGACATTTGGGCAGCGTTATCACTTTTTAACGGGTTGGTTCGGTTGGTTAGGTGAGGCTTTGCAATTAGGTTTTACCATAGGTTCAATTGCCTGGTCAGTCGCCATGCTGTTGTTCCCAGAAGAGGCGAGTTTGCCGGTTTCTCTGATGATTACCACTATTATTTGCTTCTTAGTGATTAAAGCGATTATGGGGCCGATGTTGTATATAAAAACCATGACATGTCGTTGGATTGACATCTTCGGTGCATCAATCGCGAGTTTGGGGCTTTCACATGCGATTGCTAGGGGCATTATCAGCGGCATCATTAAAAAGGATGGTGTGTTTAAAGTGACCGCAAAAGGCAAGGGACTTAAAAAATCCAACTGGTATGATTGGATTGCACCAATTCAAGAAGAGCTGTTTTTGCTGACTGCGTTAACCCTGAGCAGTATTGCTATGCTAGCGACACGTGGCGTTGGTAATAGCGATGCTCAAATCTGGGTAGCGATGCTGAGCTTGCAATCATTACCTTATTTAAGTGCGGTTGCCTGCCAAATTATCAGTAAAAGAGAAAACGGTTAATATCATTTGATGAATACTAGTACACAAGAGCCACATAAAACGAATGCGCATCATCGCAGCCGCCATGTTGTACGCGGCGTGATTAGATTTTTAACCTACTTATGCGCATTCTTTTTAATCGCTGTTGCATTGTGGGTGGCTGATAATTTTGGCGAGCCTTCACTGGAGCAGTTGCTCTATCATGCGCAATTTGGCATGGGCGGATTGGTTGATACTGACGCCGCGATTATCAAGAGCTTTGTCATTTGGTGTGTTGTATTACCTATCTTTATCTCGTTACTATTGGTGTTGATTGAGTACTCAATCGCGCTATTTCTCACGCATGGCTCGTCACACTGGCTAACCAAGCCTGCCAGACTTGCCAATATTCACTTCTTAAAAGTGTTTTATTGGTTTATTGGGCACAGAGCTCCTTTATACGCATTAACTGCTGCAACGGTATATTTTGGGGTGCAGTTTTCTGTCACAATTTTTCTGCATAACTTGTTTGGTAAAGATTATTTTGCTGAACATTATCTGAACCCCGCTGAGGTAAAGGTTGAAACCATACAACCTAAAAACTTGGTGTTAATTTATGTGGAGAGTTTAGAGAATAGTTATAAAGAACCTAAGCTGTTTGGTAAGAACCTGCTCAGTAGTCTAGACCGCTTAAAAGGGTTAAGTTTTACTGATTATAGAAAAGCACCCGGTACATGGTGGACGATTGCCGGTATTACCGCAACACAATGCGCTGTGCCGCTAAAAAGTGTTAGTTTGTATGATGGTAATGACCAAGGGGAAAAAATTAAAAGCTTTTTACCCAACGCTGTTTGCTTGGGCGACATTTTGCATGATGCCGGTTATCACAATGTTTATCTAGGTGGTGATGCACTTGGCTTTGCAGGTAAAGGCATGTTTTTTAAGGACCATCACTATGATGAAGTGTATGGTCGTGATGAGTTAAAAGGCAAGCTTACCGATGCGCAATTGAATTTTTGGGGCTTGTATGATGATGATTTGTTTGCGTCTGCTAAGGCTAAATTAATAGAACTGCATAAAAGTAAGCAGCCATTTAACCTAACGATTACGACTATTGATACGCACGGCCCAGATGGGCATTTTTCTAAATATTGTAAGTCTGTAGGCAGCAAAACGTTTGAAGGAATTGTGGAGTGTACTTCTAACCAGGTAGCCAGTTTTGTTAAGTTTATGCAAAAAAGTGGCTACTTAAAAGATACTAATGTCGTTATTCTTGGTGACCATTTAGCGATGGAAAACCCAGTGAGTGAGAAGTTGGATTTAATTAAAGAGCGCCATATTTATAATCAATTTATTTCAAACGATCATTTTGAGAAAAACCGCAATCAGATATTGCCTTTTGACATGTTTCCAACCATTTTAGACTTTATTGGTTTTAAAGTACCGGGTGGAAAATTGGGTTTAGGTTATACCGCTTTATCTAAAGAGGCAGACTTGTCTTTGTTGCTAAACTATGAGGAAATGAATGAAGATCTGCTCAATCAATCGGATCTGTATCTAGACCTTTGGAAACATAAGGCTAAATTATAACTTTTAGCGGTTGGCAGTAGTTTATACACTGATGCTTACCGTTAAGGTAGCTACGTACTTATAAACAAACTGCTATACGCACAGTGAAATAAATACAAGTGAATTACATACGTAAGTGAAATGCATATTAATTAACGTAAAAAAACCAGCTAAGATTTAGCTGGTTTTTTTACGTTAAACGCTTAGTGTGATTAAGCGTTGCGCTTATCTAATGCTTCCCAACGCGTCATCTTAGCTTCAAGCTCCGTATCAATTGCAGTTAATCGCGCTTGCAGTGTTTTGACCTTGTCAGGCTCTTGCACATAGATGTTAGGGTCAGCCAGCGTTGTGTTAATACTGCTTTGTTCAGCCTCTAACGCTTCAATCAACGCGGGTATTTCCTCGAGCTCTTTTTGTTCTTTAAAGCTAAGTTTGTTAGCTGGGGTTTTAGGTGCAGCCTCTTTGGTTACAGGCTTGCTGGCCTGCGCTTTAGCTTGCGCGGCTTTATCTGCCTCACGTTTGGTACTGAAGCGTTGCCAATCATCATAGCCACCGCCAAACTCGGTCAAAATGCCATTGCCTTCAAATGCAATCACTTGTGTCACTGTGTTTTCTAAAAATGCACGGTCATGGCTTACTAAGAACAATGTACCATTAAAGTCTTGTAGTAGATTCTCCAATAGTTCTAATGTGTCGATATCCAGATCATTGGTCGGTTCATCTAGTACCAGTATATTGGCAGGGCGCGCAAATAGACGTGCTAACAGCAGGCGATTGCGTTCGCCACCTGAGAGTGATTTAACTGGTGAGCGTGAGCGTTGTGGCGGGAACAAAAAGTCTTCCAGATAGCTAATTACGTGTTTACGCTCTTCACCGATTTGTACAAAATCAGAGCCTGGGCTAATGGTATCTGCCAAGGTGGCTTCTTCATTGAGCTGCTCGCGCATTTGGTCAAAATAGGCGACACTTTGTTTGCTGCCGCGCTCAATGCTGCCACTATCTGGCTCAATGTCTGCCAGAATTAGTTTAAGTAGGGTAGTTTTGCCGATACCATTCGGGCCTAGCAAGCCAATTTTATCGCCACGTAAAATACGTGTGCTGAAATCTTTAATCAGTACTTTATCGCCATAGGCCTTGCTGACGTTCTCAAGTTCAGCAATCAGTTTGCCACTACGTTCGCCTACATCGACGTTCAGTTTTACATTGCCTTGGCGTTCGCGACGTGCGGCGCGTTCTAACCTCAGTGCTTCCAGTCTGCGCACGCGGCCTTCATTACGTGTGCGGCGTGCTTTAATACCTTGGCGTATCCAAACTTCCTCTTGCGCTAGTATCTTGTCAAACTTAGCGGCATGGGTTTCTTCAACAGCCAGTAGTTCTTCTTTTTTAACTTGGTAGGCAGTGAAGTTGCCAATAAAGTCTGTGAGTTTGCCACGATCCAACTCGGTGATACGCGTTGCTAGTTTGTCCAGAAAGCGTCTGTCATGGGTAATAAAAAGCACACTGCCATTGAAGCCTAGTAATAAATCTTCTAACCATTCAATGGCGCTTAAATCTAAATGGTTGGTCGGCTCATCAAGTAACAGCACTTCAGGCTCTGCCACCAGTGCGCGACCCAGCGCTACGCGTTTACGCCAGCCGCCAGACAGTGTGCTGATGAGCGCATCTGCATCTAAGTTTAAGCGGCTAAGCACAGCCTCTACACGTGATTGTGCTGCCCAGCCATTTTGTGCATCTAAATCATGTTGTAGTGCCTGCATTTTTGTCATCAGTGCTTCAATGTCTGCGTCTGGCATGCCCATGTCATGGGTGACCTGATGGTAATCAACTAGTATCTGCTGCAGGTTACCCAAGCCTTCTGCAACTGCTTCAAACACGGTATGTGTTGCCACCAGTTCCGGCTCTTGCGGTACATATACCACGCGTGCATTAGGTGCACGCCACACTGTGCCGTCGTCTAGTTTAATGGTGCCGGCAATGGCCTTTAATAAGCTGGATTTTCCTGCGCCATTGCGTCCGATTAAACCAACACGTTCACCCGCATCTAGCTGAAATGCAGCATGGTCGAGCAGGGCATGATGACCAAAAGCGAGGCAGGCGTTATCGAGGGTAATGTATGGCATGAGTGACTTTCAAATTTTTACTTAAGTATTTTAAATGCTTGTAGATGAGATACAAAGTGTTACTGCTTGTTCAGCATGGCTTTAATATTTGCCATTTTTGATTTACCAAAATCTTTGCTGGCTTCTGGGTCTTTGTTAAATGGGTTACCAAAGTGACGCACATCATCTTTTGGAATTTCGGCAATAAAGCGGCTGGGTTCGCACATTTCCATTTCGCCTGCACGCTTGCGTTTTTTACACCATGAAATATTGAGCGATTTTTGTGCACGGGTAATGCCCACATACATCAGGCGACGTTCTTCTTCAATCTTGTCATTATCAATTGATTCGCGGTGGGGCAAAATACCTTCTTCCGCGCCAATCAAAAACACATGACCAAACTCCAGGCCTTTAGAGGCATGTAGCGTTGATAGTTTCACCGCATCGGGTTCGCCATTTTCGCGCCCTTCGAGCATGCTCATGAGCGATACCATCTGCGTAAGTTCTAGCAGATTTTTGCCTTCTTTTTCATTGCCGTACTCAGTGCTAGGCTCACCTTTTTTAGACAGCCAGCCAGTAAAATCCAGCACGTTTGCCCATTTCACTTCAGCAGCGCGCGGCTCTTCAGACTCGTATAAAAATGCCTCGTAATGTATGGATGCCAATAAGTCATTCAGCACTTCACTGGCAGGGTCTCTTACTGCACGCGCTTGCAGTTTATTGATGTATTGGCAAAAGTTGAGTAAGTCCTCTAATTGCTTATTGCCAATCTCATTTTGGAACCCGCCTTCAAAAGCAGCGGCAAACAATGAAATTTTATGTGCACTGGCGTACTCACCTAAGCGCTCAAGCGTGGTGTTACCAATCCCTTTTTTGGGGGTGGTTGCGGCACGAATAAATGCAGGGTCGTCATCTTCATTGGCAATTAATCTTAAATAGCTGATGAGATCTTTGATTTCTGCTTTGTCAAAGAAAGATTGCCCGCCGGATACTGTGTAGGGGATTTTATGGTTGCGTAGGTGTTGCTCAAGTATACGAGCTTGATGATTGCCGCGATAAAGTATTGCGTAGTCTTTGTAGTAAGTGCGATGCTCAAACTTATGTGCTTGCAGCTTCATGACCACGCTTTCAGCCTCATGCTCTTCGCTCATGGCTGCTGTGATTTGAATTAAATCACCTGTGCCTAACTCACTCCAAAGTTTCTTCTCAAATAACTTAGGATTATTTGAAATGACTTGGTTTGCCGCACGTAAAATGCGTACGGTAGAGCGGTAATTTTGCTCAAGCTTAATCACTTTAAGCTTGCTGAAGTCTGTGGTCAGTTGGCGCAGGTTTTCAACGTCGGCACCGCGCCAGCCGTAAATGGCTTGGTCGTCATCACCCACTGCGGTAAATTGCCCACGTAAACCTGTGAGCATTTTTACCAGCTTGTACTGGCAAGCGTTGGTATCTTGGTATTCATCAATTAATAGATATTGCAGCTTACGTTGCCATTTATTTAGCGCATCTTCATGCTGTTCAAACAACTCAACGGGTAGTTTGATTAAATCATCAAAGTCTACGGCTTGATAAGCCTTTAAGGTTTGCTGGTAAATCTGGTAAACCTTAGCAGCGGCATGGGTGAGTTCTTCATCTGCCTGTGCTTTTGCTTGGTCTGGATTAATAAATGCGTTTTTCCAGCTAGAAATCTGCCATTGTGTTTTGCGTAGCAACTGCTTATCTGTGGTGGCCAGCACATCTGCTAAGATTTTAAAGCTATCGGAAGAGTCTAAAATTGAGAACTGTGGTTTATAGCCAAGCAAGGTTGCCTCAGCCCGCAGCATTTGCAAGCCTAATGAGTGAAACGTGGCAATGGTTAAGCCTTTGATGTTGGTGCCTTGCATCAGCTTGCCAACACGCTCTTGCATCTCTAACGCCGCTTTGTTGGTAAAAGTAATCGCTGCAATTTCTTTGGGCGCGTAACCAGCCTCATTAATCAAGTAACTGATTTTTTGCGTAATCACGCGTGTTTTACCACTGCCCGCACCCGCAAGTACCAGGAGAGGGCCGTCTAAATACTTTACCGCCTCACGTTGAGGCGCATTCATCGTGTTTAACATTGCAGATTGCTATTGTGCGGAGTTGGTTGAGTCGTCTGTTTCTGCGACTTGCTCTGGGTTGTTAGTTGGGTTGGTTTGTGAGCTGGACATCATTTCAGCTCTGGATGTGGGTGTTTCTAAACTGACGCGGCCAATGGCGCCGCTACGATAATCAGTTAAAAATGCAACGGCTGTTTTTTCCATATCCCAAAGGCCATCATGGCGTTTGTAAGATCTACGCTTTGCAATCGCCTCAAGTAAGTCAACGCCATCCATTTGTGTTACGTCAAGTTTCATCGCGTCTAGCTTGTAGCGTGCGTTCACCAAGGCAGGGTAGTTTTTTAATAAGTTGTCAGCCAGAAATGTAGCCACATCTTCATCAATCACCGCATTTCTACCAATTGCATGGCTGGCAGCCAGCATGTAGCCATCAGACTCGTAAGCAATTCTAGGCCACATCATGCCCGGGGTGTCGGTAATGCTCATGGTGTCGTCTAAATCAAAACGTTGCTGGTTTTTGGTCACGGCAGGCTCATCACCTACTTTTGCTACACGGCGATTGAGCAGGGCGTTCATGAGCGTGGATTTCCCTACGTTAGGGATGCCCATAATCAACATGCGCAATGGTTTTAAATGGGTGCCACGATGCGGTGTGATTTTTTTACAGAGTGCGGGTATTTTTTTAGCATCCCCTGCTTTTTTACAGGAAAGTGCGACGGCTTTGGTATTAGGCTGTGCGTTAAAATAGTTTAACCAGGCTTGCGTGGCCGCTGGGTCTGCTAAGTCTGCCTTATTTAAAATCTTAAGCTGTGGACGTTGGCGGAACAAGCGCATTTCATCAATCATTGGGTTATGGCTGGCTGCGGGTACGCGCGCATCTAACACCTCAATCACCATGTCGGTGAACTCCATGGTCTCTTCGGCTTTTTTACGCGCTTGGGTCATGTGACCCGGGTACCATTGAATTGCCATGTATTTTATTCCCTCAATAATTCTGACTATGTTGCTTGCTGCGTGGCTGACATAAAAGTGTAGTGTCTAAAGCATGGTTTCTTTGGCTTTTGGCCATTGCTGTCTCGCAATGGTGAAACAAAAATTGCTTTACACGAATTCCGTTATTTTAGCATTGACGGCTTCAATTCAAGTTTTTATCTGTGACTCTCCGTGGAATATTTATGTAAGTATCTGCTTATAGTGCTTGTTCCATTTTTCTTGCTTTAATTTTCTCTCGCAATTCCTTACGCTGTTCTGGGCTCATGTTCCTGATGCGGTTTTTAAACGCTTCTTTTTGCTCTGGTGACATCTTTTTCCAGCGCTCGCGCAACGCGCTACGTTGCTCTGGGGGTAGTTGTCTAAATTTTTGTATGTGTTCTTTCACCCGCGCTTTATCTTCCGGGGATAGGTTCTTAAAGCGAGTGATATTTTCCTGCGCACGTTCCCTTTGTTCAGGTGGCATGTTTGCCCACTTATCTGCACCTTTGCTGAGCCTTTCCTGACGTTGCGGAGGTAACTCATCCCAGTGATCTTTGACGGCGCTTAGCGTCTGCTGTTGCTGCTCACTAAGCGACTCCCAAGCAATGCCTTCTGCCATGGCCGAGTTTGCAAACAAGCCGACCCCAAGCAATAGGGTGCATGCCATTACACGGTGCTGAAAATATAAAGTGATGTTCATTTTTTGTTGCCTCCTGCAGGTGTGGCTGTATCAGCGCTTTGTTTGCTGCTGGTTTGTATGCTGTTTATTTTTTGGTTTTTGATTGGTTTCTTATCCAGCTCGTTTAATGCTGCGGCTAACATGCTTTCATCGTCTATTTCGCCCAGCAGTTCTATGACATCTAAAGGTGGATTAGAGGCCGCCAGAGCATTTGTTAAGTAGCCAACGTTGATGAGCAGTAATAACGCGAGGGCTGTTAATTTAAACTGCATTATTCACACCCTCAGTTGCCAAGATCTCGTCTATCCAGACATAAAAATCTGGGTCAGTTGCCGTTTCCAAATCCTCTGCATTGGTAAGTAGTTCTAGCATGGTGATTTGCTCAGGCTGCTCATGGTTAAGGTTTTGTTGGCTTACTATGTGTGGCAATGATTCATCCAGGTGGTGAGGGGGAGAGACAAACAATATTGCTAGCAAAGCAGAAAGTGCAACTGCGCTTGCAGAGCCCCATATGTTAAAGTTTAGCCAAGGGTGTGCAGGCTGCCTTTTTAGTGTTTTTTCTCGGATGGATGCTAATGCGCGCTGCGTATCTTTATCCAAGGCCATGACGCTAGCATCTAGGCTGGTTTTAATTTTGGACTCTAATTCTGTAGGTTCCATTATCGATTCGGTGCTCATTGGTGATCCTCTAGCTTTTCACGTAATCTTTCTAATGCGCGTGCATAGTGTGTTTTAACACTACTAGCCGAACAGCACATGATGGCTGCTGTTTCATTGATATCCATGTCTTCCCACACCCGCAGTAAGAAAACTTGCTGCTGGCGTAGCGGGAGTGCGCTCAGCGCGATATTTAAGCTCGTCATGAACTGACTATCCTGTAGCTTAACGTCCGGTGCATGGTTTGCGTCATCTGGGTGCTGGGCTAGCGCGTCTTCTACTTCTTCGTCTTCATCATGCCAGTTCAGCCAGCTTCTAAAGCGGTTGCGTACAGACTGCCTGCGGTGCCAATCTAAAATGCGCGTATTCAGTATGCTGTAGAATAATGCTTTCCATTCCGTAGCCGGGTGCTGGCTGTACTTTTGCACTAGCTTCATCATCGTGTCCTGTACTATTTCCAGCGCATCGTCACGATTGCCAGTGGCGATTTGTGCCATGCGAAAAGCGCGACCTTCGATATCTGCAAGAAAATGATTCATACTCAGATATTGTTTATCGAAATCGCGCCCCATATGCATGCGTTGTTCGTTACGTCTATTTGCGTTTAGCGCGTCTGTCTAAGCGGTTGTTGATACGCTCGCCTTGTCTATCCATGTGGTTATCAATACGGTCACCACGGTTATCTAAGCGCTGGTTAATTTGGTCACCTTTGTTTTCTAAATGATTAGCACGTTTTAGATGGCCATTTTCACGCGCTTTGTCAGCTTTGGCATCTAGGTGGTTTTCAACTGCGTTGCCACGGTTGTCTAGGCGATTTTCAATACGATCACCTTTGTTATCTAAGCGCTGCTCAATACGGTCGCCACGTTCATCTAGGCCCACTTTGCCGTGGGTGGTCTCGTCGGCTGTTGCAGATGCAGATGCTAATATCGTGAGTAAAATAGTAGTGATTGAGAGTATGTTTTTCATCATGATGTCCTTAGTCTCGGTTTGTTTGAGTTTTGCTGCCAGATCACAAATATTTAAGTGCCCTTGGTATACAGAACGCAGTAGTGATTTGTTTGACGACAAGTCAGATAAAAATATTATTTTCCATTAAAATAGCAATATGCAAAATATTCCAGAAATAAAGCCTAATCAGTCGATTGAGCTACTTAAAGCGCTACATATACTCACCCGTGATGGCAAGCTTAACCAAGATAGCCGCCGTAAACTCAAGCAAGTGTATCACTTGGTGAACTTTATCGAGCCATTATTCAATGATGTGCTGGCACATAATCCTAACCCCGTTTTGGTAGATCATGGAGCGGGTAAATCTTACCTTGGATTTATCTTGTATGACTTATTGCTGAAACAGCTGGCGGCAGGGGAGGTAGTTGGCATTGAAACGCGAGCAGAGTTGGTTGAAAAATCAAAAGATTTAGCAGAGCAACTTAGCTTTGCACGTATGCGCTTTGAGCACTTAACGGTTGAAGAATCGACTACGTCCAATGTTATCCCGAATAAAGTGGATATTGTGACCGCTTTACATGCTTGCAACACCGCAACGGATGATGCGATTCAATTTGCATTAAAAAAACATGCAAAATATATGGTGTTAGTGCCATGTTGTCAGGCAGAGGTGGCGGAGGTGCTAAGACAGCATAAAAATGAAAGCTTCGGTAAAACACCATTAAGCGAAATTTGGCGCCACCCAATTCATACGCGCGAGTTTGGCAGCCAAATTACCAACGTACTACGTTGCTTGCAGTTAGAGGCAGCTGGTTATAGTGTGACTGTGACCGAGCTTGTAGGTTGGGAGCACTCCATGAAAAATGAGTTAATCATTGCTAAATATACTGGTCAGCCACGTAAAAATGCGAAAGAACGGATTACTAATATCTTAAGTGAGCTGAATCTAGAAACCATGAAGTCTAGATTTTTAGCCGAGCAATAAGGATTAAAAGATGAATTACTTTATTTGCATACTGTTGTTTTTTGTTAGCTTTAGTGCTCATGCAGAGCAAACTGCCGCGCAAGATTTTAGTGGAGTCTACAACTGTACTGGGGATGACGCACACGAGGGTAAATATACTGGGGTTGTGACCATGGCATTAAAACCAGCGCAGAGTAAAGATAATTACGCGAGCTATGATTTCAAGCTAGAAGTACCGGGCTACGGCACTTATTTAGGCCATGCTGCAGCCAATGGTTACCATGTTGCCATGCACTTTGCATTACAAGACCAAAGCACTAAAGACTATGGCACGGGCATCGCTGAAATGAAAAAGAATGCCAACGGCCAGTGGAGCTTTCATAAGTTTTACTTTGAACCAGAGTTTAAAGGCGGTAATACTGGTGTTGAAGATTGCGTTATTCAATAAGGTTTTAGGCAATAAGGCGTCAGGCAGTAGCCACTTGGCTTGAGTTTGATGGTTTAAGGTTATACGTATGAGCCAAACCTAATTTTTAGCGTCTAACAGTAACATCCGTTTATAATAGCAACTGCATTTGGGAGATTAGCTCAGCTGGTAGAGCAGCGGACTCTTAATCCGTTTGTCGCGAGTTCGATCCTCGCATCTCCTACCAAAATATACAAAATATATAAGGCTCCTAGCGGGTCTTTTTTATTTTGTACTTGTGTCGCTTAACCCGCTGCAATAGACACTTTTAAACTAAGCACAGACAGCACGTACCTGAGTGATGTCTGTATTACCATTTAAGATTTTGATAATCCCATCTTGTTTAAGCGTGTTCATGCCACCTGCTAGCGCCTCATGTGTAATCTCACTAACAAGTGCGCGTTTTTGAATCATCCGTTTTATGTCGGGTGTTACAGTCATTAACTCATACAAACCGATTCGTCCACGATAGCCAGTCTGGTTACAAGATTTGCAGCCCTTTGCTTTATACAAGGTGAATTTATGGTCCTTTGTGTATTGTTGCTTCCATTCTTGTAATGTGACGTTTGCATCACCATCAGTATTATCAACAAATTCTGCCGCGAGGGACTCCAACTCATTCTCGGTGGGTTCGTAAGCTTCCTTACATTTTGGGCAGAGTGATTTTGCAAGACGTTGTGCCAATATAGCAAGCAAGGCGTCAGCAAAGTTAAACGGATCCATTCCAAGATCTAACATACGCACTATACTTTCAGGGGCGCTGTTCGTGTGTAATGTCGATAGCACTAGATGGCCTGTTAAAGATGCTTCAATTCCTATTCTTGTTGTTTCTTCATCTCGCATTTCCCCAACCATAATGACATCTGGGTCAGCACGAAGAAAGCTTCTCATTGCTGCGGCAAAAGTAAGTCCTATTTTTGGATTCACCTGAACCTGCCTTAAGCCAGTTTGTGAAATTTCGATAGGATCTTCTGCCGTCCATATTTTACGTTCTGGTGTGTTGATATGCCCTAGAAGCGAATGCAGTGTTGTGGTTTTTCCTGAGCCTGTGGGGCCACATACTAGAATTAAACCATACGGGCGTTCGGATAAATTCTTAATTGTGTTGTAAGCGTCTGGATTTAAGCCCAGTTTTTCCATTGGCAATGGTTTTGACGCGGCAAGTAAGCGCATCACAATATCTTCAAGGTTATTAGATGTAGGTATTGTTGCAACCCTTAGTTCAATTTTTGCTGGGCCAAATTGCTGAAAATCTAATTTACCATCTTGAGGCTTGCGGCGTTCAGAAATATCTAGTTGCGCCATAATTTTTATACGCGATATCAAGGCATTACGGAAGTTGGCTGGAATCTCAAGATAGGGCATCAGTGAGCCATCTTTACGGAAGCGTACTTGCGTGTTTTTCTTACCAGGGTAAGTTTCAATATGAATATCGGATACACCATCTTTGAATGCGTCTAGAATCATCTTGTTTACAAGCTGTACCAACGTATTGTCAGACTCCCCGATTGGCTCTGAGGCCACTTCTACGTTATGCGACTTTTCTTCACTGAATAGTTTGCTTGCAAGTGCATTAATGCCGGAGTCGGATGAAATGCTGTCATTTAAATTGAATTCAATCGAACCATCGAACTGATCGTGGGAGTTGCTTAAATCATCTGTACCATAATAATCACCCGATCCATAATTGCTTTCTATTGCGGATAAAATATCTGCACGTGATGCCATGACTGACAGCACTTTCATCTGCGTTACAAAACGTAGCTCATCAATTGCTTTTGAATCCATTGGGTCTTCAATGGCAGCGACCAGTATGCCATCATGGATGCACAATGGCATCAGCATTAACTTTCTTGCGAGCTGCTTATTGACTAATTTGATTGCATTTAGGTCAAAGTTGAATTTGCTCAAATTGACAAATGGAATCCCCAATTTTTTGGAGAGTGTGCTTTTTAGCGTGTTGTCATCAACAATTCCCATGTCAATGATAATCTCACCAAGTTTTAATGAGCGATTCAGCTTTTGTTTAGCTAATGCCTCTGCTAGCTGTTCTTCGGTGAGTAGGTTAAGCTGTATGAGCGCCTCTCCCAGTCTAAGTACTGGGCGTTGCTCTTGATGGATGATTGCTTGCCTGAGTTGTTCGGCTGACAGAATCTGGTTTTCATTTAAATAATCGCCAATTCGTTTGGTACGTAATTCCTGCTGGTATTGTAAAGCGCTTTCAACTTCAGTTGCTGTTGCAAGATTCTCATTGATTAATATTTCACCAATGTGCATGCCAGTTTTGTAGCTTTTAATTGCGTGGTGTGGGATGAAATGCCGCTCTACTTTTTCATTGCTGGTAAGTGGGTAAATATACAAGCCAGCATCAGTGTTTACAGAACCAAAAGTTTCACCAGTCTTTGTTATGTCATTTGTAAATACCAGTTTATAGGGTTGTTTATCCGACAATTCAAACACATCTTGAGCACGAGCTTCAAGAAAGCTCTGTTCTCGAACTAAATTGATTGGCTTCAGTAACTGCAGATCTCTAATTTGGCTAAAGCTAATAATTTCGCTACTATTGCCCGTCACTGGCTGAAATAAAATACGGGACTCTGTTGGTGAGAATCTAATCAGGTAACCAGCCAACTCTTGTCCATCGCTCAAATGAACAAAGCACGTCTCTTTTGGTGACTTCCCAGCGCTGGTTGCAAATTTAAAGTAAGGCGGCTCCGGCCATTCAAGGCTGTTGCCGTTATATGCTGTATTTAAATTTACATTTTCCATGTATTGCTCTTAACTCTTAGTTAGATATTATTCTACGCATAGACTCTTATTATGAAATATGAGTAAAGTCCAAATGCAATATTTTACGTCACTCGTCAAAATAAAAGTTGTTTTGATGTGTGGATAGAAAATTAGTATTGGTTGTGTAGACTTTGCACTTTTTCAATGACGAATTATAGCGTATCGTTCAGCTCGCTTATTACGCTTGGTACGTAATAGCTTAATTGCTTTTCATTTGGCATTTATTTTTGCCATTTAGAATAATCCATTATGGTTACAAATAAAGATAAATTTTCATGGCTTAACAGCGTATCTCAGTTGTTGAGTATCAAGCCCGTGCGGAGCGCCTTGATTGTGCTAGGCATTCCCTTGCTTGCTACCACAGTGCAGTGGTCGCTATGGGGCAGCATCTACCCATCTTCATGGTTTTTATATTGGCCATCTGTTTTCTTTTGCATCTATTTAAGCACCCTCAAAGAAGGTGTTGTTGCCATCTTTTTGGCAGCAGCCTGCGCCTGGTGGTTTTTTGTACCGGAGCCTTTTACGTTTATCAAGCAAAATTATGTGGCTTATGCCGCCTTGATTATTTTCGTCAGTATTAATATTTTTGCATGCTATTTATATGCATTGATGAAGCGATCTAGAGCGCGATTAGATGCCAAATTGAGTAAGGTGAATGCCACACATAATCTTTTACTCACGGCTTTGGATGATGGTGTTTTTATAGCGCAAGATTATAAGTTTGTATTTTGTAATCCAGCGTTTCCAAAATTGCTTGGGTATAGCGCAACAGAGTTTATTAACTCTTCTTTTTATAAAGTAGTGGCACCGGAGTATTTGTCTGTTTGGACTGAGCGTTTTGAACAACGCATCGCCGGCATATCCAAGCCCATAAGCAATTACGAAGTGCAGTTTCAGCATCGTGATGGGCATTATGTGTGGATTGAGCTTCGTGCCAATGTGGCTAGCTATAGAGATAGGCCTGCGGTGATGGGCGTTGCACGTGATATCACCGCCAGGAAAAAACAAGAAGAGCAGCTGCATTTAGCCTCAGCCATTTTTCAAAATACGCAAGAAGGGGTTGCAGTTACTGATTTGGAGCGAAAGATTCTAGTCACGAACCCCGCGTTTAACTTGATTTCCGAGTATGGTACGGAAGATTTGATAGGCCACCCCATTGATTTTTTGTATGTTGAAGACAAAAACAAAGATACATTGCACCAAATAGAGCTGGCTCTAAAGGTGACCGGAGCTTGGCAGGGTGAGGTATGGAAAAGACGCAAGGGCGGTGACATTTATCGTGAGTGGTTAGCGGTCAGTACTATTCGCAAAACTGACGGAGAACCATTTCAGCTTATCTATATTTGCCTGGATGTCAGCCGTATGCAGCATGTGGAAACTTATATGGAGCATTTGTCGCAGCATGACAGCTTGACTGATTTGCCTAACCGCTCATTATTGTATACACGTTTAAATCACAGTATTTCCATTGCAAAACGTGATCACAAAATATGTGCAGTATTGTTTTTAGATTTAGACCGATTTAAACCTATTAATGACGAGTATGGTCATGCTGTAGGTGATGAGGTGTTGATTGAGGTTGCTAAACGTATGCGTTCACGCATGCGTGATGTTGATACCGTGGCACGTTTAGGTGGCGATGAGTTTGTGGTGGTGATTGGGTCGATCGACTCCAGCATAGATGCGCTAAATGTCGCAGAAGAGTTGATTGCAACGATTGAGTCCCCTGTGACACTAGCATCAAGTGCGCAGGTGAGTGTGGGGGCTAGCATAGGCGTTAGCTTGTTTCCTAGCCATGCAGATAACGCTGCTGTGCTGCTGGAAAAAGCGGATATTGCACTTTATGAAGCAAAAAGAGCGGGGCGCGCACGCTGCGTTGTTTATGAAGTTGAGTCTTTGAATAAACAGTTACGTGCGCCTAGCAACTCAGCTGTCATCCATTAAAACCTATGTCATGTGTTAAGGCTGTGTTAAATATGCCGCATGTATCTGCTTTAGCTTGGTTTCAAACGCGTCAGCAGGTAGTGGCTGGCTAAACAAGTAACCCTGACACAGATTGCATTTATTCTGCTCTAAGAACTTGCGCTGGGTTTCTAGCTCGACACCTTCCGCAATGACTTCAATGCCCAGATTGTTGGCCATGCCGATAATGGTTTGCACGACCACGGCATCTCTATTATTCATACACATATTCCGTATAAAAGACTGATCAATTTTTAGCTGATCCAACGGTAGCTTGGTTAAATAAGACAGGGATGAGAATCCGGTGCCAAAATCATCCATGGAAAAACGTACACCAAAGGTTTTGAGTGCCTGCATCTTCACTATAGCTTCTTCTACATTATCCAGTACTAGGCTTTCAGTAAGCTCTAGCTTGAGTTTGCCAGATTTTATTTGGTGACGGCTCAGCATTTCAATCACACGATCAACGAAACTTGGGTCATGAAATTGGCATGCGCTCACATTCACGGCAACTTGCAAATCTTGAGTTGCAGGGTCACTTTCCCAACGTTTAATTTGCGCACATGCTGTTTCCATTACCCAGTGCCCAATTGGAATAATCAGGCCTGTTTCTTCTGTGAGTGGAATAAATTGCAACGGAGGTACTAAGCCTTTTTGAGGATGCTGCCAGCGAATGAGCGCCTCCGCACCATGCACATTGCCGGAGTGGTCAACTTGCATCTGATAGTAAAGCCTAAATTGATTCCTTTTGATTGCTAACCGCAAGTCACTCTCTAGGGCTGCGCGCGCTTCTAACACTGCTTGCATTGTGGGGTCATAAAAACGCTGGGTGTTACGCCCGGCATTTTTTGCCTGATACATGGCTATATCAGCTCTTTTCAGTACCTCATCTACCGTAAATTCTTGATTGTGAAATAGGCACACGCCAACACTGGTCGAGCTGTGATATAGATAACTATCTAAGTAGTAGGGCAGGTTAATTGTAGAAATTATTTTGGCACAAACTGTTTCTGCTTGCACCGCGGCTTGCGATGAATCCTCACTGAGGTCTTGTAATATGACCACAAACTCATCGCCACCTAACCTAGCTAACGTATCGCCTTCACGCATGCAGGTTTGTAATCGCCTAGCAACTTCTACCAGTAACAAGTCGCCTACACTATGGCCTTTGGTATCGTTTAGCGTTTTAAAATGGTCTAGGTCGATAAAGAGTAAAGCGCCATGGTTGTGATGCCTAGCACTCATGGCTAAAGTATGTTGTAGGCGATCAATCAGAAGCAGCCTGTTGGGTAAGTTGGTTAATAAATCATAGTAGGCTAAATGTTGGATTTTATCTTCGGCTTCTTTTCTTCTGGCAATGTCTTGCTGCAATATCTGGTTGGCTTCTTCTAGTTGCAGCGTTTTCTCTTCTAGCTTACGAATGAGTATCACGCTGTAATCTTGGAGCGTATCGCTATGGTCGCTGTTCGTCGTACTGGAGGTGTTAGGAGTGGCTGCAACGCCTTTAGCTAGTACTTCAACAAACTTGGCCAAAAAGTCTTCAGGCTCGGATGGCTTAAGGATAAAAGCATCGGCACCAAGACTGAGCGCCAGCTTTTCATCTTCAGGCTCTGTATAGGTTGCGGTGTAAACAATGAACGGGATTTTCTTAAGCTTAGCATCACCCTTCCAGTGGCGTAGTAGGGTGTAGCCATCCATGACAGGCATGAGTAGATCAGAGACGATTAGCTGTGGTGGTTTCTGACGTGCTTTGACTAGCGCCTCAGCGCCGTGGTGCGCGAGCTCAACGAGGTAACCATTACCAGTGAGCAGAGCCTGTAGGTAATAAAGGTTATCCTCCTTGTCATCTACAATCAAAATATGCGTCATAAACTTCCTTGGACAGCGAATCAAGCGGTTAGGTAAAGGGAAATCTCTGCTACAAATGTTTCAGGGTTGATTGGTTTCTCAATATACCCGTTACAGCCGGCGGCTAAGCATTTTTCACGGTCGCCAACCATAGCGTATGATGTGACAGCAATAATTGGTACTTGTTTTAATGACTCTATTTTTCGCAAGGCATTAGCCACAGCATAACCATCCATCATGGGTAGTTGAATATCCAACAGAATCAAGTCAGGTAATAATTCTTTTGTTAAATGAATGCCCGTGGCGCCATCCGCGGCTGTGACCACATTAAGGCCATGCGTTTCTAAAAGAAAAGTGGTTAAGTAACTATTCTGTTCATTATCTTCAATGAGTAGGACGGTTTTTTTCATGATTTGACCACACCCTCTATCGGCAGTAAAACAATAAACTTGCTGCCAGTTGACCACTCGCTAACGGCAGAGATTTGCCCGCCCATGAGTTCTAGTAAACGACGGCAGATGGCGAGCCCTAGCCCTGTGCCCTCATGCAAACGAGACAGCCCGCTATCTACTTGGTGAAATGGCTGAAATAGTAAATCCAGATCTTCAGGCTTGATGCCAATACCTGTATCGGTAACGCTTAGTTTTAAAAATGGAGCAGGGGTAGCGTCTATTGAGATTTTGAAATCACGGAGTAACTCTGCGGTAATGCTGACGCTGCCTTTATCTGTAAATTTGGCAGCATTGTTGACCAAATTGATTAATATTTGTTCAAGCCGTCTGCGGTCACTATTGATGCTGCCTAACTCTTTACTAATAGAGGTGTGAAGTAGCAATCCCTTCTTCTCTATCGTCGGTGTTAATAAATTAACTACTCGCTCTATGAGTGCTACCAGATCAAAAGCCTCGCACTTAACTTCTAACTGACCAGCTTCAATTTTAGAAATATCCAGCACATCATTAATTAACTCAAGTAAATGTCTGGCACTGCCTCTCACCATGCCAAGCTGCTTGGTTTGCTCAGCATTGAGCGGGCCTGCCATGCCTTGTAAAATAATGCCGGTAAATCCGATAATTGAGTTCAATGGCGTTCTTAGCTCATGCGACATGGTGGCTAGAAAAGCTGATTTTATTTTATCTGCGGCCTCTGCCCGAACGAGTGCGGTTTGTAACTCTTCAGTACGCTCTGTAACGCGCTTTTCTAAGCTTGCATTCAACTCGCGAATCTCTTGTTCGGCGAATAGTCTCTCGGTGATGTCATTACCAATGCTCAGTATTTCTACCACATGGCCTTGCGCATCTAGCACTACTTTGTTCGTCCATGAGATCCATACACTTTCACCATTGCTACGTATGTTCTCATTGATATTTTGTTCAAATACTTTCGTGTCTAAGCATATTTGTTGCATCAATTGTTGTAGATCACGCCCGGCACTATCTGTGTATGGAACAATGGTGCCAATGACATGTTTGCCAATGATTTCATCAGAAGCGTACCCAAAAAAACGTTGCCCGAATGAATTAAGGAAGGTGATATAGCCTTGAGCGTTCCAGCGCAGAATAATGCTGTTTGCAGATTCCACAAGCTCACCATATTTTTGCTCACTTTCATCGAGCCTAGACTCTGCATTTTTACGTTCGCTAATGTCTATGCCCATGCCGACTAAGCAATCGGTGCCTTTGAAGGTGACATTTCTGCCAGTAAATAAATAAGGTGTTTTTTTACCATCTTTAGATAGCAACGATGCCTCTACAAATGCTTGTCCTCGGGTAAATACCTCCGATATCTTATTGCTAATGACAGATTTTTCTTCAGGCGCAAAGAAATCTAACGGATGCATTTTGGTGATTTCTTTATTGGAGTAACCTGAGACAGTTTGAAAGTTGCGATTCCAGCGTAAGAATTTTCCTTCGTGGTTATAGAAGTAGAGAATCCCTGGCATGCTTTCAATCATCATGTCTGAAAATAATGATTCGTTTTCAGCATTTAGTTCTGCTTGTTTACGCTTTTCCTCGCGCTCTAGGTTTTCTAAAGAAAAAGAAATATTGCCTACGGCCTCTGCCAATAATGAAATTTCTTTATCATGGAAAAACATAGTCTGGTTAGTGTAAACACTAAGAATGCCACTTACTTTGTCTTTTGTTTGAATCGGAAAGGCGGCTGATGCACGAAACCCGAGACGGACTAAATCATCACACCAAACCTGCATGGCTGGGTCTTCCAGCATGTTGTTGCAGATACAGGGCTCACCGGAGCTAAGCGCTAAGTTAATGGGTCGTTTGACTGCTCGCTTATCGTCCGCATAAATTTTGATGTTGTTAAAGTAATTGGAATGCTCACCCCAAGATGCTACCGGAGTTAATCGGTGGGTTTTAGCATCGTGCCAGCCTATCCAGGCCATATGAAAGCCACCTTCATCCACCAGAATCTGACACACTCTTTTAAATAATTCTTCTCGAGTAGGTAGCCAAATGATGGCCTGATTGATTTTAGTGAGCGCAGCATAAAGCCGGGATAGTTGAGAAATTTCCCGTTGCTGTTCTTTCAGCACCGTAATGTCTCGTATCAAACCCAGCAGGTTGCCATCTGGCATGGTGGTTGCCATGATCTCCGCACTGAAAATAGAGCCATCTTTACGCCGTAATTGCCACTCTCGCATGTAACCAGATTTTGTTTGAATAGTATCTAGCGCGGATTGGATGTGAGGAACCTCACTCTGAATAACAATGTCAGTAGCGTGTAGTCCAACCAGCTCATCACGGGTATAGCCTAACATATTGCAGATGCTGGGGTTGGCATCCAGATAATAGCTTTGCGCGTTGGCAATAAGGATGCCGTCGGGCGCATATTCAAAGAGTGCCCGATACCTCGCTTCACCAATCTGGCGCTCTGATTGGTTAGTCGTTTCTCCGATGGATTGATTCTTAACACTATGTTTTGTCAAGATATTTCACTCTTTAGAGTTTTTTGTTTTTCAATTTTATAATCATTAAGAAAATAAAACCGCTTACTGTTAATAATCTACACGTAATTTAATTTAAGTGAAATATAAAAACAGTATATATGCTTAATTATTATTCAATCTTTTCCATAGAGAAATGATATTAAGTGGTTTTTATCTGCATTAAACATGCAGTGAACCATAAGAAATAGCAACACTCGAATAGTTAATACAAATAACTTAAATATAAACAATAAAACTCACTACCAGATATTAAATAAATTTATCCATAATGATGGTGTAGTAAGTGAATAATTAAGCGTAGCCTGTATATACATTTTGCACATATTTGGTGCATTATGTATACTGTAATAGGTTGAATATTTTGATATTTTGTACGTTCTAATGTAATTGAGGCTATTGTAGCTGTAAGTTTTGGTGCTTTCAGAAAGGGGAGTTTTCTATTCTAAATTACCGAAAACAGATTCTACTGCCACCGATTGTTGCATCGATCATACTGTTGATTGCAATGTCATGGGTCTTTTTTAGCGCGCAGAGCTTGTTGGTGCTAAGTGATCGCAAAGTGAAAGTTGCAGACACACGCTATGAAGTCGTTAAACTCATGAATACGATTGTGAATGCCGAAACCGGGTTGCGAGGTTATCTTCTCACCGGTAGTGTGCAGTTTCTTGAGCCTTATAATCGCTCAGCTAAAGATACGGCTTTGTTGTTTTCTGAAATTAAAAGCCGTGAAAAAGACTTCAAAGAATTTACCCCTATACTGATTAAGCTCGATAAGCTGATTCAGGAAAAATTCAGCACAATCGAATCTACACTCCATGTTCAGCTCACGGCAGGGTCATACTCTCCGCATTTAAAATTTTCGACAGGCGCTAGCAAGGTGCTTACGGACGAAATTGCTGATGAAGTGAATAAGCTTGATAAGATTTTGCGTGATGAAAATGACCGCATTGGGGCAACGCTGTCAATCACCATTAATCGCTTGAAACTTGCCGCGCTGGTGGTTGTATTCTTAATTATTGGTATATTGCTGGTTAATTATAAAAGAACCATTGCTCTGTTTGAGCATGCATCCTCTAGTCAAGAGCTTGCTGAGGAGTTTGGCTACCTTGCCATGCATGATGCATTAACCCATTTACCTAATAGAAGAAATTTTGAGCAATATCTGAAAAGGTCTATTTCACAAGCGGGCCGAAGTAAGCAAAAAATTGGTTTGTTATATATGGATCTTGATGGGTTTAAGTTAATCAATGACCAATATGGACATGATGCGGGTGATGATGCCTTGATTGGTGCAGTGACTAAAATCAATCACGTGCTACGTGATACTGATTTTATTGCGAGGGTAGGGGGCGATGAGTTTGCGCTGGTTGCGCATAATTTTAATGATGCCAGTGAGCTGTTAATTCTTGCTAATCGCATTATTCAAGCGCTTAAAGAACCAGTAATCTCGATAGCAGGAGCGGATGTTTTTATGGGTATCAGCATAGGTATTGCTATTTACCCTGACCAAGTGAAAAACATTAAGACTTTAATTTCCGCCGCAGATGAGGCGATGTATAAGGCAAAAGCGACAGGTAAAAATCAGGCGGTTTTCCATTAACCGCAGTCTTTGATAAACATTCTTAATCTTGTTTTATTTGCCAATCCAAGCCGCTTTGGCTTACAGGTGCTGCACTGGCAGCATTTTCTTTTATAACATTTTGGTTATGTCTCCGTTATTTTAAAGATTAATTAATTATAATTTATTATTAATATTCAATTAGTTATTTAAATATTTTAAAGTTAAACTTTAATACTATTGTAGGTGCCCTTATAGATATAAGCGTTGCCATGCTACGTATTTAATGTAGATTTATATCACCTTCCAAGCAAAAATTTATTTAACGATTACAATGCTGCATGTACCGATTTGGCACTGAGCAACGCGAGTATTGATAACTCCTAACATTCATTATAAAAACGATGACTTCCTATGGGCACTTCTAATTTTCTGATTCAAACGATGATTTATTTATCATCAGCCATCCTGCTGGTGCCTTTCTTCAAAAGGCTAGGTTTAGGTTCAGTGCTGGGTTATCTAATAGCCGGGATATTAATAGGCCCTTACGCATTAAAGCTTATTCCTGACCCTGAGCATGTGCTGCATTTTGCTGAGTTTGGTGTGGTGCTTATGCTATTTCTGATTGGTTTAGAGCTTGAGTCTCAAAAGGTTTGGGAACTGCGAAAGATATTATTCGGGCTAGGCGGGTTACAAGTCGTTGGCACATTAGGGCTAGTAGCAATCGTTGCGCATATGATGAATTTTTCATGGCCTGTAGCTATTGTGATTGGTATGGGCGTGGCCATGTCATCTACTGCAATTGGGCTCACTGCACTTGCAGAGAAAAAACAGTTGAGCACTCCTGGCGGGCAGGCATCATTTGCAACATTATTATTCCAGGATTTGTCAGTCATTCCACTGTTTATGGTGCTGGCGTTTATTGCGCCTGACAGTGGTCAATCTGGTTTTGATGTTTGGGCCGTGGCGAAAGCATTGGCTGTAATTGCCGCCATTATTATCGCTAGCAGAACCTTGCTTCGTCCTATTATGCGCATTGTGGCGCAGACTGAGATTCGTGAGATTTTCGTCGCATTCTCATTGCTCTTAGTCATCGGTGTGTCGTTAGCAATGCAATCTGTGGGCTTATCTATGGCGCTTGGTACATTTTTGGCCGGCGTGTTGTTAGCAGATTCTGAGTATCGCTATGAACTTAGGCTGGATATCGAGCCGGTAAAAGGCTTGCTATTAGGTTTGTTTTTTATCGCTGTTGGCATGTCTGTAGATTTATCGTTATTGGCGAACTCACCATTGATGATTTTCGGGTTAGCCTTCCTGATCGTAATGGTCAAGATGGCTATATTGCTAGGCCTTGCTTATGTATTTAAATACTCGTTGAGAGATGGCTTGTTATATGGTGCTGCGCTCTCGCAAATTGGTGAGTTTGCGTTTGTGATATTTGGCATCGCTTTCACGCAAAACACCATTCCGCGTGAGATTTACAATGTGCTCAATGCGATTGTGGCTGTGTCTATGCTTATCACCCCCATATTGCTATTGCTTTATGATCGATTTTTAACGCTGCAATGTGGTGAGCGTCCTAAAGATAATATTGAGGAAAATAATAATGTAATCATTGCTGGTTTTGGGCGCTTTGGGCAAATCGTTGGCAGGGTGTTGCTGGCTAAAGGCATTACGGCAACTTTAATTGATAATGACCCGAATCAGGTTGATTTGATGCGCAAGTTTAAATGGCGTTGTTATTATGGCGATGCATCCAGATTAGATTTGCTAGAGGAGGCCGGTATCGCCACCGCGAAGTTATTGGTGATTTCAGTGAATGACCCTGTGGCTGCACTCCATATCGGTAAGCTGGTAAAGGAGCGATGGCCTAAGCTTGCTGTTGTTACAAGAGCGCGCAGCAGAACCGATGCTTTTGATTTGCTTGATATAGGGCTAGACCCTATACGCGAGACCTTTTACTCCTCATTAGTGGCGGCCAAGCAAGCTTTGTTGGCACTGGGTGAAACGCCAGCCTCTGCCACAAAAATCATTAAACACTTTGAGCGCCATGATATAGAGCAGCTTGAAGCAGCCAGAGCCATTAAACACGATATGAATGCATTAATGAATATCTCTGAAAAAGGGCGCCAGGATCTTAAAGATTTGCTCGCACTTGAGTTGGACGAGTCAGTCAAATCTGAGAGCAGCTAATTTACGTTAAATCACATCCCAAGTGGAGGGAAGGGCGGAAGTTAAATGACTGATGAAGGTTTTTACCTTTAATGTCATGGCGTGGTGGTCACGAAAGCAGGCATAAAACTCCAGTGGCTCATTATCGGCATGCATAATTGAAGGGTTTGTTTTATCTTGTTGGAATAACGAGATTAACTTCCCGTTTTTGATCAGCGGATTAGCAATAAATGCAGCAAGCCTTGCGATGCCTGCGCCAGCAATAGCTAGTTCAGCTAGTGAGTTGATGTCGTTACTGATAATGGTCGGTTTAAGCTCAGGCTCAAAGCGCAGCTCATCGCGCAAAAATCCCCAGTTCAATAACCGTCCGCTGGTGGGCATGCGAAACATTAGGCAGTCGTGTCGCTGTAAGTCCTCGGGTGTATGCGGCTCTCCCTTGCGAGCAATATAAGTGGGAGATGCACAAAACAGCACAGGAATAGTGGCAATCCTTTTTGCTACCAAACCAAGCTCTAATTGCTGCTTGAATCGGATGCTGATATCAATATCTTCTTTAACGTGATCAATATTCTGGTCTGTAAGAATTAACTCAATCGATAGCTTGGGATACATGGCAGTAAATGACGGAATAATAGCGGAGAGTACGTGCCGACCAAATGCCGCAGACGTTGCTATCCTTAGCCGCCCTTGGGGCTCACCTTGGAACTCTGTCACTAATGACTGTGCGTTTTCAATATCATTAATAACATGACGTACTTTTTCATAATAGATTGTGCCGGCTTCCGTTAAAGCCAAACTGCGCGTTGTCCGGGTCAGCAAGCGGGCGTTCAGTGACGCTTCAAGCCTGATGATATTTTGGCTTGCAGCTGCTGGGGTAATGCCTTGCATACGCGCGGCAGCTGCAATGCTCCCGCCTTCTATGGCTTTAACAAAACTTTCAATGCTTCTTAGTGTATCCATATAACTATCGAGTTTTTCAGGTGATTCGATAGTTTATCTTTAAACTGAGTGTAGTGTTAGTGCTCTATGCATTGATTTAATTAGGCGTTACAGTGGCACCCTAATCTTTACCTTCTAGGACTATGATGAAAATTCCTCACCGATATACCGGTTACGTGTTCGCATTTTTTATGGCTACGATCATGGCACTTTTGATGTGCACCATTATTGTGGCTGCTAATAGCGGTATTGGTGCTGGCTACTTGCAGCGTGTCATTCATGCCTATACATTGGCTATGCCATCTGCCTTTGTATGCATACTTTTTGTAAGGCCTATTGTGGTTAAACTCATGTCATGGGTTGTTGAAGTACAATAATCATTAGGTATTTTATTGGTGCCAGCAATCCCAAAAGCCAGCTCGGAAAATTTAATACCGTGTGGTGAGCGAGATTAACCAATCTGGTGATGCTTTTACAATTAAAACTTCGAATTGCTTATCTAATCGAAAAATAATAAGTAAGCCCACAAGCAATAAAATGATTCCAAGAATGCGTTTGCCAATTTTACCTGCGGTAAATAATTTATTTCTGACATTCATCATGACTTGCCTTGAAAGAGAACCTAATATGATGAGTGGTAAGCCAGCGCCTAGTCCAAATAAAGCCATCACTAATGTAACGTGAGGCAAGTTAGTACCTTGACTAGCTAAAGTGATGGTTGCGCCTAAAACAGGCCCTACACATGGGCTCCATACAATACCTAACAGTAGTCCCAAGATTAATTGACCATATAATGAGTCTGTAGATACTTTGCTTAATAAAGTATTCCCAGACCCACTAATGCCCGCAGTGATGCTTGCAAATTTTTCTTGCAATGTCCCGGAAAGTAATACAACGCCAAATAAAATTAAAAGGATGGCGGCAACTGTTCTAAATACTTCTTGGTCGATGCCGATTGAAGCCCCAATGGTGGCAATGAAGACCCCAACTGCCGTGAATGAAATGGCTAATCCAATTGCTAGTGCATAGGGCCCATACTTATGCGTATTGAGTGCAGTCCCTACGATAATGGGGACAAGTGGTAATACACATGGGGATAAGATAGACAGTATCCCCGCAAGGAAACTTAGTCCATAAACACCAAAATGAGCAATCATGATTAGCAATCCTTATTATTTATCTAGAGTGATTTTTTAATTAACTTCTCTATGGTTGCTGATGAGGTATCTCCAGTGCTGCGTCCCATCTCTTTCGACCCTTTATAAACAACTAATGTACTTTGTTTACTCACATTAAATGTTTTTAAAGCTTCTTTTTGGTTATCAAAATCTACACGAAATACGTATATAGATTGATACTCTTTCTTTTTGAGTAACGTATCAACAACAGGCGCTTGAGCACGGCAAGTAGGGCACCATGGTGCATAAACTTCAACTAATATCGATTTACCTGCTGCCTGTAATTGATTAAAACGGGATTGGCTGAATGCGGTAGGTTCTGCAAAAGCAGTCCCAGCAATAAGCAAGCTAGATACTAGCAGTAAGGACTTTAATAAACTTTTCATGAAAAACTCCGAATATAAAATGTGCTAGTTAGTCGCATGCGCAGATGCCTCCTTACAGGTTTTGCTGAAAAATTTCAGGGCGACACTATCGCCAAAAAGTTTTTTGTAAGAGATGTCAGACTATGGCTGTGATGGCACAGTTAAATGTTGTAGGTACAACACCAAAACCGATACAGATTTACCATCAAGTGTCCGTGCTTTTGTTAAGGCTATTGGAGAGTGTTGGTAAATGCTAACCCAACCACCAAGTTTGGTACGATAAGGCGCGCTCTTAAAGTCAGACGTTACATCATGCTTTAAGCTGAAATTATTCACTTTGATTAGGTTACTTTAAAAATAATCTAATGTTTGAGGTAAATCTAGAAATTAGTGGGAACCTAATATTTTTCTGATATGATTAATAAAATGTAAGTATTTGTAACAGATTGTTTGGTAATTGGTGTCCAACGGCGGATTGCTGTACTAAACAAGTAACGCAGAATATTAGAGCCAACGTAGGCTCGAATTTTATAAGAGGTTCAAGACAAAGGCGTCTTGATAATTGACTATTCTTTTAAAGAGTTGGTCGGTTGTCATGCGCCTTTTTTTTCGTCCAAATTTTGTGTCAGTAATGATTTGACGTTGGTTGTGCATAAAGGTAATAAAGATGAGCTATTACAAAGGTTTTGAAGTAGATGATCGTTTGTATGGAGTGATTCGACATATGAATGGCGTTGAAAGCTATCGTGATGATTTACAAAAGCAGCAGGTAGCGTGGGATTATTTATCAGTATTAGGGCAACTCGCAAAGTTGGATACTGAGTTATCTCAAACACGCAAAGAGTTTACACAGCTGACGGGAACCTTACTCAATCAATTAGGGTTGGAGTTACTGAACAAGTCGGTACGTCAATATGCGTTTAAGGCGCAGGTGGCGATTAATATCATGATTCGTAATCTATTTGAGCGTACGGCTGATATTGGTTTTATTGCAACGGACGATGATGTTTGTGCATACCTGAAGCTGCTTGAGTCTGAACCTGCGCCTGATATGTTGAGTGAAAAGCGCCAGTATTTATTAGACCGATTTGAGCAGTATGTTGCCAAATATTCTGTTTATCACAATATTATCCTGTTAGATACGCAGGGCAATGTGGTGCTGCAGTTAGACCAGCGTAATCCAGTAACGCAATCTAAAGACCCTTTGATTATGGAGTCTTTACATACAGAAGACGCCTATGTAGAGAACTTTAGGTATAGCGATTTATTACCTAATGAGCAAAATAGTTTAATTTACTCCTATCGCGTTGTATCGCCTGATGACGGTCATGCTTTAGGAGTCATATGCCTCTGCTTTAAATTCAAAAATGAGTGTGATGGCATTTTTGCTGATTTGTTAAGTAATGATCAATTAGCCATTGTTGCCTTACTCAATAAAGAGGGTAGGGTCATTGCAAGCAGTTCTGATAAGTTGGCGTTGAACGCAAGATTTAAACCGGACTTAAATCAAGATTACAGCCTAGTGAACTATGAGGGAATTGAGTACTTTTGCTGTGCACGACAGACTGATGGTTTTCAAGGCTATCATGGCTCAGGCTGGCTGGGGTTTGTGATGGTTCCGCTTAGAAAGGTATTTAGCCCGCAGTCTAATGTGGCAATTGACTTACCGGCTGCCTTACTAGACTCTGTGATGCAAGGTGCATTATTTAATGCGGAGATTAAAAGCATCCCTCTCAGCGCAAGTCAAATTCAACGTGAACTGAATCGATTGGTGTGGAACGGAAACGTACAGCAAGCGACTGACAAAAGCAGCAGTGATGCAGTTGTGTCCAAAGTACTGCTTAGTGAGATTAAGCACACCGGTGTATTGACCAAGCATATATTTGAAAACTCAATTGCAGATATTCAAAAAACCGTAATTGCATCTGTACTGCAAGACAGCATGAATATGGCCGCACTTGCCATTGATATTATGGATCGCAACTTATACGAACGTGCTAATGACTGCCGCTGGTGGGCACTCACCACAACGTTTAGAAGCCTGATGAGTAAGAGTGCGCTACAAACACAAGATGTGAGCGAAATACAGTCTGTGCTGCATTATATTAATAGCCTGTATACCGTTTATAGCAATATCATCGTGTTTGATACGCAGGGTAAGGTGCTCGCAGTTTCTAACCAGCAAGAGCAACATTTGCAGGGACAGGTGCTGACGGAACCGTGGGTGCGGAAGGCATTGGCATTAAGAACAGCACAGGATTATGTAGTCTCTGACTTCGTTGCTACCCCTTTATATAACGCATTACCTAGCTATATTTACGCGACTGCTATCCATGCAATAGATGACGGACAGGTACTAGGTGGAATTGGCATTGTGTTTGATGCCGCACCGCAGTTTTTGGCAATGTTGCAGGATGTACTGCCGCAGGATCAGGTGGCAATGCAGAAGGAGGGGCAGTTTGATTACAGCTTTGCGGTTTACACTGATGCGGATAAATCAGTGATTACCTCTACGCATAAGAGCTTTTCTGCCGGTGATTTGTTTGATATTAGTGATGATTTTTTTGAGCTGGAGAACGGGCAGTCTACGTGCAAAATAGTGACATTCCACCATAAAAACTATGCAGTGGGGTGCAGTAAGTCGGCTGGGTATCGTGAATATAAAGGCATTGCCGACCATTACCAGCAAGAGGTGTTTGCATTTGTGCTGATTTATCTGGGTGAGGAAACACAGGCTGTGCAACAGGTAGAGTCGCTCAAGCCCGCGTATGTGCAGCACGCTATACACAACAGTATTTACAACATGCAGCTCGCTACTTTTTATGTTGGCAATAACTGGTTAGCACTTAGGGCTAATCAGGTTGCAAGTGCGATTCAAGTAGGCACGCATTTGCCAGTTTCAGGTGGCGAGCAAGATATAGTAGCTGGTTACTTGATGTATAGAGGTAACTCACTAGCGCTTGTGCATACCTGTATGCTGTTGGGTGGTGCGAAGCCTGTGAATCAAAAAATTACGGAAGTCGTCGTGGTTAAAATCGATAGTGAGTATATTGGCCTGGTTGTAGATGCGTTAGGTGAAATGATGGATGTTCCAATGGAGCAGGTGCGCCCAGTAGGTGCTGAGATATCGGCTTACAATCAGGTGGTGAACGAACTGGTGTTATCTAGCTCGGAAGATCCACAAGCGCAGATGCTGCAAATTATTAATATTGAGCAGTTGCGTAGTTGCTTGCAAGAGACTGCTGAGGTTTAATTTTAATGTTTTCGCTAAGCTTATGTTAGATCAGCGCTGCTTCAAACACATGAATAGAAACAGGTTTACCAAGTAAATAGCCTTGGAAGTGTGTGCAGCCATTTTTGAGTAAATACGTGCGTTGGGCTTCTGTTTCTACCCCTTCGGCAATGGTTTCTAAGCCAAGGCTTTGTGCCATGGCAATAATGGTGCGAATAATCACTCGATTGCTTTCATCTACCGTAATGTCACGTACAAACGATTGGTCGATTTTTAATTGATTAAGCGGCAAACGCTTTAAATACTGGAGTGATGAGTAGCCTGTACCAAAGTCATCGAGTGAGAACCGAACGCCAATTGTTTGTAGTCTGCTCATGATGCTAATCGTGTCTTCAATCGAGTTAAGCAGCATACTTTCCGTAATCTCAAGTTTGAGTAAATTAGGATTTATTGCATACTTGTTTATGGTGTTTTGTACGGTAGAAGTGAAGTCTACTTGATGCAGCTGCTTGGCGCTTACATTCACAGATAATACTAAATCCTGAGTGCGCGTGTTTTGCTGCCATTGTTTGAGTTGTGAGCAGGCTGTATCAAGTACCCATGAGCCAATCGGGATAATTAAATCAGTTTCTTCTGCTAGCGGGATAAATTTGGCAGGCGAAATTAACCCAAGCTCCGGGTGTGGCCAGCGGATAAGTGCTTCAGCGCCTATGGCTTGCCCGTGGCTATCCAGTTGTATTTGGTAATACAGCTGGAATTGTTGCTCATTGATGGCAATATTTAAATCGCGCTCAAGTTCAACACGTGCATTAATACTGGTTTGCATTTCCGGGTCAAAGAAACATAGCGCATTACGCCCAAGTTTTTTAGCTTGGTACATGGCAATATCAGCCTGTTTAAGCAATTCATCTTGCGATTGTTCATGATGGTGAAACAGCGCTGCGCCAATGCTGCACGTGATTTGGTATTCATACTCACCTAGGTTGTAAGGCTGACTTAATCGTTGCAAAATCTTTTCACCGATTAGCTTGGTTTTAGACGCAGCCTCATCTAGCTGTAGGCTTAAATCTTCTAAGGTAATCACAAACTCGTCGCCACCTAGCCTGGCTACGGTGTCACCTTCTCGCACGCAGCTATTTAATCTCTCTGCAACTTGTAGCAGCAACATGTCGCCAACCGCATGCCCGAGTGAGTCGTTAAGATTTTTAAAGTTATCTAAATCAATAAATAATAAAGCCCCTTTATTTTGGCTACGGGCACTTGAGGCTAGTGCATGACTTAAGCGGTCAGTGAATAAGCGTCGATTAGGTAAGTGTGTGAGTGGGTCGTAAAAGGCTAATACTTCTATTTCTTTTGCGGCAGCTTTGTTCGAGGTAATGTCTGCCATAGTCGCTACATAATTAGTAATCGTGCCATATTGGTCTTTTACTGCGGTAATTGTGAGATATTCTGGGTAAATATCACCATTTTTACGACGGTTCCATATTTCCCCGCTCCATGAACCTTTGTTGGCTATGCATTCCCACATGGCACTATAAAAGCTGGCATTATTCTTACCTGAACTCAGTATGCGAGGATTTTTGCCTATTATCTCTTCCGCACTGTAACCCGTAATTGCGGTAAAGGCATGATTGACGCGCAGAATGATATTGTTAGCATCCGTGACAATCATTCCCTCTTGTGCCTCAAATACATATGCGGAAATTTTTAGTTCATTTTCTATACTTTTGCGCTCGGTAATATTGTGGCTTATGCCAAGTACGCCAGTCACGTTGCCTTGCTCATCATAGATTGCAGTTTTTGTGGTTTCCAGTAGTTCAGAATGACCATCATCGGCAAAAGTAATCCATTCTTCATTGATACACGGTACGCTACTTGCCATTGCCTTTCTATCGTTTTCTCTGAAAGAATCCGCAAGCGTGATGTCGACGAAATCGTAATCAGTTTTGCCAACAATATCAGACTCTTTTTTACCAAAGAACCTCTCAAAACGAGAGTTACAAGTGAGGTATATACCGTCAGGGCTTTTTAGCCAGACTAAATCTGGAATCGCAGTGAGTAGCCCTCTAAGGCGTGATTCGCTGTCCTGCAGCGCGTGTCTGGAGAGTTGGTGTTCGGTAGTATCTCTTAGCACGCCAATAATACGTGTGGGCTCTCCATCCTCATTGCGGGCGACTGCGACCCCTTGCTCAAGTATCCATTTGGTATTTCCGTGGTGATCAATAATGCGATGCTCACTGATATAAGTTTTTGTTTTATTGTTTAAATAATCGTGTACGCTTGAGAATACACACGGCTTATCTTCAGGGTGGATGTTGCTCTCCCAAGTGTCCATGTCATTATTGATGATGTCATTGCTTAAGCCATGAATCTCTGCCCATTTGCTTGAATAATATGTTTTATTGGTTTCCAGATTCCAATCCCAAACACCGTCACTTGTTCCCTCTATTGCAAATCGCCATCTATTTTCTGTTTCAATGCGTTTGGTCATTTCATCACGCAATGTTTTGAGTGTATAAAATAAAATGCCAATACCAATGAGCAAGCTAATCAGCATCACTATTTGCGCTATTCCTACTTTCAGCGATGCCAGCTTTTGACGCTCATTTGATCTGTTTTGCACGGCAATATCAAATGTGTGCAGCTTTGAAGTCAGTAAATTAGTGAGATGGTTGATATTGCCTTCAGTAATGATAGAAATACTAGGACCAACGATAACTAAGCCACCTTTAGTCGGCAATATAGACTCTGACTCATTAATGGACTCTCTAAAAATCTCTTCGACGCTCCTAATCTGGCGTTTCATTTCTATACTTTGCCCCGCCATTTTCTTGATCGTGGACAATGACTCAAACACATTAGAACGTATGGACTGTAAGTTTTCTAGCAGGCTAGGGGTTGGGTTGTGTAAATACTGAGTAATCAGGGATTTGTGGTCGTAAAATCCGCTTTGTAGATTTTTAGATAGATTCAGTAATTGATAGGTTTGTTCTAGCGTATACGCGGAGATTTTGCTTTGTTCTGTACTCGTGAGCATTGCCGCAGAGGAAATGATTAACATACCTAGCGATAGCATGATATTAAAAACAATAAATCTGGGGTGCTTAAATGAAAGTTTTAAGGATAGACTCTCATTCATCATATTGCCTGCCTTGGATAAATACAATATTGCTGACATTGCTAGTTTTTCTGCTGGCATTGGGTGTAGTGCTTAAAATTCAAATAGTCTCATTACTGTGACTTAGATTATTTTATTTTGCCTAGGCTTGGTTTGATGTAAGTCAAATCGATAGTGTTTAGCTGTTAATTAAGCGTGTGCCTTTTTATCTTTAGTATTTACAGCCAATTTATTACACTTTTTTGTGCTGGTAACATGCATAAAGTGACATATTAAGTGCCATTTGCAAATGCTTTTGTATGATTGTTAAAGTAGAACAGCATGGCATGATAAAATTTGCGCCTATGAATGTGAGTAAACCTGATAATTTAATTCCTGCTAATTTTGAAGAAGCTTTACAAAGCTGCATGCTGGCCGATCGGCATGCGTTGCGCCGTAAAATGCAGGATATCAAAACGCTACAAAAACTTGCGGATGAAAAGTCACTAGCCAAAGCTCAGCGCATTGTCAATGAAGTCGTGCAAAAGATGCATGCTTCGCAGCAAAAGTATCAATTGCGTTTAACGCACTTGCCTAAGCCAGAGTATCCGCTAGAACTGCCAGTAAGCGGCAAACGTGATGAAATCGCTGCCGCAATCAGCAAACACCAAGTGGTGATTGTGTGCGGTGAAACCGGCTCAGGTAAAACCACACAGTTACCCAAAATTTGTTTAGAGCTCGGACGAGGGGTTTCCGGATTTATCGGCCATACCCAGCCGCGCCGCATTGCCGCAAGGTCAGTCGCTAGCCGTATTGCACAAGAGCTAAAAACGCCGTTGGGTGAAGCGGTGGGCTACAAGGTGCGCTTTAACGACAAGCTATCAGAATCTAGCTACGTTAAGTTGATGACAGATGGTATTTTGCTTGCGGAAACACAAGGTGATAAGTTTCTAAACGCTTACGACACCATTATCATCGATGAAGCGCATGAGCGCAGTTTAAACATCGACTTTTTATTGGGCTACCTTAAACAACTGCTATCTAAACGCCCTGATTTAAAAGTCATCGTCACTTCAGCCACCATTGATGCTGATCGCTTTTCACAGCACTTTAACGGCGCCCCTGTAATTGAAGTTTCTGGTCGTACTTTCCCCGTGGAAATTCGCTATCGTTCATTAGGTGCAGCCGGTTTCCGCGCACGTGAAGTGGCTGAGGCTGAGAATGCACAGTTTGACTTAGATGATGACACTGTCTTTGGCATTGCGCGCAAAGCCAAAACAGAAGCGCGCTGGCTAGAGGAAGATGACGAAGAAGAGGCAATCGAAGAGGCTATTTTAGATGCGGCCGATGATTTATTGCGTCAAGGCGATGGCGATATCTTGGTATTTTTACCAGGTGAGCGCGAGATTCGTGATGTAGCAGACCATTTACGCAAATATCAAGGACGCTCCGCCAAGCTTAAGCACATAGAAGTACTGCCTTTGTTTGCTCGTCTGAGTATTGAAGACCAGCAGAAGATATTTAAAAGCCATAGCAGTCGGCGGATTGTGCTGGCAACCAATGTGGCTGAAACCTCGCTGACCGTGCCTGGCATCAAATACGTGATTGATGCGGGTCTAGCGCGGGTGAATCGCTATAGTACGCGTGCAAAAGTTGAACAGCTGCAAATCGAAAAGATTAGCCAAGCAGCTGCTAAACAGCGTGCAGGTCGCTGTGGCCGGGTTTCAAACGGTATTTGTGTGCGACTGTATTCTGAGCAGGATTTTAATGGTCGTCCAGAGTTTACTGAACCAGAAATCTTACGCAGTTCGCTGGCTGCAGTCATTTTACGCATGGCAGCACTGCGCTTGGGTGATGTAACGGAATTTCCGTTTATTGAGGCACCTTCATCACGTTTAATCGCTGATGGTTATTTGCTATTGCAAGAGCTTGGTGCCGTAGATGCACGTCGCCAGATTACAGAAACCGGCTTGCAGTTAGCAAAACTGCCGCTGGATCCGCGTGTAGGACGCATGATTCTTGCCGCCAAACGTGAGCATTGCTTAAAAGAAATATTGATTATTGCAAGTGTACTCAGCATACAAGACCCACGTGAGCGCCCAATGGATAAGCGCGAGGCTGCTGATAATGCACATGCCAAGTTTGCGGGTGAGGGCTCCGACTTTATGAGCTATCTCAAACTGTGGGACTTCTTCGATAACGCACTCAAAACTAAAAAATCCAATAAAGACTTGCTCAATCAATGCCATAGCAACTTTTTATCATTCTTACGCTTGAAAGAGTGGCGTGAGTTACATGGCCAATTGTTAGATATCGTTTCAGAGATGGAATTTAAGCCGAATGAGCAAGAGGCCAATTTCGAGCAGATTCATAAAGCGCTGCTCGCTGGCTTATTAGGTAATATTGGCTTTAAAGATGGCGATAGTGACTCTTACGCGGGTGCGCGCGGCATTCGTTTTCATGTTGCACCAGGCTCTACGCTCAAGAAAACGCGACCGAAATGGGTAATGGCCGCCGAGCTGGTAGACACCTCTAAACTGTATGCACGAGGGGTGGCAAAAATTGAGCCGGATTGGATAGAACCGCTAGCCAGAGGCCTTACCGACAGCCATTATTCTGACCCGCGCTGGGATAGAAAAATGGGCATGGTCAACGCTTGGGAGCGCGTAAGCCTGTACGGCCTCACCATTATTCCAAAACGCCGTGTGCATTATGGCCCGATTAACGCTGCAGAATCACGTGAGATATTTATACGTGAAGCGCTTGCGAACGGCGAGTTTGATACCAAAGCAGCATTTTTCACTGCTAATGAGCGCTTGATTGCTGAGGTTGAAGAGCTAGAACATAAAGCACGCCGCCAAGACGTATTAGTGGATGAACATAAACTTTTTGCTTTTTACGATGCCAAAATACCTGCTGATATTTTTAATGCCGCCAGTTTTGAAAAATGGCGAGCAGACGCTGAAAAAGTATCACCAAGGCTGTTGTACTTAACGCGTGATGATTTAATGCGCCATGGTGCAGATGCCATTACTGCAGTACAGTTTCCTGAGAAAGTCATGTTAGATGGTGTTGAAACTAATTTGAAGTATCGTTTTGAGCCGGGCCATGTGCTAGATGGCGTGACCGCGACTGTGCCGCTTGCCTTGTTGAATCAGCTAAACCCAGCGCAAACCGAGTGGTTAGTCCCTGGCATGTTGCGCGAGAAAATCACGTATTTGATTAAAGCGCTACCCAAAACATTTAGACGGGTGTGTGTGCCTGTGCCAGAATTTGTCACTGGATTTTTGGATGACGTGAACGAGCAGTTCTCTCAACCTATGCTAGATGCGTTAGCCTCTTATATACAACGCAAAACCACGCTTAAAATTAGTAAAGAGGATTGGAACCTAAGCGACATACCGCCACACCATTTAATGAACTTTAGTGTGTTGGACGATGGTGGCAGGGAGCTAGCAATGGGGCGTGACTGGAACGCCCTGAAAAAACAGCTGGGCTCAGCCGCGCAGCTTACCTTTAGAAATACTTCGCCAGATATTGAAAAAACAGGCTTGAAACAGTGGGATTTTGGTGATTTACCACAGACGCTAAGTTTTGAACGTGATGGCTTAAAAGTCACAGGTTACCCTGCGCTTGAAGATGCGCATGACAGTATCGCAGTTAAGCTGTTTGATACAGAGCGTGAGGCTGCACTTAGTCATCGCAAGGGTGTGTGTCGCCTGATGCGCTTTGAATTAAAAGAGCAGATGAAGCAGTTGGAAAAAAGCCTGCCTAACTTTAACCAATACGCGCTACTCTTGCGTAATGTGATGCAGGCAGATGATTTACGTGAGGACATGATTTTAGCGATAGCAGACCGTGCGTTTATTGGTGAAGATGATTTGCCGCGAACCAATGCAGAGTTTATGGTATTAAAACAGCGCGCCAGAACACGCTTGCCAGCTGTGACACAAGCGGTAGCAAGGCAAGCGCAGGCAGTCGCAACTGAATACCAATTACTGGTGCAGAAGCAAGGCCAAATGGCAGCTGCCGCAAACAGACTAAAACGTGATTTAGACCAGCAAATTAGTTTGTTAGTGTACAAAGGCTGCTTTCATCAAACCCCTTGGGAGCAGTTGCAGCATATTCCACGCTATTTAAAAGCCCTCAGGCTGCGTATTGAGAAGCATCCGGCTAACCCTGACCGTGATGGTAAAAATGCAGCAAGCGTGGGCTTGGTTTGGCAAAAATGGCAAGATAAAGTCAATGCTTTGAATACTGCGCATTTAGATATCCCACAGCATTTGCAGGATTTTAGATGGTTAATTGAAGAACTGCGTGTGTCTTTGTTTGCGCAAGAGCTTAAAACACCGTTCCCCGTGTCGCTCAAGCGACTTGAAAAAACTTGGGCTGACATGCGCTTTTAATCTCTATGTATTCAGATCAAATTAATAACAATCAAGTTGAAGAAAACTTTGATGAATTTCTAGCGCGGGCGCTCAAATTCAAGAGCGTCAACGAGCAGCTGATTCGCGTGAATATCAGCCGTAATACATTACTCGCGATTGTTATTTCTATCCTCGTTCACTTGGCTATCTTCTTTCTGGCACCCAAGGTTGAGTTTGATCAGCCACCGTCTAGCCCAGCTAGCACGATCGAGGTAAGCCTAGCACTGCCAACACGTGCACCAACCGCTAGTACACCGCCTCAGCCTAAGGCAGAACCTCCAGCTAAAGTAGAGCGCAAGGTAGAGCCTGTAAAAAGCAAACCTGTAGTGAAACCAAAGCACAAAGTGATTGCAAATGTACCTACTACGACTGCTGACTCAATCTTAAAAGTGCCAGACACGCCTAAGCCGCCCCCGGTGCAGGAAAGTAAGCTAGATCCCACTAAGTTTCCAGATATGGCTTCCTATATGAAAGCGGTACAGGCCAGCAGACAGGGCACTGAATATGACGCAGCACGGCAAAATGCGGAGGCAATTGCCAAGGAGCGTGGGCCGAGTGCAGAACAAATGAGGGATGAGCGCATTAAAAATAACTTTAAAAGCGGTACTAACGGTATTTTTGAGATTACCAGCAGAAGCTCACGTCATGCGACTTTTGCCTTTAAAGGCTGGACTAATGATTATAGCAACGCCAAGCTTCAGTACTTTGAAGTAGAGGCTGGTAGCGGCCAAGATATTCGCTTGATGATAGTGAAACGTATGATTGCGCTAATCCGTGAGCATTACCAAGGTGATTTTACTTGGGAGTCACATCGACTTGCGCGCTCCGTCACGCAGTCTGCACGCTTAGAAGATAATGCAGGTTTGGAAGACTTCTTAATGATGGAGTTTTTTGGTAGTAATTACCGTAATAACTAAGCGGATTAAATGGATGTTTAATCCGTTAGGTTTGTTGCGTTTCTTGAGCTTGGTTTGCTTTTAATTTATTTTGCGCTTCATTTATTTTCTTTATTCAGGGCACGTCTGTATTCTTCAAGTCTTTCCTGATAGTGCTCAGCATCCCCATAATCAATAAAGCGCGAATAGCGTGAATGTGTGCCCAATATCTTTCTGGCATGTTTAATCGGGCAAAAGTATTGCTCTGTGCGCGCTACAATTTCACTAATATAGGCAATCATGCCGCTACCGTAGGCGCAGTAGGTGCAGTGAAATTTTTCAATAAAGTTTAGGTACTGTAACTGTTGTCTATCGTAAATAACGTAATCGGCTCTACGTACTTTTTTTATGCCGTAAATCGGAAAGCATGTTAGCTGGTAAAACGTGATGAAAATATCTGTAATAACCAACGGAATAATCATGGCGTAAATAATAGGGCCAGTAATCAAGTTTTGTGGGCGGTTAGTGATAAGCCACGTAAAAAAGTTTCTTTTAAGGCGCTTGTGGGTATCTTTAATTGACTTTTCAAATTCAACACGCTTTCCTTTGATTTGAAAAAATATGGTGGACTGTTGTTCATTTAACGCTGTACGTAAGTCATCTTCAAGTTCGGTAATTTGATTTAGTAATTGTTGAATCCGTTCGTTCATGCAAACCCCTTGCGCAGTTAAATGACTTATATAAATGACAGTACAGTATTTGATACTCCCTGTTGACGAGTATAGCGCTATATCAGTTAATTAGCAGAGATATGGTAATTTGCCATTGCTTGCGTTGGCAAAAAGTATACACATCTGTATACTTTGAGTTAAACCTTGCCTGTTCAAGCTAAATATTAAGGATGTTTTTTATGTATAAGCGATGGAGTTTAAAGCAGTTAAAACCAGTTGGGAGTGCACTGTTAATGGCAACTACCGTTGCGATGACCGCATGCTCCGGCCTGGAAAATCAGCACTCATCATCTACACAAAAAGATTGGCCTATACATGGTGGCGATTACACCAATCAGCGCTTATCACCCCTGACGCAAATTAACACGCAAACGGTTAACAGGTTATCGTTAGCCTGGTCGTTTAAAACCGGCGTATCCGCTAGTTTTCAAGCTACGCCAATCGTGCAGGGCAGCATTATGTATGTGGCTTTGCCTTTTAATCATGTAGCAGCGCTTGATGCAAAGACTGGTAAAGAGATTTGGCGTTACGAGCACACCCGTAAAGCAGATTGGAAAATGTGCTGTGGCCCAGCTAATCGTGGTGTGGCTGTGAGTAATGGCAAAGTGTTTATTGGTACTGTGGATGCCAGGCTAATTGCCTTAGATGCAAAATCCGGGCGTAAGCTATGGGACATTGATGTCGCTGAAGATACCGCATTAACTGAAAATACAGGCTTGCTTAGCAAAGCTGATGCTAAAAGTAAAAAAGAAATTTATGGCGGCACTGGGATTGGTATTGCCATGGCACCAGTGGTATATCGCGGCAAGGTCATTGTAGGCGTTACTGGTGTTGGTTATGGGCTTCACATTGATCAACCAAGGATAGATGCGCCACTCGGTGCCGTAGTCGGGGTGAGCGGTCAATATGGGCGTCCTGGATTCTTGGCCGCTTATGATGTAAATAATGGTGAAAAGGTATGGCAATTTGACACCATTCCATCTCAAGGCTGGGAGGGAAAATTTGCTGAAACAACTTCTGATGGCGTAGCGCTAAACCGTGATATTGTTGCTGAAAAAGAAAATTTGAAAACACATCAAGATGCTTGGAAGTTTGGTGGCGGCTCCGCGTGGACTACCCCTGCAATTGATACTAAAACCAATACGCTATTTTTTGGTACAGGTAACCCTTCACCACAGATGAATGACGTTTCACGCCCAGGTGATAATTTATATACAGTTTCTCTCGTAGCCTTAAACACTGAAACCGGCAAGATTAAATGGCATTATCAGCAGGTGCCACATGATGTTTGGGGCTACGATGTAGCAAGTCCGCCGGTACTGTTTGATTATGTGCAAAATGGTAAAAAAATTGCCGCGGTTGGGCAGGCTGGTAAAACTGGCTGGTACTACATAAACGACAGAAAAACTGGCGCTTTATTAAGTAAGTCAGAAGCGTTTGTACCGCAGCATAATATGTTTGCTAAAGCAACAAAAGAAGGTACCGTGTTGTACCCAGGTATACTAGGTGGCTCAAACTGGAGCCCAAGTGCTTTAGATGAAGCTAGCCAAACAAGCTATGTGGCCGGCATACATGCGCCGATTAAATACACCTTAGTGGACGAACCAGCTAAGGGAGATTTGCCTGCAATACAATATGTTTCGTCTGAGCCAACCAATGATGCGCGTTGGGGAGTACTGTCGGCTATTAATTTAAGCACCGGCAAGATGCGCTGGCAAGTAAAAACGGAGCAACCGTTAATGGGTGGTTTATTGGTAACACGTGGTGGTTTGGTGTTTATGGGAGAGGGCAATGGCTATTTTAAAGCCTATAACAGTCATACCGGTCAGCGAGTTTGGCAGTCTAAAGCCACTGCCGGTGTCAATGCACCGCCCATCAGTTATGAGGTTGATGGTGTACAGTATGTTGCTGTCGTCGCTGGTGGCAACGCCATTTTTGGCTTTCCTGCTGGAGATGAAGTTCTGGTTTACGCACTCCATTAATGCATAGGATATTCAATGATTAAACGCTTCTTGGTTGCTGCAGTTTTATTCTTATTGGCAGCCTGTGGCTCAGGCCAGCAGTTCACTGCACTCTCTGCTAATGCCAACGTGGTGGTGTTGGGAGATAGCCTAACCTACGGTACCGGTGCGGCAGATGGTGAAGACTACGTAAGTCTATTGAGCAGCAGTACAGGATGGAACATCATGAATGCAGGTGTTCCTGGCAATACCTCGGCTGATGGTTTGGAGAGGCTTGATGCATTGTTGGCATCGCATGATGATGGCGCACAAAAAATTGATTTGCTGATTGTGGAGCTAGGCGGCAATGACTTTCTGCGGCATATTCCTGAAGCAGAAACCGTACGTAACTTAAGCGCAATATTGGCAAAAAGCAAAGCGCGCAGCATTAATACCGTATTAATTGCCATCCCAAAGTTTAGTCCGATAGGGGCGGCTTTGGGCAATCTTGAAGATCATCCCTTGTATGAAAAGCTGGCAGAGCAGACCAACACACCACTGGTGGAGGATGTGTTTTCTGATGTGCTAGCAAAAAATAGCCTGAAAGCAGACCCTGTACACCCTAATGCCGATGGCTACCGCATCGTAGCGAGTGGCTTAAAAAGTGCCTTATCGGATTTTGGTTTGTTAAAGCACTAAAATATTACTTAATTTGAGTGAGTGATTTTTAGATATAGCACTATGCACGCCAGCATGAATGTGATGCTGTTGGCAACAATAATCGGCCAGCACATCATCAGGATGCCATACACCAGCCAGCCAAATACCCCTAAGCTAAAAATGCTGTACATAGGCAGAGATACGCCAGATAAATCCCTAGTTTTCCAAGAGTGCAGCGCTTGCGGTACAAAAGCAAATGTCGTTAAAAATGCTGATAAATAGCCTATAAAATCTGTAATATTCAACATTAGCTCGCCTTAGCAATTGGCAATAGCTTTTTAACAGCCAGCATTGTCACTAGGGTTGCAATCCCCGCAACTACACCAAATAATCCATTTAACAAGGTAGGGGTAATGCTTTGCAGAAAACCACTGCTCATATTGCTGCCCATATGCTCAATCGCGTGATGTAGCACTGGAATACCGTGAACCAAAATCGCACCGCCTACCAAGAACATGGCTGCTGTGCCTACCACTGATAATGTTTTCATCATATGCGGTGCAAACCATAAAATACCGAAACCAAATTTACGTTTTAAGCTGGCTAGTATGGTGTTACCTTTGCAACTTGCTAAATATAAGCCACCATCATCCAGTTTTACAATCCCAGCGACTAAGCCATAAACCCCAACTGTCATTAAGATGGCAATCCCAGTCAGTACTAATATTTGCTGCGTAAAGGCTGCCGTTGCCACTGTGCCTAAAGTAATCACGATGATTTCAGCAGAGAGCACAAAGTCAGTGCGAACGGCACCTTTGATTTTTTCTGCCTCCAGTACTTCTAAGGTTTTGCTCTCGTCCAGACCAATCATCTTTTTAGGATCATGATGTACGGTTTCTTCCGCATGAAAAAACTTATGGAATAGCTTCTCTACGCCTTCAAAGCACAAAAACAAACCACCTAACATCAGTAGCGGTGTCACCAGCCAATTCGCTAGCGCACTAATTACAAGCGCCAAGGGCACTAAAATGACTTTGTTCATAGCAGAGCCTTTGGCAACTGCCCAAACCACGGGTAATTCTCGATCTGCATTCACCCCAGCTACCTGCTGCGCGTTCAGCGCCAGGTCATCTCCCAATACACCAGCGGTCTTTTTTGCCGCGACTTTAGTCATGACAGATACATCATCTAAAATGGTTGCGATATCATCAATCAGCGTTAATAGACTTGCCCCGGCCATGATTGCTCGTTTCTACACATAAAGTTAAAGGTGAATTGGATTGACGAGGATTATAATAGATTACCAACATAATCATCTTTATCAATATTAAAAAATCATGGCTAATCAAGTAAATAGTGAATGGACTTTAGCGATTAAAGGCATGACTTGTGCGTCTTGTGCGAGCCGTGTTGAAAAGGCACTACTTAAAGTGTCAGGGGTGGTTAGCGCTGAGGTTAACCTCGCCTTAGAAACTGCGCAGGTTGCTGCTGTAGACAAAGTCACAACAAAACAGTTAATCGATGCAGTGGTTGCAGCTGGCTACCAAGCGCAGTCATTGCTCGCAGAGCAAGACAGGGTTGAGCATCTAACAAGCTCTGATCAACAGCACCAATGGTGGCCCAGCGTGCTTGCCGCTATGTTCTCACTACCACTGGTGATAGCAATGGTCGCACAATGGTTAGGGTGGGAGGGTCAAATCTCTGGTTGGTTGCAATGGCTGTTAGCGACACCGGTACAGTTTTGGTTGGGTTGGCGTTTTTATCTAGCAGGCTGGCATGCGCTTAAGGCCAGAGCTGGCAATATGGACTTACTGGTTGCCATCGGCACTTCGGCTGCTTATGGCTTAAGCGTTCATTTGTTATTTGTCCCGTCTCACAATGGCGCTCTGCACCACTTGTATTTTGAGTCTTCTACTATTGTTATTACCCTGGTGCTGTTTGGAAAGTGGCTGGAAAGCCGTGCAAAATCGCAAACAACACAAGCAATCCGTGCCCTTAATACCTTAAGGCCGGAGTTTGCTACGGTTGTAGCTGATGGCCAAACACAGCAAGTTTCTATTGCAATGGTGAAGGTAGGGGATGTAGTCCTAGTGCGGCCTGGCGAGCGAATTGCTGTGGACGGCAATGTGCAGGAAGGTGACAGCCAAGTGGATGAGTCGTTAATTACGGGTGAGAGTTTGCCTGTGGCTAAAAAAGTCGGTGATAAAGTCACTGGTGGCGCTATGAACGGAGAAGGTGCTCTGTACGTTAAAACTACCGCAGTGGGTGCTGAAACGGTGCTGGCGCGTATCGTGCGCTTAGTTGAATCTGCACAAGCAAAAAAAGCCCCGATTCAGCGCTTGGTGGATAAAGTTAGCGCAGTCTTTGTGCCGATTGTCATGGTGATTGCGCTACTGACTCTGCTGGTGTGGGGCCTCTACAACGGCAACTGGGAGTCTGCCATTATTAACGCAGTAACTGTGCTCGTTATCGCCTGCCCATGTGCGCTGGGCTTGGCAACGCCAACCGCCATTATGGTGGGAACTGGCGTTGCCGCACAGCATGGTATTTTAATTAAAGATGCTGAGGCGCTTGAGCTTGCTCATGCGATTAAAACAGTGGCGTTTGATAAAACAGGTACGCTGACAGAGGGGCAGCCTAAGTTGATTGCCATGCACTCCACTACGAAGGAGGGCGACACGCAGAATGACGACCAATTACTGATGTTGGCTGCAAGCTTGCAGGCTAGTAGTGAACATCCATTAGCAAAGGCCGTGACAAACGCCGCTAACGCTAAAGGCTTATCACTGCAGTTGGCGCAAGGGTTGCAGGCATTGGCAGGTAAAGGTCTGGTGGGTGAGGTAAATGGGCAGAAGCTGTATGTTGGAAGTTCGCGCCTGATGAATGAGTTAAAGGTCAATCTTTCTAAATATAAAGAGGATGCGCTGTTGCTGGAGCAGGCCGGGCACAGTGTTTCCTGGATAGCGCAAGCGAGGCCGCTCGATAATTTTGCACCTAAACTATTAGGTTTTTTTGCCTTTGGTGACACGATAAAAGCCACGGCACAGAAGGCAATTGCAGATTTGTCACATGCCGGTATAAAAACCGTGCTGATATCAGGTGACAACCAGGGCAGTGCTGCTAATGTGGCCAGTCAATTAGGTATTTCACAATATTATGCGCAAGTATTGCCGGATGAAAAAGCTGCTATCGTTGCTGAACTGAAACAATATGGGCTGGTGGCGATGGTGGGTGACGGATTAAATGATGCGCCAGCACTTGCCGTGGCAGATGTTGGCGTTGCAATGTCGAGTGGTACGGATGTGGCTATGCACACCTCTGGCATTACACTCATGCGCGGAGATCCAGCCTTGATTGCACAAGCGATAGATATTTCTAAGCGCACTTACCAAAAAATCAGACAGAATCTATTTTGGGCATTTATCTATAACGTGGTTGGCATTCCGCTGGCAGCCATGGGCATATTAAGCCCGGTGCTGGCTGGTGCGGCTATGGCGTTAAGTAGTGTGAGTGTTATTTCTAATGCGCTATTGCTTAAGTTCTGGCGGCCGTCATAACTAGCTGAGTCAGCGTGGTTTTCCTATAGCGTTTCAGCGCTAGCTGTTGCTTTTTACTTGCTTAGGCTTTGATGGATTTTCTTGAGTTGCTGGTCAACAAAGCTTGCAAGGGCAGGGCTTAATGCGCCTGTTTGTTGCGCTCTAGTAAACACTTGTTGTGCAGTCTCTAGCTTACCTACAGCTTGTAAAGAAATACCTAAGCCCACTAAAGTGTTGGTTTTTACGTTGTTACTGTTGTTCTCAATTGCAATAGCTTTAGTGTAATGGGTAATCGCCTCATCATGCTTGCCACTACGCTGTAATAATGTAGCTAAAAATGTATAGTAGTCTGCGCGATTGCCAGCATAAGGCAGCCCTTGTTCTAAAGTGCTTAAAGCTGCGGCTTGGTCACCGGCGTTGATTTGCAGGCGTGCTAACGCGATACGAAACTCATTTTGCTCAGGGCTTATTTGCAAGCCTGTATTAAGCACATCTTTTGCATCGCTCAGTCTTTTGTTATCTAGCAATAAGCTTGCAAGTGTTAGCCTAGCCTCGTGATGTGCTGGATTAAACTCAAGCGCTTTTGCGAGATAAGCCTCAGACTCCGACACTCTACCTTGCTGCAAATAGGCTAGCGCTTGCTGATAATGACTATTAGCAGTTTGTTCTGGGCTCATTTTTTTGTGGATATTGGTCTGTTTATTGGCAAGCACCGGTGTGCTTACACTCTTATTGCTGATGTTGCTGAAGTTTTTTTCTGCGTCACTTTTTGCCACTTCTTTTGTTGCAGGCTCTTTAACTTCAGCTTCCTTTATTTGCGGTGCTGGCGTACTCGTTTTCTCAGGCTGCACTAATGATGGCGTACTTTTTTTTTGCTGGCTGGTGTCTAGGTTCTTAGATAGCTTGTCTTTAGATGCTTGAACTTTAGTTGGCTGCTCTATTATTGGTTGTAGGTTAAATTTAAGCGTTCTCTCAAATAAGTTAGCTGGTGGCTTATTAGGCTTGGCTAAGGTGCTAGTGGCGGGGTTACTAATAACCGGAGGGCTGACATCAGATTCATTGCCGATATCTATATTAGCTGCTTTAGATGGCTGGCTAGACGCTGCGATTGGTGCTTCTGGTAACGTAGCTGCAACTGCTGCTTTGTCTTGTATTGGGCGCCCAAATTTTGAGGTTTCAATTTTTGCGGTAGGGCTGCTGCTATGATTATTGGCTGGTTGATTAAAGCCTAGCATTTCTTTGATACAGGCTGGCTGTGTAGGGTTTGAAAACACAGCGTAGCCAATTGCGATGATAATGAGGCTAACGCCAATAATATAAATGGATTTGTTACCGCTTTTTTTGGTGTAGGCGCCAAATTGTGGTGTGATTGAAGATTGTTGAACCTCTGTGGATGTTGCGCCACGTTGTTCAAGGTCTTTCAGCATTTGATTGATTAAACTCATCGATTGTCTTTTTTATTGAGATTTAATATGGCTTAAGATTGTTGATAAAAATAAACAGGATTAAGCCGAACGCGCCAAGCAGCATGGTTAAGGATAGACTTTTTAACCCGAGGTTTCGCCATGTTGCGTCGACGGACTCTGTGTCAGATGCCGCTGCCAGTACTTCGCCCATGCCCACTTGATGCTTACCTTTGCCATAAGTAGCCAATAGGGCTTTATGAGCCAATATGTTAATTAGCCTAGGTACGCCTTTTGAGTAATAATACATTAAATATAAAGCAGTACGGCTAAACATACGGCTGCCTTTGTAACCGGCAATTGTTAGGCGGTGGTTCAGGTAATATGCCATTTCATCGCGGTTTAGCAGGTCAAGTTTGTATGCAAAAGTAATTCTTTGCTTCAATTGCCTGATGGATGCGTGGTTTAGTTTATCCTCTAGTTCAGGCTGCCCAAAAATCACCACTTGTAGTAGTTTTCTTTTTTCAGTCTCAAGGTTGCTAAGTAAGCGTAGCGCCTCTAACGTTTCTATCGGCATGGCCTGTACTTCATCAAGGCAGACCACCACTTTAATATTGTCTCGCGCAAAGTTTAATAAGGCATGGGTCAGTGCATTGAGTATCACGTGTTGTGTGATTTGCGTATCAGTGGGCAAGCTCACATTGAGCTCTTCCGCCAACACCATTAAAAGGGATTGCGGCTCAAGATAGGGGTTGGGTACGTACGCTATTTTATAGCTTTGATCTAAGCTGGACATTAGCTTGCGGCATAGCAAGGTTTTACCTGTGCCAACTTCACCCGTGATTTTGATAAAGCCCTCACCGGTGGTCACTGCAAATATGACGGTATTTAACGCATCTTGATAGCTCGCAGACGCAAAGTAATAGCTCGTATCTGGTGTAATGCTAAAAGGGAATTCATTAAGCCCGAAATGTTGCAGGTACATGGGTTATTGACCCTCGGTTCCCGTGTCAGATCTGCGCATATCTTCAATACGCTGCTTGCTTGATAACATGTCGTTTGACCAGCTTTCTTGGCCTTGAACAACTGATGCTTTTAGTAAAATCACTAGTTCAGTTTTGGTTTTAGAGGAGCCTTGTTGGCGGAAGGCGGCACCTACGCCTTTGACATCGCCTAAGCCTGGCACTTTAGATTTTGTGCTGGATGCACTTTCTGTCATCAAGCCACCAATCACAATCACCCGCCCGTCACGGGTACGGACAATGCTGTCGGTCTCGCTAATGTTGCTAGACGCCAAAGGCAAGTTGATTTGGCCAGCAGTTCCACCCAATGTTACTTGCTTGTTGACGGTAGAAACCTGGCTGATAGAAGGGTGCATGTGCAAAATGATATTGTCATCTTTATCTATCTGCGGTGTTACGTCTAAGGTAATTCCGGAGAAGAATGGTTGTAATATCACTTCTGGCACGGTGGTGGTTGCGCCTACTGATGCGGTAGTGTTAGAGGAGATCCCTGTTACAAAAAACTCATCGGTACCGACTTTCAGCACTGCTTTCTGATTATTAATCGAAGAAATGCGTGGGCTAGATAGCACCTGCACATCACCCTGTGTTTCTAAGAAGGATAGCAGCGTAGAGAAGTTAGCGCCTTGCAGTGCAATTGCAAATAATGGGCCGCCTAGCGCAGTTGTTGCAGCGTTAGATAATACAGTGCCGGTAGACGCCGTTAAATCGCCACTGACTAAGTTGCCATTGCCACTGCTTGAAAGCCTTGTGTTTGCATTGATGTTACCTACGATGCCGGTATTTGAGCCGCTACGTCCAAATACGGACCAATTCACGCCACTTTGTGATTGGTCATTCAACTGCACATTGAGAATTTTTGCTTCAAGTATCACTTGCCGCTCAATTGATACCTGCATTAAATTTAAAAAGGACTCAACGTTACGAATCTCGGCAGGCATCGCGCGCACAACAATCACGCCTGATTGCAGGTTAACAATAATGCGGCGACCATTCTCGTTACCCACAATACCGTTTAATGACTCTGTTAAATCACGCCAAAAGTCATTATTGGATGTAGTGTTAATGCTTGAGCTAGTAAAGGTGCGGTTATTGTTGGCGCCACCACTTATGTTGTTTGATACTTGTGAAGTGCCGCCTGTGTTATTAGCACCTTGCTGGTTGTTTTGACTGCCGCCGCTAATCGAGCCTGATGTCACGCGGATATCAGACGCTCCTTTACGTTGCCCAACAATGTAGTTCACTTGAAACACACGGGTCTGCATTGATTGTTGTTCTATAAAGATGCGTGAGCCATCTACTTTATATTCATAACCGTATAGCTCTCTTAACGCGTCTAGCGCTTCAAATACTGTGACATCTTTTAAGTTGACCGAGATATCACCTTTGATGTCAGGGTGCACCAGCATGCTGTAACGCGTGCCACCAACAATGCCCATCAACACTTGGTTGGCAGGCGCGTTGTTAATCACTAAATCAAAACGTTGTTCCAGTTTTTTTGCTGTAGCTTTTGGGATTTCAATTTTTAATGGTGGTAATAATGCATCATTGATTTCCACTGGTGTAGCCACCTTGGCAGGCTTAGTTTCTGCACCAACTGTTAACTCATCTTTGATTGTATTTAGAGTGCTTTGATCATGGGGTTGCAAAAAACCAGCGCAGCTAGTGAGTAACATTACAATCAATAGTGGAGATAGTCGTATTGCAATTGTCGGCATGTTGTTCTCGTTTAGTTCATTTTGTCTATATTGAGCAATCATTATTACTTGAGTTGACTGCCTTTTTTAGCAAAGCTAGTCTGACCGTTAGCCGGCAGTATTTTCTTTTGTATAGCGTAATCCATTGTTAATACTTTCAAAGTGTTGTCTGGGTTACGCAGTACGGCCTCTCGCTCATTAAGCCTGATTAATGTTGCGCCGTCATATTTCTTCCCCAGCATTACTTTTTGGCCATTAATAATCGCTGCATGGTGATTTGCACCGAGGATAATTGATTGTAACACGGGGCCATCAAGCAAACCGCTACCGTCGGTGCTATGCGCCTGGTTATAAAAGGCTGCAGGCGGTTGAGTTGGATCTTTTAGTGCCTCGGCGTAAGCTGTATTCAATGTAAACAAGCATATCGTTGCGATGCACCATAACTGGTTAAAAGTCATTATGTGCCTGTTCATGCTTATATGCTCAACCATGTTTTATCCAAGCTCAAGGTATATACCGTTAGTTTAAGCTGGTTATTGGGGTATGAATTTACGGTAAGCTCAGCACTGTTCCACAGTAGGTGCCAATGCATATTCTCTATAGCAGCAACATATTCAAGCAAATCTAAATAACGGCCCTCAACTGTTATTTCCACGCCGTGTTTAAATAAGGTATTTTCCTGAGTAGTTACTTGATTGGGCGCAATGGGGTTAGGCGCCTGTTGTGTAGGGTTACTGGCAGTCGGCGCTGGCAGCGGCTCTATGAGGTTTTGTGTGGGTAGCGTATTTAGCGCGATTAACTTCAGTTTGCCATTTTTGGATAATAAATCTCGTAATAACTCAGGCATTTTATCCGGGCTAATTAAGCTAACATTGAGCTGGCTTTGGGCGGATTGAAGTGCTTGCAGCTGGGTTTGTAGCTCGGCAATCCGTTGTTTATTCTGCGCATCGGGATCTATCGGCGGTTTATTTTTGTATAAATCAACCTGTTGCTGTAGTTCTAGCGCTAACGTTTGGTCTGCAGAGATTTCAGTCAATAATCTCTTTTTACTTGTTTCTAGTGAGTCAAGCAATAGCATGTGCATCACGGTGTAAGTGAGTAATGCAGCAGCACCAAACACCATCAAACGCTCACGCTGATTAAACGCATCTACTTTACTAGATAGTAGTAACCATTTTTCCATGAAGGCAGCTTTCAAGATTTACCTCCAGTCATGGGTATTGGGTTAGGGGTGCTAAGAGGGTTGTTGACTGGCGTTGTCAAGGTAGTGTCAAGTTTAGACTCTAATAAAAACTCAATATAATTAGGATCATTTGTAACGGTTAACGTGTTCGTTTTTCCCGCTGTAAATTCTGGTTTACTTGCAGTGTTTTGCAATGCTGTGCCTGCTACAGGGGCGGCTTTAGGCAAGTTGATGTTTAAACCTGAGAATAGCTTACCCTTTAGCGCAGGCTCTTTGCTTAAGCCATTAATGTACTGTGGTACTAAGTCACCACGCAGCGCACGGCCTCGAATATTTAGTGTGTCGGTTTGGCTGTCTACGCTAAAGCCTGTTAACCATAAGCCTTCAATGTTCTGCTTGGCAAAGGCACGCATTAATGCTGCGTAGCTATTAGTCGGCGTGTTGCTTGATTGGTTAAGTGTGTTGAGTATCTGCTGCTGTACTTTTTCACTTTCCTCTAGCGTTGCAATTTGCTTTTCCAGTGCACTGTCTTTATCACGCGGCGTGTGCAATGCAGCGAGTGCTTTGAGTCCATTTTGTGTTTTGATGAGTTCGTTCGCTACTTGCTGACGCTGCGCACTGAGTGCGGTTACTTCACTTTTAACATAACTGTAATAAGCCAGCATGGCGACTGTGATTACTCCTAGCATGGTAGCTATGCTATTAAGTGTTAAAAACTGTTTTTGCTTGATTAAGGCAAAGTTAACGAGGTTAATCTGTTGACTCACAGCTCGCCCCTATCGCGTAGTGCTGCACCTAAAACGGGAAAGAACAAGGCTTGAGACTCTAAAGTGTTGAGTTTTGTATTGCCATCAAAGTCAAAAATGTCAGCTAAATCTAACCGCTCAACTTTAATATATAAATAAGAGCTGAGGTAATCGTAAAAGTCCTCACGCCCGACAAAGGGGGAGAGCACTAATCGGTTAATTGCAAGTTGCGGAAACTGACGCTCAAAGTTATCCAGCGAACGTTGAATTTCCAACGCGAATCTTTCAAAAATATTGGACTTTTGCTCGCTGTTATCGCTGGAAATTGCTTCTGTGTTTAATTCAATCTGCCTGGCGTGGTATAGCGCTTTATTAGCTGTGAAGGTAAGCAAGCCACCATTACTATTGATAGATAACAAAGCTAGACCACGGTTTTCTTCTTCAATACACGCTGCGATATTTCTTTGTGCCATCTCTGGAATATCAATTACTTCCAACCCAGATTGAGTAATATCCGCAAATGGCTGCATATAGTTGCTGATAACACTATTCTTGGCTGACACCGCATACACATAAGATTGTCGGTTCAATTTAGTGTCATCAAATGGGATATGGATCACGTCTACCGTTGCTTGTTCAACGGCATAATCAATCATGTCTTTAAGTTTCCAGCCAATTGCCTGTTTTAATTCATTATCAGGAACATTGGGTTTTTCAATCTGAAAGATCTGGTACTCGCCTTGCTTCATCAGCAAAGCGCAATGAAAGGTATTTAAATCTAGGTCAGCATCTGCTGTAATGGACTCAATGTCCAAAGCTTCTTTGGCGTTATTTTCCTGAGAAAGTGTCATTTTTACCAAAGGCTTATGGTCACGGGTTTGAACCACATGAGCAAGTTGTATGCTGCGCCCTGAGTGCTCGATACACAGCCATCCTTGCGATTTTTTTTTAGTAAAAAATTTCATCATGAGCGCTTAATTGGTAGCAAAATTTCTTGTTGTTTTTAAACAGTATATACTACATTAAGTTGTGTGTCGTAACTTATTGTAATGTATGATTTATTTGTGAAAATTGCTCTTCGTGAGGCTTTTTGTTTGGTTAAACATGCGCCCAATTAATTGGCTAGACCTAGAAAACCTCTCGCAAGTAGATAATAGGGGTTCTATAAGTGCCAAATGTGGCACGTGCGCTTGGGTTGATATTTCCTGTACCCAGCCAGTTAAATCTGAGCCAGGCAGGTACGGTTGCAGTCACATCCATTGAGCCAGTATTCCCAGCACCAGGAGCCCTGAGAATTAGGTTAAAGTTGCCATTACCTGGCGGCACTTTAAACCGTTTAGATGCAATACCTGCTGTAGAGCAACCTAAACCACTACTGCCTGGGCTGCCAGTATCTAAGGCACACACTTCACCTGGGATTAGGCCATCGGCTATGTTGGGGTCTGTCAGGGCCAAACTAGTCCCCGTTGTACAAGTGTCGTTACTATTGAGCACCCATGAACCATTATTCCAGTACTGCGCCAGCATTGGCATTGGTAAATCTAGCAATTCAGAGCCGTAGGCATTTTGTATGCGTATACGGCCACTGCGTACCAAGGTGCTGCCTTCTATGATGCCAGATGCAGAACTTACGGCATCAGCATCAACAGCCCTTAGTTTAATGGTTGCTGGTGAGGTAAGTGTGCTGCCAAAAGTATAATTTGGGGTGGCATTAGTAATCCCTTGTGAAAAAGCAGTTGCAAGTATGCTGTTATTTAAAAGTGAGCCGGTTGTAACCGCGTTGGCATCGCTCAATGTTGTGGTCTTGGAGAAGTTAGGGCTGGTATTTGCTGTGCCGTCATAATTCTGCGTTACATTCCCAAGCGCGTTCATTGCCTTAACCTGCACATTAAATGGCTGTGCTGAATAGCTAAAGTTTCCTGCATTGCAACCTTGTGTGACAATGGTATCAAAATGGTCAGGGATGAAGCCGCCAACGTTACCAGAACCATTGCATGAGGTGCCGCTAGTGCCAGTGTTACTGCTTGCCGTTATACCGGAACCTAAATAGCTGCCACTGGTTAAAGTTGCCGTGATATCTCCGTTGCCGACCTCAGTCCATTTTAGCGTAGTGGCTGTTGCTACACCGTTTGTAAATGCTCCTAATGAACCTGTAAAGCTACCACTGACTGAATTTGTGCCAGATGGCTGGCATTTGTTAAAACTCAGTGTAGCGCCTTCTGCCGTAGTTTCTTTACCAAAGTTAGGAGTGGTTGCATTTGCCGAGTTTTGTGCTGTGACAGTAACGCCAAAGTTGCTGCCAGCTTTAATCGGAGCGGCAGTAATCCCCGAAAATGCAAAAGCAGCAGGCGCTGCAATAAAGTTATCAGATCCCGTCATATTCAGCCCACCAGTGTTGATTTTGGCGGTGAGTGCCATATTGCCTACATCTGCATATTGCACCGTAGTGGTGGCAACGCCACTAGCATTAAAGCTTAAGCTGACATTTTGGCCGCTAGTGTCACAGGCCACTGCTGTGCTATTGCCGGAGTTTAGTGCTTTATTACCAACCCTCACTGGCATAGTGCCTGTGGCTGGGTTGCTGTAGCTACAAGTGAAATTGATGTTTCTGTTAACGCTGGCAAATGCGGGCGTACACGTTAGGCTATTATTAGATTTTCTAACTGCACTGATGGTAACGGTTTGGCTGACCTCTGAAACATGATTCAACACATCAAATAAAAAACCAGCTTCTAAAAAAGTAAGGTTGCTGTCACAGGTAGATCCAAAGGTATAGTCTTGAGGAAGACAAATCGCACCTGCTCCGCTTGCCTCACTGATAAGGCCTGATGCCAAATTGATATTAAGCGTTTCGTTAAAGCCGTTGGTTAAGCCTAGCGTGATACGAGATTCATTACTGAAGGTGTAGTTAGCTGTTCCATTACCGGTATCGTTAACAGGGTTAATGGTTGATATGCTTGACCAGGTGCCATGACTGGTACTGGTTGCAATTTGCATGGTGGTGCCAGCTAGGCTAAATAGCGCATGGGTTGCATCATGGGCTTCTACTACGACATTTGCTGGGTTGCAACCAACAACTTGTCCGCTATGCACAATGTGAAAGTGGTCTAGTGATGTACAAGTTGTGCGTACGATATCCATATCCGCGTCAGCTTGAGTTGCATTAATATCTCTGGCATATATATACACCTCATCAATGGTGCCGTTGGCGCCATTTGGCGTGCCAGTATTGGGCGTAACGCCAGAAGTGCGGTTGTCGCCAATGTAGATGGAGCTTAAGTTTGTAATATTGCCACTGGAGGTCGAGCGATAAGGTGTAGTGGTATTGGTTGTTTCTAGAGCACCATCAAGAAAGATCTGCAAAACGGTCTGATTGCTACCGGGTTTGATGTTCCAGCTTACTCCCACGTGATGCCAAGTGTTTGCGCCAAAAGTACGACTCGTTGAGGTCTCTGCGGTAATTACTGTGCCTGCGCTGTCCGTAATCGCAAACCTTAGTCTGCCATTCGCTAGCTTCATAAAGAAAAAAGGCTGTGCGGAAATTTTTGTTGCATCAAAAAATGTTGCATTGGAAGACCCGGCATTCCACGCAACATTCGATTTGTACCACATGTCCACCGATCCAGTGTTGCCCGGCACAATAGGCGTAGCAATTGCATCTATTGTTGTGTTGGATGTGTTGTTGGTAAAGTTGCCACCACGGCAAAGTTTACCTGCTGCTACATTAGTAACCAATCCAACCACAGATGCATTTTGGCTGTTGCCCGAAGTGTCTTTAACTTCATTGGGGATGTTAGCCCAAATGCTTTCATCAAATCGATATTCGGCGGTTTTGGGGTCTAACTGGTTTGCTGGGTACCATAAGATAGAAGTGCCGTTGGTGGTGTCGATAAATGCCTGATTGTACGAGTATTGCGTGGAGTCGGTAGTGCTTAACTGTACGCCTACAGTAGCCGCGGAGCCTGTGCTGCTGCCAGTTGTGTAGTTGTATTTGAAGTTGCCGTTAACGCCGGTATTGCTTTCATAAAGTACAACCTGAAAGTTATAGCGTGTAGTCGTGTTGTATAGCTTTACATTGATCCATGAAATCACAAAACGATCTTGATTCGTTACCGGGTCAGTAATGAGCTCATACTTTACAGAAGCGCCAGTTGTATTGTTCCCAGTGCCAGCAACGATATCTGTCCAGTAAGGCAGCATAATGTTGGTTGGTATACCTTGCGAGCAGCCAGTAAATGCCAGCGCATTTGATGTGATAGGAAGTGCCAAGTTTGAATAGTTGCGATGGTAGCCTGAAGTGTCGCCACCAAAATTTAAGATGCCGTTGGAGTAAATTCTGACACTAGTGTAATCAACACCACCAAACGTGAACTTAAACCCTGACGGAAAGCTAATGTCTGCCCAGTCATCATCACCTAGAGGGTAAGTGGTACAGGCTGGCGAAGCTCCAGTGGCATGCCAAGCAACGGTGGTGGCGGTAGCGGAAGGGGTGTCATAACTAAAACTGTCATTTCTGTATGCATAAGTTGCAGCATGCGCAGTGCTACTTATTAATGATAGCGCTAAGCTTAATATTAAAATAAGAAACCGAAAGTTCATTAATAATTAATCCAAATTACCATCAATATTATTTTTTTCTAATTGCACTGGCTGGCTGGTGTGGTGTCAGTTGCACGGCACTTACTTACGGTTGCTTGCAAGCGGCGCTCACTGTATTCAATTGTACCAGCAACCCCAGAGCTTGCCGTGGATGTAATCTCAAAGACACGAATAGTGCGATCTGTACCTTGTTCAAAGTAATCTACAGATTGAGTGCATGCAATAGCTACCACGTAGGACTCAATATTAATGCTGGCTGGAGCAGGGCAGTTCACCAGATTTGCCGTGCCTGGAGCCAGTACTTGAAATATTGCCAACTCCAGCCCTGCACGTGCCGCCTGGTAAGCTTGGGAGCCTTGAACATCTTGCCTAGAGGTTGCCTGTTGTATGCTGCTTATATTTAAAGCATAAGCACCAAGCGCAGCCAAAATAACCAGTAAAAAGATGGCCGCAGGCAACAAGAATCCACGTGTGTAGTATTTATTCATGGTGAGTTAGCCACATTGATTTGATGCATCAACGTTACTCTGGCAGTGTCTTCTGTGAGGCTGATATTGACAGAAACAATGCCTGACCTTTGCAAAATACCAGCCGTGTAAGTGATTTGGCAGTTGGCTAAATTATTGGCAAGTTGACTGCGCTGAACGGCAGCTAAACCATTAAGCGCGGCAATGCTGGCAGGCTGAGCAGCCTGAAACGCATAGCCTTGATATCGCCACAATATGCGATTAGTCATATCACATGCATAAGTGACTGGCGTAGCTACTACCTGAAAGCGGCTGGAAGGCGAGGCGAGCGGGAAGCTGCTGCCAGTAAAACTCAAGGTATTGCTATTAGTCGCAGCATTAAGTGTGCGCCTGCTGGTACCTGCGTAAACATCAGACCCTGGTATACCTAAATTGTAGATGACTAATGACTGATTGTTTGTAACAGTCATTGGCACGCCTAACACATCAAAATTGTTGTCAGTTGGGATTGAAAAATCTAAGGGGTTATCAGTGGCAGGTGCAGTGCCAACAGACGCTCGGTAGCGCCCGGCGAGGTCTACTGGGGTAAACTCGAGCAGGCTATCAGCACCGTTGGTAGTAGTTCTTACACTATTAGGCAGAGCATTTCTGATGTCTCTAGACATACGGCGTAATGCGGTGTCAGCACGGTCTGATAAGCTTGCACGGCGCTCACTATCAAAAAAAGACTGGGTAGGGTTGCCAATAAACAATGCTACGCCACCGGCAAGTATGCCAACAATTGTGATCACAACCACCAACTCAACCAATGTAAAGCCCTGAGTAACGGCAAAGTGATGGCTGGCTGTGCGTTTAGGCTTAACTGTCATTTTAGTTGCTAATCGCTTTTTGACTGTTAAGTGCTGGCTGGTCAGTAATGTGTCGTGAGCAGACCCATGCGCTTGTAGCTTAAGCGCGGGTAGGTCGTTATCTTTGAGTTGGCGCTTATATATTGGGCGCATAGCGAACTCTGTAACCTGATAATGTGACCACGGTGTTGGCTGGGCCTGTGACGCGCACGCTAACTCTTAGTGCAGCATCGTTGTTTAGGCCTAAAGTTGCGCCGTCTCGGGTAATGGTGACAGATGCCGCATAAGATCCCAAGTTTGCCAGTGGTGTCGTGTCATTAGGGTTGCAGATGCCAGCGCATTCAGCATTAGGCATGGTAAAGCCACCATAATCTGCAACATTGTCAAAAGGGTTGGTGTTGCTGTAGCGGCTTTCACTGTTAGGGAACGGCCCGGTAATAGCTCCAGCGCCAGCGGGATTTGTATCTTGCGTTTGAGTTGTGCAGTCGGTGGTGCTGGTTGCGGCTGATGCGTTGGCATCATCTGGGTCGCAAAATGTAAAAGGCTGTTGCTGAATTTCTAACAACAGAGATTCTGCAATAGATAAAGCTTGTTTTCGTACTAGCGGGTCTGCACTATTGCGCCCGGTGATTTCCAGTACTTTTAGCACGCCGGCTAATGCTACGCCCATAATCACAATAAATACCACCAGCTCGACCAAAGTAACTCCACGCTGGACAATGCCAACTTGCGCCACAGTAGATGACCCGAACGTTTTTAATGGAGCAGCTTTACGAGTAAGCGGTGCTATATGGTTAGGCTTATCGGACATAACCGGTTTCTGCTTCTACTGTAATGATACGTGCGGGCTCTAAGGTCACTGCATTTTGAATTTGGAAGGTTGCAACAGCATTTGGTGATGGGCGACCTAAGCCGTCAAAGCCAATTACAGCAGTGCTGGCTGTCACTATGACATTATTGGGTAGCACTTTAACATATGCGGCTCGTGTGGCAGGGTCGAGTACAGGAGTGCTGCAATTGTTGGTGTAGCCTAAACAGATGGTTCTAGTTGTGGTGTCAATATTAGTGAAAACTGTGGTGCGCTGTGCGATGGCTGTTTTTTGTGCGTAGCGTAAGGCTGACATCAGGGTGCCGTGGGCACCCCTTGCATCAAAAGCGTCTCTACCAATAAAACGCGGAGCAGCAATTGCGGCAATTAAGCCTGTAATTACAATCACTGCTACTAGTTCTACAACAGTAAAGCCTCTTAATTGACGCATGTTCGAACGAATATACGTTGCATTAGTGCTTAAAGTAGTTAGCTTAACTAGCGATTAGAGCAACTAGCAACCGCCAGTAGCCACGGTGACTACACCTGTAGTGCCGTTGTAACTTGCTTGGCATGTCGCATTACCGCCGTTCACTGGTTGGAAAGTGACGGCTGTCGCAGTGGTGTAGTCAGGCGTGATGCCTTCAGGTGTTGTTAAACCGGTCATTGCTGCTCCAATACCAGCTAGTGTGCCTGTCGGTATGCCGCTAGTCGTATTTACAGCAACTGTTGTTGTCCCGTCTGCCATTGTGACTGGAGTAGCAGCTGCTCCAGTGAGGCCCGTAGCAAAGAAACGAGCTTGCACAATACCTACAGATGAACGTAATCCACCTGCTATACCGTTAACCGCAGAAATACGTGCATCTCGAGAGAGATTGATAAATCTAGGCAAAGCAGTAGCCGCCAAAATACCTAAAATGACAATCACTACTACTAATTCAACTAGGGTAAAACCAGATTGTTGTTTCATTGTTAAAACTCCTTAATACGTTACGGGGTGTTAAATAATTTTTTATAAATTTAAGATATTTATGCTTGTAACCATTAAATAAAAGCCTTACTAAGTATTTAACGGGTATTTATCTAAATAATGTAGAGCGCCTCTTAAATTTCTTAGGGGTTGTTACAGTTAGCAACCAGTCGGATCAATTGGCGTGATTACTGGAGCACCATTAGCAGCTGCCTCGGTATAAGTAAACTGGCATTGTGCGGGGGTAGGCGCACCTTGGATTTGGAACGTGCCTACAGTACCTGTGCTCGTGTAGTTGTAACCATCTGCCTGCAGTTCTGCCAAGGTTGGATTGAATGTGGTTGTTAGACCTGCAGCTGAAAGTACACCGGCAGTACCAATAGCGGTGACATCTGGGTATGCATTTACTAGGTTAATTAGGCCATTTTCAGTACACACTGTACCAGTTGCTGTATTGCTATTGTCAGCGGTGCCGCCGCCTGGGCAAGCTGTTGTGTCAGCGACATTATTTCTGGCCAACACTGTTGCATGTGCTAACGCTGCTGCTGCTGCAACGCTGCCTCTGGCTGCGTTTAGTTTTGCGATGCGGGCATCTCGCTGTAGGTTAGTGAATCTAGGCAAGGCAACTGCTGCCAAAATACCAAGAATAATAATCACCACAATTAATTCAATGAGGGTAAAACCTTTAATTTTGCTAGGCATTATTATTTCCTTTTTTTAACAAAAATGATTTAGTTTGTTACTTGCGCTAAATCCAAACCGCCAGCACTCAATTTTGATGAGCTGCTTTTGCTTGCGGTGTTGATCAGTGCATACCGAACTTCGGTAGCATCGCTATGCACATATACTAACTGTTTTCTATTGATATCGAAATACCAAACCGTATATAAACCGTGCGGTTTGGCTGATATTTCTCCAATATAGTTTTTGGGCTGCTCGTTAATAAACCGCATCGGGTTAGTGTTTACCAGCGCTTTTATATTGATTGATTGATGTGATACTTGTTTATGTACCCAGCTTTCTGCAATGGCCAATCTTATGTTATTAAGCTCGGCATCTCTGGTCATTTGCTCAATCGACACCTGCGCTCGATTTAAGCTGTTAAGCAGTAATGTCGCTAATATGCTAATCACTGTCAAAGTGACGGCAAAGTCAAGCCGATGCGCACCAGTGCTTTGCTTTTTTAACAAAGCAGACAAGCCGTATTAGCCTTTATGCAATGCAATGTTGCCAAGGTCCCATATTGGTAAGAATATGCCTAGTGCTAGAATCAATACCATTACGCCTAAAAATACGATTAAGATAGGCTCAATCTGTGCACCTAGGGTTTTAATTTCATATTCAACATCACGCTGATACATGTCGGCAATTTCTTCCATGAGATCATCTAGTGAGCCGGACTCTTCACCCACCGCAATCATTTGCAGCACGATAGGGTTAAATACACCGCTGTTGGTTGCTGTACGCAGGATGCTTTCGCCACGCTCCACGCCTTCTCGCATTTGATCGATACGGCTACCTACATAATCGTTATCTGTCGTTTGTGCCACAAGTTTTAGCCCGTTGGTAATCGGCACGCCACTTTTGCTAGAGAGTGCAAAGCTTCTGGCAAAGCGAGCCATGGTCGCTTTATGGACAATTTTGCCGGCGATAGGTATTTTTAATTTAAAACTGTCCCAGTTAAGTTTGCCTATGCTGGTGGCCGTATATGAGCGAAACAAAAACACCGCACCAACCGCTAGGGCTAATAAATACGGCCAAGATGCCTGCATAAAACCTGAGAATGCTAACAAGCCTCTCGTCATCAAGGGTAGCTCTGCACCGAAGCTTTCAAACACTTTTGCAAACGCTGGAATAACAAACAAGTTCACCACCACAATGGCGACTGCCATCGCAATCACGACAAAAGTAGGGTAACGTAGCGCGGCTTTAATTTGATCTCGCATAAATCGCTCAAACTCAAGATGTTCAAATAGCCTAAAAAATACGTTATCCAATAAGCCAGTGCTCTCGCCTACACGTACCATGCTGACATAAAAGCTAGAAAAAACTTTAGGGTGCTGTGCCAGTGCGACTGAGAGCTCACGGCCGCCCGCAAGGCTCTCCCGTACATTACCTATCACTAAGGAAAAGGCTTTGTTTTGTGTGGAGGCTTGCAAGCCGTTGAGTGCATTCATAATTGGAATGCCGGCTTTCAGTAAGGTATACATTTGCCGGCTAAACAGCATGACATCTAGTGTACTAATTTTCTCTTGAAATAAACTGAGGTTTATTTCTTTAGATGTTGCTTTTGCCGATTGGGACTTAATTTCTATGGGGGTGATATTGAGGCTAGATAGCTGTGAGGCGACATTGCTGCTGTCTGTACTTTCCAAGGTGCCTTGTACCAATGCACCTTGGCTGTCTCTACCTTTGTAAGCAAACAATGGCATGCTACTTTATTCCTCAAACTGATTGTTGATGCGCATAGCTTCAGCAATCGTTGTGCGCTTGGCTAGCACTAGGTCAATTGCGCTTTTACGTAAAGTTTTACCAGCCATGTTTTGGCGGCCTAATTTAATGAATTGATTAGGGTCGCTATGGCTGGCCGCATCAACTAGGTCGTTATTCATCTCTAGTAGTTCATACACGCCAAGTCGGCCTTGGTAGCCAGTGCCGTTGCAAAGACTGCAACCTTTGCCGTGCGCATATTGGTGTTTTTCGGTTTCATTGCCTATTTCATATCGTACCCATGCATGCTCAAACGGTAACGGTTCGTAGGGTTCTGTGCATCCTTCGCACAGCAGGCGAACTAAGCGCTGGGCAACAACGCCGACGATTGAGGTTGCCACCATGTAACGGGGCACACCCATATCAATCATTCTAATTAGGGTGCTGGTGGCATCATTAGTGTGTAATGTTGATAACACTAAATGACCAGTCATCGCTGCCCTAAGGCCGATTTGTGCTGTTTCCTGATCGCGCATCTCACCAACAAGAATAATGTCCGGGTCTTGCCGCAGGGCTGATCTCAATACGCGTGAGAAGTCTAAATCAATTTTTTCGTTAACTTGTACTTGGTTGATGCCAGGTAAGCGATATTCAACCGGATCTTCAACGGTAATAATTTTGTTAGCGGAAGAGTTACGCTCATTGAGTGCGGCATACAGTGTGGTTGTTTTACCGCTACCAGTTGGGCCAGTTACCAGCACCATACCGCTAGGGCGGTGAATTAACTTACGGAAACGCTCCAGCATATCTGGCGGCATGCCTAGCTTATCTAATGCGAAGTTGCTGCTATTTTGAATTAGCAGACGCATCACAACAGATTCACCATACTGCGTAGGCATGGTGGATATACGCACATCAACAGGTTGCTGCTTAACTTTTAATGCAAAGCGGCCATCTTGCGGTAGGCGTTTTTCTGAAATATCCAGACTAGACATTAACTTTAGGCGCAACACTAGGGCAGAGGTGATTTTCAATTCTGCCTCTGTTTGCAAGTGCATGACACCATCAATCCTAAACCGTATGTGCAGCTTGTTTTCTTGCGGTTCAATATGGATATCTGATGCGCGAACTTGCACGGCATCTTCAAAAATGGTTTGTAATAGCTTAACAACTGGTGCCTCTTCACTGTTGCCAGTGATACCCAGTGCAGCAAAGTCAATGGCGGTGTCGCCTAGGTCTTGCCCAAGCTCCATCGCTAAGTTTGAGATCTCGTCGGTACGGCGATAGCTGCGGTCAATCAATTGCAGAAGCGCATTTTCTTGCACAACTGCAAGCTCAATGTCCTTATGCAGAATGCGAACGATTTCATCGTAGGCAAACAGGTCTGTTGGGTCAACCATGCCAACCAAATAGGTGGCGCCCCTATCTTCCAAAACGGCGCTGCGGAAGCGTCTAGCTTGCGCTTCTGGCAATTTGTTAATTACTTCGGTTTTAGTGCTGAATTGCTGGATATTGATGTAGGGGATTTTTAACTGATGTGCGAGCGCTTCAGAAATTTGTGTTTCTGTCACATAGCCGCTGTCTACAAAAATACGGCCGAGTTTACGGCCAGTGCGTTTTTGCTCTTCCAGCGATTTATTTAAGTCGTCAGCAGAAATCAGGTTTTGCTGAACCAACACTTCACCAAGGCGAATCTTTTCAGGACGTGCCATTTAAACCTCAAGCTTATTCATTTATTAGTATTTTGTTCTGTGATAGTTGATTATTAAGCGCGGCGCGTATTTGAGTTTGTCCTGAGCATACTTAAAATTCACTCTTTGATTGATATACACGTTGTATATTGCACTGAACGTATTGAATGTGCAACAAGCTGAACGTTATTTGTCGTAGTGCTTATGGGCTATAGGTTCGGAAGGTGTTGCGCAATATCATCCAATCTATAGGGTGCAACCTCCAAGCTATAGTTTTTAATTAGGGCTGGATTATGTGCTTTACGCTAAAAAACGCCCAATTTTTTATGAGGATGTCAAAGTCCGCTTAAATTCTGTTTTCCGTATTTACCGCAACTTTAAATACGGCTTTGTGAATATCACCAGTACCAACTAATGCTGTATGCGCATCTTCAGGAAAGAAAATACAAAAAGAGTTTGCTGGCGTAGCGACCCATGCAGTTGGCATAGCATTAAATAGCTGCACATCGTAATCAGCATTATAGTCGCTCACAGGGTTTTGACAGTCGGCAACAGACTTCCAGCCCATTTCATCCACGCCATCTAGTACGAGCTGAATATCAATATATTTGCGATGACATTCTAGCTGTGTGGATTCTCTGCTCCGACCTGGCACTCGCTCAATAATGACAAATAAATCATCGCCGGCAATAAGGTGTTTGCCGGGCGCCAGTGCGTGTAGATTTGTGCTTTGTATATAGGTAAATACCTTTGCAAACATAGGGTGTAAGGTGGCGTAGCGATGTGCGTTTGTGATCGTATCCAAAATCATGAGAGTTAACCTTTAGTCATTAATAACTGCTGAATTGTTTATACGCTGGGCTAGTACTGTCAAATTTTGTGTTATCTCGCTGAATATAGGTCGCAAACTTACTTCTGGTTGTGCACAACGTTGCTGAAGTATACCTAAAGCATCTACGATGTGCTTATTTTCAAGCTGAGGGCTACAACGCTCTAGCAACTCCTCAAGTAAGCAAGCAAATGCGAGTACTTCTATGCGTTCCAAGCTAGATGTCAGTTGGCTATCGTGCTGAGGGGTAAAAGAAGCAGCACCAAAATCACCAAGTAAACAATTGCTGTGTTCGTCCCACAGAATGTTATGCGCATATAAATCGCCATGTGTGATGCCTTGTGTATGCAGATGCTGCGCCACACTGGCAATATTCAACGCAATGTTGAGCGCAGAGGCTAAACTAAAACTGGTTTGTTCTGTGTAACAATCACGTGTGCAAGACTCAAGACTGGGTGGTCCGGCAAGATTAACGAAACTAGGCGGGATTAAAGACATCAGCAGCCCAGATTTACCTGCTGGATGTCCAGTTACATTTCCTATTGCAGGGATCAGCCCAAGATGTGCCCCTGCAGCGATGCTCGCACATTGCTCACTGCTTGGTAAGCCATCACTGGTGACCTCTCCTTTAAACATCTTCACTGCAGCAGGTGAGGCTAGGCCTTGTAAATGATGTGTGGCATGGTAGATAGTGCCAGACGCACCTTCGCCTAGTTGCTGCTGAACATTAAGGCTGTGCCAATTAACTTGTGGAATCTTTTGAGTACTTATTGCGGCAGCTTCATTTGCCTCAGTGAGTGGATTGCCTGCGTAAGCTAACCAAGCAAGGCGAGGTAGTGACAGTAGCCAGTTAGGTAAGGATGTAAAGCAGTTTGCTGAGATGCGCAGCAGTTCTAACTTAGTACAGGCGGCCATTGATGCAGGTAAGTCTCGCAGCTTATTTCCCGCTAGCATTAGCTTTTGCAGAGCAGTACAGTTACCTAGCTCATGAGGTAGTTCGGTAATTTTATTATCTGTTAAAACCAGCCAACGTAATTTGGCGGGTAAAGCAGATGCCGAAACCTTGCTAATCTGATTGGATTTGAATCCTATCATTTCAAGATTTGGACATCGGCCTAAAACCTCAGGCAACTCGGTAAAGTTGTTTTCTGAGCAAAAAATAATGCGCAGCTTGTGTAGCGTTGGCAGGTCGTCGGGTAAGCTATTTAGAGCATTGTTCGATAAATTAAGAATCTCCAGCGACTCACTCAGCTGAAAGATTTCTATAGGGAACTCTGTTAACTGGCAAGCAAGGTCTAGACGCTTGATGCCGGCTAGTTTACCCGCGCGTAATAAGGAGAGGGTGTGCATTCTTAACTAATTTTCCCCGACTAATTTATCTTGGCCTGGTTTAGCGTTAGCGCCAGAAAATAAAAAAGCCCTGCATTTCTGCAAGGCTTTATATGTTTGGCTCCTCAACCTGGGCTCGAACCAGGGACCTACGGATTAACAGTCCGGCGCTCTACCAACTGAGCTATTGAGGAATATTTATCACTCGAAAATAAATTTATGTACAGATACACAAATCTAAAAAACTTGGCTCCTCAACCTGGGCTCGAACCAGGGACCTACGGATTAACAGTCCGGCGCTCTACCGACTGAGCTATTGAGGAATCGGTGAAGGCGCTATAATACTTATCGAGCGTGCTTTGGTCAATCGCTACTAGCTAAATTTTAGGTTATTTTAATGAAAAAAAATAAAAAAATATTAATTGGAATTTTGATTTTAATTAGCTTGTTGATTATTCTACCTTTTTTTATTTCGATCAGAACTTATCTAAATGAGGCGGAAAAGCTAGCTAGTGAGCAATTAGGGGTGCCAGTGACAATTTCCTCTGGTCGTTTGCTCTTGTTGCCTAGTCCGCGTGTTGTCATCAGCGGAGTAAATATGGGTGCCGGTGACGAATTAAAGGTTGAGCAGATCGCTGTTATTCCGTCTTTGGGCACTATATTTTCTGTGCCGAGAGTAGTTGACGTTGATATTACTAAGCCCATCGTTAAAAAAGCTGCGCTAGATATTATGTTGGCATTGGCTGACAAGAGGCCTAACGCGAGCAATGAGCCTAATATGGTTAATATCAGGCGTGTTAATGTAGATGCGTTGCAGTTGGACTGGCCAAGTATGAAGTTGCCAGCTGTTAATGCTGAAATCAGCTTCTTGCATGATCAACAATTGAGTGCTGCAACGCTTGAGTCTATTGATGGTGCTTTAACTGCTAAGGTGACGCCTGAGCAAGAAGAGTATTTAATCTCTATTCATACTGAAAAGTGGACGTTGCCAGTAGGCTTGCCGTTGTTGATTGATAAAGCCACGCTAGAGGCACGCTTAAAAGCGGATCGTTTAGAGGTGCCGCGTATTGAGATGGATTTATACGGCGGCAAGGTCAATGCTAATCTCAATGTATTGTGGCATAAAGGTTGGCGCAGCAACGGTAAAGTGAAAGTGCAGGGGCTTGCTGTTAAGGAGCCGAGTAGGTTAATCAGTAAAGCTGTCTACTTGAGTGGGCAGTTATCGGGTAATGGCGTATTTTCAAGTGTCGCAAAAGATGCCGAGAAGTTGATGGATAACATCAATGCCGAATTTACATTTAAAGTACATGACGGTGTGCTGCACGGACTGGACTTAATTAAGGTAGCCAGTTTGCTAACCAAGCAGACGGCTGGCGGTGAAACGTCTTTTGATGATTTCTCTGGCCTGGCTAATGCCAAAGGTCATCAATATCATTTAAACAATCTTAAACTCAGCTCAGGTTTGCTATCTGGTAGCGGGCAGGTTGTGATTGCGGAAAATAAAACGCTGAATGGTACCGCTGAGGTGGAAGTTAAACGCAGTGTGAGTTTGGTTGCGGTGCCGCTGGATATATCGGGCACGGTGGATAACCCTGTAGTTTTACCTTCAAAGGCTGCACTTGCTGGCGCTGTTGCTGGCACAGCCATTTTAGGCCCGGGCCTTGGCACCAGTGTAGGTATTAAAGCTGCTGGTGCAATAGATAAGCTTAAAGGCTTATTTAAGAACGATTAACTGTTTTAAATAAGCCTTTATTTGAATTGGCAACATGAAGTTTAGCCATGTTGCCATTAAGCTGCTACCTTACTTGAGTGCCTTTTCAATGCGATCTAGCGCATTGCGTAGGTTATCCATAGATGTTGCAAACGAAATTCTGAAATAACCTTCTGCGCCAAATGCCGAGCCAGGTACAACTGCCACATCAAACTCTTCGAGCAAGTATTCAGCTAATGCCATATCCGTTGCTGCTTTAATCTTTCCAGCTTGGAATAGGTTATCAATCGCGCCACGTGCATCAGGGAATGCATAAAATGCACCGCCAGCCATTAGGCAGCTTAAGCCTGGCATACTGTTAAAACGGTTTACTACATAAGTGTGGCGCTCTTTAAATGCGGTAACCATAGGCACGATACATTCTTGAGAGCCCTCAAGCGCGGCTTGCGCTGCCACTTGAGAGATTGAAGTCGGGTTGCTAGTTGATTGCGACTGTAAGATTTCCATCGCTTTAATGATGTAAGCCGGGCCAGCTGCATAACCAATACGCCAGCCAGTCATCGAGTAGGCTTTAGATACGCCGTTAAGCACAATGCAACGGTCTTTTAACGCTGGTGTAGCGTTTAGAATATTGTAGAACTTGTTGCCTGTGAGGTTCACGTGTTCATACATGTCATCAGTAGCGATGAGAACATGTGGGTGTTTAAGTAAAACTTCACCTAACGCCTGCAACTCAGCCAGTGTGTACACTGCCCCCGTCGGGTTTGACGGTGAGTTGATCATAAATATTTTTGTTTTAGGGGTGATTGCGGCTTCTAATTGAGCTGCTGTTAGCTTGAAGCCTTGTTCAATGCCGCATTCAATAATCACCGGCGTTGCTTCTGCCACCAAAGCGATATCTGCGTAAGACACCCAGTATGGCGCAGGAACAATCACTTCATCACCCTTATTGAGTACGGCCAGACACAGGTTGAAAATGGTTTGCTTGCCGCCTACACCTACAATCACTTCATTGAGTGCATAGTCAAAACCATTCTCGTTTTTGAATTTTGCAACAATCGCTTTTTTCAACCCAGGGATACCTGCAACTGGGGTGTATTTAGTAAAGCCGGCATCAATCGCAGCTTTTGCCGCATCTTTAATGTGTTGAGGTGTATCAAAATCTGGTTCGCCAGCCGCTAGGCCGATAATGTCTCGACCCTCAGCTTTGTATTTACCAGCCTTAGCGGTAATGGCTAATGTAGGCGACTCTTTGATTGATAAAACGCGTTGAGATAATACGGAGTGTGACAAGGTCTGTTCCTTAAGACAATTTTGTATGTAACCGGTTGAATTGCCGCCATTTTACGCATAAATATGTGGATTAGGAATAGCGCAGAGTCTAAAAAGTGCAAGAAGACGGCATGCGAATGTATGCCGTCTAGGATTGATTGGCTAGCGCATTGTTAGCAGTGGGTATTGCAACCTAACATTTCGCTAAATTCTTTGGCTAGATTTTCGTCAATTTTAGCGATTGTTGAGTTTATTTTTGACATGCTATCTTTATCACCTAAAGATTGAGCAATAACACCAAGCCTGAATAGTGCACTAGTGTTGTTGCCATCAATGGCAACAGACTTTAAGTAGGATTGTTTTGCATCATTTACTTTATTCAAATGCTCTTGCGCCAAGCCAAGCTCAAACCATGCTTCAGTATCTTTTGGGTAAGTTTCCGTCCATTTGACTGCAACTTGCTCTAGTTTGGGCCAGTCTTGGTTAATTTCTGGAATAGCCATTTGCATGAAGAATGGTTTTTTATCGTCATCCTCTTCCCAAAATGCTTTACCTGTAATTGGAAATTTAGTTTCTGCTGGCAGTTTCTTTAAATCTGCCAGCCACTCTATTGGCAGTGAGTAAAAGTAAGCAGGCCGGCCAGGTGTTTTAAACGTGTTGATGCCAAGTAAATTGCCGTCCGTATCAAATATGCCGCTACCGCTGGCACCCATCAAAAATTTGGCACTACTGCGGATAACTTTACCGCCATCAAAGTTGTAAGTTGTTTTAATTACACCGGAGGAGGTGATAGGCACAAGTACGCCGTTGGAGTGTCCAATGGATAGTATTTCTTGCTCTCTTTTAATATTGTCGCTACTGCCGATAGGTGCGGGTGTAAAAGGTATTTTGGCGGTGACCAGACATAAATCGTGCCAGCGGTCTGACTGTACAGATTCAATTTCATAAGTGTCTTCACCGCGTGTTACCCAAGGTGCGCTTGTGCTACGAAAGATATGGCAGTTGGTAATCACTTTATTTGTTTCAACTACAACACCAGAGCCATATGCCAAGCCTCCGCTACTGTTGTAACCACGGATCATGACGACTGATTGTAGAGATTTAAGTACCTTAGCCTGATCTAAAGCTAAAGATGTTTGTGTAAAACTCATTAATGCGGCAAGCAGGATAAATCCACGCATAAGTGACTCCAAAAGTTAATGGCTGCTTATTTTTAGATGATCCAAACAAAGTGGATAATCATCGACAGCTTAATGATTGATGGTTATGTGAGTTGTTAATCTTATTATTTTGTTTAGTGACTGCGCATCTGCGGCAAAGTTCGCATTAATCTAGAGTTAAGATAATGATGGCTGATATTTGTTAGGAGGTGTTATTGAATTTTCTGTTAAAATTTAAGTGTTTATATCTATATAAAGCATAACGTGTTCGTTACATTTCCTAATAGTAAATATCAACTGCATCAGCCTTTTCCTCCAGCTGGTGATCAGCCGCAGGCTATCGATAAACTAACACAAGGCATAAATGATGGGCTGAAGTTCCAAACTTTACTTGGGGTGACAGGCTCGGGCAAAACTTACACCATGGCTAACGTCATTGCGCGTACGGGGAGGCCTGCAATTGTAATGGCGCCTAATAAAACATTGGCTGCGCAATTGTATAGTGAGTTTCGAGAGTTTTTTCCCAACAACTCAGTTGAGTATTTCGTGAGTTATTACGATTACTACCAACCCGAAGCGTATGTTCCATCTCGTGATTTATTTATTGAAAAAGACTCCAGCATCAATGAGCATATCGAGCAGATGCGACTTTCTGCAACCAAGGCGCTGTTAGAGCGTGAAGACAGTATTATCGTAGCAACCGTGTCTGCCATTTATGGTATTGGCGACCCGACTGACTACCATGGCATGGTGCTGCATGTGCAGCAGGGGGAGAAAATAGCGCAGCGCGATATGATTACGCGCCTAGTTGGTATGCAGTATGACCGTAATGAGTTTGATTTTTCTCGTGGCACGTTTCGTGTACGTGGCGACGTGATTGACGTATTTCCAGCAGAAAATAATGAAACTGCAGTGCGTATTTCAATGTTTGATGATGAAATTGAATCCATCACTTTGTTTGACCCACTGACAGGGCAGGTCTTTAATAAAATCCCGCGCTATACCGTTTACCCCTCTAGCCACTATGTGACACCGCGCGAGACCACAATACGTGCAATGGAAAAAATCAAGCACGAACTTAAAGATCGTGTAAGCGTTTATCTTAAAGATAATAAACTGGTAGAAGCGGCCAGAATCGAGCAGCGCACGCGCTTTGACCTTGAAATGCTCAATGAAATTGGGTTTTGCAAAGGCATTGAAAACTACTCACGTCATTTGTCAGGGCGCAATCCGGGTGATCCACCGCCTACGCTGATTGATTATTTGCCAGATAACGCTTTAATGATTATCGATGAGAGTCACGTCACAGTGCCGCAAATCGGCGCCATGTATAAAGGTGACCGTTCGCGTAAAGAGAACTTGGTAGATTATGGCTGGCGCTTACCATCTGCGCTGGATAATCGGCCGTTAAAGTTTGAAGAGTTTGAGCACATTATGCGTCAGAGTGTGTTTGTTTCTGCCACGCCTGCGGACTATGAAAAAAATCATCAGCAGCAAGTGGTTGAAATGATTGCCCGCCCAACAGGTTTGATAGACCCAGAAATCATCGTGAAACCAGCTGATACGCAAGTGGACGACCTGCTTGGTGAAATCAAAAAACGCGTAGATGTTGGCGAGCGCGTGTTGGCGACCACGCTCACCAAGCGCATGTCTGAGGACTTAACAGATTACTTAAGTGAGCATGGCGTTAAAACGCGTTACTTGCATAGCGATATTGATACTGTCGAGCGCGTGGAAATTATTCGGGATTTACGTCTTGGCGAGTTCGATGTGCTGGTTGGCATTAACCTGCTGCGTGAAGGTTTGGATATTCCAGAGGTATCTTTAGTAGCAGTGTTAGACGCCGATAAAGAAGGCTTTTTACGCTCTGAGCGCAGTTTGATTCAAACGGCGGGGCGCGCGGCGCGTAATTTAAATGGTCAGGTAATTTTTTATGCCAATAAAATCACCCGTAGCATGAAGTTAGCCATGGATGAAACCGAGCGTAGACGTGGTGTGCAAATGGCGTTCAATGCAGCGCATGGCATTACGCCTAGAGGCGTAAGTAAGCGCATTAAAGATATTATTGATGGCGTTTATGATAAAGATGAAGCTTTGCGTGAGCGTAAGGCCTTGCAAGATCAGGCGAGTTACGAATCTCTAAGTGAAAAACAAATCACCAAAGAAATGAAGCGCCTAGAAAAAGCCATGCACGATGCAGCTAAAAACTTGGAGTTTGAAAAGGCTGCGGACTTTAGAGATCAGCTTAAAAAACTTAGAATTAAATTTTATGGTGCAGAAATGCCAGACCTTGTTTAGCACTAATGTCAGTGTGGAGTGTTAAAAAGTGGCAATAAGTACGGCTGGGTAGTACAAAACAATTGATTTTATTAAATATAATTTGATTAGTCCTATGCTTTTGTCTATAATCCTGCGCTTGCTCGGTAGTGATATCGAGTAGTTTTTGTTTTTTTACCTTGTCACACTGCATAAAGTAGGTGGCTTTTATCCAAAAGGAGTGTCTATGAGACATTATGAAGTAGTATTTATCGTCCATCCGGACCAAAGCGAGCAAGTGCCAGCGATGATTGAGCGTTACCGCGCACTCATCACTACTAACGGTGGTGCAATTCACCGTTTAGAAGACTGGGGCCGTCGCCAATTGGCTTATCCAATCCAAAAAATTCACAAAGCACACTACGTGTTAATGAACATTGAATGTAACCAAACAGTGTTAGAAGAATTAGAGCATGGCTTTAAATTCAACGATGCAGTATTGCGTCATCTAACAATGGCTACAAAAACTGCTGTTACTGCACCATCACCAATGATGAAAGAAGAGAAATCTAAGTCAGTGTTGAGTAAAGATGCAGCACCAGCTGCACCAACAGAGGCAGCTGCTGCTTAATTGAATAAATTGGTGATACAGGCTGAGGTGGTGCAAATTGAGCCGCTTCGCTACACACCAGCAGGCATACCGTTGTTAAGTGTTGTATTGCGACATGTTTCAGAGCAAGTTGAGGCTGGCATGAAGCGAAAAGTAGAATGTGAAATTAATGCAGTAGTTTTAGGTGACTTAGCATTAAAAGGCTTAAAGCAAGGCGTTCAAGTAATGGCGCAAGGTTTTTTAGCTAAACGCAGTCTTAAAAGCACACAATTGGTTATGCATATTAATGACATAAAAACTATGTAAGCACTGCTTGCATAAATTAAAGAATTTAGGAGTTTAAGATGGCAAGAGATATGTACAAACGCCGCCGTTACTGCCGTTTTTCAGCAGAAGGCATCAAAGAAGTAGATTACAAAGATGTTGATCTTTTAAAAGATTTCATCTCAGAAAATGCAAAAATCATCCCAGCACGTATGACGGGTACTAAAGCTCGCTATCAACGTCAATTAACATCAGCGGTTAAACGCGCTCGTTTCTTGGCATTGTTACCATACACTGACAAACACCCAGGCTAAGGAGATATAAGCATGCAAGTAATTTTATTAGAAAAAGTAGCTAACCTTGGTGTGTTAGGTGATGTTGTTAAAGTTAAAGACGGTTTCGGTCGTAACTTTTTGATCCCACAAGGTAAGGCAAAACGTGCAACTGAAGCTAACAAAGCTGAATTTGCGGCACGCCGTGCTGAATTAGAAAAACAACAAGCTGCAATTTTAGCTGCTGCACAAGCACGCGGCGAAAAATTAGCTGGTTTTGTTGTAACAGTTACTCAAAAAGCTGGTGTTGATGGTCGTTTGTTTGGTTCTGTAACTAACGGTGACATCGCTGAGTCTTTAGTTGCTCAAGGTCATGAAGTTGCTAAATCATTGGTTCGTTTGCCAAACGGCCCATTGAAAACAATCGGTGATCACGCAGTAACTGTAGCGTTACATCACGACGTAGTTGTTGATATCACTGTAACAGTGGTAGCAGAAGCTTAAGCGTTTATTGTTTTAAAAGAAAGCCGACCGAATGGTCGGCTTTTTTGTTTTTTTTAATCATATATACACTACCCATCATTACTCACTCTCGCTAACATGCGCCGCAAAATGTATGCATTCAACGTGGTTGCCGCACAGTTGTTTAATAATTAATGTTAGATGACATAAATTCTTAGCGAGTTAATCGTGCACTGATATAATCATGCCTATGGCTGACGAACAATTAGATGCATTTAAAGTACCCCCACATTCTGTAGAAGCAGAGCAATCCGTTATTGGCGGGCTGCTGCTTGAAAATGAGGCCCTAGATAAGGTTGCGGACATTCTTAGGGCTAAGGATTTTTACCGCTATGACCACAAGCTTATTTTTGAGCACATTTCCAGACTGATTGAACACAACAAACCCGCTGATATCGTGACAGTGGCTGAGTCGCTAGAGAATGCTGCTGAGCTTTCTGGCGTAGGCGGCATTGCTTATCTAGGTTTGTTGGCGCAAAACACGCCGACCGCAGCAAATATCCGTCGCTATGCAGAAATCGTGCATGAACGTGCGGTGATGCGTCAATTGGTGGTGGTAGGTTCCGGTATTGCAGAAAGCGCATACTTGCCGAATGGTCGCGATGCGCAGCAGTTATTAGATGAAGCGGAAGCCAAAATTTTCCAAATTGCTGAGGGCGGCAAGCGCAGCAGTGAAGGTTTTATTGATATTAAAGTCTTATTGCCTCAGGTGGCTGATCGTATCGACCAACTGTTCTCACGCGACAATCAGTCTGACGTGACTGGTATTCCAACTGGATTTGCAGACTTAGACTCGATGACCTCTGGCCTGCAAGGTGGCGACTTGATTATTGTAGCCGGGCGTCCTTCTATGGGTAAAACGGCTTTCTCACTCAATATCGCTGAGAACGTAGCCTTGGATACTGGCTTGCCAGTAGCTGTGTTCTCTATGGAGATGGGCGGCGCACAATTAGCAATGCGTATGATCGGCTCAGTAGGGCGCTTGGACCAACACCGCATGCGTACCGGCAAATTAGAAGATGAGGACTGGGAAAAGCTCACCACCGCATTGGGTAAGCTAAACGAGGCGCCTATCTTTATTGATGAAGGTGCGGGTTTAAGCAGTTTTGACGTACGCGCAAGAGCACGTCGGTTACACCGTCAAACTGGCAAGCTGGGCTTAATTGTTATCGACTACCTACAGTTGATGGCTGCGCCAGCAGGCAAGCAGGGTGAGAACCGTGCAACGGAGATTTCTGAAATATCAAGGTCATTAAAAGCCTTGGCTAAAGAGCTTGATGTGCCAGTGATTGCACTATCTCAGCTTAACCGTGGCTTAGAGCAGCGCCCAGACAAGCGCCCAGTAATGAGTGACTTACGTGAATCCGGCGCGATTGAGCAGGATGCGGACGTAATCTTGTTTATTTACCGTGATGAGGTCTACAACGCAGACTCAGCGGATAAAGGCACGGCAGAAATTATTATCGGTAAACAACGGAACGGCCCAATTGGTCGGGTTCGCTTGACATTCCTTGGTCAACACACGCGCTTTGAGAATTTTGCAGGTAGCGCACATATGGCAGACGAGTACTAGAGTTGTAGCATGCGTCCCATCCTTGCTACCGTTTCTCTTAATGCATTACGGCACAACTTGGCCGCTGTGCGCAAATTTGCACCACACTCAAAAACTATGGCCGTTGTTAAGGCGAATGGCTATGGTCACGGTTTAATCAATGTAGCGCATGGGCTCAGTGCGGCAGATGGTTTTGCCGTGCTCGGTATCAATGAAGCCGTGGATTTACGCGATGCAGGATTCCAGCAAACCATTCTGTTATTAGAAGGTGTATTTTGCGCTCAGGAGTTGAATGTTGCTTCTAAGCTAAGCTTAAATATTGTGATTCATTCACAATCGCATCTGGAGATGTTGGAGTCTGCATCCCTCAATAAGCCTATGCACGTTCATCTTAAAATGAACAGCGGGATGAACCGCTTGGGATTCCAGCCTGAGGCCTTTATTGAGGCTTATGAGCGCTTGAAGGCATGCAAAAATATTGCAGATATTACGTTAATGACGCATTTTGCAACAGCAGATGATGAGGCTGGCATTGAGAGGCCATTAGCTCTATTTAATGCCACCACTCAAGGGCTGAACTTACCCGTATCTTTAGCCAACTCTGCTACGATTTTGCGCCACCCAGCTGCGCATACCAATTGGGTGCGCCCTGGTATTATGCTGTATGGCGCCAGTCCGGTCGGTGGTACAGCAGCTAGCGTCTATGGGTTAATGCCAGTAATGCAATTTACCTCTGAAATTATTGGGGTGCAGGAAGTGCAGGCTGGTGAAACTGTAGGCTATGGTAATCGCTTTACTGCAACAAAACCTACTCGTGTAGGCATTGTGGCTTGCGGTTACGCGGATGGTTACCCAAGACACGCAGGCTTGGTGAGTGGTTATCAGGGAGGTGCGCCAATTGCAGTAGCTGGTAAATTAACCTCCACATTAGGTCGTGTTTCTATGGATATGTTGTTTTGTGATTTAACCAACATACCAGAGGCTGGTGTAGGTTCGCCAGTCGAGCTCTGGGGTAAGCAAGTGCCTGTAGATGCTGTAGCTGCAACTTCTGATACTGTCGGTTATGAACTGCTTTGCGCTGTTGCACCACGAGTGCCGATGAAGGTTATTGACTGATGGCTAAAGCCAAAACCATTTACACCTGCACAGAATGTGGCGCAAGCGAGCCTAAATGGCAAGGGCAATGCCCTAGCTGCCATGCGTGGAATACACTGGTTGAAACCATCGCAGAAACAGCCAGTGCCAGCCGCTTTGCACCGTTGGCTGAAACGGCAGGCCTGCAAAAACTAGCTGAAGTAGAGGCGGCAGAAGTGCCACGCCAGCCTACAGGCGTGAGCGAGTTTGACCGTGTGCTTGGCGGTGGCTTGGTGCCCGGTGGTGTGGTGTTAATTGGTGGTGACCCTGGCATCGGAAAATCTACTTTATTGCTGCAAACCCTCTGCCATATAGGCAATGCGCGTAAAGCTATTTACGTAAGCGGTGAAGAGTCTCCGCAGCAAATTGCCATGCGTGCTAAACGGCTGGGCTTGGATGCAAGCCCGATATCGCTACTGGCAGAAATTAATCTAGAAAAAATCATTAGTATGCTGCAAAAGCATAAGCCTGATATTGCGGTGATTGACTCCATTCAAACCGTCTATTCAGAAGCTTTGCAATCAGCACCGGGTTCTGTGGCACAAGTGCGAGAATGCTCTGCACAATTGACGCGCCTAGCAAAGCAGGCTGGCATTACGGTGATCTTGGTTGGCCATGTAACGAAAGAGGGCGCCTTAGCTGGTCCGCGCGTACTAGAGCACATTGTAGATACTGTGCTGTATTTTGAAGGTGATCAAAGCTCTAGCTTCCGTTTAATTCGTGCATTTAAAAACAGGTTTGGTGCAGTGAATGAGCTTGGTGTGTTTGCGATGACCGAAAAAGGCTTGCGTGAAGTGACCAATCCTTCTGCATTGTTTTTATCGCATCACAGTGAGCAGGTGGCGGGTTCTTGCATCACAGTAACAATGGAGGGTACGCGTCCATTGTTAATTGAAATACAAGCGCTGGTGGATGAGGCGCATGCACCTAACCCAAAACGCTTGTGCGTGGGCCTGGAGCAGAACCGCTTGGCAATGCTGTTAGCGGTATTACACCGTCATGCCGGCGTGGCTTGCTTTGATCAGGATGTCTTCATCAATGCGGTAGGCGGTGTTAAAATTTCAGAGCCGGCCGTGGATTTGGCCGTGCTACTCTCAATCACTTCTTCTTTAAAAAACAAACCATTAGATAACAAACTTATTGTATTTGGTGAGGTTGGTTTGGCGGGAGAGGTGAGGCCGGTGCAGCGTGGACAAGAGCGCTTGAAAGAGGCCGCTAAACTTGGTTTTACAAAAGCAATCGTACCTAAGGCTAATGCACCTAAGCAGCGTATAGACGGTATCGAGGTGGTTGCAGTTGAGCGCTTAGAACAAGCGCTCAACTATGTGAAGAATTATTAAGTTAAAGGTGCTTAGTATTACGTTACGCTTAAATCTTAAGATGAATTAGCAATAAGATTGGCACAATAAATACCGCTTCTAACAGCGCCTTCAATCGTTGCAGGGTAGCTGGCATAAGTGTAATCACCAGCCAGATAAAGATTGCTCTGTGCAGTTCTGTTGGTAGGGCGTGCCAGTTCAGGAGTACATGAGAAGGTGGCACGCTTTTCTGCAATGACTTTATGCCACAGCGGTTTCGGTAAGTGCGGGAAAGCCTGTTGTAACTCTTTTGCTACATGTAACGCTAGCACATCTTGTGTCAGCTTTTGATGTGCACCCTCTGCGCTCACAATAACCGCCAGCAACCCTTTTTCTCCGCACAAGGCGCCTCTATCAAACACCCACTGACTTGTGGTGTTCGCTAAGCCGGTCATCACTTGTGGCAGCTTAATCTCAGTTGGGTATTGTAAATACACCGTGTAAATAGGCTGGTATTGATAATGTTGCGCTTTATCTTGGCTCACCTTGAGTCTGGGGAGTTGTGCCAACAACTTATCTGTTCTGGCTGGGGAGGTGGCCACAATCACATGGCTAAAATGGAGCGTGCCTTGTTTCGTTTCCAAATGAAAGCCGTTATCCGCCTCCACCAGTGAGCGTATGCGATGGTTTAATTTGATGGTGCCGCCTTTAGCTTGTATGTAGTGCGCTACAGGCTGGGAGATTATTTTTGATAACTCTAGTTTAGGGATCAAAAAGTCGCTATTTTTTTTATGCCCGCTAAATGTATCTCGTAATACGTTTAAAAATATACGGCTGCTCGCTTTTTTAAGCGGTGTGTTCAATGCAGCTAGGCACAAGGGCTCCCATAACATTTGGATTAACGTTTTTGTCTGCTTATGTTGCTTTAAAAAGCTAGCTAACGTTAGGTCTATGCCGATTTCATAGTTAGCGGCTTGTAGATGCCGCATGAACTTTAGTGCAGCGACTCGCTCACCCAAAGTGAGGCCTTTACAAAACAAGAAACCAACCAGCATATTGAGAGGGGCAGGCAAGTAATTTGCAGACTTTAGTGAAAATACCGATTTAGCCACACTAGACTGCATATTAAGCTGTAGTGGTAGCCGTAAAAAGGCTTCATCTTCTTTTACACCAGCTTTTTCCAGCAGGGATAGCGTAGCGCTATAAGCACCTAATAGAATATGCTGGCCATTATCTAGTAATTGCAATAAATCTTTGTTTTCCACTACCACGCTACGTGCACGCCCGCCAAGTTGCGAGCTAGCTTCAAACAAGGTGACAGTGTAGCCACGCTCAGTTAAGGTTGCGGCAGCACTTAAGCCAGCACAGCCGCCGCCTATGATTGCAATATGCTGATGTGTGTTCAAACGTATTCTCTGTAATTATTATTAAGTGTTTAAACCAAATGCTTAATCCAGGTGCTGACAGCAATCCATAGTTTGCGCAGTGTGCCCAATGATATACGCGCATTCAGTACTTTCTCTGCGCCATCTACTTTAATTTCGCGGAGCAATGTACGGTAAATTGCGGTCATAATTAAGCCTACGCGCTGATTCTTTTTGTCTTCGGCAGGTAGCTCTTGCAGTGCTTTGTCATAATAAGTTTCAGCGCGCTCAATTTGGCTCTCCAGCAGTTTTTTTACAGCGTCAGATTCACGGCTTTTTAAAATATCCTCTTCTGTGACATTGAACTTTGCTAGCTCGTCTAAGGGAATGTAAATGCGGTTGCGACGCGCATCTTCGCCTACATCTCTGATAATGTTAGTGAGCTGAAATGCCATGCCGAGGTCATGGGCGAATTTAAGGGTTTTTCTATTCTGAAAGCCAAAAATTTGGGCAGAAAGTATACCTACAACGCTGGCGACCCGATAGCAATAAAGCTGTAGCTGCTTAAAGTCTTCATAGCGATTGAAATTTAAATCCATCTCCATGCCATCAATAATCTCATGAAAATGCTCTTCATCTAATTGAAACTGCTTGATAACCGGCTCTAGCGCCTTGGTTACTGGATGTATTGGTTTGTTTAGATATAAATTGCGAATTTCATCTTTCCACCAGGCAAGCTTTACTTGAGCGACTTTTAACTCCGTACACTCATCTACAATATCATCTACTTCGCGGCAAAAGGCATATAGCGCGGTAATTGCCTCACGCTTCTGCTTTGGTAAAAACATAAAACTGTAATAAAAACTGGAGCCGCTTTTTGCTGCTTTTTCTTGGCAATATTGCTTTGGGGTCATATTGAGATTATTGAAACTAAGTGATTAATGTTTATAGCTTAAGTAATGCTTTAGAGAAGACAATAGCCCAATCCCAGTAATTGAGTTTGGGCCTGCGGTTAAACACATCGCCATTGACTGCACTGATTTTATTAATAATGCGTTCGCCGCCAGCAATAATCATGCGCATTTCAAAACCAATGCGACCCTTTAAGATATTTCCTAATGGCTTACCTGCGTTAAGCAGTGCATGTGTGCGGCGCAAATTAAAGTGCATAAACTGCTGCCAATAGTCATCAATGGGCTGCGTTGCATTTACATAGGCCCTAATCGTTTGCTCGCTGATACCAAATGCCAGTAACTCGTCTTGGCATAGATAAATACGCTGTTTACCTTCATTTTTCTTAAAATCAATGGCAATGTCTTGCAGAAAGTTAATCAGCTGTAATGCAGAGCAAATGTGATTGGAATATGTAATATTTTGCGGGGTTGCTTGCTGATACAAATGCAGCAAAAGGCTGCCGATAGGATTTGCAGAGCGTGCGCAATAATCGAGCACATCTTCGTAATCAGCGTAGCGGGTTTTAGTCACGTCCTGGCTGAAGGCATCTAACAAGTCATAAAATGGGGCAAAGGGTAATTTTCTTTCGCGAATCATTTGACCCAATGTCATAAAAAAAGCTGACTTTGGCTTGATATAGGCTTGTAGCAAATCAAGTTCATCACGAAAGCCACTAAGCAAGTTTAGGCGTTGCTCAATAGTTAGATCACCTTCATCGGCAAAATCATCAGCTTGCCGTGCAAAGCTGTAAATTAAAGCAATCGGCTCCCGTAAATACTCAGGTAAAAAGCATGAAGCGACTGGAAAATTTTCATAATGGCAGCTGGCTAAGTCTAGACTCTGTTGAGCCACAGCTGCTGAGGAATCGCAAGACTTTGAGCAAATATTTACCATGGCGTGAGTATGCCACAAAATTAAATCATTTTTGGTGGTAAAGGCTGGTATTTCTAATGAACATTTGTTTTTCTAATGTGGTAAATTTTTTAAGAAAATAATTAAAGCTTTGTTAGAATAAAAATGTATTCATATAGAAAGCGATTATGTTAGCAATTATTGGTGGCACAGGCCTAACGCAACTAGACAACTTAAATATTACTAGACGTTTAATTGTACGAACTCCTTACGGTGAGCCATCGCAACCACTTATTTTTGGTGAGATTTCTGGGCGTGAAGTTATTTTCTTAGCACGTCATGGTAACGGGCACACGATTCCACCGCATGAGGTTAATTATCGTGCCAATATCGCAGCCCTGCATTTGCAAGGCGTGACGGAAATTGCCGCGATTGCCACAGTAGGGGGCATTCATCCGGATTTATCAGCAGGAAAGATTGTGATTCCGCATCAAATCATTGATTACACTTATGGTAGAAAAACAACCTTTCATGATGGGATTAGTAACCCAGTAAAGCATATCGACTTTACAGAACCGTACAGCCAAGACTTACGTGAAAAATGGAAAAGAGCAGCCATCGCAGTAGGTGAAGAGGTGGTTGATCACGGCGTATATGCCGCTACGCAAGGCCCTAGGCTCGAGACAGCAGCAGAAATTAACCGTCTGGAGCGAGATGGGGCAACCATTGTAGGTATGACAGGGATGCCAGAAGCAGCGCTTGCACGTGAACTAGGCATTGGCTATGCAACAATTTGCCCTGTGGCAAATTATGCAGCTGGCCGAGGTGAAAATTTACATGAAATTAAATACGAGGAAGTGATCTCTAATTTAAACCTCACTATGGTGCGTGTGCGAAACATTATTGCGCAGCTGGTCAAGCAAAATGGACATCACTAGTTACTTCAAGCGCATCTAATTAGGCATCATAGCTCGGTTTGGATAAGATTTAAGGTGAAAAATGGCAATTAAAACTGTATTAAGAATGGGCGAGCCATGCTTGCTGGCAAAAGCTGAACCTGTGGCACAGTTTGATACAGCGGAGTTGCATGCGTTAATTCAAGATTTAGAAGATACCATGCAACATATGAACGGAGCTGGCATAGCTGCGCCGCAAATTGGCGTCAGTCTGAGGGTGGTTATTTTTGGGCAAAAGGAATCTACTGCTATCAACCCTCGGTATCCAGATGCTGATGCGATACCTTACACTGTGCTAATTAACCCTGAATTAACATTTATTGGCAATAAAATTGAAAATGATTGGGAAGGGTGCTTGTCAGTTCCTGGAATGCGAGGTATAGTGCCGCGTCATCTGAAATTGCATTACACAGGGTTTGATCAGTACGGCAATAAAGTTGATAGATTGGTCAGCGGCTTTCATGCGCGTGTGGTTCAGCATGAATGTGATCACTTAGATGGTGTTTTATATCCGATGCGGATAACAAATTTAAAAGATTTTGGGTATTCTGATGTTTTTTTTCCAAATCAGGATTTTCAAGATGATTAATTTGTTGTTATAATGCTGACCTCGTAACGCAAGTAACGATTTAGATGGAAGAGTGGCAGAGCGGTTTAATGCTACAGTCTTGAAAACTGTCGTGGGTGCGAGCCCACCGTGAGTTCGAATCTCACCTCTTCCGCCAAGAATTTTAAGCCGCTTAACTTTACAATTAAGCGGCTTTGTTTTTTAACGTTAGTATCATCAAACATTATCCTAGGAATTAACATGACTCAAATCATCGTAGATCACAACCCATCAGAAGAGAAATTGAAACAATTAGGCGTATCAAGCTGGTCTATCTGGGATTGCGCGCCTTCTAAATTCCCACTTAACTTTGATTCAGCAACTGAGAGTGCATACGTACTTGAAGGTGAAATTCATGTGACACCACAAGGTGGCGAAACTGTTGTGATTAAAGCAGGTGATTTCGTTGTGTTCCCTAAAGGTTTGAAATCTAACTGGGAAGTAACTAAACAATTGAAAAAACACTACAAGCATTCATAATTGCAATTTAGTGAATAAAGCTTAAAATAAAGCCTCGATTCGTCGGGGCTTTTTTATTGCTAAGGAGTTTGAAATGAGTAAAATCATCGTAGAAAAACCTAGTGCAGAGCAGCTAGCTTCCTTGGGGGTAAAAGGCTGGCCGACTTGGTCTAAAGAGGTGTCGCAGTTCCCGTGGCGTTTTAGCACGCAGGAAATCGCTTACATTCTGGAAGGTGAAGTGACGGTACAACCATCAGAAGGCGAGCCCGTGAGCTTTACCGTAGGTGATTTGGTGACGTTCCCTGCTGGATTATCTTGTGTTTGGCACGTGAAAAAGCCGCTCAAAAAACATTATCAGCTTGGCTAAGATGCATCCCTTGCATTAGATTTCATCCAGCAAAGCCATTTGCAATGCATGCACCCGGTTAAAATCAAGGCACTCGCCATTTTGGGCTGAGATTAAGAACGTATCTTCGGCACGGTTGCCTAGCGTGTTAATTTTTGCATTGTGCAGCTTGATATCGTATTTTAAAAACTGTTGCGCTAGCGTGGCTAGCAGGCCCGGTCTGTCATTAGCAATAATTTCTAGCTTGTGGTTGTTATTTTCAGCCTCTTTGGTGATGGTGATCTGTGCTTGAATCGGCATATGCTTCACTTGGCGACTTACTCGACCTTTAAGTGGTGACTCTAACTGATAGAGGTCGTCGAGTTGATTGGCAAGCTCTAGCTCAATAAACTTCAATAAACCACTGTAACTCACAGACTTGCCCGACTGATCTAAAATAATAAAACTGTTTAGTGCGTAATCATGTTGAGTGGTAAAGATTTTTGCCTCAACAATGCCATAACCCATTCGGTCAAAAAAGTTACAGATTCTCGCAAACAAGTCACTTTTATCTTTAATGTAAATCATCACCTGAATACCGTCACCATGTGGGCTAAGCCTTGCACGTACGATAGGGTTGTCACTGTAGAGATGCGGCGTTAATAAGCGGCTATGCCAGGCAATTTCATCACTCTCGTGCCGTACAAAATAGTGCTCGCCAAATTGCACCCATAGCGGCTCGTAAGCGTGGCTGCTTAAGCCAAACCTGCTCAGCTTCTCCGCAGCTTCTTTAATGCGCCGCTGTATGGTTTGTTTTGCATGGAAGCCTGGGGCTGACAATGCATGATGAGTGGCAGAGTATAGGCTTTCCAGCAGTCTTGCTTTCCAAGCGTTCCATACCACAGGGCTGGTGCCACGGATATCGGCCACAGTAAGTAAGTATAGTGCGTTTAACCTACGTTTATTTTCAACAAAGTCAGCAAATGACTCAATCACACTGGGGTCTGATAGGTCGGTTTTCTGTGCAACGGATGACATTTTTAAATGCGCTTCTACTAGCCACGAAACCAATGCGCAGTCGGCTTTTGGCAAGTGATGCAACTTGCAAAATTTAAAGGCATCTACTGTGCCTAAAGCGGAGTGGTCGCCGCCGCGCCCCTTGGCAATATCGTGAAATAATGCGGCTAGATAAAGCAAATGTGGCGCATCGAACTCTGCAAATATCTGGCTACAAAGCGGAAACTCATGCTTGAGTTCAGGTTTGGCAAAGCGTCGTAAATTTGCCAACACATTTAAAATATGTTCATCTACCGTATATACATGAAACAAATCATGCTGCATCTGGCCAACAATTTTCCCAAAAGCTGGAATGTAGCTACCTAATATTCCGTATCGGTTCATTGCACGTAGCGCGCGATTAACGCCACTAGGTTGCGACAAAATGTCTATAAAAGTTTTTTTATTGTTGGCATTGTGCCTAAAGTCTTTATTCACTAATGGTTTTACACGCTGCAATGTACGTAGCAGTGTGGCACCCATCCCTGATAACTCTGGATGCTGCTGTAACAGCAAAAATGCTTCAAAAATTGCAGACGGATTTTTCTGCAACAAGTTTGCTGTTCGGGCTTCCAGTAAGTCATTGCGCGCCTCAAACTTATCATTAATAACGCGAATGGCAGGCGGTGTGGCAACAATAATTTCTTCTAGCAGTTTGAGCACAATCTCGTTCATGAGCTCAATAAACTTTACACTTCGGTAGTAGCTTTGCATAAGCTGCTCACTCGCACGTCTGCGCGGTGTGTTGGTATAGTGTAATGTTGCTGCGAGATCATTCTGGAAATCAAATAGCAGGCGATCCTCGCGGCGGCTGCTTAAAAAGTGTAAATGGGTACGCAGTAGCTGCAGTTTTTTTTCGTGGTGACGAATCCGCCTTGCTTCTGCCACTGAGATGATTTGATCTTTTGCTAAAAAGGTCCAGATATTGCCGGCTGCATATTGCTGATTTTTAACTTGTAAGCTACGAGCTATCCAAATAATCATGTGCAAATCACGCAGGCCGCCGGGGCTTTCTTTGAGATTGGGCTCCAGATTGTAAGCCGTATCATTAAATTTTGAGTGGCGCAGTTCCTGCTCTTTTAACTTTGCTTTCAAGAAGTCAATCGGGCTTAGGTTTTTGGCGATACTTGCCAAAAATTCTTGATAGATAGCACTGTTGCCTGTGAGCAAGCGCGACTCCAGTACATTGGTTTGCACCGTAATATCTTTTTGCGCCTCACTGATGCATTCTTCTAAGTTCCGTACGCTGTGCCCAATATTAAGCCCTAAGTCCCACATGAGCCCAATCAGGTTTTCAATGCTTTGATTGAGCGCGCGATTTTCATGAGGTTCGGCTGGTATCAAAACCAGCAGGTCAATATCAGAGTAGGGGAATAGCTCGCCTCGGCCATAACCGCCAACGGCAATCAGGCAGCAGCCCTGATCAATATGTAAATCAGACCATAGCTCTACGAGCAGCTGGTCAATAAATTTACAATGCTGTTTAAATAAGCGGGCAGTGTTGGGTTGGCAGTTAAAATCTTCTTTTAATGCTAGGAATTGCTTTTTTAAGGAGGTGCGTAAAAAAGCAATTCTTTCTTTTGAAATTTCGATGGGTTCTATATTCTTATCTAGTTGCATGCTGCACCATCGTTAATTTATAAGTCTGGCATTAAGTACTTGATGAGTTGGTGATAAAAGCTGGCGGAGGCGGCGAGCCTGCGGACAGTGTCATTACCTCATAGCCCGTATCTGTGACTAAAATGGTGTGTTCCCACTGTGCAGATAGACTACGATCTTTAGTCACGATAGTCCAGCCGTCAGGCATTTGCTTAATATCGCGCTTTCCTGCATTAATCATAGGCTCAATCGTAAACATCATACCAGCTTGTAACTTAAGCCCAGCTCCAGGTCGGCCGTAATGTAGCACTTGAGGTTCTTCATGAAACACAGTACCGATCCCGTGACCACAAAATTCGCGCACAACGCTGTAACCGCTTTTTTCGGCAAACGTTTGTATGGCAAACCCAATATCACCTAACGTTGCACCAGGCTTCACTTTATTAATGCCTAGCCACATTGCTTGATAGGTGATCTCGCACAAACGCTTTGCTTGTATTGAGGCTTCACCTACATAAAACATACGGCTAGTGTCGCCATGGTAGCCATCTTTGATTACGGTGATATCAATATTAACGATATCGCCATTTTTTAGCACTTTGTCGCTAGGAACACCATGGCAAATCTGCTGGTTAATAGATGTGCAAATTGATTTTGGGTATGGTTTGTGTCCATCCGGTGCGTAATTTAATGGTGCGGGAATTGCTTTTTGCACATCAACGATATAGTCATGGCAGAGTTTGTCTAACGCTTCTGTTGTTACACCATGCACTACGTGAGGCGTGATGAAATCCAGCACTTCAGAGGCTAGTCGGCCTGCGATACGCATTTTTTCGATATCGTGTTGATTTTTAATTGAGATTGCCATGAGTTTTATTGAGGATTGCTAATATGTCATTTTATCATAGCATATCCATCTGTTTTTGAGGCGTCACCTACAATTTTGCAGCGCTTACCTTCCAGCAAGTGGCTCATTGTATTAACAAGTGGCTCATTGTATTAATAGGTCAATCATGATGATCTTTGATTTTTTATAGATTTTGTTTCAGATTAAAAATGTAAGATGTAATATAGCCAAGAAAAAAGGAGATTGGTACATGGCAGCGATACCCGTAGACTTGGCAGCAAGAGATTTAAATGCATGGGTAAACTTTTTGAGAACAGCAGAAATCCCAGTACTCAAGCAAACCGCACGTGAGATTGGGCGCCTGCAAGAGGATGAAGACAATCTTAGCGCCCGCGCAATCACAAGTGTAGTGCTTAATGACCCGATGATGGTCTTTAAAGTACTTAGTTACGCTCAAAAGCATAAGTCACGTAGCCAGTTGCAAGACCTTGCTCAGGTTGAGCAGGCCATTATGATGATGGGTACCGGTACTTTTTTTAGAAACATTCCTCCTGTGCCGCTGGTGGAGGATGCGTTAAAAACCAACTTAACAGCGTTAATGCAGCTACTGAAGCTGATTAAACGAGCACATAGGGCTGCCAATTTTGCCGTTGATTGGGCTGCACACTTAAATGACTTGCATGCGGAAGAGGTGCTTATCGCCGCGCTGCTGCATGATTTATCAGAAATGCTGATGTGGTGCTATATCCCAGAAAAAATGAATCTTATTCATACCATGCAAACTGCTGACAAAACCTTACGCAGCAAGACTGTGCAGCAGGAGGTGTTAGGTTTTGTATTACATGACCTACAAGTTCAACTGGTAGAGGTTTTTCAACTGCCGCCATTACTCGGTAAGCTGATGCAAGATGGCGCATCCAGTGAGCAACGAGTCAGAAATGTTACGCTTGCAGTGAATTTGGCAAGACATTCGGCTAATGGTTGGGATGACGCGGCACTGCCTGATGATTACAGCGATATATCCGAACTGCTTCGCTTGGATGTAGATACGGTAATGCGGGTGGTGGGTGTGCCTAATGCGCAACAATCTTAAAATAATGTGTGGTAAAGCCTAGCAAACTCAGTCACTTGGTGTTATTATTCCGCCTTTGCATTTTCTTGCAAAAACATTCGTCATTAATTTGGTGAGTGGCTAATTTACACACAACCCATTCTAGGGTGCTTGGATTTTAATCTGGGTGTTTCTGGTGTTGTGTGAATTAATAACCCTTTAGAAGAGAGATTTAACATGTCTGTAACCATGCGTCAAATGCTGGAAGCTGGAGTTCACTTCGGCCATCAAACTCGTTACTGGAACCCAAAAATGGCACCGTTCATTTTCGGTGACCGCAACAAAATTCATATTGTAAACCTTGAAAAAACATTGCCAATGTTTGAAGATGCACTTAAACATGTGCGCACATTGGCTGCAAACAAGGGTCGCATTTTATTCGTAGGTACTAAACGCCAAGCACGTGATATCGTTAAAGAAGAAGCGACTCGTGCAGGTTGTGCTTATGTAAACCACCGTTGGTTGGGCGGTATGCTAACTAACTTTAAAACAGTTAAACAATCTATCAAGCGCCTGCAAGATTTTGAAGTAATGTTGCAAGACGGTAGCTTGGAAAAATTCGGTAAAAAAGAAGCGCTAGGCTACAAACGTGAAGTTGAAAAACTAGAGCGTTCTATCGGCGGCATTAAGGAAATGGGTGGCCTACCTGACGCTATTTTCATTATTGACGTTGGCCACGAAAGCGGTGCGATTACTGAAGCTGCTAAATTAGGCATCCCAGTTATCGGTGTTGTTGATACAAACAACTCACCTGACGGCGTTGCTTATGTAATTCCTGGTAACGATGACTCTAGCCGTGCAATTCGTTTGTATGCACGTGGTATCGCTGATGCGGTATTGGAAGGTCGTAGCTCAGTAATTACTGAAATTGTTAAATCAGCTAGCGAAGAAGTAGCTGAATCAGCTGCAGAGTAATTAACTCTGCTTACAAAAGGGGCTTAAGGCCCCTTTTTAATTTTGACAATTTAAATATAAAAATATAATTAAATCAAACTGTTAATTTGCATTTTCAATGCAATATGTGAATATTAAGGAGCTTAAAATGGCTGAAATTACCGCAGGTATGGTAAAGGAATTACGTGAGCGCACAGATGCGCCGATGATGGACTGTAAAAAAGCGTTAACTGAAGCTGAAGGTGATATGACACGCGCTGAAGAAATCTTGCGTGTACGCTTTGGTAACAAAGCAAGCAAAGCTGCTGGTCGTGTTGCTGCTGAAGGTACTGTTGGTATTAGCATCAGTGCTGATGGTAAAACTGGCGCGATGGTTGAAGTTAACTCTGAAACAGACTTCTGTGCTAAAAATGAAGACTTCTTGAAGTTCGTAAATGAATTAGCTGGCGTTATTGCTGCTAGTGGCGCAAGTGACATTGCTGAAGTTGGCACACTTGCTATGGGTGGTTCAACTGCAGAAGAAACACGTGCACAATTAGTAGGTAAAATTGGTGAAAACATCACACCACGTCGCTTTGTTCGCCCAGCTGTTCAAGGCAAACTTACAAGCTACGTTCACGGCAGCCGTATCGGTGTTTTAGTGGATATCGTTGGTGGTGATGATACTTTAGCTAAAGATGTTGCAATGCACATTGCTGCAGCAAAACCAAAATCATTGGATGCTTCAGGTATTGATGCAAGTTTGATTGAAGCTGAGCGCCGCGTTGCAATTGAAAAAGCTAAAGAAGCAGGTAAGCCTGAAGCAATGTTAGAAAAAATTGCAGATGGTACTGTGCAAAAATTCTTGAAAGAAGTGACACTGTTAAGCCAAGTTTTTGTTAAAGATGACAAATTCACGATTGAGCAATTGCTTAAATCTAAAGGCGCAACTATCGCTTCATTCACAATGTACACAGTTGGTGAAGGTATTGAGAAAGCTGTTGTTGATTACGCAGCAGAGGTTGCAGCAGCAGCTAAAGTGTAATTAATGATAAGGCTAGCAGCCTTTGAAAATTAAAATGGATTAAGCAAATTGCTTAGTCCATTTTTTTTAATAAAAATAAGCATTCAATTTGCGTTTCTGCGGGTTATTTTTGTGCCTAAGACCGTTATTTTATGCTTAAATAAGCAAACTTAAAATTTGAGGAGTCCTCGTGTCTGCACCAGCTTATAAGCGCATTTTACTTAAACTTTCTGGCGAGGCCTTAATGGGCGATGATGCTTATGGCATTAACCGCGCGACCATTACCAGAATTGTGAGTGAAGTCAAAGAAGTAGTGGATTTAGGCGTGCAAGTTGCAGTCGTTATCGGTGGTGGCAATATCTTTCGTGGCGTAGCACCAGCAGCGGAAGGCATGGATAGAGCAACCGCTGACTACATGGGTATGTTAGCGACTGTAATGAACGCGATGGCACTACAAGATGCAATGAAAAATATTGGCCTCAATGCGCGCGTGCAATCAGCATTGAGCATTGAGCAAGTAGCAGAGCCGTATATACGCGGTAAAGCTATTCGTTACTTAGAAGAAGGACGCGTTGTGATTTTTGGCGCAGGTACCGGCAACCCATTCTTCACGACAGATACTGCAGCTGCGCTACGTGGCATGGAGATTAATGCTGAAATCGTGATTAAAGCCACTAAAGTTGATGGTGTGTACACAGACGATCCTAAAACTAACCCAGAAGCGATGCGCTACAAAACCATTAGCTTTGATGAGGCAATTTCTAAAAACCTTAAAGTGATGGATGCGACAGCATTGACCTTATGTCGCGATCAGAAGTTACCTATCTCTGTATTTAGCATCTTTAAACAAGGTGCCTTGAAAAAAGTGGTGATGGGTGAAGATGAAGGCACGATGGTATTGCCATAATATACGTATTCCATATGTGCTAATGCATAGGGCATATGACTTTTCTATGAATGTAATATTGTTCTATTCTAAATATAGAGTAAAAGTTAACAAATAAATCAGTTTGAAGCATTAAGCTGCGTTGGAGAAATAAATGTTAGAAGATGTGAAAAAAAATGCCGATCTAAAAATGCAAAAGTCATTAGAGTCATTAAAAAATGACTTGGCTAAAGTGCGTACTGGCCGTGCGCATGTTGGTTTGTTAGATCACGTAATGGTTGAGTATTACGGCTCAATGGTTGCGGTGAACCAAGTTGCTAACGTTAACTTGGGTGATGCGCGTACTATCAATGTACAGCCATATGAAAAAAATATGATTGCTAAAGTAGAAAAAGCGATTCGTGACAGTGACTTAGGTTTGAATCCAGCAACCAATGGCGATTTGATTCGTGTGCCTATGCCAATGCTTACGGAAGAGCGTCGCCGTGATTTAACAAAAATCGTGCGTACAGAAGGCGAAAGCGCCAAGGTAGCTATACGCAATGTGCGTCGCGATGCGAATGATGCTCTTAAAAAACTAGTGAAAGATAAAGCGATTTCTGAAGATGACGAGCGTCGTGCACAAGATGATGTGCAGAAATCAACAGATAAAGCAGTTGCCGAAGTTGATAAGATGCTGCAGGTCAAAGAAACAGATTTAATGGCGGTTTAATCGTAAAAATGGTGAATACATTGGCACGCTTTAATAGCACTTTCTTTATGCACTTAGTCTTGGGGCATTAATTGGCTTTATTCTCAAGTGCTACACAACGCGTACCTCCAGTTGCAGAGGTGCCTAAGCATGTCGCAGTCATTATGGATGGCAATGGGCGTTGGGCGCGCAAGCGCTTTTTACCCCGAATCGCCGGCCATAAGCGTGGCGTAGAGACTGTTCGCGACATAGTGAAGCAATGTATAGAGCTTAAAGTGGGGTACCTCACTTTATTTGCGTTTAGCAGTGAAAACTGGCGTCGCCCACCTGAAGAGGTTTCTTTCTTGATGTCACTGTTCATGGAGGCGCTTAAACGTGAAGTCACTAAGCTACACCAAAACAACATTAAGCTCATCATGATCGGTGACCGTAGCCGTTTTGATGCTGGTCTGATTGAAAAGATTGAAGCATCAGAACAGTTGACTGCAAACAACACAGGTTTGGTATTAACGATTGCTGCAAACTACGGTGGGCGCTGGGATGTACTACAGGCCGTCAATAAAATGGAAAAGGCCGAGCCTGAACTAGCTGGTGCTTACGATGAAACCCATCTCACGCCTTATTTATCAATGAGCTATGCGCCAGAGCCTGACTTATTCATACGCACTGGTGGTGAAAAACGCATTAGCAATTTTCTTTTGTGGCAATTGGCTTACACTGAGCTCTATTTTACCGATACACTGTGGCCAGACTTCAATGAAACTGCGTTTAACGCGGCGATTCAATCTTATCAGCAACGTGAGCGCCGTTTTGGGCGCACTAGCGAACAACTTTCAGAGCCAACTCGTTAAAGCTCACTCAAACTCTAATTACTAAATGATATAAAAATGCTAAGAACCCGAGTGATTACCGCAATATTGTTGGTTACAGGTCTATTATTGACTGTATTTTTAGCCTCTAAACAAGTATGGGCGATAGTGACGCTTGGGATATCGCTACTTGCTGTCACTGAGTGGACGCATCTTATTAAACTTAGCCGTACACAGTCTTTCGCCTATGTGGCGATTACAGCGCTTACAGGTGTTTGCATACTATCGCTACAATATACAGCATTCGCATCATATCAAACCGACCTTGAACTGAGCCTATTAAGCCTTTCTGCATTGTTTTGGGTTGTGATGGCGCCTTTGTGGCTAAGTCAACGTAAAGCTTGTCAACACCGCTTCATAATGGGCGTTTTAGGGGTTCTGCTGATTAGTGCTACATGGATCGCGTTAGTAGGGCTGCATACAATCAACCCTTGGCTGTTAATTGGCGTAATAGCAACAGTAAGCTTGGCGGATAGTGCAGCATATTTTGCTGGTAAACGCTTTGGCCGACATAAATTAGCGCCCAATATTAGCCCAGGAAAAACATGGGAGGGTGTGTTGGGCGCGCTTGCGGCAGTGACTGTTTACGGTGCTCTTCTTTGTTATTATCAGCAAATCAGCCTTTGGTTAGTTGTAGCCCTGTGGTTAGTGGTTTTATTTAGCGTGATGGGTGATTTGGTTGAATCTTTAATGAAGCGCCAAGCTGGATTAAAAGATAGTGGTCAGTTGCTACCAGGGCATGGTGGTATTTTAGACAGGATTGATGGATTTATTCCAACATTGCCAATGATATTGCTCGCTATTTCTCTTTTACATTTCTCGGGGTTTAATGTGCATGGTTAGTGTGTCGTCAGTTGAAGGTGTGGATTTAAACACACAAAATAAGATACAGCAGGTAACGATACTTGGCGCAACTGGCACAATCGGAACACAAACTTTAGATGTGATTAGCCAACATTCAGAGCGTTTTGGGGTGTTTGCGTTGACAGCCAGCACCAATGCACAAGGCCTATTTGAGTTGTGCGTAAAGTATAAACCCCGCTATGCAGTCTTGCTGTCTCCGGTAGCGGCTTTAACCTTGGAAACCCAACTTAAAGATGCAGGGGTTGCAACAACGGTACTGCAAGGGGAGGATGCACTCAGTGAGGTTGCATCGCATCAGGACGTTGACGTAGTCATGGCTGCAATTGTAGGTGCAGCTGGCTTGCACCCTGCGATGGCAGCGGCAAGAACCGGTAAACGTATTTTATTAGCAAATAAAGAAACCTTAGTCATGGCAGGCAACTTGTTTATGCAAGCCGTGATTGATGGTGGCGCAACGCTCTTGCCTATCGATAGTGAGCATAATGCGATTTTCCAAGTCATGCCATATCAACGCACTAGAGTATTAGCAGACATGGGGGTGAAGCGCATTTTGCTTACGGCCTCAGGTGGCCCATTTCGCAATGCCAGTATAGAACAGTTGCGCAACGTAACACGTGCGCAAGCCTTGAACCATCCAAATTGGGTGATGGGACCAAAAATCACCATTGACTCTGCCACTATGATGAATAAAGGGTTAGAGGTGATTGAGGCGCATTGGTTATTCAATGCAACCTCTGCACAGATTGAGGTGGTTGTACATCCGCAAAGCGTTATACATTCGATGGTTGAATACAATGACGGTAGCGTACTGGCCCAGTTAGGCAATCCAGATATGCGCACGCCAATTGCTTATGGTTTGGGTTATCCGGACCGCTTAGTGAGTGGTGTAAGTAGTTTAGATTTGTTGAAAATTGGGCGGCTAGATTTCTGTGCGCCAGACCAAACCATGTTCCCTTGTTTACGCTTGGCTTATGAAGCCTTGGATGCAGGCGGTACCGCACCTGCCATCCTCAATGCAGCAAATGAAGTTGCGGTTGAAGCGTTTCTTGCCGACCAAATTGGGTTTATGGAGATACCAGCACTCATTGAGTCTGTATTGAGCAAATCTAATATCGAAGCGGTGATTTCAATACCGCAGTTGGTTGATGTGGATGCCACTGCTAGGCGCGTTGCAAAACATTGGTTAACCAGCTCAGCAGGCACCCATTAAGCACATGTTGCATTTTAATCTACATAAACTGACCCTATGCTAACAACCCTCGCTTTTATACTGACTATCGGCATTGTGGTCACTGTGCACGAGTATGGCCACTTTCAAGTTGCTAGGTGGTGTGGCGTAAAGGTGCTTAAATTTTCTATCGGCTTTGGTCAGCCACTCTGGAGTAGAAAGTTTGGTAAAGATCAAACCGAATATGTGATTGCAGCGATTCCACTAGGTGGATACGTGAAAATGCTCGGGGAGGGGCCACTATCTGAGGCATCGCAGACTAGCGATCAGGAGATGTCGCGCGCGCTAAATAGGCAGAGTGTAGGCAAACGTATGGCTATCGTATTAGCTGGACCATTTGCCAACTTGTTACTTGCAATCTTTCTGTACTGGGTTTTATTCATGGCTGGTGTTGTCGGAATCAAACCAGTCGTCGGCAAGCTAGTAGAAAACAGCCCTGCAGCTCAGCAGAACCTACAAGCTGGTGAAGTTATTCAAAACATCAATCAGCAAAGCGTAGTTAGCTGGCAAGATGCGCGTTGGGTGTTGTTAAAGGAGTCGCTCAAAAAGACTGCTATTGAAGTGCAAACGGTTAATCCACAAAATGAAATCAAGTCTTACCATCTCAATGTATCAAACATTAATCTAGAAGATGAGAAACAAGACGTATTGGAAAAAATCGGATTTGTGGTTGCAATGCCTGTCATCCCAGCTGAAATTGGAGAGGTGGCTGCAGGCAGCCCTGCAGAGAAAGCAGGGTTAAAAACTAAAGATTTAGTGCTGGAGCTCAACCAAGTAAACGTAAGTGATTGGGAAGCCTTCGTTAAAGAAGTTAGAGCGCATCCTGAAGTGCCGATGACATTAGTTGTGCAACGTAACGGTCAGCCAATTAAGCTTAATGTCACACCTGAAGCGATTGAGGAAAAAGGCGAAAAAATAGGCCGTATTGGTGCTGGCTTTAATATGCCACAGAGTGAGTTAGACAAATTATTCATCACAACGCATTATTCAGCTCCTAGTGCATTGTTAAAAGCGGTAGAGAAAACATGGGATACCGCTACATTTAGCTTGAAGATGCTCGGTAATATGGTGCTAGGTAATGTATCTTGGAAGGGCATGAGTGGCCCTGTTACTATTGCCAGTTATGCAGGGCAAAGTGCAAATATGGGTGTTAAAGCCTTTATAGGCTTCCTTGCGCTGATCAGTATTAGCATCGGCGTGCTCAATCTCTTACCGATTCCCATATTAGATGGTGGGCATTTCATGTATTATATGGTTGAATTTTTTACAGGGCGCCCTGTATCTGAAGCCGTCATGAATGTAGGGCAAAGAATAGGCGTGCTGATTCTCGCATTTATGATGGTTTTAGCGTTTTATAACGATATAAATAGATTAATAACAGGCTGATTGAATGGCAATTCAAAATTTGAAACACCCTAAATTAAAACTTAAATCTATGTTATTGCTTGTCTCTAGCTTATATGCTGGTTCAGTGATGGCACTTGAACCATTTCAAGTTAAAGATATTAGAGTAGAAGGCATTCAGAGAACAGAAGCTGGTACTGTGTTTAGTCACTTGCCTGTTAAAGTCGGTGAGATTATGGACGATGATCTCGCATCGCAAGCGATTAAGTCTCTATATAGCACTGGTTTTTTCAAAGATGTACGAATTGAAGCCGAAAATAATGTGCTAATTGTCACAGTGCAGGAGCGTGCCGCCATTGCGCAAATTGAGTTCAGCGGTAATAAGTCATTCCCAACGGACAAAATGAAAGAGGGCCTAAAGCAAGTTGGTATTGCTGAGAGTCAAATCTTTGATAAGTCACAACTAGACCGCGCAGAGCAGGAAATTAAACGCCAATATTTATCGCAAGGTAAATATGGCGCTACTGTGAAAACTGTAGTGACGCCATTAGAGCGCAATCGTGTGGCAGTACGTTTTGATATTGAAGAGGGTGCTGTTTCTAAAATTCGCGATATTAATATCGTTGGTAACAAAGCCTATACCATTGAAGATCTTCGAGCACAGTTTTTACTAACAACACCCAATTGGATGAGTTGGTGGAATAAAGATGACCAATACTCCAAACAAAAGTTAAATGCCGATTTAGAAACCTTACGCTCGTTTTACATGAACCAAGGCTATCTTGAGTTTAATATTGACTCAACGCAGGTTTCAATTACCCCGGATAAAAAAGACATCTACATCACCATCAATATTACTGAAGGCGAAAAATACACCATTTCAGAGGTGAAGTTAGCCGGTGAAACCTTGGTGCCTGAAGATGAGCTGCGTCAATTGATTCAAGTACAGGCGGGAGATACGTTCAGCCGTGAAAAAGTGACACAAACGAGCAAAGCGATTAGTGACAGATTAAGTAATGATGGTTATGCATTCTCAAATGTGAATCCAGTACCGGATATCAACAAAGAAAAACACACCGCTGCATTTACCTTTTTTGTTGACCCAGGCAAGCGCGTATATGTAAGACGCATCAATGTGGTAGGCAACACACGTACCCGCGATGAAGTAATTCGTCGTGAAGTGCGTCAACTGGAATCTGCCTGGTATGCGTCTAATAAAATTAACCGCTCAAAAGAGCGTATTACACGTACCGACTTTTTCTCTGATGTCAATGTAGAAACCCCCGCCGTAGCTGGTACTGCTGATCAGGTTGATTTGAATATTAGCGTGACAGAAAAATCTACGGGTAGCGTGCAGTTTGGTGCGGGTTTGTCTAGTAACGAAGGTGTGGTTTTCGGTATTACTGTCAATCAAAACAACTTCCTAGGTACGGGTAACCGTGTCAGCGCGCAGGTGAATACTGGTAAAGTTAATACGACTTACTCACTTTCTTACACCGACCCTTATTTCACACCTGATGGCGTAAGTCGCGGTATCGACTTATATCGTCGTGATGTTAATACCAGTTCGCTAAACATTGGTACTTACAACACCTCATCATATGGTGGCGGCGTTAGATTTGGTATCCCATTAAATGAGCGTGATGGTATTAACTTTGGCCTTGCTGCTGACTTCACATCAGTGGACTTGACCTCTCAAAGCCCGCAGCAATATAAAGACTTCTGCGAAAAAGCGAGCGGTTGTACCAGTAACTCTATTGTCGCAAGCGCAGGCTGGACACATGACTCTAGAGATAGCATCATGTTTACCACCAAAGGTGTATTGCAAAGACTGTCTGGAGAAGTTTCTATCCCAGTACTTGATTTAGAGTACTACAAAATTGACTATAAGCATGCATGGTTTAAAGAATTGTTTACTGGCTACACCTTGATGTTAAACGGTGAGATTGGCTATGCTGACTCATACGGCAATAAAAACTATCCATTCTTTAAAAACTTTTACATGGGTGGCGTAAACTCTGTCAGAGGTTATACCAATGGCTCATTGGGGCCACGTGGTATCGACTCTACAACCGGTAACGATTTTGCTTTAGGTGGCACAAAACGTATGTTGGGTAATGCCGAGTTGTATATTCCAATTCCAGGCTTAAAAGACTCGAAACAATTCAGAATGAGTGCATTTGCGGATGCCGGTAATGTGTTTGGTGTTAATGATTCTTATGATTTTGGTGAGTTGCGTTATTCAACTGGTTTAGGTTTAAGCTGGGTATCGCCGTTTGGTCCGTTGAAATTAGTATTTGCTAAGCCATTAAATAGTAAGTCTGGTGATAATACGCAGACCATTCAGTTCCAGCTGGGTCAACAGTTCTAGAGAGTTTATACATAATTGTATCGAATAAGGGCACTAGCCGCTTATTCGATTAGATGTCTTATGGCATAATGATGCACACATGTGTAGTACAGCGTTAGGAGAAATTAATTGAGTCAGTTTTTAAAAAGTTTATTAGTTGCAAGCTTAATCACATTCGCAGCAAGTGCTCAATCAGCTGAATTAAAAGTTGGTTATGTACAAGTGGATAAAATCCTGCAAGATGCTCCACAAACAGCTGAGAGTGGTAAGAAATTAGAAAAAGAATTTAGCCCTCGCTCACAAGAGCTTGAGCGTATGGCTAAACAGATTAAAGATATTGAAACAGTGTTAGACAAAGAAGGCTTAACGCTTTCTGAATCTGAACGTCGCACTAAAGAGCGCGATGCACAAAATATTAAAATTGAATTCCAACGTAAACAACGTGAGTTACGTGAAGATATCAACTTACGTAAAAATGAAGAACTAGGGTCTTTGCAAGACCGTATCAACAAAGCAGTTCAATCAGTATCTGAAGCTGAAGGTTATGATTTAGTGGTGTACAGCGGTGTTGCTTACGCTAGTAAAAAAATTGACATTACAGACAAAGTATTAAAATTGCTTGGTAAGAAATAAGCAGTTTGTTTGATAACGTTATATTTTCGAGCTAAGTATGGGTCAGCAATATTCACTTAACGATATTGTTAATGCGCTAGGTGGTCATGTTGTAGGTGATGGCAGTGTTTTAATCAGTAGGGTGTCTTCTATTGCCAATGCACAAGCAGGCTCTATTAGCTTCTTTAATGATGGTAAGTATCAAAAAGCACTGGCTGCAAGTAACGCTAGTGCTTTTATCATGAAAGAAGCACATGCCAGCCTCACGACACAACCAAAAATTATCGTCGATAACCCTTATTCGTACTTTGCAAAACTATCTGCCTTTCTAAATCCGTTAGCCGTCGTGCCTACTGGCGTGCATGAAACTGCCGTCATCCACTCGTCGGCTCAAATCCCAGCCTCTTGTAGTATTGGCCCACTAGTTGTTATTGGGGAAAATGTTACGCTAGGTGAGCATGTGGTTATCACTAGTGGCTGCGTGATTGAAAATGATGTGAAGATCGCAGCAAGAACGCGCTTAGAACCTAATGTCGTGATTAAACACCATTGCGAGATTGGTGAGAACTGCCATATATTTTCAGGCGTGATTATTGGCTCTGATGGATTTGGCTATGCTGAAGAAGCTGGTAAATGGCTTAAAATACCGCAAGTAGGGCGCGTGGTTATTCATGCTAATGTAGATATTGGTGCGAATACTACGATTGACCGCGGTGCGATTGATGACACCATTATAGAAGAGGGCGTTAAGCTCGATAACTTAATTCAAATTGGGCATAACTGTGTCATCGGTGCGCATACTGCGATTGCAGGTTGCGTTGGAGTGGCAGGTAGCGCACGTATAGGCAAGCACTGTAAAATAGGTGGTGCAGCCATGATACTCGGGCATTTGGAGATAGCCGATCATGTCACAGTTTCATCTGGTAGCATGATTACGCGCTCCTTGATGACGGCTGATACATACACTGCACTCATGCCTTTTCAAACACATAAAGCATGGCTAAACACAGCGGCAAAGATTCGTCACTTAGATGATTTTGCGGCAAGAATTAAACAACTTGAAAATGAAATTGCTTTGTTAAAAACAAAGTAATTGGCAGATTTCACAGATTAACAATAAAACTCTTTAAAAGAAGTAAACCGAGATTAATATGACTAATAATGCAACCGCTACTACTAGTATGGATATTCATGAAATTTTAGAGCATTTGCCGCATCGTTATCCATTTGTATTGGTTGATCGCGTGCTATCTCTGGAGTTAGGTAAGGAAATCACAGCCATTAAAAATGTCAGTGTGAATGAGCCTTACTTTCCTGGGCACTTCCCATATCACCCAGTAATGCCTGGCGTTTTGATTGTTGAGGCTATGGCACAAGCTGCTGCGATATTATCGTTCAAGACCATGGACACTAAACCTACCGATGATTCTGTATATTACTTTGCAGGCATTGATAGCGCACGCTTTAAAAAGCCGGTATCGCCAGGTGATCAAATTGTACTAAATGTAAAAATTGACCGCATTCTAAAAGGTATTTGGAAATACTCAGGCGTTGCCACTGTAGATGGTACCGTTGTGGCTGAAGCGCAAATGATGTGCATATTAAAAGCAATTGAAAAATAAGCTATTAATAAGCACCATATCGCATACAAAGAATAAGTGAAGTCAAAATGCATACTGCAAAAATTCATCCAACCGCCATCATTGATGCCTCAGCAGAACTGGATTCCAGCGTTGAAGTAGGGGCATATTCTGTGATTGGGCCGCATGTAAAAATTGATGCAGGCACACGCGTTGCTAGCCATGTTGCAATTAATGGCCCAACCACTATTGGCAAAAATAACCAGATTTTTCAGTACTCATCACTAGGTGAGGCGCCGCAGGATAAGAAGTATAAAGGTGAGCCAACTCTGCTGGAGATTGGCGATAACAATACTATTCGCGAGTTTTGCACTTTTAACCGCGGTACGGTGCAAGATAAGGGCACGACTAAAATCGGTAACGATAACTGGATTATGGCCTACGTGCATATTGCACATGACTGCCAGGTTGGTAACCATACCATTTTAGCGAACAACTCATCGCTTGCTGGTCACGTGGATATGGATGACTATGCGATCTTAGGTGGCTTCACCTTGGTGCATCAGTTCTGCAAAATTGGCTCACATGTCATTACAGCAGTAGGTTCTGTGGTATTTAAAGACATCCCACCCTATGTGACGGCGGCTGGTTACGATGCAAAACCCCACGGCATTAACTCTGAAGGCCTCAAGCGCCGTGGTTTTTCACCTGAGAGTATTTTGCAGATTAAACGAGCATATAAAACGCTTTATCGCAAAGGCTTAACTTTAGAAGAGGCTAAAGTGGAGCTAGAAGCCATGTTATCAAAAACACCAGAGATCGGGCTTTTGACTGATTTTCTGAATGTATCTACTCGCGGCATTGTCCGTTAATCGCGTCATATGGTTAGAATTGGCATCGTGGCTGGAGAAGCCTCAGGTGATCTACTTGGTAGTCACCTGATACAAGCACTTAAACAAAAAAATCCAGATATAGAGTTTGTCGGTATCGCTGGGCCTAAAATGATTAGCGAAGGCGCTAAATCACTTTACCCGATTGAGCGACTGTCAGTACGTGGTTACCTTGAGGTAATTAAGCACTTATGGGGCTTACTAAAGCTACGTCGCGAATTACTCAATCATTTTTTAAGTAATCCCCCTGACTTGTTTATTGGTATCGATGCGCCAGATTTCAATTTTTGGCTAGAGAGAAAGCTTAAAAATAAAGGGGTTAAAACGATTCATTATGTGAGCCCATCTATTTGGGCTTGGCGTAAGAATCGCATCAATAAGATTAAGAAGTCAGTTCACCAAGTTTTGGCACTGTTTCCTTTTGAGCCAGCTTTATACAAAGAGAAGGGCGTCCCTGTCGCCTATGTCGGGCACCCTTTAGCCGACATCTTGCCAATTGAACCTGATGTTGCAGGCGCGCGCGAAATTTTAAAATTAGATGCAAATGCATTAATTGTTGCGATGTTGCCGGGTAGTCGCCAAAGCGAAGTACAACAACATGCAGATTTGTTTGTGCAAACAGCTAAGCAGATTTACGCACAGCAACCTAACTCTATATTTTTAGTGCCATTAATTACACGTGAAACACGCAGTATTTTTGAGTTGGCTATTTTTAATGAGCCTGAGGCCTTGCCAATTCAACTATTGTTTGGTCACGCACATGATGCAATGGAGGCCGCGAATGTGGTCATTGTTGCATCGGGTACAGCAACACTTGAGGCGGCCTTGCTTAAAAAGCCAATGGTGATTACTTACCGCATGTCTAACCTGAGCTGGCAGTTGCTTAAACGTATGCGCTTGCAGCCCTACGTAGGTTTACCCAATATCCTGGCCGAAAAATTTGTGGTGCCAGAGTTACTGCAAGATGACGCAACTGCTGAAAAAATTGCTCAAGCAGCGTTAGATCTAGTCAATGATAAAGAAAAGCTTGCGGCGATTAAAAGTGAATTTACTGACATTCATTACCAATTAAAGCAAAATACAGCTGAAAAAGCGGCTATTGCCGTACTTTCACATTTGAAATGAGTCAAGTTCATTTAATCTGCGGTGTAGACGAAGCAGGGCGTGGGCCTCTAGCTGGCGCTGTGTATGCAGCTGCTGTAGTACTTAATCCAGAAAAACCAATTCAAGGCTTAGCTGACTCCAAAAAACTAAGTGAAAAAAAGCGTGATGCGTTGGCACTTGAAATTAAATCACATGCTTTAGCATGGGGCATTGCCTATAGTACGGTAGAGGAAATTGACCAGATTAATATATTGCAAGCAAGTTTGCTGGCAATGAAGCGCGCCGTTGAATTGATACAAGTTAGTTTAGTTGATATGCAGCCAATGCAGTTGCTGGTGCAGGTAGATGGTAACCAATGCCCTAAAATCAGCTTACCGTGTGAGGCTATCGTTAAGGGCGATAGCAAAGTGCAGGCAATTTCTGCAGCATCAATTTTGGCTAAAACTGCACGAGATGCAGCACTGTATGAATTAGACCAGCAGTATCCTATGTATGGATTTGCACAACACAAGGGCTATCCCACAGCCGCACATATGGCACTATTGCGCGAGCATGGTGTTTCACCTGTACATCGGCGCAGCTATGCGCCAGTGAAGGCCCTCATTCAAGCCAATTAAGCTAACAGTAAGAACACTGTTGGTTTTTTATGCAAATCTGGCAACGCCGATGCTTTCCATTCTTTCACACGCTTTGTGATAATTAACTCATCACTGCAGCTAATATTGCAGGCGATACATAGCCTAGTTTCGCCACTGCATGTGCTAAGTATATCTTCAAGCATATGCTGGTTACGGTAAGGTGTTTCGATAAAAATCTGCGTTTCTTGCAGCTTGGAGCGTTTTTCAATTTCTTTAAGCTGAATAACGCGTGCGGCTTTATCGCTAGGTAGGTAGCCTAAAAAGGTAAAGCGCTGCCCATTTAGGCCACTTGCCATTAAGCTGAGTAGAATAGAAGAGGGGCCGACCAGCGGAGTAACACGAATCCCTTTTTGGTGTGCAAGTGCAGCAAGCTTTGCGCCGGGGTCGGCAATACCAGGGCAGCCAGCCTCGCTCATTAAGCCTACGTCTTTACCTGCGATGAGTGAGTTCAGTAATGCGGGCAACTCTTTATCACTCGTGTGCTCATTTAATGGTTTAAGCACAAGGTCACGTATAGGCTTGCTATGTTTAATGGTACTTAAGAAATGACGTGCAGTTTTCTCATTCTCCACAATAAATTCATCTAACTGCTGCGCGATACTCACCACCTCTGTTGGCAGCACCTTTGTGATGTTGTCTTCCCCTAAGGTGACTGGGATAAAATAGAGTGTTCCTGCTTTTTGATTAATCATTAATATTTCACTTGTACTCGATAACTTAATGTAGCCTTACCTTCTGCAGGTACGTCGATTTTCCACACAGCCGTATTGCTGGTGGCTTTTTGGCTAGGATGGTTTTCTTTGATTATTTTCCAGTCTGCAGGAATCGGTTCTTGTACCGTGACAGAAACACGTTCTTTTTTTGCATTTTTGATAACAATCTCATACGCGCTTTCGAACATACTATTCCCCTTAGCTGGACGTGGTAAGGTTTTGAAGTCAGATTGCTTTTTATCCGCTGTTACATCAAATGCTTCACCAAGCTTAAGACGTACTGTTTCATTTTTAGGTGTATGGTCGATACGGTCTTCACCTACAAATTGTGCATTCCCTAAGCTATCTTTTTTATAGACGCGCATCACACCTTTAGGCAAAGGGATGCCTAATTTTGCAGCTTCTTTGTTATCAAAATCTACAAATACGCCAACTTTTAATTTTTGACCTAAATCGCCATAGCTGGCGTTGTAATAATAGTCAGCACCGCGCAACACTAACTCTTTGCGCGCTGGTACTTGTGATGCAGAAAGCAGGGCCACTTGCTTGGTTTGATTTTCTGCAATCGTGGTTGGCCGATCAAGGCTGTATAAATGGTACTCAAGCAGCGACTCTTCAGCCATAGGCGCCGCAGTGTCAGCCGCCATCTCTAGGCCTTTTCTCATACTCATCGCACGAGGGTAATTATCTTGTACACGGTTAACATCCCCAGCCACTAATTGCAGTTTCGCATTTTGATAACTGGTACCGCTGGTGTTGGTTAGCGTAACCCAGCCAGATAAATCTAAGCTGTCTTCTTTCGGGCTGAGTTCAGCCACATAATCAGCCTTCCAGTCCAAGCCACCAGTTAGGTAACTTAATTCAACTGACTGTTCACCTGCTGTTTTATTATTAAGCTTAGTAATCAGGGTAGGGTGGTCACGTAAATTAACCGGCACATTGTCATACACAATACGCCCAGGCATGCCGGTTTCAATACGATTACCTATTTTCATCACGGTACCGTTGTTTGCAGACAATACAGAAGCTTGTTCGCTGGTTTCTACACCTGTAGCAGGATTGGTACTAATGACTCGTACCATTTTCCCTACATATTTCTCTAGTAGTTTTTGTGGTGTAAGTAAGTCAAAATCAAAGTTTTGTTCTAAAGTATCAAAACTGCCCTTGTGACTAATGCTACGCAATAAAGCTGTTTCTGGCCTGATTTGTGCGCTCACATCACGTAATGCAAGGTTATTTAAACCGCTATTTAATTTAACTTTACGCTGATCTTTAACCAGCGCCAGATTGCCATTGTAGATAGTGACTGCAACGGATTGCTGATCATTTAAGCTACTGGTGATTTCATCTGTATCAGCGGCTATGATATTGCTTGATAAAACGGACAGTACGCACAGTACGATTAATTTATATTGATTAGGCATTACAAACTCCTTCTTGGTGAGAGCGGGTAAATGTGGCAACAATAGATAGCATTTAGTTCATTTATATCACGGACACTTGCTCATGATTCAGCATATTAATCAAAGCAATCAGCGGCAAGCCAATCAGCGCATTCGGGTCTTCACCTGTCATTCTTTCAATAATGGCAATCCCTAGTCCCTCTGATTTGGCGCTGCCTGCACAATGATAAGGCTGTTCTTTTAACAAGTAACTTTCAATTTGCGCATCCGTTAAGTTTCTAAACTGCACGACATAGGGCACAACCGCCGCTTGCATATGCTGCGTTTTTGCGTTGTATAAGCATAATGCACTATGGAAAATAACTTCTCTGCCACGCATCATACGCAGTTGTTTAGTCGCATTGTCGTGATTTAGCGGTTTGCCTAGTTGAATGTTATCTAGGGTGGCTACCTGATCGCACCCAATCACCAGCGCATCTGTATGCGTAGCACCGATTTTGATGGCTTTATCTTGCGCTAATCTTAAAGCTGTTTCTTGAGGTAACTCATTTTCTAGCGGTGTTTCATCTACGTCCGGTGAGATACAGCTAAAAGGAATCTGTAAGCGTGTTAATAACTCACGTCTGTAAATTGAGGAGGAAGCAAGGATTAAGTTATTGTGCATAGTTATTGTGGTAATAAAAAAGCCGACAGTACGTATCCGTCGGCTTAGTCTGTCAATTAAAGTTTGTTAATTAAAACATCTCTTATTCAGGTTGAATTTCAAGTAGAGATTCGTCCGGAGTGACTGTGTCGCCTTTAGCTGCGTGAATAGCCACCACAATACCTGTAGTTGAAGCCTGGATTTCATTTTCCATTTTCATGGCTTCAATCACTAATACGCCATCACCAGCCTTTACTTTGTCGCCAACATTTACCTTAATGGCAACGATAGTACCTGGCATAGAGGTCGTTACATGACCTGGGTGAGAAGGGCGAGGGCGACCGCTACTTGTATTGCTGGCTACTTTTCTTTTACCACCGCTACTTGCGCTACCATCGTTAGAAATCTCAATTTCACTTAAGGTTTCAACAATCACTTCTTCAGCGATACCGTCAATAGACACAAAATAAGGACGTTGCTCTTCACCAGCGTGGCCGCTACCAGTTACATTGATATGGAATGTTTCGCCATGCAATGTCACTTTAAATTCATTTGGTGCAAATCTTGGGCCACTAGATTTAATTGAGTTTTTATCTAGCAACACTTCAGGCACTAATGAACCTGCATTACGCTCTTGTAAATAAGTTTGACCAATATCTGGGAACATTGCATAAGTCAGCACATCTTCTTCAGACTTAGCAAACCGCTCCGCTTCATTGCTTAATCTCGCCATTTCTGGCTTGAGTAAATCGGCTGGTCTGCAGCTAACTACCTCGGCATCACCCACAGCTTGTTGTTTGATTGCCTCGTTAACAGCAGCCGGTGCTTTTCCGTATTGACCTAAGAAGTAGTTTTTAACTTCATTAGTAATTGATTTATAGCGTGCGCCAGTCATCACATTAAGCACAGCTTGCGTGCCTACGATTTGCGATGTTGGTGTCACTAAAGGAGGGTAGCCTAGATCTTCACGTACTCTAGGGATCTCTTGTAGTACTTCATCCATGCGATTAAGTGCACCTTGCTCTTTTAGCTGGTTGGATAAGTTTGAGATCATGCCGCCAGGAATCTGGTTAACCAGAACTCTGGTATCAACGCCTGTAAATTCACTCTCAAACTGCCAGTATTTCTTACGCACATCTCTGAAGTAGGCAGTAATTTCCTGTAGGGCAGCTAAGTCTAAACCTGTGTCGTATTCAGTGCCTTGTAATGCAGCCACTAAACTTTCAGTAGACGAGTGGCTAGCACCTTCACCAAAAGATGAGTTGCAGGTATCAATAATGCTCGCACCGGCCTCAATGCCTTTAAGCAAGCTCATTGCAGACAAGCCTGAAGTAGCATGGCTATGCAATTGAATTGGCAAGCTCACTGCACTACGCAACGCCTTAACCAAATCACCTGTTCCTTGAGGTGTAAGTAAACCAGCCATGTCTTTAATTGCGATTGTGTCGCAACCCATGGTTTCTAATTCTTTTGCTAACTGAACAAAATAGTTAACATCATGTACAGGGCTTGTTGTATAAGCAATTGCACCTTCTGCATGTTTACCTAGTTTTTTAACAGCCTCAACCGAAGTTTGAATGTTACGTAAGTCATTCATTGCGTCAAAAATACGGAAAACATCAACACCGTTATCTGCTGATTTCTGCACAAAAGCACGAACCACATCATCAGAGTAGTGACGGTAACCTAACAAGTTTTGACCACGTAGCAGCATTTTAATGCGGCTGTTAGGTAACGCTTTACGTAATTTAGCTAGGCGCTCCCAAGGGTCTTCTTTTAGAAAACGTACACATGCATCGAATGTTGCACCGCCCCAAGCTTCAAGCGACCAAAAGCCGATAGCATCGAGCTTTGCACAAATTGGTAGCATATCATCAGTGCGCATGCGGGTTGCTATAAGCGATTGGTGACCATCGCGTAAAACTAGTTCAGTAACAGATACTTTTGCCATATTTTTAATCTATCAATCTAAGGTTAAAGTTAATTTTTAATACTCGAAAATCTTGTTAAATACCTTCGTGCGCTGCAATTACCGCTGAAATCGCTGCTGCGATTAATTCTGGCGGAATTTCATTAGCATAGTTTGCTAATTCTGGATGCATCTCTACAAAGCTGGTATTAAACTCGGCAGCCCTAAATTCTGGATGCTTAAGAATCTCTTGATAATAAGGAATTGTAGTTTTTACACCGTAAATAATCATGTCGTCCAATGCACGACGACCACGCTCGATCACGCCTTCCCATGTGAGTGCCCATACCGTCAATTTTGCACACATGGAGTCATAGTATGGCGGTATTTCATAGCCGCTAAATATGGCAGCATCCATACGCACACCCGGACCACCAGGCGCATAGTAACGTGTAATTTTGCCAAAGCTTGGCAAGAATCCATTTTTAGGGTCTTCCGCATTGATACGGAACTCCATCGCATAACCTCTAAAGGACACGTCTTTTTGTTTGTACTGTAAAGGCAGGCCATAAGCCACGCGGATTTGTTCCTGCACAATATCAATACCTGTGATCGTTTCCGTCACGGTATGTTCCACTTGTAAGCGTGTATTCATTTCCATGAAGTAGAACGTATTGTCAGAATCCAGCAAGAACTCAACTGTACCCGCGTTTTCATATCCAACTGCTTTGGCTGCTTTTACTGCCAATCCGCCAATATACTCGCGCTGTGCTTGTGAAAGCTGCGGCGATGGCGCAATTTCAATTAACTTTTGGTTGCGGCGCTGTATTGAACAGTCACGCTCAAATAAGTGGATAGCATTGCCTTGAGAGTCAGCCAGCACCTGCACTTCAATATGACGCGGCGACACCACACACTTTTCAATAAACACTTCAGGTTTACCAAAGGCCTTGCTTGCCTCACTAATCACGCGATCATAATTGCCTAACAGCTCTTTTTCGCTGTCACAACGGCGAATGCCGCGACCACCACCGCCATTTGTTGCTTTAAGCATCACTGGGTAGCCAATTTTGCTGGCAAGTGCGACAGCTTCTTCTAAATCTTTTAAATTACCATTACTACCAGGGGTGCACGGAATACCTGCTTTAGTCATAGCATTACGTGCTTGAATCTTATCGCCCATTTGGCGAATAACGTCAGCATTAGGGCCAATAAATTTAACACCACGACGTTCACAAATCTCTGCTAACTCTGGGTTTTCAGACAAAAAGCCGTAGCCAGGATGTAGCGCGTCGCAACCAGCAGCCACAGCTAGGTTAACAATATTATGTGCATTTAGGTAACCGGCAACAGGGTCTGCACCAATATGATAAGCTTCATCTGCTTTTTTAACATGTAAAGCCTGACGGTCTGCATCTGTGTAAATCGCAACAGATTTGATGCCCATCTCAGAGCATGCGCGCACAATACGTACTGCAATTTCACCGCGGTTAGCAACTAGAATTTTTTTGAACACGTAGGTAAGCCTTAATTTTATTAAATATCGTTACAAAAACAGTGCAATTGTAACATGGGAGCCTTGATTGCTAAATCCCTAGCGCAAATTTAAGCACTAAATTCGGCATGAAAAATCAATTTGGCCACCTAAATAACCACTGAATATCTAAAGCATTACCTACACATTTAATGAGCTCGTTAATACTTTGTCATATGCACTGGGAATTTTTAACCTCTAATGCCCATAATCTAGGATAATTTCATTAAATGTAATTCATCTTAAATTAAAAGCTTAATCATGACCAATCAAAACCTCCTAATTGACAACATGGCTTTTGCAGCCCGTGGCGAACGCCTGCAAGCAAAACTTCCACTTTCCGACTTCCCTAGATTGCACGAATTGATTGCATCTCAGCAAATAAAAGCTACTACGAACACAAAGGCAGTCGATGCGGCAGCACAAGCCGGTGGGATTGAATTTACGTTAGAAGGTGAGAAGAATGTGCTTGGGCAATGCTTCTTGCATTTGACGTTAAATGCAAGCTTGATAACAAGCTGTCAGCGCTGCCTATCCGAAATGCCTTTAACTTTAGCGTTGAACTTTCATTACCTAGTTAGCAGTGTGGATGTGGACGCATTAGAAAATGCTGAGGCGGAGATTGGTGATGATTTCGACATTCAAGAGGTGAGTCAAGCAATGGATGTTAAGTTGCTGATTGAGGATGAAGTGATACTAGCGTTACCAATCGCGCCCGTGCATGAAGGTAATTGCACCCCAGTAGCAATGCAAAGCGGCGAGAAGCCCAACCCATTTGCGGCACTGAAAGGCTTAATTAAATCTTAAAATATATAGTATTGGCTGACAAAACTAATGTTTTGTATTATTATTACGGGTTAGTTATTTAGTGTAATCTTAAATTAGTGATGCGTTGTTCATTTTTACGCGTCGATTTACAAGTAATTGAGATGATGTTTTAATCATTTTATTGGAGTTTATTATGGCAGTTCAGCAAAACAAAAAGACACCTTCAAAGCGCGGTATGCACCGTTCGCACGACTTTTTGACAAATCCACCATTAGCAGTTGAGCCAACTACAGGCGAAACGCACTTGCGTCACCATATTAGTCCTAATGGCTACTACCGTGGCCGTAAAGTATTGCCATCAAAAGGCGAGTAAGCTTACTCGACGAACACGCTCAATAACAGTGTTGGTGTAGATTGAGCTGTTTGGCAGTACAGGAAACATAACGCCGCTCCATTAGCTTGGAGCGGCGTTATGTTTTAATAGTGTACCTATTAATCTTGCTACCAACATGTGGCAATGATGTTCCGATTAAACCCTTACTATTCAAATCGAGTAAAAAGTAATGGATATTACAATTGCAATCGACGCAATGGGTGGTGATCATGGCCCCCACGTCACAGTGCCTGCGGCACTGAAAGCATTGAATGCAGATTCTGAGTTAAATATTGTTTTAGTGGGCTTAAGTGACGTAATTGAGGCTGAACTTAAGGCACATAAAGCTACAGTTAGTCCGCGCCTGCGCATTCATCATGCAACTGAAGTTGTTACTATGGATGAGTCGCCACAAAGCGCTTTAAAGAACAAAAAAGACTCCTCAATGCGAGTTGCCATTAATTTGGTTAAAAGTGGTGAAGCCAACGCCTGCGTCAGTGCAGGCAATACAGGCGCGCTTATGGCAACAGCACGCTTTGTGCTAAAAACCTTACCCGGCATTGATCGCCCGGCAATCGCATCTGCTTTGCCAAGCGAAAAAGGCAATACCTATATGCTGGATTTAGGTGCAAATGCAGACTGTACACCTGAGCATCTTTATCAATTTGCCATCATGGGCGCTATGCTAGTAAGCTGCGTCGAGCACAAAGAACGCCCAACCGTGGGCCTGCTGAATATTGGATCAGAAGATATTAAAGGTAATGAAGTGGTTAAGCAGGCTGGCGAACTGCTAAAGGCCAGCCACTTAAACTTTTATGGTAATGTTGAAGGTGACGACATATTTAAGGGAACGACCGATTTAGTCGTGTGCGATGGTTTTGTGGGTAATGTCTCACTAAAAACCACAGAGGGCTTAGCTCATATGATGGGCAAGTTCTTAACTCAAGAATTCAAAAAGAGCTGGCTAACCAAATTAATGGCACTTTGTGCAATGCCAGTACTCAAAGCTTTTAAAAATCGCTTAGACCCACGTCGTTACAATGGTGCAAGTTTCTTAGGTTTACGCGGCATTGTGGTTAAAAGTCACGGCGGTGCAGATCAGGTGGCTTATTTCTCTGCGATTCATGTGGCAATAGAGGAAGCGCGTAGCGGAGTATTGCGCCGCATTACCGAACAGCTAGAAATTGAACATTTACAACCAAGTGTGGCTGTAAAAAACTCTCAGGACATGCAATGATATTTTCTCGTATAGCAGGCACCGGTAGCTATTTACCAAGCAAAATACTTACCAATGCTGATTTGGAGCATATGGTAGATACTACCGATGAATGGATTTTTACACGCACCGGCATACGCGAGCGTCATATTGCTGCGGAAGGTGAGTTTACAAGCGACCTAGCTCTGCAGGCAGCTAAAAATGCAATAGCAAGCGCTGGTGTGAGCCAAAATGATATTGATTTGATTATTGTTGCAACAGCTACGCCAGATAAAATTTTTCCTAGCGTAGCAACCATGGTGCAAAAAAAGCTTGAAATATCAGGTTGCCCAGCATTTGATATTCAGGCAGTTTGCAGCGGGTTTGTGTACGCACTGACCACAGCAGATAACTTTATTAAAGCTGGCAGCGCCAAATGTGCGTTAGTTATAGGTGCGGAAACGTTTTCACGCATCACCGACTATACTGATAGAGGCAATTGCATTCTGTGGGGTGATGGTGCTGGTGCAGTTATCCTGCAAGCATCGAGTGAGCAGGGGGTTATTTCTACCCATTTGCACGCAGATGGTCGTTACGAAAATATGCTGCACGTACCACGTAATACCGACAAGCCTGACGCCATTATTATGGAAGGTAACGCTGTATTTAAAATGGCAGTTAACACCTTGGATCAGATTGTTGATGAAACGCTTGCGGCCAACAATATGCAAAAATCAGATATTGATTGGCTAGTGCCGCATCAAGCCAATATTCGCATATTGCAGGCGACTGCTAAAAAGTTAGACATGAGCATGGATCGTGTAGTGGTGACCGTGGATAAGCACGGCAACACCTCTGCCGCATCGATTCCGTTAGCGCTGGATACGGCAGTCAAAGACGGCCGCATTAAACGCGGCGACATCATATTAATGGAAGCTTTTGGTGGTGGATTCACCTGGGGTTCTGCATTAATTAAGTATTAATATTCAATTAACTATATAGATAATATAAAGTAATTTATGAAAAAAACAGCATTCTTTTTTCCAGGGCAAGGCTCACAGTCTGTAGGCATGATGAGCGGCTTTGGCGATAATCAAATCATCCGCGACACATTTCAAGAGGCATCTGATATTTTGGGTGTGGATTTGTGGGCAATGGCAACTGAAGCCAATGAGCTGATTAACGAAACTACTAATACTCAGCCTATTATGCTAACAGCAGGCGTAGCCGCTTGGCGAGCATGGCAGGCTGTATCCGACCAAATGCCAACAGTGGTGGCAGGGCATAGCTTGGGTGAGTACACAGCATTAGTGGCAGCTGGTGCATTATCATTTAAAGATGCATTGCCGCTAGTAAGGTATCGCGCGGAAGTCATGCAAAGCGCCGTGCCTGCTGGCGTGGGTGCGATGGCTGCAATCTTAGGCTTAGATGATGATGCGGTGCGCGCCGTCTGTACTGAAGCTGCGCAGGGTGAGGTTCTGGAAGCTGTTAACTTAAACTCGCCAGGACAAGTGGTGATTGCAGGCAATAAAGCTGCTGTAGAGCGCGGTATGGAAGCGGCGAAGGCTAAAGGTGCTAAGCGTGCACTAGCTTTACCAGTAAGCGTGCCATCTCATTGTGCGCTAATGCGTCCAGCCGCGCTTAAACTGGCAGACTATTTAGTTAACGTGGCGATTAATGCGCCGTTAATTCCTGTAGTACACAATGCCGATGTCGTGGCTTACAATGACGGTGATAAAATAAAAGATGCACTAGTACGCCAATTGTATAGCCCAGTACGCTGGGTTGAAACCGTACAGCATATCGCTGCGCAAGGCGTTGTACAATCTGCGGAATGTGGTCCAGGAAAAGTATTGGCAGGGTTGACTAAACGCATTGTTGCGGAGTTGCCATGCGTTGCATTAACAAGTAATGACGCATTACTTGAGCTTAAAAATACACTTTAGAAAATACACTTTAAAAATTATAAGAGGTCGCTTATGTTAGCTGGTCAAATTGCATTAATCACAGGCGCAAGCCGCGGCATTGGTGCTGCAATTGCTTTAGAGTTAGGTAAGCAAGGCGCTATCGTCATTGGTACAGCAACTTCTGACAAAGGCGCATCAGCCATTAGTGAGACATTGACTGCAGCCGGCATTAAAGGCGAGGGCATGGCTTTAGATGTGAATGATGCTGCGCAAGTAGAAGCTACGCTAAAAGCCATTGGTGAAAAATACGGTGATGTTAGCGTGCTGGTTAACAACGCAGGTATCACGCGCGACACCTTACTTATGCGCATGAAAGACGATGACTGGGATGCGGTTATTAGCACCAATTTGACTTCAGTATTCCGCATGAGTCAGGCTGTGTTGCGCCCAATGATGAAAGCGCGTGCAGGACGCATTATTAGTATTTCGTCAGTAGTTGGCCATATGGGTAATGCAGGTCAAACTAATTATGCCGCAGCTAAAGCTGGTATGACTGGTTTCACAAAATCCTTGGCTGCCGAGGTCGGTAGCCGTGGAATTACTGTAAACTGCGTAGCTCCAGGTTTTATTGAAACGGATATGACAGCAGAGCTGTCTGAAGATATCACCAATAAAATGCTTGCACGTATCCCAGCTGGGCGTTTAGGGTCTGTGAAAGAGATTGCAGCTACTGTTGCGTTCTTGGCTTCACCTAATGCGGCCTATATTACGGGTGAAACCATCCACGTAAACGGCGGGATGTTGATGGTTTAATGGTCTTTTTATATAAAAGCACCATTAGATTCGCTATCAGTTGATTAAGTTTTTTGTATTATTGTTGAGTTTTGGTAGAATGTTGCCTTAGCTGAACTATTTTTTATATTTAAGCTATTTTTTATATTAAGGGGTATTTAGATGTCTGACATCGAACAACGTGTTAAAAAAATTGTTGCTGAACAACTAGGTGCAAATGAAGCTGATGTTAAAAATGCATCATCATTTGTAGATGATTTAGGTGCTGATTCACTAGACACAGTGGAGTTGGTAATGGCGCTAGAAGAAGAATTTGACTGCGAAATCCCTGATGAAGAAGCAGAAAAAATCACTACAGTTCAATTAGCGATTGATTACATCAATACTAACCTCAAATAAATTCACAATTAGGCAGTTTGCTCGTTCAGGGCTTACTGCCTTTTGCCTTTTTGTTTCTTAATCCCAGTCTGCCAGTGTTTTTAGAGGAGACTCTAGATTCACCGGATAAGTTTTATCTTAAGACCGAGGGAAGGCAGAAACCGAGATAGTCCTGTTGTACATTGCTAGTTGTACAGTTTAAGTTGCGAGCAACTTGCAGCAATTTAATGCACTTAGTAAAGAATTCTTAGAGGTATCCTGTATGTCTAAACGTAGAGTGGTAGTTACTGGTCTTGGCGTTGTATCACCTGTAGGTATTGGTGTTAAAACCGCTTGGGATAATCTTGTTGCTGGTAAATCCGGCATTACACAAATTACTAAATTTGACACGAGCGCATTTGCATCGACAATCGCAGGCGAGGTCAAAGATTTTAACCCTGAAGACTTCATCACTGCAAAAGACGCAAGACGTATGGATACGTTTATTCAGTATGGCTTAGCTGCCGCGATTGAAGCAGTTAAAGACTCAGGCATTGTAGCCACCGAAGAAAATGCTGAGCGCATCGGCGTTTCTATCGGCTCAGGTATTGGCGGCATGCAGTTAATTGAGGACACAGACATTCTGTATAAAGAGTCTGGCCCACGCAAAATATCACCGTTTTTCATTCCTGGCACCATCATCAATATGATCTCAGGTAATTTAAGCATTATGTTTGGCTTTAAAGGCCCTAATGTTTCTATTGTTACCGCCTGTACAACCGGCACGCATTCTATCGGTGATGCTTCACGTATGATTGAATACGGCGATGCTGATGTGATGATCGCGGGCGGCGCAGAGGCTGCTATTACACGATTAAGCGTTGGTGGCTTTGCTGCAGCGCGAGCACTTTCAACCCGCAATGATGATCCAGCTACGGCTAGCCGCCCATGGGATAAAGACCGTGACGGCTTTGTGATTGGTGAGGGCGCAGGTGTGATGGTGCTGGAAGAGTATGAGCATGCTAAAAAACGTGGCGCGAAAATTTATGCAGAATTAAGTGGTTACGGTATGAGTGCTGACGCTTACCACATGACCGCACCAAATATGGATGGTCCACGCCGCTCTATGCGCAATGCAATGCAAAACGCTGGTATTAATCCAGATGCAGTGCAGTACGTTAATGCGCACGGTACATCAACGCCACTGGGTGATACCAATGAAACCAATGCAATTAAAGCCGCATTTGGTGACCATGCTTACAAGTTTGTAGTGAACTCAACTAAATCGATGACTGGCCATTTGCTTGGCGGTGCTGGTGGTTTGGAATCAGTATTCACCGTACTGGCAATCCACAATCAATTGTCTCCACCAACCATTAATATCTTTAACCAAGATCCTGAGTGTGATTTGGATTACTGTGCGAATACCGCACGTGATATGAAAATTGAGTATGCACTGAAAAATAACTTTGGTTTTGGTGGTACAAATGGCAGCTTGGTATTTAAAAAAGTCTAGCTAGCAGTCCAATTGCCGTAAACTGAGCCCGCATTGGCAGTCAATTGCGGGCTTTTTATTCACTGTTTTGAGTAGTGTATTTATGGTGTGTATGGTTTAATTACGCCTTATGGCTACTCATCGCACATCTTTAATCAACGGCAGTTTTGATCAAATCATTTCAGCTGTAGACCGTGGTTTTACTTACGGAGATGGTGTGTTCCGCACCATGAAAATTAAAGATGGTCAGCCAATCAGCTGGCCATTTCATTACCAGAAATTAGTTGCTGATTGTGCCGCGATTGGCATTGTCTGCCCGAGTGCCGAGTTGTTGATGTGTGACATTCAACTGCTGTTCCCAATTGATGAGTTTGACAATGGGCAAGTGCTGGTTGTTAAAATCATCATCACCAGAGGTGAAGGTGAGCGTGGTTATGCACCGCCTGCAGTGACGATTCCCACACGTGTGTTAATTAAATCAGCCATGCCAACGTATGCCGATGCGCACTATACTCAAGGCGTACGTTTACACCTGTGTGATACCCGTTTAGCACTGCAGCCTAAGCTTGCCGGCATTAAGCATCTTAATCGGCTTGAAAATATACTGGCACGTATGGAGTGGCGCGATGAATCTATATTTGACGGGCTAATGCTGGACCCGCATGACAATGTCATTGAGTGCACCATGAGTAACGTTTTTGCGCGTGTAGGCCAGCATTTATACACCCCGGATTTAAGCCAATGTGGCGTGGCTGGCATCACTAGGCAGCGCATCCTTGGTTTAGAAACTTTGCTTGGTTTAACTGCTCACGTGGCAACATTATCATTGCCACAGTTGTTAAGCGCAGACGAAGTGATTATTTGTAATAGTTTATATGGTGCATTCCAGGTAACCGCCATAGGCGATCAAACATGGAGGCAACAGACGTTAGCTTCTACAATTAGAAATATACTGACTTATGGTTAAACTTATTAAAAGATGGCTGTTTATTAGCTTAGTCTCAATTGTGTTGATAACAGTTTGGCTAGTGTACTACGCTATTTCTCCGCTCAAATTACAGCCGAGCAGCCAAGAAGTCATAATCGCGCCAAATAGCGGGCTGCGCAGCATTGCAAACCAATTAGTTGCGCAAGGCGTGCTACGGGAGCCATGGCGCTTTATTTTGCTGGCAAAGCTTTTAAATAAAGAACAATACTTACAGGCTGGCAGCTACACATTAAACAAAAATGTTTCACCTTATCAGTTATTGCTTTCGCTCAACTATGGCAAGGCAACACAAGGCAGTGTCACCTTTATTGAAGGACGCACCTTTGCACAGATGCGTGAAAAACTCGCTAAAAATGATGCAGTGAAGCAAACTACAGCGGCTTTGTCAGACCGTGAGATTATGCAGTTATTGGGCTCTAAATATACGACACCTGAAGGTTTGTTTTTCCCAGACACGTTTTACTTTAATCGCCACACTCCAGATATTGCATTATTAAAGATCAGCTATGATGCGATGCAGGCTAAACTGAATAAAGCATGGCAAACTCGAGACCAAAACTTACCTTATAAAGATAGCTATGAAGCTTTGATTATGGCTTCAATTATCGAAAAAGAGACGGGAAAACCTAGCGAGCGTCCGATGATTGCAGCTGTTTTTGTCAACAGAATGCGCTTTGGTATGCGCTTGCAAACCGACCCTACCGTTATTTATGGTATGGGCTTGCAGTATGACGGTAATATCCGCAAAAAAGATTTGCTGGCAGATACGCCATATAACACTTATACCAGAGGTGGTTTACCGCCAACGCCAATAGCGATGCCCGGCATTGCCGCTATTGAGGCGGCATTGCACCCAGCAGACACTAAAGCGCTGTATTTTGTAGGTAAGGGCGATGGTAGCCATGAGTTTTCTAATAATTTAAATGAGCATAACCGTGCGGTAGTACGTTATCAGTTGAAGAAATAAAAATATGACAGCAAAGTTTATTACTTTAGAGGGTATGGATGGCGCGGGCAAAAGCACGCATATCGCAGACATCATTAAAGCGCTTAGCACACGGGGTGTAGAAGTGGTCTCCACGCGTGAGCCAGGCGGCACTGAGCTAGGTGAGCGCCTGCGAGCGTTGCTATTACATGAAGCGATGCATCCTGAAACCGAAACTCTACTTATGTTTGCTGCGAGACGTGAGCATATTGCCAATGTGATTGCACCTGCATTAGCACGTGGCGCCTACGTATTGTCTGATCGCTTTACAGATGCCACTTATGCTTACCAATGCGGGGCTAAGGGCGTGTTAGCGTCAAAAATAGAGCAATTGGAATTATGGGTGCAAGAAAGCCTGCAACCAGATTTAACCTTGCTATTTGACGTGCCTGTTGAGGTTAGCATGCAGCGTTTATCAGCCGCACGCACCCCAGATAAGTTTGAAAGGGAATCTGCTGATTTCTTCACGCGCATTCGCAATGCCTATCTGCAGCGCGCACAGCAGAACCCTGCAAGGTTCAAAGTCATTGATAGTAACCGACCTTTAGATGAAGTTGCCCAATCTGTAATGCAGGCGATAGAATCGTTGTGATTGATATGAGCAATGTTGCTGATATTTACCCATGGCAAACCCAGATATGGGAGCGTTTAGCACAGGGCGGTCAACGCCTGCCGCATGCTATTTTACTGCATGGCAGGGCAGGGATTGGTAAGTACGACTTTGCACGTAGTTTTAGCCAATCACTACTATGTTTGAATAGGGCACCTAACGGAGCCGCATGCAAAGCATGCCCTAGCTGCAACTGGTTTAATGATGAGAGCCACCCAGACTTTCGCCTACTAAGCCCTGAGCAGGAAACAGAAGCTGATGACGCTGCGCCAAGCAAAAAAAACAAGAAAAAAACACAGATATCTGTCGCGCAGATTCGTGATTTAAGTGACTTTTTAAGTTTATCCAGCCATCAAAGTAGCGGCGTGCGCATCGTATTCCTACATCCGGCTGAAACCTTAAATATCGCCTCTGCAAACGCACTACTCAAAATGCTGGAGGAGCCGGCACCCGGCGTGATTTTCATTCTGGTTGCGCATCAATTGCAGCGTTTGCTACCAACCATCATTAGCCGCTGCCAAAAGATTAATATGCCAGTCCCTAGCGAGCTTCAAGCACTTTCTTGGCTTGAGCAGCAAGGGGTTAAAAATGCGAAACAACAATTAGCTTATTTAGAAGGCTCGCCAATTAAGGTGTTTGCTGAACAAATGCAATTTGACCAGCTGTCTGAAATTTGGCGCTATCTAGCGCTTGGCGCAAAGTTAGAACCTTATGTACTTGCACCTTTGTTAATTGCTAACTCAGCCGAAGCTGGCGTGATTACCATCCAAAAGTGGCTATATGATATGGTAGCTGTCAAACTTGGCCAGCAGGCACGCTATCATTTGCAGCACATCGGTGCTTTGCAAGCGCTGGCAGACAGAGTAAACTTAAGTCGGTTATTCGATATGCATAAAAAACTGAACGAGTTAAGAAAGTTGGCCTCACACCCGCTGAACCATGATCTGCAAATGGAGGGCTTATTACTTGATTACACTAAGCTTTTTAGCACATCGTAATTTTCTGCATTTTATAAAACACAGTGATTTTTAAAAAATTTTAATTTCGACATCCTTTGTTAACTTAACAGAAACAAAGCATTAAGTAGAACCCCAATAGAGTTTAATTATGGCTGAAGATACACAAGACGAAATTAAAACCCCTAATACCATTGCACCCAAGCCAGGCGTACTATCACTGGCAATCAAGGAAAAAGCAGCGCTCTACGCGGCGTATATGCCATTTTTAGTAGGTGGCGGCTTATTTATCCCGACAACGAAATCATTTCAGATAGGTGAAGAAGTATTTATGCTACTTAGCCTGATTGATGATCCTGTTAAGTTAAAAGTGGTAGGTAATGTCGTTTGGATTACGCCAAACACTCAAGGCAATAAGCCACAGGGCATTGGTGTTCAATTTAACGAAAAAAGCGGCGGCTTAGAAGCGCGCACCAAGATTGAAGGACTACTAGGTAACGCGTTAAAATCATTACGTGCTACCCATACTATTTAGTTGAAAACCATGCTTGTTGATTCCCATTGCCATCTTAACTTCCCAGAGCTATTAGCCAACCTACCTGCGATTAAACAATCCATGCAGGATAACCAGGTTAGCCATGCATTGTGTATTTCTGTCACCTTGCCGGACTTTCCTCAAGTATTGGCGCTCGCTGAGGAGAATGAAAATTTTTATGCCTCTGTTGGCGTGCATCCTGATTACGAGGATATCCAAGAACCTACCGTAGATGAGCTAATTAAACTTGCCAATCATCCCAAAGTGATTGCGATTGGCGAAACCGGCCTGGACTACTTTAGACTTACCGGTGATTTGGAATGGCAGCGCACGCGTTTTCGTACCCATATTCGTGCCGCGATTGCCACAGGCAAGCCACTAGTGATTCATACGCGCAACTCACCTGAAGACACCTTGCGCATTATGCGCGAAGAGAATGCACAGCAAGTTGGCGGTGTAATGCATTGTTTTACTGAGAGTTTAGATGTTGCACTAGAAGCGATTGCGCTAGGCTTTTATATTTCGTTTTCTGGAATTATTACGTTTAAAAACGCACATACCATTAAAGAGGTAGCGAAGCATGTTCCGTTGGATAGAATTTTAGTGGAAACGGATTCTCCATATTTAGCGCCAACGCCTTATCGTGGCAAAACAAACCAGCCTAGCTATGTGAAACATGTGGCAGAAGAGGTAGCTAATTTACGTGGCATTTCTTTTGATACGCTAGCCGCAGCGACAACCGAAAACTTCTTTAGGTTGTTTAAACACGCCAAGCGCTAATTTCACGTGAGCAGTTGTGTAGTAATAAACGTTTCAATCAAGGCAACATCAGACAAAGGCAGTCAATGCAGTTAACCATGTTAGGCGTAGGTTCCAGTGCCGGCACACCCATGATCGGTTGCCAATGCAGCACATGTGTATCTACCGATAAGCGGAATCATAGAACACGTTGTTCAAGTGCGATCACCCTGGATAATGGCAAGGTTATCTTAATTGATACTGGGCCAGATCTGCGTCAGCAGGCTTTAAGAGAAGGGCTGATGAACGTAGATGCGGTGCTTTATACGCACACACATGCAGACCACTTACATGGGATTGATGATTTACGTGCTTATTGCCAACGACAGCGTTGCCAGATTCCGCTATACGGCAGTCCAGAAGCAATGCGGCATATTGCTGATAAGTTTGGCTACACGCTGCGTGAAGCTGGAGATTTTTGGGATTTACCTATTTTAAAAGTAAATCCGGTTACTTCATCGTTTACCTTATTTGAGCAAACCATCACCCCCATTCCTATTAAGCACGGGCATAGTGATATATACGGCTACCGTATTGGAAATCTGGTTTACTTAACTGATGTATCGGCAATACCAGCCAGCTCGATGGAGTTTCTAAATGATGTAGATGTGCTGCTATTAGATTGTTTACGCATCACGCCGCATTACACACACGTTAACTTGGAACAAAGTCTTGCGTTGGCTAGTCAGATAGGGGCCAAGGCTACTTATTTAATCCATATGACACATGATTTGGAGTATGCTGCGCTCAGCGCACAGTTGCCTGCTAATGTGTTTGTTGGCTACGATGGATTAAAATTAAAAATTTAGCGGTAAACCGATTGCTCAGTGTATCGTTTGTTAATGCACGGTTCAATGAGATAATTCAGTGAGATAATAAAGCGTTAATTTTGGAGATAGATATGCAATTTAGTTTTAAGAAAGCCTTAACAACAGTAGCAATGGCCTCTTTCTTAGTGGCTTCCATTTCGGTGACGCATGCTGCTCCTCCCAAAACCTATACTGAAAATGAGTTTTTAAGTACATTTAGCGGAAAAAATAAAAAAGTAATCACTGATAAATTAGGCACACCTTTCAAAAAAGAAATGTCAGTTAAACCATCAGGCGCTAATACCGTCATGCTTAAAGCTGGTGCCGATGAAAGCAAATCTAAACCGGTTAAAGTTGAAATGTGGTACTACAAAAATATCGTGAAATATGATCCAAAACGCACTTACAAAGAAACTGAAATTACGTTTGTAAATGATAAAGCAATGAATATTGCCTTCTTTAACAACCGCTAATTTACATAGTCACACCCAATGGCTTAAAACGTAGCTTGCTGGCTTAATCTGCTGGCATTTTCAAGTTGCGTTTTAAGCTTCAATTGATTAAATATCGACCATAAACACAGCGCCAATGCTGAGCTAGTTCAAGCCTATCATTATGCATCGCATGAAATAGCAGCCACCCCGCTAACGCTACCAAGCAGTTTGCCATATCATTCAAATGTGGTTTAAACTAACTCATGTCCAAACGCTCTTAGTTGCATATTCACTACTGATATTATTTGCTCACCCAGTTTGGAGGTAATGCCAAATATGAACAAGCAACCACACTTTAAAGGCATACTCTTTGATTTAGATGGCGTGCTTTATACTGGCTCCAGCCCTATATCAGGCGCAATTGATGCAGTGAATACCATTAGAGCCAGCGGTATGCCATGCCGGTTTGTGACCAATACCAGCACATTGTCGTTAGCATCATTGCACAACAAGCTTAATGCCCTAGGCTTCTCTATCCCCAGCGGTGAAATCATCAGTGCTCCTCAAGCCACTTTGCTCTACTTAAAGCAACAAGCGCAAGCTACTTGCCGCTTATTGCTGGCGGATGATGTTAAAAAAGATTTTAATGTACTGCCTCAATCATCGACTGACCCAGATTACATTGTGATTGGTGATATAGGTAATGCTTGGACTTACGCATTACTCAATGATGTCTTTAACGTATTAATGAAAGGTGCGAAGCTAATTACCATCCATAAGAACAAGTTCTGGCAAACCGAGCAAGGGCTACAAATGGATATAGGCGGTTTTGTAGAGGCATTGGAATATGCGAGTGGTGTTAAAGCAATGGTAATCGGCAAACCGGCCCCTGAGTTTTTTAAAATCGCACTGGATGATTTAGGTCTTACAGCAACAGAAGCCATGATGGTGGGCGACGATATTGATGTAGATGTGGGAGGAGGGCAACAGGTGGGGCTGACAGGGGTGTTGGTTAAAACGGGCAAGTATCGACAGCACTATGCTTATGCCTCGGCAATCACGCCGGATATCCTGATTGATTCAGTGGCAGACTTACCGAAAGTACTAGGGCTATGAAGTAAGTTATATCGCATAGCGCTTATTGTCGTTAAACAGTGAAGAATGGAGTCTGATATGAATAATGAAACTTTCAATATGAGCATTCGTCAGTTTTTGAAAATGGCCGGGATTAGCTCTCAGCGAGAAATTGAACAAGCCGTGGCGCGAGCCAGCGCAAATAATACGCTCAAAGGAAATGAGCATTTACCCGTTAAAATGACGCTATCAATAGATGCATTAAATCTGAATGTCAGCTTTGATGGATCTATTGATCTTGGTTAATTTAATCAGCAGGTTACAAGGTTAAGTTGTTCTAATAGGTTAATATTTTTCGTGCTAAGCTTTGCTTGATGACTAAGCGTTACTGTCTGCTAGCATATTTACTTTAGTTGCCATGATGAAGTCATTCTCATGCAAACCGTTGATTTTGTGTGTCTGAAAAACAACGCTACAGTAACCCCAGCCTATCGTGATATCCGGGTGGTGTCCTTCTTGTTCGCACAAGTGCCCAACACGTTGTGCCAGCGCCAATGCATCCATGAAGTTTTTAAGCTTAAATGTACGTTTAATTTTAGTAGCATCGTCGCGTAGCTCCCAGCCTGGCGCTAGTGCTAGGTACTGATTAGCCACTTCACAGGTCATGGGTGGGATACCGCCTTGGCAAGGCGTACACTGTTTGGTGGCCAGGTCTATGCTGTTCATGGAAGCTCTCCTTAATAGTTGATATAGACACATGAGTTCTGACAAACTTTAAATATATTAGTTGTTTATTAAGCACTTTTTAGCAGGAGGCGTATGATGGAACTTATAAACAGGCCATAAGTCCCATTTATGTCACTAGGTTTAGAGTGGCGCGGGGCGTGTGGTGGTGGCGCTATCATTGGTTAAGCCAATGCCATGGAAGGCGCCGAATATGGTGCGCTAGAAGTGAATTAGCAACTGTGGTGGGCTTGATGACTACTACGAAACAATTAGATGAATTAATTAACCGTGAATATCAGCACGGTTTCTATACGCAGCTCGAAGCTGACACCATCCCGCTTGGCCTAAATGAGAGTACTGTCAGGCTTATTTCCGCAAAAAAAAATGAACCAGCATTTATGTTGGAGTGGCGTTTAAAGGCCTACCAGCACTGGTTAACACTTTCTGAACCTACATGGCCGAACGTGCATTATCCGCCAATTGATTATCAGCACACTTATTACTACTCAGCGCCCAAGTCAGAAAAAGCAGGGCCACGCGATTTATCAGAAATCGATCCTGAGTTATTGCGTACCTACGAGAAACTAGGTATCCCACTGAGAGAGCAACAAGTATTAGCTGGTGTAGCGGTAGATGCGGTATTTGACAGTGTGTCAGTGGCCACCACCTTTAAACAAAAGCTATCAACGCTCGGGATTATTTTCTGTTCGTTTTCAGAAGCAGTGCAAAAGCACCCTGAATTAGTACAGCAGTACCTGGGCTCAGTCGTGCCTTATACCGATAATTTTTTTGCAAGCTTGAATGCAGCTGTATTTAGCGACGGCTCGTTCTGCTACATTCCGCCAGGTGTTAAATGCCCGATGGAGCTTTCGACTTACTTCCGCATTAATGCAAAAAATACAGGCCAGTTTGAGCGTACGCTTATTATTGCTGACAAAGACGCCTATGTGAGCTATCTAGAAGGATGCACGGCACCGATGCGAGATGAAAACCAGTTACACGCTGCCGTGGTAGAGCTGATTGCGCTGGAAGGTGCACGTATCAAATACGCTACGGTGCAGAACTGGTACCCAGGAGATAAAAACGGTAAAGGTGGCATTTATAATTTTGTCACCAAACGCGGAGATTGCCGTGGAGATAGATCCCATATTTCATGGACGCAGGTAGAAACAGGCTCCGCCATTACATGGAAATACCCAAGCGTAATTTTGCGTGGTAATGGCTCCGTGGGTGAGTTTTATTCAGTTGCACTAACTAACCACCATCAGCAAGCCGACACGGGCACTAAAATGATACATATTGGCCGAGACACCAAGAGCACTGTACTTTCTAAGGGAATTAGCGCGGGATACGGTCAGAACACCTATCGCGGACTAATTAAGGTATTGGCTGGTGCAGAAAATGCACGCAACTATACACAGTGTGACTCACTGCTACTTGGCTCAAAATGCGGTGCGCATACGTTTCCATATATTGAAGTAAAAAATCCAAGCGCAAAAGTTGAGCATGAAGCTTCAACCTCACGCATTGGTGAAGACCAACTGTTTTACTGCACACAGCGCGGCATACCCCCTGAAGATGCCGTATCAATGATTGTTAGCGGGTTCTGCAAAGCAGTGTTTCAGGAACTGCCGATGGAGTTTGCGGTTGAGGCACAGAAATTATTAGGCGTCAGCCTAGAAGGCGGTACAGGGTAGGAGGGGTAACATGCTATCTATTAAAAACCTGCACGCATCGATTGATGGTAAGGAAATATTGCGCGGTATTAACCTTGAGGTAAAGGCGGGAGAGGTGCATGCCATCATGGGGCCTAATGCCTCTGGCAAAACTACGCTAGCTCAATTACTGGCCGGCAGAGCTATTTATGATGTCACCGCAGGTAGTGTGCATTATCTTGGCCGCGACTTACTCAACATGACACCAGAGCAACGTGCGTGTGAAGGTGTGTTTCTGGCTTTTCAATACCCAGTTGAAATTCCAGGCATCAGTAATGCGCTATTTCTAAAAACAGCGCTTAACGCCATCCGTAAATATCACCTGCTGCCAGAGCTGGATGCCATGGATTTTCTGAGCCTAGTGCGCGAACGTATGAAGCGCGTAGGGATGGATGATGCCATGCTGTTACGTGCAGTCAATGAAGGATTTTCTGGAGGGGAAAAAAAGCGTAACGAAATATTACAGTTAAGCGTGCTCCAGCCAAAACTAGCCATTCTTGATGAAACGGATTCTGGCCTTGATATAGATGCGCTAAAACTGATTGCTGATGGCATCAACGATATGCGTGACCCTGCACGCGCCATCATTCTGGTGACGCACTACCAGCGCCTTTTGGACTACGTAGTACCAGATGCAGTGCATGTGCTGTCACAAGGATGTATTGTTAAATCAGGCGGGGCGGATTTGGCTAAAAACCTGGAGCAGCATGGTTATAGTTGGGTTAATACTGATGCCATCGCTAGCCAAGCCGTGCAAGCTAGCCAGATCACTCAAGCGAACCAAGCCCCTTAGGAGTTCAGTCATGCATGCCCAACGACAATCCTGGCAAAACATAGCGTTATCGCTGGTGCCGTATGAACTGGCTGGTAACGGTACGCCTTGGGTATTGGCAACGAGGAAAGCCGCGTTTAAACGTTTCGAAGCCCATGGGTTTCCGACTAGGCGCGAAGAGGAGTGGAAATACACCGATGTGTCATTGATTAGCAAGCGCGGAACGCTAGCGCCTGACAATATCCCGCCCGAAGCGTCATCAGAAGCAAAGTTACTTGCTTGGACTTTACCAAGTGAAGGCATGCATTTGATGGTGTTTGTGAATGGGCATTTTGACTCTGGCTTATCTAACATTGATGATTTGCCTGCAGGCGTAGCCCTGAACAGCCTTGCGGACATGCTGGATGATGGTGCAGAGCTGCCAAAGGACTTGTTTAAGCAACAGCATGAGCACACTGTTTTTTCTGCGTTAAACAATGCATTTGTGACCGATGGTGCAGTATTGAATATTGCACCAAGCACAGTAGTAGATAAACCGATTTATATTTTGCTTATCGCCAGCGGGCATGGTACTGCGATTTATCCGCGTATGATTGTCATGGCTGGTGCGAGCGCACGTGCCACTATCATTGAGCATTATATGGGCACTTTAGATGCGCATAATTTCACCAACGCTACTACTCAGATTAACTTAGGCGCTGGCGCTAAAATTGAGCATTGCAAGCTCACGCAGGAAGGACCGGCGGCTACACATATTGCCGGCATCCACGTACAACAGGCGGAAGGCAGTCACTTTACGTCTAAATCATTTGTATTTGGTGGGCGCTTAGTGCGTAACGATATTACCGCTAGCCTAAATGAGCCTAATTGCACATGCACTTTAGACGGCTTATATCTGTTAAATGATAAGCAGCATGTTGACCATCATACGCGTATTGACCATATAGCAGCATCATGTACTAGCCGCGAACATTACCGAGGTGTGCTAGACGGGGAGTCGCGTGGCGTGTTTAACGGCAAAGTCATTGTGCACCCTGGCGCTAATAACACGGATGCGAATCAGACCAACCATAACTTGCTGTTATCAAGGCAAGCTGAAATTGATACTAAGCCGCAGCTGGAGATTTTTGCGGATGATGTCAAATGCACACATGGAGCAACCGTGGGGCAATTAAGCGATGAAAGCTTGTTTTACTTACGCTCACGTGGCCTAGATGAGGTAGTGGCACGCTCAATGCTGATTTATGGATTTGCCAATGACATCATCCGTGGCGTAGATGTGCCTTACTTACGCACACGCCTAGAGCATCTTCTGTTAGATCGATTGCCTCAAGGAGAGATGGTCAAGGAGCTGCTATGAAAATGGGTGAATTCAATATGAACAAGCAGGGTGGTACAAGTGGTGCAAGCACGGTTGAATCCGAGATTAAAAATCACCTGCTGGTACAGCATTGGCGAAAAGACTTCCCAATACTGCACACGAGCTTGTATGGTAAGCCGCTAGTTTATTTTGACAATGCTGCCACCACACAAAAACCATCGATAGTCATTGAGGCGGAGAGTCACTATTACCGTCACACCAACGCTAATGTACACCGTGGTATTCACACCTTAAGCCAACAAGCAACAGACGCATTTGAATCCGCCAGAAGTAAGCTACGGCAATTCATTAATGCGCGTCACGACCATGAAATAATCTTTGTACGCGGCACTACAGAAGCCATTAATTTAGTCGCGCAGAGTTATGGGCGAAGCAGGTTCAAAGCTGGTGATGAAATTATTATCAGCGCTATGGAGCACCACTCCAACATCGTGCCTTGGCAAATACTATGTCAGCAAACCGGTGCCATACTACGCATAGTGCCAGTGAATGATGCGGGCGAGCTGGATATCAATGCCTACCAGTCTTTGCTCAACCCAAAGACAAAACTAGTTGCCATCACACATGTATCCAACACATTAGGCACAATTAACCCCGTTAAAATAATTATCCACCATGCCCATGCACAGCATGTACCAGTGTTGCTGGATGGCGCGCAGGCAATTGCCCATATTCCTGTTGATGTACAAGATTTAGATTGTGACTTTTATGCTTTTTCTGGCCATAAATTATATGGCCCAACAGGGGTTGGCATGCTTTACGGAAAATCTGACCTGTTAGACGACATGCCCCCATACCAAGGGGGAGGGGACATGATTAGTTCGGTAAGTTTTGAAGCCACTACTTACAACAAGCTCCCCTATAAATTTGAAGCTGGCACCCCCAATATCGCCGGTGTGGTTGGCCTTGGTGCCGCTGTAGACTACCTAACAGCCATTGGGCTTGATGTCATTGTAAAGCATGAAGAGTCACTCTTAAATTACGCAACTGAGCTAATTGAAATTATCCCAGAGCTACGCATCATCGGCAACGCTAGGCATAAAACCGGCATCATTTCATGGGTAATGGCAGGTGTGCATCCCCATGACATCGGTACCTTTTTAGACCGTCAAGCCATCGCCGTTCGTACTGGTCACCATTGCACCATGCCACTAATGGAGCGATTTGGCATTCCAGCAACGGTGCGTATCTCATTTGCGCTCTACAACACAAAAAATGAAGTGGATAAGCTAGTGAACGCGGTTTATCACGCAAGGGAGTTATTTAAATGAACGACCTGCGCGATCTCTATCAAGATATGATCTTTGACCATTATCGTCAGCCCAGAAACTATGGTCAGCTGGAAAATGCTAACCGTAAAGCAGAAGGCTACAACCCATTATGTGGAGATAAAGTAACCTTAACGCTAATACTCAAAGATGGCGTCATTCACGACCTAAAGTTTGAAGGTACTGGCTGTGCAATTTCAACTGCCTCCGCCTCACTCATGACAGAGGCACTGAAAGGAAAAACAGCAGAAGAGGCACTCAGTATACTAGAAGACTTTAAATCATTAGTGACCGGCGCCACTGTGGCTAAAGATATGGGGAAGCTCGCTGTGTTGGCTGGCGTGCAAGCGTTTCCACAGCGTGTTAAATGTGCCACACTGGCATGGCATACATTACAAGCCGCATTAAAGAGCAGCGCTGAACTAGTGACTACTGAGTGAGTAAAAGATGATGTTTGATTGGCAAAAATTTGCAGATGAGCAACAGACCCCGGCACCCGGCAAAGAGGCGCTGTTGGTACGCGTGAGAGAGATGCTGCAGACAATATTCGACCCGGAACTGCCGGTCAACATATACGATTTGGGCTTGGTCTACCAATTAGAGGCAACGGAATCCGGACATATCAATGTCACCATGACACTCACCACGCCCAATTGCCCAGTGGCACAAACGTTCCCCGACACCGTACGGGAAAAATTGCTTTGTGTGCCAGGCGTTAACGGTGTGGATGTAACCTTGGTATGGGATCCACCTTGGGGCCGCGACAGCATGAGTGAAGCGGCTAAATTACAACTTGGCATGCTATAAGGAGCGCAATCATGAGTAACTGGATAGACGTAGCGGCAATAGACGATTTTAAATCTGGTACTTGTCGTGTGGTAAAAACAGACGAAGCATCGGTTGCTGTATTCAATATTGATGGACGTTACTACGCGATTGATAACCTATGCAGCCACGAGGAGGCAGAATTATCAACCGGAAAAACTGAACGTGATGAAGTCATCTGCCCGCTACACGGTGCGCATTTTTCTTTGGTAACGGGAGAGGCGCTCACTGCACCTGCCTATGAAAACTTACGAACCTATCCCGTCAGAATCAATAATGGATGGCTAGAAGTGGACACTGAACTTCAGTGGGATGTTGCCTAGATATAGACCTATAGCAATGATTTAATAGCCTATTTCAGGAAATTGTAATGAAATGTAATGTATTAATGCATAAATAGCTCTACAATGAATACTCGTAGTTGTGTAACACAGGGTCTAGTAAACACAAGATTTAGATATAACGATACATAAGCTAATAACCAATTTTTTGGGAGGGTAGTTTCATGAGTCTTTTAAATTTATTCTGGTTGTTTTTTGTACCAACAAAAGGATGGCGACATCTCGTACAGCGCAAGCTATCTATGCACAGGCTTTATTTGCTGCATGTAGTTCCAATGTCATTGATACCCCCATTGTTCATCTACTGTGCAGCGGGGAAATACGCGGGAGACTTACTCCCGGTTTTATCTAATCAGAAATTATTATTAGTCGCTGCAATTCTGTTCGTTGTTGAGTTAGCCTCGGTTCCGGTGATGGGCCTCATTATTCGCCAATTAGGGGAGGTTGCAGAAATTCACCCCACCTATCATCAAGCATTTACGCTTGCGGCTGTAGCCCCCACGCCTTTATGGCTAGCACCTATCGTGCTTTTAGTCCCAGACATGACGTTTAACCTAGTGGTGCTCACCATGGCACTAATGGCAACGGTAGGATTTATCTATTATGGCGTTCCCGCGGTATTTCATATAAAAGAACGCGGCCATGCGATTCTGATGTTTGGTGCAGTATTAACTGCAGGTGTCATTGGCTGGGCGCTGCTAATGATTGTCACGCTGGTGGTGCTGGGTAGCGTGCAGAACTTATAATTGCGGGTAGTATTAAGCTTGCACACCATCAAGAGGCTGCATTACGGTGCCTCTTGATGCATTTCTATTTGCTGAAAAATGAATTAAAAGGGTAATAAGTAGATGTTTTGGCGTAATAATAAAAACCTAAATCTTTATAAAATTTTACATCACGCCACAGACTGCACCAACAGCCGAGATGGCACAAAAATGGTGGTGTATTGCCCGGTTGAGCGGCCAGAACAAGTGTTTGTTAGAGATGAAGCTGAGTTCATGGTGAAATTTACACAAGTCTAATAGTATTTTACAAGCTGTCTAGCATGTCAACCGATACCCAACCCATTCAGGTTGAGTACCGTGTGCAACACAAGCTATTTGTGCGGTATTTCACCACCCAAGGCATTGGTTAAATCAGCCAGCATTTTTGCTAGCTCGCCCGTCATCAGGGTGAAGTCCAGCGCAAATATCTCATCAGCATCTTCCGCTAACGTAGTTGAGTCCTCTTTAATAATGTCCAGAAACTCCAGCCGTTTAATTTGCATTTGCTCGGTGAGTACAAAAGATATTCTGTCGCTCCAAGTCATGCCTAAGCGTGTCACACGTTTGCCTGAGGCTATGTGTTTCAGTATTTCATCTCCTTCAAGCGCGTGGTTAGCATAACGAATAGTAGCTTTGCTTTCGCCTGCAGCACGCAGCTCCAATTCACGGTCTATCGTAAAACCTGACGGTGCATTACCACTTGCCAGCCAATCAGTCATGGCACTCACGGCAGATACATTGGTGTGTAATTGTTTAAACGGCACACCTTCAATCGACTTATTAAAAAACTCTAATAGCTCTTCCGCCTTAGCTGATGAAGCTGCATCAATTACCAAATACCCATTCACAGGGTCTAGCCATGCGTAAGTGGTACGTTGCAGTGCAAAAGCTCTAGGTAGCAATTCTTCTGTGACAGCTTCTTTGAGTTCTTTTTTCTCTTTGCGGCCAACTTTATAGCCTTGCTGTGCCTCAATATCAGTCACACGCTCTTTTAAAAAACGGTTAATGATGGTGGCTGGCAATAGCTTTTGCTCTACGCCTAACGCAAAAAGCAGTTGGTTATTTGCATGATGGACTAGCTTATCTCCGTGGCATGCAACCCAACCACGGCTTTGCTTATCTAGGCCGCTGCATGGTAGCAGAGGCTTAAGTGCTAGCTTTTCAAGTAACTGATCGTGAGTAATGGTGCTGCCTGCTGCCAGACGATAGATAAAGGAATTTTTAAACCACATGAGAAGAGCACTCAGAAAAAAGCGCCGATTATACTGAACTTGGGCTGTTATAGATGCCAACTTTATTTAAATAAAGTTGGCATTCACCAGATATCAATTGATTTTCAATCTAGTCAAACTCTCTGTCCTCAAACGCCTCTCTTAATCTTGCATTGATGGCATCAATATCATCATCCTGTAAATTGCTGGTCGGTGATGCCTGCTTGCTAGCTGGAGCAGGGGTATTGACTGGTGCTGATGCTACGCCTGTAGTAAACCACTTTGCAAATGGTTCTGCATTTACCCCCTGTGGTACGTACCAGTGTTTTGCTTCTGCATTCCACTTGGCGCCAAGTGCTTTTGCTTGGTCTTTTTCATTAAATGGTACTTTAAGTGCTATGTTTGTTGCTGTCATGCTTATCCTGATTTCTATTGCTAATTGATCTGATTTCCCTATTGAGCATAGGCTGAGTTGATTAAAAAAGTCGAACGTGTGACCTTCCCCTTAGGAGGGAGATGCTCTATCGACTGAGCTACTGCTTTGCAAGCCCTATTTTAGATATGGACTTTGATGATAGCGGCTTATTCACTCTCTAATCGAGTCGAGATAATACCAATATCTAATGAGTTTATATAGGATAAATACACACTCTAATCACGCCTGCAACAAGGTTTTACGCTAACGAATCATCATCTGCTTGCGCCATACTTTCTCTTGCTTTGCCTGCTTGCATTAATATTTCCGCCAGGCGCTTAACCCCTGGCCCTGCAAAGTCTGGCCTCGCGTATATTAGATAAAGTGGTAATGTGCGCACACCGCCTTCACGTAGTGGCAACGCCTTTAACTGCCCAGATTGCAATTGCTCTTTGATATGCGCGGCCGGTAGCCAGGCAAACCCAAACCCCATGGTTAAAGCTTCAATCGATGTTGCAATATTACTCACTGTCCAGCGTTGGTTTACTTCTATGGTTGCTGTATTCTTGTCGCGCTTGGCGCCTGAGTCACGCACCACAATATGGCGGTACGATTGCAGGTCTCTGTATGTTAACACGCGATTTAATTGATGCAGCGGATGTTCGCGTTGCGCGACCGCTATCAGTTTAATCGTCATGATTTGGTCACCTAAAAAACCTGACGGTATATTAGGGGAGATTGCCAAATCCGCTTCGCCTTTATATAGCGCATCTGAGGTGCCGCCTAATACAGACTCAATCAATTCCACCCTAGTATGCGGGCTCTCCAGTCCAAATTGATTTAAGCAATCCAGCAGTAATCGGGTAGGGAATAGAATTTCAGACGCAATATGAATCACCGCCTCCCAACCAGCCGAGAGCCGATTAGCTGCCGCTTCCAAGTCGTTAGCTTCATTCACTAGCGCAAGTGCACGCCGATACAGCATTTGCCCGGTTGGCGTTAGTACCGCTTTGCGGCCTTGAATCTCAAATGCTTTTAATGCCAGCAAAGATTCAATCTTTTGCACCGCGTAGGTAACCGCGGATTGGCTTTTGTAAAGCTTCTCCGCTGCTTGCGCGTATCCGCCAGTTTCCACCACTGTAATTAGGGCCCGCCACTGTTCAAGAGAAATGTTTGGCATGGTATCAATCTAATTTTTAGATAATTAATAGCTAAATATTATACTTTTTTATCTGATAAATAAAATGTTTAATAGCATCCTATCAACTTAACTACAAATCATTGCTATGCAAAAAGCTCGCTACACATTGACTGCCATCGCTATCCATTGGGGGATGGCGCTCTTATTAATCACGCTATTTGTCGTTGGTTTGTATATGCATGAGCTTAAATTCTCACCATTAAAGCTGCAAATTTATGCATGGCATAAATGGGCTGGTGTAACAGCATTTATCTTAGTGATGTTGCGCCTAGCATGGCGAATCAAGCATCGTCCGCCAGCTTTGCCGTGGACCATGTCTAAAATGACCAAACTTGGTGCACATATAGGGCATGGCATGCTGTATTTCTTAATGATTGCCATTCCATTATCCGGCTGGTTAATGAGCTCAGCCAAAGGTTTTCAAACCGTTTATTTTGGCGTGCTGCCAATCCCTGATCTGTTATCAAAAGACAAAGCACTAGGTGACGCATTAGAAGCTGCGCACATGATTTTAAATTACAGCATGGCAGCTATTCTGGTTGGGCATATAGGCGCAGCAATCAAGCACCATGTAGTGGATCAAGATGATGTATTGCGCCGCATGCTGCCATGGCGTGCTCGTTAAGAATAAATGAAAGGTCTGCAAAATGAATATTAAAGTATGGTCGAGTGTAATCAGTGGTTTGATGCTAGCTTCTGGAGCCCAGGCGGCAGAGTTCACCAGCATTCAAAGTGACAAAAGCTCGCTACATTTTGTGTATAAACAAATGGGTGTGCCTGTGGATGGTAATTTTAATAAGTTCAATGCGCAATTGGCATTTGACCCTGCCAACCCGGCCAATGCAAAAGTCGCTTTTGAGCTTAATTTAGCGAGCATTGATGCTGGCTCAGATGAGGCCAATGATGAAGTCTCCAGCAAAAGCTGGTTCAACACCAAGGTATACCCAAAAGCAACGTTCGCATCTACTGCCATCAAACAGCTGGCGGCAAAACGTTATGAAGTCAGCGGTAAGATGACCATTAAAGGGCGCACGCAAATGATTACTGCACCATTCACATTTACCCCGCAAGGCAACACTGCCACGGTTGACGGTAGCTTTGTACTCAAACGATCAGAATTTGCAATCGGCGAGGGCATGTGGGCAGACTTTGGCACCGTTGCTAACGAAATACAAATTAACTTCCACTTTCTGGCTAATGCCAGCAAATAACTTTTTTAAATCACTATAATCAGGAGTAACACTATGAAACGTATCGCACTTTTAGCTATTGCAGCCAGCTTTTCAACCGCAGCACTGGCAGCACCAGAAACTTATGTGATTGATAACACACATACATTTCCACGTTTTTCTTACAGCCATTTTGGCTACTCAACACAATTGAGCCACTTTGACAAAACAACAGGAAAAATCACGATAGACCGCGAAGCAAAAACCGGCTCTATGGATATCGCAATCGACACAACCTCTGTAAATACTGGCTATCCACTATTTAATGAGCATATTCAAGGTGAAGATTTCTTGAGTACTGAGAAGTTTCCGGTTGCTAACTTTACTTCAAAGAAACTGAATTTCAATGGTGACAAGTTAGCCTCTGTAGATGGCACACTCACACTCAAAGGCGTAAGCAAGCCAGTAACGCTGACAGTAACATCATTTATGTGCATGCCACACCCAATGTTGAAAAAAGATGCTTGCGGCGCAAACGCAACGGCAACAGTAAAACGCTCTGATTTCAACATGAGCAAGTATGTGCCATACGTTGGTGATGAAGTTACTATTACCTTGCCAGTGGAAGCTGTTAAACAATAAGTAGCTTTAGTGCCACCGCATTGCAGATACTTGCCGTGGCACTGCTTATTGGCAGTAAAGCTTGCACAGGCGCAATAGTGCCTAAAGGATGTTTTGATGAAAATACGTACATTGCAGCAATTGATTACGCCTACCCCGACGATGGATGGGGCAGGGGTCAGGCTGAGCCGCAGTATTGGCAAGACACCATCTTTTCGCCTTGATCCATTTTTGATGCTGGATGAGTTTTCATCAAGCAACCCTGACGAATACATTGCGGGCTTTCCTGACCACCCACACCGCGGCTTCGAAACGGTCACCTACATGCTAAATGGCAATATGCTGCATCGCGACCATCTTGGCAACCAAGGCGAGTTAAAAGGCGGCGGCGCACAGTGGATGACCGCAGGGCGCGGCATTATTCATTCGGAGATCCCTCAGCAGGAAAGCGGCCGTATGCGCGGATTTCAGCTATGGCTAAACCTGCCAGCCAAAGAAAAAATGAAACCAGCAGCGTACAGAGATATTCGCCCTGAAGAAATCCCTGAAATGGATTTACCAAATGGCGGAAAAATCAGAGCGGTTGCCGGTAATGCAGAGATAGCAGGCCAGGTATTGTCTGGCCCAATTCAAGGTGGCACAACGGAGCCGCTATTTTGGGATATCAGCTTACCTTCTGGAGCAAGATTTACACATGCGGTGCCGCTAGGGCATACAGCCTTTATCTACACATACGAGGGCAGAGTAAGCATAGAGGAAGGAACAGCACAAGGCCGACTAATAATGCAACAAGTAGTAGGCGAGCTCTCTGATGGGGATTCCGTAGCAGTTAGCACGCTTGATCAGCCTGCAGCCTTTTTACTGGTTGCTGCAAAACCATTACATGAGCCGATTGCGCAATACGGCCCCTTTGTCATGAACACGCAGGATGAAATTGCACAAGCTATTATCGACTACCAAACAGGTCAGCTGACGAGCCCTGCACCGCGGTCATGATCCACTTATGCCATCAGTAACATCAGTCAACAACGAACGTAGCGTATTGCTCACGCTTGCGGGTATCCAGTTTAGCCATATTCTGGACTTCATGATCATGATGCCCTTAGGGCCGATGTTAATGAAAGAATTTAGCATCAATACGCATGAGTTTGGCTTATTAGTTGCCGCTTACAGCTTTAGTTCTGCACTCTCTGGGCTATTAGGCGCTGCGTTTATTGATCGATTTGAGCGTAAGCAACTGCTCATTGCAATGTCAATTTGCTTTGGCATCGCTACAGTGGCTTGTGGATTAGCAACGAGCTATGCTGCTTTGCTCGTGTTTCGCGGATTGTCCGGGGTATTTGGCGGCATCATGGGAGCATTGGTACAGACCATGGTGGCCGATATCATTCCGTTTATGCGCCGCGGTAAAGCTAATGGCATTATTTCAACTGCATTCTCTATCTCTACAGTAGCAGGCGTGCCACTTTCACTCTGGATCGCTACCCATTACGTATGGCGTGCACCATTCTTTTTGATTGCAGCCGTGACAGCACTGTTTATATTCACAGCTAATCGACTATTACCCACCATAGACCACCATTTAAGCATCAAACGCAGCCATCCATTTGCGCCTATGCTTGCCGTATTGCGTGATAAAAACCATATCAGGGCACTTATATTTTCTGCACTGATCATTTTCTCTAGCTTTACCGTGATTCCTTATTTGACAGTGTATGCAGTCAACAACGTAGATATCTCGCAACATGACATCCCTTTAATCTACCTAGCTGGCGGAGCCGCCACTCTGATTACAGCGCGCTTGATTGGTCGATGGGCCGACCATGCTGGAAAAGTTCTGGTGTATCGGTTGGTAGCATTGGCAGCAACTTTCCCCATCCTATTCATTACCCAATCAGGGCCCGTGTCTTTGTGGGTTTGGTTGCTCTATACCACGGCTTTTTTCGTTTTAGTCTCTGGCCGCATGATTCCTGCAATGACAGTGGTGATCTCTGCAGCGCAGCCAAAACTGCGGGGTACCTTTATGTCACTTAATTCTACAGTACAATCGTTAGCGATGGGGTTATCGACAACCTTGGGTGGGTTTATTGTCACGCAGGACACCAGCGGTGCCTTTATAGGTTACGAGCATGCCGGCTATATTGCGGTGTTATTGAACATATTGGCGATTATATTCGTATCAAAAATTGTGATGCATGACCGCACAGTGGTGGCAGAAAACACATTTAGCGAGTCTTAAGCAGGATTACACTGTAATAGAAGACACGCCAAACATACTAGCTTTGCTCACCATCTACAGGTTTATGAACTGCAAACCCTGACTCAATCCATGCATCAATGCCTCCGGCAAGCGGCCTCACATTGAAATAGCCATGATTCATAAACGCTTTGGCTACCTTAGCGGCCGTGACTTCATTCGGGCATGCGCAATACAATACAATATCTTCGTTGATGTCTATTTCAGGCAAAATGTCCTTTACCTGCTCAGTAGAGACAAATCTAGCGCTAGGTATCCATCCATCCTCTATTAGTTTTGGCGGTCTGGTATCAATAATAACGGGCTGTTTGCCACTCACTAGCAGCTCATTTAATGCCCCTACGCTAATACGTGCCATCCTTAACGCCTTAAGAAAGCGATAGCGCTCCCACCATTTATTAGCAATAAATAGCACAAACGCTAACGCTATGACTAAAGCACCCCATTTACCCATCTCAACCAGCGTTAGCAAAAGTTGGTCAATAGAAGCGCTGAACATTGAACCTAACAAGATAGCAGAGCCTACCCATACCGCCGCGCCTATGGCATCAAGCACAATAAAAGTGAATGCTTTAGTGCCTAGCGCACCAGCAAGCGCACTGGAAATAGAAGCAAAACCTGGTACGAACTTACAAAACAGCAGGGCAGATGGTCCAATTTTTAGATACATAGATTCTGTTTGCTTCACGCATGAGTCTGGAGATAGCGAGATTTTGCAAAGCTTACTCATCACTTTCTTGCCATAGCGACGGCCTGCAAAATACCAGAACATATCGGCTAGCAATGCACCGGTAACGGCAACCAGCATTAGGCTTGTGAGGGAGTTTTCATGATTAACACTGATAGCACTTGCTACCAGTATCGTAGGGTAAGCAGGTAAAGGCAGGCCAATCTGCTCTAGAAATACATTAAAAAACACGATCAGCAAACCATACTGATGTAATAAGTTAAGCAGTAAATCCATATATTCAGTGTCTTATTGGTCGCTAAAATGAAGGGGGGGGAGGTGCCATCAAGTGTTGCTGTTACTCACCAAACACATTACAAATGTGAGCGGAGGTTGTTATTAGGAGATATCTACTAAAGCAGGCATCTGTCTGATGTAGATTTTGACATAAGCAACCTTTAATTTAAAGGTGCTGTATTATTATTTTAAGATACTCCCACAGCATTGAAGACTTTGCGCTGTGGGGTTTTAAGCATGGACTTAACTAATACAATCTACCTTGAACGGTAGACTAATACTTAGTTAACTTTATCTTTAAGTGTTTTACCAGCTTTAAATACAGGCGCATTACGTGCAGCAATTTGAATGGTTTCGCCAGTTGAAGGGTTACGGCCAGAACGAGCAGCCTTTTTTGTTACTTGGAATGTACCGAAGCCAACAAGCGCTACGTTGTCTCCAGCTTTTAATGCTTCACCAACCGTATTGATGATGGCATCTAATACGCGATTTGTGTCAGCTTGCGTTACGCCAGCTTCAGCCGCTACTTTTGCGACCAATTCAGATTTGTTCATATAAATTCCTATAATATGGTTAATATCGCTCCAAAGCCAGGTTTCATAAGGCTTGCAGAGAATTTACATCCTAGCACACATTCTTAAGCCATCAATCATAGTTATCAGCATAAATGCACAATTCTAGCCATCAGAGCACAAAAAACCTGTTAAAAAGCCTAGAGCATGTACCAAAAGCACTGCCAGCCGGACTTTAATCGCGTCAATTTAGAGTGGTGGGGCAGTTATACTGAGCTATTAATCAGTGCAATTGCAGCGCTTTTTGCTCTGCTGGCAGCACCTGAGCCCGGGTTCAGTCTTTCCACTAAAGCAGCACCTTCAAAAATAATGGTTAACTGCTGGCCAAGTGCAACGGCATCACGCGCGCCCGCAGTTTGGGCGATTTTTGCTAGGTAATCTTGCAGTTCTGCCGCCAGCACTGCCGAGTATTGGTTGATTGGGTGCTCAGGACTAGGAAATTCCACCGAGGCAATATGGAAAGGTAAGCCATGAAACTCAGGTGTTGTAATCCATGTTTCAACCAGCTCGCAAAGCGACACTAGAATATCGATGGAATTAGCTTTTTTAGAAACAAGACGCGAGTTTAGCCACTCGTAAAATTTATCTGATTTACTTCTGAGATAAGCCATCACCAAGTGATTCTTGCTTGGGAAATGCTTATATAGTGTAGCTTTTGCTACGCCAGATTCGGCAATGATCGTATCAACACCAGAAGCCTGTATGCCTCGACTATCAAATAGCATAGTGGCTACGGTTAATATTTTTTCATTGGTTTTCATATCGTTCCTTTATCAAAACTCATTAAAAGTTTTGTTATTACAATTCATTTAGTTACATCGATGTTGTAAGTGGTCGCATTAACTCTTGCGGATATAAACAACTGACATAACCAAATGCCTGCCTTAGGTTTTCCACATTATTCACATCGATTGTTCCCTGGTTAACAAAGGCTAAAAATGCCTGCCTCTGACGCTCTGGCAACATGGCAGCCTGTGGCAGCTGGCAAGTACCGCTCTTCATTTTGTTGTAAGCTAGCTGCAGCATGCTAATCGTCACCGGGTCTGCTGTACTGGTCGATGCCTCAATAAACACGCCTTGCGATTCCACAGGGCTAACTTTGCCTTGCTTATGGGTCATTTGCATAGCACTCATGCCTACCATCAACGTAGTTATCAATACACCGACCAGCAGCAGTTGACGCTCATTTTTTGGCTTTAAGTGCGTTTCAATAGTTTTATTAAGCAGCTTCCAGGCATCGTTGGAGTGCGTCTGCGATTCAATTTGTATGGCGCCAATCGTCAAAAAGAACAGTTGGTCAGTAAATACAGTGTGATTTTTAATCGTCGATTTACTAATTGCATCTTCAATTAATGTCCTCACCGCATTGATTTCATCCAGAGATAAGTTCGCGTTGCCCGCATTGTTGGTACGTTTGGAAACGCGTTCATAGTTCCACGCACTTAATGTTTTAGGCAACCGAACAATCGCAGCATTGGCACCACGCATATTCTGAACCCGGCTTTTAATCGCCGAGTAGGAGAGCAATTCACGGAAACTCCAAGCGTCTGGGTTACCCGTATATAAATTACGCAATTGGCTCAAAATTAAAGTACCTCAAAAAAATGTCTTGCGTTTTTTAGAAAGCTTAAAGTAGACTGTAAAAAAGTGAACAGACCTGTCTTTATATTAACTCAACGTATTACTAAATGCAATACCGAGCTCCACCTAAAACATTATTTTACATAGGATTATTATGCAGATTACAAATTTTGACACAAATTTAGCAGATTGGCGCGCTCATGCATTAAAACTCGAGAGCGAGGTAAAAAAGGTAATTGTTGGGCAAGATAAAGCCATTCATTTGATGAATATCGCCATTTTTGCGCGTGGGCACGTTTTGCTAGAGGGCGGTGTAGGCGTTGGCAAAACCACGCTACTGCAATCTATCGCCAGATGTATTGGCGGTGATTACGAGCGCATAGAAGGCACTGTAGACTTAATGCCTAACGATCTGATTTACCACACTTACCTGGGTGAAGACGGTAAACCAAAAATTGACGAAGGCCCACTGTTAAAAGCCGGAGAAAACTTATCTGTTTTCTTTTTTAACGAAATAAACAGAGCCAGACCACAGGTGCACGCTTTGATGCTGCGTGTAATGGCAGAGCGACACATCACTGCATTTAAACAGGAATACCGCCTGCCACATATGGTGGTATTTGCAGATAGAAACCAAGTTGAGAAAAACGAGACGTTTGAAATTCCGTCAGCGGCCAGAGACCGTTTTATGATGGAAATCCCAATCAATATTCCAGATGACAGAGAGTTACGTAAAGCACTCATGTTTGATGTGAAGTTTCAGCATGCTGAGAGTTTGACCAAACAAGTAGAGTCTAATGTACTTAAGTTTGATCAGCTCAACGCCTTCTCTGATGTGTTGCAAAGTCATATCAAGTCGAGCAGTGTATTAGAAGAGTACGCGCTGGATTTATGGGAATCCACACAGAATCCTGAAAAGTTTGGCATCAAACTTGATAGCGTAGACGTGAATAGACTAATCCATACTGGCGCAAGCCCGCGCGGCATGGGCATGCTGCTGAAAGCAGCGCGTGTGAATGCTTGGTTGATGAATAGGGATAGCCTATATCCTGAAGATATCCATGCAGTTTTTCACGAGTTAATTGCCCATCGTCTGGTATTTAATACCATGTATGAAAACCGTAGAACAGCGCTTGCGCGTGAATTAACGTCTCAAATATTGGCAACGGTTGCCGTTCCATCTCAGGCAAAAGCTGCATGATTCCCGCATACGCAAAACCATTCCATTACCAGATTCCATGGAAGTCAAACAGCATTCATTATGGTGGACATAGAGGTACGCAACGCGGCTTAGGGTTTGAATTCAAGGGAAACGTACCTCTCATTGATTACCCAGACCCTAGGCGAATGGACATGCGCCAAACCCTGAGAGACCCTTACGAACAAGTGCAAGTAAGGGTATTCAATCAGGATAACACCACCCCTATATTTGCTATCTGTGACGTTTCAAGCTCCATGCAGTTTAAAGGAGCAGTGCGCAAACTAGATGTTGCTAAGGAGATTGCTGCCTCAATTGCTTATTCGGCACATGAAGCAGGGGATTTATTTAGCTTGATTTGCTACAACCAAATAGTGATAGAGGATATTTCGCATAACCTCAACCATAACGTGCAGCAATCGTTTGAAACCATAGAGCAATTATCAAACATTAGCACCATGCGAGTTGGATGCGAAGGCATTTTGGAAGTGCCGCAATATTTAAGCCAGCATAAAGGCTTGGTATTCTGGATTTCTGATTTTCATATGCCACTGGAAATGGTGGAGCAAACACTTAGTGCCATGTCTATTCATCACATCGTGCCGATTGTGCTGTGGGACGCACGCGAGTACCAAAAGCTCCCTAAATTTGGCTTTGGCAACATGATAGACCCCGAAACTGGTTTACAAAAAACCATATTTTTCCGCGAGTCGGTTAGAGACCAATTTATCGCTGCATTTGAAATGCGTAAACAGGCGCTTGAAACCTTATTTTCCAGGTTTGACTATCAGGCGATTTACTTGAGTGACAAGTTTGAACCAGATTTATTGTCACGATATTTTGAACAATTATCGAGTTAGAAAATTAAGTCATTATGAAAAAATTCATCATTAAACTCCTCTTGCTACTCGGTGCCGTGTCCTATGCATCTATCTCATTCGCTCAGGCTCCAAATGTAAAGCTTATTAAAATCCAGAATCCACAATATAACAGCGGAGTGCAAATTGGCGATGTATTGCAGCGCCATATAGAACTGGAGGTCAATCAACCCTACACACTATCCAAAGCCGACCTGCCTGCCAAAGGTAGAAGCGCTGATGGTATTGAAGTGAAAGACATCACGCTAGTGGCCACTAAGGCTGGTGATAAAAATAGGTACACCATCAATCTTTCTTATCAAGTTTTTGCCGCGGCCAGTAAGCCTGCATGCATGCAACTGCCAAAAGAGATATTGAAATTTAACGCTAACACTAATCCTTTAGTGGCAGAAATTCCCACTTGGTCATTCTGGTACGCAGCTTTAGTGCCGGAAAATATAGAAAATGCCAAAAAACTGATGTATCCACAACATCAACCTGAAGCTGTAAATCTCACTTCACACCAAACTAAGCTTGGTATGTTTTTAGCCATGCTCATATTAGGCCTCTTAGGTCTTTTCTATATCAATGCGGATGGTCACTGGCTACCATTCATGAATGGTGCATTTGCCAAAGCGCATCGCCGCATCAGAAAAACCCCTAAATCATTAGACGGTTTAAAAGAAGCTTCCATTTACATTCACCAAGCATTTAATAAGACACATGGCACAAATCTATTTACTGAAGACATTGAGCCATTTATCAAGAAAAACCCGAATTTTTATAAGTTAAAAGATGAGATTTACGCATTTTTTGAGCAATCAAACGCACTGCTATTTGCAAGCAGTGCCATGTATTCAGAACAGCACATAGGCAATTTACTTAAATTAAGTAAGCGCTTAAGAGATTGTGAGCGAGGCGCATAAATGACTTTATTACAACCATGGGCATTGCTGTTTCTACCTTTGGCAGCCATCCCCTTTATTTTAAAAAGTCACCAAGGTCAATTTTACTCATGGATTGAAATTGTCCCTGCAGACAAATACTCGGAAATTGCGAACCTCAGCCTTAAAGCAATGATTTCGCTGCTGATAATCTGCATCGTGTTGGCATTATCGTCGCCACAAGGGGAGAGTAAACGGGAGCAAAAAGTAGGTAAGGGCGCTCAAACAGTATTGGTGATTGATAGAAGCGTGAGTATGGATCATCCATTTGCTGGTCAAGCATCAGGTGGCCGAGCCGCTGAAATAAAGTCCATGGCGGCTCGGCGTTTAATTACCGATTTTATTGACTCACGAACTGACGACATGATGGGCGTTGTTGGCTTCACCAATTCTGCGTTATACGGCATGAAAATTACGGACAATCGTGATGCTATTCATGCCGCAATTAAAGCCGCGACCGGGCCGGCGTTGAACCAAACCAATATTGGCGCCGGCATTACACAAGGGGTCACTTTATTCGATAACATTCAAAGTTCAGGGTCACGAGCGGTTATTTTACTGTCCGACGGTGCAGGTAAATTAAGCCCAAGGGTGAAATACAAAATATCCCAGCAACTGATAGGCAAGAAAATAAATCTTTATTGGATTGTGCTGCGTGAGCCTGATGACATCAGCATTTTTAACGGTGCAAACTATAGCGACGAACAAGCGCCAGATGCTATCAACCTAGATCGTTTTTTTAAGTCTCTTAAAATTAAATATAAAGCATTTGAGGCAGACAACCCAACAACACTAGAGTCTGCACTACGTGAAATCAATGCTAAAGAAAAAAATATCATCCAGTACAGCGTTATTATTCCAGGCCATGATTATGCTAACAACCTGATTGCAATAGCGATGGTACTGAGCCTTTTAATTTTATTGATTAAAAACCTTAGGATACATTAATGGCAAAAAATATTAAAAATCGCAATCTAACACTCACTATGTTAGTGGTGATAGGTCTAGTGGGGGCAATTTATGAGGCGTATCAGTGCTATGCTATCTCTACCCTAAATAAAAAAATTACTGCAGGTAAGGTCATTACTGATGAGAATTACCCTTACTTGCAAAAATATACCGCAGCTTATGACCAGGGCAATAAATCGGATTACAAACATGCAATACAGACTTACAGCCAATTATTAGATCAATCGCCATCTTTAGCTAATCAAGCCAAGATTCATTTCAATATTGGTAACAATCTGTTCATTTTTGGATTAATCCGTCGCGTGAATGAAGACGGCACATACCAAGATGAGGCTAGACATGCTTACATGCAAGCAAAGATAGCCTATGAGCAATCACTACGTATTGAGCCAACGGATATCTCATCCAAGTTTAATTTAAGCCTACTTAACTCAATCATGTCAAAAAACATGAATGCTGCGCCTAAGGAGCAATCAACGATGGAGTTGAGTAACTTACCGATAGGTCTGCCATGAATAAATCTATATTGAACAAATCAATTTTATTGATTAAAAGCCACTATGAAACATTGCTATACGTTCTAGCCATCGCATTGATGGCCTTGGCTCTGTTTATGCCAACCATACAACTAAAACAGCAGGTGCATAATTACTTAATGGTGGCAGACGTATCTCAAAGCATGAATGCTGAAGATGAAAAAATCAACAACCAAGCTGTCAGCCGGCTAGCGTATACGCGGTATTTGATGAAAAATATCGTTAAAACATCGCCATGTGGCACATATTTTAGTGTTGGTATTTTCGCTTCAGACAATGTTGCGTTATTGCTTAATCCATTAGAGGTATGCAAAAACCTCGACACCATTACCGATTCAATTGACCATCTTGAATGGCGCATGGCCTGGAAAGGCAATAGTCGATTAAGTTTTGGTGTACGCGCTGCAGCCAATGTGTTTGATTCGCTCAACGTACCTGCACAAATGTTGTTTTTTACAGACGGAGACGAAGCACCTAGGGTCAATGTAACAATCCAACAAGATTTAAGCGGAATACAAATAGGTAAAAACCTAGCGTTTATTGGCGTCGGCTCAACCACTAAGATAGGTGTTCCAAGATTTAACTCAAACAATAAAAGAGTAGGGTATTGGCCGATCAGTGAGAATAATAACTCAGGGGCCGTAAGCGTTACTTATTCAGACCCTAGCCAAGATGAGCCTGACCCACCAGTTGCATATGCAGAATATGACAGATTTTTATCTCAATTAGAAGATGATTATCTAAAGAAATTATCTGGTGATATCAATGCGAGCTACATTAAAGGTGCAGACAGCCCAGCATTTTATGAGTTTGTTCAGGGGCAAAAACCAGCGGCTAGCTTCATTAGCGATTATAAAATACGATGGTTTTACTTGAGCTTAGGATTACTCGTACTGCTTGCTACTTATATCCCTAATCTAATATCACTAAACTTTATTTCCGCTAGATTTAAACGCAAGTGATATAACAAGTCGATTAAAAACCACGGTCTAATAATCAAACCATTTGGCTAGGCTCTTTAATATAAGGTGATTCCATCTGTTGTATGGAGTCACCAATTTTAACTCACAATATTTCTCATATTTAGTATTAAAACTATATACTTTAGTTGCAATAAGACAGACCTGTCTGTATTATTTAGTTGTAGTTTAATATTAATTTAGGAGAGTAAAATGGAAGTATTACTAATAGGGGCCGTAGCTTGTATCACCGCATTAATCACCTCCGCATGGTTGATGACCTTTGCTAAATGGTTTCCAATCAAAAGAGTTGATGCCTTCGTTGTGGACTATAAAACCCTGATTAGGGCACACGTTGATTATGCTTTAATGGCACTGTTTGGTTTAGGCTTTTATGGTGTTGGTGTTGAGCTACCTGTAATCGCATGTTGGTGTATTGCTATTGGTGGCTTTACCAACCCTACAATTTTTACCATTGCCGCATTTGATACCAATTTTTGGGATAAAACCAAGTGGAAGATTTTCAGCGCACTTAGCTTTTTAATTACTTCTGTTGGTTTTATGTGGATTGCGTATACACTGCTTAAATATGCGATGGACAAACTCTAATAAATATCACACTAAGAACATATAAAAAGATAAATTTAATATCAGATTAATCACAAAGCCTTAGGAGAATCTCATATGTCAGAAAATAACTTTTTGTGCAGAAATAGTATTCTAGGGCTTTATAAAAAAATCACGCCTATAGTCTCCCAAAAGATTTCATGGGTGTTAGACGCATACATCTCAATATACGAATATTAAGTATTGAGTAACCCTGCATGATAGGCGGTATTGAATTCCTAATACCGCCCATCCTTTACTATTCACTCAGGTAGCACGCTGCCGGCCAAATATTGCAAAAGAATTATACCTAAGCATTTTTGCCATACATCTAAATCGAACACATCTCAATCAGCCGCTAAGCACATGCGCTCATAATCAAAAGCCAGGCAATGTTAATCTAACTAAGCTATCTGGCGTCACCATAATAACCCACCTAATCCCACCTTACATATAAGCAAGAGCCGCTTTCAAGTGAGCTAGTTAAGCATTAATACAAAAAGTAGGGTAGTGCCCCTATACCAGAACCATCTACTTGCTATGTAATACAACCACCCTAGTATCAACGACTCTCAAATCAAGACAAACCAGATTCTGAACTTGCCATTAATTAACTCTGCCACCAATCCTGACTCACACACTTACAAACCTCATAAACATGATGTTTTAGTTGCCTAATTTAATAATGTAATATACATTACATTATTACTGTATTTATATAATCCAGATTACATTAATTGTAATAGATTGTTTTTAAAGGAATCACCATGTCATCTGCAGGGCGACCAAGAACATTTGATAGAGACGTTGCACTCAATAAAGCGATGTTAATATTTTGGGAAAAAGGCTACGAAGGCACAACAATGACGGACATAATTAGTGCCATTGGCACTAAAGCACCGAGCGTATATGCTGCATTTGGCAATAAAGACAAACTGTTTAATGAGGTGGTAAATCTGTATGCCGAGACCTTAAAAGTAGGGCCACTAAAAGCTTTAAACGATCATGCATCCATTTACGATGCAATCAGAAGCTCGATTTACAGCAATGTCGAGATATTCACGAGTCAGAACAACCCATGCAGCTGCCTTATAATGACAGCTGCCATCAATTGCTCTCCAGAGCATACTGAACACATGAATAGACTGAAAAACCTCAGAACCGGCTATATGCGTGTATTAGAAGCAAGATTCAAGCAAGCGGTTACAGATGGCCAGTTAATCAGCACAGCCAACCCACAAACATTAGCCGAGTTCTATATGACTTTTGTACATGGATTAGCATTAAGAGCAAAAGATGGCGTAACCAAAGCCGAACTACAAACATCCACTGACTACGCATTAGTTACAGTTAAATTGATGCTGAAATAGATGCAGAACAATGGCATCGCTAAGGTTGTTTCTACATCTAAAGTATGTGCGCCATATAAACGCAGCATAGCACTTAGATAAGATGATGATTATAGTTGCAGCCTGCAAAGCAGGCTGGAAATCCAAAATATACATATCAAAAGCAAACCAAACATTCTGATTATTTATTTCGTATAATGTATAAGAAGCCGTAGTAAATTGGTGTGCTTAAAATGGTTGTTAGTAGGGTTTATTTTCTTAGCTTTTTTTTATGCCAGCAGCATCATTCCCCTCTGCTTTAGAAAACATCTCAGGATCGACTTTAGTATCAACCTTGAATGTTGTTGCAACGGCCATTAAAGCTTCTAGAGTGAACCTTCTCCAGAATTTTACAAAAGCCATATAAAAAATAAAACTGAGTAAAGCTACGCCAAAGAGAACATAAGATGTTTGTAAAACTTCAAGTCCGTATGTGAAAAGATGACACACTATTCCCCAAAAAAATAATACGGAAATTAGTGTCATTGTTCTTAGAAATCCATATATCGCAACATAATTCTGCATTTTAGGATAATGATTAGGCGCAGACTCTACAGCATAATGGTATGCGAACCTAAAAAAGTCCGTGCTAGAAGCCGAGGTGTTTTTAGGCATGGCCAACAAACCGCTCTCGGTGGTTAAAAGAGCATCCATTTTAGCTTTAATGATTACGATCAGCAGGCCGTCTAATGGTTGAGTATATGTAGCTCTATATTTAAGAGTCACATTTAATATAAGCTCTGTAATTGATACTGGTGCTAAAAATGCCGCGACTGCGAACCTTACAAATCTGTTAGTGAAAAAGTAATTTTTTTGTTGGTAATCTAATAAATATTTAGATGGATATCCCACTACCCAGATTGAGTATTTTTCTATAAATATAGACGATACAAAGCTTAAAAGGTGACCTGATGTATATGAAGCAAGAATAAATGGAATATATACATATTGCTTATCAAAATTAATGATGTCCTCGATATTCATAAAGTTTGAATGAGCATAGATAGCAATACAACCATAAATGAATATTGCACCAGGAGTGAAATATCCCAAAAAATCATACAGCGAAAATGGATTTTGTTTTAACTCCAATTTACACTCCTTCAGTTTTCTATAAAATAACTTTACGTGCCAGTTACACGTAAAGTATCGCTCAATAGTGAGCAAAAAATACCAATTAAAAATTACTACTAAAACCTCTGAAAACAGCCACTGTATTGCTTTACAGCGTTTTTTACACCTTAAAATTAAGGTGTAAAGTAGGGCGCAAAATGCAAAAAGTTATCCACAGGCACCTAAAGCAGCTGAAACCCTTATAAAATATGGCTTCTAGCGATTTTTAAGACTAGAGCGATTATTCTCGTGAATTGCAATTTTTCTCACTCTAGCACTATCGGAAAAAATTTCCTACGTACAAATAATTCACAAAGTAGCGCTTTTGAGCAGAAAATCGAATTTTCGCCCGCCCGCAGCGAAGCGAGGACGGACGAAGAATTAAGATTTTCTGCTTCAATATTTCCATTACGCTGCGATGCCTAGCTCACGTAAAAACTTCTCAAACTCGGGTGGTTTTTCCTGCAAGCTAAGCGGCAATGAAGCCTCTTGCGGCGTATTTTGGAGCGGTGCGGCGCCGCACGATGGCAGGGTACCTGCGCGAAGCGTAGGGGAGCCGTCGCTCGCCGCTCCACGCTCGATGGTGGATTGTAATAACTCTAGCTCTTTAGCAGCTTTTCGCTCTGCCAGCCAACGCCTAGCCATCCAAAAGTAATTTGATATATATCTAAGCTCATGAGGTTTGAATCCTCGGCCCTCAGGTGACCATAGTGTATCGTCACGTACAAACCAATCTCCAAAGTAGGCATCGTCAAACACATAACCTACTTTTATTTTCAATACACGATATGCAGTGTAGGGGATACGTACACGCCCTTTTTCCCAGTTTTGCAAAGTTCTATGTGTTACGTCTAACAACTTAGCTGCTTGCTCAGTTGTTAGACGTGCTCTACGACGCATTAAATAGAAGTCATCAGGGTCTATGTATATACGGGGTGATTTTAACGCGTTTAACCTGGCTTTATTTTTGCCTGTCTTTTTGATTGAGCACTCAGTCATGGAATGCTCCTTTGTGTGCAATTGCACCTAATACGTGAGATTTTTCGTGTGGGTTCAATACAGCTAAAAATGTTTCTAGTAATTGCATGTGACGTAGCAAAAACTCACTGGGCATTAAGTCTTGAGCGCAGCCAATATCTGAAGCTAGTGAGGTTGCAATATTTAATGCTTGTTCATGGGTTAATGAAAAGCCATATAAAGCCTCTGGAGGCGTTGTTGCGGTTGTGTGTGACATACTTGACTCCTTGCGTCACACACCAAGTAACTACATACTTCATTTCGTATAATGACCGCTTATGTTTCCTAGCTTGTAGCGGTACTCACAGAAAAAGCGTCCCATACGGTGGGGCGCTTTTTTTTCGTCTACAGGACGCGAAGGCAATATTTCAGAAAATTGAATGCAGGAGAAACGCGAGTAAAACCGAGTAGGGGGAAAAGGCGCTGGGCGACGCCTTCGGCTTATGTCCTGCGGCCATTAAAACCAATTAGGCAGAATTTGGGGAAGCGGAATAATCAGAACCATCTATTAGCGGTCTAGGCGTGTAGTGTGGCTCTACGGACTCAATGCCAACTTTAGGTTTAAGGGTCTGACTGTAGGCGAATTCACCGCTCTGCCGAGCGTTGTTATCGCCTACAGTATTACAAGTTGCGACTATTTGAGCACCGTTGAAGAGTAAGAAGGCGGCACAGTCATTGGGCTGGTTGATTGAATAACCTAGTTTTATAAGCTCTTCAGAATCCGTGAAAACCGTTTTAGAGCCATTAGTGAGATTAAAGTAAGTTTTGTTGATCCTTGCGGACTTGATAACAGCTTTGATATTAAACTCGAATCCTCTATAGGGGTGAGCAATATCGGGGGGAGTTGTTGGAGAGCTGGTAGGGGCATCATGAAGGGAATGTGCTTTGACTTCGTTGGATGTTGTTTTTTTAATCGGGTATTTTTCCGCGTCTGTTTTTTCATTTTGCACTATCTCCGCATGGGTTTGTCCAGTGACTTTTTTATAAAGTCCGTTGTAAAGTTTATAACCAAAAAAGCCTATAGCTAGAAACAATAAGGCCAATAAAATATAAACCTGATGAAAGCGCTTAGGCATTTTGGTGTGCACTTCGGCTGATTTGTAATACTGGAAAGCTTCTTTTGGAGGGCTGAATTTGCGCTTAGCCGCCTCTGATAAATTGGCTTTATTGTTCACATCGTTAAACTCTGGCCACTCGTAAAGATAGCGCCCCATGATGGTCGGTTTGATATGGATATGGCGCTGTACCATCTCACGCAGAAAGCTATCAACAAGTAAAGGCTTTTGCGTCAGCACAATAATATCAATACCAGTGTGGCGATGTGTACTTAAGGCGGCAACAATGGGCGGGACTTTTGAACCGCTACTACGAGCACCAAAAACTCGTTGACATTCATCGACAATCAGAATTGATTTAGGTGGAAACAGGTAATAGTCAAGCATTAGCTCTGGGTCGTCTGGGTCTGGACGCTTCTCTGTCCACTCTTTGATGGGTGGGCATTTAAGGTGGTCAATTTTTAAATCAGGTATGCCCATCACAAAAATCGGGCGTGTATTAAAACCTTGATTAAGTTCTTTAAGCAGCATCTGAATGAGTAATGAAGTTTTACCCATGCCAGGGATGCCGGTAATCATTGTAATCATAGTAGTCCAAACTTTTTAACAGTGGAAAGGGTGAGGCTAGTTGAATAGGCGCCCAATATAATGCCTACAAAATCAGGTAAGCCATAAAGGCTAGCCATCTGTAAAACAACGGCAGGCATGGCTCCAAAAGAGTTTTGCAGGGATGAGCTGACAAGGCTTAAAACAGTTGTAGAAGCGGTATAGGTAATAACGCCAATACCAAGTGCGATAAGTACGCGTTTTACCAGTGGAGCGGCAAGCGCCAGAAACATAGCTTGTAACATTTAGAAAAGCCCCCTTTGGTATGGTTGAGCATCTGCACGAATAGCGGCCGCAATAATGCCGTATGCAAAGAAAAATGCTAGTGCCATGACTAGCGGTCTGAAGGCAGAGGCGTAAGCACATAACCAATCGAAAGAAACGGTAATAGTAGCGCCAGCAATAGCAGTGGTTAGCGGTGGCGGACATGTGGCGTTTGATTGGATGTTAACAGGGTTAAAGTTGAAATTGTCGCCAACATTAACGGACTTTTTGCCTAGTTCTTCATTCGGTAAATCATCTTTTTTGCCAATTAAATCTTCAGCCTTTTTACATTCCCAACGGTCAGGTTTATCGGCACATAACTGGTCTATGTCGGTTTGTTTACAAATGAGTAAATCAGGTTTTTTCTCGCAGATGTCTTTGCAACTTGGTGCATCTGGGTTTTTTTCGCATAAAGATTTAGCTTGGCATTGTTCACTTGCTGGATTCTTAGAACAAAAACTCTCTTTTGATTCAGATGTTGAAGTCTGCGAGCCGTCTGCATTAGTTTGGCCAGTTTTAACAGTACCGTCTGATGTGGCAGAGGGTGGAACAGAAATAACCATGGAATCAGGTTCTTTTGTTGTGACTGGTGTGGGGTTTGGATTTTCTGGGGTTGGCGCAGGTGTACTTGTTGAAGAAGCACCTGTTTTATTTTGAATAACAGGAGCGGAGCCAGTAGAGCCAGCAGAAACGCAAACAGCTACACCGTTAACAGTACCGTAGCTTTTGCCAGAGTCTGCACAGTCTTTAATATTTGGGGCTGGTGGTGCGTTTGAGGGTGCAGGGTTAGATGATGATACGGAACAAGTAGCACCAGTGTAATTGCTATATCCGTAAACGTTATAACTAGAGCCGTCAGAGCCTCCGTACCAATTGCCACGGCTAGCGTCTAACTTGGTCAAACAGCCATTTTTACAGCCGATTTGGTTGATAGATGAAGGCGAAAGTGTGGATGCACTAGAACCAGAAGGTTGAGGAATGCCTGAAAAGCCAGCATCACCAACAGTGCATTGAGGCGGTGCGGTGCCGTTACAAATAACATTGGGGGGATAACCTGATTTCCTAGTGTTTGGAGAACAATCTTGGATTGCAAAACCTGTATCAGCCGTTGATGAGTTACTCCCTGATGTGCGTTTGTAAATGGCAAGTATTGAGTACATACCGCTGGTAGATGTTTGTTGGGTCTGTGTTGTTGAATCTGTACATGCAACGACAGAAGTTAAAGGGTCAGCTGAGTAATATGTCTGTCCGAACTTTGGCATGACGCCAAGACAAAGCTCTTGCTTTGAGGAATAGTAAACAGCGCCGTAGGTATTGAGGCTTAAGTATTTGACAGATGGCGTATAGTCAGCAAAAGCTGATGAAACAAAAAAGATGAAGAGGCAAATAGCCTGATAGATAGTTTTCATCTGCATAAAATCATCACTGGCAGGACTACGATTAAGAAGCCAGCCCATGTGTAAATGTCTAAGGGTTGCATAGAGGTGCCTTTCTGTTAGAAGTAGGTAAAGCAATCGCCAGCAAAGCTGTCGCTTGCTAGAAACCTCGGTAACTTCTACGAATAACAAAAACAGTAATCATGGCAAGGGCAACGCCCCAGCCTAGTTGCATGCCGTCTAAAAATTGGGTGGTATGGTCGTCTGGTGAATCACATTGCAGTTGAACAGGTTGAGATTCAGTCAAAGCATAGTTATTAGTGACAGAACCAGTTGTGCTAATAGTTTGTTTGACTAATTGCCATTCGCCAGTTGCTTGTTTGACATAGCGTGTTATTTGGGTGTCATTGATTGTCTGAATAATAGAGGGCTGGATAGCCTGAAAATGTGCATCTATCGCTTGCGCTTGTTCAGCATAACAAATGCCATTATGAAACCATCCAGCCATGGTGATTAAACCTTACGTTTCAACCAGAAAATCACGCCTACAGCTACAGCTAGGGCAAGCATTAAACCGCCTAAAGTGACGCCATCTGTAGTTGCTTCATCAATCGCGGAAGTTACGCCAGCAGGGAGAGCCGCCCAAGCTTGAGCAGCAGCCAATGACATACCAGCAGCTAAACCTTGAGCAACGCGACGAGCAAAAAGAGCTTTTTGTTTCATGATAGAACCTTTCAAAAATACCCTAAACCGTAGGGGACGGATTGTCTGAAACAGACAAATTCATGTGACCGAGTAAGAACAACCTTACTTGGGCGTGTGTGAGTTGTTGGCCGTTATAGAACCAATCGGAGAGGGATAGGAAGCACATTACGCAACCAATCTAAGCACTTGTGACCAGCTAGTGACTGGGGTTTCAAGTTCGATGTTTTTACGTTTGAAAAATGAAACTTTGTTGTCTGCGTTGTCTGAAGCCGAGTTTTGTAAGTCGGTTTGAGTCAATCCAGCACGTAATAAATGCTGTTTATGAATCCTGAACGTGTTGGCGTTTAATGAAGCCTTAGCCTGTTCATAGCCCATAATTTTAATTAAAGACCATGTTTGATAAGCGGCTCTAGCGCGGCCTTCAGATAGTCCAAGTTGTTTTAAATTTTCTAGTAGTGTGCTCATATCAGTGACCCCAATCCCACCTGTGAATGGCTTAAAGTATGTGTAATGTTTATCTATCAAATCTTGCTCTGTGAGTTCAGTCCAAGGCTGTGTGTTTTCGTAATAATCGCGATAGTTTTTAAGCGATTGCTTGACGTTTAAATCGTTGTGTAAAAAGTGCTCATAGTTCTTTTTATGCGCTAGCTTTTCGAACCATTGACGCTTCAGGCGCAGTTCAAAACGCAGTAAGCGCGAAATAATGTCGATTTCCCAAGTCTCGTATGGGATGGGCTTGCCCTGCTTAAACAGCTTTTGCACCAGTTGTTTAACTTGGGTGCCTTTGTCGTAAATAATGCCGCTAATCATGTTGGAGCTGGCACCAATCACCAAGGTGTCACCGTGACCGCCTGTCATTTTTTGGCGTGAACCGTGACCATTTTTTAATTCGCGTAGCGCTTGTTTGACTTGAGCGTTAGAATCCAACAGATAGTTGTAGTTGAAATCTAGGCGCATACATTGCCATGTGTGCACTGGCGGTAAAATCATGGATAGCCCTAGTTGCGCTTGTTTGTGTAGCACGTTGGCACAATGCATGACATCGTTAGAACCAAAAATATTATTACCAAGTTCGACCGAAGCAGGGGAGCCAGCAATCAGCAAGTAATGTTCTTTACCGTTATGCTGGACTTGCCAGAACAAGCCAATTTCGTCACTGCGTAGCTTTTCAATATCAAAAACAAACTTCTCACGGATTAACTCGCCTTTGCTGTTGTAAGTGCATTGCGTCCCTAAAAAATCGGTGAACTTTTCCATAAGCTCCTCCCCCTTCAGGAAGGTCGAAAGTTTGATTCTTAAGGTCATCCAATCAATCATTTTAAAAGCTCGTCAAAAGTGGGTTTTTGATACCGTGGTATCGTAAGTGTGGGTGTTACAACACACCCACACCGATTTTCGGTTTTTAGGCCGCTTGTTTTTGTGGGTTAAACATGGATGAAATCAGGGTGCGAAATTGTGCTTCGGTCATGAGGTTGACATTACCCAAACGCAGGGCATTGAAATCTCCGACATAGCAACTGGATGGATGCAGGTAGTAGGTGCCAATATCGTAGGGTGACTGGTCAGGGCGTGAGCCATTTCCGTTTTGCAGGCTCAGCAAGATTTTTTCAGGGTAAGGCGAGGCGGTGCCGTTCGGGTTGATGATGTGGGCATAAGCCTCTTGGGTGCGGATTTTCCAATCGCGGTTGTTTTTATTGCCTGAGCGTTCATTGACATCGGTGTTTTTGACTTCGATTTTCAACATGATCTATTCGTCCTTTAAATTTATTTATTCTCAAAATGAGAATAGCAGAACCATAATCTCAAATTGAGAATAGTGTCAAGAACTTTTTAAATCAGTGTAGAATCCAAAAAAGCAGGCAATGAAGAAAACGAGAGGCGGACACCATGAACGGCAAAGAATATATACAGGCGTGTAAAAAGAAGTTAAATCTTGATACAGACTACAAATTAGCCTTGCATTTAGAAATCAGTCAGAGTGATATGAATTTTTATGCCCGTGGAGAGCGTTTGCCGAGCGTTTACGCCTGTTTTAAGATTGGCGAATGCCTAGGTATCGACCCGAGCATCATAATGGCTGATATCGCGTCAGAAACAGAAAAGAACCCGAAGAAACGCGAGTTCTTCAAATCTTTTATGTCCTCCTGCAAAATGGCGGTGGCGGTAGGATTGACGATAGCCGTCTTTTGGAATTCTTTAACCGAAGAGCGCGCTTTAAGCGCTAGTTAGCAGTTTCGTATAATGACCGCTTATGTTTCCTAGCTTGTAGCGGTACTCACAGAAAAAGCGTCCCATACGGTGGGGCGCTTTTTTTTCGTCTACAGGACGCGAAGGCAATATTTCAGAAAATTGAATGCAGGAGAAACGCGAGTAAAACCGAGTAGGGGGAAAAGGCGCTGGGCGACGCCTTCGGCTTATGTCCTGCGGCCATTAAAACCAATTAGGCAGAATTTGGGGAAGCGGAATAATCAGAACCATCTATTAGCGGTCTAGGCGTGTAGTGTGGCTCTACGGACTCAATGCCAACTTTAGGTTTAAGGGTCTGACTGTAGGCGAATTCACCGCTCTGCCGAGCGTTGTTATCGCCTACAGTATTACAAGTTGCGACTATTTGAGCACCGTTGAAGAGTAAGAAGGCGGCACAGTCATTGGGCTGGTTGATTGAATAACCTAGTTTTATAAGCTCTTCAGAATCCGTGAAAACCGTTTTAGAGCCATTAGTGAGATTAAAGTAAGTTTTGTTGATCCTTGCGGACTTGATAACAGCTTTGATATTAAACTCGAATCCTCTATAGGGGTGAGCAATATCGGGGGGAGTTGTTGGAGAGCTGGTAGGGGCATCATGAAGGGAATGTGCTTTGACTTCGTTGGATGTTGTTTTTTTAATCGGGTATTTTTCCGCGTCTGTTTTTTCATTTTGCACTATCTCCGCATGGGTTTGTCCAGTGACTTTTTTATAAAGTCCGTTGTAAAGTTTATAACCAAAAAAGCCTATAGCTAGAAACAATAAGGCCAATAAAATATAAACCTGATGAAAGCGCTTAGGCATTTTGGTGTGCACTTCGGCTGATTTGTAATACTGGAAAGCTTCTTTTGGAGGGCTGAATTTGCGCTTAGCCGCCTCTGATAAATTGGCTTTATTGTTCACATCGTTAAACTCTGGCCACTCGTAAAGATAGCGCCCCATGATGGTCGGTTTGATATGGATATGGCGCTGTACCATCTCACGCAGAAAGCTATCAACAAGTAAAGGCTTTTGCGTCAGCACAATAATATCAATACCAGTGTGGCGATGTGTACTTAAGGCGGCAACAATGGGCGGGACTTTTGAACCGCTACTACGAGCACCAAAAACTCGTTGACATTCATCGACAATCAGAATTGATTTAGGTGGAAACAGGTAATAGTCAAGCATTAGCTCTGGGTCGTCTGGGTCTGGACGCTTCTCTGTCCACTCTTTGATGGGTGGGCATTTAAGGTGGTCAATTTTTAAATCAGGTATGCCCATCACAAAAATCGGGCGTGTATTAAAACCTTGATTAAGTTCTTTAAGCAGCATCTGAATGAGTAATGAAGTTTTACCCATGCCAGGGATGCCGGTAATCATTGTAATCATAGTAGTCCAAACTTTTTAACAGTGGAAAGGGTGAGGCTAGTTGAATAGGCGCCCAATATAATGCCTACAAAATCAGGTAAGCCATAAAGGCTAGCCATCTGTAAAACAACGGCAGGCATGGCTCCAAAAGAGTTTTGCAGGGATGAGCTGACAAGGCTTAAAACAGTTGTAGAAGCGGTATAGGTAATAACGCCAATACCAAGTGCGATAAGTACGCGTTTTACCAGTGGAGCGGCAAGCGCCAGAAACATAGCTTGTAACATTTAGAAAAGCCCCCTTTGGTATGGTTGAGCATCTGCACGAATAGCGGCCGCAATAATGCCGTATGCAAAGAAAAATGCTAGTGCCATGACTAGCGGTCTGAAGGCAGAGGCGTAAGCACATAACCAATCGAAAGAAACGGTAATAGTAGCGCCAGCAATAGCAGTGGTTAGCGGTGGCGGACATGTGGCGTTTGATTGGATGTTAACAGGGTTAAAGTTGAAATTGTCGCCAACATTAACGGACTTTTTGCCTAGTTCTTCATTCGGTAAATCATCTTTTTTGCCAATTAAATCTTCAGCCTTTTTACATTCCCAACGGTCAGGTTTATCGGCACATAACTGGTCTATGTCGGTTTGTTTACAAATGAGTAAATCAGGTTTTTTCTCGCAGATGTCTTTGCAACTTGGTGCATCTGGGTTTTTTTCGCATAAAGATTTAGCTTGGCATTGTTCACTTGCTGGATTCTTAGAACAAAAACTCTCTTTTGATTCAGATGTTGAAGTCTGCGAGCCGTCTGCATTAGTTTGGCCAGTTTTAACAGTACCGTCTGATGTGGCAGAGGGTGGAACAGAAATAACCATGGAATCAGGTTCTTTTGTTGTGACTGGTGTGGGGTTTGGATTTTCTGGGGTTGGCGCAGGTGTACTTGTTGAAGAAGCACCTGTTTTATTTTGAATAACAGGAGCGGAGCCAGTAGAGCCAGCAGAAACGCAAACAGCTACACCGTTAACAGTACCGTAGCTTTTGCCAGAGTCTGCACAGTCTTTAATATTTGGGGCTGGTGGTGCGTTTGAGGGTGCAGGGTTAGATGATGATACGGAACAAGTAGCACCAGTGTAATTGCTATATCCGTAAACGTTATAACTAGAGCCGTCAGAGCCTCCGTACCAATTGCCACGGCTAGCGTCTAACTTGGTCAAACAGCCATTTTTACAGCCGATTTGGTTGATAGATGAAGGCGAAAGTGTGGATGCACTAGAACCAGAAGGTTGAGGAATGCCTGAAAAGCCAGCATCACCAACAGTGCATTGAGGCGGTGCGGTGCCGTTACAAATAACATTGGGGGGATAACCTGATTTCCTAGTGTTTGGAGAACAATCTTGGATTGCAAAACCTGTATCAGCCGTTGATGAGTTACTCCCTGATGTGCGTTTGTAAATGGCAAGTATTGAGTACATACCGCTGGTAGATGTTTGTTGGGTCTGTGTTGTTGAATCTGTACATGCAACGACAGAAGTTAAAGGGTCAGCTGAGTAATATGTCTGTCCGAACTTTGGCATGACGCCAAGACAAAGCTCTTGCTTTGAGGAATAGTAAACAGCGCCGTAGGTATTGAGGCTTAAGTATTTGACAGATGGCGTATAGTCAGCAAAAGCTGATGAAACAAAAAAGATGAAGAGGCAAATAGCCTGATAGATAGTTTTCATCTGCATAAAATCATCACTGGCAGGACTACGATTAAGAAGCCAGCCCATGTGTAAATGTCTAAGGGTTGCATAGAGGTGCCTTTCTGTTAGAAGTAGGTAAAGCAATCGCCAGCAAAGCTGTCGCTTGCTAGAAACCTCGGTAACTTCTACGAATAACAAAAACAGTAATCATGGCAAGGGCAACGCCCCAGCCTAGTTGCATGCCGTCTAAAAATTGGGTGGTATGGTCGTCTGGTGAATCACATTGCAGTTGAACAGGTTGAGATTCAGTCAAAGCATAGTTATTAGTGACAGAACCAGTTGTGCTAATAGTTTGTTTGACTAATTGCCATTCGCCAGTTGCTTGTTTGACATAGCGTGTTATTTGGGTGTCATTGATTGTCTGAATAATAGAGGGCTGGATAGCCTGAAAATGTGCATCTATCGCTTGCGCTTGTTCAGCATAACAAATGCCATTATGAAACCATCCAGCCATGGTGATTAAACCTTACGTTTCAACCAGAAAATCACGCCTACAGCTACAGCTAGGGCAAGCATTAAACCGCCTAAAGTGACGCCATCTGTAGTTGCTTCATCAATCGCGGAAGTTACGCCAGCAGGGAGAGCCGCCCAAGCTTGAGCAGCAGCCAATGACATACCAGCAGCTAAACCTTGAGCAACGCGACGAGCAAAAAGAGCTTTTTGTTTCATGATAGAACCTTTCAAAAATACCCTAAACCGTAGGGGACGGATTGTCTGAAACAGACAAATTCATGTGACCGAGTAAGAACAACCTTACTTGGGCGTGTGTGAGTTGTTGGCCGTTATAGAACCAATCGGAGAGGGATAGGAAGCACATTACGCAACCAATCTAAGCACTTGTGACCAGCTAGTGACTGGGGTTTCAAGTTCGATGTTTTTACGTTTGAAAAATGAAACTTTGTTGTCTGCGTTGTCTGAAGCCGAGTTTTGTAAGTCGGTTTGAGTCAATCCAGCACGTAATAAATGCTGTTTATGAATCCTGAACGTGTTGGCGTTTAATGAAGCCTTAGCCTGTTCATAGCCCATAATTTTAATTAAAGACCATGTTTGATAAGCGGCTCTAGCGCGGCCTTCAGATAGTCCAAGTTGTTTTAAATTTTCTAGTAGTGTGCTCATATCAGTGACCCCAATCCCACCTGTGAATGGCTTAAAGTATGTGTAATGTTTATCTATCAAATCTTGCTCTGTGAGTTCAGTCCAAGGCTGTGTGTTTTCGTAATAATCGCGATAGTTTTTAAGCGATTGCTTGACGTTTAAATCGTTGTGTAAAAAGTGCTCATAGTTCTTTTTATGCGCTAGCTTTTCGAACCATTGACGCTTCAGGCGCAGTTCAAAACGCAGTAAGCGCGAAATAATGTCGATTTCCCAAGTCTCGTATGGGATGGGCTTGCCCTGCTTAAACAGCTTTTGCACCAGTTGTTTAACTTGGGTGCCTTTGTCGTAAATAATGCCGCTAATCATGTTGGAGCTGGCACCAATCACCAAGGTGTCACCGTGACCGCCTGTCATTTTTTGGCGTGAACCGTGACCATTTTTTAATTCGCGTAGCGCTTGTTTGACTTGAGCGTTAGAATCCAACAGATAGTTGTAGTTGAAATCTAGGCGCATACATTGCCATGTGTGCACTGGCGGTAAAATCATGGATAGCCCTAGTTGCGCTTGTTTGTGTAGCACGTTGGCACAATGCATGACATCGTTAGAACCAAAAATATTATTACCAAGTTCGACCGAAGCAGGGGAGCCAGCAATCAGCAAGTAATGTTCTTTACCGTTATGCTGGACTTGCCAGAACAAGCCAATTTCGTCACTGCGTAGCTTTTCAATATCAAAAACAAACTTCTCACGGATTAACTCGCCTTTGCTGTTGTAAGTGCATTGCGTCCCTAAAAAATCGGTGAACTTTTCCATAAGCTCCTCCCCCTTCAGGAAGGTCGAAAGTTTGATTCTTAAGGTCATCCAATCAATCATTTTAAAAGCTCGTCAAAAGTGGGTTTTTGATACCGTGGTATCGTAAGTGTGGGTGTTACAACACACCCACACCGATTTTCGGTTTTTAGGCCGCTTGTTTTTGTGGGTTAAACATGGATGAAATCAGGGTGCGAAATTGTGCTTCGGTCATGAGGTTGACATTACCCAAACGCAGGGCATTGAAATCTCCGACATAGCAACTGGATGGATGCAGGTAGTAGGTGCCAATATCGTAGGGTGACTGGTCAGGGCGTGAGCCATTTCCGTTTTGCAGGCTCAGCAAGATTTTTTCAGGGTAAGGCGAGGCGGTGCCGTTCGGGTTGATGATGTGGGCATAAGCCTCTTGGGTGCGGATTTTCCAATCGCGGTTGTTTTTATTGCCTGAGCGTTCATTGACATCGGTGTTTTTGACTTCGATTTTCAACATGATCTATTCGTCCTTTAAATTTATTTATTCTCAAAATGAGAATAGCAGAACCATAATCTCAAATTGAGAATAGTGTCAAGAACTTTTTAAATCAGTGTAGAATCCAAAAAAGCAGGCAATGAAGAAAACGAGAGGCGGACACCATGAACGGCAAAGAATATATACAGGCGTGTAAAAAGAAGTTAAATCTTGATACAGACTACAAATTAGCCTTGCATTTAGAAATCAGTCAGAGTGATATGAATTTTTATGCCCGTGGAGAGCGTTTGCCGAGCGTTTACGCCTGTTTTAAGATTGGCGAATGCCTAGGTATCGACCCGAGCATCATAATGGCTGATATCGCGTCAGAAACAGAAAAGAACCCGAAGAAACGCGAGTTCTTCAAATCTTTTATGTCCTCCTGCAAAATGGCGGTGGCGGTAGGATTGACGATAGCCGTCTTTTGGAATTCTTTAACCGAAGAGCGCGCTTTAAGCGCTAGTTAGCAGTTTCGTATAATGTATATTATGTTAAATTCTAAGGCGCTTTTTTTCCAGTACCCTAATAATAATCAGGTGAAAAAAATGCCAAACTTAGACCTATTTAACGAGCCTTCGATAACTCATGATGATATAAATTTGTGGCTGGACAATGTAACGCCGAACCTGTCCAACCAAAGAAAGGATTATTATGTAACTTGTTACGATATAGCAAATAAGATTAAGTTATCAAAATTAAACTTAACATTCTTTAATCTTATAAAGAACGAAAACGACCCCCCTGAAACATACAGCGCTTTTAAAACAAAATACAAATGCGACCCGCCAGAACCAACCCCCGCTTGTAATAATATGATTTGTCATTGCAAATTAAAATCTTGTCCGTTTGCTAAAAAAATTAAACGCCGTGCGCGTAATCGCCGTTATTATGCTAAAAAAACAAAACAACTCACTAAGAAGGTATAACAAATGAAAAAACTATTGATTGCTTTAACTTGCTTAAGCTTTGCGGGATGTGCTTCTAATCCTGCCGTTTATGATTCAACCTCTCAAAACTACCGCCCAAAAGGTCAAGATTTACCTCTACAAATTAAAGGGCGCTTAATCCATCAAAAGAATTTATTATCTAGTGACTACGCTGTTGTATTTACGGTTGATAATGAATTTTCACTTGGCTTTCAATTGGATAATAGCGGCAATGGGTCAATGTCCTGCACTTCAGCTATTGAATCCGAAAATGGGCAAACAGTTTGCCACCCTCACAATAATAACCCCATCGGCGCTAATTGCATCGGCTCAACGGTAAACGGTAAACTTGCTGGCGCTCAATGCACTTTTACTTATAATAATGAGATCGCCGCCAACTTCAAGTTTTAACCGAATGTTTGACCTGGTTATTCAATAACAAAAAAGCCCCAATTAAGGGGCTTTTTTAATGCTTGCTTGTAATGTGGTCGTCTAGCCTTTCATGGGCTTTTGTTGCACTGGTTTTGGCCTCACCTACTGATTGCCGTATGTGGTGTAACTCATTGCGAATTGACCACCCCACCACCAGCGCCAGTGCGCTAAATAAATTACTTACCGTGAAAATCTCATTCATTTACAAAACCGCCATTACAAACACGCCTAGTGCGTTTACTTTGTTTGCTACATCTGCGCCGAATACTGAACCCGCCACACTGCCTAGTGTTAGCCATGTTAATTTATTGTCGAAAAATGCTTTTAATTTGTCTTTCATATGAACCCCTTTTTTTATAGATAAAATGCAAATAATGATTTTTTTTGTATCTGTTTTTTATAATCTATTGCCGCATCATAGGGTGCGCCCTTGAATGTGCCCGCCCTTTGTTGCTGTAAATACTTGTCTATGCCGCCGTTAAATTCAATGTAATAACTAAAATTTTCTGATAACTGCGTACCGCCGTTTATTGTTGGCTCAATGCCTACGATTGAACCCGCCAACGCGCCCAGCGCATCCAAAGGGTTTTTTAATCCCTGCGCCAGTGTAGAATCTGCAGCTTTGTTGAAATACTTGTTAAGCATATAAACAACAAAAAAGCCGCCGCCCGCCATTAATACTAAGCTTTTGTTTTGGTTTAAAAACTTAAGCATAGTTATAGCCTTGCGGTAAACCTTGCCATACTGGCGGATATTGGTGCGCCGCATATACTTTGGTTTGGTCTGTTTTTTGTGCTGTGTTTTTAACTAGCAGATAAAAAACCACTGCCGCGCCCGCTAGTATGATCATGTTTTTTTGTTTCATTATGCTACGCCCCTAAATAGGTTGTAATCTGCTGTGCGGCGATTCACTAAGCCAGCACTTACTGTTTTTTTACCGCCTACGGTAATAAATACCCAGCGCCCGAACTCGTACCCCGCCTCGATATACTGCCCGGCATTAATTCGTTTTAACATGGTCGATGTTGAAAATGCGCCATTTCCTACGTTAAAAGCGAAGCTGACAAGTGCATCAAATTGGTTTTGTGTTATTTTTACTTTTACATATTTGTTTACGGCATTTTCTGCGCTGGTAACATCTTTCGCCAGTAACACGCTGGCTTGCTGTTCGGTAATTGTTGTAAAGCTTTCGTGAGGCTTGATTAAATGACCGTAGCCAATTGTCGGCAAGCCCGCAACATCTAAATAAACGTTTGCTTTGAAACCTTCCCAGCCCTTAATGTGCGCCAGCCCTTTTAGGCTAATGCTCATGTTATTGGTTTGTTTTTGAATTGTGCTTGATACCGTCATAAATCCACCCATTGCCACATCTAAAAAGCCTTCGCCCTCTTCGTTTTCTGTTGTTATGCCTGTGCCGTTGTATTTTTGATAAACCCAAAATGCACCATATCCAAGCGCCGCCGCTATTAATGCGTTTTTAAGCATTATTTTGTGCCGCCTGCGCCTCTGCAAATAATCGCGCTTTTTCTTCGTTAAATTGCAAAATGTAATCTTCAATTAGTGCGGCGTTATCAAACCATTGATTAGCGCCGCTTTTAAATTCCATTGTGCCGTTTGCGCCGTTCCATTGGATTGCGTGCAAACTGCGTGGCGTGTATGCAAAATCAAATTGCAACGCCTCTCCATCTATTACGATTGTTTTGTCTGGGATAACTACAGATAAAATCATTTTTTAAGCCTTAATAATAAAATTTGAAACCATAGCGGGCGGGATGTTTTTATGTGCGCCGCCGCTTCCCGCTGGATCTAGCCCTGATATTCCATAAGTAGAAGCACCGCCGCCATTATTTCCGCCGCCTAAGTCTTGCCGCCGAAATGATGTGCTGGTCGAATGGTTATGGCTTGGGATTTGCGCCGTTGTTAACGTCACACTTTCACCACCACCCACCGCGCCCAGCGTTGCACCATCCAAACCGCCGTTTGCAGTGGTTAAACGGTTTGCGGCTGTGCCGCCCATGTTGTCTTTGCCAAATATGGTGCGCCCGCGTAGGTCTGGCACATTAAATGTGGTTGACCCATCGCCAGCACCATATAACACGCCAATAGCTAAAAATAGCGCTGAATAGGTTGCACGGCTTACCGCCTGACCTCCACAAAGTAACCAGCCCGCAGGGACTGCCGCGTTTGCGTTTGCTTTAATGTCGCCTACATCTGCGCCGCTTGATTTTGCACTAATGCCCATTGTTAAGCCTCTGCAATCTCTACATTGCCAGCCGCCGCCGTTGCTGTTTCCATAATGGCGTTTATTGCGCCTGTTACGTTGAAGTTTTCAAACTCAAATGTGCCTCCCGCTGGTATTCTGAACCCTTGCGCGACTGTCGCCGCGTTGCCGTTAATGGTGACCCGCATTACTGCGCTTGTATCGTTGTTTTGAATAATCAAATATTTACGGTTTGCATTTGCGGCTAGTAATTGCTGGTTTACATTGTTTAAGCTCACGCGGCTTTGCGTTGCCGCGCCGTTGTTTGCTGGCATATCGCTAATAACTACTGACCCGCTTAATTCCGCAGACCCTACGCGCTCGTTTTTGCCTGTGTATAAATCAATAACTTCATCGCCCGCGCTTTCGTTTTTGATGTAAACATATTCGAAATTTGCGATAGATACTTCATCGCCTTGTTTAATCTCAAAATCATCGCCGTTTTTGGTTTTAAATCTAACAGGTATGTTTGATTTTTTAATCCGCAAATAGTCCGCGTTCACTGCAAGCGTGATTGTGTCGCCAGCTAATATTTTAACTTTTTGATCGCGTAACATTATTTACCCCACTTTGAAAACTTCAACACCACAAACAACGCCATTAATCCCGCGCTACCTAATAACACGGCTTTTAATAAGCCATTGTTTGCGCCTGCAGCGTCAACAACTTTGTCAACGTAATTTAAAGCGTTTTCGCTATTGCCTTGCACTTGGTTTAAAAAGTCTGTCGTGTTTGTTTTGTTTTGTTCGATGGTTTTTGATGTTAAGTCGAAAATTTTAACGAGTGCATTTTCTGCAAAATCGAACGATTTACCAATCGCACCACCGTCTAAAACCTGAATTACGCCGCCCGCATTATTCCCAACGAACCCGCCAATATTTGAGGCTGTATTACCTACGGAGCTTTGAACTTGCCCGCCGTTTAAATTCTCTAACGAAGGTAAACTGATCGGGCTGGCGTTGTTGTAGCTTTGTGTAATGCTCGTGCTACTTTTATTTGTACTTAAAAATATTTCGGCCATTATTTAACCTTTTTGTATGTATAAATTGCCAACATTATCAGGCCGCCTGCTACTGCTACGTGCATGGGGTTTTCTAGGTCTAAAAATGGCTTTGAGTAGCTAAAATCAAAGTTATTGTTTGATTCAAACGTGCCGCCCGAATATGCCGCGCTCTGATTTGTTTGTGATTTACTTGAACCGAACAAACTGCCTACCCCTTTTAAAATGCCTAGACCACTTGTAATCAAACCAAGCGGTGAAGAAACCCCCGCCGCCAGTCCTGCAATTCCCGCCGCACTTGATAGCGGCGAATCGTTCGGTAAAAACTTTACCAAGTCATTGATGCCGCCAGCCATAATTATTTAAGCAACTTGTATGCAACGAAGCCAAGCCCAGCAATGACCGCAAATGTGATTAATTTATTGCTGTTTACTTGCTCAACAAATTGGTCGCCAGCTCTCAATGCTTTGGCGTTGTATAGTTCTGCTTCTGCTTTGATTTTGTCGACGTAGCTTTGACTTTCTACTACGCCTCGCGCAATTTTTTGTTGATTAATCGAGGCGTAAGCATCGAATAAATCTTTAATGCCTATGTTTTGAATATCAGAGAAGATTTTAAAATCATCCATTTTTTACCGCCTTATTTTTAAATCGTTACAGCAAGCGCAACGTGTGCGCTTGCCGCCCTTGATGGTTTTCTAGCGTTTTTCTAGCGTTTCGGCTAAAACATTCAATGCGCCAGCCGTGCCAAATGTTGCCGTTAGGTTCATGTTTTGAATGCGCCCAGTGTTTAACACGTTGTTGCTGTTACCCTGATGCACAAAATCCACATGAGTTGCGCGCGCTGAAATTGGTGCGCGTGGTTGTTTCCAGTTATCAAGCTGGAAGCGCTCTAATGATGTTTTTTTCGCGTTGATAACTTCTACCTGGTCAACTAGCAATTTAACTTTGCTAATGTCTGATTTAAACAAATGTAAGGCGGTATAAACTGCGCCGTTGATTGGTAGGTCGCGGATTTGCACATCGCCAGCAACTACACTTGAAACACCAAAGTTTTTGTAAGCCAAAAACACGCCCACTGGCTGGCGGTCTGTTTCGATAAATAAATCAGCTTCGATTTTAATATCAGCAGGTGCGCCCGCCGCGATTTTAATTTCAACAACTAGGCTTGATAAGTCAGCCGTACCGATACCAGTTGCCAGCGCATCGCCTAGCGCTTCGAATTGTGAACTAAAGAAGTTCAACATAAAGTTGATACTGTTTGCCGCTACTGTGTCCGCACTGCGTTTGTAAAATGCGTTGATGTCGATTAAGTCTTGCAATTTTAAAAACTCGATACGTGTATCGCCGTTCATTACAACCTTGATCGATTCAATGTCTGTTACATCAAGACCGCCCGCAACGCTTGAAACTACGAAATTGATTTTTTCGTATGTAGGACCAATATCAAGTTTTAATTTTGCAACATTACCCGCGCCTACTTGGTCGAGTGAATTTGAAGGTATGATTTTTTTAGCCATGATTTAAGCGCCTTTAATTGCTGTTAGTGTTTCCTGCGGTGTTTTGCCGTTCAGATATGGCACATATTGCGATGCCAACACGCCAGCCACGCCCAAAGTTGCAACCTTAATCATCTGATTAGGTGCGAATTTATAAATGGCGAGTAAAACGCCGACTTGCATTAATTTATTACCCATGTTTTCCAACCCTCTACCGTTTCCGCGAATTCGCGTATTAATTTGTAGGTTTGATTAAACACCAAAAAAAAACCGCCCGAAATAGGCGGTAACTGTTCCTGTTCCCCTTACAGGTAAAAGGCTAAAAAAATATTTAATTATTTTTTAAAATTAAGCTTATGTAGCGATGTTTTTTTGTCGAATACTGAATAATGGGCAAACTCAAAAGCATTTAACGATTCTAAAACCTCTACTGATACACGCGTTTTACGTGCCATGTATTTAATATCATCGCCCGAACTCATACGGAATAAATAAAAGTCCGTTGCATTACCTAGCGCGGTTTTGTCTGCCTCTGCCCAGCGTTGCGAAATTGCATAAATGCTGATGGATCGCTTCAACCCCCTACGGCATAAAATACCCCAGCTTTCAGGCGCTTTTGCCGTAGTGGTAACGTCTGCCAACTCTTCCGCAACCACCGCACACACGCCAAAAAAATAGCCATAATGAAAAACGCATTTACAAAAAAGCTCAAATTCTGCCTTGATGTTGCCGCCGCTTACATATGCCCAGCGCCCCGCCCTGCCTGATTGCACAATTTTTTTTAATTCAACTAAGCTCGTGACTTTTTTAAACCCTGCTTCATTGCACCATTGCGCTTCAATATCCCACACAAAAACGGTCTTAAATGGCTTAATCATTTTTAGCGTATGCGTGGTTTTTCCGCACCGACTAGACCCGCCAATGATGCAAAGTTTACCGTCAATTGTTTGTAGGCTCATGCTTAAGCCTTAAATTCAAACGTGCTACCAAGTGGCGATTCTGCTGATTGCTTGCCCTCTTTCACATCTTCGCCTTTTACCTCTTTTTCTGCTTGGCGCGTGTCCAGCTTATAAGCCTCGATACTTGCCAGCGTAACAGGCGTTAAAGCAATCAATAACGCGAACTCTTCCACGCCGCCGCCGTTTTCTAAATGGGCTAAAAAGCGCTGACCAATTGTATATTTACGCAAAACAGGAATTAAAGCCGCCGAAACGCCGTTAATTACATTACTAGACCACACCGCCGCCGTGTTTTTAAAGCCGAATACATCCAAACCCAAAGGGATAACCGTTAAAATGCCTGTAATCGCGTTTTGTGCGCTTTCGCCTGATTGATTGCTTTCTGATTGTGCCGCGCTTTCGCTTTCTATTGTTTCGTCAATGATCGCGTTGTTTAGATTATTTTCGCTTGCGATTTGTTCCGCGCTTTTTTCGTTTTCTACTTTTTCGATTGTCATTTATAGCCCCAAGTCAAAAGCCGCTTTTGGCTTTTCGTTTTCTGTTTGTTTTTTTGTTTGTTTTTCTGTTTCCGATACAGGTGCGCCGCTCATACTTGCCGCGATTGCTTTGTGTTTATTGTAAAACTCGCTCACCCTGAAAGCATCGCCGCCGATTCTTAACTGCAAACCACAATTAGCATCGCAAAACCCGAAAGGCTGGCTATTTTTATCTGCCGTGATTCTCACACCGTCAACCTTGCCGCAACATGGGCAATCAATGCGCCCATGAATTTTTTTTTCATTCGACATGAGCAAACCCCATCACTTTGTTAACACGTTTTAAGTTTTCGTTTGTTTTTTGCAATTTTAGATTGATGCGCGTGTTTTCATTCATGAGCGCGTGAAGTGCTGAAACAATCGCGCCCAGCGTGTCGCGTGTATATTCGATTGATTTTTCTGCGTGTTGCGCTTTATTAAAAACGCTGGCTTGTTTTAAGTTGTTTAGCGAATTGTCTAAAACCTTCAATTTAAAATACAGGCTGGCTTGCTCTGTATCTGTATGCGCTTTGCTTTCTGTTACGGTTACAGGTGAATCCATAATAAAAACCTTTCGTTATTTTTTTATTGATAAGCAAAACTTATCATGTGAAACACTGTAACAGAACTGGTTTTTTTGTGGTCGCGTACAGTTATTTACACAAGTCCGAGGGGGCAATGCGCTAACGCGCCTCACCCTAAAAACAAATTCAAAAACCTAAATTCTACTAACTAAATCTACCAGCCAAAAAGCCAAATCTTTTGGTGTTTTTTCTCTTTTATTTTTGCTCATATTTTCAACCCTACCAGGCGGAATGCCCAGCAAAAAATGGATTGCAGGTATTTTTGTTTGCTCAATCCCGCTAATATAAAGCCATGTATTTTTTGGCGCTTCATGCCCAAACCAACTTTGCAAAATAGGTAATGTAAAGCCCCCTTTCAAGCTTTCACCTGGCAACGGCAACCCCGCGGCTTTCCATAGTTTTGAATTTGCTGGATGCTCTAAAACTCCACCACATCTTTTCACCTGCTCAACCGCAAATATTGCAAGCTCTTTTTCATCATCCCTAGGCTTTGCCTGCCCGCTTAATCTACCCCATGCCCTACAAGGTGGATGTGCAATAACCGGTAAATTACCCCTATATTTTCTTGCATCCCTTTCTATGTCGTAAACATCTAAACCCTCTATTTCTTTATAAATGCTATCTGACCTGGCGAACAATACGGCGGCTTTCATAATCAAACCCTCACCCATTCTTGTCTGTTGTTTTTAACCGCAAAATTGACGGTCATATCAATCAGGCCGTTTATTACGTGCTTTATTGACTCACCGTATTTGCCCTCATTCACTAGATATTCATCCTGCAATTTAACCCTGCTATCTCTTGGCTTTGTTTCAAGCCCGCCCATTGCTTCTATAAAGTCTGCGTAATTTGCTTTTTTATCGCCCATCTTTTGCGCCGCCCTCCATGCATCCATGAGCACTACCAAGCTATCACCAGTGGCAAATTGTCTAGACTGTATCTCTTGCTCATCCACACGGCGCAACTCACGCCATACGGTTACACTATGCCCGCCCACCTGTTGAAACTGCCTAATTCCCCAAGCCGTAGCCCATGCTTCTACACGTTCCGCGCTGTCATCGCTTCTTATGTTGCCTTCGTCTGATTGTTCGCCCTCTATACCGTGCGACCTCATGTTTTTTAATATGTACTTCAACATATAACCAACCGCGCCGCGACTGTCACAACGCTTAAACTTAAGTCGGTTTTTCAATGCGCCACGCTCCAAATAATCACACTCTTTTGCCCGGTGAAAATAATCTTTAACCGCACGGCGCAACTTGCGAAAGTCTCTTTCATCTTTCAACCATATCGAAGCGTGCCAATGCGGCGTTCCGTCATGGTGCGGCTCAACAACTCTTAGGCCGTAAAACCTTACACCCTCGCGGGCAAGCCTTGCCCTGCACTTTGCCCATTGCTTTGTAAGATATTTTTGCGTTTCCGCTGGTGTTGATTGGTTGTATTTTTTGTTCACTTTTCCATCGTGATTAATGGCGTGAAACCTTGAAGGCGCTGTAATGGTTAAGAAAATGCACAAATGTTTATATTTGTCTGCCAGCTCCCCAAAACCTTTGGTTCGTGTGATCAGTTCGCTAACTCTATTAAATGGGTTTGCCATACCTACGGCGGCGGCATCTGATAAGGTCATCTTATAGCCGCTTTCATTCATGATGCTTACTTTGTCTAATATCTCTTTATTTCGCTTTGATTGCTCACGGCGCTTTTCTAGCGTTTCATCGCTACAATACATAGCCGCGCCTTTGTGCACTTTCCCATCTGATAGGCTTTTAAACTCGCAAGCCCTTAAATGTGAAACGCGCAATTTTCTAAGCCACCATTCAGCATCAATCAACCGCGCTACAATGCTTTCCAGTACGTGTTCTTCTGGATAACGAACGCTGTATTCATTGCAGTAATGTTTCATTACACTAATGAAAATAGGCACACCAACCTTATGGACCATGCTTAAATCAAACTCAATTCGGCGGGCTAATTTTGCGGCAATCTCTTTTATATCGTCATCTGTTGAGGTTTCAGAAAGAACCCCGATATTGTTGTCAATTAAATCTAGCCTATTCATCAAGCTAGTTTCATAACTGTCCGCACTTGGTTTAAACGCTTGAATTTTGCTTTCGCGTTTTAATAGCTGTGATATATGACCGCCCATGATTAGGCGGCCTTTTCTGTGACTAAGTCGGCAATAAAGGCATTATCAAAGCCATTATTAAACCGCTTTACTATCTCTAAATTCTCTGGCTCAAACGGTCTATTTCTGCCCTCTAAAATCATTTCCACCCAAATTAATGTGTGGATTTGCGCCGCAGAATAGATTATTTGTATTTGGTTGACGGTTCCTAGTGCCAACTTGCCGTCATACATTGGCAATGTCACCCTAACTAAAGAACCGACCTTAAGAACTGCTAGACTTGATTTGCTGATAGTGCCAGACATTTAACCACTCCAAAAAAGGAGCTATCAAAGGTCTTAAATTAGGTCTATATTATGCATAAGCGTCTTAAAATTAACTGCCTATGTATATTATGTTAAATAACGCAGTGGCACTTAATTTGCACATTAAGGGAGTAAAAACCTTATGTGCTACGATCTCGAGATGTTCTACTCTATAAGTGCTTTGATATTAGGTCGGCAAAAACATGCATGACTGAAATATCACGCTCATTAAGCGTTTGATCCGGTGTATAACTAAAGCAACAGAATGTCCCATAAATTTTACCGTCACTTAGCTTAATGGGCACACTCATATGCGCACGAACTGGCACCAAAGCGGTAACTTCCATACTCATAGCTTCTGGCAACTCGAAAGCATCATTAATGATTTCAGGTAAACGCCCATCAATCACTCTTTGGCAGTAACCGTCTTCTAGTAATCCGCTATCACCAATCGCAATCGGCGGGTTTAAATCTTTTGAGTCCACAAACATAAACTCACGTACACCATCATGAATGTGAGAAATAAATGCCACATCCATATCTAGGTGACGTCGCAAAGCAGATAAGGTATTTTGCAGAAAGTTACCTCCCGCCTTTTGCTGTACATTCAAAAGGTTTTGGGTATGGATAATGCCCGCAGGAACTTTAGGTGCAGATTTACCTTCATGAGGTACGTCAATATCTTCAAATCTTAATATTTTGAAATTATTGCGACCTGAGTGCTTTGCTTTGTACATTGCTTTATCAGCGAGGGCCACCAGTTTATCCGCATCAATCGCACGCCCATCATAGATGGCAATGCCTATACTTGAGGTAATTTTAAGATCAGAAGTGCCTAACCAACGGCCTTGATTTAACTCTTGAATGATATTACTTGCCACCTTACTGGCATCATCTTCAGTAACAACACCCTCAATAATCACTGTAAACTCATCACCACCAAGACGGGAAACAATATCCGCTTCACGTAACTTACTTTTAAGCCGGATCGCGAACTCTTTCAAAAGCAGATCTCCTGCCTCGTGCCCTAAAGAGTCATTGATAGATTTAAAATGATCAATATCCAGATACATTAAGGCCAAGCCTTTGTCACTACGTCTACTCCTTGCCATTGCCTCTGGTAAGTTAGTATTAAAATATGACCGATTTCTCACCCCTGTAAGTGAGTCGTTAGAGGCCAAAAAGTGCAGTTTTTGCTCTTCAACCTTGCGGCTAGAAATATCCTGTATAAATGCATAGAACTCATGCGCTTCTGAGTTCAAAACATAGGTAATTGCCATTTCAATCGGGAACTCTTCCCCAGTTTTTCTTTTAGCTTCTAACTGAATACGGCGATTCAATACCTCAGTATGACCAGCTTTGAGAAAGCGCTGCATTCCTTGCTGATGCGCCTCTCTGAACCGCTCAGGGATGATCATTTCATCCATGCTTTGCCCGATAGCCTCTTCGTGACTCCAACCAAAAATGTTGGCAGCTTGTTGATTCCACTCGGTGATAAGTCCATTGTGATCAACCCCAACAAAAGCATCTAAATTGTTGAAAAGAATGTTTCTGAGGCGTTGCTCTTGGTTTTGATTGTTCATAACAGATTAATAAGCTTAAAAAACGGGTAGTAAAGTATCAAAATTTCTATGTAGTGTCTATTAATCCAACAAGTTAATAGCGCTTATATCAACTAGGTTGACAACAAATGACATACCTTCAAAAGAATAATTTTCTTACCCATGGGTTAGTTAGTGTGTCTGGTGAAAACTGCTTGGATTAAATGGCGATTACACCCATGCTTGGTACCAGGTTTCGAAATCACTTACTGGAATTGGCTTAGACATATAATAACCCTGCCCATAGTCGCAACCCATGCTTTGTAGAGACTTCCATACTTTTATGCTTTCAACCCCTTCAGCAACCACATGCAAGCCCATGTTATGTGCTAGCTCAATGGTTGAACTGACAATAATCCGATCGTTCTGATTTTCTTCAATATGCATGACAAATGACTTATCAATTTTAAGCTCACTCACCGGCAGCTCTTTTAGATATGATAAAGATGAGTAGCCCGTACCAAAATCATCAATGGCTAGCTTAATGCCCATTTCAGATAGATGCAGCAAAGTCTGTTTGGCGCGGTGTGGATCATCCATGATACTGCTCTCAGTCACTTCCAGTAAAATGAGCGAAGTGTTCGAGCCATTAGATTTTATTATTTCAGTGACTTTATTTGGGAAGTCGGAATCAATTAAATCTCTTGCAGAAATGTTCACTGCGATTGGGATTGACATGCCCTTTTCAAGCCATGCTGCACTCACTTTAGAAGCCTCTGCAATCATCCAAAGCGTAATATCTCTAATTAGCCCAGTTTGCTCAGCAAATGGAATAAACTGGTCTGGAAAAATCATTCCTCTAATTGGATGCCTCCATCGAATCAATGCCTCAACCGATGTCACCACCCTGCTTTCAAGGTCAATCTTAGGTTGAACAAACAGAGACAACTCATTGTTATTTATTGATTTTTTAAGCTCGGAAGCAAGGGTGAGATTCACATTACTTCCTACATCAAAGCTTGGTTGGAATACCACTGGCCCAGATTTTTGGGCTTTTGAAACCTGCATGGCGACTTCTGCAAAACTCAACAGCTGTTCTATTTGATTACTATGAACGGGATAACTTGCGATGCCAATACCAGCAGTAATATCAACAAAATTGTCGTCTAACTCAATAGGCTTCTCAAAAGCCTGCAAAAGTTTTTGTGCAATATTAACTGCAACATTCGCATCAGTCGCGGGCAGGAGGACGGCAAACTCATCGCCAGAGATTCTTGCTACTAGATCGTTATCTTTACGAAACACCTGTGAAATACGAATGGATACCGCATGCAACAACTGATTACCAAAATCATATCCGAGCACGTTATTAATTTGCTTGAATCGATCTAGGTTCATAACCAAAACAGAGAGTGGCTCGCGGCCGACTTCGGACTTTTTGATGGCACTGCTAAGCTCTTTCATAAACGATGCACGGTTAGGCAAGCCGGTCATCTCATCCCAGTAAGCCAATTTGGTAATGCTTTTTTCTCTATCCGCAATCGCAGTGCGCATGCTACTGAAAGCGCTACTTAACTTGCCTAACTCATCTTTTCTAGAGGTATCAACGTTGAATGTGTAATCCCCCTCCTCCAGCTTTCTAGCGGTATTAGCCAACTCGACAATTGGCTGCGCCACAATACGTGAAACATACAAAATACTCACTATAAAAATAAGCATGCCAACAATACTTAAAATCAGAAAATTAAGTAGCAACACCTGAAAAGGCGCTGTGGCTTCATCGATAGATCGCTGTAAAACTACGTAAAGTGATTCATTGATATTTTTAAATATAGAGACATACCTAGTGCCAAACGCGACGTCGCCGATAGTCAGTTCTAAATTATTATGTGTATTAAAAGCGTATTGCTCTGTTGTAAATTTAACTATCTGCTCACTAGCGCCAACACTCATGGTACTGGCGGTTGAGTGCCAAGGGCTTTTTCCAGCCTGGCTAATAAAGGTCACTTCTAGGTTGCTCAGTTTGTGTAGTGTATTTGCCAAACTGTTATTGATTTTAAAACCCATCACTACCCAACCTATAGTAAGTGGGGCTTTTACGGGCACAGCAACTAATTGATATGGTTGATTTTTAAATATGGTGAAGTTATTTTTTTGTGTATCACTTTTTGCCTTGTAAATAACCTCTGCTATTTTTTCACTCACTTCATTTTCTGACAGGTTTTCTGAAATCACCAAATTATTTTGATTTGAAGAGTAAAAAATTGCGATATCGGCATTGATCCTTGATTGATGGTTAATCAGTGCGGAGAGGATAGTTTCGTGATCATTACTTGCAATTGCAGCTTTGAAACCAAAGTCGGCCGCTAATATACGTGCACCTACACTTAAACTCTCGCCATTGTTTTCTAGCAGATTTAAAAATACGCGCTCACCTACCTCCAACTGTTGGTTTACTGAGCGCCGTGCATTTTTATCAATACTTAATTTAATAGCGATTGAGCTTATTACTTGAATCACCAATATTAATGATAAAAATATAACGGAGATTCGACTTTTTAGACTTTTGAATTGCATGTTTTTAGCTGTGATAATAATGAGTTAGTTATGTGTTTCAAGCTTTAATGAAACAGTTTCATTATTTTTTATGGTAATTTTTTGCTCAGTAATAAAGTTTTCTTTAACTGTGGCGTAATACCAGGCTTTAAGCGTATGTTGACCGCTAGGTAAGTCCGTTAGTTTCACGATGCCGTTCACATCGCTTTTACCAAAATATGGTGTATCTACAATGTGTATATAGGCCAGCATATTGTCATGAATATTGCATCCAAGTATCACTGTGCCTGGCTTATCAAAAACAACTGGCTTTGCCGGAACACCGGAGTAAAGTTTTAACTCAAAAACTTTAGCAGGCGAAAAAGAGTAAACATGGTGCCTAACGGAGTCTTTATTAGGAAAGTTTACACTGGTGCCAACTTGCACCACGCTTACAAATGGCCAGAACTGCTTATTTTTCTGATCCACATTTGCTTCACCCAAGGCGGTACGGCTAGGTTTAACATCCGCCTCTAAATAAACAACTGCGTTACTCAGCGGATTGCCGGCTTGGTCATTTACCTGCACCGTAAGCTCTGCAGCTTGTAATTGAAATGATGTTGCTAGAAGGAATAAGCTAAAGGCTGCACGCTTCATAGATTGGCTCTGTAAGAATTAATCATTAATCGGTCACAATATCACGCTTCATCGGAGCCAGTATTTTTAATAGCTCATTTTTCTCCTTAACACCTACATGCTTATTTATGGAAGTTCTAAACGTTTCTACAAATAACTCGAACTCTGCACTGGTCACTTTAAGGTCACGATGGGAGTTTTTCATGGTCTCCCCTTCATATACACAATTTCCGCCAGTCAGAACGCACAACTGATCAACAACGCTTTGTTTTAAGGTTGCTAACTTTACGCCATCGAACGAACGCTTAATTTTAGGGTCGGACGCAGACATATCTATTGTTTCAGATACAACAAGCGTTAACACAGGCAATCCGCCAATACGCTCAAATAAGGATGGATTCGCAGCCTGATGACTTGAAGATTGCACTTGTGCGCAAGACGAAAGCAGTAGCATTAAAGTTATTAAAATATTTTTACGCATCAATTTAAATCTCTCTTTTTATGTATCATTACTTTAATATAACCACTGTGATTAATCTACGTAATTACTTTGTATATTATTTTTAAATAAAGCCATGAAAGGCAAATGTGCTGTTAACACGCAATCCCAAAAAACAACTTCTTACATGGTCGTTGAATATTTTTGCAATTTTCATATTAAGCAATGCCAATGCAGTGTTGGCGGGTGACCGTCTATTAGCAACCGGTGGTGTCATGCAAATAGAAGGAGCTGGTGGTGGCGGATTAACACCTTGGGCTTTAATCTCAGGCTATGGTACCGATAAACAAGTTGGCGGCTCGGCCTTTTATACTGAAGCAAGAACAAATGGCGACTTTGAAATAAGCTCTGGCGGAGTAAGTGTCGGTTTATATAATCGCTTAGAAATTTCACTAAGCCAGCAAAAGTTGGGGCTGAGCGATACGGTGCCAGGTGAAAGTATCCGCGTGGATACAATGGGCGTGAAGCTACGCTTATTTGGCGATGCTATCTATGACCAAGACACATGGTTGCCGCAAGTGGCAATTGGCGCTCAAATCAAACACAATGAAGACTTTAATTACATACCCAAAGCGCTTGGTGCTAAGCATCAAACTGGGGTGGATTTATACGTGGCAGCAACCAAGCTGTATTTAGATGCGGTGTTCGGTAGAAACTTATTGCTAAATGGCACGTTGCAAGCGACGAAAGCTAATCAGTTTGGTTTTTTAGGTTTTGGTGGTGATAATCGTGACCATTATCAAATTCAACCAGCAGCATCCATTGCCGTGATGCTGACAGACCAGTTGCTGCTTGGGACTGAATATCGTTACAAACCAGACAATTTAAGTGTGTACAAAGAGCAAAATGTGCATGATGTATTTTTAGCTTGGTTTCCTTTTAAGAACATATCACTGACTGCCGCTTACTTAGATTTGGGCAACATTGCAAATAAAGCCAATCAATCCGGTTGGTATTTATCTGGGCAAATCTCTTATTAAACAAAATTGATGATTTTATTTGCAGTGTTTTAGGTATGCGCTAGTTTTAGCGCTTATCGATTAATCCATTTTTGTTTAATCAAATAGTCTAAACTCAACTTACCAGCGCCACCAAACAGCAAGGGTGAGAACATCACGATATAAATCAATGGCAATTTATAATTACCAAAGCCATCACCTGTTTCATCTATTATGCGATAGCCCGCCCACAAATCATTTAAACTCATCCATTGCGCAGGCCAATGCACAGTGGCAATCGCCACGATAGTTAGAATAATGAGTGAAATTGAAAAAAATCTTGTCGCAATACCTAGCAACAGCGCAGTCGCACCTAATATCTCAAAATAGGTTGCGATCTGCCAGTTTAACTCCGCAGGAATCAAGCTAAATGGAAAAGGAAACGCAACATCAACAAACCAATTGGTGCCATGAAGCTTTTCAAATCCTGCTTCGCCAAACTCATAGGCAAGTATCAGGCGTAAAAATAAAGATGGTATGCTTTCCGAAAGCTGGTTTAGGTAGCCGATAGCGCTGTCATATAGACCGTAGCTGTAATTAATCAGACTATTTTTATACATAAGGTTTGTCCTAGAAGTTATTGGTATAGCTTAGTCGGCACAAACCGTAAAAACTTACAGTGATATTTTCTAAATTAAGGCAGAAAGTTTCACTTTACGTGCTTTTTCTATCTTTAACTTCATTTGGCGTAACTTGTAGAACAAACGAACTCCCAGCAAAAAAGCTAAAATAACTGCATAAAACAATGGCTCGCGTATATCTTTTTTAACTAACCACCAAAAATGCACGACGCCTAAGGTAGCGATTAAATAAACACTCAGATGCAGCTGCTTCCAATGCTGACGCAACACCTGCATCATGAATTGATTGGAGGTAACAGCCAAAGGCACGGTCAGTAAATATGCCGTCACCCCAACCAATACGTAAGGGTGCTTGATAATATCTTTGATGATATCAGCCCAATCAAAGCCATAATCTAGCCATAGATAAGTGGTGATATGCAGACTGGCATAAAAGAACATCATCAACCCAACCATGCGCCTAAGCTGTAATTGCCATGTCACGCCCCACAATAAGCGCACCGGGGTAAGGCTAAGTGTAGCTAATAGAATCACCAATGCCCAGAACCCGGTTGACCTTTCAACAAACTCAACAGGATTGGCGCCCAAACCATCATGCACACCCAGCAAAATTAAGCGTGCAAGCGGTACTAAGCAAAGTAAGAATAACGTGGATTTAATCCAGCTAATTTGCATCCTACTCGGCGTGCGTTGAAAAAATTGTTTAATGGCCATACTAATCAACCTGCGACTTAAAAGTTCTTACGTAAATCTAAACCTGCATACATCTGCCCTACTTGCTCGGTGTATCCATTAAACATTTGCGTTTTAATACGCCCCGCAAACAAACCTGCACCTATTCTCTTTTCTGAAGATTGTGTCCAGCGCGGATGATCTACCTGCGGGTTTACATTTGCATAAAATCCATATTCTCTAGGCCCTGCCTTCATCCAAGTGGTCATCGGCATTTTCTCTGTAAAACGGATTTTCACAATAGATTTTGCTCCTTTAAAACCATATTTCCATGGCACAACTAAGCGCATCGGCGCACCATTTTGGTTGGGCAGCTTTTCTCCATATAACCCCACAGCCATCAACGTGAGCGGGTTCATGGCCTCATCCATACGCAAGCCCTCAATATAAGGCCAGTCTAATATGGGTAAGTTTACCCCTGGCATTTGTTGTGAATCAGCAAGTGATATAAATTCAACATATTTAGCATTGGCATTTGGTTCAGCCCATTTAATTAACTGCGAAAGCGGGAAACCAACCCAGGGAATCACCATAGACCAGCCTTCGACACAACGCATACGATAAATACGCTCCTCTAGCGGGGCTAGCTTCAAAATTTCATCAATACTAATGGTCTTGTTTTTTTTAACCTCCCCCTCAATGCTAACCGTCCACGGATGAGGCTTAAATAATTTTGAATTTACAGCCGGCTCATTTTTACTGGTTCCAAACTCGTAAAAATTATTATAGGTGGTGACATCTTCGTATGAGGTGAGCTTTTCCTCTTTACCATAGGCTGTTTTAGTGATGCTTGGCAGCGTTGGTACTGATTTAGATGGGTAACCGACGGGAGTATTCTGGTGCGTGGTGTTAGCTGCCAATAAAAGATTACTATGCGCCAGTGCTGAGGTAGCAAGCAAACCTAAACCGGCTTGCTTGATAAAGCGCCGCCTATCTTCAAAAACCTCTTTGGGTGTGATTTCTGAGGATAAAATATCGGACTTTTGTAGAATAATCATAAGAATACCCAGTACTAAATATATGTTTTAGAAGCATTAAACTAGCATGAATGATGTGTGAGTGAACTGTCTAGCTGTGACAGCCTAACTCATCATGAGTTTAACTAACATACCTTAGTCTGGGTTGAGTGAATATCCTTACAAATAAATCAGTACCTGCAAAAAATAATGCAGTCTGACTAAATCAAATCTTTAGTTTCTTTTTCAATCTCATCTGCAAGCGCTTGATCATGTGCGTTTTTTGCGATTGATTTAGCTTGGTCAATTAGTGTTTTTGCCGTTGCACTGTCACCAGTTGCCGCCTTTACTTGTGCCAATATGCAGTAACCGTAGGCTTCGTAATAAGCACCGCCCTGATCTTTCGCAAACTTAATAATTTTATTTAGTGTACGTTCTGCGTGATCATAATTCTTAGCGGCAGCGTAATATCTACCTAACTCAATACTTGAATGTGCATATTGATCCAGCGTACCTGATTTTTCATGCCTCAAAAATGCTTTAATTTGAAACTCAAGCGCTGCATCGTGTTGGTTTAACTTATGGTAAGCCAGTGCGATAGATTCAAAACTTTCACCACGCTCATTATCGTTTGCGGTCAGCGCGCTGCCCGCCAAATAAGCGTCTAGTGCCTGCTGGTACTTGCCAGCATTAAGATATACATTGCCCTCACCTTGATACGCCGCGCGTTCAAACGCTTTACTTTTAATACTTTTGGCTTGCTGCAGGCTTTGCTCATAACTTGAAATTGCTTGCTCATATAAACCTGCGTCTTTGTACGCATGCCCACTAACCAGCGCGATAATCATTTTATCAAACCCGTCTACCGCTTGCTTTTCTGCTAACTTAAACGACTTGAGTGCATCGTCCAACTTACCTTGCCCACTATAAACGCGGCCTTGGCATAGCAAGGCATCCTTGTCATTTTTGTTTGTATCCAGTGCCTTATTTGCAAAGCTTAACGCGGCAGGAAAATCCATTTTTTCATACGCTTTATTACATGCAAATGCGTCATCACTTGCAGCATAAATAGTATTAAAAAACAAAGAAGTGGCTATTACAGTTAAAGTTTTATGTAGCTTCATTTTCACTCGATACAATTAGATGAGATAAGTAACCATTATAAGAAAGTTGCCCACTGCTGAGACTTTTCAGCAGTTGCAAAAAAATGTGGATTTAACAGCGATGGCTTAGCGTTATAATTTAACACCGCTGCGTGCATATCTACAATATCACCGCCGGCTTCCTGCAGCACACAATGCCCAGCTGCAGTATCCCATTCGTAAGTAGGCCCCAAGCGTGGATATACATCAGCTTTACCCTCGGCCACCAAGCAAATTTTTAGAGAGCTGCCCAAGCAGATAAGTTCAGGTTTGGCTAGGGTTGCCGTTTCCACGCCAAGCAAAAATTTCTGAAAGCGCTCATCGGAGTGTGACCGGCTACCTGCAATAGTGACCTGTGTTAAATTTAGCGGCTTTGTATAAATCCTTTGTGGAGGTGCAGCGCCTTCTTGCTTATAAGCCCCATGCCCTTTACTTGCGTAGTAAGTTAAACCAGTAACTGGCGCGTACACTACCCCCATAATGGATTTGTGCTGGTTAATTAAGGCAATATTCACCGTAAATTCCCCATTCCGCTTAAGAAACTCTCGCGTACCGTCTAATGGGTCAATTAACCAGTATGTTTGCCAGCTCAACCGTGAGCCAATATCAATCTCATCAGATTCTTCAGATAACACAGGGATATCCGGGGTAAGCTGGCTAAGCCTTGCAACAATAATATCGTGTGCAGCAATATCCGCCTCTGTGAGTGGAGAGTTATCTGACTTCATTTCAAAGCCAAAGTCAGTTGAATAAATTTGCATAATTGCATCGCCAGCTTCTTTAGCAATTGCAATCACATCCCCTTGAAATTGATGGCCTTCATTAATCATGATGGTTCATCCTCCGCTAACACTGCTAATAGGCCTGCCTCATCAAGAATCGCAATGCCCAATAATTGTGCCTTTTCCAACTTACTCCCTGCATCGGCACCTGCCACCACAAAGTCTGTTTTCTTTGAAACACTGCCTGCTACTTTTCCAGCAGCTGCCTCTATCAGTGCTTTGGCATCATCGCGCGACAGGCTTGGCAAGGTGCCAGTTAACACAAAGGTTTTACCAACAAGCTTACCGGTAACTTGCTGCCTGCCTTCTGTTTCTACCCAGTGTATTCCAGCATTTAACAATGCATCAATGACACTTTTATTATGATCTTCAGTAAAGAAGTTTCTAATTGACTCAGCAACAATTGGGCCAACATCATTCACCTCTAGCAAATCTTCAATACTGGCGGCCATTAATGCCTTTAAGTTACCGAAATGTTTCGCTAAGTCTTTAGCTGTAGCTTCGCCTACATTGCGCATGCCGAGCGCATAAATAAAGCGTGCAAGTGTGGTGTTTTTGCTAGTATTCAATGCATCTAAGATATTTTGAGCGGATTTTTCTGCCATACGATCGAGGTTACTGAGCGTAGGCATATCAAGGCTGTAAATATCCGCCAGCGTATGCACCAAGTTAGCCTCAACCAACTGGTCAACCAGTTTTTCACCCAAGCCCTCAATATCCATGGCACGGCGTGAAGCGTAGTGTGTAATTGCCTGTTTACGCTGTGCAGGACAAAACAGCCCGCCCGTACAACGCGCAACAGCTTCATCTTCCTGCTTAATAATATGCGAACCACATTCTGGACACACGGTCGGCATTTCAAAACGGCGCGCATTTGGTGGCCTATTTGCCAGCACTACGCTCACTACTTCTGGAATCACATCTCCAGCTCTGCGCACACTAACGGTATCGCCAATTAAAATATCTTTACGGCGAATCTCATCTTCATTATGTAGTGTGGCGTTGGTCACAGTCACGCCACCCACAAACACTGGTTTTAACCGTGCAACTGGGGTTATCGCGCCAGTTCTGCCTACCTGCACAGTGATGTCTTCTACTAAAGTAAGAGCCTCTTGCGCAGGAAACTTGTGCGCGACCGCCCAGCGAGGAGCACGAGACACAAAGCCCAACTCACTCTGTTGGTTAAATTGATTAACTTTATAAACCACGCCATCAATATCAAAAGGTAATTGTGGGCGCTGATGGCCTATTTTTTCATAATACTCGCTAAGCCCTTGTACACCCTGCACCACATCACGCACGCTACTAACAGGGAAATGCAAACTAGCCAAGTAACTCATGGCAACACTATGACTAGTCAGCGCGGGAATCCCTTCAGCCACACCTAAGCCATAGGCAAAAAATGTGAGTGGGCGTGTAGCGGTCACCTTTGCATCTAGCTGGCGCAGGCTGCCTGCGGCCGCATTGCGTGGGTTCGCAAACAACTTTTCGCCTTTTGCCAGCTGTGCTTGGTTAAGTTTATCGAAGTCACGTTTTAACATGAGCACCTCACCGCGCACTTCTAGCAACTCTGGTGGATTTTCACAATTTAAACGCATTGGTATAGCACGTAAGGTACGCAGATTATGCGTTACGTCTTCCCCAGTGTAACCGTCGCCACGTGTAGCGCCTTGTGTAAAAACACCGTGCTCGTAAGTTAAAGTAATAGCCAAGCCATCAAACTTTGGCTCTACCGCATATTCCACTTGTACGACGCCTAAGGCCTCACGAATACGTTTATCAAAAGCTTCTAACTCACTCTGCTCAAACGCATTGTTAAGAGAGAGCATGGCTTGACGATGAGTGATGCTGTTAAACGCATTGGTAGCTGTACCACTCACACGCTGAGTTGGCGAGTCTGGCGCCACTAGACTGGGATATTGATGCTCTAAGGCTTGTAGTTCACGATAAATTTTATCGTACTCGCTATCAGGAACAGAAGGAGCATCAAGCGCATAATACTCGTAGTCGTAACGCGCGATTAACTCACGCAACTCTAAAATACGCTGCTCAGCGTCGCTTAACTTCGGATCTGACATTAAACCTAACCTTGAAACTTATGAGAATAATCTACGCGCACTGTCTGAGCCAGGCACGATGCCTCGCACTAACATCGTGGCGTAAATCACTTTGAGTTGCTGCCGAATTTTTTCAATCTGCATATCGCCTAACGGCCTGTTGTTATCATCAACCAACACCGCATTTAGGCCCGCTTCCATATTTCGGGCGATTTGCACCATGTGATTGAATGCCTCTGTACAATGCATCACATGTGGGATATCTAGCTGAAAAGTAACGGCTTTCACGACACTCGTTCTTAACATTTCAGGGTTAAATGGGTAATTGTCTCGATTAAACATCACAAATGAAACAGAGGGTGCCTTAGCATTGACTTGTGATGCGTCACTTTCATCATAATACTTAAATGCGCCATCAGCCTCTAGCACCAAGCCCTGCGCCTCACTAAGACCTCTTAACTTAGTGCCGGTGAAAGCACCATGATCACCATGCACCAAGTGGAAGCCCATGGTTTTATCCACTTCGATGCAAAACGCATCTAGTGCTGACGCGGCTAATAATGAGTCACCGTTACTTTGCCATTCAACGTGGCCATCAATATCCAAGCCCAAGGTTTCTACAGCTAGCTGGAATCGGTTCAAGATACTACGGGTCACGGCACCAGCACGATCAGCAAGTTGTAAACTGCATGTGATTTTTGTAGTGGTGTAATCAGCAATCTCTGGTTGCGCCGCTAATGCGGTTAGCAGAACCCAATCCGTTTCACGAACTAATGCGTGCAGATGGATCGGTTTGTCATAATCTTCAAAAAAACCACCGATACTTGCCGTAATGTTAGCGATGCTAGTTTCATTAGCTAAATAGATTACTGCAATTAAGTCCATCTGTGATTGCAGCATGGCGGGTAAACTAGATTTTGTCACATCATTTGCCACCGCAGCTTTAGGCGCTGTGGCTGCTGCTAGCTTAGTTGGGGCTACAGGCTCGGCACTCTCGTAATTAGCCGCATCAGTTGATACAGCGCTGACCGTCGGAGCGGTATTAATTTGATTAAAAGCATCATTGAAAATTGCTTTGATTTCTTCATGCTGGGCGGGCTTGATATCCGCACTGCTGCTTGCTTCGTCAGCATCATCATGCAAGTCGGCCTCCGGTGTATGGTGGTGCTCATGGCCCTGCCTAGCGACTAACTCTGAATATGCTTCATCAATGTCATCCAAAGCGCCTTCATCACTTTCCGCTCTCGTATCATTGATTGCTGCAAATCTGCTGTCACGACCATCATGATCAAAACGCTCTTTCAAACGCTCAGTATCAATAGAAAAATTATCTTCTTCAAACGCATTGACTGCATCTGCACTGACACCATCACTGCTAGTACCATCATTTAAAAGCGCATCGTTTTGCAGTTTAGAGAAGCTGCTTTCTACTTGCTGATTAAACCTTCGCTCCTGCCACCAGTTAAACAAAAGTACGGCAGCAATGATTAAAGCACCAATAATGATTAATATGATTTGCAAATCGTTCATTTACATTAAACTCTCAACTAAATAACAGCCGCCATTTAAGACGCTGTCTCAACCATTTTCACAGCCGCTTCCATATCCACGTCTACAATGCGTGAAACACCTGATTCCTGCATAGTAACACCGATTAATTGCTGCGCCATTTCCATTGTAATTTTATTATGACTCACATATAAAAACTGTGTTTTCTCAGACATTTTTTGCACCATCGCACAAAACCTCTCCGTATTACTGTCATCCAGCGGTGCATCAACTTCATCCATCAAGCAAAATGGTGCTGGGTTCAGCCTAAATAAAGCAAAAACCAAGGCTAGCGCTGTTAGCGCTTTTTCACCACCTGATAATAAATGAATCGTACTATTCTTTTTACCTGGCGGTTGCGCGAACACCTGCATGCCGGTATCTAAAATCTCATCGCCTAACATCTCTAACTTAGCCTGCCCGCCGCCAAACAAGGTAGTGAACAACTCATTAAAATGTTTATTGGCTTCATCAAACGTGTGCTGCAAACGGCTGCGCGTTTCACGGTCAATTTTATAGATTGCATCCTCTAGGGTTTTGCTTGCCTCAGTCAAGTCTTGGCATTGGCTGTCAATATAGTGCTTACGCGCCTGCTCTGAGGCTAACTCCTCTATAGCCGCCAAGTTCACAGCACCTAAGGCTTCAATATCCGATGTTAGCTTGGTCTTTTTCCTTTCAAGGTCAGTCACTTTAACCTCTGCACCAGCACTCTGCTTGAAATGACTTTCAAGCACAGCCTCTTCAATATTGGATGCTTCAAGCTCAGCCTGACATTGCTCAAAATAAATACGCGCTTCTTGCTCAGTTAAACGGCTAGCTTCCAATTTATCTCGCAAAGGATGCAATTGCTGTTCTTGCTGTAAACGTTCGCGCTCCTGCTGCTGCAAAATGGTTTCGTTCTCGCTCATCGCATTACGCAAGCTCACTAACGATAATTCACGCTGCTGCTTGGCGTTTAACGCTGCCTCTAGGTTTGCTTTTAAAGCCTCCATCTTAGTTGCGGCCAATGTTGTTTCAACCTCTGCACACCGCAACTTCAGCGAAAAGATATCCTCTTGTATTGATTTAACTTTTAACTCTAATTCATTGATATTATTTGTTATTAATTTTACATTAAAACTTTTTTCTTGATGAATACGCTCAGCCACCTGCAACTGCGATCTAGCATCGTTTAATAAACTCTCCGCAGACTGCTTGTTTGATTCTAGCGACAATTTTTCATGCTGCAGCGCTGCAAGGCTTGCAGTGATGGTATTGAGTAACGTTTGCTTTTGTGCACTTTCCATTTGCAGCTTCTGCAGTTTTTCTTCAGCAAGATTACAGTCTGCTTGCAGCATAGCCTGCCGCTGTATTGCGTTGGCATGCTGCTGTTTAAGTTGCTGTAAATGCAAATTCAACTGATGCGCCTGCTGTGTCACATGCTTGAGTTGTTGCTGATGCGTATGCTGAGTAGCACGCAACTGTTGCATATTGTGCTCTAACTGTAACAGCTGCTCATTTTTAAGCACCAACTGCGCTTGCGCTTCTGGCAATTGGCTCTGCAAGGCAACCAAGCGTGCTTGGCGCTCCAGCACACCATGCAGTACTGACTGCTCGCCAAAATAAGTCACACTTTGTCGAGTGTAAATATCCCCGTATTGATTCACTAAACATTCGCCACGTTGCAATGAGCCAACAGCCTTCGCAACATCAGCATCACTGTCTAATATATATACACCAGCCAGCCAGTCTTGCAGCACCGCCTGATAGCTAGGCTCTACATGCTCCACTAACGATAGCATAGTGGCATAAGGAGTAATTGTATCGCTAGCAACATGATCAGCGGCAGACACGGATGCGGCAGCTAGCGTTACAGCAAGCGGGGCCCGATCTGCCACACCGGCTTCAATCAACGATTGATCACACGCAATAGCATTAAGTTTTGCACCAAGAAACGCCTCAAACGCTGACTCCCAGCCAGACTTAATACGAACAAGCTGCCACAACCTTACATTTTGCTCCTGCTGGTGATTTAAACCAACGCCTGTAAACCATGCGCTTAATGCAGATGCGTCATCCACTTTGCGCATAGACTGTTGCAGCTTAGCCAATGAATTAATTTCAGCCTCAAGTACATGCAACGCGCGCTGATGCTGATGCACAGCATCTCTATGGTTTTTAATTTCAACATGCAAAGCCTGCTCTTGCTGAGCAGCGTGAGTGCTTTGTTGCTCCAATTCAGCAACTTGTAAAGTCAAGGCGTTAAGTTCCGATTGCTGCTCAACAAGCAGACTATCCGCTGGGATCTGCAATGACGCATAACTTTGCTGCAGGCGCTTGAGTTGCTCATTAGTTTCTGCAATTGAGCGAGACAAATGCGCCATATTTGCCTGCTCTAAACGCAAGCGCTGCTCTGTATTTAGCCATGTTGATTGGCTGGCATTAAAAGCAGCAAGTGCTGCCTGATAGCACTGCAACTGCAATGGCACAGCCTCACGTGCCGCGCTCATTGCCTCCTCGGCATGCATGCAATCTGCATTCGCCTGAGTAAGCTCAGCCTGAGCTAAACCGTGTGCGCGCTCAACTTGGCTGTGCTGTTGCGTGTTCTTCTCTAATTGCATCGATAGCTGATGCAACTGTATCTGTAAGCGCTCTCTCGCGTCCGCGGTGTTTTTCACTTGATTTTCAAGGTTAGACACTTCTGCATTCGCTTCGTAATAAGCAGCCTGCGCCACATTAACTGCTTCACTTGATGCAACATGCTGCTGCCGGAGTGTTTCTAGCGTATTTTCACTATGTCGCAAGCTTGCCATTTGTGCTTCCAGTGCATTGACTAGCTGCTCAACAGCACGTTGCGACTTCTCCCACTGCGCACTTGCATCACGCTTTTTTAATAACCAAATCTGTGCCTTGGTGATATTTAAAGCTTGCTGCATTTGATTGTATTGCGCAGCTACTGCCGCTTGTGATTGCAAACGTACGATTTGCGCATCCAACTCACGCAGAATGTCCTCTACCCGTAACAAGTTTTCACGTGTATCACGTAAGCGCTGCTCAGTTTCTTTGCGCCGCTCTTTATACTTACTAACCCCGGCCGCTTCTTCAAGGAATACGCGCATCTCTTCAGGGCGCGCTTCCACAATTCGGCTAATGGTATTTTGCCCGATAATCGCATAGGCTCTGCCGCCCAAACCCGTACCTAAAAACAAATCGGCTACATCACGGCGACGTACCACACTATTATTAATGTAATAAGTCGAACCCTTATCACGCTCAATCACTCGCTTTACCGAGATTTCCGCATACTGAGACCACTCCCCGGCCGCACTGCCCAAGCTATTATCAAACACCAACTCCACACTGGCGCGAGAAATAGGCTTGCGGTTACCTGAGCCGTTAAAGATGACAGCATCCATCGCATCTGCGCGCATTTCTTTGGCAGAAGACTCCCCCAGCACCCAGCGCACAGACTCCATAACATTCGATTTTCCACAGCCATTTGGGCCAACCACGCCTACACGTTGCCCATGAATATGCAGCGTTGTCGGGTCAACAAATGATTTGAAACCTGAGAGTTTGAGATGGGTTAAACGCAAAATGAACTTTTACTAAATAGGTTTGGATTAGGTTTGGCTTTAGGGCGTTATAATAACGTTTTTTAAGCTAAAAGCTCTACTATCATCATGACTGATCTATCACTAGGTGCAAAACCAACCGCGCAACCCTCTAAAACGTTAGAGACATTTGAAAGCCCAACCACGACACGTGATTTTCATATCCATATGGAAATCCCAGAGTTCACGTGCTTATGCCCTAAAACAGGCCAGCCTGATTTTGCTGTGATTTATTTAGACTACATCCCGGATCAACTCTGTGTAGAACTTAAAAGCCTAAAACTCTATATGTGGTCATTCCGCGACGAAGGCTGCTTCCATGAAGCTGTGACTAATCGCATATTAGATGACTTGGTTGGAGCTACTCAGCCTAAATTCATGCGTGTGACCGCTAAATTTTATGTCAGAGGCGGCGTATTCACAAACGTTATTGCTGAGCATCGCAAACTAGGCTGGCAGCCACAACCGCGTGTTGAATTAACCCAATTTGAAAGCCAATCCAACATCCGCGGCTAAGCGCAATCATCAATAGTGATAGCGGCAGCTTGATTGATGTGCAAATTCTTTTAGAATTTGCACAAATTAACAGGAAAGTGATTGACAAGCCCCGCGCCCATCTTTAATATGGCGCCTCGCTAACATTGCAACAGCTTAAAACAATATGTTGTAGGTTTTGGGGGTATAGCTCAGCTGGGAGAGCGCTTGCATGGCATGCAAGAGGTCAGCGGTTCGATCCCGCTTACCTCCACCAAAAAGACTTACAAATCACTTCGATTTATAAGCAAAATGTTGTAAAATGCTGCACTTGTTAGTTTAGCGGTAAATTCTTAGGTCCCCATCGTCTAGAGGCCTAGGACACCTCCCTTTCACGGAGGCGACCGGGGTTCGAATCCCCGTGGGGACGCCAAAAGTTTTCTTAAACTGTTGGCTAATTTAAAGCATCAGTAGTACGGTAGTAATTCTTAGGTCCCCATCGTCTAGAGGCCTAGGACACCTCCCTTTCACGGAGGCGACCGGGGTTCGAATCCCCGTGGGGACGCCAAAAGCTATATAAACCATATAGATTAGGCAACAGTTGTTAATGAACATCAATATTGACACTGATTTAAGTACTGATAGTCCACGCACTCCTCAAAAAAAATCCTCTGCCCTAATAAATATCATGTTGACTCTATCGTCAATTGCAGGCTCACCTTATCCGTTAAAATAAAAATCGGAATGCTCGGTTCTTAGTCTGTTAGCCACATCTAGCAAAGATTTATTCCAATTAGTATGATGTTATTCCGCATCTGATGAACTCAGCCTCCACTGAGGGACTGGAAAATATAAACAGTTGCTTCATCTGCAACATAATCAGAGAGTTTTACTTTATCAATCACGATAGTGTCATTGATACTGATATTCACATGTCGGCGCAAGCTACCACGTTCATTAAGTACGTAATCAGTAAAGCCTGGCGCAATCTCGTTCACTGCAAGTAAAATTTCCGCGACCGAGCCAGCTGGCACAGTAACCACTTGGTTCTTTAATTGCGGAAAGTACCGGTAAAGATGTTGCGTCATTTCTACACGAGGCATGATATCAACCAAATCGTACTGAATAAATCGGCGGAAAATTGCTACCCAAGCATTGCCATGTTTCACCGCGGTCTTCTGATAAGTATACATTTCCAGTGGTACTGCCAAAACATAAACAATCTCCCGACACATCAAGACCATGTCTAAGGACAATGTCGTAGGCGTTATCTTGCGGCAGACCTTGTCTAAACGTTTGCCATGTCTGTCCACCATCAGAAGTCCGTGCGACGAACAAACCGCCATCAATCGCCATGCGCTCTGAATCCGCACTTGCCGGCACCACCCACGCGGTACGTCCATCATTTGCATCAGCAGCAATTGGGAAACCAAAGTTCACGCCAGCATCAGGCCTGCTGACCTTTGTCCAGCTCTCGGCGCCATTATCACTGTAAAAAACACCACAGTGATTTTGCTGCCAAAGATGATTAGGCTGGTTGGGGCTGCTCGTTACAAAATGCGGGTCATGGCCCCATTCGGATTCTGGATTTGGCATGTAATCATTCAGCATGCCACGATTACATCCATTCCAAGTTTGGCCGCCATCGGTAGTTTCGATGACCCCGGCTGTTGATACGGCTACATACATATGGCTTGCATCGCGCGGATCAACAACAATGGAATGAATGCCGGGTTCAAACACGCCATAATCGATACTCGCCGGTGTGCCATTCCAATGATTTTCCGAGGTCGCATCACCTGCGAACAAATCACCACCGCGACTCGGATGATTCCATAACGGTCGGTTGAGTTCCCAAGTATCACCACCGTCATCACTCATAAATAGACCACCAGGGATAGTGCCTGCATATAGCCTACCAGGCTGATTGGCATCCCCAAACGCGATATTCCAGATTTTCAATACAGTTGCATCGCCATATTCTGGTTGAGCAGACGGTGACTCTGGGTTGAAATCTGGGGTAGGCAGATATTTGACGATATAACGTGCGCCTTCAGGATATTTTAAGGATGAAATATCGACCCACGTTGCACCCCCATCACGAGAACGGGATAACTTAGGGCCCCAATGCCCATGGTCCAAAGATGCCCACAATGTACCGTCACGAGGGTCACGCGCCGCATAACACACAGGGATACCCGCATGTGCAATTTGGCGTGGCTGCCATTTAGCGTTGATACGATCGAATATTATGGTGCCCTTGCGAGTACCGAGTAAAATCATATTAGCCATTAACTTATCCTCACACATAGCCACGTCATGTAACAAATAGAGAGAAAAGAGCTTGAGATTAGTTTTGTAATTAGACTACATTTATTGGGAAATTAACAACGAAAATGAATGCCCAGTAAAGCCGTTATCGCCAACGCTTGAATAGCAGAAACTATCTCTCATCTAAACATTCAAACATATTATGGATTAATCGAATCATTGTGATGTGCGCTATCGAACAGACTGTTTGTGCACCATGTGGTATTTAAAGATATATGTAGACGTAATTCAAAGTTGGCTGGCTTGTTAGGGCGAATAGCTAGTGATCATAGGTTCTATATCTCGCCCGATAGGAGAAATCAAATGTCTAGGAAGCTAATTGTTATACCACTTGCAGCTCTTCTGCTAAGTGGGTGCATAGTAGCGCCTGCAGACAGAGTTGTTGTGGCACCGGCACTGCCAGTTGTTGTGGAGTTAGGCGCAGAGCCTTATTACTATCAACAAGGATATTTCTATTATTACGACAATAACTACTGGCGCTACTCGAACTCAAGATCAGGGCCATGGTCAGATCTTCCTCGTAGCCACTATCCTAAAGAGATCAAATACAGAGATCGCCGTGATGGACGAGATAGGGACAGAGGTCGAGATAGGGATAGAGATCACGATCATGACCACGGTGATCGGAAATATTAATACTAGCGTTTTTGCCTAACGATGCTTTAGGAATGGCTGCACGAAATGAATCGCCACTAGCTTACTACACACCTTAGGGCCGTAGTAAGGGCAACCAAATAACTGTGTTTTTATTCCATATTGCAGCTATTTAGATTGAACGTAAGTTCCGATTTGGCTCGACAGCAGCCAGTTTAATTTGTCGCATTGGTAACGAAAATGCATTTGTGCTGAGGTTAAGGGTTACCTCAGCACAAAAAGTTATGACGCGTGATCCTAACTGGTCGCAGCCGCTATATTGGCCCGCGCCCTATGCAATTTTTTATAGCTATCGATCAGGCGATGATGCCTGTCGAGCCCTTCCAGTTTCATACTGGTCGGTGTTAAGCCGAAGAAGCGCACGCTGCCTTCTACTGAGCCGATGACGGCGTCCATCCTATCATTGCCAAACATGCGGCGGAAGTTGACTTCATAGTCGGCGAGCTCTAGGTCGTCATCCAGCATGACCTCCAGCACCACATTCAGGGCCTGATAAAATAATCCGCGCTCTAGCGTGTTGTCGTTGTACTGCAGGAAGGCGCCTACGAGTTCATGCGCTTCCTCAAGCTGCTGCAAGGCGAGATGAATCAGCAGCTTCAATTCCAGCACGGTGAGCTGACCCCAAGCCGTATTCTCATCAAACTGGATGCCGATTAAGGTGGCGATATCGCCGTAGTCATCCAGCTCGTTATTTTCTAAACGCTCAAGCATAGCTTCCAAGCTGGCGTCATCTAGGCGATGCAGGTTCAGAATATCAGCGCGGAACAACAGCGCCTTATTGGTGTTATCCCACACCAGATCCTCTACCGGATACACTTCAGAATAACCCGGCACTAAGATTCGGCAAGCCGTAGCGCCTAGCTGGTCATACACCGCTACATAAGCTTCTTTGCCCATGGCCTCGAGTATGCCGAACAAGGTGGCAGCTTCTTCGGCATTAGCGTTTTCACCATCGCTAGTAAAATCCCACTCAACAAAATCGTAATCTGATTTAGCGCTGAAAAAGCGCCAGGATACGATGCCGCTGGAATCAATAAAGTGCTCAACAAAGTTATTGGGCTCAGTCACGGCTTCACTGGCAAAAGTGGGCTGTGGTAAATCGTTTAGGCCTTCTAAACTACGGCCTTGCAGCAATTCGGTCAGACTCCGTTCCAGCGCCACTTCTAGGCTTGGGTGCGCACCGAACGAAGCAAATACACCGCCTGTGCGCGGGTTCATTAAAGTGACGCACATCACTGGGTATTCACCCCCGAGCGACGCATCTTTTACCAGCACCGGAAAGCCTTGCTCTTCCAGCCCCTGAATGCCAGCCAGAATGCCCGGATATTTCGCCAGCACTGCCTGCGGCACATCTGGCAAGGCGATTTCACCTTCGAGAATTTCGCGTTTGACAGCCCGTTCAAAAATCTCCGACAGGCATTGCACTTGTGCTTCAGCCAGCGTATTGCCGGCGCTCATGCCATTGCTGACGTAAAGGTTTTCAATTAGGTTGGACGGGAAATAGACAACCTCACCGTCCGACTGGCGCACATAGGGCAGCGAACAGATACCGCGCTCGGTATTGCCGGAGTTAGTGTCTATCAGGTGCGAGCCACGTAGTTCGCCATCCGGGTTGTATATCTCTAGGCAGTACGCATCCAGAATCTCTTTCGGCAACGCATTTTTACGGCCCGGCTTGAACCAGCGCTCGTTCGGATAATGCACGAAGGCTGCGTTGGCGATATCTTCGCCCCAGTACGAGCCGGCATAGAAATGGTTGTTGCTTAGTCGCTCGATATACTCGCCCAAGGCTGACGCCAACGCGCTTTCTTTGGTGGCGCCTTTGCCGTTAGTGAAGCACATAGGCGAATGCGCATCACGAATATGCAATGACCACACGTTAGGAATGATATTGCGCCATGAAGCGATTTCAATCTTGATGCCCAAGCTCGCCAGCAGCCCCGACATATTGGCGATAGTTTGCTCTAAAGGTAGGTCTTTGCCGGTAATGTAAGTGTGTGTATCGGCAGATGGATTCACCATCAACAAAGCCTGCGCATCTTCGTCCAGATTCGCCACTTCTTCAATGATAAACTCGGGGCCGGCTTGCACTACTTTTTTTACCGTACAGCGGTCTATGGAGCGCAAGATACCTTGGCGGTCTTTGTCGGAGATATCCGCCGGCAACTCTATCTGTATTTTAAAAATCTGCTGGTAACGGTTTTCCGGATCAACAATATTGTTGTGCGAAAGGCGGATATTTTCGGTAGGAATATTGCGTGTGTTGCAGTACAACTTCACAAAGTAGGCTGCGCACAGAGCCGAAGAAGCCAGAAAGTAATCAAAGGGACCGGGCGCCGAACCGTCGCCTTTATAGCGGATAGGCTGATCCGCAATCACCGTGAAGTCATCGAACTTGGCTTCAAGACGTAGCTTATCGAGAAAATTGACCTTAATTTCCATGGGGATAATTCCAAAATAGTGCAAAAAATGATGTGGGCGCTATTATCCCTCACAACGCCGATGCCGTGTGATACATCGATGCTTTGTGCCGAAGGCAGTCAGTCTGCAATCTATGTAATTAGGTGAAATATCAACAAAACTGTCGTTAGTAGTCAGCAAATTTTTAATAATGTTCTAGTTTTAAGTTGTAAGGTCCCAAATTTCTCCAGCTAACATTACTTTAATATCATTTAAATTAACTGATTAAGCTAACCATCACCACCTTTCTGGCACATAAGCAAAAAACCATTCGCCATATGACCGTTGATTCTCAAAATAACGGTATGTTGGCCTGAAGTTTTTAGTTTTAAATGGCTTTAATGGCGATTTACTGTACACACCCAGCACACCGCCACTAGGCGCCTGTAATATGCCCCAATCAGGCACTTGAGTAATTGGGTCAGCATAAATTTTTCTTAGATAACGCCGTGGGACAGGGAAGCGGTCATCCCTTAACAACGCCTCTAAATTTGGCGGGTATTGTTTAACCACGCCAGGCGTTTGGTTGTAATAATTACCTATTGCTTTTCTGATGGTATCCCCTACTTTAAGTAACTCCTGCTCTCTTTCACGCTTTCTGGCTTCATTCCATTTAACGCCAGCCGCAGCCAATACTAAGCCTGCAATCATAATGAGTACGAGTAAACCAATTAAGATAAATCCCAGTTGTTGATTTTTGTTACCAGTCTGCATAATTAGTACCGTCAGAAGCAATCATATCGGCTCCGCTGTGAATATCGTAAATTGCGCCTTTAGCCTCAACATCTTGTGGCGGAGAAATAGCCCAAGTTACAGTACTTTGAGTAATTGGATCTTCTGGCACAGACCGTAAATACTTGTACTGGACTAACTCTTCCAGCGTTTCCGGATACACATTCTTGTCGCTATAAAACTTATCTATGGCGTCCCGCATGATAATGAGATCATGTTTAAGGATTGTTTCTTTAGAGCGATCTATTGAATTGAAATACCTAGGGGTAACCAAGCTTAGCAACGTAGCGATAATCGCTAATACCACTAATATCTCTATCAGAGTAAATCCTTGATTATTATCTTTCACGCGCATCACCATTCACTATAAGGTTGTTGATTAATGCCAACTTCATTGGAAAGTGAATGCACATCATAGACATCATCTCCCGCCTCTGGCGTTTGAAATGAGCTGATATAGCTGCGTTTGCCCCATGTTTCGTCTGCACTTACAGAGGTGTCGATTGCAAATGGGTCGCGAGGTATATTGCGCATAAAGTAAATCTTACGTTTTTTTGGGTCTTGCATATTTTCCACCCCCGCAACCAACACTTTGAGTGATGGCGGATAACCTGATTGATCAATCGACTTTTTAATCAGGCCGTCATCTACAGCTTGCTTATAGTGATCAATGGCGTCACGTATTTGCCATAAGGCTTTTTTTAGCTCCTGCTCCTTATTACGCTTTGCAGATAACTGCACCATCGGCGCAGCAGAGCTAACAAGCAATGCAAGCAGTACTAAAGATACCAATAACTCAATCAGCGTGAAGCCTTTGTGTTTTATAAATGACTTAGGCATAAGCTGTTATCTCACAGTATTAGCGCCACCATTTGATGCTCCACTATCCTCTGCGGCTGGCTGCAACAACTGGCTAGCAAAGTTCTGGTCAACCTGTGCCCTACCTGCCTGAATGGATTGTGGTGTTGGGGCTGGCGCAGGTTGAGACTCTGCTGCAACTACAACCGGCTCTGACGCTTTTGCACCACGGCTACTTACCGAATGATTCACACCGGATGGGAACATGGTGTACACCGCATTGGCGGGTGCAATGTTATGCAAGATACGTGGCGTAATCAGCAGCACAATTTCATTCTTACGCTTATCGTTATTTTTATCTGTAAATAGCCTGCCGATGAATGGCAAGCTAGATAGACCAGGGACTTTATTAGAGATATTCTGCCCATCATCCCTAAATAAGCCAGCTAGGATTTGTGTCTCGCCATTTTTTAATTGCAAAGTGGTATTCGCATTACGGCTACCAATGGTATAAGCCAACACGCCTGTATCGGTTTTTACTTGGTCGGTAATATTACTGACTTCCAGCCCTACTTTGATATTAACTTGGTCCTGTAACAGAATAGTGGGCTCTACGTCCAACTTGATGCCTACTTCAAGATAATTAACCGTTTGTGACACAAAACCTGTGGAGTTAGCTACGCTGGTAAATACAGGTATTTTGTCCCCTACGTGAATTTTGGCTTTTTCACGATTTTTGACGCGTATTTGTGGGTTAGCCAAAAGATTAGTATCTGTGTCCTGATGCAGTAGATTCAGCGCTAACACAGGGTCGCTAATTGTAAAAACACCTAACCCAGAATTAAAATTCTTAAGCTCAGCTAAGGACAATCTACCTGGGGTATTAGTCGCTACACCATTACTGGTAGTTTTACCTTGCACACCAACGCTCACTTGCGAAGGATAGCGCACGCCTATGTTCTCCAAACTTCTACGATTAATTTCCATTACCTCGACTTCTAACATCACTTCCGGTTCAATCAAGTCTTGCGAGGCAATCAGTTTTTCTGCGATTTGAATCGATTCAGCCGTGTCGCGCATCACTAAGGTATTAAGTTTCTCATCTATATAAACGTCTTTAGATTTCAGCACAGTTTTAATCAAGTTCATGGCTCGCTTGGCATCTATGCTATTCAAATAAAAACTTCGCACATACAGCTCTTGATACTCCTGACTACGACTTACCGGGTAAATCAATAAGGTATTGTCATTCAATACTTTTTTTGCGAGCTGATTGGTCGTCAGAATGACCTGTATCGCGTCTTCGATAGGAGTATCACGTACAAAGATACTGGTGCGTTGATTATCACGCAGTTCTTGATCATAAGAAAAATTGATATTGGCAGCCTTACCGATGAATTCAAAAATCGATCTCACAGAAACATTTTTAAATTCCAATGTAATGGGCTTTTTAAACGCAGACTTAATCTGCGGGATTGCCGTTATTTTCCCTATACGCTTACTCTCCATGCTCTCAAACAATAAGCGTGCACCTTCATGCTTACTATCTTCGGCAAGGATGGCTCTAGTGAGGTTCTGGGCAGAGTCAACATCATCTTTATCAAAATAACTTTGCGCATTTGCCAGCATCATGTCATGGTTCTGCGCCAAGCCAAGCTTAAAAGATCCTTCTTGTGCCCTTTGGTTATTAGAGTCTAGCATCAACACTTTTTTATAGTTTGATTCGGCATCGGCAAACAAACCTTGCTGAGCTTGGTTATCTGCCAGCTTTAATAAGGTGGATAGTTGCAACTCTTGCTGCATTTTCAACATGCTGCGGTATTGAGGGTTATCTGGATATAGGCTAACCAATTGCTTTAATTTTGCTACACCAGCGTCTACATCGCCGCTATTAATCAACTGCCTAGCTGATTCATATGCTTGATTATCGTCAGCTGGTTTACCCTTAAGGTGATTAAGCCCTGTACAGCTGGTTGCGAAGGTGATTACTACAAAATAAGCAGTTAGTTTTTTTATACTCATATGCAATCTTTGCGCTGTGATTACCTTAATAAAAGTCTGGGAAAATGATAATTTCAACTTACTGCTCCAATTTGCATCTGCATCTCAATATTTAAAGGAATATATTTAATTGTCATTAACGGTGGCGTAATGGCTTTAATTTCCCACGCTCCCTCAAGCACATCACCCACTTTTACTGAATAATTCTTCTGCCCATCCATCAGAAAGACCAAGATTTCACCGTTATCAATCAATTTACCGGCAAATTTAAATGGATTTTCTGGCGGCGGTTCTATCTCTTGGCCTTCTGTCTGCTGGTTTAAATCAGCAGGAGAAACAAACATCGTGAATATGTTTTCAGGTTCATCAACTATCTGCGGCCTACTGTATGCCGCACTGCCGATATTAGCCGGTGATATATTATTGCTAGCAAGATGTGCATCTTGTTTAGCTAAAGTCGCTTTACGAGGCTTAACAGCAACCTCCAGTACATCATCAGCCGACTCGTCTTGAGCCTCGACCCAATAACAAGCAATCACCGTCAACACTAATACCAACCAAACTGCGTATTTATTCACCATGCCCATCAATCTATTCGCGCCTTTTTCGTAAATACATAGTGAATTGGATATTGGCCTCAATCAAATCTGAGCCAACATTCTCTCGTTTCATGCTGATATCATTGAGTGCTACTGTCGGTAAGTTATTCAGCACTGCATTGATGAATTGGCGAATCTGCACATAACTGCCCTGTACCGGAAGCCTAATTTGGTGCTTGATTAAGGTAGCGGAGAGAGATTGGGATGAGTATTCAACTTTGTTGGGGGTGATGCCCACACTGGTTGCAGCATGTAATATTTCAGCAATTTTGTTATTGGCTTCATTTTGTTGGGGCAATAGCGCATAAAACCTCTGCTCAATATCAAACTGAGTGTCAGCTTTAATTTCGAGTTTATTGATATTAGGGTTGGTTTTTAGTTCATTGATGTCGGCTGTTAGCGTCTCAACTTTATTAGCTTGAGAACGTATTACCGTAACCATGAATAGCAGGCTAAATAGCAATAAAAATAAACCTAGCCATCCCGCCCAACCAAGTTGCCGCAATTTGTACTGCAATAGTTCCCGAGAAAAATATCTTGTATTTACCATGCTGTTTCCACCACAAAATGCACTGCCGACTGGCCGTTAACCTCTGCTGACTCTTGCGAAACTAAAGCCACACTTTTAAGCATTTTTTGCTGGATTAAGCTATCCACATAAGCCATCATGCTATCTACATCCATAGCCACAGCAGATATGCGCAGCGTTTGTTTTTTTATATTGGGTTCCACGGCTAGCAGTTTCACGGCATCATTATTTGTCGCCTCTAGCATCTTAAATATCGCTGTCCACGGTAAAACTATCTCAGCGATTGCTTCATTGACAGCAGCAACATCGTGAGTCTTTTGCGCGTTTTGATTGATATTAGCCTTAGGCAAATGACGCACGGATTTTGCACGACTAAGTGCATCGATGTTGGTTTCTAACTTACGTGTATCACTCAATAAAGATTGGTAATAGTTAATGGTTAGGCCACTTATTAGCACACCTAGCACCAATAACACCAACGCCGTCAAGTTGATTTTTTTGATTGCCAATGCATGATTTAAAGTAATACTGCTCATGCCGCCACCCAGTTTTTAAAACTCTTTTCAAGCTGTTGGTTGAGTAACTCAAAATGATGTAAGTTGACTTTGATATGCTGACTATCTGGTTTAAGCCCAGTGACGGGCACTGGTGTTTTTCCATACCAAAATATCGGCAACTGTGCGCTGGCATTACTCACGACCACCTCACGCTGAATGAGATCATCGATTTGTTTGGCAGCATCTTCGCCTGCTGCAATGTTTCTAACAAAACGCCACTCACCATCTTCTATTAACGACACACAGGCACGCCCAGATTCGATGACGACAAACCAAAAGTGGTGTTTATTTTTTTGCGTTTTAATATGCTTGAGCATCTGATTGCTAGCCAGCATCAAATGCGGATGTATTGCATAAACATTGATGCCATGCTGTTCAAATACTTGATGAAGCGCTTTCAGCAATACGGAACATAAGCCACTGGCAATTGATGCTTGACCGAAGGCCGGTTCACTCATACATAAATCCCAAGCTTTGGAAGTCTCACCATATGCAATCTTGAAGCGATGCTGCATATACGCCTGACGCTCACTTTCTATCGCAAGCGCTATGCTCCAAGGAATCACTGTGTATTTAATCAAATGATTTGAAATGATGACTCTTGTGTACGCACCATTTTTTGCAAGGACTTGCCAATGCGGAGCCTGTAACACCTGTTGCAATGTTGAGATAAGGCCATCCCACTGAGCAGCTTCACTGCCATTTGTTTCTGTTTTTTTCGGTAAATCAACAAACTGCTGGTGTACCAATGCTTGTTTAAAACCATTTTTAAAAGTTCTTTTAAAATGCAGCAGCAATATGCGCTTTGGATATATAAACACGCGCATCTCATCTTTAAATAAAGTGTTAAACCAGCGATGTAACACGATTAATCTCCTCTAATGTCGTTTCACCACGTCTTACCAGCTCTAGCGCTGCTTCACGCATAGTTAAAGTACCGTTGGCACGTGCTGCTTCTTTCACTTTACGCACTGGCTCTCTAGTAACAATTAGTTCTCTAATTTCATCGTTAAAACACAATAATTCTGCAATGGCCTTACGCCCTTTATAACCAGTGCCATGGCATTGCCCACAACCTTGGCCTTTTCTGAAGTTAAAGCTTTTTGCCTGCTCCAGAGTTAATCCAGATTTGCTAATAAGTGCTGCATCAGGTGTGTCTGCAACCGCACAGTGATGGCAACTAATGCGCACTAGGCGCTGCGCCATGATGCCGTTGATAGCAGAGACAAAGCTGTAAGGGTCTACATTCATGTTGGTAAAGCGGCCAATCACATCAAACACGTTATTGGCATGCACGGTGGTCAGCACCAAATGCCCTGTCAGTGCTGATTGCACAGCGATTTGTGCTGTTTCTGAATCTCGAATCTCACCCACCATGATTTTGTCCGGGTCATGCCGCAAAATAGAGCGCAAACCTCTGGCAAAGGTCAGCCCTTTTTTCTCATTCACAGGGATTTGCAGCACGCCTGGTAGTTGATATTCAACCGGGTCTTCAATGGTGACGATCTTGTCTTGCCCATGATTTATTTCAGAAATAATGCCATATAGGGTGGTCGTTTTTCCGCTACCGGTAGGCCCAGTAACAAGCAACATGCCATAGGGCTCTTCTGCTAACAGCCTGAAGCGAGCCATGATGGACTCTTCAAACCCCAAGGTTTCTAAGCTCAAGCCTTTGGCTTCATCACTCAATGCCTTGCGGTCTAAAATACGCAGCACGGCATCTTCACCAAACACGCTAGGCATAATAGATACACGCATATCCACCTCACGTGCTTTACCATCTCCACTAGTTACCAGCACTTTGAAGCGCCCATCCTGCGGCACCCTACGCTCTGTAATATCCAGCTCAGACATGACCTTGATGCGTGAAATAGCTTGCTCCGCCTGTGCTAGGCCCTGAATGCCACCCTCTTGACTCAGCACCCCATCAATACGGTATTTCACTTTCAACCCAGTTGGGTCTGTTTCCATATGAATATCACTAGCGCCGGCTTTGAGTGCGTCGTAAAGTGTGGAGCGCACAAACTTCACTACTGGGCTGGTATCTTCACTAATTGAACGTAGAGAAATATCTTCAATACCTTGATGCTCCGCGTGATGCTCAATTTGATTAGCATTTAAGCCATCCATAGCACGCATGCTTTGCTCATGGTGGCTGAGATACGCTGTTAAATCCTTATGATGAGCCAGACCCCACACCGCAATTTCCGCATACCCATATCTAGAGATGATTAAATCTATTTTGGGCTGTAAATGCGTGTCGAAAGGGTTAGAAAACACCAGTTGTAATTGCCCGTCATCATTGCGTAGTGCTATGCAACCAAGCTTGCCAGCCTCAGAAAACGGCAGCAATGTAAAGTCTGGGTGTAATGCATAAAGCTGCAATATGCTCAGCACTGGGTAGCGCATCATCTGCCCCAGCGCTAACACAAAATCATCTGCGCTTAAGCCGGATTCACTCTCAAGCACATCCAGCAAGTCTTGCTTGGTATTGTTAGCAATTAGTCTGGCTTGGTTTAACAGCTCAGATGTCAGCTTAGGCTCAACACCAGCGCCTTTATTCATGGCATGAGTATCCAAGCCCATATTATCCAGTGGCATATTCATTGAATATTCCCCGCCAGCTCAAAAATTGGCATATACATCAGTACCACAACCAGCCCCACTACCAAACCAATCACTATCATCAATAAGGGTTCCAAAAGCTTGGTCAACCACTCTACTTTTCTACCTATCTCTTCATCATAAAACGCACCGATGCGCTCCATCATTTCACCCATTTGCCCGGTGCGCTCACCTACACGCAACATGCGGATAGAGATAGAGGTTGTCATACCATGCTGCTCCATGGCAGCCGACATAGGCTTACCCTCGCGCACATCAAAAGACACTTTATCTAAGCTAGCTCGCAATAATGGCTGCAATAATGAAGACACCATATGCATTGCCGTTACCAGCGGAATGCCGCCGCGCAACAACATGCCAAGTGTTCGGTAAAATCTAGCTAATTGGTAGATACGCATGGTTTCGCCAAGTGCAGGAATCTGCCAAACTTTTGCCATGATTGCGGCGCGAACAAATGGCCGGCTCAATATCAAACCCAGCATCACCACACTAGAAACAAAAGCTGCAAATACTTCGCTCCCATGCTCTTGCAGTAAGCGACCCCAGCTTAATAATAGCTGTGACATCCAAGGCAAATCTGTACCGGCACTTTCATAAATGGTGCTAAATTTTGGCACTACATAACCCAACAAAAACAGCACCACTAAGCCACCCACAATAATCAACAGCACTGGGTAAATAGAGGCCGTGATGATTTTTTTACGCACTGCATCAATTTGAGTTTGGTAGGCCACATGTCTTGCCAGTGCTTGCACCATGTCACCAGTGCGCTCGCTTGCACGAATCAGGGCTATATATAGCGGAGTGAAAACTTGAGGTGCTCTTTCTAAAGCTGTAGATAAAGGCAAGCCTTCAAATAAAGCGCCCATTACTTGATTCAATATCGCTTTAGATTCAGCCTGCTGTTCCTTTTCTGCTAAGGCCTCAATGGCTTCTACCAAACTTAACCCAGATTCCAGCAATGCCAGTAGCTCCTGGCTAAAAAGCATCAAATTAAATTTTGGCGCGGATGATTTAACCGTGAACAATGCCATACCTACGCTTTTGACATTCAGCACACTCAAGCCTTGAGACTCAGCCATAGCCCGTGCTTGCACAGCGTTGCTTGCTTCCAAAGCTAGCAATCTAACCTCTTCACCCTGGGCTACTTTTAACTCAAACTTCATATGAATTGCCTATTCCCAATTCACTACGTCAGCAGCTTCAGCAGCTCCACCACTCATACCATCGCTGCCCAATGACCATAAATCATACTCCCCATGCTCACCCGGCATCTTGTACTGGTAAGGCTTACCCCATGGGTCGTTAGGTACCTTTTTCTTTAGGTACGGCCCATGCCATTTAGCCTCGTTTGCTGGGGCAGCATTTAGCGCAGCCAAGCCGTTATCTGTGCTTGGGTAGTGCCCGTTATCTAAGCGGTATTGATCAAGGGCTTTTTCTAGTGAATCAATCTGCGCTTTAGCGGTTTTCACTTCAGATTTACCAATCTGAGCAAAGTATTTAGGCCCTACATAGCCAGCCAGCAGGCCAATAATCACCATGACGACTAATAGCTCCAGCAAGGTAAAACCATGTTGTTTTGATTGTGTTTGTTTCATATATACCTCAATACTTTTCAATCGTTGCACCAAATGGCACCAAGCCTGGCACATCAATCTCTAGCCATTCCTGCCCGTTTCCTCCAGTGGTACGTAGGCGAATGGCACCGTCGTTTTCTTCTGGCTGGCGCTGATCGCAAGTTGTTTTGATGTACAACATAGACGTCATTTTTCTTGTTACACCATCAGCATCGTCAAAACTAATGTCAGTAGTAAAATCTACCCAGTTCTCATTCACAGCCGCTGATTGATTTTTGCTGATTGCTTTTGTAGGGGCAGGCGCACCTTGTAAGGCTGGCAAGCTCAACCCAGTTTTGTCATACGGCACGGAGGTATAAGTTCTGCCGGCACGAAACAGAGCCTCAGGCATGCCGTAATCTTTGTTAGGTTTTGGTTTCATAAAGTAAGCAATAGCAACTGGGCGGCCTGAAAAACCACCACGTGTGATATCGTTAATTTCCCAGCGCTTACCGTTGGCTAAAGTTTGGTCTTTCATCAAAATATGGGTGCCAAAAATACATTCTTTGGTATCGTTGTTATGCCAAACGGTATCGGTCAAGGTAGCAAACTCCTCACCGCCGGCTGCTGCATAAGGCTCAGGGATAGGCACACCACGGGAAATAATACCCACTAGCGTAAACCCATCTAAAGGCGCATTCATTGGGCTATCGGCAAGCTTATCGTCACTCACTGCGCACTGTCCTACTGAGCTTTGGTTGCTATTACTGGCGTTTTTTTCACTCAATCCAAAGTTTGTGCTTGTGTCACACAAAACATAGGCTGAATTTGTATTGCCTGTGGCTGGTAAGTTCACAAAACCACTTTGGCTGGCGTTGGTAACATCAGCACTTGCTGATAAATGGTGCATACAAAGCATTAAACCAAATAGGTAACAACTTCTTTTCATTTTTATCATCCAGATCATTTATAAGGCTGGCAGAGCAAAGCCCTGCCAGCTTTTATCTAGCTAGTTCAAATCACAATACTATTTAGAAGTTAGCGTTAGCACCGCTACGAGCCAAACCTGAAGCCAAGATAGTGACCCATGGCTGTGTTTCTTGACCTGTTTGACGGATACGTACACTGTTTGCCAGTGATGCTGGTGCGGTAGAAGTACAAGCAGCACGTACGTACATCATTGGTGCATCTGGCTCAGTACCACCGTCTTCATCTACACCACCAGTCACATCAACTGTGAAGTCCACCCAATTAGTACGGATAGCTGAAGTTTGTTCGGCCGCAGTTGGCGTTACAGTACCTGGGCTAGCTGTTTGGCCAACACCATTGATCTCTGTGCCCGATGCCGGTACAGATGGACCATTGATTGGACGGTGTACAAAACCTATTGCTACTAAAGTTTCATCAGATGGGTCAGCCTGCATTTGTACAGAAGTGAAAGCACGGCCTACACGGAACACTGGAGAATCTGTTGAAGCGCGATGGTAATATCCAGCAGAAACGTCTGTTGTTGCACTAAACCCACCGAATGCAAAATCGTTTACCTCCAAGTACTGTTGACCGGCTAAGCTGCTGTTGTAGTCAAAAGTAGTGCTGGTATCCATAGAGATTTGTTTGCCGTAGATACACTCAGTATTTGCCGTGTTACGGAAAGTACGTGATGTCATATAGGCGATGTTCTCACCATTAGCAGTGATAGCAGTACCAGTCAAATCATTTGCCGTCAGCCTGCTGAAACCTGAAACAGGGCTGGTGTTGATGTTACCTGGGAAAACTGCACAATTATTATTCGCACCTGTCGTTGGCGCAGTATAGCTACCTGAACCGTAATTACCTGTTGTGTTACATGTAACCCATGCAGTAGTACCTGCTGGCTGATTAGTGCCTGCTGAAACAGACAAACCTGCAGCTGGCAGTGAAACTAAACCCGTTGCAAATGCTTGGCTAGACGTGCCCAAAACTGCGATTACTGCTAATTTAAGTAATTGACTCTTCATTACTTTATCTCCTAAAACAGTTACAATAAGCAGGCATTTGTGGCTGCCTACGACACCAATTCACCCAAATCAGCTAAAGGCCCTTGTAAGTTCTTAGGTTGATTCGAGTTGAATGCTCAAGTGGGCAGTTCGCAAATGCCCATCTCTAGTTACTTATTTCCCTAAATCAAAATCGTAAGTCAGCGTAAAATACGCAGCTCTTGGTGCACCTGGCGCTAAAAAGGTACTGCTACGCCAATCGTTACTGTTGTAATTAAACCCGTTAGCGCCAACTAAGCCATTGATAGAGGGTGAGAAAGGATTCAAGCCTAAGCGTCCGGCACTTTGATACTCGCGATTAAAAAGATTGCTAATTTGCAAACCAGCAGTTAAACCTTTAGTGAGTTTATAACTGGTATTAAGGTTAAATACGGCATAACCTGCCGTTTTTCCTCCATATCTAAAAGCAGGCCTTGCGAGGGAGCTAGCACAGTTTGATCCAGTTTGTAGACCATTTTCGTCCGTTACAATGGTGCTGCACGCTCCAACTATTGGGCTAGCGGGGCCTGCACGATGTTTATTATTTTCATTGCCTCGGACGAAAGCGCTGGAATGTAAAATGGCGGTAAAGCCAACATTCCAATCTGGCGTCACTTCATAGTTAAAGCTCGCGTTAAGGTTGTGTAGTGGGATGCCTGGAATCTTATCGCCTGGTTTCACTGAAATCTGCTGATATCCAGTGGGAGTCAGCGAAGCAACTAAACTATCACCTTGTACGAGAGTGCCTGCCGAACTGTTATTCGGGCTGGCTGTTAAGAAACCACTTTGGAATGTGGCATCAGTCAGCGAGTAGTTCAATCTAAATGAGGCCTTACCCACCTTGCCTTGAATGCCCGTCTCAAATCCACGCCGACGAGTATTGCCAATATTCTGGAAAAAGCTTCTATCAGGTGTAAATGAAACAAAGTAAATATCGTCTGTCAGGTCTGTGTTGTAAACCGTAGCATTCCACTGCAGCTCTGGTGTTAAATAGCCTCTTGCCCCTAGCTCCATGGTTTCTGAACGCACTTGCTTCAAATAGGGATCCCCAGCCAAGGTACTAGGCAAACTACAGAATCTACGCTCCATTAAAGACCTAGGTCTGTATGAGGCAGGTGTTCCATCTGCATTAGTAGTCGCAGGTACCGGCGTATCATCTAATGCACAGCCTAACTCGATTACGCTAGGGGTACGTGCGCCTTTATTCCAGTTGGCGTAAAGGTTTAATGTCTCATGCGGTTGCCATGTGGCGCCAAGTGATGGGTTGAATGAGTAATAGCTAAACTTCTCCGTTTCACCCTTACCAATAGCTCCTAAACCATTCGCTCTCTCCACAGTGAAAGGTAGTATTTCGCCTGCTGGACATTCGTCTGCGGTCACTGTGCCGTCGTTATTATTATCATTACAAAGCACGCCTAGATTGTAGAAATTTAAGAATTTATTTGGCCCTGCAACCCCCAAAATACTATTGATAGCCAGCTCATTTTTAACAAACGTTTGGTTATAGCGCCCTGCCCCCGTAAAGCTCCATTCTTTTGTTGGTGTCCATGTTTCACTAAAATACAGGCTTTTTGTAATACTATTGCCACCAAAGTTATTCAGACCCAGTGGATTGCTGGCAGCCGCATACTCGTAACCAAGACGATCAGGGGCTAAAACTGCATTACGATTACTATCTAACAGACCTAAATATTGGGCGCTATTGTATGAGGCATCGGATGAGTCAATCGACGCACCAATCATGAATTTATGTTTTTCTAAATTCCAGTTAAACTGAATTGCGCCACCATCCGTCACCTGTTCAATTTCTGTTTTGGTAATAAGTGCAGTGGGCGTGCAATTCTGGCCATTTTCATCACATGCGTAACCTGTTCCTTTTCCTACTTGCGCTCGGCTTGTCCCATTAAAATCGACACCATTTCTTTCAAGAGGCACACCCGTTACAGGGTCTCTAACAAGGATAAGTAAAGGCTTGCCTAAGCCGACATTGCTATCTGCCGTCCCTAGTATATAGTTACCATCAGCGCCAACTGGAACGATAATAGCTTTATGATTTAATGCGACAAAAAAGCCATTATCATTCACAAAACCTGCATCAAACTCTCCAGATTCTAAGCCCTCGACTGCAAAAAATGTGCTTAAACCATTTTCATTAGGAGCATCTAGCAAACCAAGACTACTTTGTAAATTCTGCAATGTTCTGATGGCGGAGCGGTTTTTCCATACAGTAAGTGCAGCTTGTTTAAATGTATCTGGCAAAGTAGGATTATTCAGCGAGCTCGCAGCAAAAGTACCATCCAATAGTTGACCATAACCCCAAAGTGGTACCGTTTTCACGAAATTGCCATCGTTATCATAGATATCCTGGGTACCCTGATTGGCACTGACCGCAGTATTAAAATTAGTGCCTATCGCTAGATTACTTGCATCAAATGCTGGGTTGTTAATAAACACCTCGTCAATAATTGGATTGCCGTCTTGGTCTACACCTATTTGCTGAAAACCACCTGAAATCTGCTCTGGATTGCCATTTGCATCTATGGTGTATCCACCTTGAGAAATAGCCACATTGGCTACGCGCCCCGTAGAGTCAGGTAGCCCATCCCTATCAATATCTGCATATCCAGGAGCAATCTGCTCTCCTGGGTTTGGCCTGCGCGTGACTGCGCCACCAAAATCGCCATTCATGTCGCCAGTGCTACTATTTCTACGGCTTTTCCGTTTATAGATTTGCCCAGTGATATTAAAGGTGTCTGTAACGTCCCACAGACCTGTTAACTGAAATTGCAACAAGCGGTTTTTGGTTACGTCAGGGCTAGTAAATACACTACTACGATCTTGCTGCGCAATTTCAGTAGGCAACAAACCATTGCCAGTTAGCTCATTGCCCGCGTACAACGCACTTAAACCAAGCTGTAGCTTCTCGTTACGCCATTCACCTTTGGCAAATAACTGATTGACTTTGCTGGGTGAGTTGTCGCGCCAGCCATCTTCATTGAAAATATTAGCGGCCACAAAACCAGCAATCACGCCGTTATTACCACCGACACTGCCTTGTATCTGTTTACGATTAAACGAGCCACCCAAAGCCTCGATGGTGCCCTCTTTAGCATCAAAACCGCTCTTGGTGCGCATGGATAATGCGCCGCCTAGTGTGCCTAAGCCAAAAATAGGATTTGACCCTGGGAACACATCTAGCCCAGCCAAGGCGTTAAGTGGCAGCATGTCCCAGTTCACCACATCGCCAAATGGCTCGTTCACACGTACGCCATCCAGAAACACGCTTAAACCTTGTGCGGTACCTAGCTGCGGACTTGCAGTAAAACCTCGATATGTCACATCCATTTGAAATGGGTTACTTTGATAGTCGTTCACATTGACAGATTGCAGCTTAGAGTTCATTAAATCAGAGATACTTAATGCGTGCGACTCTTTAATCTCTTTAGCGCTAATACTTTGTACGTTGCCAGGAATCTCTTCTTTAGTGAGCGCCAAGCCGCGCAGCGGGCCTATTTCATATAGGCGTTTGGCGCGTACTTGAATATCTTGAAGCTGGATACCGATTGGCAGGTCATTTTTACCCTTATCCTTAGCCAAAGACCTTGCGTACTCCTTAGCACCTGCACTAGTCCCCACTTTATTATCATCATCGGCCTTAGCAGATAATAGTATGGATCCACTTTTGTCATACTTTCCTGCAGATGAAGGCAGAACCATAGGCCTAACCACATTAACACTGCCAATTTCACTGGCATCGTCATGCACTGATGATTGAGCAAGGCTAGTAGCGGCATTATTTTTAGCTGAGCTTTCTTCAGCCTGACCGTATTGTGAAAACGTAGATAAGATAATTAGCGGGATGGTTTTTAACTTAAAAGACAATAAACCTTTAGACGATTTTCTGTACGAACTCATTCTTACTTCATCCCCCTAGCTAATACACCTTAATATTGTTTTTGTGTAGCAACTCATGTTAATTTTTACCTATGCGCCAATTGCGCTAGCCAGCAAATATAAGGCTTAGGGTGGGGGTCGCGTAAGAGCGAGACTCCCGAGTTATACCGGGAGTTGCTCACTATTTATATCGGGATTTTTTCCCGAGTCAGTGACAAGCAAGAATGGGAGATGTGAATGGGCGAAACAATTAGCTGTAACTAATTTTAATGCCGCTGGAAACGTTTACTCTAGAATGACACCGTACCTAATTGCGAGCCGCACTAGCTCAACCGCATTGGTAATGCCAAGTTTTTGTTTAAGAATGGTTTGGTAGTTCGCCACAGTTTTTTGGCTTACATTTAACATTAGCGCAATATCGTCAACCCCACTGCCCTCAGCCAGCAACCTGAATACTTCAAACTCTCTGGCTGATAGGCGCTCGGTAGGGTCTGCCGCGCCAGAAAGTGACTGCATGACAATTTTTTGCGCAATATTGGGGCTAATGTAAGTTTTGCCGGAGTTGGCCTCACGTACTGCCAATAGTAAATCATCGGCCAGCCCTGACTTTAAAACATAGCACTTGGCGCCAGCAGCCAGTGCCTGTGTGGCAAACGCGGTATTTTGATGCATAGTGAAAATGACTATTTTTGCTGATGGATCACGCTGTAATATTCGTCTCAAGGCCTCTAGGCCGCCCAGCCCCGGCATGGAGATATCCATCACCATCACGTCTGCCGGAAACTCGTTGTGGAGCTGGCAAGCCTGTTCACCACTATCGGCTTCGGCCACCACTTCAACATCACCACCAAGCTCTAATAAGCGGCGCAATCCAGAGCGCACGACATTGTGATCATCCACTAAAATGACCCGAATTTTGGTAATCATATGCCTGCCCTTAACATAATTGGTAAACTGACGTGTATCTCAACCCCCGCACCTGAGTTGGCATTGAGTTTAAATGAACCACTCAGCCCTTCTACACGCTCACGCATACCGGCTAAACCAAAACCATGCGTGTTTAAGGTAGGGTCAAAGCCTTCCCCATTATCTTTGAGCAGTAGCTTTAATCGCCCAGCCTGCAACTCCACCTTAATAGTCACCAAGCGTGCTTTTGAATGCTTGGTCACGTTGGTTAGGCACTCTTGAACAATACGATAAGTAGTAATTGCCATTGTTTCATTCAGGCAATTGATCTGATTAGAAATATTGATACTGAGGCTGACGCCGCGATTACGATGCCGCCAGTTGTCGATAAGCTCGTTTAATGATGCATGTAAACCTAGCTCATCCAGCACGGCTGGCCTCAAGCGCTGCAGCATTTGCCTGACAATTTCCATCATCTGCCTAGCTACAATACTAATAGCCTGCGCACTTTCATAAGTGGATGTAAGGTCTTTTGCCTTAAGTATGGCCGAGGCATCAATATTGATAGCCGTTAAATGCTGCCCTATTTCATCATGCAAATCATGGGCGATATTTTTACGCTCATCTTCTTGCAGCCTAATTAATTGCGTTGTCAGGCGATGGTTATTCAATATACTGTTTTCTAAGGTTTGCGCCATGGCGTTAAACTTACTGCTGACACTGGAAAGCTCAGGGAGCGAAAACAAGGGTAAACGCGCACTCCAGTGCCCATGCTCAAGCTCTGTGAGCGCATCCAGTATGGTATTTAATGGGCGTAGGGCTCGGTCTACCGCCCAATAAATCACGCCATTCACTACGATAAAAAATAGTAACCCCAAGCTTAATAAACCTAAGGTGTCATGCCATATCTCAGCAATCTCATAGGATGGATCTGGCGTAATGACAAGCTCACCTAGTATGCGATTGTTAATAACAACTGGACGGTGAGTAGTCTTTAATGAAGAGGAAACCTTACTCATCAATTTTATAAACCAGGCTGGAGGTGATGCATGACCATGACTGGTGGGTGGCCGATTGCTATCACGCAGATTCCCTTGCGCATCAAAAAACTCTATACGCAAATGACGTACGTTATCTAAGCTTTGCAAACGAAAGATAGTTACCTTATTTTTATCGGCATTATTCGCCCATGTGTAATCCGAAACATAATGCAGTAACTCAGCATCAAGCAAATGCAATGCTAAAACCGTGGTGGAATCAACCTCAGCCCTGACATCCTCTCGGGCGTTATCAATCATCATTCCCGCCCCTATCAGCATGACTAACGCCAGCATCAAGGTAATGATTAAATTGATTCTGATTTTTAAATTCATCTTATTTTTCTTTTTTAAGTCTATTTTTTATAGTTTAAATAACGCTACAAACATTATTTTCAGATCAGCTTTTTATCAAAGCTACATCTATGCCAACGTAAAGAAAATATTCTAAGATTATGTTTTATTTAATTTAATAGGTTATGGCGACAGTGACTTCAATGTGACTGCTGGCTCAATTCAACCTAATGCTGGCTGAAATCAACAAACAAAGATAATTCACAAATCAATGATGGTGATAACTTTGGGGCAGCGGTAATCATTTAATAAGTAATCGTTTTTTGTGGAAATGCCTAAACTGAAACTCATTGCAGAATTTGATAACTGCCTCATCAGATTCAAAAGATGTGTGTGGTATCGTACAGATTGGCTTTGCTAACATCTGCGAATATATAACTCTCCTAGAGCATCAAAACCTTATCCAAAATAAATAGGAGAATGAATATGATAGATGTCAGAAAAATCAAGCCGGAGATGCCGGTAGTTTGCTCACAAGATGGTGAGTTTGCCAAAGTTGACCATATGGAAGGCGATAAAACAATTAAATTGATGAGGGATCAGCATGGCCAACATCACTACATCCCATTAAGCTGGGTAACCTCCACAGACAATCAGCAGATTAAGATTGATCGCCCCGGGGAGCAGGCCATGAAAGAATGGGCCGTTTCCGCACCCATTACTTAAACATTCACATATATTCTGGGAAGTCCACACCATAATTTGTGGAGCGTGCAGAGTCTGTACACTATCGAACACCCACGATGAGTTAATACAGAAAATAAAAATCCTAGAGTCTTACTATAAGCAATGTTTTGGCAATATCAGATGTATTCATATCTAGATATTGCCACTGTATGTTGGTTGACGTACTGACAGGCACAGTCAAGATAAGCACTATAGATGCACGATATTGATAAGGTGCGGATATACCTACCCCAATGCGAGAGAGCAGTGTCTCTTAGCTTCTTACTTAAATGATGAATACTTCAAGTGGACAATACAAATCTTAATCGTTTGTATTAACTGACAGACTGCACCAACTAATAGATTGAACCGAGGATGATTACCATGAAACATCATTATGTATCAGGATTTTTTGCCAGCAAAGAACATGCCGAAAGCACGCTTTCAGCACTTACGGCTAAAGGCTTTCCACTTGAGCTATTAACTATTTTCAAATCTCACTTAGATACACCTAAGTCGAAAATGGAAGCAAAAAGTAATGAAGCACTAAAAGACATAATAGTTGATGGCGCAATAGGTGCTGGCGTTGGTACAGGTATTGGCGCATTAGTAGAAGTAGCATTGATTGCGGCAAATGTAACTTTATTTGTTGCTAGCCCATTAATAGCTCCGCTGGCATTACTCGGCTGGGGCGCTAGCTTAGGTGCATTGGCTGGCACGACTATAGGCTTTAAAGTCCCCGCCGATGATAAAGGCGGCAAGTTCTCTGACATGATTAGAGATGCCATTTCCAATGATCAGGTTGTCTTGGTTGCTGAAGCTACTACGCAAGCTGAAACTAAATTGGCTCATCAAATAATTCAAGATGCGGTGGGCAGCTACAAAGACACAAACAGTGCTTCAAAAGCCCTTGAGCACTCCGGCCTGCACCATCATTGATAAATGCAACTACATCAACCTAGCCCTTATATTATAAGTGCTAAATACTCAGCGCATGAATATTGCTAACTTAAACGTTAACTTTTAACTACTTGCGTGTAAACAATAGTGCCGCGCCTGCCACTATCGATATCACACCCAGCCAAACGGGGATATTAACGGTTTCCTTATCTTTGATAGAAAGCTCTATCGGGCCTATCTTGGCCTGGTGGGTTTCTTTGGTGTAGGTAAAGCTCCCATACGCCAAACCAAGAGCGCCAGAAACAATTAATACAATTGCCAATACTTTGATTGCGTTCACTCGACACTCTCCTATTAAGTATGACTTGCTTAACTTTGGGCAACGCTTAATAAAGTAAAGTATTAAATATTGAAACTACTTTACTAAACGCCCTAGCTATATATTACCTGACTTATTAGAGACCGCGACCTTGAATTACACGTATCAATATCACGACAATTGCGACTATTAATAGAATATGGATTAAACCGCCCATGGTGTACGATGAAACAAGTCCAAGCACCCAAAGAATGAGCAAGATTATTGCAATGGTTTCAAGCACTTAAATTCTCCTTATTAAAACTACCAATTGGCTATTTCATTTTAAGTCGCATGTCGTTTTTAACAGATGCCACACCTTTAACGCCACGTGCCACTTCTATTGCTTTATCAATATCTTCGGCCGAATTAACAAAACCGCTTAACTGCACCACACCCTTGTAGGTTTCGACGTTTATTTCAGCAGACTTCAAGGTGGATTCATTCAAAATAGCTGCTTTTACCTTGGTGGTAATAACAGTGTCATCTAGGTATTGGCCGGTGCTCTCATGTTTGGGAGGTGATGTATCTTTATTGTTGCTGGTTGAGGCACATCCAGATGCAGTCGTTAGTATGCCAACCATAACAATAGTGGAAATTTGTGTAAGTACTTTCATAGCTTTTCTCCTTATGAATTTAACAGTGTCAGTGACAGGTAGCTTTAAGCTATAACACTTAATGTTCTTCCACTTCTGAACTCATCATATATGCCATTGAAAAAATACTATGTACGGCATCGAACACATCAACAATATTTTTTAAAACCCACCGGATAAGTACTGCCTCCCTGCCATATGTAATTTTATTGTGATGGGATAGTAGGTAGTTAACGCATACAGATTGACCGACAACCTACATAGCTAGGCCAATTTAATCTACAGCAATCACAAATCATGTCTCAGATAGAGCCATCACTCATTGCGATAACCACCAGTCGGGCCCTTTCTCTGCTCCTGTCCCCGCGGATCAGCTTCATTTGCACTGTTGCCATACCGTCTTTGCTCGTTAGGCTGCGGTCTTTCCCTACTCTGCTCTCGTTGATCCTTCCATTGTTCTGACTGCTGTCTACGATGATTAGATTCTGTGCGCTCCTCAGTTGCAGGCGGCATGGCTGATCTATCAATATTCATCTCTTCGTTTCGTGGGCGCTGTGAGCGCGTGGCGGCAGGTGCATCCTGCTGACCTGGGACGGTCTGCTGAGGAGGATATACCTGCATTTGTCGAGCACGTTCATCCGAAATGGGTTGTTGGTTTTGCTGTTGGTTATGTTGTTGTTTTCGCCTTTGCTCTTGAACTTCATGGCGGCGACCTTGTTGTTGACTTTCCGGAGGTGGCATCAAAATGTCTTCGTCTCGCCTTTGCGGTGACTCATAGCGCTGATTACCCTGCTGCCTGACACCTCTATCTTCAAGAGCACGCTGCCTTTCACGCTGGGCAGGAGCTCTCGGCGCTAGTTGATCCTGATAATGTTGCCGTACCACAGGATCTTGTGGCTGGTAACGATAATTCCTCTGTTGAAGCTCATGTTGCTGCTCAATTTGTTTTGGATAGCGGTCACCAGCGTATTGCCGCTGATAGACTGGTGGTGGCGCAGCTGGCGGCACTAGACGCCGATCCCATCTATCCCAACCTCTTCTATGCTGATCCCAATCATGCCCCCAATGATCCCCCCAACGTGGCGGTGCATCGCGTCGCCATCCATAAAAGTAAACCGGTGGCTGACGGTAATAACGTACGGGGATTCTTAAAATAAATACCGGAACATCCTCAGGATAAACCAGCCACCAAGGGCCGTTGTACCAAGAGCTGGTGTACCAGTCATCATCTTGGTAGATCCAATACAGGCCATCATAAAAGAAGTAGTTAGCATCGAGTCTAGGTGCGTAATAAACCGGGTAACCGGCTACTACGACAAGATCAGGAAACACCGATAAATTAATCCTGACGCTAACTTGGGCAGAAACGGAAGTCACAGGACACAACAATATAGCTAGAACAATGAGTACATGGCGAATTTTAGACATCTTGTACCTCCGGTTATAAAACTTAAGGCTATCGTTATGGTAGTAGCTAGGAGCGCATAGCTTGCTTTAAGCTTAGAGTATGTCATTTCCATAAATGTTCTTATCTGAGTAGCGTATATAAAAATTAAACACTGTTGCATCAGAACTTAAGTGACAGCTTAAGACAATACCAACATGACATATCAGGTGGGTATAGGCGTACATATAAGTTAGATAGCGCACAGATAATCACTAGCCAATATGTTACTTTTACCCGACTAATAGATTCATTGCTCTTTACAACTTACATCGTCTAAATCCACCCTGTAAACTTAGGGTCCTTCCAACCTTCGTATTTCTTTCAAGTGACTGAGAAATGGCTATCAGCAAGAGATACTTATGGACACCCAAAAAATTACCCTCCAACGCTTGGCACCAGTTGCAGTCGCACTTTTACTAACATTGCTTGTTGGCTGTAGTTCAATACCCACAATGGTGCCTGACATGGCCTTACGACCATCACGCGCAGTGCAGCTTGAAGGTGCTCATGGCGCTTTATCTCCCAAGCAAAGCAAAGAGATTCTCACAAAGCTAAAAAAAGATGGTGACGATACCAATATATTCGATAAACATCTGGCACTAGAGTCTGAGATTGTCGGCAGCCCATTGGTCGTTGGCAACAAAGTAGAACTACTAATCGATGGCCCAACCACTTACAACGCCATGTTCGCAGCGATAGAGGCCGCGAAAGATCATATCAATATGGAGACATTTATTATTGAAAACGATGAGGTTGGACAGCGATTTATCGAATTATTAGTCAATAAGCAACGCAGTGGAGTACAGGTTAACCTTATCTACGACAGTGTGGGATCATTAAATACGCCAGCTGCATTCTTTACACCTTTAATAGAAAGTGGCGGAAAGGTATTGGAATTCAACCCGGTTAATCCGCTTAATGCACGCAAAACCTGGCAAGTCACCCAACGTGACCATCGCAAGCTATTAATTGTAGATGGTAAGACTGCATTTGTAGGTGGCATCAATATCAGCAGTGTATATTCCAGAGGTTCCCATGGTGGTGGCTCGTTCGGCAAATCCAAACCTGATAAAGACAAACAACCATGGCGCGATACTCATTTACGCATGGCTGGACCGATTGCGGGTGAATTTCAGAAATTATTTTTAGCTACGTGGTTTCAACAACAAGGTGCACCACTAGAGATTAAAAGCTATTTCCCAGAACTTAGCACGCAAGGCAACAATGTCGTACGCGCCATCGGTAGCTCACCAGAGGAGTCATATAGCCTGATATTCTCCACCCTGCTCTCAGCTATCAATAGCGCAGAAACTAATATTTTTCTGACAAATGCTTATTTTGTCCCTGATCCACAAATGCTAGCAGCATTAAAGAACGCAGTAAAACGCGGTGTTGATGTGAGACTCTTACTACCAGAAAAGACCGATTCGTTCTTAGTACTCAATGCATCGCGCTCTTATTACGATGAGTTACTGAGTGCCAATATTAAAATTTTTGAAAGACAGGATGCACTACTGCACGCCAAAACCGTGGTCATAGATGGCGTATGGTCAACCATAGGCTCGACCAATCTCGACTGGCGTAGCTTTGTCAATAATCAAGAAATCAATGCCGTTATCTTGGGGCAGGATTTCGGTGAACAAATGCAGGTGTTGTTCGACAAAGACCTGGAATCATCCAAACAAATTACACTAGAGGCATGGAGAAAACGCGCGCTCAGCGCTCGCATCAAAGAAAGAGCTGCTCGACTATGGGCTCGCTGGCTGTAATCACTTTAACTAGATGTTAATTTTAAAGCATACTTTTAAGGGTAAAAATATGCATTGGATATCTGTTTTAGTGATTTTCAGCCTGTGGCTTGCTCCCGAATATGCTTATGCCGCCCAATCAGAGGCCTCTAACCTAGAACTAGTAGCAAAGTACGCTGAGCTAACCAAAGAGCTCAGTAACAACCAGTTTAAACGCCCTCTCTATATGAGCTCTATGGAATCATCCGATAATTTAAAAGGTGAAATATTTGCCGTGGTCAATTATCCTTTTGCTACGGTGAGCCAAGCACTAAACGACCCAGAACACTGGTGTGATGTACTGATACTGCACATTAATATCAAATACTGCCATGCGGCGATTAGTCAGAACAGCACAATACTGAGTGTCAATATCGGTAAAAAGGATGAGCAGTCATTAGCTGACGCTTATCGAATGGCTTTCAACTATCAGGAAGTCACTACGACACCAAATCATTTTGTTATTGAACTCAATGCTGAAAGTGGACCATTTAGCACGCGTGATTATCGAATCTTGCTGGAAGCCATACCAATTAAAGATGGGCGTACTTTCTTACATTTTAATTATGCCTATGGGTTTGGTTTAACTGGTAGCCTAGCGATGCAAGGCTATTTGGCAACCACTGGCAGGAATAAAGTGGGATTTACCATTACAGGTCAGACAGCGGATGGAAAGCCTAAATTTATTCAGGGGGTACGTGGCATCGTGGAACGGAATACTATGCGCTATTACTTAGCAATTGATGCTTACCTTGCTGAGTTAAATACACCGGCTCAAGACCTATTGGAACAGCGTTTACAACGTTGGTATAGCTCCACTAGCCAGTATGCCAGTCAGCTACAGGAAGTTGAAAGAGATGATTACCTAGCAATGAAACGTAGGGAGTACCAGCGTCAGCAGGTAGTTCAATGATAACCAAGTGCTGATCAGGTAGGATTTACCGTAAACGATGGCAAGTATACGCACTTACGCTGAAATGGAACGCAATCATACTCAGCTAATGGTATAAGTAGTAGGCATGATTGCTTTAAAAGCTTGCACTTTAATATCTACCATCATAATTTCCGTCACCGCGACCATCTCTTCGGTCATCATTATCTCTGTCTCGGTCATGATTTCTATCGTGGTGATGACCACGGTGATACCCATCATCATGCTGAGCCCTGACAATGCATCCACTCAAGATAATCGAAACTATACTTAAAATTAACAATAATTTTTTCATAGCGACTCCTTTGATAACGCTATTAACACAAGGCAAACGTTGACAAGGCAACGCCACACTTACTTAGTGGCATAGATAAAAACAGCAGAAGCAATAGAAAATATGCTGGGTAAAGTTAGCACCAGTACGGCACATACTAATTGCTGAGAGAAGTTTGAAATATGCACTTATAGCAATTGATAGCGAGAGCCTTAGCAATGAAACACGCGTAACCTAATTAACGCTTAAAAAGATATCAGTTATGCTCACTTGCTTCGTCTTTGATTGCTTTGCCGCCTTTTTCAATATCCTTGCCTGCACCTTCAACTGTATTGCACGCAGTTATTGCGGAAGCAATCCCGATGAGAAATAGTGTGGTGAGCAGTAGTACGAATAATCTTTTAATCATGATGAGTCTCCTATTATTCAAGAATCGGTCCTAAAGTATAGACACCGACGTGCTATCTTGTTCAATAATGCACTCACCACTTTAGTTCATCTGTGCGCCACCACACGATGCGCGGTGTGCTGGCAATGTATCAAACAAGATTAATTTTCACGCGTAAAAACTCTGCAGACCATATTACCCACGTCGCCAGCAACTAAGAGTGCGATACCTCTGTTAAGTGGTGTAGCAAGGATGAATAGATTGCTACCTACTATTTTTACTTTTTTGTTATTAAAAATTATATTTTCCCCATCAGCACTAATATGATAAGCACTAACACAATCAGCCCAAGACCACCGCTTGGCCCATAGCCCCAATTTTTACTGTGGCCCCAACTTGGCAGTGCGCCTACCAGCATTAAAATTAAAATAATCAATAATATTGTTCCTAAGCTCATGACAATCTCCTTAAGTAGTCTAAACGGATACTGGATGACGCCGTTTTACTCAGAAAACTCTAAGCCTATTAAAAATATAGTTCAGTATGCCAACGCACAGACGTTAAGCAAACAAAAAATAAAATAATCAATCGTGACAATAAGTTAAAACAACTTATATTGATAATTAGGAGAAGTTACATGAATAAATTTATCGTAAGTACATTGGCAACAGTCATGTGTGTAAGCACATTTTCTGTTATTGCTGCAACCACCGTTGAGAACACTGATGATGGCAGCGCAATAGGCTCATCCGAATCGCCACAAATTAAAGAGCAAGATAAAAGGATCGATAAAAAAGCGACGAATAAGAGCCTAAAAAGAAACGGAACAATGAGTCACAACGACAAAGAAATGAAAGCAATGGATACAGATAGCAATGGCATGGTGTCAAAAGACGAATATATTTTATACCATGAAAAAATGTACGACAAAATGAAACAGAAAAATGGCGGTGTAAGTTATAAAAACTCGATGAATAACAAACCTATGGGTACGACTACCGGTGAAAGTCAAAACGGGAGTGTAGACATTACTAAAAAAGATGGCCCGATCAACGGCACAACAACTGGAACAAATCAATAGCTTAATAGCAGTTCAAACTTACCATTTACCGTTATTTTTATACGTATGCTAATGATTGATTAGCTTTCATCAATTAGAGGTACTAAGATCATGACAAAAATCAGCCATTGACTGTTGGCTGGGGTTTTTTAATGCTGACTGACTATAAACCAAATTTAATTTTAGCTACGTCTATACATTTATCTTTTGCAGCACCGGCAAGTACATCGCACTTTTCTTTAGCAACGGCATAAATCAGCATCACGTTTTTGCATAGCGGCGTCTTTACGAGCGTCAGACTTTGTTTCCATCGCATCTGCATTTGCATCGTTAGTGATAACAATTACCTAATCTTTGGCATCCATTGACTTCTCGCTGGCCTCAGCGTTTGCTTTTCTGCTCTGCTTTTCTAGTTTAGCATCTGATATTACGCTGGTATTAATTGCCTTGGCCTCTTTTATACAAACATATTTATTGTTACCAGCTTTGTCATCACACTTTTGTTTAGCCACTGCGTAGTCTGCATCGGCTTTGGCAACACGCGCTTTGTATCTATTATCGGCAGAAGGTTGATAAGCTGACTCAAGATAGGCTGCAGCTACACTCCTTTTACCCTTAGCTTCGGCCAAACATATGTCTTTTGCATTACCGGAGAAAGCGTCACAAGCTAGTTTTGATGCTTGGTACTCAGCAGAAATTTTCTTGCTTATGGTTACATATTGATTTTTTGACATTGATTCCGCACTTGCATTCATGTTGAATGCAAGTGCGATAGTGATTGCGCATATACTTAAATTAAATTTTTTCACGTTGGTTTCCTGCTGTTAACTTCTTGCTTAATTAATTATTCCCATCTTCAAAACTAGAGCCAGTTATGTGCCCATCAATAGGCACATTTTGTTATGCTCCTTGCTTTAAATTGGGCTTATTGAATGAGCTCAAACTCTGATCAGCATTAGTTTTCAGATTAAATCCATCAGGTTTTATAATACGGATGACCTGTGGTTTCAAATCACTTTTATGCATATTGATGTTGTAATCTTTACCTGACTCAGGCTGTTTTTTGGGTTTGCGTTTAAGTTCGCTCCAATTAGCGTCAGTGCGGTTCCAGTTCATGTCAACTCCTTGCCATATATTCCGTTGTTACGGTTAATATCCATTTAGATTAATACGTTTTAATGGATAGCTTTTAAATAGAAACAATGTAACTATTGTTGTGAGTTTTGGCCTTGCATCAACTAATGGCCGTGAGCGCCTTTATCAGAACAACTGGACTCAGTTTGCTTGGACTGCCAATCATCAATTTCTTTTTCAACATCATCTTTCGCCTGGCCGTAAGCTTCTTGTATCTTTCCAGCCAATTGGTCACGCTTGCCTGCAATGACATCCAATTGATCATCGGTTAACTTGCCCCATTGCTGCTTCACGTTACCTTTTAATTGCTTCCAATTACCTTCGATTTGGTCCCAGTTCATTTTGTATCCTTTGTTAAATTAATTTAACGATGTAACTCATTCACTTGTATTTTCATCGTAAATTAAAGACTACATTTATGTTAAATTTGCTTCTGTTTGTTACCCCACATAGATGTAACTTGATTTGGATAAATTTGAATACGCAATAGTCAATCTGGAAACTTATGGGAGTGTCTGCTGAAGTGATTAATATCAACAGCTATAAATGTTGGTTTACTACGTGCTAAAAAAATATTAATTAAATATCAATTAGTTAATTGGATTTGTTAAAGTATAAAATACCAGAATTTACCTCAATAAAAATTTAGATCGTTAATACCTCATGTCCTCTAGAAGTAATGCCATGTCATCCGCATACACTTCTTCCATTACCAATATTTCTTTAATCATGCTCACTAATGAGTCACCATGTGCTTACTCGGCATGGCTACGGCTGCTTAGTTTGGAAGCTTGACGATCGTTTCACGAGGAACGCCATATCCTAGTGGCTGCACCCTCCTCTACGTTTTGGCGCGCACGCACACGCAAGGTTGAAATGTCAGTTAAAACTGATGTATCACCAGCTGTCGTGTGGTTGGTATTCATTTTGTTTTTCGCTAAGTTTTGTTTTTCGCTAGGTTTTGTTTTTCCCTAAGTCTTGTGTTTATAACTTTTAGCTTTGCCCAGATGAGCTTTGTCTTTTTTAATGCTTTTCCTGTCAAATAGCTGGCCTCCAGCGTCATATTCACTTATACCGTGCATTTCTTCTTTCCTGCCTGCTAAGTGGTCACGAGCGTCTGCCAAATAGTCTGCGTGATCATCTGTTTTATTTCGATGGTCTTTAGCATTACCTTTGAAGTGTTTTGAATCACCATCCATCCTGTTCCAGTTCATTTAAGTTCCTTTTACTCAATATTGATGTTGATCAAGCCATTACTAGAATCAAGCTCAATTGATTGACTAGCCTAAATTAACTTATATTGGGAATCAGTGCGATATGACACATAAAAAGCTTCTAGTAAATGCAACATTTACATATTTTTAAAGCGCTAAAAATAAAAAGTTTCCTTACATTGATTAAGTAACTTATAAATATTTTTATATGAGCGAAACCGTACATACTTAATTTTTATCGCCTGCTATAAATCAAAGCTCGTCAATTTATATTAATTGAGTGTATGGAGAATGATGATGAAAAAATTACTACGCAATCTGCTTGGATCACTTGCCTTAGTCGCCAGTATTTCTGCAAACGCCACTGTAGACACATACGGTGATTTGTTGGCTGGCAGTTATCAACCAAGTGAACCTTTCGCTACTATGACTTATACCAACGTTGGCAACGTTTACAGCTTCACCCTCAGCGCATTTGACCTAAATGCTATTTTTACTAATGGTAGCTTTATAGGTGCAATTGCTGTAGATGCTGATAACCAACCTATCATTTCAAATGTAGTGGGTGATACTGTTGTCTCTGTTGCAAATGGCGGTGGCCCAACTGGAGTGTTCGATTTTAGGTTTGACCTAACAGATCAACAATCCAGATTAACTGCAAATGAAACGGTGAGTTGGGATGCCACTTTTTCACAACCAACTTTATTGACTTCTGACTCATTTGCTTTACATGTTCAGGGTTTAACTACTGATCAAGGTGGTAGTGCTTGGTACACACCAACACCTGTGCCAGAACCAGAAACCTACGCCATGATGCTTGTGGGCTTAGGTATGCTTGGGTTTACAGCAAAACGCAAAAGCAAAGGATAATTATTGACTCAATCAAATGAATTCAATCAAAGCCTTAAATTAGGCTTTGATTGAATTGTTTAATGTTGCAACTTTGTGATTGATAATTTTTTGATTGATCGTACGGATAAAATTCAGCACAGGCTGATGTGAGATTAGAGGTCAGGCGGTGTCACTACACTGACTAAACATTCCTCACACAGCGCCTGCGCTTTTTCTTGTGTGTCAGCCTCGGTATAACAGCGTAATTCTGGCGCGTTACCAGAAGGTCTTAAGTGCACAATCTCACCACTACCAAAGCTAACGCGAAAACCATCCGTGATATCGGTTAACACAATTCTGCCTGCATGTGGGGCCATGATTAGCCTAGCTCGTTCAACGTCATCTTGCAGCAAGGTAAGCAACTTCTTGCTTTGCTCTATCGGGAAGTTTTGCAGGCGGTCACTAAAGGTATATCGGTTAGGCAAGCTTGCTACCAGCGTTGATAATTTGCACCCTTGTTCTCTTGCCATCGCAAGCAAGGCTAACATAGGAAGTACCGCATCACGCGTTCCAAGTGCCTCCAATTTTTTGCCACCTCGCATGATGTCGCTACCGACTAAAAACCCACCATTCGCCTCAAAACCAACAACCAGGCCAGCAGATTGCTGACTGGTTTGCTCCATCGCTGCGATGACATAAGGAGAGCCGATTTTGGTCCGTATCACTTGACTAAACCACGCAGATTTCTCAGTCAGAGAATTACTGCTGACAGGCGTCACCACGACATCCGCAGCAAGATATTTAGCACAGAGAATACCGACTAGATCACCACGCAACCATTGCCCTAGCTCATCACCGATGAGGGGTCGATCAGCATCGCCATCAGTAGAAAATATAGCATCAAAATTGTGCTCCTTTGCCCAAGTGGATGCCTGGATGACATCTTCAGGCCGAACCGCTTCGGTATCGATAGGCACGAACTCATTAGTGCGTCCCAATGCAATCACTTCAACGCCGAGTGCTTCCAAGATTGTACGCAACAAATCTCTAGCGACGCCTGAATGCTCATAGACTGCAACGCGAAGCCCTTTTAAATTAGCCTCGCCAAAAAAGTCGAGATAGCGCTGAATATAATGCGCTTCAACCGCTTTATCAGCTAGCGGTAATGGAGTACGCATCACCGCTTCAGGCAGATTAACCACGGCTTGCTGAATGGCAAGCTCGTCTGCTTTCGAGACTTCACCTTTTAGGCCGTAGAACTTGATGCCATTACGGTCAAATGGAATGTGGCTGCCGGTGACAACAATGGCAGCGGCATTTTGGTGTTGGGCATAGCAGGCAAGCGCCGGTGTTGGCAACGCACCGGCATATACGACTTGACCGCCGCAATTTGTAATAGCTGCCGCACAGACGCTGGCAATGTATGGGCTGCTTGGCCGTAAATCGTGACCTAATATTACCTTAGCAGCTTTACCTGCCTTATCAATTAACTCTGTTTTATTAACAGAAATAGACTTAGCAACCACTTCTTGCAAAAAAGCAGCGGTGTATGCATAACAGACGGTATCTGTCATGCTTTCCACTAGGCCACGTACGCCACTGGTGCCAAAGCGCACACCACTACTTGCCATCAGTGTATCTACATCGATCTTTTTAGTGATCATTTTCAACTTTTTGCAGATAAATTAATTAAACTAGCATTTAGCCATTATCTTTAAATCAACTTTATTAAGCATGCGATCATAAGTCTCTTTATCGGTTCTATAGCATGCGCAGGCCTCGTGCTCTAGGCCTTCTACATTGTGAATCACTACGTACCCCCTGCTGTAACCAATCAGATTCTTATGCTGCAGTGCGAGTGCTGCTTTTGTTACGCCTACTCGCCTTACCCCAAGCATATGCGCAAGTAAATCCTGTGTAATATAAAAAGATTCTGACTGTGCGCGGTCTCTAATCATGAGTAATAAACGGGCAAGTCGCTCTTCTACAAAGTGAAAGCGATTACAAATAGCAGCCTGTACCAGTTGACTAAATGATACACAAAGATAACGATTTAAATGCTCTTTTAATGTAGGGCTGCGCTCAAGGCTATTTAAAAAAGATGTTGAGTCGATACGAATGGCGGAGCCTGTCTTTTGCACCAATGCAGTAAACGGCGCACGATTAACACCCAGCATGAGCGTAATGCCTAACATGCCTTCGTTCCCAATCATGACCACCTCCATCCCCCTACTTTCCTCGATTGGCGCCACTAAAGAAATGATACTATCAATAGGAAAGTACACGAAATTAATTAGGTCATCACGCTTAGTAAGCACATCAGCATAGACGAGTTGAGTTAACTCACATCTCTTTATTAGGGTTTCAAACTCGTTATCGGGAAGATCAGCTAATAGATGATTTACAAATGAAATAGCTTTAGTAGGCAAAGTATCCTCCCATGGTGTTTGATGAAACTTTGTTAATAGCAAATATTAAAAATGGAATGAAATCACCATTTATAAAAACCGCTAGTCAATAGTACCTAGTCTGTAAATCAACAAAATAACTGAAAGAATAATGTTTAGTCCGTACGTTAAGCCACTTAGGATTATGAATAGTAATCAATCGTACTAACTTGAGCATATGTAGAACCAATATGCACATCTCTATATTGCACTACACCATTATCTAAAACCTAAGAAACTATTGAACTAGATCATAAAATCACCATTAAATCTGCAACTTTCTATCTTTTAATATTTTAAAAAAATTTCTTTCATTATAAATATCACCTCCTTTATTTTATTGGTCTAACTTGCTCATATGTGCGGTAGGTAACATATAAGCCATTGAATATATTAGTTATTTTAGTAAAAATAATTTGTTGCTTTTAAAAAATAGTATATAGTGCAGCTGTTGTTGAAGTTGTTAAAAGCAAACTTATCGAAAGGTAAGCACGCAAAATTACCGGTCTACAGGCTTATGCCATGACAGCGGGATTGCCGGCTTCAGATTGAATTTGTGTACGTCATCAATAAGCTAAAAAAAATAGGATGAATATCTAAAGCTAAGCAGGCCAATATCGGCTGTTTAGTGGTCAAAATAATCTGTTCATACTGGTACCATTGTTGGCTAAGCCCTTAATTTAAGGAGCTACGACCTTGTATTGTCTACTCGTTTCAATTTTAAAAAAATTTAAAGTTACTCTATCTATCGTCAAGCCAAAGCCGCCCATATTGCTTGGCTTCCTACTATTTATCTCATGGAGTACCGCTAGCTGGGCTGCAACTTATTATGTCGATACAAAAGGAAGTGATACCAATCTTGGCACAAGTCTAAGCTTTCCCTTTAAAACGATACAAAAGTCGATGAATACAGCGGTTGCTGGCGATACCGTATATGTACGTGGTGGCGTTTATCGCGAACGGGTTGACGTTTTTAAAGGCGGTGGCACTAGTGCAGATAAGATGTTGCATGTATTAGCTTATGAGAATGAAACCCCGATGATTAGAGGTTCTGATCAGGTAACTGGTTGGAGCTTGCATAGTGGCAACATCTGGAAAAAAACCAACTGGGCATACAATAGCCAGCAAGTCTTCGTCGGCGGTGGCGACAGCCCATCACTCCAGCAGATTGGTATGCCAAAGCTTTATACTACCTTTGAGTATCCAAAGCCTGTAGGGAGTGGTGTCAGTTCCATGGTCCCTGGTAGCTTCTATTACGACGCATCAAGTTTAACTTTATATGTCTGGCTAGCCGATGGTGCTGATCCAAACTTTAGAATGGTCGAAGCCAGCACACGCCAACGTCTGTTTTTTATGGGTGTGCCATACATACACCTCAAAGGCTTCGTGTTTCGTCACAGCAACTCATCCGCCTATGCAAAAATGGCACCAGCGGTAGAGTTGAGTTCTAATTCTATTATTGAGATGTCAGACATTCAATACACTGACTTTGCTGGTCTAAGTATGGGTTACTTACAAACTGGAGCACAAGCACTTAACTGCAATGTCAGTAACAATGGCAACTCCGGGATTAATGCTGCAGGCAGCTACAATTTTAGAGTCTTCAACGTCAAAATGAATAATAACAACACACGAAAATTTAATGCGCTTTGGCATGCTGGTGGCTTAAAAGCGACGACTAAAGCCTATGGCACAGTGGAGTACAGTGAAATTGGTTTCAATAACGGCTCTGGCATCTGGTTTGATTATGCCAATAGCGGTAGCGCCATCACCATCCGTAATAACTACATACACGACAATGGACCGCTAGACGCAGCAATTTTCTTTGAGGTAAGCAAAAACGGACGTATTTACAATAACATTATTGCGAATAACCAACGTCGAGGCATTTATATCTCTGCTTCAGATAATACGCAGGTTTATAACAACACCATTTTTGGCACCGGCGGCTATGCTGGCATTGAGGTTGGTGGCATGCCACGCACTGGCGCCACACTGATAGACAATATAATTCAAAACAACATCATCAGTCACGGCACAAGCAAGTATGATTTATTGATGGCAGTGGCGAATGGAACAACGATTAGCGGTAACTCAAGTGACTACAATAACTACTTCCGCCCTGGTAGTGCTATTCAGTTAAGTTTAGGCATCCTTTACTCCAACCTTAGCAGCTTCTCCACAGCGACCAAGATGGATACTCACAGCATGAGTATCGATTCGCGTTTTGCTTCACTAGCACAACCTACGACTGCTAAAAGTTACGCGGTTGATGCCGCTAGCGCAACTATCGATAGCGGCATCGCAAATGCAAGTGTAGGTTTTGACTATTTAAATGTAAAACGCCCAGATGGAAACGCTTTCGACTTAGGGGCTTTTGAAACCATAGGTGGAGCCACGAATACCGATACTAATGACACCATTGCACCAATTATCAGCGTCTATTCCCCAGCACCCAATTCGGTCGTTACCTTAGGGTCTTCGGTTACGATTAAAGCAAAAGCAACCGATAATGTAAGAGTTAAACTAATGAGCATGTATGTAGATGGTGGCTCTAACACTAAATCTAGTAGCGATGAAGTTTCCTATACATGGAGTTCAGCTGGGGCTAGAGTTGGTACACATACCATTTCAATTTCTGCAATTGATGATAAAAACAATATAGGAAAGAAAACCTTAACTTTTGTTGTCAAGTAGATACACTAGCCAATGTTTTATAATATTGGCTAGTATCTTCAAGACAATAATTTAGTTAGTTTGTGTTGTACTCTCTGGTGGGACCACAATAACCGTTGTGCTGTCACCAGATTCTCCAGCCTTCCCTTGTGCGCCAGTCTCACCTTGGCCGCCCTCATTACCTTTAACACCAGTATCGCCGGTATCACCCTGATAGCCTTGAGCGCCCCGCTCACCTGTCGCTCCAGCTGGTCCAGGAATAGCTTCTGGTGCTGGCACATTAACTACCGTAGGCTTATCACAAGCCGTAAGACCAAGCACCGTTAACATTAAAGCGATTAATAGATAGTGATTCATATCAGATCCTTTAGCAATTATAAACAATACAGGTAGCTATATTAAGTACAGGCAAGATAAAGCACCGTGCGTTAACGTACACAATCCAAAAAGTAAGACTCCGCACTTAAACACTGAGAACATGCGTATCACGTTATTAATCAGACTATTTTTAATCAATAATGGATGTCAATACTAGAAAGCACTCAATCTAACTCATACAAATATCAACGAAGCAATAATTAATACTTTCTGTGATTGCATAACCATCAACTATCTACCTTTATGTTCGTTGATGCACAGACCTATATGTTCTCTAACGGATAATTAGCAACATGCTAAATCATATCCTCGTGCTAACAAATAATCCTATTGAGGCTAAAATGCTTCAAGATGTGCTTGGGCAATCAAAAAGCTTATTTAAGATTGAATGGTTGACACTACTATCTAGTGGAATTGAACGTCTCAATCAAAGCGGCATTGATGCGATTATTGTAAATCTATCGCTGCCTGATAGTAACGGCATCGATACTTTCGACCAATTATTCGCTACCGCTCCGCATACACCAATACTCACGCTAAGTTTGTCTGAACAATCAAAATTAGCAAAGAAATCTGTAGCGCATGGCGCGCAAGGTAACCTGTCAAAAGCATATTTAGATAGCAAGGCCATACCGCAAGCTTTGCTTAATATTATTCAACGAAAGAGCGCTGAAGAGGCGCTAAATCAAGAAAAAAATCGGGCAGAAATTGCCCTTAACTCAATTAACGATGCAGTGATATGCACAGACTTATCAGCCCATATAGACTACCTTAATTCTAGTGCAATAAAAATGACAGGGTGGTCAAAAAAAGATGCATACGGACTTGATATCAAAAAAGTGTTTAATATCATTGATGGCTCAACACACGAGCCACCTTCAGAAAATCCAGTTTATTTGGTGTTAGATAAAAATGAACCTATGGGGTTAAATGCTGACACTTTACTTATTCGGCGTGATGGCATGGAGTTAGCGATAGAAGACTCGGTATCGCCTATTCGCAATCAAAAAGGTGAAATGACAGGGGTTGTTATTGTGTTCCATGACATTAGTGCCGCACAAGAGATGACGAAGAAAATGGAACACTTAGCTCAACATGACTTTCTCACTAACCTACCAAATCGCCTATTGTTCAATGACCGTATAGCCCATGCCATTACTTTAGCGCAGAGAACTAATACGCAACTGGCGGTGCTTTTTCTAGACCTCGACAACTTCAAGCATATCAACGACTCCTTAGGCCATGAAACTGGAGATAAGCTATTACAATCGGTCACAGAAAGATTATGCAGCTGCGTACGTAGCTCCGATACCGTTAGTCGTCAAGGTGGAGATGAGTTCGTTATCCTACTGTGTAGTGGTGAATATGGTGTAGATGCTACGTTGACAGCGAATAAGATACTTAAAGCGCTCAGCCTGCCACATCAAATTGCCAAAAATAGTCTATATATTACGACCAGCATTGGTATCAGTCTCTACCCCAATGATGGCCAAGATGCACAATCACTGATTAAAAATGCCGATACCGCCATGTACGGCGCCAAAGAGAGCGGGCGCAATAGCTACAAATTTTTTAGCAATGAGATGAATATACGCGCAGTAGAACGACAACTCGTTGAGCACCAACTACGACAGGGACTAGAAAAACAAGAGTTCGAGCTACACTATCAGCCAAAGGTGAACCTAAATACAGGCGTTATTACTGGGGCAGAAGCTCTGTTACGTTGGCAACATAGTGAATGGGGCTTCACTACCACCCAGAAATTCATCACAATTGCTGAAGAATGTGGGTTAATTGTACCAATTGGTCATTGGGTAATGCGCGAAGCTTGTATGCAAGCAAAAAAATGGATCAATGCTGATTTACAACCTATAAGGGTAGCTGTAAACATTTCAGCGATTGAGTTTCACCAAAACAACTTTGTTGAAGATATTAGTAATATATTGAATGAAACATGTTTGGATGCAAACTATCTACAACTTGAAATCACCGAAAGCGCATTGATGCGTGAAGCAGCTTCCAGTGCAGCAATGCTTCAGCGGCTTAGAAATATGGGCGTACAAATTGCCTTAGATGATTTTGGCACGGGCTACTCTAGCCTGAGTTATCTTAAGCAATTTTCAATTGATGTACTCAAAATTGACCAATCATTTGTCAATGACATTCACTCGGTAGCTGATGAGGCAATTATCGTCAGTGCTATTATCGGTATGGGCAACAACCTCAAACTTTGTGTGGTTGCAGAAGGTATAGAGAATAAGACACAGTTGGAATTTCTAAAAATTAAGCACTGCGAAGAAGGTCAAGGTAACTATTTCAGCCCGCCACTTAAAGCTAATGAGTTCGCAAAATTACTCACTGAACACAAGCCTGAACTTGCTGAGGCTTGAACTGCTAAATACAAAAACCCACATATCGCCTATAGCGAACAGGCCTAATCTCCATGCATAATGTGTACGCTCTGTCACATCATGTATTTGCTTTTGTCATTAAATCAACCCAGCCTTAAGAAATTATCTAATGATCATCTTAAAATCGTGAAAAAAAAGGTCTATACTCGCTAAATACGAGTGTTTTTACACTTAATCAACGGGTTGTTAATATTGATTGGGCAGCGCTTTATGTCGAATTTATATACCCCACAGCACAATCATCTGCTTGGCGCTTTAGGTGCTGAAGAGTTTAATCGACTATCAGTCAACTTAGAGCCAGTCGACATGCCACTAGGCCAAGTGTTACATGAGCCTGGTGAACAGTTAAAATATGTTTACTTCCCTATCACTTCTATCGTATCAATGCTCTATTTACTAGAAAATGGCGCATCGGCTGAAATTGCGATTGTCGGCAATGAAGGCATCCTCGGCATTTCACTATTCATGGGTGGTGAAACGACGACAAGCCGAGCCGTCGTGCAGAGTGCAGGTATTGGTTACCGACTCAAGGCTAAATTCCTGAAAGAAGAGTTTAAGTTGAATGGGCTGCTGATGAACCTGCTATTGCGTTACACCCAAGCATTAATTACACAGATGGCACAAACTGCTGTTTGCAATCGGCACCACTCCTTAGAACAACAATTATGCCGATGGCTACTACTGAGCTTAGATAGACTAGAGTCCAATGAGCTAGTCATGACGCAAGAGCTGATTGCTAATATGCTAGGAGTACGTCGTGAAGGTGTGACAGAGGCGGCAGGCAAGTTGCAGCGATTAGAGATTATTCAATACCATCGTGGACATATCACAGTACTAGACCGCGCAAGCCTAGAAAAGCAATGTTGCGAATGCTACCAAGTTGTCAAAAATGAATTTAACCGCTTACTTAATCACTAATCACTTAACTACTGAACCATAAAACCAATAAACCCTAAAACCAAACCCAGCTAGACTAAATGACTAATTAAGCTTAATTAGAACAATAGCTGGGCATTGATGCTCGCCGTATTAGCGTCGTACTCTAGATCGCCGCCAACCGCATTAGGGTTGTTGAAAGATGAGCTACGCATTTCATGGCGTAAAGCACCTGTCACGGTTAAGGTACGCGTAGGTTTCCAATCTGCAGAAAGCATTAACGACTGCACATTATCTTTTCTATGCTCTGCAATCGAGACAACAGCGCCACGGTAATCGCGATGGCTGAAATCATAACGCATACTTAAACTAGTTTTAGCAGTCACGTGCCAAATTGGATTGATAGCGAAAGTATCTGCCACGTAATAGCTATTAATAGCCTGCTGAAAACTATAAATGTTACGGGATATTGAAGTGACAACACCAAGCTTACCCGTTGGCTGCCAGTTATGAGCAAGCCTGCCGGTGAGGCCATCATAATCGCGAGACGAGAAGTTATCGTGCTCACGGTCAACATAGCCAAGTTTGGCATTGATTAAGGATTTACCTGTTAAGCGCCATTGAACTAGCGCCTCAGTTTCCTGCTGCTTGAAACCGCTATCTAACTGGCTAGCTACATTCGCACTACGTCCTTGATAATCACCATTATAGGTACGCTGCATCAGCGTAATTGAGTTTTCTGAAGGCGCAACATACTTAACCCCGATATTTGCACCAGCCTGTATAAAGTCACCCACGGCATTAAAAGAAATGCTGTTACGTGAGCGTAACTCTGACACCCCACCTAATAAGTGCCAACCACCACCCACTGATGCATCTACATCAAAGATGCGGTTCTCATTGGTTTGTATGCTGCGTGTTCTGTTTAATTGATTATTGAAATCACGAAACTCTGAAAAACTATTCAGCACTTGCTGCTGATCAGCTGACAAAGTGCCTTTGATATTAGGGGTAAGTTGCCATAACCAAGCCGCTCTGTAGTTAAAGGCCGTGTAATCAAGGTAATTGTAGGTATCATAATTATTGTCGACTAGGTTGAGGTCAACCTGAAAACGTTGCAAAGCATAAGGCTTGTCGATTTTAATGCCGGCATTAGTCGTAATGATCCGGTCAGACTTTTGGGACTTACCTAAACTTTGAAATGTATTAGCTGAATCAGGCAAACGGAACAGGTTATCTTCAAATGTAACCCCCGCCCCTACTGAAAAATTCAGAGTGTCTTGTTCATCAGCCCATGTTGGCGTTGATAGGAAAACTGTGGCAAGTGCTTGGATAATAATGCTTTGAGACTTAAGGCGTATTCTTATCATTGTTGTACCGCTCTTAAAAATGAAACACTCATTACTGCCCCCAATATAAATTTCTAATGTATCAACCCCAAGATATTAAGCCCCAAAAATGCGAGGGCATCATCTAAGCTGAGATAATTTTAACATCAGACTATGCCATAAATCTCTAAAATATGCTCATATCTGCACAGTGTTTGCCTACTTGTTGCAAATACATCATAGATTTTTTGTTTATGTGTCCATCCGCACAGATAAAACTAAATCGCTAAAGCTACTATAGCTTTCAATGAAAATAGATTTAGGAAGCAAAGAGTTTTGTAGCGCTAGCATCCGTGCTAATCTGACTCACAAACTCTTGTGATGCATCGTCATTTTAAATCTAAATTCATCCCTAGGATATTTAATTTAATTGGAGTCCACATGAAAATCAACATGAAAAAAGCGTTACTCGCAATTGCCATCGCCAGTGCAGTCAGTTCTGCGCAAGCAGCCACTATAAATCTGAACGGTGGCAGTTTTCCTTATGATCTTGGTGTAAACCCTAATGACGGTAACATTTACAGTGTTACGCATAATGTAGAAAGCTTTTTAGATGTATTTACCTTTAGCCTGAACTCAGCCAGCGACACTATTTCCAGTGCTGTTTCTTTGCTGCTCCCGGGGTTAGGTGGTGGTGGCTCTAGCTACGAAATCAACAACGGTACACTGTCGTTATTCAGTGATCCCGACGGTGATGGCGCGGCTGGTGTGAATGTACAACTTGCTACGATTGGTTATGGTGATAGTACAGGTGTATTATCATATAACAATGCTGCAGTTGGTTCTTATTACTGGGCAGTTGCTGGTGATGCTGTAGGTAGTAATGGCGGTGTATATTTATACTCTGCCAATACTGCAGTTGTGCCAGAACCAGAAACCTATGCCATGCTGCTGGCAGGCCTTGGTTTAATTGGATTTATCGGTAGACGTCGTATTGCTAAAAGCGCCGCTAAATTGCTTCCTCAGGGCGGCCCTAGTCTTAACTTCGCATAACCATCAATGCAAGCCAACCCATAAAACGCGGAACGTATGTGCCGCGTTTTATCTTTTTTAAATCAAAACTTTTATCTTTTCTAATCAAGCCTAGGGTGTCTCTAATCAGGCCATAGTGTCGTAAATTATTGATATATGTTCGTGAGCGTACAGAACTAACCATCAATTACGTTTAACTTGGTATCTGATCAATCACCTATCTATAGGGTTCTGTTGTATGAGTCATCAAACCGTTCCTATCCGCTTTCGCCGCGCCTCTGCTTTTTCACTAGGATGGAATAATCTATTGCTACGAGCCGCTGCGTTAATGGACCCTATCGCGCTGGTGCTCTCTTTATGGACGGTCGGTTATTACACACAGGGCAGATTAACGCCAGAGTACCTAATCTTGTCATTACTTGTGTTCTCCATGACCTTGCCTGGCGTAGTGCGCATCCAAATGCCGATATGGAAATTGGTGAGTAGCATCCTCTTAAGTTGGGTGGTTATTTTATCCCTGTTAATAGCTTTTGGTTATGTAAGCGGCTATATCAATATGTTTGACCGAGAAGCGATGGTCATCTGGTTATGGTTAGCGCCTGCCAGTCAGTTTGCAGTGCATATGATGTTAAGAAGCTTGGCCCCCTCTATCGCGAGTAGTCAAGGTGAGCCAAAACGTGCTGTGATAGTCGGCGTCAACGAACAAGGGTTGAGTCTGGCTTATGAAATTGAACATACCCCTTACAGCCCTACCCAACTGAGCGGATTTTTTGATGACAGGGTACTAGAGCGTGTCGGCAACTTAACCGACTATGAGCTGTTAGGTAGCATTGAGCAATTGCCTTCCTATGTGCGTCTATACAACATTGATGCTATCTATGTATCACTACCAATGGCGACACAGCCACGTATCATGAAACTTTTAGATGCGTTGAATGACACCACTGCTTCTATCTACTTTGTCCCAGACATGTTTATCAACAACCTCATGCAAGGACGCATTGATGCTGTAGGCAAAGTACCGGTAGTCGCAGTCTGCGAATCGCCTTTTACCGGTGTCAACGGCATGATCAAGCGTGGTAGTGACATCATACTTTCTATTCTGATACTGCTATTGGTTTCACCTATCATGTTGATTATTTCCCTGAGTATTATGCTCACCTCCCCTGGTGCCATCATTTTTCAGCAACGTCGTTATGGTTTGAATGGTGAGCAGATATTGGTCAGCAAGTTCCGCTCGATGACCGTATGCGAAGATGGCGACACGATACAACAAGCGCATAAAAATGATAGCCGCATTACCCCAGTTGGCGCTTTTCTGCGCAAGACGTCACTAGATGAACTGCCGCAATTCTTTAATGTATTACAAGGACGTATGAGCATTGTTGGGCCGCGTCCGCATGCGGTGGCTCATAACGAGCTTTACCGCACCATGATTAAAGGCTACATGGTGCGACACAAGGTTAAACCGGGTATCACAGGCTGGGCGCAAGTCAACGGCTGGCGAGGAGAAACAGACACTTTAGATAAGATGAAAATGCGTATTGATTATGACTTGGCCTATTTGCAAAACTGGTCACTGGCGCTTGATCTATACATCATCTTTAAAACGATTATCGTCGTGATTAAAGATAAACATGCTTACTAAGCTTAAGATAGATTACGTTGCATTAAGCATGTTGGCGCTTTTATTTGACTCGCCTTCAACATTCGCAGAAGCTATTGCCAACAATAACTCACCGTATCGGCTTAATGTAGCCCCAATAAAAACACTGGAAACCATGAATCCAGCTGCAAGCGCTTCAACAAGCTACTCTCCGCAAATGTATCAGCTTGAAGATAAGTACCGTTCACAGAGTAAACAGGTCTTAACGACTAAAGCTGAACCCATAACTAAAACATCATCTGAACTAGCAGTAGAACAAACCACTAGACCGTTAGTGACAGAGGCACTTGGTGTGAAGGCTTTAAACAAGAATGCCGAAGTAAAGCTTGCAAAAAAACCGTTTTCAAATGAAATTGCCATCGCGGCAAATGCCACCTCTTTAGACCCAGCGCTGATACACGCGTTGATTTATGTAGAGTCACGCTATCAACATAGTGCAATATCACCAAAAGGCGCAGTGGGCCTGATGCAGGTATTACCGGATACCGCTGCTCGCTATGGCATCCGTCACGCTATTTATTTACCCAAAGGCAACATCAAAGCAGGCACGCTATATCTGCGCGATCTTATGGTGATGTTCGATAATCGCTTAGATCTTGTACTGGCTGCCTACAATGCTGGGGAAGGTGCAGTTAAAAAACATGCCAGACAGATACCTCCATACCCTGAAACCAGGCACTATGTAAAAGCAGTCATGGCGAAGTATGCATCAAATACTGGTGATACCACTGCCAACAAGACGCAGCAACCAGATAAGCATAATACTCAAGAAGTAGAGCCGCCGCCGATACCAAGCCGCACAAGATACCTTAGTGGCACTGAACTTGTCATCTCAAATGAGGCCTTTGTTCTGAATCGCTGAATAAGAGAGCAATCAACTGCCCTTTTATTTTAATAATATTTTATTTTAATTAACCTTTATGTCATCAATATCCATAAGCCCTGCTCACAGGGCTGCTGATCTTACGGTACTTTAGATTGGCATATAAGGTTGACAATATGTGTGAAAGGTGCGGTAATGACTGCGCTACCGCAGCATCGGTTCTTCGATGAAAGATGCCTTCATGAATGATCCAACATCTCGCTTAGACCTAACTTCAAAGTCATTGGTAAGAGTGACTGCGATAGAAAAAGTCGTTTTGAGAAAACTCCCCATCGTTGGCATTGATGCGTCCACTGGGGGATTGGAAGCACTTGAACATTCTTTCCGCCTGATACCCGCCAGCAATAATACACAATGCTTTCTTGCCACCCATGCAACTCAGGCTGACCACGTTCTTACCATCAAAAAAATGGTCGAGCACATATTACCCGACAAACCGTTACCTGCAATAAAAACTAAAGAACCCACGGCGCCAGCAACACTGAATACTATTTCACAAATACTGGAACAATTACGCGCAGCAACCGGGTTGGATTTCTCACTCTATAAAAAAAGCGCGATTAGCCTAGGTATTGAGCGGCGGATGGCAAAACAACAGATTGAAGATATTAATCTCTACTCACGCTATATTGAGGAAAACCCAGTTGAGCTGTCGGTATTATTCAAAGAGCTACTGATTAATGTCACCAGTTTTTTTCGTGACCCAGAGGCATTTAGCGTCATGGAAAAAGTGATTCTACCAAATCTATGTAAAAACAAACCTAACGACTACATCTTTCGTATTTGGGTACCGGCCTGCGCCAGTGGCGAGGAAGCTTACTCCATTGCAATACTATTGTGTGAGCTGATGGATATAACAAAACAACAGTTTCAAGTACAGATATACAGTACAGACCTAGATGATGATGCGATTGCAACTGCGAAAGCTGCAATATACCCAGCGAGTATTGCGTTAGACGTGAGTCCTGAACGCCTGCGTAATTTTTTCGTAAAACATAAGACTGGCTATCGTATTAAAAAAGAAGTGCGTGAAATGATTGTATTTGCCACGAAAAATGCAATTAAAGACCCGCCATTTACCAATATTGATTTAATTAGCTGCCGTAACCTGATGATTTACATGGAGTCAGCACTGCAAGATAGCATGATTCGCCTGTTTCATGAGGCGCTGAGGCCAGATGGAGTGCTTTTCCTTTCCCCCTCAGAGAGTATCGGCAACCATACTGAGCTATTCAGCCCTATCGATAGAAAATGGAAGTTCTACCATGCAATCAATCACAAATCATCCACTCAGCCAATGATGAGTCGCCCATTGATATGGGCAGACAAAAACAATCGTCAAGTAGCTGAGGATAGTATGATAAAAATAAAAGAGACCAACTTCGCGGCACTAAGCCGCAAGTTGCTCATTCAACACTTTGCTCCAGCCTCTATCATCACCAATTTTAAAGGCGATATCTTTTATATATATGGTGAAACAGGTAAATACCTACGCCATGCCCCGGCACATGCCAGTCTTAACATTGTAGATATGGCCAGTGATGGGTTGGAGATGGAGTTACGCAATGCTATTCATACAATGACTAATGGCTCATCTATAGTAAAGACGAATATCCAATTTAAATCTAATAACGAGCCTGCCACTGTGCGCTTGTGTGTCAGGCAATTACCCGTGCTGGATGGTAACGAAGGATTGTTACTAGTAAGCTTTCAAGATATTGAAATGACCGCAAGCAAAGTCAAACGAAAAACAGTGACCAAACGAGCTGATATTGCACACATTAAAGACCTAGAGCATGAACTTTCCTATACCAAGGAAAAGCTGTACGCCACAATCGAAGCGTAACTGGCGACAAATGAAGAGCTACTCAAAGTAGGCTTAAGAGTTACCCAGATGAGCTGTCGATAATTTTATTAGCAATGATTGCAGTTCAATAGTGTTAGTAAAGGGCAGATGACCATGAAAAAGAAATGGGATGGTAAAGACAGAAGATCATCGCTGAGAAGTGATGCGGAAAAAGTCGTTGCTGACATTGCGCCACCTAAACAGGATGCAGAACCAAGCGAAGTACTATTACATGAGTTACTGGTACATAAAGTAGAGCTTGAAATGCAGAATGAGGAACTGCGTAAAGCGCATGTAGAGATGGAAGAAGCGCGTGACCGCTATGTTAATTTATATGAGTTCGCCCCTATCAGCTACATCACTTTAAGCCGAGATGGCCGCATCAGCAAAATCAACCTGACCGGTTGTATATTGTTGGGGGTTGACCGTTACCAGCTGATTAGTCGACGCTTTTCTCACTATATTGTGGCGCAAGACAAAGACCGCTGGCACCGTTTCTTTCTGAGCATGATGAAACACCATAGCACTGAAAAGCAAGCATTTGAGCTGCAAATGAGCCGCCCTGATGGTACCACCTACCATGCCCAGCTTAACTGCTTAAACTGGGAAGCAGATGAAAAAGACAGTGTATTACGCATGGTCATCACTGACATTAGCAAACTAAAGCTTGCTGAGTCTGAGCTAAAAATTGCTGCCACCGTATTTGAGTCATACGAACCGATGCTAGTCACTGATGCGAACAATGTCATTCTGCGTGTAAACAAAGCATTTACGGAAACAACGGGCTACAACGCTACAGAAGCCGTCGGCCAAACGCCGAAGTTACTTGCATCAGGTCTACATAAAGCCGACTTTTATACGGCAATGTGGGAAAGTATTAAGACCGAAGGTCACTGGATAGGCGAGATACACAACAAACATAAAGACGGTGCAATTTATATTGAACATATACATATCACTGCAGTGAAGAATAACTGGGGAGAAATAACTCACTATACCGCTATCTTTAGCGAGCAAGCGCGCGACAAGAAACGCACTAAAAAACCCTCTAAGGCCAATATTGCTAACTAAGCTTATTGTTAACTAAGCGGCTAGTGCGTTGCGGGGATGCTTTCCTTTGCTGCCAGCAAATCAGCTGTATTATTGATTGCCGGAGCGTGACTAATACTAGGCACAGCATCGCGACTGTAATTATCTTCAAATCTCACGATATCATCTTCGCCTAGATAGGCGCCAGACTGTACCTCAATAATTTCTAAAGGTAGCAACCCAGGATTTTCCAAGCGGTGTGTGACCCCTAATGGAATGTAAGTGGACTGGTTTTCTGTGAGTAAAAACTGCTCATCGCCACGTGTGACCTTAGCCGTGCCCTTCACCACCACCCAATGCTCCGCACGGTGATGATGCATTTGCAACGATAGACTGGCACCGGGACTGACAACGATACGCTTGACTTGGAAGCGATGCCCTTCATCAATGCCGTCATAATAACCCCAAGGTCTTTGCACCTTACGGTGTATATCGCATTCTGTACGCCCTGCTGACTTTAACTGTGCTACAGCGTCTTTCACTAAGTGCAGTTGATCTCTATGCGCCACTAACACAACATCAGCGGTTTCTACCACCACGACATCCTGCATACCGATACAGGCTACCAGACGGTTTTCAGAACGGACTAATGTGCCATTACTTGCAATTGCCAACACATCGCCAGAAAGTACATTGCCATTCTTATCTTTTTCACCAATTTCCATCAGCGCATTCCAAGCGCCGACGTCAGACCAGCCTACGTTCAGTGCCTGCACTGCACAGCGCTTATGTTCACTATCTGTCTGCGATAGCGGCTCCATGACGGCATAGTCGATAGATTCTGATGGACAATCCATAAATGCGCTACGTTCAACGCGAATGAAGTTATGGTCAGTCGTTCCCTCGTTAATTGCTTCATGACAAGCAAGTAAAATATCAGGGCGAAATTGTTTGATTTGACTGAGCCATACCGATGCACGTAACAAATAAATACCGCTATTCCACAAATAATGGCCATCGGTTAAATATTGCTGTGCGGTTTCACGGTCTGGTTTTTCCACAAACTCAGTCAGTTGGGATGCGCCGTCGAGATTGATATGATCGCCACTGCGAATATATCCATAACCAGTTTCCGCAGAGGTTGGAGTTACACCAAATGCAACCACGATGCCATTTTCTGCTAATGGTAAAGCTTGCATCAGTGCCTGCTGAAAAGATTGTTCATCTTTAATGACATGGTCAGCTGGCATCACGACCATCACGGGGTCATCCCCATCAGCAGTTGCAGTAAGTGCGGCGATAGTCAACGCAGGTGCCGTATTGCGACCGACTGGCTCTAACAGTATGCGCACCCCTTTTAACCCTACCTGCACTAGCTGTTCAGCAGTGAGAAAACGACAATCCTCTTGCCCGACGACAAGCGGAAGTTGCAGTTGCCAGCCATCTGAAATAAAGGCTTTGTTGATACGCAGTGCTGTTGACTGTAGCATCGTGTGGCTACCTGCCAACTGTAGCATCTGTTTTGGATAATGCTGACGGGATAGTGGCCACAGGCGCGTGCCAGAGCCGCCGCATAAAATGACTGGCAATAAATTATTCATGATTGCTCCGATACGTACATGCCTAATCGTCTATCAGGTGAGGCAGATACAACAGTTTTCTCGTGCATATGCTTGTAAGTCTGAGGTAAAAGTCGGTCAAATTCTTTTTTCACCACTGCGTAGCATTCGCAAACGCGTTTCTCAAGACGTGGTCTATCCAGCACTACAATCAACCCTCTGCTGTATTTGATAATGCCTTCTGCCTGTAATTTACCGGCCGCTTCTGTCACTCCTTCACGGCGAACGCCCAACATATTGGCTATAAGTTCTTGGGTCATTTTCAATTGGCTAGAAGGCAATCTATCTAGGCTCAAAAGTAGCCACCTGCATAACTGTTGGTCAATTGTGTGGTGTCGGTTACACACTGCAGTCTGCGCCATTTGTGTAATCAATGCCTGCGTATAGCTCAATGCTAATTCTTGGAGTTTGCCACCTAGCTGAAACTCACGCCTTAAGGTTGAGGCTTTCAGTCGATAGCCAAACCCTGCACTTTGTACAACGGCACGGCTGGGCGTGGTATCCCCGCCCATAAAAAGCGCGATACCAACGAGCCCATCATAACCGGTCACGGCAATCTCTGCCGATGAGCCGTTTTCCATCACATAGAGTAGTGAAACGATGCTGGTGGTAGGGAAATAGGCATGCGTGAGTTTTTGACCAGCCTCATATACGGCCCAACCGAGCGGCATAGGCACGAACTCCAAATCAGGTAACAATCTTTGGTAGTCCTGTAATGGCAACGCGGCAATAATATCATTCTGCCTAGGGCTCTGGTTCTCAGAGGCAATATAGGAAGCCATCTGGTAATTCCTTTCATTACTACAGTACAAACAGTCACTGGCAAATAACTAAATTAATGATTAAAAAATATTAATTAGCATTAGGACTTTTTAGTATCCAGATTTTTTAATTCCAAGGTTTTTTTGTATAAAACCATTATCCGCAGATGAAAATTTTGGTATGTGCGTTACCGCACGAATCGAACAAAAAGATATTGATGGTAGGATTTTTATGTGTACGGTAGCGAACAGACATTTAAGGTGGCTAGGCCTAAAACGGTAAACATTACTTTTACCGAATGCCTAAAAATGAGACCCCACCCAAAGACCATGACAAGCCATCATTTAGCTGCATCGCTAAAAAAGGCAACTATTGTTGGCATCGCATTATTGTTGATCAACGGCTGTTCGGATAACCCAAAACCAGCCACGCAAATTGTTGCCAAAGTAAACGATGATGAAATAACCGTGCATCAGCTCAATAATGCACTAGGGAAATTGCCACAGATGCCTGCGGAAAATCTGGCCAGTGTGCGTCTTGATTTAGTCAACAAGCTGGTGAATGAGCAGCTGACAGTACAGCAAGCTTTATTGCATAAACTTGATCGCTCACCTGAAGTGATGATGCAGATTGAGGCTGCTAGACGCGAGATACTCACTAAAGCTTACTTTAAAGAGCTTGTTGCTGGGTTGCCGAAACCAAGTCCTGAAGATGCGAAGAAATTTTACGATACACACCCTGAGCTATTTGCTGAGAGACGTATCTACAATTTGCAGCAAATCATTATCGTTAATCCGCACCCTCCGGTAGCGGAAATAAAGAAATTAAGTACTGACAAAAGTATGGCCGATATCGCCACCGTGCTGAAACAGAACAATATTATGTTCTCTGCTAGCGCAGCAACGCGTGCAGCCGAACAAATACCACTCACGACATTGCCCGAGCTAGCCAAAATAAAAGAGGGGCAAGTCAGTATTATAGAATCGCCACAATCAATCACGATAGTAAAAGTAGAGGCCTCTAAATTAGCCCCATTAGGTGAGGAATTAGCATTGCAGCGCATTCCGCAATACCTAATGAATGAGAAAGCAAAAATCGCGATTAATGCCAAGCTTGAACAGCTAAAGAGCACAGCAAAAATAACCTATATGAATGAGTTTTCTGGCGTAGCAACCGCGGTAGATTCATCACCGGCTCCTGCTAAAACCACAGAGGCCAGCGACAGTGTAGAAAGAGGTATCGCAGGGATTAACTAACATCATTACGCACTGCACCGTCTTCTTTAAAAGTATTCTCTTTGAGAGGTATTCATCATGCGACATTTTGCTTACATCAAGTTATTTTTTATCGTTCTGTTAACGATAACTGCAACCGCTGCACACAGTGCTGAGTTAGACACTGCTGAAATAAGTAATGTGCAAAGCCGAGACTACACCTTGGCACCTGGTGATGCTATTCGGGTGCTGGTATTCCAAAACCCTGATTTGACGCTGGATACGCGCGTGACTGAAAGCGGCACCATCACCTACCCGCTGATAGGTTCAGTAAAAGTGGGCAGCATGTCAATTGCTCAGGCTGAGGGTGTTATTGCCTCTGCACTGAAATCAGGTGGTTTCGTACAACAACCGCAAGTGAACATCGTACTGCTACAAGTACGCGGTAATCAAGTTTCCGTATTGGGTGCTGTCAACCGCCCTGGCCGTTTTCCGCTAGAAAGCTTTAATACCAAACTATCTGACATGCTGGCTTACGCTGGTGGTATCAACACCAGTATTGGCACCAATGGTGGTGGTGCAGATATGGTCATCGTGGTCGGCACACGTAATGGTGTCCCGTTTCGTCAGGAAATTGATATCCCAAATATATACTTAAACAATCACCCACAGGATGATATTGAAGTAGCGGCCGGCGACGTTATTTTTGTGCCAGCCGCCCCGCAATACTACATTTATGGTGAGGCACAGCGCCCAGGCTCCTTCCGTATCAAACGCAATATGACGATTCAACAAGCCGTTGCCGAAGCTGGTGGGCCTAATGTACGCGGCACAGAACGCGGGATGAAAATTTATCGCAGCAACGAAAACGGAGAGTTACAAGTCATCCGTACGAAACCCTCCGATTTAGTACAAGCAAATGATGTGATCTTTGTCACCGAAAGCCTTTTTTAAGGAGCTATCGTGAGCCTACAACAACTATTCATGATCATTAAAGCGCGTTACAAGATAGCGCTGACAACGCTATTAGTCGTGACGCTTGCAACGCTTACTGCCAGCCTATTGCTGCCTAAGCGCTACACCGCAAGTACGGCAGTCATGGTGGACATGCGCACGACTGATCCTATTATGGGTAATATCGACAGCCCAATGACAGCGGCTTACTTGCCAACCCAGGTCGACATTATCAACAGCGACCGTACCGCACAAAAAGCTGTGAAGGCCTTGGGGCTAATCCAGAATAAAGCAGTACATGACAAATGGTTGCAAATGACCAATGGTGATGGTGTGTTTGAAATATGGTTGGTAGAGCTGATGCAAAAAGGTCTTGATGTCAAACCATCACGGGACAGTAATGTCATCACAATCACCTATACCTCAGCCGATCCTAATTTTTCGGCAGCGGTCGCCAATGCATTTGCGCAAGCTTATGTGGATACCAATATCGAACTTAAGGTAGAACCGGCTAGACTAAATGCCAGCTGGTTTCAAGGTCAGGGCAAGGCGCTACGTGACAACTTAGAGTTGGCTCAAAAAAAGCTCTCAAATTATCAGCAACGCAAAGGTATTGTTATTACAGATGAGCGCTTAGATAGTGAAACAGAGAAGTTGAGTGACCTCAATACACAACTCACCATTATAGAGGCGACTTCAGCCGACACGCGCAGCAAAATTAGCGAAAGTAGTAATGCAGAAAACTTGCCTGAAGTGATGTTAAGCCCGCTCATCTACAACTTAAAAGCTGATATCAATCGCCTAGAAAGTAAGTTAAATGAAACGAGTATCAACTTGGGTAGTAACCATCCACAATATAAAAGAATGCAGTCTGAGCTTGCCTCACTCAAAGAACAATTAGAAAAAGAAACTAGCCATATTGGACGCAGCTACTCGACCACAGAGGATGTAAGCCGTAATAAAGCAGCGAACATTCGTGGCTTGATTGCAGCCCAAAAACGTAAGCTGTTTGAACTCAAACATGAGCGGGACGAGGCTAATGTATTACTGAGTGAAGTTTCTTCAGCGCAGAAAGCTTATGACGCCGTTTCTCAACGTTTTACGCAAACAAATCTTGAAGGGCAATCAACGCAGACTAACGTGTCAGTGCTAACGCCTGCTTACTCACCACTTAGACCATCTTCACCACTACCAAAGCTATACACATTGATTGCGGTTGTCATCGGAACATTGATGGGTATTGGCTTTGCGCTCATGTCAGAAATGATGGATCGCCGTGTACGTATTGCAGAAGATATTGAACAGTTATTGGGTATCCCCGTATTAGGTGAACTGATAAAACAACAAAGCGCGATAAAACGGTGGTGGCGAAGCATAAGAATATTTAGGCGCAACAAGAAGTTAGAGTTCTCAGTCTGATAACTTTATTGCAGCCTAGCTACTTTTACGGAGCACGTGGATTTTACAAAGTACGTCATTTAGGGGCACAAAAACCATGCAAAGTAACCTGCAGACTACGGTCAATAATACGTCGATAAATGCTGACCAGACCTCAATCCATCCGATTAAGCAACCTAATGCTGAACACTCCATTGGTTCGATACTAGTTAAGACGGGTAAATTAGATGCTGAAAAAACTGAGCTCATCCTAAAACGGCAAGCGCTTAAACATGTGCGTTTTGGTGAAGCAGCCATCCATCTTGGCTTCCTCAAAGAAGATGACATTCGCTTCGCTCTGGCTCGCCAATACGACTATTACTATTTATTACCTGATGATGCTTTAGGCAGTGATGAGCTAATTGCAGCCTACCAACCATTTAGCGATCAAGCGGAAGGCTTAAGAACACTACGTAGCCAACTGAGCTTACGCTGGTTTACCACCTGGCCGTTGAAAAAAACCTTAGCTATTGTGAGCTCAGCTAGTGGCGAGGGCAAAAGCTATCTAGCGGCTAATCTCGCCATTATGTTTTCACAACTAGGAAAACGTACTTTATTGATTGATGCTGATATGCGTCATGGGCGCCAGCATGATTTATTCAAGCTACCCAACCAAAGTGGATTATCAACCATCCTTTCTGACCGTAGTGATGCCTCCAGCATTCAGCGTACACCTGCATTTATGGACTTATCTTTATTGACATCAGGCCCTCCCCCACCCAACCCACAAGAGTTGCTGGGGCGTCAACTGTTCGTCTCATTACTTGCCTATGCTGGCCGTGAGTTTGATGTGGTTTTAATTGATACACCGTCAGCCACTCAATATGCAGATGCCACCACGATTGCGGTTCTGGGCGGAGGTGCACTACTAGTGACCAGGCAAGACAAAACACACCTAGAAGATACACGCAAACTCACGGATAGACTTAGTGAGCTTGGTGTACCTATGGTAGGGGCAGTGCTGAACCATTTTTAATGACGGCTATTTACAATGTCTAACACAGCACAATTTACGCCAGACAAGCATCAGCCACAAGACTGGTGGCTATGGGTTCCCATCGCTATCGGTTTACTTGCCATATGCCTACCTTCCTTTCTCCATCTGATGCAGACCACTTGGCAAACTGAGGAAAACGGCCACGGCCCTATTATTTTAATCGTTGTGTGCTGGCTCATCTGGCAAAAACGCCATGATGTGATGAATGCACCAAACAAACCCAGCGTATTCATCGGGTGGATCTGCTTGGTGTTAAGTCTGCTCGTATTTATTATCGGACGCTCACAATCCATTGATACGATAGAAGTTGCTGCATTAATCCCAATGCTGGTTGGCGTATTGCTATTGATGCGTGGTTGGCAAGCGGTACTAGCTATGTGGTTCCCGCTAGTGTTTATGTTGTTCCTGATTCCTTTGCCAGGCCTGTTAGTGGAAATCATCACCGGCACACTTAAACAACATGTTTCTGTGGTGGCCGAAGAAGTGCTCTATGCAGCAGGTTACCCAATCTCAAGAGTGGGGGTGACATTGAGTATAGGCCAGTACAAACTGTTAGTTGCAGACGCCTGCTCTGGCCTCAACTCAATGTTTAGCTTGAGCGCATTAGGCTTAATCTACCTTTATTTGATGAAGTATAGTAGCTGGTTGCACAACGGACTTTTATTACTAGCAATACTACCCATCGCTTTTGCTGCCAATGTCATTCGCGTCATTACGTTAGTGCTCATCACCTATTATTTTGGTGACGAAGCTGGGCAGGGCTTCGCGCATTCGGCTACGGGCATGTTGCTGTTTGTTGCGGCATTGTTGCTCTTAATGGCTTTTGACGGTGTATTGAGACTGGCTTTATTTCGTAGCAGGAGTACATCATGAGTCGCCGTCACTTCATCACGCCTGTTGTTATCTGCGTGCTGATGATCAGCGCAATGATTGCATCTATTTTACTTAAGCCACACCAACGCATGGCAGATCAGTTGCCGCCACTCAGCTTATCAAAAGCGATTCCGGAGCGATTTGCAGGTTGGGACATTGATAAAAGTATCATACCCGTTAGCCAAAGTGCAGACGTACAGGCCAAACTTGATGAGCTTTACAGCCAAACCTTGGCACGTACGTATGCTAATGCTCAAGGTCAGCGCATCATGCTTTCCATTGCTTATGGTGCTGACCAAAGTGGCGATGGTAACCAAGTGCACCGCCCAGAGTTCTGCTACACCGCACAGGGCTTTCAATTAGTGAGCAACATCATTGGCAATCTAACGACGCAATACGGCACTCTGCCTGTCCGTCGTTTGTTAGCAGTGCAAGGTTCACGTAATGAGCCGATCACTTACTGGGTCACCGTGGGTGATAAAGCCACCCTACCAGGCATTAAACGCAAGCTTAATCAGTTAGCCTATGGGCTAACCGGCACCGTGCCAGATGGCATGCTAGTCAGGGTTTCCTCAATTGATCACGATAGCGCTAATGCCTACAAACTACAGGAGTCTTTTATTCAAGATTTATTGCAAGCAATGCCGATTCAAGACCGTGCAAGAGTAGCTGGGAGGTTTGGCGCTTAGTTTTTTAAAAACATAAATTTTAATAATAAAAGGTATTCATCATGTTTAAAGTAGCACTTATTACCGGCATTACCGGCCAAGATGGCTCTTACCTAGCCGAATTATTATTAGCTAAGGGCTATGAGGTACATGGCATAAAACGCCGTGCATCTAGCTTTAACACTGAGCGTATCGACCATATCTACCAAGATCCGCACCATGATGACCAGCGTTTTTTTCTACACTACGGCGACATGTCGGACTCTACTGTGCTGCTACGCATCATCCAACAAATACAGCCTGACGAAATATACAATTTAGCGGCTCAGTCTCATGTAGCAGTATCGTTTGAAGAACCAGAATACACGGCTAATACCGATGCAGTCGGTACGCTACGTGTATTAGAAGCCATGCGTATTTTAGAACTGCAAAAGAAAACTCGTTTTTACCAAGCCTCTACCTCCGAGCTGTTCGGGCTAGTACAAGAAGTACCGCAGAAAGAAACCACCCCGTTCTACCCACGCAGCCCTTACGCGGTGTCCAAAATGTATGCTTATTGGATTACCGTGAATTACCGTGAAGCTTATGGTATGTATGCCTGCAATGGCATCCTATTCAATCACGAGTCACCTCGCCGTGGCGAAACTTTTGTGACGAGAAAAATCACCCGCGCATTAGCGCGCATCAAGCTAGGTTTGCAAGATTGCCTGTATTTAGGAAACTTGAATGCGTTGCGCGACTGGGGGCATGCTAAAGACTATGTGGAGATGCAATGGCTGATGTTGCAGCAGGAAACACCTGAAGATTACGTGATTGCCACTGGCAAGCAATATAGCGTGCGCGATTTCGTCAACATCGCCGCAGCCGAGCTTGGCATCACTATACGCTGGCAAGGAGAAGGCGTTGCTGAGAAAGGATATGACCAACTAGGAAGATGCATTGTAGCCGTCGACACACGCTATTTTCGCCCAACAGAGGTTGATAGCTTGCTAGGTGACCCTAGTAAAGCAAAATCCAAGCTTGGTTGGGAGCCAAAAATCACTTTTGCTGAAATGGTGTCAGAAATGGTGTTGGAAGACCTTAAGTCTGCCGAGCGTGACCATTTAGTCAAAGAACACGGCTACAAAACAATGGCGTACAACGAATGAACATCATGAACCTAAAATCGGAGCAGGACGCACTCCCAAAGACTGCAAAAATCTATGTCTCTGGTCACTCAGGCATGGTTGGCTCGGCTATTGTCAGGCGCTTAATCGCAAGTGGTTATACGAACCTACTGACCCGTCGCCATGCTGAACTTGATTTGCTGGATCAGCGCGCGACCTTAGATTTCATGCAACGAGAAAAGCCAGACTATATCTTCTGCGCAGCTGCAAAGGTTGGTGGCATTGTTGCCAATAATCGCTACCGCGCAGAGTTTATTTATCAGAACCTCATGATGCAGGCCAACCTTATCCATAGCGCCTATCTTAGCAAAGTTCATAGGCTACTTTTTCTAGGTTCTTCCTGTGTCTATCCACGCGACTGCCCACAACCTATCCGTGAGGATTACCTTTTAACCAGCCCTCTGGAAGGCACTAATGAACCATACGCTATCGCCAAAATTGCCGGCATAAAAATGTGTGAGGCTTACAACGCACAGTACGGTACGCAATATGTCAGCGTCATGCCCACTAATCTTTACGGCCCTAATGATAATTATGACTTGGAAAATAGCCATGTGCTACCTGCGCTATTGCGTAAAACGCATGAGGCCATGATGAGCGGTGATAAGACCATCACGGTATGGGGGTCTGGTAAACCCATGCGTGAATTTCTGCATGTGTCCGACATGGCTGATGCCTGTGTGTTTTTAATGGAGCACAACGTTAGTAATGGACTCTACAACATAGGGACAGGCCGTGATGTCAGTATCAAGCGGCTGGCAGAGGTCATTATGAAAACTGTTGGCTATCGTGGCGATCTTGTTTTTGATAGTAGCAAGCCTGATGGAACGCCACGCAAATGGTTGGATATCAGTCGTATGGCAGATTTAGGTTGGCATGCACAGATTGGTTTAGAGGAAGGCATTAAATCGACTTATCACGATTATGTGAAAGACCTGACTGAGCATTGCAACGATCAGCGTGAGGTGTCTACGCATATAGAGTAGAAAGATTATTGATGGCATCTTTCCATCATGTATAGGAGTTGCTGATATGAATCACTTATCTGGGATAATCAAGCGCCACCCCCACGTCAACTGGACACTGGCTGACCAAGCGATAGTGAGCGGCAGCAATTTTGTCACAGGCATTCTATTGGCGCGCTTTCTTGGGCCAGAATCATTTGGTATGTTCGTGTTGTTGCAATCTATCGTGCTTTATTTCAACTCATTTCAAAGTGCCTTGATTTTCCAACCCATGATGAGTGCTGCACCTCAAATGGCAGAAGTGCAGCGTGATAATTACTTACATGGCGTATTTGCCCTGCAACTGATGCTATGCAGTGTGCTATGTCTACTCATTGGCATTCTTACCACCATGGTCTATGTATTCGACTTTCATATTCACCTTGGTATCGACAGTAACATTATTGCGGCAACGATTGCAGCCTTACTGGCATTCCAGTTACAAGATTGGCAACGCCGTTATTACTTTGTACAAGAAAAACCTAGTGCTGCTTTTCTGATTGATACGATTAGCTACGGCAGTCAGGTCACGCTGCTTGGTATATGCTATTTAAACAATGCATTAAATGTCGCTACTGCTTTTTGGATTATCGCAGGTTCTTCCTTTACAGCATTTGCAGTAGGGTTTGCGCGCGATAGTCTATTACCGGTTTTTTTACATGCGCAGATTGTCTTAAAAGAAGGATGGCGCACTGGGCGTGACTATCTGGTGGCATGGCAGTTTCAGTGGCTAGGAACACAAGGTGTGTTGATGTTCAGTGCTGGCGCAATAGGTGCCGAACCAGTAGGTGGGATTCGTGCCGCACAAAATATTGTTGGTCCAATTAACATCATCTTCCTAGCGATGGAAAACGTAGTGCCAGTAATGGCAGCGAAACGCTTTAGTCAAAAAGGCATCGCCGGTCTACTGACTTACCTAGGACGTATCACAGCATTTGGTTCTGCCCTGTTGATACCAGTGCTGTTGATACTGGCGATATTTGCTAGCCCGATTATCAAGTTTTTGTATGGTGGTTCTTATGCGGCCTACGCCACGCTGGTGATGTGGCAAGTGTCGTCTATTTTCTTACAGTTCTATTTACGGCAAGTGTTTTTCTTTTTGCGGACAGTTACGGCTACTGGCGTCATTATTCGTTCTGGCGCCATCATGTCAATTACCTCTGTGTTAATCGCCATGTTTACGGTCGAGCAATACCATGAAACAGCTGTGATGGCAGCGCTACTATCAGGTACTGCAGCAGGGTTGATATACGCTTTTTCTGCCGCACTCAAGATTACACGAAAATTACAACACAACTTAACACCGGCATCCAACAGCAGCATTGATACAGGCAGCCTGATGGGCATGGAAATAAAATCATGACCAGAAATATTGCACTATTTATCTATTACGCCTTTGCCCGACACTTCCCTACCCAGCCAGTGCCAGGTTGGCGCTTTGGCTACTGGTTACGTCGACATATTGTTAAAAAAATATTCAAGCGTTGTGGTGACGATGTATTGATTAAACATGACGCATACTTTGGTTCTGGGCAAGATATTGAGATCGGGCACCGCTCTCAAATAGGCGATAGTGCAAGAATCGGCCATGGGACAATCATCGGTGACGACGTCATCATGGGTCCGCATATTGAAATCATGACCAATGCACATGCTTATGATGACCCAACGCGCCCTATCAACCAACAAGGAAAATTGCCATTACGGCCGGTCATTATCGGCAATGACGTGTGGCTGGGAACACGCGTCATCGTCATGCCTGGTGTACACATTCATGACGGGGCTGTGATTGGCGCCTGCGGCATTGTCACGCATGACATTCCAGCGAATGCCGTTGCCGTTGGCATCCCAGCAAAAGTGATTCGCTACCGAGGAGATAAATCGTGAGTGAGTTATCAGACCGTATGCTGTGGGTACTTTTTAGACGCTGGCAATTGACCGCGCGCTTGCCCGGGTTTTGGGCTAGTGCCAGAAGTTACGCCACACCTGACTGTGTTTTCTCGTCTTACAACCGCATTTACCGTCGCGCGTTCATTCGTAGCAGCAATCTTGGTCGCATGAGTTATATCGCAGAAGGCACGAGTATCGGCTTCGCCAATATAGGTGCATTTTGCAGTATAGGCCCCAATGTCGCAATGGGTGGTCTTGGCTGGCACCCCACTGACCGCTTAAGCACGCATCCTGCGTTCTATTCATCGCGCTTACAAGCTGGTACCAGTTTTGTTGATGCCAACAACGGGCTGGATAATGAAAAAGAGCTGCCTCATACCAACATTGGTAGCGACGTCTGGATAGGTGCTGGCAGCATTGTGCTTGATGGCGTCACCATTGGCGATGGGGCGATAATCGCAGCAGGCGCGGTAGTGACTAAAAATGTGCCGCCCTATGCGATTGTCGGTGGGGTTCCTGCACAGGTTATTCGATATCGCTTTGATATAGACACAATTACAGCCTTGTTGAAATGGCGTTGGTGGGAACTCAGCAATGATGAGATACAACCGATGGCAGTTAAGTTTATGGGGCAGATGGAATGGACTAGCAAAGCCATTGATGACATGGCCAACAATAAAAATACTCAAGTTAGCCCCTCAATTGGATTAGCGCAAGTAGAGGTGCGGATATGAACGCCATCGATAACAGCCGCAATCCATATTCAACAGTATTGTTACTGTTTTTCTGCCGCTATCATGTGCCGCTGCTAAGTAAGCTCTATCGCCTGCTACATAACAGTGATATTTACTGCAACCTCAAAGGGCGTGATATTCACATGCCCCACCCTTACGGCATCATCATCCACTCTCATGCCATCATCGGTCAGCAAGTCACCATCATGCAACAAGTAACGCTGGGTGGAAGCAGACTAGGCATCAATGAAGCACCAGTTATTGAAGATTACGTTTACATAGGAGCTGGCGCAAAAATATTAGGTAATGTCCGTATCGGGCACCACGCTGTAGTTGGTGCCAATGCAGTTGTCACGAGGGATGTGCCTGCATTCGCCACCGTCGTTGGCGCCAATCGTATTATCAAAACAGCAATAGAGAGCAAACCATGAACGGACTATCGACCACTTTAGGAGGGGATTTTAATCAACATGATCTGCCCATGAAGTTAAGCAGGCGTCAGGCCGCACAGCCACGCACTGCATTCCCAACCCTCATGATGTCAGACTGCTGGTTTTTAGCAGGATTGATACTTGCGCTCTTCTATGTAGCCGACCCATTCTTTTGGCGTCTGGATAAGATTGGTGTCACCAAACATCTACCGCTCATTATCTCTCTTTGTGGTGTTTTGTTAGTTAACATTGGCAATCAGATATTTGATTCAGCAAAATCAGCATCAAAAAATAACTGGCAGGTATTAAGTGCTGGGTTCCCCCTGATACTGCTTGGCATCTGGATCGTCGTTGGTAGCCTGTACGCCCGCAAATTTAGTGATATTAATAACACGTTTATCACCGTAGGCTTGTACATGCTATTTACCTTTTTAGCGGCACGCGTCGTGTTGATATCGCCAGCGCGCGCAAGCATCGTGCGTGCTTATCTAATGTCAGCCGCGGCAATAAGCATCTTTATGGTCATACGTATGGAAACCAACTATGACGACATGCATGTCAATTACCATGAGCTTGAAGCGCTAATTATTCCACTCGCTGTATATTTTGCTTTGCGTCCATCAGGTTTAGAAAATAATGGCAGACGCTACACTCAAGTGCTATTCACTTTGTTTTTTTTAGGTGCAGGTTTGGTGTTCCGCAAAAACACTGGTTTTCTAGTATTGCTGCTGACTTTGCTCTATATATCAATGGCGGAATGGCGATTCCGTTTTCGTGAAAATACCATCTTTCGTTTCTGGGCTATCTTATGGCTATTGATAGTGCTGGCAAGTGCTATTTTTGCAATTGGTTATTTTGCACAACAAGAGTGGCTGCCGAGCGGAAATCCCCAATATCGCATGCTGACCTATGATGTCGCCTGGAACAAATTTATCAGCTCTCCCATTTGGGGAACAAACTTCAGTGGGCAGGCAACCGAAAAATTTACCGCATTTACCATTGCCTCGGCAAAAGGCAATCTCGCCACCCACAGTGATATCTTAGACCTTGCAGCACAAGGCGGGGTCATCGCACTCTCTTTATGGTTATGGGGTTACCTAAGGATTAGCCGTATCAGTTTAAAACATGCGCTCAAAGGCCTGAGGCCACGCGATGACATAAGGGCTGCTGCACACACTTTAGCTTGTATGAGTCTTGCTAGCATTGTTGTGTACGCTTTCAACCCTATCCTGCTGCAGCCAGCAAAATCATTTCTTATGTGGGGTCAACTCGGCATGTTATTAGGCATCGCACTGCACCTTGCCAATACTAATGTTGAAAAGACAGGGACAAGCCCCTCAGCCATTACCGCTAACAATACGCACTCAACTATTGTAGATACCAATCATGAATAAGCAAAAAGACAAATTACCTGACATCAGCATCGTCACCTGCTCTTACCAGCAAGGTCGATTCTTGGATGCCACCATGCGTTCAGTATTGGATCAACGTCATATCAATGTTGAGTACATTGTCATCGATGGTGGCTCTACAGACGGCAGCACCGAGATCATCAGGCGGCATGCCGAACATCTGGCCTATTGGGTTTCAGAGCCGGATGGCGGCCAGACTGATGCGCTTATTAAAGGGTTTAAACACAGCACGGCTGAAATTCAAGGATGGCTGTGCTCAGACGACCTACTGCTGCCGGGAGCATTAAGAACAGTGGCGCTATTCTTTGCCAGCCACCAAAATATTGACGCAGTATACGGGGATTCACTCTGGATCGACAGTACTGGACACTATCTACGACCCAAAAAGGAAATAGGCTTTAACCGCTTTACCTTTTTGTTTGATCATAACTACATTTCACAGCCATCTATGTTCTGGCGCAAACGGTTGTATGACAAGGTCAATGGCTTAGATGCCAGTTTTAACTTAGCCATGGATGCAGATCTATGGGAGCGCTTTTCACAACATACCAAGATCGCCCATATCCCCCAATACCTATCCTGTATGCGTTATTATCCAGCGCAAAAAACCCGTGCATTAAGGCCAAAAGGGGTGATTGAGGATAATAAAATTCGTCAGCGTTCAGGTTACGTGCTATCTAAGTTGCACCCTATCTTAGCGCCGTTAGCTAAGATGCAACGTATCTTGATGAAGATAATGGCAGGTGGCTACCATGCAAAACCTTCAGCCAAGCAACTTGCCTCACTGAAACATTATTTCATTAGTGGAGAAGCGTCATGAACTTTTCCGAATTATGGCCGCTACTGCTTGATCTAAGTGCTCAGTCTGGCAGCGGTCATCGTTTAGCCTTAAAAGTACTCTACAGCAAACGCAACCAACCTTTACTCGTTCCGCTTAATATCCAACAGGCACATCATGCGGTTAATTTCTTTATTAACAATCCAATGCTTAAGCTTTGGGGCCATTTGTTAATCAAGCTAGATCACTACTTACCATTCTTGCATGTGTTACCAATAGTAGAGTTTGAAAACTTCCCACTCAACGCGTTATTTGGTGCAATCAATTCAGATGGATCCATAGAGCTGCATGGAATCTCAATATTTTGCGGCTTTCCGGGTCCTTTACAAAAACTCACCATCTATTGCCCGGATGGTTTAGGCGGCATAGGCAAAGTGGCTAAAGTAGCGGTGCATACAACGGCCAATGAGGCGATTAAGAAAGAGTCAGATTGGTTAAAAAAACTCAGTCACACATCAACGACAGCAAAGTTCTTACCACGGCTTCTGCAACACAGCATGCTCAAATACAAACGCCATTGTTTAACCATGATGTCATTACCGATAGGTGTTTCACCGAAAGTATTTGGTGCTGCACACCATGAGTTTTTGAGAGTGCTAGCGCAGCAAAAACCGGTGTTCACTGAATGGAAAGACTCTGAAGCACACATGCGCTTAAAACGCCGTATCAATAGTTTATCCTCAATAGTCGATCATCATGTATGGTCGTTTTGGCAAGACGTGATTGTTGAAATAGAGCGAATGACTGCGCGATGCGTATTACCAAACTTGATGATACATGGCGATTTTGCACCATGGAACCTGCGAATGATTGACGATGATTTGTTCGTATTCGATTGGGAGTATGCTGAAACTAATGGTAACCCAATACAGGATTTCCTGCATTTTCACCTCATACAACAAGTACTCAGTCATGGTGCTTTGAGCAACAAAACAATGTCATCATTGTTGATGCAAACGATTGCCTATGTCGATAACCAATACGGCCTAGACGCTGGTGTAGGTAAGGCATGCGGGCCACTCACAATACATTATCTATTAGACACAATCTCGTTTTATGCCGAAACCTCCGGTTATTTAGATAGCAAACACCCTGTGTTGCGCAACTACATCAAGATGCTAGAGCAACGCGCCCAATGGCTACCAAAAACGACAGCTTTGCTAACAACAAACCATATTGAGCTAAAAATGTATGACACCGAGTTGGAGGTTACTTAATGGCCTTGCATCAACAATTAGGTGAAATCGAACAAGCAGGTAAGCAAGAGATGTTCGAACACATGATTCGCGTCTTTGAAACGGCAGGCATACCCTATTGCCTATTGGCTGGGTACGATGGCTTTCCACAGCAGATTCCATCGGATGTCGATTTCATGGTGGCGCCACATTCAAATACGCAGCTACCGGCATTGATTTCAAGCATCGCTCAGGCCTCTGGCGCAAGGCTCGTACAACATATTCAGCATGAAACCACTGCCAGTTATTTTGTATTGGCTAAGTTAAAAGACAACCATATTACTTATTTGCACCCTGATTCCAGCAGCGATTATTACCGTAAAGGTAAGCGCTGGTTGCTAGCTGAACCCATATTAAATAACCGTAGACGTCATCCTCATGGCTTCTGGATACCTTCTGCAGCGGATGCATTCAGTTATTACCTCATTAAAAAATTAGATAAAGGCAATCTGAGCACTTTGCAAGCGAACGAACTCACCCATCGCTACCAAGAAGATAGCAAGTCATGCCGTGAAAGACTTTATAAGCTGCTGCCAAACAATGAGGCGGCGCTACTAGAAGCTGCACTGAATGTTGATCAAGTATTCCATGCCACAGAATGGAAACAGGTAGAAGACAACTTAGCAAGAATAAAACAGGCCATGCATAAAAATGCTGAACCTACTTCATGGCGAGAGCGCTGGCTTGGCTGGTTAGCCAAGATGCAGCGTGTTTGGTTGCGAATACGCGAGCCCACAGGGTTACGTATTGTCTTCCTTGGGCCAGATGGCAGTGGTAAGAGCACCGTAATCTCTGCGTTGATGCAGCAATTATCACAAAGTTTCCGAGGTGTTGAATACCGCCATTTACGCCCTGGCATACGATCTAAACAGTCCAATACTGAACCTGTCACCAATCCGCATGCAAAGCCAGTGCGTAATCAAATCGGTTCAACTATCAAGCTTATCTATTTTTGGAGCCAGTACTTGGTCGGCAACCTCCTGTGGCTTTATCCACGCTACGTCCGCTCCACTCTGGTTATTTTTGATCGATACTTTCATGACTTACTCGCAGACCCAGTACGTTACCGTTATGGCGGTTCACTTAACATGGCTAGGCAACTTGGGCGCACCATCACGCAGCCAGATCTGGTGTTTATTCTAGATGCTCCAGCAGAAGTGCTGCAAAGTCGTAAACAGGAAGTGCCTCTGGCCGAGAGTATGCGTCAACGTGCAGCCTATCAAGCTCTAGCAAAAGAGTTTAACAATGCCTACATCATTAATACCAATCAGCCTATAGAACAAATCATCAATGATGTGCTAACAACGGTGCTGGAATTTATGGAAAACCGCACCTATCAACGCTTGCACCTTACCCCAGCCACCAAAGGATTCAATCAAGGACTCAATCTATGCAAGCCATAAAAATACTCATGTCTGCTTATGCATGTGAACCTGGCAAAGGTTCAGAGCCCGGTGTTGGCTGGCGTTGGGCGATTGAAACAGCTGCGCTCAATCATGAAGTTTGGGTTATCACCCGCACCAATAATAAACCCACCATTGCGGCTGGCATGGCACAGCATGGCAAACCAAAAAATCTGCATTTTATCTATTACGATTTACCAGCCTGGGCAAGCTGGTGGAAACGTGGTCGTAGAGGCATACACCTTTATTATTTACTGTGGCAATTAGGTGCTTACCGATGCGCACGTAAACTACACGCAGTAGAGCAGTTTGATGCCGTACATCACATTACGTTTGGCGTAACGCGCCACCCCAGCTTTATGGGCAGGCTGAACATTCCATTCATCGTTGGCCCGCTCGGCGGTGGCGAGCGTTCACCCATGAGCCTCAGAAAGCATTACTCGTTGGCTGGCAAGTTCAATGACGCCCTAAGAGACATCGTAAATGCTATATCAAAATATGATCCATTTCTACGCCAAATGTACACACAAGCTTCACATATTTTCCTGAAAACACCGGAATCCTTAGATTGGCTGCCAACAATATATCAACATAAGGCAAGCTGTATGCTGGAAATAGGTATTGATAGAAGAAACATAGCCTTCAAAGAGAAATCTGTATTGACCAGCCGCCAGCAATCCTTGCATATAGTCTATGTTGGAAGATTCCTTGACATGAAAGGCATGGATTTTGGGCTGCGTGCGATTGCCAAGATGCGTGCAGAAGGTATTGCCGTACACATCACCATGATAGGCCAAGGGCCTGCACAAAAAGATTGGCAGCAATTAGTGACGCAATTAAAAATTGCCGACGCCATCACATGGATACCATGGATGAAACAACAGTATTTGCTCGCGGCCTACCAAACTTTCGACCTACTTCTATTCCCAAGCATGCATGATTCCAGCGGCAATGTGGTGCTAGAAGCAATGGCAAGTGGATTACCTGTCGTTTGTCTGGACCTAGGCGGCCCAGCGCAGATTGTCAATAACTACTGCGGTCGTGTAGTACCGGTCAAAGGGTTAAGCGCAGATCAAGTGATTGAAGAACTCACTGCAGCGCTTACTCATATAGCCAAGAACCCGGATATTGCTAGCAGGCTACGCACTGGCGCCTTGGAACGTGCACGTGAATTTAGCTGGCAGAATGTGGTTGGTCAAGTATGGGGTCAACATGGCAATGGCTACCAGTTGGCAATCAAGTCTGCTGCCTTGGATAGATATTATGTGTCAGCTTAAATATATACCGCAGTTACTATTTGCGCTGGTTTCCATCTTCAGCAATCACCTCATGGCAACTGAGCGCATGGTGTCAATTGATGACCCCCATGCACAAGACACAGGAGCAGGCTTGGCTACCGCCCCCTACAAAACCTTGTCTTACGCCATGTCGCAGTTAAGACCAGGTGACCATCTGACAATAGCCGCTGGTACTTATCGCGAGGCTATCGTGTTTCCGTCTAATATCTGGACGCGTATTGATGCCAAGTTAATAGACACGGGGAAAATCAATGACATGAATCTGACTAAAGCCGCGCAGACCCTAATTGAAGGAAAAGGCGAAGTGCTCATCAAGGGTTCAAACATTGTGACCGACTGGCGCGACTTAGGTAATGGTCGTTTTGTCAAACCATGGCCAGACGAAACACAGCAGGTATTCATTGACGATAAACCACTAGTACAAATAGGCGGTACTATATTTGATGGATTCCCAACCAAACAAAACCACTACCTAGCTGCATTACATAAATCACAAAAAGGTATCTGGCCCGGGCGACGCGATGGCAATCAGGATTCTATGCCAGAAAATAGTTTCTATTATCATCACGCAACTAAGGCGCTATATATCCAAACAAGCTTGGCAACCCTTAACGGCCATCTCGTAGAAGTCAGCGTACGCCCTATTTCGCTGAGCGGCCAAGGCGTGACTGATATCACCGTGAGAAATCTAAAGTTTCAGCATGCTAACACCTCGACCAAACAACGCAGTGGCCTAATATCAATGACAGGGCTGCGCCTGACGCTAGACAATATGCAAGTGAGTCTGGGTGACAGTGTTGGCATCACCCTCATCGGCAATGACATTACCTTACGCAACTCCACTGCCAATCAATGCGGCCAACTTGGCATTTTGGCACGCGGTGAGCGCATGCAACTTATCAACAATGAAACCAACGATAACAACACACGTGGCTTCAATAAATGGTGGGAAGCTGGTGGTGCAAAGTTTGTGGGCAACGATGGCTTGCAAAACTCATTGCTCAGCGAACATAAGGCGTTACGTAATTTGGGTGACGGTATCTGGTTCGACTGGAAAAACCGCAACAACACCATACAAAACTCGCTTTCTGCCTACAACACCGGTTTTGGCATCCACTACGAAGCCAGCGACCAAGGTCGCATCATCAATAACGTAGTTGTCGCTAATCAACAGCGTGGCATCTACCTACCGCATTCATCCAAAACACTCGTGGCATTTAATCTGGTCGCCAGCAACAAAATGCAAGGGATTGCCATCATCGACGAAAATAGGCGTGACCCTAACTCTAAAGGCGAGTTTGATTTTAGTGCTAACGGTAACAAAGTACTGGCGAATATCATTGCTTGGAACGCTAGCGCTATTGTGCTGCCAAGCAATCAGGCTGACAACATATCAGATAATAACGTACTGATTGGTGATGACACTCAGACCCGCTCAGGCTTGGGCTGGGTGAATATGTGGATGGCGGCGCTTGAAACGTGGTCTAGTCGCACGCAACAGGATAAGCATTCTCAGCGTATTGACATGCAAATAGATCAAGCATTCAAACAGTCCATCACTGATCAAGCCAGTTTAAACGTTAGTTGGTATCAGAAACTGCGTCAAGACTTTAAGCCCATTGTGTTGAATCCAGAATGGCATAAACTGACGATAGGTATCACAGATTTACGCCCCGGCCCGACGCTGACTCCTCAGCTAGTGAAAGTCAGCAAGCAACAATAAAGGTGAAGTCCATGCGTGTACTGATTGCCCACAACTATTACCAACAGCCTGGCGGCGAAGACGCTGTCGTGGCTGAAGAAGTGGCATTATTAGAGCGCAACAATATTGAGGTTGAGCTATATTCCAAGCATAACGACAGCATACAGGCCATGCCGAGTGCTCAGTTAGCAATAGACACGCTATGGTCAAGAAAAAGCGCCAGCGAAGTTTCAGACATCATTAAGCGCTTTCAACCCGATGTAATACACACCCACAACACCTTTCCGCTTATTTCCCCCTCTTTGTACTATGCTGCTGCGCGTCAAAATATTCCTGTCGTACAAACCTTACATAATTTTCGCCTATTCTGCGCACAAGCCATGTTCATGCGTGATGGCAAAGTATGCGAAGACTGCTTGGGTAAATTGGCTTGGCGCGGTGTGATGCGCGGTTGCTACCATGACTCAAAAATACAGTCTGCGGCTGTTGTCAGCATGCAAGGTTTGCACCGTATGCTTGGCACCTACCAGCATAAAGTCACTCGCTATATCGCCTTAAACCAGTTTTGCAGTGATAAATTTATCGAAGCTGGCCTGCCAAAGGCACGCATGAGAGTAAAACCTAATTTTATCGACCTACCATTGCTAGAAAATAACAGCAGTCAGGCGCGTCAAGGTGGCTTATTTGTAGGGCGCCTATCCAAAGAAAAAGGGCTTGCCACGCTTGCCGAAGCAACCACAATTTATACACAGGCAAAGATTGATGTCATTGGTGTCGGCCCAGAAGAACCAATGCTGAAGAATAATGCCAACATACAACTGCTAGGGTGGAAAACGCCAGTAGACATCTATACTCGCATGAGAAGCGCTACTTATCTAGTCATGCCCAGCATCTGGTATGAGAACTTTCCGCGCACACTGGTAGAGGCATTTGCTTGCGGTTTACCTGTGATTGCAAGCCGTCTCGGCGCAATGGCAGAACTGATAGATGACGGCCTTACCGGACTACTTTTTGAGCCTGGCAATGCAAAAGACCTTGCGGACAAACTGCAATGGGCAGACAACCACCCCAATGAAATGCTAAAAATGGGCAGAGAGGCACGCTGCGAGTACGATACAAAATATACTTCGACGATCAATTTTAAACAACTGATGGAGATTTATCAGGACGCAATTCATGCACATCGTGAAACGCTGAATCACGACTAGTAAAGTTAATGCATCTATTCCAACTTTAGCAGCTGCCAAGCTAAGAAAGATTCACTTAAAGGAAATGGCAAATGAACGACAACACATATCGCCCTATGACGGATATATCGAAGGGAAATGGTAAGTTTATTCTAGGCTGCTTTATTAATGCAGACTCTTGGGATAACACCATTAATCGTATCTATCATTGGAGTGAAGCTTGTGAGTCACGCTACGTTTGTATTTGTAACGTCCATTCTCTGGTAACAGCACGTCAAGACGAAATATTTCACAAAGCCTTAATCAATGCTGATATGGCAACACCTGATGGCATGCCTGTAACCTGGATGTTGCGCCATATGGGGTTTCCAAACCAACAACGCATCAATGGCCCAGACCTGATGTGGAGCTATTGTGAGTTTGCTGAACGAATGAATGAATCCATCTTTCTTTATGGCAACATGCAACAAACGCTAGATAATTTACAGCAGAGATTGCGCATTTCTTTCCCAAAGCTGATGATTGCTGGCACTTGTTCACCACCCTTCCGCACACTAAGCAATGAAGAGGATGCCGAAATAGTTCAGCACATTAACAACTCAGGTGCGCGCGTAGTATTTGTCAGTTTGGGTTGCCCTAAGCAAGAGTTGTGGATGGCAGCGCACCGCGGCAAAATCAATGCAGTCATGATTGGCGTAGGCGCTGCTTTCGATTATCACGCAGGCACCATAAAACGTGCACCGCTATGGATGCAACATCACGGCTTAGAATGGCTACATCGCTTGTATTCTGAACCGCGCCGCTTATGGAAGCGTTATATCGTGACTAATAGCATTTTCATTGTGGTGGCTGGATGGCAGCTCATTGTTTACAAATGGAAAATGTAGACTAAATCTCAGTCAGTTATGTATGCTACCGCACAGTTAAATAGTTAGCCACAAACGAAAATCATCTTATCGTACTCACCGTATATATCGGGCTATTGACGTACATTCAATCAAGAAGGCAAAGATGATATTAGTGACGGGTGGAACTGGCTATATCGGCTCTCACACGGTAGTGGAGCTGATGGAAGCTGGACATGGTGTTTTTATTGTCGACAACTACTGTAACAGTAAGCCATCAGTACTTGATCGTATTGAGCGTATCGTTGGCCGTCGCCCTGGCTTCCAAGAACTGGATATACGTAATCACAAGGCGCTACGGGCATTATTCCTGAAACAAAAGTTCGATGTAGTCATCCACTTTGCTGGTCTTAAAGCGGTTGGCGAGTCAGTCAGCAACCCACTCAAATACTATGATAATAACGTTGCTGGTAGCTTGGCGTTATTTGAAACCATGGTCGAGTTTGGCGTTTACAACCTAGTGTTTTCCTCTTCCGCCACAGTGTATGGTGACCCGCAGACAGTGCCAATACGGGAAAATTTCCCATTATCAGCCACTAATCCTTACGGTCGTTCAAAACTCATGATTGAAGATATCCTCAGAGACGCAGAAAAGTCTGATTCGCGCTGGCATATCGCACTACTCCGTTATTTCAACCCAGTTGGCGCGCATGCCTCAGGGCTCATCGGAGAAGACCCTAACGGCACGCCTAATAATCTCATGCCTTACCTTACACAGGTAGCGGCTCACAGATTATCAGAGCTTTCAATATTCGGTGACGATTACCAAACGCCAGACGGTACTGGTGTGCGCGATTATATCCATGTTGTAGACCTCGCTCTGGGGCATGTGGCTGCAATGGATTATTTAGCCTCACATGCAGGCATATTAACGGTCAATCTAGGTACAGGCACGGGCCACAGTGTGCTAGAAATGGTGAACACTTTTGCTAAAGTAAGCGGCCAATCTGTACCGTATAAAGTGGTGGCAAGGCGTCTGGGCGATGTTGCCCAGTGCTATGCAGATACTCACTTAGCACGCGATTTAATAGGCTGGGAAGCTAAACGCAGCATTGCCCAGATGTGCGCAGACGCATGGTACTGGCAAGAAAAAACGAGTGAAGTGATGTAACACAGTATTGCAGTGGTATATCACTCCTTATCGTCTAAAATCAGCGCACATGCTAATCAACCTTGGCTCTATTGGCGCTTGGCTGTGTTTACCAAAGCCCTTGTTTTTTCTGAAGCTACAAAGCCCAAGGTCTAGCAACACCGACAAGCACATGCTTCAGGCACAAATAATGTGCATAATGCAGCACTAAATGCCCCTTCACTAGCCACTTCCCGGATTAGGCAACCTTCTTCGACAGTTCGCTGCTCGCGCCACTCAGCATCGCCATTGCAGCAATACTGATGTCGGCAACGAGTATTGATTCCAGCCCCCCTACCTGATTTAGAATAGGCAACGATACCGTCAAACAAAAATCTTCAGTCGCTGTTGATAGGTAAATGTTAGAGATATACGGCTTAAGTGCGTCATGCGCTTCGTGGTAATAAGCTTGCGGGCTACGATCAACCCCTGCCCCACCCGCTTTAATTTTGCCGTACATGTTTGGATTAATCCAATTTGGATATCTCTGCATTCCGTTAGCATTAAGTTCAAATACCACCTCAAAAAACGGATAGTCAGTGAAACAGCTATCCATACAATGCGAATCTTCCGAACGACGATATTGAAGTAAGGATTCCAACGCCTCTAGTGCACGAGCCTGCCAATCGGAATGTACCTCATGTTCAGGCACTACAAGTCTAGGCGTAACATCCTCCACGACAATGATGCTACCTATGTTGGATTTACCAATCTTTTTCAGGTAAGCCGCACGCTCTGCAGCAGCCACACTATTGGATAGTGCGCCTTGGCTACCATTAACGACGGCGATTGAGATGCTAGCAACTGGATGCTCGCTACCATCCTCAGTAGTAAAAAATCCACGCTCTAGGTCTGATGTGTCATATAGATGGCTTGCGAGATCTTGGAAATGGTAGATCACATCAAGCAGCTTGTCTTCAAGCTTTGTGTTGATATGATCGAGAATCAACACAAAGTCATCACCACCAATGTGACCGACCAACGTCCCTGTAGCGCCAAGAAACTCCTGCCGGACAATTTCTGACAATAGGCGAATCATGGCATCGCCACGTATGAACCCATACCTGTCGTTGTAGGCTTTAAAGTGATCAAGATCAATATAGACTAATACTGTGTTGGGATTATTGCGTATGCTGACATCCAGCGATTGCCGTAATGTTGGCCCTGTGGTTAGCTGACTAAGTGGGTGCAGACTGCCAGTACTCATCTTACGACTGATTAACTGCGCCATAATTTCTAGCGGCCGTAGAATGCCGATGTAGACACCATCATCACCCACCATAATCCAGGGCTCGGCATCTCCACGCTCTAGGTAAAGTCCTCGCGCTAATAATGATGAAGGCGTGCGACTGGTAATCATTTTTGGTAATGCATCGCAATAGGCACCCAATGAACTACTACGCTGGGTAAATACTTTACCCCTCTTCAGTAAACCGATAGGTCGCAAATTATCCAACACTACAGCAATTTCAGTATCTGGATTCTCACGGAAAATTTCTCGCGCCTTTTCAATTGAAGTGTTGACCTCTATCGTTAACCCGCGCATCACAAACTCGCCAATCCTGAACTCATCTGGAATATGAGAACGATGTGCGTCATCCTGCTTAGGCAACGCTGCCACTGACTGGGTAGGTTTACTTTCTGGTTTTGCAAAATAGTAACCCTGTGCATAAGCAAGCCCAAGGTCTAGGCAGAAGTTAATGTCCTCTACTCGCTCCAAACCCTCTGCCACAACGGTGCAGCCGAGCCTTTGCGCCATTGAGATAATGGCCTCCAACAACACTGTACGCACACGACTGCCTTGTGCTTCATGAACAATCGCCCTGTCAATTTTGATATAGTCTGCACGAACAGCGGCCAGTGTACGTAAACCATTAAAGCCTGAGCCCATGTCATCAAGTGCTATACGAAGGCCGTGAGCACGAATCTCATCACAACACTCGGATAAAAGCTCGGGAGATACTTTTTCACTTTCAACAATTTCAATCACAATTTCACGCTGCTCAATACCATATTTGCTTAGCGCTTCCATCATTAATGTCAGCCAGCGCTTTTTCATAATGGTTTGTGGCAGCACATTAATGAAAATAGGTGTACCTGGTGCAATTAAATTTGCTTTACCAACCAATGCATTTTGCTGGCAAGCAATATCTAGCTCTTCGCTACATTTAAGCTGACTCGCCAACTTAAATGACTCCTCACCATTCAACAGCTCCCCAGATGGGTTCTTTATACGGCATAGGGCCTCGTAGGCAAAAATTTTCCCGTTCTGGGTGAAATCAACAATAGGCTGAAAATATATTTGCACATGTAAGCTAATATCATCTAGTAACCATGAGTGCAGACGTCTAGTATAAAAAATATTGAATGGGACAATGCTTGACATCGTCTCTGCAGGATCCGTCTGATTAGCATCTTTTGCGATCATCACGTAGGAGTTTTCAAGCAGCTGTTCTGGTAGCTTCTCCGCAAGCTGATTGAGTGTATACGTCAATGACATTTCATCATCAAAGTCAAAAATAAAAACAGATTTTTCTGGATTGTGTGTATGAGTTAAATCAAGATTGGCAAAATCAAAAGTCTGACCTGATGTATTCAAATATAATTTCATATGCTGTTTTTTCTTTTCTATTATAAATAGCCCAAGAACACCCAAGCAATAAATGTGCCGACATTAACGACGTACAGATCAGAAGTTTAATCAACGAAGCTAACGGTTTATTTGAATAATCTAAGAAAATCGGCAAGCGTTTTTTTAAAAGCTCACCGAATTAATGCATCAACGCACCATTAAATGATATGGTTAAGACTTTCTGGACCAAACACTTCTCTATGGATCATATTGGGCGCAACACCTAGCTCTAGCAAAGCGTCGCGCTGATCATCCATAAATGACTGCGGCCCACAGATGTAATAGATGCCATCTTTAAACTCCGGTGAGATATGTCCTGATAAATCCATGCGCCCTTCTAGTTCATCTGCATGTTGTTTTTTTGATTCATTCAAAAAGAAAATCGCATTGAGGTTATTTAACTCATGCTTAGCTTGCTGAATCTCATCCAGATGCGCGATGCTGCTGCGGCTTCTGGCCGCATGTGCAAATAAAACTTTTCTAGTCGGGTTATTGATAGAAATCTCTTTCACCATGGAAATCATCGGGGTAATACCAACGCCGGCAGAAATTAAACCAATTGGCTGCTGGCCTAGTACATCAGGCGTAAAGTTTCCACATGGATAGCTGATGTCCACCACGCTACCCACCCTTACATGCTGATGTAACCAGTTAGAGACATTGCCACGCGGCTTATATTCATCCCCTTTTTCGCGTTTCACAGTAATTCTGTAAGTGTTATCTTGATTAGCATCAGACAAGCTGTATTGCCTTATCTGCCTTAAACCCAACTCTTCAATATGCACGGCCACGCTGATATATTGACCTGGTTTAAACTTAGGCAACACTTTCCAGCCATCTGCCTGCAAGGTAAAGGTCACCACATCATCTGATTGATGTTGCTTATCTAGCACCTTCACTTTAAGCCACTCATCTGGCTGCTGATTATTCTGCTGGTATAACCTGGCCTCGGCATCAATCAGTGCATCGGCCAAAAGACCATACGCCTCCTCCCAAGCAGCTAATAGCTCAGGGGTTGCCGCATCACCAAGCACGCCTTTAATGGCACCAATTAAATTGCTGCCTACAATAGGATAATGCTCTGCCTTAATACCAACCGACACATGCTTATGCACGATGCGCTCAATCACTGGCGCCAAGGCAGCGCTATTATCAATATTGGCGGCATAGGCAAAGACGGCCGCCGCCAATGATTGCTGCTGTGAGCCATTGGCTTGATTACCCATATTAAAAAGGTTTTTAAGTTCAGGATGTGACTCGAACATGTTTTTATAAAAAAGTGTAGTAATGGCCAACCCATGTTGCCTAAGTACCGGCACACTGGCATCGATATAGGGTTTTGCTGATCTTGATAACATGACATCTCCTTATTTAAGTTGCATTTAAAATGCTACATTTATGATCTAAAAAAACACTCGTGTGAGTGCTTGTTAAAACTGACCTGCTATTAAAAACTAACCAAGTATTAACTTAGCTACATTCATTTGATTAATTGAAACATTAAGCAACAAAGCGTTGATGTAATTTAATCACCGCTTGCTGCGTTTTATGGTCCACGATGCTTTGCAAAGTGTATTTGTTCATTTCCTCATAAAAACTATGTAAGCCGTGGTCTAAAATCTCTTTTAAATTACACTGCCCGCTCAACACACACGGCGGCTCACTACAATTAATTAATGAAGTCTTATTCTCCAGCTCTCTTAATATATCTCCCAGCCTCAGCGTAGACGCCTCCACACCGAGCCTTATGCCACCACTGCGCCCGCGTGTGGCAGTAACCCACTTTAACTTGTTTAATCTTGTTACCACTTTAATCAGATGATTTCTTGGTACATCAAACTGTTGTGCAATCTCATTGATCGTGACGATAGAACTACCCACCTCTTGCGTGAGATACATTAATACTCTTAAGCTAAGATCAGTGAATTTGGTAATTTGCATAGTAGAGATTCATTTTATATATGTTGCATATAATATGCAACATATAATTGATTTAAGATAACCGTTTAAAAATTTTATAAGCCGCACAACAGGAACAAGCCTAATTGCGATAACAACCAATTGCAGCGCAATAATGATTAATTGCCACTCGCTGAAAATAATATCTTTTTACTAATTGATATGCATCAATTTATATTCAAAGTAAATTAACTAACATGGTATGACATGCAGAGTATATTCATTCATTTATTCCGTTCATGTGTTTTTTAATTGAATGCAGTAAACACTGGGAGAAAGAGAAAATCATGAAAAAGATACCACTTTTAGTACTGGGCGCTACACTTTGTATAGCAAATATAGCCGGAGCAGCAACTGCTGCCAAATCCAGCAGCGACAAAGTGATTGGTCAGGAAACTGCAGTGCTGACCGATGCACCCGCCGTACCTCCACGTATTACCAGAAAACATGCAACTAAAATCATCGTCAATCTTGAGGTTAAAGAGCTGGAAGGCCGCCTTGCCGATGGCGTCACCTATACGTTCTGGACTTTTGGCGGCAAAGTACCCGGTAAGTTTATCCGCATTCGCGAGGGGGATGACGTTGAGTTCCACCTGAATAATCACCCTGATAATAAAATGCCGCACAATATTGACCTGCACGCGGTAACAGGCCCTGGTGGCGGTGCGGCAGCGTCACTGACAGCGCCTGGACACAGCTCTGTGTTTTCGTTTAAGGCGCTGAACCCTGGACTTTATGTATACCACTGCGCTACCGCACCAGTGGCAATGCACGTAGCTAACGGCATGTATGGCCTGATTTTAGTGGAACCTAAAGCAGGTATGGCTAAAGTTGACCATGAGTTTTATGTGATGCAGGGTGATTTTTACACTCAGGGCAAAAACGGTGAACAAGGCTTACAGGCTTTCAGCATGGCTAAAGCGATTGATGAAAAACCTGAATATGTGGTGTTTAACGGTGCAGCCGGCGCACTCACTGGCGACAATGCACTGAAAGCGAAAAAAGGCGAGACCGTGCGACTGTTTGTCGGTGTTGGCGGCCCTAACCTAACCTCATCTTTCCACGTGATTGGCGAGATATTTGATAAAGTTAACCATGAAGGCAACACTGCCAGCCCTGCCAAAAACATACAGACTACGATGATTCCAGCAGGCGGTGCGGCTTACATGGAGTTTAAGGTAAATGTCCCTGGCACCTATATCATGGTAGATCACTCACTCACCAGAGCGTTTAACAAAGGTGCACTGGGCATGCTGAAAGTATCTGGCGATGAAGAAAAAACCATCTACTCAGGCAAAATGACTGATGAAGTTTACCTGCCTGAAGGTACCAGCATGAGAAATGCCGAAAGAACCCAAGCACTGGCGCCTACTGCCAGAACCAAAGCTGACCGTATTAAACTGGGTGAATCTATCTACAATAACAACTGCGCAGCTTGCCACCAAACAACCGGTGTAGGCGTACCGCAGGCCTTCCCTCCCCTAGCAAAGTCAGATTACTTGCTTAACGGCAAAGCGCCCACCATCAAGGCAGTTACTGGCGGCTTGCAGGGCAAGCTGATTGTGAACGGCAATGAATATAATGGCGTCATGCCTGCGTGGACCCTTAGCGATGAAGAAGTCGCAAATGTGCTCACTTACATTTACAGCAACTGGGGCAATAACGGTGATGAAGTCACCCCAGAAGAAGTGAAACAACATCGTGTAGCACCTATAAAACATGTTGAGTAACAAATCAAAACTCGTCTCCCTGCTAGCACTACCTGCCGTCCTTATTTATGGGGCGGCAGTATTAGCAGAAGAGATGGTGATGATTCCGCAGGGAAACTACTCCCCTTTCTTTTTGAAGAAAGAGTTAGTGAATAACAGCACGGCAACCAAAATTAAGATTGACGCATTCTGGATGGACGCCGCCCCTGTTACCAATCTCCAATTTCAGGCGTTTGTGAGCCAACATCCAGACTGGCACCCAACCAATATCAAAAAGATATTCTCTGATTCACATTATCTGGATCACTGGCAAAACACACATGGCACTGCAAATACGGCAGACCTAAATAAAGCAAACCTAGATGCACCGGTAGTAAACGTGTCATGGTTTGCGGCAGCGGCATACTGCGAAGCACAGGACAAACGCCTGCCATCAACCGACGAGTGGGAATACACCCTCAACGACAATGACAGGGATAAAGAAAATCTGCAGAAACAGATTATTCGCTGGTACTCTGTTCCTAATAGAGCGCTATTGGCCGTTAAAAGCCAGCCAGCCAACGGGTTTGGTGTATTTGACATGGTAGGCCTAATTTGGGAGTGGACTGCGGACTTTAATAGCTACATGGCTCCACCTGACTCTAGAGACTCTGGCGACAAAACACAGTTTTGTGGAAGCGGCAGCCTAAGTGCCAGCAATCTTGATGATTATGCTGCGTTTATGAGGTACTCGTACCGCGAAAGCCTGAAGGGCAACTTTACAGGTAAAAACTTAGGATTCCGTTGCGCAAAGGATGCAAAATGAAAATAAAGCTAAAGCATAAACTCCTGCTATCACTCATACTGGCTTGCAACTCTCCAGCATTCGCCGACAACCATGAGCATCACCATCACCCGCAGGAAGCATCAATCGCAGCACCAAGCTCTGACTCAATATTCAATATCACCGACAACTGGATCGCAGCCAATGGCAACACATTTCAACTAAGCGCATTGGGAGGCAAACCAACCGTAATAGCCATGGTTTATACCTCATGCCAGTACGTGTGCCCACTCACCGTGCAAAATATCAAACGCATAGAACGCTCTCTAAGCGCAGCACAAGCTGCTAACGCCAACTTTGCTTTATTCTCGCTAGATCCGGAGCGCGACACCCCGGCAAAACTCGCAGAATTTGCCAAGCTACATAACATCACCAATCCATCCTGGACCTTAGCTCAAGGCAATGCTGGCTCCATACGCAAACTGGCAGTCACGCTTGGCGTTAAATACAAAAAAGTAGATTCTGGTGATTATGAGCATGACGCCACGATTTTTATTCTAGATAAAGACGGCGTGGTTAAATATCAGGCAGATGCCATGAGTAAAAATATGAATGGTGCATCCGATGCACTCAAAGCATTATTAAAGTAATCACTGATGACTCTAAACTTTAACCAACTTAGCTTTGGCTTTAATCAGCTAAACATGGATGAGCAGCGCATTTACACCGCACTACAATCGGTAGTCGACCCAGAAATTGGTGAAAACCTGATCGACCTTGGCCTGATTTATGGCATTCAAATCCAAAACAATATTGCCAAAGTCACTTTCAGCATGACCTCTCAAGCATGCCCAATGTCAGAAATGGTGATTGAAAGCATTCATGATGCCGTGAACCAAACGCTGGTTGACAACACCGAACTGGAGCTTGACTTGGTCTGGGAGCCAGCTTGGGAACCAGCAATGATGAGCGAGCAGGCAAAACAGCGGCTGGGCTGGGGCTAAACGGCTGAACTAAAACAGCTGCAATAATCCAGCTGATAATCTCTACCTATGAAAACAAATCTCGCCGTGCGCTATCGCATCCCTATGTTGATAGCAGGAGTCATCAGCCTGCTATGCGGCATGTATATCGGTCTTATCCGCTTAGGCTGGGGCTTTCCTTTATCATCATCCACACACTTAACACTGCATGCCCCGCTCATGGTGTGCGGTTTTTTAGGTACAGTCATCTGCTTGGAACGAGCCGTAGCAATCGGCGAGCGCTGGGCTTACCTTGCACCGTTAAGCGCGGCTATCGGTGCAATACTTCTGCTAGCCGACACAAACTACTCTATCGCGCTTACGCTGATTTTTATCGCTAGTGCGCTGCTATGCATAGTTTCTATCAAAATATTTTTTAAGCAGCGTGAGTTATTTACTCTTACGTTACTGCTCGCCGCCATATGCTGGGGTATAGGCTGTTATCTTTGGCTGACTGGGCTTAGCCTTGCACGCATTATGCCTTGGTGGATGGGATTTTTAATTATTACCATAGTCGCTGAGCGGCTGGAGTTATCTAGATTTTTGCGCCCTACTCTAGGCAGAAAATTACTGTTTATATGTGCACTACTATTATTTTTTGCAGGCGCGATAAGTGCTACAAGCAGCGCGTGGCCTAACTTTCAATTACTGTCAGTGGCACTGATTGTGATGACACTGTGGCTGATACGTAATGACATTGTGCGCCATACCATCCGGCAACAGGGGTTAACACGCTATATTGCAATCGCCCTGTTTAGTGGCTATGCATGGCTGTTAACTGCGGGCATTATCGGCCTGAGCTTTCCTGTGCTGAGCCCTGGCGCTAGTTACGATGCATTTAGCCACAGCATTTTTATAGGTTTTGTATTTTCCATGATATTCGGCCATGCACCGATTATCTTTCCAGCCATTACCAAAGTAAAAATCCCTTACCATGCAAGCTTCTATCTGCCGTTAGCTCTGCTGCATATATCATTGCTAGCAAGAGTAAGCGGTGATTTTCTATATCTATCCAACCTGCGTAAAGCTGGCGGGCTGTTGCATATCGCAGCAATCACCCTATTTATACTGATTTTATCCGCTGCAGTCCTATACAATAAAGTGGGCCATAACCCGCGCAATAAAAAGTAGGCGTATCTGCAAAATAACTGCATAATCCAAGCCCACCAGTTAAAAAGGTTCGCAGATGAATAAGCTATTCATTTCCCAAACTTTGTCAGAGTTCTTTATGTTCAAAGAACTCAATGCTGAACAAATCACCCAAATTGCAGAACATTCCCAGTTGATTGATTTTCCTAAAGGTACTTCCGTTTTTAACCGTGGGGAAGCCGCTGTCGGCTTGTATATCTTACTGAATGGTCAGTTAAAGCTAGGGGTCACCTCACCGCAAGGCAGTGAAAAAATCATCAGCATTGTTTCCCCGGGGGACAGCTTTGGTGAGGCTATTTTATTCTTAGAGCGTCAGTTCCCGGTATATGCGCAAGCGATATTGGATTCACAAGTGCTGCTAGTCCCTAAAAGCCTGATATTTTCCATGCTAGATAATGACACCATGTTTGCGCGCAAAATGCTGGCGGGGCTATCCGTCAGAATGCACCAACTAGTACAGGATATTGAAATGCTATCGTTGCAGTCGTGTACACAACGCTTTATCGGCTACTTATTACAGATTAGTGCTGACGCCATCGATGCCAGCAACATCACGCTGCCGGCGAGCAAAACCACCATCGCGTCACTGCTCAACCTGACCCCGGAAACCTTATCGCGCACTATGGCAAAGTTACAGCAGCTAGGTTTGATTGAGGTGAACGGTAAAGACGTAATGATTATTGATGTTAAAAAACTCCGCAGTTACGACTTAGGCAGTTAACGAGTCATTTGTGCGTAAAGCAGCGGCAGCTCTTTAGGCAGGTCTTCAGGGTTGCGAATTACCACATAACCGCCAGCACCAAACAAATGCGGCAGATAATCACTAGCTTCGGTATCAATCGTTACACAGAATGGGCGCAACCCTAGCCTTCTCGCTTCTATCAGTGCCACACGTGTATCCTCAATCCCATAACGTCCCTCATACTGGTCCAGATCATTGGGCTTACCATCCGTCAGTATCAATAGTAGCCGCTGCCGCTTTTTCTGCTGTACTAATAAGCTACTTGCCTGCCGGATGGCCGCCCCCATGCGCGTATAGTAGCCGGGTTTAATTGCTGTAATGCGGCCGCGCACATGGCCACTGTATTTCTCTTCAAAGCCTTTAATGTAATGAAAACGCACGTGGCTGCGCTTGAGGGAAGAAAACCCATACAGTGCAAAACTATCGCCAGTGGCAGTCAGCGCTTCTGAAAACAGTAACAGACTATCGCGAATCACATCAATCACGCGCGCGTGGTTGGAAACATAAGCATCGGTAGACAGTGACAAATCAGCAAGCAGCAAGCACGCCAGATCGCGCTCCTGATTAACCTGCGTGCGGTAAAGCCCATGCTCAGAGGTTGGCATGGTGCTATTTCTTTCAGAAGCAAGCTGCACCCAAGCATCTAGGTCTAGCTCCTCACCATCCTGCTGACCTTTAAGCCAGTGTCTGGTTGGCGTTAGCGCCTGAAACTGCCGACGCAAATGGTTCGCTGTGCGCTTTAAAGCATGTGGCAGTTCGCATGGTTTAGCATCAGTGGCAATTAACTGCTGCAAGCTGCAATAGTCCGGCTGTAATACCTGTTTTTTCCAATTCCACTCTGGCAATAATACCCCCTCACCCAGCGGCATATCATCCGCGGCACCGGCAGGTAAATCCAGATCAAACCTAACATTAGCTGCACTGGCTTTGCCATCACGGGCGATGGTCAGGCTGTCCATATCTTCAGCCGCCAGTTGCGCGGTTTCTGCATCATCTTCTTCATCCTGCGGGCGATTAACCTTCACGAACTCAGACCATGAAAACAGGCTCTCGGCGCGAAACATCATCAAAAAGCCATTTTTATCTTCCTTGACATCGGTACGCTGTGCCAGATGTTTGCGCCTATTTTTTTTCTGTGTGGCGTTACCAGCTTGCTCAGGGGAGCCGGCACCCGCGGCAGTTGATTCACCATTAACGGGTGGGTTAGGATGCGGCCACAATGGCACAGGCTGAAACGGGCGTTTGGCTAGCGTAATCTCATTCACACTACCTGGCTGCTGCAATGCCTGACGGATAGCATGTTCCTGCGCAGCTTCATCTGCCGGCAACTTATGCAGTGGAATACGCGTAGCAAGCAAAGCATCGACTAACCGAGTGTAGCGGCTCTGCAAGCCGGGAAAGCGTTGCAAGGTGCTTTGCGTTGCCTGCTGATTTCTAACTATCCATGGCTGATTGTTATCGGTATCTACCGCCGCCAATGCCACCAGCCAGAAATAAAGGTCACGGTTTAGCGCATACTCGGCAAACAAGTCTATCTGTGATGGCAGCCTCAGCACCTCGCCGTCACGCCAGCTTAACTCTACTTTTTCACCGCTGCCGGCTATGCGCTGTAGCAGGCGTCTACGCGCACCGTGACGTACTGCAGGAGCAGCTGAAATACCCAACCCAGGGTCACCACCCAGCGCCCTGAAAAATATCGCAGCTGATTTAGCAATATCATCCAGCTTAACGGTCGCTGCAGCATAACGCTTCTCTGCCGCCCCAGTAATCAGGCGGTCCCACAGCTCTCCTACGTACTCCTCCATTAACGCCCAAAGGTGGCGCTCACCACCTCGCTCAAAGCAACTGCAGTTTCCGTATCATCGGTTAAAGTTTCTACCAATGCTGCACGGCAAGCACGTACAGGGTCATAGCCATCTTTAATCAGGGTTGCCGCATACACCAGCAGACGGGTACTGGCCACCTCTTCCAAATCGTGATCACGCAAAGCACGAAATGCGCCGGCGATGGAAACCAGCCGTTTTGCAGTCATGCTATCAATACCAGTTTCACCCACCAATATCGTTTCTTCCTGCGCTGCGGTCGGGAAATCAAGCGTCAGCGATACAAAGCGCTGCCGTGTTGAAGGCTTCATGCCTTTTAAAAAATTCTGATAGCCTGGATTATAAGAAACCACCAGCATGAACGCAGGTGGCGCCTGTAATAGCTCACCAGTACGGTCTATCGGTAGCATACGCCTGTCATCAGCCAGCGGGTGCAGTACCACGGTGGTATCTTTACGGGCCTCTACCACTTCATCCAGATAACAAATGCCGCCTTCACGCACCGCTCTAGTCAGCGGCCCATCGTTCCAGATGGTTTCGCCGTCACCAATCAAATGACGCCCCACTAAATCAGCAGCAGTCAGATCATCATGGCAGGCCACGGTATGTAGCGGCAAACCAAGGCGTGCCGCCATATGTGCAACAAAGCGTGTTTTACCGCAGCCAGTAGGGCCTTTGATTAACAGCGGCAGGCGATTCTTCCAAGCACGCTCAAACAGCTCGCACTCATCGCCACTAGGTTCATAAAACGGAGTATTACTTGTTTGTGTTTCCATAAAGTCTTTCAGTAACAAGCTTGCTTTAACTACGCTGTTAAATAAGCAATGGCAATCATGCCGCCCACTACCACAAAATAACCCATAATAATGCCGCGCCAGAGCCAGCTTACATGGCGCAGCCCCATAAAATAATTAGCAATCAGCTGGCCTTTGATGAAAGCAATCGCCAGCACACTCAGCATCACGGCCTTGCCCTGCGCCACCTCTTCGCCAATACAGAAAGTCAGGATAGTGAGCGCAACCAGTATTAGCCAGATGCGTGTAGAAAAATGGTTGATAGGTTTATTCATGATTAGTGAATGATATAAACCAGCGGGAAAAGTACGATCCATAGCAAATCTACCATGTGCCAAAACGAGGCGCCGGTCTCCACACCAAAATGCTCAGTTGCAGTGTAGTCGCCCTTGTTTAATTTAAACACGACACATCCCAGAATAATCATGCCCATCAGCACATGCATCAGGTGAAAAGAGGTCAACGTCAGGTAATACATATAAAAATCATTAGTTTCCAGCGTGATGCCCGCGGAGAACTTTTCGTTAAACTCCCACAGTTTTACTGCAATAAACATAGCACCCAGCACCATCGCTCCCAGCAGCCAGCGCGCAGACTGCTGAGCATTACTCACTTTAATGGCAGCGACGGAACGTACAACAAAATAACTGCTGGTAATCAGGATAACGGTATTTAAGGTACCCAAGCCACGGTTCAATGTAAGCTGCGATGCATTAAAAGCCTCCAGCTGATGAGCACGCGCGAAAGCGTATACGATAAACATCACACCAAACACCAGCATTTCTGCAAGTATAAATATCCAGATGGCAAAATCGCCGGGCAAATCTTCCGCCAGCAAACTTTCACTCTCACTGACCACTGCTGTATTTGTATTCATGCAATACCCCAAAGTGCCAGACTCTCCAGTTTAACCAAAAGAAGGAGGCTAGCCTCCTTCTTTTACCCTGCACTATTGCAAACAAGTACTAGAGACTAACTAGCTTTAGCTTCGCCTTTAATAAAGAAACTAATGATGTAAGTAATCAAGCCAATCAGGAACACCACACCCGCTACTTCACGCATCCAGTAGAAAATTGCGACTGAATCCTGCGTTGCCATAAAGCTCATTGGCGTTGTAGAGATACGTTGCAGCCATGTTTGCAGCACACCTGCCGCAGTCAGGAACAAGGTGATGAACACCATTGCCACCGTCATTAGCCAGAAAGACCACATCTCAACTACCTGCGCCTTGTTACTGTTGGCAGCACGGCCACGCAGTATAGGCATTGCGTATGAAATGATAGTCAGTACAACCATTGCATAAGCGCCATAAAACGCCATGTGACCATGCGCTGCCGTGAGCTGTGTACCATGGGTATAGTAGTTCACTGGCGCGAGTGTATGCATAAAGCCCCATACGCCTGCACCCAAGAAAGACATCACACCGGTACCAAGAGCCCATAACGTTGCAGCCTGATTAGGATGCTCGCGACGGCGTTTATTCACCATATTGAACGCAAAGATAGTGAGCATGAAGAACGGTATTGGCTCCAACGCAGAGAACACACTACCCCACACTTGCCAGTAGGCTGGTGCGCCTATCCAGTAGTAATGGTGACCAGTACCGATAATGCCGGTAATCAGTGTCATGGTGATAATGACATATAGCCATTTTTCAACCACTTCACGGTCAACCCCTGTCACTTTAATCAGCACAAAAGCCAGAATCGCACCAAGGATAAGCTCCCATACGCCCTCTACCCATAAATGCACCACCCACCACCAGTAATATTTATCTTTTACCAAATTGTGCGGGTTGTAGAACGAGAACAGAAAAAACACAGCCAAACCAACCAAACCCAACACCAGTACAAGGCTGATTGCGGTTTTACGTCCTTTAAGCATGGTCATGATGACATTAAAGATAAATGACAGCACCACCAGAACGATACCCACCTTGGTTGGCAGAGGCTGCTCCAAAAACTCGCGCCCCATCGTTGCCAGCAAATCATTGCCTGTGAGTTTTGCCAGTGTCGCATAAGGCACCAGCAGGTAGCCAAGCACAGTTGCAGCACCTGCAGCTAAAAACACCCAAAACGTGATAATTGCCAGCTTGGGACTAAACAGCTCGGTCTCCGACTCTTCCGGTATCAGGTAATAAGTTGCCCCCATAAAGCCGAACAGCAGCCATACGATGAGCAAATTGGTATGTACCATACGTGCTACGTTAAACGGAATCGCAGGAAATAGAAAATCCCCCACTACGTACTGCAAGCCCATAATCAGGCCAAATATAATCTGGCCAAGAAACAGCGCAATTGCGGCGATAAAATAAGGCTTCGCCACTGCCTGAGATTGATATTGCATAATAACTCCTGGTAATGGTGACGGTTAACCTTCGATGTTTGGTGGCCAATTATTAGTGTTAATTTCTGAAGTGTATTTCAGAAAATCCACCAAATCATCCAGCTCTTTATCCGTGAAATTAAACTGCGGCATTTGTCTTCTACCAGGAATGCCAGTAGGCTGACCTTTAATCCATGCTTTAATAAAGTCAGGCCCGCGGCGTTTGTACACATTGCCCAGCTCTGGTGCGAAATAAGCACCTTCACCTAGCAAGGTATGGCAACCGATACAGTTATTGGTCTCCCACAACTTCTTACCATGAATAACCGAAGCTGTTAGGTTCTGGCTGTTATCACGTTTTGGTAGCTTTTGATTGGTATCAAACGTAAGCGCAAGAAACAGCAGGAAAAAAAACAGCGATCCCCCCATAAAAATATTACGCGCCATGGATTTAGTAAATCTTGTAGCCATTGCGTCCTCCCCATTAATGTAAATGACGTTGAGAATGTACAGTATTGAAACGCATCTATCCTTGACTTGGGTCAAGTTCAAACTAGGCCTAGGATAAACCTGCCTATGCAATATACACCAAAGATACTTATATAAGACATAACATAGGTAATGGCAAACATTAGTTCAAGGCTAATAAAAAATGCATTACACCTACAATGTGTTTCATGTAAACTTGACCTAGAATAATCAATTGGTAGTTAATCATTTAAATGCAAATTAACACTAAACCAACTAGTCCTACGCTGCACAAAACTATTCTGTGGCTATTTACTGGCAGTATCTTGTTAGTTGGCTCTGTGATTACACATCAGTTGTGGTCGAATGCCAGAAATGACAATTTACAAAAGTTAAACTCAGCCCTGGAAGATTCCGCAGACGTCACTGTTAGTAATCTTCAAGCGCGCTTTAATGCAATTTTAGTCATTATGCGCGGCGTTAAAGGGTTTATCGACGGCTCAGATGTAGTCAAGCCAAATGAATTTCATACCTATATCAAATCCCTTAACTTAGGCGATAGGTTTGGCGTACGAGGTATCGCACTCGTAGAGCTTATAGATGACGCGCATAAAACAACGCATATTACAGATGTAAAAAAACGTGGCTTAACTAACTATCAAATAAAGCCTGCGGGAGAGCGCCCATATTACGCGCCCATCACCTTGATAGAGCCGTTAGATGCACCTAATGCCAAAGTATTAGGGTTAGATGTATTAACTTTGCCCACTGCATTAAAAGCGCTGGAGCAAGCAAGGGATACAAACAATCCGCGTATCTCTAAACGCATGACGCTTGGACAGGATGCAGGTCAAAATAACCAGCATTCATTTGTCATGTACTTGCCCATTTATAAGAAAAACACCATCTTAAACAGCTTAGAAGCCAGACGTAATGCCATCATAGGCTGGGTCGATGTTCCCTTCCGCATGAATGACTTAATGAGTGGGTTTAAAGGTGAAATTGATTCAGACGTCAGCATCAACATTTATCAGGGAAGCGATGCTAGTGAACAATCATTTTTATACAAATCCGCCCAAGAACCAAAGGAGTCTCAATATTCTAACCAGAGAGTGTTGACTCAAGCGGTATCAAGAGTGCTAGATGTGGGCGGCACCAAATGGACACTTTTATTCCAGACGACACCAGCTTTTGAGGCGCGTATATTGCCTTACGGTAAACCAACGCTAGTCGCGCTCTTAGGCTCTACACTCACGATTTTGTCTGCATTTTTAGCATGGTTTTTATTAAGCAGTAGGCAGCGTGCAGAAAATCGTTATCAAAAACTTTTCGATCAAGCGGGTGATGGCGTTTTAGTCCTCAATCATCAGCATCAATTTATTTCGGCCAATGTGGCAGCCGTCAACATGCTCGGTTATCAGCATGGCGCGTTGCTCAACATGCGGCTACCAGATGTGTTAGTTAACAATGTTATCGAGCACTTAGAATTCAGCTCTATCATTATGTCAGACAACCCAACCAAAGGTGAATGGCAATACCGCCGCAGGGATGGCTCTCAATTTACCGCTGAGGTAAATTGCAGAAAGTTAGACAAAAACTACTACTTCGCCATTATTAGAGATTTAACCGAACGCAAACTTGCTGAGAGTCGGATACTACACCTTACCCAACTATATCAAGCCTTAAGTGAAGTTAACCAAGCGATTGTCCGCATGGGCGATGATCATGAATTATTCTCCATTGTTTGCCGCTGCTCAGTCAACTTTGGCGGCATGAAAATGGCTTGGGTCGGACAACTCAACCAAGCGAGCCAGCAGATTCTGCCCGTAGCAGTCCACGGTGAGGGCATCGACTATATGGATGGCTTAGTCGTTTCAGCCAATGCCGACCTCCCTGAGGGTCAAGGCCCTACCGGCACCGCGCTAAGAAATAACCAAGTCATCATTATTAACGACTTTTTAACGGACCCCTACACCACCCCTTGGCATGAGAAAGCTAAACGCTCAGGATGGGGCTCATCGGCCTGCTTTCCGATTCAGCGGGATCAAAAACCGTTTGCCGTGCTTAATGTTTATCACGAAAGCACCAACGCTTTTGATAATGAGGGCATCGCACTACTGCAAGAAATGGCAAGTGATATTAGTTTTGCACTCGACAATTTTGATAGAGAGCAGAAGAAACAAAAGCTAATGTCAGAGTTAGATTACGCTAACAAGCATATCAATCAGATAGTAAACCTTAGCCCTGCCGTGATTTACACACTAAAACCAAATGCGGCTGGTGCTTTTAGCCCTGATTTCATCAGTGAAAATATTTACCAGATCACAGGCTACGCTAAAGATGAGTGGCTTAAAGATGACTTTTGGATTAACCATATACACACCGAAGATTTAACTGCTGTTTTAGAGTCTCAGAACAGCTTATTTAAAACAGGCTCACTTAATCATCAATATCGATTCAATCATGCAAATGGCGGTTACATCTGGATTGAAGATCAATTGACACTAGCTCGTGATGACAACGGGCAACCAATAGAAATTGTAGGCGCATGGCTTGATATTACTGAGCGTTTGCTTGCTGAAGAAAAATTACGCATCAATGCTAAGGTGTTTGAATCCAGCCGTGACGGCATTGTCATTACGGATGAATACAATAAAATTATTTCAGTCAACAATGCATTTACTAGAATTACAGGTTACGAAGCGGAAGAAGCCATCGGCAAAAATCCGCGCATGCTTGCTTCAGGTCATTTGGCAGAATCTTTTTACAGTGCAATGTGGGATAGCATTGGCACCATGGGTTATTGGCAAGGTGAGGTCATTAACCATCGTAAAAATGGTGAGGCTTATACACAATGGCTTTCTATCAGCACGATTAAAGGCGCTGATGGCAAAGTTTCACAGCATATTGGTATTATTACTGACATTTCAGAGCGAAAAATGGCTGAGGAGCGCATACAGTTCTTAAGTAACTTTGACCCTCTCACCAACCTGCCCAACAGGAATTTATTAAACGACAGAACAAAACTCGCCCTCGCTACAGCCAAACGCTTGAGGTCAGTTGCAACCCTAATGTTGCTTGATCTGGATCGCTTTAAACTGATCAATGAATCGCTGGGGCCAACGATAGGCGACCAACTCATCAAAGAGCTTGCAGAGCGTTTTGTGGCTTTTATGCGCCCAGAGGACACCATATGTCGCCAAGGTGGTGATGAGTTTATTTTACTGTTACCCAATACGGATGCAGAAGGCGCAGCCCATGTCGCCAAGAAATTACTGGATATCGTTGCCCAGCCCTTTAATTTTAACGGTCAAAAAATCGTACTGACTGCCAGTATCGGTATCGCAGCCTACCCGCAAGATGGCGAAAGTTTTGAGCAGTTAACTCAGTCAGCAGATGCCGCGTTGTATCGCGCCAAATATGAAGGCCGTAATAATTTTCAATTCTTTGCGCGCCAAATGCATGAGCAGGCACACGATATCCTACTACTCGAGAACGAGTTGCGTAATGCAATAGAACATGAGGAGTTTTTACTTTACTATCAGCCACAGTACGATAGCCAAACATCCAAGATTGTCGGCTTAGAAGCACTCATACGCTGGCAGCACCCAGAAAGAGGCATGGTGTCCCCTGCTGTGTTTATCCCGATTGCCGAAGAAAGCGGATTAATCAGCGAAATTGGCGACTGGGTGTTACGCACTGCGGTGAAACAGCTTGCCACTTGGCAAGAGGCTGGGTTACAGGCTGTGCCAGTTGCAGTCAATCTGTCTGTTGTTCAGTTTCAGCAAGACACGCTTTATGGCAGTGTGTGCCAGATTTTAAGGGATACCAAAGTTGACCCTAGCATGCTAGAGCTAGAGCTGACTGAAGGGATCGCTATGGAAGATTCAGAACGTACATTAAATGTGCTGAACCAACTCAATGCCCTAGGCGTCAGACTTTCTATTGATGATTTTGGTACCGGCTACTCTTCGCTCAGCTACTTAAAAAAATTCAAAATCGATAAGCTCAAAATTGATCAATCATTTGTACGCGGGTTAGGTAGCCACCCTCAAGATGCAGCTATCATTACGGCGATTATCAGCATGGCAAAAAGCTTAAGCTTTAAAACCATTGCAGAAGGCGTAGAAACGCTAGAGCAACTTAACTTTTTAATTCAGCATGGCTGCGATGAAATCCAAGGGTATTATTTCAGCAAGCCAATTCCTAGTGCTGAAGTGACCAAACTGCTAGCCAATAAATAACTAAACTCCCCTCCTTAAAACATATTGCACAACACATGAACTTTGATTTGATTCTAACTTTTTTGGCACTAGGTGCTTTTGTTGGCCTAGCCGCTGGTCTATTGGGCATTGGTGGTGGCGGCGTAATGGTACCGATGCTAACTGCTATATTTTTAAGCCAAAACGTGCCTGCCGATCAGGTAGTACATTTAGCTTTGGGTACATCCATGGCGTGCATCATGGTGACTTCTTTATCCAGCTTGCGTGCGCACCATGCCAATGGTGCCGTTGTTTGGCCACTGGTTAAACTAATGGTGTTGGGGGTGGTGTTAGGCACTTTTTCAGCGACGTTTATTGCGTCGATGATTAGTTCAAAAGCATTGGCCATATTCTTCGCTTGCTTTATGGGCTATGTGGCAATTCAAATGTTCTCTAATTCAAAATCCAGCCAGCACACCAGCACAGCCACACACCATTCAATCAACAGAGTTGAGCTCGTACTAGCATCTATTGGCATAGGCTCTATCTCTGCCATTGTTTCTATCGGCGGCGGCTCGATTACCGTGCCCTACCTTACCTGGCGCAAGGTTGATATTAAAAAAGCGATTGGCACGTCAGCGGCGATTGGTTTTCCGTTATCGATTGCGGGCAGTATTGGCTATCTATTAAGCGGTTGGTCACATGCAGCCCCAGTTCCGTACACTTATGGCTTTATTAACTTGCCTGCAGTTATAGTCATTTCTATCACCAGCTTCTTTACCGCGCCCATCGGGGCAAACCTGACGCAAAAATTGCCTGTTGGCACGCTTAAAAAAATCTTTGCATTACTACTGGCAACATTAAGCCTGAAAATGCTCTGGAACTTGCAATTATTGCCTTGTTGCAATTTTTAACGTCAATCTTGCCGCCTGTTTTGGCATATAATCCATATCTTATATTATCGCTTTTGCTAACGTTTTCATGCGCAATCACTTTGACGTCATTATTATTGGTGCGGGTCCCAGTGGCTTATCAGCAGCGGCACGTGCGTCTGAGCAAAAGCTATCTTATCTGCTACTAGAGGCATCAGAAGCCGCCGCCAATACCATACGTAATTATCAACGCCGTAAATTAGTGATGGCGGAGCCACGCGGCTTGCCATTACGCAGCCCCTTGCCATTTGCTGCATCGCTACGTGAGTCTGTACTAATCTCGTGGGAAAACGTCATTGCGGATTACAAAATCAACGTTCGATACAACTCAAAAGTTGTTGCAATCACACGTGATACAGAGGGTAAAAAACCAGAGGCTTTAAAGGTTGAACTCAGTGACGGCAGCTTATTCGTTGCAGACCACGTCATTTTGGCGATTGGCGTACAAGGCAACTTACGTAAATTGGAAATCCCTGGTGGCGATTTACCCCAGATCCAGTATCAACTTGATGACCCAGAAGCTTACCAAAATGAAACCATTGTTGTGATTGGTGGTGGTGATACCGGGGTTGAAAATGCGCTAGCGCTGACTGGGCGCAATCAGGTCATTGTATTAAACCGTGCCGAAGACTTTAGTAATTGTAAGGAAAGCAACCTTACACAACTCACTGAAGCAAGACAAAGAGGTGCCTTAGATTGGCTATTAGAAACACGTCCACAATCCATTGAAGCCAATACATCAGGCGAGTTTCCAATTACATTGTTTGCCGATACACCTAAGGGTGTAGAGCGAATCCCATGCCATCGGATTATTGCACGTCTTGGTGCGTTGCCCTCTAGGCCTTTGCTGGAAAGTTTTGGCGTTGCATTCCCTACCGCTGACTTAGCCGCCCTACCCGTGCTAACACCGCGTTACGAGTCTAATGTACCTGGCTTATATATTATTGGTGCACTTGCCGGTTATCCATTAATCAAACAGGGCATTAACCAAGGCTATGAAGTCATTGAGCATATTCTGGGCAACCCGGTTGAAGCTGCAGATACAGCACTGCTACGCGAAAAATTTGCCAGCTTTTGTTCAGACCGTGGCATTGAGGATGTACTGGATAAAATTCAGCGTAGCGTACCTTTATTACGCCTACTTAACTCTTTGCAATTAAGAGAGCTGATTTTAGAAAGTAATATTTTACTGCCGGCTGCCGGCGACATTATCTTTGAACGTAACGATTACAGCACCTCCTTCTTTTTTGTGATTGAAGGTGAGCTGGAAATGTTCATCGATGAAGACGATATTGCGGATGACCGGTTCAAAAGCGGTGAGTTTTTTGGCGAAATGGGCCTGCTATCCGGGCGACGCAGAATTGCCACGGTAAGGGCAACCAGCCAGTGTGCGCTGATTGAAACGCCACGCCGCGTTATATTAAAGCTAATCAACTCAGTGCAGGCAATGCGCAGAACACTGGATGAAGTCGCAATCAAGCGCATCGTACATGCGTGCATTGGTCTTTCATTAAGTGAGGACGACCTCAACGACTTAGCATCACATGCGGTCATTAAACAATATGCTGCGGGTGAAGAGCTGTTTCATGAAGGTGATGAAGCAGACGGCCTTTACTTGATTCGGCGTGGCTCAGTCACTGTTTCACGCATGATGACGGGCCGTGAAGTGGTTTTATTCTATGTAGCCGCAGGTAATTATGTGGGTGAGATGTCACTAATCTCTGGTGAGCCGCGCTACGCTACCGTGCGTGCAGCGATTGCAACCGAGGCTATCTTAATTGATGTAGCGCGTATGCAAGGCATCATCGCGCGTAATCCTGAAGTGCGTTCATCTTTAGACGCACGTTACTTACAGCATCTGCAAGAGCAGGAAAAAAGACAGCAATTAGAAACATCTTCAGATAGTAGCAGCGGCTTTTCAAATCAATCTGCACAGTCCAGCCTGATCTCTTTCTTAATCCAGCAAGGTGTGGGTGAGGCAACTGACGTTTTATTGATTGACGAATCACTCTGTGTGCGCTGCAACCATTGTGAGCAGGCATGTGCAGATACGCATGGCGGCGCAACACGGCTAGACCGAGATACTGGCCCGATCTACGCCAACATTCGCGTCCCTACTTCTTGCCGTCACTGTGAACACCCCCACTGCATGAAAGACTGCCCGCCAGACGCCATCCATCGTGCACCGCATGGCGAAGTTTATATCGATGATAGCTGCATTGGCTGCGGCAACTGCCAGCAAAACTGCCCATATGACGTGATTCAAATGGCAGTGATTCAAGACCAGCCAGAACAAAGCTTATGGCAAATGCTATTGGGGATTCAACCTAAACAGGTTGCCTCTACCAACAATACCAAAGTCGCAGTTAAGTGCGATATGTGTAAAGACATTGCCGATGGACCAGTATGCGTACGCGCCTGCCCGGTTGGCGCAGCCTTGCGGGTGAACCCTGAGCAGCTTTTAGGCTATGCAAGTAACAATGTCGCGGACGAACACCACATACTAGGGTTTGATGATGCATAGAGGGAACGCTTAATGCAACAAAGCAATATGTTCGACTATAAAAACTACCGCTATTTCAAAATAGCGGTCGTGGTTATCTTAATTGCATTAGCTGCATTTTTGTTTTTTGAACCCGCTGTCGGTCATTACGGCGGTAGCTGGCTAGGTTATACATTAGGTACCATATCTGCGTGTATGGTGTTATGGATGACATGGTATGGCATCAGAAAACGACGCTACCGCGGCACCGGAGCCACCCAAGGCTGGCTATCTGCCCACATTTACCTAGGCACGGCACTCACATTTATTGTCACCTTGCACAGCGGCTTTAACTTCGGGCTAAATATTCACACCTTAGCCTACGCCCTACTGCTCATCGTGGTTGCCAGCGGCTTCTTTGGTAACTACACCTACATGATTTACCCACGTAAGATGACAGAAAACATGGGCGAAGACAGCCTAGATGGCCTGCTGTTAAGGATCGCAGAGGCAGACAAACTGGCACGTAAGATTGCACTGCTAATGCCGGATGAAATTAACAACACAGTACTGCGTGCTTGCCGTGAAACCTCGATTGGCCTAAGCTTAATTGATCAACTAAGCGGCTTTCAACCTAACTGCCCTTCGGCAAAAGCTGTGCAAGAGCTTACAGTGCTAGGTAAAGACTTAGCCGTAGAACAACGTAAACTATATCGCGAGCTATATTCAATTATGGTACGGCGCGAATCATTGGTAAGACGCGCACGCCAAGACCTGATGTACCGTGCCAGACTTGGCATCTGGCTATACTTACATGTGCCGTTTACCGTAGGTTTGTTAGTAGCCATGCTCGCACATATCGTTGCAGTATTTGTATATTGGTAATGGCAAACTTAACACTACCCATCTAAATGCATTGAAATAAAAATAATAATGCTGGGCAAAGCAAAAGCAGATGAATAGAACTCTTTATGATTAATTGTTTGTTAATAAAAATCACCACTAACTCGCGCGGGCTACCTGTACGCAATTACCGTACTATCCATGCAACAGAGTTAATGATTGGCCGTGGCGCAGAGTGCACAGTCCACCTGGCTGACCCGCGCGTAGCCATGCATCACGCTGTGATTAAAGAGTTAGAAGATGGTCACATTTATGTGGTCAGCCTGAATGGTGAAGTTGAGGTTGAGGGTGCGATGCTGCAAAACGTCAAGCTCTCTCCCGGCAAGCAGATCATGATAGGCCCATACCAGCTCAATGTAGAGCCTGCGCCACCTGATGTGAATTTATCGATATCCCTCACGCTCACGCAGCCGTTGCCTGATGACTATCAAGACCTAAAGGCACGCACGCACGACCCCCTACCTAACGCATTTAAATTCAAATGGCGTTTATCCATGTGGCTGGCAGCACTGATTGCCCTGACATTTCTGTTATTGCCGCTCGCGCAAAACTTAATACCGCCATTGCAAACATCCATGTCCACACTCCCCTTCGGCTTTGACCGTATATGGAGCCCAGGCCGTATCTCAACCGCGCACCGTCACTTTGGCTCGCAATGCTTTAACTGCCATCAGGCGCCGCTCAAAAAAGTATCAGATCAAGCCTGTGTCCACTGCCATCAGGACACAGCCCCTCACATTGCAGACCCGGAACTGCAAAAACGATCACTAAAAGCCGCACACCGCTTTATTGGCAGTATGCGCTGTGCGGAATGCCATCAAGAGCACAAAGCACCGCACCCACTGGCGCGTCAAGATAACAATATGTGCATTAAATGTCATGGTGCCATCAGAACCATAGACAGAGAGACCAAACTACCCAATATCCGTGACTTTGAAAAACAGCACCCTGATTTCAAACTGAGCTTTAAAACCGGGCCAAACGCCAAAGATGTTGTGCGCATCCCACAAACAGATAAAGCTAAACTCGTAGAGAACTCAGGGTTAAAATTCCCGCATAATCAACATGTTGGAAAAGTACAAGGCCCTAACGGCATTTGGGATGTACGTGAACTTGCCTGCACCAGCTGCCATCAGGCTGAAGGTAAAGAAATGCGCTTTAAGGCACTCTCTTACAAAAACAACTGCAGTACCTGCCACACCAGCGAGCTGCAAATTGGCCCTAAAGACAACAAACTGACCATACCGCACGGCGATGAGCAAAATATGTTCAACGCTTTAAGGCTATACGCACCCAAAGAGTTCGACCGCTATTCAGAGCAGCTAAAGAACAATGGCTGTGCATATTGTCATGAAGTACAAGCAGCCAAGCCAGGTGAAAAAGCACCTTGGCGCATTATGCCATTGCATCTTAACAATGACTGGCTCAGCAAGGCTCAGTTTAACCATGCAGCTCATAGAACACAGCAATGTACTAGTTGCCACAAGGTAGAGGACTCAATCAGCAGCGCAGATGTTGCGATCCCCGACCGGCAGTCATGTTTACTCTGCCATTCAGGCAATACACAGAAACATAAGCGTATTGCAAGTAGCTGTATGTCTTGCCATACCTTCCATAATGCACACCAAGGTTATGATCTCATTACCGGCGCCAAGGTCGATTCAAAAGACATTGATATTTTGAACGCATTACCTAACGGTGCTAAGCAGCAATAGATGTTGGAATACAAAATTTAAACTTATTACTCTTAAATAACTATGACTGTAGAAAAAGTAGATGTCCTCCTAGTAGGTGGCGGCGTGATGAGCGCCACATTAGCCACATTACTCAATGAGTTAGACCCATCAATGCGCATGGTGATGGTAGAGCGCTTACCATCGATTGCGACTGAAAGTACCGATGCCTGGAACAACGCAGGTACAGGCCATGCCGGCTATTGCGAGTTAAACTATACCCCTACGGATGATGCTGGCAACATCAGCATTAATCGCGCACTGGCCATTAATGCCTCTTTTGAAGTCTCATTGCAATTATGGGCAAGCTTGGTGGAAAAAAACGCACTGCCAGCGCCGGCCAAATTTATTAATAAAACACCCCACCTCAGCTTTGTCTGGGGCGAAGAGAATGTAGAGTTCTTGCGCAAACGCCACAACCTGCTGCAAGAGCATCCATTATTTAAGGACATGGAGTTCAGTGATGACGTAGCGCAGCTCACAGAGTGGATGCCACTAATGATGCAACAGCGCAATGACAATGAAAAAGTCGCGGCAACGCGCGTCAGCTATGGCTCTGACGTTGATTTTGGCTCACTTACACGTGAACTGGTTAAACACTTACAGCAAACACCCAGCTTCCAATTAAATGTCAGCACTGAGGTAACGGGGCTTAAACAGCTAGATAACGGTCGCTGGCTAGTCAATATCAAAGACCTCGCCACCAAAAAGCACCGAAAAATTGAAGCAGGCTTTGTGTTTTTAGGGGCTGGCGGTGGCGCGTTAAAGCTACTGCAAAAGTCAGGCATTCCTGAAAGCCAAGGCTATGGTGGCTTTCCAGTCAGCGGCCAATGGCTGGTATGCAACAACCCTGAAATCATTCAGCGACATAACAGCAAGGTATACGGTAAGGCCGCGATTGGCGCGCCACCGATGTCGGTTCCACATCTAGACACGCGCATTATCAACGGCAAACCAGCGTTACTATTTGGGCCATATGCAGGGTTTACCACCAAGTTTTTGAAAAAAGGCTCCTATCTGGATTTATTCAAGTCTGTTAAGCCTAACAATTTAAAATCTTTACTAGGCGCAGGCCGTCACAATATGGATTTAACACGTTATTTGATTGGCGAAGCGCTACAAAAGCATTCAGCACGCGTCACTACCCTGCGCGAGTTTTACCCACTGGCCGCTGATGCAGATTGGCACTTAGAAAGCGCGGGCAAGCGTGTACAAATTATTAAGCAATGTGATGAAAAAGGCGGGAAACTAGAGTTCGGTACAGAAATCGTTGCCGCAAAAGATGGCAGCATTGCCGGCCTGCTGGGAGCCTCACCAGGTGCATCAGTCTCAGTACAGGCCATGATTAATGTAATCGAACGCTGTTTTTCAGAAAAAATCAAAACTGAGCAATGGCACAGCAGAATTAAAGCATTGATTCCCAGCTATGGTGAATCATTAATCGATGATAGTCAGTTGCTAGCGCAAGTGCGTAACCGTACCTTACAAGTGCTGAATTTACGCTAATTTAAGCGCCACCCTAAGGCTCTGTCAAAAAGACCCTGACAAAATGCAAATAGGGCAATGATTGGATAATCACTGCCCTATTGAGTTATTGCGCAAGCTACCGCTATGCGCGGTATAGCTTACCGCACTAAACAGCTAAGCTACGTTGGCGCCTTACTTCATACAGGCAAATACCACTTGCCACGCTTACGTTCAAGCTCTGTACAGAGCCAAACATTGGAATCGTCATCAGCGCATCACACGTTTCTGCAGTCAATCGACGCATACCATCGCCCTCTGCACCTAACACAACAGCAATTGGGCCATTCAACTTAGTATTTAATAAAGTGCTTGGCGAATCCATCGTGGTGCCCACTACAAAAACACCAGCTTCTTTTAACTCGCGAATCGTCCTGGCTAGATTCGTTACGGCAATAAAAGGCACGGTTTCAGCCGCACCACAAGCTACTTTACGCACAGTAGCATTGAGGCCTGCCGCTCTATCTTTAGGTGCAATCACCGCATGTACACCCATTGCATCCGCAACACGTAAACAGGCACCCAAGTTATGCGGGTCTTCTACACCATCAAGTATCAAAAAGAACGCCGGTTCAGATAAATCCGACTCTAAAATATCATGGATATCTTTGTATGGAATTGGCGTATCCACAACGCGTGCAATCACACCTTGGTGGCGACCATTCATCCCTGCCATGCCATCTAGGCGGCTACGCTCAACTTGCATGGTACGCACACCAGACGCTTCTGCCATATTCAGCAAATCTTTCATCCGTGCGTCAACGCGGTCTCGGTCAATCAAAATCTCTTGCACGCTAGCACTATGCTGGCGTAATCGGCTTAATACTGCATGAAAGCCAAATAAAATACGGGCGTCACTCATTTTTTTACCTTACGTTTTGTGGTTGCTTTACTTGTGGTTGCTTTACTTGCCACTTTTTTTGGTTTACTGGTTTTAGTTTTATTTTTTGGTTTAGGTGCAGCTTTAGATGTACCAGCTGGTTTATCACCAAAGCTAGCATGAGGCCCTCGTTTTGGTTTTTTACCAAACGGATCGCCAAATTTCACATTGTCTGCTTTTGGGCTTTGCACATCTGCCCCTTCAAATTTAGGGGTGGATTTTACAGCAGATTGCGTACGAGCACTTGATTTATTCGCGCTACCTTTGACTTTTGGAATCACATTAGATTCATCATCTACTTCATTGTTTTTATTTACTAAAGTAAAGTCTATCTTTGTAGTTTCTAAATCCACGCGCACAACTTTAATTGTTAAGCGATCACCTAAGCGGTAACGCACGCCAGTGCGCTCACCAGCCATTTCATGGCGTGCTTTGTCATAGATAAAGTAATCATTACCTAGCTCAGTCACATGCAGTAAACCTTCAACATACACGCCATCTAATGCCACGAATAATCCAAAGCTAGTCACGCCGGCTACCGTACCTTCAAACACCTCACCAATCTTATCCTGCATGTAAAAGCATTTCAGCCAATTGGTTACATCACGTGTCGCGTCATCTGCACGGCGCTCTGTCATCGAGCATTGCTCGCCTAAACTATTCCAATCACCTGCTTTGTAGCGCTCACCATTCAGCACGGCTTTAATCGCACGATGAATTAATAAATCCGGGTAACGACGAATCGGTGAAGTGAAGTGCGCATATGCCTCATAAGCCAAACCAAAGTGGCCAACGTTATCTGGGCTATACACAGCCTGCTGCATTGAGCGTAATAACACTGTTTGCAATAGCTGAGCATCTGGACGGTCTTTAATGCGCGCTAGCAGCTTGCCATAGTCTTTAGCATGCGGTGAGTCACCGCCACCCACACCAAAACCAAACTCACCCATAAATGTGCGTAAAAGCTCTAGTTTTTCAGGTGTAGGTCCTTCGTGAATACGGTATAACGCAGGATGTTCATGTTTTTTAAGAAACTCGGCCGCACAAACGTTTGCGGCGAGCATGCACTCTTCAATCAGCTTATGTGCTTCATTACGCGTACTAGGCTCAATGCGCTCAATCTTGCCTTGATCATTAAAGATCATAATGGTCTCAGAAGACTCAAACTCAATTGCTCCACGCTTTTCGCGCTGCGCTTGTGATAACTGATACACACTGTATAAATGTTGTAAATGCGGTACTAACCAAGCATATTCTTGCGCTAGCTCCCCTTCTGGGTTTTGCAGTATTTCATACACTTGGTTATAAGTCATACGTGCTTTTGAGCGCATGACAGATGGGTAAAATTTATACTGTTTTACAATACCTGCGCCATCCAACTGCATATCGCAAATCATACATAGTCGTTCTACATCCGGATTAAGTGAGCACAAGCCATTAGACAAGGCTTCAGGCAACATAGGAATCACACGGCGAGGGAAGTAAACAGAGTTACCTCGCTCTAGCGCACCTTTATCTAATGCGTCATGTGGCTTCACATAGAAGCTAACATCCGCAATCGCCACCACTAAACGCCAGCCTTTACCCTGCGGCTCAGCATAAACGGCATCATCAAAGTCACGTGCAGTTTCGCCGTCAATGGTAATCAATGGCATTTCACGGCAATCAATACGACCTTTGTAATCTTCCGGCTGTACGAGCTTAGGATAAGACTCAGCTAAACTTACGGCCTCAGCGCTAAACTGATGCGGAAGATTATGCTTACGTAATGCAATTTCAATCTCCATGCCGCTATCAGCATAATTCCCTAAAATCTCAACCACTTTACCCATAGGCTGCGCATGTGATGATGGCTGCTCTGTGAGCTCCACCATCACTACTTGGCCAGGTTTAGCCTGCATATCTAAATGATATGGAATAAGAATATCCAAGTTAATGCGCTTATCTTCTGCAGCCACAATCGTCACGCCAGACGTACGAATCACCCGTCCGACCAAACGCTGCGTTCTACGCTCCAGCACTTCAACAATTTTGCCTTCAGGGCGGCCTCTTCTATCCAAGCCGCTCATGCGCACCATTGCACGGTCACCGTGCATCACTTGCGACATCTCTTTCGGGCTTAAAAACAAATCCTCGCTCTTGGTTCTATCATCTGGAATCAAAAAACCGAAACCATCAGGATGGCCTTGAATTACACCTGCAATTAAATCCAACTTATCGGCAATACAAAGCGCACCTTTTCTATTTTTAATAATCTGACCTTCACGCTCCATCGCATTTAGTCTTCTATTAAAAACTTCGCGCTCAGCATCACTGATGTCCAGTAGCAAGTACAGTTGCTCCACGCTTAATGGCACACCTTGATCGCTCATGGTGCTAAGAATCAGTTCACGGCTAGGGAGTGGAGTTTCATAGCGGCTGGCCTCACGCGCTGCATGAGGGTCATTACTTCTTTTACTTTTGTGAGTATTTTTATGGTTTGTCATTGACAAAGCTTACCTTTAATATAAAATTCAACGCCTTGATTTGCTAAGCATTTATAGTAGCAAATGCCCAGATGGCGGAATTGGTAGACGCGCTAGTTTCAGGTACTAGTATCGAAAGATGTGGAGATTCGAGTTCTCTTCTGGGCACCATCGTGTTTATCAGACTACAAGCCGCTGTTGAGCTTGTAACTTAATCATTACAATCATGCCACATTGTAACGCTAACAATGATGATTGGGGGCGTGATATCAACAAAGAATCAAAAGATTCAACAATCACGCCGGTATTGCAGGCTTTTAGTTGTAAGCCGAATGCGCGCCCTGCTGCACCTGCAGTTGTTTGAGTTTAGTTGAAGGCACATTTGCCAACAAAGCCACAGCCTGCGCCCTGCGCCCAATATTTAACTTCTGGAAAATTCTTTTCAGGTGGCTTTTCACTGTATTTTGGCTAATGCTCAATATCATGCCAATTTCTTGGTTAGTTTTACCCGCTTTAATCCAGGTAATCACCTCAATCTCGCGTTCACTCAAGCTTGATAAGCTTACGCCATCAGCCGTTGCCAGCACATCTAACTGCTCAAGCGGTTTAATTTTACGTAAAACATAATCAATATGCGGCATGATGAAATCCATCATTTGCAAATTAGCTTCCAACTTATACTCTTTACTAAAGAATACGTATAGACACTCCTCACCACTTCGTTGATCTTTAACGGCATAAACAAGTAGAGAGTTTATCTCACCCAATTGATCAGGGAAAATTGTCTTAATCTTCTTAAATATTGCATCTTGATCTACCGTACTGATAACAAAACAATCACTGCCGCATTTAATCCAGTGTTCATATAAATCACCTAAAAACTCACTCACACGATCTGAGGCATCGATAATGCCTGAGGTTCTAAGGTCCTTTAGGTTGGAAGCCGCATCATAATGCAACTGGCCATCCTGCTGCTGCCTGAGGTCGCCCCAAGCGGTGAGTAACATATCGTGTGGAATTAGCTCAGCAACACTATTTTGTAACCATACAAAATAATCTAAGTGAGTTTTAATTTGGTGCGAGCGCTGAATAACAGCTGTCGCTACGTTTACATATTGATTGATAGATTCTTTTTTCATGATTTGGCACCTATTCATGAGCATTTTGCTCATATTAATAAGATTGCAAATTAGATGCCAAGAATCAAGTCATTAAAAATCAATGAGTTACAAAGAAAACATCTTTAAAAGTCATAAGTGTTGTTATGATGCCAACTGTAGTGTCAAAATCACAACACTTTTAGTGCAAAAAGGGTGAATGCGGGTGAATAATAGTTATGTCTAAAATATGACACTACATTTGCAAAGCATAAATTGCTGGTAAATTACGCCACCAGCCATAAACATCCATGCCATAGCCAAAAACATATTCGTTTGGTACCTCAAGACCTACAAAATCTGCCTTGATTGGTTTTTCATGATCAAGTTTTTTCTCAATCAGCACAGCGGTAAGCACGCGGGCGGCTCCCAGCATCATGCATTTATCTTGAATTGCCTTTAGGGTGATGCCCTCGTCGAGAATATCGTCTAACAATAGTACGGTACGGCCAGACAAATCCAGCTTAGGCAGCGCTTTCCACTCCAGCATCTTTCCTACTGTTTTATTTTGATATCTGCTGGCATGCACATAATCAAGCTCTAACGGAAAGCTCAGTTGGGTGAGCAACTGCCCGGAAAACACAACACCGCCACCCATTACACAAATCACCACAGGGCTTGTGGCTGCCAATGTGTTAGTAATGTCATTCGCCATCGTGGCAATTGCAGCCTCCACAATTTCTTTTGAGTGAATAATATTTGATTGCGCTAAAAGCTTTTGTGGGGGCAATGTTTCCAATTGTCTATTCACTTATTAAAAAATCATAAAAAAGGAAGAAAACGCTTAACACAGTAAATCTGCTTCACACAGTTCACGTAAAGGCCCCTCAGCATAGTAGGCTAGAGATTAAGTCCCTTAAACGTAGTAGTGATTAACAAGTTAATGCACAGTGACATGCTGTGAAGATATCGGCATATGCGCATCGTTACTTACCATTTGGGGGCTGTACTCTTCCACCCAACTGGATAGCTCTAGCTTCATGTTAGCCTCATGCGTTCCATGCAACCCTTCAATCCACACCAGCAAACTATTTACCCAACTCACATTGGTAGTTCGGGCTTGTGCGATTCTCAATTTTTCATGGGGTGTTGGCATTGTATGCTCATCATCAGCCAGCAACTCTTCATAAAGCTTTTCGCCTGGCCGCAACCCAACGTACTCAATCTTAATCTCATCTGCGCTAAACCCAGATAGCCTAATCATATCCAAGGCTAAATTGGCAATTTTAACTGGCTCACCCATATCCAGCACAAAAATCTCGCCACCTTTACCCATTAACCCAGCCTGCATCACCAACTGCGCAGCTTCTGGTATCGACATAAAATAACGTGTAATTTCCGGATGCGTAATCGTGATGGGGCCGCCTTTAGCAATCTGCTCGCGGAACTTGGGAATCACACTACCGCTGCTGCCTAATACATTACCAAAACGCACAATCACAAAACGCGTGCCAGTCTCACCCTGCAAGCCCTGACACACCATTTCAGCTAAACGCTTACTTGCGCCCATCACGTTGGTTGGATTCACCGCTTTATCTGTAGAAATTAAAACAAACTTACTAACACCATTGTCTTTACAAGCTTTGGCAATAGTATGCGTACCGATTACATTGTTAGACAGTGCCTCCCAAACATTACCATTTTCCATCATCGGCACATGCTTATAAGCCGCTGCATGGAACACAACCGATGGCTTATACTGCGCTAATATATGGTTCATTTGAGCGCTATTTTTTACATCAGTAGTCAAGTAAATCAATCTGGTGGGTAAATTTAATGTACTAAACTCCTGCTCTAGCTGATAGAGCGAGAACTCAGAAATATCCAAACAAACCAAAATATTAGGTTGATACTTTACAATCTGACGGCATAATTCGGAGCCAATAGAACCACCGGCACCGCTCACCATGACAACCTTTTGATCAATCAGCATCTGCAAACCTGAACTATCAAGTTTTACTGAATCACGCCCTAACAAATCTTCCACGTCCACCTTACGGATTTGCGAAACACTGACCTTACCGCTCATCAAATCATCAATCGCTGGTACGGTCATTACCTCTAACCCGAGCGCATTTGCTGACTCAATTGCCTCCCTACGCTTTTGGTGATGTACCGACGGCATAGCAACAATGACATACTTAACGCTTAAATACCTACTTACCGATGCTAACTGCTCTATCGTTCCTTTAACTTTTACACCAAATACTTCACGGCCCTGCATGGTCAAATCATCATCTAACAACGCCACCACTCTCCATTGCGTGCTGCGTGCTAAATCCTTTACCAATGCAATGGCTGCCTCACCTGCCCCTAACACAATCACCGGCTCCCCCTGCTTTAGGGTCATACCATAGAGCAAATGCTCTTTCCAAGCACGGTAAGCAAAGCGGCTTCCGCCCATGAACAATATTAATAATAGAGGATCTAGCACCAACACAGAACGGGGAATCACAACATTGGTCTTGAACATAAAAAAGAATGCAGCCAACAGCACAGCCGCAGAACTTACTGCTAAGAAAATACGCTTTAAGTCAGAAACGCTAGCAAAGCGCCAAACACCACGATACAAGCCAAAGCCAACAAACACGCTAACTTGCAACATCACCACCCACCCTACCGTGGCCAACATTTCTGATGCAAAATCAAGAGGAATTGAAAAATTAAAACGCAACAAATAAGCAACAACCCACGCGAATGCGGCTGCAACAATATCGTGAAATATCGCTAAAATAGTACGCGGATTTGTCATTGTTTTTTTCATTTAGTAATTAATGTATCGCACATTTTAATGCGCTCTGCCATTCTAATGCTGAATGCCGTCTCTTCTTAAAACTTTTACAAAAGTTAAAACAATAATTTGCACATCAAACCACAATGACTGCCTCTGCATATAAACTACATCTAAATTCACTTTATCAGGAATTGGCAACTCATCCCGCCCGTTGATTTGGGCCCAGCCTGTTAAGCCTGGCACAAGTGAATCCACCCCATACTGAGTACGTAAAGCAATTAAATCATCCTGATTAAATAATGCCGGGCGCGGCCCCACAAAGCTCATATCCCCTTTAATAATACTCAATAGCTGAGGCAACTCATCCAAACTAGATTTTCTTAAAAAAGAACCTATTGGCGTTAAAAATTGCTGGGGGTTATTGAGTAAATGTGTAGCAACTGCAGGCGTATCAACCCGCATAGAGCGGAATTTAGGCATCTTAAAAATAACATTGTGACGCCCTACCCGATCAGACCAATATAACGCAGGGCCTTTTGAGGTAACACGCACCATCAGCCAAACAATCGCAAATGGTAAAGCCAGAATTAATGCTGCGATTAACGCTAAACATAAATCAAATAAACGTTTCATTATTCATCAGTCAAATCGTTAAAACACTATTAATTAGAGAGTTTAGATCAAGTGCAGATTTACCATAAACACCTCACAGACCCATGCTTAAATTGCTGCAGAGTAGCTCAATTAAAAGCCAGTTAACTCAGCAAAGCAACGGCTACATCTTTAAGGCCATCCTCAACAGTAAACTGTGGCTCCCAATCAAGAAATTGACGGGTTTTAGTAATATCCACCTGCAAATTACCACACAATCGTTGAGCTAAGCTTTCTTTACCTAGTATCTTTGCAGCACCTTCTACAAAACGCTGAGGTACAGCTAACAGCCTAGCCTTCACACCTAAGGATTGTGCACATGCTTTTAGTAGCTCCGTAGTGGACAGATCATGTCCATCAGAAACCAGAAACACTTGATTAGCTGCCGCAGGGTGGTCAATACACTTCAAAATCAAACTAATCAAGTTCCCAACATATACAAAGCTGCGCTTGTTATTAATCGCCCCCAATGGCAACGGAAAACCGCTTTTTACAGCTTTCATCATACTGGCAAAATTTGCTTTCACCCCACCACCATAAATCAATGGTGGCCGGATAATTACTACTTCTAGTCCTGTCTCACTAGCAAGCTTTAATAAACCCTGCTCTGCCTCATATTTTGAAATACCATAAGCATCCTGCGGACAAGGCATATCTGAGGATGTAAAAAGTTTATCTACTTGCGTAAGTTCACCATTAACCTTGATTGAACTCACAAAAATAAAGCGCTTTACGCCTGCTTTAACTGCCTGACGCGCCAAGTTAAGCGTACCATCTACATTTACTCTACGAAACTCAGCTAATGGATCTGATGCTGCTTCATTCATGACATGTACACGAGCAGCTAAATGAACGACCACATTGATAGCATCAAGCGCTACCGACCAATCAGTAGTGGCATTTATATCACCAATTGCAAACATTTTAACATCTGCATGGATATCGCCTTGACTACGCAAGGCTCCAACTACGTCATACTGCCTTTTTAGTAAATCACGGATAAGTAATTGACCAACAAAACCATTTGCACCGGTTACAAGGATACTCATCGTTTTAAAGGCAACAATAAAAATAAAACCAAGGCAACTCTATCACGCAAGCGCCTACGCAACTTAGCTACATTCAAGATCAACCAAAGCCTATCTGCAAAATTGTATCGTACAAGTTTTTGCATAGGTAAGGCATTGCTATACCCTAAAATATTCGCTATTAATAAAGCCTGCTCTACTAACCAACCATCACGCAACCTCTTCCAGCGTGCTAATTTAGCTTTTAACCCAACATTAGCCCCAACCACATTTTCATCATGCTGACGATATAACATATATGGCATAGGGTCTATAAACCATTTATATCCATTAGACCTAGCATAGGCATAAATAAACCAATCGTGCAAAGCCACTTTCTGACACATTTCTTTATTTCTAATTACAAAATCTTGCAATGTTAGCGCGAGACTTTTAGTCAAAACAAAGGTACAGCCAGGCCCTGAGGATTCAAACATATAATCATAGTGTTGTTGATATTGAGCCTTATTAATTAATTTCTCGCGTCCATTTGGCCAAAAAGCAATGACATTACTAGAGTAAGCCTCTACATGTTGCTGATTAATTAACGTAATAGCATGATTTAACTTATCTTTGAACCAAATATCATCCTGATCACATAGTGCCACATAATCTACTTGCGAAAAATTAGCATCACGCAACAATCTAAAGAAATTAGCTGAAGCAGAACCAAACCGACCATTATTTGGTAACAAAACCATATTGGGATGACTTTTGTATGCATTTATGAGATTAGCGGTTCCATCAATTGATAAGTCATCAGATATATATATATCCAAATCAACATCAACTTGGGCTAATATGGAGCTCAATTGGCGCTCCAACCAAGCCTCTCCATTATAAGTGGCAAGTAATACGGCCACTCGCTTCATTTAGAATCAATTAATGTCGCTGGAATTTCACGACATGAAGATCTGGTGACATCGAGCTTGCCACGGACATTTTTTAAGCCATGATAAAGACCTAAGCTCATTTTTGATAAGCGCTCCCATCTTGAAGGTGTAAAGATTAAAAAATACCCTGCAAACTGCACCAAACGCCAAATAAAATGCAATCTCCAGACAAATGGAATCGACACGTCTCTTAACATCAAGAGAGTATTTCTAAACATGTAATAATCCCTTAAAGGAGAGTGATAAGAAACTTGTCGTCTGCCAAAAAACCATATTGTCTTAACTTTATCGCCTAAAGAATGCTCCATTACTGCAGAGGGAACCCCAACCATGCGATAACCCATTTGCTTTGCTCTAAATGACCACTCTGTATCTACATGATCTATAAAATAATCATTACGCATACCACCTAATGCTTTTATTACTTCTAATGGCACTAATGTACCAGAAGATATTAAAAACATGACATCCACAACTTCACTATCCAAGGCTGCGTTATCGGGAAACCAGCGACTAGGTACATTATTATCTTGAATAACAAAGAAGGATTTTTTATGGGTTCTGCTATCTACATATGAAGGCCCCACCGCAGCTAAACGAGGAGTATTCGTAGATTTTTTTTGATTTTCTAGTAATGCCGACTTCAGCTTACTTACCATGTTAGGAAAAGGAATGCTATCCTGATCCATAAGTAACACGTGAGTAGCACCAAACCCCTCCGCGTATTGAATACCAATATTTTGTGCATAAGCAATACCGTAGTTTTCAGCTAATTGAATATACTCAACATTACGTGAAATGACATTTCCCTCCAGACTATTGCTTGAACAATTATCAACCACAACAATCTTGTTTACTTGAGGAAGTAACGCATCAAGCAGTGCGTGAAGGCAACCTACATCAGGCTCAAAAGTTATTACAACACCTACAATATTCATTTAATTCCTGATCAACTTTCTCTAATCACTTCGTTATGTAAATGAAACGCTAGAGTCTTCAAATGTTCCAACCTTAAACTCTTAATACGATGAGTTACTACCCTGCTTTTTTACATCTCACCCTGAAAATATAAAACATACTGTATGCCATACATGCTAAGGCATAAAATATCCCAAAATTTTTCATAACAACTTTAACCATCTCTCTTAAATTCAAATTAGCACTTACTCCATCGGGTGCGGCATAAGCTATCAGGCTATTATCAAAAATAAATTGGCTACCAAGCTTATATAGTCGTTGATTAAAATCAAAATCTGCATATATTTTATAAGTCAAATCAAATGGCGGGAGCGGGTGAATTTTTTTAGGAACCAAAAGAGCCTGGTGGTGTAGCGTATTACCCAACTTCAAGCGCCAGCCATGAGTAGAAGGGTAGTATTTTTCTGAATCTCCAATTCTCACGTTACCATAGACAACTTTGTTGTTATCAATATATGTTGGTAATTGCAGTAATTTATCTCCAGCTCCAAGATATAGTATAGACGAATCATCCGGTGACGCTGCCCACCCTTTATTCATAGCATCATAAATACCTTTATCGGGCTCACTAATCCAATAAGTTATGGCTTTGTCATATTTACGAACAACATCTAGAGTGCCATCTGTAGACCCTCCATCAATAATTATGTATTCAATATTATTGTTATGTTGATCAATAACACTAAGTATCGTCGATTCAATTAAATTTACTGCATTAAATACAACGGTAATAATTGTGATTTTCATAAATACTCTAAATACCAAACTTTAATATCATATAGCTGCGCTACACATTTTGGTTACAACCTCATCAACATCAAAACTGTGATGCCAATCCAAAACCAATCTAGCTTTTGTAGGGTCTGCTCGACCAACTAGAATATCCGTAGGTCGAAGTAGAGCATTATCAACCTCTACATGCTCCATCCAATCTAGACCATAATACTCAAAAACTTTTTGAGTGAAATACTCTAACGAAACAGTGCGTCCAGTAGCAATTACAAAATCCTCAGGCTTATCAGCATTGAGCATCCGCCACATAGCGTCAACGTAATCCGGTGCCCACCCCCAATCTCGCTGAATAGCAATATTACCCAAGCGCAGTTTTACACTGCTGCCTTGGGCTATTTCAGCTGCAGCTCGTACAATCTTTTGTGTTACAAACCGTGCGGGTCGGATTGGTGATTCATGGTTAAATAATATGCCTGTGCATGCAAATAAACCGTAAGCCTCTCGGTAATTACTCACCATCCAATGTGCAGAAGCCTTTGCAACAGCATAAGGACTTCGGGGTTGAAATGGTGTTAACTCATTAGCAGGGGTACTTCCTGTGTCACCAAAACACTCACTAGAGCCCGCATTATAAAAACGCACTGGATGTTCCATAAAGCGAATGGCTTCTAGCAAATTGAGCGTGCCACCAGCAATACTTTCCATAGTTTCGACTGGCTGCTCAAACGACAGCCCTACTGAGGTCTGTCCTGCCAAGTTATAAATCTCGTCAGGTGCGTATTGCTTTAATGTATGTAAGACACTTCGGAAATCAGTCACTGCCATTGATACAGTTTTAACTTGATCGAGAATTCCCAACTGACGCAAAGATTCAAACGAAGTCGCCATTGCGTCACGAGATGTACCAATAACTTCGTAGCCTTTGTTAATTAACAAACGTGCAAGGTATGCACCATCTTGACCACTGATACCACAAATCAATGCTTTCATGCTAATACCTTACGATACACATCTAATGTTTCTTGAGCACAACGCTCCCATGAAAAAAGCTTGATACGCTCCCGACCTCTGCTAATTAACACCTCTTGCAATTGAACATCATCTACCACTCGCTCAATTGCTACCCGTATTGAGTCTGGATCATAAGGATCAAACATTTCACCGGCATCACCCACTACCTCAGGAATTGAGCTCAGATTACTACAAACCACAGGGCAATCAAAACTCATTGCCTCAAGTGGTGGAATGCCAAAGCCCTCATATAACGATGGATAAACAAAGGCGCTTGAAGCCCGATAATAGCCAGCTAAAAGCGCATCATTACCAGACACCTGAGAAACCCGGTCGACTGAAACTCCCAATTGTTGCATTAAAGCTTTTTCTTTATCGCTAAAAGCTCCGCCACCAAAACAAATCAAGTCAAAATTATTTTTTAGTTTTATCGATGTTGCATATGCTATAAGTAATCTCTCAAAGTTTTTATGCCCTTCTCGATTGCCTACATACAATATAAATGGGCGTGACTGCCCAACTGTTATCGTTACAGGTTTATCATGGGAAATTAAGTTAAACCCAAGATAAACAACCGATATTTTTGAAGCCTCAACACCAAGTATCTCAATTAGATCCCTTTTGGTCTGTTCAGATATACAAATCACATGGTCGGCTCTAGCTACAGCTAAGGCCTTTTCTACGCTAGTACGATCAGTTTGGGAAAAGCTGTCAGAAAAGCGCTCATGAATCATGTCATAAACTGTCAAAATTACTTTTGCATTTGTAGGTGACTTTCTTGCCGAGTAATAGGTTTCATGTACGATATCTGGCTGAAAGCAACGCAGTATTAATTTAGAAAAAAATTGATTTAAAAAAGTATAAATTTTCCGAGTTTTCGGTAATTGACGAACGGCTAGCCCTCTAACACTAAGTGAAGGTGGTGCATTAACAAGATATTTATTCACATACAATGGAGCAACGACAACAACTTTCTGCCCACCAATGGAAGCTAGCTGCACAGCCAACTCATAAGCATATCTTGAAATCCCACCATACAGATGCAAACCAACTACTTGATAATCAAATGCAATTTTCATAAACTTAATCTAACAAATACCTTTAATTTAGAACAATTAAAAATTAATGATTTTTTTAACTCTACTAATCACTCTACGAGCTAATGTAATCACTCTACTAGCTAATGGAATTGAAAACTGATGGTCAGCTGTAAATTTATCAGCTTTAACATTTACATAAACCCCATCTGGATGTCGTAATGGAAACATTATCGACTCTACTGGCATATTGGAAAAAATACTGTCAGCTATTGTATGCGTAGCATTCGCGCCAAAACCAATGTTAGAAATCAAATTGACGTTTGGCATAATACTAATCATATTATTTGCCCATGATGCAAACACCCATTGATAATCCCATGTATCAATCTTTCCAGAATACGTTGTCTCAAAAGCGGTATGCCAATAGGTTTTTATAGCTTTATCAGCAAACAAGTAATCCAGATGCTTATCATCTCGAAACTGTGGCCATAACGTCATATTCACATCATAAGATTTCCAAGCCCTCCTCCACGACGCCCAGCCCCATATATGGTTATAACGGGAAAAGTAATAGCTAGCGTCACCACGTTTGTTGCCAAATTGGAAGTTATCTCCAGAAATCATCGCGATACGCTCATCATCTCTGTATTTTTCCAACATCTCCTCGCAAAACCTGAAAAAGCTTGGGTCTGGCAAACAGTCATCTTCTAGAACAATCGCCTCAGGCACTTGTTCAAACACCCAATTTAAGCCACTTGAAACACGATTTTTACAACCTAAATTAACATCTGAATAGTTAGTTAGAACCTCGCAAGGCCAGTCCACCTGATCAATAATTGCGCGTGTCGCAGCGCACTTTTCAGCTTCGCCCACTCTATCTTTACGAGGGCCATCAGCTACCACCAGTAGCTTAGAAGGTTTTGCCTTTGCAATCGCTGCGAATACCCGAGCAGTGGTATCTGGGCGGTTGAATATAATAAAAGCAACCGGTGTTTTAATATTATCTAAATACATTTACTAGCAATCTCTTTACATTTTTGACCAAAATAACAATTCTCAGCCATGTGGGACAATCTGCAGCCTCAATCATGGTATCTATTTTACTCAGCGTAACATTTAACACCCAATTGAACACGTAGTCAGGGACCCAGCTCAAATTGAGAGTAATGAACTCCACCCTACTCCCATCGCGTATCCCATAAATTTTCCCAGATATTGCAAACAACTTCTTCACAATCTCGCCTGATTGAAGAGTACACATTTGAAACCCATGCTCCTGGCAAATGCAGTCATCAAAAACCACATTTTCCTTATAAGTCAACAAATGCACCCATGGACGTACAGTCTGTTTTTTATAGTGGTCAAATGCTCGCATTTCTGTAAACGCAAAATTTGTATTTACAGTATCAAACTCTAGCTGCTGCTCTGATAAAAACTCAATATCTTCAAATAATGAGCAAATATGTTCACAATACTCACTCACGACATCAGAGCTAACTATGCCATTTAAACAAGTGTTATTACATTGAACTGAAAAATCAGCCCAAACCAAATCTGTTTCATATTGACGCAAGTCCTGAAGCACCATAGTGTCAGAGTCAAAATGCCAGAACCGGTCAATTGACCGTGACGTAATAAAGGCATCAATAAACAGCCAGCGCTCAAATACATACTTGAGCCAATCTCTACCATTTCTGGTAGGGTCATGTTTAACACCTTGAATATGCCTAAATACTTTTAAAAATCTTGGATGAAACTCACTTTCAAAACTCTCGAATAAGTAGTGCTCCCAACCATGTCTTTTAGCAACATCTGCGTTAAATTTATCCCCTAAAAGAATTAGACGAGCATCAGGGTTTGTTTTTCTTGCACATGCCAGTGAGTACTCAAGATACGCTGAATAGCCGTAATGTGAAAAAATTAAAACCACATCAGACATTTAATGTTTTTCTAAAATAAGCAATAGTTTCCTTAAGCCCGTCTTCCAAATTAACTTTAGGCTCCCAATCTAGCTTATCTTTAGCCAATGAAATATTTGGTTGACGCTGCCTAGGGTCATCTTGCGGTAAGGGTTTAAAGGTAAGTTTGGATTTTGATCCTACTAAACGTAACACATTTTGTGCGAGCTCTAGCATAGTAAATTCACCAGGGTTACCTAAATTAATTGGGCCTGTAATATCTGGCGTAGTATTCATTAAGCGTACAAAGCCATCTATCAAATCATCTACATAGCAAAAACTGCGAGTCTGTTCGCCAGAGCCATAAATCGTAATATCCTCACCCTTAAGTGCCTGCACGATAAAATTGCTGACGACACGACCATCATTCGGGTGCATTCTTGGGCCGTAAGTGTTAAAAATACGCGCAACTTTAATCTCTAAATTGTGTTGGCGATTGTAATCAAAAAATAAAGTTTCTGCGCAACGCTTGCCTTCATCGTAACAACTACGAATACCAACTGGGTTAACACGCCCCCAATAATCTTCCGTCTGCGGATGAATCTCCGGGTCTCCATACACCTCTGATGTAGATGCCTGAAAGATCTTAGCTTTAACTCGCTTGGCTAAGCCCAACATATTGATAGCACCATGCACACTCGTTTTTGTAGTTTGTACAGGGTCAAATTGGTAGTGAATTGGGCTCGCAGGGCACGCAAGGTTATATATTTCATCAACCTCAACATACAACGGCATAGTCACATCATGGCGCATTACCTCAAAGTAAGGGTTGCTCATTAAATGAGCGACATTTTCTTTACTACCGGTAAAAAAATTGTCGACGCACAATACATCATTACCCTCATTTAACAAACGCTCACATAAATGAGAACCTAAAAAGCCTGCACCACCTGTTACTAATATTTTTTTCATTTTCACCAACACTTTTTAAAAGTTACACATTAATCAATTAGTTCTATTTTCGCCAATCCAAATATGCACCAGTTGTAGATCCATGATGGAAAATAGGAGGATCAGAATGCATACATAATATTTGAAAATTATTACTTTCCACTTCAATGAACAGCTTATTTACCATCCAATCAATTGCTATAAGCCGTAGCCAAGGGCGACGAGTCAGTTGACTTAAAAACTCGGAGACGAGTAATCTACTAAGCACATATACACACGTAGTGTTGGTTACAGGTTTAGAGTAATGTGTAGACCCTTCTTGCTTAACAGTTGCAAGCTGTGAAATTTGCAAGTCTTTGATATCGAACCCTCCAGCCAAATCCACGTAAACAAATTGGTCCCTCCCTCTTTTTATTAACGTATCAAAAAGAGTAGATAATCTTTCAATACTATTATCTTGAAAAACTGCGTCGTCTTCAAAGCAAATCAAATACTCACAATCTGTTTCTATAAATGTACTCCATGCACGTATATGCTTATCCGTCAAAATTGTTTCTATAAAGCTGTGTCTGTTGGCAATCTCCCTGAAGGATTTTTTTGAACAATACTTCTTAATATTAGTTTTCAAAAAAGTAATGACCGTTTTTAGAAGAAACGGAGGATTAATTTTTTTATACTGACACCAATTACGACTTAATTTTTCATGTAAAAAGCTCCGAAAAATTGCCATCCACGCACCATGAGCAACAACTTTAGGCTGTGTTGAAATATAAAGTCGCTTTACATCAAACTTTAAACTCGTAATATTTATCAAGCTATCTAAATGTGGTAGCAGGTGGCCGTTACGCTGTTGATTGTTATTGTGAATCAGCGCAAAGCAGATGCCTGCTTTTTGTAATGGCATTAATGTTCCTTTAATACTTAAAATTAATTATTTTTTAACATTAACTAAACCAAGTAATATGGCGTTAGTTTGCATCCAAAATAATGGCCGATTTACCTTAAAAAAGTAATTAGATACCCACACGCACAAACATTGTGATAAGGCTGTAGCCACGGCTGCACCAACACCACCGTAACGTGGTATTAAATAAATATTCAGTAGAATATTTATGCTAGCTCCTAGCATAGTTTGGTAGAGAGCCACTTTCATCGTTTTCTCATTCATCGTCCAAGGCGTACTCGCAACACCCAAAAACACAAATACAGCTGCCCATATATGCACGGCTAAAATAGCTCCAGCATTACCATATGACTCACCATATAACAAATGAACTAAAAAGTTAGCTAAGAACGTCATTGGAATAGCAACCAAGTACGCAATCTTTACCAAATTGTTAAATAGCTGCTGCAATCTGAGCTTATATAAATCATATGAATATGTATGTGCGTTAGATATTGCTGGTGTTACTGAAGCTACAATAATTGATGGAATTACATACCATACTTCTGATAGCCGAAGCGCTACAGAGTAAAGCCCAACCTCGCCCTGCCCTAACATTGCCCCCAGCATTACTTGGTCAATACGCATATACAGAGAGACAGCAACCCCTGCAAAAATCAAAGGCCAACTTTCTTTCAATAGCTCTCTTGCAACGCTACTGTCATAACTCCAGTCACGAAAATTGTAATGATTCATTTTGTAAGCAAATAGCAAAAAAAGTGACGTTAAAGCAACCTCACCCAGCCCTACCCAAGCAAATGCAATGAGTGGTGCAGCAGATATTAATAATGCCACCTTCACTATTGTGATTAAAATAAATGCTGCATTAGCAGCATATACAGTATATTTTGACTGTACTTTTGCCTGAAAGTAAAAATCTATTACGTTGACCGACTGAAAAATAAAGCCCGCTGCCGAGAGTGCCACCAACCATAAAGTAAGCTGCTCATCAGTGTGCATGAGTGCAATAGCTATTAATGCCAACATGAGCGCAACTACAGCACCTATTAGCTTTAGCGCAAATGCAGTCCCTAAGAGCTCATGTTGACGCTCTGGGGTTTTAACGAGGTTTCGAACAACAATGCCATCGAGTCCTAAGGCTGCAAATGGGCCAAACATCGCTGAAAAAGCAATGGCAAAGTTCCATAATCCAAACTGTTCTGGCCCTAAATATCGAGCAACCCAAACCCCAACAAAAAGCCCAACCCCCATACGTAGGGCTTTGTCAGCAAATAACCAACCCGTATTGCTAAGTATCGCTTGTAAATTTGAACGATGCTCTACTCTATTGCGCATTGAAGCAGGCAAATAACGTAGCCAGCGAGGCTTTGGCTTGGTCAAAATTAATCCTTACCAAATAAGTCACGGCTATAGACTTTATCACTCACATCCTTAATATCGTCACTTATACGGTTAGCAACAATCACATCTGCCAGTTGTTTAAACTGGTTAAGGTCATTAATCACTTTGGAATGGTAAAACTCGGCTTCTTTTAACGCTGGCTCATAAACAATTACTTCAATGCCTTTGGCCTTGATCCGCTTCATAATGCCCTGAATACTAGAGGCTCGAAAATTGTCTGATCCGGCCTTCATCACCAAACGGTGAATACCAACAACTTTAGGGTTTTTCTTTAGGATACTTTCTGCAATAAAATCTTTACGTGTTGTATTTGCCTCAACAATCGCATGGATAAGATTTTGTGGCACATCGCTATAGTTAGCAAGCAATTGTTTGGTGTCTTTAGGTAGACAGTAGCCACCGTACCCAAATGATGGGTTATTATATTGACCGCCAACTCTAGGGTCTAAACATACACCCTCTATAATTTGCTTGGTATCGAGTCCATGCGTTGCAGCATAGGTATCCAACTCGTTAAAATAGGCAACACGCATAGCAAGGTAAGTATTAGCAAACAGTTTAATGGCTTCAGCCTCAGTATTGTCTGTAAACAATACTGTAATATCTTGCTTGATTGCACCTTGCTTCAGCAAACTGGCAAAGACTTCAGCACGCGCAGAGCGCTCCCCGACGATAATTCTGGATGGATACAAATTATCGTACAGCGCCTTGCCTTCTCTTAAAAATTCAGGTGAAAAAATAATATTATGCGTATTAAACTGCTGACGCACCTTAGCTGTATAACCAACGGGGACTGTTGATTTAATGACCATTAAGGCCATAGGATTAATAGCAATAACATCTTGAATAACAGCTTCTATTGAGCGTGTATTAAAGTAGTTAGTCTCAGTGTCGTAGTCGGTTGGTGTGGCAATAATGACATAATCTGCATTTATATAGGCATCATGCTTATCTAACGTTGCTCTAAAATTGAGCAGCTTATTTTTTAAATAGCTTTCAATTTCAACGTCTTCAATTGGAGACTCTTTACGATTCAGCATCTCAATCTTTTCAGGCAAGATATCAAGCGCAACTACCTCATTATGCTGTGCTAATAAGACTGCATTTGAAAGACCAACATAACCAGTACCAGCAATAGCAATTTTCATGTTTTATTTTTTATTACTCAACACTTACATTTACATTAAATCCATTGGCTTTTAATAAGGCATGGCGTTTAGCTTCAGATAAGTCAGCTGTAACCATCTCGCTGCACATTTCCTGCACGGTAATTTCTGGTACCCAGCCTAATTTGTTTTTAGCTTTGCTTGGGTCACCCAGCAGAGTCTCCACTTCAGTTGGGCGGAAGTAACGCGGATCAATTTGCATGACCACATCACCCACCTTTAGAGCAGGGGCATTATTACCTACTATTTTGGCAACAGTAGCTTTTTCGTTTACACCTTCGCCTTCAAATCTAAGCTCAATACCTAGCTCAGCCGCACTCCACTCAATAAATTGGCGCACTGAATATTGCACACCGGTAGCTATCACAAAGTCCTCTGCTGTGTCTTGCTGCAACATCATCCACTGCATGCGTACATAATCTTTAGCGTGACCCCAATCACGCAAGGCATCAATGTTGCCCATATATAAGCAATCTTCTAAACCTTGGGCAATATTAGCAAGACCGCGCGTGATTTTACGCGTTACAAAAGTTTCACCACGGCGCGGGCTCTCATGGTTAAATAAAATGCCATTACACGCATACATACCATAGGCTTCACGATAGTTGACTGTAATCCAATAAGCATAAAGCTTAGCTACAGCATAAGGACTGCGCGGGTAGAATGGTGTGGTTTCCTTTTGTGGGGTCTCCTGTACCAAACCATAAAGCTCTGAGGTTGACGCTTGATAAAAACGTGTCTTTTTTTCTAATCCGAGGATGCGAATGGCTTCTAAAATCCTCAAGGTACCCATCGCATCTACATCAGCAGTATATTCTGGGCTTTCAAAACTAACAGCTACGTGGCTTTGTGCGCCCAGGTTATAGATTTCATCTGGCTGTGTTTCTTGAATCAAACGCACAAGATTACTGGTGTCGGTAAGGTCTCCGTAATGCAATTTAAAGTTCGCATTCTCAATATGCGGGTCTTGATATATGTGATCCACACGTTGTGTATTAAAAGAACTGGCACGGCGCTTTACCCCATGCACGATATAGCCTTTTTCTAATAAAAACTCGGCTAAATAAGAGCCATCTTGACCTGTAATCCCGGTGATTAGGGCAATTTTTTGCGACATACGACTTCCTTATTCCATTCTAAGCACGCTTGCGTGCGTTACAAAATCTTCATACGCTTTTGCTAAGCCAGATTGCAAATCTACCTGTGGCTTCCAGCCCAGTGCTTTTAATCGGCTACTATCCATCCACTTCCTGGGTGTGCCATCTGGCTTACTTATATCAAATACAATCTCACCTTTGTAACCTACCACCTGCCCTACGGTCTGTGCAAGCTCACGAATAGTGACATCTTCACCATAACCAACATTGATATGGCTTTGCATCGGCTGTGTTTGTGCGTCATAAGTATTTTTATCTAAATTCATCACATAAACGCTAGCTGCCGCCATATCATCAACATACAAAAACTCACGTTTTGGCGTACCTGTACCCCAAATAGATACTGAAGGTGCACCAGCTATTTTCGCCTCATGAAACCGCCTGATTAAAGCCGGTATTACATGCGAATTTTCCGGATGATAGTTATCTCCTAGGCCATAAAGATTAGTTGGCATCACGCTACGGTAATCAACCCCATATTGACGATTGTAACTTTCACAGAGTTTGATACCGGCTATTTTTGCAATGGCATAAGGCTCATTCGTCGGCTCTAAAGTACCTGTGAGTAATGCATCCTCTCGCATTGGCTGCGACGCCATTTTAGGATAAATACAGCTAGAACCTAAAAATAAGAGTTTTTGTACGCCATGCTGCCATGCTTCATGAATGACGTTCGCTTGCATCATCAAGTTTTGGTAAATAAACTCTGCAGGAAAGGTATTATTTGCATGAATACCACCAACCTTTGCTGCAGCTAAGTAGACCTGATCAGGCTGTTCATCCTTAAAAAAATTGCGCACAGCAGCCTGATTAGTTAAATCAAGTTCTGCATGAGTACGGGTAACAATATCAGTTAAACCTTTAGCCTCTAGCGCTCTTACAATTGCAGAGCCGACCATGCCGCGATGCCCTGCAATATATATTTTTGGATTATTTATATTCAATTAATTAACCTTATTGCGCCCATAACTATCATCAAACCGGATGATATCATCCTCACCAAGATAAGCACCCGACTGTACTTCGATAATCTCCAGAGGCATACTGCCAATATTAGCTAATCGGTGTGTTTCACCTAAAGGAATATAGGTTGACTCATTTTCGTACAGTGTAATCACCTTATCACCACAGGTTACCTCTGCCGTACCAGTCACCACCACCCAATGCTCGGCACGTTTGGTATGTTTTTGCAAACTCAAACTAGCACCAGGGTTCACTTGTATACGCTTAACCTTAAATCGCTCACCAACATCAATGGTGTCATACCACCCCCAAGGACGTGACACTTTTCGATGTAGGATGCGCTCTTCTCTTTTTTGCGACTCTAGCTGATTCACAATCTTCTTCACATCCTGACTCATACCTCGGTCAGCTACCAAGACTGCGTCAGCAGTTTCAATAATGACTAAATTATTGACACCTACTGTGCTGACTAATCGATGGCTTGCATTAATCAACGTATTACTTGTACTTTCAATGATTGTGTCGCCATTAGACACATTACCATTAGCATCTTGCTCCCCTACCTGCCAAACGGCATCCCAAGCACCAAGATCATTCCAGCCAGCATCAAGCGACACCATCTTAATCGGGAATTCAGAACCTGGACACTTTTCCATCACTGCGTAATCAACAGATTCACTTGGTATGTTGACGAATAAAGCAGAATCAGGGCGCACAAATAAATTATCTCGCACACTATTTACAAAGGCATTTGAAGTGGACTCGAAGATATCTGCCCTAAAGTGCTTTAATGCTTTGAGCCATACGCTGGCGCGCACAACAAACATGCCACTATTCCAAGAGTAGTCGCCAGAAGCACAATAAATTTGTGCAATTTCATAGCCAGGCTTCTCTGCAAACTGGGCTACACCATACTCATTATGTAAGCCCGCCGCACCCTCACGCTTAATGTAACCAAACCCAGTCTCTGGCTTATTCGGCTTGATTCCTAAAATCACTATCACACCGGTTGCAGCTACCCGAATACTGTTTTGCAAGGCCTCGGTAAATGCCTCTCCATTCTGCACTGTTTGATCAGCAGGTGTAACAACAAGAATCGGATCATCACCGCCTTCGATTGCTTGCAATGCTGCCAGCGTCAGGGCAGGAGCCGTATTGCGCCCTACTGGCTCAAGCAACAAACTGGCTGACACTTGAGGAAGCTCGCGTAGCTGATCAAGCACCAAAAAACGATGCTCTTCATTAGTCACAATTAACGTCTCACCAACTGTGATATCTGCCGTAGATAATTGATTTAAGCGATCAACAGCTTGCTGAAATAGGCTATTAGTACCAGAAAGTACTAAAAACTGCTTTGGAAACCCAGTACGTGATAACGGCCACAATCTTGTGCCGGAACCACCGCAAAGAATCACAGGCTTAATATTGAAAGGGATTGTATTCATAGCATCTATAATACTTTTCTTATTCTAATTTAACTCGGACTGTACTCAAGCCAAGTATCATAGGTTAATTGTGGTTAATATACTGTTTGACATAATCTTGACTATATTTCCACTAACTTTTTTCTTCAATCACAAGCAAACCCGACTGCGTTTCTTGCATGAGTAAAGCTATTTCAGCTTGCAGTGATTCGTACTCCTGCATTTTAGCTTTTAAAAAACTCAGAGTGATACTCGATTTAGCCTCTAAACCACTAGGCGTAAGTAAATACATATAAGCCAGCTTATTTTGACTATTACGAAAGTTACTTACCTTCAATAAACCTTTTTCTACGAGTGCCTTAAGGCAGTAGTTAGTTTTACCTAAACTAATGCCTAATGTCTTCGCTAACTCTCGCTGACTGATTTCAGGTTGCAACTCGACCAATTTGAGTATTTTGTAACGATATTCGTCTGTGAGCATCTTAAGAATTTTACTCAATTAATAGAAATTCAATGCGTTCAACAACTGAACAGTAGTTTAACAAACTATCACAAACAATTAAACAAGCACTGCAAATTGATCAATCACCATTAATAAGCTTAGAAAGCTCCTCTACTTTACTTGCTACCAGTTCAGCATCAGCTCTTGACTCTACATTAAGGCGTAATAGTGGCTCAGTATTTGAACCTCGCAAGTTAAATCGCCAACTCTCAAAGTCCATGCTAAGTCCATCTGTTTTATCAACAAGTGGCGCTTGTTTTAAAAAATGAAGCTCAATTCTAGCCAATGCATCTTTTACGTTCGTTACTTTAAAATTAATTTCACCGCTACAAGGAAACAATGAGATTCTCTCTTTAACTAGCGCGGACAATGTCTTACGTGTCTGACTTAACAACTCACAAACTAACAACCAAGGAATCATACCGCTATCACAATATGCAAAGTCTCTAAAGTAATGATGTGCGCTCATTTCACCGCCATAAATCGCATTTTCGGCACGCATGCGCTCTTTAATAAACGCGTGGCCTGTCTTACTCATAATAGCGTCACCACCTGCACCTGATACTATATCTTGGGTGTTCCAAGTTAAGCGAGGGTCGTGGATTATTTTCTCACTTGGATGCTTTGCCAAAAAAGCCGCTGCCAACAAGCCGACAATGTAGTAGCCTTCAATAAACTGCCCATGCTCATCAAACAAAAAGCATCGATCAAAATCACCATCCCAGGCGACACCTATATCTGCTTGGTGTGCTATTACCGCCTCAGCAGTTGCTGCTCTATTTTCAGGTAATAATGGATTGGGTATACCATTAGGAAAATCTCCATCTGCAGCATGGTGAACCTTAACAAAGGTAATGGGAATTTCCTCATCTTTAAAAAAACTTTCAATCGCATCAATCACATGACCAGCAGCACCATTACCTGCATTAACAACCAGTTTAAGTGGCCGTAGGTTTTTCACATCAATATACGTCATTAAATGCACAACAAATGCAGGCAAAACGTTTTTATTAATCAGCTTGCCTCGTGTTTCTGTTAAGGAAAATTGGTTTAATTCCGCAAGTTTCTTTATTTCATGCAACCCAGTATCACCACTTACTGGACGGGCGCCTTGCCTAACAAGCTTCATGCCATTGTAATCAAGTGGGTTGTGACTGGCTGTCACCTCAATGCCACCATCTACGTCTAGATAAAACGTCGCAAAGTAAATCTCTTCAGTGCCGGTCATACCAATATCTATGACGTCCACTCCCCCATCCATCAATCCATTAGCTAAAGCCACTTTTAACGGGCCGCTGGAATGGCGAATATCAGCACCTAACACTACTGACTTGGGTTGCAGATACTCAGCGTAAGCACGTCCGATTCTGTAAGCAATATCCTCATTAAGCTCTTCACCCAACTTTCCGCGTATATCGTAGGCTTTAAAACAGGTAAACGTCGTTTCTATTTTATCTTGCAAATAATCCAAACTCATTCCTTTAAACTTATAACAATAGCGAACACTTACAGGAAGTAACAACCAAAAACATGGAAGGCACGTTATGCTAAAACTTAACGCCTAGCTAAGTCACCATAAATTTCTGCATATGACTTTACCATTTGTTCAGCTGTGAAGTATTTCCAGTAGCGCTCCTCGGCACGACGTCCCATTTCACTTGCTTTTTCTGGGTGATTCCATAAATATTGCATTGCTTGACGTAACGCGGCTGCATCGCTTGGAGGGACAACCAATCCTGTTTCATTATTAATATTAACGAAGCTTGTGCCTGTACCAATCTCACTAGAAATCATTGGTTTACCGTACATTGCACCTTCTAACAAAGAAACACCGAAAGCTTCTGAACGTAAATGCGAAGGAAACACTACGCCATAACACAACACTAATAAAGCAGCCTTATCAGCATCAGATAACTGACCTAAGAAATGAATATTTTTCAAGCCCAACGTATCTGCTTGCGCTTTCAGCTCTTGCTCTATCGGCCCTGCACCAACAATAACAATTGGATAGTCTGTCCCTTTAGCGGCCTCAAGCAAAATATGAAGCCCTTTATAATATCGAAGAACGCCTACAAAAAGATAAAATTTAGAGCCTAACTTTTCTTGCCAAGATGTCAGCATACTCAATGTTGGTTGACAATATGTCGCTTTATCTAACCCAATAGGAACAACTCTTACTTTATCTGAGAACCTATTTAACACACCGCTCGTTGCAAAGTAATTTGGAGATGTTGCAACAATGCGATCCACACTACTTAAAAACTTACTCTGTAAGGGATGGTAAATCCGTAACAATAGCTTTTGACGAATAATGTCAGAATGATAAGTTACCACCGTTGGTTTCTTCATTCTTGTGGCAAAATGCACTACATCCATGAACGGCCAAGGAAAATGATAGTGAATAACATCAGCGCCTTTTGCCAACTGTGCAAACCTTAAGAAAGCTGAAGCAGAAAATCCTGTTGAAGCAAGCTGAAAATCTTTATGCGCTCTATGCACAAGATATCCATCCATTTCAATGGTACGGGCAGCCTTTTTATCCGCAGTAAGAGAAAGAACGTCTGTAGTAATACCAACGCTTTTGGTACCACGAGCAATCTGATTGATTACCTGTTCAACTCCACCTACGGTATCTGGAATAGAGGTCTTATAAAAATGTAGAACTTTCATATAGTCTTATCCCGATTAGCCAATTATAGATTTAAACCAAACCGAGTAAGGTTGAGCAAGCCACCATTTTAACGGTAAACTACCATGATATTTGCGCACAACAGCCATTGCCTCTTGATAATGCTTACGCCGCTGTGTCTTGGTTTTTGTAGCATCATGCTCTCGATTTACAGCCACAAAACTATCCAAAAAATGTAGCGGACCTACCTGCCTGAATAAACGCCACCATAAATCATAGTCCATTGCCATATGTAAACTCTCATCTAAACCACTTACAGCTTCCCACGCAGAGCGTCGAATTAATGTTGCAGGTTGAGAGATAATGCACCGTAAGGCGAGACGATGCTCATCAAACGGCTCCACCCAAACGGGATATCTCTTTCCAGATTTCTGTATTAGATTCCAAGAACGCCCATAAACAGCTGATGCAGCCTGTTTATTTTCTAGCTCAGAAAGCAACCTTTTCAAACCCAAAGACAAAAACAAATCATCACTATTTAACCAACATACGTAAGGCGCTTTGCCCAGAGAAATACCTTCATTAATAGCAGCAGCTTGCCCTTTGTCTGCATGGCTACGCCAGCCAGCCAAGCGATGCTCCCATTGGTGAATAACATCAAGTGAGTTATCAGTTGAGCCTCCATCTAACACAAACACCTCTACCGGCAGCTGTTGCTCAAATATTGAAGTCAATGCATCGTTCAGAAACTGCCCTTGATTAAAAGACGGTACAGCTATTGTCACTAAGGGTGCTGTCATTTTTAATTTATTAACCCGATTGATCTTTAAGGAGAATTTAAACACTGATTAAAATTTAAAATCATTTATCAGAAAGAGTATTGAATCAACTCTCATCTTGATGAGCTCTCCAAAAGCTCAATCTTATTGGTACGGTATACAGTTACCCTCTCAGACGCTGACAATTCAATACCAGTTGCTAACTGCTGTGCCTTATTAGTTTGTCGAAGCAAACCACGCAAACTCTCTGCATACCGATTAATGCGATGATGCTTAGGTAAGTCTGAGCCTTGATCTGCCATAATGATAAAATCTGCATGTATAAGTGCATTTTTGAACACATAATCAAGCTTCTGGTGATCATCCATACCTGGAATCTTTTGCCACTCAACTTCAGCGCCAAACCCGTTCCTAATCATTTTGACAGTTAAGCCATCCCCAACAACACTTCTATCCTGAAGATACTTAAATCCCCTATCATAAATTAAATGATTAGTAATCACAGCATCATCAACGCCACCTAAGTACAAAAATACCAGACTAATTTTATTGGCATTTCTGTTAAGTGCGTCTTGTTGAATAATATTTACAAGATTAGACACACCTTGCTTAGTTGGAATATATGCCGCTACATTTTTTTCACTATTTCTGATTGAAGATACTACTGACAAACTCAACAACAAGATAAATATGACGTTAGCATAACGGTTCAGCTTAAGTTGGGCAGGCGATTTTACACAATCAGTTGGATGCAGGAAAAATAATATAACCCCAGGAACTGCCAACATAGAAACGAACGGATTTAATCCAGCGCCAGAAAGTACCAGATACAAAATGGGCATTAAGGCACCAACTAAAGCCATCCAATTTATATTTAACAGCCTAAATTGACCATCTTTTAACGTATTAAAAGATGCTATAAGTATTTGAATCGATAATGCGCCCATTAAAAATGGGCCAAGATGGCTATATACAAAGCTCAAATGCATCATTGATTGACTGATCGGCAATCTAGCATTCGCATCGGTATTCCACACCATATAGTAATAATGTAGATAATCATAATTACGCAAATAAAACCATCCAGTTAAAAGGCACACCACAGCGCCCAACAAAAGATAGTTCTGCAATGATTTAGACCAGCCGAGTTTAAACAGATCAAGAAAAAATGCTATGGAAAGTACAGCTGTTACATAAACTGGAGATGTAGCTCTTGTTAAGCATGCCACTGAAATAACAACACCAACAAATAACCACTCACTTAATGAGTCACGCTTACGGGCCACCATTAATGCAGCCAAAAAGCTTCCGTAAGCTAAGGCCTGAGAAAGATCCATTCGGAAATCACCTAGCCCACCATTGTAATTAAACAGTGCTGGGAAGCTAATTAACGGCAAGGAGTAAAGCAACGCTAAACCTTTAGAATACCCAGTAACTCTAAAATAACGATATCCAGTTATTAGTTGCAAGAAAATAAGTGGCATCTGAACAAACACACCAAGAACCCTCACTGGTTCGCTCACATAAGCAAGCAATGCGCCTAGCCCCCATGGCAAAAAAACGGTGGATTGTGCATATGAATCAGCAATGGCTGCAAAAAACCCATCTTCTTGACACTGCTGCATCACCCAGGCTAACTGGTTTAAATATGCCATGGAGTCATAAAAGGGCCCATGAAGACTATAAAAATGGATATTTTGCAAAACAGCGATAACGCCTATGGCAACCCCGGCTAAAGTCAGAAAAAGTGTCGAGCGAAGTGCCATATAAATTTAAAAGTCCTATTAATCATTTAAATACAAAACGTTGATTACCGATATACGAAAAAACTACACTTATGAGTGTTACCAATACAAACCCAAGTGTATAGTTTAATAAAAAAACATCAGCCCATAAAAATATAACGAATGCCTGAAAGATGGCAATGCTGACATACAGCGTTTTAAAACGTAAAAACTCTGAAAGTATTGGTGCGCTGCTCTCAAAAACAAGATATCGGCTACCAAGGAAAGACGATAAAATGCCTGCTACAGCAGAAATTAAAGCTGCAATTCCTGCATAGCTTATATGAAAATAATCAACTTGAATAACCAACGTAGCATAATTAACTAGGGTTGCAACAACTCCATTAATTAAAAAGAGAAATGACTTTTTAGGCATCATGACAGCAATAAAATAGACAGTAAGTAAGCAACAAATTACGTTACTTTAGTTCTATTACTTCATCTATAAAGCTATTGAAATCAATCTGATTTAGCGTTGCGACTTTCACTACTCCCGTTATCATCAAGGTAATCATAGTCAACAAACTGGTCTGAATAAATATTACAAGCATAAAACCAACTACAGTTGAAAGCCAGCCCGGAGAGGCCGTGCCATGAAGTTTAAGCATTAACGCCAATGCAACAACTGCGACTGCAACAACAGCAACAACTAAGCAAGCTACACCCGTTCTAATCAACACTTGTTCAGAAAAAACCATAATCCCTTTAAAACCATGTAGTACAAGATTCACGAAATTCATTTTGCTTACACCTACATAACGTACTCCCCTATCAATCTTACATCGATCAATAAAAAGTTTAGAGGAAATGACAGAGGCAGCAAGGTGAATCCAAATTTCACTCATTGAAGATAATCTTGCAACAGCTCTAGGCTTGAGCACCATAAAATTGCCGAAATTAATACTCTTGCCGGTCAACGTACTAAATAGGAACTTATATACCCGATAAAACAATTTAAACTTAAGTGATTCATTACGTTTATTGCGCTCAGCAACTCGCACATCAGAAGAAGATGAGGTAAAACCTTCCAATAAATCTTTAATAGATTCAGGTGTATCCTCTCCATCAGAGTCCATGACAACCACATGCTCATGATCTCGCATATGTTGATTAACATAGCAAAGCCCCACCGCTATTGCGCCTTGGTGACCCAGATTGCGACGTAGTTTAATAACTACACCAGTTACTCCCGGTGTTTCTAACAACGTTCCATCTAGAGGCTGTGATAAGGATCCATCATCAACAGCAACGATTCTAAAATCACCAACCTGCTCTTTTAATTTGTCCAACAAGATGCGTGCGGAATCAACATCTTCGTATACGGGGATAATAATTACTAGCTTGGCTTGACTCATATAGGATAGTTTACTAGGAATAGTTTTTAAGATAAGGCTATTGTTAATTTCGGTTTTAATACCCAGCATAATTACAGTTAAACAAATAACTATAAGCTTTAGATATATAGTAACCTTAATTCATGTTCTTAATTTAAGAAAAAAGCCTATTAAAAGTGCGTTTTAGCCTAAAAGTTAAATCGACCATGACATGCTTTGTGATATATGGTAACAATGCTTTTCTGAGTTCAACTTTAGTTGGTACTCGGCCTAACTCTCGCAAACGAATCCGATCCATTTCTTGGTACCCAACTTCATTAATAGCAGCGGATGTTTTTTGACTTTCGTGAATTCGAAATGCTCCAAGAAAACTAGGAATATGTGCAAACTTAGCGCCTACTCCACGAAAACGCACTATTAAATCCCAATCCATTGCAAAACGGAATGACTCATCAATCCCACTACCCACTTTATCCCAAACTCGCCTCCGCCAAAATAATGTCTCTTGTGGAATAAAGTCAGCCCAAGACAAAACATTATCGTCATGCCCAGGTAATATCCAGCGCCCAATCTCCATACCACTCTGATCAATTAATAATCGATTACCATAAATCACATCAATTTCCGGATGTTGACTGAAGTAATCCGCAATAGTGTTTAACGTATTGGGAAGCAACAAGTCGTCTGAATTTAGCCATCCCATTATTTCACCACTAGTTTGAGAGAAGCCTCGATTAATAGCTTGCGACTGGCCTGTATCTCTTTCTGACACCCATCCAGAGAGCTTACCATCATAGCGCCTAAGCACCTCAACCGTACCATCTGCTGAACTTCCATCTTGAACAAAATATTCGAGATTTGGATAACCTTGCTCTAGCACACTGCGCAATGTTTTTTCGATGTAACAGCCTTGATTATATGAAGGTGTTACGATTGAAATTTTAGGGTAATCGACCAAAACAACTTTAGGCTTCACATCTATACTAGATGATAATGCCCGTGGCTGGTACTGATTTAGATCGCCTAGACGAGGGGCAAATATTTCATATACTTTGCCAATCAGTCTCAAGGCACGTCCTAATATAGGTAACGAGGTAGCCTTTATGACATTTGAGTGCGCACGCAGTAATCGTTCTTTTCTTTCTAACAACTGCAGTTGCAATTCACTCTCTTTAACAGACTGCATAGCCCTCAACCATTCAGTAGAGTGAAAACTTGCGTAATCTACAATAGCGGCATGCACTAATGGCGGATAAAAAACCAGCATATCATTCACAATCATAATTCGATGCTGATCACTTAGTATACGTAATGAAGTTATTATCTCGTCAAAAGAAATCCATCGTTGCAAATCTTGAGATGGCACCATAAACGACCTTGCATTGCCAATAAGTATGATTGACTGACTATTAAGGCTACCTATCGACTTTATTTGTTCTAGTAACGTGCACTCAGTATTATTGTTAACATCGGCTGAATCACACCAATATGCATTTAACCAAAATAACGTAGATGTATTAGATGAGTTTATTAATAATAACGCTGGCAGCTCTTTTGAAGAACTATGAGAATAAGACTCAACCTTGCTCCCTGATTCTAAGCCTTTTGTTACAACTCGCCATAGAGCCTCTGAACGCTCAATGGTGACTAATTGATTGAAGTACGGCATCGCAGTAGCGAACACATCAACTTCAATGCCTCCTAACTTAACAAGCTGCGTCAACGGAATTATGTTTTTAAGCTTACCAACCAGTTGAAGATCAAGCGTAGATACTGCTAAACCCATGCATCTTTCCTTTTTAAGGTATTTTTATCTTATTGAAAGATTTTTTAATATTCAAAACATTAAAACCTAACGTAAAACTTGTATTAAATATCGGAACTAACACTCCATCGGCTACATTCTAAGCGGGGCTAAGCAGATTGAAACTCCGTAACTGGTAATAATGAAATATTACGTACAGCCACACCAAGTGTTCGCTTGTCAATACTCGCTCGATTAATATCACATGGCCTTACAAGCTTAGGCACATTAATTGAAACACGAACTCGATCGCTACGCGCCTTAATTATATTAGTTGGAATCAGAGCTTCCAGAAGTATAACTTTCTCTTTACTTTGTTTTTTTGCAGTTACAGAAGTACCATTAACACTTAACTGTATGCTATCAATGGCTTCGGAGGTTAATATATGAGCGATTTCGCATCGCAACACATGATCTTCAGTGGGTAATGGTAGAAAATCAATCCAAGAATCATCTTCTAATCCAGTCCAAGCAAAGTTTTGTGCACCATCATTTTCTATAACATGCCACCCCATACCTGGTATAGGGCGGTCGAACATGAAACTATGGCTAGTCGGTAGTGATTTTAGCCATCCGTCATCAGGCTCACCTGTTGGCTTACTTGCGTACCTATTAAATCCCATACTATCTTTGCCACTAAGTAAGACACAAGGGAATGGCTCGCTAACTTGAGTAATCGGTACGGTAATGCGGATAGCCAACCCTAATCGACTTTCTTGAGTTAGATTAGGATTGGAGTGGTGTAATACTCTCTCATTAAATAGAAAAAATTGACCAGGCTCTAACGTTAGAGATACCTTTTTGCTTTCGTCAACATAACTTAAATTTGATGCCACACCACCAAACCGAATACTAATACTAGGATTTGTATCCCTAACAGGTGGAATAATATGTTTGTGTGATCCAGGAATAACTTCTACACAACCATTCTCTTTCGTCGCAGGTGTAATTGCTAGCCATGCGGAAATATTTAATATTGGTTCCATGTTCCAATTGTAGTGATCCTGATGCCAAGGATACTCTTCCATATGGTTAGGTGTTGCTGGAGGCTTATTAAATATGTTGGAGTTCCATAAAACAAGATCCGGGCCAAAAAGTGATGCTACCCGATCTACAATTGCTGGTGCAGAGCATAAATCATGAACCGTTTTGCTATCAAGATGACGTACACGAAGACCAAATGGACAATAAGGTGTTGGGGTAGGTAATACGCGATGTTGGATAACCTGTCTCGCATCTTCCATTTCTTCGCGACTAAACGCATCAAAAGGCCCCACAAAACCTTGTGTTCTAAAGGTTTCTATTTCCTCTGGGGTTAGAAAGAATTTAACGGGAGATTGAGTTGCATCTGTATGCATAATTGGTCCTTGTCTAGAAAGTGCTGATTCAATGCGATTATTAAACTCTTCCACTGATGCAATCAAGCTGTTTCCTTCATTCATCAAATTTAAAGGTTGCTTATTACCCACAATATTTTGCAACTTCTTATATATACCTTTACTTAAAACAACTTGCCTTTCTGCTGCGGCTAATAGCCCAGGACGGCTTTCATCGGCATTTATCCATACTTCGTTAATAGTGTTTTTTATCACTTCACTAGTCAACTCTCTATTTAAATCTAGCACCTCAAAACCAGCACCAAAGTGCGCTTTAAGCCCCATGAGCTTTATTTTGTAGTGCGGGGATGCGGCAAGAGCAACGACAGACACACCTTGAGACAGAGCAAACACAGCTGCATGGTAGCTGCCGGTAATAATCATCCGACATAGGCCTACTTGCCGTATGACCTTATTTGGCGTATTTAAGGCATTGCAATCAAAACTTTGCGTTGAAAAACCTTTCATCAGCTCCGCAATTGCGTCAGGATCAGATGGGCCAGACATAGAGATGGGTATAGGCTGTAATTTAGCACCCAAGCTCTTAATGACACATTGCAAAGTATCTCTCATACTATCAATTGTGTTTAAATCAACCCCAGAATAATCTGCTTGACGTATATTAAGGCCAAGATCATCCCCAAGTATTGAAGGATGCACTTCAAATGCTAACTCTACTGCATCATCACCAGAAATAGCCACTCTGCGCCTATCAACTCCATACGATTGGATCACAGAGGCGCCTTGAATTGGCTCTCGGCTAATAATTAAATCTACTTTAGGCAAAACTGTGAGCAGTTTCTTACTAAGCTCTAAATTTCTAACTGGCTCAAAACCTGCACTCAATATAACAACTGGCTTACCATATTGAGCAGCAAGTTCCAGCGTATCAAGAATAGCGCAAGCATGTTTAGAGAAATTATCATTGAAGTAGCCACCACCTGTTGCAACAACAACGTCTGATTTTTTTATTGCAGAGAGTATAAGGTTATGCTCAATCGCTTCATCTACTTTACGAAGATAACCTAAGCCATTTTTTTTAAAAAGAATACTTCCTTTGCCCAGAAATCTTAGTAAAGCAGCCTGAAATCGTCCAGTCAATCGATTAGGTTCCATTAAAGGGCTGCGATCATAACCCAACTCTAATGGGTGTACATCAGGACAACTAATTTTGAGTAAATTAGCATTTCTCGTTATCCAATGTATCTCACAATCAGGCCAAAGGTGCTTTAATCTACGACATATAATCTGATAAATAGCACGATCACCATGATTATCGTTATTAGAAAAATAGTTTCCAGCATCAATAAGTATTCGCAAATCTGATCTCATATTTTCATATCATAATGTGTCAAAAGAGCTTAACACCTATACACAACAAGCCAAAGCGCTCATTGTGACACAAGTCAAATTAACCTGCCTTTAATTGGGAGACCAAACATACCAAGAAACGGAGCTGATTCAGCTTCATAATCCCACAGAACTTGCATAGGACCAAACCAGTCGGTTGTATCTAATTGTGCACTACGATTATTGCCAGTGGGTCGAGAAATATTAACTCTAAATGTATAAAGGCCGGCTTCAAGCATAAGGGCAACCTCAAACTCAAAAGTTACATAGTCGCCATGTCTCTTAATTATTGAGTCAACACCAAGCTTAGCCGAGTTAACGCTACAAACAACTTGGTCATATCGATTTTTAATTGCCAAGCCTATTGTCAAAGACTCATCATCAGGTGGTGTTCTATAATGTGCCTGTATACGTATAGTACTTGCCAACTTAGCTTGGCTAACAATATCACCTTCTAAATTAAAAATTTGCACTGCAACCAACCTTGCAGAGTCAATAGGCTGACGTGACCAAATTGCATCTGTAGCCAACTTGCTGAACAATTGTGTCGATAGGGGTAACAAGCTCACTGCAGACACAGCCCTTAAGCTCTGATTTTTTGTCAGATACATCTGTATAGCTTTGGTTGTTTCACCAAAATACTGCATCTCACCAGATTGCAAGTAAAGCGCTCTTTCACAGATATCACGCACAGTTCCAAGATCATGAGAAACAAAAAGTAAAGTTAAACCTTCTTCACGCATTTGCCTCAACCTAGCAAAACACTTTTGCTGAAAAAAAACATCACCAACACCAAGTGCTTCATCTACGATTAGAATTTCCGGCTGAACTAGGATTTGTACAGAAAAAGCCAAACGCACTATCATGCCACTAGAGTAAGTTTTTACTGGGCGATCAATAGCAGCACCAATTTCAGAAAAAGCCTCCACTTCACTAAAACGTTCAAGTATTTCTGCACGACTAAGACCCAACAACAGCCCATTCATCATGACATTATCACGGCCAGTGTACTCAGGATTAAAACCACTACCAAGTTCTAGTAATGCAGACACTCTCCCATTAATGTTTACATCCCCAGCGGTTGGTGTGAGTGTACCGGTTAAAATTTCAAGTAATGTACTTTTACCACTTCCATTACAGCCAATGATTGCTACAGCCTCACCCCGTTTAATTTCCAAACTAACATCTTTAAGTGCCCAAACGTCCTGCATGCCGTGATGGTAATTGGGCATGATTGCATGAAGCAACCTAGAGCGCTGACTATCAAAAACGTGATAGCACTTACTTATGTTACGGACAGAAATAGCAATATCAGTCATATCTAAACCAAATCAGCAAAAATAGGACGCAGGCGTCTAAACAGTATTAGAGAAGCCCAAGCAAATATACATGCAAAAATGAAATACAGCGCTAGGCCCATTAAAGAAGGCATTTGCCCATAAAAAAGAATTTTCCGGAATTGCTCTACAAGAAAAGTAAGCGGATTAAGCAAAAGCAGGCGTTGTAAGGATGGAGGCGCTATTTCTACACTGTAAAAAATGGGCGTTAAAAATAATAAGGTATGGTTTAACATGCCAGTTAGTTGACCTACGTCCCTCACCACAACCCCAACGGCTGAAAGTATCCAACTAACTCCAAGCAGAACTGGTAAGAAACAGACTAAAATAACTGGGAAAAATAAAACTGTAGTGTTGGGCACCCCAACGATTAGAATAAAACCAACCAACCAAATTGCAATAGCAATAAGAGCATGAATAATTGCTGTTGAAACAGTGACAACAGTTAATATCTCCAAAGGGAAAACTATTTTTTTTACGAAATTAGGATTAGCAGTCACTAATGTACTTGATTTCATCAAGCACTCTGAAAATAGATTAAATACAATTAATCCTGAAAATAGTATTAGCGCATAATCAATAGCACCACCCGACCCACCCCAGCGATTTTTCAAAATGACACCAAATGCCATTGTATAAACAATCAGCAGAAACAATGGTTGAATAAAAGACCAAAAAATACCGCCAAAAGACCCTTGATACCTACCTAAAAACTCACGCTTAATTAGTTCTAAAACTAAACTGCGGTGTCGCAATAAATTTACAAGCAACTTGACTTTCCTTTCGCACCAACAAAGCGCATATACCTAAACAACATATTTTTACAAAATCAGTCTATATATGCGCAAAGATATATACAACAATTAACCAAATTTCATACCGGTAAATTTTTTAATATCACGTAACTGCCTTTTAGTTGGCCGCCCAGCCCCTCTATCTCGCTGAGCGAAGTCGTGCTCACCTGTGAGCTTTGCATTTTCGCGCTTGGCAATACTTTCTGTAGTTTCAGCATATAGCAATGCTGCTTCTGGTGCACCTTTACGTACGTTGGATAACGCCTGGACATTGACTTCAATTTCGAAGTCTCGGTTACGTATGTGAACCACTTGGCCAATATGTACTTCTTTTGCTGGCTTTACGCGACCTCCATCCACATGTACTTTACCTGTGTCGATAGCGGTGGTGGCAAGGCTGCGAGTTTTAAAAAAACGTGCGGCCCATAGCCACTTGTCTAGCCTGCATTTGCTGTCTGCTTCGTTTGCCATTTTTTAATCAACTTAATACAGACCTAAGCGGGCCGTTTAGGCGAGTTAGTTTCTAGGATTGTTTTAAAGTCTTTAAGCACAACTTCTGCCATGACATTCACCGCTTGTAATTGATGCCCTGTTAAGTAATGAATACCATCAGCTACATTATTCATGGTGGCAATGTGAAATTGGCCCTGCTCAACGGCTTTAATCACTTCATCACTGAGTACGAGATGGCGCATATTACGCTCAGGCATTAACACACCTTGTTTGCCATCCAAGCCTATTTCCTTACAAACCCTAAAGTAGCCTTCAATTTTTTCATTTAATCCGCCAACAGGCAGCACTTCACCGTGTTGGTTTAATGCACCGGTTACCGCAATACCTTGTTTAATAGGTACTTGTGCGAGTGACGACAACAGTGCGAACAACTCCGCGCAAGAGGCAGAGTCGCCATCTACACCGCTGTACTCTTGCTCAAACACGAGTGAAGCCGTGAGGTTAAGCGGATTTAAATGTGCAAAATTAGTATGTAGCCAACTTTGTAAAATCATCACGCCTTTATCATGGGTAGGCCCGCTCATTTTCACTTCACGGTCGATGGTCAACACGCCTCTGCTACCTGGGTAACAGTTGGCAGAGATACGCACTGGTGAACCAAAGCTGGCCTCAGATAAATCAATATGCGTTAGGCCGTTAATCTGGCCAATGTATTCACCATGCACACTGATGATAAGTTCTTTGTCTACGATAGAGTCGCGCATATGCGCTTCAATATAGCTATGACGCGCATATTTGCGTGCAATGGCTGATTTAACATCCTCAACCGTAACGAGTTCCGTACCGCGCAGGCTGGCGGCTGCCGCACTCTCTAAAAGCAACTTCTCAAGCACTGCAAATTTAGTGCTGAGTCTAGTTTGATCTTCAATCAAGCGGTGCATGGCCTGCAACAGTGCAGCGACAGCATCCGCTGTCACGTGACGGCAGTGATGCTGCTGGCATTTATGCGCAATAAAAGACGCATACGCGGCATAATTTTCAGGGCTGGCTTTAACTTGATCGGCAAACTCTATCTTGATGGGAAAATAATCAAAAAAATCAGGTTTAACGCTTAGTAACTCGTAATAATCCTCACGTGTGGCAATCAACACAATTTTCACTGACACAGGTATTGCAGCCTGTGCATTAATCAAGCTACTGCCCTGATTGCTACTGCTGCTTAAATCTTCAATCTGCAAAGTACCGTTACGGAGAAAGCGATGCAGCTTTTCAAGGATATGTGTACCATTTTGCTCATCGGCTAGAATGTCGCGTAAATGTAGTAACAATGTGCCGCCATCCGCGCGCATCAGATTGCCTGCGCGTAAGCGCATAAAGTCTGGAATGTTACTGGCTTCGCTAGCGCCTTCTATCCCGCCAAACAAGGATTGCAAGCTCGGGTCATTATCATAAATCACTGGTGCATGCTGCGTAGCGTGGTGCTCAACGAGAACATTGGCACGGTAACGTCCAAAAAAGCTCTCAGACATTAGTGCCTCAAGGTTGCTTTCACCCTCCGGGCTTGTTGTTGGTTGCCAAGCTTCCAGCGTATCCAGTATATCTTTTTGTAGCGTACTAAAATAATGCGCTGGTATCTTGTCTGGCTCTATCAGCGTAAGGCTAGCTTTGACTGTGTTTAACTGCGCCTCTACAAATGCCTGCAATGGCGCGATAGAGTTTTGCTGCACTTTGGCCTCTAACAAACTGGCTATATCTTTGGCAAAAGCACGTACAAAGCTATCTAAGGCCTGTTTAAGCTGCGCCCCTGCGCCAGCAGGCAACTTAATAAACAATGGCTTACCACTTGCTTCAAACTGATATAACGCGACTAAATCACTAGCAGCTGGCCATTTTTTTGCAGCCTCGTGCATTACGCTTAACATTAACGTAGTGCGACCTGAACCAGGCTCGCCTAAAGCGAGTAAATTAAAACCAGTCTGCTGAATACTTAACCCAAATTCAGCAGCTTTTTTCGCCTCGGCTTGTGCAACCCACGCTTGATATTGTGCGCTATCGTGCGCCTCAACACGGAGTTCGGATGTATCAGCAAATTTAAATTGCTCTAATGCCACATTAATGGTTAGTGCTTGGGATGTTAGTATTTTTTGCATATTATTTTTCTATACTCCAACGATCACGCGCCGTATCGTCTGCTGATTTTGCTTCTACCCAGTGTTCACCCGTTGAGTTTGCTTCCTTTTTCCAGAATGGCGCTTCTGTTTTAAGATAATCCATCATAAACTCACAGGCAGAGAACGCATCGCCGCGATGTGCACTTGCCACGATGACCAGCACAATTTGATCACTAGGCTGTAGCGTACCCACGCGATGCACAATCAAGACATCCATGATATTCCAGCGACCTTTTGCCTGCTGAATAATAGCCGCAAGCGACTTCTCCGTCATGCCGGGATAATGCTCAAGCGTGAGCTGTGAAACACTATCACCATCGTTTAAATCGCGCACCAAGCCAACGAAGCTTACCACCGCGCCAATATCTTTGCGTGATTGGCGCAACTGATTGATCTCAACGCCTATATCAAAATCTGCTGTTTGCACTCTTACTGTCATAGTTTTACCGCATTAGTGTAAAGCAAACGCATTAACCACCTGTTACTGGCGGGAAAAACGCTACTTCATCGCCATCATTAATGATGGCTTTGTCATCCACCAACTCATGGTTAATGGCTGCGCGCACCTTCAGTTTACCCATGAGCATTTGCCCCCAGACATCGCCACGTTTAGCAAGCAATGCTTTCAACTTTAAAATAGTAAGCGAGTCCTCTGGCAGCTCTAAATCTTCTGTAGAATATTTAAGCGTTTCTTTCAATCTTGCAAAGTAAAATAATTTAATTTTCATTGGGTTACTTAGTTTAATTAATCTGTTTTATCATCAATAACATCAAGCAAATCTGGTGTTCTATTCGTTAACTCTACACGTTCAATTTGCGCAAATCTCTGTGAAATTTTCTGGCTAGAAATATGCACATCCTGTGCATTTTCGTGCGCTTGACGGATATTGTCTGCCAGCTTTTTCATGCGCAGGTCAAAGCGCCCAAAATCTTTACTGAGCTTGCCCAGCTCTTCTTTAATGACGTGCACTTGTTTACGTGTTTCCACATCTTTTAAGACAGCTCTAGCAGTATTTAGTACCGCCATTAACGTCGTTGGCGAAACCACCCAAACACGTTTATTCATGGCATATTCAATAACATCGGCATGGTATGCATGTAACTCAGCAAACACAGCCTCTGCCGGAATAAACATGACAGCACCATCGGAAGTTACATTAGAAATAATGTACTTGGTAGCAATGTCATCTACATGCTTTTTAACATCTAATTTAAATTGCTTTTCGGCAATCAATTTTTCTGCTTCGCTAAGTTTGTTATCCAGCATGCGGTGGTAATTTTCCAGCGGAAACTTGCTATCTACCGCCACCACGCCTGTTGGCTCAGGTAAAAACAATGCGCAGTCGGCACGCGTGCCATTTTCAAAAGTGTGCTGCATTGCAAAAGAGTTCACGGGCAAGACATTGCGGACTAAGGCCTCTAATTGCACTTCACCAAAAGCGCCGCGTGAGCGTTTATCACCCAGCAATTCCTGCAAGCTCACTACATTGGTGGTTAAACCATCAATTTTCTTTTGCGCTTCATCAATAGTGGCCAAACGTGCCATCACATCCATAAAGGTTTGGTTGGTCTTTTTAAACCCTTCATCCAAACGCTCAGAGACTTTGCCGCCGATTAGCTCCAAGCGGCCATCTACTGACTTAGTTAGCGCCTCAATACTTGCCGTAAGTTGTAAGGTGGCATTGCGCATGGTTGATTGAATCAGCTCTTGCTCCGCTTTACCCTGCTCGGCTAACGTAGTATGCAGTTTTTCCAGCACTGTTTCGCGCGTTTGAGCAAGACTATTGTTCTGCGCCAATTGCAAAGCCTGCATCGCGTCTCGCGTTGCTTGTAGTTCAGTTGCCACACTGGCGCGCAAACGCTCGCTAGTTTCATTGGTGGCGCTGCTCAGCCTGTCACCAAGTTTGTTTAGGCCGTCGTTAAAATCCAGCAACATAGCGCGATGCTTTTCTTCAAGCTGCTGCAGTATAAGCGTGTTGTGATCAACCTTGCCTTCTCTCCACATCTGCAATAGCAGCAACAAAAGAACAGCAAAGACAATAATTAATATAATGATTTGTAGCATGGGCTAAATTATACCCGATGCTTGTTTAGCATCTGTATAAATTCACGTCTTTAACGTAGATTACGACATAAACTTACTGCATATGATTCTGCATGCAAACGGCTATCTGCAAAAAATTTAAAAAGAGCGTTTTTAAAATACGTAGGATTATGCCAAACTTAACTTTATTACCACTCTCGTTAGGCTTATTGTGCTTAAACTCAAATTACTGCTAAACCAGCAACTGGCAAATATTACGCGCAGGCTGCATAACAACTTTTATTTGTATTTGAGCGCATTGCTCACCGTATTGGTTTTATTAGACGCCAGCGTGTTTCATGTGGGTGAAAACATGCGCGACCGTGCGTTTGACATGATGGTAAAAAATCGAATATTGGTGCCCAAACCAGACCCAGATATTGTCATTGTAGACATCAACGAAGCCTCGTTAAGCGCTATGTCTGCCGAGTATGGCCGCTGGCCTTGGCCTAGGCAAGTGCTTGGTGAGTTCTTAGAAAACATTGAAGCGCAGCAGCCCAAAGCCGTCGTGTTTGATATTTTATTTAGCGACCCTGACATTTACAACCCAGACAGTGATGCCTATTTTAACGAAGTGATTGCAGGCACAAAAAATACATTCTTCCCCATGCTGCGCTTGGCTGAAGCAAGTGACCATTTAAGCCAGGTCACACCGAACATGATTCCTGGTGTTAAACGTACAGGACCAGACCAAACTGGAACAGCTCAACCTATTGCCATCGTTCTGCCACATTTGGAGGCGGCACTCAACTCAGGGCATTTAGGAACACACAATATTTACCCAGATAAAGACGGCATCGTGCGCGAGTACAGGCTATGGCATGATGAAAGTGGCTGGATACTGCCATCTTTACCACTTGCCGTAGCTAACTTCACTAAAACCAATTCAGAAACTTTGCCGCAAAACATGCTAATTAATTGGCGCGGCAAACCATTTACTTACCAATTTGCCACGTTTAGCGATGTTTATGCCGACATGGCAAGCAAGGTGAAAAAGCGCCCGGCGAATGAGTTTAAAGACAAAATAGTGATTATCGGCTCTACCGCACCATCGCTATTTGACCTAAAAGCCACAGCCATGGCGAAAGCTCACCCAGGGGTGGAAATATTGGCAACTGCCATTGATAACGTTAAACATGATGATTATTTAAAAGTTTGGCGCGGAAAAACGCCATATATTCTCATGAGCTTAGCGCTCATTTGGCTAACTGCATTAGCGTTTTTCCACAATGTAGATCGCGACAAAGTCACTAGGATTTTCAGTAGCAGCCAAATCATACTGATTACGCTGTCTTATCTGGCGATTAATTTCACCAACACTTATCTGGATTTAACCGGCCCGATTACTTGGGCAATTTTGTATTTCAGTGTGGCTAAAATATATGCATTGGCTAACGACAGAGCAATGCAGCGCTTACTCGCTAACGACGTAGAGTCTGGCAAAAAAGGTGCAGCAATTTTACTTATGCCCATTATGTTTGAAACACGAGAACCATTGAGCGATAGCCTGCTCAAAAAGTTACAGTACAAAATTGAGCAGCGTCTGCAGCGGCACGCCACTGTGGAAATTTTAAAAGGAACGCAAAGTGGCATATGGGGGCTATTTAGCGACATGATTATTGTCAGCTGGGCTTATGCGCATGATAACGAAGCCGAGGCAAGCCAAGCCGTGCAGGATGCAACAAAACTTGGTACACAACTGGACCAACTGGTGCAAGGTATAGGTATTCCTGAAGACACGACTGCGCGTTATACAACGCATAGCGGAACATTAAACACAGAAAAACCGATGGCAAATCAATGGCGCGGTTTGTTTGCTCAAGCTATTATCAAGTTAGATATTTTAGAAGGTGGAACCCAATGAAACATTACTTAAAACACGCACTCATTCTGAGTAGTTTAGTGCCCTTGCTTTATGCTGGCGTGAGCGTAGCTGCCGAAAAGGGAAGCGCACTTAAGAATGACAGCTTGCGTAGTGAGCCGTTTGCAGATGCCAAAGTCACTGGCAGCTTCGCACGTGGTGATAATTTAGAAATCATCAAAAAACAAGGCGCATGGCTACAAGTAAAATCCGCAAAAAGCTCTGGCTGGGTACGATTACTTTCAGTCAAACGTGGCGCAGCCACTACAAGTAACCAAGCGGCTGGAGTACTTGCCGTTGCCAGCGGCAGAGCCGGTACTGGGCAAGTGGTATCCACCACTGGCGTTCGTGGCCTGAGTGAGCAAGAATTAAAAGCGGCTAAATTTAATGAAGACGAAGTTAAAACATTAGAAAGCTATACGTTAAGTGCGGATAAAGGCCGTGCTTTCGCCAAAGCGGGCAAATTAAACAGCATTGCATTTAAGAACTTAAAAGAAGCGAAAGGCGGTACTCAATGAACGCTAACCCAAAATTGACCGGCATCATGTCTACCCATAAACATCGCCTAATCTCCACCCTACTTGCATCACTATTGGGGCTAGTTAGCCTGCACAGTGCCGCCTTTGATTTCAAAGGCGCATTAAAAGACGCCGTAGAAAAAGAAATAGGCCAAAAATCGGACAGCCCAGCCACTCCTACTGAGGCGACAAGTAGCACGGACAGCACAACAACCAGCTCAGAAGCAGCGTTTAACTGGAAAAACCCTAGCACTGCAGAGGAAATAAGCCTCGGGCGCGAAATTGCCGGCAACTTGCTGGGAGCAGCGCCATTAGTCAAAGATGCCGCTTTGCAAAAATATGTTAACTCAGTGGGCCGCTGGGTTGCATCACAATCTGAGCGCCCTGAGTTGCCTTGGCGTTTTGGGGTAATTGAGAGTGAAGACTTAAATGCTTTTGCAGCACCTGGTGGTTACATCATGCTGACCAAAGGCTTATATCGCAAGCTTCAAAATGAAGCGCAGCTCGCCGGTGTGTTAGGACACGAAATTGCGCATGTCGTCAAAAAACACCAGCTCAAAGTACTGCAAAAACAACAACTGCTAAGCATGGGTGCCGGATTATTAAGTGACAAATACGCAAAAGACAACGCCCTCATTAGCAAAGCAATTGGTAGCGGTGCCGAAATCAGTGCGCGTAGTCTGGATAAATCAGCCGAATATGAAGCGGACCGCTTAGGCTTAAGTTACGCCACACGTGCCGGTTACGAGCCCTATGGTTTACCTGAGGTATTGCAGACACTGGGGCAATCCGGCAGCAGCGATGCCAACGTTGCCTTATTGTTTAAAACCCACCCTCACCCAGATGAGAGACTCACGGCACTAAGTGAGTCTGTAGGCACGCAATTAGACAAAATAACCAATGGAAAAACGCTAGAAAATCGATTTTATGTACTTAAGTAATAGGTAATACATTGAGATGAAACGATAGCCATGCACACACTACGCAATTTTTCTTGTTGAATGGTTAGCGTGGCAAAAACACCAATAAACAAGTGAAATTTAGTGAAGCATCATCACTTTGTTTGATCCTCCTCAAATAAAGCGGTGATTGTTGATTTAGCTGTTTGACATCTCAATGCGTAAGGATAAAAATGTCCTTATGCATAGTAGGAGATTGTTCTATGGCTACGAAACAAAAAGACAGTAAACCTAGTGGTCCTTTAAAAGAAAATATCGCTAGGCCCACTAGTAATACCTCAAAAAAACGTAAAGTGTCATCAGGTGACACAGCGCCAGATAACACAGCGAGCGGAGTTGAAAACTTTGTAATGAGGGAAAACATCGCTGCGGCACAAGGCTCCAAACTAGAAGCGGTGCAGGATATTATTCAACGCATTTCTAGTAATGACTTATCAATGCTACCTGAAGCATTACATACCATACTCAAAGGCGCCTCCCCCGATGATGCAGCAGCGCTGAGCAAAGCGCTCACAGTGATTAAAGACACCAATGTCATCAAATCACGATTACGTAATGACCAGGCACTAGCTAAAGACTGGCGCGATGGTGGCTACCCTTATCAAAACCTGCTCTCACGCAAGTCTTACGAGAAACAGAAATATCGCCTGCAGGTAGAGTTATTAAAACTACAAGCATGGGTAAAAGAAACAGGACAGCGTGTGGTCATTTTGTTTGAGGGACGAGATGCGGCGGGCAAAGGTGGTACCATTCGGCGCTTTATGGAACACCTTAACCCACGCGGTGCACGTGTAGTGGCGCTTGAAAAACCAAGCGAGGTCGAGCGTGGCCAGTGGTATTTCCAAAGATACGTTTCACAATTACCAACCGCTGGTGAAATCGTACTGTTTGACCGTTCATGGTACAACCGTGCCGGCGTTGAGCGCGTAATGGGCTTTTGTAACAATGACGAGTATCTTGAATTTATGCGTCAAGCACCGGATTTTGAGCGCAACCTTACAAGATGCGGCATTCATGTCATTAAGTTCTGGTTCTCGGTGAGCCGATCAGAACAACGTAGACGCTTCAAAGAGCGTGAAATGCACCCGCTCAAACAATGGAAGCTTAGCCCAATTGATTTAGCGTCGCTTGATAAGTGGGATGAATATACAAAAGCCAAAGAAGCGATGTTCTTTCATACAGACACTGCTGACTCACCTTGGACCGTCATCAAATCTGATTGTAAAAAACGGGCACGCCTCAACGCGATGCGCTATGTGTTACACAAACTACCCTATACCAATAAAAATATTGACGCGATTGGTAACTTAGACCTGCTGTTGGTAGGGAGAGCACATATTGTGTATGAACGTGGTGAGCATAATCATATTATCCTCTAGGCTACGCATTGATTGACTAAGAAGGCTGATTAGCTAGAGGGTACTCACATCTGAGCTTAGATTTTAAGCGCCTTATAGCGTTCTCAGTGAGCGCTATATCAAATCACGCACACGTAGCTCAGCTTTGATATAGGCATAATAAATAGGTGCCGCCACAATGCCAATCAGCCCAAATGCGGCCTCCATACATAACATGGCAATCAGTAACTCCCATGCGTTGGCACGAATCTGGCCGCCGACTATACGCGCGTTTAAAAAATACTCAAACTTATGAATAATCACTAAGTAGAGTAAAGAGCCCAAAGCCACCCCTAGGGTTTGACTTAAACTTACCACGACAATCACGGCATTTGAAATAAGGTTGCCAATTACCGGAATCAAGCCCACTACAAAAGTAATCGCAATCATGGTTTTCACCAATGGCAAATGTATGCCCATCACAGGTAATACCACTGCGAGATAAATGGCTGTGAAAAACGTATTAATGGCAGAAATGCGTATTTGTGCAAAAACCACGCGTTTGAACGCATCGCTTAACAATGCACAGCGCATATAGAGTGCACCGGCAAACGGTTTAAAATGTTCAACCGTCACAGCCTCGCGCAGTGCCAGCATGCCGCCTACAATCATGCCAATTAATATATGCGCAGTGACGCGTCCAGCCTCTTTGCCAACCACTTGCAACTCACCGGCATGGGTACGCAGCCATGTGGTTAACATTTCTTTAAATGTCAGCGCATCTGCTGGCAAATGGCTTAATAACCAGCTCGGTAATATTTTTCTGGAGTCTTCTAATATTTGTGCCATTCTGGCTAAAAGCACGGTTAAACTGCCTGCATCAGAGCGTAAAAATGCCGTTAAGCCAGCACCGGCAAGTGAGAGCAAACTCACGATGAAAAACACCAAAATACCTACCGCCCAAATCTTAGAATAATTACTCGGGCGCTTACTAGGAAATCTACGCGAGATATACGGCGTAATCATGTGCACCAGCTGATACACCAGCAAACCAGCTAACAGTGCAGGTAACAAGCTAAACTTAAGCACAAAAAATAACGCAAGCCCTGTCAACAGCCAAGCTGAAATGTCATACCCTGTTGCTTTGGCAACTGATGATTCCTGCGTTATGTTAGCCATATTTCCCTTAAATCAATCACTTAAATATACTGGTTAAAAATAATAACCAGCTGTCTATTAATAGCTTTTAATCGAAAATCTATTCACAAAATCAGAGACATCAGCTGCTGGTATTGAAACGATCAAATCAATATGCTCATTGAAAGCTTTGTCTAAGATACCACCATTACATTTTGATAATGCTTTTGTTACATAATCCATTTGATTATAGGCGATGGTGAGCTTAATGGTCTTCATTTCCACATAGTCTGCCACCTTAGTTGCATCTAATGCCAGCTTGGCCGTGCCACCATAAGCACGCGCCAAACCGCCTGTACCTAGGTTAATACCACCGTAATACCTAATCACACCAACACAGGCATTAATCAGATTGCGCCCCTCTAATAGCTTTAATACCGGCATCCCAGCGGTGCCGGAAGGCTCTCCCGCATCCGAAAAACGCTGCACTATCCCGTCTTCAGTCTTTAATCTGAATGCATAAGCTAAATGGTGCGCGGTTGGGTGTTTAGCCGCAAAAGCGCGCAAAGCTGCACCAACTTCTCGTTCAGAGGTGCACGATACCGCCATGGCAATAAAACGTGACTTAGTAATGGTCTGCTCAGCAAACCCGCTATCTATTAATATTTGCAACTACTTACGCCCACCTAAAATGCTGCCTAAAATACCACGAATGATTTGCCTGCCTAATTGTGAGCCAATGGCGCGCGCTGCACTTTTGGCTGCGGCTTCTAATATACTGTCACCACGACTGGCGGGTTCTTTCTTACTTGAAGATGCAGTCCCTACATCTTCGCCACCAGCAAGTGGCGTAACTTGCGCTTTTAATATCTCATAAGCAGATTCGCGATCCACTTGTTTTTCATAAACATTATTCAGAACAGATGTCCGAATTGTTTCAATGCGTTCAGCATCGGTTGCAGGGCCTACGCGGCTACCTGGCGGGCAAACAAAAGCGCGCTCCACCGGTGTCGGAATCCCCTTTTCATCCAAGAATGAAACAAGCGCTTCACCTACCCCCAGCTCAGTAATCACACTTTCCACGTCTAATTTAGGATTAACCCTAAATGTCGTTGCGGCGGATTTCACTGCTTTTTGATCCCTTGGCGTAAAGGCACGCAAGGCATGCTGCACACGGTTACCCAATTGCCCCAAAACTGCATCAGGGATATCAAGCGGGTTCTGGCTCACAAAATACACGCCTACTCCTTTTGAACGAATCAAACGAACAACTTGTTCAATTTTTTCCAGCAACACTGCAGGCGCGTCATTAAACAACAAATGTGCTTCGTCAAAGAAAAACACTAATTTCGGTTTATCTAAATCCCCTGCTTCCGGGAGCTTTTCAAACAATTCAGACAGTAGCCACAATAGCAAGGTCGCATAAATACGTGGCGAGTTAAATAACTTGTCACTCATCAAGATATTAACGACACCATGCCCCTGCTCATCAGTCTGCATCAAGTCATCTAAGTTAAGCGCAGGCTCACCAAACAACATGTCAGCCCCTTGCGTCTCAAGCTGCAATAATGCGCGCTGCACCGCACCTACACTTGCCGCAGAAATATTGCCGTACTCTGCTTGGTATTGCGCTGAGTTCTCAGAAGCATGCTGCATCATTGCACGCAAATCCTTCAAGTCCAGCAGTAACCAGCCTTTATCATCGGCAATTTTAAATACCGCATTGAGCACACCGGCCTGCACATCGTTCAAATTCAGTAAACGGGAAAGTAGCAAAGGCCCCATTTCCGCAATAGTGGTACGGACAGGATGCCCTTTTTCACCAAACATATCCCAAAATGTAACTGGGCACTTAGCATAACTAAAATCAGAAAGCGCCAACTGCTGCACCCTAGCGTCAACTCGGGCATTGCCCCCACCTTGCTGGGACATACCGGATAAGTCACCTTTCACATCTGCCATAAACACTGGCACACCATTTTTGGAGAAGCCCTCTGCCAGAGTCTGTAGCGTGACTGTTTTCCCTGTACCCGTTGCACCGGCGATCAAGCCATGACGGTTCGCCATCCGTGGCAGGATAACACTGGAAATTTCATTATTTTTTGCAATTAAAATGGGGTTAACCATGAAGTGATTACCTAAGCTTTAGTAATAAACGTTAATAAATTGGGGTAGCAATGACAGATATGATTTATAAAGCGGGCAATTTTTAAAAGTCACCTTTACGCGCTCTATCCATAATCTCAAGCAACTTGGTTTCTAACTCCTGCGCAGATTTTTTTGCACGCTCAGTTGGATGCTTAATACTTTTTAAATCAAAAGTAGGACGATCCATCGCGATATATAGCTTAGGCTTGTTATTCCCATCCAGTTTTTCGTAAATTGCCACTCTACAAGGCGCAAATACTAAAAACTCGGGATGATCTAAAATAATTTCCGTGCCCATGCTTAAATTGCAAAATGAGCGCACTTCTTTAATGCCTTGCGGGTCAACGCCACGCAACTTCATATGCTCGCCTATCGGAAAGTTAGCGGGGTTCACAAAGTTCATGCCTTCAGAAATACTTTTTAAACTCTCGACCACATCCTGATAACTCACATTGGCGTTAACCGGCAGCTCATAAATGGCACTTAAAGGGTCGATTGCTGGCATGCCTGGCCGCACTTGACCAATCAAGGCATTGTCTTTGTGCGCCATATTAGGCTGATTGAAACAACAAGCAATCATACCTAAGCTCAAACCTATTAAAAACACAGCATGGTAGCTTGTGTGCAAAATACGTCGCGTGTTTAGCATTAACATGGTGGCCACCTACTCTAAGTTAATCAGCAATCTTGAGTGCCTGATTTACCGCAGCCCGATTAAAATGCGGCGCAATCAGTTCAATAAATCCATACATATATCCGCGTAAAAATGCATCTTTACGCACACCTAAATAAGTCGTGCTATCTGCAAATAAATGATCAACGTCAATTTTCGCCAAATGCGTATCACGCTCGACGTCATATGCCATATTAGCAAGCAAACCAACCCCTAAACCCAATGTGACATATGTTTTAATCACATCGGCATCAATCGCAGTAAGCACAACATTAGGCGTTAACCCTGCATCAGCAAAAGTCTTAGACACTAGCGTACCACCAGTAAATGCAAAGTCATAGGTAATGAGTGGGTAATTCGCTAGCTTTTCTAAGGTCAAAGGCCCGCCCTGCAACAAAGGATGATCATGCGGTACTACAACGCAGCGATTCCAATGATAACAAGGTAAGCACAATAAGCTCTCGCGCTCACTAATAGACTCAGTAGCGATCCCAATATCAGCCTCACCACTTTCCACCTGCTCAGCTACCTGGCTAGGATTACCTTGATGGATATTAAGCTTAACGCGCGGATAGCTGGTCATAAAGGCTTTGACAGCTGCAGGCAGCTTATAACGTGCTTGCGTATGTGTGGTAGCAATCGTTAAGGTACCAGTCTCCACATCGCTAAACTCATCACCCACACGCTTAATATTTTCAATATCGCGCATCACCTTATCGGCCAACATAACAATCTGCTGACCGGGCACAGTTAAGCCCGTTAGTCGCTTGCCATTACGTTTAAATATCTGCAGACCAAGCTCTTCTTCAATTAACTGGATTTGCTTGCTCACGCCGGGTTGTGATGTATACAAAGCATCGGCAGCACTGGTAATATTCAACCCTTGCTTCACCACTTCATGCAAATAACGTAATTGATGTAATTTCATTGGGTTAGCTTCTTCCAAACAATCCATTAACAAGATATTTAATGCGTACTTCTTGCATGATTAACACATACAAATGCGCGCATCTTATATAACTAAACGATATATCCATAGAATAACATATTCTTAAAAAAAACGAGAACGCACTGTTATAGTACGCGCCTAAATTTAGTTAATAACGGATACTCCACATGGAATTTGGTTATATTATTTCAGGCTTTGCGGTTGGCCTGCTAGTCGGCATCACTGGGGTTGGCGGCGGTTCGCTGATGACACCTTTGCTTGTATTTATGTTTGGTTTTAAAGCATCCGTAGCTGTAGGTACAGATTTGCTCTATGCCGCGATTACCAAGACTGGTGGTGTGTTTGTTCATCACAATACGCACAAATCAGTAGACTGGCGTGTTGTAGGATGGCTATCACTAGGTAGCTTGCCTTCAGCTGTGACCACTATCTTCGTGATTAAACATCTTATTCAAATTGAAAAAGACATTTCAGGCATTATTACCTTTACATTAGGTATTGCGTTGATACTAACCTCAATCGCATTGATTATTCGTAGCTACTTGACGCGAAAAAAAATACGCGAAATTGAAGATAGTGTGATTAGCAGTGGTCGTTTTAATAAAATTCAAGTCCCAGCAACCATATTTACTGGCATAATACTGGGTGCGCTAGTTACAATTTCCTCAGTGGGTGCAGGTGCGCTTGGCACACTGGCGATACTCTTCCTTTATCCTAAGATGAGCACGCTCAAAGTAGTAGGTACTGATTTAGCGCATGCAATTCCGTTAACTGCGGTTGCTGGTTTCGGTCATTGGACGCTTGGACATGTCAACTTTGAACTGTTAGGCACATTGCTCATCGGATCCTTACCTGGAATATGGGTCGGTAGCCACCTAAGCGTAAAAATTCCAGAAAAAATATTACGTCTAGTTTTAGCCACGCTCTTACTAGTGATTGGTTTGAAATTCGTTTTGGTTTAATTTAAAAGTTAGTTTAAGAAGCACTATATATGTATAAATACGATGAAATAGATCAACAGATTGTTGATGAACGCGTTGCCCAATACCGCGACCAAACTCGCCGCTACTTGGCTGGTGAGCTGTCGGAAGATGAGTTCCGCCCACTACGCCTGCAAAATGGCTTATATATCCAACGTCAGGCACCGATGCTTCGCATTGCGGTGCCTTATGGCATGTTATCTAGCGCACAATTGCGCAAACTTGGCGATATTTCAAAAAAATACGACAAAGGCTATGGTCACTTCAGTACACGTCAGAACTTGCAACTAAACTGGCCTAAGCTAGAAGATGTGCCTGAAATTTTAGCGGATTTAGCTACGGTTGAAATGCATGCCATTCAAACCTCAGGTAACTGTATCCGCAACATTACTACCGACCAATTTGTAGGCGTAGCGCCTGATGAAGTGATCGATCCACGCGCGATTGCTGAAATCATGCGCCAATGGAGTACATTCCACCCTGAGTTCGCTTTACTACCACGTAAATTCAAAATTGCAGTTTCTGGTACTAAAAATGATCGTGCATTGGTGCAAGCTCACGACATCGGCTTAGAATTCTACCGTGACAGCAACAACCAAGTGGCAATCAAAGTATGGGTTGGCGGTGGCTTAGGTCGCACACCAATCTTAGGCACTGTGATAAGTGAACATTTGGAATGGCAACATGCCCTAACCTATTGCGAAGCAATTATTCGCGTATACAACTTGCATGGTCGTCGTGACAACATCTACAAAGCACGTATCAAGATTTTAGTAAAAGCTTTAGGTATCGATGAATTCCGCAAACAAGTAGACGCGGAATGGGCACACATTAAAGATACAGACAACACCATTACCGAAGCAGAGCTAGCTCGCGTAGCGCAACACTTTGATGCAATGCCATATGAAAACGTACCAGCACATGATGCAGGTTTTGATGCGGCAGTTGCAAGCAACCCTGCATTTGCAGCATGGGTTAAACGTTGCGTACATCCACATAAACAAACAGGCTACCGCGCAGTTACTCTTTCGCTCAAGCCGCATGGCCAAGCACCTGGCGACATTAGCTCTGAGCAAATGTGGACAGTGGCGGACCTTGCTGACCAATACAGCTTTGGTGAATTACGTTCATCTCATGAGCAAAATCTAATATTGGCTGATGTTAAATTAAGCGATTTATTTGCATTGTGGGAAAGAGCACGTGCTAATGGTTTAGCCAGCCCTAACATTGGTTTGCTCACAGATATCATTTGCTGCCCTGGCGGTGACTTCTGCTCACTTGCTAACGCAAAGAGCATCCCTATCGCTACAGCGATTCAAATGCAATTTGATAACTTGGACTACCTGCACGACATTGGTGAGATGGAACTCAACATTTCAGGTTGTATGAACGCCTGCGGTCACCACCATGTGGGTCACATTGGTATTCTCGGTGTAGATAAAGATGGCTCTGAGTGGTACCAAGTCAGTATCGGTGGTAAACAAGGTAACGATGCAAGCCTTGGCACTGTGATTGGGCCTTCATTCTCTGCGGATGAAATGCCTGGCGTCGTGCAAAAGCTAATTGAGGTTTACATTAAAGAACGTACACCTGAAGAAAGATTTATTGATACTGTGCGTCGCTTGGGCGTTGCCCCATTCAAAGCACATGTCTATGCAAAAAATGAGGTTGCAGCATGAGTAATTTAATCAAACTGAACAATGGCGTTGCTAGCTTGGTAGAAGATGACTGGACGCTGGTTCAGTTACCTGCCACACAAGTGGAAGAACGTAAACAAGCGGGTAAAGTTGTTTTATTTAAACTCACTGGCGAAGCCACCGTGACTGATGCACAAATTACGGACACTGTGATTCCTGCAACTGGAAAAATCATTCTGCCTTTAAGTGTATTTATTACACGCAACGACGAGATTAAAGCTCGCATTGCGCAAGGTGAAATCGGCGTGTGGTTAGCAACACATGAACTGCTTGAAAATCTCACTCAGCATCAGGCAGACTTAAATGCACTACCTATTATCGCGATTTTTGTAGAGCGCTTTGCTGATGGCCGTATTTTCTCATTAGGCAACTTGCTACGTACTCGTTTTGGCTTTAAAAACGAATTACGTGCGTTTGGTGATGTGTTGCGTGACCAACTGTACTTCTTGAAACGTAGCGGCTTTACAAGCTATTTAGTGCGTGCAGACCGCTCAGCACAAGAAGCGATTGCCAGCCTGAGTGACTTTACTAAACCATACCAAGGTGCGGTTGATGAGCCACGCCCTGTATTTAAGCGTTACAACAGAGGCGCATAAATGACTACGGATGTAGATTTAGGCCAAGTTGTGATGCTTAAACCTAGCGCGAACAACCCAGCGACTAAGCCAACACTGACGGATGAACTGGTAGCAAGCGTTAAGCAAAAAGCAGGCGAAGTGCTAGCGCTATTGAGTAACGCTGCAAACGAGTTTGGTGTGAATGAAGTCACCTTTGCTAATAGCTTTGGCGCTGAAGACATGGTGTTAACCGACATTATTCAACGCCAAAAAATTGCAATTGAGATTTTCTCACTGGACACTGGTCGCCTTCCTGTTGAAACCTACGACTTAATTGCCAAAACAGAGCAAACTTACGATACCAAACTTAAAATCTTTTTCCCGCAGTCTGATGCGGTAGAAAGTTATGTAAGAAGCAATGGCATCAATGCATTCTATGAGTCCATTGATTTGCGCAAAGCCTGTTGCTTTATGCGTAAAGTAGAACCATTGCAACGTGCTTTAAAAGATAAAAAAGCATGGGTCACCGGCATGCGTGCAGAGCAATCTACCACACGCGTTAACCTGCCATTCCGCGAGTTTGACAGCGGCAATAATTTAGAAAAATTTAACCCGCTAAGTAATTGGACTGAAAAAGAAGTATGGGCCTACATCCGCATGTTTGATGTGCCATACAACAAACTGCATGATCAATTTTACCCAAGCATCGGCTGTGCGCCATGCACGCGCGCGATTGCCATGGGTGAAGATGTGCGTGCCGGCCGCTGGTGGTGGGAAGACCCCAACAGCAAAGAGTGCGGATTACACGTAAAGAAATGATTTTATAAAATTCTGCTACGTATCAAGTAGTAATTTTGATTTTTGAAACCTAAGAATATGACAACGACTAAACAACCCTTATCTCATTTAGACTGGCTAGAGTCTGAGGCCATTTACATTCTGCGCGAGGTCGCGGGGCAATGTAGTAACCCTGTACTATTATTCTCAGGTGGCAAAGATTCACTATGTATTTTGCGTTTAGCTGAAAAAGCATTTCGCCCTGGTAAGTTCCCATTTCCACTGATGCATATTGATACTGGTCACAACTATCAAGAAGTTTTGGATTTCCGTGATCAACGCGCGGCAGAATTAGGTGAGCGCCTAATTGTACGTTCAGTTGAGGACTCAATGAAACGTGGTACCGTGGTACTAAAATCACCTGATGAACCTCGTAACAAACATCAATCTGTGACGTTACTAGAGGCCATTGAAGAGTTTGGCTTTGACTGCTGTATCGGTGGCGCACGCCGTGATGAAGAAAAAGCCCGTGCAAAAGAGCGCATCATGAGCTTCCGTGATGAGTTCGGTCAATGGGATCCGAAAAACCAACGTCCTGAATTATGGAACCTGTATAACGCACGCTCACATAAAGGTGAAAATATTCGTGCCTTCCCTATTTCTAACTGGACAGAAATGGACGTATGGCAATACATCGAGCGTGAAAACTTAGGCTTGCCAAGCATCTACTTTTCTCACAATCGTGACATTATTATGCGTGGCGGCGCCATGATGCCAGCTAACGTACCGCTTGCTAACGGCGAGGTGATTAACCAACCCAAAGCAGGTGAAGAAGTTATTAATATGCAAGTTCGTTTTAGAACTGTAGGTGACATCACATGTACAGCACCAGTGCTGTCTGATGCAGATGATGTGAGCAAAATTGTCATTGAAACTGCGACCACCACTATTACAGAACGTGGTGCTACTCGCCTAGATGACCAAACCTCAGACGCTTCAATGGAACAGCGCAAAAAAGAGGGATATTTCTAAAAAATACTATCAAGATATGCCGATTAAATCGACTGCCAAGTGCTTCCTGCAGTTACTTAATCAAACATCTTATCTAGCATTTTTGATATTTTGAAAATTTAATTATGACAAATACAACGCACAACGATTCACTATTACGCTTTATGACATGCGGTAGCGTAGATGACGGCAAAAGTACCCTGATTGGCCGCTTGCTGTACGACACCAAAACCATTTTGGCCGATACGCTGACACAAATTTCAAATACCTCTAAAAAGCGCGGTATGGAAGCTGTGGACTTATCACTGCTTACCGACGGCTTACAGGCTGAGCGTGAGCAAGGCATCACCATTGACGTTGCTTACCGCTATTTCAGCACTGGTACACGTAAATACATTATTGCCGATGCACCAGGCCATGAGCAATACACACGCAACATGGTAACGGCAGCGTCAACAGCAAATCTTGCGATTATTTTAATTGACGCTCGTAGAGGCGTACTTACACAAACGCGCCGCCATAGCTATTTGGCGCATCTTGTAGGCATTCCACACATTGTGGTGGCTGTGAACAAAATGGACTTGGTTAATTACGACCAAGCTATTTACGACAAAATTTGTGCAGATTATGCTGCTTTCGCGGCAGAAATTGGCTTAGCTGCAGCTAGAGACATCCGTTTTATTCCAATGTCTGCATTAAATGGCGACATGTTGGTTGACCGTTTGGAAAACATGCCTTGGTACACAGGCGAGACATTAATTGAGATGTTAGAAAAAGCGCCAGCCGCGCATACAGAGCAATCTGAAGCTTTCCGCTTCCCAGTGCAATTCGTATGCCGCCCACACGCATCGGATGACCCTGAACTACATGACTTCCGTGGATTTATGGGTCGTATCGAGTCTGGTGAAATTGCCGTAGGCGATGCAGTAACGGTGCTGCCAAATGGTTACCAATCAAAAGTAAAAGCCATTCAACTCGGCGCAGAGCAATTGCAATCTGCATCAACAGAACAAAGCGTTACCCTGCTGTTAGAAGATGAAATCGACACATCACGTGGTGACATGATTGTGAAAAGTGCTGAAACCATTGAGCCTGTAAAACAAGTGGAAGCCTTTGTATGCTGGCTATCAGAAACACCTTTGTCTACAGCCAGAACTTACATCATTCGTCACACCACGCGTGAATCTAAAGCTAAAGTTGGCGCCATCAGCTACAAAGTTGATGTCAATACATTAGAACAACAAGCGACTAGCGACTTGAAAATGAATGACATCGCACGCATTAGCTTCAAGCTTGCACAACCACTGATGATAGACAGCTATAAAAATAACCGTGCTACCGGCGCTTTCATCATTATTGATGAATCTACCAATAACACAGTTGGCGCTGGCATGATTGTGTAAGTTCTACTAAGTTACCTGCAATCATGATGATTAGATAGAATTAGTCATCGCAAACTAATAGAATTTCTAATAAAATAACGTTTTAGCTTTTAAGCTGTAAAGGACTTTAAAAATGACTTATGTCGTTACCGAAAATTGTATTCAATGTAAATTCACTGACTGCGTAGATGTTTGCCCAGTTGATTGCTTTGTAGAAGGTCCTAACTTCCTTGCGATTAATCCAGATGAGTGTATTGACTGCACATTATGCGTTGCGGAGTGTCCAGCGGAAGCGATTTTTGCTGAGGATGATGTCCCTGCAGATCAACAAGAGTATATTGCGTTGAATGCCCGCCTTGCGCAGGTGTGGCCAGTGATTACTGCACGTAAAGAAGCACTGGAAGATGCCGAAGCAATGAACGGTGTACCAGGTAAGCGTAATTTATTGGTTGAATAATCTAGCTGCGTCAAAAAACAAAAAGGAGGCATATGCCTCCTTTTGTCTATGTGCTAACGCTTATATGCACACTTACAAAACTAAGCCGCTGTGATGACTAAACCATTAAGATTCCTCCAACACTACTCGCCCACCCTGCAAGATAAGATTCGGCAATTGCAAACGCAGGGTTTACTCGGCGACTACATCACACAGCGTTATCCCCAGTATCACACCATCCAAACAGACAAAGCGCTGTACCAATATAGCAATGAGATTAAACAGGCATTTTTACGTAACGCGCCTCAGCTCGATAAAGTGCATTACGATAACAAATTAGGCATAGAGCACCATGCGCTTGGCCTCAATACCGCCATTTCACGTGTACAAGGCGGCAAGCTCAAATCTAAAAAGGAAATCCGAATCTCATCCTTTTTTAAAGAGTCCCCCGCCGACTTCTTGCGTATGATTGTTGTGCATGAACTAGCACATTTAAAAGAGCGCGATCACGACAAAGCCTTCTACCAGCTTTGCCAGCATATGGAACCTAACTACCACCAGCTAGAGTTCGATTGCCGTGTTTATTTAACCTGGAAATCTAACTAGGAAAAGTGAAAAATAAGCAACGTAGCTTATTTTCACTTCTTAACGACGCCAGAGATTAGCGCGCCGAATCATGAACCAGCTAAACACTAGATAAACCATCATTGCAATCGCCAGGCCCGATGGCGCATACCAAACAAGGGGCACAACCAAACCCGCTGATACTGTAGATAACAACATTTGGATGAAAGCCTGTCCTGATGCGGCAGTTCCACGGATTTTAGGGTGGCGATCCAAAGCCGCTAATGACAATATTGGCATCGCTAAGGCCATGCCGATATTAAATAATGCGATTGGCACGATGTTGTAAATAACATTTGTGGGGAGATATAAGCAAACGGCGATGTTGAGCAAGGTCATTGCGGACATCCAAACATAAGCCAGCTTAATCACTTTGCTTTGTGCGTATCTGCCAGCAGCGCGCTTGGCTAGGTAAGAGCCCAGCACCATGCCGCAGACCGTGGGGATAAACATGTAAGCAAATTGATGTTCAGTCAGGCCTAAATGTTTGACTAAGAACACAGGGCTTGCCAGCACATAAAGAAAGAATCCCGCAAAGTTTGCACCAAGTGCAAACACCACATAATTAAACTCTTTATCGCTAAAAATTGCGCGATAGTCTTTGATGACCTGTTTTGCAGATAGCGGCAAACGCTTTTCTTTAGGCATGGTTTCAGGCAGATATTTCACTGCCGCCCATAAGCTAAATGCGGCATATAAAGCTAAAAAGATAAAGATAGCCTGCCAATGAATACCCAGCAGTAAACCGCCTATGATGGGGGCAACCGCTGGCGCAATACCAAACAACATTTGTACAGTTGCCATCACACGCTGTGCTTGTGGCCCTTCAAACAAATCGCGTACCATTGCACGGGCTACCACATTACCAGCACCTCCCGATAAGCCTTGTAAGGCGCGAAAAAACCATAACGTTTCTACATTAGGCGCAAAAGCACAGCCTATGGAGGCTGCAACAAAAACACCCAAACCCCATTTAATGGTAGTGATACGGCCGATAGAATCGGATATCGCACCGTGCCATAGCGTCATCAATGCATAAGGCAGCAAGTAAAATGTAAGGCTCTGCTGCAGCTCTAATGAAGTGCCATCTAGCGCACGCTCTAGTGACGGAAATGCAGGGAGGTAGGTATCAATTGCAAATGGCGCAAGCGCAGCCAAGCTTGCAAGCACGAAAGACAATACCAATGGGGATAATTGATGCTTCAAACTAAAACTTTCCAAAAAATATTCTGCTGGTAATAAAAAACGCGCTACTGCTTATTACAGTAGCGCGTTAGATTAAATCACAATAACGCTATTAATGCACCCTTGCGAGATACATAACCAGCTAGTTATCTAAATACAAGTTATGGCAACGCATGAAACTCATCTACACGATCTTTAAGCTCACCAGCGATGATTTTTTTAGAGTTCTTGTCATTTCTAAACACAATAGGCTGTGCTGCAATGGCAGGATTTCTTGAATCTAATATCGCCTGCTCTATTAGATGATGATGTGGTGACTTACTGCAAACTGGGTCAGCAGCTTCAGCATCGCCCGTGAGCAAGAATGTCTGACAACGACAACCACCTAAATCGTTTTCTTTTTCATCACAGGTGCGGCACGGCTCTTTCATCCAACTATCACCGCGATACTTGTTAAATGCGGGGGAGTCTTTCCAGCTCCAGCCTAGGTCTGTATCTTTAACATTTGGGAACTGCATGTTAGGTAATACGCGTGCGGAGTGACAAGGCAACACATCACCATTAGCCGTCACAATCATAAACACTTCACCCCAGCCGTTCATACATTTTTTAGGGCGATCTGAGAAGTAATCCGGCACCACAAAGAAAATCTTCATCTTACTGCCAGATTTTTCCCTGAATTCATTGGTGATTCTTTCCGCTTCATCTACCTGTTCTTTAGTTGGCATCAATTGACTACGATTCACTAAAGACCAGCCATAATATTGTGTGTTAGCTAGCTCGATGTATTCTGCACCCAGTGCATCCGCCATCTCTAAAATTTCTTTCATGTGGCCAATGTTATAGCGATGAATCACCACATTGAGCACCATTGGATAGCCATGACTTTTAATCATCGCCGCAACTTTTTTCTTCAGCTCAAAAGTTTTAGTATTGGTAATGAAGTTGTTAATTTCTTCAGTGATATCATGCATCGATAACTGAATATGGTCTAAACCGCCTTCTTTAAACGCCTGAATGCGTTTTTCTGTCAGCCCAACACCAGAGGTAATCAGATTACTGTAATAGCCAAGCTTTCTGGCTTCAACAACAATCTCTTCAATATCATCACGCAATAATGGTTCGCCACCTGAAATACCCAACTGTATGGCGCCTAATTTACGCGCATCACGCAGTGCCTGTATCCATTGCTCGGTGGTTAATTCATTTTGCGTGTGCTTGTCGTAATCAGTAGGGTTATAGCAAAATGCACAATGCAACGGACAACGATACGTAACCTCGGCTAACAGCCATAATGGCTGGGTTTGTGTAACACTGGCTGCAACACCATTATTTTGAGCATGAGTGGCATGGATGGTCTTTTGAACCACTGACTCACCTAAAGATGCTTGTGTCATTTTGCTACTCCTAAATTTATCTAAGCTTTACGTATCCAAGCTTTACTTAACGCAAGCTCAAACATGCCAATAATATCTTTTTCGATGTTTTCAGCATCTGGAAATGTGGCTTTTAAATCAGCGACCACATCCCCTACCGTTGCTTTACCATCTAGACGCTTAATCACTTCACCAGCACCACCATGTAGTTTGACCATGCCTTCAGGGAAAAGTATCACATAACTATTTTGTGCCTCTTCCCACTGAAAACGGTGATGCAGTGAAAGTGTGTAAATATCGCTGTCTTGTATCGTGTTATCCATCATTTACTTTCTTAGCTTACGTTCATCACCGGTTGACGTAAATAATCGCGGCCTTCAACTTTGATGTCGGCTGATTGCAACATAATCGCATCAGCCATTACCCACAATACATCTAGTTTAAATTGCAATATATCTAATGCACGCATTTGCATTTCACGGGTTTGGCTAAAGTAATCTAAAGTCACTTGCAAGCCTTGTTCAACGTCACGGCGTGCCTGAGTCAATCTGTTTTTAAAGTATTGCATACCTTCTGCATTAATCCATGGATACATCTCAGGCCATGAGTCTATACGTTGTTGGTGAATATGCGGTGCAAATAGTTCAGTTAAACTTGAGCAGACAGACTCCTGCCATGAGCGCTGTTTTGCAAAGTTGATATATGCATCCACAGCAAATTTAGTACCAGGGGCAACCAGCTTTAATGAAGTGACATCTTCACGGCTTAAACCCACTGCTGCGCCTAGGTGAATCCACGCCTCAATACCGCCCTCGCCACCCTCTGCAATTTGGCCGCTGCCATCATGGTCAAAAATACGTTGAATCCAGCCACGACGTAATTCACGGTCTGGACAGTTTGATAAAATTGCTGCGTCTTTCATTGGAATCGCAATTTGGTAATAATAGCGATTTGCAACCCATGCCTGCATCTGTTGCTGCGTAAGTTTTCCCTCATACATCAACACGTGAATTGGGTGATAGATATGATAGCCCTTACCCTTTTCACGTAATTTAGCTTCAAACTCTTCTTTAGACCAGGGTGCCAATTTTTCAGCCATTTTTATCTCCAAATATTTAAAGTGTTTTAACCAATAAAGACGCTTTTACTTTAAGCTTCCGTCAGCAAAGGCTGTATCAGCACATTGCCTCACATATAAAAGCGTCTAAGCACTTTGTATTCTTACAAAATAATATCCATGCCGTCATAAGCCACTTCAATTTTGTGTTCATTCAACACAGCGCGCTCGGCAGAATCTTCACGTAAAATCGGGTTGGTGTTGTTGATATGAATCAACACTTTTCTTACATCACCAAATTTATCCAGCTCTTCAATCATGCCGCCCTTACCAGATTGTGGGTTATGGCCAATACTGCGTGCAGTCTTAGTCATTAAACCTAAATCCAACATTTCTGTATCTGTCCAGAACGTGCCATCCACCATGATGCAATCGGCTTGACTCATTAATTCTGGCAAGTGCGGCTCAATTTCACCCAAACCTGGCGAGTACCAGCATTTTTTACCTGAGCTAATTTCTTCAATCAACACACCAATCGTATCGCCAGGATGTGGGTCATTACGGTGTGGTGAATAAGGAGGGGCCGCACTCTTTAGTGCAACTGCTGTGAATTTCAAGTTAGGTACATTAGGGATGGTGAAGCTGGTTTTACCATCAATTGGTACATTGTGATGATTAACGCCACAATAATGGTTTAATATATTTAGAATCTGATTACCTGAAGTTAAGTCCTCATACACCATATCTGTACAGTAAATCTCACGTTTAACTTTACCCTCACGCAACATAAACAGGCCTGTAGTATGGTCAATTTGCGCATCAATCAGCACAATCGCCTGAATGCCACTATCCCGTACAGCACGCCCTGGCTGTAATGGTGCAAAGTCTTGGATCTGCTGCAATACATCTGGAGAAGCATTAAACAAAACCCAGTTTACGCCATCGCCACTTACGCAGATTGATGACTGTGTACGCTTGGTTGCTTTGATCGTGCCTTTACGTAAACCATCACAGTTAAAACAATTACAATTCCACTGCGGAAAACCGCCCCCAGCACCAGCCCCTAATACGTGTATATGCATGAATCTCTACATTTCTATTTAAATTAATCTTCAATCATTAAAAAATGTGCTTTATAAAAACACCACAATTTTTTTGTAAAAAAATGATATGAACCCTATAAAAATCATTCTTTTACAAAAAAAGGCTGTCTCACGGCAGCCTTTTTTAATATTACGTGAACAATAATTACTTGTTCATTACGTACATTGTTACTTCAAAGCCAAAACGCATTTCAGTAGCTGCTGGTGTTGTCCACATAATAATATCCTTTTAAATTTAGTTGATTTCGCTACGCGCTTATTGCTGTAACGTGAGAAGCATTCTGCGCCCTAATTCATATGTACAACACTGCAAACTTACCCGATATCTACTAAGTAAATTCATGATGAGTGGGCGCTTATTTGCTTAGGCCTTGATTATGTTAGTTAACACCTCTAAAAACTTTGCATTCTCAGAGAATAGACCAATACTCACTCTCAGATACTCAGGCATTTCATAATTAGCCACGGGTCTTACAATCACGCCCTGCTGTAACAGTTTTTGATTAATACCAGCAGCATCCCCTACTTTGACACTAATGAAATTTGCAAATGATGGAATATAAGTCAACCCTAGCTGATCAAAGCCATGCTTTAACTGCGCCATACCTGCTTGATTCAATGCATAACTGCGCTCAACAAAGTCTTCATCAGCTAATGAAGCAATAGCAGCAGCCTGCGCAACGCTATTCACATTAAAAGGCTGGCGCACTCGATTCATCATATCTGCAACTGGTGCATGACATAAACCAAAACCTATGCGTAAACCAGCCAAACCATATGCTTTGGAAAAAGTGCGTGAAATCACTAAGTTTTCAAATTCTTTGAGCCAGCCAATGGCTTGAGATTTATATTCAGCAGGCAAATATTCGTCGTACGCCTCATCAAGCACTACAAGCACATGCTTGGGCACTTGTTTCAAGAATTCATATAAAGCATCTTTAGCTAACAAAGTGCCTGTTGGATTATTAGGATTTGCTATAAAAATCAAGCTAGTTTTATCAGTCACCGCTGCCAGCATCGCAGTTAAATCGTGGCCGAAATCTTTAGCTGGCACCACGACACCTTTAGCGCCCATGGCTTGCGTGACTAATGGATAAACCGCAAAAGCATGTTGCGAGTAAATGACTTCACTATCGCAACTCAAGTAAGCACGTGCCACCAACTCTAAAATATCATTAGAGCCGTTGCCAAACACAATCTGCTCAGGCGCAACGCTAAACTTATTACTTACAGCTTCACGCAACGCAAAGCTGTTACCATCCGGGTACCTTGCAATGTCTAAAATTGCCTCCTGAATTGCATAATCAGCTTTAGGGCTAATACCTAATGGGTTTTCATTTGAAGCCAGTTTAACAATATCCTCAACTTTTAGATTCATTTCTCGGGCAAGCTCAGTGATCGGTTTCCCACCCTGATATGGCGCGATTTTTTGGATATGTTGAGGGGCTTGTATGGTCATGGTGTGATTTGATATAGAAAGTTAAAAGTGAAGAAGATAAGAAAAGTAAAGCCATCAACAAGTTGCAGGCAATGATCTACAACTTGTTGTTTAATTAGTGTATAAAATTATAGTTATTCGCTAAAAAGCATCATCATGCATGCATTTTCCCGAAATTTTCGTTAAATTCAGTGTAAATAACCACCAAATAAAAAACTAAGCAGCGCTAAACAACAGCCTGTGGGTAAGACCCTAAAAGCTTAAGATAAGAAGCTCTAGATGTGACTTCCTGTATGGCCGAAGCGACATTACCATCTTGCACATGCCCTTCAATGTCAACATAGAACACATACTCCCACATGCCGCCTTTGGCTGGCCTAGACTCCAGCTTAGTCATGCTGACATTGTGGTTCGCTAATGGCTCTAACAACCCTAAAATAGCACCTGGCTGATTCTTGGTTGCCGTGACAAAAGAAGTTTTATCCTGACCTGAAGGCGCCACATCATGCGCTGACAACACTAAAAAGCGTGTGGTGTTTTTAGGATCATCTTCAATATTTTCAGCAAGCACATTTAAATTGAATAATTCAGCCGCACGCTTACTAGCAATTGCCGCAGCAAAAGTGCCATCTGCCGCAATTAAATCATGAATCATCTGTGCTGCACGTGCATTGCTAGTGACCGGCTCACGCTCTGCTTTTGGCAGCATCTTATTGAGCCATTCATGGCACTGTGCTAAAGACTGCGAATGTGAAAATACGTGTGAAATCTGCTGTATATCGGTTTGTTTCGAGAGTAAGCAATGGTGGATTGGGATGGTAACTTCACCACAAATTCTGAGCGGACTGCTCAATAGCAAATCTAAGGTTAAGCCAACCGCTCCCTCATTTGAGTTTTCTACAGGTACCACGCCATAATCAGCCTGACCTGACTCAACGGTACGGAACACCTCATCAATCGAGCCACAGACAACCGCATGTTTTCCTTCACCGAACTGCTTTAACGCTGCCTCTTCACTGTAAGTGCCGAGTGGACCTAAAAAAGCCACGGTAAGCTCTTTTTCCAATGCACGGCAGTTAGACATGATGCTGCGGAAAATATTGGTGACCGCTTCTGCAGGTAACGGACCAGCGTTCATATCCATTAAACGTCTTAAAACCTGCGCCTCTCGCTCTGGACGGTAAATTACGCCATCATCTTTAAGCTCGCCAATGTGTCGAGCATGGCTCGCGCGCTCATTGGCAAGTTTAAGGATTTGTTCATCAATCGCATCAATTTGGTCACGATGCTGTTTCAACAGGCTTGATAATTGTTCTTTAGACATATTTAGTGTGCTTTTTCAAATTCCTGCATATAACTCACCAACGCCTGCACACCGTCAATCGGCATTGCATTGTAAATTGACGCACGCATACCGCCTACCATACGATGCCCTTTTAACTGCAGCAAACCTTTAGCTTCCGCACCTTTCAAGAAAGCATCATTTAATGATTCATCCGCTAAGAAAAACGGAATATTCATGCGCGAACGATTATTTACAGCGATGTTATTGATATAAAAATCAGTGCTATCAATGTAGTCATAAAGTAGATTAGCTTTTTGAATATTTACCTGCTCTATCGCACTCACTCCACCCTGCGCTAATAGCCACTCAAACACCAAACCTGCGATATAAATGCCATAGGTCGGCGGCGTGTTGATCATTGATTGATTTTCAGACTGTGTTTTCCAGTTAAACACAGCTGGCGTTAACGGTGATGCGCGATCTAATAAGTCTTCACGCACAATCACGATACATAACCCTGCTGGACCTATGTTTTTTTGTGCGCCGCCGTAAATCACACCATACTTAGTCACATCAATCGGACGTGACAGAATATGTGAAGACATGTCAGCTACAATAGGCACATCGCCTGCATCTGGTAAGCCGTCAAACTCTACGCCATTGATTGTTTCATTAGTACAGATATGCAGATATGCCGCATTTTTATTGAGTTTCCAAGTTGAAAACGCAGGTACATTGGTAAAGCCATCCGCTTCACTGCTGGCTACCACGTTGATCTTGCCATAAGCATTGGCATCTTCCACACTGCGTTTAGACCATGCACCGGTCACCACATAGTCGGCCTCACCACCATTGAGCAGATTCATTGGGATAATTGCATTTTCGGCAATGGCGCCACCTTGCAAGAACAATACTTTATAGTTTTGCGGCACATTAAGTAGCTTACGTAAATCTGCCTCAGTTTTAGCCAAAATACTGGTGAATTCTTTACCACGGTGTGACATTTCCATCACACTCATGCCGGAGCCTTGCCAATCAAGCATTTCGGCTTGTGCACGCTCTAAAACTGGCTTAGGTAACACTGCAGGACCTGCAGAAAAGTTATAAATTTTAGTCATTAATTAAGTTCTAAATCAAAAAAATATTATTGAAAATTAAGTAGTTAAACCAAGTTCACATCACTAGGTGCAATCAATGAATGCAGCAACCATATTTGTTAATGCATTCATTGATTAGCTAACAGTACTCGCAGTAAATTCATGCAATTAGCTTTGCTTCACACAGTGTTATTCGACTTCACCGCTGATTTCGATATCAGCGTCAGCATCACCGTCTTCTTCGTCATCTGTTTCTACAATTTTCTCTATGCCTGAAAGCTTTTCACCGTCGCCTAGGTTAATCAAGGTAACACCTTGCGTTGCGCGGCCTAGCTCACGAATCTCACTAACACGAGTACGAATCAACACGCCGCCTGTGGTAATTAGCATGATTTCATCTTCATCGTTGACTAGTTTGGCCGCAACCACCAGACCGTTACGCTCACTCACTGCAATCGCTTTCACGCCCTGTGTACCACGACCTGAACGGCGGAAATCTGCCAGTACGGTACGTTTCCCATAGCCGTTTTCAGTCGCCACCATGACAGTTTGCTGGTCATCTGAGGCAATCAGCAATGATAGAACCTGCTGATCTTCGGCAAGCTTCATGCCGCGCACACCACGTGTTGCACGACCCATTTGACGCACTTCATCTTCGTCAAACCATACGGCTTTACCGCCGTTAGACACGAGCACTACATCATTGCTGCCGTTAGTGATTTCAGCACCGATTAAGTAGTCACCTTCATCCAGATTAATCGCAATAATGCCCGATTTACGTGGGTTAGCGAACTCTGTTAATGCTGTTTTCTTTACGGTACCAAGTGAGGTTGCCATGAAAATAAAGTGATTTTCATCAAAGCTCTTCACAGAAAGAATCGCGTTGATTTTTTCGTTTTCTTCTAGCGGGAATAAGTTAACAATAGGCTTACCACGGCTGGTACGGCTACCTTGCGGTACTTCATACACTTTCAGCCAATACACGCGGCCACGATTTGAGAAGCATAAAATGTAATCGTGGGTATTCGCTACGAACATTTTATCGATAAAGTCATCTTCTTTTGTAGCAGCTGCCTGTTTACCACGACCACCGCGTTTTTGTGCACGATACTCATCTAAAGGCTGAGATTTAATATAGCCGGTATGCGACAAAGTCACCACTACGTCTTGCGGCGCAATTAAGTCTTCTAAAGATAAATCTTGCGCATTTGCTACAATTTCACTGCGGCGTTTATCACCAAACTGCCTTCTGATTTCATTCAGCTCATCTGTGATAATCGCTGTCACACGTGCAGCAGTTGCTAAAATATCAAGCAAGTCCGCAATCACATCCATGACTTCTTTGTATTCATTAACAATTTTGTCTTGCTCAAGGCCTGTCAAACGTTGCAGACGCATTTGCAAGATTTCTTGCGCTTGTACATCGCTTAATTTGTAGCCATCTGGAGTCAAGCCAAAATTCACAGCCAAACCTTCAGGACGCGCAGCCTCCATCGCGGCACGTCTTAGCATTTCCTCAACCACAGGAGACTGCCAAGATTTAGCCATCAAGTCTTTTTTGGCTTCTGGTGGCGTTGGCGCAGCTTTAATGATTGCAATCATTTCGTCCACGTTTGCTAAAGCAACCGCCAAACCTTCTAACACATGGCCGCGCTCGCGTGCTTTACGCAACTCGAACACGGTTCTACGCGTAACAACCTCACGACGGTGACGTAAGAATGCTTCCAGCATTTGCTTCAAGTTAAGCAAACGTGGCTGACCATCTAACAAGGCCACCATATTCATACCAAAAGTATCTTGCAGTTGCGTCTGTTTATACAGATTATTCAACACAACATCAGGAATCTCGCCACGCTTAAGCTCAATCACTACGCGCATACCTGATTTATCAGACTCGTCACGTAAATCAGAAATGCCTTCGATTTTTTTCTCGTTCACAAGCTCGGCGATTTTTTCAATCAGCGTTTTCTTGTTCACTTGGTAAGGTAACTCGTCAATAATAATAGATTGACGACCACCTTTATCCATATCTTCAAAGTGAGTACGACCGCGCATCACAACACGGCCACGGCCAGTACGATAGCCCTCTTTAACACCTACCGTACCGTAAATAATACCCGCGGTTGGGAAGTCTGGCGCAGGCACTAACTCGATTAACTCTTCAACCGTTGTCTCTGGATTATTCAGCAGTGCAAAACAGGCATCCAACACTTCGTTCAGGTTGTGTGGCGGAATATTCGTGGCCATACCCACTGCAATACCTGAGCTACCGTTAATCAGCAGGTTAGGAATACGGGCAGGCATAATTAACGGCTCATGTTCAGAACCATCGTAGTTAGGGCCAAAATCTACCGTTTCTTTGTCAATATCTGCCAATAACTCATGTGCAATTTTCGCCATACGGATTTCCGTATAACGCATCGCCGCGGCGTTATCACCATCCACTGAACCAAAGTTACCCTGACCATCGACCAGCATGTAGCGCAATGAGAAATCCTGCGCCATACGCACGATGGTGTCATAAACCGCCGTATCACCATGAGGGTGGTACTTACCGATTACATCACCAACGATACGTGCTGATTTTTTATATGGCTTGTTGTAATCGTTAGACAGCTCATGCATCGCGTACAAAACGCGTCTATGCACAGGCTTCAAACCATCCCGAACATCAGGTAACGCACGCCCTACGATTACGCTCATTGCGTAATCTAGGTAAGAGCGGCGCATCTCATCTTCTAGACTAATGGGGAGGGTTTCTTTAGCGAATTGATCCATATTTTGACTGTCTTATAATGGTTTTTATATGGGGCAAATTTTAACATGATTAGCGCGCAAAATAACGCTTACAACCATACTTTTAACATAGTTTTTCAGTGCTAAAAATATGAGAAAAATCTTACTTAAAGTAAACGGGGCAATAGGCTTGAAATTACCATGCTTTGCATCTGTTAAACAGCATGAGGTGACGACAAAATACTAGCAGTCAGCACCCTATTCACATCTTGAGACTTAAGTGGACTCTGATGATTGCCACAGCTTAATCATGAGTAAAAATTGAGGCGCGACTGGAGCGCGCCCTGAAAGTAATCTATGCACCATGATGTCTTGCGCACGACGCAATCTAAGGTACGGTATAGTTATCTTGTGTCATTAAATCTACACCGCATTCCAGCTTCTCAACCCAATCAATAAATCGATTGACCATCACCTTACCTTCAAATGAGCGCCCATGTTGCGGCACGATGGATTCAATCTCCAGTTTACGCACCATGGATGCCCACAAGCGACAAGCCTTATTGGATGTCATGTAGCGGCGGTGAAACGGCAGCATTGTGGGTAAATGAGCATCAAAATCGGTGACTGGCTCAACGGCAAGATCATGGTGTACCAACGACGCACCTAAATCGCCTGAAAATAAAATCTTGCTAGTCACATCGTAAAACTGGAAATTACCTTCAGAATGAAGAAAGTGTGCAGGTATTGCCTTGATGATTGCACCACCCAAGGTGATATTCATACCACAGTCAGGAATACCAATAATACGGTTTTTGGTATTGCCCACACTGCAAAAATGCGGTAGGAATCGCTCCCAAATCGCAGGCGCCAGCACCTTACACTCAGTGCCTACCAGCCATTTATTGATGGATGCTACGATATCAGGGTCTTGATGAGAGGCGAAGATATAATCTAGCTTGCGAAAGTGAAAATACTTTCCCATACCCATGACTAACGCGCTGTAAGTCATATTACCGCCCGGATCAATCAGCGCACCGTGACCGTCATTGACAATCAAAAACTGATTGGATTGAACCGCTTCATCTGATGCATCAGTATCTGATAAATCGCTGAATTTCACACAAATGTGCTTGCCGTTATTAAATAGTTCTGATGCCACGTTTTGCTAACCTTTTGACCATAAATCAAAACTGCGCATCACTCACTAAAATTGCGATGCACAGAATGCTAATTGAAAAAGACAACCCTAAGGTTGTCTTTTTATCTCAATTACACATTGCAGCTAATGACGTACATCAAACAGGCAAGCATTTAGCTTGTTAGCAGTGCCAAATCAGCCTTTAAGTCTTCAATATGCTCTAGACCCACAGCGATACGCACCAAACCATCACTAATACCGGCAGCCGTACGCGCTTCAGGCGTTACTCGACTATGCGTAGTGGTTGCTGGGTGCGTAATCGTGCTTTTTGCATCCCCTAAGTTTGCAGTAATTGATATCAATTGCGTAGAGTCAATCAATGCCCACGCGGACTCTTGTGCAGTTTTACCCGCACTCGGCTTCACCTCAAAGGTCACAATACCAGCACCACTCAGTTGCTGACTCATGGCTAGCGCATGCTGTGGGTGAGATTTCAGCCCAGGGTAATGGACACGACTCACCTGCGGCTGCGCCTCTAGCCACGTGGCTAATGCCAAGGCATTTTTGGCATGCGCTTCCATACGCACATGCAATGTTTCCAAACCTTTTAAAAACACCCAGGCATTAAAAGCACTCATGGTCACTCCAGCCGTACGCAAGAAGGCATAGACCGGCTCCATCAACGTCTTAGGGCCCAATACCGCGCCACCTAAGCACCTGCCCTGCCCATCAATGTATTTGGTCGCTGAGTGAATCACGATATCTGCACCCAATGCTAACGGACGTTGAATTGCTGGTGTGCAAAAACAATTATCCACCACCAAGTGTGCGCCCGCCTTGTGTGCAATGTCAGCCAACAAGCGAATATCGCACACCTCAGTTAATGGGTTAGAGGGTGTTTCCACAAAGAACAGCTTGGTTTTTGCAGTTGCTGCAGCCTGCCACTCGCTCGCGTCAGTCAGCGAAACAAATGTCACATCCAGCCCCCAGCGTTTTAGTATATTGCCAAACAGCTGTACGCTAGTACCAAAGATGCTGCGCGAAGCCACAACATGATCGCCGGCGGAGCATAAGCCCATGACGCACGCCAAAATTGCAGACATACCGCTGGAAGTTGCCACACATTGCTCAGCGCCTTCTAAGGCAGCCAGTTTATTTTGGAACATAGTGACAGTAGGATTGGTGAAGCGCGAATAAATATTACCGGGCTCTGTGCCGCCAAATCTGGCAGCAGCTTGTGCCGCGCTTTCAAACCTAAAGCTAGAGTTCAGGAACAAAGCCTCGGAATTTTCTCCATAAGGCGTTGATTCGCTACCGGCACGCACACTAAGTGTTTCTGGGTGAAATTGTAAATTATTATTCATCATTACCTCTAAGTTCTTGATTACAGCTAAGTTCTCGGGACATAAAAAAACCCGCTTAAGCATTGCGCTAAAACGGGTTCTTTTTTACTCGCTTTAGCTGTGTTTATAATGCGCCCGCAAGCTGAGTGTGGCCTTGATTAATGTTGGCAAACTCAAATCAGCGCAATTTCATGTTAGCCCTAAGTTTAAGCACAGTCAAGCATTAAACTTGGGCAAGCATGCGTTACAGATGGCGTAGATTAAACGCCTTCCTCCACCTCAATACCGTTAGCGTTGATTAAATTCAAATCTAATTGTGTGCTTGAATTTGCCGGTTTGGCGTTTTTCTGGCCATCACCGCGCGCAGATTCAATTCTTGATAAATACGCCTCACTAATATCACCAGTGACATATTTACCATCGAAACATGAGCAATCAAACGCCTTGATATTTGGGTTGCTTTGCTTGATACCATCCACCAGCGCATCAAGATCTTGATAGATAAGCGCATCAGCACCGATTTCTTTACAGATTTCCTCATCGCTGCGGCCTGTAGCCAACAACTCATCGCGGCTTGGCATGTCAATGCCATACACGTTAGGGAAACGTACCGGAGGTGCAGCTGAAGCAAAGTACACTTTGGTTGCGCCTGCATCACGAGCCATCTGCACAATTTGCTGTGAGGTTGTGCCACGTACGATAGAGTCATCTACCAGCAATACATTCTTGCCTTTAAACTCAATGCCAATCGGGTTGAGTTTTTGGCGTACTGACTTTTTACGTAACGCTTGGCCAGGCATAATAAAAGTACGGCCAATATAGCGGTTTTTAATAAAGCCTTCACGATAATCCAAACCTAATGCCAAACCAACCTGCAGCGCACTAGGACGGCTAGTATCAGGAATTGGGATAACAACATCAATCTTTTTGTCCGCCCACTCACGCTTGATTTTCTCAGCCAGGCTTTTACCCATGTCTAAACGCGTTTGATACACAGACACGCCATCAATCACTGAATCTGGACGCGCCAAATAGACATACTCAAAAATACATGGATTCAGCTTTGCTTCATCAGAACATTGACGTGAATAGAAGTTACCTTCCATATCAATAAATACTGCTTCACCAGGCTCCACGTCGCGCACAACTTGAAAACCTAATACATCCAAAGCCACGCTTTCAGAAGCAACGATGTACTCAGTACCTTTATCTGTTTCACTCTTACCAATCACCAACGGGCGAATGCCATTAGGATCACGGAATGCAAGTAAGCCGAAATTAGCAATCATCGCCACCACTGCATACGCACCCTTACAGCGCTTGTGAACACCAGCAACCGCATCAAATGCCATATCAGTGTTCAATACTGCGTTACGTGATGTTTTTTCAATTTCATGCGCAAGCACGTTAAGCAACACTTCTGAGTCTGAGCTAGTATTGATATGACGTAAATCCTGACGGAACATCTCAGATTTTAACTGCTCAGAGTTGGTCAAATTACCGTTATGACCCAGCACAATACCAAATGGAGAGTTGACGTAAAATGGCTGTGCTTCAGCAGCGTTAGATGAACCAGCTGTTGGGTAACGTACATGGGCAATACCAGCATTGCCAACTAAGCTACGCATGTGACGGGTTTGAAACACGTCTTTCACTAGCCCGTTATTTTTATGCATAAAGAAAGTATTACCATCACAGGTCACAATGCCTGCCGCATCTTGCCCTCTATGCTGAAGTACCAGTAATCCATCATACAACAACTGATTAACCGGGTTCTTACCAACAATCCCTATAATTCCACACATGTGTCGAGCCTTCTATATAAATAATAATTCTAGTCGTATTTAACGTGCTTCGTGATGCTCTCAGGCATCCAAGGCAACAAGTTAACTACCAGCGCCTCTATAGGTGCGCTAAACATTGCATTGCGCCATCTAGGATCTTTAGGGATATCCGTCAACCCGGCCAGAAAGACAATGACACACACAATGAGTAATCCTCGGGCTACACCGAACAAAGCCCCTAAAAATCGATTCAACCAGCCTAAACCGGCCTTTTTGAAAATTGCAGATAACGCAATACCAAGCAATGTAGCAAGCAGTAAAGTTGCTAAGAACAGTACTAAAAAAGCCGCCAGCACTCGCAGTGCATCGTTAGGAATATCCACAGGCATCATCGGAAGCAATTGGTTGGTGTAAGTAACACCAACGTAAAATGCTGCGACTAAACCCACAATTGCGAGCACTTCTCTAATCATGCCACGCATGACACTTAATATTACTGATAAGCCTATTATGATTAATACAATGTAGTCAAAAATCGTCATTTCAAGTCTCTACCAAAACTTTATCAAAACACATCGTTGTTAAGAGGAATCGCTGTGTCAGATTAATCATTACTGATAACGATGCCAGACAGCCCGATCTCTTTTATCTTCACTAATGCGTTCATCGCGTCCTGACGAGATGTAAATTTACCAGCCTTAAGACGTAGCGCATCACCTTTAGGCGTTGTCGCTTTTTCGGTGACGGTTGTAAATCCAGCCTGCTTAAGCTGCTCTTGCAAGCGCTTTACATTTGCGGCATCAGAGTACACACCAACCTGCACAGTAAAACTGGAGGCCGACTTGGCTGGTGATTTTTCTTCAGTAGCTTTAGGCGGCGCCGTATTTATTTCAGCCGCCACTTTTTCCACAGGCTTCACAACTTTTACTGAGTCTGGTTTTTTGATCTCAGGTTTAGGCAAAGCAACTGGCTCAGCTTTAGCTTCAGTTACTTTATTTTCAGCGGCTTTAGCTTCAGCAGCTTTTGCTAAAGACTTTCTACGCTCCAACTCTTTCGCTTCCGCCTCTTTTATCGTGGCAATATTTTCCACATTTGGTGTATCAATCAGCTCAGTTTGCGCCGAATCTTGAGGCTCGTTTACAGATTGATCGATAACTGGCTGGGTTGGTGCCTGAGGCTCTTTCGATACAGAGGTTTGCTCATGCATAACTTCAGGCATTGTAATCTTGATAGGCTCAGGCTTGGTAAGCGCAGAACGATCTTGCAGTATCTGCGGCAAAATGATGATCATCAACAGCACGAGTGCAACCGCACCCACTAAGCGCCTACGCGCTCTTTTTTTAAGTATTAACGCTTGATCCACTTGTAAATCTACGGACATCACTGCTTCCTTAAAGGGGTGTTTACATGTTCGTTTAAATATTGCATCACACTAGAAACCGTGAAAAACGAACCGAACGCGACGATTTTATCATTTTCGCGCTGTTCTATACAGCTTTCTCTATCCAGATTAGCCTGACTATACGCATCCGTTAAACTAGCAAAAATTTTGACCTCAGCATTTGGTATTACCTCATGAATTGCTGTTACCAAGGCAGCAACACTCGCGCCTCTGACATGCTCAATCGGAGCCACATACCAAGTATCAATTTCATCCTTTAACACCTCAACAACGCCTCTGATATCTTTATCAGCTAACATTGAAAATACAGAAAGAATATGTACAGGCTCATCGCCCTCGTTGCAGACTACTGATGACTTAAGTGCTTTTAGATTCTCGGCCAAAGCCACTGCCGCATGGGGGTTATGTGCAACATCTAATATCAACCATGGGAAGCGGGCATCCGTATAAAACCTTCCCATCAGTTTAATCTCTTGCATGGCTTTTACAATAGATTCCACTGCAACTGGTAACACTGACTGCAACGCAGTTACTGCGGTTATCGCACATGCTGCATTATTTAATTGATATTGACCTTTTAAGGCTGGTATAGGTAAATGGTACATGCGCTGCTGGTTGCTTAAATAATACCAACCAGTACTGGCTAGCTCATAACCAAACTCATGCTGTATGCACATTAAATTAGCATTCACCTCTTTAGCGAAAGCAATTAAAGTGCTGGGCGGGTTAATGTCACCACAAATAGCTGGGATTGATGGACGATACACACCGGCCTTTTCATAGCCAATCAACTCACGTGTATCCCCCAACAGGTCTTGATGATCTAAGTCTACGTTAGTTACAATTGTGCAATCCGGCTCAAAAGCATTGACCGCATCCAGCCTACCGCCCAGCCCTATTTCCAGTATTGCGACATCAACACCTGTCTGCACAAAATGCCACACCGCGGCAAGCGTGCCTATTTCAAAATAGGTGAGTGATATTGCACCACTCTGACCAGCCACCCCCTGCCTCGCTGCTTCTACAGCGGCGAATGCAGCACATAAAGATGCATCGCTCGCCTCTTGCCCACTCACCTGAACACGCTCGTTATAACGCAAGATGTGTGGTGATGTATAGCAACCGACACGATAACCTGCATGCTGGTAAATTTGAGACAACATGGTGCATGTTGAGCCCTTACCATTAGTGCCGGCTACTGTAATAATCTTAAATGTTGGCTTGAGCGCTAATCTATCAGCAACCGTCTTAATACGACCTAACCCCATTTCGATGGCACTAGGGTGTAATTGCTCAATGTATGTTAACCAAGCTGATAAATCTTTGGGTGGCGCCTCCTGTAAAAAGCCATTAGACATGCAAAAAGCCTTTATGCATTTAAAGTCAGCCCCAAAAAAATCATCCCTAAATCAAAGATATAGCAAAATAAAACACTAAGCCACTGCTGGCAAACGCATCAAGTTAGCTAACAACGCAGCTAATCTATTGCGCATTTCACGGCGATCAATAATTAAATCAATTGCGCCATGCTCCAGCAAGAACTCTGCGCGCTGAAAACCGTCCGGCAATGTTTCACGCACCGTTTGCTCAATCACACGAGGGCCAGCAAAGCCAATCAAAGCCTGAGGCTCTGCCACAATCACATCGCCTAACATCGCAAAGCTAGCAGAAACACCGCCCATGGTTGGGTCAGTCAGTACAGAGATATATGGCAAACCAGCTTTGCTTAATTGTGTTAATGCTGCGCTGGTCTTAGCCATTTGCATCAGCGATAACAAACCCTCTTGCATACGCGCACCACCACTGGCAGAAATACAGATAAATGCCATTTTATTGTCAATCGCAGTTTGTACACCACGCGCAAAACGCTCACCAACCACAGAGCCCATAGAGCCACCCATGAACTTAAACTCAAAAACCGCAACAACCGCAGGAACAGCCTTAATACTGCCTTGCATCACGATTAATGCATCTTTTTCATTGATTGATTTTTGTGATTCTTTGATACGATCAGCGTAACTCTTACTATCTTTGAATTTCAACGGGTCAATTGGTTGCACATTTGCGCCAATTTCAAATTGCCCCTCAGCGTCTAACAGTTGTGCTAAACGTGCACGTGCGCCTATACGGTTGTGATAGCCACATTTAGGGCAAACCTCTGCGTTGTCTTCTAAATCTTTACGATAAAGTACAGACTGGCAAGATGAGCACTTGCTCCAAAGACCTTCTGGTACTGTTTTTTTATCAGCACCAACCACACGTTGAATTTTTTGCGGTAATTTATTTAACCAACCCATTGCATATTCCTTTTAACAATTACGCAGCATCAACTGCGGTTTTTAACTCTTGCATCAATGCGGCAACATTGTCTAACAAATTATCATCGTTAGAAGCTTCGATTTCCAGCACCATACGGCTACCCACTACCACCGCATCAGCAATTGCGGCAGTTGCTTTTGCTGTAGCTGCATCGCGAATCCCAAAACCAACACCAACAGGCAAGCTAGTTTGCTCACGAATAGAGGCTACACGCGCAGAAACTTCTACAATATCCAGATTTGCGGCGCCAGTAACGCCTTTAAGCGAGACGTAATAGACAAAACCACTCGCCTGATTAACGATTAACTCCACGCGTTTTGGCTCCGTTGTTGGCGACAATAAAAATACAGGGTCAATATCACGTGCGCGTAACTCTTTAACAAAGTCACCACACTCTTCGGGAGGATAATCTACGGTAATAACACCATCAACATCCGCAGCCTTAGCTCTGTCAGCAAAGACAGTAGCGCCAATTGCTTCAATTGGATTGGCATATCCCATCAAAATAATCGGTGTTGTTTGGTTGGTTTTGCGAAACTCTTTCACCATATCCAACACTGCTGTCAAACCAACCTTATGCACTAACGCGCGTTCGCTCGCACGCTGAATCACAGGGCCATCCGCCATCGGGTCTGAAAAAGGCACACCAAGCTCAATCATATCTGCGCCATTTTTAACCAAAGTGTGCATTAAATTAACGGTGTGCTTAGGATGCGGATCTCCTGCCGTAATATAAGGGATCAAGGCTGTTTTACCTTGCTGTTTCAATGTAGCAAAAGTTGTTTGAATTCGTGACATAGTGAGCTTAATGTTGTACTAGTTAGTTAATCTTAAGATCGGAGTTTAGTGAGTGATGTATGCACGGCAAGCTGCGAGCTAGCCCAGCATGCATGACCTTTAGCAAAATACCCACTAAAATCCGGAACCTTAACGTTTATATTTATAAAGTAATATTTGCCAGTTTAGCAACGGTATTAATATCCTTATCGCCACGGCCAGACAAGTTAACCAAAACAATCTGATCTTTACTCATGGTTTTAGCCAGTTTTTGCCCATATGCTAGTGCGTGGCTAGATTCCAATGCAGGGATAATACCTTCAGTACGGCATAGGTTATGAAATGCAGCCATCGCTTCATCATCCGTAATTGCCACATATTCTGCACGCTTAATGTCTTTTAACCATGCATGCTCAGGGCCAACACCAGGATAATCCAACCCAGCAGAAATAGAGTGTGTCTCAATAATCTGGCCGTCAGCATCTTGTATCAAGTAAGTACGATTGCCATGCAAAACACCTACTGGACTATTGGCAGTAAGCGGTGCAGCATGCATGCCAGTTTCAATGCCATGTCCTGCAGCCTCAACACCAATCAATCTCACATTAGGTACATCAATATACGGGTAGAAAATACCCATCGCATTTGAGCCGCCGCCAACACAGGCAACGACAGCATCAGGCTGACGCCCTGCCATTTCCAGCATTTGTTCTTTGGCTTCTATACCAATCACCGCTTGGAAATCACGCACCATCATTGGATATGGATGTGGGCCTGCCACGGTACCGATGATATAAAAAGTATTATGCACGTTGGTGACCCAATCACGCATCGCTTCATTTAGCGCATCTTTAAGTGTTTTAGATCCACTCTCAACAGGCACAACCGTAGCACCGAGCAACTTCATTCTGAATACATTTGGCGCTTGACGTTTAACATCCTCGCTACCCATGTATACCACACACTCTAAACCCAAGCGCGCTGCAATAGTTGCAGTCGCAACACCGTGCTGCCCAGCGCCGGTTTCAGCAATCACTCTAGGCTTACCCATGCGCTTAGCTAATAGTGCTTGGCCAATCGTATTGTTAATTTTGTGCGCGCCAGTATGGTTTAAATCTTCACGCTTCAAGTAAATTTGTGCGCCGCCAATTTGGTCTGATAAGCGCTTTGCGTGGTAAATCGGGCTTGGGCGGCCAACAAAATGTTTTAAATCATATGCATATTCAGCTAAGAACTCAGGGTCATGACGATATTTTTCGTACATCACACGCAACTCATCAAGCGCCTCCACCAAAGTTTCTGCGACAAAAGTACCACCGAACTGTCCAAAATGCCCACGTGCGTCTGGCATATCATAAAGCTGCATATTCAATCTCCACTTAAACTCACTGCACTATTTAAACTACAAATAGGTTTAAATTACCAATAGGTTCTAATTACAAATAGACTTGTTGCATAAATGCAGCAATTTTTGCTGCATCTTTAATTCCTTTTGATGCTTCTACACCACCGCTTACATCCACCGCATAAGGCTTGACTTGCTGAATCGCTGAAGCCACGTTTTCTGAGGTTAAGCCACCGGCTAATACGACAGGCTTAATTAAATCAGGCGGGATTAAACCCCAATCAAATACATGACCCGTGCCACCAGCGACACCTTCTGTATAGGTATCTAACAACAAGGCTCTGGATGCAGAATAATCTTTCGCACATTGTACCAAATTTGTGTCTGACTTAACGCGAATTGCCTTGATAAAAGGTAAGCCATAACGCGTACATTCTTCAGGCGCTTCATCCCCATGAAACTGGAGTAAATCTAATGCAACATTCGAGATTACGTTACGAACAAAGGACTCTTCAGCATTCACAAACAAGCCAACCACACTCACAAATGCGGGAATTTGATTCACAATCTGAATAGCTTGATCAATAGATACTGCGCGTGGGCTTGGGGCATAAAAAACCAAACCTATCGCGTCAGCACCATGCGCCACGGCTGCTAAGGCATCCTCCACCCTTGTAATACCACAGATTTTTACTCTAACTCTCACAACCGTATCCTTAAATTTGCGCGACTAACAGCCTCTGGCTTTACTCAGCATAAAATAGACGTACAGCATTGTAACGCTAAACCAATAATTTCAAACCAGGCTGCATATTTTTAGGCAACCCCCATTTAGCATCGTATCCGACATCGGTTAAATACAACCCACTGGGTGAAAATGTGGGCGGCGACAAGGTGCGGTCTTTATTATTTAATAACTCTTGCATGTAGGTCGGTGGATACTTGCCTTTTCCAATATAAATTAACGCGCCGACCATATTGCGCACTTGATGCTGCAAAAAAGCATTGGCTGAGAAGTTAAACATAAAGTATTGCCCAGCTTTTAAAATATCTGCATTTGATAAGGTTCTGACAGCAGTTTTTGCCTGACATTCAGACGCACGAAAAGCCGTAAAATCATGCTCCCCCACCAAATATGTGGCCGCTTCAGCCATCGCCGCATAATCTAAGGGCAAATGAAACCAACCGGCTTTATTCGCCATAAGTGCAGAAGCCACCGGTGCGTTATATAACAAATACTGGTAACTCCTGCTAAATGCAGAAAATCTAGCATGAAAATCATCATCCACCGCATGCGCCCACTCGACACGCACAGTTTCAGGCAAGTGTGCATTAACGCCTCGCACCCAAGCTGATAATGGACGTTTTGCATCAGTTTCAAAATGCACCACTTGCCCCAATCCATGTACTCCGGTATCAGTTCTACCCGCAGCATGCACCCTCACCACATGCTGTGCTACATTTTGCAGCGCAGACTCTAGCGCGTCCTGCACCCCGCAGGCAGAGGGCTGACTTTGCCAACCGCAGAACAGTGAGCCATCGTAAGACACTCCTAAGGCGATTTTCACACAAACCTCATTACAATCATTACCATTAAAATAAACAACATCAGCACCATAGCAACTTTATCTGCAAAATTAAAAGATTTCTGCTCAAAATTAACAACATCCACCGTAGGCATTACCTCTAATTCGCGATGAATATCATTAATATGATGAAAACTAAAACCAGCCTTAGTCTTAGTTGCAAATTCATCCACATAATTCAGGGTAAGCAGCAAACGTACTGAAAACCGCTCAACATCCAAACCCAAATAACCCAACGGCTTTAGCAACATATGTAAAGACACTATTAGCTCTGTTTTAGACGATGTAGTAAGCAGTGCGGTGAGTGCAGCCAACGCAATAACCAACCGTGAGATTTGCAACAAACCCAGTTGCAAACCTTCAAAGCTTGGCGCGACACTTAGCGGAAACTGTGGAACCAACTCTCCCGGTGTGCCAAAAGCATAAATCAGAAAGATAGAGAAAAAAAACCAACGCATACGCATCAACGTAGCCAAAAAACTTTTGCATTGCAGCTTTAATGCCAGAACACATAGCACCAGCAATAACGCCATTAGTTGCTGAGTATTCACAACACCAGCAAGCAATAGCAGCAAAAAAAACAATAATACCTTAACGAAAGGATGCATATTCAATAAAGTTAGTCAGAACTTATATTTCCCAATAGTGATAAGGGGCAAAAACTCGTTTACCGCAATTCAACATTAATAGGCTGAACGAACAAAAAGGCCGAGCATATGCTCGGCCTTTTTTATGCAAGCAATGACTACAAGCCAGCCAGCAACTGCTCAGCACGCAATTTTTGCTGAGGCCCGCCCTCTTTTAACACCTCTTCAAGCAATTCACGCGCGCCTTCTTTATCGTCCATATCAATATAAGCCGCAACCAAATCCAGCTTAATATCAACATCTTGATTCTCTGAAACCCCAGCAGCAGGAGCTGTTAACGTCAAATCATCATCCGGAGTTTCAGACAGTAACTGCGCATCATCACCCAAATCTAAGCTAATGGCTGAAAAATCGAAATCATTTGAAGCAAGCTCGTCTGACGACTCTTTAGCGTCAACCGCAGCAGGCGTATCTAGCTCGCTATCTAATGAGAAATCAAAGTTGATATCTTCAATTGAAGACTCCAGACCCGTAGCATTAACGGCAATGTTTTCAGGTTGCAACAGACGGCTAAAATCAGCATACTCTGCTTTATCTAAATCTAACGGCGTGCTAAATGAGATGTCCATCGGGGTATCAGGTATCTCAATGGCCACAGGTTCTTCCATATCAAATTCAAACCCAGCACTATCTGCCACGTTTGGTGCGCCTGTTAGCACCAATTCCTCGCTTGGAACCGTATCATTTGAAAAATCAATATTAGGCGCTGTATCTAGAAATGATGGCACTTCAAAAGAGGCTGCATCGCTTACTTTAGCTTCCAACTCAGCGCTAACTGGCTCTGCGAAAGCTAATGTAGCACTATCATCAGAACCCATTGTAAACTCTAATAAGTTGCCATCTTCACTCGCTACCGCATCATTACTATCCGGAACAGCAAGCTCCTCCTCAGCCGCGCTAGACACTGCTACTTTGACTGGTTCAGGCTCAACAACACCTAAATCAAACTCAAGACTGTTGTCAGACTCTTGAGCCGAAGCAAAGCTTTCCATCACGGCAGAGCTTGGGCTCATCTCGCTACCCAACACCTCAGATGTAAATGTTTCAGTAACTGGTGCTTCGGCTTTATATTCAGTAGCAGTGTCAGACGCATCATCTAAAGAGAAGTCTAAACCAATATCTTGCGATGAGAATAACTCACTCTCTGCCGCACTGTTCTCACTGATAGTAGCGGAGAGCGCAGCCGCACTCGCAGCAGTAGCGCCAGCCACTGCAACAGCTGGTGCTGCAACGCCAGAAAGCTGATACAGTGGATTGTCTGGCTCTAGCTTCCCACCCATTTCAGCAATTTTTGCCCATGTCGGATCATCAGCGCCTAATGTGGTATATAACTCACCAGCCACAGCTTCAAACGCAGAAACATCGTTACGGCCTGCATACATTTCCAGCAGTTTCAGATGCAACTCATAACGTTTAGGCTCTTTAACAATCGCGTCTTTAAGTATTTCCTCAGCCTGCGCATCGCGACCATAAGCCATATAGACTTCAGCCTCGGCGATAGGGTCAACATCATTCGTATCAATCATGCTGCCATCAGCACTTTGTGCGAAATCAGTTAAAAAGGAAGTATCAGACGTACTTGAATTACCAGTGGTATTACCAAATACGGTATTGGCACGCAAACCACCAGAAGTTAGAATGCCGCGCTCAAAACTATCCAGCTCTCTTCTACGTTTGTTACGCAGAAATAACCAGCCAGCGCCCAACACAGCCAAGGCCGATGTTCCACCTAACAACTTAATATCAAGCCCATCAATCAGACTTTCAAAGAAAGATGGCTCTGGTGCAGGGGGTGCCACAGGTGGCGGTGCTTTAACCGCAGGTTTTGCTGGCGGCTGTTTTGCAGGTTCAGCTTTTGCAACAGGGTCAGCAGTCACCGGCTTTACTTCAGCTGGTGCAGGCGTAGCTTCTGCACTCTTCTGCAGTTCAGTCATGGTCTGATTTTTCAGCGCCAATAACTTTTGCATATCTTCAATTTGTTTTTCTAATGCGGCAGCACGCGCCAATGACTCTTTTAGTGCGTTCTCACGTGCTGTGGCTTCTTCCTGTAAAGCTACAACTTTTGCTTCAGCTTCAGCCGCACCAGCTTTAGGGCCACTCACAGCGCTTTTATCACCTGCAGAAAGCTTAACAACATCTTGCACACCCGGTTTAACAGCTGCAGATTTATCTTCTGCTGAGGCAATTTTCCCTGACGCTGATTGTTTTGGCTCATTTTCCTCGGAGGCAGCTGCTGTTTTCACGTTACCTGCAAGAGAGTTGCGGTATGCGTTCCAGTTAGAGGCATGCACTTTTAACGCTTGTTTCGCTTGTTTCGTGTCTATTGCTGTAAGCGTCTCAACAGAAGGTGCTTTAATGATTTGGCCAACTTTAAGCTGGTTCATGTTCCCATTGGCAAAAGCAGATTTGTTGTTTTCAAACAAGCCTACCAGCATTTGATCTAGGCTGACGCCCTCAACCTGCATTTTCTGCGCTATCGCAGCCAAGGTATCGCCACGTTTGCTGGTTAACTCACCAACACCAGCTTCTTTTGGGCTAACGTCTTCGGGATTTTCTGCGCGGGCACTTTTCTTTTGTGATTTTTTAGCCTGACTAGCTAAAGGCTTTGCTGTACTGGTGACTCTGGAGGTGCTGCTAGCATTAACGCTAGGTCTGACCACTGGTGAAAAATCAGAGGCAGCATTGGTTGCCTGCTTGTACTCAGGGGGATCAAGTAAAACCGTATACTCTCGCAGCAAACGGCCTGAAGCCCAGTCCACTTGGATCAACATATCTAGATACGGATCATTGATGGGCGTGTTGGAGCGAATTCTTAAAATTGGTGCGCCAAGGTCACTTTTAGCAACATCAACTCTGATGTTGCTGTGGATGCCTAAACGTGTAATCCCCTGCACGTTATAAGCTTCTTCTGAGGCGATGGCCGCAGTTAAGGTAGAAAGTTCTTCTGGCGTAACAGATAAAAGCTCAACCTCTGCTTTTAATGGCTCACCCAGACCTGAATTAACATTTAGCTTCCCCAAGCCTGCGGTGTAGCCAACGATTGGCATAAACGCCATGCAGACCGCTAACGAAATTTGCTTTATTTTTGATTTACGCACATCGCTACCTTTAAACGTACTAAATATTTGCAATATGAAAATAACATCAAATAGTTAGGTATGCAAGCTCATAATGCACATTATATTTAGCCAGAATCTGGCAACGATATTTCGTCAGGTATTTTTACAATCCAGATTTGCTCTGGATTGATTTATTTTTCTATTAAAATCCGCAACATACGACGCAATGGCTCAGCAGCACCCCATAGCAATTGGTCACCTACAGTAAACGCAGATAGATAATCATTGCCCATATTCAACTTGCGCAACCTACCCACTGGGGTGGTTAGCGTGCCAGTAACCGCAGCTGGTGTTAACTCGCGCATGCTCACTTCACGCTCGTTAGGAACCACTTTTGCCCATTGATTAGCCTCTGCCAACATTTGACTGATTTCATCCAATGGCACATCTTTTTTCAGTTTAATGGTGAGCGCTTGGCTATGACAGCGCATTGCACCAATACGCACACATAAGCCATCTATCAGCACTGGGTTAGCTTCGCGACCAAGAATTTTATTAGTCTCTACGCCACCTTTCCACTCTTCTTTACTTTGACCGTTGCCTAAGTCTTTATCAATCCAAGGGATTAAGCTGCCAGCTAAAGGCACGCCAAACTGCGATGTAGGAAAGCTTTCATCACGAAGCGTACCAGCCACTTCTCTGTCGATATCCAAAATAGCAGATGCAGGATCTTTTAGAAAATCACTCGCTACACGATGCGCCTCACCCATTTGGTTAAGCAGCTCACGCATATTCTGCGCACCAGCGCCCGAAGCCGCTTGATACGTCATAGAAGTTGCCCACTCGACTAAATCTGCCTTAAATAAACCATTTAGAGCCATCAGCATCAATGAAACTGTACAGTTACCGCCCACCCAGTTTTTTGTGCCTTGTGCATAAGCATCTTGGATAACGTTCATATTGACCGGATCCAGCACGATCACCGCATCTTTTTCCATGCGCAGTGTAGATGCAGCATCAATCCAGTGGCCACTCCAGCCAGCAGCACGCAACTGCGGAAATACTTCAGTTGTGTAGTCACCGCCTTGGCAGGATACGATTGCATCCATTGCTTTTAGCGCATTAATGTCTTTAGCGTCCAGCAATGCTGGCGTATCTTTACCTACATTCGGGCCTTGACCACCCACTTGTGAGGTTGTGAAAAATTGCGGCTCAATCAGTGCAAAGTCATTTTCTTCTAACATGCGTTGCATCAGTACAGACCCAACCATACCACGCCAGCCTACAAAACCTACTTTAAGCATTTTATTTTCCACTTTTAATAATTAACTGTTGCTGAAAAATCAGCAGGTTATCAAATAATAAACCCTAATTACTACGAACGCCAAACCAACTAGATTCTCAAGTTAGAGTGCAGCAACTACCGCGTCACCCATTGCATTACAGCCTACCTTGTTTGAACCCTCCGTCCAAATATCAGCAGTTCTGTAGCCTTGCGCCAGTGCCTTTTTCACTGCATTTTCTACACGTTGCGCATTTGCTTCGTCATTAAACGTATAACGTAGCATCATCGCAACGGAAAGAATTGTCGCTAATGGGTTAGCAATGTCTTTACCGGCAATATCCGGCGCAGAACCGTGGCTAGGCTCATACATACCTTTATTGTTTTCATCTAAAGAGGCAGAAGGCAACATACCAATAGAACCGGTAAGCATAGATGCTTCGTCAGATAGAATGTCACCAAAAATATTACCAGTCACCATCACATCAAACTGCTTAGGTGCGCGAATCAATTGCATCGCTGCGTTATCTACATACATGTGGCTAAGCTCAACTTCAGGATACTCTGCAGATAACTCAATCATCACCTGACGCCATAACTCTGTCGTTTCCAGCACGTTAGCTTTATCTACTGAACACACTTTCTTATTGCGCTTCATTGCAATATCAAACGCAACGCGGCCAATGCGACGAATCTCAGATTCGTTATAACGCATGGTATTAATACCCTCGCGTTCGCCATTTTCTAATGTACTGATACCACGTGGCTGACCGAAATAGATGTCTCCTGTCAGCTCACGAATAATCATTAAATCCAAGCCAGAAACCACTTCCGGTTTCAAAGTAGAGGCTCCTGCCAACTCCGGATACAGCAAAGCCGGACGTAGATTGGCGAATAAATTCAGTTCTTTACGAATACGCAACAAACCGCGCTCAGGGCGTAAATGACGCTCTAACTTGTCGTATTTCCAATCACCAACAGCACCCAACAACACCGCATCAGCGTCTTTAGCTAACTTTAGCGTTGCATCAGGCAACGGATCACCAGCAGCTTCATAACCAGCACCGCCAATTGGTGCTTCAGTCATGCTGATATCTAAATCAAGCGCCTTTAAAACTTTAACGGCTTGTGCAACGATTTCTGGACCAATACCATCACCTGGCAATACTGCTATTTTCATGAAAAGACTTTCTTAAACTTAATGTTAACTATACTAAATTTGAATTAAACCGATTGAATTTGAGTTGAATCAGCTTGATGCGCCGCAACTTTAAGGCAATCTTAGTTACGGTCAGCCACAAGCCAGCAACCCCAACTACTACGCTTAGTTAAAAAGCCAAGGTTGAGATTGTTGATGCTTAAGTTCAAACGCTTTAATTTTATCCTGATGTTGCATGGTTAAACCGATATCATCCAAACCGTTTAACAAGCAATGCTTGCGGAAAGCATCTACTTCAAAAGCATATGATTCGCCGGTAGGCGTGGTAATTGTTTGCGCTTCTAAATTCACATCAAGCTTATAACCTGGGTTAGCCGCAACCTGATTAAACAGCACATCGATAATATCTGCGCTTAACACAATGGGTAACATGCCATTTTTAAAACAGTTATTAAAGAAAATATCGGCAAAACTTGAAGCGAGGATGACTTTAAAACCGTAATCTTCCAACGCCCATGGCGCATGCTCACGACTGGAACCACAGCCAAAGTTCTCACGCGTTAACAGCACGCTCGCACCTTGGTAGCGTGATTGATTCAGCACAAAATCAGGATTCAATGGACGCTTACTGTTATCCATACCTGGCTCGCCCTGGTCTAAATAACGCCACTCATCAAAGGCGTTTGGACCAAATCCACTGCGTTTGATCGATTTCAAAAACTGCTTAGGAATAATCGCATCCGTATCCACATTAGCGCGGTCTAACGGTGCTACCAATCCATTCAATTGCGTAAAAGCTTGCATGATATTTTCTTAAATTTTAGTTAATAATCCGGCCAACTGTTTAGGTGCCATTTATAAAAATAGCACCTAAGGCTAACCAGGTATTGCTTAATTTTCTTACTCTAGTTTGCTGACTTCTGAATAGCTTCGCCGCCTTTTTCCAGATCTTTACCAATACCAGCTACGGTATTACAAGCTGACAACACGGCTGCAATCATGACAAGAAACAAGAACTTTTTCATTTATATATCCCTTTAAAAATTTAACTTAAATCTCTTACGTCAACAAAATGGCCGGCAACCGCTGCTGCCGCTGCCATTTCAGGACTCACCAAATGCGTGCGACCACCCTGCCCTTGGCGCCCTTCAAAATTACGATTGCTTGTTGATGCGCAACGTTCACCAGGTGCTAAACGATCAGCATTCATGGCTAAACACATTGAACAACCTGGCTCGCGCCATTCAAAACCAGCTTCAGTAAAAATTTTATCTAGGCCTTCTTGCTCAGCCTGCGCTTTTACCAAGCCAGAGCCAGGCACAACCAACGCTAGCTTCACATTAGGTGCAATGTGCTTACCTTTAGCAATTGCCGCAGCTGCGCGTAAATCTTCGATGCGCGAGTTGGTGCAAGAGCCGATAAACACTTTATCAATGCTGATTTCATTAATTGGCGTGTTAGGTGTTAGGCCCATGTAAGCATAGGCACGCTCCCAATCACCACGTTGCACGTCATTTTTAGCTAAGTCTAGACTTGGCACTTTACCATCGACGCCTACCACCATCTCTGGTGAGGTACCCCAAGTGACCTGTGGTTGAATATCTTTCGCATCCAAAGTAACGGTTGCATCAAACTGCGCACCTTCGTCGCTGCGCAAAGTATTCCAGTACGCGACAGCGGCATCCCATTGCTCAGCTTTAGGTGCAAATGGACGACCTTTTACGTAGTTGATTGTTGTGTCATCTACGGCCACCATACCAGCACGGGCACCCGCTTCAATCGCCATATTGCATAAAGTCATGCGACCTTCCATGCTCATATTGCGTATCACTGACCCTGCAAACTCAATCGCATAGCCATTGCCACCCGCCGTTCCGGTTTTCCCAATAATCGCAAGCGCAACATCCTTAGCCGTTACACCTTTACCTAAAGTGCCATTGACCACTACGTGCATTGTTTTAGACTTTTTCTGCACCAAACATTGCGTTGCCATCACGTGCTCAACTTCAGAGGTGCCAATACCATGCGCCAATGCGCCAAACGCACCATGCGTGCTGGTGTGAGAGTCACCACATACTACAGTCATACCTGGCAAGGTAGCGCCTTGTTCAGGCCCAACCACATGCACAATACCCTGACGAGAATCCATAAACGGGAAGTAAGCTTTTGCACCAAACTCGCGAATATTGTCGCTCAAAGTTTCTATTTGTAATCGTGCGACAGGGTCTGCAATGCCAGACAAGCCTTTATCCCAACCATTGGTTGGTGTGTTGTGGTCTGCCGTTGCCACGATAGAAGAAATGCGCCAAGGCTTACGCCCAGCCAGACGCAGGCCTTCAAACGCTTGCGGGCTTGTCACTTCATGCACCAAATGACGGTCAATATAAATGAGCGCCGTGCCGTTTTCCTCGGTCACCACGTGGGAATCAAACAATTTGTCGTATAACGTTTTTGCCATAGTTCTCTGCTTTTAAGTACCCAATAAATACTGCGCTTACTTAATCCCTAAAATTACCAAACTGCAACGGAAAATCCGTTACATTCTTTTTCACAAATGCAATCGCATCTTGCAAGATATCGCGTTTAGCGCCGTTGACACGCACGGTATCACCCTGAATGCTCGCCTGCACTTTCATGCCTGAGTCTTTAATCAGCTTGGTAATACGCTTAGCTAAATCACTATCAATGCCAGCGCGGATTTTCATCTCTTGCTTAACTTTATTGCCAGACACCTTTTGGACATCTTTATGATCTAGACGTTTAGATGAGTCAGGCTCTTTCTTTTCCATCGCAGGCAACAAAATATCCTTCACCTGATCAAGCTGAAAGTCATTGTCGCCAAACAGCGTAATTACGCTATCTTTTTCGTTCAGCTCAACCTTAGCTGAGCTACCTTTAAAATCATAGCGATTGGTAATTTGCTTACCCGCGGTATCAATCGCATTCTTCAGGGCGACCATATCGACTTCTGAAGAAATATCAAATGAAGGCATACATTATCCCTATATTATTTTCTAATCAAAACAAGACTAATCGACTGTATGTAGCTGGCCATGCATACCACATACAGTCAATTTAAATTACTCAAAGTGGCAAACGTAATCTAATGTTTCCACTGTTTCGATATCAAATGATGAATTACCTGGCACGGTGAACTTTTCACCTTCACTGTATGTTTTCCATTCAGTTTCACCTTGTAGGCGTACTTTACAGACACCAGCATTAATTTCCATTAGCTCTGGAGCAGCGGTATTAAATGTAAGCGTGCTTGGGAAGATAACACCAATCGTACTACGTGTTCCATTTGGAAACATCACAGTGTGGCTAACACATTTACCATCAAAATAAACGTTAGCTTTCTTTTTTACACTGACATTATCAAATTGTGCCATTTGCTTTAGCTTTCACAAAAAATCAAAACCCTATTATCGCAGAAAAGGTTTATCAAACCAATAAATGACGCGCAAATGGTTACGAAATTGGCTATTCCAGAGAAACTTAACTAGAAAAACATTTAAGTATTTATTTTTTTCAACCGCCCTTAAGCAAGAATAGTCGCGATTTTGTCCATTTCAGCTTTAAGGGCAACCTTATCCTGCTTTAGTGTTACTAACGGCAACGCAAAAAAAGCTTCAATGCGAGTACGTAAAATACTGTACGCTTTTACAAACGCGGCATCGACCTCTTCATCTGTACCTGTCGCATGTGCTGGGTCTTCCACCCCCCAATGCGTGCGTAGCACTGGGCCTAAATAGGCGGGGCAAGTTTCACCAGCTGCACTACCACACACTGTAATCACAATATCAGGCGTAGCAGGTAAATTTTCCCAAGACTTACTAAAATAACCTGCTGTCGATATACCTTCACGCGCCAATAAGGCTAATGAGCGTGGATGTACGTATCCAGCAGGCTTACTGCCAGCACTCATTGCACGCCATCCAGCTGGCGCAAGGTGATTAAAAGTCGCCTCACCTAATATTGATCGGCATGAATTACCTGTACATAAAAATAGAACATTCATCTTAATTTTCTCAGTTTTAAGTTTCAACAACGAGCTTAGTTAGCCTCATACCAATGGCGACTACGATTAACAATATGCACCACAGACAGCATGACTGGTACCTCTATCAACACACCCACCACCGTTGCAAGCGCCGCACCTGAGTTAAAACCAAATAGCGCAATTGCAGTAGCAACTGCAAGCTCAAAAAAGTTAGAGGCGCCAATCAATGCAGACGGACCCGCTACACAATGCGCTACTTTCAATTTCTTATTTAACCAGTATGCGAGCATTGAGTTAAAGTAAACTTGAATAATAATAGGCACCGCTAGCAACCCAATCACCAAGGGCTGTTTCAAGATTTGTTGCCCCTGAAAACCAAACAACAGCACCAAGGTAGCAAGCAGCGCACCCAAAGAAATTGGATGCAGTTGCTTAAGGACACCATCAAATGTCTGCTGCCCTTTTGCTAGTAAATATTTACGCATTAACTGACTAATAAAGACTGGCACCAAGATAAACAGCACCACCGACAAAAACAGGGTATCCCATGGAATGCTGATGCTAGACAAACCCAGCAACAGCGCGACCAAAGGTGCAAATGCAAACAACATAATGGCATCATTAATCGCTACTTGAGATAAGGTAAATTTTGGCTCGCCTCCACACAAGTTGCTCCAGACAAAAACCATGGCAGTGCATGGTGCCGCAGCCAGTAGTATCAACCCTGCAATATAGCTATCCAATTGATCAATTGGCAGATAGCTTGCAAATAAGTGCCGTATAAAGACCCAAGCTAACAAAGCCATTGAAAACGGCTTTACCACCCAGTTAATCAACAATGTGACGCCAATGCCCTTACTATGCTGCAATACATCTCGCATCGCGTAAAAATCCACTTTCAGCAGCATAGGGATAATCATCAACCAAATAAGTGTGGCAACAACCAAGTTCACTTCTGCCACCTTCATATCGCCTATTGCTTGAAATGCCTTTGGGCTAAGCTCACCCAGACCAATGCCAACAAGGATACAACCCAATACCCACCATGTTAAATTACGTTCAAAAGTGCCAATTTTTGGACTACCAGTTAAAACTTTAGATGCTGTTGTCATTATGATTTGCTTCTACGTGAAATAAATTGAACCTGTTGCGCACTAGGCGCACAACAAGCAGAATCTGCCTGACTATGTGCATCATTAAACGTAGGCGCACTGTCTAATGTGTGGTAAGTCTCCCAAGCGATACCTGATGGATCCTGCACCCAATGCTTATCTGATTTTGAATAACAGCAAGTTGTACCTTCCTGCGTCAACACACTCAGCTCTGCTGCGTCGAACCTAGCCTTCATTTCAGACAAGGCATCTTCACCATCCACCTGAATACCGATATGATCCAAACCAACCTTTGCACCACGCTGGCTGATAGCAAAATTCACCAACGGGTCATCTAACATCCATTTCGCATAATCAGATTTAATCACCGTCGGCTCCTGACCAAACATCGTATTGTAAAAACTGATGCTTTTATTTAGATCATCCACTGATACATGTAAATGCATACGCTTCATGATTACTACTCCTTTCCATCAACATCGCAAGTCACATCAGGACAGCATGACGACTGCCCTGCACAACAATTTTCTGTTAAATACGCAATCAAGCTGTTCATCACATCATAATTTGCCGTGTAATAAACAAAACGGCCTTCCTGACGCGAACTCAAAAGCCCCGCACGGCTCAGTTCCTTTAAATGAAAAGATAACGTGCTTGCGGGTATCTTTAGCCTCTCACTCACCACTCCTGCTGGCAAACCAGAAAACCCAGCTTGCACTAAAAGCCTAAAAATATCTAATCGCGCTTCTTGCGCAATAGATGCCAACTGAGTAACTGCTAATTTATTATCCATAATTCCATATTTCCATAAATATGGAATTAATGTCAATCACTTTATAAATTGATTCATGAAAAATAACAGACCAAAGCACACTTATCCATTTACAATAAATAACTCTCATTTACAATCTAGTAATCAATATACTTTTTAGGTAGTATTGCCTTGTGATGTATTTACTTACACTAGAAGCTACAATAATTTGAAAACTCCTAGCATCCCACACAATGAAGTTGATCGACTTGAGTTCCTCAAACGACTCGATATCCTCGACTCTTTGCCAGAGCAAAGCTTTGACGACCTGACAAGCCTTGCATCAGCAATCTGCAAAACGCCGATTGCAATCATTACGCTGCTAGATGAAACCCGCCAATGGTTCAAAAGCAAAGTTGGATTAGCCGCCACTGAAACACCCAGAGAAATCTCATTTTGTGGGCACGCCATTCTTGGAGATGACATATTTGAAATCCCCAATGCTTTAGACGATGATAGATTTAACGACAACCCGCTAGTGACTGGCGACCCAAACATACGTTTTTATGCAGGCATCCCACTTATTAGCAGTAGCAATTATGCGCTTGGGACGCTCTGCGTAATTGACAGGACGGCACGTGAACTATCGGTAGAACAGCGTAATGCACTAAAAAAACTAGGGAATCTTGTCGAAACCTTAATTGAAACGCGTATCCAATGCCAAAAACTGGAAGAAGTGAGTGTAGCGTTATTCGACAAAACAGCTTTTCTAAACACACTGTTATCGAGTGCGGATCAATCCATCATTTCAACCGACCTTAATGGATTAATTACCAGCTTTAGCCGAGGGGCTGAAAACATGCTGGGTTACAAAGCCGAAGAGTTGGTTGGCCTAAAAACACCCGCTATCATTCATGATGCCAACGAAATGCATCAACGCGCTCATGAGCTGAGCCAGATTTTAAATAAGCCGATTGAAACCAGCTTCTACGTTTTTATATCGCAAGCACTGCAAAGAAAATCAGAAACGCGTGAGTGGACGTATATTCGCAAGGATGGCACATCGCTGCCTGTCAGCTTGACCGTTACGCCCATGTACGACAACACAGGCGCACTCTTTGGCTACCTTGGTGTTGGTCACGATATAAGTTTGCGTAAACAGGCAGAGCAGGCAGCAAGTTACATGGCTGATATATTAGAGCGCACCGGAGAGTTAGCTAAAGTAGGCGGATGGGAGCTTGATATTGCAAGCATGCAGATTAAACATTGGACGACAGAGGTGTTTCGCATCCATGAGCTAGACCCGCCTGCACTCCCCTCAGTGGAGCAAGCCACTTCGTTTTATCCTCCAGAATCAAGACGCGAACTGGAAGCTACGATGAAGCTTGCCATACAGACAGGTAAGCCATGGGATATGGAGTTACCGCTCACCACAGCTAAAGGCAATCACATTTGGGTGCGCACACAAGGCTCAGCAGTCATGCGCGAAGGCAAAGCCATTACGCTAATTGGTGCATTTCAAGATATTACCGCGCAAAAAACGGTTGCAAACGCATTAAAAGCACGTGAAAAAAGCTTTAATGACATCATTGAGTACGCGCCGATTGGCATGGCTATCGTGTCACTAGAAGGCCGATTTACCAGAGTGAATCAAGCTTTATGTAATATTGTGGGTTACAGCGCTGAAGAATTGATGCAACGCACCTTTCAAGAAATCACTTTTCCAGATGATTTAGAAGCGGACTTAGAGCGCGTAAGTCAGTTGATTGAAGATAAAATCAACACTTATCAGATAGAAAAGCGCTACATTCATAAAGATAAGAAAATTGTATGGGTGCAGTTGTCTGTGAGTATCTCCAGAGACGAGGACCACACACCCAACTACTTGATTGCTCAAATAGAAGACATTACCGAACGCAAATATCAACATGACGAAGCACAGCAATTTGCATATCATGACCCGCTGACTAATTTACCTAACCGCAGAATGCTATTAAGCAGGCTACATCAATCACTGCTGAATACCGAACGCTTCAATCGTTCCATGGCACTACTATTTCTCGATTTAGATCATTTTAAAAATATCAATGACTCATTAGGCCATGATGTGGGGGATTTGTTACTTAAAGAAGTAGCCAACCGACTATTGAAATGCGTACGCTCTGCCGACACTGTTTCTAGGCAAGGTGGTGATGAATTTGTCATTATTCTTTCAGAAATCTCACACACGCAAGATGCAGTGCTGGTGGCTCAAAAAATCATAGAAAGCTTTAAACAACCAATCTTGGCTAACGGACATGAAATTATCATGAGCACAAGCATTGGGATTGCAGTTGGTGCCCACGACAAGGCATCTAAAGCAGATGAATTAATAAAACACGCAGATAAGGCGATGTATGAGGCTAAAGGTGCCGGTCGAAACAGATATTGTTTTCACGCTTAGATTTAATACCCAGCTAGCCAGCGGTATGCAAAAAAACGAGCGAGGTTCAGTCTTTGATGCAAAAGGTTAGACAACCTGAGTTCGAATATAAAACAAAGTTGTAACAATTTGTAAATTTCGGTAATAATTAGCTCTAATATAACAAAGGGTAATAAGAACTATAATCATAGTTACCCAGAATAAGGGCGAGATGTTTCAACAATGTGCTAATTTATTTGATACAGTTTTTGAAGACGCAAGCATCGGTATCTGTATAGTCAACTCGCAAGGTCAGTTTAAAAAGGTAAACAACTATCTTTGTCAAATTCTAGGTTATGGTCAGTCAGAATTAATTAACATCTCTCTTGATGAGATTACCTCAAACCACTCATCCAATACTAAGTTAGACTTTAATCAACAAGTCGCTAGGTCAAACGCAACCCCATCATCGATTCAAAATGCATATGTGCATAAAAGCGGCGCTACAGTTTTTATGGAAGTGATTATCTCCTCCATCAAAAATCTTAATGAACAACCGCCATACTTTATTGTTCACATGATTGATATTACCGCGCGGAAAACTAACGAAATTAAATTGCTGGAAAGTGATGAAAAGCTGCGCACGCTTTACGAGCTATCTCCATTAGGAATTGCACTAACAGACATAAATGGAAACTTCTTAGACTCCAACAGCGCTTTTAGTCGTATATGCGGATACAGTAAAGCAGAGTTAAAAGAAACTTCCTATTGGCCACTTACCCCAAAACATGATGAACTGAATGATATCGCTCAACTTGAGTCTTTAAAAAAGATCGGTAAATATGGTCCGTATGAAAAAGAATATATGCGAAAGGATGGAACCACGGTTCCTGTTCGTCTCAATGGAGTAATGCTAACAGACTCTAAAGGCAATGATTTTATATGGACCTTCATTAAAGACATCTCAGAACAAAAAGTCTTGCAAAAGAATCTTTGCCTCGCATTTACAGCTATTGAAAAAAGTAAAAATGCCTTTTTTTGGATTGGGTCTAACGGAGATGTGAGATTAGCGAATGATTCAGCATGCCATAGTCTTGGATATACTAAAGATGAACTGATAGGAAAGTATATTTGGGATTTTGATCCAGATTTCAGTCAAGAAATGCTTGAACCGGTCTTTGATGAAGTAAAACTAAATGGATTGGCAACTTTCGAGTCACGCCACCTTCGCAAAGATGGTTCTACTTTTCCTGTAGAAGTAACAGCTAATTACTTTACATTTGAAACAGAAGAATTAGTTTTCTGCTCAGTGCTCGACATTACATGCCGCAAACAGGCCGAACGGAGTCTTTTACTCACGCAATTCGCCATGGACCACGCTTCTGTTGCGGTGTATCAACTGGATGCAGATAGTAGGATTCTGTATGCAAATGCGGAGGCATGTCGAACCTTAGGATACACGGCCGAAGAGTTAAGGACGATGACCGTGCCTGACATAGACGCTCTTTATAACAAAGATGAATGGCCTGGGCATTGGAGAAGTTTGAGTAATTTAAAATCTCTATCTTTTGAAACAATCCAAAAGCGTAAGGATGGTAGCACTTTCTCTGCTGAAGTTTCAGCAAACTACATTGCATACGATGACATGGAGTATAACTTTGCGTTTGTTCGTGACATCAGCGAGCGAAAACTTATAGAAAAAGAGATTCAATTAGCTGCCACCACATTTGAATCTCAAGAAGCGATTATCGTTACCGACGCAGAAGAAAATATATTACGCGTCAATCAGGCCTTTACTAAGATCACAGGATTTTCCTCAGAAGAAGTCGTAGGCAATAAGCCCTCTATGTTTAGCTCTGGATTTCACGATGAAAAGTTTTATCAGGTCATGCATGAAAAGCTCAAGAACGAAGGTTTCTGGCAAGGGGAAGTTTGGGATAAACATAAAAACAATCACATATATCCAAAACTACTTTCAATCTCGGCAGTTAGTGATGTATCAGGGAGTATCAGCCATTATGTAGGAAGTTTTCTCGATATAAGTGAGCGTAAGAAAGCTGAAGATGAGATTTATAAGCTGGCTTATTATGACTCACTCTCACAACTTCCTAATCGACGCTTAATGATTGATAGGCTTGACCACGCACTAGCCGCAAGCTCCCGCAATGGCCAGCATGGCGGATTGCTCTATCTGGATATCGACAACTTCAAACATCTTAATGACACTAAGGGGCATCATTATGGCGACCTACTCGTGACTCAAATCGCAGATAGACTCAAGGCTTGTTTGCGCGAGGATGATACCGTTGCTCGTTTTGGTGGCGATGAGTTTATAGTCATGATAGAAAACCTCGGTGAGATACCTGATTTGACTGCATTTCATATACAAAAAGTTTGCGACAAAATAGTTGAAGCTTTTAATGCACCATTTTTGCTAGAAGGTTTTGAATATTACACATCAGCAAGCATTGGGATGACCATGTTTCATGGTAGAGACAGCGATCGTAAAGAATTGCTGACCCAGGCTGATATGGCAATGTATGAGGCCAAAAAATCTGGCCGAAATACACAGAAATTTTTTGATCCCCTGATGCAACAAACACTGGATGCTCGCGTAGCGTTAGAGCACTCATTACTTAAGGCATTACCAAATAATGAATTTAAGCTTTACTACCAACCTCAGGTAGATCATGATGCTCGCCCAGTCGGTGTCGAGGCATTAATACGCTGGGTACATCCAGAACGTGGGCTTGTTCCACCTATGGAGTTCATCCCGCTTGCAGAAGAAATTGGTCTGATTGTACCAATTGGGAAATGGGTACTTGAAACAGCATGCGCCCAGATCAAGGTTTGGGAAAATACAGATATTGCTAATACTTTATCTATAGCAATCAATGTCAGTGCGTATCATTTTCAGCAGAGTAACTTTGTAGATGAAGTTAGAACCATTACTAATCGTTATGGTGTTTCTCCAAATAAACTTAAATTGGAACTCACCGAAAGTATAGTGCTTGGAGATATGCAGGACGCGATTGTTAAAATGGAACAATTAAAAGCGCTTGGGTTTATTCTATCCATGGATGACTTTGGTACTGGTTACTCTTCTTTAAGTTACTTAAGAAGGCTACCTTTTAATCAACTTAAGATGGATCGCAGCTTTATCATGAACGCACTTGAAAATGCTAATGATAGCTTTCTAATTCAGATGGTGACATCTATGGCTGAGCAATTTGGTATGGATGTGATTGCAGAAGGCGTCGAGACAGAGCAGCAACAGCAACATTTAATAAAGCTCGGCTGCAAAGCATTCCAAGGTTACTTTTTTGGCAGGCCAATGCCTATTAATGAATTGGAAGCAGCGTTAAAAAGAAATAATTAACCAAAGGCTATTTTGAGAACTACCCAATGCTTATACATTCAGCAACTCACCCGCTAATGAGTCAGTTCTGTGCGTACTATGCATCAAGATGTATAGTACGCACAGCAGCTAATGACGTTAAGCCTTAGTACGCAGCGTTTTGGCGGCTGCAACCATGTTAGCCAATGCAGGCAACACCTCTGACCATTGGCGGGTTTTCAAACCACAATCTGGGTTAATCCATAGACGTTCGGCCGGCACACGTTCCGCAGCCTTCTTCATCAGTTGAATGATGTGCTCTTGCGTTGGAATATTAGGTGAGTGAATGTCGTATACACCAGGCCCAATCTCGTTCGGGTAATTGAAGTGATCAAAAGCATCTAATAACTCCATATCAGAACGTGAAGTCTCTATCGTAATCACATCTGCGTCCATATCCGCAATCGCCGCAATGATGTCATTAAACTCGGAATAGCACATATGCGTATGAATCTGTGTTTCATCCTGCACGCCATTGGCAGTAATGCGGAATGATTCCACCGCCCAATTCAGGTACTCTTTCCACTGTGATTTACGTAGTGGTAAACCTTCACGCAAAGCTGCTTCATCAATTTGAATCACATTGATACCTGCTTTTTCTAAATCCAATACTTCTTCACGAATCGCCAATGCCAACTGGTAGCAACTCACCGCGCGTGGCTGATCATCACGTACAAAAGACCAGTTAAGGATAGTCACCGGGCCGGTCAACATGCCCTTCATGGGCTTGCTAGTCAATGATTGGGCATATTTAATCCACTCTACGGTCATCGCTTGCGGACGGCTAATATCACCAAACAAAATAGGCGGTTTCACACAGCGGGAGCCATAAGACTGCACCCAACCAAATTGGCTGAATGCATATCCGTTTAATTGCTCACCAAAGTATTCCACCATGTCGTTACGCTCAGCTTCGCCGTGCACCAGCACATCTAGCCCGAGTGCCTCTTGCTCGCGAACGCTACGCTCTATTTCAGCTTTCATCGCCAGTTGATAACCGGCATGACTCAGCGCACTCGATTTGAATTGGCTGCGTGCCAAACGGATTTCTGCAGTCTGCGGAAATGAGCCGATAGTCGTTGTTGGATACTTAGGCAAGTTGAGCAATGCAGCCTGCTTCGTGGCACGCTGTGCGTACACGTTCTGGCGCTGACCAAGTTGCGGCGTTAGTTTACCCAACGCTTCTCTAACTGCTGGATTATGCACACGTTGTGAATGACGACGTGCTTCAACCGCCGCATGATTACTTGCCAGCTGCTCTCTCACTGCCTCGCGACCTTGGTTCAAGGCAACGGATAGAATATGCACTTCTTCCAACTTTTGTTTCGCAAACGCTAGCCAAGATTTAATCTCATCATCCAGCTTTTGCTCACTATCTAGGTCTACCGGCACGTGCAATAAAGAGCAAGAAGGTGCAATCCATAAACGGTCACCCAAGCGCTCAGCCAGTGGCTCTAGCCAGTCCAATGTGGCTGTCAGGTCAGTTTTCCAAATGTTGCGGCCATTAATCACGCCAATCGAAAGCACCTTATGAGAAGGTAACATGCCAATCAGAGATACTACTTCGTTACGACCATTGATCGCATCCACATGCAAACCAGCTATTGGAAGATTAGCAGCCAAATATTGGTTATCCGCTAATTGCCCAAAATACGTTGCCAACAACAATTTGACGCGACTGCTCTTTAATTGGTGATATGCCAGATTAAATGCATGCTGCCAATCTGCATCCAGCTCAGTCACTAGAATGGGCTCATCAATCTGCACCCACTCAACGCCTTGCGCCGCCAAGGCTTCTAGCAACTCAATATACACTTGCACCAATTGTGGCAATAAGGCTAACCGGTCTGAATCGTCTTTGGCTTTACCAATCGCCAGATAAGTTACCGGGCCAATAATCACTGGCTTAGCCTTCACATTCTGCGCTTTAGCTTCGGTCAACTGCTCCAGCAAACGCGTAGCATCCAGTTTGAACGTCGTTTTTGCTGTGAATTCAGGCACAATATAGTGATAATTGGTATCAAACCATTTAGTCATTTCACCAGCGGCTACGCCACCGCAGCACTGTGTATGATCATCACCAGATTGTGCTGAGCGGCCACGTGCTACGCGAAAGTAATTATCGAACTGCTCCCCATGAAATCCGCTCACGCGCTCTGGTAAATTACCAAGCGTGAAAGACATATCCAACACTTGGTCGTAAAAAGAAAAATCACCCACAGGCGCTAAATCCAATGCTGATTGCAGACCCCAGTGACGTTGACGCAAATCCTTCCCAAGCGCCTTCAATTCGTCACGTGTCGATAAACCTTTCCAGTAAGACTCCAGTGCAAATTTAAGCTCTCGTTTTGCGCCAATGCGCGGAAAACCAAGATTGTGTGTTGATACCATCATAATTCCTATCATTTTGAAAGATGAGGAATTGTAGAAAAGACAATTCATGAAGTAAAATGGTAATATTTCAACAATCAATTAATTCCACTCATACATAAAATGTTAGAGCGCATCCATTTAGCCATTATTCGCGAGGTTGATCGACAAGGGTCATTGACCGCTGCAGCCAATACTTTGTGCTTAACACAATCGGCATTAAGCCATTCGATCAAAAAATTAGAACAGCAACTAGAAACAGATATCTGGTTACGCGAGGGTCGTAGCTTACGCCCAACGCAAGCTGGGCAATATTTGCTGGCCGTAGCTAATCGGGTATTGCCGCAACTATCATTAGCGGAAGAACAACTGCGCCAATTTGCCCAAGGAGAACGCGGGACGCTACGCATTGGCATGGAGTGCCACCCCTGCTACCAATGGTTACTGAAAGTGGTATCGCCCTATTTAGCGGCATGGCCCGATGTGGATGTAGACGTCAAACAGAAATTCCAGTTTGGTGGCATAGGTGCACTGTTTGGTTATGAAATTGATATGCTGGTTACGCCAGACCCTTTATATAAGCCGGGGCTACATTTCGAACCGGTGTTTGATTATGAGCAGGTGTTGGTCGTTAGCCAAAGCCATCATTTGGCTAAGCAAAGTTATGTAGAACCAGAACAATTAAGCCACGAAACGCTTATTAGTTATCCGGTAGAAATCAATCGGCTGGACATTTATAACCAGTTTCTCCAGCCCGCGGGCATTAATCCTAAACGCCACAAAACCATTGAGACTACTGACATCATGCTGCAAATGGTAGCCTCTAACCGCGGTGTTGCCGCCCTGCCGCGATGGCTCGTAGAAAAGTATGCGCATGAAATAGCCATTGCACCAGTACGCCTGGGGCAACATGGCATTAAAAAGCAAATATTTTTAGGTGCGCGCGAAGCAGATGTGAACATTGATTACTTAAAAGGATTTTTTCAAACAGCGCGCTCTGCCCCTCTTTAAAAAAATAAATCGAATCGCAAGCGCCTAATTACAGGCGGCGGCTTAAATCTGGTAACGCTGTGTAACTTTAGTCAACGCCCAAGACCTAACTCCATTCATTTAAATTTTACTCATATAGAAGAGTTACTTACAAATCTGTTTGCAATTTTCAAAATATATTAATAGAATCAACTGTGTTCTGCTCTAAGCTAGGAATGCAAGGTTGTCCTGGCTACGAATAAAAATAAAGGAGACCTTGGATGAAATGTCCGGCGATACTTCCGACCGAGTCAGAGAGACTAACTGCTTTATCGAATCATGGATTAGATAACGAAAGTCTGATTCCGAATCTGGACCCTGTTGTTCATATTGCAGCACGCATGTTTGGCATGCCGGTAGCGGCGGTCAACATGATCGGGAGCGACCATGTATTTTTTGCAGCTCACGTTGGTGCTGGAAAATTTGACATGAGCCGTGATGTCTCTTTCTGCGCCCACACCATCAATCAGCCTAGCGTGATGGTCGTACCAGACGCTACTTTAGATGAGCGCTTTCATGACAACCCCTTAGTCACTGGCGCAACAAACCTTCGCTTCTATGCAGGTGTTCCGCTCCTTTCTCCAGAGGGGTTGGCACTAGGCGCGCTGTGCATAGTAGACAATCAGCCGCATACAGACTTCTCAGCGAGTGATCAGTTAAGATTACAAGAACTTGCCAAAATGGCTTCCGACAGGCTGGAGTTACGTCGCATAGAAGTGAGCGGTAATAGGTCTAGGCCAAATTTTGAAGAGTATGCCGGCAACTCCACCACACCTGTGGTGTGGTTTGACCAGACACTTTGCATCACAGCGTGGAACAATGCAGCGGCTCAATCTCATGGCTATAGCTTGGAGGAAGGCATAGGTAAACCTGTTGAGCAATTGATGCCAGAGCGTTCCCGCCCTATCTTCCATGAAATCATCAATAAAGCGATTACAGCAGGAACCTTAGATGAACTGGTTATCCCATCAGAAATAAGTGGCCTTCGTAAAGACGGATCACAATTCATTCTGGGGTTTTCTTTATTCAGCTGGAAAGACGCTGGCCGTATTAAATTTGAGGCTGTACTTAAAGATATTACAGCACAACGTCTAGAAGAAATTGAACTTCGCCAACAAGCAAACATTGACCCACTCACCGGACTGGAAAATCGTGCCAGCTTTTACCGAGCTGTAGAGTCAGCAATGATTACACCATCACCAATGACCGTACTGATGATTGACCTTGATGGCTTTAAGGACTTGAACGATACCCTAGGAGATGCAGTCGGAGATAGTATTATCAAAGAAGTATCAAACCGGCTGCTTAAACTGGTAGATACAGTGGGTATCGCTGCAAGGCTGGGCGGTGATGAGTTTGCAATCATGTGGCCACAAATGACAAACCCTGGCCTGGCATTGCAGTTGGCAGAGGCCGTTGTGGCAACCATCGCGATACCCATCAACGTTGATGGGCAGGAGGTTCGCGTTGCCGCAAGCTGTGGCGTAGCAATTGCACCTGATCAAGCGCAAGAAGCATTGGAGCTAATCAGCAACGCAGACTTAGCATTATTCAAGGCTAAAAGTATTGGTCGCGGGCAGATTTTTCTTTTTGTCACTACATTACGTCTCGAGGCCGTGGTGCGCCGCCTTTATGCGTTGGAGCTACACCGCGCTGTCGATGAAGGTGAATTCCTGCTTTTTTATCAACCACAGGTCGATTTAATCACAGGCGAAATCACTGGCGCCGAAGCCTTGCTACGCTGGCACCACCCTGAAAGAGGCATATTATCGCCAATTGCTTTCCTACCAGCATTAGAACGCGGCACATTGGCCGTAACCGTTGGGTCATGGGTGCTAGATGAAGCATGCGCACAAGCTGCATATTGGCGTAGAAACGGCGCACCCAACCTACGTATGGGCGTTAACCTTTTCGGTGCTCAGTTTCATGTCGGCAACCTAGTGACTGAAGTAATAGAAGCACTAGAACGGCACGGCCTGCCGCCAGAGGCACTAGAGCTGGAAATTACGGAAAATATTGCACCGGACAACGATGACGTCGTGCTTAATTGCCTCCATCAGTTGCATAATTATGGGGTTGGCATCGCCTTGGATGATTTTGGTACCGGCTACGCCTCATTAAGTTTACTCAAAACCTATCCATTAACACGCATCAAGATCGACCAATCATTTGTACATGGCATGCTAGAACACGAGCAGGATGCTTCTGTGATACGGGCCACTTTAGATATCGCACGCAGTTTTAAATTAGAAACTATCGCAGAAGGAATCGAGACAGAAAGCCAGCAACTCTATTTGCTAGAAAAAGAATGCATGGAGGGGCAAGGCTACCTGTTCGGCAAGCCCATCCCCGCAGCACAGTTCTCTGCACTGATTGAGTCAAATAAACTTTTAAAAGAAACTGCCTGACATAGCCAACCATCTGCATGCTAATGAGCAGCATCGAAAACGGATTGGGTAACAAAAAACCAAAACGTTAAGCAGAGTTTAAGTGCTAATTAAAGCTACTTTAACTTAAGTTGAGGTATAAAAACTGTACCTATTCCTACCCGCAGCCTTGGACTCATACATGGCTGAATCCGCACTCTTCATTAGCTCTCTAATGGTAGTTTTTGCATCAGTATCATGCACTGCAATACCAATACTGGTGCCGACAAACAACTCACTGCCGTTCACATCAATCGGTTCGCTAAACTTATTTAGGATTTTTTCTGCGAGCATTTGGGCATCATGCGCGCCAGAAATCTCTGTAAGTATAATCACAAACTCATCGCCTCCTAGTCGTGAAACGGTATCGCTACTTTGCACACACGATAATAGGCGTGAGGCTGCCTCTTTAAGGATGATATCGCCAGCATCATGGCCTAATGTGTCATTAATTTGTTTGAAATGATCCAAATCTAAAAAGAACAAAGCAAATTTGCGTTGATAGTGTTCAGACTGGAATAAAGCTTGCGACAATTTCTCCATCAACATGCGGCGATTAGGCAGTTTGGTCAACGTGTCAAAATATGCATGCTGGTGCACTTCATTGTCACGAATCTTGCGCTCACTAATATCCTCAATTTGTGCAATAAAATACTGAGGCGTTAAATCTTCATCTCTAAAAATACTGGCAGAAAGCTGAACCCACACTGGCACATTGTCTTTGCGAACGTATCGTTTTTCCATGCGGTAAGTATCGATTTCACCATCTAGCAACCGCTGCACATGCTCAAGGTCAAGAGATAAGTCATCTGGATAAGTGATTTCCTGGAAAGTACGCCTAATCAACTCATCATTGGTATACCCCACGATATTACATAGTGTTTGGTTCACAACAGTAAATCGCCCATCCAAAGAAACGATGGCGATACCAATTGGCGCGTATTCAATAATTTCTTTAAAGCTTTTTTCGCTGGCACGTAAGGCAAGCTCAATCTTTTTACGATCAGAAATATCATCAAACACAACGAGAGTCCCGATAATTTCATTATTTCTGAAAAATGGAACAGAGTTTACAGAAACGTAAATTGGCGAGCCATTTTTATGCCAGAAAACCTCTTCCGTTGACTTATAAGGTTGTTTTGAATGAATCACATTGCTGATCAGGCAATCACGCTCTAGGTGGCCAGACTCTTCAATGGGTCTTTGATGAAATAACAAATGTGCATTTTGACCCAACAGCTCTGACTCACTAAGCCCCAACAGCTCCTGCGCTTTAGGGTTGGTAAAAGTAATCACGCCATTGATATCCGTCACATAGATTCCCTCGCCAAGCGTAGAGGTAATTTCTTGAAAGCGATAGAAACTATCTTTAAGCTCCTCCGTTTTTTGCTTAACTAAGTTCTCAATACGGGCAGTATAACCAGTACCAATTAGCAAGAGCGCGCCCATTAAACCAGTACCAAACAACCCAACAGCCAACATGTTCCAGCTCTGCCACCCGCGGTGCTGCTGATAGTATTGCGTCGTTGGTAAGGTATCCAGACGATAAGACCTACCACCAAACTGGAAGTCTCTTGTATACAAGCCGTCTATTTGATTATCGGCAAAATTATTGTATAAATACTTCCCAGACTGAACATCGGTTAAGCGCACATGTACAGTATGCGAAAATGGCTTGAACACTTCACCAAAAAAGACGTTTGCTCTCAGCACTGTTGATAGCACCCCATCTTGGCTTGTACCGTGGATTGGATAAATTAACATTAAGCCAAGCTCGGTACCGTCATTAATTATCAGCCTGGTTGGCGGTGAGGCAATCGCTTTTTTCAAGCTGATGGCACGTAAAATCGCTTCTTTACGATCCGGGAGCGAGGCTAAATCAACACCCAATATTGCGCGCGTTGACTCCTTAAGCGGCACGATATAAGTAATAGGAAAATAAAAATCTTTGTTGCTTGACGTAACTAACTTCCTTTGCGCATTCAGCTGTTTAATTTCAAAATCTTTAAATTCTTTTGATAGCTGTTTTACATATGAAGCCCGCTCATGGCGCATGACTTTAGGCGCCCACTCAATTGCGTAGGTCATTGGGTACTCTCGCTTGACGGCACTCACAAAATGATAAAAATCTTGCCTTGTTATCTTTTCGCTAGTTCGATAGCTAAACAAAGCGCTCGTTTGTCCGATGATAGCCTCTTGAGACTCAAATCGAACACGCAATTGTTCAGATACTTGGTTAGATAAAGCATCAAACTCTACTAATGACTCCTTGCGCTCCCATCTGCTAACAACCACAAACGTGATAATGAGCAATGCAAACGTAATGAGCATCGGCACAGCGATGGTAAGGGCACGTTTTCTCCATATTTCCCTGGGCTTTCCAATAGCAACTAAAGTGAGTGGCAACATGACAATCAGGCCCAATGTGTCACCGATCCACCATGATGCCCAGCTTGTAAAGAACAGAGAGTCCTCAATCAAGCCTAACGAGAGCAAACCCGTTACGGAGATAGAGGCACTAATCAAACAGATGACGGGTGCTGAAATGAAAAATGTCACTACATCGACAGGACTATCTAAAGTAGTTGGGTACTGAATCTTATGCTTTAACCACCAACCGCCTAGATACGCTTGCAGTGCAGAAGCAAAAGCAATCAGCAACGCCACCTCCACATCAGTCACTTCAACCTGATGGCTAGCACTGTAACCCACTAAAATATTAAGTAGAAATGACCCTAGAAATATAGCAGGCAGCACGGCCCGCCCAGCAACAAAAGCTGCAGCAATTGCAATACCTGCAGGAGGGAAAATTGCAGAAGCATAACCTGGAGGCAACGCTAACATTAGTCCTAACTTGCCAGTGACAATATAAGCCACTACCAGCAGCAAGCTATAAACAATGACTTTCTTTTGTGTAGGTAGTTGATTAATCATCAAACATATTTTCTTTAAGATTGGAATTTAAAACCATTTGATTACATGATCAACAAGTCTGTTGATACACGATAAAAGAGAGATTACGATGCTACAAGGTTACTGCGCTATTACGTCGTAGGTAAAGCTTGTTCTCCACCCTTGATTTTTTGAATGATTTTTAATATCTCATCACTATTTTCAATGTCGTCTTTAATCACTCTTAAACTGACATCTCTAAAAACATCCTTCAACTTCCACTCAACTTCATTAATGGTGATAAAAAGTTCGTGATTAACTTCCTCATCAAGCTTTATTTGCTCCCACATACCAAGTTCAATGCAATCAGTCAGGCCAGAAGCATAAATGGTCTGACAAATTCGGCTTAGTCTTAAGATCAAATAAGTTGCAAGTGTTTTTAGCTTAGGATGCGAACCTTGAAGCATCTTAAGCAGATCAATCATTTCTTCTATATTTTTCAATTGCGCAAGAAGATGATCCAGTATGGGGTTGGTCGCTTTTACGTTCTCAAGTTTCTTTGTAGAAGATAAAAAGTCAATTAAGGCATTAAATTGTAAAGATGGAAAATCATGATTCACCAGCTTTAATGTAGTAATCAAATTACTTAGGTCATATTGCCGCCTTACCATTCCTGAAAACGCTTCGGCGACAAGCAACACCTTACCGATATCACTACAGCGCTCAGCAGACAAATGATTCGGGTAACCTGAACCATCATTTCTTTCATGATGCTCTAATATTGCTTGATAGACACTGGCAGAATAGCTCATATGCTGCCTCACCACCGAACTGCCAATGATGGGGTGCGTCATAATACTACGCCAATGCTCTAATGACAGATTTTTAGTATTGGGGATAACACAATACAACTCCCCAACATCATGAAGCAGGCTTGCAATCGTTAAATCATCGACTTTTTTAGCGTCGTAATGCAGTCTTTTAGCAATCTGTCTTGCAATAAGCATCACAAATAGCGTATGCTCAAATGCTTCCTTGCTATTATTTTTCTGAACCGTAAGTAACAATGCTGCTAATGGCGCTAATGCTAAAGACTTAACGACAGAGACATCTAATTTTAATTCAGCGTTAAAGCTCAGCAAAAATGGGTTGTTGTTAACTAACCCCTCAGCCTCCATGTGGATATCCTGAGCAGTTAATAATGAATCTGAGGAGATTGATGTTTCTAGCGGTTTTTTAAGCACCCGATTAATCAATTTATCTTTGATGCTTGGAGTAACCTTATACCCCTTACCCAGTAGTTTGTTTCCTGCCTGATCATAAACATCTTCGGACAGATAAAATTCCGAGCTCTCAGACGCAGATATGATGTTTTCAATAATATTTAGATTTGTATCGCTAGTTTGACTCGTCATCATCGCTATATTGAGCTAACACTATTCATTATTATGTCGATACTTCTTTGCTTGATTCTACCGCCAATTAATTGCGGTTTCAATTGAACAATCGCTAGCAACCATACGCAGTTAAATAAAATTCACACGAAAAAAAACTGCGTTAAAGCAGGTTTCATAAGCGTCAAGGGAAAACTGCACAACCTATTAATAAACCCAAAAACACTTTTATTTGATACTAAAGTTGGTAAGCAGGCATCAAACAAATCCATAAAACCACAAATAAGCCACTCTATGAAAATACCCCCATACTCACAAACGTACCCAATAAAGCCTATAAACGTCAATTGCACACTGTAAAACTAAAATAGCCAATTAATTTTGATAATTATCAAACGTTCTTAAATCTACCTACTGGACTTCCCGGAATATCTGCAACCTTTAATCGAGTTCTGCAGATACGTTTTATCAAAAACACCGCGTAATCACAAACATGATATGTAAAGATACACCATGCGTTTGCAATAGACGTAAAAAAAGCCTAGAAGGTTGAATTTGCTAGGCTTTAGATACTTTTTGATACTAAGTGAAACACTAAAATGGTGGAGCTGGCGGGAATCGAACCCGCGTCCGCAAGCACTCCACAGACAGTTCTACATACTTAGCCTTGTTGTTTAATTTAACGTGCAACACACCAACAGACAAGCAGTTTACACGCGAGCTACCTAAAGGTTAATGAAGTGCTAAGTAACCCAACACAACACGTATCCCGTGTATATGACACTGCGTATGGGTTACCCCAATCCACCCCACGGGAGAGATGGTGCAGCGTCCAGCAGAACTAAGCTGCTAGAGAGTAAGTTTCGTCGTTTGCGACTATACTTTTTCTAGTTTATTTACGAGGTGACTAGCCCTCGGTATGCCCTGCACTGCTTTGCAACCCACGTCGAAACCTGGTCAGCCCCATAAGTCTGTAACTTAAACAGTCACAATCTGACAGATGAAAATATCAACAGTTCAACATGCTGAAACTCCAAAAGCATGTTGATTATACGCTTTTAAAATAGCCAACAAAACTATTTATTATGTGCGCGCATGATTCGGCCTTTTTCGCGCTCCCAATCTTTGGCTTTCTCAGTGTCACGTTTATCATGCTGCTTCTTACCTTTTGCAAGGCCAATTTGCACTTTGACACGCCCTTTAGAAAAGTGCATATCTAGCGGCACCAAGGTGTAGCCCGCACGCTCTACTTTGCCAATTAGCTTTGATATTTCTTCATTATGCAACAGTAACTTACGTGTTCTTATGGCATCTGGGCGAATATGCGTAGAGGCAGCACCTAGCGGCGTGACGTGGCATCCGATCAAATAGATCTCGCCACGCTGAATAATGACGTATGCCTCTTTAATATTGACACGATTATCTCGTATCGCTTTTACTTCCCAGCCCTCTAAAACGATGCCAGCTTCGTATTTATCTTCGATAAAGTAATCAAAAAAGGCTTTTTTATTTTGTGCGATGCTCATAAAACTAAAAATTTCTTGGCTAATAGCTTAAAATCGTCATTTTACTCTACTCTCTTGTTTGTTTGGTTGAACATGTTGAGTAATAAAAAGTAATTTGCTCGTGTTTGAGCCAATCAGATTTAAGGTAATGTTTAAAGGTAAGCATGGCTCATGTAAAAAAAACCGTTTTAGTCAACCACTCTGCAGGTCGTATGTTTCATTTAGTGGATGACGTTGAGCAATATCCAAAGTTTTTACCTTGGTGCGGAGGGGTTGATTTAATCCAACAAGATGAAGCTAGTACGATTGCAACCCTGCATATAGATTACCATGGCCTACGTCAGAACTTTACAACAGAAAACCATAAGACCTTTCCTCAAGCCATGGAAATACAATTAAAGAATGGGCCATTTAAGCATTTAAACGGTTCATGGAATTTTTTAGCACTGAGCGATGATGCCTGTAAAGTTGAGTTTTCACTTAACTATGAGTTTGAAAATCATTTTCTAGAAAAAATTATTGCGCCAGTATTTAACCATATTGCCAATACATTCGTAGATGGCTTTGTGAAACGTGCCAATGCTATCTACGCTAAATAATGGAAAACTGTCATGAGCCTATCAACTGAAATTACTGTAGAAGTTGCTTATGCATTACCTAATGAGCAATTAATCATTCCAATCAAAGTAGCAAATGGCGCAACAGCGGAGGAAGCCATCAACGCTTCAGGCATCATAGGAAAATTCTCTGACATTGATTTAAGCATCAATAAAATAGGTATTTTTGGCAAACTAGCCAAATTGGATACACAACTACGTCATTTAGATCGCGTGGAGATTTACCGCCCGCTCATTGCAGACCCCAAAGAAGTGAGAAAACAAAGAGCCGCCGATGGAAAAATAATGAAAAAAGGCGGCGGTGATATCGCGACCTAAACTTAGCGTCCAGCGCCTCAAATAGGAGGCTATGATGTTAAAAAAATGGGCGCCTACGCGCCCAAAGAGAATAAATTAGCCTAAATCTCAATTGCAGTAAGCATCTACATCTTTTTGTGCGTCAGCTTTACCACGAGCCAAATCTTCCTCGCCCAGATACTCGCGCTCACCAGCATCGTTAACTCTCGAAATTCTGCCGCCCGTTGTATAAATCACTAAATTCTTTTTGGCCGCCGTACAATTCTCTTGCTTAACTGTTAACTCTGCTTGCTTCTGCTGATCAGTTGCTTTTTGCACCTCTGCATCATGTGCACGTTTTCTTGCAGCCTCATCTTGAGCCGCGCCACTTTCTTTGGCTTTGTCCGGTGTTTTATTTTTACTAGTAACCGTTGTGATATCACCTGCAACTGGCGCCAAAGCTGGCTGACCAGTTGGCTTAACCACTCTTTTACCCTGAATAGGCTCTTGTTTCACGTTAGAAGGCGGCGGCACGTCACTATAGCGAGTAACCCCATCTTTATCTTTCCATTTGTAAATCTCAGCACTTGCCATCAATGGCAACGTTACCAAGCAGAGCAACAGTAAACGAGCTAACATAAAACATCCCTTAAATTTATAGGTATTCGGTCATATTATTGCTAATCTAAATTACTAGCAAGTAGCACAATTAACGGCTATTTGCATTTATAGTTTACAAATAAATGATTGACACTCTCGCAAAGTCAATTATAAGTCTGTATAATTTCGTTTTGGGTACAAGGATTTACGCATGCGTTTATTGCAACAAGCTCTCACTTTTGATGATGTTTTACTAGTGCCGGCCTACTCTAATGTGCTGCCACGCGAAGTTTCGCTTACCACACAACTCTCACGAAATATTCGTTTAAACATCCCTCTCATCTCTGCCGCGATGGATACCGTCACAGAAGCGCCTCTAGCGATTGCATTGGCACAAGAAGGTGGCTTGGGTTTCATCCACAAAAACATGACAGCCATGAAACAGGCTGCGCACGTGGCACGTGTTAAACGCTTTGAATCTGGTGTAGTGAATGACCCGATTACGATTCAAAGCCATATGACGGTGCGTGATGTATTAAACCTTACCAACACACACAAGATTTCAGGCATACCGGTTGTTGATCACGGCAAGATTGTTGGCATTGTCACCAACCGTGACCTTCGCTTTGAAACAAACTTAGACCAGCCAATCAAAAACATCATGACGCCTAGAGATAGATTAGTCACGGTTAAAGAAGGCGCGGCTAAAGATGATGTAATTCGCTTACTACACCAACACCGCCTAGAGCGCGTTTTAGTTGTAGATGACGCAGATACATTAAAAGGCTTAATTACTGTTAAAGATATTCAAAAATCAACAGACCACCCAATGGCTTGCAAAGATGCTCATGGCAGACTGCGTGTTGGTGCGGCGGTTGGTGTGGGTGACGGCACTGAAGAGCGCGTTGCAGCGCTTGCTGAAGCCGGCGTTGATGTGATTGTTGTGGATACAGCACATGGTCACTCACAAGGGGTTCTAGACCGTGTGACATGGGTTAAAAAACACTTCCCGCAAATTGATGTGATTGGCGGCAACATTGCAACCGCCAGCGCTGCACTCGCTTTAGTTGATGCCGGTGCTGACGGTGTGAAAGTGGGTATCGGCCCAGGCTCAATTTGTACAACACGTATCGTTGCTGGTGTAGGCGTTCCACAAATTAGTGCAATTGCCAACGTTGAAGAAGCGTTGCGCGGTACTGGTGTACCATTCATCGCGGATGGCGGCATCAGATACTCTGGCGACATTTCAAAAGCGATTGCTGCTGGCGCTTACAGCGTGATGTTGGGTGGTATGTTTGCAGGTACAGAAGAAGCACCTGGCGACATTGAGTTGTTCCAAGGTCGTTCATACAAGTCTTACCGTGGCATGGGTTCTATCGGTGCAATGCAAAAAGGCTCTAGCGACCGCTACTTCCAAGATAACAATGGCAATGCTGACAAATTGGTACCAGAAGGTATTGAAGGTCGCGTTCCATATAAAGGCAGTGTGCTCGCTGTGATTCACCAGCTCATGGGTGGCTTACGTGCTTCAATGGGTTACGCTGGTTGCGCTACGATTGAAGAAATGCGCTCACGTGCAGAGTTTGTACAAATTACAAGCGCGGGCATGCGTGAATCGCACGTACATGATGTGCAAATTACAAAAGAAGCGCCTAACTACCGCGTTGACTAACTCAATTTAATATTAACTTTAATAACAGAGAACACAATATCAGGGCGCCCTGCCTTGGTGTTGTGTTCTCTGTGCATTTTGTGACTAAACAATGACTCATTCCAAAATTTTAATCCTCGACTTTGGCTCTCAAGTTACTCAACTGATTGCTCGCCGCGTACGTGAAGCGCATGTGTATTGTGAAATTCACCCATGTGATGTCACAGATGACTTTGTGCGTAATTTCGGTGCCGATGGCATTATCCTTTCTGGCAGCCATGCGAGTGTGTACGAAGAAGAAACAGATAGAGCACCGCAAGCTGTGTTCGAACTGAATGTGCCAGTGCTAGGCATTTGCTACGGCATGCAAACCATGGCGCAACAATTGGGTGGTAAGGTTGAAGCTGGGCATAAGCGTGAATTTGGCTATGCAGCTGTCCGCGCACATGGTCACTCTGCCCTATTCCGCGACATTCAGGACAGTACAAATGCTGAAGGTCACGGCTTGCTTGATGTATGGATGAGTCATGGTGACAAAGTAACGGAGTTGCCCACAGGCTTTAAAGTAATTGCAAGCAATGCAACTACGCCAATCGCAGCCATGGCAGACGAAACTCGTAAATTCTATGCAGTACAATTTCACCCAGAAGTAACGCATACTAAACAAGGCCAGGCTATGCTCAATCGCTTTGTGCTTGAAATATGCGGTGCAAAACCTGACTGGATTATGGGCGACTATATTGCAGAAGCCGTTGCAAGAATCAAAGCCCAAGTTGGCGATGAAGAAGTGATTTTAGGCTTATCGGGCGGTGTTGACTCTAGCGTTGCTGCTGCCCTGATTCACCGCGCGATTGGCGACCAACTCACCTGTGTATTCGTAGACCACGGTTTACTACGCCTAAATGAAGGTGATTTGGTGATGGATATGTTTGCAGGACGGTTACATGTCAATGTCATCCGCGTAGATGCAACAAATCAATTTATGGGGCATCTAACAGGTGTGAGCGACCCTGAAGCTAAACGTAAAATTATTGGCCGTGAGTTTGTAGAAGTATTTAAAGCTGAGGCTGCTAAACTAAAAGCTGGCACAGGCGGACATAAAGGTGCAACATTTTTAGCGCAAGGTACGATTTACCCTGACGTGATTGAATCAGGCGGTGCTAAATCTAAAAAAGCTGTCACCATTAAGAGTCACCATAATGTAGGTGGTTTACCTGAGCAATTAGGTCTTAAACTCTTAGAGCCACTACGCGACTTATTTAAAGATGAAGTACGCGAACTTGGTGTAGCGCTAGGCTTACCTGCAGACATGGTTTATCGCCATCCATTCCCAGGCCCTGGCCTAGGTGTACGGATTTTAGGCGAAATCAAACAAGAGTATGCTGATTTACTGCGCCGTGCAGATGCAATTTTTATTGAAGAGCTACGCAACACCAAAGATGAGGCTACAGGTAAAACTTGGTACGAATTAACAAGCCAAGCGTTCACTGTGTTTTTACCGGTTAAATCTGTAGGGGTGATGGGTGATGGCCGTACATACGATTACGTGGTGGCTTTACGTGCTGTTGTCACGAGCGACTTTATGACCGCACACTGGGCAGAACTACCATATGCATTATTAGGCCGTGTTTCAAACCGAATTATCAATGAGGTTCGTGGTATTAACCGCGTTGTCTATGATGTTTCTGGCAAACCGCCAGCAACCATCGAGTGGGAATAACAGGAGGTCAGTGATTATGAGCCGCGCATTCGTTAACGAAGAAAGATTTGAACAAGCTAATGGAAAAGAGCTTGTTGAACGTCCGGTTAGTGAGCATCCTAATTACGTGACACCGACCGGTGCACTTGAGCTGCAAACATTGGAAGAATCACTCATCGCGGAACTTAATCACTTAAAACTAACCGCAGAAAACACGTTTGCAAAAGATAAAGTGGCTGAAATCGAACGTGATCTACGTTACGTGCGAGCTAGGCTGGATTCTGCAATATTGGTAGATCCCACCAAGCAAAGCCATGAAACCGTGTTATTTGGCGCAACCATTGAAGTGCAAGATGATGCAGGTGCACAGCATACGTTTCATATCGTAGGCGAAGATGAAGCAGACGCAAGCATCAACAAGGTTAGCTGGGTTTCACCACTTGCAAAATCATTGCTTGGCCAAAAAGTTGGCGATACCGTCATTTGGCAACGCCCTGCAGGTAATATCAATTTAGAAATTCTGGACATTCTCTACCAATCATGAAAGTAAGCCAAGCAATTATCGAACGACGCTCCATTAAAGCGTATGATCCACAACACAAAATGAGTGAGGAAGAAATATCCAAACTCATGTCATTAGCAATATTATCTCCAACCGCATTTAATATCCAAAACTGGCGGTTTGTCGTGGTGACAGACCCTGCGTTACGCCAAAAAATTCGTAACGTGAGCTGGAATCAGGCACAAGTTGAAGAAGCATCACTACTGATTGTGCTGACTGCGGATTTAAACGCATGGGCAAAACAGCCTGAGCGCTACTGGTCAAACGCAGCCAAGCCTGTGCAAGACTATTTAGTACCGGCCATTGGTCAATATTACGACGGCAACTCACAAGTACAACGGGATGAAGCCATGCGCTCATGCGGGATGGCAGCCACAACTATCATGCTAGCAGCTAAAGAAATGGGCTACGATACCTGTCCGATGGATGGATTTGATTTTGATGCAGTAGCCCAGCTATTAAATCTGCCTGAAGACCATATCCCAGCAATGTTTGTTGTAGTTGGCAAAGCACTAAAAGAAGCCATGCCACGCGGCGGTCAGCTACCTATAGATGAAGTGGTTATTTATAATCAATTTTAAGTGTTGATTTAATACTTAGTACCGCTTGCAACATAGTGGATAAGCATTAAGCACATATAACGCACTATCTTTTGTAATTAATTTATTTTTAAGGTCTAAATTTTGTTAATTTCTAACAATATCACGATGCAGTTCGGCGCAAAGCCACTCTTTGAAAACATCTCGGTTAAATTTGGCGATGGTAATCGCTATGGTTTAATTGGTGCCAATGGTTGCGGCAAATCAACCTATATGAAGATTCTAGCAAAGGTGTTAGAGCCTACCTCAGGTAATATCGCCCTAGATAACAATGAGCGCATGGCGTTCTTACGCCAAGATCAGTTTGCCTATGAAGACCAACGCGTGCTTGATGTTGTGATGATGGGCCACGAACAAATGTGGAAAGCTAACGTAGAAAAAAATGCAATCTACGCCAACTTAGAAGCTACTGAAGATGACTACATGCGTGCGGCTGAATTAGAAGCTGTATTTGCTGAATATGACGGCTACACGGCTGAGGCGCGCGCTGGCGAACTGCTACTGGGCGTTGGTATCCCTATTGAGCAGCATAACGGTCCAATGAGTGCCGTAGCGCCTGGCTGGAAATTGCGCGTATTACTAGTACAGGCTTTGTTTGCAAACCCAGATATTATGTTGCTAGATGAGCCAACCAACAACTTGGACATTAATACCATCCGCTGGTTAGAAGACGTATTGAATAACCGCAGTTGCACCATGATTATTATTTCTCATGACCGCCACTTTTTAAACCAAGTGTGCACGCATACCTGCGACATGGACTACGGTAAGATTGCTGTATATCCAGGCAATTACGATGATTACATGGAAGCCAGCACCGCTGCTCGCGCACAACAAGCTAAAGATAACGCAAAAGCTAAACAGCAAATTGCCGATTTACAAGATTTCGTTCGCCGCTTCTCTGCCAACGCTTCTAAAGCAAAACAAGCAACTAGCCGCGCCAAGCAAATTGATAAAATCAAAATTGAAGAATTTAAACCATCTTCTCGTCAATATCCGTTTATTCGCTTTGAATACGATGAGCGTGAAAAACTACACCGTAATGCAGTTGAGTTGAAAAAACTCAGCCACGGCTTTGATCGCCCGCTGTTTAATGATATTGACCTAATGTTTGAAGCTGGTGAAAAAGTAGCGATTATTGGTGAGAACGGTATCGGTAAAACTACATTCTTACGCTGTTTAGCTGGTGACTTAGAGCCTAAACATGGTGAAGTAAAATGGGCTGAGAAAGCAAAAATCGGCTACTTTGCACAAGACCATGAGTACGAGTTTGAAGATGGTGATGAACTGTTCGAATGGATGAGCAAGTTTACCCAGCAAGGCGATGATGACCAAACCGTGCGTAGCATGCTCGGCCGTCTACTGTTCTCTGGTGACGACACCAAAAAATCGGTAAAAGTACTTTCTGGTGGTGAAAAAGGCCGCATGCTATACGGCAAATTGATGCTGGCTAAAACAAATGTCTTACTGATGGATGAACCAACCAACCACATGGACATGGAATCTATCGAAGCACTGAATACTGCGCTAGACAAATACAAAGGCACCCTATTCTTTGTCAGCCATGACCGTGAATTCGTAAGTTCAATTGCTACACGCATCATCGAAATCAAAGCGGATGGCATTGTAGACTTTACTGGCAACTATGAAGATTACCTGTTAAGCCAAGGTGTTGAATAACATCCGAGCCTTCATCACCCAATCCTTGGCGCAGTTAAATTGTTAAACTCATCAGTACGCCATTTAACTGCACAAGCCTGTTTACAGGACGTATTTGGTTACAGCTCCTTTCGTGGTGAACAACAAGAAATTGTTGAACACATGGTGGCAGGCGGTGATGCACTGGTGTTAATGCCCACCGGTGGCGGCAAATCACTGTGCTATCAGCTACCAGCACTTTTACGCAAAGGTGTTGGTGTTGTGGTATCACCACTTATCGCACTGATGCAGGACCAAGTGGATGCACTTAAACAGCTTGGTGTAAAAGCTGCTTTCCTGAACTCCAGCCTAAATGCAGAGGCCTTTAGCGAGATTACTGCAGCGCTGCTTCGTGGTGATTTACAAGTAGTCTACGTTGCGCCAGAGCGTTTGCTCATGCCCAATTTCATCTCCTTGCTTGAACAGATTGAAGACAGCATCGGCATCGCACTATTTGCGATTGATGAGGCGCATTGCGTTTCTCAATGGGGTCATGACTTCAGGCCGGAATACCGCAAACTCACCATGTTGCATGAGCGCTTTCCGCGCATACCAAGAATCGCTCTCACTGCAACAGCTGACGCACCCACCAGAGCCGAAATCATTGAACGGCTAGCACTTGAAAAAGCACGTCAATTTGTCTCCAGTTTCGATCGCCCCAACATTAAATATCGCGTACTGGCTAAGGCAAATGCACGCCAGCAGCTAGAGGCGTTTATTGAGTCTGAACACCCTAATGACGCTGGCATCATTTACTGCCTATCACGCCGTAAAGTAGAAGAGACCGCCGAGTGGCTTAAAGCAAAGGGCTGGGATGCTCTGCCCTACCATGCAGGGCTTGATGCAGACATACGCAACACCAACCAAAAGCGATTTTTGCGCGAAGAAGGTGTGATTATGGTAGCTACAGTTGCATTTGGCATGGGTATTGATAAACCTAACGTGCGCTTTGTCGCACATCTGGACTTACCTAAAAGCATGGAAGGTTACTACCAAGAAACAGGCCGTGCTGGTCGGGATGGCCTACCAGCTAATGCATGGATGACCTACGGCTTGGGCGATGTAGTCAGCATGAAGCAAATGCTAGAAAATAGCGATGCTCCTGCCGAACGCCAACATGTGGAACGACAAAAACTGGACGCCTTACTCGGCTTTTGCGAATCGACGGCATGCCGCCATCAAACCATCTTACGTTATTTCGGAGAGGCACATCCAGGCGACTGCGGGCAATGTGATAACTGCCTAACACCTACAGATACTTGGGACGGTACTCAGGCAGCGCAAATGGCACTATCATGCGTATATCGCACCGGGCAAAGATTTGGTGTTGTACATCTGATTGACGTGCTACTTGGAAAATCCAGCCCTAAAGTTACACAATTTAACCATCAGGAATTAAGCACTTTTGGTATAGGCAAAGGCTTATCACAAGCCCAATGGAGCAGCGTGTTTAGGCAGTTAGTTGCCAGTGGCTACTTGGAAACTGACATGGATGCATTTGGCGGACTACGCCTGACCGAGGCCGCACGCCCAGTGTTACGCAGTGAAGTGATGATATGGCTACGGCAAGATCAGGAAGCACCTAAACGCGTGAGTAAAGTTGAGCGTGGCGCTCGTGCGAAAGAAGCCTATGCAGGCGTTGCAGATGACCCGTTGTGGCACGCACTAAAGGCCAAACGTACCGAACTGGCAAAAGAGCAAGGCGTACCACCATACCTGATTTTTCACGACAGTACACTGCTTGAGATTTTAAATCATCGACCAGAAAGTCTGATAGAAATGGGCAAGATTAGCGGTATTGGCCAAGCCAAACTTACACGCTACGGCGATGCATTTTTAGAGGTATTAGAGGGCTAGAAAAATTACGGTTAATTGATAATCATCAATTAATCAAACAAATTAGCAGGTGATTTTAAGTAACGCTGAAGTTACAAAACGTGAGCGGGTTAGACGTAAAACTAGACTATCAAACCAGAACGCGATGGTCCTTTGGATTTAGCTTGACCATCTGGGCCATAAACTGAATTTGCATCATTATTGCCTTGCAGATGATTCAGTAGCTCTTGGTTACGATTAAAGTGCTTGCTAATCAACACACCATTTAGCCGATTAAGCTCTTTAGCTTGCGCAAGAGATTTTTGGAAGTTAATCCAAGCAGTCTTGATATCTTTTTTGGCTTGCTTCTCTACCCAAGCAGTCATGCCAGACTCATTAGATTGGAAACCATGCGTTTGCAATTGCTGGTAGCGGGCTTTTGCCGCAAGGTTTAAGCGCTGCAACAATAATGATTTTTCTTCCAGAATAGCTTCAATTGCAGCCACATCCGCTTTTACTAAATGCGATTGCTCACGCTCTAGCAGAGCGATTAATTCGGCCACCAGCTGAGTATCTTGCGTAAAGGTAACTGGCTGGCTGGAAGATGTATTAACCATAATAGCGTTAAGCGAAACGGCTTGTGAGTAAATCTTTTACAGTTTCAATCAGGCCTTCAGCCACCTTTTCTGAATTAACAGAAAACTGACCGCCAGCAATTGCTGATTTAATTGCATCCACTTTTTCAGCATCATACACATTACTTGCTTTTACTTTAGTTTCTAAAGTTTGTAATTTAGCGGATAGCGGTGATAACGTTACGTTACCTGAAGCACTCTCACCTGATGGTGACTTTCCGGCCTTTTGCTTAGCATCGGTCTCAACCTTTGCAGCATTCGCTTTTTCGATACTGGCTTTATCAAGACCTAGCCCAGCAGCGTTTTTAATTGTCTCATTGATTTTCATGGCATTTCATCCTTTTTGCTAACTTGCTTAAATGCATATACACGCATCCTTAATGCAAATATCGGCATAGTTTAAGCGAACTTTAGCCTTTTACCTAAAATAAAACAATGTTTATGCATAATTAAAAACAAGCATCTCGCCATCGCTAATTTCGGCCGATTAAAACACAACCTCAACTTGACCACCTTGGCGCGCAATGCCGCTAACCACTTGCCCGCTAGCAACTTTAACCTGCACAACCTGACCTTCATTTGCCTTAGCCATTGCCTTACCTTCAGCAGAAACGCGGAAACCTTTACCAGCGGAAGTAATCATCACAGTTTGCCCTTGCTGCACTACCGGCGAAACCTTTAGCATCTCTTGCCTGAGTACAGTACCAGCACTCATGGATATATTCACAATACGCCCTTGCGCCTGTACTACATCGGTAAATATGCCAGCAGGTAACTGCGTTAAATCTCCGGTCTGAAACAACAAGTCTTCAGCCGTGACCACCCTACCCTGCGCCAGCGGCAGTGCCGCAACCAAGTATTGCGCCACCACATTGACGGTAGCCTGTGCGTAGATTGTCCACGCACTAGGCGTACTACAGCGAATACCAACACTCGTTTTACCCCAAGGCCGACTGCCCGCAGGTAAAAAAACTTGAACATCCTGACATTGCGCTAATTTCAAATTGGGATCAATAGCACCAGCCTGCACTGTAACCTTACCAGGGTACCCGACTGTTTGCGTTTGCAAAAACTCAACTACCTTTGCGTTCAATAGCGATAAATCTTGCTTAGGGTATTGCTTATTTAATGTAGCCTGATTTGTAGCAGCATGTAATGTATGGCTGGTGCCAAGCACCAGAGCAGTGAACACCATTAGGCAATTTAACAAAGCATTTCTCATGCGCACTTTCAAACTAATATTTGCAAAGAATTGCAACGGTAAATGACACTTAACATTAGGCATATTGAATTCCTATGCAGCTTACAAAGATTCAACATGCATTCTACGGACACAGTTGTCTAGCAAAACTAAGAAAAGGGCAAGAAATACCCCTCTTCTTATTCAATCAATTCTTATGCCAACTCATTAGAATTGTTTACAAGTATGTTATCGGCAATAAAAGTATTTTCTTTTGCTTTAGGCTTTTAATTAAATAGGTACTATTAAGAAAAAGTCATAAACTTAAGCAGCGAAAAAGGGAAACGAACATGATTAATAAATTAGATGCAGCTTTAAGCTTTCATCAAAATGCGCTGAGAGTGCGTGGCCAGCGCCAAGAACTAATTGCCGCAAATATTGCCAATGCAGATACTCCTAATTACAAAGCGCGTGATTTGGACTTTGGCGCCGCCATGAAAAGCGCCATGACAGGCGTAGCAAACAAAGAGGCTTTCAACACCAATAAAACTTCCGACAAACATCTGGATGGCATCCCGTCCAGCATTGGCGGTGGCGCTATGTTTAGACCAATCATACAAGGCAGCGTTGATGGAAACACAGTTGATATGGATGTAGAGCGCAATCAATTTGCAGATAACGCGATTCGCTACGAAGCGAGTATTATCATGATTAACGGGCAGCTCAAAAAAATGCTCGCAGCCATACAAGGGCAGTAACTACCGAAGCTAGCTGATCAGTTGGTTGGCACGGTAAAAGTTTAAGGAGAAATCGATGTCATTATTTAATGTGTTTAATATTTCTGGTTCAGCGATGAGCGCACAAGCACAGCGCTTAAACACCGTAGCCAGCAATCTTGCAAATGCGGATAGCGCAACTAGCGCCAATGGCACTCCTTATAAATCAAAACAAGTCGTTTTTAGCGCAATCCCAAGCAAATCTCCTGACGTAAGCGGCGTAAAAGTAACAAAAGTTGTTGAAGACAATTCAGCGCCAAGAATGCTGTATGACCCTAAGCATCCGTTAGCAAATGACAAAGGCTATGTCAGCATGCCAAATGTCAATGTTACCGAGGAAATGGTAAATATGATTTCTGCTTCTCGTGCTTACCAAAATAATGTGGAAACCATGAATGCAACAAAAACGATGTTGATGAAAACGCTGACTATCGGCCAAGGTTAATCATTCAATCATTGAATGAAACTGACGCCCGACTAAGCACATCAAACTAGGAGCCTCTAAATGACAACAGTAAACACTACCAATACCGCATCACAAGCCCTGTTAGACGCTGTGAATAACAAGCAGAGCGCAACAACAACATCGGTGAACGATGCACAAGACCGCTTTATGAAGCTGCTCGTTACGCAAATGCGGAACCAAGACCCGCTCAACCCAATGGACAATGCGCAAGTGACCAGCCAAATGGCACAGCTTTCCACTGTCACTGGTATCGATAAACTTAACAACACATTGGAAACATTAATCAGTAATGTGCAATTGGGGCAGTCATACCAAGCTTCTAGCATGATAGGCCGCAGCATACTCACCCCAGGCAATACAATTCAAACCGCTGGTGAAGGTGGTTATTTTGGCGTGGAATTACCTATCGGCGCAGACAAAGTGACGGTAAATATTAAAGACAGCGCAGGCGCCACCGTCAGAACCATAGATTTAGGCAAACAAGATGCAGGCACTGTGCCTTTAACATGGGATGGCTTCAAAGATGACGGCACTGTTGCAGCAACTGGCAACTATAAGTTTGAAGTAAGCGCAACCATAGGCACTAATACAGCCGAGTCTACCGCTTTAAGTTTTGCAAAAGTGTTAAGCATTTCCAACTATCCAACAGGCGTTAAGCTGAATTTGAGCAACCTAATGACAGTTGATACTAGCGCAGTAAAAGAAATTTTTTAAGCTCTACATACATTTAGGCGTTAGCAAATAAATAATTTAGCTCCAAGGAGAATAGCATGAGTTTTCAACAAGGTTTAAGCGGTCTTAACGCAGCTTCTAAACAACTAGAAGTGATTGGCAACAACGTATCTAATGCAAACACTGTAGGCTTTAAGCAATCTAGAGCGGAATTTGCCGATGTTTTTGCAAACTCAATTACCGGTGGTGGCGGAAGCCAGATTGGTATTGGTACCAACTTAGCTACCGTAGCTCAGCAATTCACTCAGGGCAACATTACTTCTACTAACAACTCTTTAGACATTGCAATTAATGGCAACGGGTTTTTCCGCATGTCATCAAACGGCGCTGTTACCTATACACGTAACGGGCAATTTCAATTAGATAAATTTGGCTATATTGTAGACTCTGCCAGCAAACGCTTAACTGGTTATGCTGCGGATACAAACGGCAACATATTAAGCGGCGCTGCTGTTGATTTACAAATTAACACAGCAGATATCCAACCAGTTGCTACTACAGAGATTGAAGGCACAATTAACCTTGACTCTAGAAACAACCCATTGGCAGCTACGCCTATATTTGACCCGACCGACCCAACTACCTATAACAACTCTACAGCGGTAACGGTTTACGATAGCTTAGGCAACTCACATACGCTACAAAATTTCTTCCGTAAAACATCTGCGAATACTTGGAACGTTTACACAACAGTAGATGGTACAGCCGTTCCCAGCGCAACAATTCCAACAGCTCGGATGACTTTTACCGGCACAGGCGTTGCACCTACCATTCAGGCATTTGATGCAACTGGAGCAACAATTGCAGGAACTCCAAGTGTCACATTCACCCCAATGAACTCTGCCGCTACACCAGCACCAAACGGTGCAGCAGCAGTTACCACCACAATTGATTACTCTAAGAGTACCCAATTTGGCTCTGCATTTAGTATCAACAGCTTATCGCAAGATGGATTTACCTCCGGTCGTTTATCTGGCTTCAACACATCAAGCGATGGCACTATCGTTGGCCGTTATAGCAATGGTCAATCCAAAAACTTAGGTCGAGTGGTACTCTCTAGCTTTACCAACCCTAATGGTTTGCAATCATTAGGCGGCAATGCGTGGTCGGTCAGCGCAAGTTCTGGCCCAGCACTCACTGGCGCACCAGGCAGCGGTCTATTAGGCGTGCTGCAATCATCTGCGGTAGAAGACTCTAACGTGGACTTAACTGCTGAACTTGTGAATATGATTACAGCACAGCGTGTCTACCAAGCGAATGCGCAGACAATTAAAACGCAGGATCAGGTCTTACAAACGCTAGTGAACCTTCGTTAATAGTTAGCCGCTAAAGGGAGCGCCGCAATGGATCGCATGATATACACCGCAATGACCGGTGCGAAACATATCCTCGAGAAACAGGCCACAACCAGCCACAATCTGGCCAATGCCACTTCTACTGGCTTTAAATCGCAGATAGATGCTTTTAGAGCGGTTCCCGTCATTGGTGAGGGCTTACCCACACGCGCTTTTGTGGTGGACTCTACCAGCGGCAGTGACTTTAACTCAGGTGCAATTCAATCAACCGATCGTAGCCTAGATATTGCAGTAAAAGGCGATGGCTGGCTGACCGTACAGCGTGCAGATGGCTCAGAAGCCTACACTCGTAACGGCTCGCTAAAAACCAGCCCTAACGGCTTGCTACAAACTGCGAACGGACTCACCATCATGGGTGACGGCGGGCCAATTACCATTCCACCTGATGTAGCGGTAAGTATCGGTAAAGATGGCACGGTTTCTACAGTTAACAATTTAACCCTACCCGGCCCTTCCAATATTATAGGTCGCATTAAGCTAGTTAACCCGCCGCAAGCAAATCTAGTACGAGCTGACGATGGTTTATTTACCACCAAAGATGGCAAACCCGCTACGGCAGATGCTAACGTCAGTGTAGTGCAAGGTGCGCTAGAAAGCAGCAATGTGAATGTGGTGGACGCTATGGTCACAATGATTAGCCTGGCTAGGCAGTTCGAAATGCAAATGAAATTGATTCAAACCGCTGAGAATAACGCCAATAAAGCAAGTCAACTCCTGCAATTGACTTAACCGTATATCGGTTATGATGAAACTATTGTAATAATCTGTCAGTACACTTTAGGCAAAAACAGTTAACTATTGGCTGTGATTAAAGGGAAACAAAATGATACGCTCACTATGGATATCTAAAACTGGTCTAGATGCTCAACAGACGCAAATGGACGTGATCTCAAACAACTTGGCCAACGTTAGCACCAATGGCTTTAAAAGATCACGTGCAGTGTTTGAAGACCTGCTATATCAAACCATTAGACAGCCTGGCGCACAAACATCCCAACAAACACAACTACCTTCCGGCCTGCAATTGGGTACAGGCGTTAGACCAGTGGCTACTGAACGCATTTTTACACAAGGCAATTTACAGCAAACCGGTAATGATAAAGACGTAGCTATCCAAGGCGCTGGTTTCTTTCAAGTTTTACTGCCAGATGGCACAACCGCTTACACAAGAGACGGTGCGTTTCAAGTGGACTTTCAAGGCCAGTTAGTGACGTCTAGCGGCTTTTCTGTACAACCACCAATTACCGTACCAACTAACGCACAAACACTGACTATTGGTCGTGATGGCACCGTGTCAGTCACACTCGCTGGCTCTACAGCCGTGACCCAAATCGGTCAATTGCAATTATCTACATTTATTAATCCGGCCGGCTTACAAGGTAACGGTGAAAATTTATACGTTGAAACTGCCGCGTCTGGCACGGCTAACGCAAATACACCTGGTACAAACGGCGCAGGCTTGCTCACACAAGGCTTTGTGGAAACATCAAACGTTAATGTAGTTGAAGAGTTGGTAAATATGATTCAAACCCAACGCGCATACGAAATTAACAGTAAAGCAATTACGACATCTGACCAAATGCTACAGAAACTAACACAGATGTAAATTTAAACTGGTGATAAAATTAAAGGATCATCTAACAAACTTTAAAAAAGCATATATACAAACCAACATATACAAAGATGCATTTTTAAGGTTTTATTGTCAGAACATCAAGAGGCAATCATGCTGAATACCACGCAAGATAAATTGCTAAACACGACAATCAAACCGGTAGTGAATACAAAAACATACCTAGTGACTGTGAACAATAAATTTAGCCGCAATGTTGCTGCAATATTTGCGGCAACATTACTCTACGGTTGCGCAGTAACGCCCACATCCATCGTCAACCAGCCAACAACAGCGAGAGCGCCCTCAATCGGCAATGCCCCAAATAATAATGGCGGCATTTATAGTGCTTCGTCGTATCGCCCGATGTTTGAAGACCACCGCCCACGCTTTATCGGCGATATTGTGACGATTAATATTACAGAAAACACCTCCGCCACCAAAGCAAATGGTAGCGCCGGCAGCAAGCAAGGCTCTGTAAATTTTGAAACCAACGCAAAACTCGGAGATAACATACCAGTTGTTGGCGGCTTGGTATCACGATTACCATTTGCAAAACTAGGCTCCGCTTCAGCTAGCTCAGATAACTCTTATACAGATGATGCTGCCGCCAATGCAAAAAATGTATTCAGCGGCTCTCTAACCACAACAGTGGTTGATGTACTGCCAAACGGCAATCTGGTTGTTAGCGGTGAAAAACAAGTAGCACTGGATAAAGGCACAGAGTTCATTCGCTTCTCAGGGGTGGTTAACCCAGACACTATTAGCTTAGGCAACACCGTGCCCTCTACAAAAGTTGCTGATGCAAGAATAGAATATAGAACCAACAGTAAAATTGATGGCGCGGCGGTTGCATCAATCTTCGCTCGCTTCTTCTTAAGCGTGAGCCCATGGTAGAAATCATATGGCACAACTATTCAACATGAATGCTTCAACAACACAGATACAACGCTTTCAGCAAGCTGTTAGGAGCTTAGCGTTGCCGTGCGCACTACTGGCTAGCTCAGTTATATGCATGACAACAGCCACGCTTGCACATGCAGAGCGTCTGAAAGACCTGGCTTCTATTCAAGGCGTACGTACCAACCAGCTCATCGGTTACGGCTTGGTGGTTGGCTTAGATGGTACCGGTGACCAAACCGTACAAACACCATTTACAGTACAAAGTATTATCAGCATGATGCAGCAAATGGGCGTAAATTTACCGCCAGGCACATCATTGCAACTTAAAAACGTAGCTGCCGTCATTGTCACTAGCAGCCTGCCTGCATTCGCACAACCTGGGCAAAATTTGGACGTCACTGTCTCATCCATGGGTAATGCCAAAAGCCTTAGAGGCGGCACACTGCTGATGACCCCATTAAAAGGTGCAGATGGTCAAGTCTATGCAATGGCGCAAGGCAGCTTAGTTGTAGGTGGGGTTGGCGCATCGGCCAACGGCGCACAAACCCAAGTCAATCACTTGAGCGTAGGTAGAATTACTGCTGGCGCAACAGTTGAGCGTGCTGTGCCATCCAATATCAGCCAGAACAATACATTTAACCTAGAGTTAAAAGACTCAGACTTCTCCACCGCATCATTAGTGGTAGACGCTATAAACCGCCAGTTTGGTCAAAATACGGCACTTGCACAAAATGGTCGCGTGATTCAAATCAACCCGCCGGCAAATTATAGCCGTGTTGCATTTTTAGCAGCCCTAGAGAGCCTAAATGTAGCGCCAGCAGCAAGTTATGCAAAAGTGATTGTCAATGCGCGTACCGGCTCCGTGGTGATGAATCAGACGGTCACACTTGAAAGCTGCGCAGTATCACATGGCAATTTAACTGTTACTATCAATACCGACCCTGTAATCAGCCAACCAGGTGCATTAGCAAGCGGTCAAACTGTTGCAACCGCACGTTCTGAAATCGATATTAAGAAAGATCCAGGACAAGTAGTTAAACTGGACAGTGGCGCAAATCTTTCTGATGTGGTGAAAGCATTGAACGCGATTGGCGCAACGCCACAAGACTTACTGGCGATATTGCAGGCAATGAAAGCGGCAGGCTCACTGCGTGCCGAGCTAGAAGTCATTTAATCACCAGCAAGCCATGACTAACAACATCAACACCAATAATAGCAGCATCACCAACAAAGCAGATTTGTCAGGCAATCTTGCGATTGATGCAAATAGCCTAAATAACCTGAAACAAGCAGCAAAAGAAAACTCACCTGAGGCAATCAAGGGTGTAGCTAAGCAATTTGAAGCTATATTCATGAACATGATGCTAAAAAGCATGCGTGATGCCACACCGCAAGATAGCTTATTAGATAACGACCAAAGCCGCACATTTATTAGTATGCTAGACCAGCAACTGACGAGCAATCTCTCAAATAAAGGCTTAGGCTTAGCAGACGTACTGGCTAGGCAATTGAGCAAAAATGGCTACGGCACAAATAACGCGCTTGAACAGGCAGTAGATAACAATACAGCTCCTACGGATAAACAATCCGGATTGAATGAAAACTTAATTGGCAATCCGTTTCTCAATCAAGCACAGATTGCACTACAACAAAATACTAGCCGTTTGAGTCGAACCACTAAAGACGCTTCTGAGTTTAAACCGCTCAGTGACGACAGTAGCGCTGACAGCTTCCAAAGAAAAATGGCTCAACATGCTCAAGCTGCCAGCCGAGCTACTGGCATCCCTGCCAACTTAATGCTGGGTCAAGCTGCGCTAGAAAGTGGATGGGGAAAGCGCGAGCTTAGAGGTGCCGATGGCACTGCAAGCAACAACCTATTCGGCATCAAGGCCACTGGCAACTGGAGCGGCAAGGTCGTGGAAGCTGTGACTACAGAGTATGTAAATGGCATTAAACAAAAGCGCATAGAGAAGTTCCGCGCATACGATAGCTATGCAGATTCATTTAAAGACTTTGCTAACCTAATGCGTAATACTCCGCGCTATGAAAACGTAATGGCCAACTTGGATAACGTGCAAGGCTATGCAAAAGCCATGCAAAAAGCAGGATACGCAACCGATCCAAATTATGCAGAAAAACTCACAAGCGTGATTAAAATAGTGTCATCATCATAAAAAGTAATCACCATCCATGGCCTAAAGTTTTAACATTTGATGCCGTCATACAATATATGAAATTAGTTAAAGTGAGACGCTACCATGGCCTCTAACATCTTAAATATCGGGAAAAGTGCCCTTGCTGCTGCACAGGTTGGCATCAGCACGACTGGTCACAATATCGCAAATGCTTCAACACCAGGCTACTCAAGACAAGTAGTGGTGCAAGCTGCGGCGCAATCACAAAACTTCGGATATGGTTTTGTTGGCCAAGGCACTGAAATTGCTTCAGTAACTAGGATTTTTAATGACATCTTAGCGGCACAGGCCGTGCGCAGTCAGTCTAACAGCTCAAGCGCTAATACTTACCTGTCACAAATGACATCTATCAACGATATGTTGTCCAACTCGACCGCTGGCCTTAACCCGGCAATGAGTGATTTTTTTGGAGCGGTGCAAAAGTTAAGTGCAAATCCGAGTGATGTTCCTACTCGCCAGTCCATGCTGTCATATGCACAATCCCTTGCGAGCCGCTTCCAGACCACCAACAATCGCCTAAATGAAATTCGCGATAGTGTTAACACGCAACTGACGTCTAGCGTAAGCCTTGTTAATACCTATGCAACACAAATTGCTGGGCTAAACGATGTAATTGAAAAAGCTGTCAGTGCAAACGGTAGCACGCCTAACGACTTAATGGACCAAAGAGATCAACTGGTCTTAGAATTAAGCAAGCAAATCAAAACTACCGTCGTGTCTCAAGGGCAAGGTGGCTATAACGTATACGTAGGCAATGGCTTACCATTGGTTGTGGGTAAAGAAACCTTTAACATCCTGACAACCCCCTCACCTACTGACCCTAGCCGCCTTGAAGTTGCATACCAATCTAACAATAAAACAACTGTACTTGGCACCAATAGTTTACCGGGCGGCGTCATCGGTGGTTTATTGCAATTCCGAGCAGAATCTTTAGATCCTGTACAAAATCAAATAGGTCAGATTGCAGTAGTGTTGGGCGATACTTTCAACTCACAGCTTATGCAGGGTTTTGACTTAGACGGCAACCTTGGGTCAGCGCTGTTTAGCATCCCCGACCCCTTGGTCAACTCAAATGCATACAACTCAGGCCCTACCACAACGCCAGCAAACGCAACTCCGGCGGAAGTGGCTGCCAAGATAGTGGATGCTAAAGCGCTGACCACCAGTGATTACAAGCTACAGTATGATGGCACTAACTATAGTGTTACAAGGTTAAGTGACAACACAACGCAAAGCTTTAGCAGCCTGCCTGCAAATATAGATGGCTTAACAATTAGCCAGACTTCAGGCGCCATGTTAGCTGGTGATAACTTTTTAATCAAACCAACGCAAAATGCTGCAACTAAACTTACATTAGCAATTACGGATGCAAGAAAGCTTGCTGTTGGCGGTAGCATACTCAGCTCCAGTGCCAATGTAGCTAATACAGGCTCAGCCAGCATTAGCAGCCCAGTTGCTAGCAGCACATATGCATCAAGCCCCATCGCCAGCCCATTTAATGTTACTTACAATGCCGGCGCACCTAACACGCTGACTGGCTTTATTGCGACAGAACCAGTGACTGTCACTTCTAACGGAACATCGGTCACTTATGCGGCAGGCGCACCTGTTACGTTTATTAACGGCGCAACAATCACTACTGCTGGTGTAAGTTTTGTGATTTCAGGAACGCCAAGCAATGGTGACCAATTTACAATCACTCCAGGCAGTGCTACTGGCCCTAGTGACAATACTAACGGCTTATTACTAGCCAAGTTACAAAACGCTGACACCATTACCGGCAACAAGAGTTATTCAGACGCTTTTGGCCAAATGGTCAATGGCGTGGGCAACAAGACGCGCGAACTCAACATATTAAGCGTATCAGAGGGTCAAGTACTGGAGCAAATTAATGCCTCAGTTCAGTCCGAGTCTGGCGTGAATCTAGACGAAGAGGCAACCAATCTGATACGTTACCAGCAGGCTTATCAAGCTGCAGGTAAAATGATGCAAATTGCGAGTCAACTATTTGATGTGCTATTGCAACTTGGCACCTAGTCAATAGCTTAAGGAGTTACCATGCGAATCAGCACCAATACTATATATCAATCCGGTATTTCCAAAATATCAAACTTGCAATCAGAGCAAACTAAACTGATGCAACAAATATCTACTGGGCAACGCATTGCCTCACCTTCAGATGACCCTGTGGGCGCAGCAAGAGCGTTAGAGATTGCACACGCGAAAAGTGTCAATTCAAAATTTGCAGATACCAGACAAACCGCGCAGCTCAAACTTAACTCTTTAGAGTCAAACCTAACTAGCGTAACAAACATGATGATTTCAATACAATCATCACTAGTTTCAGCAGGCAATGCTACCTACTCTGACTTGGAGCGAGGCTTTATTGCGGCAGATTTGAAAACAACGCTAGATGGTTTGGTTGGCCTCGCTAATACAAAAGACGCTTCAGGCAATTATTTATACGCAGGGTTTCAAACTGACACAGCGCCATTTGTTGCCAATGCCACTGGCGCTGCATATGTAGGTGACAGCAACAATCAATTGCTGCAAGTGGATGCAGAGCGACAAATGGTAGTAAACGCCACAGGAGATGATGTATTTAAAGCTGGCGGTAATGATGTGTTTGCCACCTTGCAAAACTTGATCACCTTATTAAATACACCATTAACACCTGCAAACCAAGCGGCCTTTTCCACCGGGATTGCCACTGGTCTTAGCAGCATGCGACAAGGTTTAGATAATGTACTCACAGTACGTGCTAGCATTGGCTCTAGACTGAACGAGCTAGACCAATTGGACATTTCTGGTAGTGATTTAGACTTACAATACAGCAAGTCCTTATCTGAAATTCAAGATTTAGACTATGCAGCAGCGTTGTCTGATTTATCTAAAAACCAGACAATTATGGAAGCTGCACAAAAGTCATTTGTGGCAACAACCAATTTATCTTTGTTTAATTTTATTTAAGTTACACTTAAACTTAAGAAGTCACTTCTCATTTAAAGCCTATGCATTAGGCTTTAAATGAACTTCAAGTTACTCTAGTTCCTGCTAAAGCACGTGTCAATCAACCCTAAAGTAATGTCATCATATTGGCTGTATAGCCATAATAAAACCACTCAGCACCTATTTTCTCTCAGTATGCTTAGGCACAGCGACTTGCATCATATTCTCTGTGCCTTGCTCAATAAATTTCACAATAGGCTGTAGCATACTGGTTAGTGATAATGCCACCACCACAAAACCCATACTCAACGTAATTGGAAAGCCAATCCCAAATAAGTTAAGTTGCGGCGCAGTACGCGTTAATATACCTAATGCCATATTAGTAATCAGCAACGCGCATACAGCAGGCAATGCCAGCATTAAACCCGCACTAAAAATAGTGCTACCCCATGACGCAATTTGCATGAAATCAATGCCTGCTCCACCTAGTGTTATCGGCATGGTGATAAAGCTTTGAGCCATCGCTGTCACAATAATTAAATGTCCATCCAAACTTAAAAAAATAAGCATCGCCAGTAACACTAAAAGCTGATTTAAAGCAGTTGACTGGCCGTTTGTTTGAGGGTCAAAAAACTGAGCGAAACCTAAACCCATAGTCAAGCCAATTAGTTGCCCAGCTAAATCCACTGCAGAAAAGACCATCCGCATACTAAAACCGATGGCAAACCCAATAATCATCTGCTGGACTAGCACCAGTAAACCATCTAATGAGAAGACTTCAAATTGAGGAATAGCCGGAATGGTGGGGACAATGATAATCGTAAGCAGGACACTCAAACCCACTTTAACGCGATTTGGTATCGTAGTGTGGCTAAAAATAGGTACGATCGCAACAACGGCTAAAATACGAGTAAGTGGCCATAATAACGTGATCACCCACGTTTGTAGAAATTCACCACTAAATGTAATCATGATTTAAAAGCGATGACTGCCAGCCAGCGTTAATTGGCCATAGCCGGTATGCTCGTAAATACCAAATGCATATAGTCAACCATCGTGCTTAGCATCCATGGGCCAGCAAACATCAGTGCTACAAACACACCTACAAGTTTAGGAATAAAAGATAAGGTTTGCTCATTAATTTGGGTTGCCGCCTGAAAGATACTGACTAACAAGCCTATCGCCAATACAGTGAGCAATATAGGGGCAGCAATCATTAAAGTGATGCCCATTGCATCTCTACCTAACGTCATTACACTTTCTGGCGTCATTAGATACTCCTCGCTACTTTAGCTTTATTAAATGTCAACACGGTTAATAAAAACTTTCCACTAGTGAGCCAAGTATTAATTGCCAACCGTCCACCAATACAAACAGCATAAGCTTAAATGGCAGTGCCACAATGGCAGGAGATACCATCATCATCCCCATAGACATCAGCACGCTTGCAACCACCATATCAATAATTAAAAATGGGATAAATATGGCAAAACCAATCTGAAAAGCTGTTTTTAGCTCACTGGTAACAAATGCCGGCACCAGCACTTTAAGTGGCACTTGATCAGGGGTTTCAATTTTCTCGACCTCTGCCATTTTTACAAACAGGGCAAGATCACTCTCTCGCGTTTGTTTGAGCATAAACTCTTTAAGTGGCGCGACGCCTTTATCCATTGCTTCCTGCATTGAGATTTGATTTTCAGATAACGGCTTATATGCATCCACATAAATCTTATCAATTACCGGTGACATCACAAAAAAGGTGAGAAATAAAGCCAGACCAATCATCACTTGATTAGGTGGGACAGACTGTGTACCTAATGCCTGACGCAACAATGAAAGCACGATGATAATACGCGTAAAACCCGTCATCATTAACACGATGGCAGGTAAGAATGTGAGCGATGTGAGTAAGATTAAGGTTTGTAAACTTAATGTGTAGTCTTGGCCGCCACCTGCACTTGGCGTTGCGTTTACTAAAGGTAAAGCATTTGCAGCTAATACTGAAAATGGTAGTAACACCAAGCCTAGAAAAAACAACCCCTTTAAACAGACCGCCCAACTTTTAACCATTAGTTTTCTCAGTAAATTTACTTGCCGAATTCTTTAAAATTTTTCCAAACGATAAAGCAAGTGTCCCTGCGGTGCTAGCCTGTGCATCTGCATTAACTTTTACGCTATCTGCTTTATCATCATTTGTGGCGACACCCTTTTCTAAGTTAGCAATGGCACTCACATGCCCTGGCGCCACACCCACTACTAGCCATCGATCACCAAGCTCCAATACGACCACGCGCTCACGCGTACCTACGCTGGCACTGCCCACAACATGAATTGCTGACTGCTGATGACCAATACCAGGCAACATGCGCTTCACAAGGTACGCTACCCCTGCCATAACGCCTAATACTAATATAAGCCCTAGCATCATCTTAAGCAGACCACCGGTAGGCGAAGCCTTGGCTATCGGCTCTGCAGCGTACGCTAAACTAGAGGCCCAATAAAGCATGGGGATAAATAATAATTTAAACTTCATTGGGTTCAGCAGTTTCTAGGTTCTTGGTTTAATAAAAGATAATTAACGATTAATTTTTCGTATGCGTTCCGCAGGCGTAATAATATCTGTTAAACGAATACCAAATTTGTCATTAACTACAACCACCTCGCCCTGCGCAATTAAACAGCCATTCACCAACACATCCATGGGCTCACCAGCCATGCCATCCAGCTCAACAACTGAACCCTGAGCTAGTTGTAGCAAGTTCTTAATCGCAATTTTAGTACGGCCCAGCTCAACCGTAAGCTGTACCGGAATATCTAGAATGAAGTCAATATCGTTCTGAGTTTCGTGCAATTTATTCTTCGCTGTAAATTCTGTAAACACTTGAGCCTTCTCAGCTTTATCGGCCTGTAACGCTGAGGCCTGCTCATTCATTGCATCACCCCAATCATCCGCCGCAGTCTCAGACGATGCCTGTTCTGCCATTGCTGCGCCCCAATCATCTTCAGCGATGGCATCAATACCGCTCTCATCCACTGGATCAGTCGCCATAAGGTTCTCCTTTAATATATTCTGTAGAGTTTGATCTCAAAAGTTTCTCAACGCGCAATGCATATTGCCCATTAAACAATCCGTATTTACAAAGCATGACGGGCACACCATCTACTTTAGCCTCGATGGAGTCCTCCATACTAATGGGAATCACATCGCCAACTTTCATGTTGAGAACTGCACCCAAACGCATATCTGTTGTCGCTAAATCTGCAACAATTTCAATTTCAGCTGCTTGCACTTGTTGAGTCATGAGTTTAACCCAACGCTTATCGGCACCAAGCACTTCGCCCTGTAATGGCGAAGTTAATAAATCACGAATAGGCTCAACCATAGAGTAAGGCATGCAAAAGTGAATTTCACCGCTCGCAGGGCCAAGCTCCACATTAAATGTAGTCACAACAACTACCTCATTTGGTGTTGCGATATTGGCAAACTGTGTATTCATTTCTGAACGTAAATACTCAAACTCTATGGGATACACTGGCTCCCATGATTTTGCATATGTTTCAAAAACAATAGCCAAAATACGTTGGATAATCCGCTGCTCAGTCTGGGTGAAATCCCGACCCTCTACACGCGTATGGAATCTACCATCACCGCCAAACATATTATCAACAACCAAAAAGACTAAGGTTGGATCAAACACCATCAGCGCAGTACCGCGTAATGGCTTCATTTGCACTAGGTTTAAATTGGTAGGGACAACTAAATTACGAATAAAGTCGCTATATTTGGTAATACGCACAGGGCCAACAGAGACTTCAACTGTCCGCCTTAAAAAGTTAAACAGCTCAATACGCACAAGACGAGCGAAGCGCTCATTAATAATCTCCAGCGTAGGCATACGCCCACGCACGATACGCTCCTGCGTAGCTAGGTTATAGTCACGAACACCTTCGGCTTCAGAGGTGGACTTATCATCCTCATTATCTCCCCCTACACCTTTTAACAGTGCATCAACTTCGTCTTGTGATAAAAACTTATCGGCCATAATTTATATTTAATGCAGATTACTGAACCACAAAGGAAGTAAAAAATACGTCTAAGACCTCTTGCGGCTTAGCGTTAGGTGCAAAAGGTTTTTTCACCTCTGCGATAATTTCATTGCTCAAATCCTGCTTGCCTTCAACAGTAGATATCTCTGCCGCACTTTTACTGGTTAACAACAACAATAAGCGGTTTTTAACTGCAGGCATATGTAATTTAATTGCCTCGGCAGCCTCAGCACTAGCAACTTGCAGAGAAATGTCCACTTGCAAGAACTTCTCATCCGGGTCTGGCTGTAAATTAACGGTGAATGTGTCTAAAGTTAAGAAAACAGGTGCTTTCGCTGGTTCTTCTTTTTTCACTTCTTCTTTTTTTGTGTGTGATTTTTGTTGGGTAAAAAACCATGCCGCACCACCGCCACCTAATGCTAATACAACAGCGGCAATGATAATGATAAGCTTTTTCTTGGAGGCTGGAGCCGCTTCTTCTGGTGCTTGTACTGGATCTTGAGCCATTAACTTTTCCTTTAATTTAACTTAGGTTGCATATTATGCAATCATAGCTATGTTATGGCTACATTATGCAAAAAAATTAAACTACAAGATACAGGAATTAAAGGGAAAAAAGTGTTTTAGATCACTATTTAACTGAATACAGCGGTTACGGGTGTAATTACCCTTAAGCAAAGGTATCAACCAGCCCATCAGAGACGCGCACACTCACTTTGGCATGACTGTCACTCTCTACAGCTTTTGTATTTGCTTGGTTTTTTGCACCTTCAAATACTCGGCCTTGTGCAGCCTGCTGAAACTCCTGCTGCGATTGTTGACTGGTACTTACATTGGCCTGACCCAATTGAATACCAGACTCATTCATTTTTTCGCGTAAGTGCGACATACCGCTCTCAAGCGCTTTTCTTACCTCATCATTATCGGAGATAAATGTAGTATCTGCTTGATCGTTATGCACATTAATCACAACTTTTAATGGGCCTAAATCCGGCGGATTCAATGTAAGCGAAGCAGATTGCTGCCCAGCGCCCACCATCCATACGACTTTTTGACTAATAGCTTGATCCCAGCCTGTCTTACCTGGGTAAACATTAATGACATTCGCACTCGCTAATTGCTGTGCCGCAACATTGTTGTTATTTTGCACCGTACTAGTTGATGCAGCCTGCACTTGCGCCACGTTAGGCGCAGCATCCCTGACTAGTAAATCTTTAGCTGGCAAGTCTTTGGCAACATTAGCCATAGCTTTACTAAAAGTAGATTCATCAGCCGCTGACTTCATATCAGGCTTAGCTGTTAGAACATCAGCTAAGCTTTCACCCTGAGGTTTAGCACTAGTATCGGCATCCGTCGCAGACTGCTGCAATTGTGACTGGGCTGATGCAGCTACGTTGTTAAATGTAGCCAAGAGATTCTTTTGCTGCATAGCAGCATCTGTACTGGTCGACACAGCACCACTAGCTTCTGTCGCTGCTGACACTCGTCCATTATTTGCAGCGTTTTGCAAACCCGGAGCAATGCCTAATGATGAAATCAATTCAGTGACAATAGCTTCTTTATTTTCAGTGCCAGCAGGTAGCGTGGCTGACGGCTGATTTTTAGCATCAACCAAGCCAGCTTGGTTAGCCATATCACGTGCAGCATCTAGTTGTTTATTTAAATCAGCTAAGAAAGAAGCATCAATCGGTGCATTGTTTGAATCTTTACCTGCCTGAGCCGCTTGATCAGCCTCAGACGAATCTTTTACAGACGAGTTTTGTTGTGCCATTTTTTTTGCAGATTCAGCACTACTATCCGGCTTAACTTGCGTTTGGGTTTGCTTAGCTCTAACTTGCTTGTTCAGCTCAGCTTGAAAAGTTGCTTTAGCATTTTCTGTGGATGACTTATTTACAGGTGAACTATTTTTGCTCGCGACATCAGCCAAATTTAGCGCTTTTGTTTGCGTTACTGGTGTTGGTAATGACTGCATGATAATCCACCTATTAAATACATAGTTACATATTAAACTTAGGCATCATGATTCAATTCATTGATATGAGCACTAAATCATTGCCAGTTCCACAAATTTAACGCTTGGTACGCGTCATTCGTGTTGCAAATTCATCCATCAATTTCTGATCTCTTTTTTGCTCAACTTTGGCGACGCGCTTATCTGAGCGTGAAATCAACACATCGTAAGACAGCTTTTTTCGCTGGCTTTCTTGCCACAACGTACGGTGCACCTTGACCTGCTGCTGTGCAATCAACACTACATCTTTCTGACCTGCAATGGCATGATCAAGTTTCTTAAAGAAATTTTGAAAATTTTGATACGCCTCAGCAGTCATGCCTTTAGTGAGGTTCGCTGCCAAATTATCTTGATAACCTTTACGATACTCCAGCAACATATCGTACTTTCCCTGTGCCTCATCAACAAGCTTCATGGCTTTAGCTAATGCTTCCGTTGCCAATTCAACTTCCTTGGCTGCAATTTCTTCTAACATTTTTAACACGTTGCTAGATTTTGTCGTCATAAGAGGCTCCTAGTAATACTCGCTTAGGGTAATGTCTAACAATCAACTTAATGGAACGCCGTGCATGACTGCTGCTAAAAACTGCAAACTCTCGTCCCAGCCAGAACGCTCCGCAACATCTTGCTGCAAAAGTCTCTCTATTAACTCATGCTTAGAAATCGCCATATCCAACACCGCATCACTGCCAGCTTCATAAGCACCTACGTTAATTAAATCCACACTACGTGCATAACGTGAGTTTAGCTGCTTTAATTTACGGGCTAATTTTTGATGCTCAGGGCTAGTAATATTATGCATTGCACGGCTAATCGACTGCTCAACATCAATCGCTGGGTAATGCCCGCTCTCAGCCAAGCTACGGCTTAATACGATATGACCATCTAAAATTGCGCGCGCAGCATCTGCAATTGGGTCTTGTTGATCATCACCTTCTGTCAGCACTGTATAAAAAGCGGTAATCGAGCCCTCACCCCTGCGGCCATTGCCAGCACGCTCTACCAATGCCGGTAGCTTGGCAAATACTGAAGGCGGGTAACCTTTAGTAGCAGGTGGCTCACCAATCGCTAGGGCAATTTCACGCTGTGCCATTGCATAGCGCGTTAACGAATCCATAATCAACAGTACGTTTTTACCCTCGTTACGAAAGCTTTCTGCAATAGTGGTTGCATAACTTGCACCCTGCAAACGCATCAAAGCCGGGGCATCAGCGGGCGCTGCCACCACCACTGAGCGCGCTAGGCCTTCTGGCCCTAAAATCTGCTCAATGAACTCCTGCACCTCGCGCCCACGCTCACCGATCAAGCCCACCACAATCACATCGGCAGTGGTATAGCGCGCCATCATACCTAGCAGTACACTTTTACCGACACCAGACCCCGCAAAAAGCCCCATCCGCTGACCACGTCCAACCGTCAACATACTGTTGATTGCTCGAACGCCAACATCCAAAACATCTTCTATAGGCGCGCGCATTAGTGGGTTCATTGGCCGGGCATTTAATGCAGAGCTTTGGCTTGAATTAATAGCACCCAAATCATCTAACGGATTACCTGCACCATCGACCACCCTGCCCAGCAAGTCAGCACCCACAGGTAAATGTCTCGCCCTATCCGTAGCACGGCGACGCGGCGGCTGGCCATGATGTGGCTTGGGCAAACTCTCTGCAATTTCTAATGCAAACACTTTTGCGCCTGGCGTAATGCCATCTACACTGCTTTGTGGCATTAACAACATACGCTCACCGTCGAAGCCAACCACTTCAGCCTCCACTCGCCTACCCTCTACCAATGGAACATAGCAAGCACTGCCGATTGGCAACTTAATGCCGACTGCTTCCATGACAAGGCCTGTAAGCTTAACGATACGTCCGGCAATCTCCAACGGCTCAACAATACGTAATATTTCTTTACAATCACGAATATGATTACGCCAGCGCTGCTGATGCACATTTAAATGCTTACTTTCAGCAACATCCAGCACATCATCACTCATGGTAGTAGCCAATCATTATTCTGCGCTAACGCCTCGGTAATTCTTTTCCAACGTGTGGCATTAGTTGCGTCTACTTGATTTGCACCGGTCTCCACTAGGCAACCACCGCGCTCTATACTGCTATCTTCATGTATTTGCCAATGGTCATTGGCAATTTCGTCCGCCATGTGTTCTCGCAATAAGTGCATGTCATCATGGTGGACTAAAATTCTAGCTGGCCGCTGAATTTGCGGTAAATAATGAATCGCATCCAATACAACGGGAAGTAAAACTTTCTCATCTACGTTCAACTTAACTTTCAGCATAGACTTTGCAATATCCAGCGCCAAAGAAAGCACGTCTTCAGCAATTTGCTCGTCAGAATTTTCTAGTGCATTACTAAATGCATTCATGAGCGTTAAAAATTGCTCTCTTTCGACTTGCGCTAACTCTTTAGCCTGAGCCATCCCTGCGGCAAAGCCCTCTTGCATGCCTTTATTGTAGGCATCTTTACGAGTCGCTTCAAAAACCAACGCTATATCTGCAGGATTAGCAGATGGCACTTCCTTTTTCTTAGGCTGACTAGCTGCAACCATCCCCCTGCCACGATGATCAAGGTCTGAAAATGAAGCCATTTCCCAGCGCTCATAAGCACTCTGCTGTTCTTTAGGTATATTGGTATTAGCCATGCGAGGCTGCCTTATACATATTGATCATCGCCACCTTTACCTGCCAACTGAATTTGCCCCTCATCAGCGAGCCTACGCACAATTTGCAGTATTTGCTTTTGCTGCGCCTCAACCTCTGAAAGTTTGACAGGCCCTTTGGACTCCAAATCTTCACGCATCATTTCAGCAGCACGAGATGACATATTTTTAAATATTTTCTCGCGCATTTCTTCGGTAGTGCCTTTAAGCGCAATAATGAGTGTTTCCGACTGCACTTCTCTCAACATAACCTGAATGCCTTTATCATCAATATCCATAATGTTATCGAACACAAACATCTCATCCATAATGCGCTGAGCCATCTCGTCATCGTAATTCTTAAGGCCCTCTAGCACGACAGCCTCAGTTTCGCCATTCATGAAGTTCATGATATTGGCAGCAACCTTGACTCCACCCATGGTTTGTTTCTTAATATTTTCATTGCCTGTAAGCAACTTTGTCATCACGTCATTCAGTTCGCGTAGTGCGACTGGTTTAACGCCATCGAGTGTTGCAATGCGGAGCATAACATCTTGGCGTAAACGATCAGTAAAATGACCAAAAATTTCAGCCACTTGGTCTGGCTCTAAATGCACTAAAATTGTGGCAATAATCTGTGGATGTTCATTCTTAATAAACTCTGCAACAGTATGTGCATCCATCCATTTTAAACTCTCGATACCGCTAGCGTCTCGCGTTTGTAGAATACGGTTTAATAGACTAGAAGCTTTATCGTCACCTAACGCCTTCGTTAATACAGAGCGAATATACTCATCAGAATCTAAGCCTAAATTACTGCTCATCTCTGCCTCTGCAAGAAACTCACTCACCACGGTTTCTACTTGCTCACGACCTACAGACTTTAAGGTTGCCATTGCAGCACCCAACTTTTGCACTTCTTTAGGACTCAGAAACTTCATCACCTCTGCCGCTTCATCCTCCCCCAAAGCCAGCATTAGCACTGCACTTCTCATTACACCTGCATCACTCATCTTTTATTACTCGTTTCCATTGGTCCAGTTAGCCACCACACTCGCAACCATCCTAGGGTTATCTTTTGCGATTTGCTTAGCTGTTTCTATTTTTTGCGTATAAGCTGGCTTATCTGCCGCACTACTACCGTCTGCACTAATATTCACTACGGCATCAGGCGCCTCGCCTTGGCTAGCTGCTGCTTTAGCAGGCGTAGTTAATTTATTTAACAATGGTTTTAAAGCTTTGCGGTAAATAATAAAGAGTGCGATTACACCAACCAAAAAGCGCAATACATCTTTAGCATTTTCAATCACGCGCGGGTTCTCCCAAAGTGGGATTGCTGGCAGCACTTCCTGTGGCTCACCTGCAAATGGTGTGTTTACAATAGCCAATGAATCTCCGCGCTCTTTATTAAAGCCCATCGCCTGCATTGCAAGGTCATTGATCTGCGTTTTTTCAGCCGCAGTTAAAGCCCTATAGCTTACCTTACCCGTTTTCTTATCTACCACAGGCATGTTATTAACAACCACGGCAACATTCAGGCGTTTAACACCCCCCATCGGCTGCTGCCTATAACTCACTGTTTTATCCACTTCATAGTTGGTGGTAAGGTTCTTCTCAGTGTTGGTTGGCGGTGCGCTATTGGCAGGCTGACCATTGGCATCAGCATTGGTAGCTTCTGTTGTAATTGGTGCGGTAGCGGCTGGTGGCGGCTGGTTAGAAAGTGCACCAGGAACGCCAGCAGCCTCTCCATTAGCAGACTTAGTTTCATTACTTTGCATACTGCGTACAGCCGCAGCATCCGGCTGCTGATTCGGCTTATAAGTCTCAGCCGCTTGCTCTTGAACAGAAAAATCAATTTCAGCACTAGCTTCCGCACGCACATTCTTAGGCCCAACAATTGGGCTGATAATTGACTCAACGCGCTTTACTATGCTTTGCTGAATCTCTTCAACATATTTTAGCTGCTCTGGGTCTAAGTTCTTTGCACCCATTTTCTTAGTTGTATCTGAAAGTAAGTTACCATTTTGATCGACCACGGTAACGTTAGTTGTAGGCAAATTAGGGACGCTACTCGCAACCAAATGCACAACAGCGCTTACCTGCTGCGCATCTAGCGTTCTACCAGGGCGGAGGTTTAATAATACAGAAGCAGTAGGTTTTTGCTGATCACGGACAAACACGGATGGCTTAGGTATTGCTAAGTGGATTCTTGCGACTTCTACTGCCGCGATAGACTGAATACTGCGTTCAAGCTCGCCTTCTAGGCCACGCTGAAAGTTAACCTGCTCAACAAACTGTGACACGCCAAATTTTTGATTCTCTAACAACTCAAAGCCGATATTACCGCCTTTAGGCAATCCGTCTGCCGCCAATTTCAATCGCACCTGATGCACCTGTGCGGCTGGCACCATAATGGCTGTGCCACTATCAGAGAATTTATAAGGTACATTCAATTTTTCTAGCGCAGCCACAATGGCCCCGCCATCTTTATCAGTGTAATTAGAGAATAACACCCGATAATCTGGTTGCTGACTCCACAACCAAAACACGACCATCACAGCTACGACAGCAGCAATCCCTGCTACTAAAAGCAATTTACCTCCCATCTGGGCGAACACACCAGTACTACCTTCATTCGCCAGGGCGGCGTCAGCTGCTGCCATTTAATTTCTCCATTAGACTTCTAAACACATTACTACAAATCAATGCGGTTTAACCACAAGTTAAACCATATTATGCCAATTCCACATTACATCTAACCCACGAATAGAGTGATTTTACTCTTCTTATTTACCAACTTGGTATTTGAATTAAATGTTACATTAGCAATGAGAAATTTTAGGTTAGATATTAACAGGAGGTCAATCATGAAGGCAGGTGGTATTGATTCAAGCAGAATAGAGTCTATGCTTGCGCAAATGAGGGCTGCAGCACAACGTCCACAAACTGATGGCATCGCAAATTTAGCCTCTCCCATCGGCGCGGATAATAAAAGTACCGGAAAGATTGATTTTGCAGACGCACTAAAAGCGTCACTAAATCAAGTGAATGAAGTACAGAAGAATGCTGAAACAATGGGCAAGAGCTTTGCTTTGGGCGATGATAGCGTTAGCTTATCTGACGTAATGATTGCCGGGCAAAAAGCAAATATTTCATTCCAGGCAACAATCCAAGTGCGCAACAAGCTAGTTTCTGCTTACCAAGATATTATGAGTATGCAGATTTAACTTTTAAGCAACTCGTCATTGATCGCATCAGCCTTACCTTCTTCCAGACGGTAGAGCCACGATAAAATCTCAGCGATAGCCTGATATAGTGCAGGTGGAATATGATCATCCAAATCCACTTGCATAAGTAACGCGACCAAGTCTTTAGATTCGTGCACAAAAACATCATGCTGCTTTGCTCTAGCAATGATTTGTTCAGCAATTAAACCGCGCCCTTTAGCCACTACACGTGGCGCATAATCACCAGTAGCATATGTTAACGCAATGGCTTGCTGATTTGGATTGTGAGGTGCATGCCGATTTGGCGCCAACCCTAAGGTCGGGTTCAATCGTTTATTTTCGTCGGCTTTATTCATATGCTGAAATAATCAAACCGTCTAATTTCAACCCAGTACTATTGATTGCCTGAGTTAAAGCACGGCTTTTACTCCTAAGCTCATCCATAGTTGCTTCTTGCTCTGCACGTAAATTAATGGAAACATATCCATTGATAATGGTTAATTTGGCGGCAACCACCCCCAAATTTGGGAAGTTCAACTTCATCTCACTGACCACAGGCCTTACCTCATCTTCCTGTGGCTCGCCAGTTCGCTCACCGCGACCTTCATCACGCGGTTCTGCATACACATCCCAATCCATCATCTGCCCTGGCCACACCTCACCATGCCAATTGATACGATTCTGTTCCAAAACAGTCAACTGCTGCGCAGTCAACGCAGCTATCTGAGTCAAATTCTGGTGTTGGTTTTGCGGTTCTTGCATAATAGTCGCCACAGAGCGCCCACCTTGCAGCATTTCGCTTAAGTGAGACTCATAAAACAAACCACTATTACTGATTGCTTGCTTTAAACCTTGAGCCACCATTTGCGGCTCTTTAGGACTATGAGTGACGATAGCCGTCGCCTCATACTTATTTGACACGCCATTTTTTTCGGCTTCCTGCAAGTACTGCCCGATTAAACGCGCAGCTTGGCTGATATCAGGCGTACCATCTGCAGGCAAACTCGCTTGCGGCATGAAGAAGAATGTTGGAGCAGGACCATCTTTGATATAACGCAGATTGATGGATTGACCAGCCTGCGCAGCTTCACCAAGCTCCATCTTTAATACTGCATTATCTATTTTTACTAGGTAAGCCTTGTCGTCAACTTTGGAAACAATTTGTGCTGCATATTCACGACCAATCACAAACTGGGTAGCTCTGGCATTTAACTCTTGTAATGTAGCCCCAATGCTATCGACCGCCAACACAGGTATTACCCTACCAACCGGTACTGGACCAGGACTAATACTTAGATTGTCTGGTAGTTTAAGCATAAGAATTACAATTACTGACTATATGCTTGCGTCAGCCTTCTTTCAGTTTGATTTGTACTCATTAAAGCGTTCAATTTTGCCATCCATGGTGAAATTAAATTACGAATTTCACGATCATCTGCGAGGATACTTTTTATACTCGCGACCTTACGCTTCAATGCATCGCTTGGCAAAGGCTGTGCATCTTCAATGGTCTTCAATGTTGCAACATGTTGCGCACAAAAAGCCTCTAACTCTGTCAGTTTGTCCCAATCTTCCATTTTTGCTGCGAGTAACATCTGCTGCATAATTTTAGCAACCGTCTCATAAAGCTGAATAGTATTTTGATATTCCATTACTTTAATCCCTCACTAAACTTTAGCCTGTTGCGCATACCCTTGCGCAGCACCTAACCCTTGCTGGTTACTTTTTGCTTGATTCAACACCTGAGCCGTTGCTTTGTTATTATCAATCGCCTCCCATGCTCCCTTTAAGTCCAGCAGCAGTTTAATCACTTCCTGCACTTGCGCTGGTTCATTACGTACATTAGCAGAAGCCAATTTACTGCTCATATAGGCATAAAGCGCATCTAAGCTTTCAGCAATATCACCACCAGCTTTCCTATCTAGGCTCAGCCGTAAGCCGCTTTCAATAATCATGATAGCCTTAGATAACATTGCACCTTTTTGCTCAATGTCTTTACGTTGCATACAGGCAATAGCACTATGACATGCAGAAATAGCACCATCGTAAAGCATTACAATTAACTTAACCGGGCTCGCTGCTAGCACTCCAGTTTCTACACCAACCTTGGCATATCCGTTAACACCTTTTTGGTTTAGTCCAAACATAACGATAACCTTTACTGTTGATTAATTTGCATTAAGTGCTGCTATTTGCTGTGTAAGGAAAGCACTAGTAGACGACATGCTCGTGAGCAAAACATCCAGTCTTGAATACTGCGCTCTATAACGCTCTTCAATTGCTGTCAAACGAGAGTTGATGCGCTCAGTCTGAGTATCTAAACGTTTTATAGAACTATTAATACCATCGGTTCTTGCAGCCAAGATGCCATCCTCGCTAAGCAAGCTATCTAATAGCGTACTTAACTTAGAGGCGTAGCCTTGGCTAAAACTAACAGTGCCGCGCGCACCTAATGCGCCACCCGCTACATTAACGGTTAAACCCTCACTGTCATCACCCAACGCACCTCGTAAGGTAGTGCTACTACCTGCAGCCGCTACGCCATTAATAATGCCTTGTGCATTCAATAAAGTAGATCCAAGCTGCGTTACCGAAATAGCATAAGTGCCCTCTTTCGTTTTGGATGTGCTACTCACAAAACTCACTTGAGGATCTGTTGCTCTAGCGGTAGCAGCAAACAGGCTTGCGATATCATTAAAGTTACTGCTCACAGCACTGGCAAATTTAGTGCTATCTAAACTCAATTTACCATCACGTTGAAAGGTCACGCCAATCTGTGTAAGTGAATTGATCGAACTGCCGTTAGCAATCGCAGTATTCATCACAGCGCGAATCTGATTAATCACAGAGCGTGCGGTAGAGTCACCTAATAAAGCACCATTCGCCTGGCCAGTTTCATCAAACTTGGTCAAGTTACGTAAAGTGGTGTCTAACTTATTGTAAGCGTCTACAAAAGAAGTCACTGAGGTTTTAACTGCATCTTGGTTAGTTGCGACAGATAAGTTCAGCGCACTACCTGAGGTCAAACCAACTAGATTGAGTGTCACACCCTCGATTGCATCGGTGATTGAGTTGCTGGACTTTACAATATCAATGCCATCAATTTTTAAAATAGAGTTTTTAGCATCTTGCAATACGGACAAATTTTTACCATTACCGGCTGTTGCCTGCGGATCATATGCCAACTTAGACAAACCTGACGCATCAAGGTTATTTCCGTCACCATCAGCCACTGCAATTTTAAGGCTGTTAACCTCGCCAGTATCTTTTGAGGTAATCACCAAGCGATTAGTGGTCCCGTCATTAACAATAGTGGCAGTCACACTAGCATCGGCTGCATTAATCGCATCACGCACACCTGCCAATGTATTGTTAGAACTATCAATGGTGATATTAAGATCAGCTTTAGCTGCATTTGGCGTAAAAGAACTCGCAGCAAATGGAACAGCTACTTCTGGCGTAAACGTACCGAACGAAATAGTGAGGCTACCGGTACCAACTACATCAGAAACGCTGGAAAAACCACCAACACTTAATTTTTGGGATTTAGCTAACTGGCTAACGCTAATATCATAACTACCCACTGTAGCACTACCACTTGAAGTGGCGGTTAACACGCTAGTGTTGCTTGATGTTACGCTCTGCGCATTAAATTTAGATAAGCTTGAAAGTGCATTAACGGAAGTTTGAAACGTAGACAACGCACTTTTGAGCGTACCGTATGCTGAGATTTGTGATTGATATGCCGTTTTTTGTGTAGCCACTTTAGTTAAAGGGGCTTTTTCAACACTCATCAAGTTACTCACAATGGTGTTAACGTCAAGGACAGAGCCTATTCCTGAAGTTGTAGCCATAATGATTCTCCTCGTTAAAATTACTCGTTAAATGCTTGTCACTCTTTACATATCAACAATACAACTACATTTAATTCAACAAGCATAGTTTATAAACAACAATTCATTTACCTAATAAAGCATCAAAATAAGCTTCTTATTACAAATTAGGCTTGTTCTCTCACTACTAGACCTTGCAATCTACCTAAAGTTTTAGAAAATGCTAACACTTCTTCATTAGGTATCTGCCTTAATACTTTATCGGTTGCAGTATCAACAACTTGAACAATCACACGATCTGACTCTTCATCCATCGTAAACTGAACTGTTTGCAACGCTGGTGCAACAAGCTCATTCAGTTTATTTACTGCATTTGATAAGGCCGTTTTATCAATCTCTGCGGATCGCCTAGTTTCCGGTTTGACACTTTCTACCGCTTTAGCACTTGTCGGGCCTGAAATGGCATTTTGGCCCCCGGCAATATTTTGCGCGGCGGCCTGATTTTTTACTGCACCATAACCATCTATTGGTGAATTAAACATGATTTCATCCTCCTAAAAATCCCACAGGATGATCGGTCCTGTGGGTGATAAGGGCTTTTACGCTACTAAAACTTAACCTCTTAACAGTGACAACACGTTGTTAGGTAGTGAGTTTGCTTGCGCTAACATCGCTGTACCTGCTTGTTGCAAGATTTGACCACGTGTCAAGTTAGCTGTTTCTGCCGCAAAGTCAGCATCCATGATGCGTGATTTAGCTGAAGATTGGTTCTCTACTGAAATTTGTAGGTTACTTACTACAGATTCAAAGCGGTTTTGAATCGCACCCAGTGTTGCACGGCTAGTATTTGCAGCAGTAAGCGCAGCGTCAATTGCGGTAATCGCAGTAGATGCAGAAGCCACTGATGAAACGTTACCTGTGATGGTAGCTGCAGATACAGAGGCAGTAGTGATGGTATCGCCAGCATCAGCACCAACTTGGAAAGTTTGAGCAGCACCGAATACTGAAGTACCGTTGAATTTAGTTGCTGTTGAAAGGCGTGAAACCTCAGCTGACAACTGTGTAAACTCAGCATCTAAGTTTGCACGGTCTGTACTTGTGTTAGTACCGTTGATTGATTGAACAGCTAGTTCACGCATACGTTGCAATGCGTCAGTTTGTTTTGACAAACCACCCTCAGCAACTTGTGCAAAAGAGATTGCGTCATTCGCATTACGAATCGCCACTTGTTGACCACGTACTTGTGAGTCCATACGTGTAGCAATTGCCAAACCAGCAGCATCATCTTTAGAGCTGTTGATACGCAAGCCTGATGATAAGCGTTGTAATGATGTGTTTAATGAGCTTTGTGAAGCTGATAAGTTACGTTGTGTGTTTAATGACGCAAGGTTTGTATTGATAACTGAAGCCATGATAATTCTCCTAATATTTAGTTAATTACAACTACATCTTATTGCCTTTAGCTTTGCAGATTCAGTTCAATTTGCGCTGCTGTTATTTCTGTTATCGGACAGTTTTTTAGAAAGTTTAGGGTCAGATTTAAATATTTTTTAAATTCTGAATTTCCTTATTTACACTTTCTTTATCAGCTGTTGAATAAGCAATCCTGATGTTTAGGATATCGGTTCAATTAAAAAAATCTTTAATGTGGATTTAACAAGAATATAGATAACTGCGGTAGAGAAGATACATTAGATACATTCAACATATTGATTTTAAATGTTAAATAAATAAAATTAACTTTAATCAATCTGGCACTTTGAATGAGATGGCAGGTTGATTATTGCACCATCTAGCCCACATAAAGCGTAGTGCCAGCGTTAAATTATCGCTAATAAGCTTGGGCTTATTCAGTGCAGAATCATTAAATTTTTTGCGTAAAGCAACGCGCACTTCAGATAAATATTGCAAATGCTCTGACAAGTAAACACATTTACTAATGAAGTCTTCATGCGACTTCACCACAAACTCAGGTAAATCTAAATGCAGCATCACAGCCATTGCGCCGCGACTCATGAGGCTTTGCCCCTCTATACATATAGTTGGCACTCCCATCCACGCCGCATGACAAGTCGTAGTCACTCCATTGGATGGAAAGGTGTCTAAGCAAACATCCACGAGTTCATGCAATGTTAGATAATTCTCCATGGTACTGCGATGATAAATAACCAGCCTATCCACACCAATTGCATGGCTGGAAAGTTGATTAATCACGCCGTCATAACTACCGTCTTTAGGCATTGCGCCTAATAAGAGCTTTGAATTTGGCACTGCGTTTAATAACTTTGCCCATAACTCAATAACGCTTGGTGTGATTTTCTCCACGCGATTAAAACACCCAAAAGTAATAAATCCATTATTAAGTGCTGGTAAAGCAGACACTGCTGGGGACAATGCGGATGGAGTAAACGGTGCATTAGCGGGTAATTGAACAATCTTTTCCGTAAACTGCTGATCAAACATGCTTGGCGGAAGAAGGTGTGCATCCGCCAAATAGTAATCCATCGCCGTTAAACCGGTGGTGGCAAGATAGCCAAGCCAGCTAATCTGGATGGGAGCAGGTTTCATGGCAAAGCTAATCAGCCTATTGCCTGCGGTGTGTCCATCCAAATCCACGAGAATATCAATTTGATCTGCCCTAATCTTTTCAGCAAGCGCAGTATCCGTTAGTTCATCAACTTTATTCCAATCTTTGAATTTAGGTTTAAGTCGCTGCGTTACCTCGTCTTCTATCGCATTGTTTGCATAAGCATGCAATGTAATATCTGCCTCCTGTGACAGATGCTGTAGCACAGGCTCAAAAAAATTCGCTAATGAGTGCTCTCTGAAATCAGCAGATACAAACCCTACATTCAAGCATTTAGTCACACTAGATTGATGAGAGTGTTTGGGCCAAGCTGATTTATAGACCGCCTCGTACCGAGATCCAAATTTACGGTGTTCCGCAAATAAGTCTCCAGCATTCACTATGTCAGCATGTACAAGGCAAAATAATAAATTACTGTAACAGCTAGCGTAACCAGGGTTAATTTCTAGTGCTTTACGATAATAAGCCACAGCAGTCGACACATCGCCCATATCTTTAGTAACGATGCCTAAATTATTGTAAGCAGCAGCGTAATCGGGCTGAAGTTTGACTGCATGTTTAAAAGCGACGGCAGCGTTCACCAAATCGCCCTGCCCTTTGAGCACCAAACCGTAGTAGCAATACTCTTGCGCATCATCTTGATTTAATGCCAAGGCATTACTCGCAGCCAATCTGGCATCCTTTTTTTGCACCAAAAGTATGTCGCTCATCATTTTCCAGCCGACGAGCCATTTGGGGTAAGCTGTCAGTAACTGTTGTAATGCAGCTTCAGCCGCTGGGTAGTGCTTATTTAGAAACAGTTGAATCAGCTTTTCTTGTACATTCGCAGCCGGCACTGGTTCAGCAGTCACTGCTGCTAACTGCAAGCTCTCCACCTCCCGCTCTGCTAGTAACTGTTCCAAATACTCGACCGGCTCACCAGTAAGACCAGCATCACGCCCATAAGTAAGCACGAGCTTAGCATCTTCATAATGGCTAGCGTCAATCAAAGCACTAATATAGCCCAGCCAGTATTGGGCCTCTTGAGGGTCCTGCTCTAGTGCCGCATTAAAATAGGGCAAGCTTTCTGCAGCGCGCAGATTTTCCAGTAATAGCGACCCTAAATGGTAATTGGCTTGAGGCTGATGAGGGTTAACCGCTAGTATGGTGTGTAATAGCTGCTCAGCTTCAAGCCAATGACCAGACTCATGCAATTGCAGCGCACGCTGCAGCGTGTAGGTAATGTCTTCAGTGTTTTTAGTCATATAAATACATCACATCTATCAGACATCACCATACGTGGAAATTACTTAGCCTTCAGTAGCTCAGCTAGCTCATTAGCTAATACCTGTGCAGTTTCAGGCTGAAGCCCATGCTGCTGGCCAAGTATTAATACATCAGCAATAGAATGCGTAATGCCAGATAACATTAAGGCATCTACATAAGATACCCAATACTGCTCAATGGCTGGATTAGACTCTACGGCAATCTCTAAGCGAGGTAATGCATCAGCTGCACTTTTCAGACTCGCCTCTATCAAGCCCATGCCGTGATTGGCTTCCGCATGCCGCGGTTCAATATTCAATATTTCCAAATACAAGCTTTGCGCCTCTGCCAAATTGCCATTTTGCTGATGCGACTGCGCAAGGGTTAACACATCCTGAATTGCCTGCTGCATGTCTTGCGTTGCTTGCTCACTTTGGCCTGCATTAGCAGGCTGCTCTGGCAGGTGCTGCCTTGCCAGACTTAACAATTGCTCGTTACCAATATCTGACACGCAAGCGAGCGCCCATAAATCAAAATAATCTGGCCTACAGGTACCAACCACTTTGGCAAAGCCTGCTGACTCTAAAGTGCCCAGTAATACGTTTAGTGTAAAACCGCAACGGTGCGACATATAAAGATTACCTTGACTCATCGGTGGGCGGTGGCCATACAGGATATCCAGCGGGGCAATTGGCCCAGCGGCAGAAATGTAGGCAGGTTCAGTTAACTTACCCTGTGCTACCAATGCACAGACTGACTGCAAATCTGGGCAAGTAATCACAACAAAACCCTCAGGGCGGAGTACGCGCTTAAACTCGGCTAACGCAATTGGCACCTCATGCGGATAAAGATGCTCAATATTATGCGATGAAAAAATAGCATCTACACTGCCTGATGGCACTGCAGACATATCAGTCATAGTGCCAACCACATCAGGATTCACTGCTGGGTTAATGTCTAAGCGCAATTCATTCCAACTATTGAGATCAAATCCCTGTGGGCGGTTAGGTTGCTGCGTTACTGGGTCACGATAAAGAGGACCACAGCCCACATGTAAAAAAGTTTTCATTCAAAGATTCTCTTTTTAAAATTACTTGTATATAAATTAGCTTAATAAAAAATTATGATTGGCTTACAACAGGACAAACTGATGTTAACACCGAGAGCACATGCTCGATATCAGCCGTGGCTAAATGCGGCCCAATTGGCAAACTCAGCACTTGCTTTGCTAACCGCTCAGCAGCAGGCAAGCTACCAGCTTTGATATCAAGTACCTGATAAGCCTTTTGCAAATGCGGTGGCACGGGATAATGAATCAAGGTCTGTACGCCAGCTGACGCCAGCTGTGATTGCAATGCATCACGCTCAGGCGTAGCAACAACATATAAGTGCCACACTGGCTCTGCCCATGTGGGTACATGAGGCAGCCCTAATGCCAAACCACTCAAAGTTTGGCTATAGATTTTTGCGATATCCTGACGACGTTGATTCCATGCATCAAGATGCTTGAGCTTTACCGAAAGCGCTGCGGCCTGAATTGGATCCAAACGACTATTGACGCCACGCTCTTCATTGTAATATTTAACGGCCGAGCCATAATTGCCCAGTTCGCGCACGCGTGATGCAATGGCTTCATTATTGGTGGTGATTGCCCCGCCATCACCTAATGCACCTAAATTTTTACCAGGGTAAAAACTCCAGGCGACAACATCACCGTGGCTACCAATTTTCTTTCCACGCACCTTAGCACCGTGCGCTTGTGCTGCATCTTCCACCACGGCTAAGCCATGCTTTTTAGCCAACGCACAAATCGCATCCATATCCACAGGCATGCCATATAAGTGCACGGGCATAATGGCTTTGGTACGAGGTGTAATAAAACGCTCGATGCTAGCAACGTCAATATTATAGCCACCCTCTGCCGGCTCAACAGGAATCGGCTTAGCACCCACAGCGCTCACAGCAAGCCATGTAGCAATAAAGGTGTGCGAAGGAACAATCACTTCATCACCCGCACCTATATCTAAAGCACGCAATGCCAGCGTTAAGGCATCTAAGCCATTACCCACGCCTACACAGTATTTGGCCTCAGTATAAGCTGCAAAATCCGCTTCAAAGCTTTCCACTTCACTGCCGCCGATATACCAGCCAGAGCGGCTAGCCCTAAGTACAGCGGTATCTAACTCGGTGCTTAATTCACTATAAGCAGCTTTAAGATCTAAAAATGGTACACGTAGCTCGCTCAATTACTTTACCCATCTGGCTTTCATAAAATCATCATAATTACGATAGTAGTCGTCTTCACTATACTTATTAGAAGCTAACACCATCAATACAGAACCTGATGAAAAGTTATCCATCTCCCGCCAGATCATCGGGCATACATATAAGCCGTAATAGGAGCGTGCCAGATGAAATTTCTTTTTATCCTTGCCGTCATCTAGCGTAATGTCGAAACTTCCGGACATTGCAATAATCAGCTGATGCAATCCTTTATGCGCATGCCCACCACGATCTGAGCCGCCGGGCACGTCATAAACATAATACACACGCTCTATACCAAAGGGGATGTGGTTATTGCTTTCCACAAAAGACAAATTACCGCGAGGCTCGTGGATTTTGGGAAGTTCAATGATTCTGCAGTCTTCTAATGGCATGACAGGACTCTTTAAAAATTAATCTTAATGAACGGCTTTTGGTGAATGAAAGAGATTACTCAATGCCTCTAAGTTTTAGCAATGTCTCGTTGATGAGTGTTGATGAAACATTTTGTGTGTAAGGGAAATAAACCACTCGCACCCCTTTAGAGGTAAACGCATCGTCAAACTCTTTCCATTTGTCAGATTTATACCAGTCATCACCGACAAACACCATGTCAAATTTATAGCGAGCATAAGCATCCATCTTATCCATATTTTGCTGTGGCACAACTAAGTCCACATATTTACAGGCTCTAACGATTTCCACCCGCTCTTCATACGGAATGACGGCTTTCTTATTCTTGTAAGCAACCAACTCATCCGTAGTAACGCCAACAATCAGCCGATCGCACATCGACTTGGCGTTTCTCAACACATTGACATGCCCAATATGAAACAAATCAAATACACCGGTTGTATAGCCAACTACCATTTTAATGACTCCAATACTATCTTTTGAAAACTGCCATAATCATCATATCTTGAAGCTGCTTGATTTAACTGTGCGCTAAAGCCTATTTTCTTTCTACTCAAGGCGCCATCCAAACCTAGTTTTTTTGCAAACACCCTTAGTGGAATTTTTGAATACTCACCATCAATTTTAATCTGTGCGGATTGACGATACATGTAAGCCACTAACTCTTTACCCACAAATGGCACACGCGCCTCTTTTGAGGCCGCCATAGAAGCAAAATCCATTCTGCGTAGCAAGCCAGGCAAATGTAGCTGATAGAAAAAGTCTTCAACAAAATCAATCGCTGGCTTTTTACGCATCAAATCGCTTACATAATCCAACAATCTCTCTGTTGCCGCACTTGCCGAATACCCATAACGGCTCAAAAAACTAACGGGATCTAGCGGTGCACTACCTAATGCCCATCGATAAATCCCATCATAGCCAAATAGCAATTCATCAGCCCCTTCACCCGTCAATACCACCTTCTGATTCGGGCTCATTGCCTTGCAGACGCTATAGATCAAGCCCTCGTTTGGTAAGCCTATGGGCTCCCCTCGAAGTCTGGTTAAATATTGCCAAGCCTCTACTAACTCATCCTCATGCAAACTTACTTTAATTAAATCACGCTGTAGATACTGTGCAGTATCCTCGGCTCCTAAGAACTCATTATTCTGGATAAGACCTACTGTATAACACTTTTCTACACTTGATAACGCAGAAATAAGAGCACTATCCAAGCCTCCACTCAGTAATGACACATTCTCCACATCACTTAACTCATGTGCTTTTACTGAGCTGGTTAATAAATCTTCGAATTTTTCCTGATTAAATACGTGCTCTGATGGCTCCCAATGCCAGTGACTGCCCACATAACCATCACTATCTAAAATAGTGCCGGGCAGAAGCTCATCAATCCCTTCGAAAAAAGTCTTACCTGGTATCGGGCGTCGAATCAAACGCCATTCATCTAGAGATTGCTGCGAAACTTTAGCCTTAGTCATTAGTGCGATAGCAGAGGCTTCCGACGACAAGATTACATTGTCTTTATTCTTAGCAATAAATAAGGGCTTGATTCCAAACGCATCTCTGGCGGCAATCCACTTGCATGTCTGCTTATCGTAAATAACTAAGGCAAACATACCATCAAGCTTCTGAAAAACCTGCTTACCTACTTTTACGTATGCTTCCAATACTGTTTCAGTGTCTGAAGTAGTTTTACACTGGAGGCCGAGCTCTCGCCTTAGAGCCAAATGATTGTAAATTTCACCATTGAAAGCAATCAGATATCGACCACAGCTGGATAGCATCGGCTGATCTGACCGTGCAAGCGGATCTATAATGGATAAACGGCAGTGTCCAATTTTAACTTTTCCATCTTGCTCTGATACTAAACTCTGCGCATCTGGCCCACGCCAACGCATTGAGTTAAGCGCCTTTGAGAACAGCGGCTCATTGACAGGGGCTGATGTAGAAACTTGGAATAAAAAACCGCACATAGATTAATGGATAAAACCCTGTTTGATGTTAGCTATTATTTTTGCTGAAGGTTTATCCGCTTCAAAATAAGGGGCGATCTGGTTTTGATAAAATGCATTTACCTTTTTCATTGATATCGTTGAAAAGGTCTCAATGAAATCAATAATCTCTTCTTTTGTATAAGCATGCTCACAAGCATCGAAAGCTTTTACGCCAAAAGGGTTGAGATAATTTTTAATATTAGCCGTTGCAACCAGATACAGCACCGGTTTTTTTAAATATAAGTACTCCGCAAGGAACGAACCGCAGTCATGTATCAGCGCGTCAGACTGTATGAATAAATCTTGGTATTCACCGTCCTCAAACTGCGTGTTGGGTTGGCTTTCCCAAAATGCATAATAGCCATCAGTTTTCTCTTTGCCCCATCCTGCATGCTCATAAAGCTTGGATTTCAGCATGGGGTGCGGCTTAAACGCCCACTGCACTTCATCTGAATACTGCTGAACCAATTGCTGGAACAAGTCTGCATACTGCAAGAAGTTTGAATATGGCAACTCAGGGGAGTCAATAGTATGGTGTGGTGCCCAAATTAATCTGGCTTTATTTTTGTCTTGCGGCTTCCAAGCAGATTTACCTTGCGGGGCAATATCAATATAGGGCTCACAAGCAGGGTAACCTGTCACGCTCACATTGACACCTTGCGTAGTAGCCGTGTGCGTGAAGATATCTTTAGACTCAGCATGCGGCACAAATATCTGCCACATTGCATTGTGAAAATACTGGTTATACTGATCTTGATTATCTTTATACTGGGAAACCTGATGGTCATAGGGGACGTAGCAAGACAAGTAACTCAGATACGCCAAATCATAATACTCAGTTCGGGTAATCCCATGCGGATTTGTAAAGAAAATTAAATCCGGGGCTAGTGCCTGCAAGTCAACCCAGCTATCCGTATCCTGAATATATGAGTTAATAACAGGGTAGCCTTTTTTCTGAAAATAACGATAGGTAGTTGCTAACTCTGCCAACATTGCTTCATGCTGAAACGAAACACATGGGCAAACCAAGACTAAGGGATCAAACAAGGGGTCATCTAACATCGCCTGAAACACAGAGTCTAACTTCCAGACACTTTCTTGCAATACAAGAAATACCACTTTAACTTTAGATTGCAGTCGTATCTCGTTCAGCAACCTTGCATGCTTTAAGCGCATCACTAAAGCAAGCAAGCGCTTTTTATCTTCATCTACCTGCGCAGTATCTAGCTGTGAGAAAATGTCCTGCCCTAAGATTTCTGCCGTGGTCGAAGCTAAGCCAAAATTCAGCCCCAATGCTAACGCATCAACAACCTGTGATATTGCACCTGACATCACCAACGCATCAATATAAGTTACCCAAAACTGCTCACACTCTGGCTTACTTGTAATCGCTGCTTCCAGCATAGGCAAAGCGTCTACGGCACCTACAGTTTGCGCAACAATGACACCTAAATGATGATTAGCCTCTGCATGACTAGGCTCTTTCGCTAAAATAGTTTTATACGCAATAATCGCTTGCTCAAACAAACTGTCATGCTGAAACTGTACAGCTTGTTTGAGCACATCCTCTACAGGTAAGCTCTCCAGCACTTCTTGGGAAGTAATCTCGGCAAACGCTACGTTCAGTCCGGCTGCATGAAGTGCTTGGCAAACAGCTTGATAGTCAATCATAAAGTCCGCATGGTTAATATCATTCCAATGCCCAGTATTTACAGCTTTACCCAATACATAACTCAGCTGATGCCCAACTGCAAAAGCGATATTGCTGAAATACCAATAATTGACCACTTTGGCATCATTCATCAGCACGATAATTTTTGCACCTATTGGCGCCCAAATCATATTAAGTAAGGCCGCACCAGAGGCTGACACAATATATTTTGCTTTGCTAAATACTCTGATTTGCTCTGTAAAACTTAAAGTACTAGGGTCAATACTTACAAAACCTTCTGACTCCAGTTTTTTCTGTATCACAGCCTCATTCACCACAGATCGTGCGTGATACTGCCTACCTGAAAATCTTTTGATGAAAATTTTCTCGGGTGCGGTTTCACACCCCCCCTGCGCCACTAACGCTAGAAAAGTATTTCTAGTTGCGATTAAAGCATCAGGGTGAAAAATGGCATGCTGTGGCTCGGCAAGTTGATGTAAGGCATCCGAAGAAATAGCATTGGGGCGCTGAAATACGATATTTGCCACAGGGCTCACCCACAGCCCTTCAGGGAAGGTATTTAACGACATGGCATCTACTTTAATCAGCTGGTCTTCTGTAACTCCTAATAAAAACAGTGCCTCTAACATACTTGGGTATGATCTTGAATCAACCACTATTTTATAGGCTGATAAGTCTACGCCTTGCTCTTTCAGCAATACAAGCTGCGGTAGAAATTCAGTCATCCAGTGTGCATAGTTGTATGATCCATTACCGACAAGATTGATAACGCTACATTTGTAATTGTGTCGTTCTTTTATATGACGATAGCCGATCATGTTTTGATCCTGCTTAATATAACAACTCAATGTAGCTTGCTCTGAGGTTTCCCAATACTCTGTAGAAAAGTATTGATGGCAGATGCTTTTATTTTGAATAATGGGGAAAGCTGCGGCGCCTATCAGCTTAAAGTCACTCACTACAGCGCAATAAATTGCAGGATGCGTTAAGGCATGCGCCTCAAACACACCAACATTTGAGCATGGCTCCCCAAACATGGGAATCGCAGGCGTAACGTAGGTAACCTGCTCTTTTAGCTTGACACCGCCAAATTTAGCAACAGTGTCATCAACAGTCCCCAGCTCGAAAATCTCAAATTTTGATTTATCTACATGATCACTCATTTAATGCTAGCCCTTCTTTGGCCTTGCTGGGTTGCCGATCACTGTCTCATAATCAGCAACATCTTTTGTCACCACTGAACCAGCACCGACAATTGCACCGACACCAATTCTAATACCGGGCAGCAATACGGCGCCACCGCCGATAGATGCACCTTTGCAAACAATGGTCTTTTCTAATTTAAATGCCGTATTTTTAGATTTTGGGTATCTATCATTAGTGAAGGTGACATTAGGGCCAATAAAAACATCATCTTCTATCGTAATACCATCCCATAGATAGTTGCCGCATTTAATGGTCACGTTATTACCAATGACTACATCATTCTCAATAAAGCAATGTGCGTTGATATTGCAGTTACCGCCTATTGTTGCGTTAGCCAAAACCACAGTGAACTGCCATATTTGCGTATTTTCACCGATATGTTGGGATTGGCAGTCGGCGAGCGGATGAATATTTTTTGACATGAATAACCCTAATTACTACTACACATTGTCACTGGCATAAATTAATGAAAATAGGCAGTTAAGCTGCATCACAAAGCTGCATTAGCTTTTGTTTAAACTTTTCACTAGAGCAATTTGATACATAAAACTGCCTAGATTGTTGAGAGAACTGCGCATGCTCCGCCATAATTTTCCTTAAACCTAACCCCAGTTCATCTAGCGTAGACCACGTTACACCAATTTTTGCTTCTGCACCTACATACAAATAGCGTGGCGCATCGCTTGGTACATAAGCAAGTAAGGGATACGCAGCACCTGCAGCTTCTAGATTAGATTTTCCACCAGGAGTTGGTGCTGAGCCTAGAAAAATATGGGCATCTATCGCAAGTAGCCCTTCCCATAGAGATGGCACATTTCCCAAATACACAAATAACGTAGGGTCTATCGCGGCCTGCGTTAAGTCATTTTGAATCATCTGTACCTGCTCAGCAGAAAGCTCACCAAAGTGGTAATGTTTTGCCCCACAGATTTGCAGTGACGCTCGCACAATGCCACTCAAGCTAAGTTCACCGTTCATCAAAAACTTGCCAGCAGAACCTGCAGTGACAGTAGAGAGTTGTTGGATAGGATAATCAAACCTCTTTGCACCTAAATCATTGGAAGATGTAGGAAGGCAAACCACTGCTTTATTTAAGTCTTCTGCGCAAAGTTTAGCCATAGGCTCAAATAAATCCACATGGCTAAAGTGCGAGACTGTATTACCCAATGCCGGGTTATGGTCTGCATGGTGCACAAAGTAATACTTAGCATCCAATGTTTTTTGACACGCTGCGATTGCCACGGCATCTTCATGGTGAGACAGAATAAATACATTTTTTGCGCAAGTGTTGATAAAGGCCGCTAACCTTCTAGCTTTATCTAAATAAGCTTCGCTTGGCAGAATTAATACTGGGCAGTTAAATAACGAGGAAACTTTTTCAAATAAATTATTTTTGGCAAAGCGGTCATATATATCAGTGATGATTAAAATTGGGTTCTCAACCGACGCTAAAATCTCTTGTATAACTTTGGTATGACCTCCGTAATCGTAAACCTCTGAAGCAATCACCACATTTGCCAGCTTCTGCTCTCTAGCAACAACATCACTCAACTCAAGTGCTATTGCTTCTAACACCTGATCAAAATATGGCGTAAAAACTTTGGTGCCGATAAACTCAGGCTGCAGCTTGATGGCACTGATGGACTTATATATGAGCGACAGAATTTCGTTATGCTGATTGCCGTTGAGCAATGCATTGATTGTAGGTTCGAATGCAGACAAATCTAAATGTGGAGAGATGCTGCTTTTAAACGATGCTGCGTTAATTGCTTTGATATTGGTACCCAACACCTCAGTCAGGCATTGCTTGATGGCTTCATTTGAGCATAAAGGGTTGGTTGTAACGGGCTGCGCCTGGGCGTCAATTTGCGCCAGAAAATCTTCAGCAATCACTTGTGCGGTTTCCGCAGTTAGACCAAACTTCTGACCCAGTTCTAAAGCCTCTAATACTGTTGCCACATCTGCAAACTGCATGAGCGCATCAATATAAGTGACCCAATATTGCTCATCTTCCGGTTTAGATTGCACGGCTTTTTCAAGCAGCGGTATTGCTTCATTAACGCCATGCAAGTTAAAGCCTAGGATGCCCAGCCGATAATTGGCTTCTGCATTGTCGGGTTGGATATTTAATACTTCTTGGTAAAGAGTCGCAGCCTGCTCTAACTGACCGTCCGTTTCGTGCTGCTGAGCCATCTGCATCACGCCGTTCATTGCATCATGTAGCGCCTGCTGTTGGGGCGTACTGCTTTCCCACTTATTAAAGTACAGCTGGCACTTCTGTGCCCAATGCGCTGAACCAAAGGCACCTTTACTCTGATGCGTTAGCTTGATAGGCCATGTACCCAAGCTTAAACCTGCTTCTCTAGCACTGCGGCAAAAGTCTATATCGTACAGGTGAAAGTCAAACTGCGAATCAAATCTCACATGCGCAGTATTGAGTGCTGACTTTCTTACAGCAAAAAATACGCCGTCAAGCAACTCACACGCAGCAGGTACTTCTCCATAAAATTTATCTTCACCAAAGGCATGTGGGCCATGCCATACCGTACCGCTCAAATACTCAGGCTCATCCCAAGTGAGGGCCGTATCGGTAAATAACCACGCTGGCTGATTGGGCAATCTGCGTTTATTACCAGCCACACCAATCACATCAAAATGCGTTAGCCCGGCAATCAGCGTGTCGACAAAGTTTGCCTCATCGATCCATACATCATCATGCACAAATACCAGAATAGCGCGATCATCCGCCTGCTCTATCGCCTGGTTAAACACTGTAGAAAGCCCTAAGGTGTTATTAAAAGCCACTTTCGCTGTGATACCGCTCTCTTGTTTTAAATGCCGATGCAGGGAGAGGCCAAGCGCAGATTTTTGCCAAAAATCCGCTTCCGAATAGCGAGTAGCGCTAATAACTTGCACATAACGCTCCTGCTGCACTTGAGTCTCTTGAGTTTTCAGTACTTGCGGCATTACACTATCACGGCCGATCTTATCGATATGTGCATGCCACATTTCCAGCATTGCAGTTTCCATGTTCATGGCAAAGCGCTCTGCATCAAACAAGGGTGAGGCAAGCACCTGTGCCCGAAGCCCTGCCCTTAAATTAGACAGCCGATTCAGGTCACCGCAATGCGCCAACGCTTTATCTAGATACGCGGCTTTAGTCTCTGTCACCCAATCAGCAAGGCCAGCAGCGGTGAGCATGCTGGCGCCTTGCCTTGCAATTAAACTATTACCGGCCAGTGTAAGGGTAGGAACCCCCATCCACAGCGCCTCACAAGTAGTAGTGCCACCTGGGTAAGGGAATGTGTCTAAAATCAGATCTACATCGTGATGCGAGGCAAAGTAAGCTTCACGCGATACCGAACCGAGTAGCGTCAGCCTATCTGCATCAACCCCTAATTTGGTAAATTTGGCGACCATATTAGCCACCACATCAGCATCCCCAAACGACTTACACTGCCAACGCAATCTAGAACTAGGTATAGCACGCATTACCTCGGCCCATAACGCCAATACTTCATCACCCGCTTTTGCCAAGGTTTGAAAGCTGGCAAAAGTAATATAACCGCGTGCGAGTGCAGGCAAAGCGGAAACATCTACCGCTACATGCGGTGCGGTAAAACACAATCTGGTATCAGGCACATATTTTATTTTTTCAGCAAAATGCGCTTGATGAGCTGGCGGCACACCGACTTCATCCGCAATAAAGTAATCTATTGCTTTCATTCCAGTCGTCGCAAAGTAACCAAGCCAACTCACTTGAATCGGCGCCGGCTTCCAAGCGAGTATCTGCATGCGATTGCCTGATGTATGCCCTGAAAGGTCAAATAAAATATCGATGCCATCTTCATGAATCAGCTCAGCAGCAGCTTGATCGGTCATACCAACTAATGATTTCCAATGCGCAAAGTTTGGTTTAAGGCGTCCAGTAAACGCATCTTCACGCGTGTCTGTCAAATAGGCAGTCAGTTCAAACTTAGAGAAATCAATATTTTTGACCCAATGCTCCAGGAAGTAGGCCACTGGATGCTGACGTAAATCGCCAGACATCAAACCTATGCGTAAGCGCTTAGCTTGAGTATTGGTATGCCAAGCGGTGAACACTTGCTCCACCTTACCGGTAACCATCTTGTCGAACTCAAGCGCCTGCTGTAGACGATACTCGGCACTATGATGCCCAGAGTAATTCATGGCGAACAATAAATTACTTCTGGCTTTATTGGAGGCAGGGTCATATTTAAGCGCTTCAAAGCACTCTTGTTCAGCCTCATCCAAACGGCCTTGCGCAATATAATTGGTGCACAAGTTAATATGCGCGTTTACATATTCTGGCAAGATTTCAATCGCTTTAATTAGCGATGCCTCCGCCTTTTTAATTTGCCCAAGTGCAGCTAGCGTTAACCCTAAGTTACTGTAAAGTAAGGCCTCTTCTGGATGCAGCGCGATGGCCTGATCAAAAGCCAACTCAGCCTCCTGATACCTCTCCATACGGTGCAAAGCTAGGCCTAAGTTGTTATATGCCAGCCAATAATCTGGGGCTAATTCGATGGCGCGGCGGTAACATACCTCAGCCTCTGAGAAGAAACCTTGCTCCGCCTTTGCCAAGCCAAGGTCAACATGCACGTCTTTACGTGTTGGATCAATAGACAGTGCTTGAATAAAGTATGGAATAGACTCTGGCACTCGGCTCAGCGTCCTTAAGAACACCGCCATTTTGACGTATGCATCAACTGATTGAGGGTGTGCCAGGATTGCCGCATGTATGCATGCCTCGGTCTCTGCAAGCCGCCCATCGGCATGTAACAGGTCTGCTAGATTGCTATACGCCTCAAACTCGGCACCAATTACAATCGCCTTATTAAAGCCGTCTTCTGCATCTTGCAGTTGCCCTAAAGCCTTAGCTACGGCAGCTAAGCCAATATGTGCCGCAACAAAATCCGGCTGTATAGCTAATGCTTTCTCGTAATAATCCTTTGCCTCAGCAAAGCCGCCTAGCTCATATAGCACATGTGCTAAGTTATCAATAATCCAGATGTTATTAGCATCAAAACGCAGTGCGTTTTTATAGCTCTGCTCTGCCTGCTCTAATAACTCTTGATTTTTGAATGCATTACCTAGGTTGTAATGTGCTTGTGCAAAACTAGGGTTAAGCTGAATCGCCTTTTGGTAACAGTCAATCGCCGCATCTAATTGCTGCTGATCATAAAAACAATTACCTAGGTTGTATTGCGCCTCATAGTCATCCGCTAAAAATAGCACTGCATTTTTTAATGCCTGCAACGCCAAATCCATTGAACCCTGATTTTGATAAATAGCGCCCAATACCTTCCAAACAAAACCATGTTTAGGATATTGCTTCACCATGGATAAGGCTAAGGCGAGCGCTTCAGGGAGTTTTCTTTGATTAAACAACGCCAGCAAGGCGTTCATTTCATCTAAAGCAGGATTTGTATTATTTTTAGTTTTAACCATTACCCTAATTCAGCCATATTTTTAACGAGCAAATAGCAATATAACATGTGATTGCCGCTAATTTTAGATAATGACATTATTCTGAAACTGCTACACGTTTGATACCCGAAACAAATATATAAAAGCAGCTCACTTTGACTAGTTTTGGATTAATTTCGCATCGACCACATCACCACATCAAGTCAATAAGCACAAGTCCTAGCTAACCAGATTATGCTTAAAAGCATAATGCGTTAATTCTGCATTGTGTTTAAGCTGCATTTTTTCTAGCAGGCGCGCGCGATACATGCTGACCGTTTTCACTGAAAGCGAAAGCTTGTTGGCTACATCAGTCACAGATAAACCGGAAGCAATCATGATAAAGGTCTGGTACTCACGATCCGAGAGCAACTCATGTGGCGCCTTTTGGTCATCTCGGCCGATCTGGTTAGCCAAGATTTCTGCCACCTCTGGGGTAATGTATTTTTTTCCCCTAGCCACGGTCTGAATAGCATTCACTAATTCTGATGAAGCACTTTGCTTACATAAATAACCCGCAGCGCCGGACTTTAGAGCGCGAATCGCGTATTCATCCTCTCTATGCATAGAGAGCATCAAAACGGCTATATGGCTGTTCTCACGCTTGATATACTTGAGCGCCTCCATGCCGCTTCTATCCGGCAGCGAAATATCCAGCAACAACACATCCGCATCAGCCTGCGAGCCCAACTTAATGGCTTCGTTTGCATTTTGCGCCTCTGCAATCACCAATATATCCTCGGTTTCAGACAGAATTTGCTTGAGGCCGGCCCTTAAAATGGCATGATCATCTGCGATAATGACTTTTATTTTAGGTTTTTTACTCATCATTCACACCATCGTTTCATTCTCTGAACAACCACCCTACTCTATTGGCAAAGTGACCGCAACAACTGTACCTTGATCAGCCAATTGGTCAATGTCAAAGCTACCATATAGAGCGGAAACTCGTTCCTGCATGCCCCTTAAACCAAAAGAATTAGGCTTATAAGTATCGGCAGTATTAATACCAATACCATTATCACTAATTTTCATGATTATTTCACCATAATGTAAATTCAAATCGACATGCACCAAGGTCGCATTTGCATGCTTAGCAATATTAGACATCGACTCCTGGCAAATTCTAAATAAAGTAATGGCCTGATCCGGCGTCACCACAATGTCGGCCTGATTCGTAGTAAAAGTACACGATATACCCACCTGCTTTTCAAACTCTTTAGCCTGCCACTCAAGCGCCGCCACAATACCTAAATCTAATATATTCGGTCTTAAATCGCTCGATATTTTATGTATGGCCTCAAATGTATTGTCTACAATTGATTCCAAACCTTTTGCTTGCTCAGCAGATACTGGCAGACCCGTCGCCAAGCGATTGATAATAGACGTCAAGCCAATTTTAATCGCTGTTAAATTTCCACCCAAATCATCGTGTATTTCTCGCGCTATCCGAGTACGCTCTAACTCTTTGATTTGGTTCATATGCGCGGTTAATTGCGCTAACTCATGGCGAGACTCCTGCAGTTCAAGTTTCTCATTCTTGCTTTGAGTGATATTAATCATAATACCAACCCACTGAATCACACCATCACTCAACACCTTAGGAATTGCACGCAGATTTACCCACTTATTATCCTGCCAGTCATTAATCCACACCCTTCCCTCCCAATCCAACTGGGTGAGCCCATCCGCAGACTGTACTAAGCGCTTTCTTAATGAAGCCTTGTCCCTAGGGTTCATCATCGCAAAAAATAGCTTTGACTCCTGCATCAAGTCGGCGGCATTAAACCCTAATAACGCCTTGCAGCCCTCGCTAAGGTAAGTAAAAACAATATCGCCGCGCGGATCAAGCTGCAACTGAAACACCAAACCCGGCGTATTGGAGATAATCGCCTCTACCCTAGACTCACTATCCATCAGCACCTGATTGAACGTTTGCGCGCAATCATGGCAATCGCTGCCTGAAATGGGTGAAAGGTCACTTTTAATCAATAACAAAAAGGTGGCCTGCTCTATGGTAATGATTTTAACGCGTAGCTGTTCATGGCTAATACGCCCGATTACGGGCGCCTGATCCTGCATTAAACGTAAAAACTCAGCTTCACCGCCATGTGCATGCAAATGTGCTTGGAGCTTAGCTTTGGACACACCCAGCACATCGGATAACTGCTGCTTTTGCAAGCCATGAAGATCATAACCGGTGTTGCTTAATGCACTTGCATTTGCGTACACCAGCTTCATATCAGACGTATCGAACACGTAAATTTCATCGGCAACTGCGTGTAGCAGCTCATTCAATAACGGCGAACCTTCATTTAAAAAGGGCGGCAGAGATGCAATAGGCAGATTGGCTGAAACAGTCATTTGATTAAACCTTATCTTTTCAATAAGTTATATAAATACAGCATCACAAAAACAGCCTTCTACAGATAAATCCATTATACATTTAAGTGCGCATGCAAAAGGATTAATCCCCCACCCAACTTGCTGCCACTCAAGCCCAGCTTTATTTTCACATAAATGGCACTTATTCAAAATAGTACCAATATACTGTTCTACCCACCCTATTTTAAGACATAATTGCAGAGTGCTTTAATCAATGGCTAATGAAAGAACATGCGCATATTATTAATTGACAACACCGAACTCAATATCACTTTACTGAAACATCTGATTAAAAAGATCCCAGAGTATGAGGCGATAGCATTTACCAACCCGGTTAAAGCACTGCTATGGTGTAGAGATAATGAACCAGATTTGGTTGTAGTAAATTATGCCATGCCTGAAATGGACGGCATTCAGTTCACCCAGCAATTCAGAGGCTTTGTTAACTACGAAGATATTCCAGTATTGATGGTAACCGACAATAACGATACCTCTGTCCGCCAAAAAGCGCTTGGCAGCGGGGTCACAGACTTTCTGAATAAGCCTCTAGATAATATTGAATTTATTACCCGCGCCAGAAACATGCTGGCATTACGCCAAAACCAGAAAAAATTAATCGACCGTGCAGCATGGCTAACAGACGAAATACGCAAAGCAACCAGAAAAGTTAAAGATCAAGAGCGCGAAACCATATTCTGCCTGACAAGGGCGGTAGAGTATCGCAACCCGGAAACAGGCGCCCATATTCAGCGCATGGCGCATTACTCTAAGCATATTGCACATGTACTGGGGCTATCAGTGCAAGAACAGGAACTACTGCTTGAGGCTGCCCCTATGCACGACATAGGCAAAGTGGGCATTCCTGATGCCATCTTACTTAAACCTGGTCGCCTGACTCCGGCGGAGTTTGCCATTATGCAACGTCACGCAGAAATTGGTTATGAGCTACTTAGCGCTAGCAGTTCCCCTTTGCTACAAATTGCAGCTGAAATCGCACTCACGCATCATGAAAAATATGATGGTAATGGTTACCCACATGGCCTATCTGGTGAAAATATCCCACTATTTGGCCGCATTGTTGCAGTGGCAGACGTCTTTGATGCACTGACCTCAGCACGCTCCTACAAAAAGGCTTGGTCTATTGAAGAAGCCTGCCAACTACTGCGAGACGGTAGTGGCAAGCATTTTGACCCAGCGTGCGTAGAGGCATTTTTGAGTGATTTTGGTGAAGTCATCGCTATCAAAAACGCATTTTTGGATGAAGTTAGCGAAGAAGAAAGTCGTGCGCAATTCGAGGTTTAAGCAGTCAAGCAGTAATAACTGTCGCAACAAAACTCTAGCCAGCAACACAAATATCAACAAAGCACTAACGTAAATCCGGCAAAGTATTGTAAAATTACGTCCGGCGGGCCTCCCCGCATTGTGAAGTAGCCAACCTGGTCAGGTGCGGAAGCAAGCAGCCACAACTATTAAGCAAGTGCCGGGGTAAAGGCTCGCCTCTTCTTTTCTTTAGCTAAAGCACATGTTAAAAGCCAAAGAACCTCCTAATAATTTAAAGACGAAAATACAATTTTCAGCTAAAGTTTAGGTTATGTCATATCAAGTGCTAGCGCGTAAATGGCGCCCAAAATCGTTTGAAACGTTGGTCGGTCAAGATCATGTCGTACGTGCGCTCACCAATGCCCTTGAACAAAATCGCTTACACCATGCTTACTTGTTTACCGGCACACGTGGTGTTGGCAAAACCACCTTAGCACGCATCCTAGCAAAATCGCTTAATTGCGAGGCTGGCATCACCGCAAAGCCTTGTGGCGTTTGCAATGCCTGTACCGAAATTGATAAAGGCCGCTTTGTTGATTTGATTGAAGTAGATGCTGCTAGTAACACGCAGGTAGATGCCATGCGTGATTTACTGGATAACGCACAATACGCACCCACTGCTGGTCGCTTCAAGGTTTACATCATCGATGAAGTGCACATGCTGTCAAAAAGTGCATTTAATGCCATGTTAAAAACGCTGGAAGAACCACCAGCGCATGTCAAATTCATCCTCGCTACCACAGATCCGCAAAAAGTACCGGTCACCGTATTATCGCGTTGCCTGCAGTTTAATCTACGCCAAATGGCTGGCACTTCTATCACCAGCCACCTGCAAAACATCCTGACGCAAGAAAACATTGCATTTGAACCAACAGCGCTACACTTAATCTCGCGCGCAGCTGCTGGCAGCATGCGCGATGCACTCTCACTTACCGATCAAGCCATTGCTTACGGCGGCCAAACGGTACGCGAGTCAGAAGTGCGCGCAATGCTGGGCGCTATTGATCAAAGCTACTTATACCAATTATTAGATGCACTGCTAGCCAATGACGGCAACAGCCTGATTAATCAGGCCAAGGCAATGGAAGAACGCAGCATATCATTTGATGCTGCCTTGAATGATTTCGCACAATTGCTGCACCAAATCGCGGTTGCGCAGACAGTACCAGAGAGCGTTGCAAACGACCTTCCGGAACGTGAAGCGTTGCTGAGCCTAGCACAAAGAATCCAAGCGGAAACCTTACAGCTCTATTATCAAATAGCCTTATTAGGGCGCCGTGACATAGGCTTAGCACCTGATGAGTTTGCTGGCTTCACCATGAGCCTGCTACGCATGCTGGCATTTACCCCAAGCGAGAATAGCGCTCAAAAAGCCAAAACACCAAGCCCAGTCAACAATGTACGTCCTGCAGCGCCCACCGCGCCAATTGAAACCCCAATTAAATCTGAAGCCGTTACTGTGGCAGTAACGACGGTTTCAGCCACAGTAACGGCAGATACTGCTGACACAGCGCCAATTGCAAGCACGACAGACGCGCCTCACACAGGCAGTACTAGTTTTAATGGAAACTGGCGGGCATTAGTCGATGCACTAAAACTTGGGCTTGCCAGAGAGTTGGCCAAGCACTGCGAACTGGTTGCGTATGACGAAGACAGCATTACGCTTAGCGTGCCAGAAGGCCAAAAACACTTAGTTTCAGCCAATTATCAAGAAAAGTTAACGACGGCAATCACACAGCACTTTGATAGAAAAATTAGGCTGCAATTTAGCATTGGCGGCACAGGCAACACCCCTGCCAAACAAATTTCTCAAGAAAAAGCACAAGCACAAGCCAACGCAGAAAACGCAATTGAAGAAGATAGCTTTGTACAAGCGTTGATTGATGATTTCGGTGCGACAATTATTCCGAACAGTATCAAACCAATTTAATCAAGTTAAGGAGAACAAGATGATGAAAGGTGGCATGGGCAATTTAATGAAACAAGCCCAGCAAATGCAAGCTAACATGCAAAAAGCACAAGAAGAACTTGCTAACATTGACGTTGAAGGTATTGCGGCCAACGGTTTGGTTAAAGTACAAATGTCCTGTAAAAATGAAGTAAAACGCGTCACTCTAGATGAGAGCGTAATGGATGACAAAGAAACCTTAGAAGACTTATTGGTCATCGCTTTAAAAGACGCAGCAGCCAAAGCTGAAGCTACCTCGTCAGCACGCCTATCAAGCTTTATGCCTGCAGGCATGAAACTGCCATTCTAAATTAAGCCCATAATATTGCAATGAAAAACCCGCCTGCGCTTGAACAACTCATCGATAGCTTACGTTGTTTACCAGGCGTGGGGCCAAAATCGGCGCAGCGTATGGCCTACTACCTGCTACAGCGCGACAGGCAAGGCGCAAACGGCCTAGCTTTAGCGTTAAACAATGCGTTACAAGTCGTTGACCATTGCAAGCTATGCAATACCTTTAGTGAACAACCCATCTGCCCGTTATGTGAATCAGCACAACGAGACAAAACTGTGCTGTGCGTGGTTGAAATGCCAACCGACCTGATTATGCTGGAAAACACACGTGCTTACACTGGCATGTATTTTGTGTTGATGGGTAGACTATCTCCGCTTGATGGGATTGGGCCTAAAGAAATTCATCTAGATAAGCTCATTAAGCGCGCAAATGACGGCATTGTTACAGAGGTCATCCTCGCAACCAATTACACGGTAGAAGGCGACGCAACCGCGCATTACATTAGTGAGCTACTACGTGCCCGTGGCATTAAAGTGAGCCGTATTGCACGCGGCATGCCCATGGGCGGTGAAATTGAATACGTTGACACCGGAACACTTGCACAAGCAATGCTGGAGCGCAGAAGCGTATTTAAATAGGCTCCAAGCCGTTCAGTATAGCTGTGCAATGCCAAAGTCACAGTCATCTCATGACGAGCATTCGAGCCAATTCCAAACTAAGCTATACCTCGCCTATTATCACAGTGCAGCGCGCCTAACTTACACAAGTGACGCTAGTAGATCCAACACAACCAACTGCATCAACAAGCTGCCGAGAGCTTAAGGTTAGCAAATGCCAGCAGGTCTAAAGGTGCTTGTATTGCTTGATCTGCGCCCCACGCCTCCGGCTGGTCTGTATCCGACAAATAACCATACAATGCCACCACAGTTTGCATGCCGGCGGCTTTACCGGCTTGAATATCACGCTCTGCATCACCGACATACCAGCACTGTTGTGGGTTGACGCCTGCCTGCTTACAAGCCATTAATAATGTATCAGGATACGGTTTAGGGCGTGCGGCATCATCGCCACTTATTACGCATGCCGCACGTGTTAACAGACCAATGCTTTGCATCAAGGGTTGCGTGAAGCGTCGCGGTTTATTCGTGACTACGCCCCAAGGTATATTGTTCGCTTCTAACGTTACTAGTAGCTCAGAGATTCCATCAAACAAAATTGGTTTTCGCGTTAACACTTGGTCATAGATAGCCAGATACTCATCGCGCATACTGACAAAAGCATCATCTTCGTCACTTAAATCAAATCCAATGGCCAACAAACCTTTAGATCCATGCGAGGCATAAGGCCTGATCACATCTAGCGGTAATTCGGCAAGGCCGTGCCGCATCCGCTGTAAATTAAGCGCATAGGCAAGATCATGTGCTGTATCAACCAAAGTACCGTCTAAATCAAATAAAATCATGATTCATAACCACTAAGTTCGGTGTGTAAAAGATAATTCACAGAGACATCATCGCTTAACGAATAATGCTGCGTAAGTGGCTGATAGCTCATACCGCGCATACCAGAAACATTCAATCCGGATTGACGCACCCAGCCAGAAAGCTCAGATGGTTTAATAAACTTTGCATAATCATGTGTGCCTTTAGGCAACATATTTAAAATATACTCGGCACCCAGTACTGCAAACAAATAAGCTTTAGGGTTGCGGTTAATGGTTGAGAAAAATACAGACCCGCCAGGTTTTACCAGCCGCGCACATGCCGCCACAATGGATGCAGGGTCAGGCACATGCTCCAGCATTTCCATACAGGTCACCACGTCAAAACTTGCAGGTTGCTCTAGCGCTAACTGCTCGACAGAAATAAGCTCATACTTTACTTTTGCACCGCTTTCCAGCTGATGCAATTTAGCAACATTAAGCGCTTGTTCACCGAGGTCAATCCCGGTCACGTCTGCACCCTTAAAGTACATAGATTCAGACAAAATACCGCCGCCACAACCTACGTCCAACACACGCTTACCACTTAAACTGGCTAAGCTATTGATATAGTTTAAACGTAATGGGTTAATCTCATGCAGCGGTTTAAATTCGCTATTTTTGTCCCACCACTTATGTGCAAGTTCACCAAATTTTTGCAACTCCAGCACATCTGCGTTTAATGTTTGTATTGTCTTAGCTTCGGTTGCCATATTTGGATAATTTCCTTTAATTCTACTGGTTCTATATTCGCATAAGTACCATTACTGTAACGCAATGTACCTGCTACCCAAGTATGGGTCACATGCTCACGACCACAGCTATACACTAAATGTGAAACTGGGTCATAACAAGGGGATATTGCAAAGTCGCTCAACTTCACAGCCACCAAATCTGCATGTTTTCCTCTTTCGATACTACCAATCTTATGATCCAGCCCTATCGCTTTAGCTGCATTAATTGTCACCATTTTCAGCGCCTGATACGCAGGCAATGCTGCAGCATCTTCACTCACCCCTTTGCACAACAAGGCCGCCAGCCGCATTTCACTGAACATATCTAAACGATTATTACTCGCGGCGCCATCAGTACCTACACATACATTGACATTATTTTTCAATAAAGCATGCACCGGCGCAATACCACTACCCAATTTCAAATTGGAGGCTGGGCAATGCGCGATATGGCACCCATACTCAGCCAACATATCAATCTCATGCGGCAATAGATGCACGCCATGTGCGGCAATAAACCCTGGGCCTAACAAACCAAGTTCGGCAATTCTTTGTATCGGCCTTACACCATAAGTCGCCTCGCTCTGGCTAATCTCATCACGTGTTTCATGCAAATGCGTATGGATACCCAAACCCAACTGCTCTGCGTAAGTCAGTACTTTTTCGAAAGTAGAATTAGAAATTGTGTATGGTGCATGTGGCGCTAACGCTGAGCTTATTAACGCATTACCACGCCAGCTATCATGCGCTTCAAAACCTTTTTGCAAGTAATCATCGGCGTCCGCCGCATAATTGGTTGGAAACTCCAATACCGTTAAGCCCAAATGTGCACGAATTCCCGCCTTATTGGCAGCCATCGCAGTTGCCTGCGGATAAAAGTACATATCATTAAAACAAGTAGTGCCGCCACTTAACATTTCAGCGCAGGCTAGCAAAGAAGCATCTTCTACATAGCGCTCTGTCACAACCGCGCGCTCTGCCGGCCAAATATGCGAGTTAAGCCAAACCATTAAAGGCTGGTCATCTGCAATCCCTCGCATTAATGTCATTGCCGCATGCGTATGCGCATTAATTAAGCCAGGCATCAGTACATGCTCATCGACCACAACCAACTCAGCCGCAGCATACTTAACACGCGCCTGCTCTGTTGGTAACACATCAACAATTAGCTGATGATCAATCACTACTGAGTAAAACTCATGCAAGGTATTATTTGAATCGGCAGGCACAACCCAACGCGCTTCTATCACTAACTCTACATGGGTGACTTGCATCGGCAACTGATCAGATTTTGTCATAGAGGCTTATTTTACCAATAAAAAAGCCCCGCAAGCGGGGCTTTTTACAATCAAGGAAATTATTTGCAACCTTTTTCCATTGAACGTGTAGCTTCGATCTCAACACGACGGTTTGGTGCTAGGCACTCGATTAATGCTTTACGGCCTTTTACACCATCGCAACTAACCACTGGCACTAACTCACCTTTACCTACAGCAACTAAACGATCAGCTTCGATACCTTGGCTAATCAAGTAATCACGCACTTGGTTAGCACGTTTTTCTGATAGTTTTTGGTTGTAAGCTTCGCTACCAAGCTTGTCTGTATGACCAGTTACTTTTACGCTTGCGAAAATTTTGTTTTCTTTCATTTTCGGCACAACTTCGTTATCAAGAACGCTAGTATCTTTCAATTTAGCTTCATCGAACGCAAACAATTTAGAAGCCTCAATCGTAATTGTTTCGTATTGTGGCACGCATGCTGGCGCTGGTGCTGGCTCTGGAGTTGGTGCAACAGCAACTGGCGCTACTGGTGCTGGCTCAGGCTCAACTGCAGCTACAGGCATTGGAGTTGGTGCGCCAAAGCGGAAGATACCGCCTAGGCTTAATAGTGTGTTACCGATTGTGTCAGTTTCGCTAGCTGTAGTTACACCATCGCTTACTTTAACTGATGCACGGCTCCATTGATGACGCAAGTCAGCTTGTAAACCGAATGTATCATTAAATAGGTATTGTGCGCCTAAACCAACGTTAGCTAACCAAGATGTTTTCTTACCATCAACATCTAATGTAGGGTGAGTGTAATCAACGTCATTACGTGCTACGCCTAAACCTGCTAATAAGAATGGACGGAATTTATCACGGCTAAACATGTATAAAGCATCAACGCCTAGTGTTGTTTGTTTGTAACGACCACCTACACCAGCGATGCCAGTATCTTCGCTTGCGCGATTGTAGCCTAGGCCACCTTGAATGTCCCAATGCTCAGACAATTCTTTACCAAGTTTTAGAAATGCGCCGCCGCCATTGTTAGCCTCTAGATCGCTATCTGTATTCATATAGCTAACACCTGGTACTGCATACCAAGCGCCACGGTACATATCCTCTGCAGTTGCAGCGAACGCTGCTAAGCCTAATGTAGCGGCTACAGCGAAAGTTAACATGTTCTTTTTCATTCTTATTACTCCTTGTTAATGAATCTTTATGTTGGCAATAATACGCATATACATAAGGTAACGCAACTTATAACATCATGCAGATATTAGCCCACAGCCGCTTTTGTTGCAAAATTACAACAAACTTACAACATTGCGCGGATTGCTTTTATTTTGCTTGCATCCAAGCTTAATTTTCGCTGATTAGACACACTCACCCCTCCTCTAAAACCAATATAGGTTGGGGCGTAGGCGCTGATTTTTTCTATATGCTGTATATTGAGTGAACCAGCCAAACCAAAAGCCATTGCATGACTTTTAACACGTGTTGCGAATAACGCCATTTGCTCATGCGTGTAATAATCCATGAACGTGCCCCCATTTTTTTGGGCTGTATCCAGCATCACACCATAAAAACCTGCGGCTTTAATGTCATCAATCAAGAGTGTTGGGTACTGCATCTCAGCAAATAGGACTGCAATTAACTTAACACCGTGTTGCGTAATTTGCTTGAGTGCATCCAAACATGGCTGATAGTCTTCTGATTCAAAAAAACCAATTTTGACGAAATCGACTTTGGTATTGGCAATATTCAATACCTGCTGTGAAATTAAATCCGCTTGCATTGGCAAGTCACCAACGGTTGCACTGGTATATTGCTGCGGGCCAGTGCGATTGATACTGACAAAACTTACCACGTCTTGAATGGTATTGATGGGTAGCGCACCAAGCGCACCCTGATGCGGATCTTTTAAATCAATTAAATCTGCACCGTGTGCCAAGGCAATTTGTGCCTCATTAACATCTGTAACGCTAATTAATAATTGTGTCATGCGAATACTACGCTCAAGCCAATATAGTCTATAAATTAAGTCGAACGCTCTGGCTAAGCCAAGTTCTCAAGGTTAAGTGCAGCTTTATGATTTTCAACCATTTCTATCAACCAACCCCAGGCTTCCAACTCTCGCGGACCAGCTGTTTTATCGATAGCAATAGTCAAATAATCTATTTCTTGGCAGATTTTTTCTAACGGCAGTCTTTTTAAACGACTGACCAAGACCGCCAGCTCGATAACTGCCGCTTGTGCCCGATTAAACCCTTGAAACGGCTGGTGCTGTGCTTCATATACTATCTCTAGAAATAGCTGCGGACGCACGTCATCATCTTCAAACTTAACTAACTTAAGTTCTTTATGTGCCAACACCTCGGCTAATCTAACCCCATTTATTTTAGTGGCAGGCGTCAAGTCAGCCACAGATTTTGCAGCTAACGCCGCAGCAAACACGCGTACATCGTCAGTTAAATTCACAACAGCATGACCTGTAGCCAATATATTGGCTAGCGTTGTCGATGGTTTGAACGGTGCAATCACCACCAAGCCATCTTGCATGCGTATGCCAAAAGGCGTGACATGCGCGACGCCTTCGGCATTTACTGAACTAACTATGGTTTCATAAATCATGCATTAACTTTCTACTTGTGGCGAGTTTTACGCTTTCTCGCACCTACAGCAATTTACTTAAAAACTTACTGCGCGTCTTTTTTTGCGCGCTTTTCTTTGATAGAGGCTTCACGATGTGCTGTTTTACCGCCAGCATCAGTACGCTTAGTACGAATACCCCATTCTAATTCTTGGTCTTGCGCATAGCGCTTACCAAGTTGCCATGCAATTTGCGCACGTGCCAACTCCACCCCTAAATAAAAAGCATGGGAAGCATCATCGTCCACCTTTAAATGCGGATATAACACAAAGGGATCAAGCGCTTCATAAATGCCATCTCGATTGTATATATGCAAGCCTTGCTCACTGACCTGAATACGAAAGCTGGGGTCTTTAATCTGTGACGCAATTTCGTTAATTTCTGCAGTACTATAGGTAAATGGCCGTTTATCATGCAAGCCTAATAAGCCATTACTATAGCCTCGCGGTAAACGATCATCTCGTTTAGCCGCAAACATGGTGCGCCTAGCAATATCCGCCTCTGCAATTGCATTTACAGCATGCGTGCTGACTGAAGTGGCTAATACTGCATTGATATTCAACTCACTAATTATGCCAAACAATAATGCATTGATTCCTGTGGTATCTGCATCGGTAAGCTCTGTTAGATTACCAATCCCCATCATAATTTCAATATCAGGGTATTTTTTACGCAAACGATGATAACGCACGATGGAGTCGGTCAAACCAAAATGGATAGGATCCAAAATTGCATCAGCCAGAAAAGGCTTACCTAACTTAATACAACCCTCAATCGCACGATATAACGAAGGTAAACTATGTGGCTTTGCAGGAATTAACACTGGGGTAGAGGCGACCTCTTGTGCAATCCAAAGTGTTTTCTCGGTAAGGCTTAACAGGTAATCAGCGCCCGCATGCCCCGCCGCGAGCAAGTCATCGGTATTTAAAGAGTCCACACTGACATTTAAACCTTGCTGCTTAAGTGCCTGAATGCTTTCCGCCAAGTGAGGAAAAGGTACAGCGGGCAAGCAACCAAGATCAATCACATTGGCGCCTTGCGCTTGATATTGCAAGGCTTTTTGCAGAATGCCTTCTACGCTTAAATATGGCGCATCTACAATCTCTGCGAATATTTTAACTTGGTACTGGCTTAAATCAGGCGCAATACCCTGGTGCCCAAAGTATTGGGGAAGATCCTTTAAATCTGCTGGGCCACGCTCAACAGGCACCCCGTATTTGGCTTCTAGCATAGTTAAATCACCTTGGCACAAACCTGGCACAATCACCTTATCTGCATCACCAGTTTCTTTTACTCTACGCGCGATTAAGTCTGGCGTCATCAGCGCCGCAACCGAAACCCCAATCTGCTCCACACGGTACTTAAAAGGCTGTGTTTTAGGGTTACTTTGCACTTCACTTAGTACTTTGTTCAAACTTTTTTCGGCAAGCTTACCCGTTAAAAAAAGTAGATTTTTCGTCATGCTAGTCGGTATTTTTTAGCGACTGCAAATGCTGCTGGATGCAGCTGTTTAAGCTGTCCATATCCTCTACCACACTCGTCATTTCAAACGATTTGAGCTTGGCAATATTCTCTAAATCAATCTTACGCGGATAAACTTTAACCATATTATCGCGTGGCGCTTCAGACTCCAGCTCGGGCGCGGTATCGCACGCAAATACGATGCTAGGCACAAGTGTTTTACCAGCCTGTGCGTATAAATTAGTCACCAAGCTATCAGAGAAGCCATACGCCATTTTCGCAATGGTGTTTGAGGTTGCTGGTGCAATTACTAACCCGTGGTATTTACCTTTGTAAAACATGCCCACAGGCACGCTGCTAGCTGTTTTATCTTGATAAACGCGATGGCCTGCAGCGTTTAACGCTTGCTGAAAACCGTATTGCTGAATAATTTCGGCACCGGCGCTACTTAGAAAAATATCAACATTCTCTAATGTATTCAGAATCTCAATAGACTCACGTAAATAATGACCAGAGCCGGTAATCGCCCATGCCAAACGTTGATTTTTTTTATCTATCATTTTTAACCAAACTTGTACTTAAAAACACACCACAACCATTAGCACCATGACTACTATGCGCATCCCCACTAAACGTCAAGAATGTAACGTTTAGTAGAAGCATGATTCATATTGATCAGCGCACATGAGTGGCGCTAGTTACTATTAATGCATAGGCATTAATAGTAATGACGATTAAGCGAAAGGATGCTCAATCACGATAGTTTCATCACGCTCAGGGCCTGTAGAAACAATAGCAATTGGCACGCCGCATAATGCTTCTAAGCGTTTTAAGTAGTTTTGTGCATTTTTAGGCAAGCCATCCCACGTTTTTACGCCAAACGTAGTTTCAGACCAACCTGGAACAGTTTCATAAATCGGTTTACATCCAGCCACATCATCTGCTCCGATAGGTAGCAAATCAATTTTTTTGCCGTCTAACTCATAACCTGTACAGATATTGAGCTCTTTAATGCCGTCCAATACATCTAACTTAGTGATACACAAACCGGTTAGGCCGTTAATCATCGCTGAGCGACGCAATGCTGCTGCATCAAACCAGCCACAACGACGCTTACGTTTGGTCACAGTGCCAATCTCTTGGCCTTTATTTGACATCTGATAGCCAGGTAAACCTTGTGTTTCAATATCTAACTCACTAGGGAATGGACCACCACCTACGCGCGTTGTATAGGCTTTAGTAATGCCTAATACATAGTGCAGCATATTAGCGCCCACACCTGTACCAGCCGACGCTTGTCCTGCGATACAGTTGCTTGAAGTCACGTACGGATAAGTACCGTGGTCGATATCTAGCAAGGTGCCTTGTGCGCCTTCAAACAACAAATTCTCACCTTTAGCATTCGCTGCATAAATTTCTGCAGAAACGTCTGCAATCATCGGTTTCAATGCGATTGCCTGCTGCATGCTCGCATCGAATTGCTGATTAAAATCTACAGGTTTAGCATCAAGGTAATTTGTTAATACGAAGTTATGGTAATCCATTACTTCACGTAACTTTTCTGAGAAACGTTCAGGGTAGAACAAGTCGTACACACGCAGGGCACGGCGCGCCACTTTGTCTTCGTAGGTTGGGCCAATGCCTTTACCTGTGGTGCCGATTTTTTTCTCTGCGCTGCGTTTTGCTTCACGGGCGACGTCTACCGCCACATGGTGGCTCATAATCAACGGGCAGCCTGGGCTTACTTTTAAACGATTACTTACTTCTAGGCCGTCTTTTTCTAAAGCGGCAATTTCTTTAAGCAAATGCCCAGCATCTAACACTACGCCATTACCAATATAGCAATTAACGCCAGCACGCACGATACCAGAAGGCACAAGATTTAGTTTATAAACACGTTGCGCATCACCCTGACCAACCACTAATGTGTGACCAGCATTGTGACCGCCCTGAAAACGCACCACACCTTGTGCATGATCGGTTAACCAATCAACAATTTTACCTTTGCCTTCATCGCCCCACTGCGTACCAATGACGACCACATTTTTTGCTGCTTTATTTGCCATAACGTTTACTTTGATTAAATATTAATTTTTTGGAGTAGTGATTTTGCCTACAGCAAAATCACGTGCAACTTTTAGTTTTTTACTACATCAACTACATGCCAGCCAGAATTGTAATGCTCTAGCCTCTGATTACAATTGAGTTCGTTTAAATCTGCATCAGCACCATCAAGGGCCTCAATTACAACGCACCCTTCATTTCGCAGACTTGCGATTTTACTCGCAAGCGCAGGGTCTGTTGATACCGGTGCATAAATGGCCATATTAGATTGTGCTGGGGGTAAAGCACTGACCACCCCACGCAAATCAAGGCTAAATCCTGTCGCCGGGCGTGCACGTCCGAAAGACTGCCCGACCTCATCATAGCGACCACCCAATGCAAGTGGCCCCTTGTAGCCTTTTGCGTACGCCGCAAACACTATACCGCTATGGTAATGGTAGCCACGCAATTCGCTTAAATCGAAGCTGACGCTAGCGCCTAGTTGGTCAATCGCATGACTTACTTGCTGTAAACTATCTAATGCCTTCTTAATCGCAGGTGTAGCTGGCAGCACTTGGAATGCTTTAGTCAGAATAGATTTATCACCATTAAGCTCAGTTAAGTGCAATAACGCCTCACGCGTTGTGTGATCCAACGCCTTGGTCAATGCGGCTACCGCAGGCTGGTCTTTGCTTTGCAAAGCTGCGTATAAATCCTGCTCCAATTGGACATCAATCTGGCTTGCTTCAATCAAACTGCCAAACACGTTGACGTGACTAAAATCCAGATGAATTTCATCAATGCCAATGACTTGCAATGCTTTAATCAATAAACGCTGAATCTCAATATCGCTTTCGATACCGGCATGACCATATAACTCAGCGCCAATTTGCAAAGGCTCACGCGTCAACGCCAAGCCATCAGGCTTAGTGCGTAACACACTGCCTGCATAGCATAGACGCGTCACGCCTTGATGATTCAACAAGTGTGCGTCTATTCTAGCTGCTTGCGGGGTCATATCTGCACGCACCCCCATGAGCCGACCAGTTAACTGGTCAACTACTTTAAATGTGGCTAAATCCAAATCATGTCCTGCACCAGTGATTAAGGACTCCATGTACTCTAACATGGGTGGAATAACATACTGATAACCATGTACTTTAAATAAGTCTAGCAATTTACGACGCAAGACTTCAATACGTAAAGCCTCAGCAGGTAGCACATCTTCAATATATTCGGGTAACAACCAATTACGCATATTTATCAATCATTTACTTAATAAAATTAAGAGCAAACCGCCAACTATGGATATCAAGCCAACGAAGCGAAGTTGCCCATCTTTTAATGTCACCATCTTTATAAAGGTTTCGCGCCAGGCTTGAGGCATCAGCAAAGGAAGAAGCCCCTCAAACACTAGCATCAAACCTAAAGCAGTTAACACATAGTCACTCACCACAACTTACTATTTTCTGTTAGGGCTGCGCATGTATTTAAAGAACTCTGAATTTGGATCCAGCACCATTACGTCACTTTTGCTCTTGAAGCTGTTTTTATATGCTTCTTGGCTGCGATAAAACGCATAGAACTCTGGGTTACGGCTATAAGACTGATTATAAATCTCTCCAGCTTTGGCATCACCCTCACCCTTGGTTTTTTGGGCTTCACTATAAGCTTCGGCAATAATGACTTCACGTTGCTTATCAGCATCAGCACGAATTTTTTCTGATGCAGCGGCACCTTCTGAACGTAATTGATTTGCTAGGCGTTTACGCTCTGCAATCATACGGTCAAATACTGATTTACTGATTTCCTCAGCATAATCTACACGTTTCAGGCGTACATCAACCACGGCAATACCCATTTGGCGAGCTTCCGCATCGGCAGTCTTGCGTAGGTTATCCATGACCGCAGCACGCTCACCGGCAATCACATCACGCACTGTACGTTTACCAAACTCCGTACGTAAAACAGCATTCACTACTTTAGATAATCTATCTTCTGCAGCAGCCTCACCGCCCTCTTTAATTGATACATAATACTTAACAGGATCAACAATGCGCCATTTGACGAAAGAATCCACCATCATGTATTTGTTTTCGCTAGTAATAAACTTAGCAGGCTGCTCCCAATCTAGGGTCAATATACGATTGTCAAAGTACTTGAGGTTATCCACGAATGGCATTTTAAAGTAAAGACCGGGCTCTTTTTTCACAGAGACGATTTCACCTAACCTTTGCACGACCACATACTGGGTTTGTTTCACGGTGAATGCAGAGGCTGATAGCAACATCAAACCTAAAATCCCCACGAAAATAATATTTTTTGCCTTATTCATTATTGTTCCTTATCTACTTTCTCTATCACGGCTGCGAAAAGCTTCTCTCGAGCGCTCGGTAGTAGCGGCTGATGAATCAAAAGCTGCGCCTGATTCAGTTTGCGGATTTAATGACTGGACGGATTGAGATTGCGGTGCACTAGATGTTGCGCTAGTTGCATTAATCAATTTATCTAATGGCAAATACAACAAGCTATTTCCCGCTTTTTGATCAACAATCACTTTGCTTGTAGCAGATAAAATCTGCTCTTGCGCATCTAGATACAAACGCTGACGTGTCACTTCTGGTGCGTTATTGTACTGCGCTAGAATTTGATCAAAACGACTTGTATTACCTCTTGCTTCACTTTCAACCTTCAACTTATAGCCTGCTGCTTCTGACAATAGGCGCGAAGCAGTACCGCGCGCTTTTGGAATAACGTCGTTAGCGTAAGCCTGACCTTCATTGATTTGACGTTGATTGTCTTGGTTAGCACGGTTAACGTCTTCAAAAGCCTCTTGCACCTGCTCTGGTGGTTGAGCGCTCTGTAACGATACGCTAATAATTTTCACACCAGTTTTATAACTATCCAATATCACTTGCATGCGCTCAGATGTGTCAGCCAAACCTTTTTGCAACAGATCATCCAATTTATTCTTACCAACAACTTCACGAATTGCAGATTCAGCAGCAGACATCACTGCTGTGTCAGTGGAACGGTTATTGAATAAGTAATATTTCGCGTTATTCAGGTTATATTGCACCGCAAATTGCAGATCAATAATATTTTCATCTTCGGTCAGCATTAACGCTTCTTTAGGCAATTTAGTCTTACCACCACCAGAACCCTCCGCGCTGCTTCTATAGCCGACTTCCAGCCTCCGCACTTGCTCCATATTCACAACTTCTACAGATTCAATTGGGTATGGTAAATGCCAGCGTGGCCCAGGCTCTGTAGTTTCATCTAAAGCCTTACCAAAACGCATCACTACACCAGTAGAACCTTGATCAACAATGTAAAATCCAGAGGCCAGCCAAATAAGGAACACTAAGCCTAAGATTGGTAGAATCGGCAAATTAACATCGCCAGATGATGGACGTCTTGGCTGAGAGTTAGATTGATTACCACCGCTCTTGCCAAACATCGCATTAATTTTGCGGCTTAAATCACGCATCACCTCATCAAGATCAGGCGGCCCTTCATTATTTTGCTGTCTCCAACCAGGGAATTTAATCATTCATCACTCCAACACTAAAAATTGAATTACTTTAAATCTTGATTCAGGCAATGCAACGATTAGAAATCAAGCACACCAAACTTTTATACTGCGTAATTTAACTGTACTTAAACAAACGCACTCTCTTCAGTACTTTGCTTTTGTACATACTGATAGTGTTCCGCCATCGCCAATCTCAGAAAATCAAGTCCTTCACCTGTTTTTGCTGACACATGCAAGCTCGTAATTCTACCATATTCATCACGGCCAATCGCAGGCTCCAAACCCACGCGGTCTATTTGGTTATACACTAAAATCTGCGGCACTTCCGAGGCACCGATTTCATGCAGCACTTTATTCACTTGTGCGATTTGCTCATCACGGTTAGTACTGGCCGTATCCACAATATGCAATAGCAAGTCAGCCTGCACTGCTTCCTCCAGTGTGGCGCCAAACGCCTCTACCAAGGCGTGAGGAAGATGCTTAATAAAACCAACCGTGTCTGAAAGCACTACCGATCCGCAGCCTTCAATATAAATCTTATGCGTGGTTGTGTCTAAAGTTGCAAATAACTGATCAGCGGCATAGATATTAGCTTTAGTCAGGCGATTGAAAATCGTAGACTTACCGGCATTGGTATACCCAACCAGTGACACAGTCATTACGTTAGAACGCTTACGCGCCCTACGCTGCATACCACGTTGTGCTTTCAGTTTTAGTAATTTTTCACGCAGCTGCTTAACGCGCACGCGCAACATACGCCTATCCAGCTCCAACTGTGTTTCACCAGGGCCGCCACGCACGCCAATACCGCCTTTTTGACGCTCTAAGTGAGTCCAACCACGCACTAGGCGCGTAGACAGATGCTCAAGTTGCGCAAGTTCAACCTGTAATTTACCTTCATGGGTTTGAGCGCGCTGGCTAAATATATCTAGAATCAACCCAGTTCTATCCACGACACGCGCTTGCAACAGACGCTCTAAGTTACGCTGCTGCGATGGAGTTAAATCATGATTAAAGACGGCAACATGGGATTCAACTGCTTGCATCGTCTGCGCTAATTCATCAGCCTTACCACTGCCAATAAATAGCTTAGCGTCCGGGACAGACCGCTTACCCTCCACCTTACCCAGCACAGCCAAACCCGCACTCAAGCTCAGTTGGCGAAGCTCCTCCAAGCTTTCTTGGTAATCATTTTCGCCAAAATCAACACTTACCAATATAGCAGCATCACCGCCACTTGGCCTTTCAAACAAATCTTTCAACGCTTAATCATCACCTTCAGACATATTTATATTCACTGCACGCGCCGGCACTATTGTTGAAATAGCATGCTTATACACCATTTGCGTCACAGTATTTTTGAGCAGAATCACGTACTGATCAAACGAATCCACCTGCCCTTGCAATTTGATACCATTCACGAGATAAATAGATACAGCAACATGTTCTTTGCGTAGTGCGTTGAGAAATGGGTCTTGTAACATTTGCCCTTTTTGATTCATGATGTCTCCTATTGTTTGGAGTTAAATAAAATTGACTACCTGTCGCTGTTTATAGCCACATACAAATATCTTACTCTCGTTAAGATATAGAACAACCAAATTCGTTCTTTAATTAAAATTAAAATTTAACTTCGTTCATTCTCGCAATGACTTCATCCCTACCAAGCAACGCCATTACCTGATCAATGCTTGGAGATTGCGCAATGCCTGTCAACATCACACGCAACGGCATCGCCACTTTTGGAAACTTCAATTGAAACTCAGTCACCACATCGTTTAAAATATGATGAATAGCATCTGCCTGCCACTCAACTGTAGCCAAAGCATCCGTCAGCTTCAGCATCGCCGGCTTGATTTCAACTGTTAAATGCTTCTCAGCTGCCGCCTGGTCAATCACTGGTTTTTGGTAAAAGTATGCAATGCTGCTAGCAAGCTCATTTAACGTATGCGCACGCTCTTTGTATAAATCAATGACTGCAGCCAAATTTGGCATTGTGCCAACTTGCACACCTAGCTTAGCAAGGCGCTTGGTCAGATCATTCACCAGATAGCCCGAATCCGCTTGTTTAATATAATGCGCGTTTAACCAGCGGAGTTTTTCAGTATTAAATTGCGCCGCAGATGGTGTAATGTGGTCTAGATCAAACCACTCGCAGAACTGCTGCATACTAAAGATTTCTTCATCGCCATGACTCCAACCCAAACGTGCTAAATAATTCAGCACAGCTTCTGGCAGGTAACCATCATCATCGTACTGCATCACACTGACAGCACCATGACGCTTAGATAGCTTCTGGCCATCATCACCTAAAATCATGGACAAATGCGCATATTGTGGAATGGTTGCACCAAGTGCCATTAGCATATTGATTTGGCGTGGCGTGTTATTCACGTGGTCATCACCACGAATCACTTGCGTAATGCCCATTTCCCAGTCATCCACTACCACACAGAAGTTATAAGTGGGGGTACCATCAGCACGCGCAATGATTAAATCATCCAACTCCTGATTGGCAATACTGATTTCGCCTTTGACTAAATCATTCCATACCACAGAACCATCTTTTGGGTTTTTGAAGCGAATGACCGGCGGAACACCTTGTGGTGGCGCAGGCAGCACTTTACCTTCTTCTGGGCGCCAACGACCATCATAACGTGGCTTAACACCTTGCTGCATCTGCGTTTCACGCAGGGCTTCCAGCTCATCTTTGCTGCAATAGCAATAGTAGGCACTACCTGCTGCCAGCATAGTTTGAATCACTTCTTTGTAGCGATCCATACGCTGCATCTGATAAAAAGGGCCTTCGTCATGATGCAAGCCTAACCATTGCATACCATCCAGAATTGCCTGTACCGCTTCCGGCGTACTGCGAGCAACGTCAGTATCTTCAATTCGCAGAATAAAATCACCTTTGTGCTTTTTAGCAAAGGCCCACGAGAACAAAGCGGTACGAGCACCGCCTATATGAAGGAATCCGGTTGGACTGGGGGCAAAACGTGTGCGAACTGTCATATCTGTTGAATTTTTTACGATCTATATTGTTAGGCTGACATTTTATCACGCTCACATAAAGTCTAAAAAATTAAAAACAGATTAATACACAATCTCTATACATCATTGCTAGCAGCATGATGACTGGTGCAATGGCGAATAGCGCTTGGATTAAGAAAACAATCTGGCATACTACTTGCTTTTCAGACTATACCTAGTGAAAGAATATAGCTAAAAATGGAATTTCTCCACAATCTGTTCAAGAGCGCAGCCACACCTAAGATGAAAACATCTATGGCTTGGATGCATCAAATCAAGGGCATGGATGATATCTCTGCCATTGAATTTGCGACAGCAAAATTAGGAGATGAATTTAAAACCAATGCATTTAGCGACCCTACTAATCTAGAAGCACTTTTCACCATCGACGAAAATACACACATTGCTGTCGAAAGAATCACAACGCATTTCATCCACATTGAGCATATCAGCGCAGAATTAGAAGAGCGCGTAACGAATGCTGTCTTTTTTTACCACCGCCAGCTTTTCTTGATTTACTTTTCATTGATTGATAATTTTTCTGATCAATACCAAAAACATATTCATGTTTTTTTAGCGCGTGCAATCAGAAATGCAACGCAAATGATTAAATGGCGTTATTACAACTACCAAAGCGCGCCGGCTAATGTCTGGACACAGATATCACAACTATACTTATTAGCCGAAAATCTATCTCTACTCAACGCAAAAATTCAGCCCTACGCTGAGCTTGAGCCAATCTCACTGTCTAATGCTTACATTCACGTATGCATGCTGGGCACACTAGAAAGCTTAAGCTTAAAATGTGAACAAATTGAGTTCGTGAGTAAAATGCTGATGATGTGGACATCCAAAACAACGGTAGACCGTGTGTTTGATCAGAGTCAGCATTTATTTTACGTAGACACTACCGGCAACAAACCGGCTAAACGTATTCGTACTTTTAAACCAGCCAGCACATATCGTTACTGGAACTTGGATAGTGTAATTTCCAAAATAGAGCTTTGCATCTCACTAATTGAGTTCAATATTTCACCAAAACAGCCTTTTATGAAAGAGCTAATTTCGCACAAGGATGCCTCCACCACTTTTGAAATATTAAACAGCGAGTGGTCTCGCGTTGATTACAACCGTCAACGCAGGTTGGAAGAGCGAAACAAAAACGTATCTCAAGCGACTACCAGCCTGGGCTTCAAAGAGGTATGTGATCAAATCAAGCAATATGAAAATATCAAGATGCAGCGTGGAGAGCGTGGCTACCAAGGTGAAAAGTCATTTGAAGAAAGATTGGCAACGCACAATATCAATCGGAGTGAGCCTAATATCATTCACATGAACATAAGCAGTGAGCGCTCCAGTATTATTGATGAGTCTAGCAAAGGCTTAGGCTTACATGTGAGCAGACATGCACATGACGTAAGTGTAGGAATGTTAATTGGCATATCTACTAAAGAACTCAGGAACAATACCAAATTAGGGATTATCAAGAATATCCGGCCAATTGCGCAAGGCGAGTTGCACCTAGGGGTTGAACTACTTAGCAATATTGGCTTTTATTCTCAAGCGGAAAATATAAGCCTAAGAACGCCTAATGTCGCTATATCAATAGGCGCACATGAAAATAAAGACAATTATTTTGCCAACACCGTATTTGCCAATACTACTAGTTTTTTAGATAGCAGCTTTGGCACCGACCCAAGCAACTTTATGTGTTTATACTTACCTAAAGAACAATCACTGACCAAACAAGAATCGCTGATTATTCCTAAGCTGCAATACAATAAAAACGACATCTTCAAAGTACTGATATTAGGTGAAGAAATATTAGTTAGATTTACAAAATCGTTTGAGCGTCACGGCAACTGGGTGCGTGTAACGTTTACCACCGACATTAACCAGTAAACATCACACACGACCCATATACGTTACCACTATTTCGTAGGCTCAGCCTCCCAGCCCCCGCCTAGCACTTTAAACAAATCTACCGTTGCAACTAACCTTGCCTGACGTGCCTGCACAAAGGCTAGGCTAGCTTCATTATAGGTACGCTGCGCATCTAACACTTCGATATAGGCTGAGTAGCCTGACTGGTATCTGTTCTCTGACAAAGTCAGCATTTTCTGCGCTGAAGTTTGACTAGTCAGCAAAGACTGCTCACGTTCTGTTTGCTGACGCAAGCTTACCAATGCATCATTTACCTCGATAAATGCGGTTTGAATCGTACGCTCATAAGTGGCAAGCGTCTTTTTCTGTTTAGCAGCTTCCTGATCAACCCTAGCATCGAGCCTGCCGCCATTAAAGATTGGTAAACTCAAACTAAGCCCGCCAGTCCAAATACGCGCTGCAGAGCTTAAGATGTCTTTCAACTCAAGGCTCTCTCCACCCCAGTTTGCGGTCAGTGAAATGCTTGGGTATAACGCTGCTTTTGCTACGGCAATATTTGCATTGGCAGCAATCATTTGTTGCTCTGCCTGACGCACGTCAGGACGTGACTCCAATAAACTTGAAGGCAACCCGAGTGGCGGAATCGGTGGAACCGGTAACGCCATAATGTCGGATTTAGTTTGCCCTAACCCACGTACCGCTAAATCCAAGTCTCCGGTCAATAGCGCTAATTGGTTCAAGCTTAAAGACTGCAAGCGTTTCAAATCTGCAATTTGCGCACGTAAATTAGTGTTAGCGACCTCAGCTTGATATACATCTAACGCCGAAACAATACCACCCTCTAAACGACGCTTGGTGAGCGCAAGGCTAGCATCGCGGCTAACCAAGTTTTGCTCTGCAATCTGGATTTGCTTTTCCAAGCTACGCAACGTCAAATACTGGCTAGCAACCAAGCCAGTGAGTGACAGTGTCACTGTATCTTTAGCATAGCGGCTAGATAATGCTGACGCACGTGCTGACTCTTTAGCACGGCCCAACTTACCCCAGAAATCCAGCTCAAAAGTCGTCCCCAGCTTAATATTGAAATTATTACGTGGGTTAGCTGAAAATACAGGGAAAGCACCAGCCTCAGTCACACGAGAGCGAGTACCAGCCGCATCCAGATTAACCGACGGAATCAAGAAAGTACCAGCTTCCTTCATCACTGCATCGGCCTGCTCAATGTTAGCAACCGCTACTTTGATATCCGTATTATGCTTTAACGCACTGGCAATCAACGTGTTCAATGTTTCGTCTTGATACAGCGCCCACCAGTCTTTTGCAATCTGGCTTTGCGCTGCATTTTGGCTCAACTCCACATAACGATCCGGCGTCTCGACCTTTGGTCTTAGGTAGTCTGGCCAAACCATCGTTTGGCATCCAGACAACACTAAGCTACCTACAAGATAAAAAACTGGTTTTATTAAATATTTATTTTTATTTTGTTTCATACCGCACCTTTATTCTCAGTATTTACTGAAGTCTCAACTGCTGGCGCATCGTCAGGCACTTCATGGTGTTTTCTATGTACATTTTTATTACTCAACCATGTAAAGAAGAGTGGAATAAAAATCGTAGCTACAAAAGTCGCTAACAACATACCACCAAACACCCCAGTACCCATTGAGCGCCTTGCCGCTGCACCTGCTCCTGTTGCAATCACTAATGGCACAATACCTAATACAAAAGCCATTGACGTCATCACAATCGGTCTAAAACGCAGTCTTGCAGCTTCAAGCGCAGCTTCAGCAACCGGCATCCCCTCTTCCATTTTTTGGCTTGCAAACTCTACAATCAAAATCGCATTTTTTGCCGCCAAACCAACCAGCGTAATTAAACCGATCTGGAAGTAAATGTCATTTGGCATTCCTCTGAACAGTACGGCTATCAATGCACCAGCCAAAGCAAAAGGCACCGCCATAATCACGGCAAGTGGCAAGGCCCATGTTTCAAACTGTGCAGCCAAAATCAAGAACACCATGATAATGGCAAAACCAAATGCAATTACCGCAGCTGAGCCTGTACGTTTCTCTTGATATGCCTGTCCAGTCCATGCAATTTGGTAACCATCTGGCAAGTTCTGTGCGGCCACTTTTTCAACCATCTTAATGGCATCACCTGAACTCACACCCAATGCCCCTTTGCCTAGCACTTTAGCTGACAGCAAGCCGTTATAGCGCTCTAACTGCTCAGCACCCACAATATCTTTCACTTTGCTCAGTGCTGACAATGGCACCATGAGGCCTTTATCCGAACGTACGTAAACCTTACCTAAATCTTCAGCCTTCATACGGTAGTCGGCTTCAGCCTGCAATTGCACCCGATAAGTACGGCCAGATTTATTGAAGTCATTCACGTACAAGGAACCCATAGTGCTTTGTAATGTATCGTAAATACTAGATACCGGCACACCTTGCGACAGGGCCTTGGCCTCATCCACCTCTAAAAACAACTGTGGCACAGTTGGTCGGAAGAAGGTGTTGATTTCAGTTAACCTAGGCTCTTGCTTAAGCGCATCGATCAAGTTATTTACCACAGCAGACAAACGTGCAGGATCAGAGTCGCCGCGTGTCTGAACATACAGTTCAAAACCGCCAGAACTGCCCAAGCCACGAATTGCCGGTGGATTAAATGCAATCGCCATGCCATCCGGCTGCTGCATGCCAATACCAAACAGTTTTTTCACAATATCATCAGCTGTAGTTTTACGTTCTGACCAATCTTTCAGACGCACAAACATGGTCGCTGCACTGGTTTTATTACCGCCACCAATCAAGTCAAAACCATTCACAGCAAACTCATGCGCTACCGCAGGGTCTTGCGCAATTGCAGCGCGCACATTTTCAGTGGTTTTACTGGTACGGCTCAACGTTGCACCGTCTGGCATAATCACCGCAGAAATCACATAACCTTGATCTTCTGGTGGTACAAAGCTACCGGGGATTACTCTCAACAATACAACCACGACAGCAATGATTGCCGCAAACACAAATGTACCAATGATTCTGTGATGCAAGGTTAAATTCACAACCCCTGTATATACATGCGTGATACGTGTAAACATACGGTTAAATGCTTTAAAGAACGCAGACTCGCCGTGTGTTTTCTTTAATAATATTGCGCATAACGCTGGGGTCAGGGTTAATGCAACGACCCCTGAAATCACAACAGCCACCGCAACGGTCACAGCAAACTGCTTATACATTTCACCGGCAATACCGCCTAAGAATGCAACTGGCACAAACACCGCACACAGCACTAGCACAATCGCAACGACCGCCGCTGACACTTGCTCCATAGATTTAACCGCAGCTTTAATTGCTGACAGCTTCTCTTCTTCCATCAAACGTTCTACGTTCTCTAACACAACGATAGCATCGTCCACCACAATCCCGATAGAAAGCACCATCGCAAACAATGTGAGCGTGTTGATAGAGAAGCCAAATATCCATAAACCGGCAAAAGTACCAATTAAAGAAATAGGCACCGCAATCATAGGAATCAATGTCGCACGGAAGCTTTGCAAGAATAAGAAAACCACAAGCACCACAAGCACCATCGCTTCGCCCAGTGTTTTCAACACCTCTAAAATAGAAGCTTTTACGAAGTCACTGGTATCGTATGGCACTTCCCAATCAATTCCCTCTGGGAAGCGCACTTTCAACTCTGCCATTTTCGCTTTAACCGCAGCCGCTGTATCCAACGCATTAGCACCGGTTTGCAAGAAAATAGGAATACCTACACCAGGCATACCATCTAACGCAGTACGTACGTTGTAGCTTTGTGAGCCCAACTCAATACGTGCAACATCTTTTAAATGCAGCACGCCGCGCTGACCATTCGCGCGAATAATAATGTTGCCAAATTCTGATGGGTCAATTAATCGGCCTTTAGCAGTAACTGTGTACACCAGCTGCTGATCAGATGGGGCTGGGTCTTGACCAATTTTACCTGCAGCATATTGTGCATTTTGTGCACGAATCGCATTCGCAATATCCGTCGTAGTTACCCCTAATTGCGCCATACGGTCAGGGCGCAACCAAATACGCATTGAGTAATCTTGCGCGCCAAAAATAACAGAATCACCCACGCCTTTAATACGCTTAATCTCATCCAGCACATTCAAGGTAGCGTAATTACTTAAAAACAGCGTGTCATACTTTTTCTGCTTATCGGTCAACATCACAACCAACAAAATATCGTTTGATCGTTTTTGCACGACTAAGCCGGTACGCCTCACTTCATCCGGCAAGCGTGGCAAAGCAATATTCACACGGTTACTTACGTTAAATGTAGCTTGGTCAACATTAGTGCCAACTTCAAACGTAGCAGTAATCGTTAATGTGCCGCTAGAGTCAGCACTGGAGTTGAAATACAGCAAGCCTTCAACACCACTCAACTGCTCCTCAATCGGGGCAGCCACTGTTTTAGAAAGCGTATCAGCACTTGCACCAGGGTAAGTTGCTGTAATTAATACGGTAGGTGGCGCAATTTGCGGGTACTGTGCAATCGGTAATTTAAAAGCGGCAGCTAAGCCCGCCAATACGATAATGATAGACAGTACACTTGCAAAAATAGGCCGTGTAATAAAAAATTTACTCATAAGGATTCTCGATTAAGCCTGACGATTTAGCATTGGGTGATGAACTTATTTTGCTGAACCAGTTGATTCATGTTTTGCTGATGCTGCACCAGCATCAGTCTCACCCACAGGATGCGGCGCTACAATTGCACCAGGGCGTAGCTTAATAATATTGTCGGTAATCACTTTATCACCAGTCTCCAAGCCACTTAAGATGACCCAGTTTTTACCAACCCAATTACCTGCAACTACCGGCTTAACTACCACTTCATTTTTATCATTGGCTACAAACACAAACTTGCCCTGATCACTATTTAATACTGAGGTCTGTGGTACTACAAACACACCATCTTTTTGCCCAGTGATTACTCTGATTCTTGCAAACTGGCCTGGCAACAAGCGTTTATCAGCATTATCAAAAGTTGCGCGCAATTGTTGTGTACCTAATTGCGGATCGATGCCACTAGCAGCAAAGTTGAGCTGACCTGATTTTGAATACTCTTCGCCGTTAGGCAGTACCAACCTTACCTCTTTTACACTTTTCTGTGTCAATGGGCCGCCCAATTGCGCCAACTCCGCATCAGACAAACTAAAGCGTACCCAGATTGGACTAATCTGACTCACAGTACTTAATAAACTAGTATTGGCACTCACCAATGCACCTTCTGATAACTCAAATCTACCTGCCACACCAGACAAAGGTGATGTCACAGTGGTATAAGATAAATTCAACTCTGCCTCACGCACGGCTGCTTCATATTGCGCCAAACTCGCTGTTGCCAATGCATTATCAGAGTTAGCATTATCCGCTTCACGCTGACTCACTGACTGCGTTGCAACCAATGCTTGCAAACGCTGCGATTCGCGCTTTGCTTGATCAAACCGTGCTTTTTGTTGTGCTAATTGTGCTTTAGCATTTGCAAGCGCGATTTGATAAGGCACAGGGTCAATTAAAAACATTGCCTGACCTGCTTTTACTGGCTCACCCTCTTCAAACAGTTTTTTAAGCAAAATACCGCCAACACGCGGTCTAATTTCAACTTCTTTTGCGCCTTCAGTTTGCGCTACAGCCTCTGCGCTTAACGGCACACTGCCCGGAGCCATGGTAATTACTCCTACTGGCATGGGAGGCATCGCACCTTGCGTCTGCCCACCGTTTTCCTGCTTGCTACATGCTGCCAGCATAGAGCCAACAAGGACGCTAATCAGCGCCAACATCATGCCTGATGTCATCAATGTTCGTTTCGCATGTGCTGCCTGCGCGTTAAACGACTGTATTTGAATATGTTGCTGATTCTGACTTGCGGTCTTATTTGCCATTTAAAACTCCACGGTTGTTTTTATAACTTGCTAATTATTCTATGTTTTTATTAAAAATAGAAGTCATCTGCTCTTGCTTACATACAGATTTGTATGTATATTATATACAAACAGGAATGTATGTAAAGCCTAATTGATTTAAAATACGCAAAAATTGAAGTTGTATTAGTGAGATTAAACATGGTCAGAAAAACCAAAGAAGATGCAGAACTTACTCGCCAAAAGATAGTAGATGCGGCGCGTGTAGTGTTTCTTGCACGTGGAGTAAGTAAATCAACCTTGGAGCATATCGCCTCACAAGCAGACGTCACCCGTGGCGCCGTTTACTGGCATTTTAAGAACAAAACAGAGATCTTTCATGCTATTCGTGAGCAAGTATTTTTACCACTGATTGATCGCATGGACGACACGCTGGCAATATCCGCGGACAACTCACAAAATCCGTTAGATCAAATTGAAGCGAGCATGTGCCACACTATACAAGAGCTAAATGACAATATTGAGATGCGTGAAATCTACGAAATCATGATGATTAAATGCGAATATGTCGATGAATTTGCATTAGTGCTGCATCAAATCATGAACAACTGCTCGAGCTTAATAGAAAAAATTGAAGGTGCATACGAGCGAGCGCAGTCACAAAACCTGTTAGCAACCACACTCACACCACGCGCACTCGCCTTGGATACCCACTTGTTTTTTGGTGGATTACTGCACATGTGGGTAAAAGATGCTGATGGCAGCAAATTCAGGTACCAAGCAGTTGACCTGATTAAATCACACATCAAATTACGTAGAAAATAGATAGTAGAAATAAATCTTGTAGATCAGTTACTGTAGAGATACCATACGCAGATATTAAGCGTTGGAGGGCATTGTGGCTATTTATACTGGTGAAATTTACGGTAAACAAACCGCAAGCAAGTTTGTGATGTACAACGTGCTAAAAGTGAGTAAGCAAGTTGTTACCCTACAAAATATAGATAACCCACTAAGCCTGTTTGAAACCACCGAGCAAAAACTCAACGCCTCAGGGTATATACGTGTTAGCCAAACGCCATTTATCGACCTAGAATCAACCACCCCAAAACGTCGTAAAGCCGCAAAAAAACCGATGCGCTGCCCGCTTACATTTGACTTTTTAGAGGAGCGTGCTGACAGTGAGCGTCCTGCACCAATCATGCAGGACTTATTTAGCTAATACATAAGCTTTTATTAGCTACGTGGTGGGCCGCCACGCAAATCATGCCCATCAGCGCTATAAATTTCCACTTCGACAAAATCACCCGGTGTTAAGCCTTCAGCATCTTCAAGGTATACCACGCCATCAATCTCTGGCGCATCCGCTTTAGTACGGCCAATCGCCTCGATATTACCTTCAACATCAGTCACAATTTCATCAACTAATACTGTTTGAATGCTACCAATTTTGGCATGTACTTTCGCCGCACTAATACGTTCCTGCACTTCCATAAAACGGCTTAAGCGCTCTTGTTTAACTTCTTCCGGCACTTGATCCGGCAAGGCATTGGCTGCCGCACCATCTACTGCTGAATAAGCAAAACAACCTACTCTGTCCAACTGCGCCTCTTCCATAAAGTCTAGCAGTTGCTTAAAGTCATCTTCAGTTTCACCTGGGAAGCCGGCAATGAATGTGCTGCGAATCGTAATGTCTGGGCAGATATCACGCCATGCTTTAATGCGCGCTAAGTTATTTTCACTGCTTGCCGGACGTTTCATCGCCTTTAATATACGCGGGCTAGCATGCTGGAATGGCACGTCAAGATAAGGCAAAATCAGGCCATCCGCCATCAATGGAATCACCTCATCTACATGCGGGTATGGATAAACATAATGCAAGCGGGTCCACACACCAAGTTCGCTAAGTGCTTGCGTCAACTCTGTCATACGGGTTTTAACTGGACGACCATTCCAGAAACCCGGACGATATTTAACATCAACACCATAAGCTGAAGTGTCTTGTGAAATCACTAAAATTTCACTCACGCCAGCATTGACTAGGTTCTCAGCTTCGTTAAGCACTTCGCCAATTGGGCGACTGACTAAATCGCCACGCATGCTAGGAATAATACAGAAGCTGCAGCGATGGTTACAGCCTTCAGAAATTTTAAGGTAAGCATAATGCTTAGGTGTCAGCCTTACGCCTTGTGGCGGCACTAAATCAATAAATGGTTCATGCGGTTTAGGCAGGTTTGCATGCACAGCTGTCATCACCTCTTCTAGTGCATGTGGGCCAGTTACCGCCAACACGCTTGGATGTGCAGCTTCAACCACACCCTTCTTGGCGCCTAAACAGCCGGTCACAATCACTTTACCGTTTTTATTAATTGCCTCACCAATGGCATCCAAAGACTCTTCAACGGCACTATCAATAAAACCGCAGGTATTGACTACCACTAAATCTGCTTCGTCGTAGCTTCCAGAAATTTCATAGCCTTCTGCCCGTAATTGGGTGAGAATACGCTCTGCGTCTGAGCCTGCTTTAGGGCAGCCTAATGATACAAAGCCTACTTTAGGCGTGGAGTTTTTGCTTGTAGTACTAATTGTCATAAAAACCTATAAATCTTAAAAATTAATTCAAATGTATATTATTGCGATTGCTTGGATGTATGTTGTTGTGCTCATGGCAGCCACTGAAAAATCAGTCGTTGCAGGTTTACTCACGTTTATATTCTACGGCTTACTGCCCTGCGCCCTGCTATTGTGGCTACTCGGTGTTAAACATCGGCGCCACCAACACAACAAGCAATCAGTGGATGAAATAACCCACCAAGAAGATGGTACCGACCCCCAAAGCGATGAGTAACACCTGACTTACGGTTGCTTTTAACTCCGTGCGCTTATGCAAACTAGGAATTAAATCAGCCACGGCTACATACAGCATACTTGCTGCTGCCAACCCTAAAATATAGGGAACCCAACTCATCACATATTGCAAAGCATAATAAGCAATGAGCCCGCCAACCAAGGTTGCCAAACTAGACACTAAATTAAACACCAGCGCCTGTTTTTTGCTGTAACCCGAGTGTAGTAATATTAAAAAGTCACCCACTTCTTGTGGGATTTCGTGCGAAATAATGGCGAGCGCGGTCACCACGCCTAATTTAACATCTACTAAAAATGCCGCCGCAATTAAGACACCATCCACAAAATTATGGAAAGTATCCCCTATCATAATCATCATGCCACTGCGCCCACTATCGTGGTGGTGTGCATGGCTATGACTGTGCACCTGCGTTAATGATGGCGCTTTTGTTGCAGCCACCGCTTTATACTTCAAACCATCTGCTGCAACCTCAGATTGCGGATGCGTTAATGGGCAATCTTCCTCGGTATGAATCGCGTGCACTTCGCAGTGGTCGCCATGACAATGCCGCCAAATCACTAATTTCTCTAGCACAAAAAACAACAGCAACCCAAATAGTAGGGTTGCAGAGATACTTTCTATACTACTCGCTTCATTAAAAGCATGGGGAAGAATTTCTAAAAATACAGCACCTAACATTGCGCCAATCGCATAGCTAACCAGCATAGGAATCCATGCCGTGCGGAGATTGAGTGCAAACAATGCCGCCAAAGATACGCTTAACACCCCGCCAGTAAAGCTAGAGATAATAATCCATGCAAGAATAGGTAACTCGGGAATTGTCATGCAACACTTTTGATCAATAATGAAAGAGCGCTATTATAACTGAGCAGCTATAACATCTGTATCTGATTCCAACCAAATCATACTTGCCATACGCCCAGTGGTGTTATCGCGCCTAAAGGAAAAAAAGCGCGCTTGATCCGTGTAAGTGCAAAAGTCTTCATTAACCCCAGCACCATATATTGCACTCACGCCAATACGGTTAAGGCGTTGCTGTGCAATTAAGTATAAGTTACCCAACCATTTATCGCCTGATGTGGACGACGCTAACAGTTTAAATGCCTGACTCGCCTGATTATCTTTTGCAATAAACTGGTCTCGCACATCCCCGCCTACCTCAAAGGCATTGGGGCCGATGGCCGGGCCTAACCACACCAATACTTCGTCAGGCGGCACTTGCATCTTTTGCACAGCGGCTTCAATCACGCCGTCACACAGGCCTCTCCAGCCCGCATGCACTGCAGCAACGACAGTACCTTTTTTATCGCATAGCAAAACCGGCAAGCAATCGGCCGTCATCGTCACACACACAACATTTGGCTTAGTCGTAAAAGTGGCATCCGCATTTTGCAGACAAGTACTAGTGGCTGCATCAATCACATCTGTGCCATGTACTTGATTTACCCAGACTGGCTCACTGGGGAGATACGGACTTAATGATTGACGGTTTTTCGCAACAGTAATTGGGTTATCTTGCACATGTGCGCCTAAATTCAGGCTGGCGTATGAGGCAACGCTCACGCCCCCAGCGCGTGTAGTCTGCAATGCCTTCACATTGTGAGGTGCAGGCCAATTAGGGGTGATTAATGTAATAGGTTCAGCATTAGCCATGGTTACTCCACTCATTTAAAGCTAAACATCTTCCTCATCATCAAAATCTGCATCATCTTCTTCATCGCCATCGTCAAGTAGATCATCATCGTCATACTCATAGTCCTCATCAGCTAGATAAGGCTCCATGCTTAATTCAAAATCTTCTTCATCATCACGCACATCCTCATGACGCATGGCTTCCAATAACACCTTCATGTCGTCAGCAAGCTCAATCTGCCACTCCATAAACTCATTGGTGGCCGGGTGCACTAGACCCAGCTTAATTGCATGCAAAGCTTGGCGGTGAAACTGACTGACTGCATCACGCAACGTTTGCGTCATCGCGCGAATCGGCACAATGCCACGGAAACCATAAACTGGATCACCAACCAAAGGCGCCTTGAGATGCTGCATATGCACGCGAATCTGGTGGGTGCGGCCAGTTTCTAAGTTGCAGCGTAAGTAAGTTTGCACAGAAAAACGCTCTAATATCTCATAACGCGTAACGGCAGGTTTACCCATCCGGTTAATCGCCATTTTAGTACGGGAACGCGGGTCGCGGCCCAGCGGCTGATCAACCACGCCATTACGCCAGAGTTGGCCCCATACAATGGCGCGATACTCACGCTTTACGGTGCGCGCTTGCAGCTGACGTACCAGATGCGTCTGTGCGTTTAATGTTTTGGCCACCACTAGCAAGCCACTGGTTTCTTTATCTAAACGATGCACAATGCCTGCACGTGGTACATCGTGTAATTGCGGCGCATGAAATAGCAAGGCATTAAGCAAAGTACCTTCCCAATTTCCAGCCGCAGGGTGTACAACCATGCCAGCAGGTTTATTCACAACCAGAATATGATCATCTTCATACACAATATCCAATGGGATATCTTGTGCGGTGAATGCATAGGTCTCAGGCTTAACTTGCACATCAACCAACACTTTCTCCCCGCCCCACACTTTAGTTTTTGCCGTACTGGCTTTGCCGTCAACGGTCACCAAACCGGATTTTATCCAAGCCTGCAGTCTTGAGCGTGAGTGCTCAGGAAGTAGCCGTTGCAAAGCAACATCAAGACGCAAGCCGCCCAAATCTGATGAAATTGTGAGGTGAATTAGGTTGTTAAGAGATTGTTGAGTAGCGTCTGTCATCGGTTATAATTGTGAGAAATTCTTAAAGGTGGTTTTGCATGAAGTATATCTCAATTTTGGCTTTTACCTTCCTCCTCAGTGGATGTGCGATTTTTGGCGCACCAACTGAGATTGATGATACGAAAGGCTGGACAGCTGAACGTATCTATCAAGAAGGTGCGGCAAAAATGCAAGACCGCGACTACGATAAAGCCATTGTCTACTTTCAAAAGCTTGAGTCTCGCTATCCGCATGGTAAGTTTGCTACGCAAGCGCAACTTGAAACAGCCTACGCCCATTACAAAAAGCAAGACCCGGTATCTGCAGTGGCTGCTGCCGACCGCTTCATTAAACTCCACCCTGACCACCCTAACGTAGATTATGCTTATTATCTAAAGGGCTTAGCAGTGTTTAACGAGCGCGGCATTGTAGAGAAGCTCACCAAGCAGCAAGTGAGTGACCGTGACCCACGTGCGCTGAAAGACTCTTTCGCTACATTCAAAGAACTGGTGACACGTTACCCAAAAAGCCGTTATGTAAAAGATGCAACACAGCGCATGGTTTATTTGGCAAACAGCTTATCGGAGCATGAGTTGCATGTTGCACGCTATTACATGAAACGCAAAGCTTACGTTGCAGCGATTAACCGCACAAAATATGTGATTGAATACTACCCACAATCCCCGCATGTGGAAGAAGCACTGGTCATCATGATTAGCGCTTACGACTTAATGGGCTTGGATGATCTAAAAAATGACACCTTGCGCATTTTGAAAACCAACTATCCGGATAGCGCGATTTTAAATAAGAATGCACCTGAGGATGAGCGCGTATGGTGGAAGTTCTGGGAAAGCCTATACTAGATGAACTAAACTGCATTAAATGCATCCATTATTTTAATGAAGTACTTAAATAAATTACCGGGTTTCATTAAAACGCCATCAGGCCTAGAGTGGATTTTTTTCAAAAAATTACCCCTGATTTTTAGCATTGGAACAGCCGTACCATGCATTCCAATGCTAGTTATTTATCTAGGTAACGAGACCTTGAGCCGAGAACAGCAGCAAGTGATATATCAACTGCTCGGTGTACTTTTTAGTGCATGGTTTTTTGTTGGTGCTATTGCAATTGGTTGCATAGTCGTCACCATCATGAAAGGGCCTGCCTATGTTGCGGACCCTTACGAGTTACCCACAGAAAATAAAACGCTAGAGCAATACCCCTATTTGTAGCGCTAACTGGCAGATAATTAAACGTCGCCACGCCTAGATAATCACCACGCCGTTATGACACTCAGACCTGCCTAACGGTCTTAATTACCAAGCTTCCATCGATGCTAGGTTCGCAAACTACACTACACCTAGCCCAAAGTTTAATATTGCCGCGGTTCCTGCATAAATTATGTTTAATTTATTTAATTCCCATATTAAACTATGCAAAACTAAGCGTGATGAGCACGCTTAAACAATATGGCTGTGATGCCATACTAAAATTAACTGAATTGTTGTCGACAATATCATTAGCAAGACGCTAATACTTGTGCTATTTGCAACGGCGCATTCAAGTGCAGGATTAACGTCATGACAACAATGCATTGAGTAATTTGCTTTTAACCCGCTCCCCGACGCAGGGGAGTTTGGGCTGATGTTATAGATCCATATAACATCAGCCAAATTTATTCCAGCGTGGGAATAAGTCTAGATGACGCACCAAACATAACCCTACAAAGTTATGCCGTGCCCCCGTGTAAGCTATCAATTAAGCGCATACAACACTGTTGCAGCGCGGTAGTTTGTGAATATATTTAGGTTAAGGAAAGAATTATGAGCAAAGTGAGCTTCTGGAAAATCGGTCACTTATTAAACAATCTAAGCTATAAAAAGAAATTTACCTTACTTGGCACGGTGGCGCTCGTACCTTTATTGATTCTATTGTTTTTCAATATCCAGCTACTAAACTCAGACCAAAAAATCACCAGAATTGAACGCCAAGGCATTACCTATTTAATGCCCCTACGCCATTTTATTGAGAGCGTTCAAGCACATCGCGGCATGACCAACTCCTATTTATCGGGAAACGATGATTTTGCAGAAAAGATTGATGCCAATGAAAAAAAATCCAGCACGCTAATTTTAAATATTGACCAAATTGATAAGGAACTTGGTCAGCAATTTCGCTCTACCGAAGACTGGAATAAGATTAAAAAGAACTGGGATAAGCTCAAAGCAGACTGGGCACAAATTAAGTCAAAATCAGGCGATGTCACGCCGCAGCAAAGCTTTGCAAATCATAGCGACCTAATCAATCAGCTGCTTGAGTTTTCATTAAAGCTCACAGACGCGAGCACACTCACGCTAGACCCGCAAATGGACACCTACTATCTCATGGATATTGTCTATTTAAGAACTATCAATGTCGTTGAAATCACGGCACAGATTCGTGGTTTAGGTGCTGGTATTACCTCTAGGCAGTTTGTTACGAATCAAGAAAAGCTAAAGCTTTCAGCACTCACTAACCAAGTTGAGGCATCGCTCAAAAGCTACGAACATGTGATGTCAGTACTTAAAAATTACGAGAGCACTTACACACAAGTAAAACCAGTAATGACTGAGCTACAACAATCAATCAATGAGCTAAACACACTAGTAAAAACATCGATTATTGATGCAGAAACCATAGAGTTAGATACAGAAAAATATTTTAATTTTGCTACTCAGTCCATTACCAAAGGCTATAAAGCCTATGACGAAATTAGCAAGTTACTAGACCAGTCATTAGAAAAACGTTTGATGCAACAGCAACAGCAATTTTGGCTGGTAGTATCTATCACCATTTTAACGATTTTAATTGTTAGCCTGATGCTGTTCTCAGTCGCCAGAAACATTATTCAGGCCACAAGTGAGACCAAGGATTTAATGAACAATCTTGCGCAGGGCAAAGTTGTTGAGCATGATGAGAGTAAGGTCTTCAGCCGTGATGAAATGGGTGATGTAATACGTTCATCCTACAGCATGCAGCAAACCATTAAAAATCTGATTGATGCCCTGCAAAGGGTTAGTCATCAGCACTCTATTGGCGATATAGACGCCACATTAAATGCTCAGCAGTTCCACGGCGTCTATGCCGAAATGGCGACTGGCATTAACAAAATGGTGGCTGACCATATTGAAATGAACCAAAAAGCGATTGCCGTGGTGCAGGCCTTTGGTGATGGTGACTTAACACCGCAACTAGAGAAGTTCCCAGGCAAAAAAGCATTTGTTAATACCGCCATTGAGCAAGTACGAGCCAATATTCAGGCGCTGGTGGTGGACACCAACATGCTGGTTAACGCCACGATTCTGGGCAAACTTTCCAGACGTGCAGACTCCAGACGTCATCATGGTGAGTTCCGTAAAATTGTGCAAGGCATCAATGACACCCTAGATGCGGTGGTTAACCCATTAAACATGGCTGCCAAATATGTGGACGATATTGCCAAAGGTAACATCCCTCCCAAAATTACCGACACATACAACGGCGAATTCAACGCAATTAAAAACAACCTGAATCAATGTATTGATGCGGTGAATACCATGATTGCAGATACAGCCTTATTGGTAAATGCTACTGAAAAAGGCCAACTCTCGACACGTGCCGATGCAAGCCAGCATCAAGGAGATTTCCGCAAAATTGTAGAAGGGATTAATAGCACCCTAGATTATGTTATTAACCCGCTGAATATGGCTGCACAGTATGTGGATCGTATATCCAAGGGTGATATTCCTACCCATATCACTCAACCATACAACGGTGATTTCAACGTCATTAAGAACAACCTGAACACTTGTGTCGATGCAATCAACCGCTTGGTGAGTGACACCAATATGTTATCGCAAGCAGCTACTGAAGGACGTATCAGCACCAGAGCCGATGTGACCCAGCACCAAGGGGACTTCCGTAAAGTGGTAGAAGGTGTGAATGCAACGCTGGAAACGATTGTAGCGCCTATCATTGCAGTTAAAGACGCCGTTGATACCATTACAACAGCAGCTAACGAGATATCTTCCGGTAACAATGACCTTTCGAGCCGCACCGAGCAACAAGCATCCAGCCTAGAAGAAACTGCAGCCAGCATGGAAGAGCTGGCAAGCACAGTTAAGCACAATGCTGAAAATGCAAAACAAGCGAATCAGCTAGCGCTCAGCGCTTCTGATATCGCAGTTAAAGGCGGCAATGTGGTATCTGATGTCGTCACTACCATGATTGCCATCAACGATAGCGCACGAAAAATTGAAGATATTATCTCTGTGATTGATGGCATCGCCTTCCAGACTAATATTCTTGCATTGAATGCAGCTGTTGAAGCGGCTAGAGCTGGCGAACAAGGCCGAGGGTTTGCGGTAGTGGCTGGTGAAGTGCGTAATTTGGCGCAGCGCTCAGCAAGTGCAGCCAAAGAAATCAAAGAGCTGATTACAGACTCTGTGAGCAAAACTACCGAAGGTACCACCTTGGTACAAAATGCTGGCCAAACCATGGAAGAGGTCGTGGTATCAGTGAAACATGTTGCCGATATCATCGGGGAAATCGCCGCTGCATCCATTGAGCAAGCAGCAGGCATTGATTTGGTTAATGAGGCGGTCACCAGCATGGACGAATCTACGCAACAAAATGCAGCATTGGTAGAACAGGCCGCTGCGGCAGCGGAATCACTAGTAGAACAAGCTAATCAGTTATCTAGCGCTATTAGTGCATTTAAACTAGACGATGCTACAGACACTCCACATGCAAATCAGCCCTTGAAATCAAACCACAATCATGTGGCATTATCTGTAATGAAAAGTCGCCCTGAAGCAGAGCCGGTAAGGACGATTGCAATCAAACAGGCAAATGGTAACGGGGATTGGGAAGAGTTCTAAGCGTTAGAGTTGCACACGCTGTGTATTGATTACACAGCGTGTGCAATATTTAAATTTAACATAAGCGGCAATGTTTGATTGATAGTAGAACAGTATCAACCATTCACTGTCAACGCAATGCAGTGACAGATAAACGATTAAGACAGGTGCCTATTATACTTAGCCTGATGGACATGCATTCCTGCCAGTCAGCTATAAGCTGTGATAGTGCTGGCTAAAGCACGATGGGCTTTAGTGCTTTTTAGCGCGACGATCTTTGTCTTCAACTTCTTTTTTAGCTTTTAACTCAGCACGTTGCGCAGTCTTACGACGGCGCATACTTACAATACCCTCGCCAGATTTACGCTTATCTTCATCTTCAGCAAACGGGTTATGGCCCTGCTTATACTCTACACGCAGTGGTGTACCTGAAAGTTGGAAAGTTCTACGGAAGGTTTTTTCTAAAAAGCGTGTATAAGCATCTTTAACACCATCCACATGGCTACCATGAATCACCACAATAGGTGGATTGCTACCACCCTGATGTGCGTAGCGTAATTTTGGACGAATGCCTTTACTGATAGGTGGCTGGTGCTGTTGTAACGCATCAATCAGTACACGTGTCAGTTGCGGTGTTGCAAGCTTAGCAAAAGCAGCCTTATAAGCCACATCAACTGATTTAAACAGTTCTGGCAGGCCTTTTTTACGTAAAGCGGAAATGTAGTGAAACTCAGCAAAATCCAAGAACTGTAGCTTACGGTCGATTTCACGCTTAATCCAATCCCGCTCATCCTCTTTTAAGCCATCCCATTTATTGATAGCCACCACTAAAGCGCGGCCAGCATCTAAGATGTAAGCAGCTACGTGGGCGTCTTGCTCGGTGATGCCCTCTTGTGCATCTACCACAAGAATCACCACATTTGCTTCTTCAATCGCTTGTATGGTTTTAATTACAGAGAATTTTTCAATCGCTTCAAATACACGACCACGCTTACGCACACCTGCCGTATCAATCAAAGTGTAATGTTTACCGTTCTTTTCTAAATCGATATGGATAGAGTCACGCGTCGTACCAGGCTCATCATAAGCAATGACTCGCTCCTCCCCTAACAACGCATTCACCAAGGTGGATTTACCCACATTAGGGCGACCTACAATTGCTACTTTAGGAATTCTGTCACCGGTATAATCAGTCACCGGCTCATCTTCAATGACAGTGAAGTTTTCCAGCGCCAGTTCAATAATATCGCGCACACCTTCGCCATGCGCTGAAGAGATTGAAAGCGGATAACCTAAACCCAGTTCGTGGAAGTCTGCACTGACCACTGCTTTTTGCATGCCTTCAGTTTTGTTCACCGCTAACAATACTGGACATTTGGTTCTTCTTAAGCGATTGGCAATTTCCATGTCCTGCGGTGAAACGCCTTGGCGACCATCCACCAAAAAGATAATCGCATCAGCTTCATCAATCGCTTGTAGCGTTTGCTTAGCCATGGCTTTAAGAATGCCACTGTCTGTATTTGGCTCAAAGCCACCGGTATCTACAACTAGATACGGCTGACTGGCACCAATGCCACGCCCATAATGTCGATCACGGGTTAAGCCAGGCAAGTCAGCGACTAACGCATCACGACTTTTGGTTAAACGGTTAAATAATGTTGATTTGCCGACGTTAGGTCGACCAACCAAAACAATGGTAGGTATCATGTGAGCCTTCTATAAAGCATTGAAGCTAATTGATAATTTCAGTCATCAATTAGCTCAATTAATTTTTAATTCTAATAATAAGCGACTAAAGCAAACCAAACATTTTATTTAATTTGAATCGCGTACAAGCTGCCACCTCGTGATTGTGCCAGCAAGGTATCACTGTTAATGATGGCCATTTGCGGCAGGATTGCGGTGTTGTCAGTTTTTATTCTGGCGGAAAACGCACCATCTTCACGTTTAAGAAAATGTACATAACCTTCAGCATCACCTATCGCTACTCGGTCGCCCATGGGTAAAGGTGCAGTAGGCTGCCGATTTTTAAGGGCTGCCTGACGCCAAAAGGTTTTACCCGTTGTGTAATCAAGCGCATAAATGGAACCGATTGCATGCGATACATAAATACGTGCATCTTCGTGACTTAAACCCGTCAAGCTTGAAATATCACGATTCCAAACAACACGTCCAGATGCGCGGTCAACCGCTGCAATACGGCCCTGATAAGCTACCGCATACACTAAAGGACCATCCACCATCGGCAAGCTGGTAATGTCCGCAATACGCTCAATCTCGGTAACGCCCTTAGGTTGTGCCACAGAGGCTTCCCACAGCAGTTTGCCGTTATCAGCGCGAATTGCCGCAAGTTTACCACCGGCAAAGCCGGCATATACCGCACCGCCATCGACCACAATGCCTGCACTGCTGCGTACTGTGAGCGCAGGGCTAGTACGGTCATAAACCCATTTTCTACTGCCGTCATCCGCGTTAATTCCATAAATGCGGCTATCGCCGGTACGCACGATGACCATACCGTCGTAATATCTAGGTGCGCTGAGCACCTCGCTACTCAGTCTGGACATCCATTGCAGTTTGCCTGATAAATCATAAGCATAAACCACACCTTTTTGCGTGCCAACCAACACCAAGCTACCGCCAACACCTACACCACCTGTAAGTTTTTCGGTTACTTTTGCATGCCACAGCTGCTTACCGTTGACTGCATCTAACTTGACTAGATCACCGTCAGAACTAGCAGCATAAGCAAAACCAGCCTCGACCACTGGCGCAAGGTCATAATTACCGGATATGCCAAGTTTAGTCTGCCACACAATTTTGGCGGTTGCGCTCGCCTCAAACTCAGTCAACGGTTCCATATCCACTACCTCACGACCGAACACACGTTCTGACAAGTCAGTTTTCAGATCGGTAATTGAGGTACAGGCAGAAAGCAGCGTGAAGCCACATATAGCCAATAATGCAGTTGATTGTTTAATAAAACGCATTAAGTATTAGCCTAGTGAATCAATTTTTTGTTGCGTCAAATGACGGTAGCGACCTTGGGCATCTAGCTTGGTAAGTGCAAGTTCATAAGCTGCTTTAGCCTCGTCACGTTTACCTAAGCCAAGTAGTACGTCACCTTTAAGATCAAGGAACAAACCATCAAAACCAGCATCATGCTTTGCTTCTAACACTTTCAAAGCTGCGTCGAAATTGTTTTCTTCAGCCAAAATGTTGGCTAACTGCAAACCTGCAATCGCGCTCACCGAAGTTTCTTTAGCATTGCTAATCGCCCATTCCAACTGCGCTTTAGCACTTTTAATCTGGTTAGCTTCGTAATTTGCTTTGGCAGCCAATACTGCAGCACGGCCAGCATATGGTGTTGCGCTATATTTTTCCATTAACACAGCGGCTTGAGCTTGAATTGATTTTGTATCTTTAGCATCAACCACTTGTAATGCCTGATACTCAGTAGAAGCATTTACAGCCTGTTTGGTTTGATAGTATGTCCAGCCTTGGTACGCGGCATAAGCAACTAATAAGCCTATGACCAAATTACTGACCATTTTTCCGTAGGTTTTCCACCACGCTTTTAACTCATCTAACTGTTCTTGCTCTTCTAAATCGTATGCCATTCTTAGTCCTAATATATATTTAATTCAAAAACTTACGCTACACCTATCATCCATTTGCGACTTTTTTACCAGGAATCGCTGCCAATAAACTCTGTGTATAGGCATGTTGAGGCCGCTCATAAATATCAGCGACATTCCCTAACTCAACAACTTGCCCTTGATGCATCACCACAATATCATCTGCAATATGACGCACAACACGTAAATCATGGCTAATAAAAATATAACTTAATGCCATTTCTTGCTGTAACTCTTTAAGCAGCAACAGTATTTGTGCCTGTATCGATACATCCAATGCTGACACTGGTTCATCACACACAACAACCTTGGGTTGCAGTACTAGCGCCCTAGCGATGCCGATGCGCTGCCTTTGCCCACCAGAAAACTCATGCGGGTATTTTTGCATATCAGCCTCAGTTAAGCCAACACGCTTTAACATAGCAATCACTTTGCTTTTACGCTCAGCAGCATCACCCAAGCCATGTATCAGCAAGCCCTCGCCGACTAAATCACCGATGCGCATACGTGGATTAAGCGAAGCAAACGGGTCCTGAAACACCATTTGCAAATCTTTACGCATTGACCTAAGCGCTTCTGCATTGAGCTTAGCTAAATCTTTCCCTGCAAAAATCACTTCGCCACTGTCAATCGACTGCAATTGTAACAGACATCTTGCCAAGGTGGATTTACCACTGCCAGATTCACCAACCACCGCGAGTGTTTTGCCAGCACGCAGCTTGATGCTGACATCGTTCAATGCTTTTACCAAGGTCTTACCAAAACCAAACTTGCCACTACGCTGCGTGTAGGTTTTGGTTAAATGCTTAGCTTCTAGAATATATTCACTCATATTGCCGCACTCGTCGATTGGGAATTGCTGTCTAGCAACCATGCATAATCAATCGGTTTTAAATCTTTTTCACCTTCCGCGTCAGGCACACACGCCAGCAATGCCTTGGTATATGGATGCTGCGGGTTGTTGAGCACCTGTTGCTTAGTGCCGGCCTCCACGATCTCGCCTCTAAACATCACCACGACATTGTCCGCAATATCTGCAACCACGCCAAAATCATGCGTAATAAACAGCATACCCATATTCATACGAGTTTTCAGGTCATCCAGCAATTTTAAAATTTGCGCCTGTACCGTAACATCCAGTGCAGTGGTAGGCTCATCGGCAATCAGCAAGCGCGGCTCGCAAGCAATGCTCATCGCGATCATCACACGCTGGCGCTGCCCACCAGATAACTCATCCGGGTAACTATCCGCACGGCTAGGCGGAATACCAACCATTTCCAGCAAGCTAGCGACCTTGTTTTTTAAAGCATGATTCTTTAGCCCTAGGTGCGTAGTCAAACTTTCGCCAATTTGGTAGCCAATAGTCAGCACCGGGTTAAGTGAGGTCATCGGCTCCTGAAAAATCATGGCGATTTTAGCACCACGGATTTTTTGCAGCGCTTTTTCAGTCAGCAAGCTAATATCTTGCACACCGGTTTCATGGTCATTAAATAAAACCTTACCGCTGTTGAGTTGCAACTGCTGTGATAACAAACCCATCACCGACAATGCTGTCAGACTTTTACCGCTGCCGGACTCACCGACCACACAAGTAGTCTTACCTGCTTCAATGGTAAAACTCACATCATTCACCAATAAACGCGATGGCGTATTTTTGGGCGAGATAGTGACGTGCTGTAGCTGTAATAATGGCTGGACTGTATCAGTAGGTGTACTCATCATTTACTCGATACTATAAACAATAGTCACCACAACGCGAGCGGTTTTATCAATGGTTGATTTATCGTAAACACCACCATAACTGTCGTCACCGGCATCGCCGCCCACAGGCAGAATATAAAATGCACCTTGCGAAGCAGATTTCATTACGCCAACTTGCACCCCATCCTGCTTTACAAACTCGGTGGCGCGGCTACGTGCGTTTTTTGTAGCCGCCGCAATTAAAGACATTTTAATACTTTCTAAATCACTTACCAGATAAGATGGGGCTCTAGCAACAACAGGATGATTTTCTGCACGTAGTTGCAATAAGGCTTTATTGGCATTGGTCACTTTATTTAAATCTTTAGTCACAACACGAATCGTTTGATAGGCATCAAAACCGTGCTGCACTTGTCGTGGCGTGTCTTTAATAAACTCCTCGTCGTAATGCGGATTTAAGGTTTCGACATCAGCACTCCAGGTCTTAGCGTCAAACCCCTGCGCTAATAAAAACTCCTCCACCACTTTGCGTTCCACAGCTAGCTTATCCAAAGCCTCCGCTTGTGTAGGCTGGGTAACACTAACATTCAACTCCCATTCAGCACTATCTGCCTTGATTGGCTTCTCTGCCAAGCCCTTCACCGTGATTGATTGCTGGCCAGACATGGCGCGCTTACCCTGCACGCCAAGTATAAATGCAGCAGCAGACATGCCGATTGCCAAAAAGATACCCAATGCAACCATAGCTTTAAATAGATTATTCTGCTCGTTCATTGCAAATACCTTTTAATAAGTACTTCAAGTGTTAGGTGCTACTACTATTTAAATCAATTACCAGTTAAGTACGCAACCGCGGCTTCAATGCTTAGTTTCTGTTGCTCACCCTTCACAGTTGCCAACATAGGTTTCAATGCCACTTCGTTATTAGCTACCTCGTCATCGCCCAATATCAATGCATACTTAGCACGGCTTCTGTCAGCCTTTTTCATCTGCGACTTAAAGCTACCGCCCCCGGCATGCAACACCACTTGAATATTTGCATTGCGTAAACGCTCAGCAATACCAAACGCAGCAACTTCTGCTTGCTCGCCTACGTTCACCAGATACACATCAGGCGCATCATCTGCTTCAACCTGATACTCTTGCATAAGTAAGAATACACGCTCCAAGCCAATACCGAAGCCACATGCAGGCGTTGCATCGCCGCCTAGGCGCTCAACCAAACTATCGTAACGGCCACCGCCGGCGATGGTGCCTTGTGCGCCTAGCTTGGTGGTCACCCACTCAAATACCGTGCGGTTGTAATAATCTAAACCACGCACCAGACGCGGATTAATCGTATAAGCCACACCGGCATCATTCAATCTTTTACACAGACCCTCAAAATGGCTACGAGTTTCAGTGCCCAAACAGTCCAGCAATTTTGGGGCGGCCTCACACATAGCTTGCATCCGCGGGTTTTTAGTATCTAGAATACGCAGTGGATTAGTATGCAAACGGCGCTTAGCATCTTCATCTAGCAACTCTGCATGCTGTTCAAAGTATGCAATCAGCACATTGCGGTATTCGGCACGCTCATGTGCGTCACCAATGCTATTAATTTGCAGCTCTACATCTTGAATGCCAAGCTCACGCCACAGTCTCGCCAGCAACACAATTTGCTCAGCATCAACCTCTGGCGTATCAAAGCCAAAAGCTTCCACACCAATTTGGTGGAACTGGCGCTGACGGCCCTTTTGTACATTTTCATGGCGGAACATCGCACCGCTATACCACAAACGCACCGGGCCATTATAGGTAAGGTTATTCTCCACCACCGCACGTACACAACCCGCAGTGCCTTCAGGGCGCAAGGTAAGTTTGTCGCCGTTGAGCGCATCTTCCCACGCGTACATTTCTTTTTCTACGATGTCGGTATGCTCGCCTACGCTACGCACAAACAAATCGGTAGATTCAACCAACGGCATACGGATATTTTTATAGCCATACTGTGCAAGTACGCGGCGTGCTGTGTCTTCTAGTTTGAACCATAGAGGCGTGGCCTCTGGCAGAATGTCGTAAAAACCTTTAATGCTTTGAAATTTGTTACTCATGAACTTTTGAATTGCCTATTATGAATTGACTGCTTGTATTGGAATTATTTTTTGTGCAGGTGCTGGGCGCAGTTTGCCACCTTCGGCATAGTTTTTTTGCACGTAAGCTTCCACAATTGCCTGAAACTCCTCGGCGATATGGTCGCCTTTCAGTGTAACGGTTTTTTCACCATCGACGAACACCGGCGCCACTGGCACCTCTCCCGTACCTGGCAAGCTAATACCGACATTGGCTAATTTAGACTCGCCGGGGCCGTTGACCACACAGCCCATGACTGCCACGCTCATGCTCTCGACACCGGCATACGCATCGCGCCAAATAGGCATTTGATTGCGCAGATAAGTTTGAATTTGCATGGCAAGCTCTTGGAAATACGTTGAAGTAGTGCGACCGCAACCTGGGCACGCCGTTACTAAAGGAGTAAATGAGCGAATCCCCATGGTTTGCAAGATTTCCTGCGCTACCACCACCTCTTTAGTCCGTGACTCATTCGGCTCTGGCGTGAGCGAAACTCTAATAGTATTACCGATGCCTTGCTGCAACAATAAAGCTAAAGCCGCGGTTGAAGCAACAATACCCTTAGAGCCCATACCAGCTTCGGTTAGACCTAAATGTAGGGGATAATCGCTACGACTTGCTAGCTCAGTGTAGACTTTTACCAAATCTTGCACATCACTCACTTTGCATGAAATGATGATTTGATTCGGCGACAAACCTAACGCTACCGCCTGCTCAGCACTCTCAAGTGCTGACTGTATTAAAGCCTCACGCATCAATGCATCCGCAGTAAGCGGCTCGGCCAGCTTCGCGTTATCATCCATCATCTGCGCCATTTTGGCTTGGTCTAGGCTCCCCCAGTTCACGCCAATACGCACAGCCTTTTTATACTGAATCGCAGCCTCAATCATCGCGGCGAACTGCTCATCGCGCTTTGAACCTTTACCTACATTACCTGGGTTAATGCGATATTTTGCTAACGATTCAGCACAGTCCGGATATTGAGCCAGTAATTTATGGCCGTTGTAATGAAAATCACCAACCAGCGGTACATTGCAACCTAACTTATCTAAACCACGACGAATATTGCCGACTTGCGCAGCAGCTTCTGGGGAGTTAACTGTGATACGCACCACCTCAGAGCCAGCCTGCCATAACTCATACACTTGCTTGATGGTCGCTTCAGCGTCAGCAGTATCTGTGTTGGTCATACTTTGCACCACTACCGGTGCGGGCAAAGTATCTAACAAACCACCGCCTACCGGCACGTGCCCGACCATTACTTGCAAAGTATTACGGGCTTTATTTTGCATAAACAAACTCAATGATTACTCCAAACTGATACGTGCAACATTGTTGCGAGTATAACCAGCTAAATCCACAGCCTGCCCAGAAACATTGACTGTAGCAGCCTTAGCATTGCCAATCACCACATTAAACGGTGATTGAAAGCTAAGCGACTGCGTGTCGCCCGCATTTAAAGTAGCTTCATAAAGCACTTGCCCAGCCTTATCACTCACACGCACCCAGGTTTTCTCTGTCACTGTCATGCTTACTTTTTTCGAAACAGCAGTTGGTGCCTGTGGCTCTGACTTGGCCTTAGGCTCTGGTTTAACTTGCGGTTCTAGCTTAACTTGCGGTTCTGGCTTAGCAGGCGCTGCAGTAGTAGCTGGCTGCACAGGCGCAATGGCTTGTGCATTAGGCTGCGGCGCATTCACTGCAGGTGGGTTAGCAAGGCCTGCGTCTTGGTTTGAAAGTGCGTCTTCTGCAAATTGACGCTCAGCGGCTGGTAAAGCTGCCTCAGGCAAAGTTGTCTCAGGCAAAACTACTTCCGTAGAATCTTGCGTCTCGACTGACGGCTCTGCCACAGGCGTTGCTGCTTGCTGCACTGCTTCATCCGGAGCTTTGGGCTGCTGAGGCATGTATTCAATGTACACAAACCATGCAAGTAAAAAGAATAAAACCAGAATACTGCCTAAAATATAGGTTAGCCATGGTCGATTATCTTTAGTTAACTGCACAGGCTGCATCGAAGGGTTAATGGCGAGCAAGCTAGGCGACTGCGCTGGCGACAACTGGCGATAGATATCCAATAATGGTGCAGCATCTATCTCTAATAAACGTGCATAGTTGCGGATAAAACCACGCGTAATCATCGCGTCTGGCAGTAAATCAAAAGCATCACGCTCTAGCGCATCCACTTGTTTAACGCTGTAACGCAAGTGATCTGACACATCTTGCTGCGATAATTTCTTTGCCTCTCTCGCTGCCTGCAACACTGCACCTACTGATGCAGTCACAGAAGTTTCTTCGACTATCTCTTCAACCTGTTGTGTATCTGTCATTGTTAATTTCCACTTTGTAACAATTTAGCCTGTTCTGAATCTGGATATTGACGTCTTAACTCAAGTGCATAACTTGACTCATCATCTCGGTTACCTAACAAACGCGCAATCCTTACTGATAACCACAACAGCTCAGGCCCAGGTCTGCTTAACATCGCATTTTGCAGGGTATTTTTTGCGCTAACGACATCATTTCGGTTAAATTGAATCAGTGCCAACTGATAAGCGGCAGAGTGAAACAAAGGCTCCAACTGCAATGCGCGCTGAAAGTACACTTCTGCATTACGTGTATCTTGTTTGCGTAACGAGCAAACACCAGCGTTGGTGTAAGCCATTGCAGGTGTTGCATACAATGGATTTTTCACCGCTGCCATGAACTCTTTGATGGACTCATCAGCCCGACCACGCGAACACAAAAAATTACCAAAATTATTATGTGCCTCTGAATTATTAGGCTCAATTTGTATAGCCAGCTTGAAGCTTGCCTCTGCCTGCGCATCTTGACCAAGTGCCCCATGCACCATGCCCAAACCGTTGTAAGCCATCGCAAAGGTAGGGTCAATTTTCGTGGCTATCGTAAATTCATCCAAGGCAACTTCTAGGTTTCGTTGCTGTAAATAAACAGAACCCAAATCTGAGTGCGCACGTGCACGTGCTTTTAAAGCACCTGCATCATAGGCTTGCTGTTGCTGAGTAGCGCACCCAGCAACAAACAAAGTGAGCGTAGCTACAAAACCCAACTGACGTGCAAAAGATTTAACTGACTCAAGTTGCTGAGTAAGTAACTGGATTAAATTCATTTAACATTCACCTCGCTTAATCAACGGATTCTATAGGAATATGCCTAGAAGTACGCTTCGTTTTATCTAGCACTTTACCTGCTAATTGACCACAAGCCGCATCAATATCATCACCGCGTGTTTTACGCACAGTCACAACATAACCTGCCTGCATCAAAATATCACGGAACACACGTACATGACTTGGTTTAGACGTATCATAACCGCTATTAGGGAATGGGTTAAACGGGATTAAATTAAATTTGCAAGAAACGTTCTTCACTAGCTCCAGAAGCTGGTGTGCGTGCTCAACGGTATCATTCACGCCATCCAACATCACGTACTCAAACGTGACAAAGTCACGCGGCGCTTTTTCCAGGTAACGATTACACGCTGCCATTAATTCTTTAAGTGGGTATTTTTTATTGATCGGCACGATGACATCGCGCAGAGCATCGTTTGGCGCGTGCAGAGACACCGCCAATGCAACCGGACAATCTTCTTTTAAACGATCCATTGCCGGCACCATGCCGCTAGTAGACAACGTCACACGGCGGCGGCTTAAGCCATAAGCCGAGTCATCCAGCATAATCTGCATTGCCGTAACTACGTTATCGTAATTGGCTAAAGGCTCACCCATGCCCATCATCACCACATTGCTAATAATGCGATCACCGGCAGGCAGCATGTCGTAGCCTGTTTCTTGCCGTAATGATTGATTTGCGATGGCAAGCTGACCAATAATTTCCGCAACGCTTAAGTTGCGATTAAAACCTTGACGCCCAGTAGAACAAAAGGTGCACTCTAGTGCACAGCCTACTTGGCTAGAAACACATAAAGTACCGCGATCATCCTCAGGGATAAACACGGTCTCAATGCTATTTGCAGTATCTGTCCCGATCAGCCACTTACGTGTACCGTCGTTAGACACCTGAGCTAACTGCACTGCCGGCAAAGTAATCTCTGCATCGACAGCGAGTTTTTCGCGCAGGTTTTTGGCAATATCAGTCATCTGCTCAAAATCATGCACACCAAAGTGATGCATCCAGCGCATTAACTGTTTGGCACGAAAAGGTTTCTCACCTCTGTCAGCAAACCATTGAGCGAGCTGTTTTTGATTGTAATTGAGCAGATTGACCAAAATTGTTTACACCTTAATATTAACGATTAACTATTCTTTAGATTGCAAGGCAACCCTATGCAACCTGAATAATTAAATTACTTACCGAAGAAGTAAGCGATTTCGATTGCTGCGTTTTCAGCAGAATCAGAACCGTGCACTGCGTTTGCATCGATGCTTTCAGCAAAGTCAGCACGGATAGTACCAGCAGCAGCTTCTTTAGGGTTAGTAGCACCCATCAAGTCACGGTTAACTTGCACAGCGTTTTCGCCTTCTAATGCTTGAATCATTACTGGACCAGAAATCATGAATTTTACAAGGTCAGCAAAGAATGGACGCTCTTTATGTACTGCGTAGAAACCTTCAGCATCAGCTTGTGTTAATTGTGCCATTTTAGCTTCAACAACTTTTAAACCAGCGTTTTCAAAGCGTGTGTAAATTTTACCAATAACATTTTTTGCCACTGCATCTGGTTTGATGATAGAAAGCGTGCGTTGAACTGCCATAATTACTCCATTAAATTAACTTATTGAAAAGACCGTTAAAATACCATTTTTAGCACTTAAAATAAACCAACATTTTATGTTATGGTGTTAATTAAATGAGTTTTAGAATCACTCTTGATGTGTCAAAATTGGCGTTATTATGAAAAACAATTTAAATCCAACTCTCCCCGCCTCCATTACCTGCCCTGCCTGTGGCATGCTTTGTGATGATTTAGTACTAACAAGTACTGCGCCCGTGGCCATTCAAAATGCATGTGCCAAGAGCATTACTTTTTTTGAGCAATCATTTCATTCAAGTAGCTCAAACACGGCGCCTAGCGTATCAGGTAAAACCACTGACCTAGAGACTGCAGTCAAAGCTGCTGCTGCCATCTTGGCGCAAAGCAAAGCACCATTGATTGCCGGTCTTGGTACGGAAGTACAAGGGATGCGTTCCATCATGCGCCTAGCCGCAACAAGTAATGCAACGTTAGACCACATGCATAGCGAATCATCCGTGCGCAACACGCTAACCATGCAAAATGGCGGTTGGCTCACCACCACCCTGTCAGAAGTTAAAAATCGTGCCGACTTGATTTTAGCCATTGGTACAGACATTGGCACTAGCCACCCTCGCTTCTTCGAAAAACTGGTTTGGGACTCTGCCAGCCTGTTTAACAAACCAAGCCCTGAGGTGATTTACCTAGGGGTGCCTGCCGAAAAAACCAAATCAGCCACCTCACCTGAAGGCAAACTAGCCAGCACCGTAGGCGACGACCCAGAGCAAGTACCTGAAATCGTGAACGCACTTAACGCATTGTTAATCAACAAAAAAATTAATGCAGAAACTGAGGGTGGCGTTGCAGTAGCAACATTACAAGCCTTGGTAGAAAAATTAAAAGCTGCCAAATACGCTGTGGTTGTATGGTCTGCCAGTAGTTTTAAATTCAGCCACGCAGAACTTACCATCCAAAGCATCGTTCAACTTGTAAATCAGTTGAATGAAACCACGCGCGCTGCCGGCCTACCACTTAATTCTGGAGATGGCGATTCATCCGTGAACAACACCAGCACGTGGTTGAGTGGTTACCCAACCAGAAACCGCTTCGTGAATGGCAAACCTGAATATGACAACTACCATTTCAGCACACAAAAACAATTGCAGAACAGCGATGCTTTGCTGTGGGTAAGTACCTTTAATCCAACCAGCGCACCGCAAACCGCACTGCCTACTATTGTGATTGGACACCCAGACACTAAATTCGATCGCACACCGGATGTATTTATCCCGGTTGGCATCCCTGGCGTTGACCATGTAGGCTCGATGTTCCGCATGGATAGCTCTATCACGCTACCACTAAAAAAATTACGTAATAATGAATTACCCAACTTGAGTGAGGTAATAAATAAAATTGAGGCAGAATTAGCATGATCACTTTACTCAAGAACGGCAAGCTGTACGACCCAGCGCACAATAAAAATGGCGTAGTAGAAGACATTTATATCCATCAAGGCCGTATCGTCCCCAAACCGCTAGATAACGCAAAAATCAGCCAAACCTATGATTTGAGCGGCAAAGTAGTAATGGCGGGCGCGATTGATATGCACAGCCATATCGGTGGCGGCAAGGTCAATATTGCACGCATGATGCTGCCAGAATATCAACAAAAACAGATGCAGGAAATCAAAAGCCTGAGCGAACCAGAAGCGCATATCTGTACGCCATATTGCAGCCACCACGCCACACCGACTGCAACTGACACCGGCTTTAGATACATTGAAATGGGCTATACCGCTGCGTTTGAGCCTGCGATCTCACCGATCAACGCGCGCCAAGCTCACCTAGAAATGGGCGACACCCCGATGATCGACAAGGGTGGCTATGCAATGCTAGGTAATGACGATTACTTTTTGCGCATGTTAACCGCGAAAAAAGACCAAAAAGCCATTAACGACTACGTTGCTTGGATTCTGCATGCCACACAGACCATCGGTATTAAAGTCGTAAATCCAGGTGGCATTAGTGCATTCAAATTCAATCAACGCCGACTGAATTTAGACGAAAACCATCAGCACTACCAAGTAAGCCCTCGTGAAGTGCTGCAAAGCCTTAGCCGTGCCGTACATGAACTTGGCATTGCCAAACCGCTGCATGTACACTGTAACAATCTTGGCGCAGCGGGCAACTTTGAAACCACGCTCAACACAATGACTGCAAGTAATGGCCTGCCTATGCACTTAACGCATATTCAGTTCCATAGTTACGGTACAGAAGGCGATAAGAAGTTCTCGTCAGCGGCAGCGCAAATCGCGGAAGCCATCAATAAAAACAAAAACATCACGGCCGATGTTGGTCAAATTCTGTTTAATCAAACCGTCACTGCATCTGGTGACTCTATGATGCAACACTTAAATGCCAAGCATGCAAATCCTAAAAAATCCGTGATTATGGATATTGAGTGCGATGCGGGCTGTGGTGTATTGCCGTTTAAATATCGTGATCAAAACTATGTGAACGCCTTGCAATGGGCAATCGGCTTAGAGATTTTCTTATCGGTGGAAGACCCGTGGCGTATTTTCTTAACCACAGACCATCCGAATGGCGCACCGTTTACCAGCTACCCGCATTTGATTCGCTTACTGATGGATAAATCTTTCAGAAACGAAGCATTCGCCAAGCTCAATCTGGATGCGCAATCTATGAGCAACCTAACCAGCCTAGACCGCGAATACAGCCTATATGACATTGCAATCATGACGCGCGCTGGTGCAAGCAAGCTGATTGGCATGAATGACCGTGGACATTTGGGCGTAGGTGCTAACGCAGACATCACGGTTTATACCGACCAAGAAAACCGCGAAGCCATGTTTGCTAAGCCTGATTATGTATTTAAAAATGGTGAGCTCGTGGTTAAAGATGGCGCAGTGGTTAAAGTTGTCTGGGGTGCGACCCATACCGCAAAACCAGCTTTTGATATTGGTGTAGAAAAAGAGCTGAAAGAGTACTTTGACCGCTACCAGACCATAGGCTTAGATAACTTCAAAATTAGCGATGCCGAGATCTTTGATGACGGCAGAGGCAGCGTTGTCGTCAATGAAAACTAACAGTCTCACGACTGAAAGGAAACGATATGAGTAGACTATATGGCGAACAGCACCGTCAACTGCAGGATGAATTTGCTACACGCAAAATGGCAGACCGCGTTGAAGAGTTAGCTTGTAAAACTGAGTTTGATGATGAATCAAAAGGGTTTATCGAACATATGGATATGTTTTTCCTATCCACGGTAGACCATCAGGGGCGCCCTACCGTGTCTTACAAAGGCGGCGATGCTGGCTTTGTTAAAGTGATTGATAGCAAAACCTTAGCCTTCCCAAGCTACGATGGTAATGGCATGTTTTTCTCTATGGGAAACATCAGCACACAGCCGCAAGTTGGCTTGCTGTTTATCTCATTTGAAACGCCGCATCGCATCCGCGTGCAAGGCACTGCCACTATCTCACGCAATGACCCACTGATGAGCGAGTACAAGGAAGCCGATTTTATCGTTCGCGTGACCTTATCTGAGCTATGGCAAAACTGCCCGCGCTACATTCACCAGCGCACCAAAGTTCGTGATTCACGTTACGTACCGCGTGAACATTGTGAGACACCACTTGCCGAGTGGAAACGCCTGGATTTAGTACAAGATGTGCTGCCAGAGACAGACCTCAACAAAGTAAAAGAACTAGGTACCATTCAAATTGAAGAATGGATTGATAAAATTAAAACTGCTGACCCTACGGCCTAAATGATGATGTTGCTAAATACTATACAAATTGACGATACTTTTGCTGAAGCATTTAATATGCGCGGCACACGCGTGATTATTACCGCGCAAAACCTAAAATGGGCATACCATGCCGCAAACGCCATGACCGGTTTTGCAACCTCAGTCATCGGTTGCGGCGTTGAAGCTGGCATTGAGCGCGAATTATCAACCGAAGAAACACCGGATGGTAGGCCTGGCGTCAGTATCTTAATGTTTGCCATGGGCAGCAAAGTACTGATGCAGCAACTAGAAACCCGCATGGGGCAATGTATCTTAACTTGCCCAACCGCTGCGGCTTTTTCCGGCATCGATGGTGAAGATAAAATCAGCCTAGGTAAACACCTGCGCTATTTTGGCGATGGCTTCCAAACCTCTAAACTGATTGATGGCAAACGCTACTGGCGTATCCCAGTGATGGACGGCGAGTTTATTACTGAAGAAACCACAGGCATGGTGCGTGCAATTGGTGGCGGCAACTTTTTGATTTTGGCTATATCACAGCCAGCGGCACTAGCTGCGGCGGAAGTTGCGATTGAAGCCATGAAGAAAGTGCCTAACGTGATAATGCCGTTCCCAGGCGGTGTAGTACGTTCCGGCTCTAAAGTGGGCAGTAAATATAAAACCATGTTTGCCTCAACCAATGATGCATTCTGCCCCACACTAAAAGGTGCAACCAATACTGAGCTTTCACCTGAAATTGAAAGCGTGATGGAGATTGTGATTGACGGCTTAACCTTTGAGGACATCGCACTCTCAATGAAAGTGGGTATCGAAGCCATTTGCAACTTAGGTGCGGACAGTGGCGTGAAGCGCATTTCGGCAGGTAACTATGGCGGCAAACTTGGCCCTCACCTTTTCAAATTACATGATATTTTAAACGGCAGCAACTCATGAACGCGCTTACTTTCACACTAAAGAATACACTTCAGTTCTCGGTTAATTGCGGTGCCTTGACCCCCAATAATTTAGCCAATAAATCAGCTGCTGACATTGCCAACATTAAAGTAACTTACGGTAACAGTACTGCATTGGCAGGTGATTTATTTGAAATTAGCGGCAATGATGCAACACATGTGGTGTTTAAAAATGCATCGAACAAAATGGATTACATCGGTGCGCACATGTCATCTGGCAAAATCACCATTGACGGTAATGCTGGCGCTTATTTAGGCTTTACCATGAAAAATGGTGAAATCCACTGCCTAGGCAATGCTGAAGGTTATGCTGCATGCAATATGGTGAATGGCCTGTTGAAAATTGATGCGAACGTAGGTGATTTCTTGGGCGCTGGCTCTGAAGGCTTACGCAAAGGCATGCGCGGCGGCACTGTCATTATCAAAGGTAATGCAGGTGACCGTGTGGGCGACCAGATGCGTAGAGGCTTGATTTTGATTGAAGGTAACGTTGGTGACTACTGCGGCAGCCGTATGGTTGCGGGCACCATTGGCGTATTAGGTAAAGTTGGTGCCTACACTGCATTTAATATGCACCGTGGCACCTTACTACTAAAAAATGCACCAGCCTTGCATGCAACAGTACAAAACTGCGGTACACATACATTGCCATATCTGAGCTTATTATTTAAATCGTTTAAAAAATACAACACTCAATTTAGCCAGTTAAGCTCACAGCGTGTACAGCGCTTTGTAGGCGATGCGGCTTATAAAGGCAATGGTGAAGTGCTTATTCTCAATGCTTAAGCACTAAGCCTAAGCACATTGGTCACACGGTAATTACATACAACTACAGCTTCATGTATAGCGAATAGCCAGCTTTTTGAGATAAGCATCGATTTGTAAAATCATCTGTTAAAATAGCGTATTACATTAAGATTTTGCTGCTATGCCTAAGTACCTGACCGCCGCCCTTTATAAATTTGTTAGCCTGCCTGAATACAAGGCACTGCAAGAGCCTATTCTGGAAGCGTGCAAGACACATCAGATTAAAGGCACTCTGTTGCTTGCAGAAGAAGGCATCAATGGCACCATTGCAGGCCTACCGGACGACATTCATCAGGTGCTCAACTACCTACGCACCGACCCGCTGTTTGCCGGTAAGTTTGCAGACTTAGAGCACAAAGAATCTTTTGCCGATGAACATCCGTTTTACCGCATGAAGGTAAAACTTAAAAAAGAAATCGTGACCCTCGGCGTACCGGGAGTCAGCCCTACTAATAAAGTAGGCACTTATGTGAAGCCAGAGGACTGGAACGCACTGATTTCAGACCCGGATGTAGTGTTGATTGATACGCGTAATGACTACGAGGTAGACATTGGTACATTCAAAGGCGCAATCGACCCAAGAACAACTACGTTCCGTGAGTTTCCGGAATATGTGGCAAAACACTTTGATAAAACCAAACATAAAAAAGTGGCGATGTTTTGCACTGGCGGTATTCGCTGTGAAAAAGCATCATCTTACATGCTGGACCAAGGCTTTGATGAAGTGTTTCACCTACAGGGCGGCATTTTGAAATACTTGGAAACCGTACCTGAAGAACAAAGCATGTGGGAAGGCGAATGCTTTGTATTTGACCAACGCGTTGCAGTTAAACACAATCTAGAAGTTGGGGAGTTTGATCAGTGCTATGCATGCAGACACCCGCTCTCTCCTGCTGAAATGCAAAACGAACAATATGTTGCCGGCATCTCTTGCCCTCATTGTTACGATAAAGTCTCAGAAGAAAAGCGCGCAAGATTGCTAGAAAGACAAAAACAAGTGACGCTAGCAAAACAGCGCGGAGAAACACATATTGGTGAAAAACAAAAATAAATGACCCACTCACGCGAACAAGAAGCCATCAGCGCCTATTTCAAGTTACTTGAAAAAAAAGGCGCTAAAAGTGGCATGCTTTACAAACGCTCGTTGTTTTTAGATCAATTTATACCGCTGTTACAAAACCAGGCTCTGGAGCGTACAAGCTACAGCAGGGCCATAGAAAAAATCATTAAAACCCTTCCAGCCGATATTTGGCATGACAGCCTGAATACTGCAAGGGAGTTTTATCCGTTTTGGATGCAGGATATTAAAGCCATCGCAGCATTTAGCAGGCAAGGTGGTTTTGATATCCAGCCATTAAAGTGGCAACCTGAACCGACAACGCTTAAAGCGCTGACCGATCGTTTACATACTGCAAAATTTAACGTTACCGAAACCAGGCTTTTAGCCGCTTACACCAAAGCACTAAAAGACAAAGGGGCAAACCCTCAGTTGCTCGATAACCGTGTTAATCTGGCAAAGATACTGCTGTTACAATTAAAAGGCGCCCCTACTGACGATGCCAGAGTGTATCGGGTTGGCGTAGATATGACGTTGCCTTTATTTAAAATTGATGAAAACAAACAGTTGTTTTTGCTAGTGATACGCGAATTTTATCAATACTGGATAGATAACCCTGATAAAAACCTAGGCTCGGATCAAGGTATTGAAGTAACCTTTATTGAATAGACCTCTTATCAAGTAAAATTAACGTGCACAACACACTCCGTATTGCCACTTTTAATATCCATAAAGGGCTAACGCACTTTAACACTCACTTATCACTACACCAGCAGCGTGACCTGCTTAGAAAGTTGCATGCCGATGTAGTGTTCCTACAAGAGGTACGTGACGTTCATCACGAACACAGCAAGCGCTTTGACAGTTGGCCAATGGCAGGGCAAATGGAGTTTTTAGCCGATACCATATGGAAAGACTACGCCTACGGCAAGAATGCGGTATATCCTGCCGGCCACCACGGCAACGCTTTGCTGTCTAAATTCCCTATTATCAAAACAACTAACATTGATATTTCTGCGCATAGTAGCGAAGAGCGCGGTATGCTGCATACCGAAATTAACATCCCCAACTGGGATACGCCACTACATACCATCTGTGTACATCTGGGGCTGTTTGCACGTTGGCGCAAACAGCAGCTGCTATTAATTCAAGACTATATTCAACGTCATATTCCAGCCAACTCACCACTCATTGTCGCTGGTGACTTTAACGACTGGGGCATGCGGTCTGGCAGGCATTTTTCGCATCAAGTTGGTTTACAAGAAGTGTTTGCGCACCATACTGGCAAGCCTGCGCGCAGCTTTCCTTCATGGCTGCCAATTTTAAGGTTGGACCGCATTTACACTCGCGGATTTAAAATCCAGCATGTAGAGGTACACTCAGGTGCACGCTTTTTAAAACTATCCGATCATGCCATGTTATCTGCCACACTCACCAAAGGGCATTGAGGCACTATGCACTTTATCAGTGGAAATCATATCCAGCTGTTACGCAGTGGCGCTGAATACTTTCCTGCGCTAGAACATGCAATTGATCATGCACGGCATGAAGTGTATTTGCAAAGCTATATCTACGAAGCAGATAAAGTTGGCACTCTGATTGGAGAGGCAATGATTCGAGCAGTGAGTCGTGGGGTTTCCGTGTATTTACTGATTGATGGCTTTGGCTCCAAGACCTTACCAGAAACCTACATTGAGTCTCTCAGAGCAGCTGGTATTCATGTCATGATTTATCGGCAGAAGATATCACCGTGGACATTCAAAAAGAATCGGCTACGCAGGCTACATCAGAAAGTGGTGCTCATCGATGATGTAACTGCTTTTGTTGGTGGCATTAATATCATTGATGATAATAATGTGCCGCATCAGATTGCGCCTAGAGTTGATTACGCGGTACGTGTGCAAGGGGCATTACTACCCGTCATCGCCAATAGCGTGAAGAAGCTATGGCAACATCTGGCATGGCTGCACTTTCACAGTAAACCTTTATCCAAAATCAGCTTGCAGCACCCCGCGCGCTACACCAAGGGGAGCATTAAGGCGGCCTTTATCACACGTGACAACATATTGCACAGACGAGATATTGAAGCTGCCTATCTAAAGGCGATTCATCGTGCTAAACATGAAATCATTATAGCCAATGCCTACTTCATTCCCGGCAGAAGGTTTCGTAAAGCGTTAATCAGTGCGGCTGTACGGGGGGTTAAAGTCAAACTCTTGTTGCAGGGGCGTAAAGAGTACTTTTTAATGTTTGCAACCCATGCTTTTTATAATGTTTTCTTAAAAAATGGCATTGAAATATACGAGTACCGTAAGAGCTTTATGCATAGCAAGGTAGCCGTCATCGATCATGAATGGGCCACAGTCGGCTCATCCAATATTGACCCATTTAGCTTATTTTTAGCACGTGAGGCTAATATATTTGTAAAAAACAAACATTTTTCCGCCACCCTACACCAAGATATTACCGCTGCTATCAATAATGGGGCCTACCAGATTGAAGCGAATGACTGGGCGAAAGGCCATGGCGCAAAACGTTTTCTCTCCTGGATTGCATATGGCCTAATACGAGTCTTTTTAGGCATTATTGGCTACGCAGACAAGCACTAAAGTAAGCCCTCAAGTCACGCATTTACGCCCCACCCTTCTACCGCCTTATCTAAGCGCTTAAGTTGCATTGAACTTAAACCCACCACTTAGGACAAACCTGCTCTAGTGTTTGTAAAACAAAGCATATTCTCTTTGTTAACAACCCCATACAGCGAATTTAATAACATGTAGTTTTTTGCAAAAATAAAACAAAGAAAGACATCTATGCAGCTTACTAACCTAGCGATTAATCTTGCGGAAAATGGAAAGTTTCCCGATTATTTAATCCGATACGGCATTAGACACCTTTCAAAACAACGCTTAGCTGAAATTAAAGCTAGTGACTGTGAGAAGTCTACTGAGTTACAAACTAAATTTATCGAAGCAATGAATGCAGCTCCTGCTGCACTTGTGCCAGAGCTTGCTAATGCACAGCACTATGAAGTGCCATCGGAGTTTTTCTCGCTGTGCCTAGGCACACACAAAAAATACAGCAGCTGTTTTTGGCTACCAGAAACAAAAAATCTGGATGAAGCAGAAGCCAATGCTTTAGATTTAACTTGCACGCACGCAGACTTAAAAAATGGGCAAACGATACTAGAGTTAGGCTGCGGTTGGGGCTCGCTCACTTTGTGGATGGCAGCGCGTTATCCTGACAGTAAAGTGACAGCGGTATCCAACTCAAACTCTCAGCGCGAATATATTACCGCACGTGCGAAAGAAAGAGGACTGAACAATATTCGTGTCATTACTTGTGATATGAATCGTTTTGACCCATCAAATTACGTTAATGAACAGTTTCATCCTGCAGATGGTTTTGACCGCGTGGTTTCAGTAGAGATGTTTGAGCATATGCGTAACCATAAACTGCTATACAAGAAAATTCATGACTGGCTCATCCCCGGCGGTAAGTTCTTTATGCATATTTTTGTACATAGAAGCACCCCCTACTTATTTGAAGTTCAGAGCGATGATGACTGGATGAGCCAATTCTTCTTCTCTGGCGGCATGATGCCTAGCGACGACTTGCCACTCAACTTTCAATCAGACCTTAAATTAGTGAATCGCTGGCGTTGGGATGGCACACATTATGAAAAAACCGCCAATGCCTGGCTGCAGAACATGGATAAGCATCATGAAGAAATGACTGCTATTTTGGGTAAAACCTACGGTTTAGAACAGATAGAACAATGGCGTAACCGTTGGCGTATTTTTTTCATGGCTTGTGCTGAGTTGTTTGGGTATAAAAATGGCCAAGAGTGGTGGGTCTCACATTACCTGTTTAAACGCCAATCTTGATACCCCAATAAATAAGCTATGCTACTGCTCAATTTTATTCTGTTTCAGGTTTCATGGTTTGCCTGTGTGATGGGTGCGGCTAACTCACAGCCATGGTTAGGCGTAATCGTCACCATTATGGTATTGGCTTGGCACTTATATCAAACAAATCAAGCACATCGTGAATTGAAAGTCCTGGTGAGCACAATGATGATTGGCGCTTTGTTAGATCAATCACTGCTGTCATTAGATCTGATTGATTACCAAAATCATGGCTGGAGCATATCTATTGTACCTGGATGGATTCTAGCGTTATGGTTAGCGTTTGCCACCACCCTCAATATGAGCATGGCGTGGATGCATAAACGTTATTGGATAAGCTTTATTTTTGGAATGATAGGTGGCCCATTAGCTTACCTAGCTGCCGAAAAACTCGGTGCAGTTATCGTAGCAGGCCAGCTTGCTTATGTTGCACTCGCCGTAGGCTGGGCAATCATTACGCCGTTATTACTGTTGATTGCTCGTAATATAAGTAGCGTAGAGAGTGTGTGACATGCCAGTCTTAGACCTTTACCTAAACGGACTTTACGTGATGCTGGCATTTGCTCTAGTGGGCTGGATACTGAGTGTGTTCAGGCAAAACGTTACACACGTAGATAGTATGTGGAGCCTATTTTTCTTACTGGCAAGTTTCGCTTATGTTGATTCTTTTAGCGCTATCCATGCAAGAGGCCTAATCGCGCTATCCTTATTAACAATCTGGGCTTTACGTTTATCTATTTACTTAACATATCGCAACTGGGGTCCGCATGAAGACCATCGCTATGTCGCGATACGCGAAAACAATGCACCACACTTTAAGTGGTCCAGCCTATATATCGTATTTGGCTTACAAGCCGTATTAGCCTGGATAATTTCATTGCCAATATTAGGTAGCATCAACGCTACCGACTCTTTAAACATCATCGATATTGTCGGTATATTATTGACCGTGTTTGGCATAACTTGGGAATCAATAGCAGACTGGCAACTGACCAAATTTAAACGCGTTAACGCTAATCGACATAAAGTTATAAATACCGGAGTTTGGCGTTATTCGCGCCACCCTAACTACTTTGGTGAGTGCTGTGTATGGTGGGGATTTTTCCTAATCGCACTGGCAGGTGGCGCTTGGTGGTCATTGCCTTCAGTCATATTAATGACATTATTACTACTCAAAGTAAGCGGCGTTGCGCTGTTAGAAAAAGATATTGCCGAGCGTCGCCCAGAGTATTTGCACTATATTAAAACCACTAACGCTTTTATACCCGGCAAACCTAAACGTTAATATTAAACCCTGAGCACATATCCCTATGAAACTGCCCAGCCTGTTCGGCCATATGCTGTTTACACTGTTGCTAGGATTAGCATCAGGTAATGCCTATACAAAAGAGTGGGCGTTTGATGTGTACTTGGATAAAACTAAAATCGGCGAACATACATTCACCTTGAATGAAAACGACACGCTAATTAGCCGAGCTAAATTTAATGTCAAGTTACTGTTTATCAACGCTTATCAATACGATCACCAAGCAACAGAAAGTTGGGATAAGAACTGCCTTAAAAGCTTAGCCTCAGAAACATTAGAAAACAAGACAAAAACCATTGTGAAAGGTCAGCGTCAGGCAGACCATTTTGAGGTGAGAAACGGCAGTGAAGTACAAAATCTTCCGGCTTGTACCATGACGTTTGCCTATTGGAACCAAAAAATATTGGAGCAATCCAAATTGCTGAATCCGCAAAACGCTGAATTTTTAGACGCCTCAATCAAGCAGTTAGGCAAAGTCATGCTAGAGGTAAAAGGTAAGGCGATAGAGGCACTTCACTACAAGCTTGACGCCAGTTTGCAGGGGAAACAAAAACTAAACATTGAGTTATGGTACTCAGCAGACAGGCAAGAATGGGTTGGGTTAAAGTCCATCACCCCTGAGGGCTATCATATTTATTACAAATTAAAATGATTAACCACATGATGAATATCACTAAAAGGCTTATCTTGATGACTTTACTAGCAACGCTAATACCTGCATGCGCCAGCAAACAAGTGGCGAACATTCAGACTGTACCGCATGTAGATTTGCCTAAGTTCATGGGTGATTGGTATGTGATTGCTGCTATTCCAACGGCCATTGAAACTGAGTCTTACAATGCGATTGAAAACTATAGCCTCAAAGATGATGGCACTATCGCCACCACCTTTACCTTTAATAAGGGTAGTTTGAACGGCCCTAAAAAAAGATATGAACCGCATGGTTTTGTCGTAAAAAACTCTGGCAATGCAACATGGGGCATGCAGTTTATATGGCCAATTAAGGCGGAGTACCTTATTGCTTACCTTGACGAAAATTACACACAAACCGTGATTGCCCGCAATGCCAGAGATTACGTATGGATTATGGCAAGGTCTCCCAAAATTAGTGAGGATGACTACAAAAAGCTGACGACACTGGTTAAGAGTTTAGGTTATGACACGAGTAAGTTGCGCGAAGTACCTCATCATCAATAAGCGCATTTAAACACTCACAGCAAACTATCATCAAAAAAGTTTACGAGAACTGAATAAACATTATGTTTAATAAATTGCTTTCATGGTTTGATAATCATGCCGTCAATCTTAATTCCAGTGCTGTTATTTCAGAAAATCAATGGCATAGCATCGATTGGCTACGCGTTGTGCCGTTTACCTTGATACATATCGCCTGTTTTTCTGTAATTTTCGTAGGGTTTAGCTGGTTTGCATTGACATTTGCTATTGCACTTTATTTGATAAGAATGTTCGCGATTACCGCGTTTTATCATCGCTACTTTTCACACAGGGCATTTCGTACCAGTCGCGCTTTTCAATTTATATTAGCCTTAATTGGTGCCACAGCAGTGCAACGTGGTCCAATCTGGTGGGCATCTCATCACCGTCACCATCATTTATATTCTGATGAAACCGAAGACGCACACTCCCCTGTTCAGCATGGTTTTTTATGGAGCCACTTTGGATGGTTTCTATCATCCAAACACTTTACCGGGCATACCGAGAATATTAAGGAGCTCTCTAAATTTGCTGAACTCCGTTTTTTAGATCGTTTTGATGCCATCGTTCCCATACTGTTAGCCATCAGCATTTATGTGCTAGGCGCTTGGCTCGGTGACCATTACCCAGCGCTCAATACTAACGGAATGCAGTTACTTGTTTGGGGGTTTGCCATTTCCACAGTAGTGCTTTATCACGCAACGTTTACGGTTAATTCACTCGCCCATGTGTGGGGTCAGCGTCGCTATGCCACCACCGATCAAAGCCGAAATAACTTTTGGATCGCTTTAGCAACACTGGGCGAAGGCTGGCATAACAATCATCACCATTATCCCGGCTCTGCCAAACAAGGTTTTTACTGGTGGGAGGTCGATTTAACTTATTACGGGTTAAAGTTGCTGGAAATGTGTGGCCTCATTTGGGATTTACGTACAGTACCAGTATCCATTAGGGAGTCCCGTAAAATAAAACCTGAATCCAGCAAACTAAACCTAAGCTAGATAAATGCGATGAGCCAGATGATGCATATAGTGGCTGGGTGATATGTCAACGTAGTAAACAGGGTATTTTTTGTTTTAATACATTTGAAAGAGTTCAGTTTGAAAATTGCGATTATTGGAAGTGGGATTGCGGGTAATACCATAGCGCATCATCTGCATGCAACACACGACATCACCGTATTTGAGGCTGAAAGCCATATTGGCGGCCACACCCACACACACCAAATACAACATGAGGGTAAAACATTTAATGTAGACACCGGTTTTATTGTATTTAATGACCGCACTTATCCAAACTTTATCAAGCTGTTGAACGAGCTCAAAGTGGCATGGCAACCTAGTAGCATGAGCTTTAGTGTGCGTTGCGAAAAAACAGGTTTAGAGTACAACGGTACTAGCCTAAATAGCCTATTTGCACAAAGACTTAATCTGTTTAAGCCTTCATTCCATCGCATGATTCGAGACATTTTGCGTTTTAATCAAGCATCACTAGCGCTACTTGAAGATGGTAATGAAATAAAACTTGGAGATTACTTAAGGCAAGGCAACTACAGCCAACAATTTATAAACCATTACATCGTGCCAATGGGTGCTGCAATTTGGTCAACCGATGCTGAGCAGATGCTTGCATTTCCTGCCAGATTCTTTGTAAGATTTTTTCACCATCACGGTATGTTATCCGTCAATGACAGGCCAGAATGGCGCACGATTAAAGGTGGCTCGGCCAGCTACGTACAGGCGCTCACAGCACCTTTCAAACATAAGGTGAGATTAAACACCCCTATTGAAAGCGTGCGTCGTCTGAAGCAGTCTGTTCGCATCAAACCAGTAAATGGCGATGAGGAAAAGTTTGATTTTGTATTTTTCGCATGTCACAGTGACCAAGCGCTTCATTTATTAAAAGACAAAACAGAAGCTGAGGCTGAAGTTCTTGGTGCAATTCCGTATCAAGAAAACACCATTTTCTTACACCATGACAGCAAGCTCTTACCAAAGAAAAAGTTAGCTTGGGCTGCATGGAACTACCATGTCACTACACCACCTGCTAACAAGGTTGCCGTGACCTACAACATGAACATCTTGCAAAACCTGAAATCAACAGAACCGTTATTGGTGACACTTAACCATACGCACGACATTAATCCTGACAAAGTAATTAAGCGTCTTAGCTATATGCACCCTCTTTACACTTTAGCAGGTGCTGCCGCCCAAGCAAGACACCACGAAATCAGCGGCGTTAATCGCACGGCTTACGCTGGCGCTTACTGGCGTAACGGTTTTCATGAAGACGGCGTAGTAAGTGCTTTAGCAGCACTTAAACATTTTGAGCAGTACTTAAATGCATCAAAATAAATTATCTAGTAGCGCGATATATCAGGGCTGGGTATCTCACCAGCGAATAGAGCCGCAGCCGCACCAGTTTAGCTATCAAGTATTCATGATGTATTTAAATCTGGATGAATTGCCTACGCTGTTTCACTCCAACCTTTTTTGGTCTTATGCATCTAGAAATATTGCATGGTTTAGACGTGCCGACTATTTTGGCGATTACAAAAAAGCGCTAAAAGATGAAATTGGCCAATTGATTGAGCAGTCTACGGGTCAAAAACCACGCGGCCCGATCTGCATGCTCACTAATATGCGTTACTTTGGTTATTGCTTTAACCCAGTAACCTTTTATTACTGCTTTGAAGAGGATGGCAACACTTTACAGGCAATGGTCAGCCACATTACCAACACCCCTTGGAACGAAACCTTTGCTTACGTGCATGATTTTTCCAAAAACCTCTCTATCGGCTCTAGTAATCATGATGCCAGCGCTGTTTTTAGCTTTAGCAAACAATTTCATGTATCACCCTTTATGCCAATGAATATTGACTATGAATGGGCATTTCAATTGGGCGAACAGAAACTGCATACCCACATGAAAAACATGCAAAATAGCCGTGAAATCTTTAATGCAACACTTGCACTGAAGCGCAGTGAAATTAACAATGCCTCGCTTTATGCAGCGTTGCTGAAATACCCCTTTATGACGTTTAAAGTCATGCTCGCGATTTACTGGAATGCCTTAAAACTCTGGTTTAAAAAAGTACCGTTTCACTCACACCCTACCTCTACAACCAAGCCCTAATTGACATACCGCCATTATGATGACACCAACTGCAGCACAAGAGCAATTAACTCGTAACCTACGCAAAAAGAATCGTGCCAAATGGGTTGAGGATTTGGCAAAACATAAAATCCTGGCACGACTAAACCATCTGCATACTGGGCAGTTAACCTTAATTGACGGCGATGACAAGCACGTCTTTGGTCAGCCATCATCTGAGCTGAATGCAGTGATTTATATTCATGACAGCCGCTTTTATGGGGAAATTGCATTTGGCGGCAGCATTGGGGCCGGCGAAGCTTATATGCTAGGTTATTGGACTACAGACCACCTCACTGCATTAATCAGGATGATGTGTATCAACCAATCAGTGATGGACGCATTAGAGGGTGGCTATCAATGGCTCACCAAACCCATTCTGAAAGTATTACATTGGCTAAATAGCAACACCACTGAGGGAAGCCGTAAAAATATTGCAGCCCATTACGACTTGGGCAACCCGCTGTTCCAGCTCTTTTTGGATCCAACGCTGATGTACTCCAGCGCAATATTTAGTTCTGAAACAAAAACGCTGCAAGAAGCTTCCGAGCTAAAGCTAAAAATAATATGCGAGAAACTCGATTTAAAGCCAACAGATAAAGTAGTTGAAATTGGCACCGGCTGGGGTGGTTTTGCAATTTACGCAGCTAGGCATTATGGTTGCCACGTAACCACCACCACTATATCCAAGCAGCAATATGCGTTAGCAAAACAGCTTGTAGAAACCGCTGGCCTTAGCGATAAAGTCACATTATTGCTTGAGGATTATCGTCATTTAGATGGTCAGTTTGATAAATTGGTCTCGATTGAAATGGTAGAAGCAGTAGGTCACCAGTTTTATGATACTTATTTTGCAAAACTAGGCACATTACTCAAGCCGGATGGGCTGGCATTGATTCAAGCAATCACGATTACAGACCAGCGTTATGAGTCTGCTAAATCTTCGGTGGACTTCATTCAACGCTATATTTTCCCTGGGTCTTGTATTCCGTCCAATACTGCAATGCTCAACAGCATTACACGGATGAGCGATATGCGACTGATTGATCTAGAAGATATTGGTATTCACTACGCAACTACCCTGAGGATGTGGCGTGAAAACTTTTTTCATCACCTCCAACAAGTGCGCGCATTGGGCTACTCGGATGAGTTTATAAAAATGTGGGAGTTCTACCTATGCTATTGTGAAGGTGGCTTTATAGAGCGAGCGCTAGGTGATGTTCACTTACTGTTAGCAAAACCAAACAATAGAAGAGGTGCACTCAGAGCTGGCAATGCGTCTTAGATGCTAAATTCAATAAGATTTAAGCTATTGATGAGCTGATACACGTTGTTATCGTTTAAAATCGTTTCGGTTGAGCCTAGAGCTTTACCAGCCTCGATCTTATTTGATAATGAAACCATGTTAGAGCGCAACAACACAATATTGCCAGATGAAACAAGATTGCCAGATGAAACAAGCGCCAACGCCAGAAAGTTAGCATGGCGAGATGGCTTACCCTACTGCACAGAGTTTCAAGATGTTTACTTCTCCACTGACAATGGTTTACTAGAAACCGAATATGTATTTTTGCAAGGCAATGATTTATCTGCGCGTTGGCAACACCCTGACTTATCAAACTTCACCATTATTGAAACCGGATTTGGTACAGGGCTAAATTTCTTATGTGCGGCTAAACTATGGCTAGAACATGCACCAAAAGATGCGGCATTGCATTTTGTTAGTGTAGAAAAATATCCGCTGACATTAAATGACACCACAGCTGCATTAGCATTGTGGCCTCAACTCAATGCATTAAGCACCCCGCTATTGCATCAATACCACGCTTTAATTAATGAGCAAACGATTAGTCTTTATGACGATAGAGTTCAATTATCTGTACATATTGGGGATGCAACAGAACAATTAGCACGCATCACCAACATGGCAGATGCATGGTTCTTAGATGGATTTTCCCCCGCCAAAAATCCAGAAATGTGGCATGCCGGATTATTTTGCGAGATGGCAAAACATGCCCAAGCATCAACCACCTTTGCCACATTTACGAGCGCAGGTGATGTGAGACGGGGTTTAATCACAGTAGGCTTCAAAGTCAGCAAGCGTCCTGGATTTGGTAAAAAACGTGAAATGCTGTGTGGAGAATTTATAGGCTTTGACAATGGTTAACACGGCAATTGTCATCGGAGCAGGTATTGCTGGCTGCACTAGTGCTTACGCATTGGCAAAACGCGGTGTTAAAGTCACACTGATAGAACGCAACGCAGAAATTGCCAATGAGGCATCGGGCAATCCGCTCGCGATGTTGTACCCACGCTTGAGCGGCGATGATTTAAGCAGCCAATTTGCACTAGCTAGCTATGTATTTAGTTTGGAGTTTTATCAATCGCTGCAACTCTCCCCGGCTGATTACTCTGCCTGTGGCATGCTGCAACTGGGCTTTAATGCTAGAGAGCTCACCCGCATTAAAAAAGTTGCGGCGAAAAACCACCCTGCAGGTATAGTCAGCTATGTACCACAGCATGAAGTAAGTGCGATTGCTGGTATTCCGATTGACCATGATGCCTTGTACTTCCCAACAGCAGGCTGGGTGCATCCACAACACCTATGTCAGCATTTAACACGGCACCCCAATATTAGCGTGCTGAAGACGCAGCAAGTAACTAGATTCAGCAAAGAAACTCAGGGCTTTGAGATTTACAATCATGAGCAATTACTTGCAACGGCACAGGTACTGATTATTGCTAACGCTAACGATGCGCAGCAGCTATTACCTCACCTGCCACTGCAAACCAAGGCCGTGCGTGGTCAAGTCAGCGTACTGGACTCAACAGCGATCAGCCGTAACGTTAAAACCATACTTTGTAGCGATGGCTACCTGAGTCCGCCTGCTGTTTCACAACAAGCACATTGTTTAGGGGCTTCATTTGCCAACATAGATACACCATCTATAGCCGCAATGGATTTAACCCCTACGCAACAAGACCATGTGGCCAACCTCAGTAAACTAAACAATATCTCCACAGCGCTATACCAAGACTTACAATCCAATATCATAGGCGGACGTGTATCTTACCGCTGCACCACCAGTGATTACTGGCCATTAGTGGGTGAGCTTATTAATAGCGCTGCACTAAAAGCAAAACCGGTAAGACCCAGTGCACCGTCAACCACACTGCCGTGGATATCCGGCTTATATATCAATGCCGCACATGGCAGTAAAGGCTTCACCAGTGCACCACTATGTGCAAAAATATTGGCAGCCATGATTCATCATGAACAGCTGCCCTTGAGCCCTGAACTAGCCTGCCTGCTTAACCCCAATCGCTTCTTATTACGTGAAATGGGTTTAAAACAATTAGCAAAAACGATAGCCTCTGCCCATAAAATTTCAGGTTAAAATGAGCTTATGGCGCAATCTCAGTATTTAACAGCAGTTCAATATCATCGTGCAGGTCAGTACGCAGAGGCAGAAGCGCTCTACCAACAGGTGCTCGCCGCACAACCTAAGCTAGCCGACGCACATCACATGCTTGGTCTTGTCTATTATCAAACCAATCGCAATGCGCTTGCAGTGATGCAACTTGAGCAAGCCTTAGCCATTAACCCCAAAGAAGTAGATTACTTAAATCATTACGGATTAGCATTGCGCGCTGTTGGCAACATAGAGGCTAGCATCAAGAGCTTTCAGCAGGCGATTTTATTGCAGCCTAAAGACTTAGACGTACAAGTTAACCTTGGCAACACACTGCTGGCCGCTAACAGATTTGAAGAGGCAGCAGGTTACTACCGGCGCGTGCTTAGAGTAAGGCCAAAAGCTGATGATGTACGTGAAGCGCTGTGTCACTGTTTATCATCACTGGGCAATCAAGCGCACGCGCTTGGCAATTTTATTCAGGCTGAAGGCTGCTTTCAGGAGGCCTTGCAATATAACCCGCAAGACGCAACGCTGCTGTACAACCTAGGCAATGCACAGCGCGAACTAGGCAAACCGCATGACGCGGTAAAACAATACCAGAAGGCGCTTCAGCTCAACCCCAGTGATTCAGATACGTATAACAACTTAGGTAACGTACAGCGTGAGTTAGGCCAGCTAGATTTAGCGGTGGCAAGCTATCAAACCGCGCTCAAACTCAACCCCAAGCTATATCACGCCCAAGTACATTTGGTGCACCAAAAGCAGCATATGTGTGATTGGGATGGGCTGGAACATGACATTCAACAAATTCGCCATTGGGTCACACATGAACCCAGCGCACAAATATCGCCTTTCGCTTTTTTGGCAATGCCCACTACTACCGCAGAAGAGCAAAAAACCTGTGCCAGCAACTGGGCCAATAACCGCTATACGCAGCTGATCCAGTTAGGCAAACAGCTCAACTTTACACCACTAGTCACCCCCAACAAGAAAATAAAGGTCGCTTATCTATCTGCAGACTTCAGATTACATCCGCTCGCTTTTCTCATCAGTGAGTTGATTGAGTTGCATGACAAAAACCGATTCGAAACTTATGCATTTTCTTACGGGGTAAATGATAAAACCAGTGCCAGAACCCGATTAGAAAAAGCGTTTGATCAATTTCACGATATACGCGCACTCACTGACATAGACGCCGCAAAAAAAATACATAGCTGCAACATTGATATTTTGGTGGATTTAACCGGCTTTACCCAAACCAGCCGCACCGGTATTGCCGCCCTGCGCCCAGCCAAAATCAACATTAACTGGCTCGGTTTTCCCGGCACTATGGGTGAAATTCGCCATCACGATGCGCCCAGCACTCCCCTGTTCGACTATCTGTTAACAGACGCCTTTATTACGCCAGCTGACACTGCCAACCACTACGCAGAAAAGCTAGCGCTATTACCACACAGCTACCAGCCTAATGATCGCAAACGCCCGATTGGGCAAGCGCTTAGACGTGAGGCATACAAGCTACCTGAAGACGCTTTTGTATTTTGTAGCTTTAATCAGTCATTCAAAATCACACCAGATATCTTTAGCGTTTGGATGAGCCTACTCACCAAACTACCCAACAGTGTGCTTTGGCTACTAGACTGCAACACGTGGGCCAAGCAAAATTTGTGGCGTGAAGCTAAACGCAGCGGTATTGCAGTTGAACGCATTATTTTTGCACCGCGCGTCAATATTGCAGAGCACCTTGCACGCCATGTGCATGCCGATCTATTTTTAGACACGCAGCCATACAACGCCCACACTACCTGTAGCGATGCCCTATGGATGGGCTCGCCAGTGTTAACCTGCGTAGGTGATACATTTGCATCACGTGTTGCGGGCAGTTTATTACAGGCGGCAGGCCTCACACAACTGATAAGCACCTCATTAGCCGAATATGAGGAAATTGCAATTAAGCTTGCTCAAAACCCAAGCGCACTGACAGCTATCAAACAAAAACTACAGAATGAGAACATGACATCTGCCTTATTTGATACGGTGCAGTTCACCCAATCACTGGAGCAAGCCTATTTAAAGATAATGGCAGACCTTAGGTTGTAACTCGTATCACCATGCCACGCAGACTGACGAGTTCAATTAAAATTATGCTAAAGTCATTGATGTGCAAATGCACTAAATTATAAAAAACAAAACACATTTGAGAATATTCAGGACACAACCATGGCAGCAATCGATATCACCCCTGTATTGAAATTCATGTTGGACAAAGGTGGTTCAGATTTATTTTTCAGCACGGGTACCAGTATCCATATAGAAGTTGAAGGTGAAACCACCCCCATCAACGCACAAATCATGCAGCCTAGCATGATTAAAGAAATTGCTTACTCACTCATGAGTGCAGATCAAATCAAAGAGTTTGAATCAACACTAGAATGCAACTTTGCCTTAGGCAAAAAAGACATTGGTCGCTTCCGCGTTAATGTGTTTAGACAGCGCGGTGAAGTTGGTATGGTGATTCGGCATATCAAGACTGATATCCCTTCATTAGAGAGCTTGGGGCTACCGCCGGTACTTAAAGATTTAATCTCTCGCAAACGCGGGCTGATTTTGGTAGTGGGTGCGACAGGTTCGGGTAAATCAACCACGCTGGCATCTATGATTGATTATCGCAATGAAACCAGCAATGGCCATATTCTTACACTGGAAGACCCTATTGAGTTTATTCACCCGCATAAAAAGTCTGTCGTGGACCAACGTGAAATTGGTATCGACACACTCTCATTTGAGAATGGACTTAAAAATGCCATGCGCCAAGCACCTGATGTGATTCTAATTGGTGAGGTACGCGACATGGACGGCATGAAAAACGCACTAGCCTATGCTGAAACTGGGCACTTATGTTTAGCTACATTGCATGCCAACAACGCTAACCAAGCACTAGAACGTATTATTTCCTTCTTCCCAGAAGATGGCAGAAATGGTTTGTTGCTAGGCATATCAATGAACCTCGTATCCATCATATCGCAGCGCTTGATCCCCGGTAAGCAAAGTAAGCGTATCGCCGCCACGGAAGTAATGATTAACACGCCCTACATGAGCGAGCTAATCCAAAAACAAAAAATGGGAGAAATTAAAGAGATCATGGCCGAGAATACAGATATTGGCATGCATACTTTTGACCAATCTCTATTCAAACTATACTCAAACGACAAAATAGACGAAGAAAACGCCTTGGCTTATGCTGACTCGCGTAATGACTTGTCGTTAAAAATACGTTTCTCTGCTGAAGGCACGCGTAATGGCGGCAGTGGTCTAGGTATTTAATATATAGGCATCTAGACTATCACCAGCTAAACAGATAGTTAAGCTACAGAACGCAGGCATCTTGGTCTGCTTAACCACTGCGCAATCATGAGTAGATAAAATGATGTAACGCCTACCCAAACATCTGATAGGCGTTACATCATGGTTTAAAACTTACTGAGTTTATTGCTGCTTCACTGGGTCAAACGGATTGGTCAGCATTCTTAATAAAAAGTCCACATCCACGCATTGAATAAACAGATTACCGTCATTAGCTTTGATAATCCATTTAATCAGGTTTCCTCTTTTGTCATTCGCTAACGGTGTCGTGCTAATTTGGTTTTCACTGAACTGCGCCACAGAGTGCAGTGCCCCCACCAGCAAGCCAACCTTATGCTCGCCGCACATAATGACAATCACTTGACTATTACTATCTACCACTGAAGGCACACCGCTTAGCAGATAACTAAAATCGTACACCCAAACGTAATGCGAGCCCTTGGTTTCATGCTGCACCGAAACCACCCCTACTCGCTCAGAGCGGCTACCGATAGATACCGAAGAAATCTCGGATGCCGGTAATGCCTCTAAAACAATTTCAGCTTCTAGCGCAAACAATGTTTCGTCCACAAAGAAGGTAGCAAACTCAGGGTCAGATGACTGAATAGGAGAGCTATGTATAATCGAAGCGGAATCATTACCGGAACTAAAGTGGTTACGCACCTCACCAAACGCATCATAAACCACGGCAATCACATCTTCTTTATACCCGTCAGACACTTTAAACTCACGATAACCGTTAGAGACACTGCAGCCAAGAATACAATAATGCCCATCACGGATCACAATACGGGATGCGCTTTTCCCATTAGGCATACTCAGTAAATCTGGGTCAATATCTAAGGTAGAACCCACTGGTCGACTAGGGTCGGTGCTAGAAATAATCTTAGCTTGCCGATCAATATAAAAAGCCTTAACAGACTCGCTCTCGGCAATGCCACCTAGCAACATGGCATTAAATTCAGGCGTGGCATCAAACACAATACCAATCCCGCCCACTACGTCTGTGCCATCAGGCGCCATAATGGCAGCATGATAGATATAGGTAGGCTTATCACTGTAAAGTGAACTCGCCTCAAAAGGTGAAACATAGTATTGCTGCTCATTATATAAAGACAGCACACCATCTAAGGTAGCATCGTCCACAGTGGTGCCGATGATAGAGCCTTTTTCATCGATGGGGTTGGTGCTGGCGATAATAACGCCTTGTTTATCGTAAACAAAAATACGTGTGTACACAGTATAGAGTTGATTAATATAGTTCAGTATCTCAGTAATACGCGACACACTCGCAGCATCTACACGCCCAGCAGCCAGCGCTACCCTCAGCTCCGGCGTCACTGCCCACCAGCGGCAATCGTCAGAACGCTCGTATAGGTTACGGTCTAATAAATCCACCAGCAAATGTGATAAAAATTCAGAATCTTGTAATCTAGAAGCAAGCACAGTCTCGTATAAATCATTGATGGATTGCGCAAATAGTTCATTACTGCGCGTGCCGGTCTCACTAATCTGGTCTAAGATAGTTTTTAGTTTAAACAACTCGCCAGTCTGGCCGACAGTCATGACCTGCCCGTTCCATACCACCCTGCGTATAGTGGAAGCTGCAGTCATCACTTCGTAAAGAGGAGGGCAAAATGACTGCGCATGCGATAGCAAACCTCTGGCAACTTTGGCATCAAGCGACTTTAACGCGCTAGTCTCCTGGCCGGTAAATGCAATATCCACTGGCGTCATCACCTGCCCTTGCCATCCTTTTGGCCCCATATAACCTTGATAGCCATTGGCTTTAAAGGTAGCCACCAGATACTCACGCCCACCATAGATCATTAAGCTGGACTTAGCATCATGATTCACCGGCACTACCGCGCCTACTGGTACCCAGCGTGCATCACTGGTTTCTATCACATGCTGATTCTGATCTAGCAGCAGCATCACCGAACGCATACTAGGGTCACGATGAGAGTGGAAAATTCCAGCCATCTCTTCTACAAAATTAAAGCATAAACATAAAATACCAATCACCGCACCAGTTTCAGGGTGAAGCATACGCTTAGAATAAATCAGCGCTTTATCTTTATTGGGGCGTAAATCAGTATGGCGATACGTTTCTACATAATCTTCTGAATGCAGTGTTTCATAAATCAACGGATCTAAACTGCCCTCAATTGGCGTCTCTTGGTTAATCTGCACCAAAACGTTGCCGGAAACATCAAGCAAGATAATTTCGTCATAAACCGTATATTTGCTTCTATAAGCGCGCAAACGTAAGCGTATATCATCAACACTACCGCTAAGCCCAGCCACAAAACTACATAACTCACGATCTGTGGCTAAAAACCCAACATCTGCTGTACGTTCATAAAGGTTACGCACCAAGATATCAATCACATATTTAGCCTTGGTGCCAATCTCGTTAAACACGGTGGCTACCTTCTCCTGCACTAGGCTTAACACTAGCTCTTTTTCTAAACGATTAAACCCAGCGCGGGTTGCAGCCATGGTTGGCAGTATGCTCTTTGCCTCGACCGGGCAGTTCATTTTTGCTGAAGACTCAATAATTCTCCACATTAAATTTAACTCATGTAACGACTGCTCACAACGCACCACGTCGCGCATAAATGGCAGGTAATTATCGATTTGAAACGAAGAAATCTGATTCATTATTTACTCACATCATTATGATATTTATTTTATGCACCGTTGCATGTTTACCAATGAAGCAAAATACAAGCCAACCGGCAATACCCATCCATCCGGGTTGAATATGTCTAGATATTCTAGCTACTTACTGTATTGACGATTAAACTCAAGATGGTGCAAAACGTGATGTCGCGCACTTTATAGGTGCAACAAATTGGTGCATTAAATTCAGCGTAAGTAAGCATTCTCAAGACCCCCCTGTCAAAAAGCGGATCTTGCATGACTACGCATTAGCTCCAACATCTAATACAAGATGGCACAGTTAATGCTTATTCAGACAAAGCACTAATTTGGGCACGGCAAACACTCAATGAAACTAGCTTCTTCACCACATCAATCTGGGGCACCCATGGTCGCATTTAAGAATGATAAGCACATGCATGATGCACTGATGCATAACCTTGAAGGGATGCTATATTGCTGCTTGTATGACAAAGACTGGACCATGGTGTTTGTAAGCAATGGCTGCAAAGAGCTGACCGGCTATGCTCCTGAAGACCTGCTTCATAACAAATACATTTCTTACGAAGTCATGACGTTTGAAGAAGATAGAGCGGTGGTGCGTGAAACCATTAAAAACGCACTCACTGAAGGTAACCGCTACGAAGTTGAATACCGCATCAACCATGCAGATGGCAGAGTGATTTGGGTATTGGAACGTGGCAACCCAATTTATAACGATGCCGGCGTAGTCATCGCCCTAGAGGGCTACATCCAGAATATTGCAAAACGCAAAGATATTGAACAGTCGCTGCTGGCAGCAGAACTTAAATACCGTTCAATCTTTGAAAACACACTAGAAGGCATCTTCCAAACCACTGCGGATGGGCACTATTTAATTGTTAATCAATCACTTGCGCGCATGTATGGCTATAGTTCACCGCAAGATCTTATTCATGCATTCAACAACATACAAGAGCAGCTTTATGTAAAGCCAGGACGCCGTGAAGAGTTTGTACAGCTACTAAAAGAAAACGACAGCGTAGAGAAGTTTGAATCATTGGTTTACCGGAAGGATAAAAGCACTATCTGGATCTCTGAGAATGCACGCGTCGTCAATGATGAGTCAGGCAACATACTCTATTATGAAGGCACGGTTGAAGACATCACCGCCCGCAAGAGTTACGAAGAAAAACTCGAATATCAAGCTATGCATGACAGCCTAACCGGGCTGCCAAACCGCAACATGCTCAACGATAGACTACAGTTGTGCATTAACTTTGCCAATCGCTATAAAAACAAAATGGCGGTTGCATTTTTAGATTTAGACCAGTTCAAACTGATTAACGATAGTATGGGGCATGAAGTCGGTGATCAACTGCTGATTATCATGGCAAAAAGATTATCCAGCGCGGTGCGTGAAATTGACACTGTAGTCAGGCTAGGTGGTGATGAGTTTGTTATCCTGCTCACTAATATAGACGACATCAATGATATTTTTCTTAGTATGCAGCGCATACTGGAGGCAGTTGCCGTTCCATTAACCATTAACCATCTAGATTACCTAGTCACTTGTAGTATTGGCGTCAGCATTTACCCTGATGATGGCCTTGATGCCAATGTATTACTGCGCAACGCTGATACAGCAATGTACAAGGCAAAGAAAGCCGGTAGAAACAACTTTCAGATTTACACGCAAGCGCTGAATGCGGCATTAACTGAGCGTGTCACGCTAGAGTACAACTTACGTCAAGCTATTGAACTAGAAGAGTTTTTACTGCACTACCAGCCTAAGGTGGATTTTGCAACTGGCAAAGTGTGTGGCGCCGAAGCATTGATTCGATGGCAGCCCGAGGGGCAAGACCTCATATCCCCCTTAAAATTTATTACCATTGCGGAAGAAACAGGATTAATAGAAACCATAGGTGAATGGGTGCTCGCTACAGCCTGCTATAAAGCTAAAGCCCTGCAGCAGAAAACTGGTCAATATATCCCTATCGCAGTCAATGTGTCACCCAGACAATTCAGGCAATCCAACTTAGCCAACACCATCAAAAAAATCTTAGCGGTTACCCAGCTAGACCCCAGCTACCTAGAGCTTGAAATTACCGAAAACACACTGATAGATGACTCATCAAAGTTCATCGAAACATTACATTCACTCAAGAAAATTGGTGTAAAACTGGCAATTGATGACTTTGGTACGGGTTACTCAAGTCTGGCGTATTTAAAGGATTTTCCAATTGACCGCCTGAAAATCGATAAAGTCTTTGTCAGCAGCATAGAGGAAGACCCTAAAAACAAAGCCATCTTAAAAGCGATTGTCGTACTAGGTCAAAGCTTAGGGATTGAAGTAATTGCTGAAGGCGTAGAAACACAGTATCAATATGACTACCTCAAATCCATAGGTTGCGATCAACTGCAGGGCTACTTTTACAGTAAGCCATTACCGGAACAGCAGTTTGAACAGTTTTTGCTAAATCAGGTAGAGAACTAAACGCCCCAAACGACAACAAGCCCGCCATTTTCAATCATGCCACACCACTCACAACACACCGCAGCCATCACTGATTAACGCTGGTTAAGCGGCATCCTGATCCTGATGTTGAATCGCCGCGAATATTGCCGCAATCACAATTAGGCTTCCACCCAGCCACTCATTAAGCTCCATGGTTTCATGCGCTAAGTAGTAAGAGGCGATGGCAGCCACCACCAGTTCAAACAAGAACAACACAGATGCACGTGTTGCCTCAATTTTTGCCACGCCATACTGCACAAAAAAAGTTGCCGCGATTAACAGCAAGGCAATTAATGACATCACGGCCCACTCGGTTAATGTAAATACAGTCGGGCTTGGAATGTTTGTTTGCATAATCGGCACAAACAATAGCGCAACCATCATCACGCCAATCCAAATCGCATAGGATTTAGCCACCAAAGTTAAATGGCTAGACTTTCTCGTAATCACATTGGTTAAAGAAAAGCCGATGCCAGAAGATAACGCCAGCCACTCTGGCATATTTCTCGGTAGCGGCAAGCCACCCAACTTAGCGTCATACAGCATAATAAATGCGCCGACTAAGGAAGCAACAATCGCAATATAACCCGTGAAGCGGGTTTTTTCTTTTAACCAAAAGTGGGCGAGAATTAAGGTCCAGATTGGTGACAAATAAAACAGCAGCATCACCCGCATCACCTCACCATCAATAATCGCCAGCACGTAGCTGAGATTGGTCCACCCGGCAACCAGCCCCAGCCATACAATGCTTAATGGCAGCTTGTTGGCACCTCGCCAATGCTTACCTAATAAAACGCTGGCAAAGATAATCGCAAGTGCGTAGGTATAAAAGCTGGATGCTACCCCAGACACACCAGCCTCGGACACTAAGCGATACGGATACCAGATAATGCCCCAGCAAAATGCACCAAAAAGTAGGCCGAATACTGCAAAAAAGTTTTTATTATTGGCGTTGCTCACTATAATGTTACCTTATGAATCCAAATCTAAATTTATTACAGCCCTATCCGTTTCAACGTCTGCGCGATCTATTTAAAGGTGTTACACCCAATACAGCTTTTAAGCCAATTAACCTATCTATTGGCGAGCCCAAACACGAAACACCCTTATTAATTAAAGACGCCTTAGTCAATAACTTAAGTGGCTTAGCTAACTATCCCACGACTATAGGCTCTATTGAGCTAAGAAGCACGATTTCCGATTGGATTTCACGTCGTTATCAAGTTCCTGCACTCAACCCTGAAAAAGCCATTTTGCCTGTAACAGGCAGCCGCGAAGCATTGTTTGCTTTTGCTCAGGTGATTATTGATCAAACCAAACCTGATCCTATCGTGATTTCACCTAATCCGTTTTATCAGATTTACGAAGGCGCTGCATTTTTAGCGGGAGCTACCCCCTACTTTTTAAATACGCTGCCACATCAAGATCCAAACTATAACCACGTCATGGACTTTTCAAGCGTACCTGCTGATGTACTAGCACGTACGCAACTGGTCTACATTTGCAGCCCGGGCAACCCTTCCGGCAAGGTCATGAGCCTAGCGCAATGGCGCACTATTTTTAGCTTATCAGACCAATACGGCTTTGTGATTGCAGCCGATGAGTGCTACTCAGAAATCTATTTTGATGAGGCATCACCGCCGCTAGGTGCATTACAAGCTGCGCATCTACTGGGTAGAGACTATAAAAATCTGGTTGTGTTCAGCTCCCTTTCCAAGCGCTCCAACGTACCTGGCATGCGCTCAGGCTTTGTTGCCGGCGATGAAAAAATCATTGAATCATTCACGCTCTACCGCACATACCACGGTTGCGCGATGAACCCTGCCGTGCAGGCAGCGTCTATTGCAGCATGGAATGATGAAGCCCATGTGATTGAAAATCGCAGGCTCTACGCCGCTAAATTTAAAGACGTCACCCCATTACTAAGTAATGTATTGGACGTAGCAGTGCCGGATGCGGCATTCTACCTATGGGCTAAAATCAAAGACACTAGCATTTCTGATACAGAGTTTGCAGTGAAACTATACCGTGACCTCAATATTACTGTGCTTCCAGGCAGTCTGTTGGCACGTGACGCCCACGGTGTAAATCCGGGCAAGAACTTTATCCGTATGGCGTTAGTCGCTTCTTATGAAGAGTGTATAGAAGCAGCTCACCGAATCAGCGCTCATTTCTAATCAACGCAGTGCAAGGTTAATCTATATCAGTACAGATTAACCTTGCTGTCATTAGCTTTACACGCACAAGCTACTTGATGTATTGATTATTTAAACGTACAGCAAGTGCACTCAAGCCTATCAGGGCAATACCAATAATCACCAAGGCTATCGGCCAGCCCACGGTATTGGCAAAATGTTCTGCCGTGTAGTAGCCAATATACAGCAGCATCGCCAGTGTACCCACCAGCAATAACGTCCTACTGCGCGCATAGGTACTTAGGAATATGATCAGAGCGGTAGCCCCAAGATAAACAGGTTCTAACAAACTGTTTTCTACCGATTCAAATATTGACCACAATAACAACACCGCACCCACAAAGTACCAGAACGCAGCAATTGCCATATGCTTTGATTGCTGCATAGCATAGGCGATGCACAGCAATGAACTGCCAACTACGATGCCAATGAGTTTTTCATCAACATCCCAAATATCAAATAGATTGGCAAAAAAGATGCAGCCAAACAATACCGCACTAAACGCTAATACCGTGCGCTGTTTTGCCCAAAATGTTGCTCCCTGCTGCACCAGCATATAAGCCGCCATAAACAGCAAGCCATGGCGCACATCACCCCCTGACGAATACTCCTGCAACATTACCATGATACCGGTGGGCTGCAATACCGAGGCCATTAAAAACAGCGGCGTTACAGCACGCTCGTACTTTTGGTCACTCAGGCATACCAAACCCATTACAAAGGCCACAAGGCCTGAGCCTAGCGTGATAATCACACGCGATGCAGAGCCAAAATCATCCCAATACATTGAGATGAAAACACCTATGCCTGCGAATACAAAAATACCGCCCACATAGCCAAACAACTTGGAAAGTACACTGGCGGGCGCAGCATTAGGCTGCACTGAAGACGCATCAAGTGCCTGTGCAATTTCTGCCAACGTGATCTGATTATGCTGCGCTAATGCAACAATATCCTGTAAAGCATCATCTTTGAGCGACATACCAACCCCTTATTTTTTGATGACCCATCCGATAAATTGCACTTGGTTATAGTAATTATGTTGCTGAGTATGCGGAATCTTGTAACCGATACTGCCCTTTTTAAGCCTAAAGCCGCTATCTCTACTACCGCCACCGAACAGCCCACCCATCAAACCACCCCCGCCATAACTGGGGCCATCTAAGGTATAACCATCTGGCGAAACAATTGCCGTATCAATCAGCATATTTTTAGTTTCATGCAACACAGCAACGCCATCTGTTGCTGATGTAAGCACCTGTGGCATATCTATGGCAATCTCACGTACCGTATCAGTCTTGGCATCGTAAGCCATCAGCCGCTTTAAATCGTAGTTGACATCTTTACCTTCATGTTTCTTTACTTTAACCGTCAATTTCTGATTTTTAACCGCAAAATCCAGCATATAGTCCGCCGTATTTTGATAGTCATACGACCTGGTTGTAAATAACACTTCATATTGCGGCGGTGTACTCATCAGCTTGGGTATCACCGTCGAGGCGAAGAAAACAAGAATCAACAGCAAGGGAAAGGTTAAACCAACAACTAAAACCAAGTTTTCTTTAATAAAGTCTTTCATCATTGTCCTTTAATCACTGATTCTTTAATAAACGCGGTGACAGTTTTGAACACATTTTCCTGCATCAGCGGATCCAGACAATCCACTTGTTGCAAGTCCTTCATACTGCGCAACCAAGTCAGTTGGCGCTTTGCCAGCTGCCTAGTCGCAAAAATGCCTCTGTCGCGCAACTCAGCTTCATCATACTCCCCTGCCAAATACTCCAATGCCTGACGGTAGCCTACGCAGCGCATGGAGGTACTGTCCGCTGTTAACGCAGGATAATTCGCCACTAATGCTTTTACTTCACGTATAAAACCATCGGCTAGCATTTGATCGAATCTTAATGCGATGCGCGCATGCAACACTTTACGGTCACTCGGCACCAAGGCGATTTTAAGCAAACGGTATGGCAAAGTATCACCTCTCGTTGCTTGGTGTAGCGCAGTCATTGATTGCCCTGTAATGCGGTAAACCTCTAAAGCACGCTCTATTCTTTGCACATCGTTAGGCTGTAAGCGTGCAGCACTTTCAGCATCCACTAACGCCAGCTTGGCATGCATAGCGGGCCAACCAACCTCCGACGCCTCTTGTTCAATTTTCTGCCTAACTTCAGGGTCGGCCTGTGGCAACTGACTCAACCCCCCCTCTAACGCCTTGAAGTAAAGCATAGTGCCGCCTACCAGTAATGGAATCTTGCCGCGCGCTGTAATATCAGCCATTAATTCAAGCGTATCACTTCTAAAATGCGCTGCAGAATAAACTTCAGTAGGCGGAATAATATCAATCAAAGCGTGCGGCGCCTGTGCCAGCACTTCTGCGCTAGGTTTAGCCGTGCCAATATTCATGTCTTGGTAAACCAAGGCTGAATCTACACTAATCAATTCAATCGGTAGTTTTTTATACAAACTAACGGCTAAGTCGGTTTTACCGCTTGCAGTTGGTCCCATCACAAAAATGGCTGGTGGTAGTGTGGTTAAATTCATTCAATACATTCTTAACTTAAGGCAGCATGCTAGGGTTGGATACTTGCCGATAAACATCATAATGACCCTTTCGGGGCCTTACTTCTTACAATCAATAACAAATGAAAGCTGTATAATATTATTTAGCGTTAGTTTGCTGTAAACATACGATATTCGCTACAGATTACACCATACACCTGCACTTCATTTTGTTGATTAGGATTATCCATGAATTTAGAAAAAGTTGTTTTTGGTTTTTTCATCGTTCTTGCCATGACACTGAATTTTGGATTTTTTATTGGCGATATTGACAACCCTAGCCACCACCATGTTTATGAGCTGTACGCAGCCATTATCGTGAGCTTGATTGCTACGGTACTTAAATTTGGCGACCGCACACATGTCGGTGCCATCTTGTTATCTACCAGTTTAGCGGCTGATTTACAGCTGATTGCAGCAGCCATTCTATGGGCAGCACTCAGTGGCACTTATGACGAATCTAGCTTAACTGTGTACATTGTGTCTCTATCAGGCGGCGCATTGATGGCTAACATTATCTCGGTTGTACTGTTAATTTCTGAAACCATCAGCCAAAAACGCTAAGCACTTAGCATCGCAAGTTAATCAGCATGGATAGCATACTGTTTCTGATACTGCGCCGCTTAAGGCGCCCACTGATACTCATTATCGTTAGCTTTGCCATTGCCATCATAGGCTTAACCCTGATGCCAGGGCAAGACGACCAGGGCCACCCTTGGAAAATGAGTATTTTTGATGCGTTGTATGTCATCAGCTATACGGCAACCACCATAGGCTTTGGCGAGATTCCTTACGCTTACAGCAAAGCACAGCGCTTATGGTTAACATTTTCAATTTACCTGACGGTGATTCCTTGGTTTTATGCTGTCGGTAAAATTATCACTTTGCTGCAAGACACTGGGCTACGCCAAGCAGTGACCACAGAACGCTTTGCCAATAAGGTACGCCAGCTGCAAGAGCCATTTTATATACTTTGCAGTTATGGGCAATCATCCAACCTGCTCGCTAAAGCCTTAGATGAAAAAGGCATGCGCGTAGTAGTAATTGAGCCACAGCAAGAACGACTCAATGAGCTGGAGCTGATAGACACCAGAAACATCATTCCCTACTTATGCGCAGATGCAATCTTGCCAGAAAATCTGGAAAGGGCTGGCGTGCTGCACCCGCTATGCAGCGGCGTGATTGCACTGACAGATGACGACAATGTCAACCTAGCAGTAGCCGTTGCCGTGAAGCTCATGAACCCAGAGCTATTGGTGATTGCACGTGCGGAGCGCGATGATATTGCGGCGAATATGGCGTCTTTCGGTACTGACCATATCATCAACCCCTACACACTGTTCGGCGACCAATTGGCAATGCGCGTACATGCACTAGGCACCTATCTGCTGCATGAGTGGCTAACAGGTGTGCCTGGAGATACGCTACCGCCGCCAGAAAACCCGCCAAAGGGCAGATGGGTGGTCTGTGGTTATGGCCGTTTCGGGAAATCGGTAGTAGAGAACCTAGAACGCGAGCAAATTACCACCACAATCATTGAAGCCATGCCAGAACTGACAGGCTGCGATTACTGCATTGTAGGAAGCGGTACCGAGGCAAAAACTTTACTCGAAGCCGATATTACAAACGCCGTAGGTATCGTTGCAGGCACAGATAACGACACGAACAACCTATCCATTGTGATGACCGCCTTTGAGCTAAACCCCAAATTATTTGTGGTGATTCGCAAAAACAGACGCCACAACGGGCGGCTATTTAAGCAGTTTAACGCAGACATTACCATGCAGCCGACCGAGATTATTGCCCATGAGTGTTTGGCACACATGATCTCACCTTTGCTAGCACAGTTTTTAAGTTTGGCGCGTGGCCAAACCAATGACTGGGCAAACAAATTAATTAGCCAGTTAGTAATGACCATGGGCGAAACGGTACCCGAAACTTGGGCGATCAGAATTGACACAGAAGATACGCCAGCAGTCATCGAACTCATGGAAGCTGGGTTAAATGTCAGCGTGCAACATCTAATGCAAGACCCTGCCAATAGAGAGGAGCAACTGGAGCTGGTACCTATTCTACTATTGCGCAACAACACGCCCAGCCTAGTACCCGACCCTAACACCCGCTTAAAAGCTGGGGATAAAATCCTATTCTGCGGCAGCCCGGAGACTAAATCTACCCTGCCCTCTATACTCAATAATACTAAAACACTGACTTACATTATTGATGGGATAGAAGTACCAAACAGCTTGGTTTGGCGCTGGTTAGAAAAGAAATTTAAAAGAAAAAGTTAATCACGCTGAATTGTGAATAAACATTCAGGTACACACCATAGCGCACAGCCTATTTGCCGCGCATAAACATCTTGTCTAAATCTGTCATACTGACTTGAAACCAAGTTGGGCGGCCGTGATTGCACTGCCCTGAACGCTCAGTTGCTTCCATATCACGTAGCAAAGCATTCATTTCAGGGATAGTCAGGCTACGATTTGCACGTACAGCAGCGTGACAGGCCATCGTGCCAAGCAACTCGTTTCTACGCTCAGTCAGTACTCGACTCGCGCCATACTCTCGTAAATCACGCAATACATCTCGCGCCAAGGTCACGGCATCAGCATCTTGCAGCATCGTTGGCACTGCACGCACAGCAAGTGTGGTCGGTGACAGTATCGCAATATCAAACCCCAACTGCTGTAGCGTTACCTGATTGCCCGCTAATGCTTCATGTACGGTCGCTACCTCTAGCTTATCTGCATTAAAACTGACCGGTAATAGCAATGGCTGCATCTGCACGGTTTTACTATCCAAAGCATTTTTTAACTTCTCGTACATAATGCGCTCATGTGCCGCATGCATATCCACAACCACCAAACCTTCTTTATTTTGCGCGAGCACGTACACACCATGCACTTGCCCAACAGCAAAACCAAGTGGGTATTCATTTATGTTTTCCATACCCATAGCCTGATTTGGCAAGAGGTCTGGCGGCAATGGCGCGGCGTTGGCATTCAGATTAACATTGCTGCCAAACAAGGACTGATAAAAACTTGGGGGCTCATGCGCGCTCAAGTTAATTTGAGATTGCTGCGTTGGGTACAGCATGCCGCTATTAGCAGACGGCGGATTTGAAGCCTGCGGACTAAACGGGTTATATTGCGCCTGATTTGCAGTGACCGCGTTAGAAACACCGGTAGGAATCGCTAATGCTTTATGGAGCGAATGAAAGATAAAGCGATGGATAGCCTGACTATCTCTAAACCTGACTTCAGTCTTTGCCGGATGCACATTCACATCCACCAAGTTTGGATCCAGCTCTAAAAACAACACAAAGGCAGGATGCCTATCATGGTGCAGCACGTCTTGGTACGCTTGCCTGATAGCGTGCGCAATCACTTTATCTCGTACAAAGCGGCCATTCACGTAAACATATTGCGTGTCTCGGCTATTGCGATTAAAAGTAGGCTTCGCCGCCATCCCCCATAAACGTAAGCCTGCTGCAGATTCATCAACAGCTATAGACTCCGCAACAAACTCACTCCCTAATACCTCAGAGAACCTGCGCTCAGGCTGACCAATCGCAAAGCGGCTTAATGCGCGCCCATTGTGTTGCAGCATCAGGCTAACATCAGGGCGTGACAACGCAATACGCGTAAACATCTCTTCACAATGCCCAAACTCGGTCGCTTCAGTTTTTAAAAACTTACGGCGCGCAGGTGTATTGAAGTACAAGTCAGACACTTCAATCACCGTGCCTGCATCTAACGCAGCAGGCTCTACAGCAGATATATCACTACCTTCAGAACCGATACGCCATGCATGTTTACTGCCAACTTGGCGGCTTAATAACTGTGTGCGGGAAATTGACGCAATACTTGCCAATGCCTCACCCCGAAAACCCAAGCTCGCTACTGACTCTAAGTCTTCCAGGCTTGCGATTTTGCTAGTTGCATGGCGCGTCAGCGCTAACATCAAATCCTCTTTTGCGACACCTGCGCCATTATCAGTGACGCGCATTTGCTTAATACCGCCTTGCAACAAAGACACTTGAATATCCGTACTACCCGCATCCAAACTATTTTCTAATAATTCTTTCAGGGCTGATGCCGGACGCTCCACCACCTCGCCCGCGGCGATCTGGCTGATAAGCTGATCAGGGAGTAAACGTATAGTTGCCATAAAGTTTTAGTGTTTTTTTAATGCTGACATTTTACCTTGCTTTGCCCCTAGAGAATTAACTATGGCGATTTAACTATTAAGCTGGGGAAATAGTAAGCAAATGGCAAATAAATACTAAAGGTACAATCGGCTGACAGGGCTAGGATAGATATTTTTTACAGGGAGTTTTAATTAGAAATATTAAATAAACAATATAAATTCAGCCCATCCACGCAGCACAAGCTACCAGAACAGCTTGTAGCGCACCAACAAGCATAGGATGAACGCACTAAAATAGTGCCTTCGCACTAATCTGAGAACCAGCTGGTGGTGCCTCGCATACAGCTAAATAGTTTTTCAACACTGCCATGCCGGCATACAAAGTTTATGCAGCCACCAACTCGCACACTATGCTGAGCAACAGATCACGCAGTACAAACGATTAACGCTTTAGTAACGCTACCAGCATCAAATCGCAGCATTACCTACCGCTACACGCACCAACTCATCGATTTTTGCAGTGATATTTGTCAGCTCTCCAGCCACTACGGCAAACTCACGCCCAACCTCACCTGCACGCGCAGCTACAATTTGCGCGTTGACTGACACAATGCGTGCCTGTTTAGCAATATTCTGAATGCTACTCATCAACTCATGATGCTGCTTACGCTGCACCTTAGCATGCTTTTTAGACTCATCCTCATAAACCACAGTAATCCGATTAAGTAGCGCAACGATAGGCGTAGCTTGCTTACCAAGCTCATTAAGCAAATCAGGTACCGTACGGAAGCCTGATTCACAAGCACTGATTGCCTTCTCAACCAAGTTAGTAAACTCTATAATTTTCCGGTCACCTTCAATCTCGCCAAAGTAAACCAAGCGTAGCTCTTCAAAAAACACGCCAGGCAACTCACTATTACCTTGCACCAGCGCTGCATGGCTCACTTTAAATAAAGCCAAGGCTTCACGCGCAGTTTCCAATGCAGTTTCGTGGCCCATTGTTGAAAGTACAGCATTGAGCACAATACGTTGCGATAGCATGCGTTGACGTCCAGCTAGGTTGATTAGCGCACCAAACGTTTCTGCGCTAACGTCTAAACTATTGACTTTAAAATGGTGACCTTGTGCAACCTGATGATGTTTCACGCCTTGGTGAGGTTTTAAATCTGCTAACAAGATATTCTCCCTTTTTCATATTATTCACAACGAACGCCATCAGCACAGATACACAGCACTTAACATCATTCATATTTAAGTTCATATAAGCAATTTCTATTCCAATCAATCACTGGTAGATAAATAAAGATTGATGCAGGGATAAGTTACTAAGCAATCATGTGTCGTTAGCATTTGCATGTTGGTGTTTTGCAGATTTTGATATAAATTCTCATCAGCATGACATCTACCAATCAAGACCCAACGCCTAACAGCTATACGGACAGTTTTCACCTCGCGCGCAAGCTTAGCCGACACCACCACTTTTATCTTGGTCCCACTAACTCTGGCAAAACCTACCAGGCACTGTTGGCATTAGAGCAAGCAAAGTCAGGCGTATATCTGGCACCACTTAGGTTGCTTGCTATGGAGATCAGGGACCGATTGGTCGCGTCAGGTGTGCCATGCAACCTGATCACGGGTGAAGAGCGCGTCATCATGGATAATGCGCGACACACGGCATCTACTATTGAAATGATGAATACGCACAAAGAGGTAGAGGTCGCTGTGATTGATGAGATTCAAATGCTGCAAGACCCAGACCGAGGCTCGGCTTGGACGGCGGCGTTGGTGGGCGTACCCGCTTCAACCGTGTACATCTGCGGCTCAACCGCAGTCACTGCCCCTTGCGTTGCGACCATTGAAGCATTAAGTGAAACTTATGATATTACGCAGTTAATACGCAAAACACCGCTGGTTTTAGAGCAAGATAGCCTTTGTGGCAAACATTACAGCCGCCAGAAACTCAAGCCAAAACTACAAAAAGGCGATGCAATCATTGCATTTAGCCGCAAAGATGTACTCACTTTTGCCGCTAGATTCCGTCAATGGGGCTTTAGCGTAGCGAGTATTTATGGCGCACTCTCACCTGAAGTACGCCGAACCGAATCTGAGCGCTTTAACTCTGGGCAAGCAGATATTTTAGTGGCAACCGATGCGATTGGTATGGGGCTTAATTTACCGATACGCCGCATTATATTTGCAAATATTCAGAAATTTGATGGCGTGGCGTCTAGGCTACTCAACATGACAGAGGTAAGGCAGATTGCAGGTCGTGCCGGCAGATTTGGCATTTACGCAACTGGCTATGTCAGCGTGCTGGAAAATGATGAGCTGACTCATGTTGAGCATATGCTCTCGGCAGACGACACCGCTGACTTAAATAAACTGCCCATCAGTATTAACTTACAGCAAGTTAGCAACATTGCACACCAAATGCACACCAACAGGATTGCTGAAGTGCTCAGCTACCACCAGGAAAGAACACGGTTTACACATCCACTCTTTGAACAGGCACCCCTAGCCACACAAATCGCACAAGCACTTATTGTGGATGAATATGCACCTAAAATGTCGCTAAAAGATAAATATATCTTTGTATGTGCGCCCATCTCCCTCAATGTTGCATTTGAAAAAGACTACTACCTGCTGTGTCTAAAAAGTGTTGCGGAATCCACAATCAGGCATTTACCTACAGCACCAAGCTGGCTAGATGCACAAAGCCCTAAACATTTAGAAGACGCAGAATTGCTCAGCCACAACTTAAGTTTATATGCATGGCTAAGCTTTAAGTTCCCACAGTATTTTGTAGATGGTCCGCATGTAAGCGCTCTACGCTCACAAGTAAGCTGTTACATAGAGCGCGCCCTGCTCACACAAGCCGGCTACGGCGACACCAGCAGAGAGTTGGATTACTTAAATACAAGAAGAAAATACTGACTTCTTTTTACGCCAGCTCTACCGTTTGCAAATATTCAGGTACCACTACCTGCCAATGTAATTTCTCTTCTATATGGCGGCGCATAGCATCGGCCGCAACTGGTTCTCCGTGCACGATAAAGGTTTTTTTCGGTGCGGATTCAAAACCAGCTAGCCAATCCAAAATTTCAGAATAATCAGCATGTGCTGAAAGATTGGAAATCAGCTCGACATGCGCACGCACTGGTATATATTCCCCATGAATTTTGATACTCTCAGCGCCATCTAGCATCGCAGCGCCTCGAGTGCCCGCCGCCTGAAACCCGACAAACAAAATGGTGTTATTCGCATTAGTGGCAAAGGCTTTTAAATGATGCACCACCCGCCCACCAGAAGCCATGCCACTGGCAGATAAAATAATCATGGGGCCTTTGGCTTCATTCAGTGCTTTAGATTGCTCGATGCTGTTCACTACATGAGCCGTACTAAATAACGCACTGCATTGGTCAGCACTCAAGCGATGCTCGTCATGATATAGATTAAAAATTTCAGTGGCATCTACTGCCATCGGGCTATTTAAATAAACTGGAGTATCTGCAGCAATTTCACCAGATGTTTTTAACAAGTGAATGTAATACAGCAGTTCCTGTGCCCGGCCAACCGCAAACACCGGAATCACCACAACGCCCTTGCGCTTTACCGTTTTATTAATAATGGCGGCCAATTTAACTTTAGGGTCGTCGTTCTGATGTAAACGGTTACCGTAAGTAGATTCAATTAACAAATAATCGGCTTGTTTAATCCGCACTGGAGGACGCATCAAAATATCGTTGGCACGCCCGATATCGCCAGAAAACAATACCGAGGTTTTTTTGTTATGAATCCGCACAAATGCAGATCCTAAAATATGGCCATTAGGTGAGAGTCTAAGAGTTAAGCCGTCGCCCAGATCCACCTCTTGCTCAAAATGGATAGGTGTAAGCAAGCTAAGTGCATTTTCAGCATCTTCCTTGGTGTACAGAGGTAATGCTGGATGGTGCTTAGAGAAGCCGCGGCGATTGGCATATTCAGCCTCCTCTTCCTGCAGGTGTGCAGAATCTGGCAGCATAATCTTACATAAATCAGCCGCCCCCTCGCTGCAATAGACTTTACCTGAAAATCCATTTTTAACTAATACAGGTAAATAACCGCTATGATCAATATGTGCATGCGTCAAAACCACAGCATCGATTTTTGCTGGATTGACCGGCAATTTCGCCCAGTTTCTCAACCGCAATTGCTTGAGCCCTTGAAACAAGCCACAGTCTATCAATATTTGCCTGTCGCCACTTTTTAACAAATACTTAGAACCAGTCACGGTTCCAGTTGCACCTAAAAATGTGAGTTCCATAGAACCTCCCTTTTAAATGAACACTGGGTACTGCCTTAGTTTAGTAAGTTTAATCTAGTGCAAGTTTCGTTTTAGCAAGTGCGGGATTGGTAGAGAAATACTTCCTTACTCCAGCCAGAATCGACGCTACCAGTTTGTCTTGGTAAGCTTCATCGTTAAGCCTACGTTCTTCATCAGGGTTGCTGATAAATGCAGTTTCTACAAGGATAGAGGGAATATCAGGTGATTTCAGTACAGCGAAACCAGCTTGTTCCACATGGTTTTTATGTAACTTATTAATCTCACCAATATTGCCCAATACCGCTTTCCCCAGCTTCAGGCTATCGTTAATGGTCGCGGTTTGTGACAAATCCAATAAAGTTTTTGCAAGCAGCGGGTCTTTTACATTCAAACTCACGCCGCCTATCAAATCTGACTCATTTTCCTTCTTCGCCAAATAACGTGCGCTGGCACTGGTTGCACCTTTCTCTGACAGCGCAAATACCGATGAACCACGCGCTGCTGGATTGGTGAATGCATCTGCGTGAATTGAGATAAAGAGGTCGGCCTGTAACTTGCGTGCTTTAATCACGCGCATATGCAGCGGAATAAAGTAATCCCCATCACGCGTTAAAACACCTCGCATATTTGGGTCTTCATCAATTTTTGCCTTAAGCTTTTTGGCAATCGCCAAGGTAATCTCTTTTTCATGGCTGCCCGTTGCACCCATTGCACCAGGATCCTCACCGCCATGCCCTGCATCAATCGCAATCGTGATTTGACGCAAGCCTTTAGTGGTTGGCTTATTCTCTATGATGTCTTTGGTAGTATTGACTGATGGGGTTACAGGCGGCTGACTAACTGGCGGCGTAGCTTCAACCACGTTGCCAATATTGACTGTAGGCTTAGCAGCTTGTTCAACTTTAACTTCCGGTGCTGGGCTATTAGCGACAGTCACTGCAGGTGCATCTGTGAGTGGCGCCGTTGTCACCGCTTGTGTGTTATTTTTAATAGCTGTGGCATCTACAACAGGCTCTGTAGCATCACGCTGATCTAACATTGCCATTAAAGGATCTTTAGTTGGGTAAATGTCTAATACCAAGCGGTGCTTGTAATCTCCTGCTGGCGCTAAGGTAAATATTGCTGGTTTCACCTCAGACTTTAAATCCACCACTAATCGCACCACCTTAGGTTTAAAGTTAGCGACACGGATCTTAGCAATATAGGGGTCACTTTCTGAAACCTTCTCACCTAACGCCTTAATAACGGTATTTAGGTCAATGTCTTCCACATCCACCACCACACGCTCAGGGTCTTTCAACACTGTCATTTTATACAGGATGGGCTTTTCGGCTTCGATGGTGATTCTGGTGTAAATATCTGCAGGCCAAATACGCACTGCGGTAACGGTATTAGCATCTGCCGTGGTGATTGCAAATACGCAAATCAAGCACAGCGTTAAGGATAGCAATGTAGAGAAATAATGTTTAATCATAAATTAGTTACATAATTCTTTAATATTTTTCACACATACTTGGGCAGACAGTGAGTGCCCAACAACGCGCACATTACGCCCATCCGGCTTAATCTCAAAGTAAATATCAAGGTCTGGCGTTGGCAATATATGCTCGGCTTTTTCTGGCCACTCAATTAAGCAAACACTTGCCGCATTAAAGTAATCTCTAAAGCCCGCAGACTCCCACTCTTCTTCATCATTAAACCGATACAAATCAAAATGATATAGATTGAACACACCTTGTACTGCCTCGATGTTTTCATAAGGCTCAACCAATGTATAAGTTGGGCTTTTTACCTTACCTATAAACCCTAGGCCATGCAACAAACCTCTCACCAAGGTTGTTTTACCTGCACCCAAATCCCCATGTAGATAGATGGTGAGGTTAGGGATGATCGCTTTGCCTAAAGCAGATCCAAATGCGAGCGTAGCCGCCTCATCTGCCAATTCAAGTGTAAAATTGTTATCCATGAGTAATTCTACTAAAAACTTGAGCGATCTGAGCCTTGCAATTAAAAATTGGGGACTGGCGCTTGGCTTTAGTCAAATCGGCATTACAGACACCAACCTGCAAACTGCAGAATCTGAACATCAAGCTTGGATTGAAAAAGGTTTCCATGGTGATATGGATTATATGGCAAAACACGGTGTTAAACGTACGCGCCCCGATGAATTAGTCCCGAATACGCGACGCATCATTTCGGCACGCTTAGATTATCTACCGCCGCAGGCTAAAAACAGCGATTCTGTTTTGCAAGACAGCAGCAAGGCTTTTATATCACGTTACGCACTGGGCCGTGATTACCATAAGGTGATGCGCAATAAATTGCAAAAACTCTGCGAAAAGATTCAAAGTGAGTTACAGCACTACCAAATCGATCAATTTGAATACCGTGCATTTACCGACAGCGCGCCGGTACTTGAAGTAGCACTAGCAGAAAAAGCAGGCCTAGGCTGGCGCGGCAAACACACGCTATTAATCAACAAAAACCATGGTTCTTGGTTCTTTTTAGGTGAAATCTACACCAATTTACCATTAGTGATTGATGCGCCTGCCACCAATCACTGCGGCAGTTGCAGCAAATGTATAGAGATATGCCCTACCCAGGCAATCACGGCACCGTATGAAGTTGACGCAAGACGCTGCATCTCATACCTCACCATTGAGCTTAAAACCAGCATTCCTATGGAGTATCGCCCTTTAATTGGTAACCGCGTTTACGGCTGCGATGACTGCCAGTTGTATTGTCCATGGAATAAATTTGCAGAAGTCACCAAAGAAACAGATTTTGCAGTCAAACATGGCCTAGATGACGTTAGCCTTATCGACTGCTTTAATTGGACTGAAGATGAGTTCAAATCAAAAATGGCGGGCAGTGCTATTTACAGAATCGGCTATGTGCAGTGGCTAAGAAATATTGCGGTAGGTCTAGGTAACGCAGCAACCACACCTGAGATTATCAACACACTGAAACAACATCTACATCATGAGAATGAGATTGTGCAAGAACACGTGCGCTGGGCGCTAAGCCGCCATGTACCTTAACACTTTGTAAGGCTAGATAAATAAATCTCTCTTCACAGTCAATATACCGAACAACTGCTAAGCCAATCGCGGCTCAATATACGTAACACCCTGCAGATTAGAAGCTTGATGACTTAAGCGTGACGCCAGCATTGCTGCGCCAACAATACCAGCCTGATCTCCCATCGTAGAACCTCTCACGCTTATCTTACCGCGTAAAGCCGGAATCAAGTCTTGGTCTAACTGCTGCTGAAAAGACGGTGCAAGCAATGACCATGCGGCACTCACCCCCCCGCCAATCACCACCTCACTCACATCAATCACCTTTAGTATATGTGACAATGCTTGCGCCAACGACTTCCCTGCCAATGCATAAGCAGCACTTGCTGCCTCATTACCTGATTCTGCAAGGCGTGCAATTTCGGTAGCAGTGAGTTGTTGCTGAGTCGCCTCAAAGTAGCTGATTGCAACGCCACTGGCTGAAGCATACTGTTCCATACAGCCCGAGTTACCACAACCGCAAGCTCTGCCATTTTCTTGCACAATAATATGGCCAACTTCCATCGCAACGCCGTGCTGCCCCTGAAATGGCTGACCATTTAAAATTAGACCACCACCAACACCGGTACCTAATCCCATGTAAATTAAGTTGCTAAGGCGGTCAGGATGCATCACGTACTCGCCATAAGCCGCAGCAAGTGCATCATTTTCGGTAACGACCGGCAAGCCGATTAATGCACTCAGGTCTGCACTTAAATCTACATTGCACAAGCCGGGCAAATTGGGAGATTGTAAAATCTGCTGCGTATCCGGTGCGATAAACCCAGGAAACCCAATACCCACAACACTCACCGCTGGATACTTGGTAGTGACAACGTGAATTGCTCTTGCAATGGTAGAAAGTATTTGCTGCCATGCAAGCTCAGGGGCCTGCTGATGCTGCCTACATAAACTAGAAAAATCTGCCTGAAACCGCATTTCTTCCAATAAGCGCGGCTTAGCTAAGCCTGCCGCATCAATCTCTACCACACCCAAACGTAGATTAGTGCCGCCAACATCAATCCCGATTAACATAGGCATTGCTATTAACGACCAGTGCGCGCAATGGCGGCTCGGATTGAATTCTTCTGCTGCGGCGTTAACTGTTGCCAGCTAAAGCGCCAGTGCCAGTTACCGATGACGGTGCCTGGCGTATTCATCCTATGGTGGCCATTCAACTCCAGAATGTCTTGCATTGGAACAATTGCCAATAGCGCTTTTGTCTCTAACGCCATATCAACTAAATCATTAGGCATATTTGGCTCATAGCCCTCAGCATGCGTTGCTGCCAAATGCGCATACAAATTGCCACGCTGATAATCATCCAGATTGTTATACCAACTTAAAGTCGTATCATTATCATGCGTGCCCGTATAGACCACGCTATTCTCCGAAATATTTTCAGGTAAATACGGGTTATCGCTTGCGCCGCTAAATGCAAACTGCAGAATTTTCATGCCGGGCAGATGGTATTTGTTGCGCAAAGCATCGACTTCTATCGTAATGATGCCTAAGTCTTCAGCAACCAAATTAATTTCAGGCAGCGCCTGCTTAATCGCTCCCAGCAGCGCATCTCCCGGCGCCAAGACCCATTCGCCATTAATGGCTGTGTCTTCTGTTGCTGGAATCTCCCATGCAGCTTCCAACCCTCTAAAGTGATCGATACGTACGATATCGAACAATTCACTTTGCGTCGCCATGCGTGAAACCCACCAAGCAAAGCCATCTCGCTGCATGGCATCCCAGTTGTAATGCGGGTTACCCCAGCGCTGTCCGGTCTCAGAAAAGTAATCGGGTGGCACGCCCGCCACTACGCTCGTGGTTTTGTCAGGGTTAAGTTTGAACAAATCAGAATGCGCCCAGACGTCTACACTGTCATAGGCAACAAAAATGGGGATATCGCCAAATAAAGCGATATTTTTCTCGGCCGCGTACTGTTTCAACGCAAGCCACTGGCTAAAAAACACAAACTGAGTAAATTTAACTACTGCAATTTCGTGTGCAAGCTGCACTTGCACCTGTTTAATTGTTTTTTTATCGCGATTTTTATAAGGCTCAGGCCAATGGTTCCAGCCAGCCTGATTGAAGTGATGTCGCAAAGCCAGAAACAACGAAAAGTCATCTAACCAGCCTGCCTGCTTTTTACAAAAACGTGCGAATGCTTGATGCTGTTTCTTATGCTCTGGCAGGCTTATGGATTGTTGACTAAAGTTAAGATAAGCCTGATTGAGTAAATCTAGCTTACTGGTAATTAAACCTGCACAATCATCTTTGGTCAGCAGCCCTTGCCCCTGTAGTGCTTCTAAACTAATAAAATCCGGGTTACCGGCATGGGCGGACAAACACTGGTAAGGTGAGTTATCTGCATGCGGCATATTGATTGGCAATGTCTGCCAAACTTTAGCCCCTATTTCATGCAGAAAATCAACAAACCGATAAGACTCAATGCCTAAGTCACCCGTATAAAAAGCACTCGGTAAAGAACTGATATGTAATAACACACCGGCTTGGCGCTGATTTAAAAGTGATGCTTGAGTCTGTAACGTCATAAATACCTACTTAAAATTAAGGGCATTGAAACTTAAACTGTACTAATCATTCCTGTCCACGGCGCATTGTGCCTGCGTTATCGGCATTGCCGCCACCGACACTGATTTGATGATGCAGTACCTCTGGTACGGGCTGACCCAGCAACGTATATAAATTAATTAAATTACGGCGGTACAGTTGATCAAAGCTGGCAACACTATCGGATGCGTTGTAATCACCAAACCACCAAAACCAATCAGAGCCTTCACATATTGCCAATTGGCGCTCAGCGGCTTCAAGCTGCTGCTTATTTAGTTTATTTTTAGCGACTACCGTGTCGTAAGTCTTTTTGGCCGCACAAAGCAAATCCCAAGCTAAATTCTTATCTTTGCTGCCTACCCACGTGCTGAAAGTACCGTATACCCAACTACCCGCAGCAATCTGCGGCAATATGGGTGCAGATAATCCCTCATTCACCACACTACTGGATTGATACATATCAACAATATCACTAAAAGTGGTCATGACAATGTCAGGATGGTTTGCCAACACCTCGTACAACTCACTCAAAAAGTAGAAACCATTGTAGGGGAAATACTCCCAAGCATTTTCCCCATCTAAAATCACGCTGACTATCTTAGATGTGCTGTCATTATTGCTGGCATGAATATGTTCTAAGGTCTGCACAAAATCAGTCACAGCATCATGTGTATGCATTTTTGCGTATTCAAAACCAATTTTGTCTGAGAGCTGATCATCTCTGAAAAAACATAAAATATCACTCTGACCATTCGTCACTCGATACGGTTGATACAAGTAATCTTGTTTATTATCCGCATTCAATTGTGACTTCAACAGGCTATTTGCCAACACACTCTGGCCGGTCGCCGCCCAGCTCACATTATGTTCAGCCATTAAAGAAAGTGCCGCGTGAGAAACTGCGCCTTCAGCAGGCCACATACCACGAGGACTGGCACCAAAGTAGTGCTCATGCGCCTTTTTGGCAGACAAAATATGCGCAACTGACCTACTCTGTCCACCTGCATACCCCTTGCTCTCTGGCAAAGGTGCGCCCGGCATTGCATCTAAAGTTGATTTAAAATCCAACAATAAAGGTAAAATTGGGTGGTAATAAGGTGTGGTGGAAATCTCAATTTGGCCGCTTTGCATTAATGCTTTATAACGTGGAATCAAACCAGAAATCGTTTCCGCAATCACCTCATACAACTGCACACGCTCTTCATGGGTAAACAATACACCTTTAGCCATCAGTGCCTGTACAACAGCGTTGGTGCGACGCAAACTTTCACCGCACCACGCCAGGTGATACCAAACCAGTAAATCCGCTTTATATTGCCCTGATAAATAGTGAAACTGATCATTAGTCATCATCGGCTCTACCAGCTGATACATTTGTAACAAGCGCTGGTAATGCGGGAAGGGACTCAACATCTTTTCATGGTGGCTTTTAAAGCAGCTTTGCACAATCAAATGACATTCACTATTGCTAATATCTGTCAGATTTTCTTTAGTAAGCAAAGCGAGTAATGGGTCGCGAACTTTGTTGTGTTTAACTTGCTCAGCGTAATCTTCTAACTGCTCTAATAAAATAGGTACAAAGTTAAAAGTCACGCGGGCTTTAGGGTTCACCTCAAGGTGATACGCCATATCACTATAATCTTTAATGGCGTGCAAATATGTCCATGGCAACACATATTGATTGGTTGCTAGGTCACGGTAATCTGGCTGATGCATATGCCAGTACAAATTAAGATATAACTTTGGACGCGCAGTATTCACTTCAACATAAACCTTAAACAATAGTAATTAAAACAATAAAGCAGCTAGCCACATAAAACACGCATTTTTACACTACACGATATAGATCTTGGCCCAGCATATCTGGCGTCACTAACACTACACCTTTTTCTGATACATAAAAGCGCTTAGCATCTAATGCTAAATCCACACCAATTTGCATGCCTTCCGGAATCACACAACCACGGTCTACCACCACATTATTCAGAACAACATGCCGATTAATGATTGCCTTAGGCAAAATTACCGAGCCTTCAATGGTGGCATAACTATGCACGCGTACATCTGAAAACAAAACTGTATTGCTAATGCATGAACCACTAATTAAACAACCGCCAGAAACAAGTGAATCCGTTGCCTTACCGGTGCGGCCTTCATCTCTAAATACAAACTTAGCTGGTGGCAATTGCTCTTGATAGGTCCAGATTGGCCATTCTCTATCATAAAGATTAAGCTCAGGAATCACTTTCGTTAATTCCATGTTCGCTTCCCAATAAGCATCAATCGTACCAACATCGCGCCAATAGTAATTTCCGTTTTGTGCACCTACACAACTATCGGTGAAACGGTGTGCCTGGATTTTATATTTTTTGATAATGTACGGAATAATATCGCCACCAAAATCATGGCTAGATTTAGAGTCACCTGCATCGCGAATGAGCTGCTCATATAAGAACTTTGCATTGAACACGTAAATACCCATGCTCGCAAAAGCTTTAGTCGGGTCACCAGGCATATGTTTAGGGTTAGCTGGCTTCTCAGCAAACTCCACCACTCTATCCGTATCATCTACGGCTAACACACCAAAGCCTTTGGCGTCCTCTAACGGTACATTAATGCATGCTACCGTCATATCAGCATTGTTGCGCACATGGGTCGCCAGCATCTTGCCGTAGTCCATTTTGTAAATATGGTCGCCAGCCAGAATCAGCACATATTCAGCACCGCCCTCACGTAAAATATCTATATTCTGGTAAACAGCGTCGGCGGTACCTTTATACCACTCTTCAGATATCCGTTGCTGCGCAGGAATAATATTGACGTACTCATTAAACTCACCACGCAAAAAGCCCCAGCCGCGCTGGATGTGTTGAATTAAGCTTTGCGCTTTGTATTGGGTTGCTACGTTAATACGGCGAATGCCAGAGTTAACGCAATTAGATAGTGGGAAATCAATAATTCTAAACTTGCCACCAAACTGAACAGCAGGTTTCGCACGCCAGTCTGTTAGGCTTTTTAAACGACTGCCTCGACCACCGGCTAAAATCATCGCGACGGTATTTTTGGTTAAGGTACTAATAAAACGATCTGAATTTTGGTCTGCTTGTCGGGTTTGCGACATGGTGCCCTCCTGAAGTTTGTATAGTTACTTAAGTTACGCTAGCCGGGCTCACTAGCTTATTTTACGTACGACTGCTTTCGTTTACATTATAATCAGCTTAAAGCACTATAATCTAGCTAAATGTAGCGCAAAAAACAGAAATAAAAGCTAAAAACCTTAAAATCATTAGGGATGTTATATTTTGTTAAAATCCAAATCAATTCAGACAACATCTAAAGCTTACACCAACGCGCTTCATCGCATCTTAGAAGCGCGTCATCACGACCCTTTCAGTTTTTTAGGACTACATGCAGTTAAAGTTGATGAGCATCAACTTTATGCTTATCGCGCATTTTTGCCATACGCCACTAGCGTAAAACTGAAGGTTGGCAAAACATGGGTAGATTTAGAGAAAACGCATACGGATGGTCTGTTTGAACACACCAGCGAAGTCGAATTGACCACACCATGCTTACTGCAAATTACGGTTGGCACACAAACATACGAAACACACGACCCCTACACATTTAGCTCCAGCATCACCCAAGATGAGCTGCATCTTTTTGGGGAAGGCCGTTTAAAACTGGCTTACAAAACACTAGGTGCGCAATGCATCACCCAAAATAATGTTGCAGGTGTACGCTTTGCCGTTTGGGCACCCAATGCAGAGCGTGTCAGCATAATTGGCAGCTTTAACCAATGGGATGGCCGCATCCATAGCATGCGCGCACATGGCTCTAGTGGTGTTTGGGATATATTTATCCCAAACCTAACCACCAGCGACACTTATAAATTTGAAATACGCAATCGACATACAGGCAATATTCTAGTCAAAACAGACCCTTATGGTTTTGAGTTTGAACCTCGGCCTGGCACTGCAACAAAAATCAGCACGAGCAACCATCAATGGGAAGATAAACAATGGTTAGAAGCACGTAAAAAACGTGATTGGCTGCATGCACCATTCAATTGCTACGAAGTGCATCTAGGCTCATGGCAGCGCAACGACAAAGGACACTTTCTCACTTATCGAGAGTTAGCTAAAACATTAGTGCCGCACGTAGCAGCTATGGGCTATACGCACGTTGAACTGCTACCAATTTCAGAACACCCACTCAATGAATCATGGGGTTATCAAACCACGGGGTACTTTGGCGTCACTAACCGATTTGGCTCACCTGATGATTTGCGCTTTTTAATCGATGCATTTCACAAAGCCAATATCGGCGTCATCCTAGATTGGGTGCCAGGGCACTTCCCTAAAGATGATTGGGCACTGGCACGCTTTGACGGTACCGCACTGTATGAACACGAAGACCCTCGCCTAGGTGAGCACCAAGACTGGGGTACCTATATCTTTAATTACGGCCGCAATGAAGTCCGTAATTTTCTGATTAGCAATGCTTATTTCTGGCTACAAGAGTTCCACATTGATGGCTTACGTGTAGATGCGGTAGCCTCTATGCTGTACCTAGATTACTCACGCAACCCTGGTGAATGGCTACCAAACAAATTTGGCGGCAGAGAAAATCTAGATGTAATTGATTTCTTAAAACAACTCAACATCATGGTGGGTGAAGATTTTTCCGGCGTACTCACCATTGCAGAAGAATCCACCGCATGGCCGATGGTGTCTCGTCCGGTATATCTAGGCGGGCTAGGTTTCAGCATGAAATGGAACATGGGCTGGATGAATGACACATTGTCCTATATCGAAAATGACCCTGTACACAGACGTTATTACCATGACAAGCTAACCTTCGGCCAGCTCTACGCTTATTCAGAAAACTTTGTTTTGCCGTTCTCTCACGATGAAGTCGTACACGGTAAAAAATCATTACTGGACAAAATGCCAGGTGATGCGTGGCAAAAATTTGCTAATTTGCGCTTATTAACCACCTACCAAATGACTACACCCGGTAAAAAACTCAACTTCATGGGAAATGAGTTTGGGCAAGGCCGCGAGTGGAACGTGAACACGAGCTTAGACTGGCATTTACTTAACGATAATAATCCGGGCAGCAAATGGCACAAAGGTATTCAACAACTGCACACCGACCTCAACCGTATTTATAAAGAGGTCAATGCGTTACATACCTTAGATTTTGAAGCGCACGGATTTGAATGGATAGACTGCCACGATACAGAACAATCAATTATCAGTTACGTAAGACGCGGATTAGACAATAGTTTTGTTATAATAGTGCTAAATTTTACACCCGTGTTACGTAATGAATACCGCATTGGTGTTCCACAAGCCGGTAGCTATTCAGAACTATTTAACAGCGATGCTGATTGCTACGGCGGCAGTAACAAGGGTAATGGCGCGGGTCTACACACAGAAAACATACCATGGATGCATTATGGTCAATCAGTGGTCATCACGTTGCCACCATTGGCTGGTATAGTTTTAAAAATACAATAACCTATTGAAAATAAAGTACTAAAATAAATGGCTAGACTTAACAAACACCCTGTATGGCAATCACTTTGCCAACATCAAGAAAAAATAGCATCACTCCATATGCGCGATATGTTCGCAAATGATGCAAATCGCTTTAGCAAATATAGCCTTAAATTTTCCGACATATTGCTGGATTACTCAAAACATCGCATCACAGATGAAACGCTACCATTGTTATTTCAAATGGCGCGTGAAGCCAACGTTGAACAGTGGCGCGATAAAATGTTTAGCGGTGAAAAAATAAATATCACTGAAAATAGAGCGGTATTGCATACTGCGCTACGTAACCGTGCCAACACGCCTATCATGGTAGATGGCCATGATGTGATGCCTGAAGTAAACGCTGTGCTAGCCCAAATGCGCGAATTCTCAGACAAAGTACGCAATGGCACTTGGTTAGGCTACACAGGAAAACGCATTACAGATATTGTGAATATTGGTATTGGTGGCTCAGATCTTGGCCCGGTAATGGTATGCGACGCATTAGAACCATATGCAAGCCCTGAGTTAAAAGTACATTTTGTGTCTAACATTGATGGTGCGCATCTCATGCGTGCGCTGAATGTTTGTAACCCAGAAACCACCCTGTTCATTGTGGCATCAAAAACATTTACCACCCAAGAAACCATGACCAATGCACACTCTGCACGCGCATGGTTCTTGAACGCAGCAAAAGATGAGGCACACGTGCCTAAGCACTTTGTGGCGCTTTCTACTAATGCGAAAGCCGTGCAAGATTTCGGTATTGATACCGCTAATATGTTCGCATTTTGGGATTGGGTTGGCGGTCGCTATTCACTATGGTCTGCAATCGGCTTATCAATTGCACTTTACGTAGGCATGGATAACTTTGAAGACTTACTCACCGGCGCTTTTGAAATGGATGAGCATTTTAAAAATGCACCATTAGAGCAAAACATGCCAGTCATCATGGCATTAGTAGGTGTTTGGTATAACAACTTCTTCCATGTAGATTCACAAGCGATTTTACCTTACGACCAAGGTTTATCACGCTTCCCTGCTTACTTACAGCAAGCAGATATGGAAAGTAATGGTAAGTTTATTTGCCGTGATGGTAGCCGCGTAGCATATAAAACTGGCCCGGTGATTTGGGGTGAAGCTGGTACTAATGGTCAACATGCATTCTATCAACTGATACACCAAGGGACGCAAATAGTACCGGCTGACTTTTTGATTCCAGTTCATAGCCACTACAAAGTGAGCAGCAATGGCTATGCGCATCACAAAATCTTGCTAGCCAATTTCCTTGCGCAGACACAATCGCTGATGTTAGGTAAAACTACTGAACAAGCCCGTGCTGAACTGGAAAAACAAGGTTTATCAGGCAAAGCATTAGAAGAGTTACTACCGCACAAAACATTTGAAGGCAACCGCCCTACTAGCTCAATCCTATTTGACAAGTTAACACCAAACACATTGGGTAAACTAATCGCACTGTACGAACATAAAATCTTCGTACAAGGCATTATGTGGGATATCAACAGCTATGATCAATGGGGTGTTGAATACGGCAAGCAAATTGCACAGCAAATTCTGCCGCAACTGACCAATGATGAAGTGGTAGGTAACTACGACAGCTCAACCAACGGTTTGATTAACTACACCAAAGCCCTTAAACCAGATTAAGCAAAACGCGGCTAATCCATTTAATTAAAATAGATTAGTCCTGAGTTAAATTTAGTTTTATTTGCTATGATAAAAGCCCAGTCACACATGTTACTGGGCTTTTTTGTTATCTGATGCTTAATACTCTTATCCATCAAACATAGCGAGCATACTATTTGAGAAATATATGGCAAATCTTGATAAATATCGTGTGAACCCTAAGAAATTCTCGCTCAAGGACTTCGACACTAAAGATAAAACCGAGCGCAGTGGTAGCAAAGAACAGAACGAAGCCGCAATGTATGAATTGGCGAGCGAAATTAATGCACTCCAAGACATCTTGCACGCTGAGGGAAAGCACAAAGTACTGCTGATTCTGCAAGGCATGGACACTAGCGGCAAAGATGGCACAGTGCGCCATGTATTCAGAGAAACCGACCCCTTAGGTATACGCGTGGCGAGCTTTAAGGCGCCTAGCAGCGAAGAACTGGCGCATGACTACCTATGGCGCATTCATCAACAGGTCCCTGGCATCGGTGAGTTGGTGATTTTCAACCGCAGCCATTATGAAGATGTACTGATTGTAAAAGTACACAAATGGATTAATGAGGCGGAATGTGAGCGCAGGTATAAGCAAATAAACGACTTTGAGCGTCTTTTAGTGGAAACAGGCACCACGATCATCAAGTGCTATTTACATATTTCAAAACAGGAACAAAAGAAGCGCTTACAAGAGCGCTTGGACAACCCGACAAAGACTTGGAAATTCAACCCGGGCGACCTAAAAGAACGTGAGTTATGGCCAGATTACATCGACGCCTATGAACAAGCGCTTAGCGCAACATCTACAGAGCACGCGCCATGGTATATCGTCCCGGCGGATTCAAAAACCAACCGGAACCTTTTAATTTCTAAACTGCTGTTAAACACACTGAAAAAACTAGATTTGAACTACCCACCTGTGCCGGAGGAGTTCAAATCTATCGTGATTAATGATTAACGTAATCTGATTTGGCCAGAGTCAACAAGCTGCTTTGAAATCACCTCACCGACGGCAGCACTCGCACTAGCGCCAATACGCTTAGCAATACGGCTAGCAAAGTCATCTTGGTAGGTAAAGTCTACAATTTCTTCCTGCTTGATGACTTCTCGCGCAACATACTCAGCACTGCCCATGGCATCTGCCAAACCGATTTTGATGCTTTGCTCACCACTCCAAAACAGACCGCTAAAGGTTTCAGGTGTTTCTTTTAAACGTGTACCTCTACCCTGACGTACTACTGTTTTAAATTGCTCATGAATTTCATTCAGCATTGCTTGCGCTAACTCTTGATGATGCGGGTTCAATGGTGAGAATGGGTCAAGCATGGCTTTGTTTTCACCTGCCGTCATTAAGCGGCGCTCTACACCTACTTTTTTCATTGCCTCTGTGAAGCCATAGCCATCCATCAGCACGCCGATAGAACCAACAATACTGGCTTTATCCACATAGATTTTGTCTGCTGCAGCCGCAATATAATAGCCACCTGACGCACAAATATCTTCAACCACTGCATATACCGGAATACTAGGATGCAATTTCTTTTGTCGTCTAATTTCGTCATTAATAATGCCAGCCTGCACTGGGCTGCCACCTGGGCTATTCACTCTTAAAATAATGCCTTTAGTGCCTTTGTTATCGTAAGCATCTTTCAAACTTGAGATCACCGCATCCGCAGTAACGTCACCACCAGCCTGAATGACACCATTAATTTCAATTAATGCGGTATGTGCTTCAAACGATTTTTTATCGCCACCAAACACACCCAATAAAATCAGCAGCAGAATAAGAACATAGCCGAACGTCAGTGACTTAAAGAAAGTACTCCAACGTCGCGCTGTTTTTTGCTCACTTAGTGCAGCTGTCGCCAATTTTTCTATGACATTACGCTGCCAAGCACCATCATCTGCCGCAGATGGATTGGGCTTGCTGGCCGAGTCAATACTTTCGGTATTGATGCCTGCTGTATATTGATTTTTCTCAGTCATTTATTTACTCACTTGTCATTGATTTTATTTAGAAATAGAAGCTATATTGATCATGATTTTTTGGTTTTGCTCAATGACCTCAATCGGTTTTAAACTTTTACCTTTGCATGGCCCCATCACACAAAAACCATTATCAGGACGGTAATGTGCACCATGCGTAGCACATATCAAATAATCACCCTGCGCGGTAAAGAAATCACCCTCATTCCAATCCAGTTCCACAGAAACATGCGCACATTGGTTCACATATGCATAAGGTAATTGATTAAACCTTACCACAAAGCCTGTTGCAAACTCACCCAATGCCGGCAGTGGAAACCTGACACCCTTGCCGCCATCCTCCAATGCGGCACTCTCAATCACAATCATATCCTGCTCAATGTGCATACTGCCAACTCTCTAAGCTTGTTCTAACAGCCACTGACGTAAATCAGAAAACGCATCAAATTGCGCAATTGGATCTAAATGCTGCCAATGTTCTGCGGGCTGCGCCCCATAAGTGACCCCAACCGCACTCACACCTGCATTTTTAGCCATCTGCAAATCATAGCTAGTGTCACCGATCATTAAAGTGCGCTCAGGTAACACTACCAAATTATCCATCAACTCATCCAGCATTTGCGGATGAGGCTTGGAGAAGCACTCATCCACCGTACGCGTTGCATGAAACTGACGACTCAAACCTGCATGCTCCAACGCCAGATTCAAGCCTCTACGGCCCTTACCTGTTGCTACTGCCAATTTGAAGCCACGTTTATTTAGCTCAACAATGGTGTCAGCTGCACCAGAAAACAAGAGTATCTCGCCCTCTTCAGCATAATAATTAGCATTGTATTGCGCAGCAAGTGCTTGTGCCTGCGTGGCAGGGATATCCCCATAGAGTGCCTGAATCGACTCACGTAGACCTAAACCAATAATACCACTCGCTGCTTCACGTGTGATTGCAGGTAAACCCACCTGCTCTGCTGCCTTTAAAATGGCATTGACAATCATGCCGGTAGAGTCCGCTAACGTACCATCCCAATCCCATACAATTAAATCAAACATCTTTGGCATTGCCACTTACTCTTTCTCTAACTTTAGTAAAAATTTATTTAACTCTGGTGGCGTTGGTGCAATTAACTCTAACTTCTCAGCAGTTAAAGGGTGGCGGATTTTAGTGACCGATGAGTGTAAGAACATGCGCTTAAGGCCATGTTTGATTAAAGCCTTATTTAAAGCAAAATCACCATACTTATCATCGCCAACAATCGGAAAACCCAAATGCGATAGCTGTACACGTAACTGGTGCGTTCTACCGGTGACCAACTGAGCCTCTAACAAGCTGAACTTACCAACTGTAGGACTGTTAAAGTTCTTAAGCAAGCGAAACATGGTTTCTGAAGTTTGGCGCTCACCAAACTTGTCTTTTGAAACATCAGTTACCACATTCACACGGCGTTCGCCGTTAGGCAGCACATATTTTTGCAAATCCAGCACGACACGTTTTTTTGGTTCTAGCCACTCACCTTGCACCAACATCAAATAGCGTTTATCGGTTTGGTTATTGCGAATCGCTTCGTGCAATGCAACCAATGCGCTTCTCTTTTTAGCCAGCATCAATACGCCTGATGTTTCTCTATCTAAACGATGCACCAATTCTAAAAATTTAGCGCGTGGGCGCTCTAGGCGTAATTGCTCAATCACCCCACGGCTAATACCACTGCCGCCATGTACGGCAAAACCAGCGGCTTTATCAATCACCAGCATGGCATCATCTTCATAAATAATCGCCTGCTCAAATTTTGAGGTGGCTGGTACCGCAGACTCTATTTTTTCAACTGCAGTTGAGCGCGTAGGCGGCACCCTAACCACATCGCCCAAACTTAAGCGGAAATCTGCATTGATACGTTTTTTATTTACTCGCACTTCGCCACTACGCAAAATTCGGTAAACGTGGCTTTTGGGCACGCCTTTTAAGGTCTTGGTCAGAAAGTTATCAATGCGCTGACCTTCGCTTGCTTCATCTACGGTTAAAAATGCAGCGGCAGACTCACTGACTGTTGATATTGGGTTGCCTTGCTCATGTGTAATTAAATTGTTCATGCTTTGCTTAAATGGTTGATGTAGCTTATACTTTGCGAGTTCTTATGAATTTAACAATTTTAATCACTGTTAAATTCTTGATAAGAATAGAATTATTGAATATAAATACATCTAATCAAGACAATTACTTGCACTTGATGTGTTTGTTAATAATAGTGACAACTAAATACTTGGTTAACACCGCTCGCCACATTATAAAGTAGCGGTAAGTAAAAATTAGCGCTCAAGCCGCCGCAGACAAATAAACATAAAGCGCGACTTAAAGTGAAAAGTTAAATTTGGCATATTATTTAATCAGCTCATAAGCCATTAAATAATTTAAACAAATTAGAATTTACTAAAGATAGAATTTTAACGAATTTAAGCTGCAACTGGCAGAATACTTCGCCACATTTAAGCATAAATTTAACAATAAGTTTGCTTTAACGAACAAATAAACAGTTTTGGCACGTGTTGCACCTGTCAAAACAATAAAACTAGACGATTCAATATGACGCAGTCCTATTGACCGAAGTGATGAATCTCTAATGTATAGGGTGTGCGTAATACCTAGTGTGTATAGTAACTAAAAGCACGGTTATCCACCCATGTCTTTTTAATAAGACTTCGTTAATTTGCACCATTGTTATATTGCAAATCGTTAATGCCTCTAGCTCATCATTACACTATGAGCTTGATTCAAAGGCGTAATTCATCTGACACACTGTGTCTCTTTTGGTATTAATTCAGCGACTTCACTTTAAATACAGCTTTCAAAGCATTGCATCACTTTATGCATTGCGCCTGCCCGCCTTGCTACGCTTAGGAGCAAACAATGAAACGCATGTTATTTAATGCAACGCAATCTGAAGAGTTACGCGTTGCGATTGTAGATGGGCAAAAACTCATCGATTTAGATATTGAACACGCAGGTAAAGAACAACGTAAAAGCAATATTTACAAAGGCGTGATTACGCGCATCGAGCCTTCTTTAGAAGCCGCTTTTGTGGATTACGGTCAAGACCGCCATGGCTTCTTACCATTTAAAGAAGTAGCGCGTAGCTACTACAAAGAAGGTGCCGATGGCCGCGCACGCATCCAAGATGCGTTAAAAGAAGGCCAAGAACTAATCGTTCAAGTCGATAAAGATGAGCGCGGCAACAAAGGCGCTGCACTAACCACATTTATCTCACTCGCTGGCCGCTATTTGGTATTAATGCCAAACAATCCACGCGGAGGTGGTGTATCACGTCGTATTGAAGGTGAAGACCGCGACGAACTACGCGATGTATTAGCACAACTTGAAGTACCAAAAGGCATGAGCATCATTGCACGCACTGCCGGCATTGGCCGTAATGCAGAAGAACTGCAATGGGATTTAAACTACCTGACACAGCTATGGTCAGCGATTGATGGCGCTTCAGCGATGCAGGCAGGTGCTTATTTAATCTATCAAGAAGGTAGCTTGGTGATTCGCGCAATCCGCGATTACTTTAGCTCAGACATTGGTGAAATCTTAATTGATACACCAGACATTCATGAGCAAGCTGTACAGTTTATGAACCACGTGATGCCAAGCAATGTGGCCCGTGTTAAATTGTATCAAGATGAAATTCCGCTATTCACACGCTTCCAAATCGAACACCAAATTGAATCTGCGTTTGCACGTGAAGTGCGCTTGCCATCTGGTGGCGCGATTGTAATTGACCATACAGAAGCCTTGGTTTCTGTAGACGTGAACTCAGGTCGTGCAACACGTGGTAGCGATATTGAAAACACTGCATTCAACACTAACTTAGAAGCGGCTGAAGAGGTTGCGCGCCAATTGCGTTTACGTGACTTGGGCGGCCTAGTAGTGATTGACTTTATTGATATGGAGAGCCAACGTAATCAACGTGAAGTTGAAAACGCACTACGCGATGCATTGCATGCTGATCGTGCTCGTGTACAAACAGGCAAAATATCACGCTTTGGTTTGCTAGAGCTTTCACGCCAACGCTTACGCCCTAGCTTGGGTGAAACCAACCACATCCCTTGCCCACGTTGCCACGGCACTGGTCATATTCGTGGTATTGAATCTACAGCGCTACATATTTTACGTATCACGCAAGAAGATGCGATGAAAGAAAACAGCGCGATAATTCAAGTGCAGTTGCCAGTGGAAGTTGCCACATTCTTACTCAATGAAAAACGTGCTGATATTCATAAAATTGAAGAGCGCATGGGCGTAGAAGTGGTGTTGATTCCTAACATCCACCTTGAAACACCAAATTACAACATTATTCGCATCAAGCATGATGACGTAAACGAAGACACCAGCAAAGCTAGCTACCAAATGGTAGAACTGCCTTCAGAAACAACTTATGTGACGAAAGCTGCTGAAGAAGCTAAAGCAGTAAAACCTGTTGCTGCGGTTAAAGGCATCACACCAGCTGCACCGGCACCGATGTCAGTTGAAAAGGTTGAGCCTAAACTATCACTATTCGCTAAGATCAAAAAATTCTTGGGTTTAGGTGAAAAATCAGAAGCTGAAAAAGCTGCTGAAAAATCTAGCGATGCACGTCGTGATCACCCTCGCAACAACCGCAACCGTAACGAGCGTAACCGTAACCGTAACGAACGTAACCGCAATGAGCGTGGCGATAAAAATGTAAACCAAGAGCGTACGCCGAAAAATGCGGACCAAAAAGTGCAGGAACCACGCCAAGCTGAAGGTAGGCCCCAAGAGCAACGCCAACCAAAACCACAGCAACCACGCCATGAAAATCAACGTCATGACAACAAAAACCAAGAAGCAACACGTAATGTTGCTCAGGCAAACGCAGGTGAAGCTTCTGCAAATGAATCTACAGAGCAACGTAGTGAGCGTAGTAGCCGTCGTAATCGTAATAACCGCCGCAATCGTCGTGACCGCGATGAAAATGCTGCACGTGACAACACCCGCGCATTTGTGCCAAATGAAGAGCTTAACGCAGCTGCAAATACTGTAGAAGTTGCTAATGTAGCGACAAATACGCAACCAGCGGCTACAAGCAATAATGCAGTGGCAAAACCAGAAGCAGCCCCTGTAGCAAAACCAGCGGTTGAAATCACAGAGACTAAAGCTCAGGAATCTGCGCCGCAAGCGACAGTAGCAACTCAGGTAGCGGAAGTGGCTGAACTAGCGCCAGTGGAGAAAGAGGCTAAAAAATCTAAACCACAAAAAAATGTCGCAAACAAAGTTGCGGCTAGCAGTAAAGAATCAGCACCTAATGAAACCCAAGTTGCTGACGAAGCAACGGCAGAGGTCGCTGAAAAGGCTGAGAAAAAACGCCCTGCGCGTCCACGCAAGGCAAAAGCTGAGCCGAAAAAAATTGATCTAGCTGAGTCGGGCTTACAATTAGTTGAAACGAAAGCAGATACTGCAAATGCTATCGTAGCGGTTGAAGTTGAAAAACGCGGCGCTCGTAAACCAGCTTCTTGGCAAAAAGAGAAAAAAGAAGAGGCCAGCAGTGAGCCGCTAGTGATGGTAGAAACCCAGAACAAATAATTCTGCCGTTCTCAATCATCATGTAGTTTAAAACATAAAGCCCGATTAATCGGGCTTTATGTTTTTATAGAGGCATGCAATAAATCTGTATAACTACCCATCCATAATCAAGGCTACGACCCCCGTAGAATATACGATACATAACAATTTATTTACAAATTGCAAGTAAAAAAACCATTAAAAATCGTCAATTTTCATCAAAATACGGGTTGACTTATACACACTAATTTAGCTTTTAACCTCGAGCAGCCAAAAAACCTTTACAAATCAACACTAAAATTGTAAGCCATTGATTTATAATAACTAAATTAAAAGTGTAAAGTTTAACCTTTTTCAAAAAACCCTTATAGATTGGTAAGTTACGGATAATAGCCACAAGTAATCACAGAGTTATCCACAGATTTTGTGGAGTACTGTGCTTTAGTCAAAAACTACGCATCAACATACTTGTATACAAACTGTAACTTATATTTAACAACCCAAACCAGTTAGAGTCTTAGGCTCAACTTAAAGCTAAGCTGGCTACTCAAAAAAGCATATTTAACAACATAGCTAGCGCAATGAATAAGCTGATTATTCCAAATGTAAGCCTAGATTGAGAAATTGAGATAGTTGTTGCCATGAACTTACCCGCTAAGCTTCCTGCTAACGTAGCAAGGGCAAACGGTATGGCAATATGCCATTGAATGGCAGAGTAACTTGCATAAGAGATAACACTGACTAATGCGACCAAGGCTGTCATCGTTAGCGAGGTAGCAACAACCATACGGTAATTAAGGTTGCTAATTTTCTGGAGGACGGGCATGACAATAAAGCCTCCGCCCACCCCTAACAGCCCAGATAAAAAGCCAGCCACCGCGCCAGTCAATAACAACTTTTTAGTGCAGGATGCCGTCCAGAACAATTGAGCGCTTACCGGGTTTATTTCACAAGGAGCTGCGCTGAGATGATACAAACTATCCTGCACAAGATTGCTTTTCTTTGCAGCTACGAGTGCTTGAGTACCTACATAAAATAGTAAGAGCATGAATAACAGGTGCAACCAAAAAACTGTTACGCTATGCGCAACATAAACACCTAGTGGCGCCATCAAAACACCCATTACAGCTAAAAGTGCGGCAGCTTTATACCTGACTATACCTTGCTTTAACCCTATTAGCGCAGCTGATCCTGCAGCGATAAAAATGGCTACCAACGCAACTGAGGCGGCGTCTTGAATCTCCATATTAAAAAAATACATTAACAATGGTAGCGATAATATAGCGCCGCCAGCACCCGTAATAGCCATTAAGAAGCCAATACCGGCACCTAACAGGATTGCGATTAAATTAGGGTCTGTCATGGTTTTCTAATATAGGCTTTACACATATGTAATTAACATTATTGCTGAATTGTTGGATTGCCAACGTGATCGATTAAACTCCAGATTGCATACAAATCTCTTGATACAACACATTCATAATCGCCAATGCTGATGGGCTCGAGATCATGTAATAAATGCACTTACCTTCTCGTCGCGTACTCACTAGCTCCGCTTTTCTGAGCACGGTTAATTGCTGTGATAAGGTCGGTTGCTTTATCCCGAGAATCTCCTCCAGCTCCCCCACTGATTTCTCACCTTGCGATAGCTGACATAAGAGCATTAAGCGGTCGCTGTTTGCCATTACTTTTAATAAACTCGTTGCAACTTCTGCTGAAGCACGCAATTTTTCGAAATTAACTGCTTGTATTTGCATTTCAGTAAACTCTACCAATAAACATTATATTTAATTATATAATATTAAGTTACAATATCAAAACCAACTCTGAAAGGACGATCATGTTTAAGCAATTTTATGACGAGGCTTCCTCTACGCTTACCTACCTAATCGCCGATATGAATAGTAAGCAAGCTGTGTTAATTGACCCAGTGACAGAAAACATCGATGAGTACCTACATATCATTAATGAGCATGATTTAACGCTACTCTACTCATTAGAAACGCATGTACACGCAGACCATATTACAGGTGGTGGCATACTTAAATCCATGACATCTGCCAAAACAGGCGTCAGCAAGGACTGCGGTGCAAGTGCTGCTGATATACAGTTAAAAGATAACGATGTCATTACTTTTGGTCACGAACAAATAAAAGTAATTGCTACGCCCGGCCATACTGCCGGTAGCGTGAGCTTTATGTGGCAAGATAGAATCTTCACTGGAGATAGTTTATTGATTAATGGTTGCGGCAGAACAGATTTTCAAAGTGGCGATGCTGGCAAGCTTTATGACTGCATCACTAGCAAGATATTCACTTTAGCTGATGAAACCTTGGTTTACCCAGGCCACGACTATGACGGCCGAAGGGTAAGCTCCATTGCCCAAGAGAAACTAATTAACCCACGTTTAGCCAATAAATCTAGAGATGAATTTATTCATATCATGGAAAATCTGAACCTACCCAAACCTAAGATGATTGATATTGCTGTCCCCGCAAACCGCAGATGTGGCGCGCTAGAACCACAACAAGGATAAAAGTAATGGAAAATTTCACCCCTATATCATCACTTATTGGTGGCTTACTGATAGGCTTGTCTGCATCGATACTGGTTCTTTTCGTGGGGAAAATTGCAGGGATCAGCGGGATTATTGCATCGTTACTGCAGTCTAAAAATTCGCCTAAAGGGCACAACACGTGGCGGATACTGTTTATTGCAGGCCTACTCGTTTCTAGTAGGGTATACGAAGCATTTGCACCATTGCCGGCCTCCGAGATTTCAGCATCCACTATCACACTAGTCATCGCTGGGCTGTTAGTAGGCTTCGGTACCAAAATGGGGTCTGGTTGCACAAGTGGTCACGGTGTCTGCGGGCTTAGCAGATTATCTTTACGTTCGCTGATTGCCACCCTGTGCTTTATGTTCACAGGTTTTGCAGTTTGTTATCTTATATTACATGTGGTTTAAATCATGAAAAATATGATTACATTCAGCGCCGGGCTAATCTTTGGGTTAGGTCTGATTATTTCCGGTATGACTAACCCATCTAAGGTGATCGGTTTTTTAGACCTTGCTGGCAAATGGGACCCTAGCCTAGCTTTCGTGATGTTAGGGGCTATCGCGGTGGCGTTCTTTGCGTTTAGGCGTGCAGAGGCTAAAGCCTTAACCGTGTTTGATGAACCTATGCACTTACCTGCAAAAACACACATTACCAAAGAGCTAGTGATCGGCAGTATGCTGTTTGGCGCAGGTTGGGCATTAGCAGGATTTTGCCCGGGGCCGGCTATTGTTGCCTTAGGGGCAGGCTATCAACAGGCACTTATATTTGTCATCGCCATGCTGCTGGGAATGGCAGCACATGAGTACCTATATGAGAAATACAAAGCGTAGGGTGAGAAATACAAAACCTCAATGCAAGTCAAAACATTGCTTAATCATCTGGAATCACAATTCTAAGGTACTGAAACTCAGCTAGACAGTGCACATCTAGCTGAGCAGAACCGTATTAGCACTGCCTAAAAAAGCCCTGCCTGCCTTTTAACTACAGGCTTAGTGTCTAGTACCGATTGGCCTTTTCTGGCACGTTTTTGTATGAATTTAGCCAAAACATCACCTTCAATCACTTTGGCTTTGCCTTTTACCAGAATATTGGCAGACAGCCCATTGCTTAGCTCCAGACGAGACAGCGACGCGTTATCTGGAATATCCATGATGCGCACCCCTTTACCACCATTGGGGTATTCATTCATCTCACTCACAGGGAACACCAGCAATTTATTCTCTGACGAAGTAACTGCAAGGTGCGTTCTATCATCCAGCGCCACTGGCTGCAGAATCGCGGCCTTACCTTCTGGCTTCATAAAAGCTTTACCAGCTTTCGGTCTAGCCACCAGTCCTTTTAATGGAGCAATGAATCCATAACTATTAGAGGTAGCAAACAAGTAGCGGTCATCATCCTTGCCTGAAAGTACATGCACTAGTTTCGCCCCATTTTGCACCTCAATGATTGAGCTCAGTGGGATACCATCGCCCTTACCGCCGGGCACGGTTGAAGCATCAAACGCATAGCAGCGCCCGTTGCTATCCAACAATACAATCGGTAGCGTGGTGCGCGTTTCAATCACAGCGAACTCGCTGTCGCCCGCCTTCCAGTTGATGGCATCGCGTTCCACACCGTGGCCTTGCCTCGCCCGAATCCAGCCATTTTTAGATAAGAGGATAGTCACCGGCTCATCCACTACAAATGCCTTCTGCCCACCCTGCGCACGCTCTACCGGCTCAATCAAGGTGCGGCGCGCATCACCATATTTCTCAGCATCTTGCTTGATTTCTTTTGCAGTCAATCTGCGCAGCTTGGTATCGCTGCCTAAAATAGTCTGCAAACCATCAGCCTCTTCGCGCAAATCTTTCAACTCTTTTTCAATCTTAAAGCCTTCTAGCCTAGCTAACTGGCGTAAGCGAATTTCCAGAATATCTTCCGCTTGTATCTCACTTAATTGAAATGCAGCAATCAAGTCTGCTTTAGGCTCATCTGAATTACGGATGACCTTAATCACTTCATCAATATGCAGAAAGGCAATCATGCGCCCTTCTAGAATATGGATGCGTTTATTTATTTTATCTAAATCAAACTGGCAGCGCCTGCGCACCACATTCAGCCTGAATGCAATCCACTCTTTCAAGATTGCAATCATGCCTTTTTGCGCTGGGCGCCCATCGGTGCCTATCATCACCATATTGACTGGGCATGACACCTCCATACTGGTATGCAGCAACAGAAATGCCATCAACTCATCGCTGGAAACCTTGCTGGTCTTGGGCTCGATAATAAGGCGTACGTCCTTCTTACCTTCACTCTTGACCGTATCAATCATGCTCAAGGCTGACTGCTTAATCAGCAGTTGGTCTTGATCTATGGTCTTTTTGTCTTTCTTCGGCTTAGGGTTGGATATCGCTAAAATTTCATCCTGTATCGTTTCTACAGACACCCCATGCGGCAGTTCATTAATAATTATGCGCCATTGACCACGTGCCATTGGCTCCACCACCCAGCGTGCACGCAGCCTTAATGAGCCGCGCCCGGTTTCGTAAGTGGAAAGAATATCTGCCGTTTGTGTGATCAGCTGACCACCGCCCGGAAAATCAGGCCCTGGTACATGCTGCATAAAGTCGGCAGTGGTGCAATTGGGGTTATCCATAATATGCAACACCGCATTGGCAATCTCTCGCATATTATGCGGTACTATTTCTGTCGCCATGCCCACGGCAATACCAGACGCACCGTTTAATAACATCATCGGCAAACGAGCCGGCAACAGCACTGGCTCTTGAAACGCCCCGTCATAGTTACTCTGAAAATCTACAGTGCCGCGGTCAATTTCAGACAATAGTAAATCCGCAATCGGCGATAAACGCATTTCGGTGTAGCGCATTGCCGCAGCCCCATCGCCATCGCGTGAGCCAAAGTTACCTTGACCATCAATCAATGGGTAACGCAGCGTAAAGTCTTGCGCTAAACGCACAGCAGCCTCATAAGCCGAGCTATCCCCATGCGGATGGTACATACCTAAGACGTTACCCACCACACGTGCGGACTTCACCGGCTTAACACCAGCGACTAAACCCATTTCCTTCATTGCATATAAAATACGACGCTGCACCGGCTTTTGACCATCTTCTACTGACGGTAAAGCGCGCCCTTTTACAACGGATACAGCATAGGCTAGGTAGGCTTCTTCTGCATATTCGCCAATCGGCACTGCGTTTTCTTCGTTATTATTTTCTAACATACTAGTATCCATTAAACGTCAGCCTCCACGTCATTACCGCGACGTTCCATCCACTCTTTTCTAGATGCTGATTCATTTTTTGCCATTAACATATCAAACATTTTAAGCGCACCGCTAACCTCCCCCTCAAGCAAGCGCACTTGCACCAAACGTCTGGTATCAGGGCACAGCGTAGTTTCCCACAACTGCTCAGGGTTCATTTCGCCCAGCCCTTTAAAACGCTGAATGCTAAGCCTTTCTTCAGCGATGCCTTCACGTTTCAGTTTTTCTATCATCGACATTTTTTCAACATCGTCTGAAACATAGATTTTGCGCAAAGGCTTATTCTTGCCCTGTGCAGGAACATCAATGCGATACAGCGGGGGTTGTGAGATATACACGTGCCCGCGCTCAATTAGCTTAGGCGCATGCCTTAACAGCATGGTGAGCAGCAATACCTGAATATGCGAGCCATCTACGTCCGCATCAGACAAGATGCACAATTTACCGTAGCGCAGGCCGGAAAAATCCGGGTTATCTTTCAACGTATGCGGCTCAATACCTAAGGCCACAAAAATGTCATGCACTTCTGAGTTAGCAAAGATGCGTCCAGCGTCTACTTCCCAAGTATTTAATACCTTACCGCGCAATGGCAATAAAGATTGAAACTCATTATTACGCCCCATTTTTGCACTGCCGCCGGCAGAGTCACCCTCCACCAAAAACAGCTCAGCCTCCATCGTGCCTGCCGCTTCACAGTCTGTTAACTTGGCTGGCATCAAGTTAATGCCGGTGGTTTTACGCTTTTCAATTTTTTGCGTGGATTTATTACGGGCAGCCGCACTGCGGTTTACTAAATCGGAGATACGTTTTGCATGGTCTACGTTTTGCGTGAGCCAAGTTTCCATCATTGGCTTCACCGCAGATGCCACCATTTTCATCGCATCACGATTGGTCAGCTTCTCTTTGGTTTGGCCTTGGAACTGTGGGTCTAATACCTTTGCCGCCAACACATAGTAAACGTTATTCCAAACATCCTCTGACGACACTTTAACGCCACGTTGCATCATGCTGTGATGCTCCATAAACGATTTTACCGCCTCAAACACCCCGTTACGCATACCAGCTTCGTGCGTGCCGCCTGAGAGGGTAGGAATCAGGTTGACATAAGACTCTCCCCGGCCGCCACCCGCGCCAAAAGATAATGCCCAGATGGCGCCCTCGCCTTTTGAAATGCCGTCTGTATTTTCCTGATGATAGAACTCACCTGCAATGATAGGCACGGGTACTTCATCATCAGCTATTTCACGCTCACCAATGAGCTCATCCAGATATTGCGGCAAACCATCGGCATAAGTCCATGAGCGCTCTTCAAAGCCTTCTGCACCCTCTATCGCAAGCGTGACACTCACGCCACGCAACAATACCGCTTTAGATTTAATCAGATGCTCTAACTGCTGAATCGACACCTTGGGCGAATCAAAGTATTTAGGGTCTGGCCAGCACTTCACCGTGGTGCCAGTTTCGCGCTTCAGGCACTTGCCTATCTCTGTTAAAGGCTCGATACAGTGACCATTCTCAAAAATAAGACCGTGCACCTTGCCGCCACGTTTCACTTTCACTTCCAAGCGTGTGGATAATGCGTTGGTGACAGAAACACCTACGCCATGCAAGCCGCCTGAAAAACGATAGGAGCTATTTTCATCCTCTTTATCAAACTTACCCCCTGCATGCAGCTGTACAAACACCAGCTCTACCGCAGGCTGCGTTTCCCCCTTAGGAATCTCAACAGGAATACCACGGCCATTATCCGTTACCTCAACCGCGCCATCTTTAAACACAGTGACTTGAATATTGGTAGCATGCCCGCCTAGCGCTTCATCTGCCGCGTTATCAATCACCTCTTGAACAATATGCGTAGGAGAGTCAGTTCGGGTGTACATGCCGGGTCTGGCACGCACTGGCTCTAGCCCTCTTAATACCTTTACCGAATCTGCGTCGTATTCTTTTTCTGCCATTGATCTAGCCTTTAACGTTGATACTTCAAGTGTAATTTATCTGGCGATATTTTATAAAACTAATTAACTTTTTTGCGCTGGATTCTATTAAAAATTAACGACGCCAGTAAATATTCATTCATGCCTAATTCAATCATCATAATTTTCATGCCTGTTTACGCCTAAATGGCGCACCAGTATTTAGTTTCGCTCCACAATTTCTGTGGATAACATTGTGGGGTGCATGGGGATATACGTGCTAAGTAACTGGTGTGAATAGAAAACGCCAAAAAGAAGTATTTTTAAACAAAGTAGCAGTATTTATATTGCATTAAAAAAATGACGCCTTAATGAGCGACTACATGCACAGCGACTAGCACTCGGCTAAAGCCCTGTTTTACTTTTTAACAAAGCACGCCCTGCATAATCACGTGCAAACTGCAAAGCAATGCGGCCAGACCTAGAGCCATGCTCGGTTGCCCAACGCAGTGCCTCTTCACGCACACTGTCATTCATTACAAAACCAAAGCTCTTTACCCATTGCGTAACAGCCGTTAAATACTCATCCTGACTAAAGCTGTAAAAATGTAAACGCAAGCCAAAACGGTCAGACAATGAAATCTTTTCCTCTAAGCTATCGCCTGGGTGTATCTCACCTTGGTTATCTCTACGCTGCTCTAGATTATCTGCCATTTTTTCAGTCACCAGATGCCTGCGGTTCGAAGTTGCATAAATCAACACATTGGCGGCAGCGCCTGCAATAGATCCATCCAGCACGGTTTTTAAAGCTTTATAGTGATGCTCGCCATCTTCAAAAGACAAATCATCGCAAAACACAATAAAGCGCTCAGGACGCTGACACACCAGCTCAATAATCAGTGGCAAATCATCCAGATGCTGCTTTTCAACCTCAATTAAACGTAGCCCCTGCTGATGAAACGCATCTAAACAGGCCCGTACTAAAGATGATTTCCCCGTACCCCTCGCCCCTGTCATCAAGGCATTATTCGCGGGATAACCACGCACAAACTGCAAAGTGTTTTGGTACAGCCGTTCTACCTGCTGCTCAATATTGCATAACTGAGCAAAGCCGATAAGCTGCGGCGCAGTAACTGGTATTAAATGGGGCACATGATTAATGCCACTGCTGCGCTGCCAGCGGTAAGCAAAGGCTTGTGAAAAATCCGTTGCTTGTTCATGCGAGGCAGATGGAGATGCCTCCAGCGCCGAGGCGATTCGGTCTAATGAATCAAGCAAGCGTTCAATCTGTTCTAGAGCTAATAGTGGGTTCGTCATGATGATCGTGCACATTAAGTTAAATAACGTATTTATTATATGTTCATATCAAGCCGTGCAATGCGTTGATTTAAGCAAGCCCGTGATAAATGCCCAGCATGCTTGCATTTACCTCGCCTATAGTTATAAGCAAACAACACTCCACAATTTCTGTGGATAACACTGTGGGAGGCATGGGGATATAAACGCTAAGTCACTGGGGCGTTTATGAAACTAGGAATAGAAGCAATTTTAAGCATTCACTGGAATATGCGCTAAGCTCACCGTGCTTACTTATCACTGCATGTGCAGACCAAGACTATCCACACCCTCTATATTCTTTTTAGTTATAAAAATATAAATTTAAATTATTTTTAATTGTTAGATAAGCCCTATACAGTGTGGTCATTGCAATTACTTATATTCTGAAGGAGAAGCCATGTCACTTAACCAAGCACATCATAAAACGACAACGATTAGTGCGTATAAAAACCGTGATTTATCAGAAAACATTTTACGCGCAGTTGAGGAGCTAAAACTTGGCTCTGGATATGGATCGGTAGAAATAATCCTACACGAAGGCCGTGTGACCCAAATTGAAAAACGCGAAAAAATCAGACTACCGCAAGAGTAAATGCTTGAAACACGTAACGCAGATTTAACTTAATTAACTCAGTTTAACTATATCAATCATACATAGCAGCACTAGACAAAATTTAGTGCTGTGAACAACAGGAGGCTCTTATCATGAGTTCAGTATTAATTGTAGGTGGCGACCAAGTAGATGGTATCAAAGAGGTTTTTGGTAATTACGGCATAGATAATATTCATCACTGGTCTGGGCGCAATGGTGGTGACAGTAATAAAGTGATTCCACAAAATACCAAATTGATTGTATTAGTGACGAAATGGGTTAATCACTCTATCACCCATAAAGTAAAAAACTATGCATCTAAACGTGGGATTAAGATCCTCTACATCCCTAGTGGCTCCAAAGAAAGAATGTTTGATATCATTAAAAAAGACGAACTGAAACCAACCATTGAATCTGCGTTTAACCATAAGAAATGGTGGCCGTTAAACGCATAACCATGATTAATATTGCTTCTCCAAAACATTAGCCCTGAATATAGTTTCCTATATTCAGGGCTAAGTCTTATGAAGTACTGCGTTTATAAGCTGCTAGGTGTACGCTGCGAAGCCAAACGCAATAACACACTCACCATCAGATCTACTTCAGCGGTGGTGTTATAAAACGCAAGTGATGGACGCACCGTAGTTTCTACCCCAAAGCGGCGTAAAATTGGTTGCGCGCAATGGTGACCTGAACGCACCGCAATTCCCTCTTGGTTTAAAGCTGCACCAATCTCTTCACTTTTAAAGCCATCTAACTTAAATGACAACACACTCGCTTTGTCTTTAGCTGTACCAATAAAGTGTAAGCCTGGTACTTTTTGCATTGCTGCCGTTGCATACACTAATAAGTCATGCTCATAGCGTGCAATGTTATCTATACCAATACGCTCTACGTACTCCAGCGCAGCGCCTAAACCTACGGCATCAGCAATGTTACCTGTGCCTGCTTCAAACTTAGCTGGCGCTTCATGATAAACCGTTTTATCAAACGTCACGTCTTGAATCATATTGCCGCCGCCTTGCCATGCTGGCATATCATCCAACACTTCGGGTTTGCCATACAACGCACCAATGCCGGTAGGGCCAAATACTTTATGTCCTGAAAAAACAAGGAAGTCAGGGTTTAACGCCTGCACATCCGTACGCATATGGGACACAGACTGCGCACCATCCAGCAGCACTTTAGCGCCTGCACGGTGTGCCATTTGTATCATTTCAGCCGCCGGAGTCACCGTACCCAGTGCGTTAGACACTTGTGTAAATGACACCAATTTCACACGTGAAGTTAGCAACTTCTGATACTCAGCTAACAATACCTGCCCACTATCATCAACCGGTGCAACTTTTAATTTAGCACCAGTTTCTTGGCATAGCTGCTGCCACGGCACGATATTAGCGTGATGCTCCAGATGTGAAATAACAATCTCATCACCTTCGCCAATATGCTTCTTACCCCAGGTTTTAGCCACTAGATTAATCGCCTCTGTGGTACCGCGCACAAAAACAATATTATCCACTGACGGTGCGTTAATAAAGCGTCTCACCGCTTCACGCGCACCTTCGTAAGCGTCAGTCGCACGTGCAGCTAGCTCATGTGCGGCACGGTGGATGTTAGAGTTCTCATGCTGGTAAAAGTAAGAAATTCTATCTATTACCGCCTGTGGTTTTTGCGTAGTCGCCGCGTTATCAAACCAGACCAGCGGACGACCATTGACCAACTCGCGCAATATAGGAAAATCCTTACGCACCGAATGCACATCAAATGGCGGATGTGCGCTGGCTGCTTGGCTGGCCGCAGATGCATCATGTTGATGTGTTGCACCCTGCAAAAAATAATAGGGTGACGTAGCATGCCCATGATTAGTCGCATTACTTGCCGGCTCCTCCGAGTTAGCGCCCAAGTCACCTAATAGCTGATTAAGCTCTAGGTGATAAGGATCATATATGCCGCCTATCGCCTGATTCAGCGCTGCAAACTCAAAGCTAGGCACATGCTGTATATCTACAGCCTTGGCGTAATCTGCCTGATTAAAGCTTGATGCACCAGACAAAATACTTGGCAATGCCGATAGCGCTGATGGTGCAGGCGTCTGCACAGGGTCAGATATTAGGTTAGCACTTGGTAGTATTGAATTTGCCGCCACTGGGTTTAAAGAAGCATTAGATGGAAACTCTTCTTTCTGCGCAAAAGGCGCCCCCGCAGGGAAACCTTCTGCATATAGCTCATTGGCAATACGGCTTAACTCGGCCACATCAAAATGCCCTGTTTCACTCGCCTGCCTACCAACTGCCAAGCCAGCCGCCATACGCGGATGCTCTCCCGGCAAAGAGGCTAGAATCGCCTCTGGCTCAAAAGATGATAAGTCACCTAATGCAGGTGCATATCCATTACTTGTAGTCATAGTAGTTGCCTACATCAACGTTTTCCAACACCGCAATCGCGTCATCGGTTAACACCGCTAATGAGCAATAGAGTGAAACCAAGTATGATGCAATCGCCTTATGATTAATGCCCATAAAGCGCACAGATAGACCCATGCTTTGCTGACCTGGCAAGTTAGGCTGATACAAGCCCACCACACCCTGACGGCTCTCACCGGTACGTAACAACAGAATATTAGTTTTACCGTTAGTTACTTTTAATTTATCGCAAGGGATAATCGGCACGCCGCGCCACGTGATAAATTGTGACCCAAACAACGCTACGGTTGGTGGTGGCACACCGCGGCGCGTGCACTCCCGGCCAAATGCAGCAATGGCTTGTGGATGCGCCAAAAAGAAAGCTGGCTCTTTCCAAACTTTAGAGAGTAGCTCATCAAAATCATCAGGCGTAGGGAAGCCCGTACGTGACTTAACTCTTTGTGACTCAACAATATTGTTCAATAAACCATATTCTTTATTGTTAATCAGCTCGCTCTCTTGACGCTCTTTTACCGTTTCAATGGTCAAGCGCAATTGCTCTTTAATTTGATTATGCGGGCTGCTGTATAGGTCAGAAACACGCGTATGCACATCCACAGCCGTATTCACTGCATTGAGCACATACTCACGACCCCACTCTTCATAATCTACAAACGTTGCCGGAATATCACGCTCATCTTTGGCTGAACAATCCACTTCAATGGCACTAGGGTTTTTTACTTTATTCACACGATAAATACCAGCTTCTACCGGTACCCACTGCATTAAATGCACCAACCAGCGTGGCGTGATGGTACCCATCATCGGGACGGTTTTGGTCGCGTTCGATAGTGTACGTGCAGCTACATCGCCTAATGCGGTATGTGCTTGATGAATATCTGTCATTTGTTTCTCCTGTTAAAAATTTATTTATTGCGCAACATCATCTGTTGCGCTTACCTGCGTTTTAGCTTGTGTAATTTGGCTATTGGGAGGGACGCTACGGGTTAGCCACACATTGCCGCCTATGACCGAACCGGCACCAATCGTGATGCGCCCAAGAATCGTAGCCCCTGCGTAAATCACCACGTCATCTTCAAGTATCGGGTGCCTTGCACTCCCTTTAATCAAATGCCCTTGCTCATCGGTGGGGAAGCGTTTAGCCCCTAATGTCACGGCTTGATACAGCCGGACATGGCGCCCGATTAATGCGGTTTCACCAATCACCACGCCTGTGCCATGATCAATAAAGAACCCTTCATCAATCGTGGCGCCGGGGTGAATGTCTATGCCAGTAGCAGAATGGGCAAGCTCAGAAATGATTCTTGCAATCAGAGGCAGCCCCAATTTGTGCAGCTCATGCGCTAAACGATAGTGAATAATGGCTGATATGCCTGGGTAGCAAACCAGCACCTCGTCTAAACTACGTGCAGCTGGGTCACCTTCAAATGCAGCATTTAAATCTGTATCCAAAAGCTGTCGTATTTTGGGTAAAGACTTAGCAAACGCACGTGCTTTGTTTAAGGCAGCCTCAGTGCTAGGCGTTTTGTCATGCTCGGTGTCTGCGGAATAACGTAGTTCCAGCTGGATTTGCGTATTGAGTTCACGCAAGGCAGTGTCTAATGTAAAGCCAACAAAATAGTCGATGCCTTCGTCTTTCAGGCCTGGCGCACCTAGTCGGTTTGGAAATAGCGCAGCACTTAGCCCATCAATCACCGTTTGCAATGCTTTTCTTGAAGGCAGTTTGGGTGGCTTGTTACGTCGATGCCTATGCTCTAAAGACGTTACCCTTACATCACGCAACGCTTGCACTATGCTTTGGATATCAAAACTTTCATTTGGCAATATCGTAGTTATGTTAGACATATCAATACCTGTCGCAGAAAATAAAAAAAGCCAGTGGTCTCTCGACACACTGGCTTCCGGTTGTCCGGTCAGCACTCGCTAACTGAAGAATTCTAATAATAATGACAAGGCACTAATCATGGCCTTGTTTTGTGCAATCAATATACACCAGTCTCAATATTTAAAATAGTACTCATAAAAATTTCAATAATATTTATAAATTATATACATATAGCTTTTTATTCTTTTACATTATTAAACCTTGATGATTAACTTAACCACTCCTAATTATTGAACTAGAGTAAATACTATGTATAAAAAATCTCTCTTTGCAGGCTTGCTGACGATCTCAAGCTTACTTTTCGCAGGCAATGCGCTTGCCAATAGCACGCTACTTAATGTGTCATATGATGTAACGCGCGAGTTTTATAAAGACTTCAATCCATCTTTCGCCAACTATTGGAAGCAGAAAACTGGCGAAACTGTCACCATCAATCAATCTCACGGAGGCTCAAGCAAACAGGCAAGATCAGTAGCCGATGGCCTAGAGGCGGATATTATCTCCATGAACCAAGCACCAGACATTGACATCCTGTACGACCGCGCGAAGTTGATTCCTAAAGACTGGCAAAAGCGCTTACCTAATGCAAGCTCACCCACCAACTCCACTACCGTATTTTTAGTGCGGAAAGGCAATCCAAAAAACATCAAAGACTGGGATGATCTAGTTAAGCATAATGTTAGTGTGGTGATTCCCAATCCAAAAACTTCAGGTAACGGCAAATACAGCTATTTGGCAGCCTGGGGTTACGTCATCAAAAAAGGTGGTGATGACGCCCAAGCTAAAGATTTTGTCACCAAGCTATTTAAAAATGTACCGGTATTAGATACAGGCGGTCGTGGTGCAACGACCACATTTGCACAGCGCGAGATTGGTGATGCATTACTGACGTTTGAAAATGAAGTAAACCTGATCAAAAGAGAACTAGGTGACAAATTTGACGTGGTTTACCCATCTACCAGCATTTTGGCTGAAAATCCAATCGCCGTAGTGGATAAGTTTGCAATCAAACATAAAAATCAAGCACTTGCCCAAGCCTATGTCGATTACCACTTTTCTGAAGCTGGCCAAGAAATTGCTGCCCAACACTACCTGAGACCAAGCCTAGCATCAGTTGCTAATAAATATAAAGCACGCTTTAAAAACATCGAGCTATTTAGTGTTAATGATGTTTTCGGGAGTTGGTCCAAAGCACAAAAAGTACACTTTGCTGACGGCGCACTGTTTGACCAAATTTACCAAAAATAACGCTCTCTTCAGCAGCGACACTCAATAATAGTCCTGTTTCTAAACTAAAAACGCCTTCTTGCTTAGCATGCAAGAAGGCGTTGACCTATGGTTACCTGTGAGTAAGTTGCCTAGGCACTACAAATACTCAACAACAATGAACTAGGCCTCCCATACTGCAGCGCTAGCATGGGAGGCCTATTCAATATCGTAACTCTATTTTTTAAGTGCAATCTTTATACTGCAATGCCTTTTTCGTCAAATAAGCCCTCAAATAAAATTGAGCTCAAATAACGTTCACCAGAATCAGGCAATACAACCACTATCGTTTTACCTGCATTTTCAGGCCGTTTTGCATAGCGTACAGCAACTGCAACTGCCGCACCGCAAGAAATACCAGATAATATGCCCTCCTCCTTGGCCAAGCGCTGTGCGTAAAGCACAGCCTCTTCATTGGTCACTTGGGCAATATCGTCAACCAGCGATAAATCTAACACTTCAGGCACAAAACCAGCGCCAATCCCTTGTATCTTATGTGGGGCAGGCTTAATCTCCTCACCAGCACGTTTTTGGCTTAATACTGGGCTAGCGGCAGGTTCTACGGCAACGGAAATGATGGCTTTCTTTTGTGTATTTTTAATATATCTGGTCACACCGGTAATGGTGCCGCCAGTACCAACACCAGACACTAAAATATCAATTTTTCCATCTGTAGCCTCCCAGATTTCTGGGCCTGTGGTTTTTTCATGAATTTCAGGGTTAGCTGGGTTTTTAAACTGCTGCAGTAATACATAACGGTTAGGATCAGAAGCAGCGATTTCCTCTGCCTTTGCAATTGCGCCACTCATGCCTTTGGCACCTTCAGTTAACACTAGTTTTGCACCATAAGCCACCAGCAGCTTGCGCCGCTCCACACTCATGGTTTCTGGCATCGTGAGCGTTAACGGGATCCCTCTAGCTGCTGCAACAAAAGCCAATGCAATACCAGTATTGCCGCTAGTAGGCTCAACAATCTCCTTACCAGGCCCCAACAGTCCACGCTGCTCTGCATCCCATATCATGGCAGCACCGATGCGACATTTAACTGAATAAGCTGGATTGCGCCCTTCAATCTTGGCAAGTACCAGCGCTGGTGCGCCATCCGTCACCCGGTTTAGCTTAACCAATGGAGTTTTACCAATAGATTGCGCGTTGTCTTCATACCAATTTGCCATGAGTATTCCTATTTATTCTGTGTTGACTGGAAGCGTTATTCCAAAGATTATAAGTGAAAGTCTAGCAATTTAAATCATCAACTTACAATAACTTTTAGCTATTAGATTACAACTAAAAAGCATAAAGACAGTGATAAAAATCGGTGCGGCAGGCGCCGTGGTGTGCTTAGAAAGCTTATGTTGTGTAAGTGAAAGCAGCGCTAAAATAGCTCAGCCTGCGCGGCGGGCGGCGCACTTAGCAGCGCATCAATATCTACTTCAAATATTCCAAGCTTTCCAGAGCATGGCATAAAAGGCACAGGCCTAGATTGTTCAAATAAAAATCCATAATGCCTACTGCTAACGCCTTTAAACTGCGCACGATGCTGGCGGCTTGTATGCTCGGGCAGTGCATCCGGCCTGCTACAGAGCACCAAATCAGCAATACCAACCACCCCACCATACGCTAGTTCTTCTTTAGCCGGTAACGGAATATCAGTATTCGCTTTAAGATAATCATAGTACACATCATACAAGCCTTTGCTCGCATGAATGAGTATTGGACCACGATACGTGGTACCCCAAGTGCGGTCATCCACCATTAAATAGCCATTTGTAATCAACCAGGCAAAAGGCTGTTTAAATGAAAGTACTTTATGCAGCCCGTTAGCGGCGCTTGCTCTTAATATTTCGGTATCACTCATTACCATAAAACTTTTCTTGATTAGCAGGCTCCACAATCGCCCATTTGCGGTGAAGTCATTGTTTTGCGTATCCCCCGTTGTGTATTAACTACATTAAACCAGCAACTGAGAAAGATAGAAGTATAGCGTTGATCGGTGAAACAACTGAGCGAAGTATGCAGTGCATACAGATAAAACTTACAGGCATAAAAAAACCCAGAATAATCTGGGTTTTTATCATACTTAAAACAAGTATTATTTGTTCATTACGTACATAGTAACTTCAAAGCCAAAACGCATTTCAGTAGCTGCTGGTGTTGTCCACATAATCATTCTCCTAGTATTGGGTTTGAACTGACATGATGTCTTGTTCGAGTGACTCCATTATGGGCTTGTATAAAAAAATAACACTATGATTGTTCATGAATGAAGACTACGTAAAATCATGAATAGCCAATCATCTCAATGGTGCAATCCCCCACCACACATTAACTGAATTAAGGGATATTGCTTACCTTAAAGAGTACTCGTTCCATTCGTGCTTAGCTCTGAGTCTGGCGGTTTTCTGTAGCTTCCATAAGCTACGTAGCCCAACCAATGCGGTAACAATGATAAATGTAAAAAGAATTGAAAGCCCTATCTCACCAAACTGCCTAATCAGGATACTAAAGCTTTTTACATGAAAGCCCCCTTCATCACTTGAAAACGTTGTGAGTGGAAGTACTGCTAACAATATCAACAGCAAGCAATACTGCACTCTTTTGCTATAAACGACTTCACGCTTGCTTAGTTGCTCAATGTATTGATGGGCTGCCATGTTATAGCTCCTATTTAAGTTTAATGATTAGTCTCTGTTGCATTACAGATAAATCTTTAAACATTAAGGTAACTATGTTTTATTGCAGAAATATGAAACTAGCATTCATAAAACCTTAGAAGACATGACCAACCTATACTGAATCACAACTAGTTTACTAGACGCCTTTGAACCGTAATAATGACAACTTAAAAAACATCATTAAAATTAATAAGCGGGAGTAAGTTATGGAGGACTTTCTAAACCAATTCTCTGATAAGAGCATCAAAGTCCCTGAAACCTTGTATCACTATACTTCTCAAGCGGGGTTGCTAGGTATCATTAAAAACGATGAAATATGGATGACTCATACACAGTATCTTAACGATACTCAAGAGTTTCATCATGCAACTGAGCTTATTCAAGCAGAAATTAAACGGAGATTAGAGGGGGCATCTGACACAAATGAGAAAAGCATCCTAAATGAAATGCTGACTAGTTTGAACTCTAACTTAAGCCAAGTTAATATTTGTGTAAGTTGCTTCTCTGAAGAGGGAGACTCCTTATCCCAATGGCGTGCATATGGCAGTCACATGTCAGGTTATTCAATAGGATTCAGCGGTTCCTTTCTAAGTCAAATAGCAGCAAACGAAAGTTTTAGGTTGGTTAAGTGCATATATGATTCAAGTGTAAAGAATAAGATTGTCACTGATTTTGTAGATTTAGCATTATCAAATACTTTGAAACACCGTAATGCTACAGAGGAAAATGACGGTGACTTTTATTGGGGTCACGGATCGAGCATTACAAACATGGTCTTTAAACTCGCCCCAATTCTTAAAGATAGTTCATTTGTTGATGAACAAGAGTGGAGAGTAATCTCAAGGCCCCTTAGCTGCACATCTGCGCGTTTTGATTATCGTCAGGGCAATTCAATGATCATTCCTTACTATAAGCTACCTTTAATTAATGGTACTGAACATACGACAACTAAACGCTTTCAAAATATATGCGTTGGACCAACGCCAAACGTAGAACAGTCGATAACTTCAGTAAACAGTCTGCTAGTTAGTAAAGGCATGGGATCAGCCTTGAGTCCAGAAGGTCCAGTTGAAGTCAAGAGCTCTTCTGTACCATACAGATCATGGTGAGTTATTTTCTTTACCCTAATGCAAAGCACTTAAATATGAATCATTAAGATCTAGAGGATACTTTATAATAGATAAAGTTGAAATTTGATGTGGTAAAAACTGATGGAAACAACGCCGTAATCAATTGAACTTATTGAACAAACAAAAACTGGCGGAAGAGGAGAGATTCGAACTCTCGATAGGGTTACCCCTATGCCACCTTTCCAGGGTGGTGACTTAAACCGCTCATCCACTCTTCCGTTAGGGGGCGAATTATAGTGCAATTCGCTATAAAAAACTTACGCCCCCATATTTTTTATTTGTTAATTATCAGCCCTACCCAACAGAATAAACGTGTCAAGAACGCCTTTACCTTTAACTTCAACCGCCTTACGTGAAGAGAATACATAGTCGTGCGCCAGTAGCTGCTGCGTTTCCTGCGTGACTTGTATTGAATTAGGCGGGCTGGTTTCTTCCATGCGGCTTGCCATATTGACTGTATCACCCCACAAGTCGTAGCTAAATTTACTACTACCAATCACGCCTGCAACAACCGGCCCGGTGTTAATGCCGATGCGCATGCTGAGGTTTATTCCAGTGGTGTCAGACAGTTCTTTCAATGCCGTCTGCATATCCAAAGCCATCTCTATCATGCGATGCGCATGATTGTCACAAACGATAGGCGCGCCAGAAACCACCATATATGCATCACCAATCGTTTTAATCTTTTCCACTTGGTACTTATCTGCCAGCTGATCAAACCGTAGAAATATCTGTGACAGTAAATCAATTAACTGTGTAGGCGACATTTTGTCTGACATGTGCGTAAAGTTAATCAAATCGGCAAACATCACCGTCACACTCTCGTAATGGTCAGCGATACGCATGTCATAGTCTTTTAACCTTTGTGCGATCGGTGCTGGCAAGATATTCAGCAACAGTTTTTCAGACCTTGCTTGCTCAACTTCAAGCGAGTGCATGATGCGTTCTTTCTGCACTTGAAAAAAACGCAAAACACCATACAAAATAGCTGCTGTGCCAGTGATATTCATCAAGAAGAAAACATCTTTAACACCGTTAGGAATCGGCATGGCGTTAATCGCGAAGTAATTATTTAGCTTCCAGGAAAGAAACGCTAACCCGATAAACAGCAAGAACCATGGAGTGGACTGACGCGTGCCTAAAATCATTAAGGCACCCACTGGCGACAAAATAGCCCAGATAGCAACGCCGCTAGAGGCCTCGAACCCGCCAATAATCCATTGCATAAAGAATGGCATCACCAGCAACATAATGAGCTGCGTAAAAGTAAAATACTCAAAACGCTTAAACTGGTAAAAAATGAATAAACTAAAGTAGGAAATAATCAGATAAAAGTAAGGAACGGCTGCAATAACAGCATACCCCTCACCTAGGCCAGACAAAGTGTATATCCAGAAGAAGCTGACTAAGGTCTCTGCAACAACCAGTATGGATAAAATGGCTTTACCCAAGCTTAAGGAGGTTGGATTAAATAAACCGTCCCAAAAGCTACGCGCAAATATTGATGAGTTTGCTAAATCAGCCGCCATGTTTGATCAATAGAATATGCAATTTTTATAAATACCACAACCACACTATAACTTAAGCAACTGCGTTTTTCTATTTTTAAATCAATCAATGTGTTAAATCATTTTGCAACCAAAAATCAATTCATGCATCAAACACTAGCTAAATAAATCACCCAAATTATTGAATAAATAATGATGGATTTTTAATCTCCGTAAATTCATTTATTTTATAAATGCTATCGACTAATGCTTGATTTGCTAGCGCCTTAGCGTTATTGTTTTGGAGTGGCGACATTTACAAAACTCTTTTATTTACAAGCACTTTAGCGGTATTAATGCGAATTTAAGTTTCTTGATGAATAATTGCGGGATAACAATAAGAATCACTATATTAACGAGAGAAAAACTATAGGAGTTGGTATGAGTTTAGATTTATTAAGAGGTCTTGGTGTAACAATACCTTACAAAACAAAATACGATAATTTTATCGGCGGAAAATGGGTTGCACCAGTTAAAGGCGAGTATTTTGATGTTATTACTCCAATTACAGGCAAACCTTACACACAAGCGGCTCGCTCTGGTGCAGAAGATGTTGAACTCGCACTAGATGCTGCGCACGCAGCAGCAGATGGCTGGGCTCGTACAGCCCCAGCGCAACGTGCCAACTTACTATTAAAAATTGCTGATCGTCTGGAAGCTAACTTAGAGCTATTAGCGACAGCTGAAACCATTGATAACGGCAAACCAATTCGCGAAACGCTGAATGCAGACATTCCATTAGCAATTGATCACTTCCGCTACTTTGCTGGCTGTCTACGTGCACAAGAAGGCAGCTTAAGTGAAATTGACGAAAATACAGTGGCGTACCACTTCCACGAGCCATTAGGTGTGGTTGGTCAGATTATCCCATGGAACTTCCCAATTTTGATGGCGGCTTGGAAACTAGCGCCAGCAGTTGCTGCTGGCAACTGTGTGGTGATGAAGCCGGCTGAATTCACGCCTATCAGCATTTTAGTGCTGATGGAGTTGATTGCTGACATTTTACCTCCTGGCGTGATTAACATCGTGAATGGTTATGGTCGTGATGTAGGCGCACCGCTTGCTAACAGCCGCCGTATCGCTAAAATTGCATTTACCGGCTCTACCGCAACAGGCCGCGTGATTGCACAAGCCGCTGCTAGCAATTTGATTCCAGCAACACTAGAATTAGGTGGCAAATCACCTAACATCTTCTTTGAAGATATTGCACTTGCTGATGATGACTTCTTTGACAAAGCAGTTGAAGGTTTGGTGCTATTTGCATTCAACCAAGGTGAAGTCTGTACTAGCCCATCACGTGCATTGATTCAAGAATCTGTGTACGACAAATTTATGGAGCGAGTGTTACCGCGCGTTGCCGCAATCAAACAAGGCAACCCATTAGACCCTAACACAATGATTGGTGCACAAGCCTCTCAAGACCAATTGAATAAAATCATGTCTTACATGGACATTGGTAAACAAGAAGGCGCAAAGGTACTAATTGGTGGCGAGCGTAATGTACTGAGCGGCGCATTTGCTGACGGTTATTACATTCAGCCAACTTTACTTAAAGGTCACAACAAAATGCGCGTGTTCCAAGAAGAAATTTTTGGCCCAGTGCTAGCTGTGACCACCTTTAAAGATGAAGCTGAAGCATTGGCTATCGCTAATGACACCGTGTTTGGCTTAGGTTCTGGTGTATGGTCACGTGATGGTAGCCGTGCTTACCGTATGGGCCGCGGTATTAAAGCTGGCCGCGTTTGGACTAACTGTTACCACGCTTATCCTGCGCATGCTGCGTTTGGTGGCTATAAAGAGTCTGGTATTGGTCGTGAAACACACAAAATGATGCTAGATCACTACCAACAAACTAAGAATCTTTTAGTAAGCTATAACGCTAAAAAATTAGGCTTCTTCTAATATTGCGCTTATCGCTAGTCGTTGACGAGCCTGTTGTATAAAATAACAGGTACGCTAAATGATTGAAACAGAGAGGCGGCTAACCCCGCCTCTTTTTTTAGGGGTTTATGATGATCGACCGTATCTCAGCCACACCGTCAGCCATTGCACTAATTGAGCAACTCACGCTTGTGCATGGCCCTATTGTTTTTTTCCAATCTGGTGGTTGCTGCGAGGGTAGCGGTCCATTATGTATGCCGGCTAAAGAGTTTCATCCTAGCCCTTCCGATGTAGTGCTTGGCGAAATAGCAGGTGCTATTTTCTATATGGGAGATAGTCACTTTTCATTCGCAGAGAATACACACACGATACTGGACGCTGTGCCAGGCTCTAGCGGCTCATTTTCTTTAGATTGCGGGTCAGGCCAAGCGTTTATTACACGCGGTCGTTTATATAACGATGAGGAGCTTAAACAACTCCCCACCGTGGTACGTTATGGTTACTAATGGCTTAACGATTTTTTAAAGGCTTATACCAAGCTCTCAGACAAGTTATCGGAACCAATGACACGATTGCGCCCACTATGCTTTGCTTTATATAGTGCAGCATCAGCGCGCGGAATTAGCACCTCAGGCGTTTCATTCCCCACACGCTCAGCAACACCAGCACTAAAGGTGATGAGTACTCGTTCATTGTTATGCATAAAGAAGCTTTTAGTAAGCTCGCGCTGTACGCGTGTAATCACCTTCACCGCTTCATCTTGCGCCGTTGCAGGTAAGATAATAATAAACTCTTCACCACCATAGCGCGCCAATACATCCGTTGTACGTAATACATCTTTTAGCACCTTAACCAGATGCGTCAGGGCTTCATCTCCCGTTGCATGGCCTAATGTGTCGTTAAGCTTTTTAAAGTGGTCAATATCCAGCATTGCAACACATAAAGTGGTGTTGTGGCGGTCAGCGCGGCTAAACTCACGCTCTAACGCCTCGTCCATTCCGCGCCTATTTAGCGCACCTGTTAAATAATCTTGATGTGCTACTTGCCCAATGTAGTCGAGCTCTGCTGTGAGCTCCTGGATACGTTTTTCTGCCGCAAGCGCCTGTTTCTGGCTATTCATAAACTCATCACGAGTACGCTGCACAGTTAAGCCAATAGAGCGTGTGTCATCAAGAATACTATTAAGCAATACGTTCAGTTCGCCTATGTTATCGGTAGTTGCTATTTTTTGTTGATACGCTTCAATCTTGTCGTGATAGTCGCTGGTGCTCTCTGTCATTTCCACCAGCCTATCAACAAAAGTCGTCACCATTTTTTTAAGGGTGTCTTTTGCTTCGGTAAGCGCAGGCTTAATCTGGGCTTGTTTATAAACCAGCTCTTTTAAACTACTTTCCGCATCGTATAGCGTATTTAAATTAACAGGCTTAGACACAATGTCACTAATGACTGTGGTTTGCGCATAGAGCCACTTATCTTCAGTTTGCACCATCTCGCCCATACTAGAAAGTACCAAGCGCAACAGCTGCAATAATGACTCATGGACCCGGCTTTGCTGATCGCGCTGCATTTCAAGCGATAATAAAATGGATTTCAAATCGGCCGCACAGATGATTAGGCTTTGCTCATTACTGGCCTTTTGCATACGGCCTAGCAAGTTGACTGCTTTTTGATGTAACTCTGGTGCTGCCTCTAAATTTGGAATAATCACTAACTCAAATGCGCGTAACAGCATGTCACGCCATTGGCTAGAGCCAATCACAGAACCAGCAGACGGCGCCAGTGTTGCAACACTGGCCGTGGCTGCAGCATCGACAGCCGTAGCATCTGACGACATCACGGCATCGGCAGTACCGCTTAAGCCCCAAGAGTTCACTAACGCTTGGATCTTTTGTGCAAGTACATCTGAATCACTGGCGAAATTAACCAGCACCTTACTCAACCCCTCTTTTTTTCGGCTTAACGTCACCCCTTTGTGGCTGACCTCCAGCTGCTTCAATAGGTTGCGAATAACGTTAGACCAGTTCGCCTCTTCCACATTAGCGCTCGTGGCGCTTGATGGAAACAGCTTAGTTAGCTGCTCCTCTACTTTAGGCCAATCCCCTTTTTCGATGAGCGGATTAAGCGCCTGTGCAACCGCAATATATTTGGGCTTTTGCTTACCGGCTTGTTGGAGTACTTTTTCCAGCGTTTTGCCGAGCTCTACAGAGTGGTCTATCGACTTAACCCCCATGATTTCATCATAAACACTACGAAAGTGATCAGGCGTTGGTGGCAACTTACGTTGCATCAGTTGTATCAAGGTCTGGCGAGCAGCTTCAATAGGAGAGTTTTTTTGTTCCATCGTTTCTTGTCTATTCATTATGTTGCAAACACTACTGCTGCAATATCAATCAGTTAACTTGTGGACCCAGCGCATCATTATAAGCTGATAGAAGCTATTTATACTTGAGATATTTTCACCTAGCTACTCTGCCCTCAAGGCATTGATTGGGTCCAACTTAGATGCACTTCTGGCTGGCATTACGCCCGCTAACAGGCCAATCATCATAGAGACTAAAAGTGAAATGATGGCAAATCTCCACGGCGTATGCACCGGCAAGCTAGGCAATAAAAATTGCAGAAGCTGTGCGGTCACAACCCCAATCAACAGGCCAAATAAGCCGCCCAGTGTAGCCAAGACGACAGATTCGCCCAGAAACAAAAACAGCACCGTTGCACGCTGTGCGCCCAGTGCCATCATCAAACCGATTTCATTGGTACGCTCACTCACGGCAATGGTCATGATCGTGACGATGCCCACACCACCTACCAATAATGAGATACCGCCTAGCGCCCCCACCGCCATTGTTAATATATTGAGTATATTGGACAATGTATTCAGCATATCCTCCTGCGTGGTCACAGTAAAATCTTCAGCGCCATGACGTAGCTTCAACAAAGACTTCACTGCGTTAGCAACGCTAGTGGAGGCTACCCCTTCTTGGTAAAGCACATGAATTTCCATCAGGCCCTCACGGTTGTATAACTCCAATGCACGCTCTGTGGGAATAAATGCCGTGTCATCAAGATCAATACCGAGAAACTGCCCCTTAGGCGCCATCACGCCAATGACGCGAAAATGCAGACCACCTATTTTGACGCGAGCACCTAATGGGTTTTGATGGCCAAACAATTCATCGCGCAACTTACTACCAAGTACAATCAAAGCCCGTGAATTTCCCATATTTTGTGCAGGCAAGAAGCTTCCTATACGCACTGATGAGCTAAAAACCTTGGTAAAATCCGCATCAACCCCATACACCGTTGAACGCCGTAAACGTCCATTGGCGGCTAGCTCTGAATTACCCCATACCGTAGGCGTTGCGCCAGTCACATTGGGTAACTGCTTGAGCGCTATCGCATCTTCCATGGTGAGCAAACGTGCAGTGGATGGAATCCCCGCCGGGGCCTGCCCGCCGGTTTTAATCTTGCCGGGTGCAATCGCAATCACATTGGTGCCGAACTGCGTAAACTCCGCCAACACATAGCGGTGCACACCCTCGCCAATCGAAGTCAGCAAGATAACGGACCATATGCCCACGGCAATACCCAGCATGGTTAAAATGCTGCGCAGCCGATGCGCCGTAATGGCCTGAATAGCAAACCGTATAGAATCCCTGATTAACATATACGCTCTTTTAATAAACTCACTCTCAATCGCATCGAGGAGTAATCGCCGTTAAATCACTATTATTTTTTAGATAATGCCTGAATTGCATCCTGCATGGCAGCACGCCTTGCAGGCATCACCCCAAATATCAAGCCAGCCAGCAAAGCAATAGCTAAGCCGGCTAACACTGCCCATAATGGTGGGTATGCAGGAAACGTAGGATATAAATAACGTAAAAACGCTGCGCCAAAGTAACCAAACCCCACCCCAACAACGGCACCTGCCACAGAAAGCAGCAATGCTTCAAACAAAAACAACTGCTGCACTGAGGCAGTAGTCGCCCCCAATGCTTTTAACAAGCCAATTTCAGCAGTACGCTGCGTCACCGAAACCAGCATGACATTCATGACTAATATGCCAGCAACCGCAAGGCTGATTGCGGCAATACCTGCAATACCCAGTGTTAATACGTTTAAGATTTTATCGAAGGTTTGCAATACGCTATCTTGTGCAATGACGGTAATATCCTCTTCACCTTCATGCCGAGCAATAATAGCCTTTAACACGCGCGCCTTGACTGGGTTAACCTGTTCGCGACTATGTGCTTCAATTAAAATGCGGAACAAGCTATTGGTATTTAACATTGCCTGTGCGCTATTGATAGGCACGATCACTACATCATCACTGCTAATGCCCAGTCCACGGCCACCCTCAGCCAAAACACCTACCACCCGATACTTTCTATCACCGATGCGTACACTTTTGCCTATGGGGTTATCAGTGCCAAATAACTCTTTGCGTATCACTGCACCCAGTACCACCTCAGGTGAGCCGCCACCGAACTCGGTGTTTGTAAGAAAGCGCCCCAGTGACAACTTAAGATTACGCAGCTGGATATAATCAGCATTAGTACCAATTAAGATAGATTCACGCAGCTTGCCGGACGCCTTAATTTCGGTTGTTGCCACCACCAGAGGTGACACCCGTTTAACGCCTGACAGCCGCAGTAAAGCTTGGGCATCATTAACAGTTAAATCCCGTGGCGTACTTGTCACCAAATTGGCAGGATTAAATCCTCGCGTTTCAGAGCGCCCTGGTAAAACAATCACTAGATTTGTACCGATAGAAGAGAACTCATCCACCACGTAACGTCTTGCCCCATCGCCTAATGCGGTCAATACTACAACAGAAGCAACACCTATCGCCATTGCCAGCACTAGTAATGCCGTGCGCAGGGGCGAGCCAATGGCGGCATAACTGGCAAAACGTAAAGCATCAGGCACTCTCATCGTATGTTGTCCCAACAGTAACGCTCGCTGCCGTATCACTCACAATCGCACCATCATCCATTTTGATTTGCCTGCGTGCACGAGCCCCTAGCGCATGGTCGTGCGTCACCACAATCAAGGTCACGCCCTGCGCATTTAATGCTTCAAGCAACGCCACAACCTCCTCGCCCGTTACTTTATCCAAGTTACCAGTAGGTTCGTCTGCTAACAACAGGGTTGGCCGCATTACCGTGGCGCGCGCAATCGCCACGCGCTGCCGCTGGCCGCCTGATAGCTCATTGGGTCTATGCTCGGCGCGTGTATCTAAACCATAATCATGCAACGCCTGCTTTACGCGCTTTGCACGCTCATCGGGGTTGATGCCTGCAAGCATCAGCGGCAGCTCAATATTGGCAGCGGCAGTTAACCTTGGCACTAAATGAAAACTTTGGAAAATAAAACCGACATGCTCACTGCGTACTCGCGCCTGCTCATCTGCATCAAGTGTAGTAACATCTCGCCCAGCTAAATGATATACGCCAGTATCTGCACGATCTAACAAACCCAGCACATTTAGTAATGTAGATTTACCAGAGCCTGATGGGCCCATCACCGCAATATATTCACCCTGCTGTATATCAAGATCAATATCTCGCAACGCTTGCACCTGACCGTCACCTAAATAAAAAGTGCGGCCAATATGCGCTAAACGGATAAGAGTATCGGCCTCAGCCATGGCTTAGCTCCCCGACGACTCCACGCTGACCAAAGCGCCAGCTTGTACACCCTCACGATCGACAGAGGTCACAATGCGATCACCTTTGTTAAGCCCATCCAATATCTCAGTATATTGCCAATTAGCAATACCTGTTTTTACGGCGCGCGCTTCCAACTTCCTGGTTTTATCTTGGTAAAGCAGCACCCTGCCGCCCTCCAGCAATGCAGAGGTTGGTATTCTCAGCACGTGGTCACGGCGGTCTAAAACCACCTCCACATCAGCACTATAGCCCACTAGTAACTGCTTGATATCCGAGACATTATCCAATGCAACATCAATATCAATCGTACGCGCCTGTTTTTCCACCGCAACCACATAAGGCGCAACGCGTTTAACATGGCCCAACAAGGTTTTACCCGGCAGCGCATCCAACACGATACGTGCAGGTTGCCCTAGCTTAATTTTAGGGGCATCCACTTCATCCATCGGCACTTGCACATAAAGGCATGAGCTATCAATTAAATCTATGGCTGGTGGTGTGGCAACACCCGGTGGCGAAGGCGTTGTGTACTCACCCAACTCACCAACGATATCAGCAACCACGCCATCAAATGGCGCAGCCAACACAGTTCTGCCCTGCTCAACCTGAGCTAGTTTCAGCCTAGCTTGCGCCTGCGCAATCTCGGTGTTGATGGATAAGCATGCCGCACGGCGTGACCTTGCTTCTGCACGAGATTTTTCTTCTGCAGATTCGGAAATAAAACCGCGCTGCTTAAGCTGCGTACTGCGCGCAGCTTCTCGCTCCGCGTTGTCAGCTAAGATGCATACCTCAGCTACACGCTTACGTGCACTATCTACCTGCTTAAGCGCCAACGCACTTTGTGCTTGCTGATCTTCATTCCATAATTGAATGAGTACTTGGCCTTTTTTAACATGGTCGCCTTTTTTAACGCCTAGATAGGCGATACGACCACCGATGATGGGAGATAAGCGAGTACGCAAACATGCCTCTATCGAGCCTGCTCGTGTATTTGAAACACTGGACTCGACTAGCCCAGGCTGCACAACAAAAAGAGTGACAGGTAGCGGCATCGGCTTTGTAAAATACCAAACGCTAGCCCCAACCAACAGGATAAATCCAATCGATATCAGAATGCGCCGCATTGACCCTCTTGCTGTTAAACGTAAGAAAAGGTGACTGCATCAAGCGTGACGTGATCAATATTGATAAAGCACGAACACGCGCAATAACCACGCTAAGTCAACTTCATTCTAGACTTAGCTGTGCGACTAAGCAATATCAATCAGGGAGTAACATTAACAATACGAATCACCCAAGCTGCAATCAGCTTTTTGGGCAAATGACTTAAACATTGGGAAATATATTTGGTGCCCGGGGCCGGAGTCGAACCGGCACACGCTTACGCGCGAGAGATTTTAAGTCTCTTGTGTCTACCAATTTCACCACCCGGGCGGATGGAAGGTGTAGAACAAACAACGGTGCGTATTCTATAACAATTACTGAAAATATTGCAAAACTATTTCATCATTTTTTAATTATTTTGCTACATTTGTATTTTCAATCGTATTTTTACACTCGCAACACCAAAAAACCTCGCTTAGCCACGCCCAATATACTCAAAAAATAAAGCGCATCGCTAATATCATTAGGATGCGCTTTTATTGAACTGCTGCTTTACTTCTAAATCACTGCAAGTAAATAACTTCAAACTAAGTGATTTAAGCAAGCAAAGTTACTTGGCTATGTTACTTCACTAGCTCGCGTATGATTTTCCAATCGCTGCTTTCATTTTGGAACTGTAGCTCTTTGTTTGCATTATCTTGATAAGCAATGGTTGGTGTACGCTGCATATTGCAAACCTCACAAGAGGTATCTGCCACTTTCTTAATTTTAAAAGTGGTTAAGGTATACGCCTGTTTAAATGTGGCTTTACCAGTATCACCATCACAGCTCACTTGTAAATCTTCAATCTTCAAGCCAATTTTGCCATTAGTGCTTAAACGCTGACGGCGTTGCTTTTCCCATGCAGCCCTATCCAACGGTGCCTCTGGCGCAAATTTATCTGCATAGAATCGGAAATAACGATCTGCATCTTTTTGACGCCAAGAACTAGCCCAGTCATTCACACGATCAGTAATCGCTTGTACATTACAAGCTTGTGCAGCAACAGGTGCCACCGCAGGCGTTGCAACAGGGGTTACTGGTTTAGCCATTGATGGGTAAATATTAGCCAATGGTTTAGCATCGGCAACTAACGCAGCTTTATCGATTTGAATTTGTACTGGCGCTAAAGCTTGGCAAACATTTTCGTTATCCAAGTACTCTTCACGTGCATATTCAGGTAAGTTACCACGTTGCGCCCCAATTTTATTGAGTAACTCGCCTTGGCCAGCATAGGTTCGCGCATGTGCTAACTGCAAGTCATACTCGGTGTTGGTCAAACTGCGCTTAGCCTGAAAATACTCGTTCTCAGAGTCCAGTAAATCTAATAGCGTACGCTGACCAATATCGTACTGCTTACGGTAAGCTTCGCGCGCATTCTCAATCGATGTTTTATGCTTGGCTCTGTAAAGACGTTGTTCGGTTAGCTGGTTAACATCATTGTAAGCAATGGTAACTAACTGACGTGTATCAACACACGCTTTATCACGCTGATCATGTGCGCCATTGAGCTTTTGAGCAGCGGTGTTGACTGAGCTTTTATCAGAGAAACCGTTAAACAAATTAAAATTCATAGTTAACTCAAGCAAGTCAGCCGCATTATTGCTGTAGCGACCATCAGAGCTGGTACCTAAGTTCTTGCGTGCTTGTAAATTCAACTTAGGATAATAGCGAGACTCATTAGTTTTAATCTCGTTCTTTTTAGCTTGAATATCTTCAATTGTCGACAACAAGTCCGGATTTTGTCTAAATGCCACTTTTAGTGCAGTTTCGGGGCTTGCCTCCAAATCCCCATTGAATAATGCCGGTGCCTCTAGTGTTGCTGGCGGCAATTCGCCATATAACCTTTGCAGCCTAGCCGTTACATCGTGCAAATTAGTTGTTTCAGTGAGTAAGTTAGCCTCTGCCAATGCCAAACGACCACCTGCCTGCTCCAAATCAACTTTACGCGCAACGCCAGCATTCACGCGCTCTTGAATACGATCAAACAACTGCTTATGAATGACATAGTTGTCTTTTGCGTATTGAATTAACTCTTGGTAGCGCAGCGTATCTAGGTAGGCCCGCACAAACTCTAACGTAACACTCTGCATAGCACTTTGCAGTTCAAAATATCTAACTCTACTGGCATGATCTAAACGTTTAACCTCATTGCTGGTTGCAAAGCCGTCAAAAATCATTTGTTTTAGTACTAACTCATTATTCATACGCGGGATTTGCGTATTATTTGTATTCTTAACCAACTCTTCTTGGTTACGGTAGGTAGAAACAATATCAGCCTTCGGCAAAAAACCGCCACGAGCAGTTTCTTGCTCGTAACCTGCCTCTAAAAATTTGTGATATCTAGCTTGAACCTCAGGATTTGAAGTGATCGTTTTTTCAACCATATCTTTTAAGCTAATTAAAGGTTCTGCTGCATGCGCGACATGAGTTGCCAACATGCTTAAGCCAAGCAAAAACAAATAACTTACTTTATATTTAAACTGCTGACTCAACTCACTCTCCCAATTCTAGAAACTCTTTTTAGTCTTATTAGCGTCTGCGGTATGCACTAAACAACTTAAAATCAGCATGCATATCAGCAAAAAATATACCAGATTAGTAAGCAGAAGCCTAAATCAGTTCACTTCAACTATCTTACACGGTGCAGATTAAAGCGCAGATGTTACATAAGAGAGTGATGATTATCAATCAGTTACATGATATTACTTAAGCACATTACAAAAATTTACAATGCACACCTACATGATATTTTTATTGAATAAGCCATTTTTAATGATAACAAGTAGCTGAATATTACGTCTCAACAACTTGAGCTATGACAAAAAAGTGTCTGCTTTTTGACACATTAAATGATTTTTAATCATGCCAAACTTTATTAGAAAGAAATAAACATGATGATATTCCGACAAATTCTGCTTAAAAAATAAAAAGACCTTTAGTGACATGATGTCACTAAAGGTCTTAGGTTGAAGCAGTTAAAATTAATGCTGGTGTTATCGAATGATTAATCCGTGATTAATTTTTGATTATCTATCAGATTCTGAATCACTTGCTGGTCATTTGTATAAGAACCAACCAAATCAACATTCTGTAGGGTAATCGTTTGCACTTCAGCGGCTGGGTTGTAGCCATTATTGAAACTACCATTGCTACTGATATGTACGACTGTATCAGTACCCACTTTTTCAAAATGTAGATAGTTCTGTAAGTTAGCACCAACACCATCACCAATTTCACCTTGCAATAAATCGCGTAAATCTAATTTATCGCCATTCGCTGTTGTGTCGAAGTCGGTAATCACATCAGTAACCGGTGTACCAGGCGCACTCACATCCGCAAGTGACCATTTAAATACATCGGCACCTAAACCACCCGTCAAGGTGTCGCTACCAGTACCACCAATTAAAGTATCGTTGCCAGTACCACCATTTAAGATGTCATTACCTGAACCACCTTCAAGACGATCTGCTCCGCTACCGCCCAACAATGTATCGTTGCCAGCACCGCCAAGTAGCACATCGTTACCGGCGCCGCCAATCAAGGTATCGTTAGTATTGCCACCAATGAGGATTTCATCACCGTCGCCACCAGTAATGGTATTACCCACCACATTGTAAACAGTGGCTGATGCTGAGCTAGCAACACCGCTTTCGGTAACCGTATACTCAAAACTACCGCTTTCTGACATTGGGCCAACGATATCAGTCAAGGTTAAGACTAAGTTATAGCTCGTGTCTGTGGTACCTACTGTTTGCATACGAATAAAGTACTCACCAGACTCAGGCGCGGTAAAATAGCCATTTGGCGCCAAGGTAGTACCTGAGCCAGTAGTGCCTACGGTAAATGTCTGCAATACACCATTTGCATCAAAGTATTCTACAAATGCATTCACCCCTTGCGTTTGACTATCAACGTCAATAAACACACGCTCGCCGGCATACATTTTCACTTTAACGTAATCTACATCACGCGTGCCGCTACCACTATTATCGAGCAAGCCACTAAACACGATAGAGCTGCCACCTGCCACATCTACCGCCCAAGTTGGTGTTCCAGAAACTACGGTACCAAATTTACTGCGATCGGTTAAATCGACAGCATTCTCTCGGGTACTATTTTGCGTTTGCGATGTAGAGTCAAAAGACGCTTCTGTAACGACTTGGATCGTTTTTGCCGCAACAGCGTTGGCGGTAAATTGCACGGTGTTTGTACCGCTTACCGTGCCATTAACGGCATTCTGCGTGCTAGTAATCGCGCCTGTGCCACGCAAGCTATCATTATGAAGTAACGCCGCTGCAGAAACGCTAATTGGTGAGCCCGTAACCACGTTCGTCAAAATCGTATCAGCGTTAGGATCTAAATTGGCAACGTAATTTAGATTAATATTGAGATTGATACTCTTCGTATCACCATCCCCATCAACCGCGGTAACAAAGAATGACTCTTGCTCATTTTGTACTGTTTTATTGAGCAACAAGTGATAGCTATACTCCCCTGTCAGGTAATTTACAGTTAACTCACCACCTTTGTTAGTCCCAATAGTGATAGTACTTGGACCGCTCGCACTGTAAGCATAGGTGACGCCATCAACGACCACACTATTCAACCTGCCGCCATCAGCGCCCAGTAGGAAACCACTAGTGCCGCTACCTGATAGCACAGAGAGGCTGCCGACCACAACACCGCCGTCCACCGTAGACAATAGAGTATCAGCAAGATCAGCCGGGTTATCGACACGAATTGCATAGTCTTCAGTACCATTGCCATCAGCATCCACATTAGGGTAGGCAATTGGAGTGAGTGAGCTCAATGCAGCAGTACCGATACCAATACCAAAGGAGATATTGCCATTGGCGGCAACAAAGTTTTGCCACTGTGTTTGTAAAGTTGTGTCAACTTCATAACCTGCATTTGGCTGACCATCCGTAATGAAGTAGAACAATGTTTTGTCTGCAACTGGCTGTGTAAATCCAGACATGGTTTCATTGAGCGCAGTTGAATATTGCGTACCGCCGCCTGCTTGAACATTGTCTACATATCGCACCGCGCCAGTAACGTTATCAATGTACCATTCGCTTTCCACCGCATCAGACGAGAAGCTAACAATCTTAACGTTGACGTTACCCAAGCCATCATAACGCGCAATTAACTGTGCAATCGCCTCTTTAGCAATTTCCAGACGGTTAGTACTTGCATCATAACCAGATTGATTAGACCATAAGCCATTAGCATCTTGCGCCATACTACCAGAGCGGTCTAACACAATCACCACGTTAAAGGTAAGCGCTGATGTTGCAGCCTGTAGTGTTTGCGTAATATTGCCGCCCACTGGCACATCATCAACAACATTGACTGTCAGGTTAGCATTGGTGGTTTGACCCGTAACACTATCTGTAAGCACATAGCTAAAGGTAGGCTTATCGTTAACACCCTCTGTTGTAGCAGCACTTAGCGTGTAAGTGTACGCACCAGTGCTGGCATTCACCACCAGAGTACCAGTAGCATTGGTAACAGTAATAGTGCCGCTAGTAGGCGTTACACCATTAATGCTAGTGATTGTGGTGGTGGTGCTGATACCTGCATCATTCACAAGCAAGTTACCACTTGCTGTTGTGGCTAGCACACCAGCTTGTGTTCCTGTCGACAAGCCAGACTCGTACACAGTTGCACTATCGGCAACAGCAGTTGGATTACCGTTGGTGCTGACCGTTAACGTTGTGGTTGAAGTGCTACCGTCAGCATCTGTTAGCGTATAGGTAAATTGATCTGGTGTAACGACAGTGAGATCAGGCGTTGCAGTTAAGCCATTTACACGGAAATTAGCAGAGCTTGATCCAGAAAGTACTATGTACTGAAAAGCAACCGTACTGGTGATTGTATTAGTTGCGATGCTAGTGCTGTTACCTGTAATGGTACCAGATGCCACCAGCGCGCCGCTAGCATCATAGGCTCGCCACTGTGCAGTTTCGCTCGCAGTCAAATCTGTCAATGTGATATTTGTATTACGGCTTAACATACCTAGGTTAAGCACTAAATGTTCACCATTTTCAATACGAGAAATATTGCTTTGATTTGATGCACTTCCAGACAACGTAGTTTCCACTCCAATACCGTCATTATTACTATTTGAGTTATCACTAAGTCGCACGATGTTGGATGCAGCAGCGGTCAACGCACTTAATGTAAGCGTATTGTTACTATTTGTCAGTGGCGAGCTACCATCAAAACCAAACGCACTAATACCAGCACTATTCCAGTTTGCAACAGTACTTGCTGTATTGCTTGGCGATACTGGCACCACTTTATTCTGATAACTAGAGGTGTAAGTGTAACTGCCAGTTTCATTGATGAGTAAGGTACCATTGCTGGTAACGATACTGGTATTGCCCGCATTCAGACTATAAGTTGTACCATTAAATACAATGCTAGATACACGTGCAGTATCAGCACCAAGCGTATCAGCGCCTCCGGTATCACCTGCGCCAGTAATCACGTTACCTGTCACGCTAGCAGCATTATTCGTTGTAGGGTTACGTAAACCTACACCAACACTATCTGTGTCTATATTTGCCACTGGTGCAGAATCTGTAACATTCAGGCTTACTGTCGTCCAATTAGAAGTCAGACTACCATCAGAAGTACGGTACACAAAACTATCTACATCGGAGATGGCATCTGCATGGTTACGTACTGGTGCAGTATAAGTAAATGTGCCATTTGCATTCATCACAACCGTGCCGCCTAAGGCTGTAGTAATTGAGTTTGTACCATTGGCGCTAGTTGCAGTAGCGCCACTATTCGTAGCAAACTGAGCAACCGTCAGTGTAGCTGAATCAACATCAGTGTCATTGGCAAGAATATTGCCACGAACAACCGTTGCCCCTTCCACCACACTATTCGCGCCGTTAAATACATCCGCAACACCTACAGGCGCATCATTGACCGGCGTGACGGTGATACTGAGCGTACTGCTGCTTCCAGTGTTCACGATGTAGGTCGCAACTGGTACGTTACCGTTGTAATTTGGTACCGGAGTAAAGATATAATTACCGTTTGCGGCAATAGTCAGAGTGCCCACACCGCTGATAGTGGCGATTTGACCTGCTGCAAAGCTGCCGTTCACACCAGCAATCGTAAAGCTGCTTACAGTAAGTGCATTATCTACGTCAGTGTCGTTGCTGAGCACGTTGCCAGTTGCTGGATTATCTTCATTCACAGTATTAGTATCTGCAACCAGTACGCTTGGATCATCTACCGGATTAACAGTAATCACCTGATTCGCTGTTGCGGTGTTGATACCATCGTTAATCACATACGGGAAGCTTACCGTGCCATTGAAATTCGCCATAGGCGTGAAAGTAATGACGCCTGTAACGCTTACATTCACAGCTCCGCCGGTCACTGCAATCAACTGTGCTACACCCGGCGTGAGTGCAGTGCCATTGATACTTTGGATTGTTGGCGTTGTGCCATCCGGATCAGTGTCATTAGCCAACGGTGTTAGTGTGATGGCTGCACCATCTTCATTCATCGTATATGTATCACTAACCGCTACAACAGGTTCATTGACATTAGTCTCGTTAAGCGTGATGGTGGCGTTACGGCTGTTGCCTGCGGCGTCACGCACCGTAATGCCGTAGTTGCCTGTGTTGGTACCTTGTTCAAAGTCGTTAACGCCAGATGCAGCGCCCGCCGCAGTCAGCGTCACAACGCCAGCGTTGCTGATTTGGTAATAGCCGTCCGCACTTAAGTTCGTACCAGTAGCTGTGAAGCTGTAGCCTGTCACGCCTACGTTGTCCGAAGCGACCACGGTAGCAACCGTGGCACCAGCGGCGCGATTTTCTGCATAAGAGAAGGTTTGGTTAGCCACCAAAGGTGAGGTGTCGTCCAGATCAGTCTCATTAAGCGTGATGGTAGCGCTTCTGCTGTTGCCAGCAGCATCACGCACCGTAATGCTGTAGTTGCCTGTGTTGGTACCTTGTTCAAAGTCGTTAACGCCAGATGTAGCGCCCGCGGCAGTCAGCGTCACAACGCCAGCGTTGCTGATTTGGTAGAAACCGTCAGCACTTAAGTTGCTGCCAGTTGCGGTGAAACTATAGCCTGTGACACCTACGTTGTCAGAGGCCACCACGGTTGCCACCGTTGCGCCAGCAGCGCGATTTTCTGCATAAGAGAAGCTTTGGTTGGCAATTGTAGGCAGTGTGTTATCTACGCTGTAGCCTTCAGTGTCACTTGCGGTCGCAGTGTTGCCAGCCGCATCGGTGGTGCTGATAGAGGCGTCAATGATTTTGTCAGGGTCAGCCACGAGGTCTGCGCCTGCCACGGGGATGCTG